>Ga0207902_1000001_pt1 | contig 1102597 bp, 982 predicted proteins | sample LinPmetageLP45_FD_184056 | JGI IMG/M metagenome (GOLD analysis project Ga0207902, IMG submission 184056) | Marine viral communities from the Pacific Ocean - LP-45 (SPAdes) | ecosystem: Environmental > Aquatic > Marine > Oceanic | place: Pacific Ocean | collected 2011-06-12
TATTTTTTTTGCCAATAGTCAATAGAAGATCTTGAAACGTTGTAGGATTTGGCAGCGTGGTTAACGGAGATTTGACCATTCTGGATTTGGTCAATGATCATTAATTTGAGTTCAAAACTTACTTTTTAGTACTCTTTTTTTTGGGCAGGGAGGTTTGTTGTCTTTCATATTGATCCTGAATTAAATGATTGATTTTTGGTCAACCTATTTCAGGAAATGACGGTTTTTTATATGGCTGGTAACGGTCTCGTATAACCGTCAGTTACGGGTTTATATGCGTTAATTTTCGGTTTAGCACAGACGTTAGCAATTCCGAGTGGATTCGGACGTAGTCGAATCCGCCGTAATTGCGGTTATACATTGTTGTAACACGTTTTTATTCTTTAAATATTAAAGCAAGACCTAACATAATTAGCATAAAAATTAATGCCCAAGAATTGACTAATGCTTTCCAACTTGCTGCACTATAATCTTTCATTTTAAATGATTCTCTTTTTCCAATTTTATAAATTAAATAAGAAACTCCTAAAATTGAGGCAAAGCTTCCAACATAAAATGGGTATTCAGATATTAACTCGCTGAATTTATCTTTCATTTTCTTCTGTTTGTTCCGTTAACTTTGACTTATCCAAATACTGCCCAAAGCATTGACATTATTGAGTCAAAAGTGCTTTGTTCTTTTTCAGGTTCACAATATTTTTTTGATAAGTATTTCAACGATTTTTTATTCCAATTGAGGTCAAACATTAAGTTCAGTTCAGAGTTGTGATTTTTTATGTCAGATTCTGAAAGTTCTTTCTTTTTTATTTTGTATTCGGATTGTATTAGCTCCGTTTTTCTCAAAATCAACATTTTGAAATAATTCCTTTTCCTTTTGAGTTCCTACATTTTCTAATGAGGATTTATTTCCCTCGTAAAGTTATAAATTCCCAAATGTTTTTTAGTTAATTTCAATTTCTTGATTTGGATAAATGTGTTACAACGGTCTCGTATAAGAATAGTAGCGGATTTTTAAACACTTACTTTTCGCTTAAACACAGACCTTTTTTATATTTACTTACTTTCGTTTTAGCGATTAAACCGCTATTATTTTTATACATTGTTAGCCACTGGCTTTATTCTTCAATTATTCGTTTTATTCTTTCAAATACGGTTTTTTCATAACTGTCAAATTCATTTAATATTCTTTTACTATCTGTTGCATTGGTAGAGTCATAATAATCTACTATTTTTTGTGGTACACCAAAGTCACTTGCTATTCTAGCTTCTTCACTAAAAGCATTGTATTCTAACTTAATTAATAACTTGTCAATACCAGAAACTTCATCTATTGTTATATCTAATTTTTGAGATTCTATATATTTATACATTAGATTGAAAATACCTAAGTATTTTACCAATTGATACTTGTATGTATTGAAAATCATACTTGATGCTTGACGCATTGCGCTATTCACTGCATTTTTGTTATTCTTCCTCTTTTCGTAATTTAAATAGTATTTGTAAACACCATTAAAACCACCTCTTAAATAACTATTAAGAGAAGCGAAAATTACGGAATAGCTATTTGGTGAATAGTTATCCTTAAATTTATTTTCAATCATACTTTTGAGAGTTTCATTCTCAATGATATCGAAGCATAACTCAAGAATAACTTGAAAACCATCTTTATCGATTCCAATAGTAGGTGAATTTAATCGTCTAATTAATTTTTTGATTTTAAGATGCTGTAATGAATCAAGCTTAATAATTTTATCATATATTTTTATTTTATCCCTTTTACTGACTACTTTGAATTGTGATAAAATATCATTTGGAATACCTCTTTCAGATTGCATTTTCCGTACTTCTTCAAGTCTTTCTTTACTTCTATCATCTAAAAACTGATTGGGTGTCATCTCATCATCAATTTCCTTTTTTGATTGATTTGGGTCGTAGTTCTTATGTTTTATTGGTTCGCCTTGTTGATTTAGTTTACTTATAAATTCTGAATCTAAAGAAATTACTCTACCTGTATAATGTTCCATAAATCTTCCGGCTCTTCCTGCAATATTTTTAGCATCAAATGTTACTAGTGGTTTAGCGTGTTTTCCCGAACCTTTAAGACTTTTATAAACAATCATATTTTTTGCAGTAGTATTTACTCCTTCTGTAATTGTTGTTGTTGAACAAAGAATATCGAGACCAGAAACTGAATTGTTAAAGAGGCTGACAATTTCTTTTTGGATGTATTTTGGAACAACACCGTGATGAACACCAATGCCTTTTTCAAGTGCATTTATTACAATCCATTCGTTATCATATTTGTTTTTAAGGTGATTTAAGAAAGACTTAAAATAGTCAGTGTTTATTTTACTTCTTTCATATCCTGAAGCAACATTTTCTGTAACAGCCTTAGTATTACAGTAAACTATTGCGTTTTCATTACGTACTAATATTCTATCTAAAAGTTCTTGAATTTTTTTCTTCTTTGTATTCTTCCCTTTTAGGTTGAAATTTATACCGTCTATTGTTATTTCTGTATTAACATTTTCAATGTTTGTTTGGCTAACTTTTACTATTTCATATTCATTTCTAAGAAGCTTTGTTATGCCTAAATCATTCAAGAATAAGTCGAAGGATGGATTATAAAAATCTGAGGTTTCATTTAAAATCTCTATATATGGACCAGCTAATAATATATCGATGTTTGGAAACCTAGAAAGACCATAAAAAATAGACATTCTATAGGCTACGTCTCTTTCATTTTCTCGTGCCTCATCATCAATAATATATCCATTATCTATTTTGTAAACTTCATCAACGAATATGAAATCTAGGTCTAAACTTTCATTGTTTTTGTCAAGAAATGAAAGGAATCTTTCAGGTGTAAAAATAAAAATATTGTATTCTCCATAGTCGTTATCAATGTCACTTAAAGTATGAATTTCATAGTCTATGGGGAAATTGATTTTGCCCTCTTTTATTTTTGCTAGATTTTCTGATAAAAGAGCAATACTAGGGAATATTAATACAATATTTTTGTACTTGATTTTTTTAATAACTTCATATACTAAATGGGTTTTACCAAATGAAGTTGATGCCGATAGGAAATAGCGATTTTGATTACTAGAAACGAAAAGGTCTAATATTTCTTTTTGATATTGATGTAATTTTGAATTATCATCTGTGTAAAGAGTTGATTCGTAAAGCAAGGATGAGATTGTGCTTAAACCAATATTTTCGTCATCTATTTTTAAAGAGTTTTCTTTGTTAAAATTTGTGAGAATATCATAATAATGTGGTATTCCAGCTTTATTAGAAAGATAGAGTAGAAACCTTTTGTCAGAATCATCAAGTTCTTCGTTTTTGATAAAATCAAAATATTCACAAACACTACTTAGAAGATTGTAGTCTTCTAATTCTCCATTGTTAAATAAATTTAGTGCTGTTACGACATTAAGGGTTCTTTCGTATCTATCCATTTAATTATTGTTTCTTTCGTTGCTTTAACATCATCTATAGGTAAGAATATGAAGAAAATTGAGAAGTCAATACTTATATCATCAAAGCTGATATGACTGAATTTGTCTTTTATATGTTCGACTGCTAGTTTGATTGAATCACTATAAGTTTCACTAACCGAGTTATATGTAACAAGTACTGGATAAATTAAACTTATATTATTATCATTCAATTCTTTTTCCAGAGAATCAATTATGCATTTGTCCCATTTATCTAATATCGAATATAATTTTGATGTTTTATCAACTATATCGCCTTTATGTTGAAGTATTGTAGTGAAGTTTGTGTTTACTAAATAGTCATCAGAAATTGCTTTTTCAATACTCTTGAAAACGCTATTTATTGCGCTTTTACAATCTTCATAAAATTTTGTTTCGCCAAACCATAGTTCAATTTCATCTTTTCTTTGAACTAAATGAAACGCATCATAGCCCGTAACTTCGGTTTTCTTTTGAATGTCGTAAAAGTATCCTCTTGATATTAAGGTGTCAGTTTTATAAAAATGTTTTAGAATACAATAGAGTAGAGATTCTCCGTAAATACCCAATTTCCTTTTTGCTAGGTCGCTAGCAGAATAATTGTATTTAAACTTATTATTAAATGCTTTCAGAAACATTTTCTGATGATTAGCACCATTTAACTGAAATTCGTCATAAGCATAATATAAAATGCCCTCGTAAATTATTTTTGCTAAACCTGAATCATCATCTGATTTAAAGCAATTGTCCTCAATATTAGCCGAAGTAACGCAAGTTTTGTCAATTTTAGTTGTCAAGTCAGGTAAACTGCACTCCAGAAGAATGGTTTTACTTATTAAATCTTTTAAACTTGGTTTCATTGGCAGTTTTTTCAGCTTGTGGCTAACGGTCTCGTATAACCGTCAGTTACGGGTTTATATGCGTTAATTTTCGGTTTAGCACAGACGTTAGCAATTCCGAGTGGATTCGGACGTAGTCGAATCCGCCGTAATTGCGGTTATACATTGTTGTAACACGTTTTTATTCTTTAAATATTAAAGCAAGACCTAACATAATTAGCATAAAAATTAATGCCCAAGAATTGACTAATGCTTTCCAACTTGCTGCACTATAATCTTTCATTTTAAATGATTCTCTTTTTCCAATTTTATAAATTAAATAAGAAACTCCTAAAATTGAGGCAAAGCTTCCAACATAAAATGGGTATTCAGATATTAACTCGCTGAATTTATCTTTCATTTTCTTCTGTTTGTTCCGTTAACTTTGACTTATCCAAATACTGCCCAAAGCATTGACATTATTGAGTCAAAAGTGCTTTGTTCTTTTTCAGGTTCACAATATTTTTTTGATAAGTATTTCAACGATTTTTTATTCCAATTGAGGTCAAACATTAAGTTCAGTTCAGAGTTGTGATTTTTTATGTCAGATTCTGAAAGTTCTTTCTTTTTTATTTTGTATTCGGATTGTATTAGCTCCGTTTTTCTCAAAATCAACATTTTGAAATAATTCCTTTTCCTTTTGAGTTCCTACATTTTCTAATGAGGATTTATTTCCCTCGTAAAGTTATAAATTCCCAAATGTTTTTTAGTTAATTTCAATTTCTTGGTTTGGATAAATGTGTTACAACAATTGGATATGTGTACATGTACACATATATCCATTTTATAAACTTAGTTTTAAACGCTTGTAACTAGTTGTAAATACTTACAATTACGTTCTAAAATTAAATGTAGCGAATATTTAGGTACCTAGTTTATAGATCTCCGTAAATAGTACAAAGTTTCAATTTATTTATAAAATATTTTTGGGCAATCACGGTGTCCTATATGAAAATTAAAAGTATTAATGTTGTTTGCTTTTTGTAACGCTTATAACAGGTATAAAAAAACAGCCTCGAAGATCTAATCTTCGAGGCTGTTTTTTTAAATCTAGTACAATTGATAATTAAATATTTTATTCAAAAGATTGCATATCTACCAGTTTTTTATAAGTACCGTTTAAAGCTAATAATTCTTGATGTTTGCCTTGTTCTACGATCTTTCCTTTATTCATTACGATAATTTCATCGGCATTCTGTATAGTAGATAAGCGGTGTGCAATTACAATTGATGTACGATTCATCATCATATTTTCAAGTGCTTTTTGCACCAGTCGCTCACTTTCAGTATCTAGAGCAGAGGTTGCTTCATCCAGAATCATAATAGGAGGGTTTTTAAGAACCGCTCTGGCAATAGAAAGACGCTGCTTTTGACCACCACTTAATTTGTTTCCGCTATCCCCGATATTGGTATCTAGTCTAAGTGGTAATTCTGATACAAACTCCCAGGCATTAGCAATTTTAAGCGCATCTATCACTTCTTCATCGCTAGCGTCTGGCTTTCCTAGTAAAATGTTATTTCGTACCGTATCGTTGAAAAGAATAGAGTCCTGGGTTACTAATCCCATTTGAGCGCGTACCGAATTTTTTGTAAGGTCTTTTAAATCTATCCCGTCAAGCTTTATCGCTCCTTCATTTACATCATAAAAACGAGTGACCAGATTGGCTATTGTACTTTTTCCGCTACCACTTTGCCCTACTAAGGCTACGGTTTTGCCTTTAGGTATTACTGCACTAAAATTTGAAAGTACCGGCTCATCTTCATAGCTAAATGTGATATTTTCAATGTGTACCGATTCTGAAAAATCTGCTGCAACTTGTGCGTTTGGTTTGTCTTTAATAGTTGTTTCCGTATTAAGTACAGATAAAATACGTTCTGCCGCTGCATTTCCTTTTTTAACGCTATACGACGCCTTGCTTATTTGCTTTGCCGGTGTAAGTATCTGGTATGATAAACCTAGAAAGGCTATAAATTGCGATGCTTCGAGCGTATTTTCTATTAGTACCATTTGCCCTCCAAACCATAGAATAATCACAATTACAAAAATCCCTAAAAACTCACTTGTTGGAGATGCGAGATTTTGACGATTTACAAGACTATTTAATATCGAATTTAAGCGGCCGGTACTTGATCTAAATTTGGCTCTAAACTGATTTTCCCCGTTAAATCCTTTTATAATTTTTAAGCTGGAAAGGGTTTCTTCTACAATCGATAAAAAAGTGCTGTTTTCTTCTTGTGCATTATTTGATTTTCGCTTGAGCGATTTTCCTATACGTGAAATAATTATACCCGAAATAGGTAAAAACACAAAAACAAATAAGGTAAGTTTTGGACTTATAATAACCATTGCTATAATCGTAAAAATAATAGTCAAAGGTTCACGTACGACCATTTCTAAAATAGATAAGAAAGAATGTTCTACCTCATTTACATCTGCGGTAATTCTCGAAATAGTATCTCCTTTTCTTTTTTCTGAAAAGTAGGAGATAGGTAGCTCCAGTAACTTATCATAAATCGCATCACGTACATCACGCATTACGCCATTACGCAAAAAGGTAATAAAGAAAGTTGCCAGGTAACCAAAAATATTTTTAAGGAAAAACAGGATGACCACAATTGCACATATAAAAACCAGGGCCGAAAGTTCGTTATCTGCAACACGCTCACTTACGTTATAGTAAAAGTAGTTTACCGCATAATCCTTTGCAGAGCCCCAGCCTTCCCAAACCGGAAGGATAGTAACGCGCTTGCTTTTATCAAAAAGAATTTCGATAACGGGGATTAGTGCTAAAAACGATAAGGTGCTAAAAATAGCGTAAAGTATATTACAAATGATATTAAGAAACGCAAAGCGCTTGTAGGGAATGGCAAATTGTAATATTTGTTTGAAGTAATTCATAGAGCTCTGGAGCTTGTGAAATTTAATATCTATTCTTAATTATAAATCCACCAGTGATTTAAAATACTGGTGGATTTAAATGATTAGCTAAATGATTTGATAACCTTTTACAGACCTAATTCTTTACGAATTCCTGCTATTTTATCATCAAGTCTTTTTTCTGTTTGTTCTAAATCTTCCAGACTGTCTGCCGTATCATTTACACTAATGTAAAATTTAATCTTAGGCTCTGTACCACTTGGTCTGGCTGCTATACGCGAACCTTTATCTGTGTGGTAAACCAGAACGTTAGATTTAGGTATTTCAATATCTGTAGAGCTCCCAGTATTTACTTTTAATGATTTTGAACTTGCATAATCATCTATTTGTACAATACGTTCTCCAATTATTGTTGTCAACGGATTTTCACGCAGATTTACCATTGTTTTTTTAATCTCTTCTGCTCCAGAAATTCCTTTCTTAACCAATGAGGTAAGATCTTCTTTGTAAAACCCGTGATTTACATATAAATCTTGTAATTTTTTATAAAATGACGAACCTTCACTTTTTGCTTTAGTCAAAATCTCACAAGCAAGTAGGGTAGCAGTTACCGCATCCTTATCGCGTACAAAATCGCCTACCATATAGCCAAAACTCTCTTCACCACCACCTATAAAATGTTGGTTAGGGTGATCTTTAATCATTTTAGCAATCCATTTAAAACCGGTAAGCCCTAGTTTACATTCTACATCATAGGATTTTGCTAATACCTCCATCATAGGTGTAGAAACAATTGTAGAGCCTATAAATTCGGTGCCATTTGCTTTGTTATGTTCAAAGTAGTTGTTGAGCAAAAAGTCGGTCATAACAACCATAGTCTGGTTTCCGTTAAGTAAAACCAGTTTCCCAGAATTATCACGAACAGCAATACCCAAACGATCACAATCAGGATCTGTACCTATTACGATATCTGCATTTTTCTCTTCAGCAAGATCCATTGCCATTTTAAGGGCTTCTGGCTCTTCTGGGTTCGGGGATTTAACCGTAGGGAAATTACCATTTGGCTCACGCTGTTCTTCTACAACGTGAACATTTTTGTAACCGGCTTGTTCTAGAACATCAGGAATTATAGTTACCGAAGTACCGTGTAACGGCGTAAAGACGATTGTTACATCATCACGGTGCTTATCAAGTTCAGAGAAGCTTCCATTTTCTAATGAAGCTTCAATAAAAGCCTGATCAACTTCTTTATCTATGTAGGTGATATGCTCCTTTTTTGCTGAAAAGTTAACTGCATTGTAATCGAGTTCTTCGATAAGCTCTACAATTTCAGAATCTTGTGGTGGCACCAGCTGTCCTCCATCTTGCCAGTACACTTTATAACCATTGTATTCTGGCGGATTATGACTTGCCGTAAGTACGATACCACAATGGCAATCTAAGTGTTTAACCGCAAAGCTTAATTCTGGAGTAGGTCTTAAATCACTAAATAGAAATACTTTTATATCATTTGCAGAAAAAACATCTGCAACAACCTGAGCAAGTTCTTTACTATTGTTACGGCAATCATAAGCAATAGCAACTTTTGGAGTCTCGTTAGGAAAAGACATTTTTAAATAATCAGATAAGCCTTGTGTATTTTTTCCTAATGTATATTTATTGATTCGGTTTGTACCTACGCCCATAATACCGCGCATTCCTCCCGTACCAAATTCTAGATTTTTATAAAAACTCTCATTTAAGTCTTCGCTGTTATTCGCTATTAACTTTTTTACTTCCTCTTGAGTGGTTGCGTCAAAGGTTGGAGATAACCATGCCTCCGCTTTCGCAGTAATTTCAGGATTCATAGTGCGCAATTAATTAGTTTAAATTCAAAAATAGTCATTTCGATTAACGTACACTTTACTTAAAATCCCTTTTTATCTTTTATAAGATATCTGGGTCTTTCATTTTTTGTACGCTGTAAAAGTTCGCCAAGAAATCCGGCGATAAAGAGTTGCATACCTATAATCATACTGGTAAGTGCAACATAAAACTGGGGGCGCTGTGTTAATAAACGAGCTGTAGTATTTATAAATAATTTATCGATACCTAAATAGGCTAGAAGGCCAAAACCTATTAAAAACATAATGGCTCCAAGTGTACCAAATAAATGCATAGGTCGTTTGGCAAAATGGGTTACAAACCAGATCGTTAATAAGTCTAAAAACCCTTTTATAAACCGGTCTGCGCCAAATTTTGTTTGGCCATATTTGCGAGCTTGGTGCTGTACTGTCTTTTCGGTAATATTTGTGAAGCCTGCATTTTTTGCGAGTAAAGGAATATAGCGGTGCATATCGCCATATACATCTATATTTTTCACGACTTCGTTGCGGTATGCTTTTAAGCCACAATTAAAATCATGCAGCTGGAGTCCGCTGGTTTTACGGGCAGCAGCATTAAATAATTTTGACGGAAGATTTTTTGCTAATACAGAATCGTATCTCTTTTTTTTCCATCCTGAAACAATATCGTATCCCTCTTCACTCACCAGCCTATAAAGTTCTGGTATCTCGTCTGGACTGTCTTGAAGATCGGCGTCCATAGTAATTACTACGTCACCTTCTACGGCAAGAAAGCCAGCATTTAATGCCTGGCTTTTGCCATAGTTTCTGTTAAAGCGCAATCCTTTAATGTTGGGATTGCTTTCTGAAAGTTCTTCAATGAGTTGCCAAGAACCATCTGTACTACCATCATCTATAAATAGAAGCTCATACGTTAATTGCTCTGAAGTAATAACTTTTAAAAGCCAGTTATAAAGCTCTTGTATAGATTCTTTTTCGTTAAGAAGAGGTATAACTACCGATAGTTGCATACTGTATTAATCTTGATATGGATTCTCTTTTTTAAGTACGAGACCGCTTATAAGTGATATTATGAAACCAAAAAAGATACCACCCACAATTTGAAATGACGATTGTACCCAAGGACGCGCAAAATTACTCGCCATAGCAAGACCTTGCTCTATTTGTGCATCGGTCATATTAGGAGATTGCTCGATCATCGCTTCACGTTGCTTTTCTACAATTTGATCTACTAATCCTGGCTCAATAAAAGTTAAGAAGATAAAGTTATAAACAGCAGCTATAAGTGCACCGGTAATCGCTATACCTACACCCACTTTTAAAGCTTCTTTAAAACTCATATAACCGCTATTCCCATTCTTATAAACTTTTTGACCGTACACGATCATACCTATCATAATAGCAAAACCTATTACAGCCGTAATCCAGTTTTGATCGAGTAGGCTATTAGTAATATAAAGAATAACAGCTTGTATTATAGATAATACACCTAGTAAGGTTCCATAAGTTAAAGCGACTTTACCTGTAGTTTGTTTTTGATCGTTCATCTTGGTTAAGATTTAAGTTTGTAAAAGTAAGTATTAGGTATATATAGACCTATATTTTTAATAACTCATAAGTAGTTATTAATTGCTTAATGTTACATTTAGAATCTTTTTTAAAGAAAAGATAAATATTATTGAAAATAGGCTTGTTAGATTATAAATTATTTCTAAATTTGCACCTCAAAATTCAGCAGATTTTAAAGCATTTTACGATGAAAAAAGAGATACATCCAGAAAATTTTAGAGTAGTAGCATTTAAAGACATGTCTAACGATGATGTGTTTTTAACTAAATCTACTGCCAATACAAAAGAAACAATTGAAGTAGAAGGTGAAGTTTACCCATTGGTAAAACTGGAGATTTCAAGATCATCACACCCATTTTACACCGGTAAATCTAAATTAGTAGATACTGCTGGTCGTATTGACAAGTTCAAGAACAAATACAAGAAATTTGCTAAGTAAGCGATTTAATAAAGTATATAGAAAAAGCCTTTGCAATTTTTGCAAAGGCTTTTTTATTTGTCAATTTATTAGAAATTTGGCTTTTACTTTTTACCGAACATCGAATTCATAATACGGTTGATACCTTTAAAACCAAAGTAAATTGCTAATACCGCGGCAATACCTCCTAATACAAGTACGGGGATATAAAGTGGATGTTCTTGATTTTTAAAAGCTTGGTATATAAGACCAGGGCCTAAGAACATAAATAATAGCGACATCGCCATTGTTTGTACTCCCTTTGCTAATGCATCTTTATCTGTTCCCATTTTATTTAATATATTTGGTGACGGCACCTCGTACAGAGCCATATTCTTTTAAAAGTTTTGCAGCTTCCTCATTTGAGACTTGTAGTTCTGCCTGAATCATACGAATGCCACGATCTACAAGTTTATCATTGCTCAATTGCATATCGACCATTTTATTGCCTTTCACCTTTCCCAGCTGAATCATAGTTGCTGTAGAAATCATATTCAACACCAGTTTTTGAGCTGTTCCTGCTTTCATTCTACTGCTTCCGGTTACAAATTCTGGTCCTACTACCACTTCAACAGGTAGTTGTGCTTCTAAGGAGATAGGACAACTAGCGTTGCAAGTTATGCTTCCGGTAGATATACCATTTTCATTACATTTTTTTAATGCGTGTAATACATAGGGTGTCGTACCAGACGCCGCAATACCTATTACAATATCATCTTTAGAAATCGCATAATCTTGTAAATCTAACCAGCCTTGAGTGGTGCTGTCTTCAGCAAATTCTACAGCCTTGCGTATTGCAGTTTCTCCTCCGGCAATTAACCCGATGACTAATTCGTGAGGTACTCCAAAAGTAGGTGGACACTCAGATGCATCAACAACACCAAGGCGACCACTTGTACCTGCACCCATATAAAAAAGTCTTCCGCCTAACTTTAATTGTTTGACTACTTTTTCAACTAATCGTTCAATCTGTGGTAAAGCCTTTTCTACTGCGTAGGGTACAGTTTTATCTTCGTTGTTAATAGCCGATAGTAATTCTGAAATAGATTTAGTTTCTAAATCAGAATGGTTTGAATCTTGTTCGGTTACTTTGGTAAAGCTCATGGGTACTAATATATGTTGCTATCAATTCTACAGAATCAACAGTTCTCAAAGTTATTCAATTATTAATTGGTTTGTATAAACTTCACCAATTGCAAAATATCCAAGTGGATAATTAGCTTCATTCGTTTCGTTTGTGACATTACCTCGCACTTCGGTAGGAGGTGCGGCAAAAGGATTACCAGAGCCGGTACCCGATTGATTTATCACAATACTCATATAATCAAAAAAGGGTTTGGTAATACCTATAAGTTCTATATTAAGCGTGTCTTGCGGCTCTAAATCTTCGTAGAAATAGGAAAAGGAAAAACGCTGACCTTTATAAAAAGTATCTTCACTGCTAAGGTATTCACCTTGATCCAGATCAAAAAGATAATAATTATCCTGATTGGGTGTATCGGTATAAGTGACAATCACTTCTGTTTCATCGCCAGAAAATAAACTTCCATCTCCTTGCTCCAGAGATTCTATAGGAACGGCTGTAATATACCTAGCTGTAGCTGTGTAAATTTCATCATTATAATATACACGAAGAATCATTAAATCTTGTTCAATTTGATCTCGCGGAATCATCGCACTATAAAAACCATTGCCATTGGATGTAAGTGTATACATTTCAGATGCGCTATCAAGAGTAACTAATGCATCGTCCACAGTAGGAATAGTAGATTCAAAAAAACCTGTTGTTAAACTAAGCCTGAGTGAGGCTTCTACAAATGTAGTACTTGCATTAGGAATACGCATTAGGGCATCTACGACAAGCCGTTCTTCAGTTTGTGGCAAATCAACATCTATTGTTTCCTGACAACTAATAGCGAGCAGCAGAAAAGCACTGGCCAATAAGAATTTTGATATACTTTGCATTAAAATTTAAAATTATAAGTAACTGATGGTAGTATCCCGAATATCGAAGTCTTTACAGCTTCATTAACTCCGGTGTCTTCATTTTGTCTAAAATTTATCGATGCAGCATTCATACGGTTATACACATTATAAATACTGAAAACCCACTCTCCTTTAACGCGACGCTCACTATTTTTTGATGGTGTAAGTGTAGCTGAAATATCTAACCGATTATAGGCGGGTAAGCGCTCCTGATTACGCATACCGTAATTTGAAGTGATTAGATCTTGAAACTGAGACTGACTCACCGGATAATTTGTAGGTTGGCCCGTTTGATAAATGAAATTTGCATTAAAATTCCATTTTTTACTTGCTTTATAATTTATATATGCGCTTATATCGTGTGTTTTATCATAAGCTGAAGCATACCAATCCCCGTTATTTATACCTAATTCTCCAGGCATTTGTCCGGGTGTTTGTTGCTCACTTCTAGATAGCGTATACGCTAACCATCCTGTGAAGTCACCAGAATTTTTACGTGCTAAAAACTCAAGTCCATAAGCACGGGCTTTACCTACCAGTACTTCACCTTCAATTGCATCATTTGCAATAAGTTGCGCGCCGTTGCGATAGTCAAGTCGGTTTTGCACATCTTTATAAAAAGCTTCAGTCTCTAAAGAATAATCTCCGTCTGCGAGTTCTTTGAAATATCCTACAGCATATTGATCTAATAATTGCGGCTTTAAATAGGGGCCGCTCGGAGCATAAACATCTAGTGGAGTAGGGGCGTTAGTATTTGAAATGAGATGTAAATATTGTGCCATCCTATTATAACTAGCCTTTATTGAGCTTGTGTTGTTTAAAACATAAGATAGCGATGCTCTGGGTTCTAGATTTGTAAATGTTGCCAATGTACCGGTGTTGCGATCTACTTCAGACGGCACTGCTGGTTGGTAAATTTTTAAATTTTCGTCATAAGTCAACGGATTATCATTGAGATATCTATTAAACTCGTCTTGACCCAATCTAGTAAAATGGCTAACTCGCAAGCCATATCTTAAAGTTAGTTTTTCAGAAATATCGTGTTCTGCCTCTAAATATGCCGAAAATTCATTGGCAAATTTATGAGTGAGTTGAGAAGCTACAATTCCAGAATCATCACGATTGGGTTCAATTGTAGCGGGATTAAAGCGGTAATAAATATTATTGAGGCCATAACTCAATTTTAGTTTGTTACTAATATAATGCTGAAGGTCATATTTGAGATTAAAATTGCGTATTCCGGAGTCATATTGAAAACCGACAAAATCCAATTCTAAACCATAATAGTAATCAGAATATATAAGAGATAGATTAGAAAATAATTTATCTGAAAATATATGGTTCCATCTCAAATTTATAGTCGCATTTCCATATATATTCACAAAGCTTTCGCTTACGCTAAACAAATCTCTTCCAAAATAACCTGATAAGTAAAAATTGTTAGCATCATCTAAATTGTAATTAAATTTTGCATTCAAATCATAGAAATAAGCTTTGTTATCCAGGTCAAACAACGGTAAAAATAAATGCGCATAAGACGCTCTACCACCTATTAAGAATGCCGATTTATCTTTCTCAATAGGTCCTTCTACTAAAAGCCTGCTTGCTACGGCGCCTATGCCACCATTGGCGTGAAACTCTTTACTGTTTCCTTCTTTTTGATAAATATCTAATACCGAAGATACCCGTCCGCCATACTTTGCAGGAATACCACCTTTGTATAATTTCAGATCTTTGATGGCATCCGGATTAAAAACAGAGAAAAAACCAAATAAATGGGATGAGTTAAAAATAATAGCCTCATCCAGCAAAATTAAATTTTGATCTGCTGCGCCGCCTCGCACGTTAAAGCCACTAGCGCCTTCACCAGCACTGGTTACACCGGGTAATAATAAAATTGATTTGATTACATCTGCTTCCCCAAAAGCAACCGGAATTTGTTTTATAGTCGAAGCGGTAAGTGCATTAACGCTCATTTGAGGTTTTCTGATGCTTAGTTTTTCGATGTTCTCTTCGATTATAACTTCGTCTAAAGCTTCGGTTGATTCTTCTAAGCTAAAATTCAGTTTTGTATTTTGGGTAAGATTTAGTTTTTGAGTAATGGGATCAAAGCCCAAAAAACTTATTTGAATATCATACGTACCTTCTGGAAGTGTAATAGAGTAAAAGCCATACTCATTAGTAACTGCTCCGGTATTTAATTGAGGAACGAGGATATTAACACCTATAAGGGTTTCATTTGATGATGCTGCAGAAACAATACCACTAAACGTGTATTTATTTTGACTTAATCCGGCGTGTGCTATTCCAATGATGAAGAATAGAATGAGATAGTTCTTAATCAATTTTTTATTTCAAAATTAGTTGACTTTACTCTTTAAATCACAAATTGACTCGTAAGATTTCTATGGGTAGTATTTCAAACAAAAAAAATGGGTTTTGAAAGAATTTCAAAACCCATTTTACAGTTATAAAAATGCAATTATGAATTTATAATAGCATTAAATGTTGCACTAGGACGCATTGCTTCTGAAGCTTTATTATCATCTGGAAAATAATAGCCGCCAAGATCAACCGTTTTTCCTTGAGCTTCTAATAATTCAGATAAGATTTTATCTTCATTTGTTTCCAGCTCACTTGCAATCTCTGCAAAATGTACCTGAAGTTCCTTGTCCTTATCTTGAGCTGCTAGAGCCTGAGCCCAGTATAAAGCTAAATAAAAATGACTTCCACGGTTGTCTAACTCGTTTACATTACGTGAAGGAGATCTGTTATTGTCTAAAAATTTAATAGTTGCTTCATCAAGAGACTCTGCAAGAACAAGTGCTTTTTGATTTCCGTTAGCTTCCGCTTCATGTTCAAGCGAAACTGCTAATGCAAGAAACTCACCTAACGAATCCCAACGTAAATGACCTTCTTCAACAAATTGCTGAACGTGTTTAGGAGCAGATCCACCGGCACCGGTTTCAAAAAGACCTCCACCATTCATAAGTGGAACAATAGAAAGCATTTTTGCACTCGTTCCTACTTCAAGAATAGGAAATAAATCTGTATTGTAATCACGCAATACATTTCCGGTTACCGAAATTGTATCCTTGCCGGCTTTCATTCTTTTAAGCGTAAAACGTGTTGCTTTCTCAGGAGACATAATTTGAATGTCTAATCCTTCAGTATCGTGATCTTGTAAGTAAAGCTTAACTTTTGAAATTAATTCGGCATCGTGAGCGCGATTTTCATCTAACCAAAATAGAGTAGGAGTACCGGTAGCTCTTGCACGATTTACAGCTAATTTAACCCAATCTTGAATAGGAGCATCTTTAGTCTGGCACATTCTCCAGATATCACCTGCTTCAACATTATGTGATAACAGGACATTACCTGATGCATCAATTACATCAACTTTACCATCAAGTGGAATTTCAAAAGTCTTGTCGTGAGATCCATACTCTTCAGCCTTTTGAGCCATTAAACCTATATTAGGTACAGTTCCCATTGTTTTAGGATCAAAGGCCCCGTGCTCTTTACAAAAATCTATGGTTTCCTGGTATATACCAGCATAACTGCTATCTGGTATTACAGCTTTAGTATCTTGAGAATTCCCTGCAGAATTCCACATTTGACCGCTGTTTCTTATCATAGCAGGCATAGAAGCATCAATGATAATATCACTAGGAACGTGAAGGTTAGTAATACCTTTATCTGAATTAACCATAGCAAGATCTGCTCGATTTTCTAGCGTATCAGCAATTGCTAGCTCAATCTCCTGGCTTTTATCTGCAGGTAATTTTTTAATATCGCTTAGTAAAGCTGCTAGTCCGTTTTTAGCATCTGCACCAACTGACTTTAATTCTTCTCCGTATTTTTCAAAAACTTCTTTAAAGTAAACGCGTAATGCATGACCAAAAATGATAGGGTCTGAAACCTTCATCATTGTTGCTTTTAAGTGAACAGATAGCAAAATGTTTTTTGCCTTAGCATCTTCAATTTGTTCGCTTAAGAAAGATAGTAATGATTTTTTACTCATCACCGTAGCGTCTATAACCTCTCCAGACTTAAGCGCTAAATTGCTTTTTAGATTTGTTTTGGTTCCGCTGGCGTCAGTATGAACGATTGAAACTTCGGTTGCATCAGGAAGAGTAAGTGATTTCTCGTTAGATTTAAAATCTCCTGAAGACATTGTTGCAACATGAGATTTGCTATCACTACTCCAGGCTCCCATACTATGTGGGTTCTTCTTTGCGTATTCTTTAACCGGTTTAGGGGCACGTCTATCTGAATTTCCTTCACGCAATACTGGATTCACTGCACTACCTAATACTTTAGCAAAACGTTGTTTTAGCTCTTTTTGATCTTCGGTAGTGGTTTCCTCCGGGTAATTAGGAACTGCAAATCCTTTTGCCTGCAATTCTTTAATAACCTCAGTAAGTTGAGGAATAGAAGCACTTATGTTAGGTAACTTAATAATATTTGCATCTGCACTTTTAGCAAGATCTCCAAGAACAGCAAGTGCATCTTCTACTTTTTGATCCTCGTTAAGATAATCTGGAAATGCAGCCAGTAATCGTGCTGCTAATGAAATATCCTTAACTTCTAATTCGATATTTGCAGCTTTTGCAAATTTTCTAATTATCGGTAAAAGAGAATGAGTAGCTAAAGCCGGTGCTTCGTCTGTTTTTGTGTATGCTATTGTAGACGTTTTGGTTGACATAGAAAGTTTTATTTTTAAATCTTGGTTTTAGGATCACTTCATTTTCCAAGGAGATAATCCAGTATAAATTATATAAAATCTAAAATTGATTTTACTATTTTTTTCAGTTTGCAAATATAGAATTTTAAAGCACATTTTAACACCTAAATTGTTGTTAATGCTATTGATATAAGGTATGTAACAGTGCATAAGTACGCGATGGCAATAAAAAAGCTCTATTAAGATTTAATAATCTTAATAGAGCTTCAAATGGCTTGATTTTTTACCGGTGAACCCTTTAAGTTCTTTAGTAAGAATATTAGTACTTACACCGTAAATCAATACATAGGGATTAGTCATTTAATCCCGTCCTCTACATTTATGAAATTTTAAAATTCTGAACACGTGTTGTGCTTCATAACTGTATAGGCAACAAATAATACTTTTCAGAATAAATAAAAGTATTACTAAACTTTTGATATACTAATTTACTAAATTATTTGAAAACGATGTAGTTTTTTCAACTATTTAGTTTTAAACATCTTATAAACAAAGCTTATTAACTTTTGTTAATAAGCTTAAACATAAAAAATGCCTCTTTTCTAGAGGCATTTTTAAATACTATACGTAATAAAGAATTATTTTCTAACTTCTTTAATTCTAGCTTTCTTACCAGTAAGACCTCTAAAGTAATAGATACGTGATCTACGTACTTTACCTTGTTTGTTAACTTCAATTTTTTGAAGAGCAGGTAGGTTTATTGGGAATATACGTTCTACACCTACAGTACCAGACATTTTTCTGATTGTAAATGTACGTGTTGCACCTGTACCGCGTACCTGTATAACAACACCTCTAAAGAACTGAGTACGTTTCTTTTCACCTTCACGAATTTCGTAATAAACAGTGATAGTGTCTCCAGCACCAAATTCTGGGAATTCTTTTTTCTCTACAAATTCGTTTTGTACAAAACTGATTAAATCTTCCATTTTTGAGATTTTTTAAATTTTATAAAAGCAACATTCACGTATATCGCCAGAGGTTATTCTTAACAGGCTGCAAATTTAGGATTATTTTTAAATCTAACAATCCATTAATTTTATTTTTTTTACAAATAGTACTTAATCTTTTAAAAGATCGGGTCTTCGCTTAAGTGTGTGTTTGTAAGCTTGTTCTTCTCGCCAACTTTCTATTTTTGGCGTATTCCCAGAAGTTAAAATTTCGGGGACTTTCCATCCTTTGTATTCAGCAGGTCGTGTGTAAACCGGCGGTGCAAGTAAATCATCTTGAAAAGAATCTGTTAATGCCGATGTTTCATTACCCAAAACCCCGGGTATAAGCCGTATTACAGCATCACATAAAATTAATGCTCCTAATTCGCCACCACTAAGTACATAATCTCCTATAGAAATTTCACGGGTTATAAAATGATCTCTTACACGCTGATCTACACCTTTATAATGACCACATAATATGATTACATTATTAAGTAAAGACACTTGATTAGCGATACTTTGATTTAAAGTCTCGCCATCTGGAGTCATATATATGATCTCATCATAGTCGCGCTCTTCTTTAAGTGCAGAAATACACTTATCGATAGGTTCTACCATCATAACCATACCGGCACCACCACCAAATTGATAATCATCAATTTGCTTGTAGGAACTATCTGTATAATCTCTCAAATTATGAAAATGAACTTCAACAAGTCCTTTAGATATTGACCGTTGCATAATAGAGGCTTCAAACGGACTCTTTAGTAGATCAGGGACAACAGTGATAATATCTATGCGCATTTTAGGAAAATAACTTAATGAATAAACACAATTTGTGAATCACCAAAAGTACTATTTTTTAGGGCTTTTGAGTGCTTTATTGCGTTCGTCCTGAAGCATACGACCCATTTTTTGCTCTTTTTCTAAAGCTTTTTTGCGATATTCATCGTATTCGATTTCAGTTTCATTTAATTTTTTCTGCGCTTCCTGCGTATGTGCATTACTACCTTTATACTTGTAGATAAATAAAACAAGTCCTAATGCTAATACCCCTACAATAGCCCACATCATAGTCATATAGCCTGCTTTACTCATTGGTATCCCAAAAAAGTTAATTGAGTCTTTCTCATCTATAGTCGAAGAAAGTGTATTCTTAGTTTCAGCTAATGAATCGTTTAATTCTTTGACAGATGATTGTTTAGAATCTATTTCTTGCTGAAGGGTGCTTATTTTTTGTTTTAAACTTGATATACTATCAACAGTATTTTGCTGAAGTTTTAAATATAAGTTCTTCTTGATATTTTTATATTCTTCCCAGCTGTTTGAGTTCTCAAATAAATCTGTAAACTGCTGGTTAATTGTATTGATTTTAGGCTCTTCGCTAGGTACATTATCTACTTCCTGAGCACTCACTCCTGTGAGTGTAAATAATGCAATTATGAGGCTAATTTTAAATGTATTCATTTCTGGTTTGACGTTTTTCTGTTTCTGGGAAAACGAGATGCTTTCCGTATTAGTATAATTAGTACGCAAAAATAATCAATTCCCTTTCTAATGATCTATTTGTCATAATTAAATCATTATAATTTCAACTCCTAAAATTTAGCATTCATTCCTACTAAATTTTTCAGAAATCATGTAAAGTATAGTGCAAAAAAAAGCCCTTCTAATTTGAAGGGCTTTTTTTTAATTCAGAAAAATTTTATTGAAAAATAATCTGCTTTTTTTCTCCGCCTTTGCTTGCAAAACTTATGCTTATAGGCTCGTTAGAAGCTTTAGACGAAACAATTCGTTTAACATCATCCACAGATTTTACTTTTTGATCATCAATGGCAGTTATAACGATGCCACTAAGGTCATATCTTTTTAATTGATCATTTGTCGCTTGTGCTATCACGACTCCATTCTGGGCTCCATAATCTTTTAGAAGTTCTTTTGAAATCTCACGAACTTCAAGACCAGGCTTTTCAATAATATAAGAGGAGTATTTAAGTAACTTAACAGAAGTGGTTTTTTTATCATCTCCTCGTATATAAGTTACTTCAACCACATCATTAGGTCGTTTTGATCCCAAATAACCAGAAAGATCAGCAAATTTTCTAATAGCTACATTATCAATATTGACAATTACATCCCCTTTTTTTAATCCGGCTTTTTCGGCTCCTCCTTCAGGTTCAACAGAATCGATATAAAAACCTTCAACGGCATCAATATCATATTCTTTTGCATAGTTAGAATTCATACTACCTCCAGAAACTCCAAGAATACCACGTTGTACATCGCCGTATTCCATAATATCCTCTACAATCTTACGCGCATTATTAGAAGGTACTGCAAATGCATAGCCCACATAACTACCAGTCTGCGAAGTAATCGCGGTGTTGATCCCAATTAATTCTCCATTAATATTTACAAGAGCGCCACCGCTATTTCCAGGATTAATCGCCGCATCTGTTTGGATAAACGATTGGTTATTTCCATCTAGTTCATTAAAATCACGAGCTTTTGCTGAAATTATCCCAGCGGTAACAGTACTGGTAAGGTTAAACGGATTTCCTACCGCTAAAGCCCATTCACCAATACGTACATTATCAGAATTTCCAAACGGCAGGTAAGGTAATTCACCATCTGAGTCGATTTTAATCAATGCGATATCGGCTTTTGGATCAGTTCCTACCACTTCAGCTTTATAAGTGCGATTATCATTTAAAGAAACTTCAAGTTCTGTGGCACCATCAATAACATGATTATTAGTAACGATATATCCATCTGCAGAAATAATTACACCGCTACCGGCTCCTACTAGTCCTTTTCTAATTTCCCCACCCCCATAAAATAGATCCTGTAAACTACGAGGTTGTCTCGATACCTGCACATTCTTGACGTGAACCACTGCGTGAACGGTACGATCTGCCGCTTCGGTAAAATCGGCATTTGTACTAGTAATAGGAGTACCATTAAAACTAACGGGACTAAATTTTGATTCTGAAGCTAAAGTTGTGATCTCACTTCCAGTTTCTTCCTCTAGGAATTTATACGCTCCAAGAGTAATACCACCACCTAGGATGGCAACAAACAATAGGCTTGCAAATTTTTTCATAAATAGTTTTCTTTTTATATAACAAATTAAATACGACCGTCAATAATGGGTGTTGCAGTATTTAACTAGTCTTTAACAAGCATTAGAATTCTTGCTTTATGTATTTTTGCCTGCTTATTCAAAATACTTAAAATGGCATTATCATTTTATAAATACCAAGGAACTGGCAACGATTTTGTAATTATTGACAATCGGCAGCAAGTGTTTTCCAAAAATAATACCAAACTTATTAAAGCAATGTGTGACCGTAAATTTGGCATAGGAGCAGATGGTTTAATGCTTCTTGAGAATCACGATACGCTAGATTTTACAATGGTTTATTTTAACGCAGATGGCAATCCAAGTACGATGTGTGGGAATGGCGGCCGCTGCCTGGTGGCATTTGCAAAAGAATTAGGCGTAATATCAGATACAACAACCTTTGAAGCGGTAGATGGTATTCATGAGGCTGTAATCAAAGATAATTTAGTACATCTCAAAATGCAGGATGTTGAGAATATAAAAAATAACGATTCATATTTATTTTTAGATACAGGATCGCCACATCATGTTACTTGGGTCAATGAAATAGAATTATACGATGTAAAGAAAGAAGGTGCAGCGATACGGTATAGTGATTTATATGGTAAAGCTGGAAGTAATATCAATTTTGTAGAGAAAACAGCTTCAGGTTACAAAATGCGTACTTATGAACGCGGTGTAGAAGATGAGACTTTGAGTTGTGGCACGGGAGCCACGGCAGTTGCTCTTGCAATACATAAGCTTGGAAAAACAAATGAAACTAAAATTGCACTGCAAGTAGCTGGTGGAGATCTTGAAGTACAATTTGAAGCCACCGAAGAAGGGTATAAAAATATCTTTCTTATAGGTCCCGCTAAACAAGTTTTTACAGGAGTATGGCCTATATAACGCTAACCGGGGATCTGGTCTATCTTAGGGCTCTTGAACCTGAAGATTTAGATCTCGTTTTTAAGATTGAGAACGATGAAAATCTTTGGGAGCTTACATCTACGATCACTCCATTTTCACGATTTTTACTTAAACAGTATCTTAAAAATTCGCATCGCGATATCTTTGAAGTAAAGCAATTACGCTTGGTTATTTGCAAAATAGATACGTGTGAACCTGTTGGGATGATCGATCTATTTGATTTTGAGCCCAAGCACAGTAGGGCAGGTCTGGGTATTCTCATTTTTGATAATAAAGAACGCAGAAAGGGTTATGGGGCAGAGGCTCTAGAATTAATTATTAAATATAGTTTCAAAGTCTTAGAGCTTCATCAATTATATGCTAATATCTTAGAGTCAAATTCAGGAAGTATTTATTTATTTGAAAATCAAGGATTCAAAACCATAGGTCTTAAAAAAGATTGGGTACGCATAGCAGGCAAGTTTCAAAATGAGTATTTATACCAATTAATAAAATAAAAATGTATATAAAACGAATTATCGCCGCTACGGCAATTATTGGATTGATAATAGCAGGTTTTTTCGCCTATACAATCTACGGAAAATTTTTGACGCCCAATACTGCTTTCAATAATGAAGAAGCTCATGTTTATATTCCTACAAATGCATCTTATCAAGATGTTCAAGCGGAGTTAGAGCCTCTTTTGAAGAATAAAACTTCTTTTGACGAAGTGGCTCAGCGTAAAGGATATATAGGAAATATAAAGGCGGGACATTTTATTATTAAAAAGGGAAGTAATAATAATGATATTGTGAATGCCATACGCAGCGGTAATATTCCTATAAAGATCTCATTTAATAATCAAGAACGATTAGAGGATCTTGCGGGTAGAATTGCACAACAACTAGAGGCCGACAGTACTTCCTTAATGAAAGCATTTAAAGACACTCAGTTTCTCGAAACTAATGGGTTTACTGAAGAAACTGCTTTAAGTATGTATTTGCCAAACACCTATGAATTTTATTGGAATACAGATGCAGTAGGTTATAGGGATAAAATGCTTACGGAGTATAAAAGATTTTGGACAGAAGATCGATTGGCAAAAGCCGAAAAACAAAATTTAACGCCTGCAGAGGTGTATACTCTGGCATCTATAGTGCAAAAGGAGACCGCAAAAAATGATGAGCGTCCGCGTGTAGCAGGTGTTTATCTAAATAGATTGCACAATAACTGGACTTTAGATGCAGATCCCACTGTAATCTATGCCGTGAAAAAAGAATCTAATGATTTTGATCGTGTAATTAAGCGTGTTTTATACAAAGATCTAGAAACAGATTCTCCCTACAATACCTATAAATATGCGGGTTTACCTCCAGGACCTATTTTTATGCCAGACCTTTCTGCGATCAATGCGGTATTAAATCCTGAAAGTCATGAATACTATTTCTTTGTTGCTAACGTTTCTAAACCCGGATATCATTTGTTTGCAAAAACAATAGGTCAGCATAATGCAAATAGAAAGCAATATATCGACTGGATTAATAATCAGGGAATTAACAGATAACTGATATATGTTAAAATTTTGATTTATATGCAATGGAAGCTACAAAATTTGTTAAAAACGGTAGCTAAATGAATAAATGAAGATTAAAAGTAACGAATAATAACGAAAACTTTAATTTTATAAAAAGCTTAACCATTTCATTATCAGCAACTTAATTAAAAGTTGTATATTTGCCGAGTAATATAGACAGGTATATAAGTAGCGTTTGACTACCGGTCTGAAAAATTATTTATGACAAGAAACATAGTAAAATTAGCAGCGCTCCCTTCTGTATTTGGTCTTGTAGCACTAAGTATGTCTATAAAAGATACAGAAATGCCTCTTGATAACTCTACTGATGGTTTAGAACTTTTTTATACAGTTCCTCAGGCAGACGAGTTAGATTCTTCTACTATTTTTGATGAAACAAAAAATTCAAGTTTAGCGACTACCGGCAAATCATTTACCGGTTTTAAAGAAGCCTTAGGGTTTAAAGAGTCACAAAATGATTACAAACGTATAAACCAGTTTGGATATTTAGGTAAATATCAATTTGGTAGAAGTACGTTACTTTTATTAGGTATTTCAGATACTGATGCATTTTTAGAAAACCCGGTTTTGCAGGAGAAAGCCTTTGTAGCAAATGCTTCGCGTAACAAATGGGTTTTACGCAAAGACATTAAGCGTTTTAGCGGTAAAAAAATGAACGGTATTACGATTACAGAATCAGGGATTTTAGCGGCCGCTCATCTGGCAGGGCCCGGAAGCGTAAAAAACTATTTACGTTCTGGAGGTACAGACGGATTTAAGGATGCATTTGGTACTTCGGTACACAGTTACCTTAAGAAATTTGGCGGTTATGATATCTCTTTTATCGAAGCAAATAAAAATGCTAAGGTAGATTTAGAAAGTTAAATAGAAACTAAATTTAAAAAAAACGACCTCAAAGAGGTCGTTTTTTTTATGCGTGAATTATAAATAACGCAGGTCTTTTGTGTAGATCAGGTTGCTTAGTTTTCCACATAGATATCGGTTTAGTGACTATAAACTCTGTGGGTAGGGTTATATCACAAGCTATACAAAGTCTGGTCGATGCATTTAATGAATTACAGAGCTCTTCAATAAGTTTGTTATTTCGATAAGGTGTTTCAATAAACAATTGAGACTGATTATAATCTCTTGATATGTTTTCTAATCTTTTTAATTCTTGACGTTTTTCTTTCTGGTCAATAGGTAAATAGCCGTTGAAAGCAAAATTTTGACCGTTCATACCACTACTCATCATCGCCATTAAAATAGAAGAAGGGCCTACAAGAGGAACAACCTGAATCCCTTTTTCGTGAGCCAGACGCACAATGTCTGCACCAGGGTCTGCAATACCCGGCACACCAGCTTCAGACATTAATCCTATAGATATTCCTTTAAGGCAGGAGTCTAGAAAAGTTGGTATATCTGTAATATCTGTATGTTTATTTAGAGCGTGTAATCTAAGGCTTGGTTGCGATTTGTCATTACAAAGCTGTTTGATAAATCTGCGTGCGGTTTTTTCATTTTCTACAATAAACTCATCAAGTTCATAAACAATTTTCTGCACCATACCAGGCATTACTTCTAATGGAGCCGTTTCACCTAAAGTGGTAGGGATCAAATAAAGTTTTCCAAATGTTGAATTTATATGCATAAGTCGTAGTTATATCTTAGTCATTCGTTCTGCGATTTTTGAAGTTGCCTCATCGAGCATTTCAAATACAGAATCAAAGCCTCTCAAACTGTCGTTATATGGATCTGGAACATCTACTTTTTCGCCAGGAAATAATTCGTCAAGAATAAGTTTTACTTTAGCTTTATCAGCTTTTGAGCGTGCTAGATTCTGTACATCTTCGAGATTGTAAATATCCATAACGAATATGTGATCATAAGCATCAAAGTGTGCAGTTTTAAATTGCATACCACGTTGATCTGTAATATCAATTCCATTTTTTTGTGCAACAGCTATACTTCTTGAGTCTGGCAAACTACCTATATGCCAAGAACCGGTACCGGCAGAATCTACTTGAAATTTTGTGGGATCCAGTTTTGATTTTAATAATCCTTCAGCCAAAGGAGATCTACAGATATTTCCTAAGCAGACCATAAGAATATGTGTTTTCATTTCAAGAATTTTTAAAATAATAAGTTAAACTTGATGAAAAGAATTGTAAAAAAAAGGTCTGAACAAGAGACTTACATCGTAAGTTTCTTGTTCAAATCTTCTACATATTTTCTAAACTGTTTATCTGTTGCAGATAAATTATCTACAGTCTTACAAGCGTGTAATACCGTTGCGTGATCTCTTTTTCCTATTTGAGATCCTATACTTGCTAAAGAAGCCTTAGTAAGTTTTTTTGCAAAAAACATAGCTAGCTGACGGGCTTGAACAATATGTCTTTTTCTAGTTTTAGATTGTAATGTATCTACATCCATTTGAAAATAGTCACTTACTACTTTCTGGATATATTCAATAGAAACCTCGCGCTTAGTATGCTTAACATAGTTGTCAACAATACGTTTTGCAAGCTCTAGATTAATTTCTTTTCGGTTGAACGAAGAATGAGCAATTAGGGATATAATAGCTCCTTCTAGTTCTCTAATATTAGTTTTGATATTATTTGCTAAAAACTCAACAATATCTTCTGGCATTTCAACACCATCTTGATATAGTTTATTTTTAATAATAGAAACACGTGTTTCAAATCCTGGTTGCTGCAATTCTGCAGAAAGACCCCATTTAAAACGAGATAATAAACGTTGTTCTATATCCTGCATATCTACAGGTGCTTTATCACTTGTAAGAACAACTTGCTTTCCGTTTTGATGTAAGTGATTGAAGATGTGAAAAAATACATCTTGTGTTCCTGCTTTACCAGATAATAATTGAATATCATCAACAATTAATACATCTATGACCTGATAGAAATGTATAAAATCGTTACGGTTATTCTTCTTTACAGACTCAATGTATTGCTGCGTAAATTTTTCTGCGGAAATATAGAGAACAGTTTTTTCTGGATATCTATCTTTAATTTGAACACCTATAGCGTGTGCTAAATGTGTTTTACCTAACCCAACACCACCAAATATTAATAAGGGATTAAAAGACGTGCCTCCAGGCTTATTGGCAACAGCCATACCTGCAGAACGAGCCAATCTGTTTGAATCTCCCTCCAGAAAATTATCAAAATTATAATTTGGGTTTAATTGAGATTCAATCTGTAAGTTGCGAATTCCTGGAATTATAAACGGATTCTTAAGCTCTGGATTTTTGTTTTTAAAAGGAGCATCAACCTCCTGAGACTTCATCGTAGAAAGTCTGTTTGTACTTGGAATTTTTTCTGTAAAAGGCTGTCTGTTTCCGTAGGTGTTTTCCATACGTATTACATAAACCAGCTTTGCACTTTCCCCAAGCTCTTTTGTAAGCGAAACTTTTAAAAGTTTAACGTAATGCTCTTCTAGCCACTCGTAAAAAAATTTACTAGGAACCTGTATACTTAAAGCATTATCTGTAAGTTTAACCGCCTTAATGGGTTCGAACCAGGTTTTGTAAGCCTGCGGGGTTATATTGTCTTGAATAAATAAGAGACAATTATCCCAAACTGTTTGCGCAGTCATACTCATTATAATGGTTAAATTTTAAGTTGTTTATAATTTAGATCACTTGAAAAGTGAGAAAATGTAGAGATCTTCGTTTCTTTCAGTGCGGGGCAAATATGTGAACAAAATATGTAATAAAAAAAGAAAATTAGATTGGTTTTGTAGAATTTTTATCGCATACTAAGCTTCTTCTCGAACCTCTAATTATATATGTTAATAAGTCTATGAAAACAAGTACAACCACTGTTAAAGTTCGTTACGCTGAAACTGATAAAATGGGAGTAGTGCATCACGCGAACTACCCAATATACTTGGAACTCGCTCGTATTGAGTGGTTAAACGATATTGGTATTTCTTATAAAAATATGGAGGAGGAAGGTGTGATGCTGCCTGTTTATGAAATGCAATTTTCTTTCTTAAGTCCGGCATATTTTGATGATACTTTAACCATAAAAACTATACTAAAACAATTACCTCGTGCTCGTATTACTTTTGACTACGAAATTACTAATGAAGCGGGTAAATTATTAACAAAAGCGCAAACAACTTTGGTCTTTATCGATACCAAAACTAATAGGCCAACCCGTTGTCCAGAATATGTTTTAGACCGACTTAAAAATTAAAAGTCTTCTAGCGTTGTTTTTAATCCAAAAACCAAGTCAAAACGTTCTTTTACTTGTTCAATTGCATTTTTGCGGACGCTCACGGTAATTGAACAACTTAAATGCATTTCTTGATTAACAATATCTAATTGCTCTTCTTTAATAATACGCATTACGGTATGTAAAAGTGGGTATTCAAATTGAATATTTAAGCTTTGTGTGATTACCTTTATCTTAATTTTTGCACTTTCTAATGCGAGTTGTGCGGCTGTTTTATAGGCTTGGATTAATCCTCCCACACCTAAGTTAGTTCCACCATAATAACGAATTACAGTTACCAGTATTTCAGTAACATCAAATGACTGGATTTGACCGTATATTGGAATTCCCGCAGAATTATTGGGTTCACCATCGTCATTTGCCCGATACTGTTCATAATTTTTTCCTAGCTGCCAAGCATAACATACGTGTGAAGCTTTATTATGATTGGTTTTTAACTGAAGTAATATTGGTTCAATCTCATTTTCTGAACTTACTGGATGTGCTTGACCAATAAATTTACTACCCCGATCTTTAAAAAGGGATTCTTCACTGGTTGTATTAATCGTTTTATAAGTGTCTATGTTGTCAAACATTAATTATGATTTAACTATTGCGATACAAATAATACTAATAAGAGCTAGAAAAAATCCGAGCCAGTTTTTTCTGGACAGCTTTTCTCTAAAGAATAAAATACCTAGTAATACAGCACAAATTAAAATCCCCACATTATTTAAGGTAAATACAACCGAACTTTCGAGCTGCGGATTTCTAAGTGCTTTTACTAAAAAGTAAATGGAATAATAATTAGGTATTCCTAAGGCGAGGCCTCCCACTAGATTCTTGAACTTTATTTTTTCATTTTGCCTCAATACTTTGAATATCAAAATTGATATGCCAATAACAAAAGCAGTTAAAAAGATAACGGCAGAGAATAATGAGATGTCATCCTGCTCAACATAGCTTGTTTCTAAATATTTTATTGTAGTATCTATAATACCGCTACCTAGAAAAACTAAAATAGGAAATAGCAGCTCATTTTTAGAGACTAGTTTAGAGGTATTATCTTTAACTGAAACTAGATATACCGCAATTAAAGCTAAAATAATGCCTGAAATTTTTAATAAACCTGCATTTTCATTATAGTATAATAAACCAAAGGCAATGGGAATGACTACGCTCATTTTTGTAGAAACAGAGACTACAGAAAGACCACTACGTTGTGTGGTGATGGCCATTAAATTAAAAATTAAAATAAATAAAAAACCTAGAAATACAGTTCCTCCAAACCAGGAATAATTAGGAAGATCGATTAGATTTATGGGTTTTGCGTAACCAATTATACCTGCAGCACACGCAATGGCATAGTTAACTACAATTGCTTGGAAGGTGTTTATTTTAAATAAATCAAATAATTTAAATACGAGAAATATTACACTTGATGCTAAAATACTTAGAAGTAGATAAATCAAAAGTATTGTTTTTTTGTGGTGAACAATTGGGTTATATCATCTTGGCCCGGTTCTAAATGCCACGTCTTAATGTTCATAGATGCGGCTGCAGCAGTATTTAAAATCGTGTCATCTATAAAAAACGTTTCTTCAGCAACTAATTTATTTTCTTCAATTACGTAGTCATAAATTTCTAGATCTGGTTTTCTAAGGTTTATTTGTTGAGACAGATAAAAACGCTCAAAGCAATTCTGAAATTGAGAATAACGCAAAGCACCCATATTCTTTATTACTTGTTCAATGTGTAGGTCATTTGTATTACTTAATAAGAATAGCCTGTATTTACCTTGTTGTTTTAACTCCATTAACCAATCTAAACGGTGTTGTGGGAAATCTAAGATGATGCTATTCCACGCAGTTGTAAATGAAATCTTTGTTAGTGATGGAAATTTGTCTAAATAATTAGCTATTAATGCTTCTGTAGTAATCAGTCCTTTTTCATAACTATTATGCCATCTATTCATATCTGCATCTATGTCCCGTATTCCCATTTTTGCTAATGCTTCTTCAGGAGCTTTTTTGTCGAGATTTATAAAAACATCTCCAAAATCAAATAGTAGATTTTTAATCATTTTGATTATAATAATAGGTTAGTATGTCTCCTGAGATTTTTGATACTGATGACTCTTTGTATAATGTTAGTTTAGGTGCAGCTAAACCTTTTTTAAAGTTTGTACTTCCTTTAAAAACTCGTGCTTCATCCCACAGATTGTTGTCTATAAAATGCTGAAGTGTTATCGTACCACCTTCTATTATTACAGATTGCAAGTCTTCAGAATAAAGAAGATCACAAATTTTATAAGGTAGTTCTGTATCAAACTTCATAGTATGATACGTTACATTTTTTGAATCAATTCTCTCTTGTTCAGTAATCACTACTGTGGGTGTGCTACTATCAAGCAATTTACTATCCGTTTTAATAACCAAGTTTCTATCTAAAACAACGCGAGTGGGAGAGTGGCCGTACCATTCACGGGTGGTTAATTCTGGATCATCTGCTTGTGCGGTATTTGTTCCTACTAAAATACTTTGCTCTTCTGAACGCCATTTATGCACGCATATTTTTGTGTGTGGATTAGTAATCCAGAATGGCTGTTTTTCTTGTCTAAAAATAGTATCGGGTGCAATGAAACCATCGTTACTTTCTGCCCATTTTAAAAGTATGTAAGGTCGTTTATTATTATGATAGGTAAAGAAGCGTTTATTTAAATCCTGACATAGTTTTTCTAAAACCCCTACTTGAACTTCACAACCTGCATCCAATAATTTTTTTATGCCTTTACCAGCAACTTGAGCAAATGGGTCTACGGTACCTATAACAATTTTCTTTATTCCTTTTGCAATTATTAAATCACTGCAAGGAGGAGTTTTTCCAAAATGGCTACAGGGTTCCAGACTTACATAAATAGTAGACTCTTTTAATAAATCTTGATTAGAAACGCTATTTATTGCAATTACTTCAGCGTGGGCTTCTCCGGCTTTGCGATGCCAACCTTCACCTATAATTTTTCCGTTATAGACAATTACACTCCCTACCATAGGGTTGGGGTAGGTAGTTCCTAGTCCGTTTTTAGCGAGTTGCACGCAACGTGCCATGTATTTTTCGTGTATCTTCACAAGCTCAAAAATACCAATTAAAACTAAGATAGGATGTTACAAATTAGGCCAGTTGAGCTTCAGGATAATTCTAAGCTCGCTGAAACTATTAGAACGGTTTTGATAGAATTAGGTGTTCCTAAAGTAGGAACTGCTTATGCAGATACGTCACTAGACTTCATGTATGAAACCTACAGAGCAAGTAATGAATCTTACTTTGTAATCACCGATGGTAATCGCATTGTAGGTGGTGCGGGGATTGCTCCTTTAGCAAATTACGAAGGTAATACCTGCGAGCTGCAGAAAATGTATTTGCTTGCCGAAGTAAGAGGTTTAGGCTATGGTATGCAGTTAATACGAACCTGCCTGGATTTTGCTCTTGCTGCGGGATTTGAAGATGTATATTTAGAAACTATGCCTTATATGAAAAATGCTCAAAGATTATATGCTAAAGCCGGTTTTGAATATATAGATGCACCATTAGGAAATACAGGTCATAGCGCTTGCCCGATTTATATGCTAAGAAAGCTGTAATGAAACTAAAATTATTTAAAGAGCAATTTTATAATAAGCTGGAGTCTAAGTTTCCGCAGTCTGAAATTGCTACATTTTTTAAGATACTAATCGATAGCTATCTTTCTATAAAACCCGTAGACCTGGTGCTCAATCCAGATTTAGAATTGAGCGTTGAGCAACTGAAATTAATGAAAACTGCTGAAGAGCGTTTACATACAAATGAACCCATTCAGTATATAATAGGAGAGACAGAATTTTATGGATATCCGTTTGAAGTGACAGATGCTGTACTAATTCCTCGACCTGAAACAGAAGAATTAGTAGAATGGATTACTAAAGACTTACAAGAACAGGTATTTACAAACCTCTCAATTCTAGATATAGGCACCGGATCAGGATGTATTGCAATTAGTCTGGCAAAAAACCTTCCAAATGCTAAAATTTCGGCAATTGATATTTCAGAAAGAGCTATAGAATTAGCCCAGCGCAATGCTGAGAAAAACGCTGTTTCAGTAAATTTTTTAGAACGAGATATACTCAATACCTCAGTTTTACCTCATAAATACACGGTAATTGTTTCAAACCCGCCTTATGTACGTAATCTGGAAAAGGCAGAAATAGTATCTAATGTATTAGATCACGAACCTGAATTAGCCTTATTTGTAGATGATAATGACCCCTTAATTTTTTATCGAAAAATTAGTGAGTTGGCATATTCGTTTTTAGAAGAAGAGGGTGTTTTGTATTTCGAGATCAATCAGTATCTTGGTGAAGAAACTATAAATCTTATAAAAAATATAGGTTTTACCACTGTTGAATTGCGTGATGATTTTGCAGGAAAACCTAGAATGATTAAAGCAAAACGTTGATGAACAATTTAAAATCTATTTGTGTTTTCTGCGGAAGCAGTGAGGGAACAGATCCTATAATCGTTAAAGAAGCCCAACAACTTGGAGCTGAATTTGCCAAACGCAATATTGACTTAATTTATGGCGGTTCAAAAATAGGGATAATGGGTAAAATAGCAATTTCGTGTATAGAAAATGGTGGTAAAGCAATAGGCATTATTCCACAATTTTTAAAAACTAAAGAGATTGTTCATGAAGGTCTTGATGAACTCATCACCACTCAAAATATGCACGAGCGAAAGCTTAAAATGCAGGAAATGAGTGATGGTTTTATAACTCTTCCAGGAGGTTTTGGCACTTTTGAAGAGCTTTTTGAAATTATTACCTGGAGTCAATTAGGTTTACACCATAAGCCTATAGGAATATTAAATTCTAATGGTTTTTATGATCATCTAATTGCAATGCTGGATGAGATGGTATCCAGAGGGTTTTTAATGCCTGAAAACAGAGCATTGCTCATCGAAGATACAGATATTGAGAAACTATTTAATAAGATGGAGAATTTTGTACCAGATTATAATACAAAATTATTAAAACCGGAAAATACCTGATTTTAAATAATTCTCATATTTACTAATTGCCCAATTTCCATTTTTAATTTATGAATATCAAAGATAAAATACAGGCGCTGCGCGACGAACTGCAAAGTCATAACTATAACTATTATGTTTTAGATAAACCTGTAATAGATGATTATGCTTTTGATCTTAAATTGAAAGAACTTCAAGAATTAGAAGCAACACATCCAGAATTTTATGATCCCAACTCCCCGTCGCTGCGTGTGGGTGGTCAAATCACAAAGAGCTTTAATACGGTTAAACATGAAACACGTATGTATTCTTTAGATAATAGCTATTCTCTACAGGATCTTGAAGACTGGGAAAAACGATTAAAAAAATTAGTAGACGGTGAGGTAGAATATGTTTGTGAATTAAAGTACGACGGAGCTTCGATAAGTTTAACCTACGAAAAAGGAGAATTAATACGAGCAGTTACCCGAGGCGATGGAGTGCAGGGAGATGATGTGACAAATAATATAAAAACGATAAGATCTGTACCATTAAAATTAAAAGGAGATTTTCCTGAGAAATTTGATATTCGTGGAGAAATTGTATTACCTCTTGCAGGTTTTGCAGCAATGAATGCAGAACGTGTAGAAGCGGGTGAAGAACCTTATAGTAACCCCCGTAATACAGCGTCGGGTAGCTTAAAACTTCAGGATAGTTCTGAAGTAGCAAAAAGGCCTCTCGAATGTTTATTGTATAGTATTGTAGGAGAGAATTTAAATATTAAGTCGCAGTTTGAAAGTTTAGAAAAGGCGCGGTCTTGGGGGTTTAAAGTTCCTGAAGTAGCAAAATTAACGAGCTCAACAGAAGAAACCTTCAAGTTTCTAAATCATTGGGATGCGCATAGACACGAATTGCCATACGAGACAGATGGTGTTGTAATTAAGGTAAATAGTTTTCAGCAACAAGACGAACTAGGGTTTACTGCTAAGGCTCCGCGCTGGGCAATGGCCTATAAGTTTAAAACCGAACAAGCAGAGACATTACTTGAAGAGATTACATATCAAGTAGGGCGTACAGGTGCCATAACTCCGGTTGCTAATCTCCAGGCTGTACAGCTAGCGGGTACAATTGTAAAGCGAGCATCTTTACATAATGCTGATCAAATCGCTAAGCTGGATATTCGGGAAGGCGATATGGTTTATGTAGAAAAAGGAGGTGAAATTATACCTAAGATTGTAGGTGTGGATTTTGAAAAACGTTCTATTGATTCAAAGGAAACTCAATATATTACCAACTGTCCAGAATGTAACACCGAGCTCGTAAGGCAACCGGGAGAAGCGCAGCATTATTGTCCCAATACAATGGGATGTCCTCCTCAAATTATCGGAAGAATACAACATTACATTTCTAGAAAAGCTTTGGATATTGAAGGTTTAGGGGGTGAGACCGTTGCCTTGCTGGTAAAACAAGGCTTAATTACAAACTATGCCGATTTATATAGTCTAAAGAAAGAGCAAATATTACCATTAGAGCGTATGGCAGAAAAATCTGCTGTGAATCTTATTAATGGTATTGAAGCCTCTAAGAAGATAGCATTTGAGCGTGTTTTGTTTGGTTTAGGAATACGCTATGTGGGTGAGACGGTTGCGCGTAAATTAGCGAAGCAATTTAAAAATATCGGTGCCTTAGCTAATGCATCTTTAGAAGATTTGATTGCTGTAGATGAAATAGGAGAGCGTATAGCTCAAAGTGTAGTTGAGTTTTTTGGTTCTGAGCAAAATAAAGAATTAGTTGATAGGCTAAAAGAATACGGTGTCCAATTAGAATTAGACGCTGCTGTGTTAGAGAATCAAACTGAAAAGCTAAAAGGAAATACGTTTGTAATTTCTGGAGTATTCACCCAGGTTTCCAGAACAGAACTCAAGAAATTAATTGAAGATAACGGAGGCAAAGCTTCAGGGAGTATATCTTCGAAAACTAATTATCTGGTTGCTGGGGAGAATATGGGGCCAAGTAAACGGGAGAAAGCAGAGAAACTAAATGTACCTATAATTACAGAAGCAGAATTTCTATATATGATCTAGTAATTTTGATAGACTATAAGAAAATATGAAACCTACTAGATTCTGGTACTTAGCACTCTTAAGTTGCCTGCTATACCTTGTTATATCTGAAATTGATATGGAGTGGGGGTTTTATATTAAGCCACTTTATGGGATGTTTTTCTATTTGTTTTATTACTATGAGGTAAAGAAACATAGTATTGTTCTTCTCATTTTTCAGATTACTTCTATTATTGCTGAAGTGTTTTTTGTGCTAGATCTGAATATGTACTTTGATGAGGTACTGTATTTTTATTTTATAGCAACATCCATGATGCTTTTCTTATTTGTACCTATTTTGAAAATTAAATCTAGGGAAGTAACACGAGAAATGACTCTGGAGCCTTTACTTGGAGTCTTATTTTGTGCATATTTAATAGGTCATATGTTGACGCTGTTTTATGATAGCGTACCTAATAAATTACTTCTTATAATTGGAGCTGTATTTTTATTTGCCTTCACGGCGGTTTGTTCACTTATACCCTTACGCTCAGGTCATCCTAGTAATATCAAAGCATATATAATAGCTGGCACCTTAGTTATAGAGTGTGTAACAGGCTTTATTTATTATTACATGCTTGAAATACCGATCATGTTTTCGGTACTCACGATATCTATCTGTTTTCATAAGGCCGCAGTAACCTCATATTTTGTAGATGTTACTAAAATTCTTAAGGATCAGGAAGAATATATCTAAACCCTGATTAACGTAGCAGAATTGCTCTTCTTTCCGTCCATATCAAATTCAAAATCAATTCTTCCTAAATTGACACCGGCCCAGCCTACTTGATTTACAAGCACATCCATACCTTCGATGTTTTTTAGAATTTCAGGTTTTGGTAAAAAAGTATGAGTATGCCCACCTATAATTAAGTCGATGTTTTTAGTTTGAGATGCTAGCTTACGGTCAGATATTTTATCGTATTTATAATCGTAGCCCAGATGAGAAAGGCAAATAATAAGATCACATTTATGCTCTTCTTTTAATACACGAGTTGTGTCTTGGGCAATTTCTAAGGGGTTGAGGTATTTTGTTTCTTTCGACAGACTTTCAGTAACGAGTCCATCAAGTTGAATGCCCAATCCAAAAACACCTATTTTAATACCGTCTTTTATAAATATATCGTAGGGTTTAGTCAGCCCTTCCATAATTGTATTGGTGAAATCATAATTAGCACTCAGTAACTTAAATTTTGCGTTAGGCATTTGAGCTGCTAATCCGCCAACACCATTATCAAAGTCATGGTTTCCTATTGTAGCGGCATCGTAACCCATCATACTCATCAATTTAAATTCGAGTTCTCCACCATAGAAATTAAAATAGGGAGTGCCTTGAAAGATATCACCTGCATCTAAAAGGAGTGTGTGCGGATTTTCGTTACGTATATTTTGAATAAGCGTCAATCTTCTTGCTACACCACCCTGATTTGAAAAAGAAGGATCTTCTACTGGAAAAGGTTCGATGTGGCTATGTACATCATTAGTATGTAAAATGGTGATTTTCTTAGTGCTTCTAGTTTCTGCAAAAAGATTAAAACTGGGAGTTGTACTTAAAAGCGCAGTCGCAGCACCTGTTTGCATTAAAAACTTTCTTCTTTCCATAGAATTTATTCCTTAATAAATCGATTGTCGCGTATGGGTGCGATTGTATCCTGTTTTGTAAAGTGATCAATTAAGATACTTCTCATTTTATAATCTAAAATGGTTGTTGATTTTGGATTTGTAAAAAATACCATTCCGTCTCCACCTTGTTGTAAATAATCATTCGTAGCAATAAAATAGGTTTTGCCATCTTCAATAGCTTTGCCGTTCAAAGTTGCGGAAGCTAATTCGTTTTCTGAATTTAGAATGAGTTGCATATTTGATATAGGGTGTGCTTTTCCGGTTTTAAGATATTCAAACATAGCCCGCACATCTCCACTTGTAATTTCTACCACGACAATACTGTTTTCAAAAGGCATAATCTCATATGCGCTTCCCATAGTTACGTCACCTGCACGTAAAACAGATCGTATTCCACCGTGATTTAATACAACACCGTCTATATGTTTACCAGTTTTTTTAAAAAATACCGGATCGCCATATTCGAGAACAGTATCTGCCATCATATTGCCAATAGCCGTGTTGTAAGGGCCATCAGATTTAGATAGACTTTGAGGAGCATAGGCAAGAACTGCGTTCATCTCATCGTCGATACGTTTTTTGTAAGGAGCGATATAGTCAATCACCATTTGATTAGACTCAAGGCTGTCTGTGACTGCAATCTGTTTACCTTGTATAGCTTTTAGATTTGCTTGAGAGGGCTTACAGGTAACGAAGAGAAAACCTATAAGTATTAGAGTATAAATTCTATTCATACGTGTTAAATTAGCGGTTTACATTGAGGTATAATTGTCTACATTTGCCGCAAAACAAAGGTAAATGTTTTTAGACGGATGGAAACTATATTCGCTTAAAAGAAAGCTTCAAAAAAGTGTAGAAAATAGCACGTCAAATCATTTTGATAATGGTAATACGCAGCAGATTGGGATTGTATTTGATGCACGTTATGTAGATAAAAGCCAAATGCTTGCTCTGGCGCAAGATGTTTTTAACGGTTATGAACTGCAGTTATTCGGGTTTTCAAATACTAAAACTTCAAAAGACTTAATTGAAAACACAAGTTTTTCAACTCGTGATTTTACGGTATTTGGAGGTATTAAGAATGAGGCATTAAATATGTTTCTAGCCAAACCTTTTAATATCTTAATAAGCTATTACGATAGAGAAAATGTATTTTTGCAGTTTGTTACATCACAGTCAAAAGCAAGTTTTAAAGTTGGTCTGCCCGTAGAGGATTTAGGAATAAATGATCTTACAATTAGTACTGATTTAGATGATATTACTTTGTTTAAAATTGAATTAGTAAAGTATTTGAAAATATTAAAACGCATATACTAAATGCAAGAATTAAAAGGTACAGGAGTAGCGCTAGTTACTCCATTTAAAGAAGATCTAAGCTTGGATCTTGAAGGATTAAGCAATGTAATTGAAAATTGTATTGCTGGTGGGGTAGATTATCTTGTCGTAATGGGTACAACGGCAGAAAATGCTACATTAACTGAAGATGAAAAGGAAAAGGTTGTAGCGAAGGCTATCGAAGTTAACGCAGGTAGATTACCTTTAGTACTTGGAGTAGGAGGTAACAATACAACTCGTATTATTCAAGAGCTTACCGAAAAAGATTTAAGTGCTTTCACGGCTATCTTATCGGTTTCTCCATATTATAACAGACCCAGCCAAATCGGTATATATGAACACTATAAAGCACTTGCTAATGTGTCAAAACTGCCTATAATTTTGTACAATGTACCTGGACGCACAGGAAGTAATGTGCTTCCGGAAACTATTATTAGGTTAGCAAATGATTGCCCAAATATTATAGGAGTAAAAGAAGCGGCTGGAGATATAACGCAAATGATGCGCATTATTAAAGATCGTCCATCTAATTTTCTAGTTATTTCTGGAGATGATGTTTTGGCCTTGCCTACAATAAGTGCTGGTGGCGATGGTGTGATTTCGGTTTTAGGACAAGGTGTTCCTAAACCATTTTCTAAGATGGTTAAAGAAGGTTTAAAAGGTAATTTTAAGGAGGCTTATGCGTTGCATTATCAATTGATGCCTGCTGCAGACCTTATTTTTGCTGAAGGTAATCCTGCAGGGATTAAAGCGATGCTGGCTCAAAAAGGGGTTTGTTCAGATACGGTAAGGTTGCCATTAGTTGCAGCAAGTATGTCTTTGAGAGCAAATATTGCAACATACTTAAATGACACCGGTCTTTAAGTTTTTTAATCTATAGAAAAAACCTATTTTTGCACGATGTTTTCAAGAATAAATAAGAAAATTATAATAGTAGCAGTTGCAGCAGTGAGTCTGGCATCTTGTAGTGAGTATCAAAAGGCGTTAAAGTCTGAAGATATGGGTAAGAAGTATGCAATGGCAGATTCTCTATATGACTCTGGTAAATACCGAAAGTCTTTAAAGCTTTGGGAGCAAATTGTACCTAGCTATCGAGGTAAGCCTCAGGCAGAACGCATTATGTTTTTATATGCAGATGCACACTTTCAGGTAGAAGACTATTATTTGGCAGGTTATCAGTTTGATCGTTTTGTTTCTGCCTATCCAGATTCAGAAAAAACAGAGGAAGCACAATACAAAGCGGCTTTAAGCTATGCAGAGTTGTCGCCTAATTATCAGTTAGATCAATCAGAGACTCAAAAAGGTCTTGATCAACTTCAACAATTTATTGCAGCATATCCAGAATCTGAATATACTGAGGATGCTAGTGAGCGCATTAAGGAGTTGAGTATTAAAATGCAGAAAAAATCTTATGAGATTGCAAAGGGATGGCACAAGATTATGGAGTATCCTACAGCTATCTCAGCATTAGATGATTTTATTTCAGATTATCCGGGTTCACCTTTTCGTGAAGCAGCATTTTTCTATAAATTAGATTCTCAGTATCAATATGGTTCAAAAAGTATAAATGTACTTGTTAGACCTCGACTGGAAGAAGCATTAGAAATGTACGAGACCTTAACACGTTATTTTCCGGAAGGAGAATACAGAGCTCAGGCAGATGAGATAAAATTAGATATTGATAAAATATTAGAAAATTATTCCTAATTAAATAATTGAATTACTATGGACGTTAAAAATATGGAAGCACCAGTAAATACAGTAACTCTTAATAGAAGTGAAATTGACGCTCCTACAGGAAATATTTACGAGGCGATCTCAATTATAGCAAAACGTGCTACACAAATTAATACTGAGATTAAAAAAGAATTATTAGAGAAATTAGATGAGTTTGCTACTTACAGTGACAGCTTAGAAGAGATCTTTGAAAATAAAGAACAAATAGAAGTCTCTAAATTCTATGAGCGCTTGCCTAAAGCACATGCAATGGCGGTTCAGGAATGGTTAGATGATAAAATATATTTTCGCGATACGACTACACCTACAGAGTAGTTTATGTCTATTTTAAGTGAAAAAAAGGTATTACTTGGAGTAACTGCCGGAATAGCTGCCTATAAAGCAGCTATTTTGGTTAGAGGGTTTGTCAAAGCCGGAGCACAGGTACGTGTGGTTATGACTCCTGAAGCAAAAAATTTTGTAACCCCTTTAACCCTTTCTACACTTTCAAAAAATGAAGTGTATTCTACATTTGTAAGTACAGATAATGAGAATGCCGTTTGGAATAATCACGTTGAACTCGGTCTATGGGCCGATTTCTTTGTTATAGCCCCGGCGACAGCAAATACACTTTCAAAAATGGCTTCAGGAGCTAGTGATAATTTATTATTGGCAACTTATCTTTCAGCTAAATGTCCGGTTTATTTTGCACCTGCAATGGACCTTGATATGTACAAACATCGCAGTACGCATCATTCCTTTAAGAAATTAATTGGTTTTGGGGATATTATGATTCCTGCTACGAGCGGAGAATTAGCTAGTGGTCTTGAAGGTCAGGGTAGAATGGCTGAGCCAGAGGATATTGTTGCGTTTATTGAACGTGATATACTTAGCAAATTACCTTTAAAAGGAAAGAAATTTCTAGTTACAGCAGGACCTACCTATGAATCTATTGATCCGGTACGCTTTATAGGAAATCACAGTAGCGGCAAAATGGGATTTGCAATAGCAGAAGCCGCTGCTAACTTAGGAGCATCGGTTTATTTGATAGCAGGACCCACACACTTAAGTACAACTCATAATTTTGTTACTACAATACGCGTTACTTCAGCTGAAGAAATGTTTGCTGAAGTGACTAAGCATTACGATACTTGTGATGTAGCGGTAGCTGCCGCTGCAGTGGCAGATTATAAACCTGCAGCTGTTGCTAATCAAAAAATTAAGAAGAAAGACAGCGCTTTAGTAATAAATTTAGAACCCACGCAAGATATTCTCGCATATATGGGTTCAGAAAAAAAGCAACAATTTTTAGTAGGTTTCGCTTTAGAAACCGAAAATGAGCTTGAAAACGCAAAAGGTAAATTAAAGCGAAAGAATCTAGATTTGATTGTTTTAAATTCACTAAATGATGCAGGTGCCGGTTTTAGAACAGAAACTAATAAGGTAACGTTCATAACAGCAGACAATCAGATTTTGCCACAAGAACTCAAACCAAAAAATGAGGTTGCTGAAGATCTACTTGATATAATTCAAAAAGGAATACATGTATAAACTCGTAGTATTATTCTTGTTTTGTGGACTAGGCTTATCAGCTCAAGAGCTTAACTGTTCTGTAATTATTAATGCAGAGCAAACGGGACAAAGCAATCTTCAGGTTTTTAGAACATTAAAAACCGAGTTGACTGAATTTATGAATAATACCACCTGGACAAATTTAAATTTTAAGCAGCAAGAACGTATAGATTGTAGTCTGGTGATTTTAGTATCCAATATCGATTCAGATTCGTTTACTGCTTCGATTCAAGTTCAATCATCACGTCCAGTTTATAATAGCACTTATAGTACACCGATTTTTAATTTTAACGATAAGCAGTTTAGTTTTAGATATACAGAATTTCAGCCTTTAAATTATAATCCCAATACATTTGACTCTAATTTAATCTCTGTCCTTGCATTTTATGCATATACTATTATAGGTCTTGATGCCGGTAGTTATGAGCTAAACGGAGGTGAGCCTTATTTTGAGGAAGCTAAACAAATTGTAAATACGGCTCAGCAACAAGTGAGTGATGGGTGGTCTGCTCAAAGCGGTACACAATCACGCTTTAGATTAAATCAGGATTTATTATCTCCTAATTTTAGAGAGTTTTCTGATGTGTTATATGCGTATCACAGAAACGGACTTGATTACATGGCAGATAATCCCAGAGAGGCAAAACAAGGAATCGCAGTTAGCTTAGAACTTTTTAATCAAATGTATTTAAACAGACCTAACAACTTTTTGTCTCGGGTATTTTTTGATACTAAGGCAGATGAAATAGCAAAAATGTTTTCATCAGGCCCGCAGGTGAATATAAGTAATCTGGTGTCTATGTTAAATAAAGTAGCTCCTACAAAATCTTCTTCCTGGCAACAAATCAAATTATAAGAGAGCTCCTAAATTCTTTGACTGTCGTTAATTTCTCTACTATATTTACTTTAAATTATTATTCAAAGAAATCTAAACACATTACATAATTGCTCAATTCAATACACATAAAAAATTACGCTTTAATTGAGGAAGTTAACCTTCAGTTTAACAATGGGTTTACAGTAATTACTGGAGAAACTGGAGCTGGTAAATCAATACTTTTAGGAGCTTTAGGGCTCATTTTAGGAAAGCGTGCAGATATTAGTAGTATTGGTAATCCCGATGAAAAATGTGTTATTGAAGCGCATTTTGATCTTACACGATACAATTTAGAGCCTTTGTTTAATTCTGAAGATCTGGATTATGAACCGCAAACTATAATTCGCAGAGAAATATTAGCGAGTGGAAAAAGCAGAGCATTTGTAAATGACACACCAGTTACCTTAAACCAACTCTCTGCTTTAGGTATGAACCTGGTTGATATACATAGTCAACATCAAACTATGGAGGTTACTGATGTTGATTTTCAATTTCAGATTTTAGATGCTTTTGCCGAAAATGGTAGAAATCTTTCCGAGTATAAAAATGTTTATACGAGTTATAGAAAAAAAGAAAGTGAATTAAAGAAGCTTATTAAGCAAAAGGCTGATGCTCAAAAAGAAGAGGAATATAAGTCCTTTCTTTTAGAAGAATTATTAGCTGCAAATCTCAAACCCGGAGAACAGGAACAATTAGAATCTGCACACGATACACTTAACAATGTAGAGCAAATCACCGAAGGTTTAGCTGCCGCATATCAAACATTAAGCAGAGAAGAAGTGGGTGTCAATGAAATGCTTCTCACAGCAAAAATCCGCTTATCTAAATTATCTGGTTTCAGTCCCAAACTACAAGCATTGAGCGATCGCCTTGAGGCAGTAACCATTGAACTCGATGATATTTCAGAAAGTATAAATGATCTTGCCGCAGATACAGAAGGTGACCCTACTGAACTTGCGCGTTTAGAAAGTAGATTAAAATTGTTTTTTGACCTTCAGAAAAAACATCAGGTTGCTAGTGTTGAAGAGTTGATAGCGATTAGAGATACACTTGATGAAGAGGTGCAATCTCTTACAAATCTTGATCAAAATATTACAAAGCTTGAACGTGAAATTGTCCAGTCTAAAACAGAGCTAGAAAAATTAGCAGTCATTATAACGGGTAAGCGTAGAAATACCATTGAGCCACTTACTGAAAAATTACAGGAAATATTGTCTAACCTGGGAATGCCTAATGCGCGTTTTGAGGTTAGTTTATCAGACAGTACTTCCTTTTTAGAAAATGGAAAAGATATATTAAGTTTCCTTTTTACTGCCAATAAAGGAATGCGAGCTCAAGAACTTAAAAAAGCCGCATCTGGTGGAGAATTATCTCGTATTATGCTTGCTATTAAATCTGTACTTAGTGATTATACTCAACTGCCTACCTTAATTTTTGATGAGATTGATACAGGTGTGAGCGGTGAAATCGCACTTAAAATGGGGCATATTATGAAAGCTATGGGTAATCGTATGCAGCTCATAAGTATTACTCATTTACCTCAAATTGCAGGGCAGGGAGCACATCACTTTAAAGTATTTAAAGAGGATAAACAACAGAAAACCACTACGGGTATTCGGGTTTTAGATCAGGATCAGCGTATTGCAGAGTTGGCAGAAATGCTGGGTGGCAAAGCATCATCTGATGCTGCATTTGATCACGCAAGGCAACTTCTCAATTAATAAAATAGTATATTTGACCACTTAAATTAAACAACAATTATGTCCTATAATTTATTAAAAGGAAAACGAGGAATCATATTTGGAGCGCTTGACGAAAATTCAATCGCTTGGAAGACAGCAGAACGCGTTCACGAAGAAGGTGGAACTTTTGTCTTAACAAATGCACCTATTGCTATGCGTATGGGAAGCATAAATAAGTTAGCTGAAAAAACAGGTTCTAAAATAATTCCTGCAGATGCAACTTCTGTTGAAGATCTAGAGAAACTTGTGGCCGGTGCTGTTGAAGAATTAGGTGGTAAACTTGATTTTGTTTTACACAGTATAGGAATGTCTATTAATGTACGTAAAGGACGTCATTATACAGATCAAAATTATGACTGGACTCAAAAAGGTACAGATGTAAGTGCAATGTCTTTTCATAAAACTATGCAGGTGTTGTACAAACACGATGCAATGAATGAGTGGGGAAGTATTGTAGCTTTAACATACATGGCTGCTCAACGTGTTTTTCCAGACTATAATGATATGGCAGACAATAAAGCATACTTAGAAAGTATAGCACGTAGTTTTGGTTATTTCTTTGGTCGTGATAAAAAAGTACGCGTTAATACTATTTCTCAATCACCAACTCCTACAACTGCAGGGCAAGGTGTTAAAGGGTTTGATGGTTTTATAGCATATGCTGAAAAAATGAGTCCGTTAGGAAATGCTACAGCTCAAGAATGTGCAGATTATACAATTACATTGTTTTCTGACCTTACTAAAAAAGTTACTCTACAGAATTTATTCCACGATGGTGGTTTTAGTAATATGGGTGTTAGTAGCGAAGTGATGGAAGCATTTGTAAACGAGCAAAAATAATATTTAATAAGCTTATTTAAATGCCCGAAGATTCTACTTCGGGCATTTTTTGTATCAATTAACCAGTAGTAATTAAGGTGTATTATGAACTTAGTTTTTTCTGTTATTGTTCCTGTTTATAACAGACCTGAAGAAGTTCGGGAATTACTTCATAGTTTATGTTTGCAAACTTATAGAAAGGATTTTGAGATAATTATAGTTGAGGATGGATCTACTGAAACTTCTAAAGCTGTAATAGAAGAATTTGGAAATTTAAACATCACCTATTTCTATAAAAAGAATACTGGTCCCGGAGACTCACGCAATTACGCAATGCAGCGTGCTAGTGGAAATTATTTTATTATCCTCGATAGTGATTGTGTGCTACCTAAAGCATATTTAAGCAGTATAGAGACCCATCTTACCTCTAATTATTCTGACTTTTTTGGTGGGCCAGATGCTGCTGCATCTAATTTTACATCACTGCAAAAAGCCATTAATTACTCAATGACTTCCTTATTAACCACAGGGGGAATACGAGGAAGAAAGGAAGCAGCAACTAATTTTGAACCCCGAAGTTTTAATATGGGAATATCAAAAGCAGCTTTTGAAAAATCTGGTGGTTTTGGTAAAATTCATCCTGGAGAAGATCCTGATTTAAGTATACGGCTATGGAACTTGGGATTTAAATCTCAGTTAATTTCGGAAGCTTATGTGTATCATAAACGTCGTATCTCTTGGCCTAAATTTTATAATCAGGTGCGCAAGTTTGGTTTAGTACGACCTATACTTACAGTCTGGCATCCCCAAACCGCTAAAATAACATTCTGGTTTCCTACTTTATTTACGTTGGGATTATTTATTTCCTTTGTAATGAGTTTATATGGAATATATTTTCCACTTGTTTTAGTTGCACTATATTTTCTGATTATTCTAGGGCATTCAACTTTCAAAAATAAAAGTTTGCAAGTTGGTTTTTTATCAGTCTGGGCAGTTTTGGTTCAGTTTGCTGGTTATGGTATTGCATTTGCAGAATCTACAATTAGCATACGGTATTTAAAAAACGATCCTCGTAAAAAGTTTCCTCACTTATTTTTTAAGTAATTTTAGCGTTAATCTCTCATTCCATGTCAGAAAAAAAGAAACGTAACAGGAATTCAAACCTTCGGGTTTTTCTAACAATTTTGTTGGTTGTAGCTTCTATTTCGATAATGATTAAGCTTAATCGCAATTTTAGTTTTACCGTAAAGATTCCGCTTACCTTTCAAAATCTTTCCGAAGATTATATACTTAAAAAAAGTTCGACTACCTCTGTAAAAGTTACCGGTAAAGCCAGCGGATATGATTACTTTAAATACCGTTTTTTTTCACAGGCATTTCCTATAGATTTATCAAATCTTCCTAAGGATGGTAAAGAATCTTATTATGTTTTTAATAAAGAAAGTGATGCGTTAAAAGGAAGTTTAAGTGGTAGTGAGATTATTGCATTTGAACCCGATACAGTATTTTTCCTTTTAGATAGAAACTATGATAAGCGTGTGCCGGTTATATCTAATTTTGATATTTCCTATTCACCTGGCTACGGAAGCTTTCAGGGAATGCAAATCACACCAGATAGTATTACCGTGCGAGGCCCCGAGTCTGAAGTTGATACCATCACAAAAGTATATACCAGCTCACAGATTTTTGAAAATACCAGAGCATCAAAAGACGGAGATATATCGGTACATCTCTATAAAAAAATTGCTAATGTCGAACTCATTCCAAATACTATAGAATATAGTTTGCAAGTAGATAAATTTACAGAGGGGACGGTTTCTGTACCGTTACAGCTACTTAATGTACCTGCAAACGTTTCGGCAAAAGTTTTTCCCAAACGTATTAATGTAATATTTAATGTAAATGTTACAAATTATGATCTTGTTAAATCATCTGATTTCAAGGTGGTAGTTGATTTTGATGAAGCAGATAGTCTATCTACATCTTTAACTCCACAAGTAATTGAGACCCCAGATTTTGTAAGAGATGTGCGTATTAGTGAAAGTACGGTTCAATATTTACTTGTAAAATGAAAATAGTAGGGATCACGGGAGGTATAGGCAGTGGTAAAAGTACGATTGCAGCTTATTTTAATTCAGAATATAATATACCAGTTTACTACTCAGACGCTGAGGCCAAGAAATTGATGGTATCCCCAGATCTCAGAACTCAAATTATTGACTTATTAGGAGTAGCGGCTTATAATGGAAATGATTTAGATCGAAAGTTTGTGGCTTCAAAAGTATTTAATGACTCACAGTTACTAGAAGCACTGAATGCAATAGTGCATCCCGCAGTAGGCGAGCATTTTATAAAATGGTCACGCTCTCAGGACGCTCCTTATGTATTAAAGGAGGCGGCTATTTTATTTGAAAACAACACAGAGACGCTATGTGATTATGTGATTTTAGTCACTGCTCCCGAAGAGGTACGTATTAATCGTGTTTTAGAAAGAGATCAAACTACTGAAGCAGAGATCAAAAGCAGAATGGATAAGCAGTGGAAGGACTCAAAAAAAATTCCTCTTGCAGATTTTGTAATTGAAAATACAGATCTGGAGTTCAGTAAAAAAATGGTTTCTAAAATTCATAGCCAACTCTTGGCAGCCCCTATAAATACCTAGCTTAATCTTGTTAACATTTGGTTAAACCAATTATTCCCTAAATGTTAAAATCATACATTTGGGGATATGAATAAAAAACTCTTTGTACTACTTGTTGTGTTGATGAGCTTGTCTCTCATAGGCATTATATTTGTGCAGGGTTATTGGATATCTAATAGTATAGATGCCAAGCGTGGTCAATTTGGCTTTAATGCGAAGCAAGTATTAAATGCAGTTGCCCGAGATATTCAAATTAAAGAAGTAAACACATGGTATAATCCTGTACTTAAAATGCGGGATAGTTTAGGAATTCCTGATGATGTAAGCCTCTATGATTTGGTTTACAAGCAGGAAGACTCAATAACAAATGAGTCGTATGTTTTTAGAAATAGTATTGTAGAGCAAGACTACAAATTAAGCTCTCCTATTCTTGATTATGAAGTTGATAGCATAAAATTTAAAAAATATCTACAGCGGCAGTATACTCAAATTATAGATAATAACGATATTGACAAAGGGGATGTAGACCGCACAACAATATTCACCAGAATGTCTGATCTAAGTGATATTGAGCGATACAATATTGAGCAGGCGGTGATGTATATTACGCGTAAAATACCTATTCATAAGCGGGTAGATGTTGAGGAGCTAGAACGTCTTCTTACAATGGAGCTTGCTGAACGGGATATGGAAACCAATTTTGAATATGCAATTTACAGTAACAATTTTGTTACTAACGTGCGTTCTAAGGATTTTGATATTCAATCTCCAGATCAAAATTTTAGTGTTCCACTTTTTGCAGATGATGATGGTAATAGTGATTACCAATTAGTGGCGAACTTTCCCGGTGAAAAAAAATATGTAGTTTCTTCGGTTATTGGAATGGGAGGGTTGAGTATTTTATTTACCCTTATAATTGTTATCGCATACAGTAGTGCGTTACAACAATTAGTAAAACAACGTCAGATTTCAGAAATCAAAACCGATTTCATAAATAACATGACGCACGAGTTTAAAACTCCTATAGCAACTATTAATCTTGCCCTTGACGCTATTAAAAATCCAAAAATTAATGGCAACCCGGAGGCGTTAACGCGCTATATGGGAATGATACGTGAAGAAAATAAGAGAATGCATGCCCAAGTGGAGAATGTATTGCGCATTTCAAAATTAGAAAAGAACGAACTTGATATTAAGAAAGAGCGTTTAAAACTTCATGATATTATTGAAGATGCAATCATGCATATTGAATTAATTGTTGAAGATCGCCAAGGATATATAAAAACTCACTTGGGAGCTGTAAAAAGCTCAGTTCTTGCAAATGAATCTCATTTTACAAATGTTTTGGTCAACATTCTAGACAATGCTGTTAAGTATTCGACAGATGTTCCTAAAATAGATATCTATACAGAAAATTTAAAAAACTTCATACTGATTAAAATAAAAGATCAGGGTGATGGGATGACAAAACAAGTTCAAAAGAAAATATTTGATAAATTTTATCGCGAGCATACTGGCGATATACACAATGTAAAAGGTCACGGTCTGGGTCTCGCATATGCAAAACGTATGGTAGAAGATCACGCAGGTGAAATCTGGGTACAGAGCGAAAAAGGCAAAGGCAGTACCTTTATTATTAAACTACCACTAATATCTTAAACAAATGGAAACTGAAAACAAAAAAATCTTACTCGTAGAGGACGATCCAAACTTTGGAACGGTATTGAAAGATTATCTTTCAATGAATGACTACGATGTAACTCATGCAAAAAATGGAATGGAAGGATTTGAGAAGTTCAAAAAGGATGACTTTGATCTTTGTATTTTAGATGTGATGATGCCTTATAAAGATGGATTCACACTTGCGAAAGAAATACGCGAAAAGAACGAAGACGTGCCTATTATATTCTTAACCGCAAAAGCGATGAAAGAAGATGTCTTAAAAGGATATAAAGTAGGTGCAGATGATTACCTTAATAAGCCATTTGATAGCGAAGTTCTTTTGATGAAAATTAAAGCTATCATGATGCGTAAGGCGACAGATTCTGTTGCAGATAGTAAACAATTTGAATTCCAAATAGGTGGTTTCTTCTTAAATTCTAAGTTGCGTTTCCTTACTTATAAAGAAGATGAGCAAATTAAACTTTCTCCCAAGGAAAACGAATTACTGCGTCTTTTAGCATTGCATGAAAATGATTTAATGCCTCGAGAGTTAGCACTTACTAAAATATGGAGAGATGATAACTATTTTACATCTAGAAGTATGGATGTTTATATAGCTAAATTACGTAAGTACTTAAAGCGTGATGATACTGTAGAAATACTTAATATTCACGGTGAAGGTTTCCGCCTTGTTGTTAAGAGTGAAGAAGAAAAAAAATAGTGGTATTTGAAAAACGCCTCTTATTCCAGAGGCGTTTTTTCTTTTATTGCTTTTATTATTTCTTCAATAGGTGTAAGATAATTAAACCAGATTACCGAATCATCTCTACGATACCATGTTAATTGCCTTTTAGCAAAACGTCTGGTATTTTTTTTAATTTCCTCAATAGCAGTATTTAAGTCATACTGGTTATCAAAGTAATTGAATAATTCTTTGTAGCCTACGGTGTTTAATGCATTTAAATCTTTAAGGGGATTTAGTGCTTTTGCTTCTTCAATAAGACCGTTTTCAATCATTGAATCAACACGTTGATTAATGCGATTATAAATTACTTCACGTTCTGCATTAAGACCAATTTTTAGTGTTTTAAAGGCTCTCTTTGTTTTATTCTTTGCCAGAAATGAAGAATACGGTTTATCGGTGCTTCTACATATTTCCAAAGCGCGAATAAGTCGTTGCTTATTACTTAAATCTATTGAGTTGTAGTGCTCAGAATCTTTTTCTAAAAGTTCTTTTTGTAGAATTTCTATTCCTTTACTTTCTAAGTCTTCAATAAGATTTTCTCTAATCTGTGGATCTACATCGGGAAACTTATCGAGACCATTAATTATGGCATCAACGTATAGTCCAGAACCCCCTACTAAAATCGCTATATCATTATGTACAAAATAGGCGCCTAGTGCCTGAATGCATTCTTTTTCAAATAAACCTACATTATAAGTTTCTTCAATAGATATATGCTGAATGAAATGATGTTTTGCAGCATTAAGTTCGTCATCTTCCGGTACAGCCGTTCCTATTTTCATTTCTTTGAAAAACTGTCTGGAGTCTGCTGAGAATATTTCAGCATTAAAATGCTTGGCAAGTTTTATGGATAAAGAAGTTTTACCGATTGCGGTAGGTCCTACAATTGCTATTAAAAGTTTATTCATAATGTAAACTGTTTCCGCAATTGTGACAGTATTTTGCAGAGTCTTGATGTTTACGTGCTCCGCAATTATGACAAACTTGAGTATTAATATGAAGCTTATGCTCGGGTAGCGCACCAGGTTCTTTTTTAGCCATTTCGGCACTCACGATACCCGTAGGAACTGCAATTATACCATAACCCAAAACCATTATAATCATAGCTATAAATTGCCCTAAGGCTGTCACAGGAGCAATATCTCCAAACCCTACGGTTGTTAACGTAACAATACACCAGTAAACACTAACTGGAATACTATTAAAACCGTGCTCTGGTCCTTCGACTATGTACATTAAAGTACCTGCAATTACCGACAGAATCATAACTGCAAATAGAAAAACAAGTATTTTAGGACGACTATCTTTAAGTGCCTTAGTTAATTTATTTCCTTCTCCTATGTATCTCGTGATTTTCAAGATCCTAAAAACACGAAGCAATCGTAATGCTCTAATTGTGAGTAGTGCATTAGTTCCTACAATAAAAAAGGATAAGTAAAGCGGAATCGTAGATATGAAATCTATAAGACCATAAAAGCTGAAGACATATGCTGAAGCCTTTTTAATGGAAATTACACGTAATATATATTCTATAGTAAAGAAGATGGTAATTATCCACTCGCTGATGTAGAAGTAGTCTCCGTATTTAATTTGCATTCCGGCTACACTTTCTAACATTACTAAAACAACACTAAGAAGTATTATTATTAGCAGGATTACATCAAATATTTTTCCTGCGGGTGTATCTGCCTCGTAGATTACCTCGTGTATTTTTGATTTCCAGGTATGTTTAGCTAATTCAGTCAAAAAAGAAATTAAATTTAATAAGTAGTATTTATTACTTCCAGATTTTCTAAAGAAAACTCGCCGAGCATTTCATCTTTTAAATACATTTCGACTACACCATATTTTCCAGAATCACCGTATTTAGAAGTTGCATTTTGATCTTTCACAATATTAATTTCCTTAACCCAATCTGATTTTATTTGACGAAGGTCACCTTCTGTGATTATATATTTTTTTGTATCAACCACTAAGATAATCAAAGGAGACTTTGAATCATTGCATATTTTACAATTGACTCTTGTGGAATCCTTTTTTTGATAATTATTTTTTTCGAAATTAGATGTTTCCTGAGCAACTAGTGTAGAAACTGTAAAGCAGGCTATTATAAATAAATAAATAATTGATTTCATCTAGTGGGCTAATTCGTTTAAATCTATTGTTTTAATAACCTTTTTGACACGCAAATAACTTTGGATAATGTGTCTGGCATCTAACGAATTTTCCATAGGGGTGATAATTCGGTTTAAGATTTCAGTATTACTTATTTGATAGTTGAGATTAAAGTAGCCCAAACCTTTAAAGGCTCCTTCTTCTATTAGAATCAAGCTACGTTCATCTGTAGTTCTGCCTCGGTCTATTAACGCCACACTTTTTTGATCAAAACTAACTGCATCAATAAATGATTCTACCCGTTTATTATAATCTGATACAAGTTCTTCATTAAAACAGGCGCCACTACAAGTACTGTCAAGACATCTATCTTCTTTTAGATTTAAGTTGGTTTTTGCTGCACAGAGATTATATTCCTCTAAAATACGCACGAGGTTTGATTTTGCAACGTGTAATGTGGCGTAAGTGACAATACTGGATTTTTGAGGATCTGCTTTTTCAACTTGAAGATTTATATATCCTTTCTCATCTATGAAACTCACTATTTGAGCCTTAAATTTTAATCGGCGGTAGGAGCGATTGTGAGCAGGCTTTATTTTTTTAATCTCTTCATTCTCCTTTAATTGAGCTATAAGTTCGTTACCCGTCTCTTCATAACTAATGGCTTCTACATCTTCTTGTAGCTGTTTTGACTTTCGGTTATCATTAGTAAAGTGTTGAGTAACCCGTTTCTTTATGTTGCGGCTTTTACCGATAAGAATAACTTTCCCATATGCATTATGAAAGTAATATACACCTGTAGAACTCGGAACTTCAGAAATAAGATCCCTTAATTTTGTGTCTAGTTTCTTTTTAGGATTAAGCTTTATCGCTTCTTGTATAATTGTCTTATTCGTATCTTTTGCTAGTAGTAATTTAAAAAGTTTGACGGTAGCAAGTGCATCCCCGCTTGCGCGATGTCTGTCTGTAATAGGGATTCCCAGATTCCGTACTAATTTTCCTAAACTATAGCTTTCCTGATCTGGAAGTAAATTTTGTGCAAGCTCTACTGTACATAGACTTTTACGCTGATAATCATAGCCGAGCCTATCAAATTCTAATTGAAGAATACGGTAATCAAATTGTGCATTATGCGCTACGATTATACAGTCTTCGGTGATTTCTATGATGCGTTTTGCTACTTCAAAAAATTTAGGAGCATTACGTAACATCTCATTATTTATTCCTGTAAGTCCTACTACAAAGGCTTGTATAGGCCGTTCTGGATTTACTAGACTAATAAATTGATCTACAATCTCGTGACCATCATATTTATAAATCGCAACCTCAGTAACTCCTTCTTCATTATATTTTCCGCCTGTGGTTTCTAAGTCGAGTATTGCGTACATAAATTATCTGCTGTCTTAAGTTTTGTAAATCAGTAATTTATTAATTATAGTTGCGTTCACCAAAAATAGCACTTCCTACACGTACCATCGTACTTCCATGAGCTATAGCAAGTTTATAATCTCCACTCATCCCCATCGAAAGTGTAGTGAAATTGTGTTGCTCTTTATATTGGTCGTAGATTTTTTGCAATTCTGAAAACTCCCGCGTTAATTGATCTTGGTCATTTACGAAAGATGCCATTCCCATTAAACCGACTACATTTATATTTGGATAGTTTTCTTTAAACGAATTGCTGTCTAATAACTGTTTTGCCTCAGCAGGTTGCATTCCGAATTTACTATCTTCTTCAGCAATTTTAATCTGTAATAGAACTTTAATTATTCGGTTATTTCTTTCAGCTTCCTTATCAATTTCCTTAAATAATTTTAATCTATCTGCACTATGTACTAAACCCACATAAGGTGCCATGTATTTAACTTTGTTCGTTTGAACATGACCTATCATATGCCAGTCGATATCTTTGGGAAGTGATTCCCATTTATCAGTCATCTCCTGGATCTTATTTTCACCAAAAATACGTTGTCCCGCATTATAAGCTTCTTGCAAATCTTCAATAGGTTTGGTTTTTGAAACTGCCACCAGATTTACATGTTGTGGTAAAGTAGATTTTATCTGATTAAGATTAGTTTTTATTATAGACATATATTAAACTCAATTAGCTTAAGGGTAAAGTTAAGCAATGCGAAGTTCTATACAGCCTAGAAAAACTCATAAATTGTAATGCCACTTCGCAGTTTTGGCTGAATGAAAGTTGATTTTGGAGGCATGGTAAGTCCCTGATCTGATATATCTTTGATTTGCTGTGTAGTAGCCGGAAATAATCCAAAGCCTACAGCATATAATCCTTTATCTACTTTTTGCTTTACAAGAAGCATATCGTCCTTTCCTTTACCATAGCCTAGCCTTACATCTGCACGTGGATTAGTAATATTAAGTATAGGTTTTAAGACCAAATCGTAGAGTATTTGTGCATCTAAATTTTCTAGAGCATTATTAAAGCTGCGATATTGAACACGTAAATTAAGCAAATAGAATTCTCCATCTAGATACATTGAAAATTCGTGAATTCTTGTTGGCTTGACATAGAAGTTTCCTCGGTTTTCAATTTTAAAGACTGAATCTAGTTCTACAAGTAACTGTTCTTTATCCTTTCCGTTTAGATCCTTTATCATTCTGCTGAATGCATGAATACGCAGATGAGACTCCGGAATTATATACGCCATAAAATGGTTAGAAGATTCTCCCGCGCTCTGAGATTGACTTAAATCGTCGTATAAAAGTGCAGAAGAGCTCGATCTATGATGACCATCTGCGATGTACAAAGCCGGCATTTTTGCATATGCGTTTTGTATAGCTTGTATTGTATTATGGTCAAAAACCGGCCATAAATAATGTGTGTCTTGATGCGTGGTCGTAAACTCATACTCCGCACGTTGCTGCATAACTGCTTCGCAAATTACTGTTAGCGCTGCATAATCTGGATGTGTAAGTAAAACCGGTTCAGAATTAAAGCCGGTAATCTTCAAATATTCTTTAAAAATCTCTTCACGATCTTTAATAGTGTTCTCGTGTTTTTTAATGAGGTTATTTTTGTAATCAAGAATACTAGCTGCAGCGATTACACCTACAAATGATTCGTTATCGCGATTTACAATTTTATAGACATAAAATGCAGGCTCTTGATCCTGAATAAATATGCCTTCTTCCTTAAATTCAAGATAACGATTGCGCACTAGCTTATAACGAGCTTCTCCGCTAATTTCCTTATGATATTTGTAACCCGGATTTACGATATGTAAAAAGGAATACGGATTGTTATCTAACCGTGCCTTGCGTTCTGACTTTGAATACGTATCGTACGATCGGGAAGCTATTAAACTTACTTTATCTCGCGTGGGACGCACTGCTTTAAATGGAATTATTTTGGGCATTATAAAATATTTAGCTGAAAGGCTTCAGTTCAAAGTTCTTTATAATTTAGTAAATACACAGCTTCGGCTTTTATAGAATAAGGCTCTTCCCCTAAAAACATCAAAGTATCCCCTAAAGCCTTCTTCACTTCGTCATAATTGCGCATATGAAAGTTGCAGCAACAAGCCACGCGTTTTCCGTTTTTGATAAGATGTATATACTTTTTAGAGTAGTATTCCATTTCAGTAAAGCCATTCAGTTCTTTTAAGTCGAAATGTTGCGCATAACCAATGCCGAAAAACGAGCGCTTTTCAATTTGATTCTCAGACAGGATAAATACATCTGCACGTTTTCTGAATTCAATTACAAGAAAAAACAAACAGAAAATAAACAAACCTAACATTCCATAAAAATTGGAGGTGCTTAATGTTCGAAATTGCTCAATGAGTACCAAAACACAAATCGCCATTAAAAAAATAAAGGCTATAAAACAGAACACGCCGAGCCAGGCTAATTTAGATTTTATCACAGATTATTGAAATTGAGCGGATACCGTCTCTGCTTTTCTACTTTCACTGTAATCATAAAAACCTTCGCCTGATTTCACGCCAAGTTTTCCGGCACGTACCATATTTACAAGTAATGGACAAGGCGCGTATTTTGGGTTTTTAAATCCGTCATACATCACCTCAAGAATTGCAAGACAAACATCTAGACCTATAAAATCAGCTAGCTGTAACGGTCCCATAGGATGGGCCATTCCTAGCTTCATTACAGTATCTATTTCTGCTACACCGGCAACATCATTATATAATGTTTCAACAGCCTCATTAATCATTGGCATTAAAATACGGTTTGCTACAAATCCCGGATAATCATTAACTGGTACCGGCATTTTACCAAGCTTTTGAGAAAGACTAGTTATCTTCTCGAGAGTTGTTTTTGATGTACTATACCCGCTAATAATTTCTACAAGCTTCATTACCGGAACAGGATTCATAAAATGCATCCCAATTACCTGAGCAGCGCGATTAGTCGCCGCAGCAATTTGAGTTATTGATATAGACGAAGTGTTACTGGCAAGAATAGTTTCAGGTTTACAAAACGTATCAAGATTTTTAAAAATCTCCAGTTTGATTGTGAGATTTTCGCTTGCAGCTTCAACAACAAGATCGACATCTTTAACTCCATTTTCTAAGTCATTAAGTGGAATAATATTTAAAAGCGTTTCATTTTTCTGGCTATCTGTCAAAAGTTCCTTAACAACTTGTCTATCTAGATTTTTGGTAATAGTCTCGATACCTTTCTTGAGAGATGCTTCTGAGATATCGATTAAGTTAACTTTAAAACCATTTTGAGCAAAAGTATGCGCAATTCCATTACCCATTGTACCGGCACCAATAACTGCAATTTTATTCATTTTATATAGTTTGATGATTACACCAGCAGATTACACTATTCGCGTTATTAGCTAATGTTATAAGATTAATTCCTTATTTTCTGTAAAGATACTATCGTAAAGTTACGAATTTTTCAACGCTCCACGCTTCGGGTTTTGCGTTAAAAAGAACTTTAGTCTTTGCCCAGGTTGAAGTAAATAAATCACTTTTTCTGTATTTTTCTAACGCTTCTGCACTCGTCCAATGACTATGAGTGAAGAATACCGAGGATTGCTCTGAGCCTTTGAGTAGTTCTAGGAATTCACAACCTTCAAAGCCTCGAATTTTATCTTTCACTTCGTTAAAAAAAATTTCAAAATTTGCAACCTCTTCTGGTTTGAATTCCATTTTTACAAAACGTACGAGCATGAGATAGATTTAATCAAAGTTTACGGTTACCGTGTCTCTATAATCTAAACCAAAAAGTGTCGAAGCACTACCTACGGTAGAAGGGTTGCTTTTATAGATAGCTAGCTCCAGATATCCAGACGAATTGAATAAGGCTATTTTTTTACCATCTTCTTCCCGTTTAGTTTTTTCGATATCAAAATTGATGGCATCACAATATTTATCATAGATTCCTGTAAAATGTGCTCTACGAGCTTGTATTCTAAACGATCTGCTTTTGCCAACCTCCTCAAATAAACGTCGAGTGATATTAGTAATCACATTGCCATAATTATCTACATAAATAACATTTCCTATAATTTGTTTTTGTTCGCTATTGATTACAGGCATAATACCGGTTATGGCGCGTATTTCTTTAATAGGCTTACCTATAACTCCCAGGGTTCCGCCACGTGCAATATGACAGGCAACCTGTACAAATACATCAAGTTCGGTAAAGTTAGTTTTAATACGGTCATGTATATTAATTTCTACAACTTCCTCAGGAACAATGGTGCGCGTAATCATAGACATGATACCATTATTTGCACACACAAAATAATGACCTTCCAGTTTTACGGCAATATGTTTGTTTTCTGGCGTCTGCTCAGAATCAATCCCTATAATATGTATAGTGCCTTCCGGAAAATTGCGATAGGCATTTTGAATGATGTAGGCAGCTTCAGTAATATGAAATGGCGATACATTATGCGAGATATCAACAATTTTGGCATCTGCCAATTCAGAATAAATAGCGCCTTTAACCGCACCGGCAAAATGATCTTTTAAGCCGAAATCTGTGGTTAACGTTATAATGGGCATAGGCGGTTTTGTTGATATATTTAAAGGGTAGAGTTACTAATTTTATTTACATTTGTTAAACGCAAAACTAAAGATAATTAACTAGTTTCTTTATAAAATTCTTCCGCTTTTGAACGAACTTATCATTGAACTTTCAGAGATTACACCAAGAGATTTTTTTGGTGAAAATAATATTAATATTGAGCTACTTAAGAAGTACTTCCCAAAACTGAAGATTGTTGCCCGTGGTAACAATATCAAGGCCTACGGTGATGAAGATCTTTTAGAAGAGTTTGATAAACGTATGACTATGCTCTTAGAGCATTTTGCAAAATATAACAAACTCGATCAGAATTCTATAGAACGTGTTTTAACGAGTGAGAGCAAAGCAGACTACGAGACTTCTGTTGCCAGTGGTGAGATTTTAGTTCACGGGGTAGGAGGAAAGCTTATTAAAGCACAAACTGCTAACCAGCGCAAAATGGTTGACTTATCACGTAAAAATGATATGGTTTTTGCTATAGGACCCGCAGGTACCGGTAAAACATATACAGCTGTTGCATTAGCAGTAAAAGCATTAAAAGAAAAGCAGGTTAAACGCATAATTTTAACACGCCCTGCAGTTGAAGCTGGCGAGAATCTCGGTTTTTTACCAGGTGATTTAAAAGAAAAACTAGATCCATATATGCAGCCGCTTTATGACGCATTGCGTGATATGATACCGCATGAGAAATTAGAGAGTTTTATAGAAAAAGGAGTTGTTCAAATTGCTCCAATGGCTTTTATGCGTGGCCGCACACTAGATAACGCCTTTGTTATACTTGATGAGGCTCAAAATACTACTCACGCACAGATGAAAATGTTCTTGACACGTATGGGTAAACATGCAAAATTTATGATTACCGGAGATCCAGGTCAAATAGATTTACCTAGACGTGTTATAAGTGGTTTAAAAGAAGCTCTTTTAGTACTTAAAGATGTAGATGGTATAGGTATGGTTTACCTTGATGATAAAGACGTTATACGTCACAGACTGGTAAAAGAAGTAATAGCAGCTTACAAAGCAATCGAAAACAGAGACTAAACTTTAAGAATTACAATCAAGAAATGTCAAATAAAACCATCACCGATACAAATTACAATTTTCCGGGACAAACAGCTGTTTACAAAGGAAAAGTACGAGAAGTATATAGTCTTGAAAATAATCAATTAATTATGGTTGCTACAGATAGGCTAAGTGCTTTTGACGTAGTTATGCCTAAAGGAATACCCTATAAAGGACAAATTCTAAACCAGATTGCGACAAAGATGATGCGCGATACTCAGGATATTGTTCCTAACTGGCTTGAAGCTACTCCAGATCCTAATGTTGCTGTAGGTAAAAAATGTGATCCTTTTAAAGTAGAAATGGTTATTCGCGGTTATATGAGTGGGCATGCTGCACGTGAATATAAGGCCGGTAAACGCATACTTTGCGGAGTAGAACTTCCTGAAGGATTAAAAGAGAATGATAAATTTCCTACTCCTATTATCACACCGGCAACTAAAGCCGAAATGGGAGACCATGATGAAGATATCTCTAAAGAAAATATTATTAAACGCGGAATTGTATCTGTGGAGGATTATGCGATTCTTGAAGACTATACTCAAAAATTATTTCAAAGGGGTACCGAAATTGCTCAGGCAAGAGGATTGATTCTCGTAGATACTAAATATGAATTCGGTAAAACGGCTGATGGTGAGATCGTATTGATTGATGAAATACATACTCCAGACTCTTCCCGATATTTCTATGCAGATGGCTATTCAGAGCGTCAGCAAAATGGCGAAGCTCAAAAGCAGTTATCTAAGGAGTTTGTGAGACAATGGCTTATAGGAAATGGTTTTCAAGGTCTTGAAGGTCAAAAGTTACCTGTTATGACCGATGAATATATAGAAACTGTATCTGAGCGATATATTGAGTTATTTGAAAATATAACTGGAGAGAAATTTGTAAAAGCAGATCTTTCTAATATAGATAAGCGCATAGAGAATAATGTACTTGCTTATCTCAACAATTAAAGGACTATTCTTCTGTAAAAATGTTTTAGTTATAAATGCCTCAAGTACTTTGATAACTTCATAATTCAATAATTAAAGTTTAAAGATTTTAAATGATGGAAAAAATTAATTATTGGGTTTCAGAAGCAGCATCCTTTGTTTGGGGTTTACCTCTTTTAATTCTATTAATAGGTGGCGGTTTATACCTGCTTATTTATTCCAAATTTTTACCGTTCGCATACTTTGCTCATGCCATAAATGTTTTACGTGGTAAATATGATAATCCTAATGATCCTGGGGAAATAAGTCATTTTCAAGCCTTGATGACTGCACTATCCTCTACTGTGGGAATGGGAAATATTGCAGGAGTTGCGGTTGCTATTGCTGTAGGCGGACCCGGAGCAGTTTTCTGGATGTGGGTAAGTGCAATTGTGGGTATGAGCACCAAATTTTTTACGTGTACGCTAGCCATATTATATCGTGGTAAAGATGATGCTGGTGAAATTCAGGGTGGACCGATGTATTTTATAGTTGAAGGTCTTGGAAAAGCTTGGAAACCACTAGCAATAATGTTTAGTGTAGCCGGTTTAGTGGGAGCCCTACCAGTTTTTAATGTAAATCAGCTTACGCAGGCCATTAATGATATTTTACTAGTTCCTAATGGTTATGAAAAAAGCTTTTCAACAGATTTGGTCATAGGTATTGTACTAGCTCTAATAACTGGTGTTGTAATTCTGGGAGGATTAAATCGTATTAGTAAAACCGCTTCACGCATTGTACCTGCTATGGTGGGATTATATTTTATCGCTGTGTTGGCCATACTTTTCATAAATGTAGACGTAGTTCCCTATTATTTTAAGCTCATATTTACTGATGCTTTTGCCGCAAATAATTATACTGGTGACCCTATGTTTGGTGGTATTCTTGGAGCTTTAATTGTTCTTGGAATTCGTCGAGGAGCATTTTCAAACGAGGCCGGTATAGGTACGGCTCCCATGGCTCATGGTGCAGCAAAAACAAATGAACCTATACGTGAGGGTTTAGTAGCAATGTTAGGTCCATTTATAGATACTATAATTGTGTGTACACTTACAGCTTTAAGTATTTTGGTAACCGGGGTTTGGAAGACTAGCGAGGCAAATGGGGTAAGTCTAACTGCAAAAGCCTTTTCTGATGCGATTCCGGGGTTTGGACCGTATTTACTATTAGTATGTATTGCTGTGTTTAGCATCAGCTCTTTATTTTCATATTCCTATTACGGCACAAAATGCTTATCATTTTTGTTTGGAACACGCCATAAACATATCTACAATTATTTTTATATAGGAAGTATTCTACTTGGTGCGACCACATCATTGAGCTTAATGATAAATCTAATTGATACGTTTTTTGCGCTAATGGCAATACCTACAATGCTTACCACACTTATATTGGCTCCTAAAGTAATGGCTAGAGCTCGTTTATACTTTGATAATCTTAAAAATTAACCTTAGAATTTGGTGAATTTAACTGGTGTATAAAAAATAGATTACCTAATTAGATCACTTTACCGCTTAACTACACTTTAGCGCAACTCGTCTATACTAAATTTACGGGCTAACGTTTCATGATGAAATAATGCCATTCTTTTTTGCAACTTTATACTATTAAGTACAAGTTGAATTCACACGCTCTGTCATGAAAAAAAGAATTTTATCTATTCTTCTTATAGAAGATGATCGTATTGAGGTAATGAAACTGAAACGTGTGTTAAGTAAGAATAACTTAAAACACGATCTGGTTGAAGCGCGCAATGGTGAGGAAGCCTTAAAAATTCTAGAGGATAGAAGCAATCTTCCAGATATTATTCTTCTTGATTTAAATATGCCAAAAATCGATGGGATTGAATTTCTCAAAGTCTTGAAAAAAGAGCCTCTCTTAAAATATATCCCTACCATAGTTCTAACTACATCAAATAATCATAATGATGTCAAAGAATGTTATGAAATAGGGATTGCCGGTTATGTTTTAAAACCGCTTAAATACGAAGATTATGTAGAAAAAATAGAAAGATTGCTGGAATACTGGAGTATTAATGAGGTGATACATATCTTATGAAAGGAGTAGTATTTACAGAATTTCTCGAGCTAGTTGAAACTAAATTTGGAATCCAGATGGTTGATGATATTATTAAATCTTCTAACCTAGAATCTGGTGGAGCCTATACCGCAGTAGGAACTTATAAATTTGGTGAGATGGTCTCGCTACTTTCAGAATTGAGTAAACGTACCCAGCTTTCAATAGATGATTTACTTTATGTATATGCTCAGCATTTTTTTACTGTTATACAAGTTAGCTATCCGGGATTTTTGAAGACATTTTCAGATCCTATAGAAATGCTTTCTTCTATTGAAGATCATATACACGTTGAGGTGCTTAAAATATACCCTGATGCGCAATTACCTACTTTTAAAACTCTCGAAAAGACAGAAAATACGTTAACTTTAGATTATATGTCTAGTCGTGCTATGTATAGTTTTGGTTTAGGATTGATGCATGAGACATTTAATTTTTTCAAAATCGACTGTACGATTAGATTAGAAAAAATAAAAGACGACGGAACGCACGTTAGATTTTTTATTAAAGTAAAAAATGGAAATACCAGACCTTGAAGTATATAAACGCATAATAGAACGGGAGCGTAAAGCTCGCAAAATGGCTGAGAGTATTCTTGAGGCAAAATCTTCTGAACTTTATAGAACTTCCCAAGAATTAAAACGATCTAATGAGCGTTTGCGGTCCTCTATTTATCAAAAAAATTCTGAGCTCAAAGGTCTTTTTGAAAGTCTGGTAGACGCTTATATCGTCATTGACTTAGAAGGCTACATTTTAAAGATGAATGCTGCTGCCATAAATCTTCTAGGGTATAATTCAGATCAAGAATCGGTGTTTCTTCCGAAGTTAATATTGAAGGAAGATAAGTATAAAGTGATAAAAGGATTTAAAACTTTATTATCTACAGGTAACATCACCAATTTTAAGGTAACAATTCTCACTAAAAATGATAAGTATTGTAGAATTCATATCAATGCAAGTGTTATTAAAAATGAAGAAGGAGAAGCTGTAGCAGCTCAAGGAATTTTAAGAGATATTACTTTTGAAGAAGAAAAAGCGCAAATAATTAGTGATCAGAAAAAGCAGCTCGAATTTATTGTAAACAGTTCGCCTCTAGGAATTGCTCTAACCACAAACGGTCTTATTGATAATTGCAATGCAAGTTTTACAAGAATCCTAGGGTATCAAGAGGATGAAATTATAGGCAAAAGCTTAAAATCTATAACGGTTGCAGCTGAACAGTCTGATTATGATGACAAGAGTAAACAGCTACATAAAGGCGAAATAAATTCGTTTACTACAACTATAAAATACATCACTAATTTTGGAGAGATTATAACTACTAAAATTAATGTAAGTAGTGTTCAGGATCATAATGACATCACCCTTCAGCAAGAAGTAATTACTATTGAAGATGTTACTAAAGAGCTCTTAGCTCAAGAAAAACTTATTGAATCAGAAAACCGCTTATCAGCTTTAATTTTAAGGCTGCAAAGTGGGATTTTACTGGAGGATGAGAATAGAAAGGTGGTTTTAACTAACCCGATGTTCTGTGAGATGTTTGGTATTGATGTTAATCCTGAAATGTTAATAGGGGCAGACTGTATTAAGGCAGCAGATGATGCTAAAACTTTGTTTAAAGATCCTGATAAGTTTTTAGTTCGTATTTCTGAAATATTAGAAAAAAGAGAATTAGTAACTGGTGATGAACTTGAATTAATTGACGGAAGAATTTTACTCAGAGATTTTGTTCCCGTTTATTCAAATGAAAAATACAAAGGACATTTATGGAGTTATAATGATATAACGCTTAGTAAAAGGCATAAGGAAGATTTAAGAAACCAAAAAGAGAAATACAGCAATATAATCGCCAATATGAATCTTGGTCTGGTGGAGACCAATACAGATGGAAAAATTCTATTTGTAAATCAAAGTTTTTGTGAGCAAAGTGGTTATAGCAAACAAGAATTATTAGGCAAAATTGCCAGTGATATATTTGTAACTAAAAAAAGTAAACAGATTATTCTTGAAAAATTTAAATCTCGTAAAAAAGGGGTTTCAGATTCTTACGAAGTAGAAATAATATCAAAAGATAGAGGTTTAAGAAATTGGCTTGTAAGTGGAGCTCCTAATTATGATATTCACGGTAACCACATAGGAAGTGTAGGTATTCAGCTTGATATAACCGAGTTTAAAAATCTTGAAATTCAAAAGGAACTACTCTTAAAAAATCTAGAAAAGAGTAATAAAGAATTACAAGAATATGCACACGTGGTATCTCACGATTTGAAAAGTCCGTTGCGCAGTATTAATGCACTTGCAAATTGGATAAAAGAAGATAATACGGCAGTCTTAGATGAGCAAAGTTTAGAAAATTTTGAAATTCTTGAAAATACTCTGGAGAAAATGGAAAATCTTATTTCAGGGATTTTAAATTATAGTAGTATTCAAATTGAAACTACAAATGATAAAACAACAGACGTAAATGATATTATTCAGGATATACGAGAACTTATGTTTATTCCCAGCAATATAAGTTTAAATGTCGTGACTAAGTTACCTGTGATTAATGTTGATCGAACACGTCTTCAACAAGTGTTTCAAAATCTAATTGGCAACGCAATACGATATTGCGATAAAGATAAAGGGCATATCGAAATATCCTATATAGATCGAGGGGATTTCCACGAATTTGCAATACGTGATAATGGGATAGGTATTGAAGAAAAATACTATTCTAAGATTTTTAATATATTTCAGTCGTTAACAGATCACGATGATTCAACCGGAATAGGATTATCAATTGTAAAGAAAATAGTAGATATGTATCAAGGTAAGATTTGGGTGGAAAGTATTCCGAAGAAGGGTAGTACATTTTATTTCAGTCTTAAGAAAACGAAATAATTAATTAATTCAGATTAAAGTTAGACTGAACTTAAATAGAATTATTAATCTGTTTAGAATATAAACTATGATTACGGAAATCCCAGATCTAAACAAGATTAAGCATATAGCAGCCGATAGTAAGGACTTTGAATATGAATTGATAGCAATTTTAAAAGAAGAATTACCGCTAGAAATAAATCAATACTATCTGCACCTCAAAACACAGGATTTTATAAAATGTGCTGCAGACGTTCATAAATTAAAGCATAAAATAAGTATATTGAATATGCATATGTCTTATGAATTTGCAATTATATATGAGGATGAACTGAAGTTAGGTGACAATAAATCTTCTTTACATTTTGATAAGATTCTAAATGCAATGTCAACCTTTATTTCAAAAATTTAATACTATGGATTGTATCATAATAGATGACGAAGCTTTAGCACGAGCAATTGTGAGCAATCACTGTAAAAAAGCAAATCTCAATTTAGTTGCAGAGTTTGATAATGCTATTGCAGCCATAAAATTTCTTAATCAGCAGCCAGTAGATTTGATTTTTCTAGATATACACATGCCAGATTTTACAGGATTTGACTTGATTCAAACTCTAAAAAATCCTCCCAGAATTGTATTAACGACATCAGATCGTAATTTTGCAATAGAGGCTTTCGAATATGAGTGTATTGTAGATTATTTAGTTAAGCCTGTAGAATTACCACGTTTTTTAAAATCTGTTGAAAAGGCAAAACAAGTTAAACATCCAGTATCTTCCCCTTCGACAAAGCCACTTACCGAGGTAAATGAGGTGAATACCGAAAAGGGTACAGACTTATATGTGAATATTGATAGAAGACTAATTAAAATAAATTTTGATAGCATTTTAATTATAGAAGCTAAAGGAGATTATATTCTTATTAAAACGGAGTCTAAAAATTATACAGTTCATTCGACGTTGAAGAAAATAGAAGAGAAACTACCAGACAGTAAGTTTTTGAAAATTCACCGTTCGTTTGTAATAAACTTCCATAAAATCATAGATATAGAAGATAACAGTGTTCTTATTGCAAAAGACGTAATACCTATAAGTCGCTCAAATCGACCCATTTTGATGAAGCAGCTAAACTTACTGTAAAGTTGATATCAAGCAAAAACTCAAGCTCCAGATCTTAATTAAAGAACTGGAGCTTTTTTATTTCTACTAACACAAAGTTGATTTTCATATAGATGTAAAACACTGAAATGTAGGAATTTAGGTGATTAGTCAAAGTTTTCTGTAGGAAAATGTTAAAAATTGTTTTTTATAATGTATTTCAACGAATTAAATTGTTTGTTATAGATTAATGGTATTATATTTACGATGTAATACAACAAAACCCAACTTATGCTTAAAATTATTAGTACTAGCTTGATTCTGTTTATAGGATCGATAAGTTTTGCAAATTCGTCTGAAATCGTAATTCCATCAGACAATTTTAAGTCAGAAATCATTCCTCTCTTTAAGTATAATTTAGTTAATGTAAAATTTTACGAAGCGAATAATCTAATAGCCTCAGAATTACCTAATGCTGTACTGAGATTGCACGATTTGAAAGAAGTTAATTTTAGAGGTGAGATAATATTAAGACGTTCTCCACTAGAACTTGCAAAGTTAAAATCACCAATTAAAACTGCATAAAGAACCCCAAATTACAATTGAAATTTAGTTTCCCCAAAGACTAATTGATTATTACATTAACTATAACAAAACCTAATTTAGATTTTTTTCTTACAAAGATTTCCCCAATTTGTAGGATCATGTAACCCTTACAATTACAACAATTCCCCAAATCGTAATTGACTAAGAATTTAAGTTGGGAGAAAGGCCCGTTGCGTAAGCACGGGTTTTTCATTTTATATAATTTTGAGAATTTATATCAATTCGACTAATTCCTGCATCTCCGTTTAACGGCTCAAAATTACCACTCGTCTACATTCATCAGCTTCCGAACGTTTTTTTTCAAAATAAGTAATTCTAATTGAGAAATTTGAATAGAATTAATAAGGGAAAATATTTAAGGTTTTTTACGATTCACTTTTTTAGTGATTGATGTCTTATTTTTTAGTTAGCCAATTCTAAGATCAGTTTAAGCCCCCTTATATCTATTCTTTTCAATTACTGAACTCCTTTCACTTTCCCTAGAGCGATTGGAGTTCTTTCATTATGATTAATCTTCTTTAATCATTCTAAAGGTTAGGTTTATTCTAGGAGTAATAATTTTTTTAGTAGTAGGCAATCTATGCAGCCAGTTTTCTTGTGTTTCTCCTTTCATAACCAGTAAACTGCCATTCTCTAGAGAAAGCTCCACTTTTTCATTTGTACTTTTGTGTTTAAATAAAAATCGTCGTTCTGCACCCAGACTAATTGAGGCTATAGCGCCATTCTTTTTTAAATCTTTTTCAGCATCGCTGTGCCACGACATGCCTTCGCTACCATCGTGATATAGATTTAATAAGCAAGAATTAAATAATTCACCTGTTTTATCTTCGGTGCGTTGTTTTAAAATTTGTAATTCAGTCGTCCAGGGGAGTGCAGATTTTGTAGTTTTTGAGTACGTATATGAATAGGGTTTATCTCCATACCACGCTACTTTACGTTTTGTTATAATCTTTTTTCCAAAAATAATAGCTTCGTCATTTTTCCAGGCAATATTTTCCAAGAGCTTACTGTAAAATAAATGAGCTTCTTGGGAGTCAAACAAAGATCCATAATAGTTAACTGTACCATCTTTTGGGAGTAAATTTATATTTGAATCTGGTTCTAGTTCGAATAATTTCATACCTTAATTTTAATTAAAGTTCTATAATTTTAAGTAGTTATGTGAAATATCTGAATCAATTATGATTTGTAAAGTTTGAATTTTTAAAATTTATATATTTTAATGCATATTAAATTAGCGTGTAGTTTATTTAAAACGAGAGGTTTATATAGACTTTGCCAACTGCGGTGAAAATAATATGTATTTTTTTTCTACTAACACTTTAACTTTTTAGTTAATGTATTATATTTGCACCCGCAAAAAGGGTCGCGTAGCTCAGTTGGATAGAGCATCTGCCTTCTAAGCAGACGGTCACAGGTTCGAATCCTGTCGCGATCACTTTAGAAACTAAGCACTTACAATTAATTTTGTAGGTGCTTTTTTGGTTTTACTATTACAGTCTTAATCTATTGAAGCTTTTCAATTTAAAACTTAGGATGTTCAGACTTAATTCAAGTTTGATCCCACAGACTACATGGTGTAATATTTAAAAGTGTTATAATATAATTTAGAATTTTCAATTTTGTTTTATATAGTTTTAGCTAACAACTAATCTAAAACTTACCAAAATGCTTAATTCAATTATAATGCAAATTCCACACGGGACACCAAATCCAGATAACAACAATCCTGTTGATTTTACAAATCCTTTTGATCTCCTTGTATTTTTAATTTTACCCATTGTACTTGTAGTTTTTTATATTATCTGGAGACGAAAGCGAAACAATCGTAAGTAAATCAGAGAATTTTAAGAATCATAATATTTTAAAACAATAAAAGCATTTTTAAATCGATATCATTTCGTTAATTTTTTTAAGAAAAATTTAAATAACTATATTAAATTTTTAATAATTATAATTTAAGATGATGGCAAAGCAGTATTTAGTTCATAATTTTAAATAATTACTAATAAAAATAATTGCGTTATGAACTTCTCCAACGAAAATCACTTTCTAAATACAATTGATGATTTGCGAAGACGCCATCAATTTTCTGAAAACGAACTTCAAAAATTAGAGCATCTTAAGACAACACCTATTTTAAGTTTAGCATATACAAACGTAGGTGGTTTTGATCTTAAAAACGGAAGTTTTTCCAATGAGGGGCAAACTGGAACTTATAAGTTGAAAATAAGTTATTTAAGTTCAAAAAACGCTCAGCAAAAAGTCACTGGTTTTATTCCAAATACAGTGGAGGATTTATAATTAATATTAAAACCTTCGCATTATGGAAACTTCAGCATCTCATAAACTACTACAGCGTCTTAACGGTTTAAAATTTATTACCTCTAGATATCTAGATATTTATGAGGTAATATCTATTAATTCTAAAAATATTTCACTCAAACGAATTTTCATTAAACTGTATACTAACAAATTAAATTTCATTGAATCATTAGAAAAGCTGAAGCAAAATATTGTTTCAGAGTACGCTACTGAATGTAGTAGTGAATCAGTTATTCCTAACGAGTATCTGAGTATGATGCCAGAAATAGGATATACAAGTGTTATTAAAAATTGTTACCAAATAGAAAATGCGATTTATGAGTCTTGTAAATCTGTAATGGAACAGACGAATAATACCAGTTTTAAGAATAATATAGATAACTTTTTACGAGTTCATAAAAATATACTGAAGGATTTAAAGCCTATAAATCTTGACTGTGTAGAATATAATAATCAAACGATCTAACTAAAACACCTATATGAGCAAGCCAGAAAAATTTCCAGAACAAGACCAAAACTTACCGGGAAGTGAGAAAGAAATGAATCCTCAGCCAGAAATTATTAGAGCTAATTATAAGGGTTCAGAAAAATTAAAGAATAAAATTGCCTTAATTACAGGCGGCGATAGTGGTATAGGGAGAAGCGTGGCGGTGCATTTTGCAAAAGAAGGTGCATCGGTAGCCATCATTTATAAATCAGAATCTGAAGATGCTGCATACACTAAAGAATTAGTTGAGAAAGAAGGTCAAAAGTGCTTACTCTTTGAAGGTGATGTAAAGGATGAGACATTTTGCGTTGAGAGTGTTAAACAAACGATAGCTCAATTTGGACATATAAATATCCTAGTAAACAATGCGGCTGTGCAATTTCCAAAAAGTACTGTTGCGGATCTTTCAATTTCTGAAATTAAAGAAACTTTTGAAACCAATATTTTTCCGTATTTCTATTTCGTTAAAGCTTTAGAAGATCAGTTTAAAGAAGGGGATTGTGTTATTAATTCAACATCTGTAACAGCTTACAGAGGATCTTCACACCTTCTTGATTATAGTAGTACCAAAGGTTCTATAACTACATTTACCCGATCACTTAGTAAAATGTGGGCCTCTAAGCATATACGCATAAATGGAGTTGCTCCTGGTCCTATATGGACTCCTCTAATTCCTTCTACTTTTGATGATGTATCAGATTTTGGACAAGATGTTCCACTAGGAAGAGCCGGCCAGCCAAGTGAAGTCGCTCCGGCATACGTATTTCTGGCGAGTGAAGATAGTTCGTATATTACAGGGCAGGTTATCCACGTGAACGGTGGTGAAGTGGTAGGGGCGTAAAAGAGATAACTGCTTTTAGAAAACGATAACCACTAGAAGTGGTTATCGTTTTTTTTTAAATCAACTTAATCTCGACAATTTTCAGATTTGTTAAAGTAATTTGAAAGAATCAAGAAGTCATTTTATGAATGGCTATTTTTAAAAGAAAAAGATTAATTTAACCTAAATCGGCTAATAAAGAGTAGTTTACAAGTACCGGAAGTACTATCGGTAACGATTTAGTAATGGTGCTTACTGCACTTGTTTTCATTTGATTACCTTGTAAATCATTACTGCAAATTTATAAAAAATAAAGGTAAAGCCGTGAAACTTTACCTTTATTTTTCGTCTTGTTCGTCCATCCTTTTAATGAGCGCATCCCGAAGACTATCGAGGAACTTTGTGCGGTTCATCTTTCTGGCTTTCAATTCCAGATAGGAATGATAGAAATCCCCTAAGTCAATATTAAACATATTTTCAAAGGTTTTGGCTATGATTTTAATGTCTGCATTACCGTTGTCAATCAAACCTTGCGAATGCAGCGAATATATCAACTCGATGAGTGAGGTCTTGCTGCCCGTCCAGTTTAAAGGCGGGTTTTCCCAAATTCTTTTCTGACTGTTGTTATTCAACTGGTCTTCGAGATAAACCTGTATCAAATCATTGGCAATAATCTTGGCTACTTTGTAATCGTGTGAGGTTGTAAAATTGTGGTCTGCCTCAAAATAATAGGTGTCTAAACTTAGCTTAATATCGTGTTTGCCACGTACAAAGTATTTGTTATCAAGATGGGTGCTGTTGGTTCTGTAATACTTGTAAAATTCCAGATTGGCATCGAAGTACCGCTTGATTTTGGAAAGCTCAATATTGAGGTATTTCCTGATAATTTTATCCCCTCCACGTGGTCTTTTTGTTTCAATTTTATAAATCGAATTGAAGAAGATAAGTTTTGAAACTAACTGCGGCTTTAGCTGCTTGAAAAACAATATTTCTTCTTCCGCATCTTTAAATCCCTTTTCTTGAATGTGCTTCTTTACCTCTTCAATCTTCTGCAATACCAGCACAATAGCATTTTCATACGATACCAATGAATTATTCTGCTCGTAGGTCAATTCACTTATTCTATCGTCTAATTCGTTTATTATAGTATGGCAATAATCTGTCATTGAAAGCGGAATTTTAAGTATGATACCAATAAAAAGGATAAAATGAGGCAGTAATTGCAGGTATCCTACAATAAATTACCTCATTTCAATATGTTTGTTATAGTATGCTTATAGGAAAGCCATATCCGCTTTCACTTTTGAAACTGAATAGGGCTTGTGTATTAAACCATTAAAGGTTCTGCTTTAAAGCCTTTTTTCTTAACGATGGCAACTATTTCATCTTCTGTAATTCCCTCTGATTTTACGGTTAGAATTTTGTCATTGTTAGCTGTATCTACATTCCATTCGCAGATACCGTCCGCTCCGTCCAAATCAGCTTTTACTTTTGATACGCATCCACCACAATTAAGGTTGGTTTTGAATTGAAATTCTCTATTTTCCATTTTTTTGAAATTTATTTATAATGTTTTGTACTGTTGCAAAATTCAGCATAATTCCAAAGCCTTCTATTGTGATATTTCTTGTTTGATTTGTGACTTTTACTGATTTAGCCCGTATTATAAAAAGCAAAAAGGTCATAGCAACGCTACAACCTTTCCCAATCTTGTATTGAAATGCTTTAGTAGATGAGCGAAAGCCCTACACCAAAGCCCATATCACTATCATAGTGTGTTCTGATACCGATATGCCTTGTCAGGATATACCGCAGGTCTGCCATATATTCCAAATCGGTATTGACCATAAATCCGGCTCTTAGTCTTCGGGAGATAGGTATATCCTCACGCATTAACGATACACGAAAAATCCCATCGTGATATACTTCTGCCTGTACATTAACGAGCATTGGCAGGGTGTACATTACACCCAAGCTGACTGCTGCCCGGTTGTCCTTTTTATTGACCTGTCCGAACAGGTTTTGCTCGTGTTCGTCCATTCCCATTTTGCGGTATCGCCAATCGAAACCGATAAACGGCATCAGCCATTGCATTTTACCGATGTAACGTCCTAAATGGGTTTCTACTTCGTAGCCGTGCATATCGTTGTAGCCTAAACGCCATTCTGTACCCAAACTGTAACGGGCGTTCATCAGCATAGCTTCCCCGTCTATACCGTTGATGGCAAAGTCGCTCTGTGCCATTAAGTGTGGCATATTGCTTTCCCGCTGTAACATTTTATAGGCTTTTTCCTTGTTGGGCAATTCGGGATTTTTATAATCGTCCACTGCAAAAACCCTGTTCATTCCTGCCATCATATGGTACAGGATATGGCAATGGAAAAACCAATCGCCCTCGGTATTGGCAAGAAACTCGATGGTATCGGTTTCCATCGGCATAATGTCGATTATATTTTTCATCGGTGCATTTTCGCCGTGCTCATTCAGCACCCTGAAATCAAAACCGTGCAGGTGTATCGGGTGGCGCATCATTGAGTTGTTGTGAATGGTAATCCTCAAAATCTCGCCTTTCTTTACAGGTATTTTGTCGCTTTCTGCCAAGACCTTATTATCCATACTCCAAACGTAACGGTTCATATTTCCGGTAAGGGTAAATTTCAGTTCTTTTACCGGAGCATCTTTTGGCAATGTGGTATTGTGTGGCGATTTCAGCATTGCGTAATTGAGCGTTACTATATTGCTCAACGCATTGGCATTATAACGGTTGGGGTCTTCGTCCGTATTCATTTTATGGTTTTCCCCGTGATGCTCCATTGGCTGCCCATTGTCCTTAGCTTTCTTGCCCTTTTCTTCGCCTGTAATTTCAGGATACATTACTACGTTCATATCCATTTGGTTAAGGCTCATATTCATTCCCATATCGTCAAGGTCGCCGTTCATCTTCATCATATCATTCATCATCTTCATACCCTCAAAATATTTCAGGCGTGGCATTTCCCCAACATATTGTTTTGTACCGCTGCCAATAAAATAGCTTGTGGATTGGGTACGGTCTTCGGTAGTTGCCATAAATTCAAAGGCTTTACCGTCTTCGGGAATGGTAACGACTACATCGTAAGTTTCAGATACAGCGATAATCAGCCTGTCCACATCCACAGGTTGCACATCGTTGCCGTCGCTTGCCACTACGGACATTTTACCGCCTGCGTAGCGAAGCCAAAAGTAAGAGGATGCACCGCCATTAGAAATCCGCAAACGCACTTTGTCGCCTGCTTTTAACGGCTTGCCGTCAATGCTTTTCAGGTCTGTATGATGATTGCCGTTCATCAGCACACGTTCGTAATATACATCGCTCACGTCCATAGCCAACATACGTTTCCATTCGTTGGTCAGCTTGGTTTTGAATTTACCGCTTTGGATGGCTTCGGCATAGCTTTGTGTTGCGCCTTTTCTTATGGCAAACCAATCGCTTGCATTGTGCAGCATACGGTGTACATTGTTGGGATTGAGGTTCGTCCATTCGCTTAGCATTATGGGAATTTCCGGCAAATCGTCAATGCCTTTCCTGAATGTTTTGTCATCAGCCCTTTTGTGCATTATAAAGCTGCCGTACATACCAATCTGCTCCTGCAAGCCCGAATGTGAATGATACCAGTGCGTTCCGGTCTGAATAATCGGGAAACGGTAAGTATAGGTTGTGCCGGGTTCTATGGGCATTTGCGTTAAGAAAGGTACACCGTCTTCTTTATTGGGCAGGAATAGCCCGTGCCAATGCAGGGATGTACTTTCTTTCAACTGGTTATGGACAACAATTTCTGCCGTGTCGCCCTCTGTAAATTCAAGCGTGGGCATTGGGATTTGCCCGTTTACAGCGATTGCCCTTTTTTCTTTGCCTGCGTAGTTTACAACCGTATCTCTTACATACAGGTCGTAATGGACTACTTTTTGGGCAATGCTGACTTGTGATATAAAGAGTGCCAACAGGGTTAGCGGCAACAGCTTTTTGTGAAGAAATTTTTGATTATCCATTTTAAAAATAGCATTGGTTATAAAGATTAAAAGGCATTGCCTAATGAGCAATGCCTTAATGGGTATTATTTAGTTTCTGCAACTTTACCACACGTAAGCATAGATGAACCGTAGTAAGGATTTTTGATGTCCTTTTCTTTGCTCAACCAATATGCTTTTTTCATCGGGCAATACTGGTAGTAAACTGGTTGGTTTACTTTGTCGGATGGTTTTACCAGTTTCCACATTATGGTAGATACATCATTGAAAGCGGCTCTTTGCTTTTCAATGTTGTTGCCTGCCTTGCTTAATTTCTCGGTGGCTTTCTGCAATTCTGCTTTCTGTGCAAAATTGTCTTCGCTCTTTACGGCTTCGTTCAGTGCGGAAATAGCGGTGTTTGCCGCCTTGCTGTCACTGCTTACCAAAGCATTTTTTACGCTGATATAATTGTTCAGCAGGTTGCCTGTATTTTGTGCAAAAGCAGAAAATCCAAACATCATTACGGTTATTGCAACTATTAACTTTTTCATTTTTTGTTCCTTTTAAAGATTAGTGAATTGCTGATGGTATTATGCTGAAACAGGTTCAGCTTTAAAACCTTTTTTCCTGATGATTGCGACAACCTCGTCTTCGGTAATGCCTTCTGCTTTTACAGTCAGGATTTTATCGGCATTGGTCGTATCAACGTTCCATTCGCAGATACCGCCTGCGTTATCTAAATCTGCCTGCACTTTTGATACACAGTTGCTGCAATTAAGGTTTGTCTTGAATTGAAGATTTTTACTTTCCATTGTCTTGAACTTTTATTTGTTTTTGTTGATACAAAATTCGGTAGATAATGCGCTACGCTGTTTGCGATATTCCTTGTTTGATTTATGATATTTACTGATTATACCTCAAAAACGGTTCCGCTTGTAATATTCCGGCTTTGTTTTATGACTTTTACTGATTATAGTGCCCGTTCAGAATAAGCGGAATACATTTACCGCTTAATAACGCTAACTGATTATAAAATGGCTATCAAAACCTTTCTCTCGGTTTTGCATCGGGCTATGTTGTAGCTCGGGTTCAGGAACTAAAACACTATTGCACAATCCCACTTGTGCAAAAACCTTTATTGCAAAATCACACATAACATAATTTTTAAAAATCATTATAATGACAAACGATTTGAAAAACGTTGAATACGGCTTGGATAAAATATTCGAAGGTGCACAGGACTTTTTACCGATTTTAGGAACCGACTATGTAGAGTTTTATGTAGGCAATGCGAAGCAGGCTGCCCATTATTATAAGTCCGCTTTCGGGTTCCAGTCGTTGGCGTATGCCGGACTGGAAACAGGCTTACAGGACAGGGCTTCTTACGTGGTAAAACAGGACAAAGTAAGACTGGTACTAACGACCGGGATGCGCTCTAATTCCGAAATCAACGAACACGTAAAGAAGCACGGCGACGGCATCAAAGTAGTGGGTCTTTGGGTAGAAGATGCCCGCAAAGCCTTTGAAGAAACCACGAAAAGAGGTGCTAAAGCCTATATGGAACCAACTGTAACTACCGATGAAAACGGCGAAGTGGTACAATCGGGCATTTATGCGTATGGCGAAACGATTTTTATGTTTACCGAACGCAAAAACTACAACGGTATATTTATGCCGGGCTATGAGCAATGGAAAACCGAATATAACCCTGCGCCTGCGGGACTGAAATATATTGACCATATGGTGGGCAATGTGGACTGGAACCAAATGGACACCTGGGTAAAATGGTTTGAGGATGTAATGGGATTTGAAAACTTCCTGTCATTCGATGACAAGCAGGTTTCTACCGAATATTCTGCCCTGATGTCTAAAGTAATGGCAAACGGCAACGGCAGAATTAAATTCCCGATAAACGAACCCGCAGAGGGCAAAAAGAAATCACAGATTGAAGAGTACCTTGAATTTTACGAGGGCGAGGGCGTTCAGCATATTGCGGTAACTACGGATGATATTGTAAAGACCGTAAACGACCTGAAATCAAGAGGGGTTGAATTTCTGTCAAGACCGCCACAGGCGTATTATGATGCCATTCCAGACCGTTTAAAAGCGCATATGCACCGCTTTAAAGAAGATATCAAGGAATTGCAGGAGTTGGGTATTCTGATTGATGCGGACGAAGAGGGCTATTTGTTACAAATCTTTACCAAACCAGTTGAAGACCGTCCTACATTTTTCTTTGAGGTTATTCAAAGAATGGGTGCAAGAGGTTTCGGCGCAGGAAACTTTAAGGCATTGTTCCAATCTATCGAAAGAGAGCAAGAACGCAGAGGAACATTATAATTTTTGTAACTTTAGCAAAGTCCTGATTTATTTCAGGGCTTTGTTGTTTATATAAAAAGGAGAATGGATATAGCGACCGAGAACAATCAGGATAAAATGATAGGTTATTTCGATTTTTTTGGAATGCCAGATGGGATTGTAAGCAACACAGTTTGGTTTGACGAGAATTATAAAATTGTTTTCTTAAAAGAAGGACGTGTTAATGTTGATTTTGTTGACTATGATTTTGAAGAAAGTACATTGCTTTTCTTTAGTATAGGGCAACAATTCAAAATATCTAAAAATTCGGAAGGAAGCATTGTTTATTTTAACCCGAATTTCTATTGTATCGCTTTTCACGATAAAGAGCTTGCTTGTGACGGACTTCTTTTCGACAACGTTTTTGAACTTCCTTTTATAGCGCTCACCGCACATCAAAGAGACATTTTTCAAAAAATACTTATTTCTATTAAAGAGGAAATTGCGGTAAAAGATTTTTGGGCGGAAGAAATGATTAAGACCTATATCAAGCAGGTTGTTATTTTTGCTACCCGAACTCTTGCAAAAAAGGATTACGATAGTTATCACGCGGTATCATATGATAAAGAGCTGGCCAGAAAATTTAGCCAATTGGTAGAGCAAAATTATCGAACAATCCATTCCGTAGCAGATTATGCATCTATGCTCAACCTTACACCTAAAAACCTCTACCGAAAAATAGTGACAGAAAAACAGATTGCTCCAAATACAATTATCAAAAATCGAATTACCCTCCAGGCAAAAAGATTGTTGGTCAATACAACATTAAGTATCAAAGAAATTGCTGATTATCTTGGGTACGAAGACTATTCTTATTTTGTTCGCTTTTTCAAATCACAAACGGGCTTTTCACCTCTTACGTTCCGAAATTCAATGTAACCTCACTTATGTGGAAAATGTCCTATTAATTGTGAAGTATGTACATTGACAGCCTTTATCTGAAGCAGTAATTTTGTTATGTAATTAAAAATAGATTATAATGAAAGCAAAAATCACAGCTAAATGGCAAGGTAATTTTAAAAACGGAAATGGAAATTTTGATGCATCACATTCAACTATTGGTAGCAGTATTTTTAAACACAATAAAGCAGAAGGAGAAACTACTGCTACTAATCCGGAAGAATTAATGGCGGCAGCGCACGCAGCTTGTTACACAATGACATTAAATTATATTCTCACGAGCAACGGTATAGAGGCAGAGAAAATTGAAACATCCTGTACCATCACTGCAACAAGTTTTGATATTACTAGCTCTGATTTGGTACTGGTAGCAAAAATACCTGACTTAACCAATGAAGATTTTTTAAAATACGCTGAACAGGCAAAAGCAATGTGTCCTGTGGGAAAGGCATATAATTTAGAAATTTCATTAACTGCCACCTTAAATTAAAATTTAGGTCAGTTTTGGGGATTGCCTTTATTGGTTTAATGAAATTAAAGTCACGGTATATTCCGTGACTTTTTAGTTTGCAATATCGACATAATGTAGTTTAAGAACTTTGTATTAAAAACCCAAGAAGTGACGACAATAGTAGTACGCATTTCCAACAATTTAATCTATTCATAGTATCAATTTTTAAAGGTTAAACACTTAATATCAAAAACTACCGCCAGATTAATCGGGCGGCAGTCCAACTTAACAATTAAAACTTCATTCTTTGTATCCGCACCGCATTAAGAATTGCTAATAAGGCTACACCTACATCGGCAAATACAGCTTCCCACATTGTTGCTAATCCTCCTGCACCAAGTATAAGCACGATTGCTTTTACTCCGAATGCCAATGCTATATTTTGAAACACGATTTTTTTAGTCTGTTTTCCGATATTAATAGCCATTGGTATTTTGGATGGCATATCGTCCTGTATCACAACATCGGCTGTCTCAATAGCAGCATCACTTCCTAAACCGCCCATTGCGATACCTGCATCACTCAACGCAATTACCGGAGCATCATTTACACCATCACCTACAAACGCCACGCTGCCATTACGGGATTTGATTTCCTTTACTTTATTTACTTTGTCTTCAGGTAATAAATCCCCGTACGCAGTGTCAATGCCCAACTGTCCCGAAACAAACTGAACAACGGTATTTTTATCACCACTCAACATTGTGGTTTTTACACCCATTTTACGCAGATTTTCAATTGCTGCTTTTGCATCTACTTTAATGCTGTCCGAAATGGTTAAATATCCTACGAACTTTCTATCATAAGCAATCGCTATTACTGTGTAAACTATGTTTGCGGTATCTGCATCGTGGCTGATGTTAAATTTATCGAGCAATTTGAAATTACCTACCAACAGCTCTTTACCGTTGACAGTGGTTTTTAGCCCGTGTCCGGCAATTTCTTCCGTATTTTCAAGTTTCACTGTGGTATCTACTTCTCCCCAGTAATTGTGGATTGCGGTTGCCACAGGGTGCGTACTTTGGCTTTCTAAAACATTGACAAGGTTCAGGATTTCATCTTTGTTGAACTCCGGTTTTATGAATACTTCCTGTACTTTGAAAACGCCCTCGGTCATCGTTCCTGTTTTGTCCATTACTACGTTTTCAACTTTGGCAAGAATATCAAGGAAGTTGGAACCTTTGAACAAGATACCGTTCCGGCTCGCTGCTCCAATACCACCGAAGTAACCTAACGGAATGGAAATTACCAACGCACAAGGACAAGAGATAACCAAAAATACCAATGCTCTGTACAGCCATTCGCTGAATACATAGTTATCTACAAAGAGTGCAGGCAGCAAAGTAATGGCTATTGACAGGTACACTACGATTGGCGTATAAACTTTGGAGAATTTACGGATAAATAATTCGGTGGGTGCTTTTTGAGAAGTTGCATCCTGTACCAATTCCAGAATTTTGCTCAATTTACTATCAGCGTAGTCGGTAGTAACTTTTATCTGACTTACGGTATTCAGGTTAATCATACCTGCCAGTACAGTGTCGCCTTTACCTTTGGTGTCGGGTTTACTTTCTCCTGTGAGTGCTGCTGTATTGAATGAAGCACTATCCGAAACTAATTCGCCGTCCAAGCCTAATTTTTCGCCCGGTTTCAATTGGATAATATCGCCAATGTTAGCATCTTCGGCTTTTATCACAACCGCTTTGCCTGCCCTAAGAACCGTAACTTCATCAGGACGTTGGTCTAACAGGGCTTTAATATTTCCTTTGGCTCTTGATACTGCAATGGTCTGAAAAACTTCTCCTACGGAATAAAACAACATAACGGCTACTGCTTCGGGATATTCGCCTATGGCAAATGCTCCTATTGTAGCAATACCCATTAAGAAGAACTCTGAAAAGAAATCTTTATACCGGATACTTTCTATTGCTTCTTTAATTACGGGTAGTCCGACAGGGATATAGGCAATTACATACCAAGCAATTCGTACCCATCCGGTAAACCAATCCTGTGGAAAGTAATTATCTAACCCGATGGCGATAAGCAATAAAATTAATGAGATACCCGCAGGCATAAAAAGCTGAAACGCTGTTTTGCCCTCTATGTCGTGGCTGTGGTCGTGGTCATCCCCGTGGCTGTGCCCGTGTCCGTGACTATGGTCGTGTCCGTGGTCGTGGTTATGACCACCTTTTTTGTTATGGCTGTGTTTATGACCGTGGTCGTGATGGTGGTGGCTGTGGTCGTGATGGTCTTCCTCATCATCACAATGTCCGGCATCGTCTTCACTGCAACTGCTGCCGTCAGTGTGTCCGTGTCCGTCATCTTTATGATTGGCATCTTTTAGCAAATCTGCTGCTCCTGCTTTTTCATAAATTTTCTCTGTTCTTACACAGCACAACTGATTACCCTGCGTATCATATTTGTGTTTGTGTTCCTTTTTTTTTACAAGGTTCAGATTGTTATCTGTACTGCAACATAGTTTTGACATATCTATTAATTGTTTTTAATTTCCATTTATAAGGCAAAATTACTATGGGGTTTTGGGAACTTAGTTGCAAAAGCAACACGGCTATTTTGGAGTATATAAAATTTGCCTTTTGGAAAGGAGCGGTTGCTATGCTGTGGTTTCGGTAATGAAAAAACAGCCTGTGTACCTGTCGTCAATCATTACAATAACCACCTTTTCGTTTACGTGGTCTAAACTTTCATCGTAATAGAAGTCATAAGATTTCATCCAGGCTATATTGCCGATGATGACTTCGTGTCCGTTCACAAACCCTTTGATGCCATGGCCCGGTATCTCTTCAAATTTTTCCACCTTGTAATCGGATAAAATAATTGGCGAAAGAAACTTGAGCACGCTGCTTGCTATTGGATGCGTTGAATGGGATTGCAATGCTGCCGTAAAAGCTGTTACGTTTTTTTTGTCGGGAACAGCACATTCAAAGGTTATTACATCAAACGAGAGATCGCTTTTATATGCACTATCCGCAATTTCTGATATATGTTTTTTGATTGCCATAATAATATTTTTTAATTATATAACAAAGTTAATTGTCATTTTGGGGAACCTGGTTGCAAATTAGAGTTCCATTCAACTCGACAAACAGGCATTCAGAGGTTGTAACTTAACCTGTTGGTGGAGTTGATTTTTGTAAATAGAGAACAAAAAGATATTATGAAGTGATCAAAGTGATTGATCAAACAAACTCACCCAACACGCACAACATCAAACAAATTTTAACAAGTTATTTAAGATCATAAAAGATATTGTTAGTTATCAGATAAGTGAGAAAGTCAATTATACAAGATATGGAATTGCGCCAAAGTTCTCCCGTGTAGAAGTACTATCATTCAGCCTTACTTCCGAGTGTTTCTGTATTTACATTGAAAACCATTTGTTTTCAAAATTGCATGTAAAATTATTATCAAATCCGATTGCAATCGGATTTGATAATATGATAAGCTGAAGGCAATATAATGACTGAAGAAAACTATTGTTTGGAAAAGTAGAGTAGGTGCGAAAGATAGTATCAGAGAAACTTAACATACAGATCCATATTTTTACAATAGATTCTATACCACTTGAAGTTTGTAAAATATCGAGGTAGCGAAGAAGCAAAATGGGCAAAGAATCAATTTAAAAAACGACTTGTAGTTGTATTGCGATGCTATGATTATCTGCTGTTTTCCATGCTTTCGAATAATCGGAATACAAATAATTAATCTGTGCTCTGCAATTTTCATGAAAAATATAATTGAGCCCTGTTTTGTAATCTGTTGCTTCACTATTTTTAGAAATATTATTACTATAATGGTCAACACCGTTTACGATATGCCATTTTTCGTTGAGACTCCATTGCATCATACCGTAAATACCTTTTTTATTAATATTCCCATCTTTCCCTCTAATATATTCTGCTCTTGCATAGATTTTTTTTGACGTATATTCCCCATTCAAAACCCAGCGGTTTCTTATATGTAATGTTTGGTCTTGTTCGCCTCCATCTTTATAAACGGCTTCACCAAAATATAACCCGCCTCCCAGGCGCAAATTTTTTATTGGTAGAATAAAAATATTTCCCGTGAAGTCTTTGTTACTTCTATCGATACTGGTATTTATTCCGGATCCTTGAAATAATCCTACTCCGTATTCAACCAAATCATACTCTTTTTTGCTAAATAATTTTCCTGAAATTTTCAGCCCCATATCTCTTCCGAAGTTATTTTGTCCATTTTGAAGAGAGATTACATCTGCCCCCATTCCTATAAGGGATACAACAGAACGCGTGTTGTAAATAAATTCAAGATTGGAGGGGGAGCGCTGGTTTTCGATCGAAATCGGTATTTTTTGTTGTCCAAATTGAATACTCACTTTTTTGTTGGGTGACCAACCAAAATAATAATCGATCAATTTTGCAGATTTTATATCAGCCATTGCAAAATAATGGAAATTTTTATGCAATTGTCCTTTTACATGTATAAATAACGCTCGAACAGTTGCATCTGATTTACTACTATTCAGGTTATCAAAACTTAATGTTGAAAAAGCAGATACTCCAACTTGCATATTGTACTTATTTAAGATTCCTCTTTTAGATATTGGAATATATTTTATTTCATTTTCAATAATGCTGTCATTCATCCTTTGGACTTCCATTAATGAATCGACTTCAGCTTTGGTCAAAATATTTTTTTTCATAAGCATTTTTAAAACAGTGGAATTTTCTTTTTCCTGAGCACACACAAATAGCGGAAAAACAAACAATAATACAACATAAATAAATCTAGAAAAACTCATCATTATACAAAAAATTAATGAGCACCAAATTAACTGTAGCATTCGGGAACCTGGTTGCAAATAAAAAACAGCCATATTTACATATGGCTGTTTTTTTAAAATGAGGTTTTATTCTGAGTTACTTACTTTTTGAAAAACCTCGAACATTCGTTACACATTCCCTTCATTACAAAATTGATACTTTGCAATAAGAAACTATCTGGCAGCTGAATAGGAGGAATAGCAATACTTTCAAGACAAAAAGTATTCTTACAGCGGTTACAGTTGAAATGTACATGTAGGTCACCTACATTGCACATACATGAATCACTACAAATTGAATATTTCATTGAGCCGGAACCATCATCGATCGTATGAATGAGTAAGTTGTCATGAAAAAGGGTCAAGGTCCTAAAAATAGTAGATTTATTTACCGTCTCTAGTTCCGTTTCCAAATCGGTCAGGCTAAATGCTTTTTTAAATTCAGACATTGTCTGAAAAATTAATAATCTAACTGATGTTGGTTTTATACTTCTTTTTTCTAACCTTTCTTCTAAACTTTTCATCTTGCTTTTATGGATTAAATGAGCTAATAAATCCAATGTAAAAGTATAGAAGTCGATTTTATTCCATCTTGTAATATTCTTTGATAGATTTACGAGATTTACTGGTTACTGTCTTATAAATAGTGAATGTAGCCTATTTCGGGCAAATATTTACAGTCTTCGCAATTATCGTATTCTAATGTTGATTGTTCAGGTTGCTCAAAATTGGCTTGTAAAAAAGCATTTGAAAACAAAGCATAAGGGGGATATTCTGCAATATGATTTTTAAGCATTTTGTGTGCTTCTACTACAGGTGCACCATAAAGTTTCTCAAATTTTCCGATTTTGTACTGGGTAAATTCACCGTAATGGACTATTGTCTTTAAAGAAAGAGGTATTTCTATTGCTAACTGTTGAGATAAGCGCTGTAATTCCTTTTGAAAATTACCGTAGATAAGCTCTATCTGCATTAAACTCTCTTCAAACGTCGGTAAGTTTTGGTACTTATAGAAAAGTATTGCATCGCCTTCAATTTCAGAAATTTCAAAACACAGAATATTACTATCCATTATTACTTTCAGGAGATTTTCTGTTATATATTTTCCAACAAACATATTCGACTTGACAACAAAATCTGTAAAGCCTGAAATATCCGGTATCATCAATACACCTTTTGGGTTATCAGTATGCTGTTCTTGTATCATTTTATCATAATTTCAATTTTAAAAATGTAGAGGCATATTGAGCCTCTACATTATATTGTTAATGACTACTGTTTTATTTGTCCGATGGCTTTGTGATAAACAGCTTCAGCAATTTTGTATCTTACTTTTGCATCAAGCATACTGCTATACGCACGCTGCCAAAGTGTTTCTGCTATTAATACATCTTCTCCAGTGATAGTTCCTGCTTGAAAACGATCATTACTTAATTTTAGATTTTCATCAGCTTCAATTAGTGAAGCCTGCATTAAATCTATATTGTTTGCCTGCAGTTGAAGGTTAAGTGTTGCTTGTTCTATCTCCACATTAATCTGGCTTTGAAGTTCTCTCAATCCATATTCTGCCGAACGTATGTTAGCTTCCTGTTGCTTTACTTTCTCTCGCTTACTTCCCCAATCGAATACGGGAATCTTTACGCTTAACATTCCGAAATAAGTAAGCATACTGTTTTTGGTTGGATCTCCAAAATTAATACCTTCTTTTCCAAAGGCAGCCATTCCGTTAAGTGATAAGCCAACTGTCGGTTTTAGATCGGCTCTGAGCATATTCTTTGTAAGTTCACTCATTTTTATGGCACTTGTGGCTAAGTCTACTTCAGGACGATTTACTTGTACGCTTTGTAACATCTCATAGTTTCTAAATTCATCATCACTCAATGAACCAACTACATCAATATCCGTTTGTTCTTCTATTCCAGTTAACTGGATTAATCTTTTTTTGGCTAATATTAGTTTGTTCTCAGCCGCCTGTAATCGAGCTTCATTTTCATTTTGAAGTACTTTTGCCCGAAGCACATCATTTTTATAAATAATACCTGCCTGGAATTGATTATTTAAAAAAGTATAATGGGAAGCTAACTGTCTTTTAACTTGTTTCTCCATTTTTATTTCTTCTTTAGCCTGTACTACAATCCAATAGGCAGTTTCGGTAGCTAACAACACATCGTCTTCGACCAATCTTTGTTGAGCGTTGCTCATCTGTATATTGGTTTCCGCCATTTGCTTACCGTACTTAATTTTACCTCCGGTATAAATCGGCTGTGTAACGCTGACCATTGGTGCAAGACCATATTCGGGAAGCATTGTGTTTAACGGTTCGCCAAAGTAAAAGGCGGTTGCCGAAGCATCCAGTTTCGGTCTGCCTGCCACATCAGCAATCCGCTTGTCGGATTGGGTGGCAATTACGTCCTCTTTGGCTTTGCCTATCCTGTTGTTGTTTTTTAATGCCAGCTCTTTGCTTTCCGCAAGGGTTAATTGCTGTTGGGCAAAGAGGTTTTCTGTTCCCTGAAAGAGAGCGAAAGTGCATACAAAAACCTTTATGACTGTTTTATATCTTTTCTGTAACATAATCTCTTTTTATGATAAGTGATTTTTGGGTTGAACATTTTCGGCATTAAGCTCGTACTGCTCATCCAACTCTTTATTTTTAGGCGGTTTCACGAACCTGTAATACAATACTGGAACGATAAACAAAGTGGTAACCATTGATACCAAAATCCCGATTGAAATCGTACTTGAAATCGGTCCCCATTCGGGCGAACCACTCGACATCAACGGTATCAATCCGATTGTCGCCGCCATAGAAGTAAGGAAGATTGGTCGCATTCTTCGTTTGGCTGCTAACAGGGCTGCTTCTTTAATTGTGTGCCCGTGTTCCTTTACCAGTTCATCTGCATAGTCCACAAGGATAATTCCGTTTCGGACTACAATCCCCAATAGGGCGGTAATACCGATGATTGCCATAAACCCGAACTCGTAACCTGTCAGGTACAATCCGAGCATTGCGCCAAGCAAGCTCAACGGGAATGATGCCAGTACAATGAATACTTTACCTACACGCTTGAACTGGAATAACAGGACAAGGAATATCAATACAAAACTTATCATAAAGGATTTTCCCATTTTGGGACCGCTTTCCAGTCCGTCTTCGTACTCGCCGCCGTAGGCAATCTTAATGCCTTTCGGTAATTTCAGGCTTTCGATTTTAGGCTGTACCTCTGCAAATATTTCTGCGGGCTTTCTGCCTAACTGCGCTTCGGAAGAAACGGTCAGGGTTCTCAACCCGTTGCGGTGTACGATGGCTCCTGTATGCCAAGATGGTTGTAAATCTACCACCTGCTTTAAGGGAACTTTAGCACCTAATGATGAGGTAATGTACATATTGCCCAAAGCATCCAGATTTTCCCGGTCTGCTTCGTCTGTTCTCAATACAATATCTACGGCTTTGTTGCCCTCCCACATTTGTGATACAGGGTAGCCTTTTATTTTTGCACCGAGTGCGTGAGCAATCTGTGCTTTGGTAACGCCCAAACGCAATGCTACGTCTTCTTTTACAACTGCTTTCAGTCCTACATAATCATCCTGATAATTGGTATGTACCCAGTTTGTGCCTTTGGTGCTTTCCAGTAAAGCTGCCACTTCTTTAGCTACTTTTTTCTGTTGCGTAATATCCTTACCAATTACACGTACCTCAATCGGTGCGGGCTGCTGCTTCTTGCTTAGCTGCCTAACCCGCACATAACCGTTCGGCAGGTAGTTGTTGAATTTCTGTACATACTCGTCTATCATTTCTGCCGTTGCATCTTTGCTTGTGGTATTGATGAATACCTGCGCAAAGTTTTCCCGTGGGTGCTCCGGTGCATAGGTAGAGTAGAAACGTGGCGAGCTTGTACCGATAAAACTTGCTGTGTTTACAATGCGCTTATCGCCTGCAATTTCCTTTTCTATCTTCTTAACGGCTGCTTCGGTTTCGTGGATATTCGTACCGTTATCCATCCACAATTCAAGGTTGAACTGGTTTCTTTCTACGATAGGGAAAAACTCGGTTTTTACCTGACTGCCTACCACGAAAGACAGTAAGAAGATAACCAAACCTGCTACCAACGTAGTTTTCTGCCATTTCATACAGAACTCGATTGCCCGGTCGAAACCGTCCTGCATCCGGTCTAAGAAATTGCGTTTTTTGGGTTTATCATCGTGCTTTTTCAATCCTTTTTTCAGGAAGTGGTAACACATATACGGCGTAAGGAACAAGGCTACAAGGAACGAAACTGCCAAAGCTATGCTTACGGTAATCGGTATCCATTGCACAAACTCTCTCGTAAGCCCGGTAAGCGTAAATGCCAACGGCAGAAACGATAGGACAATGGTAAGCGTAGCCGTGAAAATGGGAACCATCAACTGCGTGGCACTCTGCCAGGCGGCAGTCCACGACGGTATTTTTTCGTCCACTTTCTCGATGTAATTATCCACTACGATAATGGCATCATCGACCACCATCCCCAGTACGATAATCATTGCCGCCAAACTAACCTGGTGCATTTCGATACCCAACAAATTGAGGATAGCAAATGTTACGGCAATGGTAACGGGTGCTGCAATGGCTGAAATGGTGGCAACCCTGAACGGCAGCAGGAGCATTACGACCAAGATAACGGCTGCAATGGCGATACCGAACTCGATAAAGAAATGCCCCAAATTCATATCAACCACTTCGGGTTGGTCAACAATGGTGCTGACCTGCACATCTGATGGCAGGATTTCTTTTACTTCAGCAACTTTCTGTGTCAGCGCATTACCCAAATCGACAATGTTCTGTCCGGGCTGCATTTCTACGGTCAGCATCATTACATCGTTTCCTGAAACGGTAATTTTGCTTTTCAGGTCTTCGTATCTTCTTTCGATTTTGGCTATATCACGCAAGCGGATATTGCCACCCTGCGGAGAACTATATACTATCAGGTTTCCGATTTCATTTTCATTCTGGTATTGTGCATCCGTGAAAATGAGAAAACGGTTTTTGTCAATTTCAATATCGCCGCTCGGAATGGTTACATTCTGCTGGCTTAATGTCGCTGTGATTTCGTTGATACCGAAACCGTATTGTTTAAGCGCATCTTCACGCAGCGTAATAAATACCTGTTGTTTCTGCCCGCCGTAACGCTTGATTTTGGAAACCTGCGGTATCGTTTTAATACCATCTTCCAGTTCATCCAAATAGCTTTCCAACTGGGCGTAAGAACGACCGGGAGCTGATACAGCAATCATCTGAACGACCACATCGCCGAAGTCGCTGTTCACATACGGTCCCTGTACGCCTCGTGGCAATATCAAGGGCATATTGGCATCCAAACCGTGTTGTAAGGTGTTCCAGAATTTTTTGGTGTCCTTTACATAGTCCTGCAATTCTACCGTTACAACTACCTGTCCGGGCTTACTTTCCGAATGGGTTTTATCTTTTTTGATTTCCTCAAAACCGAACAGGTATTGTTCCAGTTTATCGGTAACTTCTTTTTCCATCTGTACTTCGTCGCTTCCGGGATAGAAAGCCACGACAAGCCCCGTTCTGACTGTCACACGGGGGTCTTCACTTCTCGGCATCGTCATTAATGAAATCAGTCCTGCAAGCACCATAATAACGGTAATCGCTATCGGTACTTGCGGAAATTTCATTGCCGCTTCAATGATGTTTATTTTCCTTTTCATAAATTATTCAGTTTTTGGAGCGGAGGTTGTTACCGATGCTGTTTCTGCTTTTACTTTTTGCCCGTCTTTGACGTTTTTTTGTCCGGCAAGGATAATGGTTTGGTTTTCTTCAAGCCCATTGGTAATAATGACTTCATCGCCTACGATTTTGCCAACGGTTACCCTTGTCAGCTTGGCGTTGTTGTTCTTATCTACCACGTACACGTGAGGGATTTTATCAACGTTGTTCACGATAGCGGTAAGCGGTACACGTACCTGCTTAACCTTAACTGGAACGCCTGCAAGCACTTGGGTAATCATTCCCGGCATCAGCACACCACCGGGATTGTCAAGGCGTACTTTCAGTGTATATGCTTTGGAAATTTCATCAGCCACGGGATTGATGATTGTGATTTTGCCCGTGAAATTGCGTTGCAATGTAGGTATGTGCATATCCACCTGCATCCCTTGTTTAAAGTTCCCGATTTCGCTTTCGGGTACTGCGAACTGCGCATATACCATATCCGTTTTTACGATGGTAAAGGCAGGTACTCCCGGTGCTGCGATACCGCCCACCTCGGCGGCTTTCACGGTTATAATTCCGTTGGTAGGCGAATGCAGGCGGCTGTCGGAAATGCGCTTGCGGTTAATCTTTTTGTTTGCCTGCGCCTGTGCTACTTTGGTTTTGATGTCGATGTAATCCTTTTCGGGGAAGCTCCCTTTTTTGTACAGTTCATCAAATCTTCTGAACGCATCCTCGCTCTGTTCAAGGCTTGCATTGGCAATCTGCAATGCGGCTTCGTACTCGGTGGCATCAATGCTTGCAAGGAATTGTCCTTTGCTTACACGTTGTCCCTCATTTACGCCCACACTGTTAATTGTTCCGCTTACGGCAAAACTTACGGTAGTCATATTATCGGGTACAATAGAACCCGAATAGGAAACGGACTGCTCTGTTTCCGAACTGTTGATGGTGGCTACGGTTACTACCGGAGGCTCCTCTTTTAACTGTTTTTCTGCTTGTTGCTTACAGCTTTGTATTAAGCCTGCTCCCATTACGAAGAGGGATAGCAAGCCAATTTTATGTGTTCTCATTTTAAATTTATTTTGTTACTTAATTTTTGGAGCAATGCGCTATTGATTTTTCCTGTTTCAACATATTTTTAAATTCTATGGCAATAGCTATCCGTCAGTTTTGGGAACCTGGTTGCAAATGCTGAATAGCTTTTTTGTTATCCTTTGTTCGGGCGTAAAACGGAACGGGGTTCTCCTGCAAATAGCCGGATTAAGTGCAGTTGTTGTATCTGTCATCTTATTTGTTGTTAAACTTTGAAAATCTTAAAATATCAGGAGCAAAGGTCGGGTTAGCGCCATAGAGCAGCCATACGAAATGACGGGTAAAAGTTGTGAAATTTACTTTTTTGAATGGCTTGTATGTGCCGTAAACAAACAGAGCTACTGATGTTTCAGTAGCTCCGATGTCCGCATTAATAAATTCAGCGTATTGCCTTGTTGATGGATTGAAAAACCCTTAATGCGGGGTATGCTCTTCGTCCATTTGCATATTTAGGGTATGCTCGTGCTCCTGCTTTACCTGCCTGAAATAGCTTGATGTAAAGCCTGTGTGCTTTTTCAACTGGTTGGAAAGGTATGCCTGACTGCTGTACCCCAATAGGTGGGCAATCTCGGTCAAAGACATTTCGGTATCTGCCAAAAGCTCTTTTACCTTTTCAATTTTCCGATGAATGATGTACTTTTCAAGTGTTATTCCCTCTGCCGAAGAAAATAAGGCACTCAATGTATCGTAGTTCTTGTGCAGCTTATTACTGATTAAGGTCGTGAATTTGGTAGGCGTTCCGCTATCCAGTTGCATCCTGATACCTTTTTCTACCAACTCTTTTATCTTGTTTATCGTTTTTTGGTTTTTGTCGTACATCAGCTCAAATCCGTTGCTTTTCAGCATCGTTTTGATTGCTCCCAACTTCTGCGAAAAGTCTTCCGTATCTTTTAAAACCACTTGTCCCAGTTTTATATCCAAAACCTCAAAACCCAAAGCTGTCATTTCCTGTTCAAGAACATACATACATCTATTGCACACCATTCCTTTTATTAATAGTGTCATAGCTTCTAAAAATTGTATTAATCCCTTTATTCAGGGGTCAAAATTCTGCATTTGCTACCTACAAAGTGTTATGATATTCCGGTTTTGTTTTGTGAAATTTTATGAAAATCGGTGCAGTAACATTAAATATTATAAACTTACTTGTGTGCGGTATTACTGTACCGTAACACAAACATCCGCATTCATCGGGTAGCTTTGGCAAAGCAAAATTATTCCCTCTGCAATATCCTGTTCGGTCAATGCGGCATTGTTTAGCATCCGAACTTCTCCGTCTGTCTTTACAGCCCAACAAGCTCCGCAGGTTCCGTTCTTACAAGAACTCGGCACATTGATATGATGGGCTTTCATCGCATCCAAAAGCGACTGCTTCGGCTGAACCTCAATGAGCGATGTACATTCAAAAGTCTGCGTTTCATCATTAATGTAATTTTCCTCGTAGTAGTTTACAATCACATCTTTGGCATTGCCGTCCGTTTCCATATTGCCCGCATCTATCGGTATGGGGTCGAAGTATTCCAAATGGATATGCGTTTCGGGAATGTTCAAGCCCGTTAAGGCATCCCTGTACAAATCCATCAGCCCATTGGGTCCGCAGATGTAATAATGGGCTTCGGCAACCTCGCCAACCAGTCTTTTGATGACGGAACGCAAAACAAGCAAATTGAACCTGCCTGCAACGTGGTTGATTTTGGTTGAAACAAATTCGGGTGCGGTAAAGGAATAGCAGATGTTCAGCTTTTCATCCGCCTGCATCGCTTCCAGTTCATTCCAGAATATAGTATCTTCCGGCGATTTGTTGCTGTACACCAGTAAGGGAATTGGATTGGTGCTTTCAATGCTTTTCAGCATTGCGTATAACGGCGAAATACCGCTGCCGCCTGCCAATAGTACGATTTGGGATTGTTCTGCTATCGGTTTTTCCAAAACAAAGTTTCCAAAGGGTGCTTCTATTTCCCAGTTTTCGATATGGTCTGCATTATCCAAAATGTAATTGCTCATTTTTCCGCCTGTGACCCTTTTAATGGTAACGGCGGGAAATTCTTCAGACGGCTTAGAACTGAACGAATACGAACGTATGAGCAGTTCGCCGTTTACCGTAAGCCTGATATTAAGGTATTGACCGGGCAGATAGGTAAATGCCTGCTGCGCTGTGTCAAAGTATATGGTAATGGTGTCTTCGGTTTCCTTTATAATTTTGTGTGTCTGCCACGTGTATTTCTTCATCTCTCGGTAGTTTCCTGTCTTCCATTGCTTATAAAAAGAAAACCTCTGCTTTAGTACACAAAGAGAGGTTAATGAAGACTTTTATTTAAAAGTTTGCTGTTCTGACATTATAATTTGTTTTGTCTATCCTGCTGTCTTTTGATGATTTCGAGCTTGTTTTTTCGTATTTGCTTAAAATGTGCAGACGTTAATCCTGTATAGGTTATTAACTGACCCGATAGTTCAGTCGGCTTTTGGTAGCCTAATGCTTTTGCTATCTGCGATATGGATTGTTCGGTGTACACCAGTAATTCTTTTACCTTTTCGATAATACGCTTTATAAAAATAATTTCAAGGGTGATATTGCATTTAACAAGGAGCAGGTTATTCAACTGCTGGTAATCCGTTTGTAGCTCGTTAGTAATTTGGACGGTAAATGGTGCGGATGTACCTGTATCCAATCGTGTCTGAATATTCAGGTCTGCTACCCCGCAAACTTTCGTCATTATTTCCGAACAGTCGCCTGAATTTTGTTTATGTGACATAGCTTCTTATTTATGGAACAACGTTCTAAAGTGTTTCATATTTTCTTTGAAATAGTTTCGAGAAAAAAATCCCGGAGACGCACTTTCATACATTCCCGGGATTGCCCAAATTTAATTGCAGCATCCGGTTGAGCAACTTGAAGCCTCATTGCTGTCGCCGCCAACTTTGTAGCCTGCTTTTTCAATCGCCTCAACCAGCTCTTCTTTTACTTCATCGCTTTCAACTGAAACAGCCAATTTTCCTGCTTCTAATTTTTCGATTTTGATGCCGTCTATGTCTTTGATAGCACCGTTTACTCTTGCCTGGCAGTGTGCACTTTGCATATCTGGTATGCTTAATTCTACATTTTTCATTTTGAACTTGTTTTTTTATTGTTCTACAAATTTCCGTATTTAACGGTGAGTTACTATTATGCTATTCCTTGTAAGATTTGTGATTTTTACTGATTTAGAAATTGCCGTATTATTCTACAATGAACTTGCCTTTCATATAGATGTAATGACCAGGAAACGAGCATAGGAAATCATACGAACCTTTTGCCGGAGCAGCAAAGGTGATTTCGGCGGTTTGCCCGCCGCCAATCATATCGGTTTTGGCAATAATGGAGTTTTCCATTCCCTTTGGAATGTAGCCGTTCTCCTTAGCATCTATTGATGCATTGGCAAAGGCGTTAAAGTCTGTCCCTTGTGCAAGAATGACAACATTGTGCCCCATAGCTTCAATCGGTGCTTTGCCGATGTGCTTCAGAATGAGCTTTACAGTTTGTCCCTCTTTGGCTTTAAGTTCGGTCTTGTCGAATTTCATATCATCTCCGCCATTAATGGTAATTACGGCTTCGTTACCAGTTTCTGCTGGTGCAACCGTTTCTTCTGTTTCGGGATAAAGGCTTTCCTTTGCCTTTTCTTCTTTTGGTGTATTGTTACAGGCAGTAAAAGCGATTACCGACAATGCTAACACTAACTTTTTCATTTCTATTTGAGATTTTATTTGTTTTCTGATATTGCAAATTTCAGCACATTACGGCAGTTCCTTATTACGCTTTTCCCTGATAGATTTGTGATATTTACTGATTTGGAAGTGCATAAAAAAACGGCAGTTCCTGTTGAATGGAACTACCGTTAAGCAAACGCAATAAAGCTAAATTCGATGATTATTTTTTCAGTTTATCCGCAGGTGGGTTGTAGTCTGCCAAAGCAGTTACCCTTACCGTATCTACTCCTGTAATATCCCAAGTGATAGGTATCATTACCATATATTCGCACTTCGGGCACATATCGCCCTGCGAACCTATCATTTCTTTATGCCCCGGACAACCCGTAATCAGGTGTCCTGACGCATCAACTAATTCGCCTTTTTCATTTCTGTTTTTTGCGGTTGTTTTTTCGGCAGGTTTTTCAACCTGTTCCGTAGCGTGGTCGTGTCCATCGCCCGCTGTGTGTACGTGTCCGTCCTTTGCTGTTTTGGTATCGCCACCGCAAGATGCCAAGAGGATAGTTAACGAGGCGAATGCGCCTATCAATAATTTGCTCACTTTCATTTCTATTTCCTTTTTAGAGATTAAAACTTGTTTTTAAATAGTATTCAACTGAATTAATGATGATGATGGTCGTGTCCTGATGGGTCTGCCTTTACATTGCACAATACTGAATTATCGTGTGTATGGGCAGGTGTTTCTAACTGAATAGTTACGTGATGAATGTTCAGGTGTTCCAAATCGTGCTCTATTTTACGAAGCATTACTTCACTTTCTCCAATCGTCATTTTTTCATCAACTACGGCGTGGCAGGTAAGGGCGTTCAAACCGCTTGTAATCGTCCAGATATGCAGGTCGTGAATGCCGCTGATACCGTTGGTGTTCAGGATTTTTCCAGTTACCTTTTCAACCTCAACATTCTCCGGTGTGCCCTCCATTAATACGTGTACCGATGATTTGGTTACTAAATAACCGCTTCTCAATACCAGTATGGAAACGATAACACTTGCCAATGGGTCTGCCCATCCCCAACCAAAGAACATAATGAGCAAGGCTGCGATGATAGCACCAACCGAACCAAGCATATCGCTGATTACGTGCAGGTATGCGCCACGCATATTGAGGTTTTCTTTTACGTCAGCCCCACGCATCATTATCCAGGCTACAAGCACATTAACGAGTAAGCCGATGAATGCCACGATGAGCATACCGCTTGATTGAATTTCCGGCGGGTTTTGGAAGCGTTCTATCGCTTCGTAAATGATATAAGCTGAAATCAAAATCAGCGTTGCGCCGTTGATAACCGCCGCCAGTATTTCAAATCTTTTGTAGCCGTAGGTCTTGCCGTAGTCGGCTACCTTGCTGCTGAACTTAAATGCCATCAATGCAATGAACAATGATACCGCATCGCTCAACATATGTCCGGCATCTGCTAATAATGCAAGGCTGTTTGTCAGTAATCCGCCGATTACCTCTACTGCCATATACAACGTAATGATAACCAAGCTAATGGTTAAGGTCTTTTTATTCGCACTGTGCGAGTGGCTGTGCCCGTGGTCGTGTCCCATATTCTTTCTTAATTATTCGTTGCCTAATTGTGGAACTTCCATTCCAAAACCTTTGTACAATCTTGTATAATAATCTGAAAATGCGTTTAAGTGGGATAAGGCAATTTTTGCCGTAAGAATAGGGTCATTACCTGTTACATTGGTTGCCTCATCTTGCAAGCCGTGTTCCAGTTCCACTTCAAGCCCTACACGAAACTCATTTAATGGAATTTTATTCCAGTCAATATTCAACTGGTCGCCAATAGATTTGGCTTGCTCTGCCGTAAAATGTGTTTTCTTTTCCATTGTCTTTAATTTTTTAGAAGTTATTTTTTCCATTTTAAACGTAAACTATTGCTTACCACACTCACACTGCTTAATGCCATTGCCGCTCCTGCAATCATCGGGTTTAATAAGAAGCCGTTGATTGGGTAAAGAATACCTGCTGCAATAGGAATACCGATAAGGTTGTAGATGAATGCCCAGAACAGGTTTTGCTTAATGGTAGCAACGGTCTGCTTTGATAATCTTATTGCCTGTGGTATTTTGGTAAGGTCTGATGAAATGATGGTCATTTTAGCTACGTCCATTGCGATATCCGAACCTTTACCCATTGCGATACTGACATCGGCTGTTGCTAAAGCTGTACTGTCATTGATACCATCGCCAACCATCGCTACCACTTTGCCTTGTTGTTGCAGTTCTTTTACAAAGTCGGCTTTGTGCTGTGGCAATACTTCCGCTTTGTAATGCTTGATACCTGTTTGTTGTGCAATGGCTTTGGCAGTTGCTTCGTTATCTCCGGTCAGCATATACAGGTCAATGCCCATATCCTGCATTTCTTTGATAGCTGCTACCGATGTTTCTTTGATTTTATCGGAAATAGCCACTACCGAAAGTGCCTGTTTGCTGTTTGCAAACCAAATAACGGTTTTGGACTGTTTGCCCCATTCATCGGCTTGCAGTTGCAGTTGCTCCCCAATGGTAATCTTGTTTTCAGCTAAGAGCTTTTTATTACCTACAAAATAGGTTTCGTTATTGTGATTGGCTTTTGCTCCTTTACCTGTAATACTGTCGAAGTTTGATAACGTAGTGGTAGAAACTCCGTCCAGATGTTTAACAACGGCTTCCGCCAACGGGTGTTCCGATTGTTTTTCGATGCTCAATAAAATATCTTTGGTCGCATCGTCATTGTTCAGCCATTGGATGCCTGTAACCTGTGGTCTTCCCTCGGTAATGGTTCCGGTTTTGTCTAAAACGATAGCGTTTACTTTTTTAGCCAATTCCAGACTTTCCGCATCTTTAATCAAAATACCGTTTTCAGCACCTTTACCAACGCCCACCATAATAGCGGTTGGTGTTGCCAAGCCCAAAGCACAAGGACAAGCAATAACCAATACGGTAACGGCTGCCAATAATCCCTGTACTACACCGTTATCGCCACCCAAAATGAACCATAGTACAAATGTCAGGATAGCAATACCCATTACTACCGGAACGAAAATACCTGCGATTTTATCGACCAATTTCTGTACCGGAGCTTTGCTTCCCTGTGCATCCTGTACCATTTTGATGATTTGGGCAAGCATTGTTTCTTTGCCCACTTTAACCGCCTTGAACTGGAAGCTGCCTTTTTGGTTGATTGTACCTGCAAATACCTTTTCGTTTTCTTTTTTCAGTACAGGTACAGGCTCGCCGCTTAGCATACTTTCATCTACATACGAATTGCCCGATACCACCATACCATCTACCGCAATTTTTTCGCCTGGCTTAACTAAGATAATATCGCCTGCGTTCACATCTTCGATGGCTTTTTGTCTTTCCGTACCGTCAGCTTCTATCACGATAACCGTTTTCGGCTGTAAGCCCATCAGTTTTTTAATAGCTGATGAGGTGTTTCCTTTGGCTTTTTCTTCCAGCAGCTTACCTAACAGAATGAATGCGATAATAACGGCGGCTGCTTCAAAATACACGTGAGCGTGTAAGCCTCTCTGATGCCAAAAGTCCATAAACAGCATATTGAATACACTGAATATATAAGCAATACCTGTACTCAATGCTACGAGGGTATCCATATTGGCAGAACGGTGTTTTGCCTGTTTCCACGCATTAATAAAGAAGTCTTTACCTAACCAAAGGACTACCGGAGTGGAGAATGCCCACATTATCTCATTACCGTAAGGCATATCCATAAAGAACATACCGATAATGACTACCGGAAGCGATAGGATTACCGCCCAAATGGTTTTGTTTTTAAGTTTTCTGAATTTTTCGGCGTGGATAGCTTCTAATGTTTCCTGCTGCTTGTTTTCGTCTTCAAGCAGTAAGTCATAACCGCCATCCTGTACCGCCTTTCTGATTTGCTCGGAATTGGTCATATTCGGCAGGAACTCCACGGTAAGGTTGCCCGTACCAAAGTTTACCGAAGCATCTACCACGCCCGGAGCGTATTTTACCATACTCTCGGCACTGCCCGCACAAGATGCGCAGGTCATACCCAATACGGGATATGTATGTTTAACGGTTGGAACGCCGTAGCCTAAATCTTTAATCGCTTTTACAGCTTCTCCTACTACCTCGTTATCATTTACGGTAATAGCCGCCCTGCGGTTATTTAGCTCTACTTTGTGGGTTTCTACGCCTTTTACCTGTGCCAGTCCTTTTTCGACTATCAATGCACAGTGTTCGCTTTCTACATCCTCTAAAGGAATGTAAACTGTTTCTTTATTTGTTGCCATATTTCGATTGCTTTGTTTTCACATTGCAAAGTTGGCAACAATAAGGGGGAGTTCTATTGTGAAATTATGGGTTTGATTTGTAAGATTTACTTAAACCTTATCCAAAGGCTTGCGCTTGTCTTCCCGTATCTGCTTGAAATGGCTTGGTGTAAGTCCGGTTACTTTCTTGAACTGGTTGCTCAAATACGCCACGCTCGAATAATTCATACGGTCGGCAATTTCGCTTAAAGACAGCTCATCATATACCAAAAGCTCTTTTACCTTTTCTACTTTCTGTGCGATAAAATATTTCTCAATGGTCGTGCCCTCAATATCGGAAAACAGGTTGGAAAGATAGTTGTAGTCGTTGTGCAGCGCATCGCTCAATACATCCGAAAGATTGGTTTTGGCATCATTGTCCTGATGGTGCACCAAATCAATGATAACATTTTTTATCTTCTCAATCATCCGGCTCTTTTTGTCGTCAATGACCTGAAAGCCCAAAGGGTCTAAAACATTTTCCAATGCTTCACGCTCTTTTGTGGTTAAATCTTTTTTAAGGGTTATTTCGCCCAACTTTATATTGTTAGCCTCTATACCGAGCTTGTCGAGTTCGTTTTGAACTACGAGAATACAACGGTTGCAGACCATATTTTTGATAAATAATTTGCTCATATTTCCCTAAATCACTGTTCATATTATTGCATAAATACGCAAAGACAAATTTAGGATTAAAATTTAAGTATTTATTGATTGTGAGCGACTAAGTGATACGGGTAAGGTTTTTTACAGGAGAAAACAGGCATAAATGGTTCAAAATCTTCCCCATTGTAGGGGCATATTGGCAGTTAAATCCCTGTTTATTAATAACATTTGTGCAGGTACACTGTATCAGTAACAAAGTATCAGTAACAAAATCCTCCCTACTATGAGAAAATCATTAGGCAATATTGTTAGCGAAATTCAGGAGAAGGAACGGAAACTATCACTTACGTGCTCGGGGCTGATTGAAGAGGCTTTTCAAATGACGGTTTATCTTCAGGAGCTACTGGTTTCGTCAAAAGAATGTGTTTTAAATTCGGGCTTTGTCAATGAGGCAAAAGAGATTGAGTTTTTCAAAATGGTTAAACCCCAAATCCTGGGCAAACTCATCTACTACAATAAGCTCTACCGGATAGAAACCGCTTGCCCGGTTAATAACGGGAAAATGTATCATACTTATTTCGCTAACCATTTACAGGAGTTAAAGATTGAATTTAGGGAACATATCTGCAACTCCCATTTTTATAGGTACTACCGTTCGGGCAGGGTGGATAAGGATAACGAATACTTTAAGCGAGGGCAGATAAATTACCTCGATGGGCTTAACAGTTACGTCTTTGAAATCGACCCGCAATTCTCTACCTATTACGATTACAAAGTAGCCCGCATCATCGCTAATGACCTATTATACGCCTACCTCTTAACCAAAATCAACCCCGAAGATAATCTCGATGTATATTTTCAGAACGCAGAAGGTATCAAAGAACTTTCTTGGACGGACAGCAAAAACGCACTGGTTGAGCTGATGTATGCCCTGTACGCATCGGGCGCTATTTCAGGTGGTAAAATCGGCATCCGAAAGCTCACTGCCATTTCGCAGGTCTTATTCCGAATTTCACTGACCGATGTGCATCACGCATTCCATAGAATGAAAACCCGTGCAGGCTCACGGACATTATTTTTAGACCAGTTGAAACAGGCTCTTGAAGAATATATGGATAAGGATTTATAAATAGTCCGTCCGTAAAGGGTTTGAAAGCAATACACATTCCGTATTGCTTTTTTTTGTGCCTGCACTTACCCATATATGCCAATTGGCAAATGGACTTATTTCCATAACCGAAAAATGGGAAAATCTACCGAAACTCTTATTTAATAAGGGTTTACGACAAATTGTAAAATTTTCAAAAAAACGCTTTTTCAATTGGCAAGCATTGGCAGACAAACACTGCCACAGTTCTGAATTTTGTCCTGTGAACATTAAACAGCAGTGCTATGAACATTATAACAGTTGACGAAGAAGTGTGGAAGCACCTCAATGAACGGTTGAAAGCCATAAGCGAATATATCCTCAAACTTGAAGATACAAGTTACGATAGCTTATGGCTCAACAATCACGAAGTCTGCCAGTATCTCCACATCAGCGAAAAAACATTGTGGCGTATGCGTACCAACGGGCAGATTGCTTTTTCAAAAATGTATGGACAGTATTACTATACGATTGGTGCTATCAAGGAAATGCTCAACGCAAACGCTGTGCAGACCACCAATGAATATGTAGAAGAGCTTATGGCGAAAGGCAAAAGCTATATCGAAAAAGGCAGAAAGCTGAAATCAGGTAATAATTAAAGGCGTACTCGTATGAATATCGACAAAATGGAATTTGTGGCGTGGATGGAACGCATAATGGATAGGCTTGACATTCTCGGCAACCACATAGACGATTTACAAAAGAAGCGCAACAGCATAGACGGCGAGGAATTACTGGATAATCAGGATTTATTGCAAATGTTGAAAATAAGTAACCGTTCCCTGCAACGGTATCGCTCCATCGGCAAGCTCCCTTATTATACCATTAGCGGAAAACTGTATTACAAGCTGTCCGATGTGCATCAGTTCATCAGGGAAAGTTTTAACCCTCCCTTGCCCAAACTGGATGCCAATAAGTGACAAACACTGCCTTTGACTGCCACATAATGCAAATCAGTGAAGGCTTCCTTTACATTCGACAGTGAATTTTTAAAATTTTCAGATTATGAGCGAAGAAACAACTAATAAACAGGATATGCCTGAACAGCTATCGGACATATTACTGGTGCTGGATAAAGAGAAAATGAAAATCCAAGCCGTAAAGAGTATTGACGAAAACGGGAAAATGGAAACCGTAGAACCCACAAAGAAGAACCAAAACCAGTTTATGCGTGTGGACAAAAGCGGTGATTTCTTTTCCAACTTCTTTTCCAATTTTTTCAGTCAGTTAAAGAACCCTACCAATTTTTCATTCTTCAAAGTGCCTGCACCTCTTGCTATTGATAAAGCACAGGAGTTGCAAAAGCAGGTAGATAAGCCTACTCCCGAGGGCGAAAAAGTGATGAAAGAATACGAAGTGAAGACAGAACCACAGCAGGATAAAAAACAAGAAAATCAAAATAATATGGCAACAGCACAAACAACACCGGAAGTAAGCGAATATCGCTACAAGCCGGAACAGATTGATTGGGACACAATGAAAAATCTCGGGTTAAGCAAGGAATATCTTGAAAAAAGAAACCTGCTTGACCCTTTGCTACGAGGTTACAAAACCAATGAACTTTTACCGATTGGCGTTAATTTCGGAGGTTCTGTTCTTCGCACAGATGCCCGCCTGTCTTTACAGCAAGCCGAAGATGGAAATGTTATCGTAGCAATACACGGTATCAAAAAAGAGCCTAACCTCCACTTCGAGTTTTTTGGTCACAAGTTTACCGATGAAGACAAGAAAAACCTGCTCGAAACGGGCAATATGGGGCGTGTCGTTAATTTGGTAAATTCCAAAACAGGCGAATTGATGCCGTCTATTATCAGTATTGACAGGCTGACAAACGATGTAATTGCATTACGGACAGAGTTCATAAAAATTCCCGATGAAATTAAGGGCGTAAAGCTGAATGAGGAACAAAAGCAAACTTTAATGGAGGGTAAACCGCTAAAGTTAGAGGGTATGATTTCCACCAAAGGAACGGAGTTCTCGGCAACAGTACAGTTCAATGCAGACAAGCGTTATGTGGAGTTCCTGTTTGACCGCAATAATTCCAACAGGCAAACCCAAAGCAACGGTCAAGCCCAAAGCAAAGGACAAAATAATCAGCAAAGCCAACCGCAGGAAGCTCCAAAAACATTTAGGGGCAAAGAGCTGACCGATGAGCAACATAAGGATTTCAAAGCAGGTCAAACCATCTACATTGATGGATTAAAAGATAAAAAAGGGCAACCTTATCAGGGCTATATCACTTTCAATAAGGATACAGGAAAAACCGGGTTCGAGTTTCCCAATCAGTATAAGGAAAGAGTAAAACCCACCGAAGCCCACAAAACGCAGACTGCCGTCAATTCGGAGGGCAAAACCAACGAAGCGACCAAAAACGTCCAAGAGCCTTTAAAGTCCGGGCAGCAAAGTCCAAAAAACAAGCAGCAGCAGGAACAACAGGAAAAGCCCGAAACCCCTGCAAAATCCAAAGGCAGAAAAATGTAGTACGATATGAAAACAATTATTGCAGAAAAACCAAGCGTAGCAAGGGAAATAGCCGGACTTGTGGGAGCATCCGATAAAAAGGACGGCTACCTGACAGGTAACGGCTATTTTGTTACGTGGGCATTCGGTCATTTAATAGGACTGGGAATGCCCGAAGATTATGGCATTTCGGGATTTGATAAAGCATCCCTGCCGATATTGCCCAACCCGTTTTTATTGACCGTCCGCAAGGTCAAAAAAGATAAAGGGTACACCGCCGATACTGGCGCATTAAAGCAATTGAAAGTCATTGAGCAACTTTTTAAGCAAAGCAACAGCATCATCGTTGCTACCGATGCAGGTCGTGAGGGCGAACTCATTTTCAGGTACATTTATGAGTACCTGAAATGCAACAAGCCTTTTGAACGCCTTTGGATAAGTTCACTTACCGAAAAGGCAATAAAGCAGGGTTTTGACAACCTGAAAGACGGGGCAGCATTTGACGGATTGTACCAGGCTGCGCAAGGCAGAAGCCGTGCCGACTGGCTTGTAGGCATCAATGCTACACAGGCATTGAGTATAGCCGCAGGTAACGGTATCTATTCGCTCGGAAGAGTGCAAACACCCACACTGGCTTTGATATGCAAACGCTACCTTGACAATAAGAATTTCACGGTAAAGAAATACTGGCAGATACAGTTGATGCACAACAAAACGCAGGTTGATTTCAAAAGTATTTCCGCTACCAAATGGGAAGAAAAGCAACTTGCCGATGATACCCTTAGAGCTATTCAGCGTGGCACAACGGCAACTGTTACCTCGGTAGAAACCAAAAGCGTTACAGAACAACCGCCCTTGCTTTTTGATTTGACAGGCTTACAAAAGGAAGCTAACAAAAGACTGAAATTATCTGCTGAAGCAACGCTTAATATCGCACAAAGCCTGTACGAAAAGAAATTTATCACGTACCCACGTACCGGAAGCAAATACATTCCTGAAGATATGTGGGCTGAAATTCCAAACCTTGTGCGGGCATTGCAGAACCGTGAAGATTGCAAGCAAGCCCTTACCAAAATCAAATGGGGACGGTTCAACAAACGTATCGTGAATGACCTCCGTGTAACGGACCATCACGGTTTGTTGATTACGGATAAAGTGCCGTCCGTACTCAATGCAGACGAAAACAAGATTTACAATATGATTGCGCTTCGGTTGCTCGAAGCCATATCACAAGCCTGTGTCAAAGAAATAACCGATGTATCATTACAGGTATTGCATTACGACTTTACGGCAAAAGGCTGTAAAATTCAGGAAGCGGGTTGGCGTTCCATCAAAGGAAGTTTTACCGATGATGGCGAAGAGCCGGTACAGGAACTACCTGAACTGAATAAAGGCGATGAACTCAAAATAAAGGAAGCCGCCGTTTTGGAAAAGCAGACCAAACCGCCAGTGCTTTACACCGAAGCCGGGCTTTTGTCGGCTATGGAAACCGCAGGGAAAGAAATCGAGAACGAGGAAGAGCGCAAAGCCCTCAAAAATATCGGTATCGGTACTCCGGCTACAAGAGCCGCCATTATCGAAACCCTGTTTACCCGCAATTATATCCAAAGGGATAAACGTTCATTAATCCCTACGGAAAAAGGATTGCAGGTGTACGGGCTTGTCAAAGACCGAAAAATTGCGGATGTGGCAATGACCGCCGAATGGGAATTGGCATTGCAGAAAATCGAGAACAACGAAGCGGATGCCGGAACATTTCAAAAGGAAATGGAAACCTATGCCAAATCCATTACCGATGAATTGCTGCAAACTTCTATTGCTCAAAACAACCTACCGAAGTTGGTTTGCCCTAAATGCAAAAGCCAGCAACTCATTATCCGTGATAAAATTGTGAAGTGTCCCGATGAGGTTTGTAGTTGGGTACAGTTCCGTATCGTCTGCGGTGTGCAAATCAGTATCGAAAATGTAACAAGCCTTGTCAATAAAGGCAAAACCTCTTTAATCAAAGGAATGACAAGCAAAGCAGGTAAGAAATTCGATGCGTATATCGTGTTGAATGCCGATTGTAGTACCTCTTTTGAGTTTGAGAAAAACAAAAGCAGTAAACGCAATGGAAAATAAACCGTCAATCGTACCCAAAGAAATCAGGAACCTGATTTATACTATCCGGGGCAAACAGGTAATGTTGGATAGTGACCTCGCTGCCTTATATCAGGTAGAAACAAAGAACCTGAACAAAGCCGTTAAAAGAAATATTGAGCGATTTCCTGTATCATTCTGCTTTCAACTGACCGAAGAGGAAGTTGAAAACTTGAGGTTCCAAATTGGAACCTCAAGTTTGAGCTACGGCGGCAGACGTTATTTACCCTATGTTTTTACCGAACAAGGCGTTGCAATGGCATCTGCCATACTCCGTTCAGACATAGCCGTTAAAATGAGTGTTGAAATAATGGAAGCCTTTGTAGAAATGCGGCGTATGCTTATTAGCAATGCTTCTTTGTTTCATCGTTTGGATAATATCGAGTTAAAGCAACTGGAAGCCGACCAAAAATTTGAAGAGATTTTTAAGGCTTTGGAAAGTGATAAGCTGCACAGCGAAAAAGGCATTTTCTATAACGGGCAGGTTTTTGATGCCTATGCCTTTGTTTCCGATATTATCCGCAATGCCACAAGTTCCATTATCCTGCTTGATAATTATGTGGATGATACCGTGCTTACGTTATTGGGGAAACGCAAAGACAATGTAACAGCCACAATCCTTACTAAAAATATCAGTAATCAATTACGGTTGGATTTACAACGCTACAATAGCCAATATCCTCCGGTAGATATTGAGCTTTTCTCCGATGCCCACGACCGTTTCTTGATTATTGACCATACAGAACTCTACCACATCGGGGCATCACTCAAAGACCTGGGCAAAAAATGGTTTGCCTTTTCAAGAATGGATATTGAAGTCGGCAGGATGCTTCAAATCTTGAATAAGCCATAAAAATGAACCTCCGAATTATCGGAGGTTTTTTGTTGCCTATTACGCCAAATCCTGCCTTTCAAAGCCAAACCCTGCAACATTCTCATAGGCATTTGCTCCTGCTTCTAATTTTAGGATTTAAGTAAAATTCTAAAACAAAATATAGTATGGATGTACAGCAAAAAGACCTATCGTATTTCAGATTACGACTGCAAGAACTGTTAAACAGTAGCTTCCCCGAAAAGGCACACGACCAAAAATTTATCGACCAGCGTTCTTCGTGGGCTTCCAATGCTTATGAGGGTGCTTTCAGGGCGGGAAACCCCATTGAGCAATGCAATGAAATAGCCAACTACATACTTTTTGAGGGCTTACACTTCTCCAAATTCGACACTGTTTTTCAGGTGGTATGCAATGAGTTTGATACCGTAATGGCAGATGAGGAACTGCGACCGTTTGCCCTTAAAATGTTCCCTGTCTGTGAGGCTGTTCTCGCAGGATATGAATTAACCGATGATTTCGCCTACGGTTATGAGTTTGATTTACTCTATACCGAACTGACTGGAACCATCGCAATATGGATAGAGGAAAATGGGCTTCAGTAAGAAGCAACATCTCCAACAGAATATTGATGCCCTGCGAATTGCTTTTAAACTGGAAAAGGAGAAACGGCAAGCCACCGTAGGCGAAAGACTGCTAATGATGCAATACAGCGGATTTGGCGGTCTTAAATTCGTGCTGAACCCCATAGCCAACGAAATAGACATCAATCATTGGAGAAAAACCGAACACGACCTTTTCCCTATTACGCAGGAACTCCACCAACTGCTCAAAGAAAATTCCGAAGACGATAAGCAATACCGCAGGTATGTGGACAGTATGAAAAGTTCCGTACTGACAGCTTTTTATACACCGCCACAGGTAATAGATGCGATTTCCGCAACCTTGCGTGAAAGAGGTCTGAACATTGATAAATTCCTTGAACCGTCCGCAGGTATCGGCTCATTCGTACAGTCCTTTTCGGAAAACCAACAAAGTATTACCGCTTATGAAAAAGACTTGCTCACAGGCAAGATTTTAAAACAGCTTTACCCCGAAAGCAATATCCGTGTAAGTGGTTTTGAAGAAATTCTCGAAAAGGAACAAAACAGCTATGATGTAATTGCCAGCAATATACCATTTGGCGATACTTCCGTTTTCGACCTTTCCTATTCCCGTAGCAGGGACAGTGCAAAAGTACAGGCAGCCCGAAGCATACACAATTACTTTTTTCTGAAAGGTGCTGATATGCTCCGTGAGGGCGGTTTGTTGGTTTACATTACTTCACAGGGCATTCTGAACAGCCCTAAGAACGAACCCATACGCAAGGCGTTAATGCAGGATAATAATCTGGTTTCGGTTGTTCGCTTACCCAACAATCTTTTTACAGAATATGCAGGTACAGAAGTCGGAAGCGACCTGATTATCCTGCAAAAGAATACGGCAAAACAAAATCTGACCGAAAGGGAAGATCTGTTTTGCCAAAGCAGGCAAACAGAATACAATACACCTGGTAATGCACTCTTTCAGGACAACACAAGGATTGTGCATACCGAACGTAAATTAGATACCGACCCATACGGACAACCTGCATTAATCTATACGCATAAAGACGGCGTTGAGGGAATTGCCAAAGATTTAAAACAAATGCTTTCCGAAGATTTTGGCAAGCACCTGAATATAGGTTTGTACAAAGGCGAACGGAACGATGAACCTATAATACAAATTCCGATTGAACCAACGGTTACACCTCCGGTTATTGAGCCTGTAATCATTCAGCCAAAACCGCAACCTGTACCCACGCCTGTAACCCATCGGGAAAGCCCACAGGAATTAAAGCAACTAAGCATCTTCGACCTGTTTGAAAATGCGGACGAACCTGTAATGGTTGCTGCTCCGCCCAAAAGAACCACGCAAGCCAAAAGGCAAAGCACTAAAACAAACCGCCGTGCAATAGGTCGCCAAACCGACCTGTTCAGTGCGATGCAACAACCTTATACGCCTCCTGTTACTAATAGACCTACCAATGGAAATACATCAGCCAACGGCAAAAAACAGGAAGTTATCGGCGACCTGTTTTCAAGTATCAATGAGAATGGCCAAGCTGATAAGCCAGCTATTCCCGATACCATTCCCGAACCTGCTCCGTACAGTGGCAAACTGCAATCGTTCCATCGCAACGATTGCCTTGTGGTGGATAATGGTTGGGTCGGTCATCTGCAAGATGTAGATATAGCAGACGGTACGGCTGTATTCCACCCTTTACAGTTACCGACCTTACAGAAAGCAAGAGCCGAAGCGTATATCGGGGTGCGTGATGTTTACCAACAGCTTTACACAAAAGAGGCACAGCATCAGACCGAATACAAAGAAGAAAGGGAAAACCTTAATCGCCTTTACGATGCCTTTATTAAAAGGTACGGCAACCTCAACAGTGCCGATAATATCAAGCTCATCAAAACGGATAGTTCCGGTAAGGAAATCCCTTATTTGGAACGTGTTATTGGTGGCGTGGTACACAAAGCCGATATATTCAGCAGACCTGTTAGTTTTTCTACTATAACCATAGCAACGGATAATCCCGAAGAAGCGTTATCAGCTTCGTTGAACAAGTACGGAAGCGTGGATTTGGACTTTATGTCCGAAATCAGCGGTATGCCTGACGATGCTTTGAAAGAAGCCTTACACGGTCGTATCTACTACAATCCACTTCAAAAGGAATATGAAATAGCCGAACGCTGGATTGCAGGGAACGTAGTGGAAAAAGCGGAGAAAGTCAGAGCCTATCTCGAAAGCAATCCCGATGATACACAAGCCAAAGAAAGCCTTACCGTATTAGAGGAAGCAAGACCAATACGAATTGAATTTGAAGAACTCGATTTTAATCTGGGCGAACGCTGGATACCCACAGGTATTTATGCCCGGTTTGCATCGCACCTGTTCGATGCAGAAGTCCGTGTCCATTATTCCGACAGTGCCGATGACTTTTCCGTAACCTGCAAACAGAAGAACGTACACATTTGGGAGAAATACGCCGTCAAAGCCCAAAGCCGGACGTATGATGGGATTGCCCTGCTCAAACACGCCCTTGTCAATACCACGCCCGATATTTCAAAAACAATAACGGTTGAAGGCAAAGATGTCAAAGTGCGGGATATGGAAGCCATACAAATGGCGAATACTAAGATTGATGAAATCCGCAACGCCTTTACCGATTGGCTTCACGCCCAAAACGATGAGTTCAAAACAAGGCTGACCGACCAATATAATGATACGTTTAACTGTTTCGTCCGCCCTAACTACGACGGCACACATCAGGAGTTTCCGGGATTAGACTGCAAGGGCTTAGGCATTAATGACCTGTATTCGAGCCAAAAGGATGCCGTTTGGATGATAAAGCTCAACAACGGGGCAATTTGCGACCACGAAGTAGGTGCAGGAAAAACGTTGGTAATGTGTACGGCTGCACAGGAAATGAAGCGTTTGGGGTTAGCCCATAAGCCTATGATTATCGGGCTGAAAAGCAATGTTCACGAAATTGCCGAAGCCTACCGCACGGCTTACCCACACGCAAAAATTCTGTTTCCTGGCAAGGAAGATTTTACGCCCCAAAAACGCCTGCGGATTTTTGGCGACATTAAAAACAACGATTGGGATTGTGTGATACTGACACACGACCAATTCGGAATGATACCGCAATCGCCCGAAATTCAAAAAGAAATACTCCAAATAGAATTAGACAGCGTAGAGCGTAACCTCGATGCCCTGCAATCGCAAGGCAAGGAAGTTACCAGAGGGATGCTTGCCGGAGTAATCAAGCGGAAAGAAAACCTCGAAGTCAAGCTCAAAACCCTGCAACACGATATTGAAAACCGAAAAGATGATGTGGTGGATTTTAAGATGATGGGCATTGACCACTTGTTCGTTGATGAAAGCCACCAATTCAAAAACCTGATGTTCAACACAAGGCATACAAGGGTTGCCGGATTGGGCAATGTGGACGGAAGCCAAAAAGCATTGAACCTGCTCTTTGCTATCCGTACTATTCAGGAGCGTACCAATGCGGATATGGGAGCAACCTTTCTTTCAGGAACTACCATCAGCAACTCATTAACGGAACTATATCTGCTGTTCAAATACCTGCGACCACGGGCATTGGAAAAACAGGGCATTCATTCTTTTGATGCGTGGGCAGCTATCTATGCAAGGAAAACGACCGATTATGAATTTTCTGTTGCTAACAACATTGTAGCTAAAGAACGTTTCCGATACTTTATCAAAGTGCCGGAACTGGCACAATTCTACTCCGAAATTACGGATTACCGAACGGCAAAAGATATAGGAATTGACCGCCCCAATAAGAACGAGGTGTTGTACAATATACCGCCTACTCCCGACCAGGAAGAATTTATCCAAAGTCTGATGGAATTTGCAAAAACAGGAAAAGGAGAACTACTCGGAAGAGCACCTTTATCTCCATCGGAAGAAAAAGCAAAGATGCTCATCGCAACGGACTACGCCCGTAAAATGTCTTTGGATATGCGGATGGTAAGCGGTGCGTATGATGACCACCCCGATAACAAGGCTTCGCATTGTGCGGCAAACATTACCAAGTATTACAACCAATACAACGCACAGAAAGGAACACAGTTCGTTTTCTCCGATTTGGGAACCTACAAGCCGGGCGAATGGAATGTGTACTCCGAAATCAAACGCAAGCTCGTGGAAGACCACGGCATACCTGCAAACGAAATCCGTTTTATACAGGAAGGCAAAAATGATAAGCAACGTAAGGAACTTATCAAAGGAATGAACGAGGGCAAAATCCGTGTGTTGTTCGGTTCCACAAGTATGCTCGGAACTGGCGTGAACGCACAGAAAAGAGCCGTTGCCGTTCATCATCTCGATACGCCGTGGCGACCAAGCGACCTTGCTCAAAGGGACGGCAGAGCCGTTCGAAAAGGTAATGAGATTGCCAAATTCTTTGCCGATAACAAAGTAGATGTGATTATCTATGCCGTAGAAAAATCATTGGATAGTTACAAGTTCAATCTGTTGTACAATAAGCAACTTTTTATAGACCAATTAAAAAACAATAACCTCGGCAAACGTACTATTGACGAGGGCAGTATGGACGAAAAATCGGGAATGAATTTTTCGGAATACGTGGCTATCCTATCAGGAAATACAGACCTGTTGGATAAAGCCAAATTGGAAAAACAGATTGCCGGGTTGGAAAGCGAAAAACAGGCGTTCAACCGTTCAAAGTATAGTGCGAAGTACAAATTGGAAGATTATACGGAAATGTTGCAAAGCACTCAATCTCGTTTAAACCGTATGAGCCTTGATTGGAATAATCTGCAAGAGCGTATCCAAAAACGGTCAGACGGTACAATCGTAAATCCTGTACAGTTGGATGGCTTACCGCCCAATGCCGATATTAAACAAATCGGTGCAAAACTCAACCAGATTGCGGACAAAGCCCGAACCGGAGGTCAGTATGAAGAAATCGGTACGTTATACGGATTTACGCTTTTGGTAAAAACGGAAATGTCCGAAAAAGAGGGTGTGGATATAAGGGTAAACCGTTTTTTGGTACAGGGCGAGGGCAATATCAAATATACCTACAACAACGGTGTGATTGCTAAAGATGAAAAGCTGGCTGCTACGAACTTCCTTAATGCACTGGAGAAATTGCCCGGCTATATCGAGCAGGAGCACAAGAAAATTACGGAGATACAAAAAGACCTGCCCATTCTTCAGGAAGTGGTTAACGGTACTTGGTCGAAAGAAAGTAAACTGGGCGAACTCAAAACGGAACTGGCTGCCGTAGAAAGAAAGATACAGCTATCTATTACACCAGAAACCAAACAAGATGCTCCGGAGCAGGCAGAAAAGCAGAAAGAAGCTCCAAAGGTTCAGGAAAGCATTATACGGACAAAAGGTATTCATTTGCCTCGTGGCGTATTGTAAAACCTGAACGGGCAGGCAATAAAAAAGGGAGGTCATTTAAGCCTCCCTTTTAAATTATCCGTCCTGTACCAAATGCTGCAAGTTCGGGTCATTCTTGATACGCTCCATTTCGCTAACAACAATATTCAGGATGTCTTTTTTTATCTGTTTGTAATTGCTTTCAATTTCCTGCTTCATTTTATCCTCGCCCTGCTCATTTACAAAAGATAAGATTTGGGGTATCTTTTGGTAGGCTTTGGTTTCGGCGGCTACCTTTTCATTATCTACCACGATTTCGGCGTGAAATATCTTTTGCTCGATACGTTCATCAAAGTTATCCGATACAGAACCGACAAACATACCCTGTGTAAGCGTTGAAATTTTGGAAGCCGGAATAAGGCTGTCTAACTGTGTGGAAATAGAGGTGGATTTATCATTGCGGTTAATGGTCATACTCTGACGTTTCTGTAATACTTTACCGAAACGCTCCGAAAGACTTTTTGCCGTTTCTCCAACCACCTGACCACTGAATATATTACCTACCGTATTCTGTATTACCTTGCTTTCCTTGTCGCCGTAATCCCTCGTTAATTGCGAAAAATCCTGGAAGCCCAAACATACTGCCACCTTATTACTTCTCGCAGTTGCAATAAGATTATCCAGTCCTCTGAAGTAAATCGTGGGTAACTCATCTATGATAACCGAACTCTTTAATTGTCCTTTTTTGTTGATGAGCTTGACAATTCGGGAATTGTACAACCCTAATGCTGCTGAATAAATATTTTGGCGGTCGGGATTGTTACCCACGCACAAAATCTTCGGCTCGTTCGGGTTATTGATGTCGAGTGTAAAATCATCCCCGGTCATTACCCAGTACAACTGCGGGCTAATCATTCTTGACAAAGGTATTTTTGCCGATGCTATCTGCCCTTGTAACTGGTCTTGTGCGCCACCTTGCCACGCATCCATAAAGGGCGACAAATAGTTTTCCAAATCGGGGTATGAGGTTAAAATCGTGAATACGTCCGAATACTTTTTGTTCAGCAATTCAATGGCGTGTGGGAACGTACAATACTTGCCATCCTCATAGATTTTCAGATACCAAATAATAGCAGCTAAAAGAATAATTGGGCTTTCCACGAAAAAATCGCCTTGCTTCTGTATCCACGACCTGTTGAGGTTTAGCATTATGGTATAAGCCGCTTCGTAAGCATCAGAAATGTCGGTCATAAAATCGGGATTGAGTGGATTACAACGGTGGCTCTTGCGTGGGTCGTCGAAATTTATCACGTAAAATTTCGGCTGTACCTTGTATTTATCCCGGTGCTTTAGTAAATGATTGTAGGCGATAGTCGAAAGGTCGTCAAACTTGAAATCGTAGATGTACATACTAAAGCCTTTTTCTATCTGCTGCTTGATGTAGTTGTTTACGATGGCATAAGATTTACCGGAACCCGGAGTACCCAACACGATTGATGCCCTGAAAGGATTTACAATGTTTATCCAACCGTTGTTCCATTTGCCTTTGTAGTAAAATTTGGTGGGCAGGTTGACGGAATACTCGTTTTCCATCAGCTTGGTTTCCTGTTGAAAGCTCTCGTTTTCGTTATTGAAAACATCGTCCATTAGGTTGGTACGGAGCAATCGGCTCATCCATACGCCTGCCATCAGCAAGGCGATATAACCTAACGAGATAGTAAGAATATACAGAAATGTGCTTGTTGCGGGGGATAGCTTTAGCAATGGTGTGTTCAGGAAGAACAGCGCAAAGCCAATGCCCAACGCCACATAAATTTTAGACCAGGTTATCTTCTCATTCTTTACACCCTTTGTCCCTAAGCAACTCAAAGCCAGTAAAACCAAAGCGAATGCTTTTGTATAAAGGGTATGTGAAAACAAGCCCGCCGTACGGTCGAAATTGCCTAACATCTTGTTGATTACTTCCAACGTCCAGCCACGTTCTAAAAAGAAACCGTAGCAGAACCAATAAAGGTGCATCAGCACCAAAAGAATACTGACTGCCCGCATAAAAGCCATTATTTTGGCAAGCCCTCTTAAATCGTCTTCTCCCTGCATTATTTTAAGTTTTAATGTTCGGGCGTGAATTTAAAGGCTGTTGCTGTCGGCTCTTAAAATATGGCAGTAAGTGGCGTTGTGTGGCAGTATTTGGCAGATTAGTATAAAATGAAAAAGGTAGCAAATCGCTACCTTTTCAACCTTATTGTAAAATTGATTTTGTCCTTATTCTTTCTCAAAAGTAACGGCTTCGTCCATCTCGCCCCTTGTGAGGCTCAATTTAATTTACAAAATCCTCTCTTCTAATTTTAATTTCATCATTATATCGGTTTGTTCATCATCGCCTAATTTGAAAATATGCTTGTCAAATTCAACAAAACCATTTTTCTTATAAAAGCTGATTGCCCGAGGATTTTCTTCCCAAACACCTAACCAAACGTAGTGTGCATTTTTCTGTTTGGCAATTTCAATAGCTTTTTCATAAAGCACTTGTCCGACTTTTTTACCGTGAAATTCCTTTAAAACATAAATGCGTTCAATTTCAAGTGCTGTGTCGTCTTGCAATTCTGTTTGCGATTGCCCGAAATTGATTTTCAAATAACCAACTAATTCGTTTTCAGATAAGGCAAAATAAAACTCGGAACTTTCATTGTTCAATTCTTCTATTAGCTTTTCATTGGAAAATCCCTCCTCTAAATATGTTGTCATATTCTCTTCTGTATTACTCGAAGAAAATGTTTCTGAAAATGTTTGTCTGCCTATCTGTTGCAGTTGTTCAATATCGTTTAATGTTACTTTTCTTATTTCCATTGGTTCCATCTATTTTAAATTCCATTCGTAGTTAAGCCATTCGGTATTTTCTCTTGCTCCTAATCGTTCATAAAATTTCACTCCTACTTTATTCCACGGTGCAACCGTCCATTTTATTTGACTGCAATTATTTTGTTCTGCTTCAGTTTTTAACGCATTCATTAGTTGTTCGCCAATTTTCTGACCACGATAATTTTCGTCCACATAGAGCTCTTTCATATAAATAGCAGGACGGTTTTGGGCTGTATAAGGAAGAAAATAATAAACCAACATTCCTGCGATTTTATCATTATCTTCTGCCACAAGGCAATAAAAATCGGGTGGGTTTTTCTTAAATCCGCTGTTTCTGACAATTTCGGGTGTAATGGCAAAACTGTCAATGTATTTTTCAAAAACAGCCAATTCTTTCATTAAATGCCAAACTTTCTCGCTGTCCTTTTCTTCGGCTTTTCTTATTGTTATATTCATTTTTTTAAAACATTATTTAATGAGCTGATACGGCTTTCAGCCCGACAATCGAGCCTATTAAAGTGATAAGAAAAAGTATTCGCAGAAATGTTGCAGGCTCTTTAAATACAAGAATACCGACTAAAACTGTTCCGACTGCTCCGATACCTGTCCATACGGCATAAGCCGTTCCGATGGGCAAAGTTTGGGTTGCTTTAATCAAAAGTCCCATACTCATAGTAAGGGTAACGAGAAAACCTGCATACCACAAATACATTTCATTTCCTGTTGTTTCTTTTGCTTTTCCCAAACAGAATGCAAAAGCCACTTCAAACAACCCTGCTACAACTAAAATTATCCAATTCATTTCCTTTGTTCTTTATCTGCAAAGGTCGGAAACGGAATTGAGGTGAAATTTTACAAATGATAAAAAATGAGCCGTTCACTTTATTTCTGCCCTAATTCTGCTCAAACTGACTTGTGTTATACCTAAATAAGAAGCAATGTGTCCTAATTGCACTCGCTGGACTATATCGGGACTGTTTTTCAAAAGTTCCTTATATCGTTCGGTAGCTGTTCGGACTTGTCGAGAAATAAGCCTTTCTTCTGTTTTTATAAGTTCTTTTTCGGCAAATCTTCGCCCCCAATTTGCAATATGTATATCATTCTCAAAAAGTCTTTGTAAGACTGTTGTTTTCAGTTTATATAATTCGCAATCTTCCAACAACTCTACATTTTCATATCCTTTCTGATTGGCTATATAGCTTTTCATTGAAATAATAGTATCGCCCTCTTTGCCAAACCAAAAAGTGATTTCATCATTATCTTTATATGAATATGCTCTTGCTACACCTTTCTTTATAAAGTAGATGTTCTTTTCAATTTTATCAGCTCTCAAAAGAATATGCCCTTTTTTATATTTAACCTCTGTAATTGATTTCTTGAGCAATTCTTTTGAAGTATCTGGAAGCGGATATATATTCTCAAGTAAAAGGTCTATGTTCATTAATCCAATGCTGATTTGTTGTAACAAAATTACAAAATAAAAAAATGAGCTTCGTTATATGTGGTGTGAAGACTGAAGCTGTACAACCTTAAAAATGAAACATATATTTCAATCAATAGATATTTTTTACAACCTACTACCTTTCTTCTTTTTCTTCTTCATTTTATTGGCAAAATCCTGTTCCTCGTAATCTTCGCCCTGGGCTTCGGGCAATAAGCCTCCCAGTGCTTCAATCAAACCATCTTCGTGTTTACCAGTAGTTAAGAAGTCGAACAAATGGTGTGGTTCTTCCGCAGGAAGATCCGCATCATTTGATGTAGATATTTTCGGTTGTAATTCAACTGGCTCTTTAATCTCCGGTTTGATATTATTGTTCCAATAATCATTAAAGGCATTGGCAGAAAGTTCCTTGCTCAAACGTGAACCGTTCCAAACCGCTTTAGAATTGTGGTCTATAAATGTCATTCCGTAAATACGCCCTGTATCATTCCTCCGCACCACTACGTTAATTCCCTGCTCGGCTAATTGCTTCTTAAAGCCCATTTCATCAGTTGTTGATTTCAAGGCAATGGTAACGGCTGATTGTAAGGTCTGCTTGGTTGGACTATCTTTTAAATCCGTTTTGCATTTCGCAAAATACAGTTCCAAAGCCGGAAGCCCTGCATCTTTACCAAACAAAGAAGCCTTGAACGGATGCCCGGCTCTTTCGCCTTTCTCGTTTAAAGGAATGTATAATAAACCCTGCCGTAGCTGCCCCTGCAATTCGCCCTCTACTTTTTCGGTGGTAATATTGAACAGGGAAAGCAAGGCATTGTATTCGCCCAAAGTCTGAAACTTATAGTAATTTGGTAAGTGGCGAACTACTGAAGCGATTTGACTTTTCACATCTCCAGCTTTGTAGTTTACCGGGCGGAAAACCTTGTCGTTCTGCCGATGCTCCTTATCAGTTGCGGGTATCAATCCGTGTTTTCTTTCCAACTCACGGCACACATTCATAGACCGCATTTTCTCGAACTTGTCCGAAATCTTTTTACCCTCTTCGTCCACGCAAACCGATACAATGTGTATATGGCTGCGGTCAATATCCGTGTGTTTGAACACCACAAAAGGCTGTTCTCCGTAACCCATTTCCCGCATATACTGTTCTGCCATCTCCCTAAACTTATCATCGCTTACTTTATCATTCGGGTCAGGATTGAGCGAAATATGCAACGTATGTTTTTCGGTATTGCGGTTGGCTATCAGGTAAGGCGCAAAAGACTGGGCTAATTGTGCAACGGAATAATGCCCGTTAGCGGTTTCAATCATCTTATTGGCAAACAAAATCTGTCCGTTTTCATTCTCCACTTTGAGCTGATTGTACGCCAATGCTCCGTATAAATTTCCGCTTCTACCGATTTTCGCTATCATTTCTAAGGCTGTTTTTTCAGGTACTTTGCTTCAAATTCCTCGGTTAGCTGAATAATTTTTTGGCATAGCATCGCCATTTCAGCCGTCTGTTTTTCCAATTTGTAGAGGAACGCTGCCGCTTTTTTCTCGGAAAAATGCTTGTACAACAGCTTTACAATCTGGTTATAATTTACACCTATGGAACGGAACTGGCTGTGAAAAGAGGTTAGCCGCATATAAAAATCAACCGTTCCTTTGTCAATCTGAATGGTCTTTATGGTCTTGTCAAAGATGCAGGACGTTATGAAATGCGCCTTTACCTGCATACCTGATTTATCAAACAGGGTAAGAAAACGGGCGTGTTCCTGCTCGTTAAAGGAAATCGTATAGCGGATGGTCGCCGGGTCTTCTTTTGGGCGGCGTCCGGTCTTTTTCAATTGCTTTTTGTTGTTATCGTTCATCACTAATCCATTTTAAAATCCATACAAAACCCTGACTTCGGAAGGTGTTTTCTGCCCCCTGCAAAGGGCAAGTTGTTTTGAGCATCGGAAATCATTCCGAGATGCTCAAAACACAACTTGCCGTGTTCTGTTGAACACAAAAATCCGCCCTGCGGGACGGATTAAATGTAACAGGGAAAAACAGATCGAAGCCGTTCCCGTTACTCTCCATTTTGTCAAAAGACTTTTGCATAAATCCGTTAATAAAAATCATTTTACAAAGTAAAGACCTGTTTACGAAAGCAGTGTATTGTATAGCAGTGCCAAACACTGCCTTTGAATGCCAAACACTGCCACAGCTCAATCAGCGGTTAAATCAATCGCTTTATTTGCCGTATAATTTTAGTGCAGGTAGTAAAAAAAGTATTTCAACAAAGAAGAAAATCAGGTTTGCAAACAGGCAGTTTGGAATAAAAGCATAAGGTTTTAAAAGCATAAAACAATAAAACAATAAAAGTGTAAAAGCATAAAAGCGGTAAAGCAATTTACCTGTTGCAAGTTTTGCCACTTGCCAAAGAATGTACCTGACAAGGCAAAAATGAAAGCAAATACCTGTGCAGGAAAGTACCCAAAAGGGAATGCAGGAATATAGGAATGAGGTAATAATCAGATAAACCAATATTCAATCCTGCAAAACAAATAAAGTGTGTAACAATAAATTTTTAAATAATGGAAACAAGAAAAGAAACTTTAAAAATCAGTTTCTCCACCCAAAAAGGTGGTGTGGGAAAATCTACGATGACCACCTTGCTGGCAAGTGTACTTCACTACCGATTAGGTTTTAATGTACTGGTAATGGATTGCGACTTTCCGCAGCACAGTTTGACTAATATGCGAGAGCGGGATAAGAGAACCATAATGCAGAACGACTACCATAAAAAAGCGGCAATGAAGCAGTTTCAAGCCATCAACAAAAAAGCATACCCGATTATTAAATGCAAAGCTGAAACAGCTTTGGAGAAAGCATCGGAATACAGAAGCCAGTCGGTGGTTGTACCGGATGTTATCTTTTTCGATCTGCCGGGGACTGCCAACACCAAAGGTGTCTTGACTACATTAAAGACAATGGATTTTATCTTTTCGCCCATTACCGCAGACCGCTTGGTCGTAGAAAGTACATTGGGCTTTACCAAAGCCTTTCTTCAACTTCCGAAAACTACTGAGGGCAACGAGAAACAAGAACTTTGGTTGTTCTGGAACCAAGTGGACGGCAGAGAAAAAACAGGTATATACGATGCCTATCAAAGTGTCATCAAAGAACTCAACCTGCCAATAATGGGAACAAGGATTATGGACAGTAAGCGTTTCCGAAAAGAAACAGATGACACTGCCGGTTATGTATTCAGGTCAAGTTTACTTCCTGCCGAAACACAGCTAATGAAAATAACCAAAATGGATTTATTTGTCGAAGAATTTTTGAAAATCACACAACTATAAAATCATTAGACTATGGCTAAGGATAACAAAAACAACGCTTTTGAAAAGCCTGACGTTGATGAGGATTATTTGATGAATATCATAAGTGGGGACGAGCCTATTTCTCCACCCATAAACAAACCTCAAGAGGAAGAAACAAAGGAAATTAAAACCAAACCGAAAGAAAAAGTGCGAAGCAGTTCATCAAAAAAAGTGGACTATGAGGAAACTTTTTTGGTCAATCGGTTTCCCTCAGGTCGTAACGGTAAGGTCGTTTACATTCGCCCCGAATACCACGAAAGATTGCTCCGCATCGTTCAACTGACAAGGGAAGAAAGAACAACGCTCTACTCTTATATTGATAACATTCTTGAACATCATTTCAGGGAGTACGGGGACGATATTACCGATTATTTCAATGAACATTTTAAACCCATTCTATAATGAAGAAAGATAAAAAGAACAGGAATACTGTTGCAGCCGGCAGCAACTCCGATACAGTTAGCAATACAGCTAAAACAACCTATGAAAACGCATTTATGCAAATGAATAAAATGCAGAAAAGAGGCAATAAAAGCATATACCTAAGTCCTGAACATCACGAGCGTTTAACCCGCATAGTCCAGATTATAGGCGATGATAAAATACCCTTGTTTGCCTATCTCAATAATATTCTTGAACATCATTTTAAAGTATTTGAAGATATGATTACAAAAGAGTTCAACGAAAAGTACAAAGGCTTGTTTTAAAAAACCTACGTTATGGAAATAGTAATTGTGATATGCCTGCTGATAGTCATTGTCCTGCTTTTACAGGATAAGATTGTCATTAAGAAAAGGACAAAACAAGTACCTCCGCAGAAGAAAGTCAATCCGAACCTGCCCGATATTATGGGGCAGCCAAAATCCGTAGAACGCCTTTCAATGCCAAACGCTGCCAATGAACGCCAAATTGAGGAACCGGAGATAAACCCCGCTAATTTAGACATTGAATACGACGAAAATGAAAACGTCGGCATTCAAATCCGCAAGGAAGAGCTGGACGAAGTTTTCAGTAATATACCTGATTTGGAGGAAGAGGAAGAAGATTGGAACAGGTACGGAATATCCGGTGGCGATGACGGTTTTGCCCAAGGGGTTACCTTTGAAGAACTAAGCTCCGTGGGGGTGTTGCTCCAAAAAGAAGAATTGGAACCAGCCCAAAAGGAAACAGCGATAGCCATAGTTCAAAAAATACAGGGAACCGAATTATTCAGCCTATTGGAGAATTCTATGGAAGATGCTTCCCGAAGAATAGCCGAGCTTTTGGATAGCACCCTTTCATCTGAAACGGAAGACAGTTCTTCCACTTTGCGGAAAAGTGATTTGAGTGATTTTGACATTGAGGAGTTTGTTTAGGCAAGCTCCCTTTTGTATGTTAGACACAAATTAAAAATTGTTCAAACGCTATAAAACTAAGTGCCCGCTATTTTTACAAATTTTGGAGTATCGAACTTCGGTGTAATTGTTGGCATATCTACTTTGACTGATATTGGCATTGGAAAATCAACTCCCATAATAATTGCTTCTCCTGACCCTAAAGATGGTAAAAAAGAAAGAGTTTCTTTATTGGCAGTCGAGCAAGCACTCGCGATTGCTTCCTTATCTTGATAATTTATCAGCCTATGAGTAATGAATGTTCCCATTTGACTTAGCGTACCAACAGGAATATCTCTTGGCATTTGTGTTGATAAACATAGAAATAATCCATATTTACGACTTTCTTTAGCAATGTTATCAAAAGCATTTAATTCTGTGCTTTCAAAATATTCATCCTTAATTTTCTTGTTTAAAAACTGATGGGCTTCATCTACAAAGAGAATTAGAGGATTTTCTCTGAAAATATTAGTTCGAGCTTTATTCAATAAGTATCTTCCCAATGAATTTGCCAAGATTTCTCTTGCCTGAAAATTATAAGGTACATTTTCAAAACCAATTCTTAAAATATTTAATTCTGGATTATTCAAAAACTCGTCTATCTTGGTTATTAGGTTATTTGTGGTTGGAGCATTAAATCCAAACATACCGGAATAATCATTGTCCGATATTACATTGTTAACACGCATTATTAAACTCGTTGCATTTCCATAATTTCTTTCATCTCTATTGTTTGCCCAACGGTCGTTGAATATTTGAAAACATTCATTCCCTATTTGCCTGTGGAGTAGATTTATACTGAAATTATTTATTGTGAAATCTTCTATAATAGATTTATAAGTAAAGTAGGCATTATTATATGCCGCAGTAATATTATTTTGTTTTACAACTAATCCATTATTTATAACTACTTGCTGACCCCTGAATGTAAAAGTATCGTTAGTTCCATCATTATTATGTCCATTATTAGGAATATTCCCTAATAAGCAATGTGCAACTTTTAACGACTTAATAGCTTCCAATAAAACGGGTTGCTGTACTTGTCCTGATGGTCTGAACAGAACGAATAAATCATTAATGGTTAAATTCTGATATGGAAAATAGCTTTCTGAAATCAGTGTTGAATGGTCAACTTTTGGATGAGCATCAAATGTAGAGTATTCTCCCGTTGGGTCTAAGATTATAGCTTTTGCTCCGGTTTCTATAACTCCCTCAATAAATTTGCTGATGGTATAACTTTTCCCTCCTCCTGTTGTACCAACAACCGCACAATGACGACTAAATATCGCTTGCAAAGAAATATCTACGGGAACATTTTTATCGTATATCAAATTCCCCATTCTAAAAGTAGGAGAATGTTCGATATTTTCGGGTTTTATGCCAAAGGTTTTGAAATGTGTAGAAAGAAATTCCGACGAACAAATGAATACCTTAGAACCAATGAGTGGGAGGCTATTTATCCCTTTTTCTATTCTACTCGGGTCAAACAAATCAAATGATAAAAGAATTTCTATTCTTCCTACTGGATGAAATGCTTTAGTTGAAAAAGTTCTTTCACTTAATTCCAACCGTTCTTTTTCAGGTAACGATATTTCCAACATTTTTCCCAGAAAACCTTTTTCCTCTCCCTCAACAACAATATAGTTTCCTACAAGTCCACCTCTCAACACTTCTGCGTGGTGAACAAATGTTTTCATCAAAACAGAAGACGGGAAATGCACTTTCACAAATGCAGGGGATACAAAATTTACATACCCAAGAAAATGACTGTGATTAAAGGGGCTATTGCTCATATCTAACTATTAGGGATATTAATTACTATTTGTCGTGTATCTTCCTGATTGTAAGATTTTAAGTCAGGATAATTCTTAGCGAAATCCTCAAAGGTTTCTGAAACAATAGATATATTGGAATATTTGTTTGCAGCATCAATAAAGGGTTTCATATTTTCGTTGGTTTCATCTATCCCTTTATTTACAATCATCAATTGAAAGCCTGGATTTTGTTCCAAGGCTTCGATGATTGCGGTTACGATATGTTTATCCCCGAAACTAAAGCCTATTGTAATAAGGAAAACATTCTCCTTTCTCAAATTGGACTGGAACCTCGACATCATTTCAAAATACGGCTGTTCATAAGAGCTTTCATATTTTGATTGATGTGGATATATCATCAATGGTTCGTCAGGTTCTTCTTTTTGTATAATCTTGTTGTCTTGCTTTTCCCAATTTACAGAACCGTGTAATTTGTACAAATGGAAAACTTTTTGAATAAAATTGTCTTCTTCTTTTACTCTACTTTGATTGCGGGAAACAATATCGTAATCATAATTACGCCCACTAAATATTCTTGGTTGAGAAAATGAAAACCCGTCTATAACAACAAAATTGCTTTCACAAGCTGATTGTTCAAACATTAGGTCATAATTCAATGTAAACAGCTTAAATCTTGGTAAAGTAACTTTGCGTTTCGTTATTTTATTTAATAAGAGCGTATGTGGCGAATTATCTGGCAAACTCAATTGACAGGCTTCTTTGATAAAATCTTTAATTTTGTTTACACAATCCTCAATATCTATATCCTCTTTGGGTATATATGGTATAGCAGGTGTTGCCATAGAAAGAACCTTTTCTAAATTCTTTACTATAGAGCCATCATCCCATTTTTCATCGTAGCCAATAGTTTCAAGTAACTTTCCAAAAACATCGGCTGTTAAAAGAGCTTCCGCATCATCCCATAAATTTGCCATCGACTTACCCAACTTCCCATCTTTTCCCCAACCAATAGATGACCCTGCACCAGTTAGAAGTAATAAATTCTCAAATTGATTATTTAGAGTTTGGGAGTATTTATTCCTATTTGTTGCAATTGCATAATCAATTCTATTTTCGGTACTTTCTTTGAAATCGTGAAGTTTGCCGTCGATATATACTTTTATATCAGTAGCATCACTATCATCATAAGCAACAGAACTGTTATTGTTGAGTAAAATGTATTTCATATTCGCATATTTTATTTGTTAACCTTTTTATTGCCAAAGAAGAGTTGTTAAAAACCTAATCTGCATTATTCTTGATTGCATTTAATTCTTTTAAAACAATTTTTAAAGCCTGCTTTCCTATTTCTTTATCGTCAATAAGTCCCTTTATTTTATCTGAAAACCATAAAACCAATAGCTCATCAATTGGGGTATTCAAAAATTCTGCAAGCTTTTCGATGTGTTTTCTTGGCAATGGTCTTTCTTCATTTTCGACTTTACTGATAAAAGCACTATCCAGTTCCAATGCAGCCCCAACTTCCCGTAGGAACAATCCTTTACTTTCTCTTAGTCTTTTTATGTGTTTTCCAAATGCCATTTTGCTTTTTTAAGACTTGTCTAAATATGTCAAATTTAAGCAAAATAGTTTAATAAATACGGATTTAGACTTTCTATAAAGCCACTCACTGCCAAATCATTCCTTTGACTGCCACTTTATTATAACGCCCTGATTTCTGAAACACCTTTGTTCCGAAAGTCCGCAAGGTGCGGGATAACAATAACAAATTAATGTGTTTCAATTATGGAAAAACAGAGAAAAAAAGTTTTGCTGGCAGCCGTGGCTATGCTGTCAGGAATTGGTGCGTTCGCACAGGGAAACGGCTCGGCAGGTATCAACGAGGCTACCCAAATGGTAACTTCCTATTTCGACCCCGCAACCCAATTAATCTACGCCATCGGTGCGGTCGTGGGCTTGATAGGGGGCGTTAAAGTTTACAATAAGTTCAGTTCGGGCGACCCCGACACATCGAAGACTGCGGCAAGCTGGTTCGGTGCGTGTATCTTCTTAATCGTAGCGGCTACCATCCTGCGTTCATTCTTCCTTTAATCCTTTGCTTTATGAACAATTACAACATAAACAAAGGCATTGGCAGGACAGTGGAATTTAAGGGACTGAAAGCACAATACCTGTTCATTTTCGCTGGCGGACTGCTCGGTACGCTCATCCTCGTGATGATACTGTATATGGCAGGCGTAAACTCTTACATCTGCCTGTTCCTCGGAGCAGGCGGTGCTTCGCTCATTGTGTGGCAGACCTTTTCACTAAACAGGAAGTACGGCGAACACGGGCTAATGAAAATCGGAGCAGGAAAAAGACATCCCCGATACATCATTTGTCGCAAGCCTGTACACCGCTATCTGAAATTCACTCCTAAATCGAATGCCCTATGAGAAACGTTGCAAAGACAACAACGCTGGAAAACAAATTTCCTTTGTTGGCAGTAGAAAACAACTGCATCCTTTCCAAAGATGCGGACATTACCGCCTGCTTTGAGGTTCGTTTGCCGGAACTGTTTACGGTAGCATCGGCGGAATACGAAGCTATTCACTCCGCCTGGCATAAGGCTATCAAGACCTTGCCGGATTTTACGGTCATCCACAAACAGGATTGGTACATCAAAGAAAGCTATGCTCCCGATTTGGCAAAGGAAGACCAAAGTTTTTTGGCTAAATCCTACCAACGCCATTTTAATGAGCGACCATTTCTGAACCATTATTGTTACCTGTTCCTGACCAAGACCACTAAGGAAAGAATGCGTATGCAAAGCAACTTCAGTTCGCTTTGCAAAGGTACGCTCATACCAAAGGAAATCAGGAACAAGGAAACGATACACCGCTTTATGGAAGCGGTGGCACAGTTTGAGCGTATCGTGAACGATAGCGGTTTCATAACCCTGCAACGCCTTACCGAAGATGAAATCATCGGAACGGACGAAAAGCAGGGATTGTTGGAACAGTACCTAACCCTGTCAAGGGAAAGCGGAACACCGATGCAGGACATCGCACTCGGAACGGAAGAAGTCCGTATCGGAAACAAAAGGTTGAGCCTGCACACCTTGTCCGATACAGACGATTTGCCCGGAACGGTATCGGCTGATACCCGTTTTGAAAAGCTATCCACCGACCGGAGCGACTGCCGTTTGTCGTTCGCTGCTCCCGTGGGATTACTCCTTAGCTGTAACCATATCTACAACCAATATTTGTTTTTGGATAACAGCGAAGACAACCTGCAAAAGTTTGAAAAGTCCGCCCGCAATATGCACTCTTTGGCAAGGTATAGCAGGGCAAACCAAATCAACAAAGAGTGGATAGAAAAATACCTGAACGAAGCCCACAGCTTCGGTCTGTCGTCTATCAGGGCACACTTCAACATTATGGCGTGGTCGGAAGACCCTGCGGAGCTGAAACAGTTAAAGAACGATTGCGGTAGTGCATTGGCATTGATGGAGTGTAAGCCTCGCCACAACACTACGGACGTAGCCACTTTGTTTTGGGCTGGAATGCCCGGCAATGCAGGCGATTTTCCGAGTGAGGAAAGTTTTTACACTTTTATCGAACCTGCCTTGTGCTTCTTCACAGAAGAAACCAACTATCACAATTCGCCCTCGCCGTTCGGTATCAAGATGGCTGACAGGCTTACAGGAAAACCTATCCATTTGGATATTTCCGACCTGCCTATGAAGTGTGGCATTATCACGAACCGGAACAAGTTTATACTTGGTCCGTCAGGTTCGGGAAAATCGTTCTTCACAAACCATATGGTAAGGCAATACTACGAACAGGGCGCACACGTATTGTTGGTAGATACGGGTAATTCTTATCAGGGCTTATGCGAACTCATCAAAGGAAAGACCAAAGGTGAAGACGGTGTTTATTTTACGTACACCGAAGGCAACCCGATTGCATTCAATCCATTTTACACGGATGATGGGGTTTTCGACATCGAAAAGAGAGAAAGTGTTAAGACCTTAATATTGACACTATGGAAACGTGATGATGAACCGCCAACCCGTTCGGAAGAAGTGGCATTATCCAATGCCGTATCAGGTTATATTGAACGTATCAAAACAGATGATGTTTACCCATCATTCAACGGTTTCTACGAGTATGTCAAAGGTGATTACCGCAAGGTACTCGAAGAAAAACAGGTAAGGGAAAAAGACTTTGACATTGCAAATTTCCTGAACGTCCTCGAACCCTACTACAAGGGTGGCGAATACGATTATCTGTTGAACTCCGACAAGCAGTTAGACCTGCTTTCCAAACGCTTTATCGTGTTTGAAATTGATGCGATTAAAGACCACAAAATCCTCTTTCCCATAGTCACAATTATCATTATGGAAGTTTTTATCAACAAGATGCGGAGGCTGAAAGGTATCCGAAAACTCATCCTGATTGAAGAAGCGTGGAAAGCGATTGCCAAAGAAGGAATGGCGGAATATATAAAATATTTATTTAAAACCGTCCGCAAATTCTTCGGAGAGGCGATTGTCGTTACGCAAGAGGTAGATGATATTATCCAGTCGCCCATTGTAAAAGAAAGTATCATCAACAATTCCGACTGTAAAATCCTCTTAGACCAGCGTAAGTATATGAATAAATTCGATGACATACAGGCAATGTTGGGGCTTACAGATAAGGAAAAAGGTCAGGTACTTTCTATCAATATGAACAACGATGCAAGCCGACTGTACAAAGAGGTTTGGATTGGCTTAGGTGGTACGAACTCGGCAGTCTATGCCACCGAAGTTAGTTTGGAGGAATACCTCGCATACACCACCGAAGAAACCGAAAAAATGGAGGTAATGCAATTAGCTTCCGAATTGGACGGTAACGTAGAACTCGCCATTAAGCATATCGCAATGCAAAGGCGTGACAAAGCAAATCAATAGTCATTAACATTTTAAAATTCATAAAAATGAAAAAGTTCCTTTTTATGGTGTGTACGGCACTAATGCTCGCCGTAGCACCGTCCGCAAAAGCACAATGGGTAGTAACCGACCCCACAAATCTGGCATCGGGTATTCTCAACAGTGCGAATGAAATCGTACAGACTTCTTCCACGGTATCCAATGTAATTAAAAATTTCAAGGAAGTGGAAAAGGTGTATAAACAGGGTAAGGAGTATTACGACAAGCTACAAGCTGTAAATAATCTTGTAAAAGATGCACGTAAGGTACAGCAGACTGTATTGCTTGTCGGTGACGTATCCGAAATGTATGTTACCAACTTCGGTAAGATGATGAACGACCCGAATTTTTCTGCACAGGAATTGGCAGCTATCAGCAATGGTTATTCGGCATTGCTGAATGAAAGTACCGAACTGCTGAAAGAACTCAAACAGATTGTAACCTCATCAAGCCTTTCGCTGAACGACAAAGAGCGTATGGATATTATTGATAGAGTGTACAAAGAAGTAAAGGAATACCACAGCTTGGTACGCTACTATACCAATAAGAATATCTCTGTAAGTATTCTAAGAGCAAAAAAGCAGAACAATACCAAAAGAGTGCTTGACCTCTATGGAACTCCTAACCAAAAATACTGGTAGTTATGGAATTTCAAAATCTTCACGAAGTCCTACGCTCATTATATGATGAGATGCTCCCACTGTCCGCCGATATGGCGGCAGTGGCTAAAGGGATAGCCGGATTGGGGGCTTTGTTCTATGTTGCCATAAAAGTATGGCAGGCTTTGAGCAGGGCTGAACCCATTGATATGTACCCTTTGCTTCGTCCTTTCGCTTTGGGGCTTTGCATTATGTTTTTCCCAACTATCGTATTGGGAACAATCAATGCCGTGTTAAGTCCGGTGGTACAGGGTACTCACACAATCCTCGAAAATCAGGTGCTTGACCTCAACAATTTGCAGGCGAAAAAAGACCTGCTCGAACGGGAAGCTATGCTACGAAATCCTGAAACAGCCTATCTCGTATCAAATGAGGAATTTGATAAAAAGCTCGAAGAATTGGGCTGGTCGCCCGGCGATTTGATTACGATGTCGGGAATGTATATGGATAGGTTTGCCTACCAAACCGAACAAGCTATTAAGAATTGGTTTCGCAATCTGTTAGAGGTACTGTTTCAGGCGGCAGCTTTGGTTATTGATACCATAAGGACGTTCTTTCTCATTGTCCTGTCCATACTCGGGCCGATAGCCTTTGCGATAAGCGTGTGGGACGGTTTTCAGTCCACGCTCACGCAATGGCTGACCCGATACGTCAGCGTTTACCTGTGGTTGCCTGTGGCAGACCTGTTCAGCTCTATGCTTGCCAAAATACAATCCCTCATTATCGAAAAGGATATAGCAATGCTTGCCGACCCGACTTACATTCCTGATACCTCAAATACCGTGTACATCATCTTTATGATAATCGGTATCGTGGGCTACTTCACTATCCCAACGGTAACAGGCTGGATTATTCAGGCAGGCGGTGCAGGGAACTTTACCCGTAACGTAAACCAAGCCGCAATGAAAACCGGAAATATCGCCGGAGCAGGAACAGGTTCGGCAGTTGGAAATATCGGTGGCAAGTTAATGGGGAAATAAAAACAATCAAATCATTTAAAAATGGAATTTAAAACATTAAGAAATATCGAAAACAGTTTTAGGCAAATACGGCTGTATGCCATTGTATTTGCCGTTCTCTGCCTAAGCGTGGTAGGATTTTCACTTTGGAAATCTTACAGCTTTGCAGACGAACAACGCCAAAAAATCTATGTGCTGGATAATGGAAAATCGTTGATGCTTGCCTTATCGCAAGATGCAAGTATCAACCGACCTGTGGAAGCAAGGGAACACGTCAGGCGTTTTCACGAACTCTTTTTTACGCTTGCTCCCGACAAGAACGCTATCGAAAGCAATATGAGCAGGGCATTCAACCTTGCCGATAAATCAGCTTTTGATTATTACAAAGACCTGTCGGAAAAGGGCTATTACAGCAGGATTATTTCGGGGAATGTACAGCAACGCATTGAGGTGGATAGTGTCGTGTGCAATTTCGACACCTATCCTTATGCGGTGCGTACCTACGCCAAACAATTCATTATCCGTTCGAGCAACGTGACCAGGCGTAACCTGATTACTTCCTGTTATCTCGTGAACTCTGTCCGTTCGGACAACAACCCGCAAGGCTTCAACATCGAAAAGTTTGCAGTGATAGAAAACAGGGATATAGAAGTTATCGAACGCTAAAAAAACAATCTTATGGAAGCATTATCAGATTTAAGCACGTTTGCAAAAATCCTTACCGATAAAGGATATAACGGCTATTTCCATACGCAGGGAGCGTATGCTGGAAAGTTGAAGGAAAGTATCGGCGAATACCTCGAAAACTGCCAAAAAGGTACAGATAGTTTGCCTAAACAGGACTTGTTGCTGACGGGCTACCTGCAATGGTCGGGCGAAGACAAGCCAAGTGTAGAATGCAGTATGTGGGTAAAATACCTGAACGGCAAATTCTCGCTTAACAGAATGGAGGTTGCAAGGAAAGACCAATTTGGGCAACTGCTGAAAAAATCGGAACTGACAAACCTGTCAGTCATATCCGCACCCAAAGCGGTTGAGGCAGTCGCTTTGGTCAATGAAGAACCGAAGCAAAAGGCAGGTCAAAGTCCTAAGCGTTTCAAGCTATAACAACAGAAATAGTAAGGTTATGAAAAAACTAAGAGCAAATATGGACAGGTACTTTGACAAGCTGGACGAACGCTGGCGGGCATTGCCCTTGCGGAAACAGCACCAATACACACTTTACTTTTTTGTGGGGTATCTACTGCTTACGGCAGGTGTCATTTGCAAAGTATGGTACGATACCTCAAAGTCGGGTAACGATATGGTCATTGAGCATATCGAAAACCCTGTCCTCAAAAAAAGTGAAAGTCCTGCAAGATTGCAGGACACATTATCAACAATTCTAAAAAACAAGATTTATGAAAGAAAATGAGAACAAAAAGTCGGTTGTTCGGGTAACGGAAGGGAACCAGGCAGCAACCACTGATGTACTGCAAGACGGTACACAGAACAAAGCCGAAAAGCTCAAAAAGCCACTCATATTTGGCTTAATGGGAATTGTCTTCGTAGGTTGTATGTACCTCATATTTAAACCATCCGCAGACAAAAAGGAAATTGAGAACATCGGGCTGAACGATGCAGTACCGGAGGCTACCGGAGCAGGAATGCCTGCCGACAAAGGCAAGGCTTACGAGTTGGAAATGCTGGAACGCAAAGAGCAAGAAAAACGCAATGCACTTACCACGCTTTCTGACTATTGGAATACTGAAGACAAAAAAGAGCCTAATGATGAATTTCCCGAAGAAGACGAAAACAGCAGCTATGGCGTTGGCAGAGGTTCGGGAAGAAACGGCAATCCTGCATTGAGCAGTTACCGCAATGCACAAAGCACATTGGGTTCATTTTATCAGGATAACAACTCTGAAACAACAGAACTCCGCAGGCAATTGGACGAACTAAAAGAACAATTAGCCGAGAAAGATGTACCTAAATCTGTAACCGTTGATGACCAGCTTGCCATAATGGAGAAATCCTACCAGATGGCGGCAAAGTATCTGCCAACAGGTACAAATTCGACAGAAGCCCCACCTGCTAAGGATGCAGGTACGGCTACCGCAGGTTCAACTCAAAAGGAGCATTTTGTGGCATTCACACCTACAAGAAAGAACACCGTTTCCGCTTTGTATCGTGAGCCTACGGACAGTGCCTTTTTAGCCGATTGGAGCGAAACAAGAAACCGGGGCTTTTATACCGCAGGTTCTATTGAGCAAACGGCACAACCGAAAAACAGTATCAAAGCCTGTGTACACGATGCGCAAACGGTTATTGGCGAAACAGGGGTACGATTGCGATTGTTAGAGCCAGCCCAAACGCCTCAACGTACCATTCCGAAAGGAACGATTGTAACAGCTAATGCCAAATTTCAGGGAGGTCGATTGCAGCTAAAGATTACCTCCGTAGAATTAGAGGGCAACATCATTCCGGTTGATATTACTATTTACGATTTGGACGGACAGCAAGGCTTGTACGTTCCGTATTCGCCCGAAATGAACGCCCTTACCGAAATGGCGGGCAATATGAGCCAGACTTCGGGAACAAGCATAATGCTCACGCAGAATGCAGGACAACAGGTTGCTGCTGATTTAAGCCGTGGCGTGGTACAGGGTGTTTCGGGCTATTTCGCCAAAAAGGTAAGAACCCCAAAGGTTACGCTAAAAGCAGGGCATCAGGTCTTCCTTGTATCTAAAAAATAATGTTGAACTCAAATAATTTAAACAATGAAAAATCATTTAAAAACCTTTTGGGCATTTGCCCTGATACTCGGCTTTGCCGTACAATCTTACGCACAGGATAGTGCAAAAACTCCGCTTGCATTAGGCAAGATAGAACCGTATAGAATGGAAGTTACCTACGATAAAACTTCACATCTTATTTTTCCGACCGCCATCCGTTATGTGGATTTGGGAAGCGAATACCTGATTGCTGGAAAAGCGGAAGATGCGGAAAATGTATTGCGTGTAAAAGCATCGGTAAGGGAATTTGAAGCGGAAACCAATTTTTCAGTTATCACAAATGACGGGCGTTTTTACAGTTTCAATGTGTATTACAGTCCCTATCCCGAAGCGTTGAGCTATGACCTCTTGACAATGCAAAAGGCGGTTGATAAAGCCAACGGAAACGATGTGCTTTTTGAAGAATTGGGCAACAATTCGCCATCATTGGCAGGCTTGCTTTTGGAAACCATTTACAAAAAGGACAAACGTATTGTAAAGCATATCGGGGCTAAGAGTTTCGGTATTCAGTTTATCCTCAAAGGTATCTACATACACAACGGCAAATACTATTTCCATACGGAATTGAGAAACCGTACCAATGTGCCGTTTCAGATTGATTTTGTGAATTTCAAAGTGGTGGATAAAAAGGTAGCCAAACGTACCGTAGTGCAGGAACGCCCGATGATACCGCTTAGGACTTACAAACCATTGGATGAGATTGGCGGAAAAACGACCGAGCAAAACGTGTTCCTGTTAGACCAATTTACCATTGCCGATGACAAGGTACTACTTATTGAGATTTTCGAGAAAAACGGTGGCAGGCATCAGACACTCCAGATAGAAAATTCCGACTTAATCAAAGCTCGTTTGATTAACGATATGCACCTGAAATTTTAATAACCTTTTAAAGTAAATAATATGAAAAAGTATATCTATACCGTGATGCTCATCTTTATGGCCATCACGGTCACACAGGCACAAAGAATGTTACCTAAACAGAAAGGATTGGAAGTGAGTACGGGTGTGCTGTCCGATGATAAAATCGGTAACGATTATTACATCAATGTAGCAATGACCGTAAACGGCAAAAATGGTAACTACCAGCTTTGGGCGTTGGAATATACACACCAATACCACGATTATAAAGACCTCCGCATACCGCAGGAAACTTATACCGCAGAGGGCGGTTACAGTTTCTTCCTGTTGGGCGATGTTCGTAAGAACATCACGCTGAACTTTGGAATAACAGGCGTAGTCGGTTACGAAAGCATCAACCGTGGCGAAGCAATGTTGTATGACGGAGCGAAGATACTGAGCGAAGACAATTTTGTTTACGGAGCAGGCGGACGGCTCACATTTGAAACGTACCTGTCCGACCGTTTTGTGTTAGTCCTGCAAGGGCGTACAAAGGTTTTGTGGGGTACAGACTTGGAACAATTCCGACCGTCCGCAGGCGTGGGATTAAGGTTTAATTTTTAAAATGTAAAATGATGATAGCAATATTCAATAAATTCAGGATAGGATTAAGCTCAATATATATACTCTTGGCAATCCTCACGGCTTCGGTTACGTTGGTATCTTGTAGCAAAGACGATGAACTCGAAATACAGAACGATTTCCCTTTTGAGGTCAAAGTAATGCCTGTACCCAAAGATATTGCCAGTGGGCAGACCGTAGAGATACGGATTACCATACAGCGAACAGGCAATTACAGCAACACGCAATATTTTCTCCGCTACTTTCAATTTGACGGTCAAGGCACATTGCGGTATTATGACGAACCACCGTATTTGCCAAACGATTTGTATTCGTTGCCAACGGAGCAGTTCCGGTTGTATTACACTTCGGCATCTACCGTATCACAATCCTTTGAGGTTTGGATTTCCGATAACTTCGGTAACGAAAAGCAGTTGAGCTTTCAGTTCAACAGTAGTGATTAATGCTACTTATATAAAAGCAAAACCGACTGTTACAGGTCGGTTTATTGCTTTTCAGCTTTCGGTGTACGTTGTTTTTTGTTTAAATTTACTTGAATTATAATCTTAACGGGTATGGATACAGTTACGGCTCAATTGGTGTTTGGTATTATTGTTATCGTTATTGCGATAGTGCTTATTTATTGGATAAACCGCAGGAAATTTTATAGGCGTAATGGTATGGGTGCAGAGGGATTTTCGAGTTTTGAAGCATCTGTATTTACCCGTTTTATAGAACGTGTCGGCAAATGGATTGCATACGCTTTGATAATTCTCGGTATTGTCTGTATATGGACTTATAGCCAAATGAAAAAGGACAAAGAGAAGCAACAAGTGGAGATACCTAACTCGAAATAAGTATTTTTATGGAAATTTAGATTATATGATTTAGTATTCATAATAAAGAGGAAAATTATAAAATGACAAAATCCTTTGATGACATAACCCTACGAAATATATCTGATATTATATCAAATATACTGACACATACGAAAATTACAGAACATTTATCAGGTGCTGGTATTTCTCAATCTCAATATGGCACAAATAAAACAGACAGATTGTTTTATGCTTTAAAAGAAAGACAAGCACAAGACAGATGTGGAAATAATGTATTGGCATTTGTTGTTAGATTATTAAATCCTAAAAGATATAATTCCGAAGATGAATTTGAAAAAGATAGAACAACTATCAATGAGAAACTTGTTTATGAAGGGATAGAAATTGATAAAAGTGGACAGCCCCGACAAGTTGATAAGGCGAAAACTATTTCGGAAGCAAAAAGCAGGTCACTAAAAATCAAAGAAAAAGTACACGGAATTGGAGTTCATTCAGAAATTTTGCCTTATTGTGAAGCTGAATGGTTAAAGGAAAATTATTTTCACGCTATACTTGAAATTACGAAAAGTGTAGCAGAGAGGCTTAGGCAAAAAAGTGGCTATACTTCAGACGGAGCAGATTTAGTTGATGATTGTTTTGCGTTGGGAAAGGACAAAAGACCTATGCTTGCTTTCAATACTCTGAAAAATCAAAGCGAAGAAAGTGAACACAAAGGTTTTGGAAATTTCTGCAAAGGATTTTTTTCTATGTACAGAAATCCAAAAGCACACAACCCCAAAATATTGGAAGATACCCAACTTTCACAAATGACAGAAGTTTTGGTTGTAGCAACAATTATTCACAACAAACTTGATAACACTTATAAAACGGGGCTTAAATAAAAAAAATCGGATAGCTCAAAAGGTTATCCGATTTTTCGTTTATGGCAAAAGTAAAAAGCCAAACACTGCCTTTCAACGCCAATCAATGCAACCTTTCCCAATCCTGCAATAAGCCTTTATAAATTCGACTTCCACAGAAAAAATGAGCAAACAATGGAAGTTATTGCAATACAAAAAACCGCATTGGACGGAATGAAGAATGACCTAAGGGAACTTTTGGAAATGACCGAAAATGCCACACGAAAATATACCCCGATTTTCAAAGAGGAGCAATGGCTCGATAACCAGGAAGTGTGTTTGATGATGAACATTACCAAACGGACTTTGCAGACCTACAAGGACAAAGGCTTATTACCATATTCCAAACTGAACCGCAAGAATTATTATAAACGCTCGGACGTACAGGCTTTACTCGAAGCCGGACAGCCGTACAATACCAACGACAATGGATTTACTGACGAATGAAACGGAAGAAATCATCGCCCATCAGGAAATGATAATGCAGTTGAGAAACCGTATTGAAGAAATATTAAAAAATTACCGTCCTGTAATGAACGGAGAAATATACTTGTCGGGCGAAGATGTGTGTAGGCTGTTACATATCAGTAAACGGACTTTACAGCAATACCGTGACGATAATATCCTGCCGTATATACAAATTGGGGGTAAGATTATTTATAAGGAAACGGATATTCTGACCGTCTTAGAACAGAACTATATAACCAATGACAGACATTGCTTCTAATTAATTTGGTTCTGACTATGTTTCAACGGAAGGACTTTAGTATATTTGCTATGTAAAATATAACAATACTTAAAGTGTTTTTGCTTTAGGTCTTGGTACTGAAAACTGGTAATTTTTTGTATCCCCAAGACAATAAGTAAGAACGCTCACGTCATAGGCGTGGGCGCTCGCTTATTCGGGGATTAAGGCGTACCAGTGCCTCAGTATCGGTAAGTGTGGTTGCCTGCGCTTCTTTTTTTTGTGCAGGGCTACATCAACTCAAAAAAGTAATGATATGGAAACTGGTACAGCACAACAAAAAATTGCCCTCGCCTTTATCAATGATAAAAGCCCGATTTTGGATTTGACCTGCAACGACCTCGTTGCTTCAGGAATTGAAGTATTGTTCCGTTCTGAAAACATTGAAGACGGACTATCTCAATTACCAGCATTAAAAACACTTCCCAACATTTGTATTATTGACCTTGATTTTTACAATAAGAATGTGCTGGCACAGCTTCAAGAATTGAGAACACAATATCCAACCATTAACCTGATTGCACATAATGATATTGATGCAGAAAAAGCCGTAAAACCTCTTTTGGAAATTGGTTTTACAGGTTATTTGCTCATTGGTAGCGATACGGACGATTTTAAAAAAGCTATTGATGTTGTTACCAATGGCGGTAGATATTTTAGTGTGGGAGTAGCGGAAATTGCACAGGAATATTTCAGTAATAAGTTACGTTCCGATTATAATAGTATAAAATATCTGTTCTAATCAAGCGGCGTTCTTTTGCTTCTTTTCTTTGGTCGCTTATGTGAAAAGAAAAGAAGTCATTGCATACCTAATCATTGGGATAATGAATATCCCACACAATAATGTCGCAACCTGTTTGGTAAAAGGTAGAGAAAGGAAATTGTGTAGCGGTGCATTTTGACAAAGGGGTTGCACCGATTTGATGCAAAAAGACTGTCCCGACCATCGGGAGGATCTGTCTTTTTGCCGCCCGACTTTTCGGGTCAGGCGACTTTTATCGGGTGGGTGCGGAAATCTTTCAGATTGTGAAAAAATCCTTTGTATTCAGTCATTCCCCTGCGAAATAAGTTCCACAGCAAAGAACAACCCATTTGGGTTAATGAGGAATTGATAAACAAGTCCTGGTGTTCCAACGCTTCGGCAAGTGAGCAACTTGGCGTGTTATCCTCTTGTTCGGATTGCTTCAGCAATTCGCCAAATTCATCGGTAACAAATGGCAGGCTTGCCACCGTTTGGTATTTCTCTGAATTGGGTTGCTTTATCTCTCCGATAGTAGATAGTAGCACTTGTCCTGTATCTTGGCTGTTGCCAAAATCCAACCAATATTTCGGCTCATCTTGGTAGTGTCTGCGGTAACTTATTTCTTTAAGAATTTCAGCAACGCCAAACCTCGCCTGTACATTGTCCACACAAGTAATAGTAATGATTGCCCTTGCTTTTTCGGGTATTCTGCCAAACTTGTCCTTTTCAAATTTTACCGTTTCGGCTTTCCAATTTGTACCGATGCAACGATTGATACGGTTTATCAATGCAACCGATTTGTACAATCCTGTTTCACTTTCAAAAAAACGCTGTCTGCCTAAATTGGCACTCGTGATAACATCATCATCCCAAAGGCGGACTTGCAACCCTGCGTGTCCCAACGCTATCAAGCTCTCGTTTATTTCCATTAAAGCGGTCAATACTTTTGAGCCTGTGCCACCTGCCCCGATAAGGTTTACCGAAATTGGGTTTGTCGGATTGAGCAGATAATTGTCCGTAAAATGGATTGCTGTTTTTGCTGTATTCATCACAATAGATTTTTAAGGGTTTTGTTATTCTTTTTTAATACTTCTTTCGGAAAAGGTTTATCAGTATTGATAAGGTCTTTCCAAAGGTTTACAATGTTTTTTTTCGTGAGGTTCTCGCATAATGAATGGCTGAAATAGGAATTAAAAAAATAATGTTCCCACGCCTGTGTAAATTCCTCAACCGAAGCCGAATTTTTAATATCAATACTAACAGTACCCATACATACATTGCCCTTTTCGTAGATATTGAAGAAAGGTGCGTAATGCAATGGCGTTTTCTCGGTGGGTCTTCTGTCGCTTGCCAAAGCAAATACAGTAAGACTGCTTTTGCTCGCTAACCAAAGCATTGGCGGTACTTGTGCCATTCCGTTGGATATGCCCAAACTATCCACAAAATACAGTTGTCTTTGCTGTGCTTTGGTGTACCATAATACTATACCTTTTTCAGCATTTGGATTGATATGCAGAATGTTTGTAGGCAATATTCCCTTTGACTTTAAAAAGGCTGTGTTCTTTTCTTCATCGGTCTGTAACGCCTTTGCCAATACGTTGGCTTCTTTTACGGTCAATGGGTGGGCATTGATAGGCGTTCCGTTGCTATCCATATCGAAATGCTCCACGTACATTGCTGTATCTGTTCCTTTGGTTTCATAGAAAACCAAAGCGGATTTTGGATAGTATAATGTGCCGAAATCTTTGGTTATGTCGTTTACGGTGTTCATTTTTCTGTTGTTTTATAGTTATATAATAAGTAAGAAAGGTCATCCAACAATTCAAACAGGCGATTTTCAAAATCAAGGTTGCCTTGTGTTATTTTACTGCCGTCAAATGCTTTGCAAATGGTCGGCTCTTCCATTTTTCCGTATTCGTTGAACTCATTGTTGATGCTTTCGGAAAGGCTTTCATATAGCCAACCTTTGGTATCTGCGATAAATGAAATGTACTTTTCCATTCCGATTGCTTCGGTTTCGTAATCATCGTCATAAGGGTCTTCTTCGGGCAATGGTGCGTTTCTAAAAAAAGTTGCTTTCGGATATTCAGTACAAAGGGCAAACGCATTACACGCTACCTGCCAACATTCCCTGTCGAACGTGTCAAGGCTTTTAAATCGGTTCAAACGCTGTTCAAATATCTTTAGATTGCTTCGGTTAAATAACTTTTGTTCTATCCTGTCGCCAATATATTCGGCATTTCTCAACTCACTTCTATATGTTTCTGTTTCGTCCGTTTCCTCGTCCTGTTCTACCCAATCTTTATGCGTTTCATACAACCAATACAAATAGCTGTCTTCCTGCCTGTAATACGGCACATCGGCAATATGGTACAGATAACTGCATACCGATACAAGTAGCTGTGCGGTCTTTTTACGCTTCGGGTCTTTGAGCATTTTAAAGAGTGGTGCAATAGGAATATAATACAAGGTTGTACCTACATTATACCTTTCCTCACTTACAAAAAAGGTTTTCTTACTATCCTGTACCAATTTGAAACTGTCCCAATTTATGTTGGTACGTTTTACTTTGGTTTCCATATCCCACATAGATAATACTACATTGTATGGAAACTCAAAATCATGGGTTTGCATCGGTTCAATGCTGTAATGCTCGGCAAGTCGGGAAAGGGACTTGTAAAAATCCCTCTCCGTTTTCTGACAAGCCTGTACGGATTGTGCTGTTTTCAGTTTAGGCAGAAACGTACACTTTAGAATACCATTGGTAGCATTGCTATCGGTACGGATTTCTGCTTGTCTTTCTGCACTTGGTTTGCGTCCTTTGGTCTTTGTAGCCAATTTGCGAACTCGCCCAACTGTCGGTGTAACTGCTGTTGTCGTTTCTGTTCGGGTATATTGATTGTTCCCGATATGATGTTGCGTTGCATAATTCATCGTTTTAAAATTTTGGTTTAACCTTTCGTACCCATTACGCTCTCAAATTTGTACTCTACCGCATCGTCTTTTATCTGTGGTGCAGATGCTTTTGCCGTTGTCAAAATCGGGTACATATTGGCGTAAAAATTCATTACGGCTTCCACGCTCCAACGTGGCTCTGGGTCGGTCAGTCTGATGTCCTGTCCTTTGTCTTTGAGTATGAAAACTCGTTCTAATTGCGTTGCTAATAACATAACTTTCTAATTTTGGGGTTAACACTTTTATTCTTCCTCGTCCGCTTCATCAATAGGATAATCGGCAGTAACTTCTTCCACCTTTGGCGGTTCGGGTGTAGCTTCTTCCATTGCTCCGAAAAGGCTCGGTGTTGCGAACTTGTCGGACAATGAAGTTTTGCGTTTGCGTATCTCGTCCGCTTTTTCGGGAAACTCCGTTATATCGGGTACTTTCATCCACGCTTCGCGGAACTTGCCCTCTTTCTCCAACTCGTCAGCCTTTACCATAGCATCTTTAAATTTCTTGTCTTTGGCTTCTTTTTCCTTTTTCTCCTTTTCTGCTTTTTCTTTCTCGATTGCCGATTGCTTTTTAACTTCTTCCAATTGCTTTAAGAATTTTTCCATATCCACCATTAAGCCCGATACCTTTTGTATAGGTGTGGTAATCTGTTCAAAAAATCCCTCGTCAAACTCTTGGGGTGTGGCGTTAAATGTCAATGGGGGAATAAGGTTTTTGGCACTATCTCCGCATTGTTCGTTATTGAGCAATACTGTTACGATTAGGTTGCTTTCTATTCCTTTTGAAATGTTCAGTTGCAATACTCCTGTAAAGTCCAACTGCTGTATCTGATTGAAAAAATTTGTGTTCATCGTTCTTTGATTTTAATTGTTGTTTAACCGTTTTTTGATTGCTTTTAGTTTCTCGTATATGTCCATCCAATAGGCATTTTGCCTTTTATCGAAGTCTGAAAAACTTTTGTCCTCGTGGCTATACCCTGTATTTCGTTTGGCAATACAGATAGCTTCTTTTAGGTCGGTTACTTCAATTTCGTAACCGTTCAAATCCGTTATTTTCATACCTGTTCTAATTCTTATTTAGTGATTTCCGCTATTTGGTCAATCCTGCCGTAAACAATACTTCTAAGGCTTGTTTTGTCGGGGGCGTTGTATTCTGCCCAACTGCCGTACTGCTTCACTACATAGGTTTTCAAAATATCCTCAAACCCGAAGCGATAACCCATAAGGGGTACGGCTCTTTTGAAGTAGGCATTTCGGTTTACTGCTTCCGCAAGCCAATTTTTTTCTGCTCGGCTCAACTTGTCGCTTTTGTTCAGTTTTTCCCTTAGTAGGTAAACCTTTGCATTTTGCAGGGTTTCCAATTCGGGAACATCGTAGCGTACAAACTTTGTGGCTATTGCTGTCGTTTCCATTGTATCTGCTTTAAGTGTTATGAATTAGTTTCAGCATCGGTGTATTTTCCATTTTCATAGTAGCCTATAAGCCGTTCCCAAAGCCGTATTAGGCTGTCGATATCTACATAGAAATACTCTGTTCTGTTGCAATAGATGATGTATATAGCTTCATCCCTGTATTGCGTTTCAAGGCTTTTTTCTTTAGCCATACTTTTGGCTTCGTCTATGGTTTTTGCTTTCATATTCTGCTGTTTTGTATCGTTATCAATCTTTACTATATCCACAATGGCACATTCGGGACAACCCTCTACGGCTGTTATCTGCTGTATTGCTCTCTGCTTTCCGCTAAGTGATACTACTGTCAGCGTTACTTTGCCTGTGTCGTGTTTCAGCGTTGCTTTATAGGTTTCCATTGTCATAGCTGTTGTTTATAATAGGCTACCACCGATTAAGGCGGTAGCCTGTGGTTATCTAATTAAGGTTTAGGATTTCCGCACCGTCCAGAGCAAATGCAGTACATAGTTCAAATGCTTTCTGCGATTTGAGTTGGGCAGTACCACCCAATACAATGCTCTGCAACTTGGCTTCGTCATTCTTGTAACTCCTTACATTCTGATAGTAGCCTGTCACAGAATTGTACGCTCCGAACAACGTACCTTTGGTAGTGTCCATTTGTTGGGTGTCGCTTATCATAGCATACGCAAAAGCATCCTCAACGACATTTTTGAACACGGTGGAAATTTCATCTTCCGCACCTTTTTTGATTAGGTCAAGCGTTTCCTTATTTGGGCAAAGTGCCAACTGTATTAGCTTTCTTACTTCTCGGTCTGTTACCTTTACTTTTGCCCATTCGTTGAAAATGCCCTCTAATTGGTTGCTCAATGTGTTGGCAAGTCCCATAATCTTGTGAGCGTTCTCGATACGTTGTTTTGCTCCCGAAGTGTGCTTGATACGGACTACATTGGTCATACTGCGTAACGAAGCATTCAGCGTGTTTTGGCATACAATACGGATAGGCGTAAATGCGGCTGTGATACTTCCGCTACCATCGTGCGAAGTGGTTAGGAAAATGTACTTTTCCGTAACATCATCGCCATTGCCTACACGGATATAGTCGGGCAATTTGGCTGTGATAAAAACACGTTCTCCGTTGCCTAACGCTCCTGCGGTTTCGTACAGAATGCCCTCGCCACCGCCTACAATGGCATCAAAGAAATTAAAGGCTTCACGGTTTTGTACGATATGGTAATCCTTACCGACTACGCCCAATACTGCATTGTTATCGGTGCGTATGTTGGCGAAATAGTTAGGTACTTCTAATTCGCTACTGCCTATCTCTATGCCGTTGGTGGTTTCGATAATGCCCGAACCTTTGGTAAATAGTGGGGATTTTACGACTTCGTAATCTAACCCTGCGTATTTGATTGCTTCCTCACTTGTCGGGTATTGTTCTACGATTTGACCTAAACCGTGCCACGCTTTTTGTTGTACGCTAAAAAATGAATAACGTCCTGTTCTCTCGTTGAAATTGATATTATGTGCCATAATGCTTAAAATTTGATGTTTAAAAAATGATTGAATACTCGTTGTTAGAATGGGAGGTCGTCATCTGCTCCCTGTGCAGTAAAGCTGTTGTTCTCGGCTTGTGCAGTAGCCTGTATGGTTTCGGCTCTCTTACTACCTCCGTGCAGTTTGATTTGAGAGGTATGAAAGTTCAGCCCCGAATGTGCTTCGCCGTTTTTGCCTATCCACGCCCTTGTGCTTATTCTGCCTGTGAGTTCTACCAAAGTGCCTTTTGTGAGTAGGCTTGCCACGTTTGCAGAAATCCAATAGGCACAATCGAAATAGGTTGTTTGCTCTATTCGTTCACCTTGCTTGTTTTTGTAGCTTTCATTGGTCGCTACTGAAAAGTTTACTACCTGTTTTTCGTTCGACAATGTGCGTACTTCCGCATTTTTTGTCAGTCTTCCGATAATGTTCATAATCGTCCTGTTTTAAAAGTTTTACATTTTGTTACGTTCGCTTTTCTCGTTTCCTGCTTCCTGTTGTGGTTTGCTCCGCTTCGCTTCGCATAATTTTTTCCAAAAGAAAAACCGGAAAAAAGAAAGCAGATAATCCAAGCGGGCAATAGCGAAAACCAAGAAAAAAAATGATTTAATGGGGGTTCCTTTAGGGGGAAACCGTTCATTCATTTTTTTTATTGGTGGGTGTGTGCGGTGGCTGCCCGCTATAACTTAGCTGCCTTTTTACCGGTTGATTGTGGAAATATTCTGTTCTAATTTTTATGGAATAAATGACCAGGCTATGAGAGCCTGAAATAGAGGTTGGAATAATCGAAAAGTAAGGGCATAAAAAAAGCAGGATAGTTAAATCCTGCTTCAATCTGATAAGTAAAGAATGCACTAATTTTTAAACCATAATTTCTTCGGTATTGTAAATTTTATCTGCGTTTGTATGTTCATTCAATAATGCTATTTCTTCCCGTTCCATTTTAATAATAAACGCATCTTCCATTGCCTTAAATTTAGGCGAAACCAAATCCATATCCTTACTGATTTTTTGGCTGGTAATCTTAGCATAAATCTGTGTAGTGGAAATATTCTTATGACCCATCATTTTGCTAAGGCTTTCAAGCGGAACACCCTCGGTCAAAAACATTGTGGCGAATGTATGACGGGCGGTGTGGAATGTAACTTTCTGTTCTGTAACAATACCCGCTTCCTCAATAAGTTTACCTATATGCGTGTTGCAAGTCGCATTGGATGGCATTGGGAATACAAAATCATTTCTTGTAGCTCCACGATATTTCTCAATGATGCGTTTGGGGATTTCCAAAAGACGGACGTTGGAGGCAACATCTGATTTCTTTCTCCTGCTGATTATCCATTGGTGTCCATCAAAGAAAGACTGGATATTGCTCCATTTCAGTTTCTTAATGTCTATGTAAGAAAGCCCTGTGAAGCAACTGAAAATAAAAAGGTCTTTTACAAGTTCATATCGAGGCTTAGATGGTTTCAGGAGCATTAAGGTTTCTACATCCTCTTTTAAAAGGTAGCTGCGGTCGGTTTCTTCCATACTGATTTCATAATCCTCAAAAGGATTATCCCGTATCAAGCCTTTTTTAATAGCCAATTCTGCCAAAGCAATAACTGGCATTGTGTAAACCCAAACCGTATTATGGGTACATTCCTTATCAATGCGAAGAAAGAAATCAAACTCACGAATAAAATCAGAAGTGAGTTCCCGGAAAGCCATATCGTCCCGATGGTAACGCTCCCTTATAAATTCGCTAAGATGGTTGTAAACAGTGTTGTATTTGCTATACGTGCTTTGAGAGCGTTTTCCCTTAGCGACCATTTTTTCAAAGTCTTCATTTTGGTCTTTAAAGACTTTTAGTACGGCATCGTCCATTACACCAACACCCAAAAACGAGAGCTTTACTTTCTGTGCGGTCGCAAAACCCTCGTGCTTCAGCATATCTTCGTAAATCTTGTCGATACGACCCCGTACGTTATCCAGCTTTTGGTTAATGTTCAAAGCGGTGGCACTCTTGCCCTCAACTCTTCCGTATTTTAAATCCCAATTTTTCGGGTTAATTTCTAACTTTGTTCCCAAAGTTTTAGCTGTTCCATCAATGGTAATACGTGCCATAATCGGTGCATTACCGTTCTTTTTCAGTTCGTTCTTTTTCAGGTAGAAAAGCAGTTTGAACGTGGACTTTTTTGTCTGTTCCATAACTCAAATGTTTAATGTTTAAAATTAAATTACATTGAGTTACAAGGGAATGTAAAAAAGGGTGCAAAAGACTGAAATATAAACAGTTAAGCTATGTAGTTACCTTTATCAATCGGTAACGAATTAGTAACCTAACCTTGTGTTTTCAAGCCCAAAACCTATCAGACACCGAGTTCCAAACTAAGACTACTGTTTTATAAAGCATTGTATAGCAACGGGTTTAATCGTTTTGCTTATTTTTGCTTTTTACTAATCTTTTTAAAAGAAAAAACTATGAGATCTATTTGGAATGGTACAATAAGTTTTGGTTTAGTTTCTATACCCGTAAAACTATTTTCAGGATCTGAAGATAGAAAATTAGATCTTGATATGCTAGACAAGCACGATAATCAACGTATTAGATATAAACGTGTGAATGAGAAGACCGGGAAAGAAGTGGTTTGGGGCGACATCGTAAAAGGGTTTAAGAAAGATGACAGTTATGTGATTTTAGAAAATGAGGATTTTGAGAAAGCCAATTTAAAAAAGAGCAAAACTATAGATATTGAAGAATTTGTAAATCAAGATGATGTAGCTGATGTTCTATTCAAAAAGCCTTATTTTCTCGAGCCTCAGAAAGAAGGAAGTAAATCGTACAACTTACTGCGGGATGCCTTGAAAAAAACGAACAAGTTAGGGGTAGGTACTTTTGTAATGAGACAGAAAGAGCATTTAAGTTTAATAGGTCATTATAAAGATGCTTTAGTACTTCACGTAATTCGCTTTACCGATGAGATTCGCGATCCTTCAGAATTAAAACTTTCTAAAACCAAAGTGACTAAAAAGGAAGTTGATATGGCTATTTCACTTATAGAAAATTATTCTGAAAAATTTAATTTATCAAAATACAAGGATGTTTATAATGATCAGCTTATGAAAATTATAAATGATAAAGCTAAAGGGAAAACGACAAAAGTAGAAGAGGTAAATGTAGAACCTACCGATGCAAAAGATTTGATGGCGCAATTAAAAGCAAGTTTAGAAGCGCGTAAGAAGAAAAAAGCTTCTTAAACTATGAGTCTTCAGAAGTATAACGATAAGCGTGATTTTAAAAGCACACCCGAACCTTCTGGTCAACTAGATGCGACAAATAGCAATCGATTTGTAATACAGGTTCATAAAGCTACCCGATTACACTTTGATTTAAGGTTAGAATTAAATGGGGTTTTAAAGAGTTGGGCGATACCTAAAGGCCCTTCATTAAGCACAAAAGATAAACGACTCGCGATACAAACAGAAGATCACCCTGTATCATATTTAAATTTTGAAGGAGTGATTCCTAAGGGTAATTATGGAGCTGGTAAAATGCAGATTTGGGATTCTGGTACATTTGAAATTCTGAATGATACAAAGAAGAGTGATCCTGAAGCTTTATTTAAAAGTGGGGATTTAAAAATTAAATTCTCTGGTGACAAGATACGAGGAGATTTTGCTCTGGTAAGAATAGTAAACTCTAAGTCTACAAATCAATGGTTGCTCATTAAAAAGCAAGATGCTTTCTCCACTTCTCTGGATTATGATATTGATTTGCCAGATTTTGCATTACCTAAAGCAAAGTCTGAAGCTTCTCAACCTAAGATAAAAATTGACCAAGTAATAAAACCTATGTTGGCAACACCAACAAAGGAAATATTTAATAATCCTAATTGGATTTATGAGATTAAATGGGATGGATATCGCTTAATATCTCACGTGAATGAGGGAAAAGTAACTCTACAATCTAGAAATGGTCAGGAATACACTAGTAAATTTGATTTAATTGCTGAAGAATTAAAAGGCCTTTCACAGAACGTTATTTTGGATGGGGAAGTCGTTATTCTTGAAGAAAATGGATTGCCAAATTTCCAAAAATTGCAGAATTATGAAGCTGGTGTCACTAAAGGGGTGCTGAGATACTATGTTTTTGATGTGATTTATCTGAATGGGTATGATATGCAAAAGCTTCCTCTTATAAATCGTAAAAGTCTCTTACCCGAAATTTTAGAAGGATTAGAATACTGTAAATACTGTGACCACGTCGAAGGTATGGGTACGATGTTTTACAATCAAGCTATCGAAAGTGGGCTTGAAGGGGTAATTGCCAAAAAGAAAGATAGCCTGTATTATCCCGGAATACGTTTTGAACACTGGTTGAAGATTAAAAATATTGAAAGTGATGAATTTCTAATTTGTGGCTACACCACGCCAACTAATAAACACGATCACTTTGGGTCTTTAATATTAGGTAATTATGTAGATGATAAACTCACCTATGCAGGTAATTGCGGTACTGGTTTTTCAAATGAAATGAAAAAGGATTTGCTTGCAAAATTTAATGAATTTGAAACTACAGAAAGCCCTTTTTCAGAAAAGATAACCTTAAAAGGTAGAAAACCACACTGGATGCTTCCGAAGCTGATATGTGAAGTAAAATTTATGGAACAAACCGAAAATGGCTTGTTGCGACATCCTGTATTTAAAGGCTTACGTATTGATAAAGAATTAAAGAAAATCGATTCCTCATCTCCGACAAAAGAAGTTAAAACAAATATTGATACATCAACTATATCATCAGATTCAGTTCTTAATATCAACAGTACTTCAGTTTCCATAACAAATATTGAAAAAATTTATTGGCCGGAAATGGGTTATATGAAATATGATTTGATCGATTACTATTTAAATATTTCAGATTTTATTTTACCCTATCTAGTTAACCGACCTCAAAATTTACATAGACATCCTAACGGAATTAAAGAGTCGGGATTTTACCAAAAAGATAATGAGTACTTGCCAGATTGGATAGAAAGTTACTCGATCTATTCTAAGTCTGCAGATCGAGACATTAATTATTTGCTCTGTCAAAATGAACAAACGCTTATTTATATGGCTAATTTGGGCTGTATCGAACTCAATCCCTGGAATTCAAAAATCACTTCTTTAGACAGTCCAGATTATGGAATAATTGATTTGGATCCTTCTTCTAAAAATACTTTTGAAGAAGTTATCGAAGTGGCTCAAGCGGTAAAAGAAGTTCTTACTAAAGCGGGGATTGCTGGTTATTGCAAGACTTCCGGATCTACCGGTTTGCATATTTATATTCCAATGGGTGGGGATTACTCCTATGAAGAAGTTCGTAATTTTATAAAATTACTCTGTATATACGTACATCAATTGCTTCCAGAAATTACAAGTATGGAGCGTAATTTAAAAAAACGCGGAGCAAAAATATATTTAGATTACTTACAGAATAGGAGAGGGCAGACACTCGCTGCAGCATATTGTGTGAGACCAAAAAAATATGCTACGGTTTCTACTCCTTTAAAATGGAACGAGGTAACGCAAGGTTTAAAAATTAAAGATTTTACTATTAAAACAACTCCAGAACGCTTACAAGATTATGGTGATTTGTTCATAAACGTTTTAAAGGAAGGAATAGATATGGAATCTGCCCTGCAAAAACTTGAAAGTTGAAAGAAGATTTTAAAACAAACAAAAGGGCTTCAATAACTTGAGGCCCTTTTGTTTAACTAAATTTTGAATGCTTTAAACTCCCCAAAAATTAAGCAGAGCCTTAGCTGTAGGACCTGCAGATAATGGATTCTGACCAGTGATGAGCAAACCATCTGTCTCAATATGCGATAAAAACGGTACTGTTGCCGTTTTATAAACAGCTCCCAATTCTTTAAGTCGATCCTCCAGATTATAGGGAATATTGTTAGATCGTAATGCAAGTTTTTCTTCCGTATTTGAGAAAGCAGTAACCTTCTTATTCGCTAGTATAGCGGGATCAAGTTCGGCTGCTTTAAGTAGAGCTGCGGGACCGTGACAAACTGCCGCTACAGGTTTTCCACTATTTATAAAATCTACGATTAGTTTTCCGCTCAACTCATTTGAAGCTAAGTCAAACATAGGACCGTGACCACCGGGAAAGAATACTGCATCAAAATCTTCAGCGGCTACGCTTTCAAGTTTTAAGGTTGTATTCAAAGCAATTTGAGCTACTGTGTCATTTTTAAAACGTTTGTTAGACTGCGTAATATTTTCAGTAAGCTGACTCATTTCATCGATTGGTGGTTTTCCTCCCAATGGGCTAGCAAGAGTTATTTCACATCCTGCATCTACAAATTCATAATAAGGATCTGTAAATTCGCCAATCCATAAGCCCGTCTTTGATTTAGTATTTATTAACTCTTCGTGAGAAGTGAGAATCATTAAAATTTTCTTTGCTCTCATTGGTTGTAAGTATTTAAATATTCTTTGATATTAGAATTCGGTTGACCATTAAAAATAATCCCAATTTTAGTTTTCTCAAGAAGTAGTAAAGCTAATTTTCTGCTAAAATTTCTTGTAGGTTCAGTTTTTGAAGTGATCGTTATATACTTTTTTAGCCGCATTAAAACCACACATTCCGTGAACTCCTCCGCCAGGAGGTGTAGATGAAGAGCAAATATATACTTGATCGTTAGATGTTTTATATGGCGAGACTTTTACAATCGGGCGTGTAAACAATTGAGTGATATCCTGCTTTCCACCATTTATATCGCCTCCTATAATATTGGGATTAAAACGCTCTAATTGCTTTGTGTTTTTAGTACTTCTTGCCAAAATAATTTTCTTAAATCCCGGAGCAGCTTTTTCAATCTGATCTTCAATTACTGAAGTCATATCTGTTGTATCTCCATTAGGAACGTGGCAGTATGCCCAGGCAGTATGCTTATTTTCTGGAGCTCTAGTTTTATCAAAAACTGTATGTTGTGCAATTAAAATATAAGGTGTTTGAGATATTTCACCTTTATGCGTAAGTGCTTCAGAATCTTTAATTTCTTCAGGAGTAAATCCTATGTGAATAGTCCCAGCTTTACGACATTTTTCATTTGTAAATGGAATAGGTTCATCTAGCGCCCAATCAATTTTAAATATCCCAGGACCGTAGTTATAGTTGCTTAGTCTATCTCTGTATGTGGAACTCAGTGCTGTGTTTTTAATTTCAAGTAGCTGTTTTGGGGTTAAATCAAAAACAAAGGAACAGGACTGTGGTAATAATTTGATGTCTGTAACCTTGTGATTCAATATGAGTTTTCCACCGATTGATTCATAATAAGAAATAAGTGCATCTACTAAAGAACTTGCACCTCCTTTAGGAAACGGCCAATTGTATTTATGCGCCATAACGCTTAAAACTAAACCAAATGAACTGGAAGCCCAGACATCTATAGGTAAAGTTGAATGCGCAGCGGCACCGTAGAAAAAGGCTCTGGTTTTTTCATTTTCAAAATAATGTTCGCCAAGTTGTTCTGCAGATTGAATAGCTTTAAGTCCAAATCGTACAAAATCAAATGGATGTGATGGGATAGTTAGCGGACCTAGTAAATCTGATGAAATGGCTTCCCAATTTGACGTTATCTTACTGAATAATGTTAGATATGAATCTTTATCTATTTCAAGTTGGGAAGCTGTTTTTTCTACATCTGTATATGCTGCTAAAGCGCTTCCATCTAAAAATGGATGCGCATAAGGAATTTCTGGAAATACCCATTCTAAACCAAATTTTTTTAAGGGTAAGGTTTTAAAAAATGGAGATGCATATGCCATAGGGTGGATTGCAGAACCGGTATCATGTTTATATCCCGGTAATGTTAAAGCTTCGGTTTTTGTAGATCCTCCGGCAGTTGAGGAGTCCTCATAAATAACCGTGTTTAACCCTTTCTGCTGCAGATAAATGGCTGCACTTATACCATTAATTCCACTTCCTATAATTATGCTATCATATTTCTCCATTAAGGCAAATCGTTTTCGTTAATTCCTTGTAAATACTGTTTAAATGTCATAACACCGTGTTTATCTCCAATCATATCATGGGTAGTTATATATTTAAAAAAATTGATCTTATCGTAAAAATTCTTATCAAAAAATCGTGGTAAGAAAGCACCGATATCTGCTATTGTCTTTGGTATTTTGACAATTTTGGCACCAAAACGATCTTGAATCATTTCGGCCATTTCAAATCTGGTATGAATTTCAGGACCGCCAATAAGCTGTACACCTGTAGTTCTATTTTTTAATGTAGTAATGACCACCTCTGCCATATCATCTTGTGAAATACTATTTGTTCTTGCTTCACCATCCCCAATTATAGGAATCATATTTCGTTTTGCCATTATGGCAAGGTCATGAAGACCAGAAAACATACCCACAGGTCTTAAAATACAATGCGGAATTTCAGTTTCTGTTAATTTATCTTCAAATTTTTTATGATTTTTAGGAATTGCAAAATCATCATTGTGACCAGCTTCTTTTATAGAAACATAAATATAGTATGGAACCTTATTTTTTAGCGCATCTAAAAGTACTTCAGAATTACCTACATGATCAACCTCATTAAATGTGTCTGGAGAACTTGTAAATAAGCTTACGCTCTTTCCCATACCTGAAATTACAGCGTCCACTCCTAATGTTATATCTTTTATCTCCTCAGGATTGTTTGCCGGGTCTACAACCCAAATATCATTTGTATAGGGCAACAGTTTAGCCATTCCCTCTTGTGAGCTCGTTTGCGCTCTAAAAGGAATTAAGTCTCTTTTTAGTCGTTTTGCTATTTCCAGCCCCAAAGCACCAGAAGCACCTAATAATAATACACTCGAATTCATAATTTTTTTTATTTAAAATTACACAAGTGGAGAGTAGTTCTATTTATAATTATCTATAATTAACTCTAATTTAATAGGGGAGGGAATGATTACGAACTGCAAGCGCTATTCTGTATTTAGATTAGTTATTCAATATTCTAAACTTCAAATTTTCAAATCATTACTGGTTATTGTATTAAAGATTTGAAAATTAGATATATAAATATTAGCTTTAAAGATATAGCTATAAAGAAATAATTGAATATTGTAATACTAGTAAATTAAAATGCTGACAATAAGGTAATTATATTTAAAATAGAATTACTAAACATTATTTGTCTAGTAATTATTACCCCATTAATTATAATTAATAATGTTTCTTACATAATTATAAATGAGTTGGATGTAATTGTTCCCCGCAAATGCTTTTAACTTATATAGTATTCAAACCCAGCATAGAACATGTTTATATGATTGATAATTACACTATATGTACCAGATAGAAGAGCGGGAAGTAAAACGTCTTAAGTGCGTAAGTTCATACAGATCTGTGAATGATTCAACAAAGCAGGACTTTGATCAGATAGCCCGAGTAGCGGCAATACTGGCAGATATGCCATCTGTACTGATAAGTTTCATGGATGTCACACACCATACATTTATATCTAATTATGGAATTAATCTAAAAGAAATACCGCGCGAAGAGGCTTTTTGCGAACACTTATTAAAAAACCACAAAAATCCTTTAATAGTAGAAAATGCACATCTAGACGAGCGGTTTGTGAATAATCCTTATGTATTAGGTTATCCATTTATTACATTTTATGCAGGGTTTCCTATCATCACTCATGATGATTATGTACTAGGAACACTCTGTGTAATTGATCATAAACCCAGAGAAATCTCACAACAGCAAATAGATGGTTTAAGCCTACTGGCTAATCAAATTTTACAAATTTTTGAATTACAAAAGAAAAGTCATGATCTCGAATTAAGTAAAGCCCAGTATAAACACAAATCGGAGCGCTTTTCTAATATTATAGAAGCCTCTAATGTAGGTACGTGGGAATGGGATTTAAATTCTGGAAATGTCCATTTTAATGATAAACTGGCTGAAATGCTGGGATACGATCTTTATGAAATGCAACCGGAAACGAAAGATTCATTCACAGCACGGGTGCATAAAAACGATGTTGAGCTATTTGAAAAGACATTAACAGCCTATTTTGATGGGGAAACAGATTTTTATACTTGTGAATATCGTTTATGCGATAAAAATGGGGGATGGGTTTGGATCCTAGATAGAGGGAGAACAGTAACTTGGAATTCTGATGGAACTCCTAAATTAATGTTTGGGACTCACGCTGATATTACACAGCGTAAAGTAGACTCGAGAAAGCTTGCAAATACTAATAAGCGATTAAAGATTGCGCAGAAAATCGCAAAACTTGGTTACTGGGAACTGAATCGTCTTACAAATAAAGAGTTTTGGTCGAATCAGATATTTGAAATATGGAGTATTAATCCGAGAGTGCAAAGCTTCAATTTCACGTATTTAATTAGTACGGTTCATCCGGATGATGTAGATCAATTTAAAGCGAAATTTCAGACAGAATCTTCAACTTCTGAGTCCTCATTTCATTTTAGAATACTAGTGGACGGTAAGATTAAGTGGATACGATGCAGTAAAACCTTTAAATTATTTAATCCGGCGCATATTGAGGGAACTTTTCAAGATATTACATCTCAAAAATTACTTAAGCTTTCATTAGTAGAATCTGAAAAAAGATATAGTGATTTATTTCAATTGATGCCTATTCCATCATTTGTATATAATCTGGAAACTCTTGAAATAACTGAGGTTAATCTTGCTGCAGAGAAAGATTATGGATTTACAAGAGAGGAATTCTTATCGATGACACTCAAGGATTTAAGACCACAAGATGATATTCAAATTTTAATGGATGCCGTAAATCGGACCAAAAAGGAGATCGGACTTCAAAAAATAGGAGTTTATCGCCACAAGCGTAAGGATGCCTCAGAATTTAAGGTAGAAATTCACAGTAATCAACTGCACGGAAGTAAGAATTTCTCACGTGTAGTAATGGCTGTAAATATATCTGATACGCTCAATTATATTAAGCAAATAGAGGATAGAAATGCTCGTCTTCAGGAAATTTCGCACGTACAGTCGCATGTGGTACGAGCACCATTAGCAAAAATGATGGGTATTATAGGCCTTATTAATGAAGACTTTGATTTAGATACTGAAGAAAATAAAATGTTTCTTACGGAGATCCTTGAATCCGCTAAAGAGTTAGATAAAATTATACGTTCCATATCAAATAAAGCATCTCAATTAAATAGTTAATACCCTTTATGGAACAGGAAGTATTTATAATAGATGATGACAAAGTTATATGCAAGGTTCATCAATATTTAATCGCCCATGTTCTTAAAACGGTGACTTCTATCTTCGTAGATGCTGCTGAAGCTCTTGATGTTATTCAAAAAAAATCTTTTTCTAAAGGCTATTTGATTTACCTTGATATTAATATGCCTGAGTTAAATGGATGGGAATTTATTAAACAACTGGAAAGATTAAAGAATCCGGAAAGATTCGTTATTATACTGGTAACATCATCTGTAGATGTTGCAGACAAATGGAAAGCTAGTCAGTTTGAATGCGTTAAAGGCTATGTAGAAAAACCACTTACAAAAGCGAAGTTGATTAATCTTAATTGGTAGTGTTTCTATTCCTGCTTATAATTATAGGAAATATTTAAGACTGACTAATCTTATAATTAAGTACCTTAAACTGATTCAATTTAAATTAATTATTAATCGTAAATAAATTAGTTATGAGTAAGGATAGTAAAGAATCTAAAAACGATAAAAAAGAAGATAAACAAAGTATTGATAAAGGTCCTTTAAAGGATAAGCATGTTAATCAATACGGAGAGAAAAACAAAGATAAGAAGCGAGGAGCTTAAATTTTTGAGAAAAAAAAGGGCTACCATTTGGTAGCCCTTTTTCATTATTAAATGTTTAAACTGGAATACTAGAAGCTTTTTCCATTCGATCCCAATTTCTGTGTTTTGCCATAGCATCCACAAATTCTTGAGGTTGTTTAGCGTTTACAAATAAAGCTTTATCATCATTATAATCTTTGATGTAGCTATTTTTAAGTAAATCTTCAGCCTCATTACATACTGCAATGGCTTTACAGTGTTTGAAAGCCTCGCTTATAAATTTGCTAAACTTTCCGTTCTTAAGCAGGGCATCCACAGATTTTTTACCACCAGGCACAAAAACAGCATCAAATAATACACTTTCAGTAGTCATAATTGCTGCTGCAACTTTATGCTCCATATTTTCATCACATTTAATGGTACCGCCGTGTGGAGCAATAATTTTAACCATCGCACCTTCTTTTTCCAGAATATCTTTATACGGTTTAAAATCACTCATTGAAAAGCCATCTCCTGCAAGTACAGCCACTTTACGTGTAGCAATGCTATTGAATTTAGTATGTGCTTGACTTAAAGCTTTATCAGATTTTAAATATTCTTTCTTAGGAATAGGCTGAAACTTTTCTACTTCAGCATCAGCACCTATAGCTTGATTGACAGGCTCTTCGATACTATCAGGAATTTCCATACCTAAACCTTTAGCGACTTTGTTTGCAAGGCTAGTATCAATATTATTAATAATCCATAACATACGTTCCTTAATATAACTATGCTCACATTTGCCTAATTCAAACGTGTAGGCATCTACTACATGCTCTTGTTCCCAAGGTGCTAAACTTCTATAAAATAGGGCAGGTTGTGAATAGTGATCACTAAAGCTTTCACTTCTAGATCGTATTTTACGCGCATCAATACGCTCTTCATATGATGTGAATGCACCATCAGCCATTTTAGCAAGATGCGGACAACCCATTGTCAAGGAATTTGGGAAATATGCTGTTTGTCCTTTAGGAATTTCAGTTTGCATGTGCCCATCACGCTGATTATTGTGTGTAGGAACAATAGGTTTATTGATAGGTATCTGGTGGAAATTTGGACTTCCCAAACGTGATAACTGTGTATCTCTATAAGAGAATAGACGCCCTTGTAATAAGGGATCATTTGTAAAATCTATTCCTGGCACAATATGACCTGGTAAGAATGCAACTTGTTCAGTTTCTGCAAAGAAATTTTCTGGATTTCTATTTAATGTCATCTTACCAATAATTTCTACCGGTACCATCTCTTCTGGAATTAGTTTTGTAGGATCTAAAAGATCAAAATCAAACTTGTGCTCATCTTCTTCAGCTACAACTTGAATACCAAATTCCCACTCCGGATATTGGCCTGCTTCAATAGCGTCCCATAAATCTCTTCTGTGGAAATCAGAATCTGCACCATTTATTTTTACAGCTTCATCCCAAGTAACAGAATGAACACCTAATACCGGTTTCCAATGAAATTTTACAAAATGGGATTTCCCCTCTTTATTTATAAAGCGAAATGTGTGAATTCCAAAGCCTTCCATCATACGATAACTACGAGGAATTGCGCGATCACTCATAACCCAAATATGATTATGAAGTGTTTCTGTAGCGCGAGAAACAAAATCATAGAATGTATCGTGAGCAGATGCAGCTTGTGGGATTTCTCTGTGTGGTTCTGGTTTTACGGAATGGATCAAATCCGGAAATTTCATCGCATCCTGTATAAAAAATATTGGCATATTGTTACCTACAAGATCCCAGGTTCCTTCTTCATTATAAAATTTTACTGCAAAGCCACGTACATCGCGGGCAAGATCTGGAGAACCTTTAGACCCAGCTACAGTTGAAAATCGCACAAATACTGGCGTCTTTCTTTTAGTATCTGTAAAAAGACCTGCCTTTGTATAATTTTCTATACTCTTATAAAGTTCGAAATATCCGTGTGCGGCACTTCCTCGTGCGTGTACAATACGTTCTGGAATACGCTCGTGATCAAAGCTTGTGATTTTTTCACGCAATAAAAAATCCTCTAAAAGAGTTGCTCCGCGTTCACCAGATTTTAGAGAATTATTAGTATCGTTTACTTTTAGACCTTGATTTGTTGTTAGGGTTTTGTCCTTAGGATCTTTATAATGGGATGATAATTGGTCGATTTTTTTTGAAGTTGATTCTTCATTTGTTTTATTCGCCATAACATTGAATAGGTTGATTAATAACTTTAAAATTACTATTGCAAAAAATCAATTATTCAAAATAAAGGTTAAATTATTTTCACTGATAGATTAAAATTATCTTAAATGATAATATTAAAACCAGATTTTATAGGAATTAAACATATCTCATATGACTTTAAGTATTTGAAAATTATTAATATATAATTTCAACGCAGATTTTAATTCGACATCTTTACAAACTACTAGATTAAATGTATTATTACAAATAATAATTATTTTTAAAATTATTCAGTTTTAAAATCATCAAATGTATAATGTTCTTTTCTTCCTAAAACTGAAAGGTTTTGAGCTCTCTTAAATAGATGTGCTTCAGTTTCAAAAAAGTGCATCATATAGCCTGCTGTATTTACAAAAATGATAGTATCTCCAATTTCTGGTAATTGAGGAAGTTCAATTTTTCTCTTTAAAAGAATATCACGTTCTAAACAATAAGCTCCTGTAAAATACACTTCAACTGGTTCAGCGTTTTTAATCGGGTTATTGTAACTCACAAACGGATCGAGTAAAAAATCTGCACTCGAACTTTTCATTTGGGACATATTCATCTCTAAACCAATGAGGTGATTTCCACGCGCATCAACTTTGCGATGTGCAACTCGAGCCGCAGTAATTCCAACCTGGTTGAGTAAACTTCTTCCCGGTTCTAGTCTTAATTCAATATTTAATTGCTCTAATCTTTGATATACAGCTTTACTTGAATCATTTGTAGTATCTAATATTTCTTTAAGAAAACTGGCTTTGGAGTTTTCATTATAATAGGGGTATGTTGCCAAGTCACCTTCTATTTGTCCGTTTCTATTTGTATAACCTAAACCATCATTATTATAAGTAAGTGGTTCGCGGTTTTCTAAAACGGCATCTTGAAGCTCTGTTTTAAATAGATTCCATTCATTTTGATGTCTTAAATAATTCATCAAAATTCCGCCGCCAATATCTATAAATTTAAATGAGGTTTTTGAAGAGTTAAGGTTTTCAATTAAGTCTAATGTTTGATGTATTGATTCACCACGCTGTGAAGTGCTGTAACCATCTAAATGAAAATGGAACCCTTCAATATTAAACAAATGCTCGTTGGCTTCTGTAAAATAGTTTTGCAATAGATTTTCGATATCATCAATGTCAAAACCAAAGCGACTCAAAAGTTTGTTGCCTTCATAGTAAAACCCAGAAATACGAATTCCTATTTTAGCTTTAATATTATTTTCTCTTGCAATTTGTGCAACTTGATTCAGTTCGTCCTGATTATCAATCACCAGTAGGACCTTATTTTTAATGGCAAGCTCTAGTAGTTTTCTGCTCTTTATTGCGGCAGTGGATATGAGTTTATCTGATGATACCTGAAGATCAATACATTGTTTTAATTCTTCATAGCTAGCAGTATCTACACCGATTCCATTTGCGACTGCAGCGGTTATAAGATTCTGAAATTTATTTGCTTTACGTGCAAAGAATATTTTGCTATTAAAATTATAGGTTGCTAAAATTTCCTGATACTCATTTATATTACGGGAGAAGGCATCTAAGCTGTGTATGTTTATAGGCGATTCATAAGAATTAAAAAGGGATTCCTGAAGTTCATAATTATTGATAAACTTGAACATCCACTCTGAAGTAATAGGTTCTAACTTGGGTAATTTAGTATTCATTTGTAGCGGTTAACCGGTTCGTATTTTTTAAAATTAATAAGGCTGTATTCTGCGCCCATTGCGTTACAGTATCATTGTGTTTTCTGGATAGCGTATCATTATCAAACAGAATATTTTCTGTGGGTGTGCCGTAGCAGACAATATCTTTATTTATGGTATCATTCGGATTTATAATACTGCCATCTGCAGTGCACCTTAGTTCGTTATAATCTACTGATTTCTCCTCTACTGAAAAGAGTCCGTCAGAAGAGTTATTAAAAATAACTGGAGCCTCTTTTGAAAATCCTCTTGGCAATCTCGAATCTACAAGATAATCAACCTCTATAGTTTCAGTATTAGAACTAAAGATAAACTTCTCATTTTCTTTTTTTATAATCGGACTTTTGACAAATGTAAAATCTAAAATTCCAGCGTTATGAAGTGCAATCATTTTTTCAATATTTTGCACAGGTGGACCGTAGGAGATACGATTGAATAATCCGAAATAGCTTTTTTGAAAGAAATTCTTAGAGTCTGGTGTTAGACGATTAGAACTATACAAATAATTAAAATCATCAGATATAAAACGCCATGCCGCTGCCGCTGCCATATATGGGCTAGTAGGATTCGAATTTTCGATTATCCAAAATTTCCAGTATTTTATAACGCTGAAATCACTATTTATTCCTTCAATCTGGTGAGGATTATATAATTCATTAACCGAAAATGGTTTAACCTCAGGATTTTCTTTGTGAAAAACATGAATTCTTTTTTGATATTCATCGAAAGAGATATCAGGGTCAATAGAGATATTTTTATTTTTAAATAATTGAAAATAAAAGGACGCAATAATATCCTGTTCTATTATAGGTAATAGTGCAGATTCAAAATCAAATATAGTGGTAGTGTTTTTAATTCCGGTAACAAAGCGTTTAAAGTAAAAACTGATTTGTTTTTGTTTCGTGGTATGGCTTCCGCGAGGTATAATAGGAATACCAGACCTGGAAAATGGAAGGATGTATTTAGGTTCTAAACCACTTTTGTAATACATCAACTGTTGTTCATCAACTTTTTTGAAGTATCCAGATCGGCCTTCGGTAAGTCCTAAAATAGTATCAATAGCAGTTAAGCCCAGACCTTTACAACTTACTACAGCTTGCGATTTTATACCTTTTAGTTTTTCAGAAAAAGGATATACAAATGGAATTGTAGCATCTGTAGAATCGTCCGTAGTTTTTTTACTTATGATACTTGGGGAATGACCGGTTGTAATTAAAAGTTTATCTACAATAACCTCCATTCCAAGTGATTTAGCATCTATACGATATCTAGATTCTATTTTGTGAATTGCATCTACGCGGGCAACATAGGTATATATTTTGATTGAAGGTATAGCAACATCCTTTAACTTATTAAAGAAACAGCTTAGATAGGCGCCTACCTCTTTACGTGGAGCAATTTGAGAATTTTCATAATCTTCAGAATTACCGGTGCGTTTAGAAATATAGGAAGTAAATGAAGGTATAGTTACTAACGCAGGTGGATCTGAAGCGGGAGCACAGGATATAAACTGATTGGGATAATTCATCAATAAATAATCAGGTTGATTTACATCGTAAACCCACCCTGTGGCAAATGCTTCAGACTCATTAAATAGATGAATATTTACATCAGATGATATGTTGTACTTTTTTAAAAATGCCAGAATGCGTTCAAAACCATAAAAACCTTTAGGTCCAAACCCAATTATTGCTATATTGAAAGCTTCCGATGGCATTATTTTAATTTTTTAGCTACCCATTCTTCATTATAAATAGTTTCCAGATACCGCTCTCCGCGATCGCAAAGAATTAAAACACATTTTGAGTTTTTTGGTAATTCAGGTACTCGTTTTAAAAACGCTGTAGTAACAGCACCAGAAGAACCTCCGGCTAATATACTTTCTGTTTCCAATAATTTTTTACATCCCATTACACATTCCATATCAGAAATATGCATTACATCATAAATAGAAGATTTATCTAAAAATTGTGAAGGTAAACCTGCACCGTGTCCGGGAATAAAACGCTCTTTGGGTTTATTACCAAAAATAACGCTACCCTGTGCATCAACAGCGATTAATTTTGTTGAGAGATTTTTCTCTTGAATATATGATGCGCAACCCATTAAAGTTCCGCAAGTGCTAGTTGCTGAAAAAACGTAATCTGCGCCGGGCAAACTAGAAGCAATTTCAGACATCGTTACATAATGTGCTTTTGGGTTTGCTTTATTTCCATATTGATTTGTCCATACCGCATTATCGAGTGTATCTACCAATTCTTGCACGCGATCCAGACGAGCACCTAAATAACCACCTTCATCATTGGGTTTATTGACTATATCAACTTTTACACCATAAGCGTTTAAGATTTTTAGAGTATGCTTGTTAGCTTTAGGGTCAACTACAATTATTAACGGAATATTGTAATATCTACAAACTTGTGCTAATCCTATAGCCATGTTACCGCTACTACTTTCAATAAGGGTAGTGCTAGGAGTTATATCACCTTTCTTAATGCCTTCTTCTATAATACTTAAAGAGGTTCGGTCTTTGATACTACCGCCGGGATTTGCCATTTCTAATTTACCATATACATCAATTCCTGTTAGGGCAGACAGTTGTTTGAGATGTACAAGAGGTGTATTTCCAACAGTATTTAAAATAGAGTCGAACTGTGTAGGACTAGATTTTACTGGAGAAGTGAGAGTCGCATTCATAGTAGTAATACGTGTTTATAAATAGCTTGGTTGATTCAATCTCAAATCTATATTATTATAAATTCTGCCTTATTTACAATAACAATATTTAACAAGATGTAGTTAAATATTTTAGAAATTAAAGAACGATCTATGGTTTAACCCCGCGCAATACTTTATTTTGAGCAACAACTAACAATTTATTCTTACAACTATGGAAACCTGGACATTTGCTTCTGCCTCAATCATTGTAAAAGTACTTATATCGATACTAGTCATATTTTCAGTAATTATTCTAATAACTCGAATAAGCGGTCTGCGCACATTTGCCAAAATGTCGAGTTTCGATTTTGCATCTACGATTGCTATAGGATCGATATTAGCATCGGTGGTATTGAATACAAATCAATCTCTCCTTAAAGGAAGTATAGCTCTAGGAGGTATAGTCTTATTTCAGACGTTTTTTTCTTATGTAACTAGAAAGTCAAAAAGACTGGATTCTTTATTTACAAATTCACCCGTTATGTTGATGTATGAGGGTAAAATATTATATGAAAACCTTGATAAAACAAATGTAGGTGAAGATGATTTAATAGCAAAATTAAGAGAATCCAATGCCCTTAAATTTTCTGAAGTTAGAGCGGTAATTCTTGAGTCTACCGGAGATATGTCTGTCCTACACAGTTCTGAGACTACAGAACTAGACGCTAAAGTATTACAAGGGGTAAAGGGTATTCCAGACTACGTAAATTTGTAGTGAGTTTTTAAAAAAAATAAAGCCCTAACTTTTTTGAAAAGTCAGGGCTTTATTTTTTATAATTTCGTTGCTAGTTCAGCAATCTTGACTATTACCTCTGTAGCTTTTATCATACTTTCGACAGGAACATATTCAAATCTTCCGTGAAAATTATGACCACCGGCAAATATATTAGGGCAAGGTAAACCCATAAATGAAAGTTGAGAACCATCTGTACCACCACGAATTGGTTTTATTAATGGTTTAACACCTATTGCTCGCATAGCATCTTCAGCTAAATCTACAATATGCATAACGGGCTCAATTTTCTCGCGCATATTAAAATATTGATCTTTAATTTCAATACTTATAAGCTCTAAGCCATACTGACTATTAATTTCTACAGCCAGATTGTGTAGAACTTCTTTTCTAGCTTCAAAATGCCCGCTATCGTGATCTCTAATGATATACTCTAGTACAGTTTGCTCTACATCTCCTGTTATGCCATTTAAATGGAAAAAACCTTCCCGATCAGAAGTATGCTCCGGAGTTTCTAAACGTGGTAGCGAATTGATAAAATCTTGAGCAATATAAATGCTGTTAATCATTTTACCTTTTGCATAACCTGGATGCACACTTTTTCCTTTTACAAAAACTTTTACCCCAGCCGCATTAAAATTTTCAAACTCTAGTTCGCCAATCTGACTTCCATCCATAGTGTAGGCCCAAGCAGCACCAAACTTCTCAACATCAAATTTATGTGCGCCACGACCTATTTCTTCATCGGGTGTGAATCCCACGCGTATAGTTCCGTGTTCAATTTGCGGATTATTTTTAAGATATTTTACAGCTTCCATTATTTCGGTAATACCTGCTTTATCGTCTGCACCTAATAGTGTAGTTCCATCTGTCGTGATCAATGTTTGACCTTCATATTGCAATAAATCATCAAAATCGCCCGGTGATAAAACTATATCTAAATCGGCATTTAACACGATATCTTTTCCGTCGTAATTTTCTACAATTAACGGATTAACATTAGTTCCTGTAAAATCTGGTGTAGTATCATAATGCGCAATAAAGCCAATGGTAGGTACAATAGCCGAAGTTGTTGATGGCAGAGTAGCCATAATGTAGCCATTTTCATCAATGGAGGCGTCAGAAAGGCCCATATCTAACAATTCCTGATGCAGTTTATTTGCAAGATCCCATTGCTTGGATGTACTGGGTGTACTCAGACTATTTTCATCACTTTGTGTGTCTATAGTCACATAACTCAAAAATCTATTTACTAGTGCGTCTTTTTCTATCATAACTGGAGGTTGCTTATCGATGAGTGTGGCCGTAATATTCCTAATATTTTAAATACAAATATCTTACTTATAATTTTTAATTATAATGGCTAACCCAGCGGTAACTAAAATTTTTCGCAAAATTAATATTCTCCTTATAGATTATAGCATACCCGTTAAAATTTATTCTTTAAATGTTGAGTTATTAATCAGTATTAAATGACTTAATCCTTATTTATTGAATTATTTGCCGTGGATAAACGATTTACTTGAAAAAATGCTAACTATTAACTCACTATTTCTTTTAGAAATTACTTGAGCAAATGTATTTTTGAAGCCACTTACTCAGCTACTATGTATAAATCAATTATTAGGCCTTTACTGTTCAAATATGATCCAGAAAAAGTACACCATTTTACCTTTAAGAGTATTCGCTTATTAAGTGGGATTGGGTTAACTAAACTTTTGAAACCCGTATTTAATATAGAAGATAAGCGCTTAGAACGTACGGTATTCGGCTTAAAATTTAAAAATCCAGTAGGTCTTGCTGCAGGTTTTGATAAAGATGCAAAATTGTTTCAAGAACTTTCTGATTTTGGTTTTGGATTTGTCGAGATCGGAACTCTTACTCCTAAGCCCCAAGATGGAAATCCTAAAAAGCGTCTATTTCGGCTTAAAGAAGATCAAGCAATTATTAACCGAATGGGATTTAATAATGGAGGAGTAGATGAGGCTGTAAAACGATTAAAAAAGAATAAAAATGTTTTAATAGGCGGTAATATTGGTAAGAATAAAATCACGCCTAATGAGGAAGCATTTGAAGATTATAAAGTATGCTTTAACGCTTTATTCGATTATGTAGACTACTTTGTTGTAAATGTAAGTTCGCCAAATACGCCTAATTTGAGAGCCTTACAAGATAAAGAACCGTTGACAAAATTATTAACCGGTTTGCAGCAACTCAATGTTAATAAGCAACGTCAAAAACCTATTCTTTTAAAGATAGCTCCAGATCTTACAAATGATCAATTACTCGATATAATCGAGATCGTAAACACAACCAATATTGCAGGTGTAATTGCTACCAACACAACCATAAGTAGGGAGGGGCTTACTTCAGAAACTAAATCTGAAATGGGTGGTTTAAGCGGTAAACCCTTAAGAAGTCGCTCAACAGAAGTAATACGATTTTTATCTGAAAAAAGTAATAATGCGTTCCCGATCATAGGAGTAGGAGGTATTCATACAAAAGAAGATGCTATAGAAAAATTAGAAGCTGGTGCTTCGCTAGTTCAGCTTTATACAGGATTTATTTATGAAGGCCCCCAACTTATTAAAAAAATAAATTCTGAAATTTTATTACGCGGCTTATAAAATAAAACCATTTTCTGCTTAAATTACCTAATAAACTCTAAAACCCTAAATACATTAATGTCTATAACAAGCAGCTCTAATATAAAGATGTGGATTATTTTTCTACTCAACAGCTGGTTGTTGTGTTCGTTTACAAATGTGAGTTACGGGCAAAAAGTCATTATAGATTCTCTTCAAAATGTCCTGAATAATACAAAATCAGATTCCATACGTAGTGATATTAATGAGCAGATCGCCTATCAGTACTTGTATTATAAACCAGATTCTTCCAAGATATATATTCAAAGATCACTTGAATTAGCTAAGAAAATTAATTCTCAAGCTGCAATAGCCAAGGCCCATAATAGAATGGGGACTTACAATGTCGTAACCTCCCAATATACAGACGCTATACTTGAATTTCAGAAATCGCTTCAATATTATAAGAAGAGTACAGATTTAAATGGTCTGAGTACGACATATGGAAATCTGGGTGCTCTAGATTTCTATTTAAAGGATTATGATGCGGCTCTTGAAAATTTTCACAAGTCAATTAAGCTTCTTGATACTACTAAGCATACGAGTCAATACACAAAAGAGATCATTAATTTAGGTGCAGTACATCGCGAAAAGAAAAATCTGGACAGTGCTTATTATTATGCTAAACTCTCTATAGCCTATTCAAAAAAGCTAGTGGATAAGCGTATGCTTTCTGTAGCTAATTATAATATGGGTACGGCCCAGTTTCTACTTAATCAACCTGAAGAGGCTTTAAAAAGTTTGAATGCCTCTTTAGAACAGAAAAATGTTCCGTTACAGTTTAAATTACTTGCGACTTGTTATAAAGCTCAAGTGTTGAATAGTCTTGGGAAATATAATGAAGCAGAGAATTTATTAGAAGGGCTTGAGCAGCAGATACTATCTTTAAATGATCATTATCTCACCCTTGTGTTTTATGAATCTAAGGAAGTTATTTATCAGTCTTTGAATCAGTTTGCAAAAGCTTTAGCCTACTCGCAGCGATACAAGACTCTGAATAAGACAGTTCATAACGAGGAGCAAACTAATATTTTTCAGAATATAAAAGCAAAATATGCTCAAGAAGAGCGTGCTTATGAAAATGAGTTATTACGCAATGAGTCCGAAATTCAATCCTTACAAATAGAACGCCAGAAACACGCTATATATGCAGTGGGTATTATACTTGTACTACTTCTAATAATTATTATAATACTTTATCGTCTATATAAATTTAAGGCACAGAACAATCAGGTTCTAAAAGATAATCAGAAGCGACTTAATGCAAGTAACAGTGACCTTGCCGCTATTAATCGTCAAAAAGACAATTTGTTTTCCATTGTAGCTCATGATGTTAAAAGTCCCTTAGCAGCAATATTAAACAGCATAAATTTACTTCATGAGGATCATAAAAATTTAAATGAAGAAGAGACTGCCTTGGTGTATAGCGAATTGCAAAAACAAACTTCAGATTTATTTTATCTGATTGAAAATGTGCTTGTGTGGGCAAAATCTCAAATGAATGGTTTTAAATTCAGCTATAGTAAATTAAATACAGACAAATTTATAAGAGAGGCGCTACAAGTAGAAATGATTTTTATAAACCGAAAAAACATTAAGGTTGTAAATAATATTAACAAAGAAGAAACTATTAATACCGATTCTCAGGTATTGCGTGTACTACTGCGTAATCTAATCAATAACGCTGTTAAATTTACTCCCGTTGATGGTACCATAACATTTAGCACATATTATAATAAAGACTATTATCATATTAATATTACAGATACGGGTATTGGTATTTCTGAAGATAAGATTAAAAAGGTCTTAGTAGATCAAGAGCGCTATACCTTAAAGGGAACTGCTGATGAACCTGGTAATGGTATAGGTCTTATCTTATGTCAAGAAATAGCTAGTAAAATAGGAGGGCACATTGAAGCTAGAAGTGAAATGGGCAAAGGGTCTACATTTACACTAGTTATACCTACCCATATGCATGGAGAATAGTATTGATAACCTACTTCCTTTAAATTGTATCTTTATCCTGTTATTTAAATTTAAACAATGAGCCAGGCGCTTAAAATTATAGAATGTCCACGTGATGCAATGCAGGGTATAAAAGACTTTATTCCTACAGATATGAAGGTGCAATATTTGCAATCTTTATTGCGGTGCGGTTTTGATACACTCGATTTTGGAAGTTTTGTATCTCCCAAAGCCATTCCTCAAATGGTGGATACGGCTGAGGTACTAGGTAAAATAGATTTAAGTAGAACTTCGACAAAATTGCTGGCAATTATAGCAAATTTACGAGGAGCAGAGGAAGCGATTGTTCATCCTGAAATTAATTATTTGGGTTATCCATTTAGTATTTCTGAAAATTTTCAGATGCGTAATACTCATAAAACCATAGCAGAATCTGTGGCGTTACTTCAGGAAATATTAAATCTTGCAGATAAACATAATAAAGAAGTGGTTACCTATATTTCTATGGGTTTTGGTAATCCCTATGGCGACCCCTGGAATGTTGAAATAGTAGGAGAGTGGACAGAGAAGCTCTCTAATATGGGAGTTTCAATATTATCACTATCAGATACAGTAGGAAGCTCTGATGCAAAGACTATCGATTATTTATTTAGCAATCTTATTCCAAAGTATCCTCAAATAGAATTTGGGGCTCACTTGCATACGACACCTGCGAAATGGCACGAGAAAATTGACGCTGCCTATAAAGCAGGATGCCGTCGTTTTGATGGTGCCATACAAGGCTTTGGTGGTTGCCCCATGGCAAAAGATGACTTAACAGGAAATATGCCTACAGAAAAAATACTCTCTTATTTTACGAGTGTGAAAGATGACTCTGGTATTAGACCTATGAGTTTTGAATCTGCATACAACGAAGCGTCAAAAATCTTTCATAATTACCATTAATTGAGTTTTTCTTAAGCCGGTCTATTTCAGAAATAGCAATTACTGTCTTTAGTCTAAAAATACACCGCTATTTTAAGATATTAGCAGTACCTTTGCACGCAATTAAATCTTAATTGCAATGACGGCACACGAAACTAAAATAGTAGGAGAAGGTCTAACTTATGATGACGTACTCTTAGTTCCCGCATATTCTGAAGTACTTCCGCGCGAAGTAAACATTCAATCTAAATTTTCTAGAAACATCACACTTAATGTACCCATTGTATCTGCTGCTATGGATACCGTTACCGAGTCACGTATGGCAATTGCTATAGCTCGTGAAGGTGGTATAGGTGTATTGCATAAGAATATGACCATTGAAGAACAAGCGGTGAAAGTTCGTCGTGTAAAGCGTGCCGAAAGTGGTATGATCATCGATCCCGTTACGCTTGGTCTGGATGCAAAAGTAAAAGACGCAAAACGATTGATGTCTGAGCATAGCATTGGCGGTATTCCTATTATAGATGACAAAGGACATTTACAAGGAATAGTTACAAACCGAGATTTGCGTTTTGAAAAAAATGAAGAGCGTGCTATTGTTGAGGTAATGACTAGCGAAAATTTAATCACTACTGCTGAAGGTACCTCTTTAGGTGAGGCTGAGGTGATATTGCAAGAGAAGAAAATAGAAAAGCTACCGGTAGTTACAGACGATAACAAACTTATAGGCTTAATAACGTTTAGAGATATAACAAAACTTACCCAAAAGCCAATTGCAAATAAAGATACCTACGGAAGATTACGTGTTGCTGCCGCGGTAGGTGTTACGGGCGATGCTGTAGACCGCGTTGAAGCGCTTGTAAATGCTGGAGTTGATGCTGTAGTAATAGATACGGCGCACGGGCATACACAAGGTGTAGTACGTGTATTAAAACAAGTAAAAGAAAAATTTCCGGGACTTGATGTAGTTGTAGGAAATATCGCAACTGCCGATGCTGCAAGATATCTTGTAGAAGCCGGAGCAGATGCTGTAAAGGTAGGAATAGGACCTGGATCTATATGTACCACACGTGTTGTTGCAGGTGTAGGATTTCCACAATTTAGTGCAGTATTAGAAGTAGGTGCTGCATTAAAGGGGACTGGTGTTCCTGTTATTGCCGATGGTGGTATTAGATATACCGGCGATATTCCTAAAGCGATCGCTGCTGGGGCAGATTGTGTAATGCTTGGGTCACTGCTTGCAGGTACAAAGGAATCTCCGGGAGAAACAATTATTTATGAGGGTCGTAAGTTTAAGACCTATCGTGGAATGGGTTCTGTTGAAGCTATGAAAACTGGTTCAAAAGACAGGTACTTCCAAGATGTAGAAGATGATATTAAAAAGCTTGTTCCAGAAGGTATTGTAGGTCGTGTTCCTTATAAAGGCGAACTTTATGAAAGTGTTCACCAATTTATAGGAGGTCTACGTGCAGGTATGGGATATTGCGGAGCAAAGGATATTGCAACTCTTAAAGATAACGGTCGTTTTGTGAAAATTACCGCAAGCGGAATCAATGAAAGTCATCCTCATGATGTTACTATCACAAAAGAATCTCCTAATTATAGCAGATAACAATTTGGTGATATATAGGTAAAAAAAATAGGAGCAATTGCTCCTATTTTTTTTTGATAACAGTGAAGATATTACTCCGTTTTTAAAGTAACACCAAGTTTCTTAGCAACTGCTTCTGTAAGATCTAAAGCCGGATCAAAATAAGCTACTCCAGAGTTAAGAGTAAGAACTTGAGAATACTTCTGTTCTTTAGCAACAGCATCTAAAGCCTGACCTACTTTCTGATATAATGGCTGCATTAATTCATTTTGTTTAATTTGAATTAAACCTTGAGAATTTTGTCTAAATCTCTGAATGTCCTCTTCCATACCTACTATTTCTTCTTGCTTAGCCTTTTTATCTTCTTCTGTAGCTGTAGCTTCAGCACTTTGATATGCTGTTACAGCAGACTGATATTTTGTAACTAATTCTTTGAACTGCTTATCAAGATCAGCTCCGTAAGCTTCTAAATCTTTTTGTACTTGTGTTACTTCATTTAAACTTGAAATCACAAGATCGCTATCTATAGTACCTACCTTTGATTGTGCAAAAGCACTCACACTAATTAGAAAAGCTGCTAAGGGGATAAATATTTTTTTCATTCTTTAATTTTTAATACCTCTGGATGAGGCTGTCGTTATATTTATTAATTGGTTTTTAAAAAAGTACAAACAAAGATAAAAAAGCGGTTGAGCTAACAAAGCTTTTTAAAGGTTAATCAAGAAATTCGCCACGATGCGGTTTAAGAGCATCTCGCACCGCAATCATCTCAGATTTATAAACCGTTATATAGGCAATGCTGTAAGAGCTCGATTTTACTTCTATTCCAGTAGTACTATCTTTTAGTTCACTAGAAGCAATATAATCATTGAGATGTATCACGTGATGTTCTGCTATTTTCTCTGCATCCGGACCTCTAAAGTCCCAGATTAATTTAAGTTTGATGTTCATTATGACTTATATTTCAATTCTTGTGCCAAAAAAACTAGGCGATTTCTGATTCTGCAAAGCTCTTAAAATCCCGCATATACTTGAGCGATTGTTTTTTGAATATTCCCGGCATAAGCAGCCCTAAGGTTTTCATACCTAAACCTTCAAATTTAAACATATTCTCAGAGCGCCATACGGTTTTGCCATCTTCGGTGCTTTCAAATGTGTTCTTTTGAATGTTTAATACACCCGGCGCTCTATATTCTGCAATTAAATGATGTGGCATTTCAGTTTCAAGAATGGTTTCTATCATCGTTATTTTACGTTTGCCAAAATCATATTTTAATTCTGTTTTAGCTCCTTGCTCACCAAAATTTCCGGAAATAACTCGGGCAGATATTAATCCGTCTTGCCATTTCTTCAAGTTTTCAAGTGTATCCATCTTATCAATGGTTTCTTTTAGAGGTAAGTCAATTATAATTTTAAGAGAATACTTTATATTATTTCTTTTGTTGCACTTTTTTTGTGAAATATACACATTCTAAGATTGGTGCTCTATTAGATTATTTAGAGTTCTCGATGATCTGGTAATTAATGTTTAATTTTGCAGTCTTTTATGCGATAAGTTTTTTATCAAAATATAAAAGTTAAAAACATTTAATTTCAAATTTATGTCACACCTATTAAATCGAGTCGTCTTTGTTATCACTTGTGCACTGGTTTTGATCTCGTGTGATCTTTTAGGCACAAAGGCTCCGGTAGGAGATCCCGTAGCTCGGGTAGGTGATAGCTACTTGTATAAGGAAGATATCGCAAATCTGGTTACAGCAGAAATGACAGAGCAAGATAGTGCGCTTGTTGTATCAAGTTTTATAACACGCTGGGCAACTCAGAAGTTGTTGATGAGTGGTGCGCAACGTAATATAACAAGCGAGGAGCAGGAGCGATTAAATAATTTAGTAAATCAGTATCGTTCGGAGTTGTATTCACAAGCATATAAAGATGCTCTTGTTGAACGTAATTTAGACAGTACAATTACAGATGCTGAGGCTAAGGCATTTTATAAGGAAAATAAAGCCAACTTTAAGTTGAATGAAGAATTATTGAAGCTTCGGTATATTAAAATGGCAGATACCGATTATAATATAGAAGAGATTAAAAGAAGGTTTACACGTTTTAACAAACAGGATAAAAAATTTCTAGATTCAATTTCTGTTCAATTTAAAGCGCAATATTTAAATGATTCAACCTGGATACGTAGAGATAAAGTGATCGCGATTATTCCGCCGATATCAGTCGAAAATAGTGACAGACTTTTAAATAAAACTGAATTTTTACAGTTGCGTGATTCATTAGGATTATATTTGATCGCTGTAAAAGATAAGCTCAATCGTAATGCAGATGCGCCTTTAGAATATGTGTTACCAACAGTTAAACAAATACTTCTTAATAGAAGAAAATTAGAATTTATTAAACAATTAGAAAAAGATATTACCAAAGATGCAATCAAAAATAAAGAATTTGAACTCTACAATTAACCTTTATCTAGTTCTCTTGATAAGCCTATTATCAGGAAATCTATTAAGTGCTCAGGAAATTATCTCAACTACAGAAGATACTGAGACTGCAGAGGTGGAGCCTAAAGCACCTACCACAGGAACTACTTTTAAAGTTGATGGAGTAGCGGCAGTTGTAGGGGAGTTTGTGATATTAGATAGTGATATTCAACAAGCTATAGAAAGCCTTAAACAGCAAAAAGTAGAAGCTGAGGCTTTAACAGAGTGCAAGGTGCTTGATAAGCTAATGGAAGATAAGTTATATGCGCACCATGCAGTTGTAGATAGTATTACCATTTCTGAAGACCAGGTAAGATCCTACACGCAACAACAAATTGATTATTTCCTAAATCAATTTGGTGGTTCTGAAGAACGCGTCTTAAAGTTTTACAGAAAAGAAAAAATGAGTGATCTTCAAAAAGAACTTCTAGAGCTTAACAGAAATCAGGAGCTGGCCAAAGCAATGCAGCAAAAAATTGTTGAGGATGTTGAAGTTACTCCAGAAGAAATACGTGATTACTTTAAAGGTCTTGAGCGTGATGGTTTACCGCAATTTGGTGTTGAACTTGAAATTTCAAAGATTTTAATAGAGCCGGAAGTTCCGCAAGCGGAAAAGCAAAAGGTAATTGACGAACTTAATGGTTATCGAAAAGACATTGTAGAAAACGGAAGCAGTTTTGCTACAAAAGCGGTGTTATGGTCTGAAGACGAGTCTAGTCGAGGCGATGGTGGTCTAATTAAAGATGTGGATCGTAAATCACAATTTGTAAAAGAATTTAGAGATGTTGCTTTTAGTCTTGAAGAAGGCGAAGTGAGTAAGCCTTTTGAAACTGAATTTGGTTATCATATAATAAAAGTTGAGAAAATAAGAGGTCAGAAAATTGATCTAAGACACATCTTAAGAATACCTAAGGTAACCACCGCTGCTGAAAATGAAGCAAAAGATAAAATTGAGAAAATAAAGAAACGTATAGAAGAAGGCGAGCTTACTTTTGCCGAAGCTGCAAAGGAGTTCTCTGATGAGAAAGAAACTGCAAGTGATGGAGGTATAATGATTAATCCGGTAACTCAAGATCGTATGTTCGAATTAAAAAATCTTCCTCCAGATTTATATCCTAAAGTTCAGAATTTAAAAGAAGGTGAAATCTCAATTGCTTTTAATAACCCTACACGTACCGGTAAGACCCGTTATGAAATTTATACTGTTTCTGATCGTCTAGAAGAACACGAAGCAGATTTTGCTTTGGATTATGTGAAAATTAAAGAGTTTACCTTACAAGCAAAGCGTATTAAAGCTATTGAAAAGTGGCAGAATGAAAAAATTGCTGAAACCTATATTAAGCTTAATGGAACTCGAAAAGACTGTGAGTATAGCAGTAACTGGTTAAAAAAATAATATATGTCTGATGTTAAGGCGATAGATACACTTGTTGGCCGTTTTAAAGATTTAAAAAAGGAAATAGGTAAAATTATCATAGGTCAGGATGAAGTTATAGAGCAAATCATAATTTCAATTTTTTCCGGAGGTCACGCACTATTAATTGGTGTACCTGGATTAGCAAAGACATTAATGGTAAATACTGTTGCTCAAACATTAGGACTAGATTTTAAACGTATCCAGTTTACGCCAGATTTAATGCCCAGTGATATCGTAGGGTCTGAAATATTAGATGAAAACCGCTCTTTTAGATTTTTAAAAGGGCCTGTTTTTTCTAATATTATTTTAGCGGATGAGATCAACCGGACTCCGCCTAAAACTCAAGCAGCCTTGTTAGAAGCTATGCAGGAAAAAGCAGTAACTGTAGCTGGAAAACAATACAAGTTAGATGCTCCTTATTTTGTACTGGCAACACAAAATCCAATAGAGCAGGAGGGGACTTACCCGCTTCCAGAAGCGCAATTAGATAGATTTATGTTTGCAATAAATCTTTCCTATCCTACATATGAAGAAGAAGTACGTATTGTAAAAGCAACTACAGCAGATGTTAAAACTACTGTGAATGCACTATTTACTGCAGAGGATATTGTGAGTTACCAGCAACTTATCCGCCGCATTCCTGTAGCAGATAATGTAATTGAATACGCTGTAAAACTTGTAGCTCAAACAAGACCAGACTCAACTGCTGCTCCACGAATTGTTAAAGATTATATTGATTGGGGTGCCGGCCCCAGAGCCTCTCAAAATTTAATTCTTGCAGCAAAAGCACATGCTGCAATGCAAGGAAAGTATTCTCCAGACATTGAAAATGTTCAAGCAGTAGCTCAGGGAATTCTTGGGCACCGACTTATCAAAAATTACAAAGCAGAAGCTGAAGGTTTAACGCTACAGGATATTATAAAATCCTTGCTGTAGAGTAATATAGAGACGCTCTAAATAAGCTTAAATAGACGTCTTTTAAATACTTTGAGCGCGTAACTATCTAATTCTTAAAATCAACCAACGATATCGTTATATATTTATCAAAATTTAAAAATTTTTGATATTTCTTCAATAGGTCTTAATCTGTTCAAACACTTCGTATTTTGAAGGCTTTTTCGTATTTTTCCGTCCGCTTTTAAGCGAAATTTTTATACATATTCATTTAACTAAAATTTAGATATGGCATTTGATATTGATATGATCAAATCGGTTTACAGTAATGTAAAGGAGCGCGTAGATGCCGCTCGTGAAGTTACCGGTAAACCTTTAACACTGGCAGAAAAAATATTGTATTCTCACCTTTGGGATGGTAAAACAGATAAGGCATTTGTGCGTGGTAAAGATTACGTAGATTTTGCTCCAGATCGTATCGCTTGCCAGGATGCTACAGCTCAAATGGCGCTTTTGCAATTTATGCAGGCAGGTAAGAAGAATGTTGCAGTTCCTACCACTGTTCATTGTGATCACCTTATTCAAGCAAAGCAAGGTGCTAAAAAAGATTTAATTCGTGCTAACGAAACAAGTAATGAAGTTTTTGACTTCTTAGAGTCTGTTTCTAATAAATACGGAATAGGTTTCTGGAAGCCGGGTGCAGGTATTATTCACCAGGTAGTTCTAGAAAACTATGCATTTCCTGGAGGGATGATGATAGGTACAGATAGTCATACTGTAAATGCAGGTGGTTTAGGTATGGTTGCTATAGGTGTAGGTGGTGCTGATGCTGTTGATGTTATGGCAGGTATGGCTTGGGAGTTAAAATTCCCTAAGTTAATCGGTGTAAAATTAACCGGTGAGTTAAATGGATGGACCGCATCTAAAGATGTTATTCTTAAAGTTGCAGGTATACTTACTGTAAAAGGAGGAACAGGTGCTATTGTAGAATATTTTGGCCCTGGTGCTCGTAACTTGTCTTGTACAGGTAAAGGAACAATCTGTAATATGGGTGCAGAAATAGGTGCTACAACTTCCACTTTTGGTTATGATGAGTCTATGGAGCGTTTCCTTAGAGCTACAGATCGTGCAGATGTTGCAGATGCAGCAAATGAGGTTAAAGAATATTTAACTGGAGATGATGAAGTATATGCTAACCCAGAACAATACTTCGACGAAGTAATCGAAATCAATCTTTCAGAATTAAGACCACATCTTAATGGACCTTTTACTCCAGATTTAGCTACTCCTGTAGGTGAATTAGGTGAGAAAGCAAGAAGAAATGACTGGCCTTTAAAAGTAGATTGGGGACTTATAGGTTCTTGTACAAACTCTTCTTACGAAGATTTATCAAGAGCAGCCTCAATTGCTCAACAAGCGATAGATAAAAAATTAAAGCCTAAGAGTGATTTTGGTATTAATCCAGGATCAGAACAAATACGTTTTACAGCAGAGCGAGACGGTTTGCTTCAGGTTTTTGAAAACTTAGGAGCTACTATATTTACAAATGCTTGTGGACCTTGTATAGGACAGTGGGATCGTAGCGATCGAAAAGGGGACGAGAAAAATACAATTGTACATTCTTTTAACCGTAACTTCTCTAAGCGTGCAGATGGTAACCCTAACACACACGCATTTGTAGGATCTCCAGAAATGGTTGCAGCTATTGCAATTTCAGGAAGATTAGATTTTGATCCTATTAATGACACACTTCTTAACGAAGATGGAGAGGAAGTAAAATTAGATATTCCTGTAGGTTTAGAATTACCTCCAAAAGGTTTTGCTGTTGATGAAAATGGTTATTTAGCTCCTACCGAAGATGGAAGTTCTGTTGTTGTTAAGGTAGCTGAAGATAGCGAGCGACTAGAGTTATTAGAGCCTTTTACCCCAATTCAGGATTCTGAGTTAAAAGAGGTTAAGCTTCTTATTAAAGCGTTTGGAAAATGTACTACAGATCACATATCTATGGCAGGTCCTTGGTTACGATACAGAGGACATTTAGATAATATATCTAATAACTGTCTTATAGGTGCTGTAAATGCATTTAACAAGCAAACAAACTTTGTGAAGAATCAACTTACTAATGAGTATGGTGGAGTTCCTGATACACAAAGAGAATATAAAGCTAAAGGAATCAAAACTATTGTTGTAGGTGATCACAACTATGGAGAAGGATCTTCTCGTGAGCACGCTGCAATGGAACCACGTTTCTTAGGTGTTGCTGCAGTATTAGTAAAATCTTTTGCTCGTATTCATGAGACAAACCTTAAAAAACAAGGTATGTTAGGTCTTACTTTTGCTAATGAAAGCGACTACGATCTAATTCAGGAAGATGATACTTTCAGCTTTGTTGATATTGAATCTTTTGCTCCAGATAAGCCTCTTACATTAGAAGTAACACATGCAGATGGTAGTAAAGACACTATTATTGCAAACCATACGTATAATGATGCTCAAATTAAATGGTACCGTGAAGGTTCTGCGTTAAATCTTATTAAGAAGCAGAACGCTTAATCAGCCTTTTTACTAAATATTTATTAAAACCAAACTGCTTTATACCAGTTTGGTTTTTTTATTGAAATTTTTGTACGCTATTTGCGTTAACATAACACAACTTAAAAACTTAAACATAGATATGAAAAAAATTAAATTTCTGGGACTTTTAACGGCAGCTGCATTATTAGCTTCATGTTCAGGTGACGATGATTCGGTTTCTAGAACAGATATCACGTTACAATCAATTACTTTACTTCCAAGTCTTGAAGAAAATTCTCAATACGAAGTTTGGATAACTTCAGAAGGTGAAGATATTTCTTTAGGGAAATTTAGAAGTCTTTCAAACGGACAGACATTTTCTGCTGCTTCATCCAGTGTGGAGAATGCTTCGGCTTTCAAAATTAGTTTAGAGCCTGGAAATGATCCTAGTTCTGATATAAGTAATACTGTAATTTTATCGGGAAGTTTTAATGGGAATTCAGCAGATCTAACTATTGCAAATTCAATAGGTAATTTCTCTAACGCCTCTGGTATTTTTACCTTATGGACGCCTACAGATTCTGATGCTAACAATAATCAGAATGGTGTGTATTTTTTAAATCCAAATAATGGAAACCCACAAGCTGGCCTGAACTTACCTACACTTCCGGCAGGATGGAGATATGAAGGATGGGTTTCTGTTCCTAATGCTAATAATCAACTTGTTAATCTAAGTACAGGTAGATTTAGTTCTCCAATGGGTAGAGATGAATCTGCTGCATATAGTTTACAAGTAAATACAGCTCCGCAATTTCCTGGAGAAGATTTTGTAAATCAAAGTATTCTTGGTCAGTTAGGATTTAATTTACTTCCAGATTTAAGATTGAAAAAAATATTTATTTCGGTGGAACCTGAGCCAGACAATAATTATGCTGAGCCTTTTGTAATACAGCCACTAATTAACCCAAGATCTACTAATTCATTATATCCTACAACTCAAACTATGGATTTAAATACACTGTCTTTCCCAAGGGGAGTTGTTTCGAGATAGTATTTATAAAACATAGAGTCATAAAAAAGCCGGTCTAACAACCGGCTTTTTTATGACTTTTAATTTAAGTATGTTATGTTATTTAAACGAGTTTATTTATTTTTTCAATAAGTCTACTCATATCTCCTTGTAATTTATCTACTTGACTTTCTAAATGTTGAACACGCTTATTTGCATCCATATCGATCACATTTAGTGAGCTGGTGATTTTACCGCGTACGATTAAAATCTCTAGAATATTGTCAAGATCGTAGCTAATGCTCTCGTATTTACTGTTGTCACTTATTAGTATAAGTGCATTATTAGAAAGATCCTTCTTAATTCGTTTTGTAAGTACAGATTTTGAAGTAACAATTACAGCAACAGAGCCATCAAGAATTTCAGTAATATCATCTGCATGCTGAGTAATTAGTATATCGCCATGCATTAATGTTGGCATCATACTGTCACCTTCTACTTCAAACAACTTTTGACCATCTGCTGGTTCATAACCCGGTAACTTGAACATGTCTAACGTAGACATCCACTGCTCATTATCTTTATTTTCTATAAAACCAGCACGAGCCTCTACATTAATAAGAGGTACAAAACCATTTGATGAACTCATCATAATCGAGTTATGAGATCCTTTTAAAATGCGATCTGTAGGGACGCTGTATAATTTACTTAATGTAAGTAAGTGTTCTGTTGTAATAGAATTTTGGCCATTTTCTATAAGAGAATAGGCGCCTTGGGTAATACCAAGTTCTGTCGCAACCTTCTTTTGTGATAAAGCGGAGCGCTCACGAAGTAACTTTAGTTGTTTTGATATGGACATTTTATTAAGGTTTAGGGAACTTAAATTTAAAGATGTTGTAAATATAGGATTTATATCTCTTATATTGTTTTTAGTTATATTTTTAGTAATTTGTCAGTTATATCCAATAAATATTTATAATATATTAATATATAACATATTATTAACGAATTTGATATATATTTTAATAATTTTCAAATTTTTTTAATATATATGTATTCTTTACTTGTGGATTTATATCGACAATTAGCTAATCTTCATCTATTTATAGTAACAAAAAATTAAAGTATTCTTACAAATGGAATAGTACAAAAAGTATTATTTTATTCAAAATGAAATAAGTATTAATCGATAAATAAAAGTGTGATATATTCTAAAATTTGCACATAATTTGAAGTAGTCAAAATAGATAGAAATACTATTTTTGCCTATGCAAAATAACGTACTCATCTTAGATTTCGGTTCGCAGTATACCCAATTAATTGCAAGACGCATACGGGAGCTTAATATTTTCTGCGAGATCAAACCATTTAATAAATTACCAGAAGACTTAAGCAGCTACAAAGCGGTCATATTATCTGGATCACCATCATCTGTTCGTGCATTAGATGCACCGCATCCAGATTTGACAAACATACGTGGTAAGAAGCCATTGCTGGGTGTATGTTATGGTGCTCAATATTTGGCGCATTTTCATGGCGGTGAAGTAGGACAGTCAAGTACTCGTGAATACGGTAGAGCAAACCTCTCAATGATAAAAGAGGATGAAGCGTTTTTTGAAAACGTAACTCTGGGAAGTCAGGTTTGGATGAGTCATAGTGATACAATTAAGCGCTTACCAGAAGGTGCGGTGCGATTGGCCAGTACTCACGATGTGGAGAATGCTGCTTACCGACTTCAAGGAGAAGAAACCTATGCAATACAATTTCACCCAGAAGTTTATCACTCGACTGATGGAAAGCAGATCTTAGAGAATTTTCTTGTAAATATTGCTCAGGTAGAACAAAGCTGGACTCCAGATAGTTTTGTAGATAGCACGGTAGCGCAACTTAAAAGCAAAATAGGATCAGATAAAGTTATTTTGGGTCTTTCTGGAGGGGTTGACAGCTCTGTCGCAGCTATGCTTTTGCATAAAGCTATTGGAGAGAATCTACATTGTATTTTTGTAAATAACGGCCTTTTACGTAAAAATGAGTTTCAGGATGTATTAAAGCAATACGAAGGAATGGGACTTAATGTAAAAGGAGTAGATGCTTCAGCTCGATTTCTAGATGCTTTAGCAGGAAAGAGTGATCCTGAAGAAAAGCGAAAAACAATAGGTAGAGTATTTATTGACGTTTTTGATGATGAATCACATCAGGTTGAAAATGCAAAGTGGTTAGCTCAAGGAACAATATATCCCGATGTTATAGAATCTGTTTCTGCGACCGGTGGTCCTTCAGCAACTATAAAATCACATCATAATGTAGGTGGATTACCAGATTTTATGAAGCTTCAGGTTGTAGAGCCTTTACGTATGCTTTTTAAGGATGAAGTACGTAGAGTAGGAGCAAGTATGGATATGAACCCAGCACTTTTAGGTAGACATCCTTTTCCCGGTCCTGGTTTAGCAATTCGTATTCTTGGAGATATTACTCCCGAGAAAGTAAGAATATTACAAGAAGTAGATGCCGTCTTTATAAATAGTCTTAAAGATTGGAATCTATATGATCAAGTGTGGCAAGCAGGTGCAATTTTATTGCCTGTAGATTCTGTAGGGGTAATGGGAGATGAGCGTACCTATGAAAAATGTGTTGCGCTAAGAGCTGTAGAAAGTACCGATGGAATGACAGCAGACTGGGTGAATCTACCTTATAATTTTTTACAAAAGGTATCTAATGATATAATAAATAAGGTTAAAGGCGTTAATAGAGTAGTTTACGATATCAGTTCAAAACCACCAGCAACTATAGAATGGGAATAATTAGTATATATTTTAACTAATTTTTCGATAGTATTATATTATAAAGCAAATACGTATTTAGGTATTTCACTTTAATTAAGTCTAATAATGGGGTTTTGAGTCTTGACTTAAAATCCCATTTATAATAAAATCCCAGTAATGAGAAATGTAACCATATTGTTTATTTTCATTTTTGTAGTATTTAGTTGCTCAAGTATAGGGCAACAAACCTATTCTAGTCATCGCGTTAGTGAAGGCGAGACTGTGTCCAGTATTGCAAATAAGTATAATGTAACTGTCTATGAAATCTATAAACTGAATCCTGAGGCTAAAGGCCAACTATATCCTGGTTTAGTTCTTATACTTCCTGGTGGAAATGCAGACACTACTGGCTCAAATACTGAAAATGAAAATTTTATATTTCACACGGTACAAAAAGGAGAGACGCTATATAATCTTACTAAAAAATACGGAGTTACCGAATCACAAATCAAGCGTTATAATCAACATCTGTATAGTGCTGAATTGCGAAACGGAGAGATTATAAAAATCCTGAAACCAAAAGCTTCTGAAGCAATTTCAGAAACTTCAAAACCGACGACTACAAACAGAAAACACATCGTAAAGCCAAAGGAAACTAAGTATGGTCTGGCTTCAATGTACGGTATTTCTGTATCAGATCTTGAAAACCTAAATCCGGGTATTGTTGATGGGTTACAAATAGGAGATATATTAAATGTTCCCGATAAAGCTTACACAAATAATGCTGTCATTGAGGATAGTAAATATGGTTTTTATGAGGTTAAGCCTAGGGAAACCTTATACAGTCTTATCCAGCGATGGAATTTATCTGAAGAACAATTGACTACTTTAAACCCGTCTCTTAAAGATGGATTGAAAAGTGGAATGGTTTTAACGATTCCGAAGTCAAAACTTACAAATGAAATTAAAGTTAATACCACCGGTGGTGCGATAAATCTTTCAAAGAATCTAAAAAACTTATCTGTCAAAAATGTGGCTGTAATGATGCCATTTAATCTGGGTAGTGTTCAGGTAGATTCTGAAGAATTGAAAAAAAGTGCCTTAAAGTCAGATCGCGTAATGAATATTGCGCTGGACTTTTACAGTGGTGTACTTATGGCTGTTGATTCAGCTAAAGCATTAGGGATTTCTTCAAATTTATACGTTTATGACACCCAGTATTCTCGATCTGCGGGTAATGCTACTAATGATCGTAAAATTGAAGAAATCATTAACCGCAAAGACTTTGATAAAATGAATGTTGTGATAGGTCCTTTACTTACATCTAATGTTGAAAAAGCCTCAGCAATGTTGAGAAATAAAGGTATTCCGGTGGTTTCACCTATCGTTCCATCGGTTACAATGAGCTCAAATCTGTTTCAATCTCGTCCAGATGATAAAATTTTAAAAGATCAAATGATCAATTTCATAAAACAAAATGGTCGAGGAAAAAATATAATTATTGTTGCAGATTCTAAAAATCAAAATACAAAACAACGTATTCAAAGTTTATATCCTGATGCAAAAATTGTGTCGCCAAGAAGTAGTGGTAATGGCTATTATATAAGAGCTAGTGATTTAGTTTCAAATCTTTCTCGTACCATTCAAAACTGGGTAATTTTAGAATCTAATGATATTGCCTTAATAAGTAATATTACTACAACCTTAAGTACACAGTTGTCTGGCAGTGAGATAACCTTGTTAACTACAGATAAGGGTTCTGCATATGATAGTGATGATGTATCTAATATTACTCTAATGAAATTAAATTTTCATTTTCCATCTGTTTCAAGAGAATATGATTATACTCATGAATCTTTTGTAGATGCTTACACCTCAAAGTATGGTTATGCCCCTAGCAGTTATGCTGTAAGAGGATATGATATTACATTTGATACTTTATTACGATTAGCAGCTTCAGAAAGTCTTTATACTGCTGCCGATTCTGGTTATATAACCCAATATGTAGAGAATAAGTTCAATTATGTTCAAGACCCTGCTTCTTCAGGATACTATAACAAAGCATCTTATATTATTAAATACGGGAAAGATTTAGAAGAGATTGTGGTTGAAGTTTCTAGTGACACTAATGTAAATACTGGGTATCTAAAAAACTAAACTTTTATGACTAGTAAAGTGACTTATTTAGGTGGATTACGTACTACCTGCGAACATTTAAAATCAGGAAATTCGTTTATTACAGATGCTCCTACAGATAATAATGGTAAAGGAGAGGCTTTTTCACCTACTGACACTGTGGCAACTGCTCTAGCAAGCTGTATGCTTACTGTAATGGGAATTAAAGCTGAATCTTTAGAAGGTGTTAATTTGGAAGGATCTGTGGCACTAATTAATAAGATAATGTCTGCAAATCCTAGACGAATTACTAGAATCGAAATACAATTAGATCTAAAAGGTGTGGCTGCTGATAAGGATCGAAAGATATTAGAGAATACGGCTAATACCTGTCCCGTTCATAACAGTCTTCATCCTGATATTGAAAAGGAAATTCATTTTAACTGGTTGTAAAGCTAAAACTGATATTATTTATTGAATAAAAAAAAGCCCAATCGTAAGATTGGGCTTTTCTAGTATAAGCGGAATATTGTTAATTAGGCGTTAGCCTTATTTTACTTTATTTACGATTGCTTCAAAAGCTTCTGGGTGATTCATTGCTAAATCTGCTAAAACCTTACGGTTAAGTTCGATTTTTGCAGTTTTCACTTTGCCCATAAACTGAGAATAAGACATACCATGTAAACGTACACCCGCGTTGATACGAGTTATCCATAAAGCACGGAAATTTCTTTTCTTTTGGCGACGGTCACGGTATGCATATAGCATTGCTTTGTCAACCGCATTTTTTGCAACTGTATAGACGTTTTTACGTCTTCCAAAGTAACCTTTGGCTTGCTTCATTACCTTTTTTCTTCGGGCTCTAGAAGCAACTGAATTTACTGATCTTGGCATAATTTAATTGTTTTTGTAGCAGGCGGGTAGTAATACCACTTTTAAAACGCTTTATTTAATGTTTTGCCTAACTCCAGGGTTTATAAAATAATTGAACCGGTTACGTATTATTTAATACGTAACATAATTTTCACGTTGTTTTCGTCAGCTTTGTGAACGAGAGTATCGTGAGTTAATGCAAGCTTACGTTTCTTAGACTTTTTAGTCAAGATGTGACTCTTAAACGCGTGCTTTCTTTTGATTTTACCAGTACCTGTAAGCTTAAAACGCTTCTTAGCACTGCCTTTTGTTTTCATCTTAGGCATAATTCCTAGTTTATTTAATTAATCCGCTTATGTTTTTTGCTTTGATCTTTTAATATCAAAACAATCCCGTCCTTGTAAAAAAGACGGGATTTATCTTTTGTGTCTTAAAGACTGTTATTTAGCTGTTTTCTTAGGAGCTAAGAACATAATCATTCTTTTACCTTCTAATTTTGGCATTTGTTCAACTTTGCCATAATCTTCAAGTTCCTGAGCTAGACGTAACAGTAATATTTGACCCTGATCTTTATAGATTATTGAGCGACCTTTAAAGAAAACGTATGCTTTTAATTTAGAACCTTCTTCAAGGAATTTAATTGCATGTTTCTTTTTAAACTCGTAGTCATGATCATCTGTATTAGGCCCAAATCTAATTTCCTTTACGACTACTTTAGACGCTTTGGCCTTCATGACCTTCTCACGCTTTTTCTGCTCGTAAACGAACTTTTTATAATCCATCACTTTACAAACAGGAGGTTCTGCATTTGGTGATATTTCAACCAAATCTAATTCCTGTTCATCTGCGATTTCTTGTGCCTTACTGGTGGGATAAACCCCCATTTCTACATTATCTCCTACAAGTCGTACTTCACGAGCACGTATCTTTTGATTGATAAGGTGTTGGTCTGTCTTCTGAACCCTCATGGGTCCTCTTGATCTTTTTCTACGTATTGCTATGGCTATATCTTTTTAATTAAACTTCAAATTTCTTTAGTGTTTTGTTGATTTCGGTATTAACAACCTCTGCAAATTCTGCAACTGTCATCGTACCTAAATCCTCACCACCATGTTTACGTACAGAAACCGTACCATCATTAGCTTCTTTCTCACCAATAATCAACATGAACGGTAATTTTTGCATTTCCGCCTCTCGAATCTTACGACCCATAGTTTCTCCGCGGTCATCTACCGTGGCGCGAATTTCGTGATTTTCTAACAATTCTAAAACATTTTGAGCGTATTTCTCGTAATTCTCACTCAGCGTTAAAACGATAGCTTGCTGCGGCATAAGCCAAAGTGGGAAATTACCTCCCGTATGTTCTAACAATATCGCCACAAAACGTTCCATACTGCCAAAAGGGGCACGGTGTATCATTACTGGGCGATGCTCTTCGTTGTCACTGCCTTTATAGGTAAGTTCAAAGCGTTCTGGCAGATTATAATCTACCTGTATAGTTCCTAACTGCCAGCTACGACCTAACGCATCCTTAACCATAAAATCTAATTTAGGTCCGTAGAATGCAGCTTCGCCGGTTTCTATGACATAATTTAGTCCTTTAGCTTTAGCGGCGTTTATGATTGCATTTTCAGCCTTAGCCCAGTTTTCATCAGAGCCTATGTATTTTTCTTTATTGTCAGGATCACGCAATGAAACTTGAGCTGTGAAGTTTTCAAAGCCTAAAGATCCAAATACATAAAGTACTAGATCTATAACTTTCATAAACTCGTCATCTAACTGATCTGGAGTACAAAATATATGAGCATCATCTTGAGTAAACCCGCGTACACGCGTTAAGCCGTGTAATTCACCACTTTGCTCATAACGATATACAGTTCCAAATTCAGCAAAACGTTTTGGTAAATCTCTGTAACTCCATTGCACTGCATTATAAATCTCACAGTGATGCGGACAGTTCATTGGTTTCAACAAAAACTCTTCTCCTTCGGCAGGAGTTGTAATGGGTTGAAAACTATCTGCACCATATTTCGCATAATGACCTGAGGTCACATACAATTCTTTTTGACCTATATGTGGCGTAACTACCATTTCATAGCCTGCCTTTTTCTGTGCAGCCTTTAAAAAGTTTTCTAAGCGTTCACGCAAAGCGGCACCTTTAGGCAGCCATAATGGCAGACCTTGACCTACTTTTTGAGAAAACGTAAATAATTGCAGTTCTTTACCTAGTTTTCTATGATCTCTCTTTTTTGCTTCTTCTAATAACTCCAGATATTCTTTTAAATCTTTCTGCTTCGGAAAAGAAATACCATAAACTCGAGTCAACTGCGGATTTTTCTCATCACCTCTCCAATAAGCACCTGCGACACTCATTAATTTTACCGCTTTTACAAAACCGGTATTAGGTAAATGACCTCCTCTACATAAATCTGTAAAACTATCGTGATCACAAAAAGTAATCGTTCCGTCCTCAAGATTTTCTATTAATTCAACTTTATACGGGTTGTTCTGTTTTTTATATAATTCTAAAGCATCCGCTTTAGAGACGCTTCGCATAGAAAATTCGTGTTTTCCGCGTGCGATTTCAAGCATTTTATCTTCGATCTTTTTAAAATCGTGTTCTCCTAACGTACGTTCTCCAAGATCTACGTCATAATAAAAACCTTTATCAATTGCAGGTCCTATAGTAAGTTTTACACCAGGATACAATTCTTCTAATGCCTGAGCAAGAATATGAGCAGAGGAGTGCCAGAAGGCTGTTTTTCCTTCATCATCATTCCACGTGTATAGAACAAGTGATCCATCTGTTGTTAATGGCGTCGTTGTTTCTACTGTTGTATTATTATATTTTGCTGAAATAACATTACGTGCAAGACCTGCACTTATGCTGTTTGCGACATCAAATGGTGTTGCACCGCTTTCAAATTCTTTTACACTGCCGTCTGGCAAAGTAACCTTGATCATAGTTCAAATTTAAGCTGTAAATATAAGGGGTTTCACGACAATACTAAAAAAATCAAATTCAAAGTTTAGTATAACTTTCAACTTACAAAATTCCTCTTGCCTTTATCTCAAGATATTTATTTATTGTATTCACAGAAAGATCTTCAGGTCGCGTTAAAACAGCTTGTATTCCGTGATTTTCTAATTCTTTTACCATAAGTTTTTTATCATATTCCATTTTTTGTGCAATTGTTTTATGATAAATTTCTGGAGTGTTTGCAGCTTTTTTCTTGATAAGAGTATCGAGTTCTGTGTTTTCAAAAAAGATAACAACAAGTACGTGTTTTTTTGATAAGCCTTTTAAATAAGGTAGTTGTCGATGCAAACTGCTTATATGTTCAAAGTTTGTATACAGAAGTAACAAGCTTCTATGGGTAATTTTACGCTTGACTTCTGCATATAACCTTCCGAAGTCGCTATCTAAAAATTCTGTATTTATAGCATATAAGATTTCTAGAATAATATTAAGATGTGTTTTTTTATTACTTGCAGCTAAATGATTTTGAATGCTGTTACTGAAGGTGATTAAACCAGTCTTATCATTTTTTTTAAGTGCAATATTACTGAAGGCTAACGTACTGTTTATAGCATAATCTAATAGTGTAAGGCCATTAAAAGGCATTTTCATCACCCGACTTGCATCTATTATAGAATAAACCGGTTGTGATTTTTCGTCCTGAAACTGGTTAATCATTAAAGAACCTCGTTTTGCTGTAGCCTTCCAGTTTATTGTGCGCACATCATCACCAGTCACGTAATCCTTTATTTGCTCAAACTCCATTGTGTGACCTATTCTACGTATTTTCTTGAGTCCGAACTGTGTTAGTTTATTATCTATAGCTAAAAATGCATATTTCTTCATTTGAATAAAGGAAGGATACACTTTTACGGTCTGTCCATTATTAAATGTATATCGGCGCTTAATGATTTGCAGTGGAGAATGTACGTATATATTGAGATTTCCAAAGTTATAAACTCCTCTGTCAACGGGTCGTAGTGCATAATTAATAGCTACGCGATCTTTTGATTCTATGGAACCTGATTTTAAAAAATCTCGTTTTTGAAATTGAATGGGGATTTCATCAATTATTTCGTAATAGATTTTAAAGCTGTATTTGTTTTGAATAAAAAGAGGAACTTCATTTAAATCACTATTAGAGAACTTTTCGGGTAAATTTCTAGTAGCGGTTATTCCTTCAGCTGTTCTATAAAGTGTTACACAGTCAAATAAGATGATTAGTAATAAAAGCCATATCCCAATTAATGCAATTGGGAAAAATAGATGAACCCAATATGAAATTAAGAATAGAAGTATGAGTATAGCTACGGCATAGTAAACCCGTGTTCCTAAATATAAATTTTTTATAAATCTAATTATGCGCACTAGCGGGGTACTTCTATAGATTGAACAAGCATATCTATTACATTTTCTGGTGTCATCCCTTCCATTTCTCGTTCTGGAGAGAGAATTACACGATGTCGAAGCACCGGTATAACTGTTCTTTTTACATCATCTGGTGTAACAAAATCACGTCCATTGATTGCAGCAAAAGCCTTTGAGGTGTTCATAATTGCTAGTGATGCACGTGGCGAACCTCCTAAATACAAATGAGGATGCGTTCTTGATTTGACAGTGATCGCGGCGATGTAGTTTAATATCTTTTCTTCAATACGTATTTGATGAATTTGACTGCGGTATTCTACCAACTGGTCTGGAGTTAGGACTGGTGTAATTGAAGCTTCTTGGCTTATAGTTCGTTCATTGTGGCTTTTTAGAATGGCAATCTCATCGGTAAGGTCTGGGTAACCCACTTTAATTTTAAATAAAAATCGGTCTAATTGTGCTTCAGGTAATGCATAAGTTCCTTCCTGTTCAATAGGATTCTGAGTTGCTAAAACCATAAATGGCTTGTCTAATTTGTATTGATGACCATCTATGGTTATTTGACGTTCTTCCATTACTTCAAAAAGGGCTGCCTGCGTTTTTGCAGGTGCTCTGTTTATCTCATCGATAAGTACAATATTTGAAAATATAGGCCCGTGTTTAAATTCAAAATTACTTGTACTCATATTTAATACCGATGTTCCTAATACATCACTCGGCATAAGATCTGGGGTAAACTGTATTCGACTAAATGCTGTACTTAATGTTTTTGCAAATAGTTTTGCGGTTACCGTTTTTGCGATACCGGGAACTCCTTCTATCAATACATGTCCTTCAGATAAAAGCGCAACTATTAATAACTCAATAAACTCGTGTTGACCCACGATTACTTTAGCTAATTCTGATTTAAGTTGGTCTACGGCACTACGAAGTCCCTCTAAGGGAATTCGATTTACAAAATCCATATTCTCTGAACTTTCAGTAGCAGAAGTTGATTGTAACTCCTTGTTTATATTTTCAGAATTATTAATTGATTCGTCCATCTTGATGGTATTTTTTAAAGTTTTCAATGTAAGAGTTTAACTGTATCAATTCATCTTCAGTAATTACAGCTTTTGGCTTCAGTGTGATGATATAGTCTATTGTGTTTTTAATTTCCACTACCGAAATATTGCTTTTAGCAGCAAGTTTTTCGATGAAATCTTGATCTTTTTTATCTGTTGCCAAAATAAAGGTAGACCTTATATATTCCATAAAGTGGTTAATCTGGTGAATTGCAATCTGTCTATTATCCTTTTTATCTAAATACATTCCTGCAATAGTTCTCGTATAATCTAGAGTTTGATTTGGCAACGGCTTGATTATTTCTATACTGCGCTGTTTTCGCTTACCCTCAAACAAAACCCAGATAACTGTCGTAAGCAATAGGGTATACCAAGCCCATTTTAAATACTTGTTGTTTAAAATTATATACAAGGGAGATTCTGCTACAGCCTTACTATTTTTATAATTATGATCTAAATAAATTTTACCATAAGCAGGTAGATAGGTGAGAGCCCCAGCCGTATATGTGGCATTTCCTTCTTTTAGCATAAATGCATTTGTAAACCCTTCAGCAAATGTATTTATTATGATGGTCCCTTTTTTAAATGGTGTTGCAATAAAATTAATTTTAGGCTCTTTGATTTGCGTAGAATCTTCATCTTTCATAAGATCAAATACCCCTAAAACAGTGGTTTTTAAGGTGTCTATCTCATCAAAATAAGTGGTGCTAACATCTTTATCTAGCAAATAGGGTGATCTACTTTTTAATTGTGGATTACTCAGATTAACCAGAGGTCGTTTCTTGATTAATTTTGTAGTACTGTAATAAGCAGTACTTAAGTTAAGAGTGTCTAGAAGTGTTTTGCTTACCGTATTTGCAGCGATAAATAAAGTATTACCACTTGCAACCCATTCAAGAAGTTTTTGCGCTTCTGCTTCATCATTATAGACTGAACTATTGAGAAAAAAATAAGTTCCCATTTTTGTACTATCTATAAACTCAAAGGGTGGAATATTAACTTCTTCAAGTCTGTCCTTATCGACAATAGAACTGAGCTGATCGTAAAAAATATAAGTTCCAAAAGGAATTTTATCGATTTTACCATAACTCGGAAACCAATTTACAGGTTCAGGTTTTGTGGCTTCTGCAGCAATTAAAAGGGTGACAGCGAGAATAAGTATACCCGCTAAAATTTTATAACGTAGTGTCATAGGGTAGCGGTTAATTTTATAAACTCTTTTTCGGCTTTATAAAATGCAGACTCAGTTACTTCAAAGTTTCCATACCATATGAAATCATAAATACGCGTAAGTTTTGAAAATTCACTGCGCAGTTCTGGATTTTTGATTTCGTAGATATAGTCGGCATTTGTCTTTTGTACTTGCCAATCGATTAGTTCTTTTTTTGCAAGTTTTTGAAGAAGTAGCAGGTAATAATATCTAACCGCTAATTGATAATTTTTTTGGGTTAGCGCATCATTTATCAGTTCCTGAATATTTTGACTCTCGATAATCTGTTGCTCGTCGGTTACTAATACAGTATTAAGATCTTTCCTTTTAAGAGGGGATCCACCTATATCCACTTTTATGAACAGCCATATTAAAAATGCTACAACGCCTGCAATTAAAAGATAGGGTAGTGCACGTACGAGAAATCCTAAAATTCCGGTAGCCTCTTCTCCTTGTAAAATCCATTTTATTAACGATTCCCATAAATCATCAAGCCAGGTTTTAAAGCGATTCCACAGATTATCTGGCGGAATTAACTCTTCATAATTAAATGCTTCTCTTGATCTGTAATCTTTAAGAATTTCACTGTCAAATTCCTGAATATCCACCCTGCGCTCGTCGTATTGAATACTTTTATCAGGTTGTACAGAGTCTTGAACTTCAGCTTTTATACTAAAATTAAATACACTTAGAAATAGAAATAATATGTAGTAAAATGGATAGTGCATTAAATATCAGATCCTATACTATCTATAGTTTCAAAAGTTCCTGTTTGGTTAATTTTTTCGTTTAAGTTGAAATATATTAACGCAATGGCGATAGCAAATATCCCGGCTAAAATATACTGAATTGCGGTTGTAGCTACATTTAGACTAATATAAACCCAATCAAAAACCCCGGAAAGATTTGCCGGTGAAAGTTGTTCCGTTGAAGAAAATGCTTTTACTAATGAGTAAATAATTAACGGAAGAGAAAATACCACATTCGCTACGTAAAGCAAGAGTCCTACTACCAGAATTGTGGCAAACGTCATCCACCATTCCCCTTTAACAAGACTAAAACTATAAGCAATAGCGTCAATCACAGATTTATCTTTAAACACTATAACAGCAAAGGATAATGATAATGGGACAGAGATGTAAACTCCTGGAAGAATACACATCATAAAACCTATTAAGAGCATTAAACCAGAGAGAAAAGACAAACCTGTTAATCTACCAAGATCTGCGCGCACTTGTTGTTTCAGTAATGTCTGATCTACAATTCCTTCATTTTCGATATAAAGTTTGATATAATTTAAAATGGTTCCATAAAGAACTCCATAATAAAAAAACAGAGCGATCACTAAGCCAATAAGGGAAATAAATACTCCCGAAGCATTAAAGGAGTCTTCTAAGATGTTTGTGAAATCTGTAGCAACGCTGGTGTAATAAGCAGAGAACGCAATTAGAATAACAAAAGGTACTGCCGCATTCTGAAGAAGCGCTTTAAATAGAGGTTTATACTCTAGGCGCAAAAATTTAAAGGTATCAGATAGGACATCTCCAAGTTCTCGCTGTCTTTTAAATTGTATTAGTTCTTTCATTTTTTAGTTGGCGTTGTTTTTTGTTAACGATATGAGGATATAGGACGTAGTAAAATAATATTAGTAACAAGGAAATGCTAATAATTAAAATAGCTAACCAGTCTGGCATTTCAGTATGGCGTGTTACAAAACCTTCCAGAAATCCAGCTATTATAAAAAAAGGAATAGTACTTACGACAATTTTTAAACCATCTTTCATACTGCGTTTAAAGGATGCTAAGCGCGTATACGTGCCAGGAAATAATATTCCAGAACCTAAAACTAAACCTGCTGCTCCTGCAATTATAATCACAGAAATTTCAATAGTACCGTGTATCCATATAGTGCGTACAGACTCCCAAAGCACGCCTTTATCATAGAAGAAATACTGAAAAGAACCCAGCATAACACCGTTTTTCATCATTATAAAGAGTGAGCCTACGCAGAGTAAAATTCCGTAGATAAATGCCATTAAAGCGACTTTAATATTATTTATGGTGATCCCTAAGAACATTTCTGTTTCATTCATTTCTTTATAAACCCGCATAGGATCATTATTAGCGATATTTTTTAATGTCATATTTACATATCCATCGCCTAAAATACTGCGTACATAAGCGCCATCTGTAGCGGCACTATAAGCGCCTATTATTGCAAAAATTAAAAATGTCAAAAATGAAAGAAGTAGATGTCTTTGATAACCAAACATTAATTTTGGAAATTCATCAGTGAAAAATGAAATAAATCTGTTGCTCGATTCTCTCTTATTTTTATAAATTTTTTGATGAGATTGTGAAGCTAAGTGATTGAGGTAGCTGGTGGTTTTGCTTTCTGGATAAAATGTTCGGGAATAGCTTAAGTGATCGGTAACTTCTAAATACAGAGCAGATAATTCATCTGGAGATAAATTACTTTGATTACCTACCATTACATTTTCAAATCTTAACCATTTATCCTTATTTTGCTTCACAAAAGCTGCTTCGCGCATAAAACGGGTATTAGAAGAATCAATTTTGATTAAATTTCCTGAAAACTAGTTTAAATAATTATAAAATCAGGGTAAAGCCTGTAGCAATTCAAATTTGTTATTTAAAGAATAGATTTCTCAAAATTAACAAGGAAGGTAAAGAAAAGAATTAATGGATAATTTTCAAATTGAAACTGCTCAAAATGTGAGCATAAATCAAAATGTAGCAGGAATAGGTGACCGTATTCTGGCGTACATTATAGACTTCTTTATTTTAGTTGCCTATTTTTTAATTACAGTTTTTTCTCTGGCTGCTTTCGGAATTGAAAGCAATTCACTCGCTTCTGCCAGTATATTCTTTATGGTTATAGGAATACCAGCTTTTCTTTATTTTCTCTTTATGGAAACTTTTTGGAATGGTCGTACATTGGGTAAAGCAGCTTTAAATCTAAGAGTCGTAAAAATTGATGGTTCTAAGCCGGGATTTGGAAGCTTTTTTGTACGATGGATTATGCGTACTATAGATATATCTCTTACCAGTGGAGGTATTGCTGTATTTACCATTTTACTTAATGGGAAAGGACAACGCTTAGGTGATATTGCAGCCGGCACTACGGTTATTAGTGAGCGCAAAAAAGTAAATTTAAGACAGACATTGCTAGAAGAAATACCTGAGGATTACGTGCCAAAATATCCACAGGTTACTGTATTTAATGATGCAGATATTCAGAAGGTAAAAACTATCTATAGTCAGTCGAGATATAATGGCAAACACAATGTTATTGTAAAACTAAGTGATAAACTTGCACGCATTATGCAAATCACACCAGACGAGAAACCCATTCAATTTATAGATCGGGTATTAAAAGATTATAATTATTATACACAACTGTAATGGAAAGTCTGGCAGCAGATATTATTGATATTTTAGGGACTATTTCATTTGCAATTTCTGGAGTAATAACGGCGACAAAAAAACGAATGGACATTTTTGGAATCCTCATTATTGCAACAGTAACCTCTGTGGGTGGCGGTACTTTACGTGATTTACTCATAGGTAAATCACCGGTAACCTGGATTTTAAATACCTCATTTGTTTATTTAATTTTTATAGCAACCGTAGTGGCTATTATTTTTAGAAAACAACTACGGTATGTGCGTAAATCCCTCTTCCTTTTTGATACCATAGGTATAGCTCTCTATACAATTACCGGAGTGCAAATGGGTTTGCTCATAGGTTTAGCACCAGTTATTTGTATAGCTCTAGGAACAATTACGGCTTGTTTTGGAGGCGTTTTAAGAGATATTTTATGCACAGAAATTCCGGTGATATTTAGAAAGGAGATCTATGCAAGTGCATGCATAGTGGGAGGTGGAATGTTTGTTTTACTCGATCATTTTGATGTGAATACGGTAATTAATTCGGTAATATCTGGTTCTTTAGTAATTGTAGTGCGCACATTAGCGGTTATCTTTAAACTACAATTACCTTCTATTTATAAAAAGGAGGAGCTGGTATAAATTTAAAAGTCATTATTATGGGAAAGAAGCGTCCGGAATTAAATTCTCAATTGAAGGAATTTATAACTGATCAAAAAATATTCTTTGTAGGTACTGCTGCAAATACTGGTTTTGTGAATGTATCTCCTAAAGGAATGAGCACTTTTTATATACTGAATGATAAAGAAGTAATATGGCTTAATTTGACCGGAAGTGGTAATGAAAGTGCTGCGCACGTTCTTAAAGATCCCAGAATGACAATTATGTTTTGCTCATTTGAGAAGAATCCGCTTATTTTAAGATTATACGGTACAGCTGAAACTTTTCACGAACGTGATGCGCAATTTTCAGAATACTTAAAACATTTTGAAGAAACTGCTGGAGCACGACAAATATTTAAATTATCTATTGAGCTGGTTCAGACCTCTTGTGGTTTTGGTGTTCCATTTATGGAGTACAAAGGCGAACGTGATACTCTTAAACTATGGGCAGAGCAAAAAGGAGAAGAGGGTATTAAAGAATACTGGACTGAAAAAAATCAAGAAAGTCTTGATGGTTTTGATACCGGTATATTTAACTAATCCATTAATTCAATATCTATATAGATATTTTTTAGTGGCCACTCATTTTCATCAACTTCCACTTTATTAATTTGGTCAACCACATTCATTCCTTTAGTAACTCTACCAAAAACGGTATGTTCACCATCTAAGTGATGACCTCCCCGTGCCGGCTGAACAATAAACCATTCAAATGGTGAAGATGCATCACTTATATTCTGCTCTAAATATTTTGCTGCCGAAAATGCACCTCGCACGTGTGTGTGACTTGAAGAAGCTTCATTAGGGATTAAATAATTCCCAATACGTTGTCTTTTTTTAGGAGTTTCATAGCCATCGCTGTTTCCTCCCTGCACAACAAAATTGGGTGAATTTCTATGAATCATAGTATTGTCAAAATAATTTTGTTTTACAAGTAGAATGAAATTTGCACGATGTAATGGAGTATCCTTAAATAGCTCAACTTCGATATCACCAAACTCCGTTTTAATACGTACACGGGTCTCCGGGTTGCGTTTTCCGTAGGCAGTTAAAAAGGGAATTAACTCTGCCTGTGATTCAATTATAGAGCCTGCTTTGGTTTTTAATTTCTCATTTTGGGCTTTGGCTTTATCAGCCTCAGAGCTATCTACTTTTTTTTCAATGGTTTGAGTACTTTCTTCTTTAACTTTTGATTTTTTATCTTCACAACCGGCACCTGCAAGAAGTATTGCAAGAATTAAAATAGAAAAACTAATACGCATATATGCAGTTTGATGAGTTTATAAAAAGATTGCCAAAATTAAACAATTTACAACTTCTGGGGCAAGAAGCGCATTATCTAATGGCACCTACAGAACGAATAGATGAATTGGCATCACTAGATATTGAACAGCGCAATCCACGCTGGGCAGGAGTAATGTCATTATTTTACCCCAATGCTCAAAATGGAGAAACTATGCTCGTACTCATTTTACGTAAAACTTATAAGGGTGTACACAGCAATCAAGTAGGATTTCCCGGAGGAAAAGCAGAAGCATCTGATAATTCTATTGAAGAAACCGCTTTACGGGAGACAGAAGAAGAAATAGGAGTGGAGCGTTCCAGTATTGAAATTTATAAAAAACTTACCAAAATATATATTCCACCCAGTAATTTCTGGGTGCAGCCATTTATAGGTATTGTTAGGCATACACCTAACTTTGTAAAAGAGGAGTCTGAGGTAGAATCAATCTTGGAAGTTAAGCTAACTGAGTTTTTAGCAGACTCCAGTATTGTTTCTCAAACCGTTGATACATCATATGGTAAAATGGTAGATGTTCCGGCTTTTTTATTGACAAAAAATATTGTCTGGGGTGCGACAGCTATGATGCTTAGCGAGGTAAAATGGGCTTTGCAACAATTAGAAGAAGATAAGAAGTAGTATTTAAAGTTTTAATTTTATATTTCACAAAACAGCATTACGAGTTTATAACTAATTATGGGGCTTTTTAAAACTAATCCTTTTGGACACTACTTGATTATAAAAAAGTGGTTGATACGTATTATGGGCGTTATGTCTCATAGACGTTATCGAGGGTTTAATGCCTTGCAGATAGATGGTTCTGAAATAATTACAGCATTACCGGGAACAAATGTTCTTTTTGTATCTAACCATCAGACCTATTTTGCAGATGTGGTAGCTATGTTTCACGTATTTAATGCGAGTTTAAGTGGCCGTGTAGATTCTATTAAAAATGTAGGTTATCTATGGGATCCTAAACTTAATATTTATTATGTAGCTGCTAGTGAAACTATGCGGAGTGGTTTACTGCCTCGTATTATGGCGTATGCGGGAGCAGTTTCAGTAAATAGAACGTGGCGCTCAAAAGGTCAGGAAATTGATAGACCGGTTAATTTAAGTGATACTGAGAATATAGGTATCGCACTACATGATGGATGGGTAATTACATTTCCTCAAGGTACTACAAAACCTTGGAAACCTATACGTAAAGGAACCGCACATATAATTAAACAATACAAACCCGTGGTTGTTCCTATAGTAATTGATGGTTTTAGAAGATCTTTTGATAAAAAAGGAATACGTATAAAAAAACGAGGAATCCTTCAGACAATGGAAATCAAAGAACCATTAGATATTGATTATGAGAATGACTCTGTAGAAGATATCGTAGAGATGATTGAATATGCCATTGAGCAACATCCGTCATTTTTAAAAGTTATACCTGCGGAAGAACTCAAAAAAGAAGAAGAACTTAACCAAACTCGCAGATGGGATTATTAAGTGTGCAAAATTGTTAATTTTAACTTTTTATTGACGCAATTATTGTCCCTCATCGATTATAAGTGTTAAAAATGAACATTAACACAATTTTTCCTTAACCTTTGCATACTATTATAAAAAAGAGCGCGTTAACCCCAAAGACGTTACCCTAAATATTGTTTATGAAAAGACTTAAATTGTTAATTTTATTGCTAGTAGTAGCAATATTTTCCAATACATTTGCACAAGAATTACCCCTTAAAAGTTGTATCGACGCTCCGCTCGAGAATTTCAACAGTAAAATTTTAACTACCCAACTGTACAATCAAATAACCAAAGATCCAAAACTTAAAAGCTTAATTGCTAATAAGAAAATGTCAGTAGGAATTGTAAGCTTAGACGATCCCAATGCTATTCAATATGCGGGCATCAACGGTGAGGAAATGATGTACGCCGCCAGTTTACCTAAAATAGCAATTTTATTAGCTGCAATGGATGCAATTGATAAAGGAGAGATGAAGGAAACTGCCGAGATTAAAAACGACATGTGGTTGATGATTAGTAAATCTAATAATCAAGCCAGTACTAGAATGATAGACCGCCTTGGGTATGATAAAATATCTAGCGTTCTTACTAGTGACAAATACAAACTATACGATAAGACTAATGGTGGCGGTTTATGGGTAGGTAAGCGTTACGCTGCTGCCGGTGAGCGCAGACCAGACCCTTTAAAGGGATTAAGTCACGCAGCTACAGCAGAACAAGTATGTCGCTTTTACTACAAGCTTGTAACAGGAACTTTAGTAAGTGCTGAGCGTTCTAAAGAAATGCTTGATATTATGGAGAATCCTTCTTTACATCACAAATTTGTAAATACACTTGAGCGTATTGCTCCTACTGCGCGCTTATTTAGAAAATCTGGTTCTTGGCAAAATTACCATTCAGATTCTATTTTAGTTTGGGGAGAGAATGGTCGTAAGTATATTTTAGTAGCTCTAGTAGAAGATCCTAATGGTGAACAAATAATTAGAAATTTAGTATTTCCAGTTGAGAAAGCTTTACAAAAATCTCGAACTTTACTGGCAAGCGCTACAAAAGGTGCTGGTCGAATAGGTGATTAAGAAATTTCTGAAAAAGACGTTTAATATAAGAGATGGTGAGATCACCATCTCTTTTTTAATGCAGTTATACGTCTTTCTTATAATAACGATTCTTTTAATCGTTAAACCCACTGTAAATGCACTTTTTCTTAAAGGTTTGGGTGCAGACAATCTTGCTTTTGCTTACCTATTAATTGCAGGCATAGCTGTAGTAACATCTTATTTTTATAATAAAGCCGTTAGGTTCTATTCTCTGAAGCGTATAATTATCTTTTCGCTTTCTTTCTTCGCTATTGCATTTATTGTGCTTAGTGCACTCTATAAATTGAAACTTATAAATGGTAGTATTCTTTATATATACTATGTTATAAGTGGAATATTTGCCGTGCTCACAACCAGTCAGTTTTGGCTACTCGCCAATATGGTTTTTAATGCACGCGAAGCAAAACGACTTTTTGGATTTATTGGATCTGGAGCAATTGCCGGTGGGATATTTGGAGGTTACCTCACAACCATATTAGTTCCTTTTATCGGGAATGGTAATATGCTACTTATCGCAGCGGTATTTATTTTATCCTGTATACCTATATTAGCTCAGATTTACAAAAGAGGTTATGTAGGACGTACTTCGCGTTCAACATCTATACATCACGCATTAGATGATTCTGCATTTAAATTATTACTGAAATCAAAGCACTTAACGTATCTCGCTTTAATAATTGGTTTAAGTGTCATAATTGCCAAGCTGGTTGATTTTCAATTTAGCGATTTTGCAAGTAAAGCAATCCCTGATGCAGATGAACTAGCCTCATTTTTTGGATTCTGGTTTTCTACCTTTAATCTATTCTCACTAGGAATACAGCTTTTTCTAACGAATAGAGTTGTAGAAAAATTAGGAGTAAATAGTTCGCTTTTAATACTTCCTCTTGGTATTGCACTAGGATCACTGTTGTTTCTTACTTTTCCTGAATTATGGGTACTTATAATTATCAAAGGTCTGGATGGTAGTTTTAAACAATCGATAAATAAAGCGGCTACAGAGCTTGCTATGGTTCCTATTTCATTAGAGATAAAAAACAGAACAAAATCTTTTATCGATGTTGTGGTAGATAGTGTAGCCACCGGTATTGCCGGCTTTCTTTTAATATTTATAATTAAGGGACTCTCGTTACCAACAAACTATGTTACGGTAATCATCATATTTTTAATTTTGGTTTGGATCGTGGGAATTTTCAAAGTACGCGATACTTATTTCAAAAGCTTTAGAAAGAGCTTGCGGGATGCAGTCGCCATTTCTGATGGTGTACCTGTGCGCAAACGTAAATCACCTATAGAATTAGGAAAAAGAATTTTGAGCTCTGGCGAACCTGATCAAATACGAATGTATCTAGATCAATTATCAGGAAGAAATGCAAAAATACTGATGCCCAAAATACTCCAGTTATTAGAGCACGAAGATAATGATGTGAAAATTGCCGCTATAAATCAATTGTTTCATTACCCTGAAGGTACAGCAGTAGAAGTGGTACAAAAACTGGTTCATTTTAAGGATGATGAAGTAGTGTATGCAGCAATGAATTATCTCATTCTCCATACTTCACTAAACGACAGTCGCATTTTTGACTCGTATTTAAATCACAGTAGTGATTATATAGCGCACGCAGCATTGTTATGTCTTGCTAAAGAATCAAGTACAAATAAAAAAATTGCTTCACGCTACAACTTAGAATTACGTATTGAATTATGGCTGGCAGAACTCGATCTTCCTAATAGTATTCACCGGCCTGAGGAGCTTTCCTTTTTGTTAGAATCTATAGGCTATGCACAGTTTCCGCAGTTTTACTCTTTCATATCGGTAAACTTTAATAACAGAGATTCGCACATTGTGCGCCACGCGATAATTGCAGCGGGAATCTCTCAAGAACCTATGTTTATTGATGCATTGATTGAATTTCTAACGATAAAGGAATATAGAAAAGAGGCTATTGAGGCGTTGAGATCATATGGTGAGTCTATTAGTGAAAACCTACTTGCACGCGAGGCTGCAAAGACTTTAAAAAATAATGTAAAGAAACATATTCCAGCTGTTATTCAAACTTTTGAAACACAAGCTTCAGTACGTATACTATTAAGACTCTTGAAAAGTAAGGATAATTTAATACGAAAAGCTTCTGCAAAATCTCTCTATAAATTAAAACGCAAAGAGTCTAAACTCAATTTTTTTCCGAAGATAATTTTCAAAGAACTACTTAATTTAAGTTATGAGTATCGCGATATAATTAGTAGTAAAAAGGTAATTAGCGGCAATTTTAAAAGAGAAAATTATACGGGTTTATCTTTTGATGATCAAACTGAACTGCGAATTGCGCGCGAGGGTCTTTTAGAGGTTCTTGATATTCAATTAAAGGTGCGTATTGAAACTATTTTTAAACTTCTTGCAGTGTATTATGATCGCAGAGATCTAGATGTGGCTTATCAAGGTTTTGTGAGTCAGGATAAAGATACGCGTGCAAATGCTATCGAATTTTTAGATAATATTCTATCTCCAAAACTGAAACACATACTCTTACCACTATTAGAACTTACGATCATTGAAGATCAAGATGTTTATGATGAAATCCTTGAAGATTCAGATATCAGTTTTAATAAAGCACTTATTCAACTGATTGAAGTAGGAGATGGTAATCTGCGTTTACCGGTTATTTACTTGATTCAATATCTAGGTGACACGAGTTTCTTGCCTCTTTTAGCCGGGCTTCAGATTACTGCTAAAAATCACGAGGTTCGCTCTTTTGCAGCATTGGCACTTAAAAAACTTCAGCCTTCCTTATTAGCAACTAATCAAGACTAATTTCAATTTTACTTGCGCATTTCTGCATTTATAATTTGTGCAACAGCCTGCTTATATTTTACAGGGTTAGACGCTTTCTTGATGGCTTTGTACGTTTTCTGCGGATTAGAAGTTGAATGAGAGAAAAATTCCCAAAAGCCTAGCATTTTCATCTTAATGGGTGTTGGACCAGACAAATACTCGTCATAGTCTTTGTAGATCGTGTCATGAAATTCTGAAAATATAGACCAGCGATCTTTCGGATAGATGCTAGTATTATTTTTTATCATTTGAGGTAAAAAAGGATCAGCAATGAGTCCGCGACCTATCATAAAATGATCAATTTTAGGAAAACGCTCTTTGATAGCATTGAAGGATTCTACCGAAGTTATATCGCCATTATAATATAATTTATGCTTAGTGCTATCAATACATTTTTCAAAAGCATCTAAATCGACCGGCCCTTTATAAAGTTGTTTTCCTATACGGGCGTGAATAGCAATATTTTTGAGTGGATATTTATCAAGAATAGGAAACGCTTCTAATATTTCCTGAGCGTTCTCATAGCCCATTCGCATTTTCATAGAAACTAAGATATCTGTTTCGTTATGCGCTCTATGTAATACTTCATCTATTCTAGACGGATTACAAATTAACCCCGAACCCATTCCAGATTTTGTAACCATAGGATACGGGCAGCCTAAATTCCAGTTTAACTCTTTATAACCTAACTCCCGAACATATTTTGCTACAAAAATAAATTCATCAGGATCATTAGTTATGATTTGAGGAATAACTTCTAGCGTCGTATTATTTTCAAGCATTAAGTCATTTTGATACGACTGCTTAATTTTTAATTTTCCGTTTAATCGTATGTACGGAGAATAAAAGGTATCAATACCTCCAAAAAAATGATTGAACGCATTACGGAATCTAAAGTCTGTAAATCCCTGCAAAGGGGATGAGAGTAGGGTGTACGACATTAATTTTATTAGTTGACCAAAGATAAAGTAATGATGCAGTTGAAAATATACGGATTCTAGAAATTTTAAAATTTGTTCACATTGAGGCACTTTAATAGAACTATATTTGTCTTTCTTGTATATTTTCAGGCTATTATCGTGAGTTTATTTCATCGTTTTTTACTGGGTTATTTGCTGGTTATGAGTGTAGCTAGCACGGCACAGGAAACTAAATATAAGTATCAGTTTACATTAGGTCACGATAATGATATTACCCTAATAGGGAGCCCTACAGATTGGCACTATACCTACGGAATACATCTTAATTTCAATTGGTTACCGAAGCAAAATTCTTTTACAGGCAGTTTATTTAAAAATAAAGAATTTGTAATGTTTAGATCTGGTTTGCACGTGGAAGCTTATACACCAGATTACTCAACAAAAAAACAACACGTTAATATACGCCAACCTTTTGCCGGATGGGGATATGTTGATTTTGAAAGCACATATACTTTTGAAAATTCGTTCCTTAAATTAGGATTAGAACTAGGTATTTTAGGTCCTGCAGTGCAAGCCGGGGAAATACAAAATTTTATTCATCAGTATATTTCCGGAGATAAATTGGTAACGCAATGGGAGGATCAAATTCCAAATAAATTAGGAATAAATTTAAGAGCTACTTACGCTAGAAATATATTTACAAAAGATTGGTTTAATATTTATGCAAAAGCCGCAGCTTCCGGAGGAACTGTTTTTGCGTATATAGAACCTTCACTAAACCTACGCTTGGGTTTATTTGATAAACTTTCCAGGACAAACTCTCAAGGAAATGTGTTGCTAAGCAGTATGCGTAAAGAACTCTATTTTGAAGGTTCTCTTTCACCGCGATTGTCTTTTTATAATGCTACTTTACAGGAAGAAGATGCTAATGGCGACATTTTAGTTGCTGAAGACTTGATAGAGTCATTTTATTTAAATGCCTCTCTTGGGCTGTTTTATACAATAAACCGATATTCTTTTGGTATTAAATGGAACTATACCGATGGTAAAATTGAAGGCAACAGACCACACCGCTATATGATGCTAAGGGGGAGTATTCGATTTAATTAAACTAATAATTTTGATGTGAAATTCGATTTTCAATCTCAGTACGAGAATGTTTCCCATCTATATACTCTACAGCTTCTACCACACGTACAAAGAGATTTTCAGGACCCAGAAGATCTACAACACCGGTTTTAAACAAAATGTCCCGTGTAGGTCCTGTGGCGCCGGCTATCATTAATTGTATTTCTTGATCTTTCAATTCAAGGATAAGGTGTTTAATGATATAAGTAGCACTACTATCTATATAATTTATGGCTTCTGCATTTATGATAATTACCTTCAGATCGGGTCCTTTCGCAATTTTATGTCGTTTTAATTGCTTGTAGAAGTAATCTTTATTTCCAAAGAACAACTGCGCATCAAATCGTAAAACTAAAATATCTTTTCGGTCTATAATATCAGGTGCAAAGCGCGTAATATTTTTAAAATAGGTAGTTCCTTTAATTTGACCTAACACGGCCATATGCGGCTTTGATGTCCTGTAAACCATTAAAAGTAAAGAAAATAAAACTCCTAATATTATACCTTCTTGAATTCCTACTAACAGGGTGATAAAAAAGGTAGCCATAAGAAGAACAAACTCATCTTTCTGGTATTTATATAATTCTTGCGGGTATTTAAAATCTATCAAACTTGTGATTGCCAACATTATAATAGAAGCCAGAATCGCATTGGGTAAATAATAAAATAAAGGGGTCAAGAAAAGTAAGGTAAGCGCTACAAGAGCAGCACTTATAAAAGCGGCAACACCCGTTTTAGCACCAGCTTGAAAATTTACTGCGGTACGGCTAAAACCGGCAGTTGTAGGATAACTTTGAAATAGCGATCCCATAATATTGCTTGTTCCCAACGCTATAAGTTCTTGATTGGGAATAATCGTATTTGCATTTACTTTCTCATCAAGCGCTTTGCCTATAGATATAACCTCCATAAAAGCAATTAATGCCATTGCCAGAGCAATTGTAAATAAGTCTCCCAAATTTGACCAGGGAACTTCTGGTATTTTAAATGCGGGAAGACCATCTGGTATTTTACCTACTAGTTGGAGTCCGTAATCTGCAATAGGTGTAAAATAGGCTAGAGCAATACCCAGAATAACAACCACAATTGCTGTCGGAATTTGACTATTAAGCCTTTTTATGATTAGCATTAGAGCTATTCCCGAGAGTCCTACAATTACAGCAAGAGGATTAATCTGATCGAGCTGCAAAAATGTTTGTTGTAAAATATGAAGCGTCTTATTACTGGTAATTTCTATACCTAATAAATGCTTCAGCTGACTTATTCCTATTATCAATGCAGCGGCAGATGTGAATCCATTTATTACGGGTTTAGATAAAAAATTTACTAAAAAACCCATTTTGAGAAAGCCCATTGCTAGCTGTATGGTACCAATAAATAGCGATAAAAATATAGCCATCGATATATACTCATCAATGCCAGAAATCGATAAAGCGCCTAAACCCGATGCAATTAACAAAGAATCCATTGCAACAGGACCTATGGCAAGCTGCCTACTCGTTCCTGTAAGTGCATAAATGACCTGTGGAACTAATGCTGCGTAAAGTCCAAAAACTGGTGGCAGACCCGCAATCATTGCATAGGCCATCCCTTGAGGAATGAGCATTACACCTACTGTGATTCCAGCAAAAATATCGCCAGATAAATAGGCTTTTTTATAGGCGGGTAACCAACTTAAAATGGGAAAATACCTTTTCAAATTATTAATTTTAAGGCGTAAATGTATATAGGTTCAACAAATCTTCAAGTAACACAGGTTACAAACCTAACTATTAAATGTACAACTATTGTTTAGCTTAAATCTATCTTAACTTAATTTGAATGGTGAGAATTTAAAGTATAATTGAAATTGGGAATCAAATAGGTAGTTTGTCTGAGAAAGTACATCACAACTTTGCACTTTTAAAAGTATCTGAATCCTAAAATTGTATATTTGAAAACTATGTTTGATGCCTTCTTAAATCACATTTCTAATAACTTTCCTATTCTCTTTAAAAGCAGAGTTCTTCTTGCCGTTAGTGGAGGGATCGACAGCGTTGTACTTTTACATCTGCTCAAAAAAGCCGATGTTGATTTTGCAATTGCGCATTGCAATTTTTCGCTACGCGGAAAGGAAAGCGATCAGGATGCAAAATTTGTAGAGGAGCTTGCACGAGCATTAAACGTACCTATTTATATTCAAAAGTTTAATACTAAAGCATTTGCCTTAGAGAATAAAGTTTCTACCCAAATGGCAGCCCGCGAATTACGATATGCCTGGTTTAAGGAGTTATGTGCTGAGCACAACTTAAGCCATACGGTTATCGCGCATCACGCACAAGATGATCTGGAAACATTTTTAATTAATATAAGCAGAGCAAGCGGTATTGAGGGACTCACAGGAATGACCGAGAACAGCGATTTTATATTGCGTCCATTATTACCGTTTAGCCGAGATCAAATAGCGGCTTATGCAGAACAACACGCGATTAACTGGCGTGAAGACAGTAGTAATTCTACCGATAATTATCTACGAAATCATTTGCGGCATCACGCAATTCCTGCTTTAAATGAAGCATCGCCTGATTTTCTGACACAATTTAAAAAAACGCAAACCTACTTACAGGAATCTGCTACGTTATTAGAAGATTATACAGCTTTTTTATTTTCAAAAATTGTTACGCAATCCTTTAAGGGTTATGAACTTAATATTCCTCAACTATTAGAAGTGCCGAATACTAAATCGGTATTATATCAATTATTAAAAGGTTTTGAGTTCACAGATTGGGACACTATTTACGATTTATTAACGGCACAATCTGGTAAACAAGTAATAGCAGGAAAGCATCGTTTAATAAGAGATAGAGATGTACTGTTGTTAACAGAACATAAAGTAGAGGTTCAAGAAGACTTTAAGGTAACGCGCAAAGATTCTTTGATTAGTATTCCCGGGTTCACTTTAATAATTGATGAAGCATCTCAATTAGATATAAAAGATAATAACGTTGCTTTTTTTGATAGCGACCAGTTAGAATTTCCACTTACAGTGCGCAAATGGAAGGAAGGTGACATCTTTTACCCTTATGGAATGCACGGAAAGAAAAAAATAAGCAAATATTTTAAAGACAATAAATTTTCGACTTTAGATAAAGAAAGCGCCTGGTTACTTTGTTCTGGAGAAAATATAATATGGATTGTAGGTGAGCGTACAGACAATCGTTATAAAATAAAGTCGGGCACGACTAAACTTGTAAAATTCACGGTTATTTATGATTAAATATGGTTTCCTTCTTGTAATGTTCTTTTTTACACTTACAGGAAATGCACAGATATTCACAGATTTAGAAAAAACACAAAATCCTGTAGAATGGGAGGCGAGCGTAAATAAGCTTGACAGTTCTAGATATGAACTTATAATTGACGGTGTTATAGATACAGATTGGCACGTTTATTCACAATTTACAGATACAAATGGCTCTTTACCATTGGAGCTCGAATTTTTAGGTAGTGAATCTTCATATACACTAGAAGGTCCTACAGAAGAAGGAGAAACATTTACTGCTTATAGCGAGGTGTTTGAAGTAGAGGAGACTTTTTTTGAAGATAAAGCCAGACTTTCTCAGACCATTAGCGTGAACGACTCAAATGTCAATTTTGTAAAACTGATACTTAAGTATCAAGTATGTAAGGAAGTTTGCATTAATGAAGAGAAGTACGTTGTCTTTAATCTTCAGACTTTAGAAGGAGAAGTTATTAAGGATTACAATGAGTTCGAAAATTTTTCTACAGAGCTTGAAAATCCAAAACAGTCGCAAACGGCAATAGAAGATTTTGAAGATGAAGAAAAACAGGATTTATTGACTATATTTTTGCTTGCATTTGCTTCGGGATTTTTAGCATTATTAACTCCGTGTGTTTTCCCAATGATTCCTATGACGGTTAGTTTTTTTACGAAGCAAAGTAAAAATGCTGCGGTAGGAAGACGTAACGCCTTATTGTACGGATTGTTTATCGTCATTATTTATGTTCTTTTAGGAACATTGGTTACTGCGATATTTGGTGCAGATGCCCTGAATGCATTATCTACAAATGTTTGGTTCAATATAATTTTCTTCATTCTATTAGTCATTTTTGCTATTTCGTTTTTTGGAGCTTTTGAAATTATGTTGCCTAATTCGTGGGCAAATGCGGTAGATCGTAAAGCTGATAGAGGAGGAGTTATAGGCATATTTTTTATGGCATTGGCTCTTGCCATAGTTTCATTTAGCTGCACCGGGCCCATCGTTGGTACATTACTAGTACAGGCGGCTTCAGAGGGAGGATTAGCTCCTATATTAGGAATGCTTGGTTTTTCATTAGCTATCGCTATACCCTTTGCTTTATTCGCATTATTCCCAGGATTAATGAACTCTTTACCTAAATCTGGTGGGTGGTTAAATTCTGTGAAAGTGGTGCTAGGTTTTCTAGAACTAGCATTGGCATTTAAGTTCTTGTCAAACGCCGATTTAGTTTTACAAGCTCATCTGCTAGAACGCGAAGTTTTTCTCGCTATTTGGATTGCAATTTTTAGCGGACTAACCCTGTATCTTTTTGGAAAAATCAGACTATCTCACGATTCGCCATTAGCGCATATATCTTCAGGTAGAGTACTGCTAGGATTAACTGTATTAGCCTTTACTATATATCTTATACCAGGTCTCTGGGGAGCACCGCTTAAATTAATTAGTGGATTTCCGCCGCCTATGAATTATAGCGAATCACCATACGGTGTAGGATACATGAAAGGTGGTCAAAATGAGTTGGGAGAATTACCAGAAAATTCAGAACTGGGTCCTTATCAATTAATAACCTTTACAGATTATGATGGAGGAATGGCTTATGCAAAGGCTGAAAATAAACCCGTATTACTAGATTTTACTGGTAAAGCCTGCGTTAATTGCAGAAAAATGGAGGAGCGCGTTTGGGGTGAACCACAAATTCTTGGAAAACTTCAGAATGATGTAGTTTTAATATCATTGTTTGTTGATTTAAAAGAAGATTTGCCTAAAGATGAGCAATATGTAAGTCAAACAACCGGAAAACGCGTGAAAACTGTAGGTAATAAATGGAGCGATTTTCAGATTACAGAATATCAAATTAATGCACAACCTTATTATGTTTTATTGAACACGCAGGGGGATGTTTTAAATACCCCTATTGGTTATACACCAGATGTATCAGAGTTTGAAGCCTGGCTAAAAGAAGGTATTTCGGCTTATACAAGATAAACTTCACTAAATTTAGTGATCCAAAAATTTGAATTAACTTATACATACAACTGAATGAAAAACTTTAAAATTGCACTGGTTGCATTATTCATGTTCCTTTTTGCAGGATTACAAGCTCAAACCGAAGCCTATGTAAAAGAGCATTATGACAAAAAGGAGGTCAAAATTAAGATGCGTGACGGTATTCTTCTGCACACAACGATTTACAGTCCAAAAGATAAATCACAGGAGTATCCCATTTTAATGATGCGTACTCCGTATAGCTGTGCTCCATATGGAGAAGAAAATTTTAAAGGAAGAATAGGACCTAACCAGTACTTAGTAGAAGAAGGCAATATTTTTGTTCATCAAGATGTGCGTGGCCGTTGGAATAGTGAGGGTGTTTATGATAATATGCGAGCATACATTCCTAATAAAAAGAAAACACAAGTAGATGAAGCTAGTGATACATACGATACTATTGATTGGTTAGTTAAGAATGTAGATAATACCAATGGTAATGTAGGAACCTGGGGAATTTCTTATCCCGGTTTTTATGCGACTTATTCACTACTGAGTGAACACCCTGCGTTAAAAGCAGTCTCTCCACAGGCTTGTATTTCAGATTTTTTCTTTGACGATTTTCATCATAATGGTGCTTTTTTAGAAAGCTACTGGAGAGCCATTTCGTTATTCGGCTATATGAAGACCGAGCCTACCACAGAAGCCTGGTATAAGTTTCCTGATTTACCATCTGAAGATCAATATCAATTTTTCTTAGATCAAGGTCCCTTAACAAATTTAGATACCTTCTATAAAAAAGATAATATATTTTGGGAGCAGTTTAAAGAGCATCCCAATTATGATGAGTTCTGGAAAAGCCGCGGAATTCTTCAACATTTAAAAAATATTAAGCCAGCAGTAATGGTAGTAGGCGGTCTTTTTGATGCTGAAGATTTATATGGGCCGTTTAATACCTATAAGAATATTGAGGCCAATAGTGATAATTATAATATTATGGTTTTCGGTCCTTGGAGTCACGGAGACTGGGCAAGACAAAGTGAACGTCAGGCGATAGGTAATGTATATTTTGGAGATAACCTATCAAGAGATTTCCAAAAAAACTATGAGACCGTATTTTTTAATCACTTCCTAAAAAATGATGGTAATGGAACTATTAATTTACCGGAAGCCTCTATGTATGATAGTGGAGCAAGAGAATGGAATAGCTATTCTAATTGGCCGGCTAAAGAAGCTGTGAAGAAGAGCTTTTATTTAGGTGCAGGTCAGTTGCTATCTGAAAATGCAGATCCAGATTTTGAAAATACATTTGTAAGTGATCCTCAAAAGCCGGTACCATATTCAGAAGATATTAAGATGGTTTTTACACCTCGTAAATATATGACCGATGATCAGCGCTTTGCGGCGCGCAGACCAGATGTCTTAGTTTATGAGACACCGGTTCTAACTGAAGATATGACTTTGAGTGGTGAGATACTGGCAAAATTACAAGTTGCTACGACAGGAACAGATGCAGACTGGGTTGTAAAACTAGTAGATGTATACCCTCCAGATGCAGCAGATTTTCCAGAGACTCAAGATTATTTAAAAATGGGTAACTATCATATGATGGTGCGTAGTGAGGTTATGCGTGGTCGTTTTCGAGATAGTTTTAGTGATCCAAAACCTTTTGAGTCTAATACTAAAACTCCAGTAAATATGACACTTCAAGGGGTTAACCATACCTTTTTAAAAGGTCATAAAATCCAGATTCAAATTCAGAGTACGTGGTTCCCATTAATCGATCGTAATCCACAAACCTTTGTACCTAATATTTATAAAGCAAAGGTTGAAGATTTTACTAAAGAATCACATAGCGTATTTGGGGATTCAGAAATTCAATTCAGTATTATAAATTAAGCATATGAGAGTTCAATTTAATCTCTTTATATTAAGTGTTTTCCTTGTTTTGGGATCTTGTAAAAAAGAATCTTCAGAAACAGTAACTCAGGAAGAAATTAATAAGCAAAGTAGTGCCTTAAATGCCTGGTTTGAAAAACAGTTTCAAGAAGATTTAGCATTATCTCCACAGGGTCAAACCAATTTAGGATACAAGACCAACTACGGAAAATGGGATGATATCTCTTCAGAAATGATGCTTACTAATCTCAACAATGCCAAGGAGCGCCTTTCATATCTTGAAAATGAAGTTAATGTAAATGCATTAGATTCTGTTACAGCTGTGAGTTATAAGCTGTATGTATTAAATATGAAAAACGATATTGAAGATTATGAGTATCGTTTTTATAATTATCCTGTAAATCAGATGTACGGTTTACACTCGAGCGTTCCTGCATTTCTTATCAATAAACATAGAATAGATAGTATTGCAGATGCAGAGGCCTATATTTCTCGGATTAAAGGGGTTAAGCCATTGTTTACTGAGTTGCGCAATCAGTTAGGAATACGGGAGTCAAATCAAATAATTGCTCCAAAATTTGTATTAGACCGTGTACTTGATGATAGTAGAAATATTTTAAAGGGTAGACCTTTTGAAAAGTCTCAGGAACAAATGCCAATTTTAGCCGATTTTGAGTTTAAAATTGACAAGTTGAAGCTTGATAGTGCAAGTAAAGATAGATTAATGCTTGAAGCGACAAATGCACTTATCGATAGCTTACAACCCGCGTATAATGAGTTAATCGACTTCGTAGAGAATCAGAAAATAAGAGCAACCACAGATGATGGCGTATGGAAATTTCCTAGAGGTGATGTTTTTTATAGTATTGCTTTAAAGAGAACAACTACAACCTCTATGACTGCGGAAGAAATTCACGAGTTGGGACTAAGTGAAGTAGCACGTATTCAAGGTGAAATGAAAGAAATTATGAAGCAGGTAAAATTTGAAGGAAGTTTACAGGATTTCTTTGAATTTATGCGCAATGATAGCACGTTTTACTACGAAGACTCAAATGAAGGAAGAGCAGCGTATATGACTAAAGCAAAGTCAATTATTGATGATATGCGTGGTCGTCTTGATCAATTGTTTATTACAAAACCAAAAGCTGCTATAGAAGTTAAGCAGGTAGAGTCATTTAGAGAAAAAAGTGCTGGTAAAGCTTTTTATAATTCTCCGGCACCTGATGGTTCAAGACCGGGAGTTTACTATGCAAATTTATATGATATCAAGGCTATGCCAAAGTATCAAATGCAAGCTCTTGCTTATCACGAGGGAATTCCCGGTCATCATATGCAGTTAGCCATCGCTCAGGAGCTAGATAGCTTACCAAAATTTAGAAAATTTGGTGGCTATACAGCCTATATAGAAGGCTGGGGTTTGTATTGTGAATATTTACCTAAGGAAATGAATATGTATAAAGACGCGTATTCAGATTTTGGAAGGCTTGCAATGGAATTATGGAGAGCATGCAGACTGGTAGTCGATACGGGTATACACCATAAAAAATGGACGCGTGAAGAAGGTGTAGCTTATTATAAAGAAAATACTCCTAATGCAGAAAGTGACTGTATCAAAATGGTAGAACGCCATATCGTAATGCCAGGACAGGCCACGGCTTATAAAGTAGGGATGAATAAAATTCTCAATTTGCGTTCAAAAGCTCAATCAGAATTAAACGATAAGTTTGATATTAGAGCATTTCACGAAGTACTATTAGGACAGGGAGCATTACCTCTTTCGCTTTTAGAAGAACGAGTAAATACCTATATAACTACGGAAAAACAAAAACAATAGGATTTGATCTATCTTAAAATTGTATTTATAATTTTGGTTCTTTTAGAACTCCGCTATAAAAAATTTAAGACACCCAAAGAATTAATTCTTTGGGTGTTTCTCGTTGGTATCTTTAGTTGGTTAGGCTATATTTTATTTCTTGTTTTTAGAAAAAGACTTTTGGTGAGAAGAGATCGGTTTAATCTTGAATTCAAAAAAAGGAATCAAAATACTTTAGATAATTAAGGGAATAATTCTCTTCAGAAACTTCATTTCATTTCAGCATTATATTAGGTAAAAACTGCGAACTATAAATAAAATAAAAGGCCGTTAACAAGCTGATATATAGTTATTTAAAACAGAAAAACACCTTGCTTTCGCAAAGTGCCTTTCACCCCTAAATTATTAATGACATAGTAAATTTACAATTTACTTGAGAATATACTAAGAGAATTTATAAGTAAATCGATTAAGTTTTACAAGTATATAATTTTCAGATTTATCCAAAAAAGAAAAACACCTTGCTTGCGCAAAGTGCCTTTCACCCCTAAATCATTAATACATTTTAAATTTAATTCCCCTATTAATTAAATAAAAAACGGTATAAATCATTGATTAATACACTGTAAATCTATTTAAATGTATAGTTTCTCAAAAGGGGAAAAACACCTTTTTTAGAATACCGAATCATCGGAATTTTCTACAAAAGCTTTTTTTTCCTTTATTAATAGAACATTGATAAATTATGCAAGCAAATTTTAATTGACAATTAATTTAAGTGTTTGCTTAAATTCTCCACGTATTATTTCTACTAGATATATTCCGGAGGTTAAATCATCAATTGGAACTTGTTTATTTTTTAAGTTTTTAAAATCTATCCTTTTTACAAGTGCACCATCCGTTGTGTAAATATGAAGATCATCTACATCTTGACTTAATTTAAAGTAGGAGCTTGCCGGATTGGGAAATAAAGCAATTTGGTTTGCAAAATTTTCGCTACTAGTACTTAAAGTTGTATTTGTATTTCCAAAAATTCTATATTCTCCAGCTTCTAAACGTATGGGAGTTGTTGTAGCCGTTACCTCATACTCTTCATTATTCATAAGGTTGTACCACATGCCACTTTCTTGAAATTGAGGATTAATAACTTGTGAAGTCATACTTAAATTTGCAAGTACTGTGACATAGTTGACTTCACCTTCAATTGCATTTTTATTAGATAAATGTATTTTTTTGACAAGATCTGTATTTCCGGTTTCTACGGTAAAATCAGTTGTTTCAAAAATAGGAAGTTGCTTTTTTAAAGCAATCATAGCAGCCCATGTGTTTCGTAATTTTATACGAGCATCGGTACTCAAGTAATTCCAACCTGTGGGTTTGGGGCTTAATTTGCAGCTATCATCGCCAGGATTACTTCCATCCTCGCAAGTAAAGATGCTTATGTCATATCCTAATTCACCAAACTGCCAGATCATTTTAGGTCCCGGAATCGTGAAAAATACCGCTCCTGTAGCTTCCATACGTGCTAAGGCCGTATTTAAGTCTTTTGTACTATAAGAAGTCGTTGAATTTCCGAATGCTATATTTTTATACATTAAGCGTTCTTCATCGTGACTTTCCATATAGGTAACAGCAGCAGGATTATTAAATCCCTTTACTTTGTACGATGCAGCATCAAAATTAGAATCGCTTGCATAACCCATAGTAGATTGATTGTACGCATTGGTTTGTTTATTCCATAGCATTATTCCTTTTCCTTCATTAAGGCGATAATCTGCCCATTGTTTTTCTTCAGATAAGGTTCCCAGATGCTCAAAAATGATCATAAAATCTGAATCTAATTCCCATTGCATATCTGCATATTCTTTGAGAACATCTACACGATCTTGTTGATATGCATTTGTACAGGATTCGTCTGCAGCGGTACAATTTTGAGTAAAGCCTTTAGTCAAGTCCCAGCGAAATCCATCCACTTTAAATTCCTCTATCCAGTATGATGCCGTACGCTTAACATAATTTTTTGTAGCGGTCTTAGAATGATTAAAATCATTAAAAACACTATAAGAATGAGTTGCGGTTTGATTAAAGAACGGACTATCTGCACTGGGTTGACCGCCAGTACCACCATTACTTGTATTATACATTCTGTAGTACGGATTTTGCCCACTTGCATGGTTGTAGACCACATCGATAATTACAGCGATTCCTTTTGCATGAGCTGCATCAATTAAAGCTTTGAATGCATTTCGGGTTCCATAATATTTATCTAACGCCATATGAAATGATGGATTATACCCCCAACTCGAATTACCATCAAATTCCTGAACAGGCATAAGCTCTAAAACATTAATACCCAATTCTGATAAGTAATCCAAACGATCGATGACACTTTGAAAATTTTGCTCGGTATCAAAATCACGAATCAACACCTCATATATCACCAAATCCTCGCGTTTTGCAGGTTTAAAATCTGTGATCTGCCATTGGTAATCCTCTTCATTTAGCTGAATATAGGATATCGCCTCTGAAGTTTTACCAGATGGATAGGCGGGTATGTTTTCAAACGAGGATGTCTTTATATATTGATCATTAAATTCATCAAGAATTAGTGTAGAGTAGGGGTCTGCAACGCGCAGGTTATACTCAACAACATATTGATACAATAAATGTTCTTTTGGAGTATTTGTAAGATCAATCGTTATCCAATGACGATCTGCTGTATCATCATAGTTCATTAAATACTTTGAATCTAAGGTCCAGCTAGATTCATTAAAATTCCCTATTATATGAATAAACTCTTTTGCTGGAGCATAAAATACTAGAGTAGCTTCGTTTGGTTTAGACTTATCATAATTAAAACCATCTTTCACTCCTTCAGGCATAGGTAATTCTTGAGGAACAGGTTTTACTAAAGTCGTAAAACTGCGCACCACAAGATTTGAAGTTCCTGATTGGGTAACCTCTAGACGGTAATTTGTATTTAGTGTAGGGTTTGCTGTATATGTATAATTTTTTGTCGAGTTCGCTGAATTAAGAAGATTTCCGTTTGCAAATAATTTAAAGTCAGCCGTTACAGTAGAAGTTGCTACAATATTAAGATCAGAATCACTTGTAACACTAGAACTGGTGGTAGTGGGTGTAGTTAATGTAACATCAAAAGCACCTACTGATTTAATGAGATCGGTACTTTGCTGTGAACCATTTTGATTTTTCACTAATAACCCTATTCGGCTAATACCGGTATTTTTATAGAATTCAGTTGGTTTTAGAACGTAAGAATACGTACCATCACCATTATTTGTAAAGCGTGCAGATTCTGGAGAATTCCCAAAATCTGTTCCTATTGCCTCCGGATTATTAATTTGAGTTCCTGAAGAATCATAATGCCAAGTCCACAAGTAAACTCCAGAAGTCCAGGAAACGTTTGAGGCAGTTATTGTAATATTCTGATCTTCTGAAAAAGGCTCTGGACTCAGCGTGATATTTTGAGCAAAAAAGGAAACTGGTAAAGCAAGGAAAAAAAGTACGAGTAGTTTTGTTTTCATTCTCAAAATTTTAAGATTAAAAAAGGCCGTGCAAGCACGGCCTTTATGGTTTTATTTTTTTTTATTCTACAGGAATAAAAATATATCCGGCGGTTAGATCATTAAACCAAATATCATACGTTCCTGCTGTAACAGGAATATTTGATGAAGAATTGAGAACTCCGTAACCGCTTATTGCAGTAGTCGCTCCCCAGTTAACATCCCATGAATCATTTGCTCTAAATTTAAATTCACCATTAAATAATTTCACATTCTTTGCATACCAGATATGAGGATCAAAAGTAGATTGTGTAAGGTTTGAATCTGGATCACTCCAGCCATCATCTCCACCAGTACGTGAAGAACCTATATAGCCCATAGCCGGGTAAACCGTTGCAGCATTAGCATCATATGGAGCAATGCTATAAACACCCGTTTTTGTATTTACATCAAGTTTGTAATAACCGGTAGTAGGAACACTCAACACACCGGGTTCTTGACCTAAAGTTTCATTACTTACAAATGTATTATTTGTAACTCCCCACTGTGGCTGCCATTGTCCTGGTGTCTCTAATAATTTAAATGCAAAATCACCGCCACCATTAAATTTAGCAGTATATGAATACACATTCTTGTTATTAGGATCTCTTATTATAGGTGCATTATTATTGTTGTTTTCCCAGTTTGCAGCCGTCGCACTTCCTACTAAAAATAAATTAGTTACTGCTGTGCTATAGGTAGTCACAGAAAATGCAACTGGTAGAGCAAGTCGTTCGTTTACTCCTGTATCACTTGTTATAGTTGCTCTAATTCGAGTTTCAAGCTCAATAGAACTTTCTTCATCAGCGCCTAGTGACAACGCGAGCGCATTAAGCTGTGAGTTGGATAGGGTGAAAGCATTCAAATCTGTTACTTGCCCAATGGTCTGAACCTCTTCAAAATTTGTTTCTGCAACTGCCAGTTCTATGCTATAAACAACTGAAACCGCAGTACCTTCAGTAGAAAAATCGGTCCACATCATTTCAAGTGCTGTTGCATCAGGAGTTTCCCCATCTAAAACAATACTAGAATCAGCAGCCGGATTAGTAATTACCGGAGCGGCTACAGCATAAGGGGTTATTGTATAACTTAGAGCTTCCGTAGATTGACTTTCAGAATTAATACGCACATAAACTGGAAATGCTTTATACGGCTCTGCTCCCGCGTCTAATAAAAGTGCATTTAAGTTACTTACCGATATGGTAAAATTAGTATCCTCACTGGTACCTAGAGCGATCTCGTTAGTAAAACTCTCATCTGTCGCCATTACCACATTATACGTAGATGCAGCGTCTAGCTCCTCGTTCCAGCTAATTGTAAAGGCTGCATTCTCGGGGTAAGAAGCGTTTAAAACTAAGTTTGAAAAATTAGTGCTGTTTATCTCAAATAAACTTTGACCCTCTTCAAGAATAAGATCTTCAGTATTATCGCAGCCTATTAATGTAGCTAAAGCGAAAAGACTAAATAGTGACTTTTTTAATAGTGTGTTCATATTCTTTATTTTGAAAAGTTAAGTGGAATCATCGCGTAATCACCCGTGATATCATTAAACCATATTTCGTAATTATCTTTTACCGGTACTGGGATACTCACACCATCAACAACAGAAACTCCAGAAAACTCTGAAGAACCTCCGTATGTCGTACTTCCGTTTGCTAAAAATGTCACAGAACCTGCTTCTAATGGAGTAGAGCGTATGTACCAGATATGCGGATCAAAATCTAAAGCCGTTAATGAAGCTGAACTTCCTTCATTGCCATCAAGAGAAACCGATGTAAAAGGAGCACCTACGTTAGATACCTCTGTAAGTGTAAAACTTCCTGTAGAAAAGTTTACAGTAAATTTTTGATACCCTTCTGAAGTGGAGCTAAAAACCGGAGGATCTGGATCATCATCTGTAGCTCTTAAAACCAATGTTCCGCCATCTTGACCATACTGTGGAGCCCACTGACCACGATTTGCTAAAATTTTGAAAGCATCTGCAAGAAATCTTCCTGTATAGGAGTACTCATTTTCGTTGAATGCATTTCTAAATAGAAGCGGGTTATTTTGATCATTGTTCCAGCCTGGCGCTGTTGCAGCACCTACTAAATAATAGTCGTCAAAAGGATATGAAAAGTATGGATTAATCATAATTTCAATAGGTTCAGAATAGCTAACGTTAGAAGCTTGAGTACCTATAGACGATTTAATACGGATGAATGCCTGCTGCCATTCAAAAGGAACAAATCCTAAATCATTTGCGGTATTGTTTAAAGCACTTACTGAGATTGTAGCTTCGGTATTTGTAGTGCTTACAGCTGTAATTGGAGTTGTAAAGGTATCTTCAGTAGCAAATTCTACAACATAATTTACCAATGTAGGCAAACCATAGCTTGCCTTATTCCAACTAATGGTTACTGCGGGATTACCGGGATTGGTTTGATCTAAAGCAACCCGGTTTATATCTAATTCTGCAAGTAAGGGTGCATCTTCAACCGCCACGGTCAATTTTTCATCGTCTTCACTGCAACCAGTCATTATAACCAGCGCAATCAAGAGTGCACCATATTTAATTTTTGATATCATAGTTTGTATGTTTTAGTTTCTAGTAACCTGCGTTTTGAGTTAGGTTAGCATTAGAGGATAAACTTTGATTAGGTATTGGAAATAATTCTCTGAATTGAGGAATAGCCGTTCCTGTTTGTGGTCCTCCTTTATAAGACCATAAGTAAGAACTTCCAGAATAAACACCAAAGCGTATTAAGTCTTGTCTACGATGACTTTCCCAATACAATTCTCTTGAGCGCTCATCTAATATAAAATCCAGAGTAAGTTGGCTCTGCGTAATATTTCCAGATGTATTTCCAAAAGCACGTTCTCTTAATTCATTAATATAACCCAGCGCTTGAGCAGTAGAACCACCACCACCTCTTAAAGTAGCCTCGGCATACATAAGAAGAACATCTGCATATCTAAATAGGGGATAGTCTGTATCTGTGAAAGTACGGTCACTTCCAAAACCTCCGGTTGAAGTTCTGTTTGAGAATTTTGTGATAATATATCCTTCTGCAGTATTTCCTACATTGTTTATTTCTTCAGTACGATCTGCAGTAATTAGTGTATTACGGCTGTCATTTCGGTAAAGTGGATTACTGGTAAATAATCTTGAGAATTCTGGACGAACTCTAAAAAGACCACCAAAACCAGTAGCATTTACACCCAGGCTCTCCCCGTTATTTTCAGGAACACCTACTTCACCTTGAATAATAATGGTGGTACCGCCGTAATTCTGAGTATTTGTACCATCATTTGATATTGGGAAAATGATTTCGTTTTGAGCACCATTCGTATTGTTATCTGCCATAAAGTTGAACAAATAATTAGGTGTTAAACTGTATCCACTTCCTATTAAAGTCTCACAAACAGTAATACAATCTGCATAACGGGCAGTACCTGTATAAACCTCAGCGTTTAAATATAATTTTGCAAGAAGCATATTTGCTACTCCCTGATCTACCCGTGCGTATTCATTTTGTCTTGCAGCAATAAGATCTGGTAATGCAGCAAGTAGTTCTGACTCAATAAAATTAAATAAATCTACACCTACTAGTTCTGGTACCTGATCAAAACCTACAGCATCATTTTCTGTAACTGAAGGAGCCTTGCCAAACATATCAAGTAAGTGATAATTAGCTAAAGCACGTAATACGCGTGCTTCTGCACGATAAGTTTGTATAGTTGCTTTTAACTCTTCACTTTCGCCTCTACCGCTTAAAGCTTCCGTTGTGGTTTGTCTTAAAAACTCATTTGCTAATGCAATTTCGTAAGAAGCTCTAGCAAAAACTCCTAATATAAGCGGATTGTCGGAGCTCCAGGTATTGCGTTGCATGCCACGAAGGCCAGGATCATTTTCATACGTCCAGATAACCTCATCTGTAGATAAGTTTTGAAGGTTAAATAAACCACGAATATATTGCCCTGTACCGGCATCAAGACCAGCAATGTTAGATCCTCCCGGATCATTTATACTTGTTAAACTCAAGTTTGCGTAAACACCTGCAAGCGCTTGCTTATAAGCTCCTTCGTTTTCAAAAAAGCCATCAGCTAAAAGCTCATCATCATCTTCTGGTGTTACATCTAAATCTGACTCGCAAGAAATGAATACTCCACCTAGGAGTAGCATTAATACGAATGTTCTTAATTGTAGCATATTTTTTATATTAAAATCCATAATTCAGTCCGAATAAGAAAGTGCGTCCTCTAGGGAAAATTGTATTGTCTACACCATTGTTAGTTATTTCTGGGTCAAGACCCGAGTAATCTGTAATTACAAATACATTTTGAACACCTCCCCATAATCTTAGAGTACCTTTACCCATTTTGTCTGCATCAAAGGTGTAACCTAGCGTAATGTTATCCATACGTAGAAAATCTGCATCTTCTAAGTAATAATCTGATAGTATAACATCTGGTGTATTTACAAAATTGGTTTCCAGAACCTGTGTAGGAACATTGTTTAATACCGTTCTAAAAACATTACCATATTGTGCATTACCAGAATTTACATTGTTATAGATGTCATTTCCAAAACTAGCTCGTAGATTAAAGCTGAAATCCCAATCTTTATAATTCATAGTAGATTGAAAACCCATTGTTACATCTGCACGACCGTTGCCTGCGATGTATTTATCTTCATCATTTAAAATACCGTCATTATTAACATCAACATATGCACCTTCTATAGGAGCTCCTGCAGTATCGTATAATTGTCTATATACAAAGAATGAGTTAGGAGCAAAGCCTTCACGTTGAACTTGTATAGTATTCCCCGTACCACCTGAAATACCTTGAGTCAAAATATCTTGTCCAAAGGCAAGTTTATTTATCTCACGGTCGATGTACGTCGTATTGTAATTTACATTCCAATTAAAGTTATCATTAGAAACGACATTGTAATCAATTACAAACTCAACACCCTGAGTTGTAAATTTTCCGATGTTCTGAAATCCTTGATTAGAAAAGTTTACCCCATCAGGAACCGGAGCTGATGATAATAAATCATTAGATTCTTTACGGAAAAAGTCTAAAGAACCACTAAGCTTTCCGTTGAAAAAGCCATAATCAATACCCGCATTATATTCTGTAATTTCTTCCCATTTAATACCTGCATTTCTGAAGAAAGGCTGACCTATTGTATAGTACTGATCACCAAATAGATATTGAGATCTTGAATCACCCAATCCATAACGAGATAAATAATCATACTGTGAAGAAATATCCTGTTGACCGGTGATACCATATCCTAAACGTAGTTTTAAAGCACTTAAAGTTTCTGAATCTTTTAGGAAATCTTCATCAGAAATTTGCCAAGCACCAGATACTGCAGGAAAATAACCAAAACGCTCATCTGGACCAAAACGTGAAGTACCGTCACGACGAATAGAAGCACTTAAAAAATATTTGCTTTGGTAATTAAAGTTACCACGTGCAAAATAGGCAAGTAAAACAACGTCTGGACTTATAGTGTTTTCTGGAGGAGCAGAGTTAGGATCACGAACGTTATTTGTTGTGAAATTTTCATTTTCAAATATTTGATATGAATATCCAGCTGTTACTTCTGTATTAAAATCTCCAAAAGCTTTCGTATGCACTAAATATGCATCAAATAAGCGGTTAGAAGATTTAAAATCGGTGTCAGAACGTTGTCCTAAGGTTTCACCCTCTTCCGCGTTAGTACCTAAAGCACTGTTGCGATCAACCTCATAAAAACGGTCTGAAGTACTTTCGTCAAGACCCAAGTTTACAACTGCACGTAATGGCTCATAAAAGGGTAGTTTATAATCTACTTTGAAGTTTCCGTAATAACGACGAACGCTAGCAATATCTTGGGTTTGCATTAGCTGCGCCACAGGATTGCGAGGTACATTACCTAATATAAGTCCGTTTGCTCCGGTATATTCATAAAACCCTCCGTATTGCGAATTGGGATCATAAATAGGTTGTGTAGGATTAAATTGTAAAGCGTTACCTTCTATACCTGGTGCAAATTGATTGCGCTCAAAGTTTAAGTTAGCATTGAAGTCAATTTTTAAATTTCCTTCAAAAAAACGTGGATTTAAAGATAGCGAAGTAGTAGTACGCTCAAACGATGAAGTTTTACGTAATCCTTCCTGGTCTGCATAACCTACAGAAAGTCTTGCAGGTAAATTGTCTGCCAGAGCACCACTTACAGATAAGTTGTGCTGTGAAGAAAATGCATCCCGGTAAATAGCATCTTGCCAGTCTGTATTTGCATTTCCTAATAAATCTACACGGTCGGGAAATCGCTCTGTTACTAAACTACGGAATTCTGCTGCGTTAAATACATCAATTTTATCGGTTAGACGTGATACACTTGCTTGGCTATCAAAGCTTACTTTTAAGCCTTGCTTTCCTTTTTTAGTAGTAATAATAATAACCCCATTTGCACCACGGTTACCATAAATTGCCGCTGCAGAAGCATCTTTTAAAACCGAAAAAGATTCAATATCTGCAGGGTTGATAGAAGAAATAATAGAGCGAGTACCATTTGCAACATTGCTTACCGGTAAACCATCAATTACAATTAATGGATCGTTAGAAGCATTTAAAGAAGCACCACCACGTATTCTAATTTCAGAATTAGATCCTGGAGAACCTCCTGTGTTTACGGTTAAACCAGCAACCCTTCCATTAAGTAAGTTTTCTGCCGTTACATTGTTACCTTTATTAAAATCATCTTCCCCTATAAGTGCTACAGATCCTGTAAGATCTTTCTTTGTTGTAGTACCATAACCTACAACAACTACAGCGTCTAATTCTGAAGCATCTTCGGTGAGTGTGACATTTAATGTGCCCTGGCCCGTAAACGGTATCGTTTGCGTTCTAAAGCCGAGATAAGAAAAAGTAATTTTAGATCCTTGATTTACACCCGAAAGGGTATAATTTCCATCAAAATCTGTTGTTGTTCCATTGGTTGTACCATCTACTATAACATTAACACCGGGAACGGGTTGTTTAAGTGTGGCATCAACTACAGTTCCACTTATTACCGATTGCGCAATCGTTGTAATTGGCGATAAGAGTAAGAGAAAAAGCGTTCGTTTAAATAACATTTTCATAAAATAGTTTGAGTTGAGCTTTTAATTTTTTTGAATAGAATTATCTTTAATTTGTTTGTTTAATGCAACAAACTTACCTAAAAGGATAAGTTAATAGCGCATTGTTTTGTGTTAACTATACACACTCTAACGTTTTCGTGTTGATAAGTTTTTCGCAATTAAAAACTCTTGATTTTATCAAATAGTTAAATAAAGGGTCAAATTTGAAGTGCAGATTATTACAATGAAAAGAAAAATTACACTTAAAGACATAGCAAAAGAACTCGACGTTTCTATCTCTACCGTTTCAAAAGCGTTGAAAAATAGTTCTGAGATAGGCCAGGATACCCGAGATAAAGTACAGGCTTTTGCAAAACTCTATAATTACAAACCGAATAACATTGCAGTAAGTCTTCAAAATAGCAGAACCAAACATATAGCTCTTTTTATACCCGAAATCGTACATGATTTTTTTACAACAGTGTTAAAAGGAGTCGAGGAGGTTGCCCATAAGAACGGCTATAATGTATTAGTATGTGTATCTAATGAGTCTTTTGAGAAGGAGGTATTAAGTATGGAAATGTTTGCACGCGGCGGTATTGTTGATGGCTTTATAATTTCGTTATCTAAAGAAACGCAGCTGAAAGAAGATTACAACCACCTTATTGAAATAGAGAATCAAGGTATGCCGCTGGTTATGATCGATAGAATTACAGATAAGGTAATATCAGACAAAGTGATTGTAGATGATATGCGCGGCTCTTATACCGCAATTAGTCATTTAATTAATCAGGGGCGCAAGCGTATCGCATTAATTACTACGGAAGATTACATTAGTGTGGGATCACTTAGAAAAAAGGGATACAAAAAAGCACTGGCAGATCACGATATAGAACTTGATGAGCGTCTTATTTTGACTATAAATAATATAGAAGATTCAGATAAAGCGATAGAAAAGTTTATTAGAGAAACGACATTTGATGCGGTTATGGGGGTAAATGATGTTTTTGCAGTAGTAGCTATGAAGGCTTTGCAAAATCAAGAAAAAAAAATACCCGAAGACGTTGCGATTATAGGCTTTTCTGATGGTAAATTACTTAAATATGCAGCGCCTACAATATCTGCGGTGAACCAGCACGGTGATGAGATGGGTAAAGCAGCAGCTCAAATGCTTATCGACCGTCTAGAAAGTGACAAAGAAGCTGAAAATTATAAGACAACTGTAATTACAACCACACTCATTGAAAGAGAATCTACTTAAATATCTAATTCAAGGGTTTGACTTGGTAAGTAGCTATTATTAAAAAATATTCAGATTATATTAAAATGATTAGAAACGCAGGACTGGTTATACTTATCTTAACCCTAATTTTAAGTTGTAAAACTGGAAGAAATACACAATCTAGCACCGCTATGAAATTAAAAAATACGCCTAAAAAAGAAGTTGTTTATCAAGTTTTTACCCGACTTTTTGGAAATACAAATACAACCAATAAACCCTGGGGTACTTTAGCCGAAAACGGAGTAGGGAAATTTGATGATTTTAGTAGTCTAGCCTTAAAACAAATTAAAGATTTAGGTGCTACTTACATCTGGTATACGGGAGTTCCGCATCATGCAGTTATAACAGATTATACGGCTTATGGTATTTCTAATGATGATCCTGATGTTGTAAAAGGTCGTGCCGGTTCGCCCTATGCAGTGAAAGATTATTATCAAGTAGATCCTGATATGGCCAATGATCCCGCAAAAAGAATGCAGGAGTTTGAAGCGCTTATTAAACGTTCTCACGATGCTGGTCTAAAGGTTATAATTGATATTGTGCCTAATCACGTGGCTCGTAAATATGAAAGTTTGAATACTCCAGAGGGATTAATTCCCTTCGGAAAAAATGACGATACCTCAGTCGATTATAAACGAGATAATGATTTCTATTATATACCTAACACCGAGTTCAAAATTCCAGAATGGCAAAATGGATACCTTCCTTTAGGTGGTGAATTATCTGATGCGTTAGATAATACATTTAAAGAATCTCCTGCAAAATGGACAGGCAATGGCAGTAGAAATGCTCAACCTAATCAAAATGACTGGTACGAAACTGTAAAAATTAATTATGGTGTATGGCCAGATGGTGGAATTGATTTTGAACCCTTACCTCAGGAGTCTGCACAATGGGAAATTAAAGAACATCAGGAGTTCTGGACCGGAAAAGAAGTGCCTGCAAGTTGGGTTAAATTTAAGGATATAGCACTTTTCTGGACAAATAAAGGAGTAGACGGATTTCGATTTGATATGGCTGAAATGGTTCCTGTGGAATTCTGGAGTTATATGAACTCTGCTATAAAAATCAAAAATCCCGATGCATTTCTTCTGGCTGAAGTTTATAATCCATCATTATATAGAGAGTATATTTTTAAAGGAAAAATGGATTATTTATATGATAAAGTAGAGCTATATGATACCATAAAAAATATAATGCAAGGTCACGGAAGCACAGACCATATTGCACCAATTGTAGAGCATCAGAAGGACATTGCTGTAAATATGCTTCATTTCTTAGAAAATCACGATGAGCAACGTATTGCAAGTCCGGAGTTTGCAGGAAATGCAGAGAAAGGAAAACCGGCAATGGTCGTTTCTACATTATTATCCAGTTCACCTACTATGATTTACTTTGGTCAGGAACTGGGTGAACCGGCATCAGAAGATCTGGGTTTTGGCGATCCTTCGCGCACTTCAATTTTTGATTATGGTAGTGTTCCTTCTGTTGTACGTTGGGTAAATGACAAAAAGTTTGATGGAGGAAAATCTTCAACGTCAGAACTTGAATTACGTGATTTTTACAAGCGTTTACTGAATTTCAGTACCCAGAATTCTGCAATTACCGGTGAGTATGCAGATATTCACGCACATAATAGACAAAATACAGAGTGGTATAATGATAAAGTTTATTCATTTGTTCGCTGGTCTGATACTGAAAAATTAATAGTTGTAACCAATTTTGATGCGCAAGACACATTTGGATTCGAATTGCAACTTCCAGAATCAATAATAAAAAAATGGCACCTCTCTAATGGAAAATACCAGGTTATTGATCAGTTGTATGGTAACCAAGAAGGAGAATTAAATGTTTATGAGGGAAAAGCGGAGTTGAGAGTAGATATAAAACCCCTACAATCATTTATTTTTAAAGTTATTCAAAGTTAGATTGTACTAATAATCTATTATGTCAAAAACGCTGGAGGTCGCAGTAGTAGGAGTTGGTCCCAGAGGTTTGGCTGCTTTAGAGGCATTATTTTTAGCGAAAGAAGAATATAAATCAAGTGTATCTATACAGGTACGCCTATTTGAAGATTTCAAATTTCCCGGTGCAGGTCCTATATGGAATCCTGACCAGGTTATTACAAACCTATCTAATGTAAGTGAACGCCATTTATTCTCAAGTTTAACCGGTAGAAAAGAAATTGATTATAACGGAATTTACATTCCGGGGTTTCCATCTTATGCGGAGTGGAGTCAATCTGAAACACAAATTAATGAATCTAAAATAGATTTTTTTCCGCCCCGCGCAACATTAGGTTTGTATCTTTATGAGCGCTTTGAGTCTATTAAAAGGAGCTTACTTTTAACCGGAAGTCTTACTCATATCAAGCAAAAAGTTGTTAAGGTGAGCCCCTTTGAAAATCAATGTAAGATTATAGACGTTAAAAATTGCGTTTATATCGTTGATGAAGTTGTGCTAACTGTGGGGCACCAGAACACCCAATTGACAAATCAGTTAGAAAAATGGAAAAAGCATGCATCAGAAAATAAAAGTTTAAAGTTATTTGAAGATCCTTATCCGGTAGGAGCATTAGAAACATCAGCAATAGATACAAATTCGATTATTGCATTAAGAGGTTTTGGTCTTACAATGATTGACCAATTGCGTGCATTAACAATAGGTTTTGGTGGTGAGTTTGTAGAAGATTCTGATTCTGAGTTAAGATATATACCGTCAGAAAAAGGTCCGAAGAAAATTCTGGTATTTTCACTAGATGGTTTACCGCCGGTTCCAAAACCTTTAACTGCTGAAATAGATAATTGTTTCAAACCAACAGAAAATGAATATAAAGCTTTCCGTAATTCCTTAGATACCGCCTTAAAGGAAAAGCAAAATCTAAAAGATGCAGCATTCTTTATACATGCTCTTGCCACTCTTAATAGTTCTGTTTACAGAAGACTTGGGGATAAAGCACGTCAAGATAATTCTGAGAAAATTTCACTACAAACGCTTTCTAGAGATCTTATAAAAAATTTCCAATTATCACATATACTCATAACTGATTTAACCTTACCAGCATCAGAACAAATGCAACTCTTGGTCAATATGGCAGTTGGCAACCAAGAGATTAGTTTAGATTATTGTCTAGGACAAGTGTGGCGTTATGTTTTAGGAGTAATCTATAAAGACTACACCTATCTCAATGTCAATGAGAAAATTTTGGTAGAAATTGTACAACTTATTGAAGCCAGTAAGCGATATTCTTATGGACCGCCTGTGTTAAGTTTGCAGCAACTAATTGCAGTGCACAAAGCCGGAGTTTTAGATTTAAATTATGTGTTAGATCCTAAAATAAAGTTACATCCTGATGGTTGGGAATTATACAAAAATAACAAAAGCTGCATTGCAGATACACTGGTAAATTCTGTAGTAGATCCTCCGCAGTTAACCGCCGTTACTAGCAAAATAATCACAAGTTTATTAGCCAATCTTCACGTAAGCCCTGTTGGACATAAATTGGGTTTACATACTTTGAAAGATGGCAGGCTTTACCGGGAAACTGGTGAAATAATTGAGCATATAGCTTTTTTGGGAAGATTAGCTAAAGGTAGTGTTATTGGGGTAGATGATCTTATTGAGTGTTTTGGCAAACCGGTAAGTCGATGGGCAAGCGCTATTTTTGATAGAATGAAATAATCGCTATAAATCTCATTATCAAGGGTTAAGTTTCTAAGAAAAGTTTATTTTTAGAAATCTAACTTAAAATTATGTTAACTAAAGTTTACGGTTCGGCCGTTTTTGGCGTTGAAGCCACTACAATTACTGTTGAGGTAAATATTGATAAAGGGATAGGGTATCATCTTGTGGGACTTCCAGATAATGCAATAAAAGAAAGTAACTACCGTATAGCAGCAGCCCTTCAAAACAATAATTTCAAAATTCCGGGAAAGAAAATTACGCTTAATATGGCACCGGCAGATATGCGTAAGGAGGGTAGTGCATATGATCTTACGTTAGCAATAGGGATTTTAGCTGCCAGCGGACAAATTAACGCCGAAAATCTGGATGAATATATTATAATGGGCGAACTCTCTCTGGATGGTAGTTTACAGCCTATTCGAGGCGCCTTACCAATAGCAATAAAAGCGCAGGAAGAAGGGTTTAAAAAATTCTTACTACCCAGTCAAAATGCTCGTGAGGCAGGAATAGTAAAAGACATAGAAGTATATGGTATAGATTCAATTTCACAGGTAATTGATCACTTTGATAATGGTGCAGAACTCGAGCGAACCTATGTAGATACGCGGAATGAATTTTTTAATGCCTTAGAGCATCCCGATTTTGATTTCGCTGATGTTAAAGGGCAGGAGTCTATAAAGCGTTGTATGGAAATTGCAGCTGCTGGAGGTCATAATATAATTTTAATAGGTCCGCCGGGAGCCGGTAAGACAATGCTTGCAAAAAGATTACCTTCCATATTGCCACCTATGACACTACGAGAAGCACTTGAAACAACAAAAATACACAGTGTTTCAGGCAGAATGCGAGAACACGTAGGTCTAATGGCTCAACGACCTTTTAGAAGTCCGCATCACACCATATCTGATGTTGCTTTAGTAGGGGGTGGAGCATATCCACAACCGGGAGAAATTTCCCTATCGCATAACGGAGTTCTATTTTTAGATGAATTGCCAGAGTTTAAGCGCACTGTACTTGAGGTTATGCGCCAACCATTAGAAGACCGCGAGGTTACCATTTCGCGTGCAAAATTTACAGTTACCTATCCCAGTAGCTTTATGCTTGTAGCAAGTATGAATCCCAGTCCGGGAGGATATTTTAACGATCCTAATGCACCAGTATCCAGTACTCCAGCCGAAATGCAACGTTATCTAAGTAAGGTAAGTGGTCCTCTTTTAGACCGTATAGATATTCACATAGAAGTCACACCCGTACCATTTGATAAATTGTCTGATGAACGAAAGGCCGAAAGCAGCGTTTCAATTAGGGAGCGGGTAACTAAAGCCCGCGCATATCAAACAGAACGCTTTAAAGAAAACACCAGTGTTCATTACAACGCGCAAATGAATGTGAAGCAAATACGTACACATTGCGCTCTGGATGAAAATTCGAAGAATCTTTTAAAAACAGCTATGGAAAAACTCAATTTATCTGCCAGAGCGTATGATCGTATATTAAAGGTTTCCAGAACCATAGCAGATCTAGAAGATTCTGCCACTATCGAAAGTCATCATATTAGTGAAGCCATTCAATATAGAAGTTTAGATAGGGAAGGCTGGTTGGGCTAGCCCATTAAATTATATTTATCATTTTTAACTTTTTATTACATATACTTTAGCACTTTTGTAACTTAGTTGTTCTAAATGCGTCATTTATAAATAAATACCGAACGTATTTATTGTTCTTATTAATCAAAAAATCAAATTCAATGATCAAAACAAAATGGACACCGATGGCTCTTATGCTATCTTTGTTTGTAGTATCATTCGTTTCCTGTGATGACAAAGCAGAGAAAAGCGAAGATATTGCAGAGGCAAATCTCTCAATCGATTATGAAAAGTACGAATTAGAAAATGGCTTAAATGTTGTTTTACACAAAGACACGAGTGATCCTATAGTGTCTGTTGCTATTCAATATGGTGTAGGTTCTAATCGGGAGAAAAAAGGACGTACAGGATTTGCTCATTTATTTGAGCATATGCTATTTCAAGAATCAGAAAATGTTCCGCAGGATCAATTCTTTAAAACGATACAGGATGTGGGAGGTACGCTTAATGGTGGAACCTGGCAGGATGGTACAGTTTATTATGAAGTTGTTCCTAACAATGCTCTGGAGACTGTATTATGGCTTGAGTCTGACCGTATGGGATTCTTAATTAACACCGTGACCGAGTCAGCTTTTGCAAATCAGCAAGAGGTGGTTCAAAATGAAAAACGCCAGCGTGTAGACAACAATCCATATGGTCATACAAGTTGGGTGATAGATAAAAATTTATTTCCAGACGGGCATCCGTATAGCTGGCAAGTAATTGGAGAACTTGAAGATCTTCAAAATGCAACAGTGGCAGATGTTAAAGAATTTTATGACAAATATTATGGTCCTAATAATGCGACGCTAGTAATAGCAGGAGATTTTGATGATGCTAAAACAAAAAAACTTGTTGAGAAATATTTTGGTGAAATAAAGAAACGTCAGGAAGTTGAGCCATTAGCAGTTCAAAATGTAACCCTTGATGCAACTAAGCGCTTGTATCACGAAGATAATTTTGCAACTGCGCCTCAATTAAATATGGTATGGCCTGCAGTAGAATTTTACACAGACGATGCCTATGCATTAGATTTTTTAGGTGAAATTCTTTCTGACGGAAAAAATGCGCCGCTGTATCGAGTTCTAGTAGAAGATATGAATCTTACTTCTCAACCTTATGCCTGGAATAGTGCAGATCAAATTGCCGGAAAATTTAGAATTTCAGTTACTGCAAATTCCGGAGTTGATCTCGATAGTGTAGAAACAGGTATTACTAAAGCCTTTGCTCTGTTTGAAAAAGAAGGAGTTAAAGAAAGCGATATTGAGCGTATAAAAGCGGGGCAGGAAACCGAGTTCTATAACGGTATTAGCAGCGTTTTAGGAAAGTCCTTTCAGCTTGCTCAATATGATGTATTTGCTGGAGATCCTGATTTTATAGAAAAGGATATTCAAAATATAAAAAATGTATCGGCTGCAGATGTGATGCGCGTATATGAGAAGTATATAAAAGGAAAGCCATTTATATTAACCAGTTTTGTTCCTAAGGGACAGTTAGATCTTATAGCTGAAAATTCGGAAAAAGCAGAAATTGTTGAAGAAGAAATCACTGAAAATGTTCAAACAGAAATAGTAGAAAATAAGAAGGAAATAGAGAAAACTCCATCTAAGTTTGATCGTTCTGTTCCTCCGGCAATGGGTGAAACTCCAAAATTAAATATTCCGGATTCTTGGACGGCAAAACTACCTAACCAGATGCAGGTATATGGAATTGTACAAAACGAACTACCTCTTGTGAATTTCAGTCTTGTAATGGATGGCGGTCACTTACTTGATGATTTAAGTAAGAATGGAGTAGCTAACTTAATGAGTGATATCCTTATGGAAGGTACCGCTTCAAAAACTCCGTTAGAACTTGAAGAAGCCATTGACCGATTAGGAGCTAGTATTTATATGTACACAACAAATGAGTCTATTGTGATTAGAGGAAATACACTAGCCCGTAACTTCGATAAAACGATGGAGCTTGTACAGGAAATCATTTTAGAGCCCCGATGGGATGAGAAAGAATTTGCACGTTTAAAAACAAGCACTATTAATGGTATAAAGCGTTCTGATGCTAATCCTGAAGTTATTGCTAACCGCGTTTATAACAAAATGCTTTATGGTGAAGAACATCCTTTAGCGCAATCTACATCTGGTACCATAGAGTCTGTAGAAGCTATCACAATGGAAGATTTGAAAGCTTATTATGAAAATTACTTTTCACCTTCTGTAAGTAAATTTCACGTTGTGGGAGACGTTTCAGAAAATAAGGCTCTAGCGGCGTTAGAAGGATTTAAAGAAAACTGGAAAGCTAAAGACGTTAAGATTCCAGAATTTCCTGTAGCTAACAATAGAGATAAAACATCATTGTATTTTGTAGATGTTCCTAATGCTAAGCAGTCTGTTATTAATATAGGATACATTGCTATGCCGCGTACCGATAAGGATTTTTACGCTGCTGAGGTGATGAACTATAAGTTAGGAGGTTCTTTTTCTGGTAATGTAAATTTAGTACTCCGGGAAGAAAAGGGATATACCTATGGTGCACGCTCTGGTTTTAGCGGAACTAAAATACCGGGAACTTTTACAGCTTCTTCAAGTGTACGTACGAATACAACTGGTGAGTCTGTGAGTATTTTTAAAGATGAGATTGCCAACTATAAGGCGGGAATTTCTGAAGAGGATTTAGCTTTTACCAAAAACGCACTTATTAAATCTAACGCACGTCGTTTTGAAACTCAGGGTTCATTATTAGGAATGCTTCAAGAACGTAGTGCTTATGGTTTAGATGCAAATTATATCGAAAAAGAAGAGGCTACGATTAATAATATGACACTAGAACAACACAAAGCGTTAGCTAATAAATATCTGGACGAGTCTAAAATGGCGTATTTAGTTGTAGGTGATGCTGCAACTCAATACCAACAGTTTAAAAATATGGGCTTCGATGAGGTTGTATTGCTAGATAAAGATGGTAAAGAAGTAAAACTAAAAGAGATTAAAAAATAAAACAGTTTAACTTTTAAAAACCCGCTAAACTTATGTTTGGCGGGTTTTTTTTATCCCTGTGGCCACTCAACTATAAATTTCATTTCAAAATTTATAGCAGCATCCCTAAGTGTAATTTTTATAGGTCTTCTTGTGTTATATTCTTTAAAGTCAAGAACACGATAATCAGGAGTGTCAAGCATTAAAGACTGTTCTATATTTTTTCCGTCATCATCTCTCAGAGTTATACGCATTTCTTTGGCTAAGTCTATGTACAGATCTTCAGAAGAAAAATCAAAGAATAAATCAGTTTGATTTTCACGTGTTTCAGAAATATACCACGTATCAAATTCAAACGAAGGTGTATCAAAACGCTCTACAAATTTCGATTTTGAAAATGCAATTTTCACATCTGCCAGTCGGTTGGAGTCATTTGCATTAAATTCTGGATCCCAGGTTTGATCTTTGTTGTAGAACGAGATGACTTCCGCAGAAATTATACGTACTGCATTTCCGCGAGTAACCGTAATTGTTTCACTAAAAGGCACTTTCTGATTATAAATATCTGTAACTAGAAATTCTAACTTATAGGCGCCTAAAGTAGGATACATAAAAAACAAATCTAAAGTTGTTCCCAAATCATCACCGGTAGAGGAAACCTTTGTAGTGTATGATAACCCGCCATTATCTGTAACTTCAATTTCTTTAATTGGGTTTGAAGTGCTAATAGTAGCTTCTAAAACATAGTCAACAAAAGGAGTAGCGGTATTTGTGGTTATTTGAACACGTAAAGCAGGTAACTGCTCTGGGATATCTTCTTCTGTATTTGATTCGGAATCACACGCGCTAAGCATAGCTAGAAAAAGTATAGAAGCTAAAATTAATTTTATTCGCATATTTCAGTTTAATAATCCACATGAAAAGTACTACTTAAAAGAATCTGATTTTTTAAAAAATTACTAGTCTTGCATCAATGCTTCGCCTTTAACTAACCAACTAAATCCAAAACACTCTACCGCTAATGCTTCCATCCAGAATGTTAGGTTTAATCGATCATAGCTTTCACGGGGTATGATATTTAAAAGACCTAAGAAAATTACACATAAAGCAAGAAGCATTATAATGCCACAAACACGATAAACGCGATTCCGTTTTATCTTTTCTGGACTTCTCTTTCCTTTCGGAATATTAGACTTAACAAACAAAAATAGCGACATAAATGCCAAAGCCATTAAAAACAAAGCGGCTGAAATATAATGTACGAGTGCACGCCAGTATTCATAGCGATCTTCAATATAAGTCACTGCATAAGGAATGCTGGAGTCACAGCATCCTGTTCCTAAATTACTCGTCGGAAAAAAAACTACAAACAGAGCAGCTACGCCTGCAATGTTTGAAATCCAGAAATCTATAGGCTCTTCACCGCTATAAACGATTAAGAAAATACCTATAAGACTTACAATGCCTATAAATAGTGGAGTAGCGCGCGTATAGTAATAATGACTGATAGATTCTAACGGACCATTAAGTTCAAAAAAGGTAAGTGAAACTGCGAGGAGCAGAATAGGGAGTAACATACCGGCAGTACCTACAATCTTACGTAAGGTTATGCCTTTATGAAGCCAGATGCCATTATCTGTTTTGTAATTTAAATTCAGTTTATGATTAACAACATCCTGGTCTTTAGTATTCATAACCTACTATTTAATTCATTAGAACTCTAAATTAGTATTTTAATTAGAGTTACATTTTAGGAACTCAGCGTATTTAAGTAACAATACCATCTGGTAACGCAACATTATTTTTATATTTAAAATTTACATTTACTCTATGCGTAATCCATTTAAAAATATAGGACCGGGGGCATTAATTGCAGCGGCCTTTATAGGTCCCGGTACGGTTACCGTTTGTACACTTGCAGGTATTAAATATGGGTATACCTTACTATGGGCAATGACATTGTCTATAATAGCCACCATCGTTTTACAAGAAACGGCTGCGCGTATAGGACTTGTTTCTCAAAAAGGTTTGTCACAGGTTTTACGTACACAGTTACCAGAAGGTATGTTGCGAAAATTCATTTTGGGTTTAGTTCTCGCAGCCATTGTAATAGGTAATGCTGCATATGAAGGTGGCAATATAAGCGGTGGTGTTCTAGGATTACAAGCTCTGGGAAGTAGCGGAATATACTCTTTAGGAGCTGTTTCAATTAACCTGTATAGTTTATTGATAGGAGGTATTGCTTTTGTGCTATTGTATATAGGAAACTATAAAGTTTTAGAAAAGGTTTTTCTGGTACTGGTGATTTTAATGAGTTTATCGTTTGTAATAACTGCTATTTTAACCAAGCCGGATGTATTAGGTTTATTGAAAAGCAGTTTCATTCCTTCGTTTCCTAAAGATAGTATTTTGATGATAGTGGCACTTGTAGGAACTACAGTAGTACCTTACAATTTATTTTTACACGCATCCCTTGTTAATCAAAAATGGAAAAATAAAGCTGATTTGCCTGCGGCACGAAAGGATACTATTGTTGCTGTTATCTTAGGTGGACTTGTGTCTATGTGTGTAATTATTGCAGCTAGTTCTTTAAGTGGAGAAAATATAGATAGTGCTGCTGGTCTTGCTCAAAGTTTAGAACCACTTTATGGTAGTGCAGCACGCTACTGCATAGGTTTAGGATTATTTGCTGCTGGTATTACTTCAGCTATTACCGCGCCGCTAGCTGCGGCTTATGTAGCTCAGGGTTGCCTAAATCTTGGCGACGGATTAAAGTCTCGAAATTTTAGGTTGATATGGATGTCGATATTAATTATTGGGGTTTTATTGGCGACTTTTGGCATTAAACCCATCCAAATAATACAGTTTGCACAAATAGCGAATGGAATTTTACTTCCGGTAATTGCAGGTATATTAATATGGCTTGCTAATCAGGAAGATTTACTAGGTATTTATAGAAATTCAAAAGTAAAAAATGGTATAAGTTTAATAATATTAGCGATTACTCTCATACTGGGTGTTCGCGCAATTTTAAGCGTATTAGGAATTTTATGATACAACAAAGGCAATTTATAGATCTTAATTGTGATCTGGGAGAAGGTGTAGGTAACGAGCGTGAATTAATGCCTTTAATTAGTTCGTGTAATTTAGCTTGCGGTGGACATGCAGGAGATTTAGAAACAATAAACTCGGTAATCACTTTAGCAACTAAATATAATGTTGAAGTAGGGGCGCACCCGTCTTTTCCCGATCGAGAGAATTTTGGCAGAACCGCTATAAAAATTTCCTTTGAAGAACTGAAAAATTCAATTCTTAAACAAATTGATCTAGTAAAAGAATCTTGTCATAGATTTAATATAAAACTTCACCATATAAAATTTCACGGTGCCTTATATAATCTGAGTGCTTCAAATGAAGATTATGCACAATTTATCACCAGATTAATTGAAGAGTATTATCCGGAAATACCCATTTATGTTCCATTTAATTCTGCAATTGGCAACTTAGCAGACGGACGTGTAAAATTGATCTATGAAGGTTTTGCAGATCGTAATTATGAGAAGGATGGGAGTCTGGTTTCAAGATCAAAAAATGATGCTGTTCTAACCGATTTAAATAGAATTTTTGAGCACGTTTTTGGGATGGTAAATCGCAATGAAATTAAAACCATATCAGACACTATTGTGAATGTAAATATTGATACAATTTGTGTTCACGGAGATACCCCAAAAGCAGTTCAAATTTTAAAAGATTTAAATCATAATCTCCTAAATTCAGGAATAGAAATTAAAGCTGTAAAATGAATTTGAAACCACAAATTATTAGATATGGAGAACGGGCTATTTTACTACAATGGGATTTTAAAATTACTTCAGAAAATTTACAATTTATATTAAGTTTTAAAAAATATTTAGATGATTTTTATATTAAACGAAATGTTTACATAAACAACACATATGATTCATTAATAGTATTTTACAGGAACCCTATAGATTGTATCTATGATGATTTGTCATACTTGAAAACACTTGATTTTTCTGCGATTAAACCACTGGGAAATTCTGGAAATTCTTATCATATTCCGGTATGTTATGATCTTGAATTTGGACTTGATTTAGAGTTTCTAGCTACTAAAAAAAGTATGGAAGTTAATGAGATTATCAACCTACATACTGCTGCAGATTACACTCTTTATTTTATGGGTTTTTTACCCGGATTTTTATACCTGGGCGGTATGCCTGAAACGTTAGCTTATCCACGAAAAATACACCCTCGGAAATCTATTTTAAAAGGGGCAGTTGGTATTGCTGAAAATCAAACCGGAATTTACCCAACTAGTAGTCCTGCAGGATGGCAAATTATTGGCAATTCCCCGGTAAATTTATTTGATAAAAACAAAACAAAACCGTCTCCTTTTGAAGCTGGAGACCGTATTAAATTTTATGAAATAACTTCAAAGGAACACCAGCTCATTACAAATGATATAGCGCAGGGAACTTTCCAATTAAAACCGGAAACAGATGTCTAATATACATATCATTCAGCCGGGTTTCTTTAGTACAATTCAAGATTTGGGGAGAAATCAATTTACACATTTTGGAGTACCTGTAAGTGGAGCAATGGATAGCTTTTCAGCAACGCAAGCAAATCTTTTGCTCAATAACGATAGAAATGATGCCGTGTTAGAAATTACAATGACCGGCCCTATATTACAATTTGAAAGTGAAACTCAAATATGCATTTGTGGAGCAGAATTTGAAATGCTATTAGATGACAAAGCTATTGTAAATGGAAAGGCATACGTAGTATCTAGAGATTCTAAATTGGTATTTAAGTCTATAAAAAAGGGATTTAGAGCATATCTCGCGGTACAAAATGGTTTTAAAATCCCAGTTGTTTTGGGAAGCCGCAGTCAATATCAAGGTATAACAGAGCAAACACGTTTGCAAAAAGGAGATGTTTTGAATATAGAAACAGTATCTACAACTTCAGGCGATGCCAGAGCTCGTATTAAAATTGAAAACGAACAGTTGTGGGATACTGAAATACCTGTTTTTAAGGGACCCGAATTTGTAAAGTTATCTTTAGAGCAACAAAATCTTATTTTAAATACGAAATTCTCATTGATGCCTGAAGGCAATAGAATGGCTATTCCTCTAAGAGAACCCTTTTCAAATGAACTACAAGGAATAATTACAGGACCGGTACTTCCGGGTACCGTGCAGTTAACACCTAGCGGATCTTTAATTGTTTTAATGCGTGATTGTCAAGTAACAGGTGGCTATCCTCGAATTTTACAAATTCTAGAAAAAGGTCTATGTAAAATTGCACAGAAGAAGCCAGGAGAGTTTATTACTTTCAAAATGGTTGAATACGATCCGCATTAATAGTTAGATCCTCTTTAAGTCGTATTGTCAATAATAATTACATTTGGCAGTAAATGTGATTTCCTTATGATTTTGGTAAGTGATTAAAAATCAACGGGGAATTTCCCCCTATTTATAGCGTTTGACCTTCTGAGGATATTTAAATGTATATTTTAGATGTGATCTCAAACACTTTTAATAATGCACATTAATTTTCATCACCATCGTCTTTGCTATGTGTTTTTAATTACATTAATTACTAGTTGTCACGATCAAGATTCCTATGTAAAACCTCCCGGAGGTGTAATCTCTATCGAAGAAGCAAAACTACTAGATAGAACCTATACAGAAACCCGTCAAGGTATTTTAGAAAATGCATTAGGAAGGGAAGAGGGCAGATCTAGTTGGTGGTCTATTGATGAGTTAGAAGCTTATATAGCCTACGCAAAATTCCAAGCAGAAGAAAAAGGAATGCGTGTAAAGGGTTTTAGAATTTATCAAGGTGCGTATCCTAAAAATTACGGAGATCATAAGCGAGCGGGCTCTGCAACTCTATTCATCGTTCCTACAGGTACAACTGCAAAAAAGGAAGGAACAATTTTAATTAATCTTGCACCTCTCGAGGGAGGTGATGATTTAGAAATCGCTCCTTTGAATATGGGGCATCCACGTAATCCTCCGTCAGCTAATTACTAGATACTTCGTATGGATGCACTTGGCTCATATTCATATTATCTTGAGATTATTACGCTTATTATAGGTTTAATACGGTACAAAGAATTTAGAAACTTTAAATTTAAGTTTATCCTGTTCTTTTTAGCTTATGTTGTTTTAAATATTCTGCTTTTAGAAATTTTTAAAGCTTATTTAATTAATGTTACAGTGTATCACGCTATTAATACATTAATATATTTTGCTTTTTTTCTATTGTGGTATAAATCCTTATTGACAAATACATATCGCAAAAGAATTCTAAATATTCTCCTCATCATCTTTATAGTATTTTGGATCTATGATATTTTTCTACTTGAAGGGTTTCAGCAGATCTTTATGAGTTACTCGTTTTTACTGGGTACATTTTTGCTAATTATCGCTGTGGTATTTTATTTTATTGAGATGCTAAAGCGTAATGTAGTGCTAAATATAACACGCTCCCCTTATTTTTGGGTGTCTTTCGGGGTATTAGTCTATTGTGCAACTTATTTTGCATTTTATATAACATCTCTTATTTTATCAACCGAAAGTCCGGTTATTTTAAGTGTAGTACTATTTCTCATACATAGCATTTTGTATGGTTCTTTTGGAATCGCTTTTATCAGAGCAAATCGTAAAAAGTTAGAACATCCACTATAATTTTTATTTAGATTTTAAATTTCTAAAACGAAAAATTATTTCCTTAATTATTCTAAAAATTAATATTCATTTAATTTGACTAAATTTAGAACACTCTAAAACACAACTTAAGTTCTTATTTTATGGATGACTGCATTGTAGGGGTGGTTGATGACCATATGTTATTTGCACAATCTCTTCAAGGATTGATTAATAGCTTTGATGGATTTTCAGTAGCTTTTATAGCACGTAATGGGAGTGATCTTATAAATAAATTAGAAACTATAGACCAGGATCCTCATATTATTTTACTGGATATTAATATGCCCATAATGAATGGTTTTGAAACCATTAACTGGTTAAATGAGCATAGAGCCCAAATTAAAACCATAGCGTTATCAATGGATGATGATGAGGAAACAATAATTAAAATGCTCAAATTTGGTAGTAAAGGTTATTTATTAAAGGACATACACCCCGATACTTTAAAGCTTGCCCTTATTGAAGTGGCAGAAAAAGGACATTATTACACAGATAATGTTACTTCGGCACTACTCAGTGGCTTTTCTCGAAAAGAAGATGCATATTCCCAAATGAATTTTTCTGATCGCGAATTAGAATTTATGGAGCTGGCTTGTTCTGATAAAACGTACAAAGAGATTGCCAGTGATATGTGTTTAAGTCCTAAAACAATAGACAATTATCGAGATACGTTGTTTAAAAAACTAGAGGTTAGAAGTAGAATAGGGCTTGTCCTGTATGCTTTAAAAAATAAAATTGTAAAAAATTAAAGCCAGCCGACCAGCTTCTTTATCCATTTTATTTTTCCTTGGTATGGCGCGTAGCGCATAGGAATATCTATCCAAGTTCCACGGTGAACTATTGATTTTTTGTGAGAGAAAGTTTTAAATGATTTTTCTCCATGGTAGGCACCTATACCACTTTTACCAACTCCACCAAAGGGTAGGTGATGATTTGTAAACTGCACAATAACATCATTAATAGCACCACCGCCAAAAGCATAATCAATACTTATTTTATCAATCATCTTCTTACTTTTAGAAAATAAATAGAGTGCCAGAGGTTTGTCAAATTTTTGCACCCAATAATCTAATTCTTCGTGATCGCTATAGGAAATTATAGGAAGAATAGGTCCAAAAATTTCGTCTTGCATAACCTCAGGAAGCTGCTCTAATTTAGTAGAAGAATTGAGATCGGAAAGATCTAATAGTGTAGGAGAGATGTACAAGTCTTTGAGATTGCACGTTCCTCCATAAACAATGTGATCTTTTAAGATGAGACGCTGAAGCCTTTCAAAATTAGATTGGTTTACGATACGTGGATAATCTGGTGATACAAATACATCTTTTCCATATGCATTTTCTATTTCTTCAATAAGATAGGTTATGAGTTCACTTTTTATTTGATGATTAACGAGCAAATAATCAGGTGCAATACACGTTTGACCGGCATTAACAAACTTACCCCAAACAATGCGCTTAGCTGTAAGTTTTAATAGAGCAGTCTCATCTACAATACAGGGATTTTTACCTCCTAATTCTAAGGTTACTGGTGTAAGAAACTTTGAAGCAGCCTCATATACAATTTGACCAACTTTAGGACTTCCTGTAAAGAATATATAATCCCATTTTAAACTCAGTAATTTTTGTGACTTCTCAACATCGCCTTGTACAACTGCAATGTATTTAGGATCAAATAGCTCCGAGATAATTTGAGCTACAAGCTGCGACGTGTGAGGGGTAAGTTCGCTGGGCTTAAGCACAATCGTGTTTCCGGCCGCTATAGCAGCAATCAATGGAGCCATAATTAATTGGAAAGGATAATTCCACGGACCTATTATTAATGCATTACCATAGGGTTCAAAAATAATTTTAGAGCTTGATGGAAAGTTCAAAATACCAGATGAAACACTTTTAGGTTTTGTCCATTTTTTAAGATTTTTTATAGTTCTGTTGATCTCCATTACTACGATCAAAAATTCAGTAAGCTCGCTTTCAAAAAAAGGTTTTTTAAAATCTGCATATAGAGCTTCACAAATAGCATTTTCCTTTTCAAGTACAGATTTTTTTAGCGCACGTAGCATTTTGTATCTATATGCGATAGAATAAGTTTCTTTAGTCTGAAAATAATTTTGCTGGATTTCGTGTATTCGCTCTATTTCTTGAACAGAAGTATAATTTGCTGCAGATTCTCTCAATGAATTATAGGCTTTAGTTTAAGTGTTATAAATTAAACAAATCTTAAAGAATAAGCTACTAATACTTAATAAGCAGAATTATTCTTTAGAATGCTACACGTTACCAAAAGTTGTCCTAAATGTCTTTGACTATGTTCTGCGGCGTGAAATAATAAACCTATAACTGTTGACGGTAATTTTTTACGGCCTACAAAACGTTCTTCAATTAAGATTTTGTCGTCTAATGTTTTGAAGTAGTTCAATACTTCGTGCAGCTTAACGTGATATTGCTCAAGGAGTATTGTTATAGAAAGGGAGCTGTTCTCGACACCTTCATTTTTTAGATATTCAAATTGTGTATCATTCAGTTTTAAATCTTTAGCATAGGTCATCATTCGATCTAAAACACCGGTTATATGTTGAAGATGAAATGCAACACTAGCTCTGCCGGCAGGCTTTAACCATAATTGATTATCTGTAAAATCAGATAACCAATAATTCAAATCTTCTCCAGTCTGCCTCAAAGCGTGTGCCGCCGGTTGTAGATATGGGGATATAGTATCAATAGGACCTCTTAACCAAACTTCTTCTTTCTTTAGATTATTCATAGTTTAGTTTTAACATCCACATTCTCCATATATTGGTGTTGTAAATACTGCACCATCGGGAGCGGTTACCGTAAGAATACCTTCTTTGTGAAATAGTTCTTGATCTAATTGAACCTCTTTTTCAACTTCAATTTGTATCTGATAATTTTTTAAATCTTTATTTTCCGGATCTACAGCAATAAGATCACCTGCAACATTTATCATACCGGGAGCTTCACCATATTTATCGAGATAAATAAACTTTTGAGCTGCAAAGTCTTCTTCACTTACAGCATAATAGCAGCTGCAACCAATCATTTTTGTTGGGAAACCCTCTATTTTTTCGAGTTTCAGGACTTTATCAGATTTGCAACCACTAGCAATTAAAATAATACTGAAAATTAATAGTAAACGCATAATTTTTAAATTAAAATACAAAGAATAAGCGATCAAAAACTAATACCAAATACAAATGTCCCTTCTTTATTAGGACCATTAAAGGATCTAACGTAGTCAACTCGTAAAAATTTTAATTTACCAAAACCTAGATTATCTACACCAATATTAAATTCGGTGTATGGTTTATTTTCATTCGTTAGAAGGGTATGAACTCCGCTAACTAGATTTAAGTTTAGTGCTCTAAGAGCTGGTACTTTCCCAAGAATAAACCCTTTAAAATTATGCTCGATATGTGCCTCAAGAAAGCTATTATTTGTACTAAAATCATAGTATGGCATTGCATTAAAACCGGTTAATCTTTGGTTTCTGAGATTTACAAAGGTTTGGTTACCATTAAAGTGCTGGTAATCTACAAAACTTATATTTTCAGCATTTAAAAATGTTCCTCCGGTAACAGCATAACCAAAATCTCCTTTGTTACCTAATGTTAACTCCTGGCGTATTTCTGCTTTGAGCTCTGTAAAGTTATAATCTGAATTTGTAGCTCCAAGAGTTTGCTCGGCAGTTAAATAAAGTGTTGGATATTTTGAATCGTCTACTTTGAACTTTCCATCGGGATAACTCATGTATTTCTGATCAAAATTTACTACAGCCTGTAAATTAAACTTGGCAAGACTATGGGTTTCAAAACTAGGATTTGTAAAATCTTGCGGATTTAATGGATTGTTTGAAGTATATGGAAAATCCCAATCAAAAAATGTCTGGTCTGTAGTATTAAACAGGGGTGAACGTTTTTCATACCCTGCTTGCACTGAAAGTTGCAATCCATTAACTACTTCTTGAGAGAAAGTTAGTCTTGCAAAATCAAGCTCATAGAATTTCGCGTAGTTCTTTTTCCAAATCAGAGTCGCAAAACTATTTTCTAATGTAGAGATCGGTTGTTCAGAATTAAACTGCTGCGTTTGAGTTCCCGCAGCTAGGGCTAAGGTTGTATTTTTTATTCTATCAAAACGTTTGGCAAATCTTCCAGTAACTCTCAAACGTTCCTCATCAAGACCATAATTTGCAGCTAGACTCACGTTAGTTGCCTGTTTATAATTTTCTGTCCACGTAGAATAGTTAATGCCGGCTGAAGCGTTAAATCCCTGAATGGTATTAAAAGCCACCGAAGTTAAAACGGGATCGTAACTCAATCGCCATCTGTCGTATGTATTCTGAAAACTGTAGCCCATAAGTATATCACCCAACCTAAATTTGTTATGTGCAGTATCTACGGAATCTTTATAAGGTTTAGAATCGCGTTTTTCTTGCAAACTATCCTTTATTACATAATCCTGGCGCTCTGCAGAAGTAAGCGGAATTGGACGGATTTGCTGCCAGAAAGCACTATCTTTTGTATTGGCTTCGGGTTTAAAACTTAATACTTCATTGGTAAAACTCGTACGATCAAATTTCGGGTTAAAATCATAGTTACTATAAACTGCTGAAAATCTTCCGTTTCCACCAAAACCAAATAGTTTAAAACTGAAATCGATACTTTGCGAAATTTTCACCCATAACTCTTGGATTTCATCATACTTAAAATTATGCTTGAAAACTAAAGACTCTACAAAAGGAACTTGAATTGCAGAACCTGTGGCTGTAAGTTCTACACCATAAAGCTGCCAGTCATCTTCAACTACATACAATAAACCTTCAAATACGCGATCATTTTTACGTTTTGGCGTAACCTGAATTTTATTTATGAGTTTATTATCTGTTTTAAATGTGCCTATGAGTTTGTAAGTGTAGTAGTTAAAGGCGTTATCTGCGATAGGAGAAACCAGTTGTGCCTGTATTTCTAAAGTATTGTTGTAAAATGAAAAGTCTGCTTCTTGAGCACTATTAAAACTAAAGCCATTACTATCACCACTCACTTTACTAGCCGTAATAACTTCTTTAAAATTATCTGGAGCCTTATAAGCGATTTTAGATATAGTTTCACTTAGATAAACAATTCCGGTTCTTGTTGAGTCTAAGCCGCCTCCGAGATCTCCAATTTCCTGACCAAAGAATTTCTCTGGAGCATTTTCTACACGCCATAATCCCCGGGAATAAAAATCTGCAGTGTACGCTCTTTGTTTATCTAAAATTTGAGGTTTAGACTTAATGACCTCGCGTATAATTCTATCTGCGGGGTTTGTTTTTGAGTTTAATACAACTTCATCGAGAGAAGTCGTTTCCTCGGTTAATAACGCATTTAATGTAAAAGGAAACTTTTTGATATCAATTTCAATATCCTGAGTTGTATATCCTAAAAATTGAAAAGTAACGACGTGTTTTCCTAATTTATCCACATTTAAGTTATAAACACCATCACCGTTAGAAGTTGTCCCGGTGTTGGCATTTTTTAGATAAATATTTACATAGGGTAGCGGCTCATTTTGAGCATTAGTAACAGTACCGTTTATTTGACTATAACCAAAAGAAGATACAACTAGTAAAATGGAGAATAGTAACTTTTTTATCATCTATACGCTTTTGCTTTAAAGACTTAAGCTACTTTTAATACGTTGCATCAATTATTAAATGCCTTCTTAATTTGTCCTAGTCTCTTCTTAGAATCCCGATCTTTTATAACCTCTCGTTTATCGTATAATTTTTTACCCTTAGCAAGCGCGATCTGCATTTTTGCAAGGCCTCGGTCATTTATAAATAAGCGTAACGGTACGATTGTGAGTCCGCCATTTTTAACTTCTTTATGCAGTTTGTTAAGTTCTCTGCGATTAAGCAGGAGCTTACGACTACTTTTAGGGTTGTGGTTAAAATAGGTAGCGTGAGAATATTCCTGAATGGTCATATTAATAACAAATAACTCATCACCAGAAAATTCACAAAAGCTTTCTGCAATAGACGCTTTTCCTTCACGAATAGATTTTATTTCGGTGCCTGCAAGTTTGATACCTGCAATATATTTATCAAGAATCTCATATTCAAAACGAGCCTTCTTGTTTTTAATGTTTATTGTGTTTTCTTGTTTCATAAGATTGTAAAAGTACTAATTTATCAAATGGACTGCTATTGGCATCAATTACTTTAATTTTGTAAGTCACAAAAAATATATAATGAAAAAATTACTTCTTTTATCCTTTGCAATTTTAAGCTTTGTAGGATGTAAAAAAGAAATCAAAGACTTAGACTCAGCTACAATAATTTCGCGGGCCATTGAACGTGCGGGAGGAAATATTATAGATACTGCAACCATCACATTTAATTTTAGAGATAAATTTTACAGAGCTTATCGCAATAATGGTGTGTATCGCCTGGAGCGCTGTTCTGATGGTACTTGTAACGATACACTTGATCAATTGACAAATTCAGACTTTAAACGTTTGATAAATAATAAAGCAATTACTCTAGAAGATTCATTGATAAGTAGTCTTGCGGGTGGTGTAAATTCTGTTCATTATTTTTCGGTGTTACCCTATGGTCTTGATGCAGATGCAGTGCAAGCAAAGAATGTAGGAGAGTCTGTTGTTAACGGAAAAACATATTATAAAATTGAAGTCAAGTTTGATGAACAAGGAGGAGGAGAAGACTTTGAAGACAATTATATGTATTGGATAAATACCGAAGATTTTACGGTCGGTTATTTAGCCTACAACTACCACGTCAACGATGGAGGAACACGTTTTAGAGAAGCTTATAACGAGAGAACTGTGAAGGGTATTCGTTTTGTGGATTATAATAACTACAAAACGGAAGAACAATTTCCTCCGTTAGAATCCTTAGACAGTCTTTTTGAAAATGGAAAACTCGAGCTTCTTTCAAAAATCGAACTAGAAAATATTGAAGTTACTGGTTGTTCCAGTTGTTAAATTCTTTTAGCTCAACTTCAGCAACGCCATTAATAATGCGTACGATGTACAAATTGCCGTAGGTCGCATCATTTATTTCTGAATATTTTTGAGTTCCTAAAATCGCGTTCACAAAGGCTGGTGTCGTATTGCTATGTCCTACAATTAATACCGTTTGTCCAGAGTTCTCATTTTTAAAATTAGAATAGAACGTGGATGAGGGTTCATAGATCTGTACTAATAGATTATTCTTTTTTGCAGTGGGTAGTGCAGTATTGCGTGTACGCTTAAAATCTGTGCTATATACAGCATCAAAATCAATGTCCTTAAATTGCTCTGCCCAGAATTCGGCACGTGCTTTACCGGTTTCGTTTAAAGCAGGATTTTCTCCAGCATTAGGTCCCCTCACTTTGTCAGCATGCCTTATAAAATAGTAGGTGGCATCAGCAGAAGTGGTTTGATCAGGGGTAGCTTTGTTTTTAGATGAATTATTACAAGCTGTTATAATCAGTAGCAATATTGCGGAAAAGATAATTTTAGGCATCGTTTTTTAATTTTAAGTAAATTTAACGCTTGCTTATTAAAGATTGGCTTTTTCTTGGGCGAAATAGTTTATTGATAGAAGTAATTTTAAATATTACTAATAATCAAAAATCTAAATATTATGAATAGCGATCAATTAGAAGGAAAGTGGAAGCAAGTAAGAGGTAAATTTAAAGAAGAGTATGGTGATCTTACTGATGACGATACTACACACGCAGAAGGAAAATTTGACCAAATGCTAGGAAGGCTTCAAGAGAAAACAGGAAAAACTAAAGAGGATATTAAATCCTGGATAGATAAACAATAATCTATCTCTAAATTTAAAAGTAAACCGCTAATTATATTAGCGGTTTTTTTATTTCAATAACTGTAATTTTACGCTCATATGCGTAGTACAGTCACAAGGCAAATTCCGAATGATGTAAATATTGAAACCAGTTTACTACACTGGTTAAAGACTTACAACGTGGGATGTTTATTATTATCTAACGGTCATATTGACCCTTATGGGAAATTTGATTATTTATTAGGTGCTGGTGTTGAATCACAATTTGAAACTCAAACAGATGGCGTTTTTGAGGATCTTGAATATTATAGATCTAAAACAAAAGATTGGCTTTTGGGTTTCTTAACCTACGACTTAAAAAATAATGTAGAGGATCTAGAATCCGCTAATACTGATGGACTAGGCTTTCCTACAGTATATTTCTTTCAGCCGCTGAAGCTCATTAGAATTAGGGGTATGGTTATTGATTTTATGTATCTGGCAGATGTTGTAGAGGATATTGAAACAGATTATCAGAATATATTTTACAAGTCTCAAAATGATAAATATTCTCAGCGTTATGAATCACCCAAAATTAAAGTAAGATTTAATAAGGATGCGTATTGTAATCAAGTAAGTAGTATGCTTAACCATATTCAGCGAGGTGATATTTATGAAGCGAACTTTTGTCAGGAGTTTTATGCTGAAACACAAATAGATCCTATAAGAAGTTTTACTCATTTAAATAAAATTTCTCAAGCGCCATTTGCTGCATTTTTAAAGCTAAAGAACAGGTATGCGTTGTGTTCTTCTCCAGAACGTTATTTATGTAAAAGAGGAAGTGAATTAATTAGTCAACCCATAAAAGGTACTGCCGGTAGAAATATAGATCCTAACAAAGACCAACAGGTAGTTTTTCAATTACAAGACGATCTCAAAGAACGTTCTGAGAATATCATGATAACTGACCTCGTTCGTAATGATTTATCTAAAATAGCTAGCAAAGGAAGTGTTGAAGTAGTAGAACTTTGTAAAGTATATTCATTTAAGCAGGTTCATCAAATGATTTCTACTATAACTGCTAAAGTTTCAGGATCAACAAATCCCGTTATGTGTATTGAAAATACATTCCCAATGGGCAGTATGACTGGTGCGCCTAAACTTTCAGCAATGCAAATTATTGAGTCATTAGAAAATACAAAAAGAGGATTATACAGCGGATCGATTGGCTATTTTGAACCCAATGGTGATTTTGATTTCAATGTGGTAATACGTAGTATTTTATATAATGCAGAGAAACCTTACGTTTCCTTTTCAGTAGGAAGTGCAATTACCGCTCAGGCGACACCAGAAAAGGAGTATGAAGAATGTTTGTTAAAAGCAAAAGCGATGCGTGAGACGCTAGAAGCTTAGTCTAAATTAAGAAGTTCTATCTTATTCCGTTGAATGCGAATACGGCCTTCAATTTCTAGTTTTTTAAGTAATCTTGAAATTACTACTCTGGACGTATGCATCTCATATGCAATATCTTGATGCGTGCTTTGTAAACTAGTACTTTGAGTTAATTTTTGTTTATCTCTAAGGTATTTTAGCAGGCGTTCATCCATACGCATAAACGCAATACTATCGATGGTATCTAACATCTCCTGAAGTCTGTTTTGGTAACTGTCAAATATAAAATTGCGCCAGGATTTATAGGCTGAGCTCCATTCTTCCATTTTTTGAATAGGAATCATTATAAGAACGGTATTTAATTCTGCAATCGCTCTAATCTCACTTTTACGTTGACCGCGGTTAACAGATAAGGTAAGTGCACACGTATCACCTTTTTCTAAAAAATACAACAACAACTCATTTCCTTCTGCATCCTCTCTAAGGATTTTTATAGCGCCAGAAATTAATAAGGGCATTGCAGAGATATACTGTCCTATATCCATAAGTAGCTCTCCCTCGGAAACTTCTTTAATGATTCCCACATCTATTATTTCCTGCATTAATTCAGGTTCAAAAATATGGGCATAATTTGCGTGTAATAAATCCTTCATAATTAAGTAACCTAACAGTCTATTGATCTGGGTTGTTTTCTCTCGTTTTCTCGTGCTCAATACGCATTTTAGATAAATGCTCACCATTATCCAATTTGCAAATATACGTGATGAGTTTCTCCCGTAGTGTACAATGAAGGTCCCAAGTTGCTGATGCATCTTTAGCGCTACATAATGCACGTACTTGCATTGTTTTTTCGCTCATATCTACCACCTGTACCACGGGTGGGTGATCGCGATCCCATTTTTCTTCATTTTCAAGTAATTCTTCAAATTTAGATCTAATTGCATTTACATCTGTTTTATAATCTACGTGGAGAATTATAGGTCTAATTTGATGAGCGTTTGTCATGGACCAGTTTTCAAAAGTTTTAGAAATTATTTCCTTAAGCGGTACAATTAAGCGTCTCTCATCCCAAGTGCGAACGACCATATACGTAAATCGAATATCTTCAACATATCCCCAATCGTCATCTATTATCACAGTATCACCTATTCGGGCGGGACGAGTAAGAGCTATTTGAATACCCGCAATTATATTTCCTAAAGTACTTTGAGCAGCAACACCCAAAACAACTGTTGCTAGTCCGGCGGAAGCTATAAGTGAAATTCCTAATTTTTCTAATGATCTAAATTGAGATAGTATTACTGAAAAACCGACGATAATTACTACAAAAGTGAGCACTCTTCTTGCGACAGAAATATACGTAAGCATCATTCTGGACTCGTTATTCTCTTCCAGATTAGTATCACCTATTTTAGTCTCTGCAACGTAAACCATAAACGAATCTATGAAACGCATTATAAACCAAGTGATTGTACCAATTACGGCAATTAGGAGTATCGCATATAAAGTACTTGCAAAAGTTCCGCCAAAGGAAATAAGTTTATTTAATGAGATGTAAAAAAACAAAACACCTATTGCCCAACCCGCTGGAGTTGCTAATCGTTTAGCAATGGTCTTTACCCAAATTTTATTGGATTTTTTAAAGAGCTTTCTTAAAATAATTAAACTTAATTTTCCCAAAAGGTAACTAAGAAAAATAAGCAGTAACGTTCCTACAAACTTCCAGACGGGCATATTTAGAAATTGAATACGAGCCCAATCTGGCATCATACGATCTAATTCTCTGGGACCATACTTATCATACAAGTCATCAATATTTTCTACAGTATTTGCAGAAATTACCCAGAAAGCACCATATTCTTTATACTTAATGCGTTGTAAACGTAAAATTATATCTCTGCCATCAAGATCTACCTCGCCAAATACCACACTACGCATTGGTTTTCCTGCAATAGCCTGATTTGTGGTTGTACTTATATCTATTTGGCCATCTGGACGGTCTGAAAGTCCGCCCCAATTAATTTTGACTCGTTGATTTAAAACAAAGTAAAATTTTTCAGCAAGTGTGGCAGCCTGTTCTTTAGTTATCGTATTGGGTAATAAATTTAGGTTTAGAGCATAGCTGGCATCTTCAAAATTTCCATTACGAGAACTGTATATAAAATGCTCTAAGGTAGCTTGAGGGGATTGAAAGTTAAACTTGTTTGGAGGTAATACTGTAGAAGTATTTAATCGGTCAAGTACAAAATAAGCTTCGTTATATTCTCTGATGGCATTAGACAAGTAGGGTCCATTTTTAGAAATGGAAGCCTCATTATCTGGCAAAGAATCTCCGGCTTTACTAGTGGTTAAATCTTGAGCTGTTCCATTAAAACATGTAAGGAATACAAGGATTTTGATTGTGGTGGAGAAGTGGTTATATCGCATAAAATGTAAAATACTCCCATTTGAGAAAAAAGCGTATTAGTAAATCGTTAAAACTAATTTTAAAAAAGTTTTTTATCACTAATTGTTAAACAAACCAACTCTTAATTTAAAATTTATACAGACTTAATTTTTGCTTAAAGTTAAAAGCTATAGATTTAGATTATGAGTTTATGAAAATCGCATTAAATGTAATGGAGCGGTAGTGTGTTTTAAATATTATTTAAGATAATATAATTATTGAAGTACTAATTTGTTCTCTCTTGGAATTATATATAAAGTCCACAATATAATAGAGTTGTTTATTAAACGTGCTTATAGCTAGATCAATACCGAAGTAGATGAAAAATTTCTTATTTGTTTCCGCAGAAAATGATGCGATTGCTAATTGTAAAGCGGGAGGTATGGCAGATGTAGTGAGAGACGTTCCAAGACAACTGGCTGCAAATGGCGATCAGGTTCATGTAGTTGTGCCAGCTTATAACAGACTGCATCACAATGCTTATTTTATAAGTGACTTAAAGATTAGAATACGAGGTGAAGAAAGTATTGCCTATTTATATGAAGTAAAACCAAAGAAAGATTATTCAGGTATTAAACATTATGTAATACATCATCCTGAAATTGTGGAGGGCAATATTGCTCATATTTATAATGATGATCCTGAAGAGCCCTTTTTCACTGATGCTGTAAAATATTTCATTTTTAATACTGCAGTAGCACAAGCAATAAAACAGAATTTATTTGATCACGTCGATGTGATACACCTTCACGATTGGCATACTTCATTTTTGCTTTTTCATAAACGATATAATTTAGAATACAGTCTATTAAAAGAGAGTTGGTTTGTTTACAGCATCCACAATCTTAGTTTACAAGGAATACGGCCTTTAAATGCAAATTTTGCTTCAGTTAATAATTTTTTTCCTGAAATAGGATATGAATATGAAGTGGTTAAGGATGATCGTTATGACGATTGTATAAACTTGATGGCGTTAGGTATACGCCTTGCAGACCGGGTGCATACGGTAAGTCCGTCCTATAAACAGGATATTTTAAAACCCAGCCAAAAACCGGAATTTATAGGTGGTGAAAGTTTGGAAAACGATCTGATCAAAGCAGACCAGGAGGGTCGTTTATATGGGATTTTAAATGGTGTAAACTATAAAAATATCCGCATTGCTGAAAAAGGTAAATTATACCCAAACATTTTAAGGCAATTATTTAAATGGATACAGGAGGAATCAAAAAAATATAAATCGGATATCTTGGCTAATACCGGTGAGAAAGTAGTTTGTCTATTAGATAACCCGCCTAGTTTTATCGCTTCGAGTGTAGCTAGAATGACCGAGCAAAAATTCTATTTTTTTAAACGGAATCCGGAGGCTTTTAAAGCAATATTAAATGACTTAGCAGCACAAAACGGAATTTTTATTTTGTTAGGAACTGGTGAGCCCGAATATGAAGCTTTAATGCGCGATATAAGTTATGAACATCCTAATTTTATATTCATAAATGGGCAATCTGAAGATATCATTGATTCTATATATCTCGAATCGGATCTCTATTTTATGCCAAGTCTTTTTGAGCCCTGTGGTATTAGCCAGATGCTAGCTATGCGCAATGGCGTGCTTTGTCTGGTACATCATACCGGTGGGTTAATAGATACTGTAAAGGCCAATATTAATGGTTTTGCATTTGATGGAGACACAATTGATGATAAAATCAACAACATGGTTTTGGCTTTTAATAATGTGCTTGAAGTATTTTATACCGATAAACCAAGATGGAAACGGATGTGCAAAAACGCAAAAGAAGCTCGATTTTCTTGGGAAAATACAGTTGAGCAGTACTACAGCCAACTCTATACCAAATAGTTTTCTAAACAAGCTATAAGCAGATAGATATAAAAGGTCTATCTATCGGGCATCTTTATTTGTATCTTAGGTTTTATTGTAAGCACGACTATTGAAACCAAAATAGCGTGTATATTCATTTATATCACAAATCATTTTGGACAAACAAATCCTAACTCCATTCAATAAAGTTATAGAAGCCATAGATAAGTTAAATGCTGAAGATCCCAACTTAGAATTTTCGGAAGGGCAGGAGATACCTAAAGAACTTTTGTATTCACAGCGTATGACATCACAATTAAATTCATTTGAAACAGAAGCTTCTCTCGAATTACAAATTGCTGCCCGAGCCCAACATATATGTAGATGGAAAATTCCGCGACAAAGTTATCCTATGAATAGAGTGGGTTATTTGACCTGGCGTGAAGATTTAAAAAAAATGCACGCAGATCTTACCGGCTCAATTCTTAGAGAATTTCACTACAAACAGGGATTTATAGATCGAGTCCAGTTTTTAATAAAGAAAAAGCACATAAAGAAAGATGAAGAGTCTCAAACACTGGAAGACGTTATTTGCTTAGTTTTTCTACAGTATTATTTTGAAGATTTTACAGCTAAGCACGACGAACAAAAAGTGATTAATATTGTTCAAAAAACCTGGGCAAAAATGTCTGAAAAAGGACATTCAGCTGCATTAAAATTGCCTCTCAGTTCAATAGCTTTAGAACTTGTAGGGAAGGCTTTAGCGTAATTTAATTGAGCTTATAATGAACAATTAATATTTAACCACCTATTGCAATCATACTTCGATTATTTGAATGGAGATCAGGATTTGTTAATTGATCAAAATCGGTCATTCCGGCACGCACAGCCTTTTTGCTATTTAGCGACTTATTGATTAAATCTTCAATATTTTCACCATTTCTAAAGGCGGTCAGCAAGTTAGTTTCATCGTTAGAAAACAAACAGTTTTTTAATTTGCCATCAGCTGTTAGCCGTATACGATTACAGCTATCACAAAATGGATTTGTAACTGAACTAATTATTCCGAAGCTGCCTTTAAAGTTTTCAATTTGAAAATTACGAGCCGTAAAATTTTGTTCATTTGTAAGAGGTTTTAATGCTTGTACTCCGTAGAAATCGGTAACTCGATTTAATATTTCGGCTTGACTAACAAGTTTATTTTTATTCCAGGCGTTACCATCAAATGGCATAAACTCTATAAATCGAACATTAATCTCTTGATTGCGAGTTAATTCAATAAAATCGGTGATTTCATCTTCATTAAAATCCTTCATCAAAACCGCATTTATTTTCACATTAAATCCCTCATTTATAAGTTGCTGAATATTATCGTAAGCTAATTTAAACTGGTCACGCCGAGTAATAAACTTGAATTTTTCAGTATCTAAAGTATCTAGACTAACATTAATATCATGTAGTCCGTATTTTTTGAAATCTTCAATAAATCGATCTGTTAGTAAAGCGTTTGTGGTGATTGAAAGCTTAACGGGTAGCATAGAAAGCTTCTCTAAAATGATCTTAAAATCTTTACGTACTAATGGTTCACCACCAGTAAGTCTAATTTTGTCAACTCCATGGTCTACAAATACTGTAGCAATAGACTCAATCTCATCTGCAGTCATTAAATGTGCACGCGGGCTCAATGCAATACCATCTTTAGGCATACAGTATGTGCAGCGTAGATTACATTTTTCGCTCAACGAAATTCGCAAATAATTATGCGTTCTATTGTGAGTATCTGTAAGTATATTTGAGTCTTTAATCATTAGAATTGTGTTGGGCACCTCTTAAAATTTTAAAAACGTGCAGTAAGTGAGGAAATACAGCATCCATAGATTCGCTTGCTCCGTTTGTAGAGCCTGGCAACGCCAGAATTAAACAATTACCTAATGTACCGGCAACACTACGAGAAAGCATAGCATAGGGCATACGATCCTGACCATAATTACGAATAGCTTCTTCCACACCTGGAATTCGCCTTTCTAGTATGGGTTCTAAAGCTTCTGGAGTAACATCTCGCATACTCAAACCAGTACCGCCGGTAAATATTAATAAGTTAACCGTATCAGATAGTTGAAACGCTTTGCTGCGTATAGTCTCTAAATCATCTGGGATAATCTCATAACCTTGAATTTGCACATTATGGTTTTGCAATTTGTTGATGATAGCTTTTCCTGCATGATCTTCTTTTTTGCCTTCTGAAATTGAATCTGAACAAACTATTATATGTGCAGACAAACGGGACGGATTCTGATCTTTAAAGCTGCTTTTACCCCCTTTTTTATGCAGCAACTTTACCGAATTTATTTCAATGCCTTTATCTATAGGCTTAAGCATGTCATACATGGTAAGTGCTATTACCGATGCTCCGTGCATAGCTTCTACCTCAACACCGGTTTTATAAACGGTTTTTACAGTTATTTCAATCTCAATAGATAAATCTTTAATAGTGTAAGCTACAGCAGTATATTCTATAGGTAATGGATGACAATCGGGAATTGTCGTATGTGTATTTTTTACGGCAAATAAACCTGCTGTTTTTGCCATTTCAAATACATTTCCCTTGGGCACTTTATTCTTTTCTAGCGCTTCAATTGTTTCCGGTTTACTAACCGTTACAGTAGCTTGTGCTGTAGCGGTGCGTAAGGTGGTTATTTTATGAGTTATATCTACCATTATATAAATTCTAGTTGAGAGATTTTAGCTTTAACTATTAACTTTCCATTGATGACTATTATCTTCAAATAATTCTTTACCAAAAATAGGAGTGCGGTCCTTTACAGCATTTACAATCCATTCTGTAGCAGCATAGACTTCTTTACGTCTTTTTGAAGATACAAATACAAAGAAGCAAACTTCACCAGATTTTATGGTGCCTATACTATGATAGATGTGCATACATATTAAATCAAATTTCTGAAAAGCTTCTTCTCGTATCTCATTAAGTTTTTCATTTGCTAATGCTTCATAACACGTATATTCTATGGCGACTACATTTTTGTCATCAATAACATCTGCGCGTACCTGACCTAAAAAAATATTATGTGCGCCTATGCTTGTTTTACTTTGATGTTTAGCAATTGATTGTGCTATAAAATCACTCGAGATAGGGCCTTCAATAAAAACTTTTTTCATTTTTTCTTATTTGTAATACTATTGGTACTTAACTCTTAATAGTTTAATTATTGTGGTTCGCAATTACTTCTGCACCATCTGTAATGGCAGTTACGTAATTGAAACCAGCATCATACATCTGTTGGGCAGCACTTAATGCTCGCTTTCCACTTTGACAAAATATATAGTAAGTTTCAAATTTATTTAGTTGGTTCATTTTCTGGTTCAATTCTAAAAGTGGAATTTCTAATAGCTGATTAAAATTGACTCTTGGTAACTCATCCAGTTCCCGAACATCTATAAAAGTCCCGGCGTCTGGTTGGTTATTATTAAAACCTGCTGTGTTTACGTATTGTCTCATATGTGATTTCTCAAAAAAATCTTGAGAGATTTCTGCTCTTTCCGTTTTTGTAAATTCAAAACACTGTTGATTTGCTGTAAGGGTATTGTACATTATTAATTTTCCAGATAACACATCCCCAATTCCAAGAATCACCTTTATAACCTCTTGAGCCTGAATTAATCCAATAAAACCCACACTGGTACCTAATACACCTGCCTCTGCACAATTAGGAACTTCAGCAGCTTTAGGAAATAGACATCTATAGGTAGGACCATTCTTATAATTAAATACCGAGACTTGTCCTTCAAAGCGATGAATACTTGCGTAAACAATCGGTTTATTACATAAAACAGCAGTGTCATTGATTAAATAGCGCGAACTAATTCTATCTGTTGCATCAACAATAACATCATAATCCTCAGCTATTTTACGGGCATTCAATCCTGTTAAGTAGGTCGAATACGTATCAATCACAATATCTGGCCTTTGCTTTAATAAAAATTGTTTTGCTTCGTCCACTTTGTATTTACCTACAGAATCTGGTGTATAAAGAATTTGTCTATGCAAATTGCTAGGATCTACACGGTCGCCATCTATAATACCTATGCGCCCTATTCCCGAACCTACTAAATAGGGCAGTAGTGCACATCCTAATCCACCGGCACCCACAACCAGAATGCGGGTATCAGCTAGCTTTTTTTGTCCTGATTCCCCAATCTCGGGTAAAATTATTTGTCTTTGATAGTTGCTCATAATTTTGGTTAACCTCCAGCAAAAGGAGGAAGTAATGCGAGGGTATCACCATCATTTAGGTTTACTTGTTCGTTACAATCAATTATTCTTTGATTTACGGCTATTTGATAGGGAATGTGATCGAGATCATAGCCACTACTTATTTCCTTTATCAAATCAGTTACATTTATATTCTCAAGATCGCGGGTCTCCTCACTAGTTTCAAAAACCTCTGCTAGTTGTCCAAAATACTTTAAAGTAATTGTCATTATTTAATATTATTTTCAAGTTCTTTCAATTCTAGAGGTGTATTTATATTACTTAAAGAGCGTGCATCATCAATTTCTATTTTTTGAAAATTTTGTTCCTTAACAAAATTCATCACTTTCAAATCGTTATTATCTAATGCGTCTTCTAACTTTTTTAATAAGCTCTTTTTATAAAATCCCACTAGAGGATGATCTTTTCCGTTTGCAGCTGCGTATACAACTTCTTTTTCAGGCAAAGCATTTAAATAAAGGGTTGTAAGTGTTTGAGTGTTGAATAATGGAATATCGCAAGTAAGGATCAAAATGCTTTCCTTTTTGCAGTCTGCTAAAGCCGATTGTATTCCGGCTAAAGGACCTGTATCGTTATAAATATCCGGTAAAATTTCATATCCCAATTCTGAATAATTTTCATTCTCAGTAATCAACTTTACTAACATATTTTTAGATTGTAAAACACTAGTAATACGCTCTATGAATGTCTTTTCTTGAAGCTTTACTAAACCTTTTTCCGAAGTCATTCTACTGCTTTTTCCTCCACATAATATGTAAGCCGGAATCTGATCTAATGGTTCCATATTTGTATTATTACAATTGATAGAGCTTTTTAAATTCTGTATTTAAAAAATCTTCGCAGGCTGCATTTAACGTTTCAAAATTTACAATCATTTTTTTTCCATATGGAGTTAATGTTGTTCCGCCACCATCTTTCCCTCCGGTGTTAGTAATTACCAATGCGTCTTGCGAACTTACATTCATTGAATTAATAAGTTTCCAAGCCTTTTTATAAGACATATTTAATTCTTTTGCTGCAGCTGAAATAGAATTGGTTTCCTCAATTTTTTTTAATAGCTGAACACGTCCATATCCTAAAAACACATTTTCATTATCCTCGATCCATATTCTGCTTTTGATGCTTTTCATAACTAATAATTGAGATCTAAATAACTTACTGAATCACCTATCTCTAAATCCTCTATCTGTTCAGGAACAATTAATAATGCGTTACTATTTGCAAAAGTATTAAGCATAGAGCTCGCTTGTCCTGTAAAAGGGGTGATCTCATTGTTATAGACACCAGCTTTTAGAAAAAGTGTTTTGCTATGAATGTTTTTAATTTTTTCAGTTAAAAATGCGGTACGTTTTTCTAAAAACGGATTGAGACTGCCCGATCTTTTTTGTATATGTGGTAATACGTATGCATAAAAACAAGATAAACTTGAAGCAGGATTACCTGGAAGTCCAAATACAGATTTTGATCCCTTAGTACCAAACCATAGCGGTTTGCCGGGCTTTTGATTAACTTTATAAAAGTACTCTTCAATTTCGTTTTGCTGAAATGCCTCTCGTACAAAATCAAAATCTCCTACAGAGATTCCTCCCGAAACAAGAAGGATATCGGCTTTCTTGAATGCATTGTGTACTGCATCGATTGTTTGAGACAAACTGTCTTCAACTTTTACTATTTGAATGTCAAAAACACCCAATCGTTTTAAAGCAGTTTCAAGCATTATCCCATTGCTTTCATAGATATGATTAGGCTTTAGAACAGTCCCTCGTTTTTGCAATTCGTTTCCGGTTGTTAATATGCAAATTTTAGGTTTTTGATTTGCTTTAATATGGGTTAAACCCAGCCCGGCCATAAATCCTATAGACGCTTCGTTTATTTTATGTCCAGTTTTTAGTACCATAGTTCCTGCTTTTAACTGTTCTGCAATAGGCCGAACATTTGCACCAAGTGCAGGAAGTTTTTCAATATGTATAGAATCACCTTCCCGATTAACGTGTTCTTGAATTACCACCGTATCTGCACCATCAGGAAGCGGTGCGCCTGTAAAAATCCGAATGGCCTCACCAGATTTGACTTGCGGAGTTATAGAATCTCCTGCTTGAACCTGACCAATAACTTTAAGATGTTTGTCGCCCGTATTAATAAAGGCATAACCGTCCATTGCAGATTGGCGAAATGAAGGTAGTGAAATAGGAGCTACACAATCTTCAGCTAAAAAATACCCTAAACTGTTTTCAAGTTCGATGTTACAAACAGGTAACTTTTCGGCATATTTTATAACAAGAGTTTGAGCTTCAGAAACAGATATCATATTTAGAGGCGTTATGTCTTAGCGAATATAACGATTGTTTATTTGCAAGTTTTTAAAGTAGGATGGGTTTAACAGCAATTTTGGTTTTTATAAATTAAGTCGAGCACTGTATTTAGTGTTTCATTAGTATTTCAGGGTTTAAAAATTGTTTAAATTGAAAACTGAAATTATCAATTCTCTTTGTATTTAAACCGCGTATCTAATATTTTAGTTTGTAGTTTTTTATTATAAAATTCAGAAAAATGATAATTGAAAATTCTCAATAATTTTACTATGTCTCAAAACTTTAAGCGTAATATTTCACTAACTGGAGCTGAAGAATTTACAAATATTAAATTGGGTGATCCTGTTCGCGACGCAGCAGGGATGTTAGGTGTGAAAGAAGCACTTAAGCACGGCTTTAAAGAGATGGGAGTTTTACGTTCTATGGGGGCGCTTCTTAAAATGAATCAAAAAGATGGATTTGACTGCCCCAGTTGTGCTTGGCCAGATCCTGAAAGGAGATCATCTGTTGCAGAATATTGTGAGAATGGTGCAAAAGCACTCGCCGATGAATCAACCACCGATAAAATAGGTGCAGATATGTTTAAGAAATGGTCTGTGGAAGAGTTGTCTCATTTATCGGACTACGAACTGAATAAATTTGGTCGTTTAATAGAGCCTCTTGTGCTTAGACCGGGAAGTTTATATTACGAATCGATAAGCTGGGATGACGCGTATAAACTCATTGCAGACGAATTAAAAAAATTAGACTCACCAAACGAAGCTATATTTTATACCTCAGGTAGATCAAGTAATGAGGCCGCTTTTCTTTACGGAACATTTGCTCGTGCTTTTGGCACAAATAATATGCCCGATTGTTCAAATATGTGCCATGAGTCTAGTGGTGTAGCACTTGGTGAAACGCTAGGAATAGGTAAAGGTTCTACTGTTTTAGAAGATTTATACGAAGCAGAAGTTATTATCATAGCAGGTCAAAATCCGGGGACAAATCACCCGAGAATGCTTTCTGCTTTAGAGAAGTGTAAAAATAATGGCGGTAAAATTATAAGTATAAATCCATTAGAAGAATCCGGACTTGTAAATTTTAAAAATCCGCAGCATTTAAGTGGCGTTATTGGGAGTGGTGTAGATATGGCAGATGTTCACCTTCCTGTTAATATTAATCAAGACATCCCACTTATTAAATTGATACTAAAAAAGCTTGCGATTCTTGATTCAGTTGACAAATCGGTTTTTGATCATGTATTTATTGAAAAGTACACCAGTGGTTACGATACGCTAATTGCAGACCTTATGCAATACAATGAGAAAGATTTGCTTAAACGTACCGGTGTAGATGAATCTGCAATAAATAAAACAGTAGCATTACTTCGGCATTCTTCTAAAATTATTATTTGCTGGGCAATGGGACTCACTCAACACAAAAATGGCGTTGAGAATATTAGAGAATTTGTAAACCTATTGCTATTAAAAGGAGCATTAGGAAAGCCTGGAGCAGGAACTTGCCCTGTACGCGGACACAGCAATGTACAAGGAGATAGGAGCGTAGGGATACAACATTTTGTTGATAAGGATATGAATGCTCGTATTGAGAAATATATGCATTTTACACCACCTTCGGAACAAGGTCTCGATGTTGTAGAATCGATGCAAGCCATGCATAATGGAAAAGCTAAAGCCTTTTTATGTCTTGGCGGAAACTTCTTAATGGCCGCTTCAGATACAAAATATACGGCTGAAGCTTTACAGAATTGCAATTTAACGGTGCAAATAAGTACTAAATTAAATCGAACTCATTTAGTAACCGGTAAAACCGGAATTATATTACCAACGTTAGGTCGATCTGAAAAAGATGAGCAAAATGGTAAAAGACGGTATTTTACGGTTGAAAACAGTATGGGTAAAATTAGCCAGTCAAAAGGTGTATTGAAACCTGCATCAGATAATGTGCGTTCTGAACCACAAATTATAGCAGAGCTTGCAGATGCTTACTTTGAGAATCATCCGTTAGACTGGAAAGCAATGGGTGAAGATTATGAGATAATAAGAAATTATATAGATCTAGTCGCAAAAGGTTTTGAAGATACAGCTAAAAAATCTGAGGGACACGGTTACTATTTACCTAACAATGTGCGTAATCTAGACTTTAGTATGTTACCTGAAGGTAAAGCTCAACTGACCATAAATAAACTTCCAGAGCATGTATTAGCTCCAGATGAATTGATGTTGATGACTATACGATCTCACGATCAATTTAATACAACTATTTATGGTCTTGATGATCGCTATAGAGGTGTTTATAATGAACGTAGAGTTGTTTTTATGAATCAAAAGGATATGGATGCGAGAGGACTTAAAAAACTTGATGTTGTAAATCTTACAAGTACTTATGATGGGATTGTACGAGAAGCAAATAAGTTCTTAATAATACCCTATAAAATCCCTACAGGTAATATAGCGGCATATTTCCCGGAAACTAATTTACTCGTTCCCTATAACCATTTTGCAGAGCGTAGCAATACGCCAATAAGTAAATCTATACGAGTTAGGGTTTATAAAAAAGAATCAAATCCCGTGGCGATTGATTAACCTCACTGTTATCAGTGCAGTAAGATATTTTGAAAAAAGTTGAATACTTTGTGAAGAACTTAAAATTTGTGCAGTTTATAAACTCCCGTGCTCCTCGAGGTTCTTAATAATATGTACAAGTTCCCCTTTTTTAATAGGCTTAATAATGTAATCAGAAATTTCGTTGAGACTTTTGGCTCGTTCAATATCTACAGGATCTACGGAGGAAGATACCATATAAATGATGATTTTTTTATTTACCTCTGGTTTGATCTTTATGTATTCTTCCATGAACTGAAAACCATCCATTATGGGCATATTCACATCTAGAAAAATTACATCAGGAAGTTCATTTTGTTTGTTTAGGTTACCTATCATAAAGTCGAGAGCCTCTTCACCGTCAGAGAAAAGAATAATTTTCTTAGATAAGTTTAAAGATTCTAGGATTTTAATCATTGTAAATTGATAGATGTCATCATCATCAACAATACAAATATTAAAAGGGTCTTTCATAATTAATTTAAGTTAATAATAAAGGTTGTGCCTGCGTTAACCTTACTTTTTGCGGCTATTGTACCACCCATTGCCTCGACCTGCATTTTAGTCATGAATAATCCCACGCCCTTAGCCTCGGGATGTCTATGGAATACTTTATTAAGCCCGAAAAGTTTATTTCCGTTTCTCATCAAATCTATTCCAAGACCATTGTCTTCAAAACTCAATATAATCTTTTTATCGATAATTTGAGACATTATATGGAGTTTGGGTAGTTTTTCTTTAGAACGGTATTTTATAGCATTACTCATTAAATTAAGAAATATACTCTCTAAATATACTTTATTATAAGATACCTTTTTTAAAGATTCAAAATCTGAAGTTATTTGAATATTAGATTGAATAATTTCACCACTAAGTATTTCCTGAGTTTTACTTAGAACTGATTCTAAAGAAATTACCTCTAGAGCTTTATCTGTCTCACTTTTTGTTTTTAATGCTTCAATTAACGTGTTTAAAGTAAGTGTGAGATGATTAATTACTTTTTCAAACTTTTCAAATAAAATATCCTTTTCTTCATCAGTGTCTGATGTATTGTAAAATTCTAATAACGAATTAAGATTACTTACTGGGGCTCTAAGATTATGAGAAGTGATATGAACAAAATCTGCTAGTTGGGTATTTTGAGCAGTAAGTTTATTCGCAAGGACTTCAAGGTTCTCTTTGGCCTCAAGTATTTTTCTCGATGCTTGTTTTTGAGTAGTTATATCGCGTATAGCTGCTGAAACTAACAAACCTTCTTCAGTTTGTAATGGACTTAAACTTATTTGAATTGGGATTTCTATACCTTCCTTATTAATTCCATATAAATCTTTACCGCTACCTACGCCAAATGCTTTTACTTTTGGCTTCGCAAAAAATCCATTACGAAGACCTATATGCGCATTATTACCAGTAAAACGTTTGGGAATAAGAATTTCTACGGGCTTGTTAAATAACTCATCAAGAGTATAACCAAATAGCTTTTCAGCTTGATTATTAATAAGTTGAATTTTACCCTTCTCATTTACAATAACCATTGCATCAGGAGCAGATTCTAGTAAGCCTCTAAACTTATTTTCTGCCATCTTGTTAGTCGTTACATCAAGACAGGTTCCCACGAGTTCGATGACTTTCCCTTCCTGATTTTTTGTAGTAACCGCAGATAGTTGGATAATTTTTAAAGTGCCATCTTTCAATCTAATTCGATGTACAACCTTATTAAAATCCAAACCATTTAGACATTCTTTAATGCTCTTATTAACTTTATCGAAATCTTCAGGATGTATAAACGAAAAATAGGAATCGATTTTTAATTCGGATTCTTTATCAACTCCAAAAATTTTATACATATTATCAGACCATATAAGTCTGTTTGTAACTACATCCCACTGCCAATTACCCATCAGTGTAATTTTTTCAGCAAAATTTAAAAGTTGGTTTTTCCGCAGTAATTCGTCCTGGGCTTTTTTGCGCTCTGTTATATCAAATGAGACACCTAAAATTCCAATAGGATTGCCGGTGTCATCTTTTATGGTATTTAACGTGAGTTGTACTGGGAATGATAAACCATCCTTACGCTTAAAAATCCATTCTCGACTGTCTGTAAAATTAGAGGTTTTAGGAGTGGCTGAAGACTTGCCAGTACCAATTTGTAAAGAATTTAATACTTCTTTTAACTTTGGAATTTCATCTTCTATGTGGAAAATTTCTAAGGAATGTTTCCCCACCAATTCTGAAGCAGAATATCCTAAAAGTAATTCTGCAGCGCTATTAAAATGGTTGATAATACCCTTTTTGTCTGTTGTAATAATTGCTATAGATCCAGAGTTAAAAATCGCATTCATTTCTCGGTTTGCCTTATTGAGAGCTATTTGAGAGCGTTTTATAGTATCTATATCTTGAAACATCCCCGATAATCGTACACATTTACCATCTACCATTTCTGGCTGGCCTATAGATCTAGCCCACACTGTCGATCCCTTAGCCGTAATAATCTCAACTTCAATATCAAAGGATTCACCTTGATTTATAGCATTATCAACGGCATTTGTAATAGCCAATCTACTAGCTCCTTCTTTATAAAAATCGATACTAGATTCAACATTTGGTTTATGGCTTTCTGATATTTCGTGTATTTCATAAACCACCTTACTCCAGAACACTTCCTGTGTTAAAACATTTACTTCCCAAATGCCTATACGCGCAATCTCATTTGTTTTTGCAAGAACTTTCTCTATACGTTCTTTTTCAAAATCACGTTTTTTGAGAGAGGTAATATCGCCGGAATGTATAATTATACCACCTACATTCTTATCTGAATCATACCAAGGGCGAACATCCCAATAAATCCATTGGACAGTTCCGTCAGCTCTAACGAATTCTGCTCCGTCGCAAATATCTATGGCTCCATTAAGACATTTTTGATGATTTTCTTTCCATTCTTCACTAATTTCAGGAAAAATCTCATAATGTGAACGCCCTATAATTCCTTGATTTTCGAGTTTGTAATCTGTTATCCATTTTTTTGATACAGCTAAGTAAATCATATTTTTATCGAGCATAGCGATAGCCGTTGGAGCTTGCTCAATTAAAATTTTATTATAGGATTCAAAATTTTCCAAAATTTCTAATTTAGTGATAAAACTTTATAGACTCTAGTTTTCACGAGGTAATAGGGACAATTGCAAATTAAAATAAACTTAATCTATTATTAACATTTATTATTTACATATATGTAGGATTTTTTAGAAGTCACCTCAGTTTATAAAGCACTTGCCTATTCTAAAGAATTAGAGAAGCCTCTTTAAATTTAATTTTAAAGAGGCTTCTTTTATCATCATTTGCAAGAACTTTATTTACTGTCCTGTATTAGATTCTTGTAAAGCTTTATCGATTCTACCAGCAAGATACATGTGATCTGAAGCCGAATTTTTACGTAGAACATTCGTCATTAAACAAACGATATATTTGGGTCCGCCACCGGGGTGTTCAACTATTATTACTGAATTCATATAATTAAAAACATTTCCTGCATAATCTCCGCAAGCACCTTTAGATCTATCACACTTGTAAAAACTTCCACTTTTAAAATATACGGCAGCAGAATCAAGAGTTTTTGATTGTGCGTAGCGAATACGACGCTCTGTCTGGTACATAATACGTTTCATTTCTAAGCTAGAAAGAGAATCTACAGCTTTACCTTGTTCAATATTCACTAAAAATTTCATTAATCCCTTAGGCGAACCAATGCTACCCCCTTGACGACTAACATAACGTTCTGCACCATTTGTAAAAAAACCTCCTAAACGCCATTCATCTTCTGTAATACCTAAATCTCTAAGTGGCTGATTTACTACTTCAAAGGCAAGGTCTGAAATTTCCTTACGGTCTGTTTCTTTAAACCATTTCATCGCTTCCTCGTCGGTAAGGGTAAAATATTTTTCTCCAAAAACTTTCAATAAAAGTGCTTCCCTGTACACCACACTTGCTGCACCATTATTACTCACAGCTACCATATGATCTATCCACTCATACAAACTAAAAACATCATCTTCACGAGCTGTTCTTCTCGTTAATTTGTCTTGCTCAATATCATATAGTGGAATAGTATGATGATCATACACTGCAAATGGTCCGCCTTTTACTTTTTTATGCTTTAGTAAGCTTTCTCGCGCACCCCAGTCGTTTGGGCATAATTTTTCAAGCTGATCAAACATGGCAAGTAAGATTGCTAACTTACCTACGCTACCCGGTTGGTAACCTCTAGTTTCATTACGAGCAGCATATTTTAAATTTGTTGTATCACTCATATCCATAACAGAAATCGAGTAGCTAGCATCTAAACCATAAAACAAACCAGATATTTTTTTCTGTAATTCTGGATCTTCAGTCATATAAGAACTGGCACTATCATTTTTTGAGGTGAGTCTTAATTTGATATCTTCAGTCTTTAAATAAGCTCCTGCAGGAATTCGCGTATATTTTATACTGTCTTTCACGATTTTTTGTAGCTGTGCAAGTCTAGCTATTCCCGTACGCTCATAACCGTCAATAGGGTAGAAGTTAGGGCCTGTAAATGCAAGTACTAATAGTAAAACCGGTAATAAAAGAAGATATTTTTTCATAGTAATTATATAATGGTGTTATCAAAACACTGCTAATAGCAAGTATTCTATTTTGATAATTAAAGTTTAGTGTCGAGATCTATATACTCCTCTAGGTTTGTTTTTGGCGATATCGAATCGAGATAACCATTGCTAAGTGCATTTTTATTTTCTACAAACGGGCGTATCTGAAATAACCATAATTTGTCGTCTTGAAAGCCTAATTCTACATCATAAGCACCTTCGTAATCGGTATCGGTTTGTTGTGGTATTTTCTCACGAATTTCCTTCGCTACTTCACGTAAACTTTCGATATTTTTTTGATTAATTATAGGCTTTTCAAAACTTGTGCTGTATTTTTTTGTGCCACCAGTAGCAGGTAATCGTATATAATCAGGTTGACGAGCAGGAGCCAGTAATAAATCAGAATTAGAAGATACAAGCCTGGTCTCTGCAGCTTGACCATCTACAGCACCACCTGCTCCGCGACTAAAAGCAACGGTAAGATCTTTATCTGTACCTTCATTGATACCTTTTGTAATCATTACTCCCGAATATTCAACATCAACACTAGGAATAACTAATATAGAAGGAAATACATTCTCAGGATTTGAGAGGTAAACTTGTCTCCATTTAAAACTACGTTCAGTATAAGGAGAAGCCCAAACGGATTTAATACCCTCTAAGATTTTTTGTTCTTCAACAACATTAAACAAGGTTAAGTTTAAACCTGCTCCAGTAAACTCCTTTAAATCTTCCATGTTGGTATCACTTCTAAGAAATACTGGAGTCTGACCTATAGGTTTGTCAAAATTTGTGATAAAAGACGCACGCAATTCACTTACAAATGCAGGCTTTAATTTCATCTCTGCAATTGCAGTTCTTAATGTTGCAAGTTTATTTAATTGAAAAGCTTCGATTTGCCCCGCAGAAGTTCCTGCTTTTCTCATCTTATCAGCACTAGCAAACATATCAGTCAAAAATTGCCAATAGCTCAATGATTGACCTGGCATCGGTAAATCCATATGATCTCTAAATATCCCAAACGGAATAACTAAGCCTTCTACAACGTGCTCCGGAAACATTTTCTTTAACTGACCTAAATTTGCTGCTTTTGGTCCTGCTAATTTTCCGCTGGCTGAAGCATCAATATCTCTCATATTGAGAATATTTTTCAAATCAAGTCTTATTTTCTCAATTGGTACCGCTATTTTAGTTTGTTTCCGTTCTTCTTGTGAAAAAAGTTGCTTTTCTTCTTTCGACATATCTTCGGCTAGTTTTAATATAACCGTTCCCTTATTAGAGACGGCATAGAAAACTTCTTTTCCATTAAACTCTTGAAGCGCTTCCAGATTTGAGTCTATTAAAGCAGCATTAGGAATTCCTAAATTGCGGGCTAGTAACTGCACGTGAGATACAAGGTTACCTTCATCAACAGTAGCTATACCTGCCACCGGTTTTAAATCTGAAGGTGGTCTTTTAAAAACATATATTTTATTGCTAGAAACTTCAACCGCATCGGGATTACCGGGTACTACCACTAATTCACCCATTGCGTATCCTGGATTCAAACCATGAATTGCGCTTTGATTTGAAATGCGCATTACCTTATTTTCGAGGTTGAGTTTTTCTGAAACAAGATCTCCTAATTCGCTCACCGCTTTTCCCAAAGGTAGCGCAACAGATGATCTAATGCGATCATCAATAAAACCAGCTGACAACGCTTCAAACTCAGTATATTTTTCAACATCTGCATCGTAAGTAGCTTTTACCATTGCAGCACTCCATTGTACAACATTGCGTGAGGTTGTAAGCATACTATTTAATTCATCTAAAGATACATTTGTATACTTTATAGGAGCTAGGGTAGCGGCAATTTGCTCCCATTCCCAAACTTCGGTAAGACCTGTGCCTGCTGTAGCATAAGATAGGTGGTACACTTTATCTAGAAGCTCCCGTAAGTCTTTTGGCTCCCAGGAGGCTGCTTTTTTAAGTAACATTTCTTCAAGTTTTAGAGAAATATCTAAAATAGCCAGACGATCTGTAGGTTTTTGTAGTTGCGTAATTTGCGTACGTATATTACAAAGTAAATCACTTATAGCAGGAATTACTACACTAGCCGGAGTATCATTATTAATAGTGGTTGTGAAGTTTAATAATTGTTCTTTTACAGCTGCATCACTCTTTAAACTGGCTACTTTATTTTTGAGACCCTGTAAGTTAATAGGAGCGTAGTACTCGTTTAGGGTTACAAGGAGGTTATCAAATTCCGTATTTAATTTCGGACTCAGCTGATCTTGATATTTCTGCTGAAATTGTTGTACTAATGCGATGTCACTTACATCTGGCTGACCGTGGATCTTTACTCGGGCATCCATAAATTTTGGAAATAATTCTGCTATAACTTTAGACTCACTACGCATACGTTGTGCGATATTATCATCACCAGCATGCGGTATATCTTTTAGCGACTGTCTTATCAAATAATAATTAGACTCTAGAATATTATCTTGTTTAAGTAAATCTTTATAAAAATCGATTCCCCAAGCTTCTTCGTCTTCAGATTGTATTGCACCTCGATAATATTGAGCGCGTTGCAAAATCCAACCATCATCAACACTTTGTAGATATTTGTTTATTTGATATTGCTTAATTCTACTATTGTTATTTACAGCATCCCAGAATTTTTTAGGATTTGCTGCTGCCAGAATCTCAGCAAAATACAACTGATTTTTATCTGCAATGCTTTTTGTAATCTCTTTGTAGCTAGCATGCTGCACACCGTCAATTCCTTCAGGACAAGGATCTTTAGGTTCTCGCATAGTACCATCTTCGCAAAACCATCTTATACGCAAGTAAGGTCCCCGGGCATCATTTTTAAATTCTTGAATCGTATTTTTAATAGTAGCTGTCGAATATTCTTGGGCTGTGGTTTGTAATCCTGTAAAAAGGAGTAAAGCAAGGCTATAGCGTATTATTACGGGCATATAATGTTGTTTGTCACAAAAATAGAAGATATAGTCAATTACCCCTTAAAATTAACTATGATTTATATAAATAGAGAATTTCTCGAGCTTACAAATTATGAGGAGAAGCTCTAAACAAATAAATCCCATAGTGAAGATGGGATTTATTTAAAAAAAAATGGGTATGAATTAATTTCTTAACTCTAATTTATTGAGTTCTTTATAATTGCGATGTAATCTGCGGAGTAGTATACCATAAAGTAATTTATAGAATAACCAAAAAATACCTATCATAAACAAGAACATCGCTAGAAATGAAATGATGAAACTCAATGGTAAACTCGTAGAGCCATCTTCACCTACAATATAAAGTTTCTGAATTTTTGGGCTATACATGGCTGAAGCTATGAACACAATCATACCTATTACAAATGCCATTACCAGATTGTAAATCACATAATAATTCACAGTCTTACGTACTTTTAAGATACGTTTCATAAGTACACTGGTATTCTCTGTCGTTTGTACTTCTTTATAGTTTTTATAAAAAATGTAAATAAAATAGATTAGCAGACAATAGTGAATAATTGTCGCAACAATTTCAAATTCATATAAGTGTAATTCCTTAAGAGAGTTTAAGCTTTTAGTATTAATAGTAAATGCATTTAGTACAGTCCAAAATAAAAATTCTATTATTGATATGTATAAAATCCACTTCATTATAGAAGATGATCTTTTATGAATCATTCTATATAGGGAGTCTATGCTCACCTTTGGAAGATCGGCTTCCTGCCGTTTCCAGTCTTTTTTTAAAAATTCAAGTTCATCCATCTGCTGCTACACATTTAATAAGTCTTTCAACTTTCCTTTAACACGATTCATCTTTACACGAGCATTAACCTCAGAGATACCTAACGTTTCAGAAATCTCACTATACGGTTTATCTTCCAAATACAAAAAAACAAGTGCTTTATCTATATCACTAAGTTGGCGAATTGCAGAGTACATCAATTTTAATTGTTCTTCAACCGTGTTATCATATTCTGTACTGGCAATTTTAAACATCACACTGTCATAATCCTGTGTGCGTATACTGCGCTTTGATTTTCTATAAAGTGTTATTGAGGTATTAAGTCCCACCCGATACATCCAGGTACTAAATTTTGAGTCGCCTCTAAACTTAGGGTATGCCTTAAATAATTGAATTGTAATTTCTTGAAACAAATCGTTATGTGATTCTTGATCGTGAGTATATAACCTACAGATCTTATGCACAATATTCTGGTTCGCTTCAAGCTGGGTTACAAATTGTTTTTCAAGTTGCGGATCCAAGAGCTAATTGATTAGTTATCTATTTGTATCTCCTACGGGAACTATGTTACAGATAAAGCTAAATTAATAATAAAGATTTATGGGTTTATCATCTGTTGAGTAACTTTGTTAAAACTAGCAGCTATGAATATTCCTAAAACTCAAAAACCTCGTATTGTTATAATTGGTGGAGGTTTTGGAGGAATTAATTTGATTAAAAATTTGAAGAAAACAGATTATCAAATAGTTCTTCTTGATAAGCGTAATTTTCACACATTCCAACCTTTATTATATCAGGTTTCTACATCTGGATTAGAACCGGAATCTATAGCTTACCCGCTGAGAAAATTAATACGTAATCAAAAAAATATGCATTTCCGTCTTGCGGAAGTAGATCATATAGATACCAATCTCAAAAAAATACGTACAGATATAGGTGATCTTTCTTATGATTATCTTGTAATTGCTACAGGAACACGCACCAATTTCTTTGGAAATAAAACTATAGAAGATAACGCAGTATGGATGAAAAGTCTCCCGCAGGCTTTAAACATTCGTAGTTTAATGTTTGAAAATCTTGAGCGTGCAAATCGTACCGAAGATCCTGTAAAGCGAAAAGAATTATTACGTTTTGTTATTGCTGGTGCGGGTCCTACTGGCGTCGAACTTAGTGGAGCATTTGCAGAATTACGATCTAATGTATTACAGGCAGATTATCCTGATATGGATATAAGTGAGATCGAAATACACCTTGTTGAAGGAGCTGATCGCGTATTACCCCCATTTAGTGAATATTCTTCTAAGAAAGCTCAAAAGTTTTTGGAAGATATGGGAGTCACCATACATCTGGAAACCTTTGTAGATAATTACGAAAATAACCGAATGACAACAAAGGGTGATCTTATTTTAGATACAGCAACATTCATCTGGTCTGCAGGTGTTACTGGTGCTGCTATTTCAGGTTTTGAAGAAACTTCGCTATTACCTAAAATTAATAGGTACAAGGTTGATCGTTATAATAAAGTAGCCGGTTTTCAAGATATTTATGCAATAGGAGATATTGCTTTAATGCAAACCGAAGATTTTCCGAAAGGTCATCCTCAGGTTGCACAACCCGCTATTCAGCAAGGAAAAAATTTAGCCATAAATTTCAAAAATAAACTGAAAAATAAAGAATTGAAACCCTTTAGCTACTTTGATAAAGGTTCAATGGCAACCATAGGTAGAAATAAAGCGGTTGTTGATATAGGTAAAGTTCGTTTTGCAGGATTTTTTGCGTGGTTTATTTGGATGTTTATACATCTTTGGTTTTTAGTAGGTTTTAGAAACCGGGTGGTTACTTTCTTTAATTGGACGTATAGCTACATCAACTTTGACAAAGCTGCACGTTTAATAATTAGACCGTTTAAGCAAAATAAAATAATAGCAGAAGAGGATTAATTTATTCCCTCGGTAAATGCTTTAATTTCTTTGAAACGCGTACTGAATGGCCAGAAAAACTGAGTTACCATAGGTACGTGTTTTTTATTTAAAATAATCAATTCAGCATCAGGTTGTACTTCTATAAGTTTCTGATGAAACAAATCGTTGTAATAATATAATGATGGAATTGTTTTAGTACCCAAAAAAGTTAAAATGGGTGGTGTGTTTTCATCTATAAAATAATAAGGTGATGCATCGAGCCAGGCTTCAGGATCCTTTGTCCAGGTAATATTATAATAGTCCTCTTTTGTAGGAGGATTTTCCTGTAGATATTTATATTGATCAAGTGCAGCAGCATCATCTAAGATTAACCCTTTCACTAGTGTGGGATCATTTAAGTACTTAGGATTCATAGTAGCCAGTGCTATTAAATGTCCGCCGGCAGAATGTCCCATTAAAAATATTCTATTAGGGTTACCACCATAAGAGGTGATGTTTTCTTTTGTCCACAAGATAGCCTGAGTTATTTGCTGAGTCATCATATCATAATTAGCAAACGGACTTAAAGTATAGCCGGGAATTACCGTTACAAAATCTTTTTCAGCAAAATTACGACCTAATATAGAGTAGGTGTCTTTAGAGCCACTATCCCAATTTCCTCCATGAACAAAAATTAAAACATCGTGCTGTTGAGTAGAATCTTTAGGTTGAAAAATATTGAGCGTAGGCTTTGTCGCAGAAAGTTCGTAAGAGCTGTTTAAATAATCTAAATCTGTATGTTTGATTGATGTACAACTGGTAACTAAAAATATGGCTATAGCACTTAATATAAATAGTAATCTCATAATTTAAGGAATAGTAATTTTAAATGGGTATCTACTTATACAGCATTATATTTAGTCCTCATATAATCCGCCGACTCTTTGATAAGTTGTTTAAAAATAGTGATGTCAATATCTTCTATTTTATTGATATATAAGCAAGATGCTCCTGCTTTATGCTTGCCTAGTTTAGTTAATAAATGGGTATACATTTTAAAGCCGGGCATTATGTATATTGATAAATTTTGTTTGCGTGGAGAAAATACTGTGAGAAAGAAATCCCCTTCTCGGCCACTTTCATATTTGTAATGATATTCTCCATAGCCTATAAGCGACTCACCCCATAAAACCGCTTTTTCAGACATAATATTGTCAAAGAGATCAAGCAATACAAAAGCATCTTCACGTCGTTTATTGTTGTCGACAGTATTAAGATAATCTATTACTGAACTTGATGTAGGTTGTGTTTTATTAGCAGCCATAATCAACAACTTTTATATTTATCATATAATCCCACTCCGTCTCGTATAAGCGGAAGTATTTTATTTAATCTTCTAAGACGTGTTTTTTCTTGCTTAGCTTCTAAAATATGTTTTGCAAACTCTTTTTGTCTTCCCGGAGTTAGATTTTCAAAGCAGTCTTTCAATGGTTGATCTTGTTCTAATGCAGACTCTAGTTCCTTTGGTATGTTTAGCTCTGATGTTGTTCTCTCGGATTTAATTTCTAATCCGTTTTTTTGATTCGCTATAGCCTCTTTCAGAAAACCTAATACTGTAGCCTCTACAATATCTTCTTCTTTATAAAACCGTAGTTGTCTCAAGGCTTTTGTTTTACTTTCCTGAGCATTGTGTAATTGAGATTTAGGATCATTAAGTAGCGCACCCTGAAAAAACCAAATACCAAAATGATTTTTAAATCGACCTAACCCAAGGACATTTTTTCCATTAATGGTGTAAACAGGTGCATTCCATTTATAAGTTTCTTTCAGCTCAGTTTTTAATAGGAGAGCCCTTAACTTAGAAATAGCATCTTTAAACTGATCTGTAGTATTAAAATAATTTTCTAATGCATCCATAATTATTCTTATCTAATTATTCGAATAAATTTATTCTACTTCAGGAAGTGTAATACTCTTAATGGACCCAAAAATTCCTAAAATAGATAGAATAGCAATTATACCTTCAACAGAAATTAAAGAAGCCAAGGCGCTAACACCACCTGTTATCAATAATATAATGCCTATTACTGTATTACTAACCGCAACATAATCTGTACGCTGGTTTCCCTCAGCCATATCTACAATATAAGTCTTTCTTCCAAGTCGTACCCCTTGATGAGCGATTCCTAATATAAAAAATGCAACAGGATATAGCCAAATCTTATCCTTAAAAGCGGGTATAAATATAATGATAGCTATAACTAGAAGACCAAGTCCAGAAGTAATAAGAGCAGAATAGGTCATTACTTTTCTACTTGATTTATCTGCCATTTTTCCCCAAACAGGAGCACTTATAATAGAAGCTATTCCATTAGCAATAACAAAAAAACCTAATAAATAAGCTTCTTTACCTACATAACGTTGAGCAAGCAGAACATAATAGGGAGCTGTAAGTGCAGAACATAATAAAAGTGATCTTGTAATTACAAAGTTTCTAAATTGCTTATCGGTATTCAAAATTCCTATTTTCTTCCAAGCTTCTGCCAGACCATTATTTCCACCTTCGGTTTCACCGGGAAATTCTATAATATTTGCATAGACAAATGCAGCGATGAGCCATAAACTTGCTGCAAAAAAGATGAGATAGCTATAAAATTCTATACCTACATCATCTTGGGATTTATAAAGAATATATAACCCCGCAAGTAACACCAAAACACCACTTAATGAAGCTGTATACCCTTTTAATTTTCCGCGCTTTTCCTTAGGAATTGTTTTTCCTAATACATCTTTAAAAGCTATAGAGCAAAGACCTCTTGCTAAACTAAATAGAATTAAACAGCCTATAATTAACCATCCTGCCGCCAGACCTTCAAAGAAAAGTGCCACTAATCCTATGCCTGCAACAGCTAAAAACTGAATCAGAGATCCCAACACCCATATATATTTACGTACTGGTTTTTTACGTATGTAATGCGCAATAAATAACTGGGGTAACATGGAGCCGGATTCTCTTATAGGTACTATAAAACTTATAAGCATGACAGGGGCATTAACAAAACTCATTATCCACGTAAGAACGGTTTTTGGATTACTTAATGTATCGCCCAATGAGGTAAGCATATTGCTTACTAGCAGTAAGAAATAATTATTAGGGGTTTCATTGCAAGCTTCTTCGTCAATGGCTTTGCATGTTCTGGCATCTTCTTCATCATTAAGGTAATCATAAAGCTGCTCCAGATTTGTATTCTTTGAAGTCATTAAATTTATTTAATCTACTTTTATTTTAGTTTTCTTAATGCAATATAGCAACTCATGCCTGTGCATAGAAAACTCGTTAAAATGAGCAGAAATGTTAAGTCATAACCTTCATAATACCCTAAGACAACTGAAGCAATACTAAATAGCGTACATACAGCAATCATAAATTTAAAAAATCGTGGATCTTCAATCATTTAAATTCATTAGAGGCTTTAAGATAGGGAAAATGTTTTTTGCAATAATCTTGTGGCCATCTGCAGTAGGGTGAATTCCGTCAGATTGATTAAGTTTTGCAATTCCACCTACATCTTCTAGTAAAAAGGGGATTAAAGTAAGATCATTTTTTTTGGCCAAATCGTAGAATGTTTGTTTAAAGTCCTGTGTGTATTGAGTTCCTAGATTGGGCGGGAGTTGCATACCGGCAAGAACAATTTGTACATTAGAAATCTTAGATTGAACACGATCTATTATATCCTGAAGGTTGTTTTTTGTTTCTGAAACTGGCAATCCTCGTAATCCATCATTTGCTCCCAGCTCTAAAACAAAAATATCGATGTCTGTTTCTAAAATCCAATCTAATCTATTTTTTCCACCAGAAGTAGTTTCTCCACTAATTCCAGCATTTACAACCGTATAGTTTAACTGAAGACTATCAATCATTTTCTGAATCAAACCCGGAAAAGCATTTTCAGGATTATCAAGACCGTAACCAGCAGTTAGGCTATCCCCGAAAAAAAGAATTGTTTTATTAATTGTGTCTGAAGTCTCAGTGATCTCAGAAGTTTCAGAATCTACTTGGGTAGATGTGGTTTTAGTTTTTGAAGTTCTATTATTACAAGATCCAAGACTTATAGAAATTAAAAAACAGCATACTAGTAAAAAGGTTCTCAAGGTGATCTAATTTTAATTAATTGTAACTTATTTTTCCGCAGAACGGGTTAACAGTGAAATGATAATCGCTATTTTCTGTAAGGTACTACCTCAATACTCCGTCAAATTAAACATTTGAACAAATATTCCTACAATGACTTCCATACTAAAGATTTCAAATTTAGAAAAAACCTATACTAGTGGATCTAAAAAGCTTACTGTACTTGAAGATATTAACTTTAGTATAACAAAAAACGAAACTTTTTCTATTGTAGGACCTTCGGGAAGTGGTAAAACTACATTGCTGGGAATTTGTGCAGGTCTAGACAAACCAGATTCTGGTACGGTTACCTTGAATGGTATTGTTATGAATTCGCTTTCTGAAGATGAGCGTGCTGCTTTACGTAACGAACACGTAGGTTTTGTATTTCAGGATTTTCAGCTTTTAGCTACATTAACGGCTATTGAAAATGTAGCAATTCCTTTAGAATTAAGAGGAGCAAAAAATGCAATGGATCGTGCTAAAGGACTTCTAGAAAAAGTGGGATTAGGAAATCGAGGCAATCACTATCCTTCTCAATTATCTGGAGGTGAACAACAACGCGTAGCATTGGCTCGGGCATTTGCTAACGAACCCAAGATATTATTTGCTGATGAGCCAACTGGAAATTTAGATGCAGAAACCGGTGAGAGAGTTGTTGAATTGTTATTTGAATTGAATAAAGAGTTAGGAACAACACTTGTTCTTGTTACTCACGATATGGAACTGGCAAAAAAGACACAGAATATTCTTACTATAAAAGGCGGTAAAATCGCTAGCCTAACTCGTTCTACTCATGTCTAAAAGTTTAAGAAACAGTGCAGGAATAAGTTGGTTGTGTAAAATGGCCTGGAGAGATTTTAAAGCCAGTGCTGGTAAGCTTAGCTTATTTATGCTCTCCATAGTTTTAGGTATTGCAGCAATTGTTTCAATACAATCTTTTGGAGAAACTCTTAAAACAAATATCGCTCTGCAATCAAAGAGTTTGATGGGAGCTGATTTTAAAATTGATAGCGACAATGAGTTAACACAAGATGCTCAACAAATAGTAGATTCTTTGGGTGGCGCAGATGCTCGGGAGATTGCTTTCTCATCGATGGCGTTATTTACAAAAAATCAATCAACTAAACTGATGCAAGTACGTGGCATTTCTAACGGATTTCCATTTTACGGTAAAATTGAAACCACTCCAGCAGAGGCAGCGACCGTTTTTAATGTAAAAAAAGGAGCTCTCGTAGATGCAACCGTATTATTGCAGTTAAATATAACACCAGGAGACAGTATAAAAATCGGAGCTGTAACTCTCCCTGTTTTAGGTGCTTTAAATGCACTGCCAGGTAGTAATGCCGTTTTTAGTGCAATTGCTCCGCCTGTCATAATTCCTTATGAATTAATAGAAGAAACCGGTCTTGTACAAGTAGGAAGCCGTATAAAATATGAGTATTATTTTAATGCGCCGGGAACTGACTTAACAAAGCTTGAAGATGCTGTGTCTGATCGTTTAGATGCTGTTGAGGCAGATTTAGATACACATCTTGCTACCAGTGAGCGACTAGGGCGGCGTTATGAGAATTTTGGAAAGTTTCTAAACCTTGTGGGTTTCATTGCATTGCTTTTAGGATGTGTAGGAATAGCTAGTGCTACCACAATTTATATTCGTGAAAAATTAAAGTCTGTAGCTATACTTAAATGTTTAGGTGTGTCTAATAAACAGGCTTTTCAAATTTATTTAATTCAAATAGGTAGTTTAGGCTTTGTAGGTGGAATAATTGGAACAATTGCCGGTTTAATACTTCAACAACTTTTTCCATTATTACTTCAGGATTTATTGCCGGTAGATGTTACGATAACAATTTCTTGGACTGTAGTTATAATGGGAATAGTTACAGGTATATTTATGTCTGTACTGTTTGCATTATACCCGTTATTAAATACCTTAAAAATATCACCACTTCAGGCGCTGCGTACTATAGAATCTGAAATGCAATCACGTAGAATAGCGGTTGCAGTAACACTTGCGATACTATCTTTTATATTTTTATATGCATTCTGGCTATTACAAGATTATAGATATGCTTTAGGTTTTTTAGCAGGTATTCTGGTTACATTCAGTATTCTGGCTGGTATCGCTCGAGGTTTTATGCGACTGATACGGCATTACTTTCCATCTACCTGGAGTTTTACATCACGGCAAAGTTTACGCAATCTCTTTAGACCAAAGAATCAAACTGTTGTTCTTATTTTAGCCATTGGAGTAGGGACATTTCTTATAAGTACACTTTATTTCACTAAAGATATCCTATTATCACAAGCAGCTTTGGATGGCAAAACGGAGAATGCAAATATGATTCTTCTAGATGTACAAAAAGATGAAATGCAAAATATCGTCGCTACATTAGAAGAAAATAACTTAAACGCACTTGAACAAATTCCTATTGTCACAATGCGTGTTCACAGTATTAATGGTCGTACAAATACAGATTTAAAAATTGACAGTACTAGCCAGATTAACCGGTGGATTCTTAATCACGAATTTAGAACAACCTATAGAGATTCGTTAATTGATTCAGAGACATTGCAAGCTGGTTTATTTACAAAATCGGTGGAATCTAATGCTGGAATCATACCTATTTCAGTAAGTGATAATTTTGCAACAGATGCGCAGGTAGAATTAGGAGACAAAGTAGTTTTTAATGTGCAGGGTAAATTGATTACCACGCAAATAGGAAGTATACGCCTGGTGGACTGGAGCAGAATGCAATTAAACTTTTCCATAGTATTTCCAAAAGGGGTTTTAGAAACAGCACCTCAGTTTGGAATTGTAACGACCAAGGTTATAGATGATCAAACATCTGCAGATATACAACGTATTCTTGTAACACAATATCCTACACTTTCAATTCTAGATTTGCGTCAGGTACTTACAGTTATTGAAAAGCTTCTTACAAAAATTAGCTATATCATAAACTTCATGGCATTCTTTAGTATTTTAATTGGTGTAATAGTTTTGCTTGGCGCTGTGCGTACCAGCAAATATCAGCGTATTAGAGAAAGTGTTTTGCTAAGGACAATGGGAGCCAAGAGCAAGGACATATTAAAGATTCAAGGTCTGGAATATTTATATTTGGGACTTTTAGGAGCATTATCGGGGATATTACTTTCTTTAATAGGAAGTCTTGCACTAGCTTATTTCGTATTTGAAACAACATTTACTCCGTCAATCATACCATTTGTAGTTTTATTACCAGGTATTACATTATTAGTACTTATAATAGGTCTGAGTAATAGTAGAAGTGTAATCAAAAGTACACCGCTCGAAGTTTTGAGAACTACCAGATAATTGATTTACTTATCTAGAAGTAGTATTAGCGGTGTGTAATAATGAGGTGGTAAGTGGAATTATAATAACAAATAGGATTAGTCCTTTTCTTCTTCCTCTTCAATTTCATCTTCAGAAATCAAATAATGATCTTTTTCTAAGCCTACAATGGTTATAATATTGGTGACCGTTGTATATAATAATAGTATTACGGTTACCATCATACCACTTATCAAGGATGAAAAAAATAAGGTTATCCAGTATAAATACTTGAACCACTCCGTATGCATATCTTCAGACTCTGTAAGTGGAATATTGAACATTTGAAACATAATAAGCGCCGAAATAAAAAGGACTGTATCTAATTTAGCAATATTTAATACCTGGATATAATGTGCCTTTTTAAGCTTAGAATTTGATCCAGTACTTATACCCAATAGCGTAAGTAATAAAGCTAAAATCGTTGCAGATCCTAGTACAATTGTGTTGCACAACATATTGAGGCCAGAAAGAGAAACTTCTATTAATTCTTTTGCCTTGTAGCCACTAATATCACCTAAAAAAAATACTGCAATTCCTAAAAACACAAACGTAATTAAGCCTCCATATATTGAAAGCTTATTTTTAGTAAAGAAATTATCCATAGAATTAGTTTTTAGAATACTTCAATTTCACGTAAACCATTGTTCCATTAAATATAAACGAAAGTCCATTAGTAATAATAATAGGCCAATCTTCTTTTGCTATACCATAAAGCGTCCACGATCCAACACCAATTAGTAAACAGACAAACATCCACATAGAAATATCTTCTGCGGATTTTGTTTTAATAACTTTAAAAACCTGAGGTAGCACGGCAATTGTTGTGAATACACCGGCAATAATCCCTAGTATGGTTATGAGCATATTATCTATAGCGCGTAAACGAATTAAGTAATAAGATAGTTAAAGTGAATCTAAAACTTCAAATTGAATAGGTTTAAAAGATCCTCCATTGCTATCACTTGCCGAACAAGCAGTAAGTGCCCCAACCAAATCACGCTCAGCTTGAAAAATAACGTAATCTCCAGCCTTAGAAGTAGGAGGTAAGACCGATATTTTTCCGTTCTGATCAAATTGTACATTCATAAATACATTAAATGCAGTAGGAATGTCGTAATGCGGAATATCAAAACGTTTTAAGGCATTCATAAGATTGTTAAAACAACTTGGGTGAAAATCCTTAATACCATACATAATTTCGAACGTCTCCTGAGAACAAGGCGCTAATAAAAAATCATTTCTACCATTTGTATCTTCTATTATTCTAAGTAATTTATTTCCTAAATTACTCCAAAGATAATTTCCTGTAGTAAGTAAAATAGACTCCTCAAAATCCATACTTTTTCCTGCGGAAAGTTTCTCGTGATGGTTTTCTGCATCAAAGACAACAAGATCGCTAACTTGTTCTCCTTTAATATCTATTACTTTTAAGTATTGACCTTTTTTAAGGGTAAATGAATCTCCAGATTGTTTTGGAATTGTTTTTAGCATAGTTTAATGTTTAAATGGGCATTCCCATTTTTCAGTAATATTACGACCACTGTACTGAAGGGCTTCAGAACTTTTTCCAAAATCTGCAAGTATTGGATTTATTGAACCGTTTTTTTCCTCGTCTCTTTTACGTATGCGATCACGTACGTTTGTATAAACCCCCATTTGTCTAAGAATTTCAAACTGGTGGTGTAGATTAAATACTAATGTTACATTTTGTGTACTTCGTGCATTGCGAGAACTGTTAGGATGCATTCCTATTATATAGAAAGCATTTCCTAAAAGGCTATAACTATAATTAGTATCATACACATCGGAACTCACCGAAGGATCCCATTCACATTTATCGTGTTTTTTTAAACGCTCTAAAAATGCCCAAAGGTCTTTTTCAAATTCAAGCTCAGATTTTGAATAAGAGTCTGTAAACTCTACTATAAAAGTCTGAAATTTTTTAGAATTGAAATCATATGATTCTAAATAGTTCTTAAGTCTATGAATTATAGCGAGGTCATTTGAAGGATTTTCAATAGTATCAAATTTATAATGACTAACTGCTTTAGTTTTAAAAACGGTTTGAGCCATTACGCATGGATGATCATTTTCAACTATAAAATCGTTTAGATTTTCGCCCTCAGATAAACTATTATGACTTGAATTCTTAAGTGATTTCATGGATTCTTCGTTTTATAAATCTTAGAGAATATGAGTACTCAATAAGATTTTATAAAAGTAGAATTATGATTCCGCTGTATGTGATAAGGAAATACTAAATAGTTTTAAATAATACTTAATATTCAGCAAATGAAAAAATCATTTGACTTTTTAGCTAAAATCCATTCCTAAATCAAGATCTATAGTGTTTGCTTTCTTTGCATCTGTAACAGGGGCAGTAAAGCTTTTTGGAGAAGTTTGCAGCGCTAAATGTTCGGGTAAACCCTCTAAAAAATATGCACTATCTGAAGTATCATCTTCATCCTTGTCTGTTTGATGATGGTAAGCATTAATAGATTCTTTTGAGCGGGTTATGATCAAATCATTTTTTGCTCTGGTAAGGGCTACATATAATACTCTTCGATCTTCTTCAACTTCTTCTATATTTCCTAAACTATAAGCAGAGGGATAGGTTTTAGGTGAAACATTTAATACAAAACATACATCTGCTTCTAATCCTTTTGCAGAATGTACGGTAGAGATTGTGACGTGGTCTTTTAATTCTGCGGTGTTAATTTTAGAGCCGCCTAAGGTATTACTTCCGGCTACATTTGCAGAATTATCTAATATACCTTCAGATATAAATTCACCCAGGGTTGCATAATTTTCTGACAATATCTCAAGCACAGGAAAATCTCCCTTTCGTTTTTCGTACCAGTCTTTACTGTATTTCATCGCCAGATCAAACTCCATCGTTTTATATAAATCTTTGATAGCCATCTTGACGTTTCCACGGTTTTGGTAAGCGGCATCATAATAACTTTTAGCTTTAATGCCTTCTTTACCGGGAATTATTGAAGTAAGGTCCAGACCGTGTACATTTTCTGGTTCTATTCGCATAACTTCAGACATATAACTGGTAGCTCGCACGGCTCCAATCCCATGAATAAACGTGAAAAACCGAATCCAGGCAATCTCATCCATAGGGTTATTTATCACCCTTAAAACTGAAACTAGATCTTTTATATGCGCGGCCTCCAGAAATTTTCGACCACCAAAAGTCTGATATGGAATTTTCTTTTGTAGAAAAACAGCTTGCAATGGGCGGGTATAATATTGAGATCTACTAAGTATTAGAAAATCTGTAAACGAATTTCCTCCTTCAGAAAAACTTTCTAAAATATGATTCGCAATATAATTTGCCTCTTCAAATTGATTAGCCACATTCACAATTGTAGGTTGTTTTCCCGCACCTCGACTAGCTGTTAATCGTTTGTTATAATTAATAGGTGAAGTCTCCAGCAGCCAGTTTGAAAGGTCTAGAATTTCTTGAGTAGATCTGTAATTTTTATCTAGTACTTTAATTTCAGAATTAGCAACTCGTTCTTGAAACAGATGAACATTCTTAAAATCGGCACCTCTAAAACTATATATTGATTGTGCATCATCACCTACGCAAAATAGGTGACATATATTTTCAAATGGTTTCAACAAATACCATTGTAAGGGATTTGTATCCTGCATTTCATCAATTAATATATGATCATATGCTTTAGCTAGTATTTCTCGAGCTTCCGCATCTTTATTTAATCGGTTTGCAACAACTAACAATAAATCATCATAATCAAGATACTGTTGTCGCAATTTTTGACTTTGATATTCCTTTATTAGTAACTCAACTTGAGGTTTTAAAGCATTGATATCTTCGGTAGTCTGTAAATCATCTTTGCCCTTAAATAGTAGTTTGCGTAAGGTTTCAGTAAGATTTATACGAGTATTTCTAGCAAAAGAGAAAAGATCTAAAAGTTGTTGCGGCTTAAGACGTGTTTTGCCATAATCTTCACTGGCTGCTCCACAAGCCATTTTCATAATGCTTAATTGATCATCAGGATCAATAACGGTATAATTTGCAGCTCCAAAAAGATTAGGAAATTTTATAATAAGTTGATTGCACCAGCTATGAAATGTAGATCCATTAAGTGATCGAACATCTTGATCTGAAATACCTGCTTTAACACGTTCTACAATCTCACTCGCAGCACGTTTTGTAAACGTGAGAATTTGAATTTTTTCTGGTCGGTATCCCTGATTAATTAGGTACTCTGCTCTACCAACAATTGTTTTTGTTTTACCGGTGCCGGCTCCTGCCAATAACAACAAATGTTTTCCCGAAAAAGCAATAGCCTCTCGCTGCTTCTCATTATAACTCTCTGAAATAGTATTTTTATCAATCACATCGCAAATGTAGGAATAAATTCATAATTTTGGAATTTTTCCAACAATCCCTTTGATGATTGCTTTTTTAGATATTCAAACTACTTCTAATAATTATAAGTTAGCATCCATTGTAGCTTTTTCAGTGGTCGTAATAGATGATGATCGCATTATTCATAGTATCGAGCGAACGGTAAAACCTCTTAACGTTTTATCGTCTATGGAGGAACGCTCTTCGGGATATTCAAATAGCGAATTAAGATCACAAAATTGTTTTGCCGATTATTTTGCGGAGCTTGTTGAAATTTTAGGAGATGCAGTGGTAATCTTTTTTGATAAATTTTCTGAGATGATATGGAGAAAATCCTTACGAGAAATAGGTTTTCCCGTAAATAAATCTCAACAGATTATTCAAGAATTGTTAATACACAGAGGCATTTTAGATCAAAAGACAAGTCTTGATTCTTTATGTAATTTATTGAAAAAAGATACAAGTCTTAACCGTTTAGGATTGAATGCAAATGTGCTGGCTGCTATTTACACAGAATATGTTTTAGCTGACAACGGGAGTGAAGCTATTAATCAACCGTTTGCTGATTATAAAGTGGTTACCGACTTTGATAATTTACCTAAAAATCCTGGAGTATATTATTTTTTTAATAGTGAGAAAGCGGTAATATACGTTGGAAAAGCAATTAATCTGAAAGAACGTATAAAAGCGCACTTTTCTAGTAAAATACAATTTGAATTAACTCTTACCGAGTCCACTTTCTCTATTGAATATAAAGAGACCGGAAATGAACTAATTTCATTGCTTCTGGAATCTGCCGAAATAGCGCGTTTAAAACCTCTTTACAATACGCAGCAAATAGAAGATATTCTACCATGGACAATAGAATCCAGAATCGATAAAAAAGGAATATTTAGAATTTTCCCGAAGGAAAAAAGTTATTCAGACAACTATCATAGTATTTCATTCAATCGTGATTCTGTTATTACAAAACTTAAAAATCTCGCTTTGCAATTTTCTTTGTGTTATCGATTTTTAGGTATAGAAAGAACTTCAGGTTCTTGCTCTAGTCCGCTATGTAAAGGAGTATGCACAGGTATGGAAACACGTGAAGCATATAATAAAAGAGCTCAAAAAGCATTTGATTCCCTACAATCTAATAAAGAATCTTATTTTTTAAAATTACCTGGAAGAGTTAAGTCTGAAGAAGCGTTTGTACTTGTAAAGGATGGTGTTTATGAAGGCTTCGGATTCATTCCTTTAGAATATCCGGTGCGATCTATAGCAGATTTTGAAGCCTTTATTGAGCCTTATGATAATACTTATTTTACAAATAGAAGTATTCATCAATACTTGAGTAAGAAAGGAATCGTCAAATACAATCTTCCCTAACAAAGTGTTTCTATTTTGAAGGTGCTAACATCTTTGCGTTAAATATTCATAAGTTTTTAATTTTCAATTCAGATGCGACTTAATTTGGTGTTATTGACAGTACAAATTAAAAAAAATGAATAAAACTATCGGACTGGTCTGGTTTAAAAATGATCTTAGATTACTGGATAATGAAGTGCTTTGCAAAGCAATAGCCAGTTGTGATGTTATACTACCTGTTTATATTTTTGACGAAAGACAGTTTAAGAAATTACACTTAGGTTTTCCAAAAGCAGACTTTAATAGATTTGAATTTTTAGTGCAAACACTAGCTGTTTTAAGATCCAATTTAAAAGAATTAGGCTCAAATTTATTGATCAAAATAGGTAAACCTGAAGATATTATTCCGCAATTAATAAGCCATTATCATATTGAATCTGTATTTGCCGAACAGGAATATGCACCTGAAGAATTAACAATAACTTGCCGCGTTGCAAAGAATGTCCAAGTGCCTTGTAATTATATTTGGGGTAAAACACTTTATCATATAGATGACATTCCATACGATATTGAAGCAGTACCCCTTACCAGCAAAGCCTTTAGGACTAACACTACTAAAAAAGCAACTGTTAGAACTCTTTTTGATATCCCAGATCACATTAAAACACTCGACCTCGACAATTGGGGAAAATTACCCAATTCTGAAGACTTTAATTTAAATAGAGGAAGTGCTAAAGAACTATTTATGCCTGCGGGTGAAGATGAGGCTCTCAAACGTTTAGCATATTATACTAAAGAGAGCGAATTGCTCACATCTTACAAGTGGACGAGAAACAAGTCGTTAGGAATGGATTATAGTAGTAAGTTATCTCCTTACCTTGCTGTAGGAGCCTTATCACCGCGTACTATTTATTTTTCAGTAAAAGAATATGAAGAGCTTATTAAAAAGAATATAAGTACCTGGTGGTTACTATTTGAAGTTATTTGGAGAGATTTTTTCACATTCAAAGGCATGCGTATGGGATCATCCATTTTTAAAACAGCTGGTTTTAAAAATAAAGATTTAGATTTTGAAAATGATTCCAATATCTTTAAGAAGTGGTGTGCTGGTAAGACTGGAATACCATTTATTGATGCTCATATGCGTCAATTGAATGAAACTGGTTTTATGAGTAATCGAGGACGTGTAAATTGTGCAAGTTATCTCATTCACGATCTAAAGGTGGACTGGACTTGGGGTGCATCTTATTTTGAAAGTAAGTTAATTGATTATGACGTTACTTCAAATTGGATGAACTGGCATATGCAGGCTTACGAAACTTGGTACACCAACCCGGTGAATCAATCTATAAAATATGATGCTACAGATTTTTTGAAAAAATGGATTCCAGAGCTTAGGGAGGTTAAAGATGAACTTATACATATTCCCTGGAAATTTAAATCAACGAAAATCGAATACATAAAACCAATAGAAGTTTACGATAAATGGAGTAGGGCAGAGAATAAAATTTTAAAACTCGTAAATGGAAAATAGATTTTGAAACTTCTATAGTCTTAAGCAGCAGAATAGCATTTTGTCACGTTTTAAATATTCATTTTAATTACTTCAATCAATAAAAAAATCCTGACAATTTAAAATTGTCAGAATTTTCAAGTAATAAAAGAAGTGTCGGGATGAGAGGATTCGAACCTCCGCTCTCGCGCCCCCCAGACGCGCACTTTAACCGGACTAAGCTACATCCCGAGTTGTAAGCCGTTTTTTTGCAAGATTGCAAATATAAATAAATGCGTCAGACTGCAAACTGAAATTCTTAAAGAATAAAGTCTATTACAAAAACTTATACTGATTGTTATATTATTACTGAATCATACGTTGTGTGATAAAATAAATTTATATGCTATAATTTTATTGTTGAATATTTAATTTTTGTAACTTAATAGTGCTAATAATTAAATAGTTATATCATGAAATTACAAATACTAAGTATTGCAACATTTATAGCATTTATGGCACTTCCATTTGTTCAGGTAAATGAGACTCCAGTCGAAACTTCCATTCAAGGCACTTGGGAACTTAAAGATTTTTATTATTATGATGATAATAAAATTATTGACACCGTAGGAGCTACAGATGGTTATCGACAAATTAAAATGTATACAAATGATCGTGTGATGTGGACGCGTTATGTGCCTAAGGATTCTGTGGAATGGTTCGGATATGGAAAATATTCAGTAAGTAATGATCAATTAATAGAAACTCTCGAATATGGATCGGAAAGCATGATGGAAGTTATAGATACCTTACGCATTTTTACCTTCGAATTAGAATATACAGATAATTCTTACAGCCAAATAAGCACAGATGCAGAGGGAAATCGTATTTTTTCTGAAAACTATATACGTATTGAGTGAAGTTAGTTGTTAATCAATTGTACATCCTTTTCTGTAACTAGTTTACTCGTATTTCCCCAGCTGTTTGATATGTAATTCATAACATCTGCTACTTCGTCATCATAGAGACCTAGTGGTGGCATTGTACTATTATATATTCCACCATTGACTGTGATTTTACCTTTAATACCATATTTAATTGCTCTTATGGATTCTTGCTTATTAGTTAACAAAAAATCTGCCTTGGCAAGTGGAGGATATGTATTTCTAACTCCATCTCCATTTTCCATATGACATTGTACACAAAAATCTGCGTATATAATAGCACCTCTTTTTATACTTTTTGTTAAAGTGGTATCAGTAATTGTTCTTTCTGCCGATAGATAGTTTTTACTGTCTCTAGTTGAATAGGGGTTTTGCGAGAATGAAAAGTATTCAATAATAAGTAATACAATTAAATATAGTCTCATTTTTTTACCAGCTTTATAACTCCTACACCTTCAACACCTGCATAGATATAACCATCTGGTCCCTGAACTATGCTTCGCACCCGACCAATACCGTCTAATAATTTTTCCCGCTTTACTACTTGGTTATTATCTAAGTGAAGAGCTTCAAGGTAAACGAACTTCAGAGAACCTACTAATAAACTTCCTTTGAGATCAGGATAACGAGAGCTTGTAATCAGAGCCATACCGCTTGGTGCAATTGATGGAATCCAATAATAAAGAGGTTGTTCCATTCCTTCTTGTTCTGTTTTATCGGTTATATCTGTGCCGCTGTAATTCACACCATACGTAATTACCGGCCATCCATAATTTGCACCTTTTTTAATAATATTAATTTCATCGCCACCCTGAGGACCATGTTCATGAACCCAAATTTCATTAGAAGTTGAATTATAAATCATTCCTTGAGGATTGCGATGACCGTAAGACCAAATAGCTGGTTTAGCATTTACTTGATTGATAAACGGGTTATCTTTTGGAATGCTACCATCTAAATTTAAACGATAAATCTTACCATTATCTCGAGTGAGATCCTGCGGATTTATGTCACGCTCTCCACGCTCACCTGCACTAAAGAATACGTGACCTTCTGTATCAAAAGCAATTCTACTCCCAAAATGTTGTCCCTTTGTGGTGTTTGGCGATGCTTTATATAGTACCTTCTGAGAAATTAACTGATTATCTTCTAATTTTGCGCGCATTAAGGCTGTGTTACCGCCCTTGCCTTCACCTTCATTAGAAGAGTAGGTAATATATAGAAAGCGATCTTCAGAATAATTGGGGCTTAACTGAATATCTAATAATCCGCCTTGACCTCGGTTATAAACCTCGGGTACTCCAGAGACTTCAATTTTTTCACCTTTGCTAAAATGAATAAGTTTTCCTTCTTTTTCGGTTATTAGCATACTACCATCTGGGAGAAAAACTATTCCCCAAGGATTTATTAGATCAGGAACGATAACTTCGTGGTCGTAAGAATAAGAAATTTCAATAGGTATTTCATTATCTTTTTGGTCGTTAGGACTCTGTCCACACGCAGAAATGGCAAGAAAAAAAGGTAGAACTAAAATACTTATACGTTTCATCTATATATTTTTAATAAATATAATTAAGTAAAATTCCTTATAAAGTCTAATTAGCAATTAATTGTAAATTTTTACTGTTGATAACGACTTATAAATCGAGTGACTTACCTTTTTCCTAAGTCTTTTTAAAAGGGTATTTTTGTCTAAGATTAAAAAACTAAAAATGGCAGTAGAACGAATTAAATGTTTAATTATAGGCTCTGGCCCCGCTGGATATACAGCGGCAATATATGCCTCAAGAGCAGATTTAAAACCTATAATGTACACAGGTATGGAACCGGGCGGACAATTAACTACAACTACTGAAGTTGATAATTTTCCGGGATATCCAGATGGTATTGATGGTCCTACAATGATGATGCAACTGCAGAAGCAGGCAGAACGTTTTGGTACTGAAGTACGTATAGGAATGATCACAAAAATAGATTTAGCTCAAGAAGCAGGCGGTATTCATAAAGCTGTTGTAGATAATACAACCGAAATTGAAGCAGAAACTGTGATTATTTCTACAGGTGCTACGGCACGCTATTTAGGATTACCTAGTGAACAACGTTTACGTGGTGGTGGTGTTTCTGCTTGTGCTGTTTGTGATGGTTTCTTTTATAAAAATCAACGTGTAGCGATCGTAGGTGGTGGTGATACAGCAGCAGAAGAAGCAACTTACCTTGCAAATATTTGTGAGCATGTAACGATGCTTGTGCGTAAAGATGAAATGCGAGCTTCAAAAGCTATGCAACATCGCGTTACTTCTCGTAAAAATATTACTGTTTTATATAATACTGAAGTTGAAGAAGTTTTAGGTGAGCAGGTAGTAGAAGGTCTTAAAATGATAAATAATGAGACTAAAGAGGTTACCGAAATTGATATTACCGGTCTTTTCATTGCAATAGGGCATAAGCCAAATACTGATATTTTTAAAGGTCAGTTAGAAATGGATGATACAGGTTATATTATTACAGAACCAAAATCTACAAAAACTGGAAAACCTGGTGTTTTTGCTAGTGGAGATGTTCAAGACAAAGACTATAGACAAGCAATAACTGCTGCAGGAAGTGGTTGTATGGCAGCTTTAGATGCAGAACGTTACTTATCTGAAATAGAAAAGCCGGTTGAAGCTTAGTCTTCAAAGTATAGAAAAAATATTTTTCAAAATAAAAAAGCTCCTAATAAGTATTAGGAGCTTTTTTTATTTATAACTTAAAGATTTAGTCAATATCATCTTCGTCATCGACATCGTCGATAGGTTCATCTACAATATCATCATCATCTTCATTGATAATTTTTTCTGGTAAGTCAACGATAGGTTCATTAAGATCATCAACATCATAATCATCTACGTCATAATTTTCCATAGATGTTTCTAGCTTTTTACTAACCTTAACTAGGTAAATTGTATCTGCCGTACGAACTTCAACACATTCGATCAATTCGTTCTTAGCATTCTTAAATGAAATGATTTGATCATCATCATATCCATATGGATACTTATCAACTAAGAGAGCAAGTATTTCTGGTGTAAGTTTTTTATAATCAACGATAACGCGTCGCATATATAGTTTTTAAGAGTTATTCCTATTTGAGGTTAAATGTAAAAAAAAACGTTTTGCATAGACAACACAAATGTCTTATTTATTCCATAAATTTTTATAAAAGTCAAAAGCGTTAAAAATCAAATCGTTAGAAACAGTCTGATTTAATTTTACTTTGCCTATATCTTCTAGAAGAACAAAATAAATTGATCCGTGGCTATTCTTTTTGTCATATTTAAGTAAAGTTATGATGGCTTCAATATCAGAATCGTCAAACTGCACAAAGGGGTATATCTTTGTAATTGCTTTGGCGCTATCTAAAGCTTCTTGAGCATTTAAACCTGTAAGTTGTGTTGAAATAAAATTTGCTAAGATCATACCTATAGCAATTGCTTCTCCGTGTAAAAGACGGGTTTTAGATGGAGACTCCATAAAATAGGATTCAATAGCGTGTCCTAAAGTATGTCCGTAATTAAGACTTTTACGAATTCCCTTTTCAAAAGGATCTTCTAACACCACTTCATTTTTTATAAGAATAGATTTATGAATCAAATCTCTCAGATCTTTTAATGCGGAATACGAAGAGGAGGTAACATCATCCCAGTAACTCTTAGAATGAATTAAACCGTGTTTAAGCATTTCTGCATAACCACTACGTAATTCTTCTTCAGGTAAGGTTTCTAAAAATACAGGATCTACAAGTACTAATTGTGGATTGCTAATTAAACCTATTTGATTTTTTAAGGGTCCTAAATCTACCCCTGTTTTACCCCCTACAGATGCATCTACCATTGCAAGTAGTGTTGTGGGAATATTGATGAAATCTATTCCTCTTTTAAAACAACAAGCTACAAAGCCTCCGAGGTCTGTTACTACACCGCCACCCAGATTAATAAGTAAGCTTTGACGATCTGCGTTTAGCTCAGATAATGCAGACCACACACCCTCACAAGTTTCTAAATTTTTAAATTCTTCTCCGGGTTCTATTTCAATTATTTCGATGGTTAGTGTAGTAATGACATTCTGTAAAAATTGCGATAGGCAGTTTTCATGAGTATTACTATCTACAAGTACAAAGAGAATACTGTAGTCCTTTTGTTTTAAAATAGAGTTGAGTTTTTCGTATCCAGTTTCAGTAAAAACTATATCGTAGTTTTTTGCGTGTATGGCTTGCATGTTAAAGTGCTTTAAGAAGTGTGAAATTAGTATCTTTTTGTAAAACTACCTTTGCGATTGTGATTATATTTGGCGCCTAAAGTTGAATTATGTTAGAACAAAAGATATTTGATAATACAAAAAATGCATTTTCTTTAAAAACAGACAGTGAACTCGAGCGTGCATATTTTCTATTCAAGATGATTTCAAAACAACCTCTAGTAAAAATCGGAACTACGGTAACCCGTTTTGCATTAAATGCAAATCTTCCGGTTGAGGGTCTTATCAGAGCTACGGTATTTGACCACTTTTGTGGAGGTATTAGCGAAAAGGATTGCGTATCTACTATCGAGAAGATGTATGAGAAAGGAGTGCATTCTGTATTGGATTTTTCAGTAGAAGGTAAAGAGACTGAAAATCTTTTTGATGAGGCTTTAGAACGTGTTGTCAGTCTTGTTCAGTTTGCAAAGGATAAACCGGGAATGCCTTTTTCAGTATTTAAACCTACAGGCTTTGGAAGATTTGAATTATTTAGAAAGGTGACTGAAAAGGAATCACTTACTCCAGCTGAAGAAGATGAGTGGGATCGCATAGTTCAAAGATTTGATAAAGTTTGTAAGATAGCCAAGGAATGCGATATCAAATTATTAGTAGATTCTGAAGAAAGTTGGATGCAAGGAGCTGCAGATGATTTGGTACTGAATATGATGCGTAAATACAATACTGAAAAACCTATTGTGTTTAATACTTTACAATGTTATCGATGGGATAGGTTAGCTTATTTAAAAGAATTGCATCAGGATTCTATGGAAAAACGCTATAAGCTGGGAATGAAAATCGTTCGTGGAGCTTATATGGAAAAAGAAAGAGCTCGTGCAAAAGAAAAGGGATATGATTCACCAATTTGTAAAGATAAACCAGAAACAGATGCGCATTTTAATGCAATGCTTGTATATGTTCTAGACAATTTAAGTGATATCTGGGCATTTGTAGGTTCACATAACGAAGAAAGTAATTATTTAGCTATCGAAATTATGGAACAAAAAGAAATTCCTCGTAATGATCCACGTATTTGGTTTGGACAGCTTTACGGGATGAGCGATCATATAAGCTTTAATCTTGCTGAAAATGGCTATAATGTTGCAAAGTATGTTCCCTTTGGTCCTGTTAAGGATGTAATGCCATACTTAATACGTAGAGCAGAAGAAAATACTTCGGTTGCCGGTCAAACAAATAGAGAATTAACGCTTTTAAAGCAAGAAAGAGAACGAAGAGATATTTAAGTAAAAAAAATAGGCAGTTTTAACTGCCTATTTTTTTTCAATATTTAGAACCGTAAATTTCTCATCACAATTCTCTAAGCTAGCAGTGATAGGTAATTCTATTGATTCTTGAGAATATATACTGTAAAAACCACAGGGCTCTCTACGCGTATCACTTTTATCAAAATCAACTTCACCTTCTAGGAAAAGAATATTTAAATCTGTGGTATCTAGTTGAAGAGCTTTTAATTGTTGTTCTGCATTTTCAGAAAGTGTATAGCCATTGTTACGTATGGTTTTTAAAACTCGTGCATTTGGCATATAATCGCAGGAAGGCAGTTCAACACCACTTCCCTTAACAAAAAAGGCTAATAAAACGAGGCCTATAGAAAAACCTCCTAGGTAATAGCCGGTTCTGTGTAATACTCTCATAAGTAGTTATATAAAGTTAAAAAAACAAGAGATTTATATCTCTAAAAGGAAGATCAAACCAATCTGCAACAGATTTACTGGTAAGAATTCCGCGGTAAAAATACAATCCATTTTTTAAACCTTTATTCATACGTAAGCTATTTTCCAATCCGCCGTGTTCACCTATTTCTAAAAGATAAGGAGTGAAAATGTTACTAATTGATATTGAGGAGGTACGTGCATATCTAGAAGGAATATTAGGTACACAATAATGAATAACTCCGTGTTTAACGAATGTAGGTTTATCATGAGTAGTTACTTCGCTGGTTTCAAAACACCCACCCATATCAATACTTACATCTATGATAATAGAACCCGGCTTCATAAACTCGATCATAGATTCGGTGACAATAACCGGTGAACGATCTTTACCACGTACGGCTCCTATAGCAACATCACAACGTCTAAGTGCTTTCAATAAATTTTTTGGCTGAATGGTAGAAGTATAAATGGGTCGACCCACATTTACTTGTAGCGTACGTAATTTTGTAAGCGAGTTATCAAAAACCTTTACGTTAGCTCCAAGACCTAAAGCAGATCGTGTAGCAAATTCACCAACGGTCCCTGCACCTACAATTACAACTTCTGTAGGAGGAACACCGCTAATATTACCAAACATCAATCCGTTACCTTGATTTTGTCTGGACATTAACTCTGATGCCAATAAAATAGAAGCGGTACCAGCAATTTCACTCAAAGCACGAACAGCAGGGTAGGTGCCATCTGCATCTTTTATAAATTCAAAAGCAAGTGCAGTAATACGTTTTGTAGCTAAAACTTTAAAATATTCCTTTTTTTGAGTTTTAAGTTGAAGTGCTGATATTATTACAGTTTGCGGATTTATTAAATCTAATTCTTCCAGGGATGGGGGTTCTACTTTAAGAACCATAGGACACCCAAAAACCTTAGCCTTATCAGACGTGATTTCTGCACCAGCTTCAGAATAATCGTGATCAGAAAACCGAGCATCTTCGCCGGCATTTGTTTCCATAAGCACGCGATGACCGTGAGCTACTAAAGCTCCCACAGCATCTGGAGTAAGACAAACCCGCTTTTCTTGAAAATGATTTTCTTTAGGAATACCTATAAACAACGAGCCTTTTCGCTGTTCAATTTCCAGTTTTTCTTCTTGAGGAAGTAGTTCTTCCCGGGTAAACGGACTATTTGAAATCATCTGAATGTTTATCGTATTCTAGTTATCAAAATACGTAAAATATAATAAGAAAAAAAGATGTAGAATTTTGATTGTCGAAGTTGGATTAACCCATAAATAATGGTTCATCATCTTCATCATCATCTTCATATTGATTAGATAATCCATCTTCATCTTTAATATCACCTTTTAAAGAAACACGCTCTAGCTCAGTAAGATCTATATTATGAATACGATCAAAAATTTTCATTCTAATCGTATAAAGAAATATTAGTGAGAATAAAACAATAGGAGCTAAATAAAATATTTCTTTACTATCCATAAAAGTTAAATCATCTTCTAAGGTCCCATATATCTGAAAAACATACATTATAATTGGAACAAGTATAGAGTGATACCACCAATGTTTGCACGTGAAAAACCAAATTATTAAAAAAGATAATGGTATAAATTTTCCAAAAAGTATCCAGCCCACAACATTGACATTCTCATAATACGAGCTTTCATATTTAAAATCTATACCAAAAAAAGAGGTTTCCCATACTTTAACAGCAGGGAAACCTTCATATAAGTAAAAAAAATAGGGTGAAGCTGCAATAAACGCAGCAATAAGACTACCCGCGAGTAGGGACTTTGATTGCCGCTTTTTCAACCATTTTTGTTGCATAATCTGCATTGTCATTTTGTACTGAGTAAGTAACTGCTGTTGCGCCTGCAATTAAAAGACCTAGGAGTAAAGCTTTGATTTTCATAATGTAATGTGTTTGAGTGTTAATGATTTGTTGATACAAAGATGCTCAACACAGAACACAATACATAATTCAAAATAATACCTACTTTCGCAGGCCATTTAATCCTATGAAGAAATTAAATTCTTCTATTAATTTAGAACTAAGTTAACAATTATAACTTTATCTGAAAATAAAATCATTCTATCATTGTAAAATGATAGCTAGTAAGAAAAAACTTACTTATAGTATTTTTCAAAAATTTTTAATTTTAACATTTCAATTAAATTTTAATCTGCGCATACTTTCATTCACCGAAATAATTGTCGCCGAATGAACGGCAAATGTATTAAAAATGTTAATTCTTTCTGGCCATTCAATGAATTTCCAACAGTCACGTTCTAAATATTCTTCAATTCCAATATCATAAGCTTCTTCTTCACTGTTTAATCTGTACAAATCAAAATGAAGAATTACGTTATTATCTGTTGTTGCATATTCATTAACTATAGAAAATGTAGGGCTTGATACAGTATCTTCAGATCCTAACTTAGATACTAAGCTTTTTATTAATGTAGTTTTACCCGCACCAAGATCTCCGTGAAAGAGAATGATCTTATGTTCTGCATGCTTTAGTATTGAATCTGCAACCTCATCAACTTGGGTTAAATCATACGTTAGTTCCATTTTTACAAATATTTTATGCAGTTCTACCTATCTCGGATTTAATACAACAAAAGGAATTACCATTTCTTCGAGAGAAACTCCCCCGTGTTGGTATGAATTTCTATAATAGCTCACATAATGATTATAGTTATTAGGATATGCAAAAAACAGATCTCCCTTTGCAAATATAAATGAGCTACTCATATTAATAGATGGAAGATGAATAGCTTTAGGATCTTTAGCAGCTAACACGTCTTTATCTTCATAAGTAAGACTACGACCTGTTTTGTACCTTAGGTTAAGGCTTGTGTTTTTATCTCCTATTACTTTTGAAGGATTTTTCACATTAATAGTTCCGTGGTCTGTAGTAAGTATAATCTTAAATCCTAATTGTTGAGATTTTTGAATCATCTCTAAAAGGGGAGAGTTTTTAAACCAACTTTCAGTAAGTGATCTGTAAGACTTATCATTTGATGCAAGTTCTTTTATAACCTCCATTTCAGTTTTACTGTGACTTAACATGTCTACAAAATTGTAAACCAGAACGGTGAGATCATTATTTTTTAATGAATTGAAGTTTTCGACTAACTTCTTACCACTTTTTAAGTTCGTGATTTTATGATATTCCCATTTTAAGTTTAAACCGAGACGTTTTAGTTGTGCTTCTAAAAACTTATCCTCATTCATATTTTTACCACCATCTTCGGTATCATTCAACCAGAGATCTGGATGTCTCTTTTCCATATCACTTGGCATTAAACCTGAGAAAATAGCATTACGTGCATACTGCGTAGCTGTGGGTAGAATGCTGTAATACGTGCTTTCACTCTCCTTTTTGTAATAATTATTTATGATAGGCTCAAATGATTTCCATTGATCGTATCTAAGGTTATCTATAACAATAAGTAAGACTGGAGCGTCGCTATCTGTTAGATGAGGCGCAATTCTTTCTTTAAATAGGGTATGAGACATTGTTGGTTTTTCTTCTTCTGAAAACCAATCTTCATAATTGCGCTCTATGAATTTAAAAAATTGATTATTAGCTTCAGTCTTTTGAGATTCAAGTATTTCCTGCATACTTTGATCTTCTATGTTTTCTAACTCTAATTCCCAATAAATCAATTTTTGATACAGTTCTGCCCAAGACTCAAAAGAATTTACCTGAGCCATATCCATTGCAATTTTTCTAAATTCTTGTTGGTAGTTGAGAGTTGTCTTTTCAGAAACTAATCTACTTGTATCTAGATTTTTCTTTAAACTCAATAAAATCTGATTCGGATTAACTGGTTTAATAAGGTAATCAGCAATTTTTGATCCTATCGCTTCTTCCATAATATATTCTTCCTCACTTTTAGTTATCATAATAACTGGTAAGGTATCTCGCTTGGCTTTAATTTCGCTAAGTGTCTCTAAACCTGTTAATCCCGGCATGTTTTCATCGAGAAAAACAATATCAAAATTTTCTTCTTCTACAAGTTCAATAGCTTCAGTACCACTTTGACAGGTTGAAACGTGGTAATTTTTCTTTTCTAAAAAAAGTATATGTGGTTTGAGTAAATCGATTTCATCATCTACCCAAAGTATCTTTATAGTATTCATAATAGTATATTTGTTATATAATTGGTTTAAACTCCAATTGCAACACGCGAAGTTTTATTCAATTAAAAGGATTTCTGTTTGAAGACCAGCCACAAACTTACGATAATTAACGACCCTATATATGGGTTTATTACTATACCCAAAGGACTCATATTTGACCTAATACAGCATAAATATTTTCAGCGATTGAGGCGTATCTCACAAATGGGTTTGTCATATCTAGTTTATCCAGGTGCACATCACACACGTTTTCATCATGCGATAGGATGTTTGCACATTATGCAAAAAGCCCTTGAAAAGCTTGTTGAGAAAGGTGTTATGATATCTGCAGAGGAAAAAGAAGCAACAATGATCGCGATATTGTTACACGATATAGGGCACGGTCCTTTTTCTCATGCTATGGAAAATAGTATCGTAGAAGAGGTGCATCATGAGCAAATATCCCTTCAATTTATGGAAACTTTGAATGCGGAGTTTAACGGAAGTTTAACCCTTGCCTTAAGGATCTTCAAAGGAGACTATCACAGACCATTTTTGCATCAGCTTGTCTCAGGACAATTAGATATGGATCGTACCGACTATTTAAAAAGAGATAGCTTCTATACTGGTATGGCAGAAGGTAATATTAACACAGATCGCATTCTAGCTATGCTGAATGTAAAAGATGATGTGTTAATGATTGAGGAAAAAGGAATTTATACTATCGAAAAATTTTTAGTAGCCCGTAGATTAATGTACTGGCAAGTTTACCTGCATAAAACAAGCCTAGTTGCAGAGCAAGTCTTAGTTCGTGTTTTAAAACGTGCAAAAGAACTTACCAATAAGGGTGTAGCATTAGAAGCTAGTAAACCTTTGTCCTTTTTTTTAAAGAAAAAAAATGCAGAAGGTGTTTTTAATACTCAGGCACTTGATATATTTTCGGCTCTTGATGATTATGATATTGTTTCTGCGATGAAAACCTGGTGTGATCACGAGGACTACGTTTTGAGCAGGTTGTCTCAAATAATCATATACAGAAACCTTCCTAGAATTAAAATCAAAAAGAAACCTTTTGCTAAAGATTTCATAGAAGCAGAAAGACAGCGTGCAAAAAAAATGTTTAAACTAAGTGACCACGAAGTAGACTTTTTTGTTTTTACGGGTACAATCTCAAATCAAGCTTATACTCTTAAAAAAGAAGCAATAAACATATTAACCAGAAAAGGAAAGGTTATAGATGTTGTGGCCGCAAGCGATCAACTTAGTCTCAAAGCCTTATCCAAGGTGATTACAAAAAACTATATATGCTACCCTAAGCATTTAAATTAAGGCTTTTTTTCTATTTTTGTCAAGATGAAATTTACCGCCGAACAGATTGCAGGGATTTTAGAAGGCTCAGTTGATGGAGACCCAAATGCAGAAGTTTCTAAACTTTCTAAGATAGAAGAAGGAACTGAAGGGTCGCTAACATTTTTAGCCAATCTTAAATACACGCCTTATATATATAAGACTAAAGCTACTATAGCTATAGTCGACCATGATTTTCAACCTGAACATGATATTTCTATTACACTTATTCGTGTAGAGAATGCTTATAAAGCATTTTCAAAATTATTGGAATATTACAATCAGGTCAAATTAAATAAATCAGGAATAGAGAATCCCGTATATATTTCTGAAAGTGCTAAATACGGAGATAATATTTATCTTGGTGCTTTCAGTCATATTGGAGACAATGTTAGAATAGGAGACAACGTTAAAATTTACCCTAATGTCTATATTGGGGACAATTGTGTAATAGGAGATAATTGCGTTTTATTTTCTGGTGTAAAAATTTATTCAGATTGCATCCTTGGGGATACCGTTTATGCACATAGTGGTGTGGTTATAGGAGCAGATGGTTTTGGATTTTCTCCTGATGAATCTGGAGTATTTAGCCGAGTTCCGCAGATAGGAAATGTTATTATTGAAGATCATGTGGATATAGGAGCAGGAACATCAATTGATAGGGCTACATTAGGTTCTACGATAATAAGAAAAGGTGTAAAACTCGATAATCAAATACAAATTGCCCACAACGTAGAAATAGGAGAGCATACAGCAATTGCTGCTCAAACAGGAATTGCAGGTTCAACTAAAATTGGCAAATTTTGCCGAATAGGCGGTCAGGTAGGAATAGTGGGTCATCTTACTATAGGAGATCGTGTAAAAATTCAAGCGCAATCAGGAATAGGCCGTAATTTAAAAGATGATGAGACCGTACAAGGTTCTCCAGCTTTAGCCTATAGTGATTACAATAAATCATACGTTCATTTTAAAAATTTACCAAGTCTGGTTCAACAAATAAATAATTTGGAAAAACAAAAGTCCAATGATAAGTAAAGCTGAAGGAAAGCAGAAAACAATCGCCGGTGAGGTTTCCCTGACCGGCGTTGGTTTACATACAGGTAAAAATGTTACACTAACATTTAAGCCATCAGAAGAAAATACAGGAATGTATTTTAAACGTATAGATATTGAAGGTCAACCTATAATTGAGGCAAATGCAGATTACGTTGTAAATACACAACGTGGTACTAACCTAGAAAAACTAGGTGTTCATATTCAAACAAGTGAACACGTTCTTGCTGCTTGTGTAGGGCTAGGAATAGACAATATTTGCTTAGAAATGGATTCTCCTGAGCCACCTATTATGGACGGTTCTTCTAAGTTTTTTGTAGAAGCTCTTGAGAAAGTAGGGCTTGTGGAGCAAGAAGCTTGTAGAGAAGAATTTGTTGTGACAGAGGTTATAAGCTATCTCGATGAGAAGACAGGAAGCGAAATTATCCTGATGCCTGCAGATGAATATCAACTTACAACAATGGTTGATTTTGGTACAAAAATTCTTGGCACTCAAAATGCCAGTATTAAGAGTATAACCGAATTTAAAGATCAAATTTCAGATTCAAGAACATTCAGTTTTTTACATGAAATTGAAATGTTATTGGAGCATGGGTTGATAAAAGGAGGAGATCTTAATAACGCCATAGTTTATGTAGATAAAGAATTGTCTGAGGAAACGATGGCAAAACTTAGAAAGGCTTTTAATAAAGATTCTATTTCGGTTAAGTCTAATGGTATTTTAGATAATCTCACTCTTAATCATCCTAATGAAGCAGCACGACATAAATTGCTGGATGTTATTGGAGATTTAGCTTTAGTTGGTATGCCTATTAAAGGTAAAGTTATCGCCAATAAACCAGGACATCACGTGAATACACAGTTTGCAAAAAAACTGAAGAAAATAATAAAGACAGAAAAACGAAATAATATACCTGTTTTTGATTTAACTAAACCACCGGTTAAAGATGTGAATGACATCATGGCGATGTTACCACATAGGCCACCTTTTTTGCTAGTTGACAAAATTTTAGAGATTTCTGACAACCATGTTATCGGACTAAAGAATGTGACTATGAACGAACCATTCTTTGTAGGTCACTTTCCGGGAGCCCCAGTTATGCCCGGTGTACTGCAAGTAGAAGCAATGGCTCAAACAGGTGGAATTTTGGTACTTAGTACGGTTCCTGACCCTGAAAATTACCTTACTTATTTTATGAAAATTGATAATGTGAGGTTTAAACAGCAAGTCCTACCGGGAGATACACTTATTTTTAAATTAGTTTTACTATCTCCAATACGTCGTGGTATCTGTCATATGCAGGGTAATGCCTATGTTAATGGAAAATTAGTATCTGAAGCAGAACTAATGGCTCAGATTGTTAAAGTCAAGTAAAGAAAGAAAAGATTTATGAATCAACCCTTAGCATACGTACATCCTGGAGCTAAAATCGCTAAAAATGTAGTGATTGAACCGTTTACAACAATCAATAATAATGTTGTAATCGGTGAAGGTAGCTGGATAGGATCTAATGTTACCATAATGGAAGGTGCCAGAATAGGCAAAAATGTAAATATATTTCCAGGAGCGGTTATATCTGCTGTTCCTCAAGATAAGAAGTTTGAAGACGAAGATACTGTTACAATAATTGGTGATAATACAACAATTAGAGAGTGTGTTACAATCAACAGAGGTACTTCAGATAGAATGAAAACACAGATAGGTAATAACTGTTGGATTATGGCTTATTGTCATATTGCCCACGATTGTATTGTAGGTGATAATTGCATATTTTCAAATAACAGTACTTTAGCTGGTCATATTACAGTAGGGGATCATGTTGTTCTAGCAGGTATGGCTGCTGTGCAACAATTTTGCACAATAGGTAATCATGCATTTGTGACAGGTGGCTCATTAGTGCGTAAAGATGTTCCTCCTTATGTAAAAGCGGGTAGAGAGCCGTTATCATATGTAGGTATCAACTCTATAGGATTGCGAAGAAGAGGATTTACAACCGAAAAAATAAGAGAGATACAAGATATTTACAGAATCTTATATCAGAAAAATTATAACAATACGCAAGCTGTTAATATTATTGAAGTAGAAATGGAAGCAACTCCAGAGCGAGACGAGATACTTCAGTTTATACGTAATTCACAGCGTGGTATTATGAAAGGTTATTTTACAACTAATTAAAAGTTCCTTATTATAAGGAATAAGAACTAAAATTTATGGCAAATACATCAGATATACGTAATGGAATGTGTATTCATTACAATCACGATATTTATAAAATAATTGAATTTTTACACGTTAAACCTGGAAAGGGACCTGCATTTGTAAGAACGAAATTAAAAAGTGTTACTAACGGAAAAGTACTAGATAACACATTTTCTGCAGGTCACAAGATTGATGAAGTACGTGTAGAAACTAAAGGATTTCAATTCTTATATAACGACGGCGAGTGGTATCATTTTATGAATACAGAAGATTATACTCAAATCAGATTATTAGAATCTGCATTAGATCAACCGGGATTATTAAAAGAAGGAGAGGTAGTTACAATTGCTATTAATACAGAAGATAATATGCCACTTTCTGTAGATATGCCTGCGCACGTTATTCTTACAGTTACTGCAACCGAACCTGGTTTAAAAGGTAATACAGCCACAAATGCAACAAAGCCTGCAACTGTAGAAACAGGTGCGGAAGTTAATGTTCCTTTATTTATAAATGAAGGGGATAAAATTAAGATTGAGACTGAAAAAGGAACATATAAGGAGCGAATTAAAGAATAGTTTTGAAATTTCCCCAAAAACATACCCTAGAGCAAATTGCCACAATTCTCAATGTAGAATATGTAGGAGCTGCTGATTTTCCTGTAACTGGCATCAATGAAATTCACGTTGTTGAACCGGGTGATATTGTTTTTGTAGATCATCCTAAATATTATGATAAGGCTCTTCAATCTGCAGCTACAATTGTATTAATAAATAAAAAAGTTGAGTGCCCGGCAGGTAAAGCATTGCTAATTTCTGATGATCCTTTTCGAGATTTTAATAAATTAACCAAATACTTTAAGCCTTTTCAAAAAGCGACTAGTGCAATTTCAGATTCAGCTAGGATTGGTACTAATTCTGTAATTCAGCCTAATTGTTTCATTGGTAATAATGTAGAGATAGGAGATAATTGTATGCTTCATGCAGGGGTTACTATCTATGACAATACAATCATTGGGAATAATGTGACTATACACTCGGGAACTATATTGGGAGCTGATGCTTTTTATTATAAAAAGAGAGATACAGGTTTTGATAAATTACTTTCCGGAGGTCGTGTAATTATTAAAGATTTTGTTGATGTTGGTGCCGCTTGTACTATAGATAAAGGTGTATCTGGAGATACAATTATAGGTCGAGGATCTAAATTAGATAATCAGGTACATATAGGTCACGATACACAAATAGGAGAGCAGGTGCTTATCGCTGCTCAAACCGGGATAGCAGGTTGTGTTGTGGTTGAAAATGATGTCGTAATCTGGGGTCAGGTAGGCGTAGCTAGTGGAGTGACTATTAAAGAAAAAGCCGTTATATTTGGGCAAAGTGGAGTAGGCAGAACTTTAGATGGAGGTAAATCTTATTTAGGCTCACCTGCAGAGGATAGCAAGAAAAAATTCAGGGAATTGGCTTCTATTCGTCAAATACCCTATATTCTAGAACAAATAAAAAAGTAAAATGAGTAAATCAGCTAAAGATCTCGTAAGAGGTTTATATGAGTCAGACTTTTTTAATGATTCAAGTGTTTTAAAAAAATATTTACATAAGGATGCAGAATTATACTGGAATGCATCTACTGGTTTTTCAAAGATGACCTATAAGGACATTTCTGATATGTCATCAGAAATGGGCAAATCATTTGTGTCTTTACGTTCTTCTATTACCCATTTAATGGCTGAAGATAATCAGGTATCTATACGATTAACTTACTACATTAGAACTGTAGAAAATCCTGAAGAAGAAGTGGGGATTATTCATTTTATGGCAATCTGGGAACTTAAAGATGGTTTGCTCTATAAGGGATATCAAATAAGTCAACCTAGCGATCAGGATCCTCAAAATTTAGATGCACACATACGTATAAAGTCTTAAAATTCCTTTAGGGTTCTCCCATAAAAAATTACTTTTGTACCACAAAATTCAAACAACTCATGAGCGTTTTAGTAAATAAAGATTCCAAAATTATTGTACAAGGTTTTACCGGTAGTGAAGGTACATTTCACGCAGGTCAAATGATAGATTACGGCACTAATGTAGTTGGTGGTGTAACACCTGGGAAAGGTGGTCAAAAGCACCTTGATAAGCCTGTATTTAATACAGTTTCTGAAGCTGTAAAAGAAACAGGAGCAGATGTGTCTATTATCTTTGTACCACCTGCATTTGCTGCAGATGCAATTATGGAGTCTGCTGACGCTGGGATTAAGGTAATTATTACAATTACTGAAGGTATTCCTGTATCAGATATGATAAAGGCTTCAAATTATATAAAGAATATAGACTGTAGGTTAATAGGTCCTAATTGTCCTGGTGTTATTACTCCCGGTGAAGCTAAAGTGGGAATTATGCCTGGCTTTGTATTCAAAAAAGGAAAAGTTGGTATTGTTTCAAAATCAGGAACACTTACATACGAAGCTGCTGATCAGGTAGTGAAGCAAGGTCTAGGTATTACAACGGCAATAGGTATTGGTGGGGATCCAATAATTGGAACGACAACTAAAGAAGCTGTTGAATTATTAATTAATGATCCTGATACCGATGCAGTGGTTATGATTGGTGAAATAGGTGGTCAATTAGAGGCAGAGGCTGCACGCTGGATAAAGGCTAGTGGTACAACAAAGCCGGTAATTGGATTTATAGCAGGTGAAACCGCTCCTGCTGGAAGAACAATGGGTCACGCAGGTGCAATTGTTTCGGGTGAAGGTGAGTCTGCTGCAGACAAGAAAAAAATATTAAGAGAATGTGGAGTTCACGTTGTAGATTCTCCAGCTGAAATAGGAAAAAAGGTTGCTGAACTTTTAGCTTAATCTAATTTTCAAGATACTTGAAAAACCGGCACGCAATGTGTCGGTTTTTTTATGCGCAAACACCTCAAGTTTGCTATATTTACTTACGTTCGTAGAAAATAACCATTCAATAAAATTAGAATGAAACTTTTAGAAGGAAAAAATACAATAATAACAGGTGCCAGCCGTGGAATAGGAAATGGTATCGCTAAAGTTTTTGCTCAAAATGGAGCTAACGTTGCTTTTACTTACAGCTCATCTGCCGGTCCTGCAGAAGACCTAGAAAAAGAACTTATCGCATTAGGAGTAAAGGCAAAGGCTTATAAATCAAATGCAGCTTCATTTGAAGATTGTCAAGAGTTAATCAAGCAAATAAGTGAAGATTTTGAGAGTATTGACATACTCGTAAATAATGCTGGTATTACAAAAGATAATTTGCTTATGCGTATGAGTGAAGCAGATTTTGATCAGGTTATTGAGGTTAACCTAAAGTCTATTTTTAATATGACCAAAGCAGTACAACGTACTATGCTTAAACAACGCTATGGCAGTATTATTAATATGAGTTCTGTAGTAGGTGTTAAAGGCAATGCAGGACAAGCTAATTATGCGGCTTCTAAAGCCGGTATAATAGGTTTCTCAAAGTCTATGGCTTTAGAGTTAGGTTCTCGTAACATACGAACAAATGTTGTAGCTCCTGGTTTTATAGAAACTGAAATGACTGCAAAACTGGATGAGAAAACAGTTGCTGGTTGGCGAGATGCTATTCCTCTTAAAAGAGGTGGATCTACAGAAGACATTGCAAATGCTTGCGTTTTCCTAGGAAGCGATATGAGTGCTTATATTACCGGCCAGGTTTTACAAGTAGATGGAGGTATGCTTACCTAAATTTTAGATAGATATTATATATATGGCAGTATCAACAATTTTATATATTATCCTCATTGGGGTAATAGCGTTGATTACTGCCATATTTTTTTATTTCTATAAACCTGAACGTTCCAGAAATTTAAGATATATTTTAAGTAGTCTTAGATTTTTATCAATTTTTACAATTCTACTTCTTCTATTAAATCCTGAAATTAAACAGGTAACGTACACTACAATTAAACCAAAACTTGCTCTTGCTGTAGATAATTCAGAATCTATAGAATACTTAAAAGCTAAAAGTGGAGTTAAGTCGTTGGTCAACAAACTTATTAATGACAAGCGTTTAAATAAGCGTTTTGAAATTGATACGTACAAATTTGGTGGCGAGTTACAAGTTCTTGATAGTTTGGATTTTTTAGAGAATACAACAGATGTAGCTAATGCTATTTCGAGATTATCAAAAATATACAAGGATGATTCCTATATCCCTATTTTAATTACAGATGGTAATTCAAATTTGGGTGCTAACTACCGTTATAGCAATACTTCCTTAAAAAAGACACCTCTCAATTTTGTCGTTGTTGGCGATACAACTCAATATGAAGATTTAAGTATTCTACGTACAAACGTAAATAAGTACGCCTATCTCAAAAATGAATTTCCAGTCGAAATTACAACCAGCTATCAAGGTGTGCAACAGGTAAATGCGATTTTGACTGTAAAGCATAATGGCTCTGTTGTATATACGGAAATGCACTTATATTCAGAAAGTTCAAACTCGAAAAAATTTAATTTTCATTTAAAAGCATCAGAAATAGGTATTCAAAATTATACAGCTACTATTACTGGTCTGAGTAACGAAAAAAATACAGTTAATAACACCATAAATTTTGCTGTTGAAGTTATAGATCAGCGCTCTAAGATTTTAATTACTTATTCTGTATTACATCCTGACCTGGGTACTTTGAAAAAAAGTATTGAGCAAAATCAGTTGAGATCAGCAGATATAAAAAATATTAACTCCGTTAAATCTACAGACATAAACGCCTACGATTTAATTATCTTATTTGAACCTGATTCGCAATTTGAAAATATATATAACGAATTAAATAAGCTTAATAAAAACAGATTTATAATAGCTGGCAAAGCAACTAATCGAGGCTTATTTAATACCATTCAAAAGGTTATTTCTTTACCATTAAATAATCAAACTGAAGAGGTTCAGCCGCTACTCAATAAAGATTTCTCAACATTTCAACTTGAGGATTTAGACCTTAAAAATTATCCGCCTATTCAAGCTCAGTTCGGAACTGTAAAAATTTTGGGTCAAAGCGATATATTAGCATATCAAAGAATAAATGGAGTAGCGACTAAAAATCCGTTATTGGGAGTAACAACTCTAGCGGGTAGAAAAGAGGTCTATTTATTTGGAACAGGTATTCATCAATGGAGAATGCAGAATTTTATCACTGAAGCTAATTTTAAAGAATTTGATAAGCTAATTGATAAATTAGTTCAATTTGCAGCTTCAAACGATCGTAAAGATCGCTTACTGGTAGATTTTGAACGTTTTTATTATGGCGGTAATTCAATTAAACTAAGTGCCAGATTTTTTGATCAAAATTATATTTTTGATCCTAATGCGCAATTAACTATAAAAATTAGTGGTAGCGATTCAACTTATGAATCCCCGCTTGCTTTTAAGGGAACAGCATTTGAAGCTACATTATCCAATTTAACTCCAGATACGTATACATTTTCAGTGATAGAGAAGAGAAGTGGCTTATCCTATTCTGGAGGATTTACGATTATTCCTTATAATTTGGAACATCAGAATATGAATGCAGATTATAATAAAATGAAACTTGTTGCTCAAGAATCTGAAGGGATCATTGTTACCTCTACACATTTAGACGATCTGATTGATCAACTTTTAAACGATGATAGATATACTCCCGTGCAGCGAGCCACAGAAAGAAATGTCTCTGCAATAAATTATATTATATTATTAATTATTATCGCTTCGAGTTTATCTTGTGAGTGGTTTATTAGAAAATACAACGGACTTATATAAATTGAATATTACATTATGGATAAATTACCGAAGTTAGGAATACCGATAATTATCGGAGCAATCGTTATTATCATTTTGATAGCAAAATCTGCTGTTACAATCGACTCTGGTGAAGCCGGAGTGCTTTATCAACCATTTAATGGCGGAGTTGTTACAGATAAACCACCACTTGGAGAAGGGTTTCATATTGTCGCCCCTTGGAATAAAGTTTTCATTTATGAAGTAAGAAGGCAAGAACTTAAAGAAATCATGAATGTTTTATCTTCTAATGGTTTAGATATTAAATTAGAAGCCTCTGTATGGTATCAACCGGAAGCTAAAAATCTTGGAAAATTACACCAGGAAATAGGTGGTGATTACCTCAATAGAATTTTACTTCCTACCATACGATCTGCTGCTCGATCTGTCGTAGGTCGTTATACCCCAGAACAGCTATATTCATCAAAGAGAGATGCTATTCAAGCTGAAATTTTTGACGAAACAAAGAAAATAATCAAAAATCAGTATATACAACTTGATGAAGTTCTTGTGCGTGATGTTACACTTCCTGCGACTATTAAAGAGGCTATAGAGCGAAAGCTTAAGCAAGAACAAGAATCTTTAGAATATGAGTTTAGGTTAATCTCTGCGCAAAAAGAAGCAGAGCGTCAAGTAATTGAAGCGCAAGGTAAATCTGACGCAAACCGAATTTTAAGTCAGTCGCTTAATGATCAAATCTTAAAAGATAAAGGTATTGAAGCAACCTTAATGTTAGCCAAATCGACTAATGCGAAAGTAGTTGTAATTGGGTCGGGGAAAGATGGAATGCCTCTAATACTTGGAAATAATTAATCTTCACAGTACAACACAAAAAAGCTCCGATGAAAATCGGAGCTTTTTTTATGCTTTTTTCATTCGTATGGGATGCGCTTTATACGCTTTGCGTTTACTTTCGGCAAGCATTTTGGCTTTAGAAACCCAGTGATCATTAAGAATTCGATCTGGAAAAAATTGAATAAGTTCTGTAACGATTTCGATATCCCTCGAATTGAATTTGCTTATTTGATCAAAAGTAAAAATGCCAATATCATTTAATTTTTCTTCAGTATAAGGTCCTATACCTGTAATTTTTTGAAGATTATCAGCATCGCTTTCATCTGCATGACCCAGTCGGTCAAAATCAAGTTCACCATCCTTAACTGTCGATTGTGGATATGATTTAGCTCTTCTTCTTGGAGGTTTAGCTAGATTCTTAAGAGTAGCTACTTTCTTGTAAGGCTCGTCATTTACTTCTTCAATGAGTTCGTTATGTATTTGATCTTCTTCCGTACCGGTTAAGTCTAATAATTTCTGAAGCTTATTCATCTTCTTTAAGTACTTTGATTTCTGATAATAGAAAGCAAAAAAGTAACCTATCAAAAATGACGCTAGCATTAAAAAGAAAACCTCAATGTAAATCAAAGGAATTGATATCATATCTGAATTTTTCTGTATGTAAATTAAATAAGGTATCATTCGATTACAACTTCTATTCTGTTATTCTTCTTTCTTTCAGATTCATTTGTATTTAAAACAATAGGATCACTTTCACCTTTGGAATACGCAAAAATTTGATTTTCAGGCAATTTTAGGCGTACTAAGATATAATTTCTTACTTGAACGGCCTCTTTATAAGCTACTTTATAGTTGTCAATTTCACTTCCTACATAATCTGTGTATCCTATGACTTTTACTTTTGCCTTAGGTTTTTTCTCTAACCTTAACTTTATATAATCTAGAAAATCTTGAGACGATAAATTATCTACAACTCTTCCGCCTATGGAGAATTCTGGATAAAATGTATAATCCACCCGACGCGAATTTGTGGATTTATTATTAATCCCAGATTGAAGCTGAGCTTCTCTCAAACGTTCCTTATCTTTTTCTAAAGCTTGTGTATTAGATTCAATATTTTTTGTGAGCGTTTCAATTAACTGTTCATTACTGCGACTTAAATTATTATCAACAAACGAATTTATATTTGAATCTTCTAACCCTTTATTGGAAAGGGTGTTTAAAGAATCATCATCATTTAGATTTATTCCCGTACCGGCCAATTCGGTTGCAGACGCATAGGAGCTAAAAATACTTTTTCTATTTAAAGCATCGCTTGCATTTAAAAAATAGAGACCAATGGCACTCCATCCTAAAAACACTAAAAAAGCTATCGAAAAATTTTTCATACCCTACTTTTAATCAAAAATAACACTTTAACTTAAATAATATACTTTACATCTAAAAAGTATATTAATAGAAGCTCACATTCTATTATTTTTTTATAAATTCGCTTTCACATATGAAAAGAACAGCTTTACATCATCATCATTTTTATTCACGCACTCAAGCGAGGTAAAAATGTTGTGTATAGCTAAATTATAAATAACAGTAACCCGTTTGAGTCATTCAAACGGGTTTTCTGTTTTTGAATGGCTCAAGCCTAACAATCAAAAAATGACAAAAAAAATTCGAATTGCTATTCAAAAATCTGGTAGACTGAATGAGGAATCGCTCCAAATTCTAAAAGATTGTGGTGTCTCTATCGACAATGGTCGTGACCAATTAAAAGCTAGTGCTGCAAACTTCCCACTTGAAGTGTTTTATTTACGTAATGGGGATATTCCGCAGTATTTACGGGATGGTGTAGTTGACATTGCTATTCTAGGTGAGAATGTGCTTGTTGAAAAAGGTGAAGATATTTCTATTGCTCAGAAATTAGGATTCTCAAAATGTCGTGTTTCGCTTGCAGTGCCAAAGGGAACAAAATATGAATCTGTAAAAGATTTTGAAGGAAAGAAAATTGCAACTTCATATCCCAATACTGTAATAAATTATCTGGAACAGTACGGAGTAAAGGCAGATTTACACATTATTAACGGTTCCGTAGAAATAGCTCCAAACATTGGTCTTGCTGATGCGATTTGTGATATTGTTTCCAGCGGAAGCACCCTTTTTAAAAATAACTTAAAAGAAGTTGAAGTAATGCTGAAGTCTGAAGCGGTACTTGCAGTTTCTTCAAAAATAGACCTGGAACGTCAGGAAATTTTAGATAAACTCCTTTTTAGATTTAAAGCTGTATTAAAAGGAAGAGATTATAAATATGTTCTTTTAAATGCTCCTAACGATCGTCTTGATGATATTATTAAGATGTTGCCGGGTATGAAAAGCCCTACGGTTCTTCCGCTTGCAGAAGAAGGCTGGAGCAGTGTACACTCTGTAATAGATAAGCAAGCATTTTGGGAAGTTATAGATAACCTTAAAGATGCTGGTGCACAAGGGATATTAGTTAGTGATATTGAAAAAATGGTACTATAGCTATCGCATTTAATTGAGGTATTATGATTAAAATAGACAACCCAGATCGTTCTTCGTGGGATGAACTTTTAAAAAGACCTACGCAGACTTATGCACAAATTGAAGGCACCGTACTTGAAGTTTTTAAAGAAATACAAGCTAAAGGTGATGATGCTGTAAATTTTTATACTCAGAAGTTCGACGGAATTCAATTAAAAAAAATACAGGTTTCAGATTCTGAAATTAACTTAGCAAATGATCAAGTAAATCAGGATCTTAAAAATGCTATAAAGCTTGCTAAGCAGAATATAGAAAAATTTCACAAAGCTCAAGTAACATCACCTATTTATGTTGAGACTAGTGAAGGTGTGAATTGCTGGCAAGAAAAGAGACCTATTCAAAAAGTAGGATTGTATATTCCCGGAGGCACAGCCCCGCTATTTTCTACGATTCTTATGCTTGCAATTCCTGCTAAAATTGCGGGATGCAAGGAAATTATATTATGCACTCCTCCAGATAAAAATGGAAATATCAATCCGGCAATTTTATTTACAGCTGCCTTATGCGGTATAGATAAAATTTTTAAAGTAGGAGGTATTCAAGCTATAGGTGCAATGACTTTTGGTACAGAAACTATTTCTAAAGTTTACAAAATATTTGGTCCCGGAAATCAATTTGTAACGGTCGCTAAACAAATGGCTACAAAATACAATGTAAGTATAGATATGCCTGCAGGACCATCAGAATTATTAGTTGTAGCAGATGATACAGCAGAACCCTCTTTTGTTGCCTCAGATCTTTTAAGTCAGGCAGAGCACGGCGCAGATAGCCAGGTAATTCTGGTTTCTACTTCAAAAGAATTAATTTATTCGGTAGAACGTGAAATAGAATCGCAATTAGCCGTGCTACCTCGGAAAAAATTAGCAGAACAAGCAATTGCCAACAGCAAACTCATTTTTGTCGAAGATCATAAAACTGCATTGGAGTTAATTGATGAATATGGTCCTGAGCATTTTATTGTTGCTACAAATAACAATAATTATTATGTAGAAAATATAGCTAACGCAGGTTCCGTTTTTATTGGGAATTATACTCCTGAATCTGCAGGAGACTACGCCTCCGGAACAAATCATACCTTGCCTACAAATGGATATGCGAAGCAGTATAGCGGAGTGAACCTCGACAGTTTTATGAAAAGTATGACTTTTCAAGAATTAACTCCTCGAGGTATCCAAAATATAGGTACCCAAATTGAACTTATGGCTGCGGCAGAAGGATTACAAGCACACAAAAATGCAGTAACCTTACGTCTTAACAAATTAAAAGAAAATCCGAATGCATAATCAAACATTCTACTTAGAAAAATTGGTTCGTGATAACGTGGCTAAGCTTAAGCCTTATTCCTCTGCACGAGATGAGTTTAAAGATTTTCACGAGGATATGGTATTTTTAGATGCTAACGAAAATCCCTATAATACCGGTGTTAATAGATATCCAGATCCACAGCAAGTTACTTTAAAACAACATTTATCATCTGTAAAACGCGTTCCTGTAGATCAGATTTTATTAGGTAATGGTAGTGATGAAGTTCTTGATTTGTTGTTTAGAGCTTTCTGCGAACCTAATGTAGACAATGTGATTACACTTCCACCTACTTATGGTATGTATGCTGTTCTTGCTGCTACTAATGCTATTGCTAATAGAGAAGTTTTATTATCTAAAGATTTTCAGCCAGATGTAAATTCTATTCTGGATCAGGTAGATCATCAAACGAAAATGATTTTCTTATGCTCACCAAACAATCCAACTGCGAATAGTTTTGAAGCAGCATCTATAACCTATTTGCTGGAAAATTTTAAAGGTTTAGTGGTTGTTGATGAAGCCTATATTGATTTTTCGGCTGCGGAAAGTTGGTCTACTCAATTACATAATTATCCTAATCTTGTAATTATTCAAACCTTGTCTAAAGCATATGGTTTAGCAGGAATACGATTGGGAATTTGTTATGCTTCCGCTGAAATAATAGGTGTACTTAATAAAATTAAGCCTCCTTATAATGTAAATGAATTAACGCAGAAACGAGCTCTTGAACGTATTCTTAATTATGAATCAGTAGCAAGGGAGATTAATTCAATATTAAAGCAAAGAGATGCTTTATCTAAAGTTTTACTTGAAGTGAATTATGTAAATAAAGTTTATCCTTCAGAAGCCAACTTTATTTTGGCTCGGGTTGATGATGCTAATAAAAGATACAATCAATTACTTAAGAAAGGAATCGTAGTGCGTAATAGAAGTAGTCAAGCTTTATGTGAGAATACATTGCGATTTACTGTAGGGACAACTGAGGAAAATGAAAAACTAATTGCAGTTTTAAAAGAGCTGGCATAAACGTATTTAATGAAATCTAATCAAAATAATATAGGTCGAAAAGTGCTTTTTATCGATCGGGACGGTACCTTGATTAAAGAAACTGTCGACGAGCAAATAGATGCATTTGAGAAAATGATATTTTATCCTAAAGCATTTACGTATATGAGTAAAATTGCACAGGAACTCGATTATGAATTGGTAATGATTACAAATCAAGACGGTTTGGGTACAGATTCGTTTCCAGAAGATACCTTCTGGCCAGTGCATAATTTTATAATGAAATCTTTTGAGAATGAAGGTGTTGTTTTTGATGCTGTTTATCTAGATCGCACATTTCCTCATGAAAATGCAGTTACTCGTAAACCAGGGACCGGTTTACTTACCAGCTACTTCTCTGATAAATATGATCTTGAAAACAGCTATGTAATAGGAGATCGCCTTACCGACATTGAGTTGGCAAAAAATTTAGGTGCTAAGGGAATTTTTATAAATGACAATACCGAGTTAGGTACTGGTGAAACTACAGTAGATCGAAGCGAGCTAGATTCTATAATTGCTTTAGAAAGCAATGACTGGCAAAAAATATATGAATTTTTAAAGCTGGAGGCACGCACTGCATCTATAGTAAGGAAAACTAATGAAACTGACATTAAAATTGAACTTAATCTAGATGGGACCGGTAAGAGTGATATAAAAACAGGGTTAGCTTTTTTTGATCATATGCTCGATCAATTAGCGAGGCACGGTTCTATGGATCTCAATATATATGTCAACGGGGATCTTGAGGTAGATGAACATCACACGATAGAAGATACGGCTATTGCGTTAGGTGAAGTTTTTGCAATGGCTTTAGGCAATAAATTAGGAATAGAGCGCTATGGTTTTTGCTTGCCTATGGATGACTGTCTGGCGCAGGTTGCTATAGATTTTGGAGGTCGTAATTGGTTAGTATGGGAAGCAGATTTTAAACGTGAGAAAATAGGAGAAATGCCTACAGAAATGTTTTACCATTTCTTTAAATCATTTACAGATGGTGCTCGTGCAAATCTTAATATCAAAGCTGAAGGTGTAAATGAGCATCATAAAATAGAAGCGATTTTCAAGGCTTTTGCCAAAGCGATAAAGGTAGCAGTGAAGCGAGATTCAGAAAAAATGATACTGCCTAGTACAAAGGGGATGCTATAAGATTTTAGCTATACCGAGATCATAAAAAGAATACAATGAAATTAGTTATTATTAATTACGGAGCAGGTAATATACAGAGTATAAAATTTGCTTTTAAACGGCTGGGCGTGGATGCAGTTTTATCTGATGATGCTGAAGAGATTAAAGCTGCTGATAAAGTGATATTTCCGGGAGTAGGAGAGGCTAGTAGCGCTATGGCAAAATTGCGAGATACTGGTCTAGATAAACTTATTCCGACTTTAACGCAACCGGTTTTAGGTATTTGTCTGGGTATGCAGTTAATGTGTAAGCATTCAACTGAAGGAGATACTACAGGCTTAGGAATATTTGATGTATCTGTTACGAAATTTTCTAACAGCGTTAAAGTTCCGCAAATAGGTTGGAATGAAGTATCAAATTTAAATAGTCCGTTATTTGAGGGAATTCCTGAGAATTCGCATATGTATCTGGTGCATAGTTTTTATGCTCCTAAATGTGAGGAGTTGATAGCAGAAACAATGTATGATGTGAAGTATGCTTCGGCTTTACAAAAAGACAATTTTTATGGCGTTCAATTTCACCCAGAAAAATCAGGATTAGTTGGTGAACAGGTTTTGAAGAATTTCCTACAAAAAATGTAAATCGGTGAAACGAACTTAAAAAGTAGTAGACGACTTAAAAGTTAGAACAAACCCTTTTAAATTGACTGTTGGGATCTCTGTTCTAATCTTCTTAAACCAGAATATACAAAATGGATGTTTTGTTTTGATGAATCTTACTTTTGGTTAGAATTTTACAAGAAGCTTCAGAATTATTTATAATTACTGTAGACTCAATTAATACAATGATGAAAACTAAATAGGAAAACTAGTAAAATCGAATTTCGTTTTTTTTTAATTTTTACTTTATACAATGAGAATAATTCCGGCAATTGATATTATAGATGGTAAGTGTGTACGACTATCTAAAGGCGATTACAATACCAAAAAAATCTATAATGAAAATCCGTTAGAGGTGGCTAAGCAGTTTGAAGCACACGGTATTCAATATTTGCATCTCGTAGACCTTGACGGGGCAAAAAGCAAACACATTGTAAATCATCATATACTTGAGCAAATTGCGACCCATACTAAGTTAAAAATTGATTTTGGAGGCGGTTTAAAAACCGATGATGACTTACGTATTGCATTTGAGAGTGGTGCACAGCAGATTACAGGTGGTAGTATAGCTGTGAAAGATCGGGAGACCTTTATAAATTGGCTCTCAAAATTTGGTAGTGATAAGATTATTCTTGGTGCAGATGCGATGAATGAAAAAGTTGCAGTAAGCGGATGGTTAGAAGAGTCTAAAGAAGAATTAATACCATTTATAAAAGGGTATCAAAAAGAAGGAATTTTCTATGTTATTTGCACAGATATAAGTAAAGATGGTATGCTGGAAGGGCCTTCTTTTGATTTATATAAGCGTATTTTAGAAGAAACTGAAAATTTAAAACTTATCGCCTCAGGTGGGATTGCTGAATTTGACGAACTGCCGAAACTTGCCGAAATGGGTTGTGAAGGAACCATCATAGGTAAAGCTATATATGAGGGTAGAATATCTATGAAACAACTGGAATCATTTATTCTCGTTTAATAGTAAATACTGAAAAATTAAAATTTCGCCTTCGCGGAATACTAAAAAAGAAGAATGCTTACAAAACGAATAATACCTTGTTTAGATATTAAAAATGGAAGAACTGTTAAAGGTGTAAATTTTATTGATTTACGCGATGCAGGGGATCCGGTCGAACTTGCAGCAAAATATGCTGAAACCGGTGCAGACGAATTGGTTTTTCTTGATATTTCGGCAACAGAAGAGCGTCGTAAAACTTTAGCAGATTTGGTTTTGCGTGTTGCTGAGAAAATTAATATTCCGTTCACAGTAGGTGGTGGTATATCCTCTGTCGAGGATGTAGATATTCTACTTCAAAATGGGGCAGATAAAGTTTCTATTAACTCTTCCGCTGTTAAAAATCCGAAGTTAATCAATGAGCTTGCTGCAAAGTTTGGTTCGCAATGTGTTGTTGTTGCAATTGATGCAAAACAAATAAATGGTAAGTGGACAGTACATCTGGTAGGAGGTAAAGTGCCCACAGATTTAGATCTTTTTGAGTGGGCACAAGAAGTAGAATCTCGCGGTGCCGGGGAAATTTTATTTACCTCAATGGATCATGATGGCACAAAAGCAGGTTTCGCAGATGAGGCACTTGCAAAATTGAGTGAATTATTAAATATACCGGTTATTGCATCTGGCGGTGCGGGAACTATACAGCATTTTACAGATACTTTTACCAGCGGTAAGGCTGATGCAGCATTAGCAGCGAGTGTATTTCATTTTCACGAAATTGATATTCCACTATTAAAATTAGAATTAAAAAGTAAAAATATACCTATTCGATTGTAAATTCTTAGGAAATACAATGCGATTAATAGGACAAAATTAAAAGAGAATGAAAATTTCATATGACGAGAAAGGTCTCGTTCCTGCTATAATTCAAGATGCTAAAACGAAAACCGTTTTAATGTTAGGTTATATGAACGAGGAAGCATATCTCAAAACTAATGAGACAAAAAAAGTTACATTTTATAGTCGTAGTAAACAACGTTTATGGACAAAAGGAGAGGAAAGTGGAAACTTTTTAAACCTTGTATCCATAAAAAATGATTGTGATAGTGATTCATTACTTATAACAGTAAATCCTCAAGGACCAACGTGCCATAAAGGGACAGATAATTGCTGGGGAGATACTAATACACAAGATTTTGGTTTTTTTAGCGACTTAGAAACTACAATAGCCGATAGACAAGCGAATCAAGAAAATGAGAAGAGTTATGTGGCAGATTTGTTCCGAAAAGGAATAAATAAAATTGCACAAAAAGTAGGAGAGGAAGCTGTTGAAGTCGTAATTGAAGCTAAGGATGAAAACGATGATTTGTTCTTAAATGAAAGTACAGATTTGCTTTTTCATTATTTAATACTTCTTAAGGCAAAAGGTTTTGGTCTTCAAGATATTGAGCAAGTTTTAATAAACCGGAAAAAATAAAAAAAGCCCCATAATCAAATTATGGGGCTTTTTTTATTTAGATTTATTTTCCGCCACGTGCGGGATAATCTTCTTTTTCAACAAAATCTATAGCCTTAAGAACAGCATCTAATTCTGGTCTTGCAAACGGCATAGTTTGAATGGAAGAGAAATATAATGTTCCATCGGCTCGTATCAAGAACATACCGGGTTCAGAAAATACTTCTGGTTCTGGATCTTTTACCGAATGTGATATGTATAATCCCCATTCTCTCGCTTTATCTTCAGATAAACCGTATCCAATAGGTAAATCACCTGTTTCCCACTTTTCTGCAGAAAGTTTGGCTCTCTTTTCGGTGTCCATACTTACGGCAATTACATTCACGCCTCTAGATTTAAAATCTTCAGTTTTTGAAGCTAAATCCTGTAATTGCTTTTTACAAACAGGACAATGCAAACCTCTGTAAAATACAATTAATGTATATTTTTCTGGCTTTTGATTCTCAAGAATCCATTTAGTATCATTGATTAAATCTAATTGTAATTCTGGGACTTTATTTTTTGGTTTGATCATAATTTATATCTTTTCTTTAAAAGTACTCATAGCATTCTTGCTTGCAAGTCAAAGCTTTATTAAAACTGCGTTAAGTAATCTTAAAAGATTTTAAGTAGTCTATTACCCAAGAGGAATTTTTAAAAATTTCAGTGTATTTGATAAGCCAATTCAAAATAGATTAAAATAGAATATTTGTACAAGTACATTTTAATTTAATGCATATCTGGGATAAAATTGCCATAAAAGCTTCAATATCTTGTAATATAAAACTTACAATTATTGGTTATTACTAGTAAAATATGCCAATTGATAGAATCGGAAAAATCAGAATTGCTGGAAAAATGAATTAAATTAGATTCGAAAATGCTTCCAAAGTTCAATATATCAACACTTAAACCTGATTTATTGTATTTCATCGTATTTATTTAGATCTTTAGAAGGTAGTAATTACGTAGAGATGCATAAATTTTTAATAGTCCTGTATCTATTTTCAAGTGCTGCCTATTCTCAAATAGGCATAGGTACTGTTACTCCACATCCAGATGTGATTTTAGATGTTAATGGCGCCTTACGCGTGCGTAATTATTCAGAAGGTAAAGATAGTGCTGCAAAAGATTCATTAGTAGTTTTTGATGGTAGAGGCGTACTGCAAAGAATTTCAACTAAAAAATTATTATCAAATATTGATAAATCTTTGGTTAAGGCTAAACTTACCACCAATCAAAGTATTTCTGTAGCTTCATATATTACGATAGTATTTAATTCTAAGGATTTTGATTTAAAAAATGAGTTCAATACGGCTACTGGCGTATTCAGCGCAAAGGATTCTGGAATCTACAGAGTTTCTGCACAAATCAGAACAGCAGGATTAAGTGCTGGTGATTTAGGACTTGCGGTATATAAAAGTGATGCAGGAGGTAGTAATTTGATTAAAATTGCTGAAGAGCGTTTTCTCAATTTTTCTGTTTTAGGAATTAATGTTTCTCCACCTACACGTTCGGTTTCTACCTTAGTTGAACTTTCGGCAGGTGAAGAAATATCTTTTAAATTATATACACTTGTTGGTTTAAGCCTGGCAGGATCTTCATCAGGTTTTGACTCTTTCTGCGCTATAGAACAAGTTCATTAAGCTTTATTGAGTTCTAAGATCGTTAAGCCTAAACGTATTTTGTGGTAGTCCATTTTTTCTTCAAAATGCTCAAAATATGCTTTTAGTGTTTCCGGGTTATCCAAGGTTGCTTTTGCTTTTTCGATCTGAGATACTTCTTTTTGAGAAACATATTGAAAAAGATCTATTTGTTCACCATCTAGAGCCAGTTTGGCGATATGAGAATAAATAGTTGTGTCTTTAAGGTCTCTTTTCTCGGCAATTTCTTCGATTGATAAACCGTCTTTAATTAAGGAGTAGGTTACTTGATGTGTTGCGGTTTTGCTACCTTTTTTCTTTAATTTTTCAGATTGAAATTCTTGAATGGCTTGTATGAAATCATCACCGTACACCTCTAATTTACGCTTTCCCACTCCGCTTATTTCTAACAATTCCATTTCGCTCAGAGGTCGTACACGCTCCATTTCTTGAAGTGTTTTATCACTAAAAACTAGGTAAGCAGGAATTCCTTCTTTTTTTGCAATATCGGCGCGTAGCAAACGTAATTTTTCAAATAAAGCATTGGTTTTTTTAGATTTCTTTTTCTCAACCGTAACCGTTTCATGTTCTGGTAAATCTACTGGGATCGTTAAGCTTACCTTTTTTCCTTCAAATAAAACCGCCTTGCTTGATGCTGTAAGGTGTAAACTATTACGTAAGTGAAACGCTATTTCACAATACCCTTGATTAATTAATTGTAAAAAGTAATGCTGCCAATCTTTCCAAGATAGATCAGATCCAATCCCGTATGTACTAAGTTGGTCAAGTTCTTTGTCTAATATTGCTGCATTTTTAGCCCCTCTTAGAATATCAATTAGAATACCTATAGGCTGACTCTCTTTTGCGCGAGCAATAGTACTAAGAGCTTTCTGTGCGATTATAGTACCGTCAAAAAATTGAGGCGGATTTTTACAGACATCGCAATTGCCGCAATCTTCTTCTAAAAACTGACCAAAGTAACTGAGTAGTATTTTTCTTCGGCACGTAGTTGCTTCGGCATATTGTTTCATGCGATCCAACTTGGCATTTTGCACATCTTCGTTAGCCGCACCTTGAGTAAAGCGTTTCAGTTGTAGTACATCTGCATAACTATGGAATAATAATGCATTTGATTTTAAACCATCACGACCGGCCCTTCCAATTTCTTGATAATATCCCTCCAGATTTTTAGGCATATTATAATGTATTACCCATCTCACATTAGACTTATCTATTCCCATCCCAAAAGCTACTGTCGCACAAACCACCTGAGTTTTATCATAAATAAAATCTTCTTGTACACGGGTACGTTCTTCAAAGTCTAGACCCGCGTGATAGGAGGTAGATTTGATTCCAATCGCATTTAAGGCATCAGAAACACTTTCTGTAGTTTTTCTACTCAGGCAATAGATGATTCCGCTTGTGCCAGATCGCTTTTTTAAAAATTCTTTAATCTGGTCTAATCTTTTATCTGCAGCACGAACTTCTAATTCAATATTAGGTCGATCAAACGAACTTAAGAATTGTTGTGCATTTGAAATTGCAAGTTGGTCTGCAATATCTTTTCGCGTAGCTTTATCTGCCGTGGCAGTTAAAGCTATTACTGGAGTATTAGGCAGCGACTTTTTTAAGAAGCCTAATTGCTGGTAGGAAGGTCTAAAGTCGTGTCCCCAAGATGAGATACAATGCGCCTCATCTATAGCTATCATACTTATATACGTCTCACTCAGTAAGGGAGTAAGGCCAGATAAACTTTCTGGGGCAACATAGAGTAATTTAAGTTTTCCCTCTGCAGCTCTAGCGATGATATCTTGTTGTTCCTGAGTTGTTTGACTACTATTGTAGAAATCTGCCTCAATTCCGTTTGCTTTAAGACCATCTACCTGATCTTTCATCAAAGCGATTAATGGGGAAATTACAAGTGTAAATCCCTTAAATAACAATGCCGGTAATTGAAAGCAAATAGATTTACCACCACCGGTAGGCATAATCACGATTGCATCATTACCTTCAAGGACTGTCTTAATTATGGCGCCTTGTTGATTTCTAAAACTATCATAACCAAAATAGGTTTTGAGCGTGGTTAAAAGGGTGGCATTATCTATCTCAGGATGCATAAAATAATTTTGTGCAAAAAAACGGAATTTTGAAGCCAATTACACCCCTTTTGAGATTTAAATCATAGTGTCGTGAGAGTAGAAATGCTAAGATACTGAAAGTATTGAGAGTAAGGTTTTATACTGAAAATGTACTGATTAAATGTAATAAAAGACATTGACAGTTGCAGGATTTCTTAAGAAAGATCAATTAGTAGTATTTATAAATTTAGAATTAGAATAAATGTATCTAACGGTTTTACTGAATAAAATTAAATGCTGTTAAATTGAATAAAAACCTACACGTTTAAAAACGTACCTTTGCATCAAATTTACTTCACATGCAGTCATTTGACGATTTTAAAATAAACAAACAACTTCGATACGCAATAGAAGATCTAGGCTTTACCCATCCTACGCCTATTCAACAAGAGGCATTTTCTGTGGTACGTTCTGGCCGCGATGTTGTAGGAATTGCACAAACCGGTACCGGTAAAACTTTTGCTTATACCTTACCTATACTTGAAGGTTTAAAATTTTCAAAACAAGTAAATCCACGTGTTTTAATAATGGTTCCTACTCGAGAGCTGGTTATACAAGTTGTGGATCAAATAAAAAGTTACGGTAAGTATAGCTCCATACGTGTGCTTGGTATTTATGGTGGTGCAAATATAAATGTTCAAAGACAAGAGGTTGCCCAGGGATGTGATATCCTCGTTGCTACTCCAGGACGTTTATACGACCTCGCTGTAAGTCGTAATCTTGAATTAAAATCTGTCAAGCAACTTATTATTGATGAAGTAGATGTAATGCTTGACTTAGGCTTTAGATATCAACTTGTAAATATTTTTGATTTAATGCCACCGCGCAGGCAAAATATTATGTTTTCTGCGACAATGACTGATGAAGTTGATGAATTGATGGACACCTTTTTTACGGCTCCAGAACGTATTCAAGTCGCTTTAAGTGGTACGCCTCTAGAATCAATTGAACAATCGTACTACGAGTTACCTAATTTTTATACTAAAGCCAACTTACTTATTAAGCTATTAAAAGATAAGCAGGAGTATACGAAGAACTTGGTGTTTGTTTCAAATAAAAAACACGCTGATCGTTTATACACGGTTCTTGAAGAAGTTTATGGTAACGAGGTAGGAGTGATACACGCTAATAAAACTCAGAATTACCGTATTAATGCTATAGGTCAATTTGATGCTGGTAGCTACCGTATTTTAGTAACAACTGATGTTATGGCTCGCGGACTCGATCTCGATCAAGTTACGCACGTTTTTAATATGGATGTTCCTCGTTTTCCTGAAAACTATATGCATCGTATAGGACGTACAGGTAGAGCCGGTACTACAGGTAAAAGTATTTTAATGGGAACTCCTGACGAACTTGAAAAAAGACAGGAGATCGAAGCATTAATGGAAAAGTCCATTAGTCAAAAGGAACTGCCGGAAGATCTTGAAATTTCTACACGATTATTACCTGAAGAGGAACCAGAATATGTAGAAATAAATAATCCGAATAAGCGTAATGAGTCTAAAGGAGCTAGTTTCCACGAAAAAAGTGAGAAAAATCAAAAAGTGAACTTAGGAGGTAGTTACCGCAGAGAAATAGCTAAAAAATATAAAAAACCTAAAACCCGCGGGGATAAAAACTACAACCGCCGTAACAAAAAATAAATTTCGGTTTTTAAGATTTTAAATTGATAAAAAATAAGCTCTTGGATTTCCAAGGGCTTATTTTTTTATAATTAAATTCCGAATGTTATGTCCCAGAACCCGAATACAATAATGGCATTAACAAGCATAAATATAAATGCAGGAGATGATTTTATAAAACCATCTTTAATATAAAGTCTGGTTATAAATCCCATAAACATAAGAAGTGATAAACCACCTGCACTAAATATAACTAAGGTAGTATTTAGAAAAAGACCGATAAGTAAGCCCGCGCCACCCATTATCTGCAAATAACCAACGAGTATGCGCCATTTAGAAAGATTAAAACGATCAAATTCGTTTATCATTTGCTGTGTAGTCAGGCAACTCATACCATATAGAATAAAGCTTAATCCGGTAATAAGCGCTAAACCTTGATAGACCATCAGCACTAGTTAATAAGTTTAAGATGTACCGCTGCAACAAATAAACTTAAAACTAATAACAGCAAGGATGGGATATATTTATGAAAAGGATTTTTAACTTTTATATGCGCAAGTTGAGCACAAATCATTAAAAAAGCCATTATAAGTGCAGGAACTGCAACTAGCTTATCATACCATATACCTGCAACTAGTAATGTAGAAAGCACAATTTTAGTAGCACCTACACAGTTTCGCGTTAGATCTGATAAACCATACTCTTTAAATTCATTTACAATATTTTCCCATCTAAAAACCCAGACAATTACTATAGATAAGGCAATTATAAGTTGTGCAATTGTAGCTATTAATTCCATATACATTTTTTGATGAAATTATAGATATGTTAGCTACAAATCGGTTTATGTGAATTAATCTTTAGTTAAAAGACTTTCAAAAAATATGAACACATTATTTTGATACCAATTTTGATAATGAAATCGGAATATGATTGTTAAATTGGTCTCTTATAAAAGACGGTATTTTATAAAGTATACCGGTTGAGAATATTTATGAAACGCAAAGACGAGGTTAATTTATATATAGTAGGTGCTGGAGTTAGTGGTTTAATTGCTGCACAAATTTTAGAAAGTAAAGGATATAGTCCTACTATTATCGAAGCCACAGATCGGGTAGGAGGAAGAATTAAAACAGATCTAGTTGAAGGTTACCAATTAGATCATGGTTTTCAAGTAATGCTTGAGGCGTATCCCAAATCGCAAGAATATTTAGATTATGAATCTCTGGAATTGCAACCTCTTTTACCGGGAGCGATACTATTTAAAGACGGAAGCACTCAAACTCTGGGCGATCCATTGCGTACATTAAGTCTTGCTATACCTACCGTACTAGCTTCTGCAGGAAGTATTAGAGATAAAATTAAAATTCTAAAACTTAACAATGCGCTATCAGATAAAAGTCTTGAAGCTATTTTTAATTCTGAAGAGCTTACAACCTTAAAGTATCTGAAGAACTATGGTTTTTCAGATCGTATTATAAATTCTTTTTTCAAACCTTTCTTTAGCGGTATTTTCTTAGAGGGAGAGCTACAAACATCAAGCAGAATGTTTGAGTTCATTTATAAGATGTTTGGTGAAGGATTAGCTGTTATTCCCAAAGCGGGAATAGGCGCTATTGCAGATCAATTAAAAGGTAAATTAAAGAAGACAAAATTTTTATTTAATACAAGAGTTCAGCAAATTACAAGTGAGAAAATTATTCTTGAAGATAATATGGAATTAATTTCTGACAGTACACTAATTGCAACTGAAGCGAGTACTTTAGTAAGTAACCTAAAAAATCAAGGCGTAGACTGGAAATCAGTTGATAATCTTTACTTTGAGGTAGATTCACTGCGCATTGATAAGCCTATAATAGGTTTGTTTCATAAAAAATCAAGTTTGATAAATAATATTTTTTATCCCAGTATTCTGGAGACAGAATCTTCTGGTAAAAAACATATATTATCGGTATCAATTGTTCGAGAACATAATTTTTCAGAAAGTGAACTTATCGAAGCCATAAAACTAGAACTTAAGGAACAAGCTAATATTTTGAACTGTAGGTTTCTCAAACGATATCATATTGCTAAGGCACTACCTAAACTTGAAAATGTACGCTACAGTATTCCTCCCACCGAAACTCAACTTATGACAGGCATATTTCTTGCAGGTGATCAGCAACTCAACGGTTCGCTTAATGCAGCAATTTTAAGTGGTGAACAGGCAGCTCTAGGATTATTACAAGTACTTGAAGGTGGTTTGATTAAATAATGAATTTAAATAGCACCATCCCAATCTAAAACATCACCGGGTTGCATAGTACTTAAATTTAAATTCCCCACCCGTACACGAACTAATCGTAAGGTAGGACAGTTTATTGCAGAGGTCATTTTACGCACTTGTCTAAACTTTCCTTCTTTAATAATTATACTCAGCCACGTAGTAGGACCGTGGCGCGCGTCGCGTATTTTTTTGCCACGTTCTGGAAAGTTAGGCAGTTGCTCTATACGCTTTACAGTACAGGGTTTTGTTATATACTTTTTACCGTCAAATCCTATTTTAATACCAGCTCGCAATTGATCGAGTTCATATTCATTAGGATCGCCATCAACAAGAGCATAATATTCTTTCTCAATACCACTTCGATTTATGAGATCACTCAATTTACCATCTGTAGTCATAAGTAGTAGACCTTCAGACTTTTCATCTAGCCTGCCGATAGGCATACTACCAGAAGGCCAATCATATAATTCTGCCAGAAATTTTTTCTTACGTGTTTGATGTAAATCATTAGATCCTAACTGACTAATCACCCCATAGGGTTTAAAAAGAAGGTAATGCTTAGGTTGACTCAATGCTCAAATATTTGGTATCACAAAAATAAGATAAATGCGCACATCTGGTAGCTGCTTCAGGTTTAACAAGATCTCATGCTGTCGTTTGAGGTAATGATTTATTTTTGATTTTTATATTCAATTGCCAAATCCTATATGTCTTTAAAAAAGAAACGGAAAAATCAAGCAAAAATCTTAAGAAATTTTAGAGCACTTCACCGCTCTATGGGTGCATTATTATTTGTGTTCTTCTTTGTGATTTCAATCTCAGGTCTACTTTTAGGTATTAAAAAAAATAGCGGTTCTTTAATGCTTCCGAAGACACAAACGGGAACAACTTCAGAGTTAAAAAACTGGCTGCCCTTGTCTATTTTAAAAGAAAAAGCCATACGTGTTTTAGAAGATTCTGTTTCGTCAGAGTTATCCACAGAATTAGATAGAATAGATGTGCGTGATGAAAAAGGCATCGTCAAATTCATTTTTGCAAAACATTATTATGGGATTCAATTAGATGGGGCAACGGGAGCAGTTTTGAGTATTGGTAAGCGAAGATCTGATGTAGTAGAAAACATACACGACGGCTCAATTATAGACAATTATTTGGGAACTAATGGATATGTGAAACTTATATATACCATTGTAATGAGTGTCGCATTACTTGTATTTACCATAACCGGTTTCTGGTTGTGGTATGGCCCAAAATATATGCGTAAAACCAGTAGATAATAATTTTTGAGTGTAAAATATGTTTAAACAATTTGGCGGTAAAATTACTCCAGAATTAGTCAAACGCTATCAGAAATCACCAAATTGGAGAGATGGTAAATTCCATAATTTGGAAGAAACATCTATGGATGTGCGTCTTTCAGAAATGCCCGGATTGTTATATAAATTATTCTTCGGAAAAGGATCGGGTTTTACTCCAGATAAAAATTTAGCCATTGAAGAATTTAATACGGAAGCATTTTTAGCTCCCTCTAATTCTATAAAATATATTTGGTATGGACACGGTGTATATCTCTTACGAATAAATAACAAAACGCTTCTCATCGACCCTATGTTGGGACCCGATTCTGCTCCTATATCTCCAGCAACAACTCCGCGTTTTTCAAAGAATACATTAGCCTTAATTGATGATTTTCCTCCTATAGATTTAATGCTTTTAACTCACGATCATTATGACCACCTTGATTACGCGAGTATGAAAAAATTAATTCCTAAAATAAAGAACTTTTATGTGGCTTTGGGATGTGGAAGACATTTAGAATCTTGGGGAGTAAATGCTAGAAATATTCAAGAGTTTGACTGGTGGGATTCTGCAATTTTTGAAGGTATTAAAGTAACGTTTACTCCAAGTCGTCATTTCTCTGGTCGTGGTTTATTAGACCGTGCAAAATCGCTTTGGGGTGGCTGGGTATTTGATACCTCTACCGAAAAATTATATCATTCTGGTGATGGTGGTTATGGCAAACATTTTAAAGAAATAGGTGAAAAGCTGGGGCCGTTTGATCTTGGTTTTATGGAGTGTGGTCAATATGGTGAAAAATGGCATCAAATACATATGTTTCCAGAGGAAAGTATCCAGGCTGCGCTAGATGCAAAGGTAAATTTAGCAACTCCTTATCATTGGGCTGGGTTTAAACTTGCATTGCATAGCTGGACAGAACCGGCAACAGATTTTGTGCATCAAGCTAAATTAAAATCTGTAAAATACACACTTCCAAAGTTGGGTGAATTGATGTCACTTAACAATGTAAAGACAAAGGAGTGGTGGACAAATCAATAGAGGGGATTAAAAGAATCTCAGTAAATCAAGCAATGAGTCCTGTGATTAATAAGCTGTTTATTATTAAAAGATTAAGTCTTTAGCAATAATTGTAGTTTGTATGATTTACAACCATTAAATAGCTTAGCTTTGCGCCTTCAAAAAAAAAGACGCTATGAAACGTATCACTGCTTACCGTAAGTTATTTAACACAGATAAAACTTCTGATCTTAAGCAACTTAAAACTGCATATAGAAATCTTGTTAAAGAATGGCATCCAGATAAATTTCAGGATGGAGATGCTTTAAAAGAAGAAGCAGAACTTAAAAGCAGGGAGATTATTGATGGTTACCACTTTCTTGTGAGTATCGCTCCAGAAACGGTAGCAGCTAACTTAGAAACATATACAGCTACAATTAATACTGAAGGTATTGCAGACTATCAACATAAAGGACTTTTATTAGAAATTACATTTACAGATGGTAGCACGTTTGAATACTTTGGTGTTCCGCGTAATGTATTTTTAAAATTCCATAATGCAGGTAATCAAGTTCGTTTTGCAAAGCGAAATATTTACACTAGCTACACCTATCGCAAATCTAAGCGAGAATTACAAGAAGCATAATTTAAAACTATCACTTATAGGTGACTAAGAAAGCTATATATGCTGTAATACTGGCAGCCTGCATTGCAGGATTTAATGGTGTTCTCATAAAAGCTATGCCTAGTCTTACAACGGGTACCATCGGCTGGTTTAGAGTAGGTGTACCCGTTCTCTTTTTATTACCGTCCCTACTTTATAATAGAGAGATTAGGATTAAAGGGAATAGGAAGATGCTCCTACTAGCAACCGTAATTAATGCAATTAGATTGTATTTTTATCTAGTTGCTTTTATGTATACTTCTATAGGTAATGCTGTAGTTTTATTTTACGTGTATCCTTTATTTGTAACACTCATAGAAACTCTAGTTTATAAATCTCCCATTAGTAAAATTCAAGTTTATCTAATGATATTGGCATTTATAGGTATTGGTATTACCTACTTAAATAAACCATTTTCTTTTGAATCAAATGATTTTATAGGTATGTTGGCGTCATTATTATCTGCTGTAGGTTACGCTTCTTTTGTTTGTATTTTTAAGAGACAAACTACTAGTTATAATAAAAAGCAATTACTATTTTTTCAGAATATAGGGGGAGCGGTATTATTTGCACCCTTTCTTTTTGCGATGGATAATGTAGCCATACCAGAGCTTGGTATTGCAGTATTTTACGCTGCTCTAATTGGTCTAGGAGTTTTTAGCTTATTCTTTTTCGGCTTAAAGTATTTAAACCCTACGACTGCTACTTCTCTAATGTATCTTGAAGTAATAAGTGCGGTTTTGCTAAGTTATTTTGTTTTAGGAGAGCAGCTTACCTGGAATACTTATTTGGGAGGTAGTTTTATACTGATGAGTAGCTTTTTTATCTCTCGTCTTAACCGAAAGCTTTCTTAGCAATATTATTTAAGTGTTAATCTTAACCTAGGTTAGGTACTTCCGTTAAAGTTACTTTAAATAGGTTCTTCCCTTTTTTTATTAGTACATAATTGACGTTATTTTACTAAATAAAATAAAAATATGAGCCAGGTAAAAGCATACGGAGCAGCAGATGCTCAAGCAGAATTAAAACAATTAACAATTGAGCGCAGAGAAGTAAAACCGCGCGACGTAAAAATTAAAATTACATATTGCGGTGTATGTCATAGTGATATTCATACGGTGCGTAACGATTGGGGTGGATCTCAATATCCTGTAGTTCCTGGTCACGAGATTATAGGTAAAGTTCTTGAAGTAGGAAATGAAGTAACGAACTTTAAAGTAGGAGACACGGTAGGTGTAGGTTGTATGGTAGATTCTTGTCGGGAATGTGAACCATGTAAAAGTGACCTGGAGCAGTTTTGCGATAAGGGTATGGTAGGAACTTACAACGGAAAAGACAAGCACCTGGGTGGTCATACTTTTGGTGGATATTCTGAAGAAATTATTGTAGACAACTATTATGTTCTTAATGTTCCTGAAAATCTAGATGAAAAAGCGGTAGCTCCCTTACTATGTGCAGGTATTACAACATTTTCACCTCTTAATCACTGGAAGATAAAGAAAGGGGATAAAGTAGGAGTAATAGGTTTAGGTGGCTTAGGTCATATGGGTATTAAGTTTGCTCACGCTATGGGAGCACACGTAGTTATGATTACAACTAGTCCAGAAAAAGGAAAAGATGCTAAACGTCTTGGAGCAGATGAAGTTCTGGTTTCTAAGGATGCTGAAGCAATGAAAAAACATAACGGTAGTTTTGATTTCTTACTAAATACTGTTCCAGTAGGACATGATACTAATCCATATTTGAATTTATTGAAAATCGATGCGACTATGTGTATGGTAGGAGCGGTAGAACCCTTGGAGCCTATGCACGGTGGTAATCTTATCATGGGGCGCAAGCGAATTGCCGGTTCATTAATTGGCGGAATTAAAGAAACTCAAGAAATGCTAGATTTCTGTGGAGAAAATAATATCGTTAGTGATATTGAAATGATCGATATGAATACGATCAATGATGCTTATGAGCGCGTTATTAATGGTGACGTTAAATATCGTTTTGTTATAGACATGGAATCTTTACGAAAAGAATAATTCTCATAAAATATCTAAAAAAAAGAGTCCAACTTATTGTTGGACTCTTTTTTTTTTAATCAATCTTTTAAATTAACTATCCAGAATTGTCTTAATACCACGAAGTGCTACCAGCGATCTGTTGGATTTCATTTTGAGTTCGTTAATAAGTTCTAGTAAGGCTTTCTCAAGTAGAAAAGTTTCCAAAACAACTCTGTAATCATTTTCATTTTGAGGGATTAGCGAGGTATTTTTTATAGTGTTTATATACCCATTGAGATAAAATCGAGTTGCATAATAATACCAGGCATCTGCCCATTTTTCCTGATCTTCATCATCAAATTCTTCTCTAAAATTTTTCTTCAATAAAGGTTCATAAGCTGCATAATGAAAAGAACGAATCATCGAGGCAATATCACGTAAGCCCGACCTTAAAATACGGCGCTCACTAAATGCTTTAGAAGGATCACCTTCAAAATTTATAAATATAAAATCCTTTCCGGTCCACAGTAAATTTTTCAATTGGAAATCTCCGTGTGTACGTATTTTTAAAGTATCTATTTTGTGTTTAAATACACGTTTGAAGCAATGCAAAATTTCGTCTTTCCGCTTTAAAATCTGACTCGCCTCTTCACCGATGTGATCGGGTAGTGCTGGTAATTCTTTTTTAAGTGTCGTAAAAGCTTCGCGTGTTAAACTCTGCAAGGAGGAATATAATGAGCGCTGATAATGTAATGAAAAAGGTTCTTGCTCTAACCCAGAAAATCCTTTGAGATTAGATAGAGCTATATGCATTTCTGCACTGCGCTTTCCTAATAGACTCAAGCGCTCTGGAATAATATTTTCAATTAGCTCTTGCTCACGATTGGTTAAATTCTCAAACAATAGCGGTACCGTACGCAGAGCAGCGTGTAATTGAAATTGATGTGGGTGTTCTTGTGTTTCAACACGTTCAATGTAGCGCTCTGCTTCATCAGTGGTATTTTCCCAACCGGTGCCAGCATTAATTACCACATCCTGCATCATCCCTAATACAACATTATTTTTATTCTGAGTTGCATACATGATACTTCCCATGTAATCTGGTGTATTTTTAAACTCAACCGTTTCGGTAAGATATTGTGAGATTTCTGCATCTGGGTTTATCGTACTATCTAACCTGCGGTATAGTTTTAGAAAATAACGATGCTCATAAATTATTGAAGTATTACTTTGTTTAGTCTCTAACAAGCGTGAATTAACGTGTTTTAATTCAGCATCTGGAGAAACTGTTCCTTTTTTAAAGTTTAGGCTTTCCTTACTAAGACGTAACGATTTGTTTTCTTGAAGTGCATTAAATAAGAAGGTTCTAAAAGGTTCTACATAAACAGCATCTACCAGTAGGCCTTCCTGCTTTTCTAACTTCAGCTTTGCTATAATTCCTGTATTCGGAATATTTTCAACCAGGTGTTCCTTTGAATTCTCTACGAAACAAACCGGTAATTGATAAATTTCTGGAAGCCCCTCATTAAAGATAACCTCGATAATAAGATTTTTTATCGGCAACTCTGGTAAGGAAAGATCTAGTTTATTAGTTATAGACATTCTCTGAACAATGCGATCTTGAGCTCCAAACCAGTATTTATCATTAAAATAAAGTGGCAGTACTTTTTCTTCGAGATATTTGCTGTTCTTCGTATTGAATAAATTTTCCCAGCTTTTAATAGTTAGTTCTTTAACCGGGTTCTCTTGCTCAAAAATGTCTGGAGCTGTAAGTGAAAACCAATAATAACCGTGCGGAGCTAATGTAAATAAATAGGGCTGATTTGTGATTTTAGGAAATTTATTTCGGCTGAAGACTTCAACCGGGGTGTAGTCTTTAAATTCGTCTAATTCAAGTTCAACAGCTTGTGAAAAACGAGAGAGGTTTGCTAATACAAGTATAGTTTCCCCTTGATACGATCTGGTAAACGTTAGAATTTTAGCGTTTGAAGGAGAAAGGAAATGAATATCCCCACGGCCAAATGCTTTATAATTTTTACGCATATTTAATATACGCTTCATCCACCATAGAAGCGATGAAGGATTCATTTGCTGGGCTTCGACATTTACAGATTCTGCACGATATTGCGGATCAATTATAGTAGGCAAGTATAATCTTTGAGGATTAGCCATAGAAAAACCCGCATTACGATCTGCTGTCCATTGCATCGGTGTACGCACACCATCGCGATCCCCTAGATAAAAATTATCTCCCATACCTATCTCATCTCCATAATAAAGAACTGGTGTACCAGGTAATGAGAAAAGAAGAACATTCATAAGTTCGATCTTACTTCTGTTATTATCCAGTAATGGCGCCAGACGTCTGCGAATTCCGACATTTATCTTGGCTTTGGGATCTTGAGAGTATACTTTATACATATAATCCCGCTCCTCATCAGTAACCATCTCTAAGGTTAATTCATCGTGATTCCGCAAGAAAATTGCCCATTGGCAAGCTTCGGGAATATCTGGAGTTTGATCTATAATATCTATAATAGGATACCGGTCTTCCATCTTTACAGCCATAAACATACGAGGCATAATAGGGAAGTGATAATTCATATGGCACTCATCACCATCGCCAAAATAGGCTGCAGAATCTTCTGGCCACATATTTGCTTCGGCGAGTAAGAGTTTATTATCATATTTGGCATCTATACGTGCTCTAAGTTTTTTAAGGAATACGTGAGTTTCAGGTAGATTTTCACAATTTGTACCATCACGTTCAAATAAATAGGGTACGGCATCAAGTCTAAAACCATCTACACCAAGCTCACACCAGAAATCCATAATATTAAAGACCTCTTCCTGTACTTCGGGATTATCAAAATTAAGATCTGGTTGATGTGAAAAAAATCGATGCCAGTAATAGGCATTAGCCTCTGCATCCCAGGTCCAATTTGAAGGTTCTGTATCTGTAAAAATGATACGAGCATCTTCATATTTCTCAACTGTATCACTCCACACATAATAATCTCTGTATTTAGAACCTATTTCAGCTTTTCTTGAACGTTTAAACCATTCATGCTGATCTGAAGTGTGATTTATAACAAGCTCAGTAATTACTTGTAAACCCCGGTTGTGTGCCTCTTCAATAAATCTCTTGAAGTCTTCAATTTCTCCATAGGACTTATTAATAGTATAATAATCTGCAATATCATAACCATCATCGCGTAATGGAGAAGGATAAAAGGGGAGGAGCCAGATTGCCGTAACTCCCAAGTCTTCTAGATAATCTAGCTTTTGTAATAAGCCTTCAAAATCTCCAATGCCATCACCATTACTGTCAAAAAAAGCTTTGATATGTAATTCATAAATGATGGCATCTTTATACCAGTTTTTTTGATCGTCTTCCGTGAGTATGTTGGCCATATGCTTTTCTAGATTGAAGATTAATATGTGTGAGCTATAAAAGTAAAGAAGCCATTAAAAACAACCCGTTAAATAATATTTAAAGGTCAAATAAATTAAGAGCTCTCACTTAGGTTAGTGTAGTATTAAATGTCTTTTGAATTTTAAAAAACAGATAAATAGAATTTAATGCATAGTATACATAAATTAGTCTATATTTGTATCGTTAAATTATTTAAATGACAACGTAACAACTGCAAATAAATCTTTTAATAGCAATAGTGCAGTACACATTTTATAAGTAAAAAGCTCTCGAGGCAAGTTTCAATTTAAATACGGGTGAAGTCTTCTTCACTTATGAGATTCAAATACTACTTCTTCCATAGTTCTAAAACATCAGAACCTTTTAAAATCCCTGTAATTTAAAAATTAAAACCAGAAAGCATATATAGGTTTTAGTTGTAATTTTAAAGTATGAATGCAATACAACGATTTGTAAATAAATTAATTAATAATAGAGTAAACGTAATGAAAGAAGGAACAGTAAAATTTTTTAATAACGCTAAAGGTTTTGGATTTATTAAACCTGAAGGATCTGACGAGGATGTTTTTGTACACGCAAGTGGTCTTATTGACGAAGTACGCGAAAACGACCGCGTAGAATTTGAAACCGAAAGAGGTAAAAAAGGAATCAACGCGATTAATGTACGTGTGATTGACTAATCATATAGACAGTTAAAAAAGCTAAAAAGCCTTCTTTATGAGGGCTTTTTTTATGTCTTAAAATTCAAGTTTGCCCATTAATTTCAATTAATTTTGAAGATTATTAGTACCTATTACAAGAATGTTAGAACAAGAATCAGAATTTACCAATTCGTTTAGCGAAGAGGATATTGCTAATTGCATTGCGGTATTAGAACACCTTAATACCAATACTAACCTTATTTTTGAGCTACCCAAAGAGCAGCGCATAGCGCTATTAAAATCTTCAGGAAAATTATCCCGACCAAATAGAGATGAATTTTCACGAAGAAAGAAAGATGCTAAGAAAGCTCAAAAACGAAAACAAGCAGCTAGAGACAAAGCTGCACGTAAAGAAACCGGAATACGCAGTGCCCGGGAGGCATCAATATTTACGGCACCAAAACTTCTTGCAGCAGCAGACCTAAGTGCAATTGAAACTCAAGAATTACAAACGCCACGTAACTGTTATGTTTGTAAAACTGAATTTACAAAGCTTCATCACTTTTACGACACCATGTGTACCGAGTGTGGTGATTTTAATTACGCAAAACGTTTTCAAAATGCAGATTTAACTGGGCAGGTTGCTATAATCACCGGTTCGCGTTTAAAAATAGGTTATCATATAACTTTAATGTTATTGCGGGCGGGAGCAACGGTGGTGGCTACAACACGTTTTCCGGTAGATTCTGCAATACGATTTTCTAAGGAAGATGATTACCATAAATGGGCAGATCGTCTTAAAATTCACGGTCTTGATCTTAGACATATTCCTAGTGTTGAAATATTCTGTAACTATATTGAACAACGCTATGAGCGTCTGGATATATTGATAAATAACGCAGCCCAAACGGTGCGAAGACCTTCCGGATTTTACCAGCATTTAATGGCAAATGAGGAAAAACCATTTAGCGAATTACCAAAATACGTGAGTCAGACACTTCAGGATCATATTGAATGTTTAGACGAACTGAAATCATTAGGTACAACTGCTAGTGCAAATCGCAATATGCCGGTTACCTGGCACGGACCCGAACCTGGAATTGGAATACGTGCTTCAGCGAAATTATCGCAAATCCCGTATAGTTTTGACAATTCATTACAGGCTTCAGAAGTATTTCCGGAGGGTAAACTGGATGCTGACTTGCAACAAGTAGATTTGCGTAAAACCAATAGCTGGCGACTTAAACTAGGTGAAATTGAAACTACAGAAATGATCGAGGTTCAGCTCGTAAATTCTGTAGCACCATTTGTATTATGTAACCGTCTTTCAGAAATAATGAAGAAAGATCATACAGGTAAAAAACATATCATAAATGTTTCAGCTATGGAAGGTAAATTCCATAGATTCTTTAAAGAGGATAGGCATCCACATACTAATATGGCTAAAGCTGCGCTAAATATGTTAACACATACAGCGGCTGGAAGTCTTGCAAAAGAAGGTATTTATATAAATGCTGTAGATACGGGTTGGGTAACCGATGAAGATCCTGCCGAACTAGCAAAACGAAAAATTGAAGAGCACGATTTTCAACCACCCTTAGATATAGTGGATGGTGCAGCACGCGTAATTGATCCGTTATTTGATGGCATTAATACAGGGAAACACTGGAGCGGCAAATTTTTAAAAGATTATTTCCCTATAGATTGGTAATTATGGAACAACCAAACAATCCTTTACACGGTATTACTTTAAAAGTTATTCTTGAGCGCCTGGTTGCACATTATGGCTGGGAGGAACTAGCAAATCGTATAAAAATCAACAGCTTTAAATCTAATCCATCGATCAACTCAAGTTTAAAATTTTTGAGAAAAACGGACTGGGCGAGAGAAAAGGTAGAAAATCTATATTTACGCACAAAGAATATTAGTGACAATTAATTAGATATCTATTTTTATATTCTTAGCTAGTCAGTCTAGTATAGTTTAGTGAAAAATAGCGTGACGCCTCCGTCAAGCTATTTTTTTTTATTTATTTTCAGATTCGTTTTTAGGTTTACAAAGAGATGGAATATTATAAGTATCTTCGGAAGCTTTTAATGGGAGAATTCCTCTTGATGGTGAAATTTGATTACAAATTTATCTAAAACTATTACGATGAACTTTTCTATAGAACAGATTACAACCTTACTTGATGCAAAACAAATAGGGAAAACCAGTGTACAATTTACTGGTCTTAACCATTTAGAGAAAGCTACAGAAAAACAAGTTAGCTTTATAGGTACTTCAAAGCATGCAAAATTATATAACTCATCTAATGCAGGAGCAATTGTAATAAGTGAAAATCTACAACATCTAGTTTCCGGAGATAAACCACTGCTCGTGGTATCTAATGCAGATTTAGCGATGGCAAAACTCCTTGCACTTTTTGAACCTGAAGCACCTTATATTGAGGCAGACATTCATCCACTTGCTACCGTACATCATTCTGCTCAAATAGGAAAGGATGTTTCAATAGGAGCGGGATGTTACATTGGAGCAAATGTTATTATTGAAGACGAAGTAGTTATTTATCCTAATGTTACTATCCTTGACGATTCAAAAATAGGTCTGAAAACAGTTATATGGCCGGGAACGGTCATTAGAGAGCGCTCTCAAATAGGTTCATATTGCATTTTTCATAATAATGTAAGTATTGGTGCTGATGGTTTTGGTTATCGACCTAGTGAAGATGGTCGCGGTTTAATTAAAATTATTCATATTGGAAATGTTGTAATTGGTAATGCTGTTGAAATAGGAGCCAATTCTTGTGTAGATCGAGCTAAATTTGATTCAACAATAATAGGTGACGGATGCAAAATCGATAACCTCGTACAAATAGGTCACAATTGTATTTTAGGAAGATGTTGTATAATGGCAGGTCATAGTGGCTTAGCTGGTTCGGTAACTTTAGGTGACGGTGTTATCATAGGCGGTAGCGCTTCTATTAAAGATCACACAACTATACATGCTGGTGCAGTTATAGCTGCAGGCTCTGGAGTAATGGGTGATGTAGCTGCAGGTAAAACGATGCTTGGATACCCTGCAACAGAATCAAGAGATAAACTTAGAGAGTGGGCTGCTGTACGTAAACTAGGAAAAAATTAAAGTTGAAAGCGATAAAGTAATTCTAACTTAAATAATGCGCCTTTAGCTAAAGGCGTATTTAATTGATCGCGATTATCGCCTAGATAAAACAGACTTAAACCCAGGTCAACTTTATCACTTTCTTCAAAAACTTTATAGGTGCGTGTTATTGAATAACCCGCTTTAGCTTTTAAGAATAATCCTTTATAAAGCGGATAACGCACATACGCGAAAAATTCAGTTGTATTTTTTGCGAAATATTCTTTATTGGTTCCAAAATATGGATCAGCTAGTGCATAACTTGATGTAAGTCCGTTTACATCCCCGCCAATATTAATTTCATCGGTGATCATGTAATTTAGATCTCCATTTATAGTAGTAATATATGCTTCAAATCGCTCATTTGCACTGGTATAGTAAAATCCCGCATAAGGAACTAAAAACAATCCAAATTTTTCAGAATTAGCATACATTCCAATTTTCCAGCTAAAATTCTCATTCTTTTTTAGGGTTGCTAATGCCAATCCCCCTAATTGAAAAGCATCTGTGGTAATAAAATCAAGATCTGATGCGATTTTTGGAATAATCAAATATGTTATTGCCAGACGATCTGAATACTTGTGATTTATACCCAAAGCTATACTTAATGAAGCCAAAGTCGTTTTGTCAATGAATGTTGGATCGAGTCTCAAATTATTTGACTCCAGTATCAAACTGGAAATCAACGTGTTTTTATCATCGAGAATTTTAGGAAATGTTATTTGAAATTCTAATTCATTGACGCTGGTTTTCTGATTGGAATTCTCAAAATCTGCGTTTGATGTAGTAGAGTAGGAGAGATTTGCAAGATCAATATAATTTTGCGCGTGTGTGATGGAAGACAGTAGGAGCGCCAGCAAGAATATTTTAAAATTCATCAAACGAATATAACTTATTTAAGAATAGGTTTTTGATGTTTTTTTTTAAGCCCTCAATAAACCAGAAGGCATAAAAAAAGCGCAATCAATTAAGATTACGCTTAGCAATTAAATCTTTTAAAAACTATCCAGAAATTTTTTCAGATTCATTTTTAACGTTATTCTTTAATTTAGCATAGTTGTCAGCCACTGTATCTTCAACCTCAGTATAGGTGTCTTTAAGTCTTGCTTCAGCATCGTGATACGACTCTTTAAGTTTTGCACCAGCCTCGTTCAATTTGCTTTTGATCTTTTCTTTCTCTTCAGGAGTAGAGTTTTTGTATTTATACCATGCGAATAGACCACCGGCTAATCCTAAAAGTGCTACTAATCCAGTTTTCTTGTTAGATGATTTCATATTGTAAAAAATTTAGTTGTTCAAATTTATAAGTACAAAGTACATTCCATTATTCTGATTGTCAGTAGACTTTAATATAAGTTTAATACAATAGCTAAAACTGTCTTATTTCCATTCAATGTTATTTTAGAAATTAGTATAACGTGAAGTTGTATTTTGGAAGTAGTAATTTCAAGTTTATAGAAGGTTGAAAATGAAATAGTTTATAATTTACTTTTTTTTGATTTATACTTGTTATTATTTAATAGGCAATCTCTAATGACAAAATTATCACAACTGTTTAGATTCTTGATAGTGTGCGCACTAGTAACGCTCTTCTCTTGCTCAAAAAATGATGAACTTTCTACTGAAGAATCTTTTTATGATGATGCGGTAACTGATGCCTCCGCAGAGTTATTAGTTGGAACTTGGGCATTTTACAGTGGTACTTATACGGGCCAAAATGTACAATTACCAGTAAATTATTTAGAATGTGGAAGGGATTATTTTCAATTTAAAGAAAATGGGAAATATGTAGATATTCTGTATCAAGACAGCGCTTGCAATACATTGCGCAGCGAAGCAAATTGGTCATTAAGACAAGGTGTCGTGACATTATCAGATGCACAGTCTACGGAAGAATTTGTAATTACAAAATTAAATGAGACTGTTCTGGAACTTAAAATACAGGTAGATGTTGATGCGGATGGCAGTTTAGATACTATTAATCTACAGGCTAGACGGTATGAGCCTAAGGAAATAGACAAATGGTCGACTAGTTTTAAAGCAAATCAAGATGCTCTTAATAGCGGAGAGATTATGCTTGAATGGTCTGGTTATGATGGAGAAGTAGACTTTAGAAATTATGAGGTATATAGAAGTACATCGTGCTCAAAAACAAATGCAGAACTGATTTTTTCAAGCAACCTAAAGACAGAAACTACTTTTTCTGATACCACGATTACTGAACCTGTAGAGTCTGTATGCTATTATTTAAAAATTTATACATCAAATGGAATTTTAGGAGAAAGCGAACTCGTGAGTATATATACTAATCAGTTAGGTGTTGCCGCGATTAATCAATTGGCTCCCTCTGTACATACTAATTCCATTACACTCAATTGGGAACCGTATAAAGGAAGTTTTTTTGATTATTATGAAATAAGCGTAAGCAATATAGATCCCGGAATAACCGGGTATGGAGAACATCATTTTGTCATAGGTAGAGTTGATGATATAAATACAAAAACATTTACTGATAATAATCCACCCTATTTTTCTAATCCGGTTTACACTGTTAAAGTATACACTATTTTTGAAACAACAACCCAATATAGAAGTATCGCAAGTGAGGTGAAAGTCAATTTTAAAAGAGAAAATATTTTGGATGTAGAGCGGATATTTAAATACTTGGTTGACACAAATAATGATTTTATCTATATCTACGGTGTAGATTCTGGAAGCTACGATTATAATTTGATGAAATATGATTTGCAATCTGGAACTCCTTTAGCAATTGCCAGCAAACAGATTAATTCTAGTAATTCTAGCTTGTTACGCAATGTAAAATCTGATAATGGTAATGAAGTTCTTGCGGTTTCTGGAGGGGAAATATTAGTTTATGATTCTAACGATTTACATTATAAATACAGTTTAAGCACAGGTATAAATTTTTTAATAGAAGATGTTATCCACTTTAAGGAAGACGTATGGATGGTTTTAAGCAATTCTAAAATCTATAGCTTTAAACGTGACAATCAAAAATTCACTTTGATAGATTCTAAGAACCATTTTACAACTTCACAAAATTTTAATGGGTACAGAATGGTTGCTGTAAATGAATGGGATATTCTAATTGGTCACTCAAAAGAAGCTCAAAGTGTATTACTCAATGTGAATTCTTCAGGGCAATTCATATCGCAACCACAGCTAAAGCCTATTGCGTTTGTAGCTAATAGTTCCAGTACTCCCATATACAACTCGATAACAAATGAACTACTTAATACTGCCACAAAACGTATATATTCGACAAAAACGTACACACAAATAGAATCTTATAACAAACCTTACACCGCTACGGGATTGAGCAATAATGCGAATTTAATTTTAGGATTTAATACTGAAATTACGAGCAGTTATCAAGATGAAGCTGAGTTCACTAAGCAAGCAGTTATATTTAATAGAAGTTCTAAGACTGTAACTCTCAAAGATCTCAATGGATTTCCAGTTTATCTTTTTATGAGTAAGTCTGGAGATATCTATTCAATTTCAAGTGGTTTGAGACATACAAATCTTCAGGATAGTTATGGAAGAAAAAGTTTTTTTGTTGAGAAAATCCGTCCATAGTTTATAGAAAACACTACGGTTTATATGATAGGTTTCTAAAAATTACGCGACAAATTATGCATAGCGCTTTATGTCTAATTTTCTGACACTTTCTAAAACTGATCCTATGAATTTTACTATAAATAATTTATTTACAGATAATCTTGAAGCAGACCCTGTTCTTGAAAATTCACGTAGACAGGTTACACAAGGGTATTATTCTTTTGTAACTCCAAAACAAACTAAGCAGTCGCAACTGCTGCACGTTTCTGATGAAATGCTAGAGGAGCTTGGTATTTCGAGAGAGGAAGCTCAATCTGAAAAATTTTTAAGACTATTTAGCGGAAATTCAGTTTTAGAAAATACAGCTCCCTATGCAATGGTTTATGGCGGACACCAGTTTGGAAATTGGGCTGGTCAATTAGGTGATGGTAGAGCGATCAATTTATTTGAAATAGATCACAACGACAAGCATTGGGCGCTACAGCTTAAAGGAGCCGGGGAAACTCCATATTCACGTACAGCAGACGGTCTTGCTGTATTGCGCTCTTCGATACGGGAGTATTTAATGAGTGAAGCTATGTATCACTTGGGTGTGCCTACAACGCGTGCATTATCAATTTCATTAACAGGCGATCAGGTGCTTAGAGATGTTATGTATGATGGAAATGCAGAGTATGAACAAGGAGCAGTTGTTTGCCGGGTGGCAGAATCTTTTTTGCGTTTTGGAAATTTTCAAATTCTAACTGCTCGTGATGATAAGGCAGGTTTAAAAAAGTTGGTAGATTTTACACTAAAAAATTTCTACAAAGAGTTGGGGTCTCCATCAAAGGAAACCTATTTAGCTTTTTTCAAAGAGGTCACAGATCGCACATTAGATATGATTATTCATTGGCAGCGTGTGGGCTTTGTTCACGGCGTGATGAATACAGATAATATGTCAATTTTAGGACTTACAATCGATTATGGACCTTATGGATGGCTAGAAGGCTTTGAGTGGGGATGGACGCCCAATACCACTGATAGACAACACAAACGGTATCGTTTCGGAAATCAACCCAATATAGGATTATGGAATTTATACCAGCTCGCAAATGCGTTATTTCCGCTTATTGAAGAGGCAGATGGTTTGGAAGAAATTTTAGATAGCTATAAAACCAATTATGCCGTGAAATCCCTTGATATGATGGCATCAAAATTAGGAATAGAACATGCTACCGATGCTGATTTAAAATTAATAGCCGATTTTGAAAATTGCCTTCAGCTTTCAGAAACAGATATGACTATTATTTTCAGAAAATTATCCAATTTCAAAAAGGACAATTCTATAGATGGAATAAATCTTATACGGGATGCGTTTTATATTCCTGAAGAAATTAATGCCGAAAAACAAGCTCAATGGGAGCAATGGTTTAGAGATTACTCACATCGCTTACAAGCAGATTCTCGCAGTGATGAAGCCCGACAGCAAGCAATGAATTCTGTTAACCCAAAATATGTCTTACGTAATTATATGGCGCAATTAGCTATAGATGATGCAGAAAAGGGTAATTATAAGCTTATCGACACATTTTACAATATGCTTAAAAAACCTTATGAAGATCAGCCTGAAAATGAGGAGTGGTTTGCTAAACGTCCAGACTGGGCGCGGGATAAAGTAGGTTGCTCTATGCTATCTTGTAGTTCTTAATGAATTTGCTCAACTACATAAATTTGATAAAGCCAGGTTTTTCAGAAGTTGTATATGAAGGTAAACGTTACGGTGTAACACGAACCGATTTTAACCAAGGGAAGAGTATAAAGCTTTATGCTAAAGAACTAGGCGGAAACGACTTTGTCAGTTTAAATTATTACCTCACATCAACCGCAGAACTTCTCAAACCTTGTGAAATGCCTGAAGATAAAGTGATTCATTTTTTGCGAAATTTTAAACTATTAGCCCATAAATCAGTTTAAATATGCTCACTAAAATTGCATTCGGAGGAGGTTGTCACTGGTGTACAGAAGCCGTTTTTCAGGCACTTAAGGGGGTTGTAAAAGTAGAGCAGGGGTATGTTGCCTCAAATGGAATTAACTCAGATCTATCTGAAGCTGTAATCGTACACTATAACACCGAAATTATTCCATTAGGCGTTCTTATAGAAATTCACTTATTAACCCATAAAAGCTCATCAAATCATAGTTTTAGATCAAAGTACAGATCTGCAGTGTATTTCATCAATTCGAGTGATGAGAGATTGGTGCTGGAATTACTAGAAGATCTGCAAAATAATTTTGATAAACCTATAATCACTCAGGTATTAGCATTCAAATCATTTGTTGCCTCTCGAGAATCTTTACATAATTACTATGCTAAAAACCCCGACAGGCCTTTCTGTAAACGCTATATAAATCCCAAATTAAACCTTCTAAAAAACCGCTACGCTCATTGTATTGAAAAAGTTTAATAACATACTCCACAATAATTTACTAAACTTATTATACAAATACACCTTAGAATATGTACATCAAGTTGATATTCTGTATTACTTTTGTTTATAATGTTAGACTATAAACTTCACGTATTTTTAATAGTTGCTACTAGACTTAGTTTCTCTAAGGCTGCAGACGAATTGCATATTACGCAGCCAGCAATTACCAGGCATATAAAGCATCTTGAAGACCATTTTCATCAACGTTTATTTGACCGTAAAGGAAATAGTATTTCTCTCACGACAGCTGGTGAACTTCTTTTAAAACATGTAAAAGAGCTCTTTCATTTTCATAAAGAAATGCAGTTTAATATGAATGCATTAATAGATAAAACAGAAGGCGTTTTGTCTATCGCTGCAAGCACAACAATAGCACAGTATATCTTACCAGAAATTCTAGCCAAATTTCATAAACAATTTCCGGGGGTAAAGGTTGAATTGTTTAGTGCAAACACTGAAGTTATTGAACATCAAATTTTAAACGAAGAGGCTCAAATAGGTTTTATCGAAGGTCAAGCAAAAAACCGCGAACTTTCTTATCATCCATTTATGAATGATGAGATTGTGCTGGTAATAGCAAAAGGCCATCACTTATATGAAGAGGTATCAATTACATTAGCGCATCTTAAAAAGCTTTCGCTTGTGCTGCGCGAAAAAGGATCAGGTACACTAGAGTTTATTATAAATGCGCTGAAGAAAACTCAGATTGATGTTAATGACCTACAAGTTGACATGCACTTAGGAAGCTCAGAGAGTATAAAGTCCTATTTAAAAGCCAAAGAGAGTGTTGCATTTTTAAGTATAAACACAGTAAGTAATGAGCTAAAATCTGGTGATTTGCGTATTCTTGATATAGAAAATTTCACCATAAAAAGAACCTTTAACTATATCGCTAAGCAAGGTTACAAAAATGAATTAGCTCAAGTATTTCTCAATTTCATAACGCATCATTATAACATTTTGTAATAATAGATGCCAATATATCATTTGACTTAACGTGCTTTGCCCTGTACGTTTGTTCTATAATCAGATAGAATAAATACAGTTTAAATGAATTACGCAGACCGCATTATTGAAAATAGATATTTCAGCTATATTGTATATGGTCTTTTAATAATTGTATGTTTAACCACAAGGGTCAATGCCCCATTAGCCTTGTTATTAGGATTAGTCGTTGCCCAACTTGTTAAAAATCCATTTGAAGAGCTTAGTCAAAAAATAATACAAGTCTTGTTGAAGTGTGCTGTGGTGGGTTTAGGCTTTGGTATGAATTTACAAAATGCTCTTGAAGTTGGAAAAGAAGGCTTTAATTTGACCATTTTTTCTATCACAACCACGCTATTTTTTGGTATTGTTGCCGGCAAGTATTTAGGTATTGATAAAAAAATCTCCCAACTTATCGCCAGTGGTACAGCTATCTGTGGTGGAAGTGCAATAGCTGCTATCTCTCCAATCATACGGGCAAATCCTAAACAAATTTCGGTAGGTCTGGGTATTGTATTTATGCTTAATTCGATAGCCTTATTTGTATTTCCTGCATTGGGACATTTATTTGAGATGACGCAACATCAATTTGGTTTGTGGTGTGCAATAGCCATTCACGATACGAGTTCGGTTATAGGTGCTGCAAATGTGTACGGTAATGAAGCTTTACAAGTTGCCGCAACGGTTAAACTAGCTCGTGCATTATGGATTATCCCGGTCTCTATATTTTTTGTTCTCTTTTCTAAGGGAATTTCGCGTAGTATAATCATTCCTTATTTTATTCTGTTTTTTATCCTTGCAATCGTGGCAAGCACCTACTTAAATCCGGTGCAAGTTGCAGCTCCGTATATAGTTTCCGCATCAAAAATTTCGCTCACGCTAGTATTATTTCTAATAGGAAGTACTCTAAATTTTAAGTTACTAAAAGATCTAGGGATGAAGTCTATTCTACTAGGTATAGGTCTATGGATATTTATAGCTGTGAGTTCGTTACTGGTAATAATGAATTAAATGTTACTCGTCACACCTCTTATTTGATGTTAAATTAATGCCTATTAACAAGCTATAAAAACTGAAATTCATAATTATGCGTAGATAATATAAACCCTTATTTACTCAGTAATGAAAATTTTTAAACCTCTAATAGTACTTGCAATCGCTGCGCTCTCTCTACAATGTGATGCGCTTGATGATCTTACAAAATTTGATCTGGATTATGAAAGCAGCGTAACAATTCCATCAAATTCGTTAGTGAATTTGCCATTTACCATTGAAACTCCGGCAATGCAGACTAATTCAGAATCTGTATTTGAATCAAACAATACGAATAAAGATTTGATTGAAGACATCAACTTAAAAAGTATGCGTCTTACAATTACAACCCCGGCAGATAAGACATTTAGCTTTTTAGAGTCAATCGAAATATTTATTTCAGCAGAAGGAGTTGATGAGATATCACTGGCGGTATTAAACCCTGTGCCCGCAAATACCACCGGTGTCATTAATCTCGATACAACCGATGCCGATCTAAAAGAATACATTAAAAAAGACAGTTTTAATTTGCGTATTCAATGTGTAACTGACGAAGTTATCGATGAAGATGTTCAAATAGATATTTTAAGTGTATTTGCCGTAGATGCTAAGATTTTAGGTATTTAATAGTATTTTATTTAGACCAATAATTTAATTATTTAGAAACCGGCAATAGTCTAATATTGTCGGTTTTTTAGCTACTTCAACCTAAACCTAATTTGCACTGATGTTACAAAAAAAACCTACCCTTATTCTTCTTGCTTTTTTTGCAATTTATGTATTTTGGGGTTCTACCTATTTATGGAATAAAATGGCGGTTACCGAGTTGCCTCCCTTTATGTTAGGTGGTTTTCGATTTTGTACTGCCGGACTTATAATATTTGGTATTGCAGCCTCTTTAGGTCATTCCTTACACATTTCAAAAAAGCAGTTGGGTAATTCTATATTGGCCGGTATTTTATTTTTATCTGTAGGTAATGGCGTTTTTGTGTGGGCATTAAAATATATAGATAGTGGTTTTGGTGCTTTAATTGCCTCGATGTATCCGCTATTTATCATTTTAATAATGATGGTAATTCAGAAGAGAAAACTAAAAAAAATGACCATTGCTGGAGTCGTTTTAGGATTGATAGGTATGTTATTACTTATAACCCAACGTCGCTTGAGTATAGAGCCTAATTTCTGGTTGGGTGTGGGACTGGCTTTAACTGCAATTTTAAGCTGGAGCTCAGGGAGTTTATTTGTGGCAAAAGTGGAAACTCCAAAGAATCATTTTGTTTCAACAGCGTATCAAATGACTGCAGCGGGGTTAGTTCTTATCATTGCAAGCGCTTCACTAGGCGAGGAGTGGAGTAGCCCGTTAAACTGGACGAGTCGTACTCAAATTGCACTTACTTGTCTTATTCTCTTCGGAAGTATTGTGGCTTTTTCAGCTTTTAATTATTTACTTAAGAATGTGGATACAGAAAAAGTGTCTACATCTGCTTACGTAAATCCTATTATTGCGATGTTTTTAGGTTGGTATTTTTTACACGAGACCGTCACTACCCAATCTGTAGTTGCTGCTGCAATCCTATTAACAGGTGTCTATTTTATAAATACCGGTAAAAGTAAAGGCGATAAGGAAGCAGAAATGCTCGTAGCTGAAGAGTAATCTTAAAATGCTTTTCTGGTTTCTACGAATATAATATTAAGAACACACCAATAAGAATTCCTGTTAGCGGAACTAGTTTTTTACGTTTGTTTTTCTCTTTAAATAGAATTCCTCCCAGTACAACCGCAATGATAAGCTGACTTCGTTTAATTGCTGAAAGCAGCATAATCAAAGCTTCAGGATCCTGTAGCGCTTTAAAATAAAAGTAATCTGCAGTTTGAAGTAATACACCCACGGCAATAATTGACCACCTAAATGTAAAAGTCTGTCTTTTTTCAGCTTTCGGAAACCAGGTGATTAAAAGAATTGTTAGTAGAATCAATATGGTGTACCAGCAAAACCAAAATTGTAAAGTCTGTGGATTTAAGACTAAGCTTTGGACAAGGAATTTATCATATAAACCGCTAGATGCTCCCAAGAAAGTTGCAATCACTATGGCTAAAATCCATTTGTTTCTTTTAAATATGATTCCTTCTCGTTTTCCAATCTTTGAATAAAGTATCACCGAAAAAATGATAACAAAAAATCCCAGCCACTGTAATGAATTGGGCTGTTCTTGATAAATTAATAAAGCACCTATAAATGTAAAAAACGGACCTGCAGAGCGTATGGGCGTGACAATTGTTATGGGCAAGTGCTTTAGCGCTTCATAGGCCAGAATCCAAGAGGTGGCCATTATCGCAGCTTTAATAATTATAAACCCGTGTACGCTCCAGGGAACTTCAGTTATATAAAAACCCAACTCTTTTGTTGATTCTGGAAAATAAATAGAACCTATATAGAAAGGGAGTAAAAGTAAAAATCCAGAACATAAAGTTCCTAATAAAACAGGAAGAACGGCATTTTCTCGTACAGCGTGTTTTTTACATAAGTTGTGTAAACCAAGAAAGAGAGCCGCTAGTAGGCCTAAATACATCCACATTTCGCGAATATAAGTTTTTACAATCTGTGTTTAAAACCCAAAAATGCAGTTAATAAATAAAAAAACTAATTAAAAGGCTAATTCTTAGTGATTGGCATCTTTTAAACGTAATTTTGGCACCATAGTTGAATACTATAGAGTAATTATTAAACATTAAATATTATTATGAATAACGGAACAGTAAAATTTTTCAACGAGACCAAAGGATTTGGATTTATTACAGAAGAAGGTGTTGAAAAAGACCACTTTGTTCACATTTCTGGATTAGTTGACGAAGTTCGTGAAGGCGACAAAGTTGAATTCGATCTTAAAGAAGGTAACAAAGGATTAAATGCAGTAAACGTACGCGTGATCTAATACATACATTTAAGTAAGAAATAAACGCCCATCAATTTTTTGATGGGCGTTTTTGTTTTTATATCTAGAAAGTATGTCGCTGCTCGTCTGTAGCAGATGCTCCCAGTAATTGATTGTAAATTTTAATTCGGTTAAAATCTGCTGTAATCTCATCTGAAAGAATAACTCCAGATATACCAGCCTCCAAAATATCCTTAACAGCTGTCTCTTGAATTCCTACCGATCCCAATACCGGAGTTTGTGTTTCTAAAGCTTCAGTAATTAATTGATAGCCCATTTTACCGAGACTTTTTGGCTCTTCAGTTTTATCTGCTGTTTCAAAAGGAGTAAGATTTATATAATCTATGTTTGCTTCAATTAACTGTTCACACTCCAGCAAATTTGTGGCTTTAGCACCGATAATCTGCCAGGTGTAGATATGATTTCTAGCAGTTTGCAATACATCTTTTTCTATAAACTCAAAAAATACGCCGTCCGCTTTAACTTCTCTGGCAATTTTATAATTATCAGTTAGAATTAACCGGGTTTGATAATGTGCCGTAAGTGCTCTCACATCTTTCACCAACTTTAAATATTGCTTTTCCGAAGAACTATCAAAGTCTAACTGTACCAGCTCAATACCAGATGTACACGCTTTCTGAATATGTTCCAGTTGTTCTTCAGGCGTTTTTCCTTGTGATTTATAATGGAGTTTAGGTATGATCATCTTATAGATATTAAAGCTTTAGTATTTGTAAATATACAGTTGTGTTTTATAGAAAGGACGAGAAGTAAACAAAGAATATTTTAACTTCATATAAGCCTAAAAAACAAAGTCCCGGAATACCGGGACTTTGTTTTAAAATATAAATGAACGCATAATTTGAGCGTGTTTTACGTTATTCGGCTTCTACGGTAAGCGAGTCAGCCATTGCCAATTCTTCATTTTCATCGTTGTACGTAGGTATAGATTCTTTTAGGCGCGTAAACTTTTCAAGACGTTCAGATTCATCTTCATCACCTGAGAAATATGGAAATACATCTACAATAGGAGATTCAGAAACAGCAGGAATTGTAAATTCTCCCATAGTATCTTTCATAGTAGTCAGCGTATTTTCATAAGCCTCTTTTACATCATTTGCCTGTACCAGCAAATACATATTCGTTTTACGCTCTTTACCACTTTCTTCGTCAAATGCGATTAATGATATTTTTGATTTAAACCAGCGATCACTATTTTCAAAAGGATGAATCTCTGCGAAGTTTGCTACTTTAATATTGGTGATTTTAATTTCTTCACCTTCCATTAGATACGCAGCCATCTCTTCAGTAATACGGCTTTCTGCTTCGGTATAAGAAACTGCATCTACAAGAAAAGGTTCTGTTTTCACCTTTTGCGTGCCTGACGCTTCATCAAATTTTCTATATTTCACCTTACATTCATACCAAGTTGCACTCATAATTTTCAATTTTAGAAATTCAAAAATAGGATTTAGCCTATAGCAAATACTTCAAAAAAAGAGATAGATATTCACAATCTGAAAAGCTATTTTTTATTCAGCTAGGTGGTAGCGGGTTACCTATTTTAAAGTGGATTCTGATTTTAATTTACCACCTGTATTAATTAGAAAGCTTCACCATCGCCTAGAAGTATTTTAAGATACCTATGTGTAATGCTTGGGTGAAAAAGACGGCTAATTTCTATATTTGCTAGCATTCGCATAAAATTATAAATGTGTTAGAAAACAGAAGGCAATTACCCCAAGAACACGACTTAGATCCTGATAAATTTATTTATTGTTTAGAAGGCGTCTCTGATGTAGAATCAAATCAAGTTACACAGGCACAAAAATGCCTTGAAGAACTTGCGCTGCAATTTGGTATAGCAAGTATCTATCAAACTTGCGATACCATAGAAGGTCTGGAGGCGAGTTTAAATACGCTGGTTTTAGCCGATCATTATTTTAAAGAATACGAAATTATTTACCTGGTGATGGCTGGGGAAGCTAATAGTATTTGTTTAAATGATTATTACTACAGTTTTCAAGAAATAGCTGAGCTATTTGAAGGAAAGTTGCGAGGAAAAATTGTTCATTTTTCTAGTGCTAAGGTGCTGGATCTGGATGAAGAAGAAGCACAATATTTTCTGGATATAACTAACGCAAAAGCGGTTTCTGGCTATGGAAATAGTGTTGATGGGTTAAGCAGCTCCAACCTAGATAAACTATTTTTTAACCTATTTAAAGAGGATGATGATATTTTTGAAGTGGTAGAAAAATTACATCAAAAACAGTATGCCGCTTGCAAAATGTTGGATTTTAGAATGTATTACTAAAGTTTCGACTAATACAAGATATCCATCTAACTGCGTTGTGATTTTGCGTTACGGAATGGTTTCAGTAATATAAAAAGTAATGTATATAGCAGTAATAAAAGTAAATACCAAGTATTTGCCATTAAATCCAGATAATTAAGCGTTCCTTTTGCAAAACTTAATATCATCAACACCTGCGCTCCGTAGGGCAAGAGACCTTGTATAATACAAGCAAAAATATCGAGAATAGAAGCTGTTTTTTTGTTATCTAAATGGTACTCATCATTAATAGTTTTTGCGATAGGACCGGCGATAATGATAGACACGGTATTGTTTGCAATAGCCATATTTATCGAACTCACCAAAGCAGCAATTCCCAATTGTGCCGTTTTTTTGTTTTTAATAAGCTTCTTAATTGTTACCAGAATAAATTCGATACCGCCATTACTTGATACTAGAGCAGCAAGACCTCCAGTAAGAAGTGAAAGCAAGAATATTTCGGTCATATTAGTAAAACCTTCGTAAGCGATTTTAGTAGATTCTATAAGTGTAAAATCTCCATAACCTATACCTAGAATTCCTGCAGCAATAACGCCTAGAAATAGAGTGATAAAGACATTAAGACCTACTATCGAAAGCGCAATTACTAGAATATAAGGTAGAATTTTAATCACCTCATAATTATAATTGGTAGTGTTTGCTGCTGCTCCGGTAAGATCAATTCCCTGATAGATTAAAATTACAAGAGTACCTACAGCAGCCGGAACCGCAATTTTTATATTCTGCTTGAATTTATCACTCATTTTTGTGCCCAGAGATTGTGTAGCTGCTATAGTTGTGTCTGATATAACCGATAAATTATCCCCAAACATACTACCACCCAGCAATGCGCCCGAAAGTATAGCGAGCTCCGCATCACTACTGGCTGCAAAACCTACCACAATAGGAGCGAGGGAAACAATAGCGCCTACAGAAGTTCCTGTAGAAACCGAAAGAAAGCCGGCAATCACAAAAATACCTACGTAGATATACTCTATCGCAATATAATCGAGTCCCATATTTACAATAGCATCTACACTACCCGTAGCATTTGTAATTGCAGCAAAAGCACCAGCGAGTAAATAAATTAAGCACATCGTCAAAATTTTATCGTCTCCGCAGCCTTTTAGTAAGATGTCAATCTTTTCATTTATAGATTGTCTAAATAGTATAAATGCCACAACAATGCCTACAATAACTGCGATAGGAGCAGGAAGTGCATAGAAGTCATTTTGATAAATACCTACACCAAGAAAGGTAAATACAAATACAAATAGAGGAATTAGAGCTGAGAATTTTGGGGTAATCTTGAGTTCTGCCATTTTACAATTTTGTACTCAAAAGGAAATAGCAAAAATTACATAGACTTATGCGTTAACATTTTTTCCAAGTAATTGGCTTATCTATTTTAGCACCTTGCTTGTTATTGCAGGTTGCTATCTCCCTTATGAGATTCTGGATAATTAATTTAAGGCGGCAAAAGTAATACGGGAAAATTGAATAAAACTATATTAAAAGTTAAAATTTAGTTTTCTATAGTAAATGTCAAATATTGGGAAGACTAGGAGGGAAGTGATTAGATCTAAAAATACAATTGCGCGTATATTTGCCCAAAACTAGATTAAATGAGCAATGAAGATTTTATGCTAGAAGCTGTGAATGCAGCTCTACGCGGAATGCAAAATAATGAAGGCGGTCCCTTTGGTTGTGTGATTGTTAAAGATGGGAAAATTATAGGTAAGGGAAATAATAAAGTAACTTCTACAAATGATCCCACCGCACACGCAGAAGTTACTGCTATACGTGACGCATGTAAAAATTTGAATTCGTTTCAACTGGATGGCTGTACAATTTATACTTCCTGCGAACCTTGTCCAATGTGCTTGGGTGCGATCTACTGGGCGAGACCTGAAAAAGTTTACTACGGAAGCAGTCAAAAAGATGCAGCTAACATAGGTTTTGACGATGCCTTTATTTACGAGGAAATACCATTACCTTACGAAAAACGCAGTATCCCATTTGAACAATTAGCTCCGGAGGTTGCTATAAAACCATTTCAGGAATGGACGAAGAAAGAAGATAAAACGGAGTATTGATATTTGGGGTTAATTATTAATCCTGAAAAGACTTAGTTCAAATAACTAAAAAGTTAGTTTTAATAGAGAGTTATATTGTCAAAATTAAACTAAAATCTTAATCCTTATTGCGGTGCAAAACGGCCTCAGAAAACTTTGGTCAAAACAATAGGCGAATGAGCGTACATTTTATAGAGATCTAGCAATACATATTATTAATAGTTTCAATTTTAAAGGCTAGTTTAGAGTAATATTATTCAGTTCCAATGTTTTATAAAATATAGCGATTTAGCCGTGATTGTTTCCAAAGTTTTGTGCAGCCTTGATTTTTTTGTTTCTTTTTTTATTAAGAAAAAAAGATAATAATTAAGGATCGATAGTTACAATTTTCAAGTCTCGTTCTCAATATGATAAACAACAAGAATTGAAAAGCTCGTAAAGTAATTTTTTACTCTTATGGAAACCTTAACGAGAATCGCGTAAAATTTTTTACTACGTACATTTTATCAAATACGCGAATTTTGAAGCGATCTAAGATTAGCTTTTTATTTGGCAGTGGCTAATGTAATTGGAAAATTAAGTATAGCAAAAACCAAATAGTCGAAATGCTTAATAACCTAAACACTCAATTTATTATTTGTTTAGGATTTTGTGGGACATTCTTCACAATGAAAAGTTATAATGTATGAATTATAGAGTCGTAAAACGGCTGTTATAAAAATGCTGACGATATAGAACACCTGGCGGTGTAGCTATATCTGCGATTATATAAAATACTACATATACACCAATTTACTATAATATTATTTGAACTATAATTTACATTATGTAAAATAGAATTTATAGAAGCTCTTTGGCTTCTTCATTTATTACCTATTTAAAACTTATTCTTGATTTTCTAAATACAACTTTTCTATGCGGCCACGGTAATGAATATTTGAGCGTTGTGAACTCTGTACAGAATAATCTGCGTGTAAACTCGGACTAATATTTAGTATGAAGTCATAATTTTCATTTCCCTGAGTATCTCTTGCTGAAAATGTAATTACATACATTCCTTTTTTTGTATCGACTTTATAATCTTTATAGAGTCCGTTTACTGTAATACCGGTTTCTCTCGAATTGTAACTGCCACCCATACGACGCTCTCCAAAATATGGTAAACTGGCGTGAACGCTATCACCTTTTATTCGTAAGAAATTAGAATTGCCTATAAGATTAATTTGGGATGCACTGTTTCCGGGACCTAAAATATTACTGTTTAAAACTGCACTTACAGCAACGGTATTCATAGGCATTGCCGTAGTTGCTTCAAGTGAATATTGTTTAGCATCAATCCATTGATTGAGTGATTCGTTAGACCTAACATCAACTCTAGAGCTTGCGCAACTCAGGATTAAAAGACTAGTTATAAGTGTATAAATTGTTTTCATACTATAAAATTTTAGTAGCGATCTTGCGCTTATCCAACATTATTTACAAAGGCTCTGTATTTTAATAATGCCACAAAAAACGCACCACCTATTGCATTACCAGCTAAAGCAACAGCTTCTACACTTAAGAAAGTACCTAAACTCACTTCGGGTCCGCTAATAAATGCTGCAAAAACTTCGATGTTACCTATAATACTATGGTGTAAACCGGCAAATGCCATGGTTGCTGTAATTAAAAATATAATAATAATTCTGCTTACCGTATCTTTTGAAGAAGTTACTAACCAGGATAGTAAACCCATCATCCATCCTGCTAATATTGCGCTCACCAGAATTACCGGAAGACTAAAACCAGCAACATGCTCTCCTATTTTTACGATTGTTTTGGTATCGAATATTCCCAGTTGAGGACCTATCCACACAAGTACAAATGCAATTAAACATCCTCCCAGAAGATTACCAAAAATGACAAGACCCCATAAACGCAATAAGCTAAAAATACTGTGTTGTCTGTTTAACACCGGTAAGGTTAATAATGAGGTTTGCTCTGTAAATAAAATAGATTGTCCCAGTACAACCAGAATGAATCCTAAAGGATAGACTAGCGCTATAATTTTAAAAAGACTCTCTACTGCTAGACTATCTGAATAGTAAAAAAATACGCTACATAATAACATGTAACTGAAGCCTATTTCTAAGCCAGCAGTTAATGAGCTCATAATTATACTACTGGTACTCAGTGTATAAATTTTTTGTCCCTCACAGATCTGCTCTTTTAGAATTTCACCGTGGCTTTTTGCCTGTGAATCTTCCGATTTTTCAGACTTTTCTAGTTCTTCGTCTATATTTTTTTGTTTGTCGTCTTCTTCTTCAATCATAATGTTCTTTTCCACACTGCAAACGCCTCAGCTTGCAATAGTTGTTTTAGGTTAAATTCGTTATATCGTTTTTCAATAGTACTTTTATAAAATAGGTGTTGCTCCTAAACACATTAAACATGGTTCGCAGCTTGTATACAAAATACAATCTTCAAGCGATTTACTACTTAGCTTTTTGCAGGCTTCTTGAATTACAGCTATTTCAGCATGCTGCGTACAGTCTTGGGTTATACCTACTTGATTATGACCTTCAGCAATTACTTCGCCATCTTTTACCACAACCTGCTCCAAAGGCTCCTCCTCCATCGATCTTTTGTCCTTTCTGTGCCCACTACCACTGTATAGCTTTTTGCATAAAGTGCTTGTGAGAAGTGTCGTTCATAAAACTGCGAACTCGTTAATTAGTAAATCGATTTGGAATTTGGAAATATAAGTCATCTCCCAGAAATAGAATTTGGCTATAAGAAAACCTTAGCGTTATATGCGCTTATTATCAAAAAATGGATCATAAAATGATAGTCCGTGCATTACGATATTTACTATTCAATCCCATTTTATTTAACAGCAATTTAGAAGATGCATATTCTTAAGGCCTATAATCTATAGTATATTTGCGCTATTGGTGTGTATTACACTTAATAAATTAACCGATATCTATAATGTTTAGAATCTGTTAGTCTTGATCATTTTAATCTATTAATTATGCTTATCTGGGGTATTTTTATCGTCTTTATTCTTATCTGTTTAGCACTTGACCTGGGTGTCTTTAATAAAGAAGATCATGTTATAAAAAGTAAAGAAGCGGGAATCTGGACAGCTGTATGGTTTAGTATTGCAATGGCCTTTAGCGGAATCATTTACTGGCTCTTTAATGCGGAATTAATAGAAAACCCAACAAATATTTCTGCAAATACAGCAGTTTTAAAATACATAACAGGTTATCTAATTGAGTTATCGTTGAGTATAGATAATGTATTTGTAATCGCAGTAATCTTTTCCTCTTTTGCAATACCTGCAAAGTTTCAGCATCGTGTATTATTCTGGGGGATTTTAGGTGCGATAATTTTTAGAGCGTTAATGATCGTTTTTGGGGTAGCGCTTATCAATAAATTTGAATGGATTATCTATGTTTTTGGTGCTTTCTTATTATTTACAGCGTATAAAATGCTTAAGTCTGAAGATGACTATAATCCGCAGGAATCAACTATTTACAAATGGGTGAAAAAATTATTTCCGGTAACTACAACCATCGAAGGACACGCATTTTTTCTTGTGGAAAATGGAAAAAAAGCAGCCACTCCCCTTTTCCTAGCACTTATAGTAATTGAATTAACAGATATTCTTTTTGCATTAGACAGTATCCCTGCAATATTGGCAATTACTGCAGATCCTTTTATAGTATTTACCTCAAATATTCTTGCCATTCTTGGATTACGATCGATGTACTTTTTAATTTCTAGAATGCTTCAGAAATTTAGATATATAAATTATAGCCTTGTGGTTATATTAGCTTTTGTGGGTCTAAAAATGATTTTCTCTCATTTAATTGAAGTTCCGGAGTGGCTTTCACTTGCTGTAATTATTTTAGCTCTTGCAGGTGGAATTTTAGCTTCGGTTTACATAAAAGATTCTTCTTCTACAGATATTGATCCACAGCCTTGAAAGTTGAACATAAACTTTAAGTTTAATTAACGCTATGATGTCAAAGAAAGCCTAAAGTATGTGGTATGCTGTCTTGCATTACGTAATTTTAGAAAACAATTAAAAAAATAAGATTATGAATTATAACTTTGAGTATAATGATGTAGCTGCTAGCGCAGCATTAGAAGACTTTACAAGAGAACAATTAGATAAATTAGTTCATAAATACGATTTTATCGTACGTGCAGATATTTTCTTCAAAACTGAGAATACATCTAGTGATGAGACCGGCAAAATTGCAGGTATACGCTTAAGTGCTCCGGGACCTCGTTTGTACGCAGATCATAGTTCAAAAAGCTTTCACGAGTCTGTCAAAGAAGTTATGCGCGAACTTAATATCCAATTAAAGAAGCGTAAAGAAAAGATGAAATCTCACTAATACATATACTATGAAATCTATTGCAAGAAATGAAAACCAGATAACCTTGATTTATAGTAGTACCAGCCGTGTTGGTGAGCGTACATATGCTCATATATCTGCAGTTAAAGATAAAGAGTTACATACTATTGACGTGGCTAAAAATCCTTTAACAGGTACTCAATGGGCTGAGCTTGCTGAAGAACTTAATAAGCCGATGCGCGAGTTATTGAGTTTTGATGAAGTGAGTGATGATGACGAAATTAAAAATGGTGATTTTGATGAGAATGATTATGTAAATATTCTCAAGAACAGACCAGAGTTATTTGCTCATCCGGTTATTATACATCAAGACGTGATGAAGCAAATTACTAACCCAACGCAGGCACAAGAATTTTTAGGTGTTGATAGCGCCGGACTCGATAAGAAGATGATGCACGAAGAGCCTACGATATCAAGTACTACCAAAAATGAACGTTTTATTGACAAACCAGAAACAGGTGATCATAACTAAAAAAAAGGCTAGTTTTTACTAGCCTTTTTTTATTTCTGTTTCTAAAGTTTATCAATCTTCAATCTTATTCTCAAAATTTCCATTAAAAGCAAATTGATCTACTTTAAAGCGGGTACGTTTTTCTTCGAGTTCGTCCGCTCTCAAATCTTTCGGAAGTGTGTCGGGATCGCCGCCATATCGACCTAATGCCACAGCGGTAGCCACATCAAATTCTGATGTAAAACCAAATTCACTATGTGCTTTTTCAGGATCTAGACCACCCATCTGATGCGCTCCTATTCCCTTGTGATTGGCTTGGATTACTACATTTCCCATAAACAAGCCTAAGTCGTGCATTGCGTGTATATAATGCTCGCCCTCATTATTTGTATTCTTATAGGCCGTTAATAATAAAGCCTGAGCATTTTTTGCCCAGTCTTGATTAAATTCTACAAGACACGAAAGAATTCTATCAAAGACAGGATCTCCTTTTATTCCAAAGATAATACGCCAAGGTTGCTGATTAAAAGAGCTCGATGCCCAGCGACCTGCTTCTAGAAGTTGTTTAACTTCAGAAACGCTAAGCGGGACATCATCAAACGCACGCGGACTCCAGCGTGATTTAATTTCATCCATAATTTCATAATCGGTAGGTGTAATTTTTGTAATCTCTTTCATAGCTTAATTTTTTTTGAAAGAAGTTAATGGTAAAGTACCATATAGGCTAAGTTTTAACGCTTCTTAACGCAAATGAAATCGCCTATTTATTTTCAGATTTCTGCTCGATTAGCGCTATAGAAGCGGCTACCGTTTCCATATTATCAAGCTCATCATCTTCTATGGTAATATCAAAAGCATCTTCTACATCAAGCACGATATCTACTAGATGGGTGGAGTTAATATTTAAGTCATTTACAAGATGACTATCTTTTGCAATGCTTGCAGCATCGACATCTTCAGGTAAGTAGGGTTTTATTATTTCTGTAAGTTTTGCGTAAATCTCTTGATTCATATGGGTTATTTTTTTCGACTTTGCGAAATTATATTTTTTTAAAAATAAGACAACAGTTAACATCTCCAAAACCAAAACTTGCTTTTGCCAGAATATTAAATTCCAGATTCATTCGGCCTCTAGGAATACGATTTTCTGAAACCACTTTAAGTATTTCAGGGTTAATCTGTTGTAAATTAATATTCGGAAATAAAAACTGATATTTTAATTGCAATACCGAAGCAACACATTCTATACTTCCCGATGCAGCCAGGCAATGACCGGTCATCCCCTTTAAGGAATTTATATAAGGAAACTCTTGACCACTTCTGTCAAGTGCCTCACTCCAATTTTTAATTTCAAGATCATCTTTAGATGTTGCTGTGAGGTGGCCATTAATTACATCTACTTCTTCCGCGGTAATTTGGGCGTCTTTTACGGCGTCTGTTATACAGCGCTTTACAGCAATAGAATTAGGCGCAGTCATCGAACCTTCTTGACGTTGGCCGCCACTATTACTCGTACCACCTATAATTTCTGCATATATTTTTGCTCCTCGTTTTTGAGCACTTTCTAATGTTTCTAAAACTAACGCTCCTGCTCCGCTTCCCGGTACAAAGCCGCTAGCATCTGAAGCCATTGGGCGTGATGCTTGTGTAGGGTTTGCATTATATTTTGAAGGTAATATGCGTAGCGCATCAAAACCACACCAAACATATGGACCGCCGTCACTTGTACTTCCGGCGAGCATACGGGTTGCTTTTCCATTTTTTATACGCTCGTAGGCAAGCAAAATTGCTTCGGTACCGGTTGAGCAGGCAGACGAGTTTGAAGTTACCAAGTTGCCTAAGCCCAGCATACCACCTAAATAGGCACTTACACCGCTACTCATCGTTTGTTGTACGCTCGTGCTGCCTAAACGTCTCGTATTGCCCTCATCAACTTTATATATACTCTCCCGATATTTATCTACCCCGAGAGTACCTACGCCAAAAATGGTCCCACTATCAAAATCACAGTTCTCTTCGTCGATTTTTAAACCTGCATCTGTCCAGGCCTCCATACCTGCTGCAACACCATATAAAATACCTGCTGCATTAAAATTGCGTAATTGTAATGGGGTAAAATATTTTGCTTTTACAGCTTCTGAAATCAAAGGCATCCCTCCTATCTGACAAGAAAAATTCAGTTTCTCCAGTTCACTGTAAAAACGAATTCCACTTTTTCCACTTTCGATAGCCTCTTTGAAGGCAGGAACACCTACACCATTAGGAGAACATACTCCTAATCCTGTGACTACAACTCTTGTATTTTGCATTAACTAGGTTTTAATATTCCTGAAAATATTCCGCTACAAACTAACTCTCCAGCTTGATTAAACATCTTCACTTTTGCCTTTAACTTATGAAATCTAAAGTACTCCAATTCAGACTTAACGCTTACTTTCTCATTAGGAAATACAGGCTTAAATAACTGCGCATTATTTTCTGTCATTGCTACGGAAGCATTGTTTTTAAGATCGATATTTTTTTCTCTAAGAAGATATATTCCCAGACTTACCAGACCTATTTGCATCATACATTCTAGTAAAATCACACCGGGTGTTACCGGAAAATTTTCAAAATGCCCTCGGTAAAAATCTGCCGTATCTACAAAGGTGTAATCTCCTTTAATATGTTTATCTGAAACTTCTGTAATCGTATCTACAAATAGAAACGGCTGGGTATATGGCAGCTTATCAATTATTTCTTGATGTGTCACAATTCTGATTATTAGTACATTGATAACTTCCTATAGGAGAACCATCAGGAATTTTAGGCGATGAAACCGGTTTAAATTCGTCTGGATCCTTAAGAAAGTTTGTAATTTCTTGCGCAATATACTGCTCGTTAGATTCTTTTGAGGATTGATATTCAGATTTAATTGAACTTAAAATAGCAAGTACTTCTGCTTTTACCTGAGGAATTGCTTTTGGGTTTACATATAATTCCTTTAAATGACTCAACACACGATAATTAATTGTTTGTTGTACTTGCTGCTCATAGGCTCTTCTATGTTTTGTATAAAGGGTGGCTTCAAGTAATTGATTTAAAAAATCTGAAATAGATATTAAATTTGGATCCCAGGCGTGTTGTGCTACAATGCGATTAGCACGTTCGGCATTTAAGAGAAAATCTAATGTCATATCGGCGGCAGTTTCTGGAGCACCTAAGGGATCAAAAGTAATACCGGTGTTTCCTTTAAAACTCTCCCGATCTCTCCCGTATCCAAAAGCTCTGGGAGGAAATAACTTCAATTTATCTTGAGGAATACTTAGATATTCTGCATCAAGAGTTTTAAGTACTGCATCTAAAGCAGCTTGTTGTTCCTCATTAGAAACCATATTTAAAATCTCTTGCTTTGAATCTCCTTTAACGGCGTAATTGTAGCGAAGTCCACCAATACTTTTTATAGCGGCTTCAGTTTGATATCTATGATAGAAATAAAGCGGTACAAAAACATCTTCCAACGTACTTAAGGGTTCGCCGGTACGTATATTGTCTATGCTAAAATTACCAATTGCAAAATTCCGTAGTTTTAAAACATCATTTAACTCTGTAGCTGCATTACCTCCATTATCCCATAAATGCGCATCAGGATGTGCTCCTGTAGCAGATCTGGAATCGCTGTCTGTAATAAATCGCAATCCGTCTCGCTCTGCATTTTCTAATAGAGAATTTAGATACCAGGACTCTGTCATTCCGCTTTCTACATCACTATAACTATACGCTACCGTTACTTTGTCCCAGCGACCTATACCTACTGCATAAGCATCACTAAAATCAATTTTATTTTCTTTTAATCGTATTGTAGGATGTGGATAATCCATTACAGAAGATCTATCAGTTACGCTTGCTGCAAAATTGTGAGCAAATCCCAGGGTATGTCCCACTTCGTGAGCTGCAAGTTGCCGTATGCGGGCCAGAGCCATTTCTAGCATAGGTTCATAATTAGCATCAGAAGTAGCAAAAGGTTTATTCATAAGTGCTTGAGCAATCATAAAGTCTTGTCGTATACGTAAACTTCCCAGGCTCACGTGACCTTTTAAGATTTCTCCTGTACGCGGATCAACAACACTCGCTCCATAACTCCATCCGCGAGTACTGCGGTGCACCCACTGTATTACATTATAGCGTAAATCTAAAGGATCTGCACCTTCAGGAAGCATTTCTACCCTAAAAGCATTTTTATAACCTATTGAAGAAAAAGCATGATCCCACCAGCGAGCTCCTTCTAATAATGCACTACGTACCGGTTCTGGTGTTCCCGGATCTAAGTAATAAATAATAGGTTCTACAGGCTCACTAATAGCCAGTTCTGGATTCTTTTTTGCTAAGCGATGTCTTATAATTAATTTCTTATCAATAGATTCTTGTACTTGTGCAGCATAATCTTTGTAACTGATATGAATTGCTCCAGAGCGCGGGTCAAACTTTCGAGTTTGGTAACCAACTTCAGGAAGTTCAACAAAAGAATGATGCTGAACCACAGATATTGTAGATGCATCTGGAGCTACAGACCGTAGGTTTCTTCCCTGAGGATCTCCTTTAAAGGTGAGCAATGCTTCAAATTCTACATTCTTTGGAAACGCTTTCGTGTTTTTTAAGGCCAAAGCGCTTCGGTCTTTATCTAATTTATATACACCCTCGTTATTCGATTTTAAACGCTGAGCAACCCCGTGTGCATCTTCCATTAGAAAAGAAGTCAAATCTATAATATAGGTTTCTCCCTTAATTTCTTTAATTTCAAAACCGTACAAAACAGATTTTGCAAATGCTTCTTCTACAGATTCACGTTCGGCAGCATTATCTGTGATTGCTCTATAATCCTGATTAGGTTGTACCAGCAATAATTTATTACCTGCTTTAATAAATTTTACAATTGCTGTACCTCCCAGCTGACCCCGATCAAGACCTATATCATTAGAACCTATTCCACTTTTTAACGCGTGGACATATATAAATTCTTGATTGAGGTTTGCAACTTCCAGATAGATATTGTCTGTCTTTTCAGTATAATGAAATTTGAAAAAACCATCTTGAGTATCCACTTTGCCTAATTTCTCTAGAAACTGTGCTTGAAGTGTTGAAACTAGTAAGAGTAAAGAGAGCGTAGCTATTTTTTTCATAGATAAGATTAAGGTTTAAAATTAGCTAAATAATTCAAAAATAGTTCGTAGTCTAGAAAATAAAGCCTATTGAAAGATTCTCAATATTTTAATAAAATTATTTTTTAATCTGAATTAGAAGCTGAATAATTAAGATTTAATTATTAACAAATTACTGGATTATTGGTATTTTAACATCAAACAAAACCATGTATGTCAGAAACCCAAAACTCTATTTTTGCATCTTATGAAAAAGATTCAAAATTTTATGATGAGATTTTTGATGAGAAGGGAAATGTAAAGAAAGTGTATCAAACACTCTTTGATCTTTACAGCGGACACTCAAGTCAGGACTTTGCAAAATTAAATGAAAAAGCAAAGGCATCATTTTTTAACCAGGGAATAACCTTTCAGGTTTATAATGATAAAGAGGCAAAAGAAAAAATATTTCCTTTTGATCTTTTTCCACGTATCATAGGTCAAAAAGAATGGGATGTAATTGAACGCGGAGTTTTGCAACGTAGTAAAGCGTTGAATCATTTTATCTGGGATATTTATCACGATAAAAAAATTATAAAGCAAGGAATTGTGCCACTCGATTTAATTAGTTCGTCTGAGAATTACTTACATCAAATGATAGGTATAGATCCTCCTGGGGGTATTTATAATCACGTTTCTGGCACCGATTTAATCAAACATTCTGATGGCAAATACTATGTACTTGAAGATAATATACGTTGCCCTTCTGGCGTAAGTTATGTGGTATGTAATCGTACTGCTTTAAAACGGGCACTTTTTGGGGTGTTTAATCATTATAACGCGCATTCTGTTACAGATTATGCTCAGAATTTATTGGAGATGATGGAGTCTGTAAAGCCGCGTGGTGTAGACGAACCTAATTGTGTGGTGATCACTCCCGGGGTTTATAACTCGGCTTATTATGAACATTCCTATCTAGCCAAGGCTATGGGAGTAGAACTGGTAGAGGGTCGTGATCTGTTTGTAGAAAATGATTTTGTTTATATGCAAACCATTCGGGGTCCACAGCGCGTAGATGTAATATATCGCCGCGTTGATGATCAATTTTTGGATCCGTTAGAGTTTAAACCGGAATCAATGCTTGGAGTTCCTGGTTTATTTTCGGCTTATAAAAATGGTAATGTTTGCTTAGTAAATGCGCCCGGTACCGGTGTGGCAGATGATAAAGCAGTATATACGTATATGCCTCAAATTATAAAATATTATCTGGGAGAAGAGCCCATTCTAAACAATGTACAAACCTATCACTGTAGCAGACCCGATGATATGAAATTTGTATTAGAAAATATTGATAAACTGGTAATTAAGCCAGTAGATGAAGCTGGTGGCTACGGAATCTCAATAGGAAATACACTTACTAAAGACGAAATTCAAAAAGTAAAGAAAACCATAATGGCTAGCCCACGTAAATATATTGCCCAGCCCATTATGAGTCTTTCTGTTCACGCTACGTACATCGAAGAAAGTGAATCTTTTGAATCGCGACACGTAGATTTAAGAACCTACTGCCTTTTAGGTGCAAATAAAGATTTTGTTCTTAAAGGCGGACTCACCCGCGTTGCTTTGAAAAAAGGAAATCTTATTGTGAATTCCTCTCAAGGAGGAGGATCTAAAGACACCTGGGTTCTTAAAAGTTAAACAAACAACCACTATTAGTTAGAAAATAAACCTATGCTTGCACGAGTAGCAAATAATTTATTCTGGATGGGCCGTTACATTGAGCGTGCCGAACACTTAGCGCGCTATTTAAATGTGAACTATTTTTCGTCATTAGATGCTCCTAATGAAAAATCACAATCTCGCGAACTGGTGTTGCATTCGTTGCTTTTTATGGCAAATGGTCCGGTTCCTAAAGACTATGAATTAACTGAGCAAAATGTATTTTTTGATATCGGTCTAAATAAGGATGTTCCCTACTCGATAATAAATTGTGTTAAATATGCTCGTGAAAATGCCAATGGTGCACGCGATTTAATTTCTACAGAATTATATGAATCCCTCAATAAATTCTATCATTTTGTACTTAATTATGATGCTGATTTCTTTGTAAAAAAGGGACTGTATGATTTTTCGACTCAAGTAGCAGAATCTACCGCGGTTTTACGAGGAAAAATACGTGGGACTTTATTGCACGATGAAGTCTATGCGATTATAATGCTGGGAGTAAATATTGAACGGGCTACGCAGGTAGTACGTATTATACAGTCTAAATATTACGATGCATTAAAATCTCAAGGAAGTTATGGAGATAAATTTAGTAAAAGCTATGAATGGGTAACCCTTCTTAAATGTATCGAATCGTATGATATGATGCGTCGTTACTATAAAAAAACACCTACAAGTATAAGCACTCTCGAATTTTTAATTTTAAACAGAGACTGTCCCCGCTCTGTAATGAACAGTCTTGTGCAGGTAAACAACCATATAAATCTTATAAGTAGAGATAAGCATCCTGAGCACAATTCTGCAGCATTTTTAATAGGTAAAACACACGCAGAATATTGCTACAAAACGGTAGATAAAATTGAAGAAGATGTGGAACTATTTATTGAAGAAATTCAGGATACACTTATTGAAATCGCAAAAAAGATAGAAAACGAGTACTTCAAATATTAACTGGAATAATCTGCGTTTTATTGGCTATTTTTGTCTGTTCCTAAACCCAGAAAAATTGTGGATTATATAATAAAATATAGAGCCGAAAATAAATACGAAGCTCAAGTAAATGAGGCGTTGTGGCAATTTCTCATTAAGCCTGAAGAGTCTGCAGACCAAACTATACGCGCATCAGAATTCACAAATTCGTTAGGTGCTGCGGTAGAGGAATCGACAAATACCTACGGTTTTGAAATTGTACGTATTCATCCTAAAAAACCTTTTACTGAAATACTATTTGAAGCAAATTATTTGGTTCGGAAAGATCAGACAAATCCATTTTCTGCTTTAGACAATGTTGTAAACACAGAACACTACGCAGCTGTAGAAAGTTTAGATTTTAAAATTCGCTATGAACGTTTTTTAGGCTCTACAGAACTTACAATTCTTCCTTCAGGCAAAATCCCATTTATATTTGATAAACAACGGTCGATATTTGACAATCTTCAAGGTCTAAACACTTATATTTTTAAAAATTTTCAGTTTAAGCAGCAGGTTACTACCGTAACTACTACTCTCGAAGAATTTATAAACCAGGGACAAGGAGTTTGTCAAGACTTTACGCATTTATTTGTAGCCATTGCACGAGCAAATAATATTCCTGCTCGTTATACTTCAGGCTATTTGCATCAGGGAAATGGTTATTTTGGAGAATCACAAATGCACGCATGGGCAGAATGCTATATTCCTGAAAAGGGCTGGCTGGGTTTTGACCCTGCAAATGATTTAATTGCTTTGCAAAATCATATTAAAGTGGCACACGGTAAAGATTATAATGACTGTGCACCCATAAAAGGAGTGATTTTTAGCAACTCTGCAAAAAATGATACAAATTATACCGTAGAAGTTATTGCTCGTAAAGAAAGTGAACCTGATGTATTTCATCCTTTACAAGAGTTTGAACCTCTTCCATTTAAGCAACAATTAGATATGCAATTGCAGTGGCAGCAACAGCAACAACAGCAGCAAGAACAACAGAAACAGCAGCAAACTTATACACCTTCTTAAGTTGCAGGCATTATACTTTTGATATAAAATAGTAACTTTCCACAAACAGGTTAACTATGGTAACTAGCGATCAGATCAAAGATCTTGTGCAGCGTACTGATGCATTGAAATTGCATTTAGGTATTGATCAGAAACGAATAGAGATACAAAACGAAGAGGAAAAAACCTTTGATCCTAACTTTTGGAATGATCCAAAAGAAGCCGAATTATTTATGCGTGCTCTACGCGAAAAAAAGAAATGGGTTGAAGATTTTGAAAAAGCGTTAAATCTTATTGAAGACGTACAAGTATTACTTGAATTTTATAAAGAAGGAGATGCCACAGAAGCTGAAGTTGTAAAGCAATATGATAGCGTGGTAAATCTTATTGAGGGCATGGAATTTAAAAATATGCTCTCTGAAGAAGGTGATGATTTAAGTGCTGTACTTCAAATTACAGCCGGTGCTGGCGGAACAGAGAGTTGTGACTGGGCAGCAATGCTCATGCGCATGTATTTAATGTGGAGTGAAAAAAATGGATTTAAGATAAAAGAACTAAACTATCAAGAAGGTGATGTTGCCGGTGTAAAGACAGTTACATTAGAAATCGATGGTCCATTTGCCTTTGGATGGTTAAAAGGAGATAACGGAGTACACAGACTGGTACGCATTTCCCCATTTGATAGCAATGGAAAACGACACACTTCGTTTGCATCTGTCTATATTTATCCACTGGTAGACGATACGATTCAAATAGATATTAATCCGGCAGATATAAATTGGGATTTTGCTAGATCTTCTGGAGCCGGAGGACAAAATGTAAATAAGGTAGAAACTAAAGCAATTTTAACCCACCACCCTACCGGAATTATCATTCACAATAGTGAAACACGCTCCCAATTAGAAAATAGGGAAAAAGCTATGCAAATGCTTAAATCTCAATTGTACGAGATTGAATTGAAAAAAAGACAAGCAGCACGTGACGAAATAGAATCTGAGAAGAAAAGTATAGAATGGGGTTCTCAAATACGTAATTATGTATTGCATCCTTATAAATTAGTGAAGGATGTGCGTACAGGTGCAGAAACCGGAAATACAGATGCTGTTCTTGATGGGGATATTGATTTATTTCTCAAGGCATTCCTAATGATGAGCGGTCAAAAAGAAACAAGTAACGAATTGTAAGATGTTAAAAATATACCACAACCCACGTTGTTCAAAAAGCAGACAAGGTCTTGCTCTCTTAGAAGAATCAGGAAAAGAGTTTGATGTAGTTAAATACCTTGATAATACACCCTCTTATTTAGAGCTTGCCGCCCTAATTGGAAAATTAGGCATTAAACCTATAGAACTCGTTAGAAAAGGGGAAACCATCTGGAAAGAAAAATATAAAAACGAGAATTTTTCTGATAAAGAATTAATCGAATTGATGGTTCAAAATCCAAAGTTAATAGAGCGACCAATTGTCGTGCTTGACAATGAGGCTGTTATAGGCAGACCCCCCGAAAACATTAAGAAGTTGTTAAGATAGAGATCCTTTCTTTTAACAGTATTTTAACCATTTTCACTTTAAACCTATTGCATTTTCATAGTCTAAGTTGCGAAACCAAAATTGACTATGAAAAACAAGCTTACTTTTTGCATGCTGTTTCTTTTTACAGCATTTGCATTTGCACAATCTAATGCATCAAAATTTGAAATTACAGGTACTGTTGTAGATAAGGATGCCGGCATCCCTTTAGAGTACGCCACGATTACCATTACAAATCCTAATAATGCCACAGATGTAGAAGGTGGTATAACAGATATGTCTGGTAATTTTAATGTTGCCGTTGCTCCAGGCAAATACACCATCAAAATTGAATATATTTCTTTTGAGCCTATTATTCTTAACAGAACCGTTACTGGTGATCTAAGTTTAGGTACTATTCAATTAGAATTTGCCGCTTCTAGCCTTGATGAAGTTACTGTTGTTGCAGAAACTACTACGGTTGATGTACGTCTAGATAAAAAAATCTATAACATAGGTAAAGATCTTACCACAGCTGGCGGTACTGTAGGTGATGCGCTTAATAATGTACCATCTGTTGCAGTAGATGTTGAAGGCGGAATAAGCCTAAGAGGTAATGAAAATGTACGTATATTAATAAATGGTAAACCATCTGCAATTGCAGGATTTGGTTCTACAGATGTTTTACGTCAATTACCTGCAGATGCTATTGAGCGTGTAGAAGTAATCACATCTCCATCTGCGCGATATGATGCTGAAGGTACAGCGGGTATTTTAAATATCATATTACGTAAAGAAAAAACACTAGGTTTTAATGGATCTATAAATACAAGTGTTGGAAATCCAGACCTTGCAAGTATTTCAGCAAACTTGAATTTACGTACAGAGAAATTCAACATTTTTAATACAACAGGTTACCGTTATACAAGTTCTCCTGGTAATGGATTTTTTGACACCAATTATTTGTCTTCTGAAACTACAGATCCTACTTACGACCGTATTATTGAAGATCGAGATATTCAGCGCCTTAACAGAGGTTTTAATACAAACTTAGGTATTGAATATTATCTTACAGATATGTCATCTGTTACAGCTTCGGTATTTTATCGTAATGGTAATGATACAGATGAAACCACAAACCTTACTCAAAGCTTTAGAGATGCTTCTAAAGTTTTAGAAACAGAACGTGTTGAACGTTTAAAAGAAAAAGACGACAGCTACCAGTTATCTTTAAACTATATCAACAAGTTTAATGAAAATGGGCACCAACTTACAGCAGATTTTCAATATGAAAATAGTGAGGAAACACAAAATACACGTATCAATGAAGATATAACTTTTGATACTGAAGACACTACTCCAATTATCGGAGAGCGTTTATTTACTATTGAAAAACAAAAAGAATATTTAGTTCAGGCAGATTACGTTCTTCCTTTTTCTGAAGATTGGCAGTTTGAAGCAGGATACCGCGGAAGCTTTGAAAATGAGATTACAGATTTTAGCGTAAACCAGGAGCAAATCGCTAATTCAGGAAATTTTGTATTGAATGATACACTTACAAATATTTTTGACTATACCGAGAATGTCAATGCTGTTTACACGCAGATAGGGAGCAAATTTGGAAAACTATCATTTCTTGCCGGTCTTCGATTAGAAAACACGCAATTAAAAGGTAAAATAGATTCTAGACTTACTGAGGCAGAATTGCAAGACATCTTCGGATTTGCAATCGATACTGATTTTGATAATGATTACTTAGGTTTATTTCCAACATTAAACCTTACTTACGAATTAAACGAACGTGAAAATATAACACTTGGATATAACCGTCGTATCAACCGTCCACGTGGTTGGTTCTTAAATCCGTTTCCAGACAGAGACAGTAGAAATAACGTATTCCAAGGAAATCCTAATTTAGCTCCTGCTTATGCAAATGCATATGATCTTGGTTACTTAAAAAGATGGGATAAATTAACTCTTACTTCTTCTATCTACTTTCAAAGAGAAACCGAATCATTTGAAGTGATTGAAGAGATCGTAGAATTACAAGGACAAGGAACAAACACAAATGGTAATACTGTTATACGTAGTATTCCTTTTAACTTATCTAGTAATGAGCGTATAGGTGCAGAAATAGGTATTTTGTATAATCCTATTAAATGGCTGCGCTTAAATGGTAGTTTTAACTTCTTCCAGTTTAATACAGAAGGTTTCTTTAATGATGTAGATTATAGTGCAAAAAATACTAGCTACTTCGCTCGTTTTAGCTCTAAAGTAACCTTACCGTTTCAAATTGACTGGCAAACAAATGCTAATTACAGAGGTGCAGCTCAAAATGCACAATCAGATACAGACGGAATTCTTTCTGTTGACTTAGCACTTAGTAAAGACGTTTTTGGAGATAATGCCACTGTCTCTATGAATGTAAGCGACTTGTTTAATGGTAGAAAAAGAAGCCAGTTCACAACAAATGATTTATTTACTAGAGATAGTGAATTTCAGTGGAGACAACGTCAAATAAATTTATCCTTTGTATATCGTTTTAACCAACGTAAAAATGAAGCAAAGAGAAATCAACCGGTGAATACCGATGACGAAGGTGATTTCCAAGGATAATTAATTCGATTCCTTTCATTCCTAACTTTAAAAAACCATTCAATTTATTGAATGGTTTTTTTGTTTTGTAAATCTCCCAAAACTAATAAATAAGGCTCTAGAGCCCCAAATTCTTATAAAAACTACTAAACCCTTTATTTTCCCTAAAATCGCTTAAACGATTAACTAAATCGATTAAATTAGTGTATTTAAATTTTTAGCTGTAAATTTCCAACGATATAGTACCCATTAAAAGACAAGTATGCAAACCGGAAAGGACTATCAACAATTTGAAGATATAGATGTCGAGCAATTACCCGTATCTAAACATAAATTACATAACTGGACCCATTTTGCAGGATTGTATGCTGCTGAACACGTAGCAGCTACAGAATTTGTTATAGGAGCAACCTTTGTAGCGCTCGGAGCGAAAACGATGGATATTATTATAGGTTTGCTCATCGGTAATATTCTGGCTGTGTTGAGTTGGACATTCATCACCTCTCCCATTGCCGTAGATACCAGATTAAGTCTTTATAATTACCTCAATAAAATTGCAGGTGATTCTATGACCAAACTATACAACTGGGCAAATGTTATTATTTTCTCAGTAATCTCTGCAGCAATGATTACGGTATCCTCTACTGCGGTACGATTCGTATTTGATATTCCACAACAACTGGATTGGTATCCTAATAATCTTTGGTTTGTATTGATTGTAATGTGCGTAGGTATTGTTGTTGTGTTGATAGCAATGTTTGGTTTTAAAGCCGTTACTGAATTTGCAGGAGTTTGTGCTCCTTGGTTATTTGTAATGTTTATAAGTGGAGCGATGGTTCTTTTACCCGCATTATCCCTAGATGTTTTAGATAGTACGTTGCCCGGGAGTTGGCAAGAACTAATCGCGTTAGGAAATCAGTCAATCTGGACAGGGATAGATAGTAATGGAGAACCGGGTATAGGTCTTGTTGAAGTTATAGGTTTTGCGTGGGCTGCCAATACTATCACACACTTTGGACTTATTGATATGGCACTTTTGCGCTATGCTAAAAAGAAGGTCTACGGACTTACAACCAGTAGCGGTATGATGTTCGGTCATTTTGTAGCCTGGATTTCTGCAGGTATAATGGGTGCCGGTGCTGCAATAATTTTGGGTAAATCTATTGTAGAATTAGACCCAGGAGATGTGGCTTATTATGCATTAGGTTGGTCTGGTTTTGTTATTGTCATTATAGCTGGTTGGTCGACAGCGATTACAAATCTATATCGTGCCGGTCTGGCTGCTCAGGCTATCTTCAAAAGTCATTCAAGAAAGAAGACGACCTTAACCGTTGGCTTATTCACGGTTGTTATAGCCTGCTTCCCGTTTGTGTTTTCACAAATATTACCATTGCTAACTTATGCGGGATTACTAGTAGTTCCTGTAGGAGCTATTGTTTTTGCTGAACATCAAATCTTTCCGAGGATAGGTTATACGCGTTATTGGTCTTCTTTCAAGCAATTAAAATTTAATACTCCTGCAATAGCATCATGGGGAATAGGTTTAGTCTTTGGCTTCGGTCTTAATGCACTTAATGTGATGTCATTCTTTTATTTATTCATACCCACCTGGATTTTTACGATTATTATATACACCCTTTTAGCTGCGCGTTACGGAGCTAAAAAATCTTATCCTGAAGAAGAGCGAAAAGAGCAAGAGTACCAAGAAAGTATATCTAAATTTCAGGATGATAAAGCCGAATTAGAACCAGATCCAATTATTGACCGAAGTATATTTACAAAAATTCTAAATGTGGTGTCTGTGGTAGCATTAATAATCACATTAGTTCTTGCAGGCCTGGTTTTATTTGGCAGTGCTAATGAGAATTATTATATAACTAATAGAGCGCTATTTTATAAATATGCCTTTATATGTACCCTACTCTATTTTATAACAGCTTACTGGGCAACAAGACGAGGAAAAATTAAAAAAGAAAAGCATTAATGAAAAATTCTGTAACTCTAAATTTAAATAATATTGATCTACTTCGTGAACATCTATCTGTTCCAGAATATGATCCTAAATCTTTAAAAACAGGAATCGTTCATGTAGGTGTGGGTGGTTTTCACCGTGCTCATCAAGCTTATTATTTAAATAAATTACACGAAGCCGATCTCAATCCAGAATGGGGAATTTGTGGTATTGGTTTACGGGAAAATGATAAGAACATTGAGGATGTCTTCAAAAAACAGGATAATCTATACACGTTGCTTGTAAAACACCCTGATGGTAAAAATGAAGCTCAAGTCATAGGATCGATCATAGATTTTAAACTAGGATATGGTAATCCTCAGGTAGCAATAGACAAGATGGCTCACCCAGATACAAAAATAGTATCTCTAACAATTACGGAGGGGGGGTATAATTTTAATTCATCAACCGGTAAATTTAATTTTGATAATCAAGATATTATTTACGAATTGCAAAACCCGGAGGATCCGCGTACGATATATGGCTATTTAACCGCAGCTCTTAAAAAACGTCGGGAGAATTCGTTACCGCCATTTACCATCATGTCTTGTGATAATATCGAGCACAATGGCGATGTAACACGTGAAATGTTACTAACATTTGCTAAGCTACAAGATTGTGAACTTGCTGAATGGATTGAGAATTCAGTAAGCTTTCCTAATAGTATGGTAGATCGAATTACTCCGGTGACAACTGCCGCAGATATCGAATTTTTAGAAAATGAGTACGGTATTAAAGATGAATGGCCGGTTACTTGTGAACCTTTTATACAATGGGTTATCGAGGATAATTTTTCTAACGGCAGACCTCAATTAGAAAATGTAGGTGTGCAGTTTGTTCCAGATGTTAAGCCTTATGAAAAGATGAAATTGCGTTTGCTAAATGCGGGACATTCTGTATTGGGAATTTTAGGAGCTGTACATGGATATAAGACGATCAATGAATGTATGGAAGACAAAGTCTTTGTTACATATCTGAGATCGTTTATGGATCAAGAAGCTACACCGGTCTTAGACGAATTAGAAGGCATAAATTTAAATGATTATAAAGATAGTCTTGAAGAGCGATTTGCAAATCCTAATATTAAAGATAGTGTGAGCCGCATTTGCTCTGAAAGTGCTGCAAAACTTCCGAAGTTTCTAATTCCAACTATACAGGATAATTTAAAATCTGGTGGTAATATAGATTTTGGCACTCTTGTATTAGCAACTTGGTGTTATTATAGTGATCTGCAACAAGATCAAAATGGTGCTCCATTAGAAATTTTAGACACGATGAAAAATGAACTTCACGAAGCGGCTCAAAATACAAAAGAGGATGCCTTATCCTTTCTAAGACAAACTTCAGTTTTTGGTGATTTAGTTAATAATGATCGCTTTACAGCAAGTTATACTAATGCTTTAGATAAAGTATATAAGAGACAAAAAATCAGAAATATAATGTCTGATATGATATAGCTTACTATTTATATAAAATTTTAAATGCCAGATTATAAAAATAATCTGGCATTTCTTTTTTTTCGCTATTATAGTATTGGTATTTAATTTTAAAAAGATGTGGAGTCTCATTTCTGTATTCGTAAATTACAAGAAATACAAAATTATAGTCATATGGATTTTAGTAATATCAACGCAATTTATATCAATTGTACTCTAAAAAAATCACCTCAAGAAAGTCATACTTCAACATTGATGAATGTCTCAAAGGAGATTCTCAGGAAAGAAAATGTCTCATTTGAAGAAATACGCCTTATCGATCATGATGTTGCAAGTGGTGTTTATCCAGACATGACCGAATATGGCTGGGAAACCGATGAGTGGCCACAACTTTACAAAAAAATTATAGCAGCAGATATTTTGATAATTGGTACTCCTATTTGGTTAGGCGAGAAATCATCTGAAACTCAAAAATTGATTGAGCGCCTATATGCGATGAGCGGAAAAGTCAATGACAAAGGACAGTATGTTTTTTATGGAAAAGTTGGTGGTTGTATTATAACAGGAAATGAAGATGGAATAAAACACTGTGCAATGGGCATACTTTATTCTCTGCAGCATGTGGGTTACTCAATACCGCCACAAGCAGATTGTGGGTGGATTGGCAAGGTAGGACCGGGTCCTAGTTATGGAGACCAGGTTTGGAATGATGAAAAACTGAATACGCCAGTAGGTTTTGATAGTGATTTTACTAATAGAAATACTACATTTATGACTTATAACCTACTTCATCTCGCTTCTATGTTAAAGCGAAATGATGGTTACTCAAATTATGGAAATTCACGTGAACAATGGAACAATGGGGAACGCTGGAATTTTGAAAACCCGGAATATCGTTAATATGCTAAGAAGTTTATTTTTTTTTGTTTTTCTATTGAGTATTCAAATATCGTACAGTCAGAAAACAGTTATTTTACCAGAAAATAATATTGACAGTCTTTTTTTAAAAAAATTACCTGAAAAACTTAAACAGTTTCAATTAGAGGATCTGGAAACCTCAAAAGACTCTTTAAATATTAGAATCTGGGAACAGCATACTATCTTTACTTTGAATTATGATTCTGCAGATGATGTCTCCGCTAACTATAAAATTTATACGGGAGGTAAATCGCCAGTAGTCTCAACTAATACAATCTCCAACACCCAATCGCGTAAAATTTTTGATGAATTTAAAACTATAAGTTTTGAAGAACTCTCTGGAGATTCATTTCGCGGTTTAGACGGTTTTTATATTTATATAGAAATTGCTACTAAAGATGATTACAAGGTCATTAGTTATTGGTCACCCTTTCACAGGTCTTGTAAAGATTGTAATACGATACGTGAACTACATGATATTTTATCTGAAAATATGGATACTGATAAATTCACAAGTAATTTTATCAATAGTTTAGAGCCCGGTGGTTATACATGGGGAATGTCTAGTTTTCAAATTGATCACTTCTTAAATGAAGATGTCGATAAAACAGATTTTTATATAAAAGCTGAAAAGAAAATTAGGGATGAATTAAATATTACTGAAGAAACAAAGCATCAAAACTATCCACTTATTATAATAAATAAAAAGCACGCTAAAATTGGTGATTTAAATTCCTATACATTAGAAGATATCAAATCATACGCTATAGTTGGAAAAGGGGCGATTGCTATTTACGGGACTTCAGGCCGAAATGGAGTTTTATTAGTTGAAACCAATTAAATCTATACACGACAAGTTTATTCATAAAAAAAGCCGCTCTAATGAGCGGCTTTTTTTTATATATAATGTAATACTTAAGAATTCACATTATTAGCTTTCTTTTTTTCACGTATTTCTTTCATACGTTCTACAAAAGCACCACCAATCCAGTATGGAAGAATGGAAACTAAAAATATCATTAACCAGAAACCTATCGTTAAAATGGTTAAAAATGCTAAGAAGCCTAAGTATTGATCAAATTCGAACATAATATGGTTTTTGTCTTGTGGCAAATTTAGCGATAATCTTCCTTAATATGCAATACAATTTTCAATTAAAACAGAGATTTATAACTACCCTATACTGCAGTTATTAAAGACAAACTATTATTTTTGTTCAACCACTAAAAAAATCATAATGGAATATAGAATAGAGAAAGACACGCTGGGCGATGTTAATGTACCGGCAGACAAATTATGGGGAGCACAGACTGAACGTTCCCGTAATAATTTTAAAATAGGTGCCGCAGCATCTATGCCTATTGAAATTATTTATGGTTTCGCCTATTTAAAAAAGGCCGCTGCTTACACTAATGCAGAATTGGGAGTTTTGTCTGATGAAAAAAGAGATCAGATTGCAGCTGTTTGTGATGAGATTTTAGAAGGGAAACACGACGACCAATTTCCGCTTGTTATCTGGCAAACCGGTTCTGGAACGCAAAGCAATATGAACGTTAATGAAGTAATTGCAAACCGTGCTCATGTTTTAGCGGGAAATACTTTAGGCGACGGAGGCAAAACATTACAAGCGAATGACGATGTGAATAAATCACAATCTTCAAACGATACGTTCCCTACAGGAATGCATATTGCTGCCTATAAGAAAGTGATGGAAGTGACACTGCCGGGGGTAATTAAGCTCCGTAATACGCTGAAACAAAAATCAGATGAGTTTCGTGAGGTAGTGAAAATAGGACGTACACATTTAATGGATGCCACTCCCCTAACCTTAGGTCAGGAATTTTCAGGTTATGTTTCACAACTAGATCATGGTATTAAAGCATTAGAACATACACTAGATCATTTATCTGAGTTAGCTCTCGGCGGTACTGCTGTAGGTACAGGATTAAATACTCCTAAAGGTTATGATAAACTTGTAGCAGATTATATTGCAAAATTTACTGAACAACCCTTTAAAACTGCAGATAATAAATTTGAAGCGCTTGCTGCTCACGATGCGATTGTAGAATCACACGGTGCTCTAAAGCAATTAGCTGTTTCTTTAAACAAAATTGCAAACGACATACGTATGCTAGCTAGTGGACCGCGCTCTGGAATTGGTGAAATTATTATACCTGCAAATGAACCAGGATCTTCAATTATGCCAGGTAAAGTAAATCCTACGCAATGTGAAGCAATGACTATGGTTTGTGCTCAGGTTATAGGTAATGATATGGCTATCGCTGTGGGCGGAATGCAAGGACAATATGAATTAAATGTCTTTAAACCGGTAATGGCAGCAAACTTTCTACAGAGTGCACAACTTATAGGTGACGCTTGTGTTTCTTTTGAAGAACATTGTGCTGCCGGTATAGAACCAAATCACATACGTATTAAGACGATGCTCGATAATTCATTGATGCTTGTAACAGCTTTAAATACCAAAATAGGTTATTATAAAGCTGCTGAAATAGCTAATACCGCACATGATAACGGGACTACCCTTAAAGAAGAGGCTGTAAATTTAGGATATGTAACCGCTGAAGAATTTGATGAGTGGGTTAAACCAGAAGATATGGTAGGTGAATTATAATCTAACCTATTATTTAAGATTAAAAAAAGGGAGATAGCTCAAGCTATCTCCCTTTTTTTAATAATATGATTTAAGCAAAATTTTACTTCTTGTAAAACTTCTTGTATTTAGGATATGCAAGTAGTGCAAAGAGTATAACACCGCCCATAATACTTAAGGCTCTATTTAAATTCAAAATATTATCTCCACTTGCGTAACTATGCAGTCCTGAAAGCCAGAAGTTCACTCCAAAGTAAGTCATTAAAATACTACCGTAAGCTAATATAGACATCAGGTTGAAAAACCATCTTCCCCGTAAACCAGGAACTAATCGCATGTGAATTACAAAAGCATAAACCATAATACTAATTAAAGCCCAGGTCTCTTTAGGATCCCATCCCCAGTAACGTCCCCAACTTTCATTTGCCCATTGTCCTCCTAAAAAGTTACCAATGGTAAGCATTACTAAACCAACAGTGAGAGCCATCTCATTAATAATGGTAAGCTCTTTTATGTTAAGCTCCATTTTTAATTTATTCTTTTCAGTGGTTAGAAGCATTAATAATAAAGAAACTAATCCCAGTATCATTGCTAGCGTAAACGGACCGTAACTGGCAACAATAACTGCCACGTGAATCATTAACCAATAACTATCCAATACTGGTTGCAAGTTTGCGATTTCTGGGTTAAGCCAGTTCATACTAGCCCCCCAAAGAATAAACCCGGCAACAAACGCTGTACTGGCAATGGTAAGCGAACTCTTTCTTCCGAAAGCTAAACCAAAAAACATGGTAGCCCAACCTACATAAAGAACAGATTCATAGGCATCACTCCAAGGAGCATGACCAGAAATATACCAGCGCCAGATTAATCCTAATGTGTGAAGAGCAAACAAGACTATAACTGCTCCTCCACCTATATTAACCATTAACTTAATAAAGCGATTTTCTTTAAAGATTCGAACAATCACAAATACAAACATGAAGACACTTGCAAGCAAGTACATCCAATATAGTTTAGTAAAAATATCATGTTTATTGTAATATACCTCTGCATCAATTTTCTCAAGAGATGGCATAATCTCTGCCCCGTGCTTCTCTTGAAAGCTTCGTATACTTTTTAGAAACGTATCTGCCTTGTCAAAGTTGCCCGTTTCTTTACCCTCGCGTAATGCAGAAAAATATAGAGGTAAAATTTGCTTGGTGTATAAAGAATCCATTCCCTTATAACCAGCTTCATTTAATTCTGGATAAGAAACCCACTTATTATTATCGTCATTTATAAGCGGAAATATTTTGAGTATTTCACCACTCACCGCTCTACTCAACAATCCTAGACGCTCTGCGATATCAATAAAATCTTTATCAAAACTGTTTTTAACTTCTGCCTGATAAGCATTGGTTATGTATGCATCTAATTTATTACGACCTTGATTATCTAAAAAGTCAAGGGCATTTGCATATTCTTGATCTTTAGGAATACCTATGATAGTACGAATACTATCATTAGATGGCTTAAGGTAAATAAGATCTACATTATACCAGAAAAACGGAGATTCTACCATAGAGAGAAAAACCTGATCTGCAGTCATTCCTTGGTATTTGTCACTTCGACTCAATTTACGCAGTAATTTACTGGCAAATGAATTTACAGGCATCATACGACCCTTATCATCTTGAATAACAATTTTTCCAAACTTCGCAGCTTGCTCAGCAGGAATTGTATTTACTTTTAAGATAGAATCAATTTCAGATTGTGTTGGCAGCATGTGATTTTCTTCTTCTACCACTGCTGTACCAGGAATGAAATCCTGAGGCTGTTCTTCTACCACTTCAGTATTCCCGTTTTCAACAACCACTTTTTCTTCCTGAGCATTAAGAAGATTTCCGCTAAGCACAAAAAATATAATAATTGCTGAAAGTTTAGCTTTTCTAGCCTTTACCTTATCCAGTCTAATTTTTAAATCCCCAAAGCGACTTCCCTTGTCAAATAATATAATCATAAGTCCTAGATATAATAAGAAGTAACCTATGTATGTAATCCAGGTTCCTACGGCATCGTGATTAACTGAAAGAACAGTACCCAACTCATCTGGACTAAAACTGGCCTGAAAGAATCGATATCCTTTATAATCTAAAACGTGGTTCATGAAGATATCATAATCAAAAGCAGAATCGTCTCCTTCTACTACAGTAATTTTACTTTTATATGAGGAATATACATTTGTAGTACCCGGATATCGCTCTGCAATAAAATCATTTAATGTAATTGCAAATGGCAGTTCTATCGCTAAACTTCCAAAGTTGAGATGAAAAGTAAGGTCACCAACTTTTACAGTTTCCATCTCATTATTAAAACCTTTACCACCCAATAGACCTACAGTTTCTTCTCCCTGATCTGTTTTTACGGTAACAAATAAGGCATCAGACTGTCCTTTTTGCTTAGGAAACGATTCCACAATACCATTACGGCCTTTCATTACGGGTTCTGGAATTACAAACTGCATTCCACCTAATTGGTATAACGCTCTTAGTTTTAGTTCCTGAATAGTATCTTTTGCAACGTCAAAGTCGGCTTGTGTGGCCATAACTCGCGTGCTACCTTCAAAAGGTGTTTTAATCGTATAGTTTTCTCCATCAAAACCAATATTTATAGCACCTTCAGTAGGAGTATTCAAAGTAAAAAGTACATTGTGTATACTTGCTACTTTACCTTCTTCTATATAATGCTCGTGACGCTGACCGTCTCCAGCTTCAACTATTTTTAGTTGATTAAGACCATCTGTTGATTCTACAAGACCTTCTTCGGCTCCATCTATAAATTTTGAGAAAGAAATAGTAACTGGTTTCCCGGCAAAATCGGTTTCCCAGGTAAAATCATTATTAAGTCTGCTAGAAAGATTTAAATGTTTAGGATCTAACTTACGACGCATAGGCTCCCCATCTTTCTCTCCGTCAATAAAAACACTTAAATACGTTTTATCACTTAAAAATGTATTCTCAGTTTCACCTTCACGTATAGGCATAACACCTTCAAAACCAACATAACGCGTCCAGGCTGCTCCAAAAATTATTAGGATAAATGCTAAATGCAGGGTAAGTGTTGACCATTTCTCTTTGCGCCATAATTTAAAGCGCCAAATATTACCAACAAAGTTGATTATAAATAGTAAATGAATGAGCTCAAACCACCAAGCCTCGTAAACTAATTCGCGGGTGTACGGTGTTGGAGAAGTTTCTTGACCTGCATCAAGTATTGTTCCGGTGGCCATAGCCACTGCATAAACAATAAATAAAAGAGCCATTAATCGGGTGGAAAACAGGAAATCTGCAATACGTTTCTGCATGGTAAAAGTGCCATTTTTTTGATGGCGCAAAGTTACAAAACAAAAGATCATTAATAAAGCTTTAACGCTTGTGATTACTTATACTTTCGGTAGTTTTTGTTTACTTTTGATGCGTGATATCTCTTTCAATAATCGGTACCGGTAATGTAGCCTTTCATCTTGCGAATGCATTTAGCTCAGTACAAGGTGTTCAGCTTAATTATATAGTAGGACGTTCTACACATGCTTTGACTGATTTTGAACCATTAGCAAAAACAACAACCGATCTTTCTAACATATATTCTTCTAAAATTATTTTAATTGCGGTTAGTGATTCTAGTATTGCTGAAGTCTCAAAGAAAATTAAAAGTACCAATTCGTTAATCCTTCATACCTCTGGTAGTACATCTCTCGATATCTTAAATTTGCATAATCGCAGAGGAGTATTTTATCCACTACAAACTTTTTCTAAGAATAAGCATCTTGCATACAAAGAAATACCGTTTTGCATTGAAGCTTCACTTCAAGAAGATGTTTTGGTATTAACTGAGTTAGCAGAGAAGATAAATGCTAAGACCTTCTTAATTAATTCAACTGAAAGAGCATCTTTACATTTAGCAGCCGTTTTCAGTAATAATTTTTGCAATCATATTTTGACCGAAGCTAAAATGCTTTGTGAGGATAATAATGTTTCATTTGACTTGCTAAAGCCATTAATGACCGAAACAATTTCAAAAGCCTTTTTATTAGGTCCTGAAAATTCCCAAACTGGTCCTGCTAAACGCGGGGATTTATCAACATTAGAAAAACAAAGAAATAGTCTGTCTAGCAGGCAACTTGAATTATATAATACCTTAACCCATTCAATATTAAAATTTTATGAGCGATAAAAGCTACAAAGAGCATCTTAAAGAGATTACCACCTTTATTTTTGATGTAGATGGTGTTATGACTGATGGCAGCTTGTTAATTAATACACAAGGTGAGATGCTAAGAAGTATGAATGTAAAAGATGGGTATGCCATTAAAACAGCACTAAACCATAATTTTAATATTTGCATTATTAGCGGTGGTACAAATGAAGGTGTTAGAAGTAGATTACAAGCTTTAGGGGTTACCGATATTCATTTAGGCGCTCATTCTAAAATTGATTTTTTAAATGACTATACGCAGAAGTATAATGTGAAGCCAGAGAATATTCTTTACATGGGAGATGATATTCCAGATTATCCTGTTATGAAACTCGTGGGTTTGCCTTGTTGTCCTCAGGATGCTGTTAAAGAAATAAAAGAAATATCAAAATATGTATCTCATAAAAAAGGAGGTAAAGGTTGTGTACGAGACGTAATTGAACAAGTACTTAAAGTTCACGGAAAATGGATGCAAGACTTTGATGCCGCATTAAAGGACTAGTTATTACATTCATTAGCTTAGTCGGTATTGATTTTGTAATCGATCATAGCAGATCTTAAAATAGTTAGCGCTTCATCTCTATCTCCAAAGCCGGAGCTACTCATTGCATTTGGACCTTTATAATTTGCAAACCAAGTTTTAATTATACTGCTTACGCCATTAAATTGTGCGTTTAATTCATCTATACTATTTAAATTAACAAATGGTGAATCATTGGCAACGGCTATGAGTTTGTCATCTTGCTCACCATTGTCTTTTAAATATAAAATCCCAATAAGTTTACATTTTATAACACTCCCTCGCTCAACTGGTGCACCCAAAACTAAAATATCTAAAGGATCACCATCACCACCGTTTTCTTTAGATAGTAATGTTTGTGGTATCATTCCATAATTACCGGGATAGCCTATGTACTGAACTATTCTAGGAGTACTATCTTGTTGCTGCCATTCTAATGCTCCGGTTTTTTTATTTAGTTCCCATTTATCTAGAGATCCAGAAGGGATTTCGATCACAGCGTTAACAAAAGTGCTATCGTGCATCGCTGGGAAATCTTTGAGTAAATTTACTCTGGTACGAGATTCCGTTTTTCTTACGACCTCTTCTTTAGGTTTTGTATCTAAATTCTGTTTGCAATTAGAAAAACTGCAAATAAGTAAAATTAGAAGTAAAAAAATAATTTTCATCTGTTTAATAATTTATGGGAGCCATCGCAACGGGGTGATATTTTTGAAAATCCGCAAATACATTCATTAAAACCAAATCCATTGACTATTCGTGATTTGTAAAGTTCAATACGCGATAATCTGGTTTTTGCTCGCTTAGCACCGGAGAAATAATTTAAATAAGTCTTTTGTTGATCTAATGATAACTTATAAAAAGCTTTTTCAAAAAAATAATCTAGACTAAATACCTGTTTAAGTTCAGATGTAACAATTTCTGAAATACTATTAATATTAGCGTTAACTCCTACTCTCGCAATCTCAATCGATTCCAGAACATAGTATCTTATTATTTCACTTGAAATCAAAACTTCTTGATCTGTACTAAACTTCATAACTCTTGATCGCTGACTATTTTTGCGTGGTGGCAATAGTAAACCTGGAGCATTTGAAGATAACCAACCATTTAAAATATGAACGGTACACTTATAATTTGTAGCACTTAGGAGAATAAGATTTTTTGACTTATAAGTAAAACAAGGAAGTTTCCACTTATAATTTTCGACCAAACCACAATCTAATAGCAAAGTTCTCAACAACATTAATGCGGAACGAAAATGACTATCATCTATGTAACTACTCACCTTTGGATTCATAGCCTGCTCTATATAACTTGAACTAAAGTTATAATTTATAATCATTGATAACACAGGTTATTAGTTTACATTATGTTATAAAATCTATAAATAATTTAGATTCTTGAGGTAGTTATAAAAATTAAAAAAGCTGCAATCTCTATAGATTGCAGCTTTTTTAATTTTTAAATAAATAGCAGTTAATTTAAATATCTAGTTTTTATGATATTCCCGTGATGAATCTCATGACCACAAATGATAAATCCTGCAGCTCTTGCAGATAGCGCACTGTCACTAGCACTTCCTATATGCAGCAACGCCTCGTTACTAAAGCTTTTAAACAATAGGATAGAAGATTCTCTAACAATTATATATTCCTCAAGAAGACTTTCCATCGATCGCTCGTTTGCTGCAGATGGTTTTATGTAATCATCTTGTTCAAAACCAGTAAGAGGCGTCTTATCACCACGTGCAATACGTAAGGCTCGGTAAGCAAAAATACGTTCTGTATCGATCACGTGAAGCAAGGATTCCAAAATCGTCCATTTACCAGAATCATACGAATAAGTCCATTTTTCCTTTTTAATACTTCTATAGAAAGAAAGACAGATATCTTTACCTTCTTCTAAAGCATCTATTAAATCAATTTCAGGACTTACAAGTGAAATGTAATTACTGTAATAGGGATTATACTCACTATGATTGAGATCTGTAAATTTCATAATTAAGCCGAATTACGACTAGCATTAATGTTTCCAAATAAAGAACGAGTTACCATTTTTTCAAACATTTCTAATTTTGCCTGATCTGGGTTTTCTTGTCTTTGCATTTCTTGAATTTTCTTAAGTGCAAATTGCTGTATTGTCAAGAGAGGCAATACGATACGCTCCCGCTCTTGAATAGAAGCTTTACCTGCCTGTTCTTCCTCCATTAGCTCAGAATATCCACTCACTTTTAATAATAAGCGCTTAGTTCGCTCGTATTCATCGTGAATAATATCCCAAAACGGACCAAATTCCGGATCATCGTGCATATAGGCTGTAAGACCAAAAAAGGACTTAGTCAAACTCATCATACTGTTTTCAAGCAATGTTCTAAAGAAGAGACTATTTTGATAAAGTTCTTGTACCTTATCAAAATCCCCTCGTTTTTCAAAGGCTTCAATAGCGGTTCCCACACCATAAAACCCGGGTACATTTTGCTTAAGCTGTGACCACGAACCCACAAATGGAATAGCTCTTAAATCTGAAAAATTAAGCTTTTCGCTCTTTCCTCGTTTGCTAGGTCTACTTCCAATATTTGTTTTTGCGTAGTATTTTAAGGTACTCATGCGTTCTAGATACCCTAAGAAACTCGGATGTTCTTTAAAATCTGAATAAGCTTTGTAACTTAATTCTGCAAGTTCCTCCATTGTAGAACGGTCTTCTTCAGGAAAGGCTTTTCCTTTTTTAGAAAATACGCCATTGAATATACCAGAACTCAGTAACTGCTCTAAGTTATATTGACAAGAGTCTGGAGTCCCAAAGTTTGAACTTATAGTTTGACCTTGTACCGTAAGTTGTATCTCTTCGTCTTCAATCGTTTCACCTAAAGAAGCATAAAATTGATGTGTTTTACCACCACCACGTGCCGGAGGTCCTCCTCTACCATCAAAGAAAATTACCTTAATTCCAAATTCGCGAGAAACTTTTGTAAGCTCTTCTTTAGCTTTAAAAATACTCCAATTTGCCATTAAGTACCCACCATCTTTAGTACCATCACTAAAGCCTAACATAATCGTTTGCTTCATATGTCGCTGCTTCAAATGTTTTGCGTAAGCCTCATTAGAGTAAAGTTTACGCATGACTTCGTGAGCGATCTTTAAATCAGGAACAGTCTCAAATAATGGAACAATATCTACCGAAGGATTTTCCCAACCTGTAAGGTGAAACATAGAAAATGCATGCATCACATTTAAACCGGTCTGGTTATTACTTATTATATATCTGTTGCAACTACGCTCCCCATTATGTTCTTGTATTTCACGCATTGCGTAAATACTTTCTAATGTTTTGCGAGCAATCTCGTCTTCTAGTGTTGACGGATCGATTTTGCCTTTTACATTTTGTAAAATTTCAATCTGCTCTGTTTCAGAAAGATTTTCAAAATTCTCTGGAAAAATCCCCAGGTTGTCAGCTGCACATTGCTTTACGATTTCCTCCATTACGTGCATATGCACGCGACTATCCTGGCGAATATCTAACACCGCAAAATGGAATCCAAACATCTTGATTTTGTTCAACAAATCATCTATCTGCTCAACAAATAAACCTTCATGACGGTCAATTACTAAATTGCGAATTCGGGTTAATGTGCTTGTTAATTCTTCTATAGAAATCTTTAATTGATCTCCTGGAAGGAAAATACTATCATAAAGTCTTCTTTCAATATCTGCAAGAGGTGCTTCAGTACCATTAAATGTTATTCTACGTCTAAGATTACGTACATCTCTGTAGTAATTTTTAATAATTGTGTTACGTAAGCGCGCAGCGACCTTCAGCGTAATTTCGGTAGTTACAAAAGGATTACCATCGCGGTCACCTCCAGGCCAGAACCCAAGATCAATTACCTGATTGTCAAAGAACTCTCCTTTAAATACATTCTGCTGTAAATAGTTGTAAATATGACTAGAAGCTTTGTAAAATACATTTTCTAAATACCAAATAAGACTTACAGCCTCGTCATAAGGAGTAGGTTTTTCTTTTTTAAAAAACGGAGTTTTACCTAATTGAGAAAGTAGGTTTTTGATCATTTCCAGATCATTATTATTGATCGATTTACTCAAATCATTAATAATCCCCAAGACAGCTCCTGGATAAAACTGCGTAGGATGTGCAGTTAAAACAGGACGAATTTTAAAATCCTGTAAGTATTCTTTTAAATCGCCGGTTTTAGATTGAGCTTCTGCCTCCTCTTTTATATTCCGTAAAGTTCCGCGACCGTCCATATTATTTACCGTACGATAAGCAGCATCCTCAATAGCATCAAATAATACTACTTGACGTTCTATATATTGTATAAATCGAAATAATAAATCGTAACGTTCTTCTTCAGAAACATCACGCTGGTATTTATCGAAAAAATAATTTACGATTTTCTCCGGGTTGTATTTACTATCATAACCTCGCGTACAAATTCTATCAAAAAGGGGTAACAGTACACCGGTATCTGTAATGCCGTGAAACGGCAATGTCATAAATAGACTATTATAAACCTGATACTTTGATTTTACAAGATTGTTAAAACGTTCGAGTTTGGGTTGTCTGGACATAAAGTTAATTTGATTAGAAATAAAAATACCCTTTGCCAAATGAGCCAAAGGGTATATAAAATACATGCTTTGGTTTAAATTACAAGTCTTGGAAAATACTATGCATTAAACGCTTTTTGTCATTTATACTCTCATCTAAAGAGATCATTGTTTCGGTACGGTAAACACCTTCAATATCGTCTAATTGAAAGATGATATTTTTTGCATGCTCCGTATTCTTAGCTCTTACCTTGCAAAAGATATTAAATTTTCCAGTGGTAACGTGAGCAACAGTAACATAAGGTATTTGATTAATACGCTCAAGTACAAAAGTAGTTTGACTCGTCTTATTTATATATATACCTACATAAGCTATAAAAGAATATCCTAGCTTAGCGTAGTCTAGAGTTAGTGAAGATCCTACGATAATACCGGCCTCCTCCATCTTTTTAACTCGTACGTGAACCGTACCAGCTGATATAAGTAATTTCTTCGCTATATCTGTAAATGGAGTCCGTGTATTCTCAATCAGCATATCTAAAATCTGATGATCTACTTCGTCTAATTTGAATTTTGCCATTATTAGTTAATTAAATTATATATAAATCAAAAATAACACAAAATCACTGAATAATTCACAACAAATTATTCCTTTTTAGCGAAAACGTTGTAGGTAATTCCTTATTTGTTTGGATTTCTTCAATAATTGCTCCTATTTCCCAACTTATTTGATCTGCATTTAAGGTGTCTAAATCTTTAAAATCATATTCAACATGACCTGTAAAGCCTTTTAAATCACCAATTTGATTAATTTTGGGAATGAAATTTAAAATGCCATTTATCAAGCTTTCTTCAAATTGAATGGCAACATCAGTAGTTCCTAATTGTGGGAGCTTTATTGAACGAATTATGTAGTCAAAAAAACATTTTTGGTTCTCCGGTATGGAAAAATAACTATTACTAGATAGGTTTTTATGCATTTTAAGCATTGTAACCGACTCAAAAATGCGAATTAGTGATAAAAATATTAATGTTCTCGACTCTTCTCGATCATAATCTCCAGGGAAATGACCGGCCTCAAATAAAACCGTCGGAATATTTTTTTGCTGCAAAGTATCCCCTACACAATTTATATTAAAACCATCATCATATCGCCCTACACAACCTGGTATGAATTCCTGAAGCATCTCATTCATATCAGCAATTAAATGCATCCCAATTTTTCGGGATTGTGTAACCGTACGCAATTCGTCTTGAGAAGGCGACAAAAAAGAGATAATTGCACTTTTAGCAGGCTTGCCTACTCCAAATATGGTACGCTGTCCGTGTAAATTCAGACAATAGTCAGGTTTTATGTTCGTATATAATTCTTTTAAAATAAGACTTTCCGGCTGTGATAAATCCTGGGCATCCCTATTTAAATCGACTTTATTAGCATTTATACGAGTATAGGCCTCTGCACCATCTGGATTGAGCATAGGTACAAACGTAAATGTACACATCGCTAAAAGAGTACTTACAAATTCAGTTTCCTTGTAGTCATCTATATATTTAAATAGGTCAAACAAAGCTTTTGTAGTTGTACTCTCATTGCCATGCATCTGAGACCATCCTAAAACTTGAATTGCTCCGCTTCCAAAAGTAACCTTATCAATAGGTCTATTCTCTACGGAGTATCCTAAAAGAGCTACTTTAAATAGTGAAGGAAGATTATCTAATAGAGGTTGAATCTTATTTATGGTAATATATCGCCCATATAGCGCATCAACTTTGTGACTATCTTGCCACGTTTTAAGAAAAGAATAATTCATTGTAAAAATTGAATTACAAATGTAAACATTAGATAATTTACAAATGTAAACACCTTAATTAAACTTAGTTGTTTACAAGTGTAAAATGTTTTATTGGGTTGTATACAGACCAATTAGGAAATATTCCGAAGATATATTTAGTTATTATTAAATAACTGTTTATAAGAATATTATAGTATATCATTTAAAGCTTTTATTTGTGTAATTATTTACTTGTTTACAATTGTAACGTTAGTAATATACATTAATTATTTACATTTGTAACTTAGTTAATTCGATAAGGATGTTACAATGGTAAACAGCGATCAATTTAGTAAACGCCTGCAAAAAGTAATGGATGAGTATGATCTTAATGCTACTTCTTTTGCTGATGAAATTGATGTAGGTAGATCTTCTATATCTCATATTCTATCTGGTAGAAATAAGCCAAGCTTAGAATTTGTTATGAAAATTATTGCTGCCTTTCCTGAAGTAGAATTATACTGGCTATTAAATGGCAAAGGAAGTTTTCCGAAGAAATCTGCTGAAACTACAAGTGCACCAATTAAGAATACTACCCAACTTCAGGCTGACTTCGATCTTATTACTCACGATGACGTAAAATCAAAAAATAATATACCACATGATGACTCTTATCGCGAGACCGAAAAGAATGATCAAATAGAACGTATCGTAATATTTTATAAAGATGGAACCTTCAAGAATTTCGTCCCTTAAGCTTTGTGATGTAAATTTGTATACTCATACACGACCTCTTTATGTTCTATAAATTCCTAATTTTTTCACTTCTTTTAATAGCTGTAAGTTGCTACACTCCTGAACGCAATTGCAAAGATTTTAAGACCGGCGAATTTGAATTTGAAACTTACCTGAATGGAGAAGTTGTAAAAACTACTTTTATACGTAACGACACGTTAGAAATTGATTTTTATGAAGGGAAAGCAGATTCATCAAGTATAAGATGGATCAATGATTGTGAATACATCGCCGAAAAAATTAATCCTACCTCAATGCGCGATCGTAAAGCATTACACTTCAAAATACTTACTACAAAAGATGACGTCTATACTTTTGAATACGCGCTGGTAGGAGAAAACAACAAGCAGAAAGGAACAGCTCGTAAAATCAACTAATTATTAATACTGCTTTATTAATTTTTAATTTTTTTAGTAGAATCACTTTTGTAATAAATTGTATCTAATCACTTTAAGTTGAGTATATTTAAAACTTAATGAAGGGTTTATGCCGCAATTTTACCGCTTAACGTATTTCAGTTGCATCCTATTACTGTTAGGAAATATTCTTATTGGTAATGCTCAAAAATCTTCAGATGAGAATCTAAAGCTTATTTTAAAAGAAAAATATAAGGCCTACGATTCATTACAAAAGTATACTGCACCCTTTAAGAAAGACTCTGCTTCTATCAATTCCTTAATCGTAGAGAGTAAAAAAAAATCCTACAAGCTTGGAGAATCCTATGGCGAGAATATGCTCGGTATTTACTTGAGAGACAATTCAAAATATAAACAAGCACTACATCATCATAATAAAAGTCTCAGCATTGCATTAAACATTAAAAATGTAGAAATGCAGGTTTCTGCGTTAAATATGACGGGTGTGGTGTACCGTCGTATTGATGCAGTTCGGTCTGCACTAGATAAACATAATTCTGCATTAAAACTCGCCGAGAGTCAGCCATTGCAAACCAAAGCTCTAACCAAAGGGATTTCTATATCCTTAAACAGTATTGGAAACATATATTTACTCTTACGTGATTATAAAGCGGCCGAAAATTATTTTAAAAGAGCACTTATTTATGAACGAGCTTCAGGTAGTAATTTAGGACTTGCTATAAATTATGCTAATCTGGGAATAGCCTATGAAGAGCGTGGTAAATTTGACGAAGCAATTTACAACTATAAAAAATCACTTTATCATAATGATTTGATGCATAGTGATTTAGGTAGAGTTATATGTAATAATAGTTTAGGTCAAGTATATCTTAAACAAGGAAAACCTACACTAGCTCTTGAGCTAATTGAGCCTACTATTGAGACGGCAAAATCTATAGGAGATAAATTCTATATTTCACTTGCTTATATAAATCTTGGATGGGCTAATAGCGCATTAGGTAGACATACAGAAGGAGAAAAATATCTCCTTGCCGGTATGAATATGGCCAAGGAAAATGATTTTAAACAGTTTCTAAGCATGGCTTACCTTCATCTTTCCGATTTAAATGCTGCTATAAATAATTACAAAAAAGCTCTGGAGTTTCAACGTCTTTCTCAGAAAGTACAAGAGGAGTATCTTAATGAAGCAAATCATAAATATGTTTCTGATTTGATAATGAAATATGATAGTGAGCAAAAAAAGAATACTATTAATTTACTGGAGCAGCAGAATATTTTTGCCGCTAAAGAACTTGATCAAAGCAGAAAAAGTTTTATTCTGGTTTTGGCTGTATTCTTTCTCTTTCTAATTCTGTTATTTATACTTTATCGTCATTATCACTTAAAAAGTCAGAAACGTACACTAAGTGCCGAGCAGAAATTAATGCGCTCACAAATGAATCCGCATTTTATATTTAATGCGTTGTTATCAATACGTATCTATTTACAGAATCACAATGTTACTGAGGCAATGGAATACCTCAATCAATTTTCTAAATTAATAAGATCAATATTGTCGAGTTCGTTAGAGAAAGAAATTTCATTAGACGAAGAATTAGAAACGATGCGCCTGTATATCAATATCGAAAACATTAGATTCTGTAACGAGATTGATTATCATTTAAATATTGATCCAGAAATAAATCTAAAAGCAATTAAAATACCTTCATTAATCTTACAGCCGTTTGTAGAAAATGCCATTTGGCACGGTCTGCAATCAAAAGAGGGATATAAAAAGTTGGACATAAGTATAAGCAAGAAAAATTCCAACTTTGTTAATATTACTATCTTCGACAATGGTATTGGTCGGAAGGAAACGACGAAAATTGATATCGAAAAATTAAATACTCAAAAAAAATCAATAGGTATAAACCTTACTTTAAAACGTTTAGAAAATTTTTCTAAAAATATGAAATATACTTATAAATTAAATATTATTGATTTGTATAATGATTATTACGACGCGCTAGGGACTCAAGTAGAATTGGATTTACCCTTAAACTAAGCGCTTAAAGAAATTATAGCATCACCCAAGTATTCTTTTAATACGGCTACAAGACGATCTTTGGTTATGGGTTTGCTCAAATATGCATTCATCCCAGATTTTAATCCCTTTTGAATAGCCGGCTTAGTCGTATCTGCAGACAATGCAAAAATAAGCACATCCTGGTTATACTTCCTAATTTCTTGGGTAGCCATAAAGCCATCAATTTCGGGCATATGGATATCCATAAATATAACCTGATAATCATTAAATTTTGCCTTCTCAATAGCTTCTGCACCACTGTAGGCTAAATCTGACGACAAACCCAAAAGTTTCAATAGTTGTGAAAGTAAAATGAGATTTAATTTATTATCATCAACTGCTAGTACAGATAGCGTTGTAGGGGTTTCTGGCATTTGTGAAAAGTTAAACAGAAAAAAATCCTGTTCTATATGGGGTTAAAATTAACTACAAAAAACACACTCTTAATAGTTTTAGCAAAGAAAAATACCAAAAAATATTAATAAACTTTAAGATATCAATATTTTTTGACAATTCACAAGTATATAACTTTGAGGCTTCCTTTAAAAATTATGAGTTTTTCGAATTATTCTTCATTAAAATATTGTTTTGCTCCTCTAACAGTTCGTTCATTCTAGCTAACAACTGAATATTCTTAGGTGTTTCTACTGTAGGGTTTTTTTCATCTTCACTTTTCGCTCTAAGGCTATTCATAAGCTTAACTACAATAAAGACAACAATAGCTATGATTAAAAAATCGATCATAACTGTTATTAAATCCCCATACCCTATTGCAACTTCCTCAACAGGTGTACCATCTGGCTTTGAGTAAGCATCTTTTAAAAGGATTTTTCTATTTGAAAAATTAACCCCGTCAGTGAGTAAAGATAATGGTGGTAACATTATTTTTTTTACAATAACATCAATTACGTCTTGAAAAGCTGCACCAATAATGACACCAATCGCGATGTCCACCATATTACCTTTTACAGCAAAGTTTTTAAATTCTTGTAATAAACCCATTTTTAAAATAAACTACCTTGTGAAAAATCTCCATCAATATCTTCTGTGCCGTCGTCATCAATTTTAGTATTAGATTCTTCTAATTTATTGGTAACTAAAACTTCTTCTTCTGGAATTTCAAAGGGTAATGGCTCCAATAAATTCAACTGTTTCAATTTCTCAGAATACAATTGATTACCCAAAGCATTAATACCTTTTACGGCTATGAATTCTTCAATATTGATGGTTTCATTAGGCTTTTGATCTTTATTCCGTTCTTTATAAAATCCTATTTCCAGCACAGGTCTATAATCTGTAGATACAAGCTCTAACTGCGTATTAGGATGATCTGATACGAACTGTTCTTCTTTTTCAGGATTATCTATTAAAAATCGCTTTAAATAGTAACGCTCTCTATTTCCATCCCAATAAACCGCAGAAATCGGTTTCTCCGGAATCCATTTTTCCAGTACAATCATTTTTTCATCAAAACGCGTGGTAAGTTCAGGAATTATAGTCTTTGCAAAACCATCTTGGGTAATTATCAATAATCGATCTTCCCCTTTAAATTCGCCAAGCAATTCTCCACGATCATCGACATTAATACGGTTCACACTATCATCAAACCAAATTTTACGAGGTCTTAGTGTGGAAATACCTTTTTCTTTTAGATCAATTATGCGCACCGAATGTTTTGTAACAATATTTCCATTCGCATTTCGGCCTTTAATTAGAACATCAGAAAAATCAAGATCAAATTTCAGTTTTTTAACATTGCCAATAGATCTTAGATAAACAGTAACTAATTCTGCTTCACCATTAGGATTAGCTGAAAAATACAGAATCTGTGAGCCTTTTTTACCTTTAGTCATCGGGTAAATTTTGTCACGTGTAATACTAGTCACATTAAAGCGTTTTACATAGGTAGCTCCACCAAGACCATCCTTGTAAATCATATTATATATAGTGCGTTTGTCTTTCTTCTTATAGACTGCGACATGAATAATATCTTTACCTACAAAGGTTTTTGAATCTACCTTTGTAACAATCATATTACCCTCTCGTGTAAATACTATTATATCGTCTATATCTGAACAATCTGTAACATACTCATCTTTCTTTAAGGAGGTACCCACAAACCCTTCTTTACGATTGACGTAAAGTTTAGTATTACGTATAATCACCTTTGAAGCTTCGATATCATCAAAGAGTTTTATTTCTGTTTGACGTTCTTTTCCTGCTCCATATTCCTTCTTGAGGCGTTTAAAATAAGCTATTGCAAAATCATTTAGATTTGCAAGATCATATTGTACTTGGGCGATGTCTCCTTCTAAAGCTTCTATTTTCTGCTGAGCCTTATCTATATCAAATTTTGAAATACGCTTAATTCGTATCTCGGTAAGACGTACAAGATCTTCTTCAATAACTGGTCTTTTGAGATGTGCTATATGTGGTTTTAGTCCGTTGTCAATAGCTTGTAAAACTCCTTCCCAGGTCTCTTGTTCTTCAATATCCCGATAAATTCGGTTCTCAATGAATATGCGTTCTAACGAAGCGTAATGCCATTGATTTTCTAATTCCTGAAGTTGAATTTCTAATTCTTGACGTAATAAATCTTTTGTACGCTCTGTAGAAATTCTTAGCATTTGGGAAACCCCAACAAATAGCGGTTTATTGTCTTCAATAACACAACCCAAGGGTGATATCGAAACTTCACAATTTGTAAAAGCAAATAAGGCTCCTATTGTTTTGTCTGGTGATAATCCCGGAGGGAGATGAACCAGAATTTCTACCTCAGAAGAGGTATTATCTTCAATTTTCTTTACTTTAATCTTTCCTTTATCATTCGCTTTTAAAATACTATCAATCAGCGATGTAGTGGTAGTTGAATAAGGTATTTCAGTAATTACAAGCGTATTCTTATCGAGTTGGTTAATTTTTGCTCGTACTCGTATTCTTCCTCCTCTTTTTCCGTCTTTATAATCACTAAAATCTGCTTCTCCAGCAGATGGAAAATCGGGTAATAATGTAAATTTCTTGCCCTGTAAATGTTTTATCGAACCATCTATAAGTTCAATAAAATTATGAGGTAAAACTTTTGTACTTAATCCTACGGCTATACCTTCTGCTCCCTGAGCTAATAATAACGGAAATTTTACAGGAAGATTTATAGGTTCTTTGCGTCTGCCATCATAAGAGGCTTGCCAATCTGTAATTTTTGGACTAAATAGTACTTCTAGTGCAAATTTAGATAATCGTGCTTCTATATATCTTGAGGCTGCAGCGCGATCACCGGTAAGCGTATTCCCCCAGTTACCTTGCGTATCTATCAATAAATCTTTCTGTCCCATTTGTACCATTGCATCAGCAATACTAGCATCTCCGTGAGGATGATATTGCATAGTATGACCTACAATGTTGGCTACTTTATTATAGCGACCATCATCTAGATCTTTCATCGAGTGCATGATACGACGCTGAACCGGTTTAAAACCATCTTCAATAGCTGGTACAGCACGTTCCAGTATTACGTAGGACGCATAATCTAAAAACCAATCTTTAAACATCCCGGTTACCCGGGTGATGGTTTCGCCTGAATTTGTTTCTTCCGGTTGCTCTTCTAAATTAGGATCTTCGTAGTTTTCGCTCATTGTTGCCTTCGGAAAGGTTAAATATTTATTTCAATTTAGATCGTAGTTTTAATTTTCTAAAACAGGATCTAATTCTACTTTTAAGTTATTGATGATAAATTTTTGACGGTCTGGAGTATTCTTACCCATATAGAATTCTAATAGCTGTTCTATACTTACCGCCTCATCCAGCATTACTGGTGCGAGACGAATATTCTCACCTATAAAATGTTTAAACTCATCTGGTGAAATCTCCCCCAGACCTTTAAATCGGGTAATTTCAGGTTTTCCGGTAAGTTCTTCGATAGCATCTCTACGCTCTTGTTCACTATAGCAGTAGAATGTCTTCTTTTTATTACGAACTCTAAATAAAGGAGTCTCTAAAATATATAAATGACCCTCTTTGATAAGTTCAGGAAAAAATTGAAGGAAAAATGTAATTAACAGTAAGCGTATGTGCATTCCATCTACATCGGCATCTGTAGCGATCACGATATTGTTATATCGCAAATCTTCCATAGACTCCTCAATATTGAGCGCAGATTGAAGCAAATTAAATTCTTCATTTTCATAAACAATCTTTTTGCTCATGTTGTAGGAATTTAATGGCTTACCCCGTAAACTAAAAACGGCCTGCGTATTTACATCACGCGATTTTGTTATAGAACCAGAAGCAGAATCCCCTTCGGTAATAAACAGAGTACTTTCAAGATTACGTTCTTTCTTACTATCGGTTAGGTGCACGCGACAATCCCGTAATTTCTTATTATGTAAACTCGCTTTTTTAGCCCGATCTTTAGCTAGTTTACGAATACCGCTGAGTTCTGTACGTTCCCGCTCTGCCTGTAAAATTTTACGTTGAATTTTATCAGCAGTTTCAGGATGCTTATGAAGATAATTATCCAACTTTGTCTTGAGAAAATCATTTATATAAGTACGTACAGTAGGCAATTCACCACCCATATCTGTAGAACCTAATTTTGTTTTTGTTTGAGATTCAAAAACAGGCTCCATTACTTTTATACTTACCGCAGAAACGATAGACTTACGTATATCTGAAGCGTCGTAATTCTTATTGTAAAATTCTCTTAGTGTTTTTACAACTGCCTCTCTAAATGCGGCAAGATGGGTACCACCCTGAGTAGTATTTTGACCATTTACAAAGGAATGATATTCTTCAGAATACTGAGTGCGGCTGTGCGTTATTGCAACCTCAATATCATCTCCTCTTAGATGAATTATAGGGTATAGTGTATCACTCTCTGCAATACGATCTCCTAATAAATCTTTTAATCCGTTTTCTGAATAAAATTTTTCCCCATTAAAAACAATTGTTAATCCGGGATTTAGATAAACATAGTTTTTAAGCATTCTCGAGACATACTCATTTCTAAACTTGTAGTTTTTAAAAATAGTCTCATCAGGCACAAATGTCATTTTTGTACCACGTCGACGAGAAGTTTCTTCCAGAAACTCTTCGTTAACCAGATTTCCCTGAGAAAATTCGGCTGCTGCAGATTTACCGTCTCGCGAAGATTCTACTCTGAAAAACTCAGATAAAGCGTTAACAGCTTTAGTACCTACACCATTTAATCCTACCGATTTTTTAAATGCACGCGAGTCATATTTGCCACCAGTATTCATCTTAGACACAACATCTACAACCTTACCTAGTGGTATACCTCTACCATAATCCCGTATGATCACTCGATTATTTTGAATACTCACTTCGATAGTTTTACCGGAGCCCATTACAAATTCATCGATAGAGTTATCCAGTACTTCCTTAAGGAGTATATAAATACCATCATCTGCACTAGAACCATCACCTAATTTACCAATATACATTCCTGGACGCATACGTATATGCTCTTTCCAGTCTAATGATCTAATGTTATCCTCGGTGTATTTAGTTTCTTCTGCCATAAAATGAAGGGATGTTTGCTAATATAGGATTTCAAAAACGGTTTTAAAAGGGCGCAATGTCAAAGTAATTAACAAAGTTTTTAAAATCGAATACTCGGTTGATTATCAATTTTTTTAAATTAAACTTTCACCATTAAGATCGGTGGTTAATACTTCACTCATATATTCAAAAAACGGAACTACCAGTTTAAAGTGTTCGATTAAATTTTCTTGAAAATTAGGAGCTAGCACTTCTTCATCAGTAAAATAATGATTTACAAAAAAGTTCTTATTTCGTATTAAATCAATATTAGGATCTTCTTTGCTGAATCCTTTTGGAGCAGTTTTGACTTGATCTTCAGTATTAAATCCGTTGAAAGCCTTTTTAAATTTTGGGGCACTTAAAATAGATCTTATAGGTGCTGCATCAAGTTCAAACTCCTTACGTATACGCAATAAATCTGCAGATGCCGGATTGAAAAAACCTCCACCCATAAAACTATTTCCGGGAGCAAGTTGAAAATAATAGCTTCCTCTTTTATGCACTCCTTCCCTACTAAAAATAACACTACGCGTCGTTTTGTAAGGCATTTTATTTTTACTGAAACGAATATCTCTGTTAATCCTAAAAACTTTTGCCCGCTCTATCTGGTCAAATGTATTTAGTTGATCTTTTGTTGAAGTGCAAAATGATTTAAATTCTTTTTCAAGATTTTGGTAGGTGCTTTTATTGGCATCCATCCATTCCTTAACATTGTTTTCTTTAAGTTCTGAAAGAAAATCTAAATAGGCTTTTGAAATGGTAGTTGACATGAAATTAATCTGGGTTTACTCTGAATTGCGAACTCCAAAATTACGTTTTTTCAGAAGCTTTACATAGTAATAAATCAGGATAATACTTCAAAAACTAGATCACGATTATAACCATTTTTTTCTCTTAAAATAGTAGAGTAATCCCAGAAATACAAGAATCATTGCTCCCCATAAATAGAAGTAGCCATATTGCATTTGTAATTCTGGTATATAGTCAAAATTCATCCCATAGATACCGGCCATAAATGTAAGCGGAATGAAGATACTTGCCATTATAGTAAGTACTTTCATAACCTCATTCATCTTATTGCTTATTGTAGTCATATACATATCCATAAGTCCCCAGGTCATCTCTCTGTAGATGTCGATACTATCTGTAACTTGCGTTACGTGATCATATAAATCTCGTATATAACTAATGGTTTTTTCATCGATAAGATTACTATCTATTTTCTCTAACCTATTTACTACTTCTCTAAACGGAAAAACTGCTTTACGCAACCTTAAAACTTCACGTTTTAATTCTTGTATGTCCTGAGTAATATCTTGATCTGCAGTATTGGAGAATAAAACATCTTCCAGATCTTCGATGCGATCACTCATTGCCTCTATTAGAGTGAAATAATGATCCACAACTGCGTCCATTATTGCAAACATCAAATAATCTGAACCGGCATTACGCACGCGACCTTTTGCATTTGCTATACGTTGTCTTAACGAGTCAAATACATCCCCATCTGCTTCCTGAAAAGTGATTAAATAATTTTCCCCCACAACAAGACTTATGTGTTCATTCATAAAAACACCCTCCTCATTATAGTAAAGCATTTTAAAAACAATAAATAGATAGTCTGGATATTCATCAATTTTAGGTCGTTGATTAGTATCTACAATATCTTCAAGAATAAGTGGATGCAAATTATAATGCTGTCCTAACTTTTCTATTTGTTCAATATCACTTAATCCATTTACATTTATCCAAGATATATCACCAGGAATTTGCTTATTAAAAGCATTAGATACGTCTTTAAATACTTCATACTTATGATTTTCTGGTGAATAATCTATAAGTTCTACTGTGACGTGCTTTTGATCTTTATAACCGGTATAAGTTAAGGTACCCGGGATGTCATTTAATATCTTTTTGTGGGCTCTCTTGAGTTTTGGCAACTTTGGTAATCTCGGCTTTTTCAACTTAACACGTTTAGACATACAATAGATTTGAACAATTAAAAATAGAAAAAGTCCGTCAAAAGACGGACTTTTTTAAAACTCTATATATCTACTAATTTACGCGTGTTGTAAATCGTGCTTCCCTTCGTTAATTTCTTCAATTACCTTAGCGTTAAATGCCGGTAAGTCACCAGGATTACGACTAGTTACTAAAGCTTCATCAACTACAACTTCTTTATCTACCCAAAGAGCTCCTGCATTTTCCAAGTCTTTTTTAATAGAACTGAATGATGTCATAGTACGACCCTCAACAACGTTTGCACTAATTAATAATTGCGGAGCGTGGCATATTGCACCTACTGGCTTTTTCTGCTTGAAAAAATCTCTTATAAATACGAGTGCATCTTCATTTCTTCTCAAAGTATCTGGATTAATAACTCCTCCTGGAAGAACCAGTGCATTATAATCTTTTGCTATTACCTCTGATAATGTTTTATCTACTTTATAGTCTTCAGACCAGTGATCTTCATCCCAAGCTTTAATTGACCCAGATTTCTCACTAACGATATGAACTTCAAATCCTTCCTTCTTCATTGCTTCTAAAGGAGATTTTAATTCACTTTCCTCAAATCCGTTAGTTGCTAATATTGCTACCTTTTTCATATCTAGTTTTTTTTTAATTTGTATTGTTTGATAACAAATTTAATAAGCAATAGAAGTACTGGTGGTTAATGCCAGGTTAAAGCAATCAAGGTAAGGGTTAAGCTTTGTTAAGAACACACCGGATTAAGTTAAATTAAGTAAAGTTCACTAGTCAAGTGTTACCCGCTGTAATATTAGACCAGATGCTTGTGCAATATGAGTGAGCGTAAACGGAATTTCCCCATTTAGGCTTTTTTCAAAATCGAATAAGCTCATTTTTCCACTTCCTAAATCAAATAAGGCTCCCATCATCAAACGCACCTGGTGTCTTTTAAAACCCGCTCCCGTTACTCTAAATATATAAGAAGCTTCCGGAAAGAAATTGGCAGTATATAATGTGTTTTTTTCAATAGAAGCAGATTCAATAGTCATTACAGTTTGCGTCTCTGGAGTAGATTTATAGGCATAATTTCTATAATCGTGTTCACCTTCCATCAGCGCTACCCCCTGCTGCATAAGGGAAATATCTAATGTCCCTTTTAAATTAATCATAAACGGAGCACAAAATGGATGATTTTTTGAACCAAATGAAAATAGATAAATATATTCTTTCAGTTTTGGAGCTTGTATAATGTTTACGCCCTGATCTTTTTTCTCAATATCCAGTAACTTAATGTCCTGCGGAAGATTCTCATTAAACTCAGTCATAAAGGTCTCTAAGTTTAACGGAGCTTCTTTCAAAATAAGTTCTACGTAGGTTTCGTTTACAGAAACCTTAGAATCGGTACGACCGGCTGCAATGAATTTAAAATTGTTGCGACTCAATACATATCGTAAGGTGCGTTGCATCATACGTTGTATAGTTAACAGATCTGGCTGCTTTTGCCATCCGTGATATCTAAACCCTAAATATTGAATTTTGAGTAAGTAGTAGTATTCTTTATTAAACATGCTGCAAAAATAATACTTTATACAGAAAGCTATTTTTCTTTAATGAGTTGTTGAAATTCTAGGCGGCTATTGCATATGTGCCCGTTCTATTCTTTAAATTTGGCTATAATATAGAAGTAATGATAAATAAGAAAGAAATTGTAAATCAAATACGCTCGCACAAGCAAAATGCAAACCTTAATTTTAAATTAAAGGACGATGCACAGCGCTTTACGAGAGAATTATTTGCAACCCTTTTTAATTTCCCAAATGATCTGGATGAAGATTTAGACCATTTGGAGCGACTTTTTGAGGACCTTGTTGAATTAGCCTGCTGGGAACTTGATAAAAAATGCAGTAAGGTATGGGATGAATACGTTAGTGAACTTCCAGAAATATTGCGCAAACTTAATTTAGATGCAAAAGCTATTTATGAAAATGACCCGGCAGCAGAAACAATCGAGGAGGTTTATTTAGCTTACCCAGGTTTTTATGCCATTGCAATTTACAGACTAAGTAATGCACTTTATAAAAAAGGATTTCCTATTGTGCCGCGTCTTATGACTGAATATGCACACCACGTCACCGGAGTAGATATTAATCCGGGAGCAACAATTGGGGAACATTTTTTTATGGATCATGCTACAGGTATTGTAATAGGTGAAACCGCTTTAATTAAAGATCATGTAAAACTTTATCAAGGAGTTACTCTAGGTGCGCTTAGTGTTTCTAAAGAATTACAAGCCACAAAGCGACATCCTACAATTGAAGATCACGTAACAATTTATGCCAATGCAACCATTTTAGGTGGTGATACGGTTATAGGTGAACACAGTCTAATAGGAGGAAATGTTTGGTTAACAAAATCTGTACCTCCCTTTTCTCTGGTTTCTCACAAGCCAGAAATTCTAATTCGCGAACTTGAAAAAAAATAGAATTTTATATTCTAATTAAAGATTATGAATTATTCCATAGAACGTCTTATAGGCAATACTCCTCTTGTAGAATCTCGTATTTTACAAACTAATCCTAAAGTAAAACTATTATTTAAATTAGAGGGTCAAAATCCCGGCGGTAGTGTAAAAGATAGAGCTGCATATAATATGATTACCAGTGCTCTTGAGCGTGGGGATATATCCAAAGACTCAAAACTAATAGAAGCTACAAGTGGAAATACCGGTATTGCACTGGCAATGATTGCTTCTATATACGGCTTAAATCTTGAAATTGTTATGCCTGAAAATGCAACAGCAGAGCGTGTACAAACTATGCGAGCATATGGGGCTACTGTTATATTAACACCCAAAGAAATAGGAATAGAAGGTGCACGAGATTTAGCTGAAGATAAGGTTAAGAATGAAGGGTATTATATGTTTAATCAATTTTCAAATGACGATAATTGGAAAGCACATTATAAAACTACAGGCCCCGAAATATACCACGATACAAATGGTCAAGTAACTCATTTTGTATCCTCTATGGGAACTACAGGTACTATAATGGGAACATCTACCTACTTAAAAGAACAAAACGCTGCTATTCAAATTATAGGTGTACAACCCACCGATGAATCTAGTATCCCCGGAATACGCAAATGGCCAAAGGAGTATCTTCCAAAAATATTTGACGCCTCAAAAGTTGATCAGGTTTTAGAAGTAAGTGAAACCGATGCGCGTCTAATGGCAAAACGTCTGGCAAAAGAGGAAGGGATCTTTAGTGGTATGAGTAGCGGCGGAGCTACTGTAGCTGCTTTACGCCTATGTGAGCAACTTGAAGAAGGTATTGTTGTATCAATAATATGTGACCGTGGAGACCGTTATCTTTCATCAGATCTATTTGATTGATTATAAAAACTAAAATACTTCAAGAGCAGTTTACCGGTTTTTTAAAAACTGGACAACTTCATTTAAATGAGGAACTTCTACCCTATTCCAGTCTCAGTCTAGAACCTATTAACGAAACTCTTTCTCAAGATTTTGTAATGCCTGAAAATATTAGGTTAGGTCAGCGAATGGAGGTTTTTATGGAAGACGCCTTAAAAAAAAGTAGTTATGACATACTTGCAAAGAATCTGCAACTCATAAAAGATAAAACAACGCTGGGTGAGTTAGATTTTATTTTAAAAAATAAAAAATCTCTGGCTGTCGTACATCTAGAAATGGTTTATAAATTTTATTTATATAGACCGGAAATTTCAGGATTCTGGTGGGATAAACTTATTGGTCCCAATGCAAAAGATCAACTGACCTATAAACTTGATAAATTAAAACAACAACAATTTCCAATCGCCTTAAAAAGCTATTCAAAATTAATTTTAGAAGAAGTTATTGGAGAATTTGAGGAACTCAAACAACAACTCTGCTTTAAAGCTCAGATTTATATACCTATTAATTTTACTAACGCTCAAGAGACTGAAAGTTTTAGAGAATGTATTGCGGGTACCTATTATTTAATAGATGAACTCAACTTGCTGGACATTGAATCTTTAAGATTCTATATTCCTGTTAAAAATGATTGGGTACGAATGCCTGATGATAATGAAGTAACACTTGATTACAACGATTTTTACAAAAAAATAAGCGCTGCTCTAAAAGAACAGCGCTCATATATGTTTTGGGTTAAAGATTACAATAGTATTTTAGTAACTCGTCACTTTGTAACCTGGTGGTAATTAAATCTTAGTAACTCTTACAGCATTCATACCTTTTTGACCACGTTCTAATTCATAAGCAACTTTATCATTTTCATTAAGCTCTCCTTCTAGGATACCGCTAACGTGAACAAAGTATTTCTCTTGATTTTCTGTGTCAATAATAAAACCGAAACCTTTTGAGTGATCAAAAAAGGATACTTTACCTTTTCTAAATTTAGCCTCTTCAGCTGCAATTTTGTCTTCTTCAGTAGTTTTAGGTACACTAATTTGTATATCTTCTATATCTACTTCTACACGTAATGAAGGATCTGGAGGAGTATCTGTTAGATTACCGTTATGATCTACATAAGCAATCATATCTTCAAAATTTCCGCCTACAGAATTTGCTTTACGCTCTTCTTTACGTTTTAATTTTTCTTCACGCTTTTTAATACGTTTCTTTTCTCTTTCTGTCTTGCTATAAGTCTGTTGTGATTTAGCCATTATCTGTTTTAGGTGAATAAATACTCGTTTAGATAAATTTGTGAGGTAATGACACGTACGATATGAAGAAAGGTAACTCAAATTACCCGGATTATATCTGTCGTAGTCACGATCTTCTTAGCAGAGTGCTAATAAATCTAAACTTTGGTAAAGATACAAATTTTTACTCATTTATAATAATATATAAGACACCTAAAGTAATAACAAAATTAATTTATTTAAGATATAATGAGAGCTTCACAAATGAATTGAGATTAAAATTATTAGACATCACCAAGTAAGTAATACTTTTCTTACTTGTACTTAATTTTTAACTGATAATTAGCAGATTAAAGTATATTTACATACTTTTAACTTATTAATACTTCTCCGTATCATGAATCTTAAAATTTATTGTTGTTTCCTTGTTGTATTCTTTGCTACATTTTTTTCATTGTTTTCTCAAAATAATGCTGTAGGTATAGGAACTACAGATCCAAGAATGAAGCTAGAAGTTGCTGGTGATGCTCTTCTTCGCTCTGGAGTTAGCATTGGAGTCATAGATAATTTAAAAGATGACGATACTTCTACTTTCCTTGTTCAGGAAGGTAACGCAAGAATTAAATCACTAGATGTAAGTAATCCTACTGGTGCAGCATTGGGATATATTCAAGTATACGAAATATACAATCCCAACGAAGACTGGGTTCTTGATTTTGATACTAAAGTAAATGCTACAGATTTTGTTTTAAATGCGATCTCTGCCTCCTACGACCGTGAACTTGACCTCAATAGAGATTCAACAATTCCGTATTATTCTGCATTTATACAAAATGATACTTGGCATATCAAAGCTGATTTTCCAGCTGCTAATAATAGAAATTCTGCAGAAAAAGGAACGTGGACGGTTACAACTCTAATTTACTCTAATGATCTTTCTAAACAATTTGGCAAAATAGACATTTCTATGGATGGTGGAACTGCACAAACCGCTGCTAATCCTTTTATAAATTAAATATGAAAAAGTGGATATTATATATACTGCTTTTTACATTTAGCAATGCGTTTGCACAAGTGGGTATTGGCACAACAAATCCGCTTGCAGATTTGCATGTTGCTGGTTCAGTAGCGATTCAGGAAAACTTCAAAACTAACGTATTACCAACAGTAACAAATAAAGATGAAGATTTTAAGCTACTTACACGTAAAACTAATTCAACTCCCATTACAGGTGAAATAACGCGATTAAATGTTGACGAACTTACAGTAGCTCCTATTAATGTTTTTAAATATCAATTTAAAAATTTGAGTTACGATAATTTAGTAGATTTTGACTTAAGTTTTGAAACAGATAAGTATATAGTAGGTATTGCAGATTTTAGATATATAGGAGCTCCGGTTATTAAAACTGCAATAAATAATAACCTCTCCTCAATAGGTGCTTTTGTTGTACGTGTTTTTGAAAGTAATAGCACCTGGCATCTTGAAATTCAGAATAGATATCTAAATACAACTTTAGAATCTAATGCAGTTTCTTATGAATTTACTTTAATTGTTTATGACACTTCTTTCTATCGTAAGTTACCTATAATCCGCACAGACCTAAACGGTAAAAATACCGGCACAGCTTCAATAATTCCAGACTTATACTAGATGTACAAACTTTCCTTATTTCTCCTATTTATAGTACTTATAAATCCGTTTAATGTAATAGCACAAATAGGTATTAATACTACAGATCCAACGGCTATGCTCGATGTTAATGGCACCACCATAATCGATGAAAAATTATTTTTAGAAAATCCTGGAAATTCTAACCAAATACGCGGTTCTAAGTTAATTATTGAAAAAACCGATGAGTCAATTGTTCAGTATGATATCGCAATAAGTAAATATGGACCTATTAATTATGCCGAATTAGTTTTTAATAATACTTCACGATTTGGCATATCAGATTATAACACTAAAATAAGTACAGATGACTATATTGTTACCGTTCAAGGATATTATTTTGTGGAACACGGTACTGGATCTACCAGTGTTATTACAGCTAGTAATGGGGCTACAAATACGGTTGAGGGTTATCAGGTGTATGCGTACAAAAATACAACCGACAAGAAGTGGTATATAAAATGTTTTATAAACAATAAAGGAATTTTTAGAACATCGGCAAACGCTGTAACTACTATCGACTTACATATGAATCTGATAATATTTAGAAAAGGATTTCTAGCTAAAGAAGTTGCTGGTTATAGCTCTTTCGATGTAAAGAAAAAAACCACTGGAATTTTAGCTAAACCACCAGGATTCTAAGAATTATCTGCATTATGTTCTTCCAAATCTTTACGCAAATCCAATTTTCTGAATTTTGGAGAAATAATACCTGTTAGTACTACAGTGATAAGCGTCATACTTCCTCCAAAAACCACCGCAGTCACCGTTCCCATCAACTTAGCTGTTAGTCCGCTTTCAAAAGCTCCTAATTCGTTAGAACTACCTACAAACATTGAGTTTACAGATGCTACTCGACCACGCATAGAATCTGGAGTTCGCAATTGAAGAATAGTTTGTCTTATTACCATCGAAATTCCATCGGTTACTCCACTTAAGAACAAAGCCGCTACAGATAGCCAGAAAGTTGTTGATAATCCAAATACAATTATACAAATCCCAAAACCGAATATCGCAGCTAATAATTTGAGTCCCGCCTTTCTGTAAAGCGGAAAATAAGCTGATGTGAACATGGTAATAAGTGCTCCTACAGCCGGCGCGGCGCGTAAAATTCCAAAACCTTCTGGACCCACCTTTAGAATGTCTTGAGCATAAATAGGTAATAAAGCAACTGCTCCACCAAATAAAACAGCAATCATATCTAAACTTAATGCGCCTAGAACGGCCTTACTATTGCGCACAAAATGAATACCTTCTTTTAAACTCGTTAAAATAGGCTCTCCTATTTTGGGATTTAAAATAGGTTTTCTTTCTATTTGAGATAAGCTAATGATGGCAAAAAGTGAAAAACCAAAAATTAGACACATCGACCAGTGAACTCCAATCCAGTTGATTGCAAAACCTGCAAGTGCTGGTCCTATTACTGCGCCCATTTGCCAGACAGAACTACTCCAGGTAGCCGCATTAGGATACACTTTTTTAGGTACCACTAAAGAAAAGAGTGAAAATATCGTGGGACCTAAAAATGCACGTACAATTCCACCAAGGAATACCAGAAAGTAAATACTATAAAGTGTAACTTTTATAGAGATGTTTGTAGTAAACTCCGGCCAGGTAAGCAGAAATAGTCCAATGCTTATAACAGAGAAACCAACTAAACATTTAAATAGTAAATTTCTTTTTTCATTTTGATCTACAATGTGACCAGCAAAAAGGGCAAGTGAAACTGCAGGTATAACTTCCATTAAGCCTATAATTCCTAATGACAACGGATTTTTGGTTATACTATAAACTTCCCACTCAATTACTACAAATTGCATCGACCAAGCAAAAACCATTGCAAAACGAACGAGCAGAAAAACATTAAATTCTTTGTAGCGTAGCGCTGCGTAAGGATCGTTCTTAGCCATATACTATTTTAAATAGCAAATATACCATCACCTCTATTCTAACATAGTTGTCGAAATTATAATTTATTCAGAAAATATTAATATGCTCTAAAGTCGCAGCATTTTCAGCAGCACCCATTCCCAGGCAAGCTAGGATCTGCTGCAGCATCAACTAATGGGGTATTAGTTTTATGTTGATTAGCTGTTAGTTCTTGGTAATCAAGAACTGTATTTATTAATTTTAAATACTTTGCGCCAATTTCTAAATGATACAATTTAAGGCATTCCTCAAAATAAGCGACTTCTATATCAAATTCAGAAATTGGTAGTATCTCTTCGTATTTTTCTATTAACTCCAAAATTTTATTAGGATTTAACCGGTGGTTATATCTATCTAAATTTTTAAAATTAAGAATTACATATTCCCGATTATTTATTTTTTTGTCCTTGTCGACATAGGTGTCTTTTCGAATTAGTAGTTCTGCCATATTATAGTGAGCTGGTATTAGTTTTCCGTTAGGTAGTTCAAAACCTATTTTAATTGCTTTAAATAAATACTCCTTAAATTCTGAAACCTTCATATAGATGTGTATTTTATTAATGCAAAAAATTGTTAACCTATTGTAAAACCGGCAGTAGATACTTGGGTGTTGGGTAACTTTGCAAATACTACATATTATAATATTTGTAATCATACAGATTACACCTTTAAATTTAAATAAAATGAATTTAGACAAGCAGCAAATTCATGATGAACTCACAGAAAGTTTACAGAGTTTACTAATCAAAAATTATGATGCCGAAAAGGGATTTATAAGAGCAATGCAAGAAATTGAACACCCGGCATTAAAAGGGTTTATGCAGCGCCAAGCGGCAAAGCGTAGTAATTTTGCTACTGAACTTCATACTGAGTTACATAATCTAAATGAAACTCCTAAAGAACACGGCACTTCAGCTGCTCAAGTGCATCGTATTTGGATCGATTTTAAAAGCTCGTTACATAAAGAAGATGCCACCTCCATATTAGAAGAATGTCTTAGAGGTGAAAAAAATAGCGCAATTGAGTATGAAACGGTTTTAAAAGAGCATGATTTTCCTCAGCATTTGCGAACAGTAATCAACAATCAGCTATCAAAAATTTACAGAACTATTGAAGATTTACAACAATTAGAAGACATTACACGACTGCAATAAAGATATTTTAAATAAAAAAGACCGGTATTTGCCGGTCTTTTTATTAGTTAATACGGTTGGTATTAAGATCTTGGATCTAGAATTAAATCGATACGCTCTTTTAAATCTTGTAAGTGGTAACGACTAAGTGTATCTCCTGTACGTGTCGCTGCAGTTGCAACAAGACGCTTTAGAGTATTTAATTCTGCTCTAGAAATAGCTCTAATATCTGACTGACTTACTTTTACATCAGTTGCATTACGCCCTGTTTGATCTTTTGTTAATAAGTAATCTAAACGCTCAATATAAGCTCGCTGTAAATTACGACGATATGTATCAATTTTCTTTCCATTGGTAAGTTCGCTAAAGATCCCCGTTCTTAAGTCTGTCATAAGCTGCGTCAAGGTATACGCATCTTTCCCATTAAGCGTTTCATTTTCAATCATACGGCCCATACGTCCAAAATCAAGAACATTTTCTAATGTACGCACTTGTGTAGCACGTATACGCTCTAAGCTTCCATCATGCTCAATTCGGTTTAAAATTTCAGCATCAATCATCCATTCTGGAGTTGTAAATAATTGCTCTTGTAAAAAAGCAACGCTTTCTGCTTGGCGCTCTTTAGGAACCGGCATATATACAGCACCTTCCTGATCGTAGGTTTTGTAATACTCATAAACCCCACCTATATTATTAGAAACGTGACCCATATATCTATTATATTGTCCCAATACCTGACCATATAGTGTACCTAAATCTTCATAAGTTTTACCATCTTCTGCAGTCCATTCTATAAGATTAGGAACAATACGTTTTAAGTTGGCAATACCATAATTACTAGCTTTAACAGCATCATCACCTAGATCTTCAGTTTGCGAACTAGGATCTACTACTTCTCGCTGTTGTGATCCAAAACGATACATAGGATCTCCTGCGTGTTCAAGAATCCATTGATCCAGAATAGGCTTCTCTGCATTTTCTTTTTTATCTAGAATAGGTCTGTAACCCCATTTAATAGCATATTTATCATAGATGCCAATGTTAGGCATCATAGAAACACCTTCATCACCTGGTTGAGCGATATAGTTAAAACGTGCATAATCCATGATTGAAGGAGCTGTACTGTATTTTTCAGTAAAACTCTTAGATCTTAATGAATCTACAGGATAAGCAACACTACTTCCCATATTGTGAGGTAAACCTAACGTATGTCCTACTTCGTGAGAAGATACAAAACGTATTAATCGACCCATAATCTCATTTTTAAAGGCTACACCTCTAGCATCTGGATTAATGGCAGCTGTTTGTACAAAATACCAGTTACGTAATAAAGTCATTACATTGTGATACCAGTTAATATCAGATTCTAAAATCTCACCACTACGCGGATCACTTACGTGAGGACCATTTGCATTAGGAATTGGTGAAGCAAGGTAACGCACTACAGAATATCTAACGTCTTCTGGAGACCACTCTGGATCTTCTTCTACAGTAGGAGCATCTTTTGCAATAATTGCATTTTTAAAGCCAGCAGCTTCAAAGGCTACTTGCCAATCTTCAATACCTTGCTTAATGTAGGGCACCCATTGTTTAGGAGTCGCTCTATCTACATAATATACAATTTGTTTTTTAGGCTCTACTAATTCACCTGCGTTAAATTTCGCTACATCTTCTGGTTTTACCTCAAGTCTCCAGCGATCTAAATAACGTACAGTTTTACTTTCCTGAGCATCTAGACCGTAATCTACTTGACCCCGTGCAAACCATCCCACACGCTCATCAAAATAGCGTCTTTCCATAGGCACCTTAGGAAGAAGAACCATACTATTGTTCATTTCTACCGTTATAGATCCTAAGCTTCCATTGCTAGGTGCATTTTTAGCATTATATGTCTTTACGTGTCTAGCTTCAATGTTAAGAGGATAACTTTTAAGGCTTTCAATATAGCTTCGGTCTTTGTCTACATTAGAAACTTTATATTCCTCTCTATAATATCCTGGCATACCTAATGCCTGAACATCTGTGTTATAAAGATCATTAACTTGAATAACCGTTTTAGTAGAATCTTTACTTATAGCCTTTATATCGAAAGAAAAAAGAACCGGCTCAAAATTTGAATTAGTTACCGCTTCATGAATAGGAAGTGAGTCTGCTGCAAATATCTGGTGAGATACCACACGAACTAATACTTTTTTATCTCTCTTTTCCCAACGCAGAACTTCAGTATTGGCTTTACCTCCACCAAAACCAATGCCTGTGGCCGTTTTTGCTATACGGCTAACCATAAGCATTTCGCGATCAAAAAGCGAGTCTGCAATTTCATAAAAGTAATCATCATCTACTTTATGAACAGTAAATAATCCGTCATCTGAGATTGCATCTTTAGTAATTACTTTATCATAAGGTTTTAAACCTCCTTTAGATTTTTCAGACTTTTCAGAATCAGCAGATGCCGCTCCTTTTTTAGTCTGTTTCGTACTTGCGCACGAGACTACCGTCATCATTGCAAACGTAAAGGCTGCAATAGGGTAAAGTTTTAATTTCATATTATTATATTTAGTTGCGACAATTTAAGACACGTAAAATAAAAACCCTGTTAAGAACTTCTTAACAGGGTTTGTTAAATTTTAATAAAATATTAGATAATATGATAATTCCAGATGTATATTATTTAATAAGTTAGATTAATCTCTTAAATATCAGCTTTTTATTGATTATATGTTATCAATATTAATTATATACTTGCTTCATCGAGAATCTTAAGATCTTCAGAGTCCAAGTCAATATTCAATGCATCGGTAAATGCTTCTAACTGACTTTCTTTGGTAGCACTAGCTATTGGGGAAGTTATTCCGGGTTGTGCAATTGTCCAAGCTAGAGTTATTGTTGCTTCAGAGGTATTGTACTTAGCCGCAACCTCTTTTAATGCTTTAAGTACGCGTTCACCTTTCTTATTAAAATATTTTTTGAGAAACGGAGCACGATCTTTATCCTCAATATCCTCTTTACCTGTATATTTTCCAGTAAGAAAACCACTAGCTAGAGTGAAATAACTCGTTACGCTGAGGTTATTTTCTATACAGAAACGTTCATATGCACCTTCAAAAGCCGCCCGATCCATTAGGTTATATTCCGGTTGAATAACTTGATATCGCGGTAGATCTTCCTGACTTGATAAGTCTATTGCTTCTCTCAAAATCGCTAACGGAAAGTTTGATGCTCCTATAGTTCTAACTTTCCCCGCATTGATGTGATTTTTATATGCTGCTAAAGTTTCGCGCTGAGCAGTACTATCATCATATTTATGACTAAAGTAAATATCTATATAGTCTGTTTTTAATCTTTTTAGGCTTAGTTCTATTTGTTTATTAATATAATCTACAGAAAGATTAGGAGCACCTGTTCCCATAGGACTTCCCACCTTTGTGGCTATAATGACTTTATCTCTGTTTTTTCTGGTATCGAGCCATTCCCCTATAATCGCCTCACTCTCTCCACCAGAATTTCCTGGCGCCCAATATGAATAAACGTTCGCTGTATCTATAAAATTAAAACCTTTATCAAAAAGAGCATCTAAAAGATAAAAAGATTGTTTTTTGTCTGCCGTCCAGCCAAAAACATTTCCGCCAAAAGTTATAGGTGGTAATTTAATATCTGTATTTCCTAATTGAATATATTCCATGATTTTTTTTTTAATTATTTCTATTTGTATGGGCTCATCATTGATTAAAAGTAGAAGCTAATACGCTGCTAACACGCTAAACTAAAATTACAAAAGTGTCTTAGTAGATAATTAGGATAGAGGTTTAAAGTATTGTTAATCTGTATTAAAAGCTATCTGAAAAGAAAGAAAAAACTAATTTAGCAAGACAACTAATTAAGCAATACAATGAAAAATTTATTAAGAGCATTAATCGCCGGATACGGAGCAAAAAAAATAGGTGGCGGTCGCTGTGGCTGTATTGGAACTATAGTAGTATTTGCAATTCTATATTGGCTATTGGGATTTGTATTTAACGTTATCTAATACAATTCTTATCAAATAATTTTAAAGGCTTTTTCTCAATTGGGATAAAGCCTTTTTTTTATTCGCCTTCAAAAATTAAGGAATCCTAAACCCTATAAACCTTTACTATTTAATCGCTTAATTACTATAAAAATGACTCTATTTTTAGGAATTATGCATTGATTATAAGTCTAGATTTGCGACATTAAACTGTAATTAAAGAGATGATTTAAATCATCTTAAAATCTAAATTTTGTATGCTGATTTTACTCGAGTTTACCCTGCCGCTTACAAATCCGGTTTTAAAATTTCTTTTAATACTAGTGATTATATTAATTGCTCCTATTCTATTAAATAAGATTAAAATTCCGCACCTATTAGGCTTAATAATTGCCGGAGCAATTGTAGGACCTAAAGGTATTAACTTAATTGAGCGCGACAGTAGCATTATATTATCGGGTACGGCTGGTTTATTGTACATCATGTTTCTTGCTGGTCTCGAAATTGACTTAGCAGATTTTAAGAAAAACAGTAAGAAAAGTGCTGTGTTTGGCATGTACACTTTTCTGATTCCTATGATTTTAGGAACGCTCGCAGGCTTGTACCTTCTTAACATGTCTGTGCCTTCCTCAATCTTATTAGCTAGTATGTTTGCCTCCCATACACTCATTGCATATCCCCTAGTTTCAAAAATGGGAGTTTCAAAAAACAAGGCTGTAAATATTACTGTAGGAGGAACTTTAATTACAGACACATTGGCTTTACTTGTACTGGCAATTATTGTTGGGATGACTACAGGAGAAGTAAATGCAGAATTCTGGATTAAACTTGGCGTTTATATCATACTGTTTGGTCTTACCGTTATGTTTATTTTTCCCATAATAGGACGCTGGTTTTTTAAAAAATTTGATGATAGTGTATCCCAATACATCTTTGTTTTAGTCATGGTATTTCTAGGCGCTGTTTTAGCAGAGCTTGCCGGTATTGAAGCTATTATAGGAGCATTTCTTTCTGGTCTTGCCTTAAACCGGTTAATACCTCACACGTCTCCTTTAATGAACCGTATTGAGTTTGTAGGGAATGCTATTTTTATACCCTTCTTTCTTATAGGTGTCGGTATGCTTATTGATTATCGGGTCTTTTTTAATGATATTGAAACTATTAAAGTAGCTGTGGTTATGATAATCGTAGCCACTTCTGCCAAATTTTTAGCTGCCTGGATTACTCAGAAAACATTTAAATTCTCTGCAGATGAGCGCCGACTTATTTTTGGCTTAAGTAATGCACAAGCTGCAGCAACGCTTGCAGCTGTTCTTGTAGGATATAATATAATCACTGGAGAAAATGCTTCGGGAGAGCCTATACGCTTGCTAAATGAGAGTGTACTGAATGGGACAATTCTCATGATTTTATTCAGCTGTACAGTTGCATCATTTGTAGCACAAAAAGGGGCTAAAAATATTGCACTACTTGAAAGTTCTGATGTCGATTCTGAAGAGCTCATTAATACTGAAAGAGTCCTGATTCCTATTAGTAATTCTGAAACTATAGACGAACTAATAAATTTGGGTATTACTGTAAAGTCTAAAAAAAATAAAGAAGGCTTATTTGCGCTGAGCATTGTAGATAACTCTTCAACTGATGCATCTGCAGGTAAAAACGCACAAAAAATACTTAACAAAGCTACTGTTACTGCTTCTGCTACAGATAATAAATTACAAGAAATATTACGTTACGACTCGAGCATCGTCAATGGAATAACGAGTGTAATAAAAGAACAGAAAATTACAGATCTCATTTTAGGTCTGCACATTAGCAAAGGTATTTCAGAATCTTTTCTAGGAAATTTAACCGAAGGTATTTTAACCAAATGTAATACGACAACCCTCATTTATAAACCGGCACAACCTTTTAATACAATAAAAAGACATCTAATAATTGTCCCTGAAAATTCTGAAAAAGATATGGGTTTCCCGTTCTGGATTATCAAAATTTGGAATATTGCCAGAAACTCCGGTGCTAAATTGGTTTTCTACGCAAATAAAGAAACCTTGCTGTTTATTAAACAATTACAAGCAAAGCAATCTATTGAATGTGAGTTTGAAGAATTTAGCGATTGGGATGAGTTTTTAATACTTGCAAAAAACTTTTATCAGGATGACAACCTAATTATCGTCTTGAACAGGAAAGATGAACCTTCATATAACAAGAACATGTCCAAAATACCTTCCTACTTGAACAGGTATTTTAAAGACAACAGTTACATACTTATTTATCCAATGCAAGCCGGTTATCAAAATGCCTCTAAGATTGATTATAAAAACCCAACAATATTAGCTCCTCTTGAGAAACTCGACGAACTAAGAAAGTCTATTGCTAAGAAATTTAAGTGGTGGTAAGATGAGTTAATTTAGATTGATAATGTAGTAACGGTAGTTTGCAAATAGGCTTCGATTTATAGTAAATTCAATAATTTAAGGAAAAAGAAAGATTATAGTAGTTTCAAAAACTTTAATTTGAGCCCTTGAATTTAACCACACGCAACTGCCCTGGGATTATAATGTACTATGAGACAATCTTTAACTGAATTTATACGGAATTTAAAAGTCTTTCTAAGAACAAAATTTAAGCAGTACAATAGCAAACTTCCTTATTTTATAACTGTATTGCTAGCCTTAATAATTGTTGTTTTCTGTATAAATACATTTATAGAACTCACAGATACTCTCAAATCTGAAATTCTTGCGACATACGATACCCAGATTACAGATTATATACTTACATATAGAAATCCCTTACTCACAAAATATTTTGTATTTGTTACAAACGTAGGTGATTTGTATGGCTATCTAATTGTTGTAGGCCTTGCCTCTGCAGTATCTTATTATTTCTTTAAAAGCTGGAAATATGTTGCACAAACTGTTCTTGTACTTTTAGTTGCATCTATATCTAATGTGATGCTCAAACGCTTTATCGATAGAGCACGCCCAGGTATTGAACATTTAGTTTCAGTAGAAACTCTAAGTTATCCTAGCGGTCACGCTATGAGCGCAATGGCTTTTTATGGTTTCCTTATTTATTTAGTAACTCAATTCAATTTAAGTAAACTAGCAAAAGTAAGTATTATTGCCGGCTTATCATTCTTAATACTAAGCATAGGTATAAGCCGTATTTATCTGGGAGTTCACTATCCTTCAGACATTGCCGGCGGGTTTATAGCAGGATTTATCTGGGTTGTTTTTTGTATTCTAATATTTAATATCATCGAACTATTTAGGAGAGATCCTAAAACGTAGAAGGCAAATATTTAGATTATCTAAAACGGATATCCTATTGCAAAATTCAGAATAGGATTAGAAAAATCATAAGTCCATCGTTTGCCTTCTTCAAGACTTGGATCGTGAAATGGTGCTGCAAGATCTAAACGTATAACAAAACTTTGTATGTCAACACGCATCCCAAAACCACCACCAATTCCCAATTGGTTTATAAAATCACTTCCAAAAGTATCTCCTTCAAGCGCCTCGTTATCTGTAGTATTCCAGATATTCCCGGCATCTACAAATACTGCTCCTTGAAGAATATTAATTAATGGAAAACGGTATTCCAGGTTAGCTTCTAATCTTAAATTACCTGTTTGATCATAATAATTAGCTGCATTATCTTCATCTGCAACATACGTTCCGGGACCCAGAGACCGCGTTCTAAATGCGCGCACACTATATGGACCGCCAGAGAAATACTGCTTTGTATACGGTACAACTTCAGAATTACCATACGGTACACCTACACCAGCAAATAAACGAGCTGCTATAGTTTGATTTTCGGCAAAATTAAAGTGATATCTAAAGTCTCCATCTATACGGGCAAACTGTGCATATTCTAATCCAAAAATACTCTGCGGCTGCTCGCCTCCAGAAAATAAACTAAGACTATTACCGGCAGTTTCAAAATTAGCATTTAAAAATATTTGATGTGTTTTACCGGCATCAACCATACCGTTGTATGTAAAAGAATAAGTCAAACCAGATATAAACTGCTGGTCAAAACTAGTTTGTAAATAGGGATTTGCATCGAGTATAGCATCAAATTCTGGCGTTGTATTTGCTAAAGAGACATAATTGATAGCAATAGGATTAATTTCGTGTGTAATATATTTATTTGCCTGCCATACGTATCCAAAATTCGCTTCTACAGAACCTAAAGTGAATAATTGCGATCTGCTGAGGTATGCTAAACCTAATTTTATACGTGTCTTCGGAATATCATATTTGAAATAATCTTTAGAGAATTTATACGGAAACAACATTCGTGGAAAAATGAGTTCTCCACTCAATCCCAATTGTACGCTTGATGAACCGGAAGAACTGCCGGTATTACCTCCCGCCTGAATTTCATAACTACCATCTAGTGAAATATTTAATGTTTCACCACCATTAAAAAGATTACGGTTAGCAAATGTTAATCCCAATCCCGGTCCAGAAAACCCATTTGACTTGGTAACAGCCTTAACTTCGGCTCGAATAGCGCGTTTGTTTAACGGAGATAAAAAAATATTCGCTTCAAGTATACCTAAGCTATCTCCCTCTGCACTATTATCTATTTCATTGTAGCGAATATTCACAAATTTGTAAGCACCTATAGAACCTAATCTTCTACTGGTAGCCTTAGATTTATCCGGACTATACAAATCACCTTCTTCTAATAAAATAAAGGGGTCCAAGCGTTTTGGAAAAAAGTAAAGTTCATCTTGTAAGAAGTTCTTGTTTGCATAAGTCACCGTATCTACTACAGTACTATCCAGAGCTACAGAATAATTAGGATAAACATTTACCTGGGCAACTTTATACGGAATAATCGATTTTACCGGTACATCCTTTTTTAATCGTAAATACAGATCAAATTTTTTATTTGTGTACTGATTTGTATCTGATTCAAAAATCAAGAAACCCGAATTAAAATTATAAAATCCTTCATCTTTAAGCTGAAGATTTATACGTTCACGTTCAGCCTTCATTGCGCTCAAGTCAAAGCGCATTCCAGGCTTCATAACAGATTTATCTATTTCATTTTTGATGCTTTTATAAACCAATAAACTATCAGTGTCTAATTGATAATTTTGCAGACGATAAGGCTTTGACAATCCGAGCTTGTAAATAGCTTCAGCCTCTTTATGTATAGTGTCTTCTACAATTTCTGAAGCAACGGTACTGTAGAAAAAACCTTTGTTTTCTAGTCTGTTGAGCAAAATTTGCTCCATCTCATAACTTCGAATATCTGAAGCATAAACAGGTTCCTTTCCAAATTTCTTATTCAAAAACTTATTGATAAATCCCGGTTTCTCTCGCGTACCTTTATAATGAAAATACAAACCCGGATATCCTCCTAGAAATGATGAAACAGGTTCCGGTCGTAAAGCAGCTTTTAAATCTAGCTCAATATTATCAATATCATTGACGATAGAATCTGGTGTGAGCTCAACCGTTTCCTTAGTATATAAATATTCTCCTTCGGGGATAAACTTTTCTACCGAGCAGCTATAGGTTATAAGCCCTATTACAACAGCGAGAGTTGTCCATTTTATATTTCCTTTAATTTTCATAGCGCTATTCATCAGACTCTTCTTCTTCTAATTTAGCCGGAAACAATGATTTCCAAAGCTCTGTAAACTTGTTAAACTCACGTGTAAATAATAAGGAAATACCATTTACCACAATTTGACCGTCAATAATATTTTCATATTGGCTACGTCTGTATCCTCTCAATCTGTATCTACCGTCTTCAGTAAGTAAATATTCGATACTTACATTCCCTACAACCGGCGCAGTACCGTTTTCTGTATTACCGCTTCCCTGAAGATCTACAGCACTACCCACACTTACCACCACCCGATCATCAAATAACTTTTTCTGTGCAGCTATATCTAATGTGGTTCTATCTGTAGGTGCACTACCTTGATAGTCTGTATAGCTATCTAACCCGAAGTTCAAATCAAACCCTGTATTGCCCAGCAGTTTATCTGAGAATACATTTAATTGATCTGAAATAGCGTCATTTAAGTTATCTCTGGCTATTGTTGCTGTTCCTCCACTACTACCATCGCTACTTGAAGATGGGAAGAATCTATTTAAAACTAGTAATGAAAAAACCTGTTTATTGAGTTCGTTTTCCTGCTGATTTAATTGCTGAACCTGGCTATATACTTGCCCTCCTACGGCACCGCGACTAGCTTCAGGTATATCTAGATTAAAGCTAATTATAGGCTTCATCAATTCGCCGTCGATATTTATATAAACTAAAAACGGAACCTCTTGTCTAAATTGAGATTGTGTACTAATATCTGTTCCACTGGTTGCAGAAGCCATTAATCCGCTTGCTGAAGTTTCAACCTCATAAGCAGCTTTAATATCTAATTGAGCATCGAATGGATCACCAGACCACGTGATACGACTTTCTGGAGCCAGGTCAAATCGACGTTTTACAAGATTATAGAGACTCATCTCATAATGACCGTCATTCACGTTGTAACGACCACTTAATGTCATCCTTCCATTAGGATACATATTGTATTTAAAATCACCCGTCCCGGTAACCTGAAAGTTATCTCCTGTTTGTTCATCAATAACAAGATTGAAAATAGCTCCTTTAGCGATACTTAAATCTGCATCTATTTCAAAACCAGAAACAGTGTATGAATCTTCTTTGTTATTGGTTAAAATAGCATCCGGATTTTCTTTATTTACAAAGATTACCACTCCCTCTTTTGATTCTATTTGCACTTCAGAAGGAGGCAAAACATAGGTCACATCGGTCGCAGAGTTAACCGTTAAACTAAGCTTAACATCTGGTAAGTTTAAGTCTCCTGTGATGCTGGCATCAGCATCAAAAACAACCGTTCCATAAACTAAATCAAAGTCATCTTTGGTTGAATTTAAAGCTTTGAAGTTTTTAGCTTTCAACTTAAGATCAAACGTAGGATTAATAAAACTTTCTGTCCCAACTTTTCCACTTACTGAAATTGCATTAGAGTTTGCATCCTGAATTTTGAAGTTATCAAAATAAATACCTTTGTTATCAAGGCGCAGTTCTTCATTTGCCAATAAAAACGGAGCATTTAGCTTGGTAATTTCGAAGTTTGCATTTTCAAAATTTATTGTTCCATTATAATTGGGCTCTAGCGTAGTACCGGTAACGGTAATATTTCCTTTTAAAATTCCACTAGCATTAGATAGTTCTCCTTGAGAGAAATTTTCAAAAGCTTTAAAATCTATGCGATTAATGTCTAAGTTAAGATCTATCATAGCTGCTTCAGGACTATCAATATAATCCCCTATAACATCCAGATCTGCGACACCTTCTTTAAGACTCAAATTAAAATCATAACCGCCGGAACCTTTAGATTTTCCTGAAACGTTAAGGATTCCCATATCGGTTTGCAACACTTCAAATTGCTTAACGTTTAAATCTGCTAACATTCCCGGAGATGTAAAGGGATCCTCAACAATAAAATCTCCATTAAGAATACCTTTTACCAAGGATTCATCAGGATTTAGAAGATTAAGTATACTTGATAATCTAAAGTTCTTAAAATTTACCCCTAAATGCTCCTTAGAAATACCCGGTAGATTGTTACTAACTTCAACAATTTGATCCTCATAGGATAACTTGAAATCTTCAAATACGGTATTTGCATCGGTAAATAGTATACTGTTATTGGGATTTACACGCCATTTGTTGCGATTAAGTATAAGATCTTTATCATCTATGTGAATTTTAAGATTATCATCTTCTTGAGTGATTAATGCAAGTATATGCATCAACTTTTCATCTTCATCTAAAGAAAGGAAGTCCAGATACATCATATTATTAGTTACGCGACCACCTATTCGTGTATTTTTAATATTAATAGGTCCTGCAACTAAATCTTTAAGACCAAATCCGAAATCCATGTTTTTCTCATTCGATATAAGTTTAAAGGCCAGACTATCTATAGTGTAGCCATTATAATTTACATAGGGTAAATTTATATCTGCATTAAGGGCTCTTTTATATTCATCAAAATCTACAGTAATTTGTACCGTATCTAATTCTCTTAAATTAGGTACAAATACCTCACTTAAAATTGGAGATTCGTGAACAGTACCCCGTATTTTCATTAAAACGGGTTTTGAGAGCGTATCTAAATTCGGATCCTTTGTAAGGTAGGATTGTACGTGTCTTTGTAGTGCAGCTATAAAATCTTGCGGACTCGCATTAGATTCTAAATCTAATTGCAAAATGCGGTTTTTAATATCTAGTGAAGTGGTATCGGGTTTTACAAATGCCTCAATACTTAAATCACCTAATTGATAAGCTTTATCATCATAAACAGCCACACCACGCTTTATATCGCTCTTGATTATATAATCTTCAGGTGTACCTCTGAAAAATCCAGTTAAGGTGAATGCTGCTTTTACATTTCTATTTACAAGACCTAAAGCCTGCAGATCTGCTCCTATCAAATCAAGATTTGCAGTTGCTGATGAGGCTACTGAATCAAGTGTTACATCTGCATCAAACTTCATATTAAGATTTTCATCCTTATAAGCTGAAACTAAATTTCCTTTTCCTTTATTAAAGTTTCCTTCTAGTGCTAGATCCTTAAATGTATACTTATTAAAATCCAGACTATTAACCGTAGCATTCACTTGTGCATCAAGATCATTAATTGTCGAACCACTACCCTTTGCAGTTAAATTAAGATCCAGAACACCTAGCATTTCATTCTGAAGTAATTTCCCCAATCTAATTTCAGTAGCTGTTACGGTACCATCAAAAGCAATAGATTCACCAAATGCAGCATTACCGTCTAGTACCACAATGCCGTCTGTAGTTTCTAATTTTGATTTTGTAATTGCTCGAGTTGTACTGCCCTTTAAAGATCCACTGAGGCGAACTAATTCAGGAAATTGAACACCCAATTCTTTTTCATCTAAAAATCTATTCAGATCAGAACGTATACTTTGAATACGGTAAGTAGGAAAATTATAAGATAACTTATCAGGGTTTGTAGCATTATAGACTGTTCCTTGTAAACTTAGAAACGTAGTATTACCCCAATTAAAACGAGTTGGTTTTATGGTGAGATTATCTAATTTCCCGGTTGCCACCAGACTACCCGTTAGTTTGCGATTGCTTAGTTTATTAATGTAAATATTGTCTTTTAACTCTGGTTGAAATAAAAAGGCGGTCTTTAAATCTGCAATTATATTGGGAATATTGAGGTTCATTGTCGCACTCCCGGGAGTCTCAATAAAACTAGCTAAACTTGCATATCCTACTTTTAAGTCTCCTTCTAAATAGTTTTCATTTAGTTTGAATTTAATATCATTAACATCAATCAATTCATCGGTTACTTTGAGGGTGAAATTAAGATCTTCAAGGTTCAAACCAGAAGCTTCAATGGCTGATGCGTTTAATAAATCGGCAGTTATTAACTTATCTTGAAGTTGAATGTCTTTTAAACCTAAAGACATTTTTTCAAGGGCAATTGCATTAGGATTGAGCGTACCATTAGTGGGAGTAGCACCATCCAATGTATATTTAATCGAGTTATCTACAAGAGTAACCTCACCTATATTTACAAGGTAAGGAGGCCACTCAAAAGAGTTAGTTTCAACAGAGTCTTCTTCTGTTTTTTCAGAGCTAGTAACTGTATTAAGAGCCAGTTCAATTTTAGAATTATTGAGTACAAATTTATCAATATCAAATATGTTATTCTTAAGGTCTATCTGTGGTACTTCTGTTTCAAAATTACCTATACTTGCGTATGCCTGTATCCCATCGGGAATAGAATTATAGTCAACAACAACTTTATTTAATTTAAGCTGTTTAATCTTTATATAAGGCATTGGTACCTCGGTTGTATCTTCAGATACAGGTAATGACTTGGTCTGCTTGTAGGAGATTCTTGTATCGGTTAAAAAAACGTTTCCTACTTCAAACCGCATGGTTTCAAGATCTGTTTTACGCATATCAAGCTCGAGCTCAGATAAAGCCAAATTTGCTTCCATGCCCGAAATATCATCAATATAATTTACCTTAAAATCCTTAAAATTAAAATCTCCCAGATTTAGCTGAAATGCAGTTGTATCCTGAGGCGTGGAAACCGTAGTAGTATCTGCTGTTACAAAGGCATCTACTAAAAATTGATAGTTAAAACCCGCAATAGAATCTCTTCTAATTACATTTGCTCTAACGCCTTCCCAATCAACATTATCAATACTTAGTGGACCTCCAGTAATTAATGACCATAATGGTACAGCGGCTTCTAAGTGCTTACTATACACTAAAGTGTCTCCTTTTTTATCGGCAAGATAAAGACCGTCTAAAGCAATATCACCATCAAAAGTAATAAAGAGGCGTTCAATTTGAACTTCAGTTCCTGTTTTATCCTCCACATAATTAATAGCCTTATCAACTAATATGCCTTGACCCCAAGGACTGCGTATAAATAATATAATAAGTAATAGTAAAACCAAGATTGCTACTAGTACTTTACCAAAAATTTTTAAGCCTTTTAAAATCTTTTGTTTAGGAGTCTTCTTCATAATTCATTATCTCAAAATAGCAATAGAATTACACTATTTTGAAGTGGTTAAAAGTACTATTTATACAATAGCAGTTGGCAATCAAATTATTAAAAACTTGTTATAGTTTTCTATATAGGCAGTTAAAAATGGAGCGAAGGTTTTTGAAATTAAATAAATTCAAAAAAAATAAATTATGAAAACAGATAGCAAAAAAAATACAGACTACAATTCTGACGTAACCAAGGAAGATTTAGACATATTAAATCAGAAAAATATACATAAGGATGGTGGCGCAGATGAACAATTAAGGGATCGCCAAAAGGATGTAGACTTTACAGGGAAAGATCTGGATGTACCTACTGGTGAAAAAACTAATGAACAAACTACGGGTCTTAAAGACGAAGAAAATAAATTATACAGTCAAGGAGGGTCACGTAACAATAATCTCGATGAGCAGAACGGTGAATTATAAAAATTTTACCGTGCATAAAAAAGCCATCAATTGATGGCTTTTTTTATGTCTAATTTTCTTTAACTATCATAATATTAGCCTTTACGCCAGTTAACAAGTTCCATTCATTAGAACTAATTACGTTCCCGGTATCATCATAAACTACAAAAGCTGCAGTATTAGGTCCACTAGAACCTTGGTTTAAAGCCTTAAACGATATCTTATTAAATCCTTTTTTTAATGGAAGATAAAAGCTGGTATAGGCTTCAGTCAACCATATACTAGGTACCACAATTTCATCATTGACTAATACAGCAACCCGATCTCCATCTACATAAGCATAATCTCTACAAACAATTTTAACCTGCTTCCCTCCATTTTTAAATGTACCTAAATCTTGATCTGATTGATGTGCGGGTTTTTCAGATTTATCAGAATCCCGATTAGCTTCACGCTGATTCATCATTTCTGTATACCGTTGTCCGGCATCTGTGTATTTTTCATGCTTAAGCATATAAAAGGTAGGTGTTTCCGGGGCTCTAAGTACTGGACGTTCCATTAATTTACCATTTGCATCTAATTGCAAACCGCCTATTGATTTTTTAGATTCTGGTAAATCTGAAGTCGGATCTGGAACTGGTGTAGGTGTACCATTAGGATTTTCAGTTGCCGGAATTTTAAAAGATCCCGACCGGTTATCTATTTGAGATAAGACTGTAAAAGGCATAAAAAATATACAAATCACAAATAGTAATTTATAATCATATAGCCGTTTGATATACATAGTATTCAATTTCAATCTTCTTAATTATTAACGTTATCAAATAAATTGTATTGCCATATTTAAAAAGCAAATATAGCTAATAGCGAGTCAACAGTAATCGTGCCAATTCTCATAACACTTGAATCTTAAATTGCAAAATCTTCAAAAAAAACGTAGATTTATTATAAAATATACATATGAAAAAGAATTATTTTTATATCAACGGTCATTTTGATTCGCTATTGTTTCTATGTATAGCGTTTTTAGTATTTTTTACAAGTTCTGTCAAATCACAAGAATCTGATAATTTTATTGAGTATAAAGGACTCGTAATTTCAAAAGGTTCTAACAATCCTCTGCCGTTTGTAAACCTTGTCGTAGAAGGAACAAATATTGCTACAGTAACAAACTCTGAAGGTAATTTTTCTTTAAAAATTGATGAAGCATTACCTAATGCAAAGGTCACATTTACATACCCCGGTTATCAGAAATTGATAATTATAATGACTGATTTAAACGATGAGCATTCAGTAATTAGTCTTTCTCCACAAACATATGAACTTGATGAAATTAATATTAGCAGACCTAAAAATGCGCTTTATTTAGTTCAGCAAGTATTTGATAATATTGATAAAAATTATGCTGACCAGGATAATTTTATGACCGCATTTTATAGAGAAACCATTAATAAACGCAATCGAAGTGCTTCCTTGGCAGAGGCTGTAGTAACCATTCAGAAGAAACCTTATGCCAGTTATGAAACAGATTTACTCTCTATATACAAAGCTCGTAAAAGCACAAATTATGATCGTCTTGATACAGTTGCAATAAAGTTACAAGGTGGTCCACTAAATGCTTTGTATGCAGATCTCGTAAAATATCCCAAATATTTCATTACACCGCTATCTCTATCTAATTATGACTTTTCGTTTGGAGAACCATTAATTAATGATGGTTCGATGGTTTATGTAGTGAACTTCAAGCAAAAAAGTTCGATTAACGAACCTTTATACTACGGAAAATTATTTATTGACGCTCAGTCTAATGCTTTAACAAATGCTATCTATAATTTAAATGTAGAAAATCGTAATGCAGCTGCTGCTTTATTCGTTAAGAAAAAACCAAATCGCGTAAAAGTTTATCCTACCGAAATTAGCTACCGTATTGATTATCGCAATAAAGACGGCAAGTGGTATTACAGTTATAGTAACGTTCAGCTTGAGTTTGTAGTAAACTGGAAACGCAAACTATTTAATAGCAAATATAGAATTAGCAGTGAAATGCTTATTACAGATTGGGAGACCGAATTAATGTCTGATGGAATAGATAGAAGATCAAAGTTTAAGCAAAATGCTGTTTTAGCTGATGAAGTCTCCGGATTTGCCGATCCTGAGTTTTGGGGAGCTTATAACGTCATTGAACCTGAAAAATCAATTCAACAAGCCATTGACAAAATTCAAAAGCAAATTAAAAGAGATTAACAGCTCGTTATCAAATTACGTATTTGCACGTGTTTTGAAATTACTGAAGACAGATCGTCTACATTGTATGGTTTTGTGACAATATCATTCATACCACTGTGCTGTGCTGCTTTTTTGATAAAGGTGGCTTCAGCAGCAGTAAGAGCTATAATAGGTATTAATTTATCAAATATTCTAATGGCTTGGGTAGTCTCATAGCCATTCATTCCTGGCATATTAATATCCATTAAAATAAAATCAAAATAGTGTTTTTTGGCGCGTTCTAAGGCTTCTTCTCCATTCTGAGCCTCAAAAGTTATGACACCAAGATTTTCTAGAACCCGTTTTGTAACCAGCCTATTAATCTTATTATCATCTACAATAAGACAACGTAAACCTTTAAGGTTAGAAATATCTAAAGAACTAGGTTTAGTCGTACGCTCTTGTTGAGAATTAGTATTTAAATCTTTTTCAAAGTCAATGTCAAATAAAAAGGTAGATCCTTTACCCACACTACTTTTTAAGGTGATTTGAGAATCCATCTTCTGTAATAATTTCTTTACAATAGGCAGTCCCAAACCAGTACCTTTAGATTCAGATACTGCTTCTGTTTTTTGTAATTCTTCCAACTGACTGAACTCATCAAAAATACTTTCTTGAAGTTCTCTTGGAATTCCTATTCCATCATCCTGAACTTCAAAATAGATTTTAAATTTATTTTCCTCTAACTCTTTTCCTCGCATTCTAAGAACAATATTACCCTTAGGAGTAAATTTAATAGCATTTCCTAAAATATTTAGTAACACTTGAGAAACGCGACGCGCATCTCCTATTACAAACTCGGGAACCGAAGAATCAATCTCGCAAACTAGTGTGCACTCAGAGCTCTTCAAACTATTTTGATCAAAGCTAGAAACCAGATCTTCAGCTAATAACTGAATATTAAATCTCTTATTAATCAAGCTAAAAGACTCATCTTCTAGTTTTGATAAATCCAATAAATCATTAATGATATCTAATAAATGATCGGCACTAAACTTTAAGGAACCTATTTCTTCTTTAAAAGCATCAAATTCTGATCTTTTTTCAAGTAAAGAGATTATACCTGTTACTCCATAAAGTGGTGTGCGCATTTCGTGACTTAATGTAGAGAAGAACTTTGATTTTGCTCGTTCACTTTTTTCAGCCAGATTTTTTGCTTTTAATAAATTCTTGTTGTTTCTCTTGAGATTATTAATTAAACCCAATCTCAGTTTTTCACTATAGAATAAATAAGCAAGAAAAAGACTTAATAAAGCCAAGATAGAGCCTAGCAAAATAAATTGAATCTTTTTGCGCCTTAAATCTTGATCCAATAGCTGTTGCTGCATTTCAGCTTCATTACGCTGGCGCCTTAATTCTTCTGTTTCAGCACGTGCAAGAGCTAATTTTACAGTTTCTTTCTCTAATGTTTTTTCTCGTATTTTATAATGCTTTAAATACTGCTGCTGAACATTAAAAGCTTTATCACTATAATTATTTTCATTTAAATAAGCAGCGTAACGCTCATAAAACTCTAATGCAAGCGGAGTCATATTATCACGCTCAATGAGTTTAAAAGCCTCTGAATAGTATTCTAGTGCTTTAGCTTTTATATCTAGCGCTTTGTAATAATCGCCCCAACTTATATTTAAATAAATTAATGGATCATTGTGATAATTAAATGAGTGATCATAACTTTCCGTCGCTTTTTTAAGATACGGATACATCATTACAAAATTCTCTTCTTTACCGTATAATTCGGCTATATTAAGAGCTGCATCTAAGAAAACTCCGCTATTCAATTCTTGTTGAATTTCTAAAGAATTTTTATAATACTCTAAAGCTTGTTTTCTAGTATTAGGATTTGTAGAAAGGCTGGCAGCAAGATTATTATACCCCCAAGAGATCAATGTATCATTTTTAGATAACTTTGCAAATTCTAAAGCAGATTTAGCATATGCTAAGGATGGTACGGTATCATTAATTTCATGATATATTACACTGAGCATATTATAGCCGTGAAAGGTATAATCATATTCATTTAAGCGTTTTGATTCTATAATTAAATCAGATAAACGCTCAATGGCAACATCATATTTCTTTTCGTCTCGATATTTATAAATAGCATCAAGATCTTGTTGTAATGAGTTTTCTTGAAAAATTGGATAAAAACCTTCTGAAGAAGAATAAACGTTAGAAAACACAGCGAAAATGTTACCTACAAGCAAATATATGCTTACACAAAGGGATAGATAATTGATTTTCACTTTATGACAGGGGGTTTTTGAAAGGACAATATTACATAAATAATCGATTAAATGCTAAAGTTAAGTTCTTAAATATCAATATTGAAGGATTTTATTCAGCTCAAACAGCCTCAAATAAAGAGATGTATTAAATACATTTAATTCTATACGTAAGATTTTTCTTATAAATAAATTCGTGGTATTACCCAATGTTATAAAATGCTAATTAAAGTATCTTTGCAGATTTATACGAATATGAATATAATTATAAGCCCTACCTATTTTCCAGATATACTATCATTTGCTGCAATGGTACAAGCAGACACTATCATGCTTGAAGTTTCAGAAAACTATCAAAAACAAAGTTACAGGAGCAGAATGTATATTGCTACCTCAAACGGCAGGTTACTTCTTAATATTCCTATATTACATTCAAAAAAGAAAGAGCGAAAAAAAATAGAGGATACTTATATTGAAAATAGTTTTTTGTGGCAACGACAACACTGGAGATCTCTAGTAATTGCTTATAGAACATCTCCTTTTTTTGAATTTTATGAAGATGATATTTATCCTCTTTTTCATAAAGAATACAATTCTCTTCTCGAATTTAATATAGATACGATCAAATGCCTTCAAGAGCTATTAGATATAGATCTTACAATAAGTTACACCTCGAGTTATGAAGATAATTACGCAGATAAAATAGACCTACGCTATTTTGCAGATGGCAAAAGGAAAAATAAAACGGAAATTGCCCCCTATAGACAAGTGTTTGAAGTAAAAAACGGTTTTATTCCCTATCTCTCCATTTTAGATTTACTGTTTAATCACGGTCCTGAAGCAATTACTTACCTACAGAACGTAGATTTGAAGCTGTAGCAACTACTTTGTGCTCACTATAGCCATTATAGGAAAGTGATCTGAGTAGCCTACATCAAAATTTTCAAAAGCCTTAACGTCATAGCTTTCATCGGGTAGAATAAAATCGATGCGTAATGGAATTATGTCAAATATAAATGTTCGTCCAAAACCGCTCCCCTTTTCTTCAAAAGCATCTCTTCGGGAACCTCGAATTTTATTATAGGTATAAGAAAAAGCAGTATTATTAAAATCCCCAGCAACTATCGTTTTATAAGGGCTATTTTTCTGATGTTCTAAAAATATATTGGTTTGTTCTTGTTGTTTTTTAAAAGCTCTTCCCAATCTACCTACAAGAGATTTAGTATCTTCTTTTTCAAGTGCATTAAGCTCTGGAGTAAGCGTAAGCGTTTGCATATGCATATTGTAAATACGAATGGTATCCTGAGCTTTTACGATATCAACAAAAATACCATTGTTAAATGTCGCTTTAAAATCTAGAGAGCCCTGGTTAATTATAGGATACTTCGAGTAAATTGCCTGTCCAAAATTACGCGCAACCGTCTCATTACCTAAATAGGAATATTTATAGTTCTTGAAATTAGGCGAATTGTGTTTTGAAAACTCCTGAAATGTTAATATATCAGGTGCATTCGTGTTTATCAATTCGAGAACTCCCTCGCGTATTTGCTCCTTATCAAATTTATCACTTGTAAAAACGTGAACGTTATAGCTGAAAATACTTAAATCTTCTGATGCTTGTTCAACGTTTTGAACAGGGATTCCTGAGCTAAAATTATATAATGTTGTACCAATAAATAGCCACAACACTAAAATTAAACCGGATAGCAAGAACTGTTTTTTAAAAAGCAGTAGCCAGTAAATAACAAATATGACATTTGTGGCTAACAGCGCTGGTATTATAAGAGTAAGTACGGATATAGGTGGAAAAACTTTAGGTGGAAAATAGGGCAAGGTGTAACCTATTAATAATGCTATTGCAAAAAGACTGTTTAAAAAAAAAACAACCTTATTCCAGAGTCCGAGATTCTTCATTAATTATCTTTTCCGGCTTTAAATAAAAAATCTTTATCCTCTTTTGAAAGGCTATCATAACCACTCTTGCTTATTTTATCTAAAATAGTATCCACACGTATTTGCTTTTCAGACTTTGACAAAGAATTAGATCCAGATCTATTAACTGAACTACTTGTTTGTTTATTGCGGTATACGGTTTTCATTTTAGCTTTTTTCTCACTTCTAGGGCGTTGCTTTAAGAGAGCTACTACCTTATCTACTAAACGCTCCCACCAGATACCGATATCATTTCCTTTTTGAAGTTGTTGTGCATATACAAATCCAAAAATCGCCCCGCCCACGTGCGCCAGTAATCCGCCTGCATTATCAGATGAAGGAATTTGTATAAGATCTGTGAGAATTACAAAAACACCGATGTGCCATAACTTCACATTGAAAAATATAACGCGTACCTCAGTATTAGGAGTATATGTGGCTATAAAGATCATTATAGCTCTCACAGCTGCACTTGCACCTACCAAGTAAGCTGTTGATTCAATAAGAACCGGAAATAAATTATAAGAAACCACAAAAAAGACACCTCCGGCTAATGCACCTAAGAGGTATATAGTTAGAAAACGTTTTTCAGTAAAAAGATTCAAAACTATCTGACCAAACCAATACAGGATTAACATATTCCAGAAAATATGCCAGAATCCTCCGTGAAGAAATGCATAAGTAAGCAGTGACCAAGGCTGAATTAATAATCTTCCTAAATCTGTAGGAAGACTTAACCATTGTGTTATAATATTTCCTGAATTTAAAATCCATTCAAGAAGCATAAAACCTATCCAGATTAATACATTAACCACGATAAGTTTTACGACAATAGAAGCCGTTTTAAATTGGTAACTCAAGTTTGTTCCAGACATAGCTAATACCAGCGTTTATCATTAAAACTGTTCTTTTTCCAATACCACATCATTATGAACCCAAATAAGGCCCCACCAATGTGAGCGAAATTGGCAATATTCTGACCGAAAAGAGAAAAGCCGGTCACACCAGAAAATAAATCGATAAGAATTAAAACCGGAATAAAGAACTTCGCTTTGATAGGAATAGGCAAAAATATTAAGAAAAGCTCTGCATTAGGAAACAACATCCCAAAGGCTACAAGAACACCATAAATGGCTCCTGACGCTCCTACCGCTGAAGTTGAAAAAGCTTCAATCATTCCTCTAATTTTATCTGCTTCACCAATATCAGGGTACGAGTATTGTCCCGTCTGTTGAATGCTCGTAAACGCTTTTTCTAATATTTGAGAAATGTCGGTCGGACTAATACCAGCATCAATAAGTGCCGTATAGCCTACCTGATAATGATAATATCCTACTAATGTATGAATCAATGCCGCTCCTAAACCAGCTGAAAAGTAAAAGAAAATGAACTTATTTTTCCCTAACATCTGCTCTACCGGTCCACCAAAGGCATACAGCGCATACATGTTAAAAAGTATATGAAAAATACTGCTTTGATCGTGCATAAACATATGCGTAAGTGGCTGCCAATATTCAAAATTTGGATTTGCTGGAAACCACAATGCAAAAAGATCTAAAGCCTGAGGAAACAAAAATTTTGTCCCTAAGAAAAAGATTACGTTTATAATTAAGAGAACCTTTACAGTTTCGGTGATTTTGCCCATCTAATAAGATTTGAAATTTAGAAACGTAATAAAACGTTTTTAATTATGCGTTAAATTTACGATCGAGTTCATCGACTGTAAGTGTAATAAATGTTTTTTTATAAAATGGGGATAAAGTAGGTTCGGTACAAGCAAATAACTTATTTACTAAGTGCTCCCGTGACAAATCATCCAATTTTTCTCCAGTTTTTACAGCCATACTTTTGGCCATACTTTTTGCAAGAACATCTGTCTGACTAAATCCGGCATTTGGTACTTCTTGCTCAACATCACTTAATAATTGCTCCAGTACAATTGACACTTCACTTTCTTGAATACTAGCAGGTATACCAGAAACTTCTAAAATACCATCTTCAGGAAAGTCAAGTACAAAACCAGTATTTTCAAGTGATTCTTTCAAGGAACTAAAAAGTGCTAATTCAGAACTAGAATAATCTAATCTAAGTGGAAACAGCAGTTGCTGACTTACAGATTCCTTAACGGTAATATTCCGAAGAAACTCTTCATACAGTACCCGTTGATGTGCTCTGTTTTGGTCTATTACAAGCATACCACTTTTAATGGCACTTACTACGTATTTATTATGAATTTGATACGTATTGGCTGCATCTCTGTCTGTCTGTTTGTTTTCAGTAAAGCCTTTGCTTTCATGTTCCACAAAAAGAGATTCTCCTTCTGGCTCATCTTCAATTTGCAAAGAGCTAAAAGATGACTCTGTAGTACGTCTGTCAAGTCCCTCATACATAGTTTCCCAACCAGCACTACTTTTCTTTTCATAGGTAGCAACATGGGAAGATCTGCCATTGCTGGTCACAGTTTCAAAAGGATTAAAATTACGATCTACCTCTACGCGTGGTACCTCTACCGCTTTATCCTTATAAGAATAGGGTGTATCCATATTAGACTCTCTGTTAAAGTCTAAAATTGGAGCAATATTAAATTGACCTAGACTATGCTTTACTGCAGCACGCAGTAAATTATAAATCGCGTGCTCATCTTCAAATTTCACCTCTGTTTTAGTAGGGTGAATATTAATATCTATAGTCTTAGGATCTACTTTAAGGTAGATAAAATAACTAGCTCTTGAACGATCTGGTAACAAACCATCAAAAGCTGCATTAACCGAATGATTTAAGTAAGGATGCTTTATAAATCGATCATTGACAAAAAAGAACTGTTCTCCTTTTGTTTTCTTTGAAAATTCAGGCTTAATAATAAAACCATCAATTTCTACGATTTCTGTTTCTTCAACAACAGGAACCAATTTCTCATTGGTTTTTGCGCCAAATATTGAAACAATACGCTGCCTTTTATTTGCTCGCTGAAGGTTGAATAGTTCGTTATCATTGTGGTACATAACAAACCCAATACCCTCGTGTGCTAATGCTACACGCTGAAATTCGTCAATAACGTGACGCAGTTCAACATTATCAGATTTTAGAAAATTACGCCTAGCCGGAATATTATAAAATAAATTTTTCACAGCTATAGAAGTTCCTTTAATAGTAGCACAAACCTCTTGCTCTTTAATGGTACTACCTTCAATTTCTATGCGAGTACCTACTTCCTCATTTTCTGTTTTTGTTTTTAACTCTACGTGAGCAACTGCTGCGATGGAAGCAAGAGCTTCTCCCCTGAAACCTTTTGTACAAAGCGCAAAAAGATCGTCTGCAGATTTTATTTTTGATGTTGCATGGCGTTCAAAACTAAGCCGAGCATCTGTAGTGCTCATACCCCTACCATCGTCGATTACCTGAACAAGCGTTCTACCTGCGTCTTTTACTAATAACTTGATCTGAGAAGCACCAGCGTCAATTGCATTTTCTAAAAGCTCTTTAACTACAGATGCAGGTCGTTGAACAACCTCGCCCGCAGCAATTTGATTGGCTACGTGATCTGGTAGAAGCTTTATAATATCAGACATAGATTAAAATTGGGTAAAGATGCTTAGATCAAAATCTATAATAAAGAGAAACAACAAAACTAAAATTGCTAAAATAAACAGTGTAGTTCTATTAGCTCTTTTGTCATTATTATACCTAAAGTCATCCCAAGCAGTAGTGAATTTACCTTTTAGACCTTTTGTCTCTAAAGTTGCTTTACGGTATTTATCAAATTTTGATTCGAGCTTAAATGGTGTCGAACTACCCTCGTAATATCGAGGGCTATAACCATATTTTTTATTCTTGCGTGCTTTTAAAATTCCCATAATTTCTAAAATTCAAATTTACAATAAATGATGTAAAGGCCGCAATAAGCCACAAGCTAATTAGATCAAAAAGCATTCCACATCAAGTTATTTAAGATCAATCAAAAAACCTTAAGCTATCCTATTGAATCGCTAAATGTTGAAAACTGAAAATTTAGAAATTACAGAGTGCTAGAATTTAGCATCCTTGCGCAATTGAGCCATCTTAATAGCAGCGACTGCGGCTTCTACTCCTTTGTTACCGTGCTGTCCTCCACTACGATCTATAGCTTGTTGCATGGTATTATCTGTAAGCACACAGAATATAACCGGGATATCACTTTGCACATTAAGATCCTTGATTCCTTGAGTTACTCCATCACAAACAAAGTCAAAATGTTTTGTCTGCCCTTGAATAACACTACCTACAGCTATAACAGCATCAAGCATATCATAGCTTTGTTGCATTTTTTTACAACCATAGATAAGTTCAAAACTACCAGGAACATCCCAACGAACGATATTTTCTTTAAGAACACCACAGTCAATAAAAGTGTCAAATGCACCTTGAAAAAGACCTTGTGTTATATCATGATTCCATTCTGAAACAACAATCCCAAACCGAAAATTTTTCGCGTTTGGGATTGAAGATTTATCATAAACAGACAAGTCTGTTGTTGCCATATATATTATTTTTTTATTCTGCTTTTGCCATTCCTAAATAAAGTGGAACTTCTTGAGCTGCAGCAGATGCACTATAATCTTCTTGAATTCTTGTCAAGTACTTTACTGCATCATCATTTTTCCCTAAAGAAATTGCTACAGTAGCAGCTTTTAATAGAAAACGTGGAGTTGTAAAGTCATTCGCTTTTGCATCAGCAGCTTTAACATAAAAAGAAAGAGCTTCTTCTGGCTGATCTAATTGCATAAATGCATCACCAATAGAACCTTTAGCCAAAGGGCCTAACATCATATCATCACTATCAAAATCTTCTAATTCATCTATAGCTTCTTGATATTTATTAGTATTTAAATATGCCATACCTGCATAATAATGCGCAAGGTTCCCAGCTTTTGTACCAGAATAGTTATCTATAATATCTAAGAAACCATATTTACCTTCACCTCCATTAAGAGAAAGATTAAAAAGAGAATCTTTTGCAACGTTCCCTGCAACAGCCTCATTAAAATAAGTTTGCGCCTGATACATTTCATTAGAAGCTTCTAATTCTTTAGGCTCTTGTATAAACTTCTTATAACCTAAATAACCTAATACAGCAATAACAACTATTGCAATACCTATAAAAATAGGTTTTTGATTTTTTTCAACCCAGGCTTCGGTACGAGATGCTCCCTCATCTAACGATGAGAATACTTCAGCTGTTGTGCTTTCTTCTTGCACAACTTCCTCTACTTCTTCTTTGGTCTTAGGTTTGTAACCCCTTTTTTGATATGTGGCCATTCTTAAACTTTTGTTGGGCGCAAAAATAAAATTTTTATTCAATATTAACAGACTATTGTTTTGTTATTTTTCAATAATTTGCATATGAAAACACATTAATTCAACTACTTGTTTTTGAGTGTTTTAATGTATAAAAATCCGTTTTAACTCTATGATTCTAAAAGCACTTTCGCTTATTAACTATAAAAATTTTGAAACTGCATCATTTATACTTGATAAAAAAATTAACTGTTTTGTAGGTAATAATGGTGTAGGGAAAACTAATGTCCTTGACGCAATTTATCATTTATCATTTGGTAAAAGTTACTTTAATCCCATAACCGTTCAAAACATCAACCACGATGCAGATTTTTTTGTCATCGATGGGAGTTATGAGAAACAAGACCGGGAAGAAAAAGTTATAATAAGTGCAAAGCGTGGCCAGAAAAAAGTGATTAAACGAAACGGAAAAGTTTATGAACGCTTTTCTGATCATATAGGCTTTTTACCACTAGTGATAATATCACCAGCAGACAGAGATTTAATCATTGAAGGTAGCGAGACGCGTCGTAAATTTATGGATGGTGTAATCGCCCAGAGTGACCGCCAATATTTAGACACACTTATTAAATACAATAAAACTGTTGCCCAGCGCAATGCCCTCCTTAAGTACTTTAATGCAAATCATACGTTTAATAAAGAAACTTTAAGTATTTATAACGCGCAAATGAATAGCTTAGGGCAAATTCTTTTTGAAAAACGCAACGCATTTGTTGATGCATTTACACCCGTTTTTAAAGCACGATATGAATCTATAAGTGGCGCAAAAGAAACAGTTAAACTTAAATATAAAAGTCAATTACACGACAATACGCTTGATAAACTTCTTGAAGAAAACCTATCTAAAGATAGAGCCTTAAACTATACAAGTGTGGGTACACATAGAGATGATTTAAGTTTTAAAATTGAAGGACATCCTATAAAAAAATTTGGTAGCCAGGGACAGCAAAAATCATATCTTATAGCTTTAAAGTTAGCTCAATTTGATTTTATAAAATCTCAAAGTAATACTACCCCTCTCTTATTATTAGACGATATTTTTGATAAATTAGACGAAAATCGCGTGACACAAATAATAGATCTGGTAAATGATGATAATTTTGGTCAGCTGTTTATAAGTGACACCCACGCAGATCGAACTGAAGCTATAATTAAAGAGATTCATCAAACCTATAAATTATTTAAACTTTGAAAAAAATCATTATACCTTTTCTATTAGTTATATTGTATAGCTGCGCCGAAAATAATCCGCAGGAACAACTTAAAGATTTAAATGGTTATTGGGAAATCAAGCAAGTCGAAAATCCCAACGGAAAAAAAACCGATTTTAAGTTTAGCGAGCAGGTAGATTATATTGAAATTGAAGATAGTTTAGGATTTAGAACTAAGGTTTTACCTCGTATTGATGGTACATTTGTTACCACAGATTCGAAGGAAACCATTACCATTCTAATTAAAAATGATTCCTTGTATTTACGATACAAAACGCCTTTTGATTCCTGGACAGAGACCGTTTTGAAAGCTGATAGTGAAGAATTACAACTTAAAAATGAGCGTGGACTGATTTACACGTATCATAAATTTGAAAAAATAGATATTACAAACTAATGGCAAAAAGAGATGCAGATCCTAAATCACTCCGTGATGTGCTAGGATCATTTGTAGAAAAAAATAAATTACAAACCGGTATTGATAAGGTGAATGTTGCAGATGCCTGGAGAGATATTATGGGGCCTGCCATTAATAAATATACTACTCAAATAAAACTTGATAAAGATAAATTATTTGTCCAGTTGAGTTCTTCGGTTTTACGGGAAGAATTGGGTTACGGTAAAGAAAAAATCGTACGTAATCTTAATGAAGAACTAGGTAAAGAAGTAATTAAAACTATTGTTCTTAGATAAAAGTAAAGCAAAAAATAGCGGCTAAAAGCCGCTATTTTTTTTTGCAAGTTCTAACAATTAAAATTGCTCTCTTCCTGAAAAATGAAATGCACTTTCAATAGCTGCATTTTCATCGCTATCACTTCCATGAACAGCATTTTCTCCCATAGAAGTAGCATATAATTTTCTTATAGTACCTTCTGCAGCATCAGCAGGATTAGTAGCACCTATAAGTGTTCTAAAGTCTTCAACAGCATTATCTTTTTCTAAAATTGCTGCAACGATAGGACCTCTAGTCATAAATTCTACAAGTTCACCAAAAAACGGACGCTCATTATGAACAGCATAAAAAGCCTCTGCATCAGCAGTAGTCATTTGAGTCATTTTAAGCGCTACAATGCGAAAACCTGAAGCTGAAATTTTTTCTAATATTGCGCCAATGTGTCCATTTTCAACACCGTCTGGCTTAATCATGGTAAACGTTCTGTTTGTTGCCATTTTGTTTTGTTTTGTATCGACCTCCCTTAAAAATTTAAAGACCGAATTTTTGTTTTTAAAATCGCTGCAAAAGTAATTCTTTTAATTAGAATTAGCCATTTGCATACTTACAATTAATATTCTTGATTTAACTCACTTAAAATCTGATCATTAATACCCATAATTTTGAAATTAACTAAATTGTTTTTAAGATCTAGCGTTAATAAACCATAACTTCGGTCACTTATAACTTCGCCTATTCTATATTTATTTGGCTCTCCCTTATACGATGTGTATGAATGTGTTAATCCGCTTGAAGTAAAATCAATTAATGGATATTCTAATCCTGAAATCTCTTTCTTTGAAAATTCTGAAATATGACGATCACCACTAAGCAGGATAACATTGGATGCATTTCCACTTTTTAAAAGATTTTCAAATCGCGTCACTTCCCCAGGAAAATTTCCCCACGTTTCAAAACCGTGTTCTGCACTTAAAAACTGAATACTACTCATGACAATACAATAGTCTGATTGTTGATTTAGTTGTTCAGTAAGCCATTGCCATTGCTCTGCTCCTAAAACGGTTCCTTCTCCATTCGCATTAGGTACATAACGCTTACCAGATTTTCTGTCATCTGTCAATTCTGTTCTAAAATAACGGGTATCTAGAACTATAATCTTAATCAACTTATCACCTAGCTGATAATCTTTAGCCATATATACGCCTTCTTTATTTCTAATTTCTGAATCTTCTGGGACATTTAGAAAATCTAGAAACAGCTTTTGGCTCGATTGCTTTTTACTATATTCTGCTCCACCATCATTTATACCATAGTCGTGATCATCCCAAGTTCCTAAAATTTCAGTTTGGGCAGCAAAAGACTTATAAGTATCGTTATTCTTTTGTTTAGAATACATCGCTTCCATTTTCTTCATATTATCGGTATCTGCGTAAATAACATCTCCTCCCCATATAAAAACATCCGGATCTTTAGAGGCAATATCGTCCCAGAACGGATTAGGTAAATCTACCCGATTGCAAGAACCGAATGCAATTGTAAATTTTGAATTGGCGTCACTTTCCTGAGCAGTTAATGAACAAACTGAAAAAAGTAAAAAAAATGCAACAAATAAGGAGTTTTGAAATTTTGATATCATTCTATTGTAGTTTAAACAATCAAAATTACATTTTCTCATATTAACCCTATATCATGAAATCGTATATTCGCCTTCTATGAAAAAATCAGAATTACTACTACTTCAAGATTTATTATCTACTCCAAAAAATATAGTAATTATACCTCATAAAAATCCCGATGGCGATGCAATGGGATCTACTTTAGGTCTTTTACAGTATTTAAATAAAAAAGGTCACAGAGCAACAGTCGTAAGTCCTAACGATTATCCAAAATTTTTAAAATGGCTTCCATTTGAAGATTCTGTAATTAAATATGATCTTCAAAATCAACAGGCGCTAAGATTTATCAAGGAAGCTGATTTAATATTTACTCTTGATTTTAATTCACTTTCTCGTGTAGGAGACATGTCGGTGGTCTTAGAAAAATCATCCGCCCAATTTGTGATGATTGATCATCACCAGCAGCCAGATGATTATGCCGTTGTTACTTACAGTGATGTTACTATATGCGCAACTTGCCAAATGGTTTATCATACAATAGAAATGCTGGGTGATAAAGACCTCATAGATGCTGATATAGCTACGTGCCTTTATACCGGTATAATGACAGACACAGGTTCTTTTAGATTTAGATCTACATCTTCTCTTACGCATACAGTTATTGCCAGCCTTATAGAAAAAGGAGCTGATAATGCATTTATACACGAGCAAATTTATGATGCAAATAGCTTCTCCAGAATGCAGCTTTTGGGGACTGCTCTCACAAATCTTAAAGTACTTCCAGAATATAGAGCCGCATTTATAACTCTATCTCAAGACGAACTTGATGAACATAATTATCAAAAAGGCGATACAGAAGGATTTGTAAATTATGGCCTATCGTTAGACAATATCAAAATAGCACTCATATTTATAGAAAATAAACAAGAAGGAATAATTAAGATTTCTTTGCGTTCTAAAGGTGACTTTTCGGTAAATGAGATGTCACGCTCTCATTTTCACGGAGGCGGTCATACAAATGCCGCAGGCGGCAAAAGCGACCTCTCCCTTGAAGATACCGTTGCTTATTTTATTAGTATATTACCTCAATATAAAGATGCACTTAATGAATAAATATAATTTGCTCGTTGTACTCTTTGTCTTAGTTGCTGCTTGTAAAACCCCAGAAGCACGAAGACCCGTAAGTCAATCATCTGGTTCCTATGTTGACCTTTCCATTGAACGAAATAAAAAAATGAATAAGGCTCAGGAAGATGCTATAAAACGCATTATGGAAAATCATCCAGAAAATGAATACTTCACTTCAGATAAAGGGTTCTGGTATTACTATAACATTAAAGACACATTAGACCTAATTAAACCTCGTACCGGCGATTTGGTGACATTTAGTTATGAAATAAATTCGCTCGATGGCGAGCCTATAGTTTCTAAAGAAGAATTAGGAGAACAAACCTACCAAATTGAACAAAGCAATCAAGACTTAATATCAGGTCTTAAAGACGGTCTAAAATTAATGCAGGAGGGTGAAGTGGTAACTTTTCTTTTTCCGTCTCATAAAGCATTTGGATATTACGGTTTTGAAGATATTATTGGCTCTAACCTGCCAATTCAAACAAAAGTTTATTTAACCCAAGTTCAAAGAAATAATACTGAAAACTAATTATGAAAAAAGCATTCTTTTTTGCATTCATGATTTTATTAGCCTTTGTATCCTGTTCTGATGATAAATACCCAGATCTGGATAATGGCCTCTATGCTGAAGTAGTGACTAACAAAGGCACTATGCTTATTACTTTGTTTTATAAAGAAGCACCGGCTACTGTAGCAAATTTTGTTTCTCTTGCTGAAGGTAATAATCCACTGGCTGACTCGATTTATAAAGGAAAACCTTTTTATGATAATTTGACATTTCATAGAATTATAAAAGGATTTATGATACAAGGTGGAGATCCTTGCGGAAATGGTAGCGGCGGGCCGGGTTACAAATTTCACGACGAATTTAGCCCTCAATTAAAACACGATACTATTGGGGTTCTTTCTATGGCTAATTCTGGTTATGGTACAAATGGTAGTCAGTTTTTTATAACAGATGCCCCTACTCCACATCTTGACGGTTATGACACAGATGATAAATTGAAAAATTGTGAAAATCCACAAATAGGCTGCCATACCGTCTTCGGAAAATTAATTTCAGGATTTGATGTTTTAAAGAAAATTACTGAAACCGAAATGGCCGATGCTCGCTCTGGTAAGCCAAAATCTAAAGTTACTATTCAGTCTCTAAAAATTATTAGAAAAGGTACAGAAGCCAGACACTTTGAGGCTCCTGAAGTTTTTACTGAAGAAATTGAAAAAAAGGCTAAAGAAAAAGAAGAGGCCCTTGCAGTAAAAGAAAAGCTTAAGGAAGACAAAAAATTAGCTTTTGAAGAGCAACGAAAGCGAGCAGATACTCTTGAAAGTGGTTTAGCTATTTTAATTACTGAAAAAGGCTCTGATGATAAACCAAAGCGTTCACAATTCGTGAAGGTGAATTATGCAGGGTATTTTTCTGATGGTGAGTTATTTGACAGCAATATTCAAGAACGTGCAAATGAGTGGAATATGCAAACCAGGCCTAAAGAGAGCATGTATACACCTATTGAAATTCCATATGGTCCCGAAGCGCAGATGATAGCAGGGTTTAAGGAAGGTATTCAACAATTAAATTACGGGGACAAAGCAACTTTATTTATTCCTTATCACTTAGGTTATGGAGAGCGTGGATATAGAATAATAAAACCCAGAACTAATCTAGTATTTGAAGTCGAACTTATCGATGATCGGGAATCAAATTAATTAGTTGTTTTTAGTATTTCTATAGGGATATTTTTAACATTGCACGCATACGGTGTTAAGCTCTTCTAAAATATCTTGGTTTGTTTCTTAAAATATCTGTTATGGTATATTTCTTTCTTAAAATTAAACTTCATTAAAAAAAAAAAACAATAATGATTACATTTAAGAAAGATATAATTGCTTTAGCACTTACAGGTGCATTGATAGGTGGTGTAACTATGACAGCTAATGCTCAAGTAGCTCCAACACAAACCACAATGCAAACACAAACAAATATTACAACTGCCGAGCTAACTAAATTTGCTGGTGCTTTTGTAGACGTTCAAGAAGAGAATAAAGTTGCTCAACAACAACTGATGGGTATTATTCAAGATCAGGGACTTGAACTTGAACGTTTTAATGAGATTCAAAAATCTAAAATGAATCCAGAAGCTACTGTAGATGCTTCAAGTGAAGAACTAGAAAAGCATAAAGCAGTGGTGACAGCGTTAGAAAGTATGCAACCTGAGTTTGAATCTAAGATGATGGCTATTATCGAAGATCATGGCTTAACTATGGATAAATATAAAGAGGTAGCACTTGCGCTTCAAAAAGATAAAGCGTTACAACAAAAATTTCAGCAAATAATGATTAAGAGCCAGACTCAAGGATAATTAGCACTTTGTAATTTATTAAAAAAGGGAGATGCTAACGTATCTCCCTTTTATTTCATATAAGATCTACACCTATTTTAAAGGTATATCTTTTAGTATCTCCTGAATATATTTCCAGAATTTTTGTACCGAAGTAATACTTACTCGCTCATCTGGAGAATGTGCTCCACGTATTGTTGGGCCAAAAGATATCATATCCATATCAGGGTAATTTTGACCTAGAATTCCACATTCCAGACCTGCGTGACATGCTGCTACATGCGGATCTGTATTATTAATTTGTTTGTATTTATCAACGAGCACTTGTAAAATAGAACTTTCCATATTAGGTTTCCAACCCGGATATTCTCCAGACAATACGACATCACAGCCTATTAATTCAAAAACACTTCGCAGCGTATTAGCAAGATCGGTTCGTGATGATTCAACCGAAGATCTAGTGAGACATAGTACTTCAAGATTACCCTCTTTAACAGATACTCGAGCTACGTTATTTGATGTTTCAACTAGATTCTCAATATCCGGACTCATTCGATATACTCCATTCCAGGCAGCTTGTATTGCTTTTAGGAATCCCTCTTGAACACCTAAATTCATTACACGCTTTGGCAAATCTATTTTTTCAAGGGTAATTTTTAAATTAGGCTCAAGCGTTTTATATTCTTCTTTAAGAACAGCAGAAAACTCCTCAATATCAGCCTTAAAAGCCTCGTCATGTATAGTATCTATACAAAATTTAGATACACTCTCTCTCGGAATAGCATTGCGTAATCCACCGCCAGATATTTCTTCGATACGAAGACCATAATTTTCAAAACCATCAAGTAAAAATCGATTCATAAATTTATTAGCGTTACCTAAACCTTTTATGATTTCCATTCCCGAATGACCTCCTTGTAAACCATTCACGATAAGTTGGTATCCAGTCTTACTCTCTTCTACTTCCTCAAGACTATAAGAACGGGTTGCAGTTATATCAACACCACCAGCACATCCTACTCCTATCTCATCATCTTCTTCAGTATCAAGATTGAGCAATATATCTCCCTTGAGAATACCGCCCTTCAGACCCATTGCACCTGTCATTCCAGTTTCTTCATCAATTGTGAAAAGAGCTTCAATTGCAGGATGAGGTAAATCAGTACTTTCTAGTATAGCCATTATTGTAGCAACCCCTAACCCATTATCTGCACCCAGAGTTGTTCCTTCAGCCTTAACCCAATCGCCCTCAATTTTCATTTTGATTCCTTCTGAATCAAAATCGAAATCAGTTGCATTATTCTTTTGATGTACCATATCTAGATGAGATTGCAGTATTACCGCTTTTCTATCTTCGAGACCAGGAGTAGCAGGTTTTCTAACAATAACATTACCTACTTCATCTACAAAAGTTTCCAGACCTAGTCCTTCGCCAAATGCTTTCATAAATGCGATAACCCGTGCTTCATCTTTTGATGGTCTCGGCACCTCATTTAGATTAGCAAAGTTGCGCCAAATAGCTTGTGGTTGAAGTTCTCGTATTTCAATATTTGTCATAAAAATCTGTTTTTTGTAAAGGTACAGGATATCACTAATTAAAATGGTAATCTTGTAAACGTTAATCTTCGGTTAAGCGCTTTACCATTGTAAAAGCCTTAGCTATATTATATTTAAAATTTATATTATGAAAAAACTAGATGAAACTACAATAGAAAAAAATCTTGAAAATTTAAATGGTTGGGAGTATAAAGATGATGCCATACATACTTCTTTAGAATTTGAGAATTTTAAAGAGGCATTTGCAACGATGACACGTATAGCATTTGAGGCAGAATTACAACAACATCATCCAGACTGGACGAATGTTTATAATACTTTAAACATAAGTCTATCTACACATGACGCTGGCGGAATTACTGAAAAGGACTTTAAATTAGCTCATACAATTGAAGATATTATAGGCGGGTAAAATTTTATTAATCCAAGTTTAAGGGAATGTACATTTCTGTTGAAATAACGCATTCTTAATACTGAATTTTGTTAAATTTACCCCCGTTAAAAATCAAATTATGGGAAGAGCATTTGAGTTTAGAAAGGCACGAAAAATGAAGCGCTGGAGCGCGATGTCTAAAGCTTTTACACGTATAGGCAAAGACATTGTAATGGCGGTTAAAGAAGGTGGTCCTGATCCTGACTCTAACTCACGTCTAAGAGCGGTTATACAGAACGCGAAAAGCGTAAATATGCCTAAAGACAATGTTGAACGCGCTATTAAACGTGCAAGTGACAAAAGTTTAGGTGATTTTAAAGAAGTGCTATTTGAAGGATATGCGCCTCACGGTATCGCTATTTTAATAGAAACTGCAACAGATAATAACAATCGAACAGTAGCAAATATAAGATCCTATTTTAATAAATGTAATGGGAATTTAGGTACTTCAGGTTCTGTAGAGTTTATGTTTGATCATACGTGTAACTTTAGAATACCAGCAGAAGGATTGGATCCTGAAGAATTAGAATTAGAATTAATCGATTTTGGTGCTGAAGAAGTATTTGAAGATGAAGATGGAATTTTAATTTATGGTCCTTTTGAAAGTTTTGGTGCTATTCAAAGTTACCTAGAAGAAGCTGGCCTCGAGATTTTATCAAGTGGGTTTGAGCGTATTCCTCAAGTCACAAAACAGCTAACTCCTGAAGAAGCAGAGGATGTTGAGAAGCTCCTAGAAAAAATTGAAGAAGATGAGGATGTACAGAATGTATATCATTCGATGGATGAATCATCTTCTGATTCTGAAGAATAACAAGCAAATAAGAGTATAAAGTTGATTATAAAAGACAAAAGCCGGTTTAATGCCGGCTTTTGTCTTTTATAATAGTTATGATTTACTTGGCAATATTTACAGCTCGAGTCTCACGAATCACAGTAATTTTCACCTGACCTGGATAAGTCATATCCGTTTGAATTTTTTGCGAAATTTCAAATGATAATGATGAAGCCTTCTCGTCATTAACCTTATCACTCTCAACAATTACGCGTAACTCTCTACCAGCTTGTATAGCGTAAGCCTTTTTCACACCTTGAAATCCAAAAGCAATATCTTCAAGATCTTTAAGACGCTGTATATAAGAATCTAGAACTTGTCGTCTAGCTCCAGGTCGTGCACCGCTAATTGCATCACAAACCTGAACGATAGGCGCTAGAAGTGTTTTCATTTCTATCTCGTCGTGGTGAGCACCTATTGCATTACATACATCTGGCTTTTCTCCATATTTTTCTGCCCACTCCATTCCTAAAAGTGCGTGAGGAAGTTCACTCTCTGTATCTGGTACTTTACCTATATCATGTAACAGACCTGCACGTTTAGCAAGTTTAGGATTCACACCTAATTCTGCAGCCATTGTTGCACAAAGTTTTGCTACTTCTCTACTGTGCTGCAATAAATTTTGACCGTAAGATGAACGATATTTCATCCGTCCTACAGCTTTAATAAGTTCTGGATGGAGTCCGTGAATACCTAAATCTATCACCGTACGCTTTCCTATATCTACAATTTCCTGTTCTATTTGCTTCGTAGTTTTTTGAACTACTTCTTCAATTCGAGCCGGGTGAATACGGCCATCAGTAACTAATTTATGTAAAGAAAGACGTGCTATTTCTCTTCTCACACTATCGAAGCAAGATAAAATTATTGCTTCCGGTGTATCATCTACAATTATTTCAACACCAGTAGCTGCCTCTATTGCTCTAATATTACGACCTTCACGACCTATAATACGTCCCTTAACATCATCACTTTCTAAGTTAAATACAGAAACACAGTTTTCTACTGCCTCTTCTGTACCTATACGTTGTATCGTATTAATAATAACTTTTTTAGCATCTTGCTCTGCAGTAAGCTTAGCTTCTTCCATAGCATTTTGAATGTATGCCATTGCATCACTCTTCGCTTGATCTTTTAAAGACTCTACAAGCTGTTGACGCGCTTCATCTGCAGATAAACCAGAAATTACTTCTAATTGCTGCACCTTGCTAAAATGCATTTTATCTATTTCTACCTGACGCTTTTCTACATATTCTAGACGTTCCTCGTAATCTTTTACTTTTTCTTCGATCTCCTTATTTAACTTTTTATTCTTGGCGATCTCACTGCTCACTTGTGACTCTTTGTCCCTTGTGCGCTTTTCTGCATCATTAATTTTCTTATCTCGGGAAAGTATTACTTTCTCATGTTCAGATTTTAATTCAATAAATTTCTCTTTAGCCTGTAAGATTTTGTCTTTTTTTATAGACTCTCCTTCGCTTTTAGCTTCCTTGAGGATATTAGAGGCTTCTTTTTTTGCATTGCTCACAATTTGCGATGCGTTATTCTTTTCCAGCAGTTTTGCCAGTAAAAATCCTAGTGTGCCAGCGATTAAGATGACGCCTACGATTATAAGTACAGTATTTCCCATTTAGTTAGTGTATATATAAAAAAAGCCTACATTGGTCGGGTTTTGTGTAAACTCCTTAAATAAATCATAGGACTAACGAGCTGATCAAGAATCCGTTCAAAGACGGCGCGCTTTTACAACTCAGACTCATCCTTTTTAAAGAATATAGTGTTGAGTTTACCAAAAAATAATAACCAATGTAGGCAGTAAATTTCTATTTTAAAGAACGTTAGGATAATTGGCTTTTAACCAATAACTCAAGGTTTTTTAATTGTTGAATGGCTTCGGTATTTTCGCCACTTCCCTCGATATCCCTTTGTATTGTTTTAGATGCAAACTGTAAAGCACACATTGCTAGTACATCTTGTTTATCTCTAACGGCATAACTTTGCTCAAACTTTTTAATCATTTCCTCAATCTCTTTCGCTGCTTTACGCAATCCTTCTTCCTGCTGAGGGTTTATGGTTAAAGGATATACCCGATCTGCAATAGATAATTTTATTTTTAGATGATCAGACATATTCTTAACTAATCTGCTAATTGAGCTATACAAGCATCAATCTCACGCATCATAGTATTTATTTTTAGCTTGGTTTCCCGTTTATATTCATTACTGCCCAGCATTGCATTTGCCGTTTTAAGAGTGCTGTATTTAGCTTCCCAATTTGATACTAAAGTTAACAGTTCCTCCTGCTCTTGCTTCAAATTATGATTGGCGGTTTGTAAGACCTCATTCTCACGTTGAAGTTTCTGATAACGATGCACTAATTTGCTAATTACATTTTGCAACGCATCTACACGCTCCAACAGTTCACTCATAACCTTATTTTAACAATGCTTAGTCACACAAAGTTAACATTCGATGGCTAATATTACAATACATTCTATTTTATTTTTAAACATATTAGCATAAAGAGTCAATAAATTAAGCCTTACCCTATTAACTATCAAATACTTTAAGCTTTATATTATTTTAAAAATTTTAAGTGTTCTAATTCTATAATATTCTGATGAAAACTAGTTGTGATTATTTTAATAACACATAATAATCCCGTTTAGAAAATCTAAATCCAATTAATTATCTTAGCCGATCTATGAAAAAATCGCTATTTACACTTTTCTCCTTTTGTACGCTACTAGTACACGGGCAAGCAGATATTCCTAAAAATGATTTTATACCACCTCTAAAAATAACAACGGTTTTAGCCGGGAGTTTTGGTGAGCTGCGTAGTAATCATTTTCATAGCGGACTAGATATAAAAACTCAGCAGCGCACCGGTCTTGAAGTTATCGCAAGTGCTTCGGGATATGTGAGCCGTATAAAAGTTTCTCATTATGGCTACGGAAAGGCATTATATATAACTCATCCTAATGGCTATACAACAGTCTATGGTCATCTCGATAAATTCTCTCCAGAACTTGAGGCTTTTGTAAAAAGCAAACAATACGAGACTGAAAGCTACGAAATTGAGCTTTTTCCCAATCCCGACGAATTAGTTGTCTCACAAGGTGAACTGGTAGCGTATAGTGGTAATACTGGAGGAAGTGGCGGACCTCACGTTCATTTTGAAATAAGAGACAAAAATGAACGCCCTATGAATGCGCAGTTATTCGGTATCGAGGTGCCCGATCATCGTGACCCAATAATTAACGATCTTTATGCCTACACCCTTTCAGATAGCAGCACGGTAAATCAGACCCAACAGCGACAAAAAATAAGTTTCTCTAAGCAACCTGATGGTACTTTCTTAAGTGAAAAAGTTAAAGCTTTTGGCGAAATAGGCTTTGCTATAGGAACCGTAGATATGCAAGATGGAGCTAATAATAATAACGGGATATATAAAATTGAAACAAATCTAAATGGTGAAACGCTTTTAGATTTGGAGATGGATAAATTTTCTTTTGCTGAAACACGCTATATCAATAGAATGATTGATTATGCTTTATATGAAGATAATAGAGTGCGGGTTCAAAAACTTTTTATTGAACGCAATAACCCGTTAAGTATTTTTAAATATGAAAAAAATAAAGGGATTCTTAATCTAGCTCAGGAGAACACAACTGCCATTTACACAATAAAAATTTCTGATTTTAAAGGAAACGCATCCGTTCTTGTAATTCCTATTGAAATAATTAAAGAACCTATACTATCTCCTTTAGATAAAAGAACAACACCATTTTTTGTTCAGGCTGACGCAAATCAAAGTTATAATGTGGGGGATTGGAAACTTTTTATACCTGATGGAGCATTTTATGATGATTATTATCTGGACATCACAGCTAATACAGACGCGCTTCATCTGGATAAGGATGTAATTCCTGTACAGAAGTACATTAAACTCAGCTACAATGTGTCTGCATTTCAACCGGCTGATAGAGAGCGTCTCTATATAGGTAGAGTTAATTATAGAGGATTATTACGTTATGAGGGAGCCACTCTTGAAGGAGATTATATATCTGCATGCGTTAATGCACTTGGTGATTTTAAGTTAGGTCTTGACACAAAACCACCAAGAATTGAAGCTGTTGATCTTAAAGAGGGTAAATGGATTTCTGATTACAAAACCTTACAATTTAAAATTTCAGATCAAGATACCGGAATTAAAAGCTATCGAGGAACCTTGAATGGTAAGTTTATTTTATTTGAGTACGAATACAAGAAAAACTTGCTTACATACAATTTTGATGATGGCATAAGTGTTTCCGGAGAAAACACCTTACAACTAATTGTAACCGATAATGTAGGAAATAGTAGTACTTTTAAAACCACTTTCTTTAGAAAATAGCTTCTTGAAAATTCTATATTTTATAGCTTTTCTGGTTTATTCTGGCAGTTTGCTGAACCTTAATGCTCAGCAGGCTACAGTAAATGGAATTGTTTTTAATGAATATAATACTCCATTAGCGGGTGTAACCATTAGATTTGACGGTGGCGGTACACTCACAGATGAGTCTGGCTATTACCAATTAACACTACCGGCAGATAAAGAGGTAACACTTATTTTCTCATTTGTTGGCTTTAAAAGAATAAGCATCCCTATTTTATTAAATCCCGGTGAGCGCTTAGAATTTAACCCAATTTTGAGCCAGAATCGAGAGCAAATAAGTACAGTTACCATTTCTTCAGAAAAACAATACAACCCAATTTTAAGTTTAAGTCCGCAACTCGTTCGTAAAATTCCAGCGGCAAATGCTGGTGTAGAAAGTATTTTAATGACGCTGCCAGGTATAAATAATAATAATGAGCTAAGTACGCAATATGCAGTTCGTGGCGGAAATTACGATGAGAATTTGGTTTACATCAACGGAATAGAAGTTTATCGCCCCTTTTTAGTACGCTCTGGACAGCAAGAAGGACTTAGCATTATAAATAGTGATTTAATTCAAAAAATTGATTTTAGTGCTGGGGGGTTTCAGGCAAAATATGGTGATAAGTTATCTTCTGTTTTAGATATTACGTATCGAAGGCCGGTAGATTTTGCAGCAACAGCAGATCTTAGTTTACTGGGAGTTCAATTATCAGCTGAAGGTATCAGTAAGAATAAAAAATTCACTAATCTAACAGGAGTTAGATACAGAAATAACAGTCTTCTTGTTGATGCTAAACAAACTGAAACAAATTACAATCCTCAATTTACAGATATACAAACCTACCTTACTTATCAAATTAACCCGAAACTACAAGTAGACTTTTTAGGGAATGTTGCGGTAAATATTTATGAGTACAAACCGCTTACTAGACAAACAAATTTTGGAACGCTTGACAATCCGATTGCGCTAGTAGTTAATTATGAAGGACAAGAATCTGATAAGTATGAGACCTACTTTAGCGCATTATCAGCTTCTTATAAACCTTCAGAAAAATTAAATATTAAATTAATAGGCTCTGCGTATCATACACTAGAACAGGAACACTTTGATATTTATGCGCAATATGCTCTAGGTACACCTAATTCTAATATAGGAGAAATAAATGCCGGAAACGTAGAGTTTACAGAGGCAATAGGATCACAACTTACCCACGCACGAAATAATCTCGACGCTCTTTTTTTAAACTTTCAAATTAAAGGGCAGTATGTAGATAATTCAAAATTGCTTGAATGGGGGCTGAAGTACACAAATGAGTCTGTAAGAGACCGTCTTCAGGAATATGAAATTATTGATTCCGCTGGGTTTTCTATACGACCTCCATTAGATCAATTTAAAAATGAACAACCTTATACACCTTATGAAGCGCCTTTAGAAGCTTTTAATACTATCGAGGCATACAACGATATCAGTATTGATAGATTTTCGACCTATTTACAATACAGTCAACGTTTTCAATTTAGAAATGTGAAAGCTTGGTATAATATAGGATTACGTTCGCAATTATGGCAAGTTCACACCATTGACGAGACTGCTACGCAACATATAATAAGTCCAAGAGCTCAAGTAAGTCTCAAGCCAGATTGGAAAAATGATATGGTATTTAGAATCGCTACAGGAATGTATCAACAACCACCATCATATCGAGAATTACGCGATAATTCTGGTGCTCTAATTCCTGATGTCAAAGCACAAAAAAGTTTTCATTTTATAGTATCAAATGAATGGAGTTTTGACATTTGGGACAGACCGTTTAAACTTACAAGTGACGCTTATTATAAAGATTTATTTGATGTGAACGCATATACATTAGAAAACGTAAGGATTCGCTATCGTGCGTCTAATGATTCTGAAGCCTTTGCCTATGGAGCAGATTTTAGGCTTACAGGAGAGTTTGTACCGGGTACCAATAGTTGGATAAGTATCGGTATATTAAAAACAGAAGAAAATATTAATAACCGCGGATACAAATCAAGACCTACAGACCAGCTGTTTAAGTTTGGTCTTTTATTTCAAGATTATGTACCTAGCATTCCTGCATTGAAGTTATATATCAATTTGCTTTATCAAAGCGGCTTGCCTGGTGGTTCTCCCAGCTATGTTGATACTTATGATTATCAATCACAATTACCTTTTTATTTTAGAGCAGATACCGGTTTTTCCTATTCACTATTAAAAAATGAGGCAAGTTTATTTAAAGAACTAAATGTAGGTCTTGAAATCTATAACCTTTTTGATCGTCAAAATAGTATTACAAATACTTTTGTTAGAGATGCAGCAACACAGCAACAATATGCAGTGCCTAATTATTTAACTCCGAGGGTATTTAATATTAGCTTAAAGACAAAATTTTAATTAAGACATAAATTGCTTCAAAGTGTCTACAACATAATCTACTTCTTCCTTAGTGTTTTCGTGAGAAAAAGAAAATCGTACAGAAGGCTTATCTAATTTGTCTTTTGCTAAAAAGGCATTAAGTACATGACTTCCTTGGTCACTTCCACTCTGGCATGCGCTTCCTTTTGAACAGGCAATACCTTTTAAATCGAGTTGAAATAAAAGCATAAGCGCCTTATCTGATGAAACCGGTAAACACACATTTAATAACGTATAGGTACTTTTGGTTCCATCATGGCAATTTCCATTAAAATGAACACCGGGAATTTTATTTTCTAGCTGTTCTTTAAAATACCATTTAATTTCCTCGATATGCTTTCGCTCTGCTATCATATTTTCTTGAGCAAGAGTAAGTGCAGTTTCCATACCGGCTATATTATGCACAGGTTCTGTACCAGCTCTACTACCACGCTCCTGACCACCACCAAATATAAGTGGACGAATTTTACTGTTCTTACGAATAAAAGCAAAACCTATTCCTTTAGGACCGTGAAACTTATGTGCTGCAGCAGCAATAAAATCAATCGGCAGCTCAGAAAGATTGATATCAAAATGACCTACAGATTGCACCATATCACTATGAAATAATGCATTGTGATTTTTAGCAAGGGTACAAACAGCTTCAAGATCGAGCATATTTCCAATCTCGTTGTTAATATGCATTAAGCTTATAAGTGTTTTTTCTGAAGACGATTCAAGCAAAGACTGCAGATTATCTAAATCTACGCTGCCACATTCTTTTATAGCAACCATAGAAATTTTAACATCATAATTGCTTTGCAAATGCTCTACGACATGAAGAACTGCGTGATGTTCAATAGGACTTGTTATAATATGACGAACTCCCAGATCTCTAACAGCACTATTTATAATTAAATTATCTGCCTCTGTACCGCCAGATGTAAATATGATTTCTGCAGGTGTAGCATTTAGATAGGAAGCTATTGTCTTACGAGCCTGCTCAATGACAGTTTTTGCCTTGCGCCCCACCGCATGAGTCGATGAAGGGTTTCCCGGTATATCCTGCATTACCTGCATCATTCTGGAAATTACTTCTGGGCGTATCGCTGTTGTAGCAGCATTGTCAAAATAAACTTGAGTCATACTTAATATTTAAAGTTTGCAAAATTAACTACAATAAAATTAATTACAACCTTCATCCGTTAGTAATGTGCAATTCTCCTATTTTTGCGCTAAAGTTATTTTGCTATGAAGAAGTTTCTATATTTATTTTTTGCTGTGATAGTTATGGAGTCCTGTGATGATGGAGACTTAATTGTAACTTCTTTTGATTTTACAGATTTAGATATAAATTATTGTAGTACAGTAAATATTGATAGTGATGATACCGCAATCACAAATTATATATTTTACAAAATAAATAGTGAAACAAATGAATCGCTGGCCTTTACTTTAAGTACAAGCGATCCTATTTTAGAAGCTCCAAGTACTACTGGAGCATATACCTACAATTTAGGAAATAATGCAGATTCATTTATTTCATATCGAATATATAATGGAACTGTGGACTCAGATTATTTTTGTTCTAAAATTCCTCCTGCTTCTCCTGTTGTAAATCAAGAGTATATAAGTGATGAAGGAAGTATTACCATAGTAACTGAAGGAGATTACAATGACAGAGATGGTATCGATTCTGAATATGAAATACTATTAGAAGATGCTGATGGGAATTTAACTGAAGACCTTGACGGTGACGGAATTCCTAATATCTATGATTTTGATGATGATGGAGATAATGTACCTACTAATCAAGAGGGTGTTGTTCTTAATACAGATGGTTCTATTAATTATGAAGAATCTTTAGATACAGATGGTGATGGTAGACCTAACTTTATAGACAATGATGATGATGGTGATGGTGTACTCACCATTAATGAGGATGCAGATAAAGATTTAAACCCGAATAATGATACTACAGATATTTCAGTGGGGCAGGATTATTTAAATAATAATGTAAGTATTGATTATGGAGTAACTACATATCGTATTCACACGTATTATTTAGAAGATATTACACTAACAATTAATATTTCGAATGCTGTTTTTGTTAGTGATAATGGAGAAGAAACAATACGACAACAAACGCTATTTTTTGGCGAGTACAGTGCTCCAGATCAAACTATAACAACAACTCCTGCTTTTTAAAAGATAGAATTAATTCTGAAAAATAAAAACTTCAGTTGCTCCTAAACCATATTTCTGATAATCTGCATCATAATATTTTAAATTTTCATATCTAGAAAATAGATATTCTAATTCCGCACGTAATACACCCTCTCCTACTCCATGAATAAAAACGATGCGTTGTATCCTTTTTCTAATTGCAAATTCTAACTTATGTCTAGCTGTATCTAGTTGAAGATTAAGTTTATCATGAGCATTCATCCCACGCTCTGAAGAAGTTAGATGATGAATATGCAGATCAACCTCCATTGGCGGCACAACACCTTTGACTTTTTTAGTAGGAATTTTCCTTTTGCTATATGCTTTTTCTTTTTCGTCTAAAAGGTCATTTAAATCTTCAGGAATTTGCACCTCAAAATCGCGATCTAAAATAACTTGATTTGTTGTTGTCCAGATTTCAAAACCTTCATTTGTCTGAAAGTAAATCCTTTCCTCTTCAATTTTCGTAATTACTCCAGATAAATCATCATCAATAAGTGAAATACGTTGCCCTATTTTTAAATTTAATTTCATAATATCATAAAAAACAATCGTTTAAAAGCTTCAAAATATCTTTTAAGTGTATTGCAAATCTCTTAAATTTTATATCTTTACAAAAATATTCTATTATGGGAAAATTTTACTCTTATTTTTTCTTTTTACTCCTTCCATTTTTCGCCTCGGCTCAATTGTATATTGGTAAGAATACTACTAATTCCTATGTTTATAACAAAGGGGAAATTATCTATGTTACAGAAAACGTTCAATTAGAGGGAGCAGCAAATCTTACTGAAGGTAATTTTTATATGCGAGAGGAAGGTCAACTTATTCAAGGTGACAATGCAAGTAATAATCAAGGGGCTGGTGTATTGTCAATATATCAGGAAAACACTAGAAATGCTTGGGATTATCATATGTGGGCTTCTCCAGTCGGAGATCAAAACTTAACCCCAAATGGTAATGCAAGTTTCTATCTTGATGCTAATGGAGGAGGTGGAATTTATGAAAGAAAAAATAATCTTGAAAGTACTATTGCAAGTTTTACAAATTCCTATGACGGAGTTATATCTCCTTTAACAATATCTAACACTTGGTTATATAAATATGTAGCTACTAGTGGGTACTTAGGAGCTAATTTTGGTTGGGTGAAAATTAATAATTCTAATCCCTTAAAGATCGGAGAAGGTTTTTCAATGAAAGGATTTGGTGCTACGACTGATTCTGGTCCAACTGGTGGTACACCTTTAGATTTTAGAGGCCGACCTAATAATGGACTCATTCAAGTAGAGGTTAAACCAGAACAGCGAACACTTGTAGGGAACCCTTACCCATCAGCAATGAATTTAAGTTTTTTCTTACTTTACAATTCTGGTCAAGATGTTAGTAATTGTTATGGCACCTATACAACTCCACCATCTACTGGCCCATATACAATTACCGGAGAAGCCTATTTCTGGGAATCTGATTCGAATGTGCAATCACATTATTTAGCAGACTATTTAGGAGGTTATGGGACATTTACACCTGCAATGGACTGTACATCAGAAGGAATATATACAGCACCAACTTATATTATGTATAATGAAGATGGAACTGAACGTGAAGGTGGTCCATCAATAGACACAGATACTGCTGGTAATGAAATTGATAGAAGGATAAGTCCAATAGGACAAGGATTCTTTATATTGGGTAGAAAATTAACAGAAGAAGAAAGTAGTACAACTCCCTTGTTCAAAGCTTCTTTTATTAATGAATTTAGGGTTTTTGAAAAAGAGGCAGATAATACAACTTATAATCCTGTGTTCAAATCAAAAAATGAAAAAACAAAAACTAGTCTATCAGTAAATAAATCGCCAACAGATTTAAGAGCAGGAGGTTTAACGTATGATGAAAAAGGGTTTTTGATAATGCCAAAATTCACACTTTCAACCGTTGTTAATAAAAAATATGTAAGAACATTAACAGGACTGATGTATGAAAATGCAACTTTGGGTTTTGATGCTGCTGGTGATGGTAAAAATCGTTCCGCACTTAGTAGTGATATCAATTTCAAATTAGAAAACGAAACTTTTCCGTATTTAATAAATATTTTCCCATATAATTTAGAACATAGATTAGGTCTAACTGTAGAAGGAGAAAAAGAAAATAACACCTTTGCAATAAAAGTTACAGATCTCAACTTTATAACTGATGATGGGATTTGGTTACACGATAAAGTGACAGATGAATATCACGACATATTAGATAATTCTTATGAATTTACAGTACCTAAGGGTGTTTATCCAGATAGATATGAAATCACTTTTAAAGATTTTAATGCTGCTACACTAGAAGTCGTAGAAGAAGTAAAAAAATCATTTGCCGTTTATCAAAATAATAGCAGAGCAGAATTAACAGTTTTAAATCCATTAGAAACTGAGCTTAAAGAAATATCCGTATTTGATATTACCGGTAGATTATTGGCTTCTAAGATTAATGAAGGAAACAATAATAAAGTTGTAATCTCTTCTAGTAATTGGAGTGACGGAATTTATATTGTAAAAGTTATAACAAGAGATAACGTAGAATTTTCTAAAAAAGTTTCTGTTATCAATATGAAATAGTTTACAATACTTCATATACATTTAACTAGCCCTGTTTTGTCAGGGCTATTTTATTTTAAGAATAGAGTATTTGTAAATTGAAAAATACACTGTTTATATATTTTTAAAAGTTGATAATAGATAAACATAAACCAAAGAGTTAATGTTACTTTTGCTCTTTAAAATTAGATTATGGCTTATAAGTTAGATAAGTATTTAAGTGACTTTTCAAAAAATATCATAGACTTTGGTATATCCCCTGTTTATGCCGAATTAGTCACGATTTTCGTAAATGCTTTTGTCTTTATACTTGTACTCACATTACTTGATAAAATCTTAAAACGCTTTATAATTGAAGTATTCAAGATCTTCAGCAATAAAACAAAGAGTTCTTTTGATGATTTCTTAATACTCACCAACTTCCCACGGTATATTGGTCATATTATTCCGTTAGTTATTTTTAAGTGGTTTTTTTTAGAATTATTAGAAGACTATCCAGAAACTACTTACTGGCTTTTAAAAGCCTTTAATACCTATGTAATTCTTTTAATTTTAAAAATTATACGTAGTCTCTTACGGACTGCACGTAATTACTTTCAAACCAAAGAACAGTATTTTGACAAGCCTTTACAAAGCTACCTACAAGTAACAATGCTCTTCTTATGGGGAATAGGAATATTCTTCTTTATTCTGGAATTGTTTGATAAAAATGCTATGAACTTTGTACTGCAGTTAGGAGCAGCTTCAGCAGTTCTCTTGTTAATTTTTAAGGACACAATACTAGGGTTTGTAGCCTCCATTCAGGTATCTATAAACGATATTGTGCGCATAGGCGACTGGATTACGTTCAGCAAATATGGTGCAGATGGTAATGTGACCGAGATAAACCTGGCGACAGTACGTGTTCAAAATTGGGATATGACGTATACGACTATACCCACATATAGTCTTATTTCAGATTCATTTCAGAACTGGAGGGGGATGCAAGAAAGTGGCGGTAGACGTATAAAACGGTCAGTTTATATAAAACAAAATTCAGTACGTTTTCTTACTTCCGAAGATTTAATAGAATTGAAAAAGATTCAGCTCGTAGCGCCTTATATCGAACATATGGAGCGCGAAGTAATTCGCACAAATCGTAAACACGAAGTTGATGACAGTTTGCCAATTAATGGTCTTAATCAGACTAACCTAGGTGTATTTAGAAAGTATATTGACGCATATCTCTATGAAAACCCTGCAATAAATAAAGATTTATTCTTGATGGTTCGACATCTAGCTCCTACCTCTCAAGGTATACCTTTAGAAATTTTTTGCTTTAGTCACGATAAACGTTGGGAGAATTATGAGCATATCCAAGCAGATATTTTTGACCATATAATTGCTGCTGTTCGTTATTTTGATCTTGAAATATTTGAAGAGCCTTCGTCTCGAGATATTACCAATTATTTAACGCATTTAAACCAGCAAATTAGGTAGGTTGCCTATCAACTAACCTATTACAAATGAGATTTAAAAATATCCTCCAAATCTTTGGGGCAATTGCTATCTTACTAACCTTAATACCTCTTATTGCTGCAGATTTTTGGTGGATTCGAATCTTCGACTTTCCGCATACTCAGTTAACCATTCTAACTGCTACGGCTATTTTAGCTTACTTCTTGAAATTCGATATAAAATGGCTTAAAGATTATGTCTTTATGAGCGCAATGCTTGCATGTTTTATATATCAGCTTTCAAAAATTTATCCATATACTCCCATAGCATCCTATGAAGTTCTGGATAGTGTAGAACTGGATACGTCAAAAAATATAAGTGTTTTAGTAAGCAATGTGTTGCAGGATAATAAGGAGAAAAATGATTTACTAGAAGAAGTATCTCGTAAAAATCCTGATGTTTTATTGTTACTAGAAGCAGATTCAAAATGGAAAACAACTGTTGACCCGGTATTAGCTAAAAATTATCCTTACTATAAAGGTGTTGCTTTAAATAACACCTATGGAATGCTATTGTATTCAAAACTTCCGCTAATAAAGCCAGAAGTAAATTATTTAATAGATGATAGTATCCCCTCTATAGACAGTAAGTTGGTCTTAAAATCCAAAGATACTATTCAGATATTTGCTATTCATCCTACTCCTCCAATGCCACAGCACAACCCAATGTCTACCGATAGGGACGCAGAAATGATGAAAACTGCATTTAAAAGTAGAGATTCAAAATTACCTGTACTGGTAATAGGTGATTTTAACGATGTTGCTTGGTCAGAAACTACGCGATTATTTAAAGCGGTAAGTGAATTACTCGATCTTCGTATAGGAAGGGGTTTATTTAATACATTTAGTGCTAAGAGTGAAATTATGAGATGGCCGCTAGATCATATATTTGTTTCTGAACACTTTAGAGTATTGAATGTAGAACGTGGACAAGATGTAAATTCTGACCACTTTCCATCTTATGCAAAACTCAACTTAGAAGTTAATGGGGCTTCAGAACAAATGCCAAATCCGCCATCAGAGGACCAATTAAAACGAGCTTTAGATATTATTCAAAAAGAAGCTAAACAAAAGGATACTAGAAAAACGCATTAATAATCAAAACACACATCACTATGTATTTACCATTACTTCAGGATGCAAAAACAATTTCTGATGTGTTTACCAACTATTATTTCAATTTTTTGGATAAGCTTCCAGGTATTGTTTGGGGAGTTTCAATCATCATTTTAGGTCTATTATTAGGTGCCTCAATTGGAAATTTTGCCCGACTGCGCATTTTTGCAAGAACCGCAGACCCATTGATGAGTAAATTTCTCGGAAAAGCTATAAAAATTACATTTTTTATAATCTCGGTAATGCTGGCACTAAAAGCTGCTGGTTTAGGTGGGATCGCAACAGGAATTTTGACAGCTGCTGGAGCAAGTGCAGTCATACTTGGATTTGCATTTAAAGATATTGGAGAAAATTTTATAGCGGGAATTATCTTAGCATTTAACAGGCCTTTTAATGTTGAAGATACTGTTGAGATAGGTAAAAATTTTGGGAAAGTGAAAGCGCTAGAATTTAGATATACTAAACTGAAAACCTTTGATGGTAAAGATGTTTATATTCCTAATAGCGATGTTTTGACTACACCGGTAACAAATTATACCGAAGATGGATTCTTCAGGTGGAGTTTTATTATCGGCATTGCCTATGAAGATAACATAGATGGTGCAAAACAAGTGATTTTAGAAACACTACGTAAAGAACCGAATGTAATTGAAGACTTAAATCACGAAAATTTTGTGATTGAAGATGAGCTTGCAACAAGTACAGTAAATCTTAAAGTTTTTTTCTGGGTTGATACTAAAGATTTTAGACGTATGGCACTAATTACAAAGGGTAACGTAGTGCGCAATATAAAAGAAGCATTAGAACAAAATGGTTATTATATGCCCGCAGATATTCAGGAAATTAAACTCTACGGAGCTGCAAAAGATTCGCCGCTGCGAATAGAAAATTCACACCTCGATACTTCAGTTTTAAAACAAAAAGATGCTCCTTCAGATTCCGATTCTAAACCAAATACCACAATATAGTTGAAACGATAAGCCCCGTAAATGCTATTAATGTAGTTAAAATAGACCAGGTTTTAAAAGTCTGTTTTTCTGTAAGACCGAGGTATTGTTTAACTAACCAAAAGCCACTGTCATTTACATGTGAGAATATAGATGCCCCGGCTGCAATGGCAATCACCAATACCGCTAATTGCATCTCACTATAATCTGAAACTCCTAAAAGCGGAGCAGTAATACCTGCTGCAGTAATCATAGCTACTGTAGACGACCCTTGCATTATGCGAACTATAGCCGCTATTATAAACCCAAAAACAACCGGAGGAAAGTAATCACTTGTCAGCGACTCGGCAATCATAAGTCCGGCACCAGTATCAATCAATATTTGTTTAAATGCACCACCAGCACCTGTTAATAAAATAATCACTCCTGCCGGATAAAGTGCCTTTGTGGAAATCGACAACAGCTCTTCTTTACTTACATTTCTACGGATGCCTAAGAAATACCAGGCAATTAAGTTAGCAAGAATTAATGCGGTAAATGGATGCCCCAACAATGCAGTTACATAAGTTAAATTTGATGGAAGATTCCAATTTTCAGCTAACGGACTACTGAGTATTGTATTTATTACAATTAATGCTATAGGAAGGAATATAATTGATAAGATAAGTCCTGTGGGCGGCAAATTTAATTGCGCTTCATCATCTTCTAATGATTCATATGGAGCATCTATATGAATTCTCTTAGAAATAAATTTTGCAAAGAAAGGACCCGCAACAGCTGCTGTAGGTATCCCGGTAATAAATCCGAATACAATAACCCAACCTAAATTAGCATTTAAAATATCTGCTACGGCTATAGGCCCTGGAGTAGGTGGAATAAATGCATGTGTTACAGCTAGACCACTTAATAAAGGTAATGCGTACAGAAGAAGAGAGCGTTTCGTTTTTCGTTGAAGTGCATATATAAGCGGTATTAAAATAATAAACGCGACATCAAAAAAGACAGGTATGGCTACTAGAAATCCAGTGACCATAATTGACCAAGGAGCCTTCTTTATACCAAATTTATTGATTAAATAATGAGCAATTTGTTTCGCTCCCCCAGAATGTTCTAAAACCGCACCGAATAAAGATCCTAAGCCCACAACCGTAGCTACAAAACCTAACGTACCTCCCATTCCCTTTGTGATTGCGTCCAAAATAATTTCTGGAGCAAGACCGCTGAAGGCTCCTACAAAAACACAAACAATGAGTAAGGCGAGAAAGGCTTGAAGCTTCAATCTTAAAATAAGAATGAGCAATAAAATTACACCGGTAATTACTGCAAATAATAACTGATAATCCATTTACGAATTAATTTTAGAACTAATTTCTTCAACAATAGCTTCAATAGTTTGATTTACAGAAACGTGAATACCATAATCTGGTATTTCTAATGTATCTAATTGAGATTGCAATAGTTTAGAACTAAAAAAATGTCCCTTTCTATTATCTAAACGTGATTTTAGAAGCTCAAAACTGCCATCTAGAAACACCCATATAATATCTTCATGCTGTTCTAAAATTTCTCTATAAGATTCTTTCAGTGCAGAACAAGCGAGTACCACACCCTTATCTTTACTCCATTCTTGTAGTTTTTTTTCCAAATTTTGTAACCACGGCTTACGGTCATTATCATTGAGAGGACTTCCGTTTTGCATTTTTTCTACATTGGCCTGTGGGTGATAATCATCTGCATCTTCAAACGGTATATCTAGTTTTTTACTCAGTTGCATACCTATGGTTGTTTTACCAGAACCAGATACACCCGCAACTATAATTAATTTATTCATAAATCTAGAGTTGGATTATTAGAGTCATTACCCGGTATATGTAGATCAAAACCTAATCTATCATTCATTTTCTTTATAAAGTGAGTAGCAAGAAGCGGCGATTCTTCTTCAATATTTTGATGTATGAAAAAGTCTATCTTTTTTATTCCCTGAGAAATCCATAGTTCTAAGCGATCAACCCAATCGTCCAATCTATCATAATCACTAGGATGATTTGCTCCTACAAATCGAATAAAAGCTTCAGAGTTTGTCATGCGCATATGCATAATGTCTCTTCTCCCCGCTGTGTCTACAAGTACATTTGCAATAGTATTATCTTCTAAAAATTTATAGAGTTTTTCTGAATGGGTTTTGTCTGAAAACCAATCTGTATGTCTAAATTCTATAGCTAATGGAACCTCAGAAGGCCATGCATCTACAAATTCAACAACACGATCCCAGTTTTTAGGCTGAAAAGAATTATGCATCTGTAAAAATATACACCCCAGTTTTTCTTTTAATAACAATGTGTGATCGAGATATTCAGGGATCAACGAGGCAGAATCGATAAGTCGTTTACTATGACTTATATTCCGAGTAATTTTAGGAAAAAAACGAAATGAATCTGGTACTTTCTCATACCACTTGTCAAATTGTTCTTTAGGAAATAATCTGTAATAAGTAGCGTTTAATTCTATGGAGTTGAACTGACTGGAATAGTATTTAAGTTCGTCTTTAGTTCCTTTGGGATAAAAATTCTTCAGATCCTGTTTATTCCATTTTGCACAACCTACATAAAGCTCAGGTTTATCCGAAGCAGAATTCTTGTTTAAAACTCTCTTTGTATCCTTATGATCTGGTGGCAAGGTGAAATCAATTTTTTCCGGATCGTCTACTTTTCCAAATTGCATAATTCTATCAGTTTAGGTCTAGAGTCATTAAATTTATTTAATTGAATAGTTATATTCAGCAGAACCTGAGCCATTTTAAAATCAAGTTCATTGCACAATATATTACAATTATATTTCTAAAATAATTAGTAATAATGTAACTAATTATTCTAATTTGTGTCTTATGAACAAGCAAAAAAACTAAAGATCATATTATGAAAGTATTAAAATCATTATTTGCACTAGCTCTAATGCTAGTCGTAAGCTCAGTTTCTGCTCAAAATGCGGAAGAAATTATTGCAACATATATAGAAAATACCGGTGGTGCAGAAGCATGGTCAAAGGTTAATGCCACAAAAATGTCTGCTACTGTAAATCAAGGTGGAATGTCTATACCAGTAACAGTTTACAATACCAAGGACGGTAAACAAGCTGTAATAATAGAATTTAACGGTCAAAAAATCACTCAAATGGCCTATGATGGTACTCATTTATGGACAACAAATTTTATGTCTATGAAGCCCGAAAAATCTTCTGAAGAAATGACACAGAATATGGCTTTGAATAAAAATGACTTTCCTTCTCCACTTCTAAATTATAAAGAAAATGGCTACGAGGTAGAATATGTAGGCACTGAAACTAAGGAAGGAGCTGAAACTTACAAAGTTAAAATTACTCAAGAACCCATAATGGCTAATGGTGTAGAATCACCTAGTATTAGCTATTATTACTTTGATACTGAGAATTTTGTACCTATCGTTATTGAAACTACTCAAATGGGACAAAATGTAAATATTGTAATGAGTGACTATCAGGAAGTAGATGGTTTGTACTTTCCATTTGCAATGAGTCAAGCCGGTCAACCTTTTGAAATGAGTGAAATCATTGTTAACCCTGAAGTTGATGATACATTATTTGCATATCCAGGTGAATAATTAATACTACATAATCCCGCTAAGGGAATTCACAAAAGGATGTCAATTTTATACTAGACATCCTTTTTTATTTTAAACTAATACTGAAATTATGAATAAAATTTTACTCACGACTTGTGCTTTATTTTGTTGTATTTCAAACTACGCACAAGAGAATACAATAGACGGGAAAGAACTCTTCGGAGATATGCGAGCTAGACATATTGGTCCCGCAATTATGAGCGGCCGTTTTATAGATCTGGAGGCTCATCCTACAAATAACAGGATTTTATTTGGAGGTGCCGCAGGTGGTGGTGTGTGGAAAACTATAAATGGCGGTGCAACTTTTGATCCGGTATTTGATGAGCACGCGCAAAGTATAGGTGCGATTAAAATAGATCCTACAGATCCTGATAAAACGGTTTGGGTAGGTACAGGGGAAATTTGGACACGTAATTCGGTGAGTATAGGTGATGGTCTTTATAAGTCTACCGATGGCGGTAATAGCTGGAAAAAGAAAGGCTTTGAAAAATCGGAACGGATTAGTTCAATTGTCATAAATCCGCAGAATAATAAAGAAATGTATGTAGCGGTTATGGGTGCGCTTTGGGGAGATAGCGAAGACCGTGGTATTTATAAAAGTAATGATGGTGGAGAAACCTGGGAAAATATTTTATATACCGATAAATCTACAGGCGCCGCCGAATTAATTATTGATCCCGTTAATCCAAATATTTTATACGCTTCAATGTGGAAATTCCGCAGAACTCCATGGGGTTTTGAATCTGGAGGAGACACCAGCGCTATTTATAAAAGTACAGATTCTGGAAAATCCTGGTCTAAGATTCATAATGGATTTCCGAATGGAAAATTGGGACGTATTGCACTAGCAATTGCACCTTCAAAACCAGAGATACTTTATGCAGCAGTTGAAACAGAATCTGCTAAAACAAATGGTCTTTATAAAAGTGAAGACTCCGGTTCTAGCTGGACACAGCTTAATAATGATTTCGGTCTTACTGTTAGACCATTCTATTTTGCAAGACTTGTAGTCGACCCTAAAAATCCAGATATTCTTGTTAAAGGTGGACTGTATGGTTCAATATCTCGAGATGGCGGTAAAACCTTTCAAGATTTAGGTGCACAACACTCAGATATACATGATGTTGTTTTTGATCTTGAAGATAGCAACAGATTATACACAGCAACAGATGGTGGTATTTATAGAAGCTGGGATGCCGGCACACATTTTGAAATTGTAGAAAATATACCAGTATCTCAATTTTATCACGTTTCAGTAGATGATGCGACTCCGTACAATATATATGGTGGTCTTCAGGATAACCAATCTTGGTATGGTCCCTCTTCATCTCCTGGAGGTATCGAAGCTCGTGACTGGAATCTTATAGGTGCTGGTGATGGTTTTAGAGTACTTAAACACGCCTCAAAACCTATTATATATTCAGAAATGCAAGGTGCTCAATACGTATGGCGTTATAATACAGTGCTTAATCAATCTAAAAATGTTGCTCCTCCGGCAGAAAATGATGAGAAATTAAGATTTAATTGGAATGCTCCAATGGCTTTGAGTATTCATGTAGAGGATCGATTTTATATGGGTAGCCAATATTTACACAAGTCTGAAGATATGGGTGATACCTGGACTAAAATATCACCAGATTTAACTACCAATGATCCTAAAAAACAAGATTTAGAATCGGGAGGTTTGTCAGCAGACAAGTCTGGTGCAGAAACGCACACTACTATTTTTACAATTGCTGAATCCCCGCTTGATGAAAAAGTAATTTGGGTGGGAACAGATGATGGTAACGTACAAATAACAAAAGACGGTGGTAAATCCTGGAAAAATGTGGTTAAAAACATTCCTGATTTACCGGCATTTACTTGGGTATATCATATAGAAGCTAGTGCGCACAATCCGGGTACAGCCTATGTTGTTTTTGATGGTCACGCTACCGGAGATATGAATACATATGTTTACAAAACCATAGATTTTGGAGCAAACTGGGTTTCTATTGCAACTGAAAATATCAAAGGATTTGCTCGTAATATTCAAGAAGATTATGAACAGCCAGATTTATTGTTTTTAGGAACAGAGTTTGGGTTATTTATTACCACAAACGGTGGAAAGCAATGGTCACACTTTACAAATAATCTTCCAGAAGTTGCTGTTCACTATATTGAATTGCAGAAAAGAACTTCAGATTTAATTTTAGGAACCCACGGAAGAGGAATAATTATAGTAGATGATATTTCCCCATTGAGACAGATTAACGACTCTATTTTAAATAAAGACCTTCATTTTTTTGAAAGCAATGCCGGAATTATTGATGAGTCAAGTGGTTTTGGTTCTACAAGTAGAGAAACAGAATTTGTGGGTGCTAATCCCAGCAGCCTTGCAAAAATCATGTATTACATGAAGAAGCGCCATACATTTGGTAAAATGAGTATGCAGATTTTAGATTTAGAGGGTAACATTATAGCCGAACCTGTTCCCGGAAAGTCAAAGGGTCTAAATATTGTTTCGTGGGATTATTATAGAAAGGCCCCCAAAGTTGCAGTCGGAAAAATACCTTCTTTCGTTGTTGCCCCTAAAGCTGATGCAGGTTCCTATAAAGTAATTATCACTAAAGGAAAAGATACTTATGAGCATATGATCACAATTAAAAATGATCCTAAGTCTACAATTAGTGATGAGGATCGCGCTCAGAATAAAGCATTAACGATGCAATTATTTAACAGTATTGAAGATCTCGCATATTTGGGGTATCGTATCGATGCAACTATTGATTTTCTAAAGGATAATACTTCTAAAAATTCTGTAAAATTTAAAGAGGAATTATCGAATCTAAAATCAAAACTGGTTATTACAACAGGAGATCGATATGTTCAAGAGGCTGAACCGGAATTGAGAGAAAAGTTAAGCGAACTTTATAACGAAGTTGCGGGATCTTTTGATAAACCTGCTCCGGTGAGATATGCAAATGCAGCAACTTACCAGGATCAAATTGATAATAATTGGAAAGTTTACAGCGCTATTGAAAAGAAATATTTACCAAAGCTAAATCAGGAGTTGATTAAAGCGAATAAACAGGAACTAACTTTAGACTCAAAGGAACAATTTTTAGCGAAATAGTTTACATTAAAGTTTCGTTTTAAAAAGCAGGATTTAAAACCTTAAATCCTGCTTTTTCTATTTGAGAAAAACTGATTTTTTGGAATTACGCTATGTTTTGATTAAATTATATATGAATTTTTTAAAAATAGATTATGAATTCTTCAAAATCCTATAAAAGAAATCCAGTCCTTATAAAACAAATACGTGCCGCAAGTATCGTCTGGCTAATAGGAATAACACTAATTATCTGGTCATTTTCAGATTTTACATCTTTAAAACAATTAGTTCAAATTAAATATATCCCTATTTATATTATTTCCTTATTATCAGCTGCAGGCTTAGGATGGTTTTATTATTCGTATTGGCAAAAAAATATATCTGCTTAATTTTTATCCTCAAGTAGTGGTACAAATCTAAATTCCCCGTATTCTTTCTTTTCAAATTCGGTTTCATTTTTGCGTATTATACGTGTCATGGTTTGTACTTCATCACCCACAGGAATAATGAGCTTACCTCCTATTTTTAGTTGGGCTAACAAAGGTTTTGGAATAAATGGAGCTCCTGCCGTAACAATAATACCATCAAATGGTGCAAATTCTGGCATACCTAAGTAGCCATCTCCAAATGTTAAGCGTTTGGGTCGGTAGCCTAACTTCGTTAAAAAATTTTTAGTTTTTCTAAAAAGCTCTTGTTGGCGTTCTATACTATAAACTTTAGCACCTACTTCGCAAAGCACTGCAGTTTGATATCCACTACCTGTACCTATCTCAAGTATAACTGCTCCTTTCTTTATTTCTAATAATTCAGTTTGAAAAGCAACCGTAAAAGGTTGAGATATAGTCTGATCTGCAGCTATAGGGAAAGCCTTATCTTGATACGCATGATCTTCAAAACTACTATCCATAAAGAAGTGTCTGGGTATTTTACGTACCGCATCGAGAACCTCTTTATTAGTAATTCCTTTCTTTTCAAGAATCTGGGCAAGTAAACGTCTTTTGCCCTGATGACGCGTAGTATCTTTCATACCGTAAAATTAGAAAAACTACTAGCTGCTACCCTAGAAAAACCTGTTCAACTTTTCAACAAAGAGCTTTATATAAATTATGATTTAGAAAGTCTATTTTTGTGTAAAACAAATAAAATTATGCTCAAAGCCGGCGTACTAGGTGCAGGTCACTTAGGAAAAATACATTTAAAACTTTTACAACAATCTGACGCCTATGAATTAGTAGGTTTTTATGATGATTCTGATGCTGTAGCAGAGGCTGTAGCTAACGAATTTGGTTACAAACGTTTTCCGTCAATAGCAGCTCTTATAGATGCTTGCGATATGATAGACGTAGTTACTCCTACCACGCACCATTTTGATTGTGCAAAACAAGTTATTAAAGCCGGTAAACATTTATTTATAGAAAAACCTATTACCCAAACGGTAGAACAGGCGATAGCTATACGAGAACTTGCTAAGAAACACGGCGTACGTGGGCAGGTAGGTCAAGTAGAACGCTTTAATCCGGCATTTAGTGCTGTTAAAGATATGATAGACAATCCTATGTTTATTGAAGCGCATCGTCTAGCGGAATTTAATCCACGAGGAACAGATGTTCCTGTAGTTTTGGATCTTATGATACACGATATTGATGCGGTATTAAGTGTGGTAAAAAGCAATGTAAAAAAAGTATCTGCATCTGGGGTTTCAGTTATTAGCGATACTCCAGACATTGCCAACGCACGTATCGAATTTGAAAATGGATGTGTGGCTAATTTGACGGCGAGTCGTATCTCTATGAAAAAGATGAGAAAAGCTCGATTTTTTCAAAAAGATGCTTATATCTCGGTTGACTTTTTAGAGAAGAAATGTGAAATCGTACGTATGAAAGATGCTCCCGAAAAAGCAGACGACTTTGCGATGATTTTACAAAATGCTGAAGGCATAAAAAAACAAATATATTTTGATAATCCTGAAGTCTTAGATAATAATGCAATATTAGATGAGTTAGAAGCTTTTGCAGTATCTATAGAACAAAACACCACTCCGGTTGTTAGTTTAGCACAGGGTACTGAAGCTTTGCGAATCGCAATGAAAATCATTGCAGATCTTTAATTTTAGCTCAAAATAGCTTCCTTTACTATGCTTGCCATTTTAAAAAAAGAATTTCATTCATTTTTTGCATCACCTGTTGGTTACCTGGTTATCGCTTTATTTCTAATTTTGAACTGGCTATTTCTGTGGGTTTTTGATAATAATTTTAATCAATTTAACTACGGTTTTGCAGATCTTACACCATTTTTTCAGCTGGCGCCCTGGATTATGATTTTTTTAATTCCGGCAGTAACAATGCGCAGTTTTAGTGATGAGTTAAGATTGGGTACGTTAGAACTTTTAATTACCCAACCCATAACAACTTTTCAACTGGTATTGGGTAAGTTTTTCGGTGCATTTCTGTTATTGGTAATTGCCCTAATACCTACATTAATCTACGTTTATGCCATTGACCAACTCGGGAATCCACAGGGCAATTTTGACTCAGGAATTCTCATTGGTTCCTACTTAGGTCTTCTTTTTTTAGCTTTAGCGTATACTGCTATTGGAGTTTTTGCTTCCACCCTATCTGAAAATCAAATTGTAGCATTTATAATAGCGGTATTTCTATGCTTTCTATTTTATTATGGATTTGATGGACTAGCAGATGTGGTTTCGATTGATTTTTTAAGAAAACTGAGTTTACAGAGACATTTTGAAAGTATTAGCCGAGGTGTCTTGGATAGTAGAGATCTTATTTACTTTATAAGTATTGCTGTTGTGTTTGTTTTTGCAACAAAATTTAAACTAGATTATAAGAGATAATATGAAGACTTACTCAAAATATCTTGTTTTAATTGTAATCCTAATTGCGACACTTGCATTATCAGAAGTATATCATTTTAGAGCAGATCTTACAGCAGACAAACGCTACACGCTCTCTGAATCTTCAACCGAAATAATTGCTAAAGCTACAGAGCCTTTAATCATTGATGTTTTTTTAGAGGGAAACGTTCCAAACGCATTTAATAAATTACAATCTGAAACAAAACAGTTACTAGAAGAATACGCTTCTAAAAACTCAAATATAAAATTTGCATTTGTCGATCCCGTTCCAAAAGGTGCAGAAGTTGAATCTATTGCACAGGATTTTAATAATCGCGATATGCGACCGGAGCAAGTCCAATTACGCAATAATGGAAAAGTAACACAAGAATATATATTTCCTTGGGCAATCGCTTCTTATAAAGGGAAAACGGTACCTATTCCGTTACTTAAAAAAACATTAGGAGCTAGCCCAGACGAACTCGTTAATCGTTCTGTTCAAAATTTAGAATATGCTTTTTCTGATGGTCTTTTTAAACTTTTAAATCCAAAAAGTAAACGCATTGCAGTTCTTAAAGGTAATGGTGAACTGGATGATAAATACATTGCAGATTTTTTCAAAACGTTGAGAGAAAGTTATTTTATTGCGCCGTTTCCCTTAGACTCGGTGAAAGGGAATCCTACAAAAGTTATGCAGGCTCTAAATAGCTTTGATCTTATAGTTGCAGCAAAACCTACCCAATCATTTACAGATATTGAGAAATTTGCACTTGATCAATATACTATGAATGGTGGCAAATCTATTTATTTAATAGATGAAGTAGCTATGGATACAGATAGTTTATACGCTAATGATGGAATGGCTCTAGCAACTGCGCGCATGTTAAATCTTAATGATTTTCTATTCAAATATGGGGTACGTATAAATCCAGTACTAGTTGAAGATTTATATGCTGCTCCCCTAGTGGTTGCAAGTGGTGAGTCTAGCAACTCACAATATACGCAGCTACCTTGGTTCTTCTATCCTTTAATTACTACAGCAGAAAATCATCCTATCAATACCAATATAGATAATCCTATCTTTTTGCGATATGCAAATCAAATAGATATTATAGAAAATGAGGTTAATAAAACAATCCTTCTTAAAAGTTCTGTACTTACAAAGCTTAATGGTGTTCCTCTACCCATAACTCTAGAAAGTATAACTACAGAACCCAGTCCAGAACGTTATGCTGCTGGTGAGCAAAATATAGCTGTTCTGCTTGAAGGTTACTTTAAATCTGCATTCGAAAACCGAATAATTCCTATAGAGAACTCAAGTAATTTTCTTGAAAAGTCTAAAAAAGGAGCTGCGGTGGTAGTAATTGCAGACGGCGATTTAATACGTAATGATCTCGATAAAAACGGCCGACCACTTGAGTTAGGTTTTGATAAATTCACATTTAAAGAATATGGTAATAAAGAATTTCTAATGAATACTGTGAATTATCTTTTAGACGATAATGGTCTTATTAACATCCGTAGTAAAAGTGTTCTACTTCCTGCATTAGATATTGAGAAGACGACAAATAATAGAACCACTTGGCAAACCCTAATTCTACTCACTTCATTAGGGTTTTTATTTATTTTTGGAGCGCTATATATCTATCTTAGACGACGTACTTTTCGTTAACAGATGTTAATAAGTTTGTTTCGACAAAAAAAGCTATTACAATATCTTTGTTAGGCTGAAATTTCAGTTGAATAAAGAAAATTACAATCAATCTTATTCTGGTTCAAATTAGGAACCAAACCTTATAAATAGCACTTTCTTATGAAATTTATTGTATCAAGTTCTTATCTTTTAAAACAACTACAAGTTTTAGGTGGGGTAATTAACAACAGTAATACGCTTCCAATATTAGATAACTTTCTTTTTGAGTTAGAAGATAACGTACTTAAAGTTTCTGCTTCAGATCTTGAAACTACAATGATTGCAGTTCTGGATGTAGAATCTGAAGATACCGGAAACATCGCTGTGCCTGCACGCCTTTTATTAGATACGTTAAAGACATTCCCAGAGCAACCCCTAACTTTTGTTGTTGGTGATAATCACACGATTGAAATTAGCTCAAATCACGGTAAATATGCTTTAGCATTTGCATCTGGAGAGGAGTTTCCCAATGCAGTTGAACTTGATGACCCAAGTAAAGTTACCATCCCGGCTGCAGTATTAGCTACCGCTGTAAGTAATACAATTTTCGCTACAGGAAATGACGATTTGCGACCGGTCATGAGCGGTGTATTTTTCCAATTTGATACTGAAGGATTAACGTTTGTGGCTACAGATGCACACAAACTTGTAAAATATGGCCGTACTGATGTAAAAGCAACTCAAACGGCAGAATTTATAATGCCGAAGAAACCTCTTAATTTATTGAAAGGGATTTTAGCGTCAAGTGATGATGATATCACAGTAGAATATAATGATTCAAATGCTAAATTTAGTTTTGATAATGTTCAATTACTTTGCCGTCTAATTGATGGAAAATATCCAAATTACGAGGCTGTAATTCCTAAAGAAAACCCGAATAAACTGATTATAGATCGTAACCAATTTTTAAATTCGGTACGTCGTGTTTCTATCTTCTCAAATAAAACAACCCATCAAATAAGACTTAAAATTGCTGGTGCAGAATTAAATATTTCTGCAGAAGATATAGATTATAGCAATAAAGCTGAAGAACGTTTAACTTGTGATTATCAAGGAGATGATATGCAGATAGGTTTTAATAGTCGCTTTCTTGTAGAAATGCTTAATAATCTCAATGCTAATGACGTATCTCTTGAGATGTCTCTTCCTAACCGTGCCGGAATTTTAACTCCTGTAGATGGCTTAGATGAGGGTGAGAAAGTAACTATGCTCGTAATGCCAGTAATGCTAAATAATTAGAAAGATAAGTAAGTACCTTTCATTACCTGAAAAAGCCCCGTTGTAGTATCAACAGGGCTTTTTCTATTTTAAGTAATATCACTATTGATCGATTAATATATTCGTCTATTTAGTTTTCAAATTGATAGTATAGCGACGAACCCCTACAATCCTCCCAATTGCTTTCTAAACTATTGGAGTCTGTATATTCTAAAAGCTCTTCAGTCGTTCCTGTGCAATTTGCGATTATTTCATGTTCAGAATCATGTGTGAATTTTAAATATTTATCACTTTCTATCATCACGATATCAAAATTACCTTGAGATTGCAATGTATCTCCTTCTCGAATCTGAATTTTAGTAAATCGCATTTCATTTTTCAGTTCATAATATTCTTGCCATGCTATATCAGAACCACTTTTTTCAGAATTTAAAGTCTTGCCAGACATCTTAACAAGGTTAAGTCTAAGTGTTTGATTTTCTGATTCCTGAATGGCAGTATCAGAATTATCTGAGCAAGAGCCCAAAATTAATAAGCCTATTAAAAGATAGATAGATCTAAACATCATATATAATATTTATATGTAGATGCTTCGCCTAAGCAATGGTTGCGTTAAAAATGCAAAAAAAAACGACTGAAGATTTTCAGTCGTTTTATAAATTGATCTATTAAAATTTAAACTCTTGGTAAATCACCATCACCTTTTAATGGTAAATCTGATTTACCCATGAGATATTTATCGATATGGTGAGCAGCTTGTCTACCTTCAGAAATAGCCCAAACTATAAGTGATTGTCCTCTTCGTGTATCGCCAGCTGCAAAAACGCCTGGGACATTAGTCATATAATCAGTAACCGAAGCTTGTATATTTGTACGCACATCTAATTTAACACCTAACTGTTCTGCAACGGTGGGCTCACTTCCGGTAAATCCTAAAGCCAGAAAAACCATATCTGCCTTCCATTCTTTTTCAGTACCCGGAATTTCTTTAAGATTAGGACGTTCACCCGGTTTATGTATCCATTCTACTTCAGAAGTTATAAGACCTGTCAAATTTCCCTCTTTGTCGCCAACGAATTTCTTAGTTGAAATAGAGAAGAAACGTTCTGCTCCTTCTTTGTGTGAGCTACTCGTACGTAGACGCATTGGCCAATACGGCCAAGGTTGATTTTCGGGACGCTCTGGAGTTCCCTTACTCATAATTTCAAAATTGTTAACGCTTGTCGCACCGTGTCTAATTGAAGTACCTATGCAATCACTACCTGTATCGCCTCCGCCTATCACAATAACATCTTTTCCTGTAGCTTTTATCTCTTCACCTTGCCATTGTAATCCAGCTACACGACGATTATTTTGTGGTAAAAAATCCATAGCTTGATAAATCCCCTTTAAATCTGATCCTTCAATAGGAAGATTTCTTCGTACAGTTGCACCACTACATAAAACAACAGCGTCATATTCTTTTTTGAGTTCGCTGGCAGAAATATCGTGTCCTACGTGAACACCACATTTAAACTGAATTCCTTCTTCTTCAAGAACAACTAATCTACGGTCAATGACATGCTTTTCCATCTTAAAATCAGGAATACCATAACGCAACAATCCACCCGGCTTCTCATCACGTTCGTAAACAGTAACTAAGTGACCTGCTCTGTTAAGTTGTTGTGCCGCTGCAAGACCGGCGGGGCCAGAACCTATTATGGCAATTTTTTTACCAGTTCGTTTGAGAGGTGGATTGGCTTTTATCCATCCATTCTTAAAAGCTTCTTCCGCAATATTTTTCTCTATATTTTCGATGGTTACAGGATCTTCGTTAATCCCTAAAACACAAGCCTCTTCGCAGGGAGCAGGACATAATCTACCCGTAAATTCTGGAAAATTATTTGTTCCATGGAGAATATGAGCAGCTTCTTCCCAGCGTTCTCTATATACAGCATCGTTAAAATCTGGAATTAAATTTCCTAAGGGACATCCACTATGGCAAAATGGAATTCCACAATCCATACAACGCGCCCCCTGATTTTTTAATTCAGCCTTTTCAAGTGGAATTGTAAACTCTTCATATTTCTTCACCCGCTCTTCAACAGGCTTGTACGGTTCAATTTTTCTTTCGTATTCTAAAAATCCGGTTATTTTTCCCATGATTCTATTATTCCGTTAAATCTGTTAATTTTTCTTCTTCTTCCAATCGTATTAGCGCTTTTCTATATTCTTCTGGCAGAACTCTAACGAATTTTGGCAAGTAAGAATCCCAATTCTCTAGAATACGCTGAGCTAAAGCACTTTGTGTATAATTATAGTGATTTGTTACCAGTTCATGTAACTGCGTTACGTCATTAGATTCTGTCACTTCATCTAAATTTAAATCTGTTGCGTTACATTTTGATCTAAACGTTTTGTCTTCATCTAATACATAGGCTACACCACCACTCATACCAGCACCAAAATTTCTTCCAGTTTTACCTAGAATAACAGCGAGACCACCAGTCATATATTCACAACCGTGATCACCTATGCCTTCGACTACTGCTACTGCCCCACTATTACGTACGCAAAAACGTTCTCCTGCTGTACCATTAAAGTAGGCTTCACCACTGGTTGCACCATATAAAGCCACGTTACCAATTATTACATTCTTGCTAGCATCAAAAGTTGCTTCTTCAGGAACTTTAACGATTAAACGCGCTCCTGAAAGTCCTTTCCCCACATAATCATTTGCATTACCATCAACTTTTAAAGTTAGTCCCCGAGTCGCAAAAGCTCCAAAACTCTGCCCGGCTGATCCTTTGAAATTAACTTTCAACGTATTGTCTGGTAAGCCCTGTTCTCCATAAATTTTAGAAATCTCATTACTTAAAATCGCTCCTACAGCACGATCTAAATTTGTTATATCAAGATCTAATGTTGTTTTCTCTTTTCGGAATAAAGCGGTATGGGCTAATTCTATAATTTCAAAATCAATTGATTTTTCTAAATGATGATTTTGAGTTTCTGTATTATACACTTTTACACCTTCTGGCACAGGTATATCATGTAAAATAGGTGATAGATCTACACCTGCAGCTTTAAAGTGCTCTATAGCCTTATTACGATCTAATTTTTGTACTTGACCCACCATCTCATCGATAGTTCTAAAGCCTAGTTGAGCCATAATTTCACGTAATTCTTCTGCTACGAAATACATAAAGTTAACCACATGCTCTGGCTTGCCTTTGAATTTCTTACGTAATTCTGGATTTTGAGTAGCAATGCCTACAGGACATGTATTTAAATGACAAACACGCATCATAATACAACCTGATGCCACTAATGGTGCGGTTGCAAATCCAAACTCTTCTGCTCCTAATAAGCATGCCACCGCTACGTCTCTACCGGTCTTTAATTGTCCATCGCATTCTAAGCGTATTCTGCTTCTTAAATTATTAAGTACTAATGTCTGTTGAGCTTCGGCTATTCCTAATTCCCAAGGCAAACCACAATGTCTTAATGATGTTAACGGCGATGCTCCTGTACCTCCATCATAACCTGATATAAGTATAACATCTGCCATCGCTTTTGCTACACCTGCAGCTACAGTACCTACTCCTACTTCTGAAACTAATTTCACATTAATACGAGCTTCTCTATTTGCAGATTTTAGATCATAAATTAATTGAGCTAAATCTTCAATGGAATAAATATCGTGATGTGGTGGTGGAGATATTAAACCTACGTAAGGTGTACTTTTACGGGTTTTAGCAATAAACTTATTAACCTTTTCCCCTGGTAACTGACCGCCTTCACCTGGTTTTGCTCCTTGAGCCATTTTAATCTGAATCTCTGCTGCGCTTGTTAAGTAGTTACTCGTAACTCCAAAACGTCCTGAAGCTACTTGCTTAATAGCAGAGTTGCGCCAGTCTCCATTAGGACTTTTATAAAATCGCTCTGCATCTTCGCCTCCCTCACCACTATTACTTTTACCACCTATACGGTTCATAGCAACCGCTAGATTCTCATGAGCTTCTTTACTAATAGAGCCGTAAGACATTGCACCGGTCTTGAATCGTTTAACTATTTCTGTCCAAGGTTCTACTTCCTCTATTGGAATAGGATCATAATTAGAAAATTCAAACAATCCACGTATAGTCATTAATTGCTTTGACTGCTCATTTACCAAACTTGCGTATTCTTTGTATGTTTTTGGATTGTTTTGACGTACCGAATCTTGAAGTTTAGCTATGGTAAGCGGATTAAACATATGTTTTTCTCCATTACGTCTCCAGCGATAATCACCACCAATTTCTAATTCAAGATTTCCTGAAATGTTTTGGCGTTTAAATGTGCGACTATGTCGTTTTGCTACTTCTTGCTCCACTTCATATAGACCTATTCCTTCTATACGGCTTGGAGTATTTGGAAAATATTTCTCAATTAATTTTGAATTGAGACCTAAAGCTTCAAAAAGTCTTGAACCTCGATACGAGTTTAAGGTAGATATACCTATTTTGTTCATTACCTTAATCACTCCTTTACCTACCGCTTTATTATAATTTTCTACAGCATCTTGAAAATCAATGTTATCAAGATTTTTCTCTTCAATCTCCTCCCGTATAATTTCATTTACCATATATGGGTTGATGGCACTTGCTCCATAACCAAATAATAAGGCAAAATGGTGCACTTCACGTGGTTCTGCAGATTCTATTATTATACTCATTTTTGAACGCTGCCCACTTCTAAAAAGTCCGCTATTCATATAAGAACAACCTAACAGTGCAGGAATAGGCGCCATTTTCTCATTTACCCCTCTATCTGATAGGATTAAGATTGTATGACCATCATCTATGGCTTGTGATGCTTGAGCTACCATAGACTCTAATGCATCTTCAAGGCCATTTAATCCTCTGTTTGCATCATAAAGCATAGGTATTTCTGTTACCTGAAAATCTGGATGATCAAAATTTTTGATCTTATCTAAATCCTCTTTAGAAATTACAGGATTTTGAATGCGTATTTTTTTACAGTAATCAGGAGTAATCTCCATCAAATTAGTATCTGGCCCCAGTGTAAGACTCAAATCTGTAATTAACTCTTCACGAATTCCATCTAATGGCGGATTAGTAACTTGAGCAAATAATTGCTTGAAATAGTTATATAAAAGTTGAGGTCTTTCAGAAAGAACTGCTAACGGAGTATCTGATCCCATCGATCCTATAGGCTCTTTTCCTTTTCCCGCCATAGGCAGAATAATAGTACGTATATCTTCCGCAGTATAACCAAACGCATTTTTACGTAGATCAAAAATGGTCTCTTCTACTTTTAGATCTACATCGCGATATGGGATATCTTTTAAGTTAACTCGGTTTTTATTTAGCCATTCTCCATAGGGCTTTTTAGATACTATACTTTCTTTAATCTCTTCATCGTTAATGATTCGACCAGCCTTCATATCTACTAAAAACATTTTTCCCGGCTCTAATCTGCCGTGAAATGCTATATTTTTTGGTTCTAAATCGAGAACACCTGTTTCTGAAGACATGATTACATATCCTGTTTTAGTTACAGAATAGCGTGAAGGTCTTAAACCGTTACGATCTAAAACTGCGCCTATATAATCACCATCGGTAAAAGGAATAGATGCAGGACCATCCCAAGGCTCCATAATGCAACTATTAAACTCATAAAAAGCCTTTTTTGCTTCACTCATTTCTTGATGTTTTTCCCAAGCTTCAGGAACAAGCATCATCATTATTTCGGGAAGCGATCTACCAGACATTAATAGAAGTTCCACAACCATATCCATAGAGGCAGAATCAGATTTACCTTTTAATATAATAGGGAAAAGTTCTTTAAGGTCATCCCCAAACCAGTCGCTTTTAAGTAATTCTTCTCTACTTCGCATACGCGAAACATTTCCGCGCAGCGTATTTATTTCTCCATTGTGGCACATATATCTAAATGGCTGCGCCAGATCCCAGGTTGGGAATGTATTTGTAGAAAAACGTTGATGTACAAGCGCTAATCTGGTAGTCAGTTTTGGATCTAATAAATCTGTATAGTAAAATTTAATATCTTCAGGCATTAATAGACCCTTGAAGATTAGAGTTTTATTAGATAAACTTGGTAAATAGAAATAAGAAAGTTCAGAAAGTTTACTTCCCAGTATAGTATGCTCCGCTATTTTTCGGGCGGTATAGAGCTTAATCATAAACTCCTGCTCCTGCATTTCTTTATTAGGTTTACCAATAAAAATTTGCTCAATATGCGGCTCAACGCTTGCTGCTATAGAACCAAGATAACCTGCATCTACAGGTACTTTTCTCCAGCCTAACAGAACAAGCCCCTTATCTTTAATTTGTTGTTCAAATACATTCTTACAATATGCCCGCTGATTTTCTTTTTTAGGTAGAAAGACATTACCCATTGCATATTCGCGCGGTGCAGGAAGATCAAAATCACAATTTTCTTCAAAAAAGTCATAAGGTATGTCTATAAGTATACCCGCACCATCTCCTGTTTTCCCATCACTACTTACTGCACCACGATGTTCTAGTTTTTCTAAAATTTCTAGAGCTTTATGTATAATATCATTTGACTGTTTTCCTTCAAGACTGCAAATGAATCCCGCTCCACAATTTTCGTGCTCCCATTCTGGTGAATATAAACCCTGTTTTTCCATAAAATTTCTCCTCTTATTTAACGTCTGAATCCTAAAGCTATTCAATAAAAATTTACGCTAATAATTTTAAAGACTAAGATTTTTATTATTTCATTATTAGCAATAAAAAGGATTTAAAATGATAACAAATCAAAATTAGTTAACAGATTTTATAAATTATGAAATGCTTTTTTTAAGAAAATCGAGTTTTTCGACATTAAATTAAATTTCATTAATTCTTAAGTCTATGTTAAGATTTGACGTTTTTGATACTTTTTTAACCAATAAATCTATAAAATCTCTTAAAAAATGGTCATTATCCACAATCAATATGACAATTGATAACTAAAAAATCACTTAAAATCTATTATACCCTAAATTTTATAGGGTTATTTTTATTTAAACAATAATTATTTATCACTTACCCCTATATTTTTAGGGGTGCACTTAATTATTATTTAGCTTAGCATCTCACCAAATAACCAAAATAGAGATGAAAAAATTTTTACTACCCTTAATGGTTTGCATAAGTGTTTCAGCATTTGCCCAAGAAGAAACTTCGTGGACAGATGGATTTTCGCTATCGGGATCTGTGGATGCTTATTTTAGACAAAATTTAAATGCGCCCAATAAACTTATAGATACCGATGTTGATGGTGAAGTTGACAGTTATATTGCTCCTGGTTCCTCATTTGCTAATCAACCAGGATTTGCACTGGGAATGGCCAATCTAATTATTGGCTACGAGAAAGGAAATGTGGGCGTTGTTGCAGATCTTGTATATGGCCCGCGCGGTACAGATGCTGTGTTTGGCTCTACAACGGCCAGTTCAAGTATCGTTAATCAATTATATGTATACTGGAATGTTAGCGAAAAAGTAAAACTAACTTTTGGTAACTGGAATACATACTTAGGATATGAAGTTATCTCACCAGCGGCTAACTTTAACTACTCTACCTCGTATATGTTCTCTTATGGACCTTTTTCACATTCTGGCTTAAAAGCAGATTTTACACTTGATGAAAATTGGAGTGCTATGGTTGCTTTGATGAACTCAACAGATTATACAGACTACAATCCGTTTGGAGGTTATACTGCAGGAGCTCAACTTGGATATTCAGCAGGATCAGGTAGTGCGTTTTTAAATTTTCTATATGGCGATCAAGACGGTGACTATACAGATATGGGTCTTGGAGAAGGTGTAGGCGCTACTTTTCAAGTGGATTTAACTACAGGCGTAGATTTATCTGATTCTTTTTACGTGGGACTTAACACTACTTACAATAGTACCGAAGCCGGAGATCTTGGAGGAGACTCCTTCGGTTTTTATGGTGTTGCATTATATGCACAACTCGCAGCCAGTGAAAACTTTTCTATAGGCTTACGCCCAGAATATTTTAGCCAGTTCGGCGGCTTTGATGCCATAGGTGGAAACGATGCCGAAGGAGACGGAAATGTACTTGCCGTAACCTTATCTGGAAATGCAAAAGTTGGCCCTCTTACTTTTATTCCCGAATTTAGATTAGATTCTGCTAGTGAAGATGTATTCTTAGATGGTGATTTAACACCACAAGGAAGCTTAGGGTCCTTCCTTCTTGCAGCCGTATATTCATTTTAATCTAAAACAAAATTACACAATGAAAAAAATCGAAGCGATTATTAGAAAATCAAAATTTTCAGCCGTAAAACAGGCTTTACATGAAAAAGGAATCAATTTCTTTTCCTACTGGGATGTTACTGGTTTAGGAAATGAAAAACACGGTCACGTTTACCGCGGTGTTTCCTATAGTACCAGTGATATTCAGCGCAGATACCTATCTATTGTGGTAAATGACGATTTTGAACAAATTACCATAGCTGCAATTATGGAGGCTGGGGCAACCGGTGAGATCGGTGACGGAAAAATATTTGTATCCGATGTCATAGAAGCATACCGAATACGAACAGGCAAAAAAGGTGGCGACACTTTAAATTAAATCTTAACAACCCTTACAAAACAAATTAATATATGGAAGCAGGATTATTTACAGCAAACAACGTATGGATGATGATCTGTACAGGGCTTGTGTTTTTTATGCACCTAGGATTTTCACTTTTAGAAATAGGATTAACACGCGAGAAAAACACAATTAATATTTTATTTAAAAATGTGTTTATTATATGTGTCGGTCTTTTAGTTTATTACATAGGAGGCTTTAATTTAATGTATCCCGGTTTTGCAGAAGACTCTTCAGGTATCTTCAGCTTTGCTGGCTTTGGAATCGCTCCTCCAGAAAATGGGATGACTCCAGAATATGCCGATGGTGGTTACACATGGTGGACAGATTTTCTTTTTCAGGGAATGTTTGCAGCCACTGCAGCAACTATTGTGTCTGGTGCCGTAGCAGAGCGCATAAAGCTTGGAGCATTTATGATTTTTACAGTGATTTATGTAGGTCTCGTTTATCCTATTGTGGGTTCTTGGAAATGGGGCGGTGGATTTTTAGATGCTATGGGATTCTATGATTTTGCAGGCTCAACTCTCGTTCACTCTGTAGGTGGCTGGGCAGCTTTAATTGCTATTTATTTACTAGGAGCACGTATAGGTAAATTTGATGCAGATGGTAAGGCAAATGCAATACCAGGTCATAATATCCCGTTTGCAGTAGCCGGTGTTCTTATCTTATGGTTAGGTTGGTTTGGGTTTAATGGTGGTTCTGTTTTATCTGCAGATCCTGCACTTACCTCACTTACACTTGTAACAACTTCACTCGCAGCTGCTGCAGGTGGCGTAAGTGCTTTTGTTGTATCAACTGTAATGTATAAGAACTATGATTTAACGATGTTCTTAAATGGTATTTTAGGCGGACTGGTAGGAATAACAGCAGGTGCTGATCAAATGGGTCCTAATGATGCTATAATTATTGGTGTAATTGCAGGAGCGATTATCGTATTTGGTGTAGCCCTGGTTGATAAATTGAAACTTGATGATCCTGTAGGTGCTGTAGCTGTACACTTAATTTGCGGTATCTGGGGAACCCTAGCCGTTGGTATTTTTGGTGCGATGGCCAGTATAGAGCAGTTTTTAACGCAATTAACAGGAGTAGGAATTGTAGGTGCATTCTGCTGTATCTCTGCTTTTATAATCTTATTTATACTTAAAATAACGATTGGTTTACGCGTTTCAGAGCGTGAAGAACTTGAAGGTCTTGATGAGCACGAACACGGAATGAGTGCTTATCCAGATTTTGGTCTCAATGAACACTAAAAATTATCGGTTTCTCTTATTTAAAAAAACCCGGCACCAATTGGTGCCGGGTTTTTTATTTGACTACTTTATAAATTGGTATGTTAACGGATAATAGGTACGTTCTCCATTAATCGTTTTAATTGCATTAATAATCGGAAATATAAATATTAATACACCTAAAACAATAAATCCTATTATGCCAAGACCAAAAAGCAAAATTGCGGGAACACAAAGTACTGCTAATATGAATGTGCTTATTTGAAAATTTAAAATTTGCTTCCCTTGATGATCCATACCTAAAACTTTATCCCGCTGAGTTAACCAAAGTATTAACGGTATTATAAAGCCACCACAGCCCGTAACAAAATTTACTAATTGACTTAAATGCGCAACCGCAACTAAATTTCTATCTTCTCGTAAGTTCATGATTATTTGATATTTGATTGATTACTATATATGTAGCAAGCGTAAGCCATTTGTTACGTTGCTAAGGAACTTAATTTCTTATTTATGGCACGCTACTTGTTTAATATAGTATGTACCATCCAAAATCTAGTACGAACAATTAAAATTAGAAACCATGAAAAATTTATTCTTTCTTATTATAAGCCTAGTGGTAGGTCTTTCTCCTACAAATGCGGAGACTTTGGATGCTACTTTAACACGATATGACGGATCCCGGTATATTTTTGTAGAAGGTGGCGTGGAGTTTTCGGTTTATCCAGATGGTGAATTCGATTTTGTATTACCACAGTTAGCTAGAAATGCTGTACAAGTAAATGTAAATACAGGACCATTAAATATTAGTTATAACTCTGGGTATAATTATGACCCTTATGTTCAATATGATGATTATGGAGCCGTATTACAAATAGAAAACGTACCTATCTATTATGATAATTGGGGAAGAATTATACAAGCAGGAGATGTTTATATAAATTACAACAATGGACGTATTGTAAATGTTGGAGGATTAAATGTGTTTTATTCTGGTACACGATTTTCACACGTTACAGGATACATAAATGTCTATAACAGATCTTATGTATATCACCCTTATCATAATTATTTCTATAGACCTTTTTATGATAGGGCCTTAGTTTACAACACACCATATAGAAGATATTATCGTCCTACTAGATATGATTATGCTTATCATAGAAGTCACTATAATCAAGGTTATCGTAATGGATATGCTAATGCTTATCACGATTTTAAAAAACCAAAAGGTCGTATAGCACATAATAATGTGAGACGCGGTAGTTATTCGACAGCAAGAACTCAGGTAAACAATGATAGACGTTATACTGCAAGCTCAAGGACATCATCTGCTAGTAGATCAAATAATACTAGATCACAAACTGTAAATAGAAGTTATAGCTCGAGAAATTCTAAATCACCAGCAATTATTGATAATAGAAGCTCTAGATCAAACACTCCTAATGTTATTCGCGCAACTACTAATTCTCGAAGTTCTAATGCCGCTAGATCATCACAATCTCAACGTGCTACTTCAAAAAATAGTAGAAACGATCGCCCTGTTGCAGCGCAAAGAAATAGTTCTACCCAGAGAGCCAAAACACAAAAAGCTCCGCAAAGTAGAAGTGTAATTTCAAGAAGCAGCTCATCACCACGTCAAGTGACTCAGAGAGCAAGTTCGCAGCGTACAAGTACTCAGCAACGTGCAGTACAGCGCACAAAAAACTCACGCACAAGCAGTGCTGCAAGTTCAGCAAAAAGTAATAATAGACAGTCCTCTAGTTCACGTAGCTCTAATAGCCGCTCAAGAAGTGGAGATAATTAAAATTTTGGTTGGTTAGTTGTAAGATCCCGTAATTGTTTATTCAATGCGGGATTTTCTTTTTAAAATGTTATCATTTAACCAATTATAAATTTCTGGAGAGATTTTGAATATATAGACTACAACTAAATATATACTTCCTAGAATAATTGATTTTAGTCCTATGGCTAAATAGGGATTTAATTTAAAATTCCAAAAGTAAAAACATACTCCTAAAACTAATAGCAAAGAAGTAACATTCAAGGTTGCTTTGGTAAAAGGATGCATACCAAATTTTTTGTAAACAACAATTATTTTTGCTAAGGCATACCCTACTGATGCAATAAACGTTGCTATTGCAGCCCCATTTATTCCTAATTCTGGAATGAAAATCAAATTTAGAATAATTGCTAAAATCACTAGAAATACACCCAGCACAAGCACTAATCGATAGTAATCACTATTGTATAGAATAGCATTATTATTACCTAAAATGTTATCTACTAATTTTGCTAATGAAATTAGAAGCACCACATAAAGACCTTTGCTATACGCAGGGTCCAGAATGAGGTAGAGTGTATTGATATTACATACAATCAACAAGAGTAATAAACCCGAGATTATATAAAGCGTAAGCGAACTTTTTTTATATAAATCTTTAAGCTCAACAAAACGTCTCTCATTCAAATAATTTGCTGTGAGTGGATACATAATCTGATGCATTGCACGTGCAGGAACAGCTATTACAGCGGCTATATAAATCCCTACTGAATAATAAGCAATATTCTCAATGGCAACAAGTTTACCTAGCATAAACATGTCAATTTCCAAAATCATAACCGCCACAGAACCTGCAACAATAATTAAGGTGCTGTATTTTATAATAGCCTTCCATTCTTCCGGAATAGCAAGTCTCAATTTTGGCTTTTTTAGTCTGAATGCATAACCTAACATAATAAACATGCGTAATACATAAACGATGGCCAATCCAAATAAAAACTGATCCATATCAATTAGATCAATGGCAAACAAAAGCAGTAATATCATCACCCCGAGCCGGTGGAAAATCTCGTTCATAATATTTCCGAAGACACTATGAAGTTGCGCTTTTGCGTATGCGTAAGCTATTTCAAAATATGCCATTGAAAATGCTATAATACCTATAACCATTATATAGGGTCTCACTATCTCATTCTTTGAAGCCAGAAAATCTACTAAATCAGAGTAGAAAACTGTTATTAAAATAGTTGTTGGGATTAGTATAATTAATGGAAGTCCCAACATAAAGCTTAGAAAAACCTCTTGTTTACGGCCGCTATATTTTGAGTAAAACTTTATTAGCGTATTGTGATTACCTACTGCTATAAACGGCATAGCTAATGTTGCACTGCTAAGTAAGAATCCTACAAGACCATAATACTCATCTTGAAAAAACTGAACATACAATACCAAAGTATTTAAAGCACCAATTCCAAAACCTAAATAAGTTGTAATTAAATTCTTGAATGACTGTGACGAAACAATTCCCATATGATTACTCTAAAATTGGTGAATTATTTCTGAAAGCTGTCTGGTAAGTTCTTTACGTGTATATGCAGTTAAGTCTCCAGTAGTATTTGATATTCCTGAACCTTTAAAAGCTCTATAATATTCAATAATAGTATTCTTCAAATTTTCCTTTTCAATATATGTAAAATAATTACCGCTTTGTGTTGTTTTGAGAATTTCTATTACATCAGACTCTCTAGGTCCTATTCCAATTATAGGTCTACCAGAGGCCATATATTCAAATAACTTTCCAGGAATAATTGCTTGTGTATCGTATGAATCAATTTCAATTAAAAGCAAGAGCTGAGCGCTATTTTGACGTTGTATAGCTTCATTATGTGTTACATAGCCGGGTAAACTCAAATTATTTGTCAAACGATAACTTTCGATATCACTTATAATAGATGCACTTACTTTACCTGTTAATTCTATACTTAAATCTTTACTGAAATCGGGTAATTCATCACTAAGCTCTTTTAAAGATTGCCATAGAATCTTAGGATTTCTATCTTCTAACAAAGAACCAATATGTGCTAGTGTGAATTTTTTATCTAGAACAGATCCACTTTTTTTAATAGTATCAAATCCATTTGTGATACACGAGATCGGTGTGTTTGTAATTTCTTTAAAATCTTTCTTAGTGGTTGTACTGGTAACTAGAATATGATCTGCCGAACTTAAAACCTCTAATTCTAATTTTTTATGTTTCGCACTTGACCTTTTCGTCAATTTTAATTTCTTGTGATAGCCTATTGTTGTCCACGGATCTCTAAAATCTGCTATCCACGGTAAGCCCGTTTTTCTTTTTAATTGACGACCTATTAAATGTAAACTATGGGGTGGTCCTGTTGTGATAAGTAAATCTATTCCATTAGACTTTATGTAAGACATCAAATAACTAACCGATGGTTTTACCCACCATTTACGTGCATCGGGAATAAATAGATTACCTCGTATAAATAAGAACAAACGCTGTAAAATACTTTGTTTTGAATTGTTCTTGATTATACCACTACTTATTTGTTGTGTTTGAGATTTTGAAAATAAACCCGCTAGCGCATAGGGTTCATAAATGGGTTTTTTGAGAATAGTAATTCCTTCCGGTATTTCCTCAATAAGACTCGAATCTACTATAGGATAATGTGGATTTTCTGGAACATATACTATAGGTTCAATATTAAATTCTCGCAAGTATTTTACAAATTTCAACCAGCGCTGAACCCCGGGACCACCTGCAGGAGGCCAATAATAACAAATGATAAGGGCTTTCTTCACAAAACACGGTTCTTATAGTATGTATAAACTAAGCTTTTTCCTCACTATTAGTTCTATTTCTAAAACTCATAAAAAGAGCACCAAAAATGATTAATAAAAGGATAATATTACTCGCAAGGCTTATAGTACCACCAGTTTCAACCACTTGGGGTTCAAACTTAAATTCGATAATATGTCTACCCTCCGGAACCATCATTGCTCTTAATATATAATCTGCTTTAAAATACGAAGCTTTTTTACCATCTAAATAAGCGCTCCATCCATCAGGATAATAAACTTCACTAAAAACAGCTAATCGCTCATCCTGTGAAGAAGATTCATACTTTAAATAATTTGGTTTATATTCTGTAAGTCTAATAGTTGCTGTGGTATCTTCTGTAAATAACTGCTTCTCAATTAAACTTTTATAGTTATTTTGAACTACAGCAGTTTGTAAAGTATTAAGATTCTCTAACGCCATAATTTCGGCATTTGCATCAGGTACAAATTTTACATTCTGAACAAACCACACATTTCCATTTGCTTGAGGATTAATCTGAACCTGCTCCGCTCCTTCTTCATCTTGAGTAATCACATACTTAACATTTAATAAGTTAAGTGGCGTCATTTTACCTTGATACAGATAAAAATCTGCTAAATCTGCAAGTCGACCTGGTTTTGCTCCGTGATATCCACCTATTGAACTGTGAAAATAACTCGTGCGGGCACCGTTAAGGCCTATACTTTGTTCATACACTCTGTAACGGGTGGTATCCTGAAGGATTTGCATGTCTGCTGCAGACTTTTGAAATGGCTGCTCTACCAATCGGGCAGCCATAAAATTCTCGGCATTTACATACCTCCGATCTACTTGTACCAGATCAAATACTACTAGAATTGTAATAGCTAAAATAACAAGATTTTCTGAAATTTTATTTTTGATATAAAACCAAATTAAAGATGCAGCTAATAGCACTAAAATTAAAGTTTTAATGGTATCATTTACAAAAATCGCTTTACGATCTGCTTTTACAGCATTCATAAATTCCATCCCAAAATTCTGAACGAAGTACGCGTCATTACCTCCGGCAAAAGAAAAAAGGCTTCCTTTAAAAACAAGTAGTATTAATGCTAGTCCGCCAGTTATTCCAGTAGACCATTTTAAAGCATTAAGGCGTTCTTCGGTAGGCAGCGCAACTTGTAATACTTTATATAATCCGAAAATTGCCAGAACTGGTACACATAATTCTGTTATAACCTGTATAGATGTTACTGCTCTAAATTTATTATATAAAGGGAAATAATCTATCCATAAGTTTGTAAACCAAGCTAGGTTGCTTCCGTAGCTTAATAAAAGTGATAATAAAGTACCTCCTAATAGCCACCATTTTAATCTACCTTTTACAAGAAATAAGCCTAGAACGAATAAGAATACTACAATAGCTCCCAGATATGCCGGTCCTGATACTCCAGGCTGACTTCCCCAATAATACAATCCAAATTGACCATAAACTGATTCGATTTGTGCGGGCGGTACTCCCTGCTTAAGTAGAAAACTTGCAAACTCACTATCAGCTTTATAAGGTTCAGAATTTGAACCACCATAAAGACCAGCAATAAATAAATCTAATGTTTCAGAAATACCATAGCTATACTGATTTATATAAGCTTTATCTAGTCCGGCACTACGCTCTTTTGTAGTACCATCAGGATTTATAGTTAATTCGCTTTTTCCTCTTGTACTAGTAGCACTATATTCTGAAGTAGCCATTAAACTAGCTGCATTTGTACCTATAGCAAGAACAACTGCAAGACATAGAATACCTACACTTTTAAAATAATGCGGAAGTTCTTTTTTACGTAAGGCATCCACTAAATATGCAATCCCTAGAATTAAAATTAGAAGCATTAGATAGTAGGTCATCTGCACATGATTAGCAACTATCTCCAGTGCAAGAGCAAGAGCTGTAAGAACAAAACCCCATATATATTTACGCCTAAATACAAGCAAAATTCCACTTAAAACCAAAGGCATATAAGCTATTGCGTGAGCTTTTGCATTATGGCCAACACCTAAAATTATTATAAGATAACTACTAAAGCCAAACGCCAATGCACCCAGACCTGCGTATCGCCAATCTAGTTTAAGAACAAGTAACAAAATATAAAAACCTATAAAATACAGAAAAAGATAATCTGCAGGGCGCGGCAAGAATCGAATACTTAAATCTAGACTCTTTATCCAGTTGTTAGGATACTTAGCTCCTAATTGATAAGTAGGCATTCCTCCAAAAGCTGCATCTGTCCAATAAGGTTCTGAGCCGGTTTGTTCCCTAAAATCCATCTGCTCCTTAGCCATACCTCTGTACTGTTGTATATCACTTTGAAACATTTTTTTACCCGAAAGAACCGGACTAAAATATAGAAGTGCAGTAACTACAAATACAAACACCACAGCAACGTGTGGTAATACTTTTTTAATCGAAAAATTCATAGATTGTAACTATAACTAAAGGGCTGAAATTACTCAATTTCTTCGTAATCGATATATTCGCCTACCTTTTTATTTGAAGATCGCTCTTTATGAGGAACATTTTCAATTACTACCTCACCTTCAGGTTTTTTCTGAGCATTTTGATTATTAAAACCGCCTGCCATATTTTGAAAACGTTCTCCTGCCTTTTTTGCTATATAACGCATTAAGTAAGGCGCTGCTAATCTAAAAAGAATGCGCAACCCAAAAAATATAAGCAGTATTATAAGAATGGTTTGTATCAATTTCATCTCTCTGATATTTGCCGTAAAATTAACTATTCGATTTTTGTTTCCACTTAAAAAAACAATAAATCAAGCAGTGTCTGTTATCCATTGATCTTTAGGCTATCTCTTATATTTACATTATGTTTGTGAGGTTACAAAAGAAAATTTCTACTGTAAACCTCTAAAATTAGAACCCATTATGCTAAAGAGATTGATTTGTAGTAGCATTCTACTTCTAAGTCTCAGCACGTATACAGCTAACGCTCAATACACTGAAACTATAAACTCGAACAGGCCAGGTCAATCTCAGGGTGCTTTTGCACCTGGGAGAGGTGTATTGCAAGCAGAAATAGGAACCACTCTAGGCAGAGAATCACACAATCTTCGTTTTACAGAAACAGATAATATTGGAGTTGATTTTGCTTTAAGATATGGTGCAATTAAAGAACAATTAGAATTTATTGTTGATGGTAATTTTCTATATGAAGATATTACTCCTACGGCCGGCAATGCAGAGCCCTATACACAAAGTGGATTCCCTATAATTACAGCGGGAGCAAAATATCTAGTGTATGATCCTTATAAGAATAGAGAAGACAAAATTAACTTATATAGCTACTGGGCTAATAGAAGATTTAAATGGAATACACTAATTCCTGCAGTCTCTGTTTATGCAGGTGCTAATTATGCTTATGAAACAGACAATCCTTTTTTACCAGAAAGTCAACGCGGATTTACTCCTAAAGCAATATTAATTACACAGCACAACTGGGGTCGCTGGGTGTGGGTAAACAATTTTATATACGATCAATTTACTACAGATTTTCCTACTAAGGCGTGGATTACTACAATGACCCATTCATTTAATCCTAAAATTGCCGCTTTTGCAGAATTTCAGTTTATTTCTAGTGATGTGTATTCTGATGACCTTTTACGCTTTGGTGGCGCGTATTTAATAAGCAGAAATTTTCAGGTTGATATAAGTGCGCTTATTAACTTTAAAGAAACACCTGAGCGTCAGCAATTAGGACTGGGATTATCTTACAGATTGGATTTTCACAGTAAAGACGAGTTACTTTCGCAAGAATAAAAATACGGTTACCTTTACACGCTATTTAACAATTACAATGATTACGATTAAGGAAATGAAAACGAAAAAGGAATTGACACAATTTGTCAAATTCCCATTTTCGCTATATACAAAAGACAGCAACTGGGTTCCTCCATTAATTAATGATGAGCTTGAAAGTATGGATTCTGAAAAGAATCCTGTTTTTAAAAATGCTGAAGCCCATTTTTTTCTAGCTTTTAAAGATGGAAAAACTGTAGGCCGTATTGCTGCTATTATTAATCGTATAGAAATTGATGAACAAGGCAAACCTAAAATGCGTTTTGGCTGGTTTGATACTATTGATGATATAGAAGTTACTAAAGCTTTAATCGCTGAAGTAGAAAAAATAGGTATTGCAAATAATCTAAAATGGATAGAAGGTCCTGTAGGTTTTAGCAATATGGAAAAAGCCGGCTTACTTATAGAAGGCTTTGAATACCTAAATACCATGATTACTTGGTACAATTACCCATATTATAAAGAGCATTTTGAGAAATTGAATTTTGAAAAAGCTTCAGAATGGGTTGAGTTTAAAATTCAAATTCCAGAAAAATCGCCTGAGAAGGTAGAAAAATTTGCTCGTATTGTGCAGCAGCGCTATAAGCTCAAAATGATTCACTTCAAGAATACAAAAGAAATTATGCCCTACGTAGATGATATGTTTGGGCTACTAAATAAAACATATAGTGAACTCAGTACTTTCGTTCCTATTCAGCAATATCAGATTGATCACTACAAGGAGAAATATATTAAATATATAAATCCTAATTACATTAAATGTATAGAAGATGCTAATGGTAAATTAATTTCATTTGCCATCACAATGCCATCATTTAGTAATGCGCTTAAGAAGGCAAATGGTAGTTTGTGGCCATTCGGATTTATTCATATGCTGCGCGCTAGATCAAAGAATGATACGGCAGCATTTTATTTAATTGGCATTGATCCAGAGTATCAGGGTAAAGGATTGACAGCTGTAATATTTCAGGCTATGCAAGATCTTTTTTCAGCAAATGGTATAACTGAAGTAGAAACTAATCCAGAGCTCGAAGAGAATAAAGCAATTCAGCAACTTTGGAAAAACTACGAACACGTAATGCATAAAAAAAGAAGAACCTATAAAAGAGATTTATAGGTTCTTAATTTATTTGTGAATTATGTTCTGTGATTCAATTAATCTATTAATTGAAATGTGATCTGAATTTTTGAGCTTATGGTCATTTCTCCAGGTGCTAATGTGCGTTGAGAAGAATCCATAGATTCTGACATCGCCATTTTATACATTGGCTGTGGCTGAGGAGTATTTGTTCCTTGCTCTGCTATTTGTAATGCTTTTCCTATTTTCTGACCTAAAACGCCTGCATATTCCTGAGCTTTCACTTTTGCATTAGCTACCGCTTTCTTACGTGCTTCTGCTTCATAGGTATCCATTTTGGAAGATCCAAAATTAACGCCATTAATAGAATTAATTCCAGAAGCCACTAAACCTGACATTATTTCGTCATATTTTGATAAGTCTTTCAGTTTAATTGAAATAGTCTGACTTGCATTATAATTATACACTTTTGTATTATAATCATAGTTCTTGTTAAGACTTACATACTCCGTTTGAACTTGGTTCTGCGGAATATTTTTCTTAAGAAGAAAATCCAGTACTTTATCTACAGCTTTATCATTTTCAGATTTTACGGCAGCCGCATCTTTCCCCTGAGTCTGAACCCCTAAACTAATGGTTACTTCATCAGGTACCACAATAACTTTACCTTCACCTGTTACTCCAACAGTGGGCTCTATTTGCTGTGCGTGTGCTAATGTGGTCATAGCTGTAAGAGCTAGAATTAAAATAGTTCTCATAATTGATAGTTTTATTTGTTCGTAATCATATAGGCAAGAGGTATGCCATTATAGCTTCCCGGTTTTGTTAAGAATAAATAAAATAATTATAGGAATAGCTAATAATCCCACCATCAGTGTATTAACCTGCAACAATATTGGTAGCATTAACAAAGTAATAACATAACCACCTACCGCACCGCCAAAATGTGCATCGTGGCCTATATTATCATTGTTGGCGCGCATTCCATAAATGGAATACAGCAAATACCCAATTCCAAAAATATAAGCTGGTATAGGAATAGGTATAAAAAACATATACAAACTCATATCTGGATTGAGCAGAATAGCAGAATATAAAATTCCAGATACTGCTCCACTAGCTCCCACAGCAGTATAGTGGTATTCATCTTTATGAAAATAGTAGGATAAAAGATTTCCTAAAATAAGACTACCCAAATAAATTATTATGAACTGAAAATTACCTAATAGACCTATAACAATAGGAGCAAAAAAATAGAGTGTAAGCATATTGAAAAACAAGTGCGAATTGGTCACGTGTAGAAAACCCGAAGACAATATGCGTATATGCTCCCCCCTACGTACTGCACCCGTATTAAATTTGTACTTTTCAAAAAACGTGAAGTCTTTAAAGCCCTTCATAGAAATCAAAACATTCACTGCGATTACGGCAACTGTAACCAAATTCAAATCACCCATATTTTCCCTTATTTAGCTTCAAATATACCTATATTTGCGCAAAATTTACCGCTCATGCAATGGCTTATATTTTGGCTTGTTTACCCGCTTTTGTGGCTGTTATCGCGTCTACCTTTTTGGTTATTTTATAAGGTTTCTGATTTAGTTTATATACTTATCTATTACATCGTAGGTTATAGAAAAAAAACTGTTCGATTTAATCTTAAAACGGCATTTCCCGATAAATCTGATGCCGACTTAAAACAAATAGAGAAGAAATTTTATAAGCATATGGTCGATATGTTTTTAGAAATGATCAAATCTATATCTATATCTGCCACTGAACTTAAAAAGCGCTTTGAATTACCAGATCTGGCAATTATAGATAAGCTGGCTAAAGAACGCCGAAGCTCTATTATTGTAATGGGCCATTATGCAAGTTATGAATGGCTTACTGCACTTCAATTTTATTTTGATCATAGCGGGTACGGCATATACAAACGCATAAAGAATAAATACTTTGATAAACTGATTAGAGATATTCGGGGAAAGTGGAATTCTGAATTGCTAGCTAACAAGGAAGCTACTTTTATAATTAAGAAGCAACAGCGTGCAGGTAAAATGGCTACTTATGCATTTATTGCAGATCAATCGCCAAAAAGCAGAAAAAATCAATATTGCACCTCGTTTTTAGGCCAAAATGTACCATTTTTTACAGGTATTGAACGTCTGGCTAAAGCTGAAAATATGCCTGTTCTGTATCTCGCGGTAGATAAAGTTAAACGTGGTCACTATAAAGCCATATTTAAAGTAATCACCGAAGATCCGCAATCCCTCCCTGACTACACAATTACCGATGCTTTCATAAATAATCTTGAGGAACAAATATATAATGCTCCTGAATATTACTTATGGACACACAAACGCTTTAAGCATGCGCAATAAAAAAATCTCAATCATTACACACTTGTAATGATTGAGATTATAAATTCTTAATTCAGATTATTAAATCGATGCTACCTTCTTAATCTCTGCTATCATATCATGAGCAACCTTATCTGCATCAACTTGCGATGAAGCTTCTGTGTAGATACGAATAATAGGTTCTGTATTTGATTTTCTTAAATGCACCCAATGCTTTTCAAAATCTATTTTCACACCATCTATCGTATTTACATCTTCATTTTTATAATTCTCACTTATAGTTTTTAATATTGCATCTACATCTAATTCTGGCGTTAATTCTATCTTTTTCTTACTCATATAATAAGCAGGATAGCTTGCTCTAAGTTCACTAACTTTTATTTTCTTTTTGGCAAGATGTGTAAGAAACAATGCTACGCCTACCAAAGCATCTCGACCATAATGTGATTCTGGATAAATAATTCCACCATTACCTTCTCCACCTATTACAGCTCCTACTTCCTTCATTTTTGTAACTACGTTTACTTCCCCCACTGCAGCAGCGTGATAGCTACCACCGTGTTTTTCTGTGATATCTCGTAGTGCTCTTGACGAACTTAAATTAGATACCGTATCTCCAGACTTTTCACTTAATATATAGTCAGCACATGCAACAAGTGTATACTCTTCACCAAACATTTCACCAGTTTCATCTATAAAAGCTAAGCGATCTACATCTGGATCAACTACAATTCCTAAATCGGCTGTTTCTTCTTTTACTAAAGCACAAATATCTCCCAGATGCTCTTTTAGAGGCTCCGGATTGTGCGGAAAATGACCATTAGGATCACAATATAATTTAACGGTGTGAACTCCTAATCGGTCTAACAGTAAGGGAATTACAATACCTCCTGTAGAGTTAACTCCATCTACCACAATTTTAAAATTGGCAGCTTTAATAGCTTCTTCATCTACTAGTTCTAAATCCAGAACCTCATCTATATGAATGTCAATATATGCGTCATTTTTATGTATTTCTCCCAGATGATCCACATCAACATATTCGAGATTAGCAGATTCAGATAGTTTTAAAATTTCTGCACCAGCTTCTGCGTTCAAAAATTCTCCATTACTATCTAGTAACTTAAGAGCATTCCATTGTTTTGGATTATGCGAGGCAGTCAAAATAATTCCGCCGTCTGCATGTTCTAGTTTTACCGCTACTTCTACTGTAGGTGTAGTAGATAAATCAAGATCAATTACTTGAATACCCATACCTACCAATGTTTGCATAACCAACTGCTGTAACATTTCTCCACTTAAGCGTGCATCTCGCCCCACAACTACTCTGTGAGTTTCTTTATTACGTTGATTTTTAATGAAGGTGCCATATGCTGATGCAAATTTTACAGCGTCAATAGGTGTAAGATTTTCACCCGGCTTCCCTCCTATGGTTCCGCGAATGCCAGAAATTGATTTTATAAGTGTCATATATTTTAATTCAGAATTTTAAACCTATTTAAGTAGCGTTACGGGTTAAAACAGCCCCAACAGTAAACAAATATAACCATTCACATCGCTACCGTAACTTGATAATTTGTAATTTAAGCCTGTGAATTATTTAGCGCATATTTATTTATCTGGAGATGATCCCCTTATAACAATGGGTAATTTTATGGCAGATGGTATAAAAGGGAAACAATACAAGACCTATTTACCTCAGCTTCAAAAAGGTATTTTGCTTCATCGTAGTATAGATAGCTTTACAGATTCTCACCCTATTGTTAAACAAAGTACAAAACGACTTCATAAAAAGTATAGTCATTATAGTGGTGTAATTGTAGATATTCTATACGATCACTTTCTAGCAAAAAATTGGAAAAACTATTCTGAAAAACCTTTAGCAGGCTTTATTGAGCATTTTTATGATAGTCTAGATGAGCATTTTGAATTACTTACTCCCGGAATACAGCGTATGGTTCCTCATATGATTGCAGATAATTGGTTGTTGAGTTACAAAGATATTAGCGGCATAGGCACCGTATTATATAATATGAATAGACGAACTCGTAATATTAGCGGGATGGATCGTGCCGTTGAAGATTTACAGTTGCATTATCACGATTTTGAAGATGAGTTCACGCGCTTTTTTGAAGAACTGAGAGTCTTTTGTATTCAAAAAATAATAGAATTAGATACTGTTTTCAGTATAAAATAACTTCTTTATGATTAAAAAATATTCTTATAAAATTTATAAATCTCAAATCCTCTTTTTAGGATTTGTTTTAGTTATAGCCTCTATTAGTTGTAAGTCTGAAAAAACAGTTAACCGCATAATTAATCGTGGTAAACTCGCAGATAGTATTATGGTGGTGTCTGCAAGAGAGGAAGCTTCTCGTATAGGTGCTGAGATTTTAAAAAATGGCGGTAATGCTTTTGACGCACTAATTGCTGTAGATATGGCTCTTAATGTAGCCTATCCGTTTGCAGGAAGTATAGGCGGTGGTGGTTTTATGGTTTATAGAAAAGCAAATGGCGAAACGGGTAGTATAGATTACAGGGAAAAAGCCCCGATGGCGGCTACCTCTACCATGTATCTGGATGCTGCCGGTAATCCCATAGATTCTTTAAGTAGACAGGGACCGCTTGCGGTAGGTGTACCCGGTGGAATCGCAGGAATGTTTGCAATACATAAAAAATTAGGTTCTATGCCTATGGAAGAAATACTTAAGCCTGTTATTGAATTAGCTGAAAACGGATTTACAATTACTGAAAATCAATTAGGTCGATTTAAGGCGTACGCTTCTCTATTTGAACACGTAAATGGTAAAGAAATTTTATTTTCTAAGGGATTTCGTCCTAGTGATTCTATAAAAATTAAAGCCAATACTTTATTTAAAAATCCGGCGTTAGCAGCCACTTTAAAACGAATTGCAAAAAATGGTGAATCAGAATTTTATGATGGGGAAACCGCTCAAATATTGGTTGATTTTATTCAAAAACATAATGGAATTATCACTTTAGAAGACCTTAAAAGCTATGATGCCGTTTGGCGGGATCCTATCGTTGCAAACTATAAAGATCTTAAGCTAATAGGTATGCCTCCACCTTCTAGCGGTGGTATTGCATTAGCGCAAATATTAAAGATGATTGAGCCTTATTCTATAGCCCAGTATAAGCATAATTCATTAGAAAGTATTCAGTTAATTACAGAAGCTGAACGTCGTGCGTACGCTGATCGTAGCTTTTATTTAGGAGATCCAGATTTTAATACTATCCCTATTGACAGTCTCTTAAGCGACCGGTATAATTTAAAACGTATGGAGAGTTTTAGCTTTAATGAAGCAACACCATCTTTAGAGGTTGAACGCGGGGAATTATCGGGTTATGAATCTATGGAAACAACACATTTTTCTCTTGTAGATCAATTCGGAAATGCGGTGGCTCTCACAACTACGCTTAATGGGGCTTATGGCTCAAAGTTGTATGTAGACGAATTAGGTTTCTTTCTCAATAATGAAATGGATGACTTTAGCGCTAAACCCGGCGTACCTAATATGTTTGGACTCATAGGTGCAGAAGCTAATAAAATAGAGCCACAAAAGAGAATGCTAAGTTCGATGACCCCTACGATTGTAGAAAAAAATGGCAAATTATGGATGACAGTAGGAACTCCCGGAGGTTCTACGATTATAACTTCGGTATTGCAAACAATTTTAAATGTAAGTGATTTTAATATGGGTATGCAAGAGGCAGTAGATGCTCCCCGATTTCATCATCAATGGCTACCTGATGTTGTAACATTTGAGCCCAATGCTTTTGGTACAGACTTATTGAAGCAGCTTGAAAATAAAGGATATATTATTCAGCAGGAAAACAGTGTGATTTTAGGTAAGGTTGACGGAGTTCTTATACTACCAGACGGTCGCCTAGAAGGTGGTGCAGACCGTCGTGGTGACGATACAGCAGTAGGTTTTTAAACTCAATAATAACATTAAGAGTATATAATTTACATTATAACCTAAATAGTATATATTTTATATTATCATTTAATTAGTATATATTTGATAAAATTTAATTTGTTTAAATGCGCGCAGTACTCACAGGAGATATTATAAATTCTCAATCTAATAATGATTGGCAACCCCTCTTGAAAAAGGTTTTGTCACATTATGGAGAAGAACCAACTCAGTGGGAACTGTATCGGGGAGATAGTTTTCAATTAGAACTCAATCCAGATTCAGCATTAGTTGCAGCAATACATATAAAAGCTGCTATAAAAACGTTTTCAACTCTCGACGTGAGAATAGCGATAGGTTTAGGAGATAAAAAACATCATGCTAAAAAAGTCACCCAAGCAAATGGTACTGCATTTGTAAATTCAGGAACTGCATTTGATGCTATTAAAAAAAATACGCTAGTTCTAAAGTCTAATGACCTGCAATTTGATAGTATTATAAATCTAATGCTAAGTCTTGCTACTTTAACTATGGATATATGGCCACCGGTAACAGCATCCATAGTTAAAACTCAATTAGAAAATCCACAGGCTAATCAAACCGAATTAAGTTCTCTATTAGGTAAATCTCAAAGCGCTATTAGTAAAGCTCTTAATCGCGCAGGTTATTCAGAAATTAACGCATTGCTTCAATACTACTCACAAACTGTAAAACAGCACAAATGTTAACACTTGCTATAAAGTTAATTCTCGCACACATAGTAGGTGATTTTGTATTGCAACCTACAAAATGGGTCAACCATAAAATAAAATATGGTTATAAGTCAAAATATTTGTTTGCGCACATAGCAGTTCATTTGGCAGCTCTTCTTATAGTGCTTCAATTTAACCTCAAGTATATAATAGGCATAAGTGCTATACTAATAACTCATTATATTATAGATGCATTAAAAATAAAATTGACTACAAAGAAAAATAGCAGCCAACTCTTTGTAGCAGATCAGCTGGCACATCTGGCAGTAATTTGTAGTGTTGTATATGCTTACCATCCGTTTGTAATCGATCTTGATTTCATTTATAAATCAGAACTTTTACTATTAGTTACATTAGCTTTTTTTGTTACGTATGTCACAGGAATTTTGATGCGCTTATTTCTCAAACCCTGGCAAGATGCTATTGACCCGCAGAATAAATCAAAGTCCAGTACAATAAAAAACACTTCATTAGCCGGTGCAGGCAAAATAATAGGTATGCTAGAACGTCTCTTTGTGTTTGGTTTTATATTACTTAATGCGTGGTCTGCAATAGGTTTTTTAATAGCTGCAAAATCTGTTTTCAGATTTGGTGATCTCACCGAAGGAAAAAATAGACAACTTACCGAATACGTACTTATAGGGACTCTACTTAGTTTTGGTATTGCAATAGCAGCTGGCCTTCTGTATAATTATCTTACAAAAGGGATACTGTCTACGTAAGAAATGGACTTAATTTACGACTTATACCCAAGTAATTAAATCCTACTTCTACGTGGAAAAATATTTGAAAATAATTGAAGATTCATTTGTAGGATACTTTAATTATCTTTTAAATGAAATTACAAATCCGGGATGGACAAATTATTTATACTGGCTTATAGTTTTATCCCTACTTGTTTTTGCCTTAGAATTACTAATTCCGTGGCGCAAAAAGCAGCCCATCATACGCAAAGGTTTTTGGCTTGATGCTTTTTACATCTTATTCAATTTTTTTCTATTCTCATTAATAGGTTATAATGCCTTATCTAATGTAGGAGTCGAACTCTTTAATGATTTTTTACGTCTATTTGGTATTCAAAATATAGTATCTATTGAAGTACAACATCTTCCTATATGGGCTCAATTGCTTATTATGTTTATTGTTGCAGATTTTATACAATGGAATGTACACCGTATGCTACATCGAGTGCCCTGGTTATGGAAATTTCATCAGGTTCATCATAGTGTAAAAGAAATGGGTTTTGCCGCTCAATTTAGATTTCACTTTATGGAAACATTAGTCTACAAAAGTGTTCAATACATCCCATTAGCAATGATAGGATTTGGTATTGAGCAATTTTTTATTGTACATATGTTTTCTGTGTTTGTAGGGCACCTTAATCATGCAAATCTAGATTGGAGTTACGGAAAGTTTGGATATATATTTAATAATCCGCGTATGCATATATGGCATCACGCTAAGCAACTTCCTCCACAACATAAATACGGTATGAACTTCGGACTCACATTAAGTATATGGGATTATCTGTTTGGCACTGCCTATGTTCCCGAAAGTGGTAAAAATCTGGAAATTGGTTTTAATGGAGATGAGAAATTTCCAAACGATTTTGCAAATCAGCTAACATTTCCTTTCAAAAAATCTAATAACAATTAGCTTTCTTTTGCTTTAAGAAAGCAACATAGCTTTCTATTAGAAGTATTTGGCGCTTTGTATCAAAGGTTACATCAAATTTTAAAATCGTTCTTTATTTTTATAAAAAATAATAGATTATGATAGTTAAACAATTTGAATATAAGCCGCTTTCACATTTTTCATATGCACTATTATGTGGTAATGAAATTGCTCTAGTAGATCCAGAGCGTGATCCATCTATGTATTACAAATTTGCAGAAGAAAACAATGCAAAAATTGTTGCTGTATTTGAAACGCATCCTCACGCAGATTTTGTGAGCTCTCATTTACAAATCCACAAGCAAACCGGTGCTATATTGTATACCAGCAAACTGGTAGATGCAGACTATCCACACACTCCATTTGATGCAAATGATTCATTGCAAATAGGCAATGTAAATTTTAGTGCATTAAATACCCCAGGACATTCACCAGACAGCATAACGATTGTTGCTAAGTCAGAAAATAAAGTTGCTCTTTTTACAGGAGACACATTATTTATTGGAGATGTAGGGAGACCCGACCTTAGAGAAAAATCAGGAAATCAAAAGTCAAAGCGTTTAGATCTTGCTAAAGCTATGTACAATACCATACAGACGCAGTTTATAAATTTTAGTGATGATGCTATTGTATACCCCGCTCACGGAGCAGGTTCTTTGTGTGGTAAAAATATGAGTTCTGAAGGTTCAAGTACCTTAGGAGAGCAACGCGAAACAAACTGGGCATTTAAGACACAATCACAAGATGCATTTGTTAATCACCTACTAGATTCTCAACCATTCATACCTCATTACTTTGGTTTTAATGTTGACTTAAATAAAGCTGGTGCTGAGAATTTGAATACTTCTATTTCCAATAAAGACATAAAGCTTCAGGATGAAGAATGGGAAAGCAAGGAACTAATCATAGATACACGTAACGAAGAGATATTTAAGGAAGGTCACAAATCAAATAGTATTAATATTATGGCGCTTGAGGAGGGTCATAAATTTGAAACTTGGTTAGGCTCTATTATAAAACCCGAGGAACCCTTCAGTCTGGTTGCTATAAGTTTTAATCACGCAAAAGAATTACTTAGTCGTGTTTCAAAAATAGGTTATGAGAACCAACTTAAAAGTATCTTCACCTTAGGAGATACAACTTGGAATAAATTGGATAAAATAGATTTGCAAGATTTTAAATCGAATAAAAATGATTATACAATTGTAGATATCAGAAATCAAAGTGAAACAAATGAAGGCACTTTTTTTGAAAATGCTATTACAATTCCTCTACATGAATTAAGAGAACGTGCTACAGAAATACCTACTGATAAACCTATTGTAGTTCACTGTGCCGGAGGATACCGTAGTGCTGCAGGAAGTAGTATTGTTGCTCGCGAATTAGATCAGGTTGCAGTATATGATTTAGGAGAAGCAATAAACCAATTTAAATAAGGTAGAACTGCTCCTTTTAAATTTTCACAGCTTTTTAAAAGGTTAGCAAATTAATTCACACCTATGTAACTCGTGTTACGTACCGCAAATGCAAGTTTGACTTTATTTGCCGACTTACAATTTGAAATTATTCAAAATACAATAACTATGAATTTAATAAATGAACCTTGGCCATGGTATGTTGCTGGTCCGCTCATTGCTCTTACTATGTTTATATTACTATATGTAGGTAAGCAATTTGGTATGTCTTCAAACTTACGCACGCTCTGTTCTGCGTCAGGTGCTGGTAAAGCTTCAGATTTTTTTAAATTTAATTGGAAAGAGGAGCGCTGGAATTTGATCGTAATGATAGGAGCCGTAATTGGAGGGTTTATAGCCTCACAATTTATGTCTAATAACACTGTAGAAATTTCACCATCTGTAGTAGAAACACTAAATGGATACGGTATTTATAGTGCCGGCGAAGCCTATATGCCTATAGAAATTTTCAGCAATGAAGCGCTGTCAAATCCTCTCAACTGGTTGCTTTTAATATCCGGAGGGTTTCTTGTAGGTTTTGGAGCTCGATATGCGGGTGGTTGTACCAGTGGTCACGCAATTTCTGGGTTGAGTAATTTACAGTTGCCATCACTAATTGCTGTAATTGGTTTTTTTGCAGGAGGATTGATTATGATCCATTTTATTTACCCATTAATATTCATATCATGAAAACTATAGTTTATTTACTCATAGGTACCTTTTTCGGAATTATAATGTATAAATCTGAAGCTGCATCTTGGTTTCGTATTTATGAAATGTTTGAATTTGGTTCATTTCATATGTATGGCATTATAGGTTCTGCTTTAGTATTAGGCGTAATGGGTATTCAAATCATTAAGCGTTTTAATATAAAAGCAATTAATGGAAACGAAATGAATCTCAAACCAAAGAATAAGAGCATAGCTCGATATGCTATTGGCGGTACCTTATTTGGTTTAGGTTGGGCATTGGCAGGAGCTTGCCCGGGACCTATGTACGTACTAGCAGGAGCGGGATACTGGTCTATTCTAATCGTTATAGCAGGTGCCTTATTAGGTACATTTATCTACGGTATTATAAAACATAACCTGCCACACTAAAACTTTGAACTATTAGCATTGGCTTTAACAAGCTCATAATTAATATAAAAGCATTTTCAAATCCCTATATGAAGATGCTTTTTTTTGTTATTAAATAAGCAAATTTTAAGGATATGCTTAGTGGGTTAAGTTTCCTATTTTTGCGGTAAATTATACATTATGCTTATTATAGGAATCGCCGGTGGTACCGGAAGTGGTAAAACCACTGTTGTTAATCAAATTGTACAAGAATTGCCAGAGGGAGAAGTTACCGTTATATCACAAGATTCTTACTACCGCGATAATTCACATCTGAGCTATGATGAGCGGGTAAAAATAAATTTTGATCACCCTAAGTCTATTGATTTTGAATTGCTTTGTGCGCATCTTGAATCGCTTAGAAGAGGAGAAACAATAGAGCAACCCGTTTATTCCTTTGTAAAGCATAATCGTACTAGTGACAAAGTTATTACGCACCCGCGAAAGGTGGTGATTGTAGAAGGAATTTTGATACTCACGCATCCCGAAATTCGAGATCTATTTGACATTAAGATCTATGTACACGCAGATTCAGACGAGCGCCTTATACGTAGGCTAAAACGTGATATTGCAGAACGCGGTCGTGATCTTGAAGAAGTGTTAAGTAGATATCAAACGACCCTAAAACCTATGCATCAACAATTTATTGAACCTACTAAAGAATATGCAGATATTATCATACCTTATAATAGATATAATAATGTAGCGATAGATATTGTGCGTAGTATCATTAATCAACGCTTGGTTTAATTAAATTTATTACCTGTGTCTAAACTCAAAGAACTTCGTCAGAAAAAGTGGTTTCGTGTTCTGGGAAATAAGTATATACTTATTCTTCTCATATTTACGGTATGGATGTTTTTCTTTGATACAAACTCATGGTTCATTCATAAAGAATTAAATGACGAAATAGAAAAACTAGAGGGTAATAGAGCGTACTTTAAAGAGGAAATTAAAGCAGACAGAGAGCAGATTAATAAATTGAAAGATAGTCTGGAGTTAGAGCGCTTTGCACGTGAAGAATATTTTATGAAACGAGACAATGAAGAAATCTTTATAATCGAATACGAAGACAGTCTTAAAACTGATGCCAATAATGAATAAAAGTTTATTTTCAGAATTTGAAACGGTATCTGCTAAGGCATTTAAGCAGAAAATTCAATACGACTTATCTGGAGCAGATTATAATGAGACTTTATTATGGTCTAGTCCCGAAGGAATACATGTAAAGCCTTTTTATCATCAGGAAGATACTGAACCTGTAAACATTCCCGGTCATCCAAAAAACTGGTCTATTCTTGAAGAAGTGTATATTTTGTATGCTAAATCTGCTGCCTTACATGCTTCTTCATTACTTGATAAAGGAGTTGAAGCGCTAAGTTTTAAGGCTGATGCTAAATTTAATATTGAAGATTTACTTAATCACCTTCCGAAGAAAAAACTAACCTTATATTTTTCATTTAGTTTTTTGGATCCTGATTTTATTAAGTCGCTTTCTATACAAACTCTAGAAATGGGTTATAATTCCCATTTTAATGTTGATATTATTAGCAATCTAGCACGCTCAGGTAACTGGTATACAGATCTTAAATCTGACCATAAAGCACTAGGAAACCTTCTTTTAAACACGCATAACGATAACGTTATAGGCGTAGATATCTCTTTCTTTCATAATGCGGGAGCTAATTGCATTCAGGAGTTGGCCTATGCCCTAGCCCAAACAAATGAATACTATACCTATCATTCTGAAAATCTGCGCAGTCAAACAATTAATTATAAAATTGCTATAGGTTCAAATTATTTTTTTGAGATCGCAAAAATAAGAGCGCTTAGATTATTACATGCTACTCTAGCCGATACTTATGGTTTAAATCAAAATTGCCACATTATCGCTCAACCGGCTACCCGCAATAAAGTTTTGTATGATTATAATACAAATATGTTACGCACAACTACAGAATGTATGAGCGCAATTCTTGGAGGTGCTGATGGTATTTGTAATCTTGCGTATGATTCAATTTACCACAAATCAAATGAATTTGGGCAACGTATAGCACGTAACCAACTGCTGTTATTAAAACACGAAAGTTATTTTGATGTCGTTTCTAATCCTGCAGATGGCACGTATTATATTGAAACTTTAACAAAGCAATTTGCAGAAAAAGCTCTCGATTTATTTAAAGAGATCGAAGCCGGTGATGGTTTTATAAGCCAACTCATAGCCGGGAAAATTCAAAAGAAGGTCAAGGCTACAGCTTTAAAAGAGCAAGAAGCATTTAATGAGGGCAAAAAAGTGCTAGTTGGTACTAATACGTATATAAATTCTGAAGATCGTATGAAAGAAGATCTTGAATTGTATCCATTCTTAAAAATGAATCCTCGGAAGACCCTAATCGAGCCAATCATTCAAAAAAGACTTGCCGAAGAGGTTGAACAAAAAAGATTACAGGATGAATAGAAAAAACCTTCAGAATCTAAGCTTAAAAAATCCTGTAGCATCAAAAAATCCAGCTACAACTACCGCTTCTACTGCAGAGGAAATAACTCTTAAAAAAGAGTATTCGTCATCAGATCTGGCAAATCTCGAACACCTAAATTTCGTGGCAGGTATTCCGCCATTTTTACGTGGACCTTATAGCACGATGTATGTGCGCAAACCGTGGACCATAAGACAATATGCCGGATTCTCCACCGCCGAAGAAAGTAATGCTTTTTACAGAAGGAATCTAAAGGCCGGTCAAAAAGGACTTTCTGTAGCGTTTGATTTAGCAACACACCGCGGTTACGATAGTGATCACGAGCGTGTAGAAGGTGATGTAGGAAAAGCTGGTGTTGCAATTGACACTGTAGAAGATATGAAGGTACTCTTTGATCAGATACCTCTTGATAAAATGAGTGTTTCAATGACCATGAACGGTGCTGTATTACCTATTATGGCATTTTATATTGTCGCAGCAGAAGAGCAAGGTGTTAAACCTGAATACTTGCAAGGCACAATTCAAAATGATATTTTAAAGGAGTTTATGGTACGTAATACGTATATCTACCCACCTACTCCATCAATGCGCATTATCTCAGATATATTTGAATTTGCTTCTAAAAATATGCCCAAATTCAATACAATTTCCATTTCTGGATATCATATGCAAGAAGCTGGTGCGACTGCAGACATTGAGCTGGCTTATACCCTTGCCGATGGGTTAGAATATATTAAAACAGGCTTGGCAGCTGGTATGACCATAGACAGTTTTGCTCCACGTCTCTCCTTCTTTTGGGGAATAGGAATGAATCATTTTATGGAAATTGCAAAAATGCGAGCAGCAAGAATGCTCTGGGCAAAAATTGTTAAACAATTTAATCCTAAAAATGAAAAGTCTCTTTCGCTCAGAACGCATTGCCAGACAAGTGGATGGAGTCTCACAGAGCAAGATCCCTTCAATAATGTAGCACGCACAGCAATTGAAGCTACTGCTGCGATCTTTGGAGGAACTCAAAGCTTACATACTAATGCGCTTGATGAGGCCATTGCATTACCTACAGATTTTTCTGCGCGTATTGCGCGTAATACGCAAATCTATCTACAAAAAGAAACCGAAATAACACGTACAGTTGATCCGTGGGCAGGTAGTTACTATGTAGAAAAGCTTACTCAAGAAATCTCAGAAAAAGCTTGGAAACTCATTGAAGAGGTTGAGGAATTAGGCGGAATGACTAAAGCTATAGAAAAAGGAATTCCTAAACTGCGTATTGAAGAAGCTGCTGCAAAGAAGCAGGCTCGTATAGATAGTGGTCAGGATGTTATTGTAGGTATTAACAAATACGCCTTGGAAACCGAAGATGATATTGTTACACTTGAAGTAGATAATGATGCGGTACGTAAATCTCAATTACAACGATTATCTGAAGTAAAAACATCACGCGATAGTACTTTGGTTGCAAAATCACTGGCAGCCCTTACTGAATCTGCAGAAAAAGAAACCGGAAATTTGCTAACTTTAGCTGTAGATGCAGCTCGTAATCGCGCTACATTGGGTGAAATATCTTCAGCTTTAGAATCGGTATTCGGGAGGTACAAAGCAGAAATTAAATCATTTACAGGAGTGTACAGTAAAGAAGTTAAAAAAGATCCAGCTTTTGAAAAAGCACGTGAACTAGCAAATCATTTTGCTGAATTAGAAGGAAGAAGACCGCGTATAATGATTGCAAAAATGGGTCAGGACGGTCACGATCGCGGCGCAAAAGTAGTTGCTACCGGCTATGCAGACGTAGGTTTTGATGTAGACATAGGTCCATTATTTCAAACGCCTAAAGAAGCTGCAAAACAAGCTGTTGAAAATGACGTGCATATTCTGGGAATAAGTTCACTGGCTGCAGGGCATAAAACACTCGTTCCACAGGTGATTGAAGAATTAAAGCGTTTGGATCGTGAAGATATAATGGTTATTGTGGGAGGCGTAATTCCTCGTAAAGACTATCAATTTTTATTTGATACCGGTGCTGTAGCTGTTTTTGGGCCCGGCTCAAAAATAAGTGATGCAGCCATTTCCATACTTAATATCTTGATGCAAAGTTTTGAAGAATAGATAGATCAGCTTTTGAATAAAAAACCTAACACTAAAATTAATCGATATTATGAGCTATACCGATAAAATGTTGCGTGACGATGCATTAAAAGGAAAAACAATAGTTGTTACCGGCGGTGGTAGCGGACTTGGTAAATCGATGACAAAATATTTTTTAGAATTGGGTGCCAATGTAGCTATAAGCTCTCGAGATATTGAGAAACTTAAAACAACTGCAGCAGAACTTTCAAAAGATACTGGCGGATCTTGTTTTCCTGTAAAATGTGATGTAAGGGATTATGCTCAAGTAGAAGCAATGCGCGATTCTGTAATTGAAAAATACGGATCTGTAGATGTGCTATTAAATAATGCAGCCGGGAATTTTATATCTCCTACAGAGCGTCTTTCGGCAAATGCATTTGATGTGGTTATAGATATTGTTCTAAAAGGTAGTAAAAATTGCACATTGGCTTTTGGGAAGCAATGGATAGATCACAACGAGAAAAATAAAACTATTCTAAATATAGTTACCACCTACGCGTGGACGGGATCTGCCTATGTGGTTCCCAGTGCAACTGCTAAAGCCGGTGTATTGGCAATGACCCGATCTCTGGCTGTAGAATGGGCAAAATATGGAATTCGGTCTAATGCAATAGCGCCAGGACCCTTCCCTACAAAAGGGGCTTGGGAACGATTACTTCCCGGTAATCTTGCTGAAAAATTTGATCTTTCAAAAAAAGTACCCCTACGACGCGTAGGTGATCATCAAGAACTTGCAAACCTTGCGGCGTATCTGGTATCAGACTTTGCTGCTTATGTAAATGGAGAAGTGATTACAATTGATGGTGGTGAATGGCTAGAAGGTGCCGGCCAGTTTAATTTGCTTCAGGATATTCCTGAAGAATTATGGGATCAACTTGAGGCTGCTGTTAAAGGCAAAAAGTCAAAATAATTTGGTTCAGAATAAAAAAAATATTTCCTAGCTTGATTATAAAAGGATCCATCTATTAAAAAATTGAGCGCTTGCGAATTAGGGTTAGTGGTTGTTTTCTAAACTTTTTAAAGCAATGTAAAAATGCATTTTATTCATTATAGAATAAAACCTGTTAACAAAAAGCATTTTAATTGCGGGTTATAAATCGTACTTTCGCTCTTCAATTTTTAAGATTTCTATGGGTAAAATTATAGCTGTTGCTAATCAAAAAGGTGGTGTAGGCAAAACGACCACATCTGTTAACCTTGCGGCATCCCTGGGTGTTTTAGAGAAAAAAGTTCTACTAATTGATGCAGATCCACAAGCCAATGCTACATCGGGCTTAGGTCTTGACGTAGAAAGTATTGAGATAGGTACTTATCAACTATTAGAACATTCTAGCCCTGCAGAAGATGCTATAATGAAGACAGATTCTCCTAATCTGGATATCATACCCGCACATATAGATCTTGTCGCTATAGAAATTGAACTAGTTGATATGGAAGAGCGCGAGTATATGATGCGTAAAGCTATTCGACACTTAAAAGATAGTTACGACTATGTAATTATAGATTGTGCGCCTTCATTAGGACTTCTTACTCTTAATGCGCTAACTGCTTCAGATTCGGTAATAATACCTATACAATGTGAGTATTTTGCTTTAGAAGGATTGGGTAAATTATTAAACACCATTAAGAGTGTTCAAAAAATTCATAATTCTGCTTTAGATATTGAGGGCTTATTACTGACAATGTTTGATTCTAGATTACGCTTATCTAATCAAGTGGTTGAAGAAGTTCAAAAGCATTTTGATGAGATGGTTTTTGAAACCATTATACAACGTAACGTGCGATTAAGTGAGGCTCCAAGTTATGGAGAGAGCATTATAAATTATGATGCAGGCAGTAAAGGAGCGGCAAATTACCTAAGTTTGGCAGAAGAGATAATTACAAAAAATAACGCATAACAATGGCTAAAGCATTAAAAAAACAAGCCCTGGGTCGTGGTCTTTCTGCATTGCTAAAAGATCCTGATAACGATATTAATACTGCGGGAGATAAAGGTGCAGATAAGGTAGTAGGTAATATCGTCGAATTAGAACTTGATCAAATTGAGGTCAATCCGTTTCAGCCTAGAAGTAGTTTTAATGAAGATGCTTTAAGAGAGTTAGCTTCATCTATTAGAGAGCTTGGTGTAATACAACCTATAACGGTTAGGAAAATAAGTTTTGGTCAATATCAGTTAGTTTCAGGAGAGCGTCGTTTTAGAGCTTCAAAATTAGTAGGCTTAGATACCGTACCAGCTTACATACGTATAGCCAATGATCAAGAATCGCTTGAGATGGCTCTTGTTGAAAATATTCAGCGAGAAGATCTTGATCCTATAGAAATTGCACTTTCTTATCAAAGACTTATAGATGAAATAAATCTTACGCAGGAGCAAATGAGCGATCGCGTAGGTAAAAACAGGTCTACAATTGCAAATTATTTACGCCTTTTAAAGCTTGATCCTATTATTCAAACCGGGATGCGAGATGGATTTTTATCTATGGGCCACGGAAGAGCCTTAATTAATATTGAAAGCACATCAGATCAATTAGACATCTATGAAAAAATCATAGAAAACTCTTTATCTGTTAGAGCTACTGAAACCTTAGTTAAAAATTACAAAGAAGGTAAAGGCAAAGCGACTCCTGTTAAAACCACGGTTCCTGAATTCATAAAAGAAGGTAAAGAGAAGTTCGCTTCATACTTTGGGGCTAAAGTGGATGTAAAAGTTGCTCAAAAGGGCAATGGAAAACTAATAATCCCGTTTTCTTCTCAGGAAGACTTTGAGCGACTTAAAAAACTAATTTCAGGTGCACAATAAACTTACATTAATTGTATTTCTACTTATTAACAGTTTCATTTTTGCACAAACTGTTGAGGAGAATGAAGAACCTGAAATTATTGCACAGGAAATAGATCCTGTTTTTGAAGAATATGATCCGCTCAGACCAGCTAAGGCAGCTTTCTATTCTGGAATTTTACCTGGTCTTGGACAAGCTTACAATGGCGATTATTGGAAAATACCACTGGTTTATGGTGCTGTAGGTACAGGTGTGGGAATTGCAGTTTACAACCACGATCTTTTTCAAAAATACAGAACGGCATACAAAGACCGAATTGCAGGTCGTATCGATGAGTTTACCGTTATTGATGAAGACGGAAATGCAACACAGATTTTTACTGAAGATCAATTAATAAGTGCTCAAGACTTCTACCGTCGTAATAAAGAACTTTCAATACTTATAACTGCAGGTATTTATGTCCTGCAAATCATTGAAGCAAACGTAGATGCTCATCTCTCACAATATGAGGTTGAAGATCGATTAAGTTTTGCACCATTTTTTCAGCGCAGTGATTTTGACTTTTCAAATACCGTAGGAATGCGCATAACTTATACTTTTTAAATTATGAAAATTGCCCTTCTTGGTTATGGCCGTATGGGAAAAACCATTGAGAAACTAGCTGTTGAACGCGGACATTCTGTTGTTAAAAAAATTGATCAAGGTGACGCTTATGATTTTGCAGATGCAGATGTCGCTATAGACTTTAGTGTTCCTGATGCAGCTGTAGACAATATTAGTATGGCTTTAAAATCTGGTGTACCTGTTGTTTCTGGTACCACAGGTTGGTTAGAGCGCTATCCCGAAATGGTTGCCCTTTGTAAAGAAAATAATGGAGCTTTTATATATGCTTCAAACTTTAGTGTAGGCGTGAATATCTTTTTTGAGCTAAATAAAAAGCTGGCTCAAATGATGAAAGCACTTGATAGCTATAATGTAAGTATGACCGAGGTGCATCACATTCATAAATTAGATGCTCCTAGTGGTACGGCAATTACTTTAGCCGAAGGTATTATCGAAGAATCCTCTAAAACAGACTGGATTCTAGATAATGAAGAGTCTGATAAAATTACCATTAAAGCAGTGCGTGAAGCAGAAGTGCCGGGTACTCATACAATTACTTATCAAAGTGATGTAGATGAAATTATGATTGAGCACAAAGCGCACAGTCGTAATGGTTTTGCATTAGGCGCTATTATCGCTGCAGAGTGGTTAAAAGACAAAAAAGGGGTACACACAATGAAAGATGTACTAAATCTTTCATAGATATATTTTAGAATTTAAAAAATAAACCGATGACAATGACGCAATGGTTTTTATTCTTTATAGCCGTTCAGGTAATACATTTTCTGGGTACCTGGAAGTTATATAAAAAGGCAGGTCGCCAACCTTGGGAAGCAATTGTTCCCGTATACAATGCTGTAATACTTATGAAAATTATAGGTAGACCGTGGTGGTGGACAATTTTACTATTTATTCCTATCGTAAATTTAATTATGTTTCCGGTTATATGGGTAGAAACTGCACGTAGTTTCGGGAAAAATTCTACTACAGATACTGCACTTGTAATACTTACTTTAGGTTTTTATCTGTATTATCTCAACTATGCCGCTCCAGTTACTTACAAAGCGGATCGATCTTTAGTTCCTAAAAGTTCTTCAGGAGAATGGACAAGTTCAATTCTATTTGCGGTTGTCGCCGCCACAATTGTGCACACCTATGTGATGCAACCATTTACAATTCCTACAGGTTCTTTAGAGCGTACTTTACTAATAGGAGATTATTTATTTGTAAGTAAATTTCATTATGGTGCCAGAACTCCAATGACCACTGTGAGTTTCCCTATGGTTCACGATACAATTCCCGTCTTGGGGATTAAATCCTATTTAGATAAGCCCCAGCTCCCCTACTTTAGACTACCCGGCTTTCAAAATATTAAACGTAGTGATATAGTTGTTTTTAGCTGGCCTGTAGATACGGTTAACCGTTTTTACGGTCTTGATGATGGAAAATATTATCAAAAACCTATAGATAAGAAATCGAATTACGTAAAACGAGCTGTAGGTATTCCCGGTGATAGTTTAAAAGTCGTTGACGGTAAGGTTTTTGTAAATAATAAACCTTTAGAACTTCCAGATCGCGCTCAATTACAATACAGTTATCAAGGAACTTCTAAGGGAAGTGGCTTTAACGCTAAAAATCTTTACGATAGCTATAAAATTGTAAACCTTCAGTTTTTTAACAGTACCCAGTTTGCTACTCAGTCTATAACAGATGAGAATGCAGAACGTTTCAGAAATCATCCTAATGTAAGTTCGTTAGAACGCATAATAGCTCCCGCAGATCAAAAAGATCAGTCCATTTTTCCTAAAGGAAATGCAAGTCTTGGAAATCGGGACCAGATTGCATCAGTTTACATTCCCAAGAAAGGCACTTCTACTCCTATTAACGTTAATAACATAGCATTATATAAGCGACTTATTGAAGTTTATGAAGGTACCGAAATGGGACATCCTCAAACTATAAGTATTTCTGGTAATCAGGTCTTACTTGATAATGCTCCTTTAACACAATATACCTTTAAACAAGACTACTACTGGATGATGGGTGACAACCGTCACAACAGTGAAGACAGCCGCTTCTGGGGGTTTGTTCCAGAAAATCACGTGGTAGGTAAACCTGTATTTATCTGGTTTAGTTGGGATAGTAACGGTAATGGTATAATGGAGAAAATTCGTTTTGAAAGGTTATTTACAACAGTGGGTGGCAATGGACAACCGGTTTCCTATTTCTTATATTTTATAGTTGCGCTTGTTGCCTATTTCATTATTTCAAAAGTCTTAAAGAACAGGAAGGCAAAATCATAATCTTCAATCATTTGAGCTACAAAAGCATCAATCCTATGGGATCTGATGCTTTTTGTTTTCTATATCATAAAAATTCAGAATTTAACATATATTCTTGGGTATTCCCTACGGTGTTTTTTAGATTGTCAACTATGGAAACAACGGATAAAAACATAGAACGTAAAGTAAAAAATAACGATACTGTAGCTGTACATTACACGGGTAAACTGTCTAATGGTCAAATTTTTGACAGCTCTGTAGATAAAGAACCTCTTGAATTTCAAATAGGCCAAGGTCAGATTATACCTGGTTTTGAAAAAGGATTGATGGACATGTCTATCAATGAAAAGAAAAGTGTTACAATTCCTGAAGCTGAAGCTTACGGAGAAGTACGCGAAGATTTATTTCAGGAAGTACCTAAAGCAGACTTACCTCCAGAAATAGATCCACAAGTAGGTATGGGATTAGTTGCTAAAAATCCTGACGGAAGTGAGCGTCAATTGCGTGTTGCTGAAGTGCGTAATGAAAGCATTTTAATTGATGCCAATCACCCACTTGCAGGTCAAGATTTAACTTTTGACCTAGAAGTTGTAGCAATAAAGTAGTAAAAAACATATTCATTTAGAAAGCTCGTAAGCCAAGTGTTTACGAGCTTTTTTTTTGAATCGCTTTCAAAGTTAATTTTGATTTAACATAATTATAGGACTTCAAAAAAAATAAATCAAAATTATAGGGGTTATGCATACCTAACTAAATGAATAATTATGAGAACAATTAATACAGTTGCCCTATTAGGAGTAACTATACTTAGCGTATCGTGTGTATCAAAGAAAAAATATACTGAGCTTCAAGGTCAATATGATAACACTCGAGTAACCCTTACTAAAACACAGGTTGAAAAAGAAGAACTTGAAGCTAAATATAGTGCAATCGAAAATCGAGTTGCAGATTACAATTCTAAGATTAACTCTTTGCGTGATGAAAATTACAATAAGCTTGATCTTGTTGAAAATATTGCAGCAATATCAGAGAGTACTAAAGATAAAATGCGCGCTACCTTAAAGAATGCAAACCAACAGGAATTGTCTGGAGCAAAAACTTTAGAAGACTCAATGAATCTTGCAATATCCTATAACCTAAAGAAGAATCTTGACCAGAATGTAACTTCTGATGAAGACATTCAGGTAGATATTGATGAGACAGTGGTGATGATAAATGTTTCAGATAAATTATTGTTCAATAGTGGAAGCTATCGAGTAAGCAATAAAGCAGATAACTTACTAAAACGACTAGCAGATGTTATTAATTCTGAACCAGCTATTGAGGTAATGGTCGAAGGTCACACCGATGATCAAACTGTAAAAGAAGGCGCATATATTAAAGATAACTGGGAGTTAAGTGTGGAGCGTTCAACTGCAATAATTAGAGAACTACAAGACAAATATGGTGTAGATCCTAAAAAACTTATTGCTGCCGGTCGTAGTAGTTACTTACCGTTAGTAGACAATGCATCAAAAGAAGATAGAGCAAAGAACAGACGTACTCGTATTGTTATACTTCCTAATTTAGATAAGTTTTTATCATTAGTAGGAAGTGCTAACTAGGAAATAGATATATTTTATATCACAAAAACCCGCCTTTAAAGGCGGGTTTTTTTATTGAAAAAATTTGAGCAAGTATCCATTTTAAAAATCAAAATACTTAAATTCATTTCTTTAACACACCTAATGAATTTTCCCTTATGCATTTAAAAGATTCCGCTTTTTATAAATTGGTTTTAGAAGAACATAAATTCAATTTTGGAACACTATACTTTTTTGATTCTATTATTGTTTCTGAAATTAATGAAGGCGTTTTGTTTGATTATCAAATGGCAGAGGAAATTAATGAGCAGAAAGATAAATTTTATACGCTATCTAATCAAGATCTTGATTTCATCTCTAATCGGGTGAATAACTATGCACTTATACCGCAAGATTGGATGAAGTACACTCAGAAATATAACTGCTTTAAATCGTACGTCGTGGTACCTTACAGCAAAACTGCAGCTTCAAATATTGATGTTGAAAAATTCTTTTATAAAAAACCTATAATATCATTAGATAACCTGGTCGAAGCTTTTGATTTTGTTAGCCTATCGGTTCCCGAAAAAAATTAAAAAATTTAATTTAATCATAAAAAAAGCCCTGCATTGCAGGGCTTTTTTTCTTTAAAACCGTTCTTATAATTCCTGATTTGTAGGTCTTATTAATATTTCATTCACACTACTATGTTCAGGCTGAGTAAGAGCATAGTAAATAGAATCTGCAATATCTTGTGCCTGAAGTGGCGTTAAGTCTTCAAATTGAGACATCATATCTTTAACATCCTCGTCAGTGATCGTATCGGTTAATTCGGTAGAAACAAAGCCTGGTTCTATTGAGGTTACTTTTGTATTGTATTTTGGTCCCATTTCTAAACGTATACCTTCACTTAGCGCACGTACTGCATATTTTGTAGCACAATAAACCGCTCCAGCAGGCATAATTTTTCGTCCGGCAACAGATGATATATTTATTATATGTCCAGATTTCTGTTCTTTCATATCCGGTACCACACTGGCAACACCATTTAATACCCCCTTTATGTTTACATCAACCATTTTATCCCATTCGTCAACTTTTAAGTTTTCGATAAACGATAGCGGCATTAGGCCGGCATTATTCACAAGTACATCAACTTTACCAAAAGTCTTGTGCGTTTGCTCAATAACATCTTTCCAGTCATCTTTACTCGTTACATCTGCTGTGATCACCAGTGCTTTTCCTCCATCCTTTTCGATAGTATCTTTTAACTCTTTTAATCGATCTGTACGTCTGGCGGTTAAAACTACATTTGCACCAGCCTTTGCAAGTGTCTTTGCCGTCGCCTCACCTATTCCACTTGAAGCGCCTGTAACTATTATATTTTTATTTTGTAAGCTCATGATATAAATTTTATTTGAGTTACAAATCTATTTAAATTAAGAAGCTCTCGAATTGATTTATGTTAGGTGGTATCGTAAACTAACACTAAATTCTGTTAAGCCTTGTTAAATGGAGGTTTTGAATTATTAGAAGCGATCTCTTTACGTATTCTACTCAAGGACTCTGGCTTTATTCCCAGATAACTGGCAATTTCATAATTTGGTACTCGCTGCTCTATACTGGGATACGATTTGCAAAAATCTAGATATAAATCTGCACTTTCTTTTTCTAATGCATTCTGAATTCTACCCGTAAGACTTATAAAAGCACGTGTAGTTTTAATTCTAAAAAAGCGTTCAAATTTGGGAATTCTGCGGTATAGTTCTTCAAGGTTTTCTTTTTTTAAACCGAAAACTACCGAATCTTCAATACACTCCACAGTGAGTTTTGCAGTCGTATTATTAAAAAAGGCTTTAAAATCACTAATCCACCAATCTTCAATAGCAAACTGAACGATAGATCGGTCTCCATTTTCTGAAGTATGGTATGCCTTTATACAACCTTTTACTACATAAAATTCAGTATCCACGCGAGATCCTGGAATTATTAAAGTTTCTTTTCTACGGAATTGATGCAGACTTAATATGCTTTTAAATTCGTCAAACTCTTGATCAGTTATCGAAATTATTTGATCTATATGCTTTCTTATTGAACTATACATCAAGGAAAAATTCTAAAAAATACACTATTTAATTACTCGAAAACATACTTATTATTAAGTAATATTTAAGAAATTGATAAGCATATTCAATATACATTTAATCTTTTAACGCCACATTTTATGGATATAGCAATATTAGAAGTTTTTATCATACTTGGATTGACGATATTCTTTTTTGTTACAGAATTATTCCCTGTAGATAAGATCGCTATATTCATTATTGTGTCACTAGTCTTACTAGGTTTAGTAACTCCCGAGGAAGCAATTAGTGGTTTCTCAAACACGGCGACGATCACAGTGCTCTCCTTAATGATTATTGCAATAGCACTAGAAGATAATGGTGTTATTGCTTGGTTTGCTCAAGGTTTGCAGCGATTGAGCATTTTACCATTGCTTGTTCTAATTCCTACATTTATGTTTATAACTGCAGGTATTTCAGCATTTATAAGTACTACTGCAGTTGTAATCGTTTTTATAAAAATTATTTTTCAGCTGTCTGATCGATTTGGGATTCCTGCCGGAAAACTTCTACTACCCGTTTCCTTTGCGGGTATTTTAGGCGGAAGCTGTACGTTGATGGGTACTTCAACAAACCTTATTGTTAATTCAATAGCTCAAAATCGTGGCGTAGAGAAATTAGGTTTTTTTGAATTTGCCTGGATGGGAGGGATTTTTCTTGCGATGGGAATACTTATCGTTACCATTGGATCGCGCTTTCTGCCTAAAAAAGATCCTACTGAAAGTTTGGAAATGGCGTATGAAATAGACGAATTAATAACTACAGTATCAGTAGGTGCAAATTCGCCCCTCGTAAACAAAACTATAAAAGAAACTTTTTTAAAAGAATCTGGTGATGTTACCTTACTTAAACTTGTTCGTAATGGTGTAACTACTAATGCTCCCGGAAAATATATAACACTCCTACCCGGTGATGAGCTTGTTGTGATGGCAGACATAGAAAATCTGGAACGCATTGTTTCATCTGAGAAAAAAACAACTACCGAAAAGCCGGAAACAGACGAAGAGTTAACCGTTAAAGAACTTAAAGATGGTATTAAAAACGAAACAGAAAAAGAAAAAAAAGAGACTATAGCCATTCAATTATTGGAAATTCTAGTGCTTCCAGGGTCTGTTTTTCTAGGTAGTACATTAAGTGATCTTAAGCGATTTAATCTTAGAGGTATTTTACCTATAGCAATAAAAAAACGGAAAAATCTTAGAAATACTAAAGAGCGTCTCATTCGCAAAAATCTAGATCAAATCCGTATAAAGCCGGGAGACCGAATTCTATTAGAAACAGATAAGTCAAGTATAGACGAACTCAACAATCTGGAGGGTGTTGTCATATTAAAAACCCACGAGCCTTTCCAACCTAAGGATAAGAATAAAAAATATATCGCCACGCTCATTTTACTTGCTGTTATCGGTCTAGCTGCGGGAGGTGTATTAAGTATTTTAGCAAGTTCACTAACGGGATTAGCACTACTTCTGGCAACAAATTGTCTCGAGATGAATAAAATTTACACTAAGGTAGATTGGCAAATATTTTTTCTACTTGCCGGTATGATACCCCTAGGAGTAGCAATGACTAATAGCGGGGCAGATATTTGGCTATCAGACCAGTTACTAGTTTTATTTGAAGGAAAAGATAAACTGTTTATATTGGGTGCAATTTTCTTAATTACAATGGTAATGAGCGGTAGCGTATCAAACAATGCAACAGCTGTGATTATGACACCTATTGCTATATCGGTGGCCGCAGGTTTAGAATTACCGGCAAAACCTTTCTTACTCGCGGTAATGTTTGCTGCAAATTTTAGCTTCTTTACTCCAGTAGGATATCAAACTAATACACTTATCTACAATTTAGGGATTTATAGGTTTAAGCATTTTCTTTTTATAGGTGGAATACTGTCGATAGTTTTATGCATTCTGGGCACATTATTACTATCCACATTGTTCTAAAATAGCCAAAGTACCATTGAAGAATTAACCCTAAATAGGAATTTTGCTTTTAACCTTAAAGATTTCAGGTTTAGTAAAGCTGGATCAATACCCATATACTGAGATCTCATAGGTTGAATAATATTGTTAATCAAGTAGTTACTCAAAATATTCACTTTATTTTGGCTACTTATGATATAAAATATCCATACTTTAAAATTTCTGAAATTCTTGTTAAACAAATCTAAAGCTAATAGTGTGTAAGAAAATAATACATGTACCTTTGCAGTCTGTATGAAGACCCCGCTATTAAATAGGTTAAATAACAATTTTAAAGAACTTCTTCTAAAATTGTCAAAGTATAAATCGGTTCAAAAGATTAATCTTTTTTCCCGTTTCTTCTCCATAAAACTTCATTCAGTAATGAAGGTTAAGTGGGTAAGATATCCAGTACTTGCAATAGGTGGTCTTTTCCTTATTTTCTCTTTATTTTTCTTTAGTGTTTATACTGGAATCTGGGGTTCTCTACCTTCAAGATATGAATTAACTCATTTAGAACAATCTCTTGCAACTCAACTTGTTGATCGAAATGGAGAAGTGATAGGTAAGTATTATATTTTTGATAGAAGACCTATTGCTTTCAGTGAGATTCCAAAACACCTTAGAGACGCTTTAGTCGCTACCGAAGATGTGCGTTTTTACAAACACGACGGTATAGATAAAGTGAGTTTATTACGTGTATTTTTTAAAACATTGCTTCTTCAGGATGATTCTGCCGGTGGCGGAAGTACATTAACACAGCAACTTGTAAAAAACATTTACAGCCGTCGGGAAGGCGGTGCTATTAGCTTAGTCATCTCAAAATTCAAAGAATTTATAATTGCTCAGCGACTGGAAGATGTTTATGAAAAAGATGAAATTTTAAATCTTTATTTAAACACAGTTCCTTTTCCAGACAATACCTTCGGAATAGAAAGTGCAAGTCAAAAATTTTTCAATAAATCTACTGAAGACTTAACACTTAGTGAATCTGCCATTCTTGTAGGAACTTTAAAAGCTAATAACAGCTACAACCCAAGACTTTATCCAGAACGTGCAAAAGAACGTAGAGATGTTGTATTAAAACAAATGTTACGCTACGATTATCTTACACCCAAAGATACCATAGGTATGGAACGCGATACCATACAACTGAACTATCAAAAACATTCAGATATTGGGATTGCACCTTATTTTAGAGAGCTTATACGTCAAGAAGCACGAGAAATTTTAAAAAATTATAAAAAAGAGGACGGTACCGTTTACGATATGTATCAGGACGGACTCACGATACATACAACCCTCGATAAAAATCTTCAGGAGTATGCTGAAGCAGCAATGAAAGAACATATGGCTGAGTTACAAGCCCAATATGTCAAAGCGTATGGTAATTATGCTCCTTGGAAAAAAGAAGCTATTCTTGAACCTAATATAAAAAATCTGGATCTTTATAAAAGATTGAAGAATGAAGGTCTCACCGAAGAGCAAATTAATGACTCTTTAAATACTAAAGCAGAACGAAAAGTATTTGACTGGAATTCAGAAAAAACAGTTCAAAATATTTCTGTAAAAGACAGTATCTCGCACTACTTATCGCTGCTAAATTGCGGCTTTCTAGCATTAGAACCAGAAACTGGTGGTGTCCTCGCTTATATAGGTGGTATTGATTTTACGAACTTTCAATATGATCACGTGAGTCAAAGTGAACGGATGGTAGGATCTACTTTCAAACCGTTTGTATACACCACAGCACTAGAAAATGATATTGAACCCTGTACGTATTACAGTGCAGATCAAGAGGTATATTATTTTAATAATAAGAGTTGGTCTCCAGCAAATTCTGGTGGATCAGACAGTACAAGTGTTTCCTATTCACTAAAAGGAGCTCTGAGTAATTCGGTTAATACCGTTGCAGTTAAAGTATTGTTAGATGTAGGTATAGATAAGGTAATTGCACAGGCAAAACGAATGGGTATTTCTAGCAAATTACCGCGGGTACCATCCTTGGCCTTAGGAACTGCACAAATTAAAATTCGTGATTTAGCATCAGCATATACTTCCTTTTTAAACAAAGGGAAACCAATGAAAACCTATTATATCACAAAAATTGTAGATAAAGCAGGAAAAACAATCGTTGATTTTAAACCAGTTACTCCAGAAAAAACGGTGATGCGTAATTTTACCAGAGAAGCTATGGTACAAATGATGCGCGGGACTGTAAGTGAAGGGACTGCATCCCGACTAAGGTACAAGTACAAGTTAACAAATGACATTGCAGGAAAGACCGGTACTACTCAAGATAATAAGGATGGGTGGTTTGTAGGTTTAACACCGTATATGGTTGCAGTGACCTGGGTAGGAAATGATGATTATAGAATAGGTTTTAGCAGTACTGGTATTGGAGCTGGAGCAAATTCCGCATTGCCTATTTATGCGAAGTTTATGCAACGAATGAATGCAGATACCACGTATACACATTTGACTAAGCAACGTTTTCCCAATCCGTCTGGATCGGTTTATGAAGCTATGAGATGTGCACCAATTGTGAGAGATAGTACCTCACAGGTTCAGACATTTTTATCCAGCATTTTTGGAGGCACAAAAGAAGAAGTAACGACAAAAAAACAAATTTATCTTGATGATAACGGGACAATTATAAGAACTGAAAATGAACCTGTAGATAATGATGAAGAACTAGAATTTACAGAAGATAGTAATCAAGATGATTCAGAAAAAGATAACACTAAAAAAGGATTCTTTTCGTTTCTAAAAAGGAAAAACAAGGATGAGGATAATTAGGATGATTCTCATTAGAAGGATTGCGTAAAATTGCATTTAATGCCAATAACTTCATAAAGTTGCATTAAAATTTTGATTTGACAAATATCCATGTTATACTACATCCTATTTACATTTAAAAAATAAATTTTCATATGAGACAACTCAAAATCACCAAGCAGGTAACCAATCGGGAATCAAAATCTTTAAATACCTATTTACAAGATGTAAGTAAACTCGATATGATTACTGCTGATGAGGAGGTCGAGTTGGCACAACGCATTCGGGAAGGCGATCAAGTAGCTTTAGAACGATTGACGAAGGCTAATTTGCGTTTTGTGGTATCTGTAGCTAAACAGTATCAAAACCAAGGTTTAAAATTACCAGATTTAATTAACGAAGGAAACGTAGGTCTTGTAAAGGCTGCAAAGAGATTTGATGAAACTCGTGGTTTTAAATTTATTTCTTACGCGGTATGGTGGATTCGCCAATCTATTTTACAGGCAATATCTGAACACTCTAGAACAGTACGTTTACCGCTTAATAAAATTGGTACAATTAGTAAAATTAATAAAGCCTTTTCTTATTTAGAACAAAGTTTAGAGCGTCCACCTTCTGCAGACGAGATTGCTAAAGAATTAGATATGACTGTAGCTAAGGTTAAATTAGCTATGAAAAACTCGGGACGTAACCTATCAATGGATGCTCCATTTAAAGAAGGTGAAAACGATTCTAATCTTTATGATGTATTGAAGTCAGGTGAGTCACCTAACCCAGATGCAGATCTAATGCAAGAATCATTAGGAACTGAGATTGAGCGTGCTTTAGAGACGCTTTCTCCTCGTGAATCTGATGTTATTAAACTTAACTATGGTTTAGGTGGTGAACAACCACACACCCTTCAAGAAATTGGAGAGATGTTTGATCTTAGTCGTGAGCGCGTACGTCAAATACGAGAAAAAGGTATTAGAAGATTACGTCACACTTCAAGAAGCAAAGTGCTTAAGACTTACTTAGGATAAATAAGTAGTTTAAATACTGCTAAAATAAAAAAGGGACTTCGTATTATGAAGTCCCTTTTTTGTTGCCTTTACTTTTATTTACTCAACAGTTATACTGAAGGTTTGTTCTACATCACGCTCTCCGCCAGCATTGGTTAAAGTTCCCTCAGCTACACCTGAAGCATCTTTATTTGGCTCGTGAATTAATGTCACTGTAAAACTGCCCGAAGCAGCTGCATTAGCTTGTAATGAAAAAGTTAATCCAACAGGATTTGTACTTCCGTTAGATAAATAATCATTTTCTGTATCAGTATACGTTACAGAAGCATCAAGGTTGCTAGAGAATTGATAAAAGAACTGGTGCTCATCAGACTCCTCCTCTATTTCTTCATTAATTAATTCGGCTGGAGATACAGTTTCATTTTTAAGTGTAATAGCGCCATTATAAAGTATTCCTGCCTGCAAAGGTCCAGATACAGACAATACCGGGGCATTAGGTCCATCACCGTCAAGGTCGATTGATTTCAATGTAACTACATCACCTGTTGTTGGTGTCAAAACGACTTCAACTGTAGTTATGACTTCCTCTTCATTAATAATCTCTGGTGTAGAGTCATCATCAGACGAGCACGAGTTTAATCCGATAAGTGCAATAAGACTTAGAATTGAAATTTTAATTGTTTTCATAGTTATCATTTTAGGTATTAGTAATTAATTTTTAATTGTATTCTAAAATTTCTACCTAAATCATCAACGAAATAACGCTGACGATTTAAATAATCTCTGTAGGAAGTATTCAATACATTATCAATATAAAATCCTAACGTAAGTTTAGATTGCTTGTAAATATTCAAGTCTATTGATGATGCAAAATGAAGTAATGAATAAGCTGCTGGCGGTTCACTTACAGCAACAGACTCTGTAACCTCCTGTCCACCATCATTAACATACGTAATATCAAAGTCATTATCAGGAAAACGTGTTTGCTCAAAGACACTTTGATTGCGCAAGGAAATATTTAAATTATTCCATTCAGTTTTAAAAAAAGAAAGTGTAGTATTTAGATTAGGAGCAGGCATATCTATTAGCGGTCTTTCGCGGTCAAGATCCTCCCCATTTACATATGCAAAAGATGATTTTATGTCAAATTCCTGAGAAATTCTATATCCGGCTTCGACGTCTATTCCATATAAACGCGCATTTACCTGCGCATACTCATATACAGGGAAAGCTCCTCGGTTTGTAAATTGTAAGCCATTGGGTTCTAAAATTATGAAGTCGTCGATTTGATTATAAAAAGGATTTAAGCTAAAAGAAAAATCTCCTAGCTGACCATTAAATTCGACACTCGCTTTATAAGACTGTTCTTTATCTAGTCTAAGATCTCCTAATTCTATAATTGCAGCAGAATGGTGTAAACCATCACTAAATAGCTCGGCTGGATTTGGAGCTCTTGAAGCAGTACTTAAGTTAAATTTTAAATCAAAATCTGAATTTAAATCATAGTGAGCACCTACAGTTGCCGAGAAGTTACGATAATCAAAAACCGGATTAACCAATAGCTGATTATCTATACGATCTACCACTAAATCTCCGAAGTCTGATTCATAATCTCGTTCTTCCCACCTACTGCTCTGGTAATACTTTTGAGCATCAATCTGGCTATAGTCATACCGCATCCCAGCATCCAGACGTAAATTATCTGTTAGATTAATATCTACCGTTGTATACGCTCCAAAACTATACATTTCATAATCGGGTATCAATCTTCGAATCCCAGTATTAGGGTCTGGAAAATTTTCTTGATAAGAACCCTCCAAGCCTAAATTTGCTTTTAAATCTGTGGCTGCATCATACAAGAAATTCGTAGCTAAAGTATGGGTTGTCAATTGTAAATCTAATGATGCTTTGTCTTTATCATCACCGCGGCGTATGTCAAATTCTTTTCGGTTATTTTGCTGAAAAGAATAATCCAGACTCAATTTACCGGCATTTTCAAATCTTTTGAATAAACTTATTTTGGCAAGATGATGTTGCACATCTTGTTTTGGAGCATCTATACCATAGGTGAAATCTGTGATAGAATTAGGCGTACCACTGTTAATAGCGCGCACTAAATCACTTACACTACCTATGTGACTTGCCCGTAATATACCCACTTCAGAATCGTAGAAGCTGTAGTAAACATCAAAACCGTAAGTGAATTTATTAAGACCAAAACCTAATGAAAAATCACGTTCATTTAATCCGGTATTTGATAAAACATAATCTGGACTTTCTAAATCTCCAGCAAATTTAGTCGTACCCTGACCCAGAAAATAAAGTCCAGACTTGTATGCTTTTAATAAACTCGTTGTAAGTCCCAGGCTTCTTCCATTTGATGCTCCACTAAGAATAGTTTTACCAAACAAAGTGTCTTTTGAAGGAGCTTTAGAAATATCTGTGACAATTACGCCACCTACAGCATCGCCACCGTATCGCAAAGCACTTGCCCCTTTTACCACTGTAATAGATGAAGCTGTATTTAAGTCCAAATTTGGCGCGTGTTCTACACCCCATTCCTGATCCTCCATACGTGTACCGTTATTAATGATAAGCACACGACTACTATGCAAACCTTGTATAACCGGTTTTACGACTGTACTACCGGTATTAAGAGAAGAAACACCAGCAACCTCCCGCAATGCGTCACCTAAGCTTGCATTACTGTATTTTTCTATGGTTGCACTCTGGAGCACAGTTTCAGCAGAAGAGGATGATCCTTTATTTACATTTTCACCTTTTACAGTGACTGCATTTAATTCTTCGGTGTGATGCTCCAACTTAAAGTCCTTAGACAAATTGCCATTTACATCAATACCAAATTCTGCAACCTCACATTCGGGATGCGTAATTGTAATTGTATAAGAGCCTGCACATAAACCATCTAATGTATACTTGCCATCAAAATCTGAAATAGCGTAGATATCATATCCATTGACACTTAATGTTGCATTAACGAGGATATTTCCGTCGTGAAAATCACGAACTGTTCCTGTTAAGGTGTTATCACATTTTTGGCTATGCATATGTATTGTAAACAAGAGCAATAGCACTAAACTGAAAATTTTCATAGTAAAGTATTGAGTAAATCCTAAAATATGGGAATCAGTAAACTACTTTTTGTATTGAGTAGTAGATCAAATTATTAAAAACTGATTCTTAGGCTAATAAAGCTTTGAATAGTTTGTAAATAATAAATTACTGAAAAATGAAGTCTACATGAGCACATAGACTGAAATGGCCTTAAGCAGCCATTAGATTAAACTATAGGTGGTGCCTTGTTTAGCGAAATTCCGAAAGGGAAACGTTTAACCTTAATAAATTCTTTGTAGAAACTTTTGAAGCTATAAGTCGATTCTGGAGCAGTTACTTGAAATTCATAAGCTACCGGTAACGATAGATCAAGTGACTTTTTATTGTGTTGTGTATGCAAACAAAGCTCGCAATGACTCCCTTTTACAGAATCTTTTGTATGCGAATAGGTATGTAGGTCTAATACTTTAAATGAAAAGAAGGCAAGTATCAGGAATAAACTGATAGTAGATTTATATATGTTGCCTTTCTTACTCACTCCCCAAATTTAAATAATCAATTGAGATTACTATTAAATATTTTAAAAACTATGAAATAAACTAACGATAAGCTGTCCTTTTGTAGCAACTTCTGTGATTTCACGCATGTATGCAAATTCAAATCGGAAGGACTTGCTTATTTCATATCCTAACCCTCCAAATAGCCAAGTTCTATCGTACAGACTTACTCTATTATTTCCGGTTTGTTTTTGACCATTTACAAAAACTTCACCGGCAGTCCATAAGTAAAATGTATTTGGAAGTAATTCTGCATTATTCAAAGGTAATTTGACATTTAATGCATACCGATATCGCGTTCTAAAATCCTGATCTTTTACAAAGCGTTCTTCAACACGTAATCGATGGCTAAAGAGAAGTCTATTCCCTATTTTTTGACCCCAAAGTAAATCTTGGTAAAGTCTGTTTTCAATACTTTGAGAATTATCTTCTCCCGGCGTACCCGAATTAAAATAGGAATATCCCGCTACTAATTTTAAGGGAGTGTTTTTAATATTGTAAGTAAAACCGGCGCGTAGTATTAATTGTTGAAAATCATTTCCCACTTGATAATTACGATGTTGTACATCTCCCATTACCCCAAATTCACTCGAATCAAATTGCGTACTAAAAAAATAACTATACCAGGCCCCGAGTTCACTATCTCCTACCTGAGCAGAAACCGTTTGTATGTGAATAAATAGACTAAGTAAGATAGCAGTTGCTATAAATCTAAAATTGATTTTCATTAAAAAGGGGCTTATTGAGCGGTTACACTTGCGTACATTTGACTTAACTTAAGTCGTAGTTTACGATTGTAATCTTCTTCTAACCAGTTCTTATAATTCTTTGTGTTTTTCATAATACAATAGGAATACAAGCGTATTCTATATTGTATTTCATCTTTTAATTCTCTGGCAAGGATACGTGCATCAAAGATATCTTCAGAATTTTCAAACACAATTTTAGCGTGTTGATCTATAGATCGCTCTAATGCTTCTTTAGATTTAAGACCTTTTGCAAAAACATCCTCGTATTCTTTTTTAATATCAAAAGAGATGTCTTCACTTTTACTAAACTCAGCTCTAAGTTCTGCAGGCATTACGTATTCAAAATTGCGCTCAATCTCTTCATCGCTAACAAGATTTTCTAAGTAAAAATCAGGATATAAAAATATATCGTTCCAGTCCATCGGGGCATCCCATAAACCAAAACGCGCCATATTATTACCCAAATCAATTACTTCAAATTTCTTTTTGTTAGGAAGTACACGAGAACCCCTACCTATCATTTGAAAATATAAGGTAAGTGAACGCGTCGCTCTGTTTAAAATTATCGTTTCTACAGAAGGTTCGTCAAAACCGGTTGTCAAAATACTCACAGATGTCAGAATTGCATCCGGGGTATTTTTAAACCATTTTAAAATTTGCTTACGCTCTTTATTCGTATGGGTATTATCAAGGTGTCTTACATCATAGCCCGCTTCTCTAAAAGTCTCATAGACGTAGCGTGAGGTATTTATACCATTATTAAAAATAAGCGTTTTAGTACCTTTTGCCTGTTCTTCATAAGCTGCAAGCAATTTTTCCTGCATACTTTGATTAGTATATAAGATCTCAGAAGATTTTACAGTATAATCACCATTAATACCTACTTGTAAAGTTTTTAATCCTACATCATAGGTATGCATATTGGCTTTAGCTAAAAAACCTTTTTCTATCAATGATCCTATACTTTCACCGATAATAAGCTTTCGGTAATTATCTTTCATAGGCAACTTCACATTGGAACTCAATGGAGTTGCAGTCACGCCTAAAATAAAAGCATCTTTAAAGTAGCTAAAAAGCTTTCTAAATGAATTGTAATGCGCTTCATCAATAATAACCAGACCTATATCTTTAATATCTATTTGCTCATCTTGCAAACGGTTATTTAAAGTTTCAACCATAGCGACATAGCACATATAGTCCTCATTGCCTTCAAGGGTTTTAACCTTACTATTAATGACCATATTTGGCACATTAAAAGTTTTAAGCATTTTTGAAGTTTGTGCAGAAAGTTCTATTCGGTGTGTAAGAATTACCACCTTTTTTTGTTTCTCACGTATGTATCTGCGTACGATTTCTGAAAAAATTACAGTCTTTCCTCCACCAGTTGGAAGCTGATATAAAAGATTAAAATCATCAGAAGATTCCTCTATACAAGTGAAGATTCTATCAAGGTCATTTTCTTGATAACTGTATAATTCTTTGCCGCTGTCTGTATCCTGTCCTATTGCCTTATCGCTCAAAAGTAGCTGTGTTTTGTAGTGAATCTTGCAAATTTAAGGCATTTAAAGGGCTTCTCACAAGTTTAAATCAGGAATTAAAATATTTGTATTTTGCACATCTTTTCAGAAAAAAAATATTGACAGAAAATCACCTGTTTCAGGAGGTTATGATCTAATTTAAATTTGTTGATTAAAACTTAAAAAAATTAGCACTTCATAACTCAAAAAAATACCTAATCTGTTACCTTTGTGACAACATTAAAATATTCATTTTGAAGAATCAAAAAGCGATAAAAATATTAAACAAGCTCATCGGTGAAGTTGAGCAGAATGGTATTATTACAAATACTGTTGTCGAGGATTTACAAAATCTAAGACCTTACGCTATAGAAGAACAACGTCCTTTAATAGCAAAAACTATACGTCTGGTTTTTGAACATATTGAAGCGTACCAGACTTTTGATATTCCTATTCCTGAAGAAGAGCCTATAGAAGGTTATGAAGAATTACTTAAAGAAGAAGAATCTACTGATCCTGCTGAAAGTTTACTATACCTTTTAAACTTATTGGCTGAGCCAGAAAATAAAACAAACCGACTTGATTTGAGAGCTTATGTTGAAGCTTTACAAACGTATGCTGAAGAGAATTAAATTTTCTCTTTAATTACTATATAAAAAAACACCCGCTGCCGCGGGTGTTTTTTTTAATCCATGTTACTCCTCTACTTTTTTGGAGGCTTAGACGGTCTAACTTCTATTTTGCTAGGTAGTGCACGTGGATTCAACTTTAGTAAATCTACAATGAGTTCTCCAATGTCTTCACTTTGAATCTTCCAGGCATCTTCTTCTGATGGATTGTGATCATTAAAATGTGTAGCAACAGATCCCGGCATTATCGTTGAAACCTTGATATCATCATCTCTAAGATCTAGCATCATCGCTTGTGTAAAGCCGGTTACGCCAAATTTACTGGCGTTGTATGCGCTACCGCCAGCAAAAAAATTTGAGCCGGCTAAGCTTGAAATTGTAAAAATATATCCTTGTGCTTTTTTTAGATGATCTACTGACGCCTTTACACTATAAAATACTCCTGAAAGGTTTGTATCTATAGTTTCCTGCCACTGCTCTACAGACAAATCCTTGATATTTGCAAAGTGACCAAGACCTGCATTTGCCACGAGAACGTCTAACTGACCAAATTTCTCTATGGTCTTCTTAACCGCTTGTTCCTGGCTTTCATAATTGCGGACGTCTGCCTCCACACCAAGAACATCTGCCTTACCACTATATTTATCCTGAAGTTCTTTAGCAACATCCGTTGCGTTCTCAAGTGATCTACTGGTAATCACCACATTCATACCCAGTTCTAGAAGTGCTTCTGCAACTCCCCTTCCTATACCTTTTGTACCTCCTGTAATAAGAGCTACCTTGTTTTTAAATTTTTCCATAGCCTAAAAATACCGCTTAATTCGTGGGACTCGAAAACACAAATTTTAAAGTTTTCCTAAAACTGTATTAAGGAATAGATATAAAGTCATACAACATTGTTATACTGTAATTCAAGAAGTATATTTGCAAAAAAATAGTCGATGACTTCAGAGCATAAAAAAGAAAAAAAGTCCAGACTACAACTGCTACACCAGTATTATAAATATACTGGGTTTTATTCATTTGTAGGAGGAAGCCTTAAAAAAGCACTTACACCACTTGTACTTTTTATAATTGCACTTGTATGTGTACATTATTTTGTTATAGATATAAATGATTTACTAATTAAAATGACAAACACCTTCCCTCCTTTTTGGGTATTGTTTGTATTTTTTCTTTCGGAAAGTATTTTGGGTTTGATTCCACCGGAAATTTTTATTGCTTGGAGTGATAAAATGCCAGATCCTATTCTTTATCTTTCGCTTATAGCTGTACTCTCTTACGCCGGAGGTATAATAAGTTATTTTACAGGACGTGCTTCTACACGTATTCATGCGGTTCACGAATATTTAGAAGTTAAAATGTCAAAGCACTTAAAAAATGCGCGTAAATGGGGTGGCTTTTTAATAGTTGTAGGCGCGATATTACCTGTACCATTTGCAATAAGCAGTCTCGCAGCAGGAATGATTAAATACCCTTTTCTCAATTACTTATTATTCGGTTTACTTCGATTTGTACGTTTTGCAATCTATGGCGTAGCAATCTTTAATTTAGTAGAATGATCAAGACCTTTAAAATTATAAGTATTTTAGAAGGAATCTCTCTTCTTTTAATTTTATTTATCACAATGCCTCTAAAGTATTTTTTTGATTATGGTCAGCCAAATCAAATTATAGGAATGGCGCATGGAATTCTATTTTTGGTGTATATAGTTCTAGCTATCATTGTAAAGACAGAGCTAAAGTGGAACTTTAAAACATTGCTTATAGTTTTAGCGTGTTCAGTAATTCCATTTGGCACCTTCTGGATGGACAAAAAGTATTTACCTAGAACTACTTAATCACTACGGAAAGTTTTTAGGCTTAATCTTAGATCAATAAACTAGTTATAATGAAATTGTATTCTTTATATATTCTACTATTTATTAATCTGTTTGCATATGCTCAAAATTCAAAACAGCTAGTTCTATTAGATACTATTAATGATGGGTTTGCATATGATATTCGCTATGCAACATCTAATAATTTTTTGAAAGAAGCTTTTTACGATTGTGCTGCATGCTATTTAAGACCTGAAGTTGCCAACGCACTTAAAGAAGCCAATCATTATTTCTGTGAAATGGGTTATAAAATTGTATTATTCGATTGCTATAGACCTGTAAGTGCTCAGAAAAAGATGTGGAAAGTTTTTCCCAATCCGCAATATGTAGCCAATCCTTATAAATCTGGTTCTGTTCATAACCGAGGAGCAGCGGTTGATATTAGCTTGGCTAAATTAGATGGATCTCCTGTTGATATGGGTACAGATCACGACTTCTTTGGCAGAGAGGCTCATATCGATAATACTTCGTTGCCAAAACAAGTACTCCAAAACAGAAAAATACTTCAGGATGGTATGCGCAAATTCGGTTTTGAAACTATTCGAACCGAATGGTGGCACTTTAATTACAAGAAAAATTATTCCTACCAGATTATAGATTTTAACTTTGAATGTAACTAAATTTTATATTCACAAGGCTCATTTCTCAAATATATAAAAACCCTGTTTACCTTTCTAAAATCTTGAGAATTATCAAGTAAAAAGCCGTTTTAATTAGATTAAACGCAATTTTATATGATTTTTTATAATTTTCCAACATTATATATGCTAATATTTAGGCTATAGCCGTTAAATATTTTAGATAAAAAATGTTAAAATTCTTCCATTTCGTCTCATAATTTCCCAAACTACTGTTAAAGTAAAAATTCAAAAAACCAAGCCTTCATTATACACGTAAGTTTCTTTAAGTATTAATAACCAAAGAAATTCAAATGTTATGAAAATGAAAAAATCGATTGAGGTAAAAACTCAAACTGTAGGTAGAAACCGCAGAAACTTTTTAAAGGTTAGTGGTTTAGCAATCGCCGGGTCAGGTTTATTACTTGCATCTTGTAGTGACGATGACGACAACGGAAATATGTTGGGCGGTGGTGATTTTGATCTTGGGTCTGGCGATGTAGGTGTTCTTAATTATGCTTATGCACTTGAACAATTAGAAGCAGCTTTTTACACAAATGTTGTTAATGGATCTTACTATGCAGGTGCTAGTGTTGAGGAGAAAGCTATTCTTTTAGCTCTTTACAATCATGAAGTAAATCACCGTGAGTGGTTTAAAGCGGCAATTAATGCAAATGTTCCTGATGCAAATGCTCGACTAACTGCAGATTTAGAATTCGATTTTAGTTCGGTTAACTTCGATAATAGGGATTCAGTACTAGGTACGGCTAAGGTTCTTGAAGATACGGGAGTTAGTGCTTATAATGGTGCGGGACAATACATTCAAACGCCATTGTATCTAACACTTGCAGGTAAAATTGTATCTGTAGAGGCGCGTCACGCAGCAGCAATACGCTCATTAATTAGTGGGAGTGCAGATTTTACAGCATTTGCAGGTGACGATATTATAGATTCTAATGGCTTAGATCTTGCAGCTTCACCAGAAGAAGTTCTTTCTGCCGCGGGTGGATTTTTTGTAACTCCATTTACGTACAAAAATCCAAAAGCATAATCACTAACCTTAAAAAGATACCAAAATGAATATTATAAAATTTTTAGACGAATTCACAACTGATCAACTTCAAGCTCCTATGAGTTCAAGAAGAGCTATGTTTGGTCAACTAGGAAATATTAGTAAAAAAGCAGCTATGCTTGCCGTACCATTTGGACTGGCAACTATGGGAAATAAAGCTCAAGCACAAAGTTCATCAGATGTAACTGCAGTTCTTAACCTAGCACTTACTCTAGAATATTTAGAAGATGAGTTTTACGACCTTGCATTACAATCTGGAGTTTTAACTACTGCAAAATCGCAAGCAATATATGCTCAAATTGCAAAGCACGAATCTCAACACGTAACATTTTTGACAAGTGCAATTGAAGCCCAGGGAGCTACACCCGTTGCTAAACCCACTTTTGATTTTACTGTCGGTGGCGCATTTGACCCTTTTATGAACAATGCAAATACGACTCAGGCAACTGCATACGCACAACTTTTAGCTTTAGCTCAAGCATTTGAAGATACTGGTGTTCGTGCATATAAAGGTCAGGCAGCAAATTTAATTGGCAATGATGCTGTACTTACTGCAGCCTTACAAATTCACTCTGTAGAAGCACGTCACGCTTCAGAAATTAGAAGATTGAGAGGACTAGAAGGATGGATTACAGGCAACCAACGAGGAGAAGGTATGCCAGAGGCCACACAGGCTGTTTACAATGGTGAAGAAAATGTTACTCAAGGTGGTGTAGATGTTACTACCTTAGGTTCTGGTACACCATTTAGTGTAGATTCTTCTACGCAAGCTTATGATGAAATACTTACAGGAGATCAGGCTGTAGAAATTGCAAGTCTATTTATTGTATCCTAAATTCCTTTATTCTGAAATTATATTAGAATATTGAAATAAAAAAAACCCGATGTTTTACATCGGGTTTTTTATTTTGTATAAAGTAGAACTATTTTTTCTTAACAACAGCTGGTTTTACTGGTTCATTAAGCTTTTTAGTCAACTCTAAAGACAGTGCAGAACGCTCAAAAATCATTTTTCCTGCTCCACCGTCAAGTACAACTGTACTTTCATTAAGTTCTAGGATCTTCCCATGAAGACCACTTTTTGTAATTACCCGATCACCACGTTTTAAAGCTTCTCCAAACTTCTTTTCATCTTTTTGGCGCTTCATTTGTGGTCGTATCATAAATAGATACACAACCACAATCATTAGCAATATGGGTAAAAAACTTGTTATTTGTTCCATTTAGTGGTTCTTATCCGTTGTTTGTAGGTCCTTCTTCAGACTTTACAAATGCGGTTATTTTTACAGTTTCAGTTCCTTTTTCTGTGTTCGCTTTAATAGTTACAATTTTAGTAACAGCGTTCATACCACTACCATTGTATTTAACTAATAATTCTCCAGTTTCGCCCGGAGCAATAGGTGCATCAGGAAAACTAGGTACTGTACAACCACAAGTACTTGTAGCATCAACAATAACTAATGGCGCTTCACCTGTATTTTTAAATTTAAATACGTGTTCTACGTTTGTACCACGTTCTATATTACCAAAGTCATATTCACTTTCTTCAAATTCCAATGTTGGGAAACTTGTAGCATTAGCATCACGATTTGCTGCCATTTCTACGTTTTCACCTTTGATCTTTTCAGAAGCGTTGTCTTTACAACCTGTAAATGCTAATGCAGCAACTAAACCTGCTGCTAGAAATACTTTTTTCATAAATTATAATTTTTTAAAGGGTCTCAAAAATACAATTTTATTTATTACTCGATAAGCCCTCTTCCAGCTTTGTTAAGTCTGCCTTCCTTTTTATATTTCTTCACTAATCGGTCGAGCACTCCATTTATAAAGATGCTACTCTTTGGTGTAGAATATTCTTTCGATAATTCTAAATATTCATTGATAGTCACTTTTATAGGAATAGATGAGAATTTCAAAAATTCACAAAGTGCCATCTTAATTAAAATTTTGTCTAAAGTTGCAATACGGTCTTGATCCCAGTTAGGCGTATTCCCTAAAATTTCGGCTTCAAACTCTTCATCATTACGAGAGGTACGCAATAGAAGATCCTTTGCATATTGTCTATCTTCCTCATCCTTGTACAATTTTGGAAGAATTGTAGATTCTGGTGAGTTAGGTTTTAATTTAGACAGACGTTTAATAATTGTTGTATTTACAACCGGTAAATCATCTAACCAAGTAAGTCTGTAATCTTCTAAATATTCGTAGAGTTTGTCATTAGGTGCAACAAAATCTGTAAAAAATTGAATTACAAAATCTCGATCTTCTTTATAGCTTGTTTCAGCTATATTCATATAATCTGTATAAAACTCACTGCTGGTAAGACTTTCGAATATAAGTACTACGTACTCGCTGTCTAACCTCCAGTTGTTCAGTTTAGCCTTTTTAAGTTCTTTTTGAAGTAGTTCGTTTTCAGAAAGATTTACTAAAACCTTATTATTAACAAACTTTAGATTGGGATTTTTGTCAGACTCAGTGGCCAACATTTTTTGTTGAGATTTCTCAAGGTAGTCTTTCGCGTAAGCGTGAATTTCTACTAGCAAATCTACCATTACCAGATACAAGTCGTACATCTGCGCCGTACTCGCATTCATAAATTTTTCCTCCTTAATCAAATCCTGATTTTCAGATTGACTTAAGGCGTAAAGCGCTTGCATTACTTTTATGCGAATGTGCCTTCTATTGAGCATAGCTTTAAAGAACTTTTGATTTTTAATATCAATTTTTTTGAGGTTTAGAATCAATATGACAATGATCCTCAAAAACGCTGCAAAAATACATGATCTCTTAGAGTTCTTAGCAAGGTATTTTGTTTTTTATCTCAAAAAACTCAACGCTTCAAATACAGTCTAATCGTTTACCTTTGCGGGGCTCCTAATAAATGGACTTTTTTTTACTGAAAAATTGTCTGTGCTGAGCAGATTAATAGATGCTATGAAAGAACTGCAACACCTTAATAAATACTTTAAAAAATACAAGTGGAAGCTTATTATAGGCTTCTTCATTGTTCTTATTGCTCGCATTTTTGCCATACTTACTCCTAAATTCTCTGGAGATATGATTAAGTATGTTGAGAATTATATGACTAGCGGAGGAGATCTGAGTGAATTAAAACATCAATTGTTAATTACCCTTTTCTTACTCTTAGGCGCAGCCTTATTATCTGCTTTTTTCACATTCTTGATGCGCCAAATGTTTATTGTAGTTTCCAGATATATCGAAGCAGACTTAAAAAATGAGGTGTATGAGCAGTATCAAAATCTATCTTTAAACTTTTACAAGAAAAATAGAACTGGCGATTTAATGAATCGCATTAGTGAAGACGTTAGCAAAGTGCGCATGTATTTAGGACCTGCAATTATGTATGGGGTTACAACTGTTATTCTATTTGCAACGGTAATACCATATATGTATTACACAGCTCCTACCCTAACCTCATATGTAATAATCCCGCTACCTATATTATCTGTTGCGATATATCAATTAAGTAAATTAATACATACCCGCAGTACAATTGTTCAGCAATACTTATCCCACTTAAGTACATTCACTCAAGAATCATTCAGTGGTATTGGAGTTATAAAAGCATATAGCCTAGAATCTCAAACTTTTGATAATTTCCAGGAACTTTCAGAAACCAGCAAACAGAAAAATCTGGATCTCGTAAAAGTTCAGGCTTTCTTTTTTCCGTTAATGATTGCGCTTATTGGCGCCAGTAATTTACTCGTACTTTATGTAGGTGGTAAACAATATATAGATGGTACGATTCCCGATCTCGGAGTAATTGTTGAGTTTCTTATTTATGTAAATATGCTTACTTGGCCCGTAGCATCTGTTGGCTGGATTACGTCACTAGTACAGCAAGCCGAAGCTTCTCAAAAACGTATAAATGAATTTTTGCAGGAAAAGCCCGAAATCGTAAACTATACGGATGCACACACACCAGTAGATGGTAAAATATCATTTAACAATGTGACTTTTACCTATGACGATACTAATATCACAGCGCTAAAAAATATTTCCTTTACGATTGAAAAAGGAAAAACTCTTGCCATTATAGGTAAAACAGGATCGGGTAAATCTACTATCCTAGAACTTATAGCGCGACTTTATGATACTAAAGAGGGACATATCTCAATAGATGATAAGGAAATTGAAAAGTTCAATTTAAAGGATTTGCGTACCAGTATTGGTTATGTACCCCAAGAAGCCTTTTTGTTTAGTGACAGCATTAAAGAGAATATAAAATTTGGAAACAACAATGCTACAGATGAAGAAGTTGTAGAAGCTGCAAAAAATGCTGTAGTAGATAAAAACATCGCAGAATTTACAAAAGGGTACGATACCATTCTAGGGGAACGAGGAATTACGCTAAGTGGTGGACAGAAACAACGTGTATCTATCGCTCGTGCTATTATTAAAGATCCGCAGATCTTACTGTTTGACGATAGTTTGTCTGCAGTTGATACAGAAACTGAAGAGGAGATTTTAGCAAACCTCAAGCGTATATCTACAACTAAAACAACTATACTAGTTAGCCACCGTATTTCATCTGCTAAAAATGCAGATAAAATAATTATACTTGAGGATGGTGAAATTATTCAGCGAGGAACACATAACGAACTTGTAAAACAAGCTGGATACTACCAAGAACTCTACCGAAAACAATTAGACGAAAAAGAAATGGAATAATAATTTTGTACACCATTTAATTTTTTTCCATTTTTGGGTGCACAAAGCGTATCAATTAAACCAAGATTATGAGCAATAATGAAATGAAGGGGAATGATGAGATATTCTCGAAAGTATTAAGAGCAGGAAGACGCACTTACTTTTTTGATGTACGTTCTACACGTGCAGGAGATTACTACTTAACGATTACCGAGAGTAAAAAATTTACTAATGATGACGGTTCTTTTCACTACAAGAAACATAAAATCTATTTATATAAAGAAGATTTTGAAGGATTCTCTGAAATTTTAAATGAAATGACTGGTTATATTCTTAATGAAAAAGGAGAAGAGGTTATAAGCGAACGTCACCAGGCAGATTATACTAAAGAGGACGAGTCTGAAGTTCTGGTAGAAGAACAATCTGCCAAAGCATTCACAGATATCAGTTTTGACGATATTTAAAAATTAAATTATCATTAGAAAAAAAGCCGCAGTTATGCGGCTTTTTTTATGCAATAAAATCAATAGAATACTCAATCAATTAAAGCGAGAATAAGCTTAAGCTTTCTTACTCAATCTTTTATTGATTTAAGGATCCCTTGGCTCCCGTTCTTGCGCTATGAGTTTGTGATAAAATTGATATATTTAACACAACAATAATCTTTAAACATTCCGCAAACGCACAAAAAACAATTTATGCAGAAACACCTACTCAACCTATTTATTTTATTTTTCTCTTATACCTTTTGTAATGCACAGGTATCTAAGCCTACCTTAGATTATTACCTTCCAGATGATGTAACATACGATAGTGCAATTCCGAAACCACAAGATATATTGGGTTATGTACCAGGAACCTGGCACGTAAGTCACGATTTACTTTTAAATTATATGGAGAAAATGGCAGATGCTTCTCCACGTATTACTATAGAACGTCGAGGCCTTACCTTTGAAGGAAGACTATTAGTTCTTCTTACCATTACTTCTCCAGAGAACCACGCTAATATTTCAACGATAAAAAAACAGCATTTAGCATTGACTGATGCAAATGCACAAAGTCTAAATACAGATACCATGCCTATCGTTACGTATCAGGGAATGAGCATTCATGGTAACGAAGCAAGCGGATCAAACGCAGGACTTTTAGCTGTTTATTATTTGGCAGCAGCTCAAGGTCCAAAAATTGATTCAATGTTAAAGAATACGGTAATTTTATTTGACCCTTCTTTTAATCCAGATGGTTTACAACGCTTTTCGTACTGGGCAAACACCAATAAAAATGTATCGCTAACTGCAGATCCTCAAGATCGCGAATATGATGAAGTATGGCCGGGTGGTAGATCTAATCATTATTGGTTTGATCTTAATCGGGACTGGTTACCAGCCCAATTGCCAGAATCTCAAGCACGTATTAAAACCTTTCACGATTGGCATCCTAATATCTTGACAGATCACCACGAGATGGGTAGTAACTCTTCATTTTTCTTTCAACCGGGGATTCCTAGCAGAACTCACCCACTAACTCCTAAATTGAATCAAGAGCTTACTGCAGAAATAGGTACCTATCACGCTAAAGCTTTTGATAAAATTGGTTCGTTCTATTACACAGAAGAAGATTATGACGATTTTTACTACGGAAAAGGGTCAACATTTCCAGACATCAATGGTAGTATAGGAATTCTGTTTGAACAGGCCAGTTCTCGCGGACATTTGCAAGAGACTGATAATGGGATATTGACATTTCCATTTACAGTACGTAATCAGTTTACAGCATTCTTGTCAACAATTGAAGCTGCACAGGCTATGCGCACAAAACTACTGAATTACCAACGTGACTTCTATTCAAATTCTCGTAATGAAATTGCCAAGGATGCATACATCTTCGGTAGTAAAACAGATCCTGCACGAGCTACGCTCCTGGCCCAATTATTAGAGCGTCATCAAATAGAAATTTATAGAGCTAAAGAAGATTATAAATCAAAGAATGTTGAGTTCAATACTGCTACTAGTTATGTAGTTCCTAAAAATCAAAAACACAGCCGTTTGCTTAAAGCTATGTTTGAAAAGCGAACAACTTTTGAGGATAGTTTGTTTTATGATATTTCGGCTTGGAGCTTTCCACTTGCGTTCAATTTAGATTTTAGTGATGCTGCACCTACTTCAATTACTGGTACTAAAGTAGATTCGGTTCAATTTGAGCAACCATTAACTTTACAACGAAGCGATTACGCTTATCTAATGCCGTGGAGCAATTATTATGCACCAAAGGCTTTAAATAAAATATTGAACAAGGGAATACGTGCTAAGGTAGCTATGCAACCTTTTACATTAGCCGGTAAAAAATATGACTATGGAACAATTTTAATTCCCGTTCAAGGTCAATCACTTAATGTAGATAATCTTAATGCATTTCTAGATAGTGCTGCAAAAGACTCTCACCTTTCTATTGATGCTGTTAAAACAGGCTCTACTCAGGGTATAGATTTAGGAAGCAGACAGTTTGAAGCATTACAACCTCTTAAAATCGCGCTACTCGTAGGAGAAGGAATTAGTTCTCTAGACGCAGGAGAAATATGGCATTTACTCGACACGCGTTTTGATGTTTCCATCTCAAAAATAGATACACGCAATCTAGATAGAACAGATTTATCTAGATACACCACTCTTATTATGCCTGGTTCTTGGGGATCATCAATAACCGAAGAATCTTCAGAAAAAATAAATACTTGGGTGCGTAACGGCGGCACCTTACTTGGTTTCAAAAACTCTGCAAAATGGCTTAAAAGACAAGGTCTCATAGATTTCTCAACTAAAGACACAGAGAATCCTGCTGAAAATGTAACCTTTGAGCAACGCAGGGATTTTAACGGCGCTCAAGTTATAGGGGGTGCTATTTTTGAAGCAAAATTAGATCGTTCTCATCCTATTGCTTTTGGCTATGATTCAAAAACTATAAATTTATTTAGAGATACGACTCTTTTTATTGAAGCAGATGCGACGAGTTACAAAAACCCAATTCAATATACAGAAGAACCTCTAGTAAGCGGTTATATTAGCCCTATAAATCTGGAAGCCATCAAAGAAACGCGGCCTTTTGTTCATCAATCTGCAGGTCGTGGAGATGTATTAATATTTACAGATAATACTAATTTTAGAGCATTCTGGTATGGTACAAACAAACTGATGATGAATGCACTTTTCTTCAGTAAGACAATGTAAAAATCCTTTTGAAATATTAAAAAAACCGCAAGTTCCTTGCGGTTTTTTTTTCTTTGTACTTAAATCAAAATTGTCAATTACATTTAAATTCAGAATTAAGGAAGCCGCTTTAGAGATAAATTCCAATAAAATGTTAACTACCCATAGGAATATTCATTTTTGAGTTAATTTCATTGATACTAATTTCAATCCTATAAATAAGATTCGTTTATTACATATCCTTATCTAGATGTCCACAAAACCTTTCTCTAAAAAAAGTGAACAAAAAATATACGAATGCGATGCGTTTAGTATTTATAAGGATAAGATAATTCAAGGACAATATAGCGCTAATGCTGAATCCCGAAAGCATTTATCGTCAAATTATAATTCTAAAGCCAGTGAAAATTATTCACGACTACTGGTTTTTAAATTCAGTATTAATCAGAAGGATAATGAGCTACCTATAGGTGATGATCACTGGATAATAGTAGATACCGAAAAAGAATCGCCACTTTTCACATTTGGAAAAAGAAGCGATTCTAAACCCGAATATTGTTCAGGTTATCTACCTGTAAATTACGAGTACACATTTTTACTTGACGTTTCGCCGGTTTTAGATGCATTCAAGAAAAAAGGATATTACACCACTTTTGATGGTACACGTATTGCCAAAGCAGATTTTAATGGTTTTTATATTGCTGGCGAGTCCAAACCACTTACCTGGGATTTTGTAAATCTCGAGGAACGTGGCTTAAAAATGCAACCCACCTCAACACCTCATATTTACAGCATTACATTACTTTTAAATCCGTTTAACGATGCTCAATATGAACGTAAGCATTGGAAACTTTCCGAAGATATTTCAGAAAAACCAACATACCAATCCGATCAGATTCTAGTTGATACGCTGTATAACTTATCTCTTGAAGAGGCTTTAAAAAATATCGAGCCAGATAATACCTTACGTACAGGAGCAAAATGGAGTGGCGTATGGACGCGAGATGTGAGTTATAGCATCATTCTTGCGCTAGCATATTTAGAGCCCGAAGCCTCAAAAACCAGCCTTAGAAGAAAAGTGAGAAATAAGCGTATTGTTCAAGATACTGGTTCTGGTGGGGCTTGGCCGGTTTCTTCAGATCGCACAACCTGGGTTATTGCTGCCTGGGAATTATTTAAAGTTACCGGAGATACTAAGTGGATTGATGAAATATACCCAATAATAAAAAATACCCTTGATGATGATTTTAAAACACTTTATAATCCGCAAACTGGTTTATACGGCGGGGAATCATCATTTTTAGATTGGCGGGAGCAAACCTACCCAAAGTGGATGTCTAATGCAGACATTTATGCATCACAAAACTTAGGTACAAATGCTGTGCATTATAAGGCATTATCTATATTCGTTGAGATTTCTAAGCTTAAAGGTAAAGAATATCAAAGCTATGAAGAAAGAGCAATAAAAATAAAGAAGGCTATAAATTCAAATTTGTGGCTCAAATTTAAAGGCTATTATGGCCATTGCCTTTACGGAAAAAACGATTTTCTACTCTCCCCTTTTTTTGAAGCCTTAGGTGAATCATTAACGCTTTTATTTGATATAGCCGATACTAAACGAGCGAGGTCCATTCTTTCAAAAGCACCGCTTACTCCTTTTGGGACTACATGTATTTACCCACAACTACCAGGCATTCCTCCTTATCACAATAATGGCATTTGGCCATTTGTTCAAGCATACTGGAATCTGGCTGCAGCAAAGTATAAAAATGAGGCTGTTTTAAATCACGGTCTTGCAAGTATGTATAGATCTGCCAGTTTATTTTTAAGTAATTACGAGAATATGGTTGCTGAAAATGGTGATTTTGCCGGGACTGAAATTAATTCTCATCGTATGTTGTGGAGTATTGCAGGTAATCTTGCAATGGTTTTTCGTGTATTTTTAGGAATGCATTTTGAAGTAGATGGATTGTACTTTAATCCTGTAATTCCGAAAGCATATTCGGGTACACGTAAGCTATCTAACTTTCAATATAGAAAGGCCACAGTAGACATCACAGTTATAGGTTACGGTTCAAAAATTAAGAGCGTTACACTTAATGATAAAAAAGTTACCAAAGCTTTTCTAGCAAACAATGCTAGTGGTAAACAGAATCTACTCATAGAGTTGAATAATACAGAATTTAATGATTCTAAGATTAATAAAGTTGAAAATGCATTTGCACCTGCTCCTGTACACGCACATATAACAGCGAGCGGAATACAATGGCAACCAGTAAAAAATTGCTCCCATTACCTTATTTATAAAAATGGAAAATTCTTAAAAAGCACTACGAAGACTAAGTTTGATACCACGGAAAGTTCCTATGGTAATTATCAAATTAGTGCTTATAATTTTGATAAAATGGAAGGTTTTGCCAGTGAACCCATAATTCTGAGTTCTGCTGAAAAAATTCTTCAGCTTGAAGATTATGCTGAAATGTCTGACTTAAATTATACGAACTACACGGGAGCTGGGTTTGTAGAAATAAGTACAAAAATAAATAGGAAGATTAAAATACCTATCTTCTTGCAAAAGGCAGGTAGATATATTTTAGATTTTAGATACAGCAATGGTAGTGGTCCCTGGAATACGGGTAATAGTTGTGCAATACGAAGTTTAAAAGTAAATAAGAATTACTGTGGAGTAATTGTATTTCCACAACGAGGAACTGATGAGTGGTCAGATTGGGGTTACTCTAATTCAGTAGTCATAGAACTAAATAAAGGAGAGAATACTTTAAGCCTACAGTTAGATGCTTTTAATAAAAATATGAACGGACAAATTAATACGGCAATGCTTGATACTATGCGACTTCGATTAATTGAAAATTTAGATAATAAGTAGAATTCATTTAAAAACAGAAAAACCGCCCAAAAGGCGGCTTTTCTGTATAATTAGATTAAAATCTAATTACATTAAATCTTCAAGTTTTTTAATAGTATCTAATGATTTTTCTACCTCAAGCATTTGATTTGTAATAAGAGATGTGATCTCTGGAGTAAAATGATTTTCATTCTCTTTCAATACTTCTTTATACTCCTCAACACTTGCTTTTTCTCCACGAATACATTCTTCCAATATAGATTCATCTGAATCTGAACTAAATGCATCTTTAATATTCATCCAAGTTCTATGTACAGCACCTGTAGCACTACCAGACTCAATTGGTTTTTCATTTAAATTTATAATAACATCACTCAATTCTGTAGCGAATCTGTTTCTTAGTGCTGCTCTAACTTTCAAGTATTCTTTAAGGTGACCATTTTCAGCTTTAACCATAGCTTCTTTGTAACCTTGTTCTGCATCATAGTTCTTCTCTAAAAGACCTTGTAAGTTAGAAACTAAATTTTCGTGTGATTTTTCTCTTGCTTCTTCTATTGTAGTTTTCATAATTTTTTTGATTTAGTGTTAATTATTAAAATTTGAAAGTCTAAGTTAATTTCCGCTTCACTTTTTTAAGGTTTGGAACAAATTCTTCTTTAAACGACCTTTTGTTCTTTATCCAGTCATAAGCGTAATAACCTACTTGGGCAAGTGTAATTAATCTTAGTATCTTTCTCATAATAAACGTTTTTATAAAAATAATTTACTTTCAGAGCATTATTAATAATATTAATATATTTTAACTCGCGGACGTTAAATATTATTAACGCCTCTCTATGAACTTATAGCGAATAGATTAATGCTGCATAACCTGGGATATCTAACTTACCAGTCCATGCTCTATCATCAGTTTCTGCCTCCTCTATTCTCAGGTTTTCAACATCTGTATCTGAGAAATCGTTATCATAACCTTTCCATACACTATTAATTCTCAATTGCCAGTTTGTTCCTTCATCTATACCTATTCCATAATCTCCATAATCTGCATTACTAAAGTTGAGAATTACCAGAACGGGTTGTTCATTTTCACCGCCTCTGATGTAGGCCAGTATTTTAGTTTCAACATTTAAATGAACGATAGTTAAATGCTGTCCGCGTAAACCATCTGTTCCATCATAAAAGCCTGTACGTAGTTTAATAATATCTCCTACTAATCTTGAGATTCCTTTGAGACGATATTGTTTGTCCCAGTCCAATCCTTCAGTATCTTGAAAATACTCATCTTCAATAAATTCCTGTCCCTGAAATAACATAGGAATACCCGGCGCTGTTAGTGTCAACACTATACCTAGCAATGCTCGTTTTTTTGCAAATTGACTTTCTGCATCACCCGGTTGTATTTCTTCTGGGACACGAGCTTTCCCGTTGGCAACTTCATCGTGAGATTCAGTATAAACAATACGTCTAAAGACATCCCCGCTATAGGTACAAGCTAAAGCATCTGCAACGGCTTGTAAATCGCGTGTATCATCACTTACACTTGTAAGAACTTCCCGTACAGGATGTACAAAATTCATATCCCATTGAGAACCATAACCTATTCCACCGTCTTCAATAGCGTTTGTTACGATCTCTTGACCTTTAAGATCTTCAGCAATTGTCAAAATGTGTGGATACTTTTCTTTAAGTTCCTGATTAATTTCTCGCATCATTTGGTTTCCTTCTTCGATAACAGCATCGTCACCTAGTCCACCATCTTCATAACGTATATACGCGGTAGCATCGAGTCTTAAACCATCACAGTGGTATTTTTCAATCCACATTAGCGCATTATCTCTCAAATACTGGCGTACCTCATCTCTACCATAATCAGGTCGTGTATCTCCCCAAGGTGTAGAACTGCGGTGGTCGTTATAAAAGTATATTCCTCCTTTGTCATTTTCGCTCCATCCATCAAATTGCCATAAATCAACATCAGAAGGCCCAAAATGATTATAGACAACATCCATAATAATTGCAATTCCTAATTTATGTGCTGCCTTTACAAGTCTTGCTAGTCCGTCTGGACCGCCATAATCTTGTTCAATAGCAAAAGGATGTGCCGGGTTATAACCCCAAGAAATACCTCCGGCAAATTCAGCCACAGGTAAAAGCTCAATACAATTTATACCCAAGCCTTTTATATACTCCAGTTTTTCGATAACATCATCAAAAGTCCCTACAGCATCCGGACTTTTTCTGTTGAAAGTTCCTACATGCAATTCATAAATAACGAGACTATTCCAAGATGGAATAATGAAGTCATCTCCTTCCCAATCAAAATCGAGTGTTTTTATTATAGAGTTTCCGTTGCTGTTTGTAAGTTCAAATGCATAGGGATCATTTCGGTGCAAAACCTGTTCACCATTATGAATAATAAATTTATATTCATCCCCTTCATTCGCGTTATCGGTTGTTGTAGCCCAATATCCATTTTCTTCTAACTGCATTTCTAATGATTTATCATTCCAATCATTAAATGTACCAGTTACAAATACCTTGTCGGCATTAGGAGCCCATACTCTAAATGTTGTAACACCTTCATTTAGCACAGCACCCATGCCAGGGGATTTTTGTATAGCAATTTCCATAGTTGTTAGTTTTTTTTTTCAAAAATACCCGAAAAATCATGTGGAATAATTTGTTTATGAATTGATTAACGCCTACAAAAAAGTTAAATGTGAATACCTTAAGAAACGTAATAGAATTTTCAACTGTGCTATATTTTATTGTATGAATTTAGAATTAAACCTAGTTTAGCCGTTTAATTTAAAATACACATTATGAAAATCTGGTTATCCCTAATCTGTGCCCTAACATTATTTAGTTCTTGTTCTAGTGATGATAGTTCATCTGAGTCAGAAGCTGAAGCATTTGTAAGAAACGAAGCAGAAATTAATGCTTATTTAGAAGCTAATGATTTAACCGCTACACGCAGTAGCACAGGTTTATACTATATTATTGAAACGGAAGGAACAGGAGAATCTCCTGAAGTAAATTCTACAGTCAAAGTAACTTATACGGGTTATTTACTTAACGGAAATATTTTTGACCAATCTAATTCTGAAGTTGAATTTAACGCTGGAAAATTAATATCGGGATTCTCGGAAGGCTTAACGTATATGAAAGAAGGCGGACAAGCACTATTTCTAATTCCTGCTCGTTTGGCTTATGGAGCATCTGGTGCCGGCGGAAGCATCCCAGGAAATACCGTAATTCTATTTGAAGTGAATCTTATTGAAGTTTTATAAACCTCATAAAATTTTATAAAGTAAAAAAGCGACTCAGTGAGTCGCTTTTTTTTGGTAAATAGTTCTAAAAACTTACTTTTCAAACTGTTTTAAAGTTTTAACTATTATAGCTACACAATCTAGCAATTGATCTTCTGTCATTACCAGTGGTGGAGCAAAGCGTATAATATTCCCGTGGGTAGGCTTTGCAAGTAAACCGTTTTCTTTTAACGCCATACAAATATCCCAGGCTGTACTGCTATCTTCTGTATCGTTAATTAAAATAGCATTTAATAAACCACGACCACGAACTAAATTCACAATCTTACTTTCAGTTATATATTCATTCAATTTAGATCTGAAAAGTTCACCTAATACACGAGCGTTTTGAGCTAGCTTCTCGTCTTTAACTACATCAAGTGCAGCCATAGCCACTGCTGAAGCAACGGGATTACCTCCAAAGGTAGAACCATGTTGTCCCGGCTTAATCACATTCATTACTTCGTCGTCTGCAAGTACTGCAGAAACAGGGTATACACCACCCGATAATGCTTTACCTAGAATTAATATATCTGGTCTGCTATACGTTTCTTGACGCTCACAGTGTCCCTCACAAGTACAATTACCACAAACCGCAAGTAATGCTCCGGTTCTGGCGATACCTGTTTGAATCTCATCTGCAATAAATAATGTATTATTTGCCTTACAAAGTGCCTTCGCCTTCATTAAGAAATCTGAAGATGGAGTAAATACACCAGCTTCCCCTTGTATAGGTTCTACTAGAAATCCTGCAATATTTTTATTCTCAACCAATGCGCGCTCCAAAGCATCAATATCATCGTAAGGTATTTTTATAAAGCCTGGCGTATACGGACCAAAGTTTTTACGAGCACCCTCATCATTTGAAAAGGAAATAATTGTAGTTGTTCTTCCGTGAAAGTTATTTTCACAAACAATTATTTGTGCTTCGTGCTCCGGGACACCTTTCTTCTCATATGCCCATTTACGAGCAATTTTAATCGCTGTTTCTACAGCCTCTGCTCCCGTATTCATAGGTAGCAACTTATCAAACTGAAAATAATCTGTTGCGTAAGCCTCATACTTACCTAACATATCATTATGAAAAGCCCTGGAGGTTAATGTAAGTGTCTCGGCTTGCTTGCTCATTGCTCCCACAATTGCAGGATGACAATGTCCTTGATTCACAGCAGAATACGCCGATAGAAAATCATAGTATTGCTTGTCTTCAATATCCCATACATAAACGCCCTCTCCTCGCTTTAAAACCACAGGAAGTGGATGATAATTGTGTGCGCCGTGTTTTTCCTCAAGAGCGATCGTCTCTTGTGAAGTGAGTTTTTGTGCAGTAGTCATTGTGTACTTATTTTAAGGTAATCTCTTTACGATTCCTGCTTGTGATGCCTTTAAGAATAAGACATCCTCAACAGGAGAGAAATCATCCTAGTTGAGATACTGCAAATTACTAAAAATAAAATACGCATCTAAATAATACCCTAGACTAACACGCTTATTCATTTTGGTTCTACATAGCATTTTGAGTATTGAAAAACTATACCTTTTATTCCTACAGACTATTAAAGATAGCGATGGTTAATCTTCATAATTATTCTATTTTTGCCTCGTGTCAAGAAAAAAGAACTCCAGAAAAATTTTCCCGAATGTACTTGTTACAGATGCAGGTGCTAAGGGTAAAGCCATAGCAAAAGCTCCAGATGGGCGGGTTATATTCATAAATAATGCCGTACCGGGAGATGTTATAGATGTACAAACTACAAAACAGCGTCGCGCTTATTTTGAAGGTACAGCTATTAAAATTCATGAATATTCATCAAAACGTACAGAACCAGCATGCAAGCACTTCGGTACTTGTGGAGGTTGTAAGTGGCAGAATATGCATTATGACTACCAGCTCGAATATAAACAGCGGGAAGTAGTAAATAACTTGCAGCGTCTGGGTAAAATTGAGCTTCCTGAAGTAACTCCCATTGCAGGTAGTAAAGAACAATACTTCTACCGCAATAAAATGGAATTTTCATTTAGTGATAGCAAGTGGCTTACCTTAAAGCAAATTCAAAGCGATGAAATTATAGAAGACCGTAATGCATTAGGTTTTCATATTCCCGGGATGTGGGATAAAATTCTGGATATAGATAAATGTTGGTTACAACGTGATCCTAGTAATGCCATCCGCAATGGGGTAAAAGAATTTGCGAGCCTTAATAATATACCCTTTTTTAATACCCGTAATCAGGAAGGTTTACTACGTACCTTAATGATACGTACAACCAGTATAGGTGAGTTGATGGTTCTCGTTCAATTTTTCCACGATGAGGAAGCACCACGCGAACTCGTAATGAACTATCTTAAAAACACATTTCCCGAAATTACATCGCTTCTGTATGTAATTAACGAAAAAGGGAATGATACAATCTATGATCAGGAAGTAATCTGCTTTGCAGGGCGTGATCATATTTTTGAGGAGATGGAAGGTTTAAAATTTAAAATTAACGCCAAATCATTTTATCAAACTAATTCTAAACAAGCTTACGAATTATACAAAATTACACGTGATTTTGCAGGTCTAACCGGCAACGAAAATGTGTATGATTTATATACCGGTACAGGTACAATCGCACAGTTTGTTGCTCGAGATGCTAAGAAAGTTATAGGTGTCGAGGCAGTGCCAGATGCTATAACAGCAGCTCAGGCAAATGCACAATTAAACAGCATTGAAAACGTTGAGTTTTATGTGGGTGATATGAAAAATGTATTCAACGATTCATTTTTAAAAATGCACGGTCAACCCGATGTGATAATCACAGATCCACCTCGTGATGGGATGCATAAAGATGTAGTTGAACAATTAATTAAGATAAAAGCAGATCGTATAGTGTATGTAAGTTGTAACAGCGCCACTCAAGCACGCGATCTCGCTTTACTCGACCCTTACTATAAGGTTCAGCGCGTTCAGCCTGTAGATATGTTTCCACAAACCCACCACGTAGAAAATGTGGTTTTATTAAAATTGAAATAACCGGGTTTAATGATAAAAAAGTGGCTCCTTTTAATGTTAGCTGTACTAGCTCTTTCACTATCATGTGAGCGCGATGATATTTGTGCATCCAGCACTCCTACTACGCCTCAGCTAACAATGAGTTTTCTAGATGCAGATAACATTAATGAAACCAAATCATTAAATATCAATATTTATAAGAGGGATATGTCAGATAGTATTACTTATACTGATGCCTCCACCATACAAGTCCCGTTACGCACAGATACAACAGCTACTGTATTGGTTTTTGTGAAAAATCCCAATAATCTAGTGGCTGCTGAAAATCCTAACAATGCAGATACACTTATTTTTACCTACACTCCGCAAGAGACATTTATAAGCAGAGCCTGTGGGTATAAAGTGGTATTTAATAATTTAAGTATACAAGTGAATCCCGGTTCTGATGGCCGATGGATTGATGATTTTATAATTAATAACAGAACTATAGCAGATGAAGACACTACACACGTTTTTATTCGTCATTAGTTTTGTGTTACTAGGGCTTTCAGAAATGAATGCTCAGCAACAGGGAATTGAAGTTGAAGACCCTCTTGATGAAGTATCCTCAGATACCACTGCAACTCGTATTAAAACTGATAAATATGGTTTGCGTGTGGGCGTAGATTTAAGTAAACCACTACGTACACTTCTAGATGATACGTATCAAGGTTTTGAAATTGCCGCAGATTTTAGAATTAGAAAAAGTTATTATCTGGCTGCTGAAATAGGTACCGAATCTAAACAATATAACGAAGCTAATTTTGATTCTGAAACTCAGGGAAGTTATATTAAAGCTGGTTTCAATTATAACATTTATAACAACTGGGCAGGCATGTCAAATCTTATCTATGTAGGTTTACGTGGTGGATTCTCAACATTCAGTCAGGACTTAAACAGTTATACCATTTATACTACAGATACTTTTTTTGAGCCAGACTTACGAACAGATGCTCGTAGTTATGAAAACTTAAATCTCATTTGGATTGAGTTACAATTAGGCATGCAGGTAGAGCTTGTAAACAACCTTTATCTTGGCGTTAATGTACAATTAAAGCGAGCTCTTTCTCAAAAGGAACCAGAAGATTTTGCTAATCTATTTGCACCCGGCTTCAATAAAGTAACTACAGATAATGTTTACGGGGCGGGTTACGGTTATACATTATCCTACTTTATACCCATCTTTAAGAAGTAATTTACTTTAAAATATGGGCTTACGTTCGCGTATTTCAGTTATAAATGGTTTTATCAAGCATCCTGATGATATCGTATTTTCAATATCTAACTGGGAAAAACTAAAATATCTGATTGCTGCTATAGCCTATGATTTTGGTATTGCATTTATATTTATAATTATAATGAATGCGTTGAGTCCGGTTTTAGAGCCGTACGAAAATCTTTTAAACGCAGAGAGTTATACAATTTGGGTTTCTATATTTATTATCTGCATTTTCACACCTTTCTTAGAGGAAACCATATTTAGATTACCACTTAAATATGAACGCAATTTTTTATTTAGAGGGATTAGTTATTTACTGAAAAAAGACCTTTCCATATTCTGGATAAAAAATCTACGTATGATTGTTTACATCTTCGCGGCTACCTTCGGATTTGTACATTTAGGAAACTATACAAATACAGACTTCATTTTTTATGTTCTCGCTCCTATTATTGTAGGTTCTCAGTTATTTGCAGGAATGATATTTAGTTTTTTAAGACTAAAACTGGGCTTTTTATGGGCAGTACTTGGCCACTTTTCGCATAATTTCATTCTAATAATGCTGGCTTTTTTATTTTTTCACAATGTAGAACGTGACTTAGTCGATAATGAACAAGTACGTATTAAAACCACTGGTATTGCTTTTACTGTTGAGCGTAATCCATCATTTTCTTGTGACACGCTACAAAATGGAAATCTCCTATGTCTCCGTGCAGAAAATATAAGTCTGCAAAGTATAATTGATACGTTATCCCCTAACCAGTTATTAACCATAAGAGACAATGATCAGCTTGATTTAGATCTTTTTAGTAAAGCCGCTGAAGGTTATTCAAAAAAAGAGTTTATTGAAGTATTGAAAGAAAATTATACGTTCAAGAAAGCTGCAGATACTTCATCTTCTCAATAATAGTATAGTAACTTTGAATTTATGTATAAAGAAATTAGCAGTATTCATAATCCTACGATCAAACAACTGGTTTTACTTCAGGAGAAATCAAAAGAACGCCGTAAAAAAGGCTTTTTTTTAATTGAAGGAATTCGAGAAGTTAATCTGGCTTTAAAGTCGGGATTTGAATTAACTGAGGTTTTTTACTGTGAAGAAATAATTACTCAGGATGAATTAGAAAACCTTAAAGAGGTTCTTCCTGACTCTGTATCTCAAGTGATTGTAAGCGAAGAAGTTTATAAAAAAATCGCTTATCGATCTGGTACGGAGGGTTTACTAGCCTGCGCGAAGTCAAAGCCCAACAGTTTAGAAGATTTAATACTTCCTGAAAACCCACTTATACTTATTGCTGAAGCTCCAGAAAAGCCCGGCAATATTGGTGCTCTTTTACGTACCGCTGATGCAGCGGGTGTGGACGCATTTATTTTGGCTAACCCCAAAACAGATCTTTATAACCCAAATATTATTCGTTCTAGTGTAGGCGGGTTATTTACAGTTGATATTGCTACAGGATCTACGCAAGAAGTGATTCAGTTTTTAGAAGCACGAAATATAAATTGTTACGCAGCGATCCTGCAGGAAGCGATTTCCTATGAAAAGCAGGATTTCACAAAACCTACTGCTCTCGTTGTGGGTACTGAGGCAGATGGCTTATCTCAAGAATGGAGAACACGCGCTACCCAAAATATAATTATACCTATGCAGGGAAGCCTCGACTCCATGAATGTGTCTGTGGCAGCTGCTATTTTAGTTTTTGAAGCGCGTAGACAACGCGGTTTCAATTAAAAATCACTTTTACTCTTATGAATCCAACTACTGTATTTTATATAATTATATCGTTTATAATTATCAGTTTTGCGATTGATCAAATTCTAGATTGGCTCAATGCGAGACATTTTGATGATCCTATACCTGCAGAATTAGCAGATGTATATGACGAAGAAAGTTATCGTAAATCTCAATCTTATAAAAAAGCGAATTCTAAATTCGCTGCACTCTCAAGCGGCTTTATGCTATTGGTAACTTTAGTATTTTTCTTTGTTGACGGGTTTGCTTATGTAGATACCATTGCACGTTCCATAACTGATAATGAAATATTAGTCGGTTTAATTTTCTTCGGAATAATACTAATAGGATCAGATATTTTGACAACGCCATTTAGTTATTTCAAAACATTTGTCATTGAAGAACGCTTCGGTTTTAATAAATCAACCCGAGCTCTATTTTTTGCAGATAAACTTAAAGGTTGGATTATGACTATTTTAGTTGGTGGTGGTTTACTCGCCTTAATTATTTGGTTTTACCAATTAAGTGGCAGTTCTTTCTGGATATACGCCTGGATTCTGTTTTCAATTTTTGCATTGATAATGAATATGTTTTACGCCAAGCTAATAGTTCCTTTATTTAATAAGCAAAAACCTCTCGAAAAAGGATCATTACGAGAGAAAATAGAGGCTTATTCTGCCACAGTCGGTTTTAAACTTGACAAAATATTTATCATTGATGGCTCCAAACGCAGTACAAAAGCTAATGCCTACTTCTCTGGTTTTGGTTCAGAAAAAAGAATAACACTTTACGATACGCTGGTTAATGATCTTGAAGATGAAGAGATCGTAGCCGTATTAGCTCACGAAGTTGGTCATTATCGTAAGAATCATATTATAATAAATCTCGCCACTTCAATAGTACTTACCGGTTTCACTTTATGGTTACTTGGCATTTTTGTAAGTCAGCCTTTATTTTCTGAAGCGTTAGGAGTTACAACACCCAGCTTCCATGTAGGATTAATCGCTTTTGGAATTCTTTATACACCTATCTCTGGGATTACCAGTTTCCTTATGAATCTCTTATCAAGAAGATTTGAGTATCAAGCAGACGATTTTGCTAAAAACACATTTGCCGCAGCACCATTAATTAGTTCGTTAAAAAAACTGTCCCGCAATAGCCTTAGCAATCTTACACCACATCCTTTATATGTGAAATTTCAGTATTCACATCCTACGTTATTGCAACGCTATCAAAATTTATCTCAGGCCAAGTAAAATTCGATAAAATCAATGCACAAATATGTGCTGATAGAATAGCATTGGTACTGCTTTTGCAGTTGATTTTCTATTATATAATTGTACTTTTAGATTATGACTCCGGTAGATATAGAAAAAGAAAATAAAGAACTTACCAGACGCTACAAAGAATTGTTGCGTATAAGTTATCGCACGCTCTCTGATGATGATAAAAAAATGATCAGGAAGGCGTTTGAAGTAGCCGTAGACGCGCATAAAGATCAACGCAGAAAGTCTGGCGAAGCTTATGTTTTTCACCCACTTGCTGTCGCACGTATTGTAGCCAGTGAGATTGGGATGGATGCCACTTCGATTGCAGCAGCCTTATTACATGACGTTGTGGAAGACACTTCCTATACGTTAGAAGATCTAGAAGAACTCTTTGGCCCTACAGTTGCGAGAATAGTAGATGGTCTTACAAAAATATCTAATCTTAAAAAGCATCACGATGCATCGCTGCAAGCAGAGAATTTCAGAAAAATGCTGCTTACTATTAATGATGATGTACGTGTAATAATTATTAAAATCGCAGACCGCTTGCATAATATGCAGACAATGGATTCTATGCGACCAGATAAGCAGGTTAAAATTGCTAGCGAGACACTCTATATTTATGCACCTCTTGCGCATCGTATAGGGCTTTATAATATTAAAACCGAACTTGAAGATCTGGGTCTCAAATATACAGAGCCCGAAGTGTTTAGAAGCATTTCGCGTAAAATGAAAGAGACCAAAGAGCAGCAAGATCAATATATCGAAGAGTTTACAAAGGCCGTTCAAAACTCTCTTGATAAAGAGGTTCTGGATTATGAAATTAAAGGAAGACCAAAATCTATTTATAGCATACGTCTTAAAATGCTTAAACAGAATATTCCTTTTGATGAAGTCTACGACAAATTTGCAATACGTATAATCTATAAGGGAACGCCTGAAAGTGAGAAATTTTTAGCCTGGAAAATTTATTCTATTGTGACAGATCACTTTAGACCAAACCCTACCCGATTACGAGATTGGATTTCTTCTCCTAAATCTACCGGTTATGAAGCACTTCATATTACGGTAATGGGATTAAAAGGACGTTGGGTCGAAGTACAGATTCGATCTGATCGGATGAATGAGATTGCAGAAAAAGGATATGCCGCTCATTATAAATATAAACAAGGCCCTACTACTGAAACCGAAGAAGATCAAACCCTGGACCAGTGGCTAAATCGCTTACAGGAAGCTTTAGAAAGCAATGAGACAAATGCAGTAGAATTTGTTGAACAGTTTAAACTGAATTTATACAACAAAGAAATATTTGTATTTACGCCACAAGGTGAACTAAAATCACTCCCTAAAGCGGCTACTCCGCTTGATTTTGCTTTTAGTATCCATACTGAAATAGGTATGCATACAAGAGGTGCGCGTGTAAATGGAAAATTAGTTCCGTTAAGTCACGAATTAAAAAGTGGAGATCAAGTTGAAATTATCACCTCAGAACACGCAAGACCTAATAACAACTGGCTTGATTATGCAACTACGGCACGGGCTCGTGCAAAAATAAAATCTTCTTTAAAAGATGAGAAGAAAGTAATTGCAGAAGATGGTAAAGTTATTCTACACAGAAAGCTACGCTCACAAAAAATCTCTCTTGATGAGAATATTATAAACGAGATGGTTCTGTATTTTAAGCTTAAAACAAGTCTTGATTTGTTTTATAGAGTGGGTATAGGAACCATTGATAATAAAATGATTAAAGAGTACGCCGCATCGCGCAGTAATGCTTTTGTAAGTTATATTAAGAATAAAATACGCAAGGCTCCTGTAGCCGAGCATGTAGATAAAGATGAAATTACAGACAAATACGATATGCTCGTATTTGGTAAAGATGAGCAAAAGTTAGACTACTCGCTTGCAAAATGCTGTAACCCGATACCTGGAGATAAGGTCTTTGGATTCACAACAGTTTCTGAGGGGATTAAAGTACATAAACAAAATTGTCCTAACGCTATTGCGCTTCAAAGTAACTATGCCTATCGCATAATTCCTGCGAAATGGATTGACTCTTCGGCGCAAGAATTTCAAGCAGATCTTGAACTATCAGGTATTGATACATTAGGTCTGGTTAATGGTGTTACCCGAGAAATTTCTGAACATATGCATGTAAATATGCGAAATTTAAATTTCACTACACACGATGGTATATTTAAAGGAAACATTACCGTAATTGTGAAGAATAAAGAGCATTTACGCAGGCTGATAGAAAACCTCAAAAAAATAAACGGTATCGACAAAGTCATACGTCTGTAAATACGTAACTTTGCATCTTCAATTATGGGACCGAAAGCAACAATAAATAAAGATCAAGAAGTCGTTAAAAACGTCTTTACCAAGTTTCTCGAAGAAAATGGTCATCGTAAAACTCCAGAACGCTATGCGATTTTACAGGAGATTTACAATTACAAAGATCACTTTGATATTGAGACCTTGTATATAAGTATGAAGAATAAAAAATATCGTGTTAGTAGAGCAACGCTCTATAATACGATAGAATTATTACTTTCATGCGGTTTGGTGCGTAAGCATCAGTTTGGGCAAAATCAATCACAATATGAAAAATCATATTTTGATAAGCAGCACGACCACGTAATACTTACAGATACAGGAGAGGTTATAGAATTTTGCGATCCTCGTATTCAATCAATAAAGAAAACCATCGAAGAGGTTTTTAATATCGAGATTAATAAGCACTCGCTCTATTTTTACGGTACACGTAAAAAAGATATTATAATTAATAACACAATCGAAGACAACAACGCATAAATGGCAGTAGATTTACTTCTTGGTCTCCAATGGGGAGATGAAGGTAAGGGCAAAATTGTAGATGTTCTTACAAAGGATTACGATATTATAGCACGCTTTCAAGGCGGTCCTAATGCAGGTCATACTCTTGAATTTGATGGTATAAAACACGTGTTACACACAATACCTTCTGGTATATTTCATGAAAATGCAATTAATCTTGTTGGTAATGGAGTTGTGATTGATCCAGTAATATTTAAAAAAGAGCTTGACAATCTGGCTCAATTTAAATTAAATATCAAAGAAAAATTATTGATTTCGCGTAAAGCGCACCTAATATTACCTACACATCGCTTACTTGACGCAGCTTCTGAAGCTTCAAAAGGAAAAGCAAAAATAGGTTCTACTTTAAAAGGTATAGGTCCCACTTATATGGACAAAACCGGTAGAAATGGTATTCGTGTTGGAGATTTAGAGCTTTCAGACTGGAAAGATCGTTATGCAAGTTTACGTGATAAGCATATCGATATGATCGATTTTTATGACGCGAAGATTGAATACAATCTTGACGAATTAGAAGCAGAATTTTTTAAAGCTGTTGAAGTTCTTAAAGCACTTACTTTTATTGATTCTGAAGAGTATTTATATCAAGCGCAGCAAGCAGGTAAATCAATTCTTGCAGAAGGTGCGCAAGGTTCTCTTTTAGATATTGATTTTGGAACGTATCCTTTTGTAACATCATCAAATACTACTGCAGCAGGTGCTTGTACTGGATTAGGTGTAGCTCCGGGTCAAATTGCAGAAGTTTTCGGTATTTTTAAGGCTTATACTACACGTGTAGGATCTGGCCCCTTCCCTACCGAACTTTTTGATGAAGTAGGCGCCACTATGGGTCGCGTAGGTAACGAATTTGGAGCTACCACAGGTAGACCAAGACGTTGCGGATGGCTTGACCTTGTAGCACTTAAATATGCGGTGCGCGTAAATGGTGTTACACAACTAATGATGATGAAAGGTGATGTTTTAAGTGGTTTTGATACTCTTAAAATCTGTACACACTATAAATACAAAGGGGAATTAATAGAACACCTTCCTTACAATATCGAACCAGAAAATGTAGAACCGGTTTATTTTGAGATGAAAGGATGGTCAGAAGATCTTACTAAAATGAAAGGTGATGCTAAACTTCCTTCAGAACTTAATGAGTACATTGAGTATCTTGAGAAAGAACTAAATGTCCCTATCAAAATAGTATCTGTTGGACCAGATAGGACACAGACTGTTTATAGATAAATATTAAAAATCCGAAGTTTAGTCTTCGGATTTTTTTTGCGCTAATTTTCTGATATTCTTCACAGTTACGCACTCGTCATTAACTTACATTTGTCTGACAAGCTTTGCAGTTTTTTAGAACTTAAACGATCTCATCTATGAAAATTTTTCAGTGTTCAAATTGTAATAATCCTGTATATTTTGAGAATACTTCCTGCGAAAAATGTGAAAACAGTTTGGGATATTTATTTGGTTCTGAATCTATACTATCTTTCAAAAGTGCAGGTTATGCCGTCTCTAAAGCTGGGGGTGAATTAACATACTGTGCAAATTTTAACCAGTCTGCTTGCAACTGGCTTGTTCCTGTAGATTCAAAAAATAAATTTTGCGAAGCCTGCAGTACAAATCATATGATTCCCGATTTATCTATTCCTGAAAATAAATTAGACTGGCGCAAAATTGAAGCTGCAAAACGTCGGTTGTTTTACAGCTTGCATAAATTGAATTTAAAAACTGAATACACCATTGACGGGGAAAAGCTAAAGTTGACTTTTGATTTCTTAGCTCCTTTAGAAAATGATCCTACAGCTGTAACCACTGGTCACGACAATGGTTTAATTACTCTCAATATTAAAGAGGCTAACGCAGCACATAGAGAATATATAAAAGAACAGCTGGAAGAACGTTACAGAACCCTTTTAGGTCATTTTAGACATGAAGTTGGTCATTTTTATTGGGATGCTCTTATTAAATCTGATCCTAAAATTCTAGAAGAATTTAGAAGTCATTTTGGTGACGACACGCAGGATTATGGAGAAGCCTTACAAAAACATTACAAAAACGGTGCTCCCGCAAATTGGCGTGAGCAATTTATAAGTTCGTACGCAACTATGCACGCTTGGGAAGATTGGGCTGAGACCTGGTCCCATTATATGCATATGATGGATATGCTTGAGACAAGTTATAATTTTGGACTCGAGATAGATCCAGAACTTAAAAAAGTACCCAATCTAGATGTAAGTTGTGATTTTGATCCGTATTTAGAAAAAAGTATGAAAAAAATTATCAAACATTATTTGCCACTTACCTACGTTGTAAATTCTTTAAACAGAAGTATGGGTCATGCAGACGCTTACCCCTTTATAATTTCTGAACCCGTAATAAAGAAATTAGCATTTATTCATAAATTAGTAAATTAACGCAAAGCATAGTATATATGTATGAGGTCGAATTAAAAGTTAAGCTGGAGGATTATTATGCAACTAGAAAAAATATCCTAAAAATACAACCTACCTCTACAATTTTATATGAATATTTTGACCGGTATTATGATTTCAATAATACTTTAACGAGTAGCGAACAAGAATTACGGTTACGCACAAAAACCAATTTGGTTACTTCCCAAGAATCACATTTCTTAACATTCAAGGATTCCCCATTTGATCTATACAGTAAATCAAAACCAGAATTTGAAAGTGAGATCATAGACCCAATAGCTATAGATAGTTTACTTAAGAAACTGAATTATAAAGAAAGCCTGAGTTATAAAAAAAACTGCGAAGTATTTAATGTGGTATTTGAAAACAATGAACTTGAAGTTTCATTAGTGAAAATCCGCGGGCTTAAAGATTCTTTTCTAGAAGTTGAAACTTTAAGTGAAACACTAAACAATACTTCAAATTTGCTGAAAATTCTTCATCGATATTTAACTGAAATTAAGTTATCAGAAAGTCAAATTTGCACCGCGTACTATGTTGATATGTTTAAAGAAGTACGTGAAGCAGAATAACCTTAGTTAAAGCCGCATTTTCATTTCGACCTAGAATTTGTTTTAATAGTGAAATGCGAATACGATCTAGAGTGGAAATTCCGTTATATTTGCGTCAAAATTCGCTATGCCCATTTTTTTTAGAAATACCATTATTTTTATAATTCTGTTTATTACAACTTATACTTCTGCACAAGAAGGTAAGGAATTAAATATTCAGTCTGATATAGAACAAATTGACGAAGTTAAATATCCCGGTGCTATTGTAATGTATAAAAGCACTAAGCAAGTATACATACAGCACGAAGGAATTGAAATGTGGTGTGATCTTGCCTTTAATTACAAGGATGAAAATTTTGTAAGAGCGATAGGTAATGTGCGTATGAATCAAGGTGATACAATCACTATGCGCAGTAATTATGCAGAATATAATGGGGATACACAGTTTGCCTGGGCTTCAGGAGGTGTTAATCTACAAACTCCCACTGCTACATTAGATACAGATACACTTTATTTTGATCGTATAAAACAGCAAGCATATTATAGAAATAAAGGAACCCTTAGAGACACTTCCAGTGTAATTACAAGTAAAATAGGCCGTTACTTCTTAGATCAAGACAAATATTCTTTCGTCCAAAATGTAGTGGTTACAAATCCAGAATATGTAATTAATAGTGATCAATTAGACTTCTTTTCAGAGAAAGGAATCGCCTATTTATATGGACCTTCAACTATAACCAGTGATGCGAGTGTTGTTTATTGCGAACGCGGATATTATGACACACGTAACGATAATGGATACTTCGTTAAAAATTCAAGAATAGATTACGACAACAGAACGGTGTATGGCGATAGTTTATATTTTGACAGGCCTACTAATTTTGCATCGGCAACTAACAATATTAAGGTTATTGACACCGCTAATAAAAGTATCATTAAAGGTCATTACGCTGAAGTATACAAAGCTAAAGATTCTGTATTTATAACTAAGAGAGCGGTTGCCATTACAGTTCAGGATAATGATTCTATTTACGTACACGGGGATCGATTGGTCGTGACAGGTATTCCTGAAAAGCGAATTGTGAGAGGGTATAATAATGTACGCTTATTTAAAAGTGACTTAAGTGGTAAGTCTGATTCAATCCATATTAATCAAGAAACTGGTCTCACGCAAATGCTGGGGAAACCAATTTTATGGAATGGTTTAAGTCAAATGACCGGTGATACTATACATTTAAGAAGCAACATCATTACTGAAAAATTAGATTCACTTCACGTATTTAAAAATGCATTTTTAGCACAGCAAGATACTATTCCGCTATACGATGACCGAAGGAATAAAGCCTATAATCAAGTCAAAGGTGACGACTTATACGGTTCATTTAAAGACAATAAACTACATCAATTAGATATCATCAAAAATGCAGAAAGTATAAATTATATGCGTTCTGAAGATGGAGTGCTTCAAGGAATAGACAAAAGCAAATCTGCATCAATCTCAGCTATCATAGAAAATAATGAGATCACTGAAATAACAAAGCTGAGACAAGTTGATGGTGATGTATTTCCGCTTTCCTTATTTGAAAAAGAAGTCAGGCAATTTCCTGGTTTAAACTGGCGAGGTGAGGAACGCTTACTAAGTAAAGAAGATATTTTTAAGGGAGAAGCTCCATTTACACTTACAAAAATTGAGGGAATACCTTTACCCGAGATTGAAGAAGACTTTTTTGATAATTCGATACCTGATAATAAGTTAGACATTCCTGATGCATCACAACTTAGCCCTTCAGATTTTAAAAATCGCGAAGAAGATGCTCCTGCCATAGGTGTACCGGTTAATGAAAAGGCAACCGTCAAAAAAGACACTTTAACTGATACAAAAACGAAGAGTTCGTTGAAGGAAAAAGCTCCTGCAAAAACTAACGATTCTACTCAAACAGAAAATTAGATGAAAAACGATTTTCTAAAATATCAGGCTCAAACGAGTCCTTATCCACTTGGATTAGAAATTTCACACGCATCAGGATCCTACATTTACGACACTAACGGTAAGGCCTATCTGGACTTTGTTGCCGGTGTTTCTGCTGTAAGCGTTGGTCATTCTAATCCAAAAATTTTACAAGCAATTAAAGAGCAGTGTGACAAGTACTTACACGTGATGGTTTATGGTGAATATGCCCAAGGACCTGCAGTTGAGTTAACCCGATTACTCGCTGCAAATTTACCAGATCCTTTAGAACAAACTTATCTTGTAAACAGTGGTACTGAAGCTATTGATGGAGCTATAAAACTCGCACGAAGAGCTACCGGAAGAACTCAAATTATTGCCGCAAAAAATGCATATCACGGAAATACATTTGGTGCTTTAAGCTTGATGGATTTTGAAGAGCGCGTTGCACCATTTAGACCAATGATCGGCGATATTTCGCACATAGGTTTTAATAATTTTGAGGATTTAACCAGTATTACAGAACAAACTGCAGGTGTTGTGCTAGAAACCATTCAAGGTGGAGCCGGCTTTATTCAGCCACAGAATGGGTGGTTAAATGCTGTACGTGAACGCTGCAGCGAGGTAGGCGCACTATTGATTCTCGATGAAATCCAACCAGGTTTCGGGAGAACGGGGAAACTTTTTGGGTTTGAGAACTATGATATTATTCCTGATGTCGTAGTTATGGGAAAAGGAATGGGTGGCGGAATGCCTATAGGAGCTTTTACAGCTTCCAGAAATCATATGCAACTACTTTCAGATAATCCCAAGATGGGACATATTACCACTTTTGGCGGTCATCCTGTCATAGCAGCAGCTGCACTAGCTACCTTAACGCAGATTTTAGAATCGTCGTTAATGGATGAGGCTTTAAAAAAAGAGCAACTATTTAGAAAACTATTAAAACACAAACTTATAACTGAAATAAGAGGGAAAGGCCTTATGCTTGCAGCTATTGTAAATTCAGGAGCTGTTGCTAACGACGCTATATTAACTGCTCAAAATGAAGGTCTTATTCTGTTCTGGCTGCTTTTTGAAGAAAAAGCTATACGCATTACGCCACCTTTAACAATTTCAAATGAAGAAATTGAAAAGGGTTGTCTTATTTTACTTAAGGTATTAGACAAAATAGCGACTAATTAATCCAAATTTTCAATTTAGGCTTAATTGTTGATTATTTTGTTAACAACAATACTAAAATTGAATTGGGCGTCGGACGTTCCTTTTTACTTTTATATTGGAAGAAATTTTAAAAAACCCGTGTATGAAGTTTAATCAAGAACACGAAGAAGATAATTTCCCACTCACCCGTTTTGAATCTATGTTAAAAACAAATGATGTTCTTTTCTTCGATTCGGATGATTTCGAAAATATTGTTAACCATTATCTAGAGAATGGTAAAATTGCTCTGGCAAAAAAAGCCGTTAAGCTTGGTCTTGACCAACATCCCTCATCATCCAACCTCAAATTATTTAAAATTGAAATTTTAATATTTGAAAACAAGTTAGAAGATGCAGATAAAATGCTTGCCGAACTTTATGAGCTGGAGCCACAAAATGAGGAAGTATATATTCAGAAAGCAAATATCTATTCAAAACAAGATGACCATATTAAAGCGATCGAGCTTTTAGAAATTGCTTTAGAACTAACAGATGATGATGCAGATATTTATTCTCTTATAGGAATGGAATATCTTTTTATGGATGATTATCAAAATGCGAAAATCAATTTTATGAAGTGCATTGAGGTAGATGAAGATGATTACTCTGCTTTGTATAATGTAATTTACTGTTTTGATTTTCTAGAGCAACATCAAGAGGCAATTGACTATTTAACAATGTTCTTAGATAATAATCCTTATTGTGAAGTTGCGTGGCATCAGATAGGTAAACAGTATTTTGACTTGAAAAAATACCAAAAAGCTTTAGCTGCTTTCGATTTTGCTATCATTAGCGATGATACTTTTATAGGCGCTTACTTTGAGAAAGGTAAAGTTCTGGAGAAGTTAGGCAAATATAATGAGGCTATTGAAAATTATCAAATCACTTTAGGACTTGATGATCCAACCTCATTTGCTTATTTACGTATGGGTAAATGTTATCAAAAACTGCACGCAGATGATTTGGCCATTACGTATTACTTAAAAACAGTTAAAGAAGACCCGCTATTAGATAAAGGATGGATTGCCATTACTGATTTCTATACCAAGAAAATGGATTATCAAAATGCGCTATATTACATAAATAAAGCCATAAATATCGATGAAGATAATGTTCTTTACTGGAAGCGTTATGCAAAGATTAATAACCGCCTTAAGTTTTATGAAGAAGCAGAACGTGGTTATAGCAGAACATTAGAATTAGGAAATTATGAGTTAGATACCTGGTTAACTCGTTGCGATATTTTGATCAATCTTGGCGAATTAGATACTGCAGTTCAAAATCTAATTGAAGCACAGGCATTTTACAGTGAATCTCCAGAAATTGAATACAGACTTGCCGGTTTGCATTTTACTCTTGGAGATGATGATAAAGGTCATTTTCATTTAGAGAACGCACTTAAAATAGATACGGAGTTTGATATAATTCTGGAAGAATTATTTCCCTTTGCATATGCTAAAAGATCTGTATTAGAAAAAATAAAGCGCGCAAAGAATTCCTAATTGTTTTCTTACATTTGAGGCATAACCTCTATAACCAATGTCTCAAAATAGATCGCTGCTTAATTATGCAGTAATTACTTTAAAAGGCTTAGCTATGGGTGCTGCAGATGTAGTACCCGGTGTTTCCGGCGGAACAATAGCTTTCATTGCCGGTATATATGAAGAATTAATTTCTACCATCGACAAACTCGATATTTCCTTCTTCAAATGCTGGAAGAAAAATGGTTTTTCTAATGCAGCTAAGGAGTACAATTTAAAATTTTTGGCTGCTCTATTCTTAGGAGTCGCCATTAGTATTCTTTCGCTGGCAAAACTTATCACCTATCTTCTGGAGGAACATCCGCTATTGTTATGGGGATTCTTTTTTGGACTCATAGTAGCGAGTATTGTGTATATCGGTAAACAAATTAAAAGCTATAACCTAGGTGTTTTTATAATTGGAATTGCAGGGATTGCTATATCCTATTATATTACAATTGCAGAGCCTCTTAGTGCAGGTGCTAGCAACTGGTTTATATTTCTTAGTGGGTTTATAGCCATAATCGCAATGATTTTACCTGGAATATCAGGATCGTTTATTTTATTGTTATTAGGATCATATGCCATTGTTCTGGGTACTGTCCGTAATTTTGTAGACGGTCTAATTGCTATGAATTTTACAGCTATTAAAGATGCTGCTATAAAATTGTTTTTATTTATGCTAGGCTGTATTGTAGGTCTCAAGGCATTCTCAAAAGTGCTAACCTACTTATTTAAAAACCATCAAAACCTCACTTTAGCACTATTAACCGGTTTTATGATAGGCGCTTTAAATAAAGTTTGGCCTTGGAAAGAAATTTTATCATATCGTACTAACTCACACGGTAAACAGGTGGCACTTTTGGAAAAAAGTATCTTACCACAACATTTTGATGGGGATCCAAAAATCATTTTGGTAATAGCTTTGGCAATTATTGGCTTTTTGACTATTTTCTTACTTGAACGCTTCGCCAATTCCAGACAAAAAAATGCAATCTAATAAACATCGGTCCTTTTCAGATAAAGTCTGGTTAGTTCTTAAAGGTCTCGCTATGGGTGCGGCCAATAAGGTTCCTGGAGTTTCTGGAGGTGTCGTAGCTTATGTTGCAGGATTTTACGAAGAATTTATTTATTCACTTCAAAAAGTAAATAAAACGGCTTTTAAACTTTTATTAGCCGGTAGAGTGCGCAGTTTTGCCCGTTTTGTAAACGGCAGATTTCTATTTCTTCTCATTTTAGGAATGATCATTAGTTACTTTAGTGTTTCAAAATTACTCGACGTTGCAATCGACTTGTTTCCATTGTATGTGTGGAGTGCCTTCTTTGGGATGATAATTGGAAGCGTTTATATTATCGCTAAAGATTTTAATGAATGGACACAATCTAATCTTATTATTCTTTGTCTGGGAATAGTTGCTGGTATTGGTATAAGTTTATTAAAACCGGCGACTCAAAATGACAACTTAATTTTTGTTTTTTTCTGTGGAATAATTGGTGTTTCAGGTATGACGCTCCCCGGACTTTCAGGGTCTTTTATACTAATTCTTCTGGGCAATTATGTTCTCCTCTTAGTAGATTCGGTAAATGCCCTGTTTGATACCATTGCAGACGTTCTTCACGGAGATTTTTCATTTATAAATAATCCTTTTAGGGTGCGCCTACTAAAAGTTATGGCAGTTTTTACATTAGGATCTGCAACAGGATTGGTTACATTATCAAACTTTCTTGCCTATTTACTAAAGCGATATAAAAATCAAACAAACGCAGCAATCATAGGCTTTATAACAGGTTCTCTTGGAGTTGTCTGGCCCTGGAAAAAGCCGGTGTTTGAGCTCAATTCATTAGGAACTATAAAATATGACCGTGTGGGAGATCCCATTCTTATGAATTATAATCGGTTTATTCCCAATCATTTATCTGCTGAAAATCTTATTGCTATCTTGTTTATATTTATAGGCATTATAAGTGTGGTAGCACTGGGTAAATATGGGGAAAACACCCGTCGCCAATAAAATAATTAATTTATCTTTAAATCGGTAAAACACAATTAATTACTTTTAGAAATAAAGTATAATTGCAAGCATCTATTATGATTAAATTAGGGTTGATAGGTAAAGATATAGACTACTCATTTTCAAGATTATACTTTACTGAAAAATTTGAGAAAGAAACAATTGAAGCAGACTATTCAAATTTTGACTGTAAATCTGTGCAGGAGCTTAAAGAACTTTTCGAGACCAGAAAAGACTGCTTAGGATTTAATGTCACCATACCCTATAAGGAAAGTGTGGTTCCATTTCTAGATGAGATGAATAAGCACGCAAGTGCTATAGGTGCTGTAAATACTATAAAAAGACAGCAAAACGGTAAATTAAAAGGCTTTAATACTGACTATTTGGGCTTCAGAAAATCTTTGCAGCCTTTTTTAAAATTGAAATCTCACAATCACGCTTTAATTTTAGGAACCGGTGGAGCTTCAAAAGCGATAGCGTATGCATTAGAACTTGAAGATATAACCTATAAATTTGTTTCACGATCTCCTAAAAAAGGTCAATTAACCTATAGTGATCTTACAAGCGCTGTTCTTTCAAAATACACGCTGATAATTAATACAACTCCCATAGGCACCCACCCTAACGTTCTAGAATGTCCAAAAATTTTATATCGAGCATTAACAAAAGATCATTTACTGTATGACTTAGTTTATAACCCTGCAGAAAGTCTCTTTTTAAAGAATGGAAGAATACAGGGAGCTAAGACAACTAATGGTTTCGAAATGCTAAAACTACAAGCAGAAGCAGCTTGGGAAATCTGGAATTAACTACTGCCTACAACTCACTCTTGCTATTTGAACAGTTAATAGTATCTTTAACTCAATAAATTAAGCACCTTAACATTGAAAGAAATGTCTGAAGAAAACAAAGCATCTAAAACCGAAGAGCAAACCGAAGTAAAAAAAGATAACGCTTTGAAATCTGACTCTAATACTGAAGCAGCTAATACACAAACAACTTCTAAAACTGCGGAAATTGCTGAAAAGCAAGATGAAGAATTAACAACTGAATCGATAAATGTAGTACAAAGCGCTAAAAATGTTGATGACGAAGATGAGGATTTTGCAGAAGATGATGATGATGAAGATGAAGATGAAGATTCTACAGACTTAGAGGCCGCACTTAGTAAAGATGTAGAAGATGAATCTACACAAGAACGTCATGCGATTCCTGAAAAGGATTATGATAGTCTAACTAAGCAAGAGTTGATAAAAGAGTTTAAGAATCTTCTGAATAATTATAATGTACAAGCTATAAAAGAGCATGTAAATGCATTAAGAACATCCTTCATTTCAAAATTTGAAGAAGAACAGGATGAGGCTAAAGAAAAATTCTTAGAAGAAGGAGGTAATATTATTGATTTCAGATATTACAATCCTTTAAAGAAAGACTTTAACTCTCTTTATTATGAATATCGTGATAAGCGCAATAGTTATTATCAAAATCTCAAGAAAGATCTTAATGCAAATTTAGAAACTCGTACAGCTTTAATTGAAGAGTTAAAAGAACTTAAAAATGAGCTAGGTGGCGAAGATAGCATTAATACCACGTTTGATAAATTTAAAGATATTCAAGATAGATGGCGTAATGCAGGTAATATTCCACGAGATCGTTATAACCTGGTTTGGAATAACTATCATCACCACGTCGAAAATTTCTACGACTTTCTTCATTTAAATAGAGAATTTAGAGATAAAGATTTTAAGGATAACCTCGATAAGAAACTTAAACTTATTGAGCAAGCAGAGGAATTAACTAAAGATTCTGATGTTAACAGAGCATTTAAGGAGTTGCAAATGCTTCATAAAATTTGGAAGGAAGAAATAGGCCCTGTATCTAAAGAATATAGAGAAGAAATCTGGGAAAAGTTTAGTACTGCTACCCGAAAGATACACGATGCGCGTCAGGATTACTTCAAAAATATTGATAAAGTATTTGAAGAAAACCTTGAGAAAAAGCAAGAGGTTATTTCAAAAATTGAGGCTATTGCAAATAAACCTTCAAATTCTCACGGTGGTTGGCAAAAGCAAATGAAGGAAGTAAATACCCTAAGAGAATCCTTTTTTGAAATAGGAAAAGTTCCTAAAAAAGATAATGAACCTACTTGGAAAGCATTTAAAAAAGCTACCAGAGAATTCAACCACAATAAAAACGGATTTTATAAAGATCAGAAAAAGGAGCAATACGATAACCTTCAGAAAAAATTAGATTTAATACAGCTGGCGGAAGAAAACAAAGACAATGAAGACGTACAAGCTACCATTGATTTAATGAAGCGCATACAGGCTGACTGGAAAAAAGTAGGTCACGTTCCAAGAAAAGACAGCGATAAAATTTGGAAACGCTTTAAAAAGGCTTGTAACCACTTTTTTGACCGTCTACACGCTGAAAAAAATGAAATTTTAGAAGAAGAAAAAGTTAATCTTGAAAAGAAAACCGCACTTCTAGAAAAGACTAAAAACGTTAAGTTAGAAGGTACTCCAGATGAAAATCTTAAAGCTATAAAAGCTATAATAAAGGAGTGGAAGGATACAGGAAGAGTTCCTCATTCTAAAAAATCTATAGAACAAGATTTTAATAAGGTTTTAGATGGTTTATTTAAATCGCTAGATCTAAGTAGAAAGGATGCCGAACTCATAAAGTATGACAATCGTGTAGCTTCATTAGCAGATCAAGATGGAAATCACGCTCTAAATAAAGAACGCTTTTTTATCACCAAAAAAATAGAAGAAAGTCGCGCCGAAATTAATCAACTAGAAAATAATTTAGGTTTTTTCCAGCACGTAGCAGATGATAATCCACTTGTTAAAGATGTACATAAGAATATCGCAGAGCATAAAAAGACATTGGAGATCTGGAAAGCTAAATTGAAAAAGCTTAAAACACTTTACTAAAATTTAATATTATGAAATGTCTACTTTGTAATCACTCTGCTGATTTCTTGGGTAGGTTTCAGAATAGAAATTATAACAGATGCACTTTTTGTGCATCTGTTTTTTTAGATACAAATGACCATCCTAACCTTAAGAAGGAAAAAGAGAGATATAACTTACATCAAAACAATACCAATAATTCGGGGTATTTGAAATTTCTTTCCCCCCTACTCGATGCTGTTTTTAAAAATAACACACCTGCAGATCTGGGGTTAGATTACGGTTCTGGACCTAATCCGGTTTTCACTAATTCATTGCAACGCAAAAATTATCAAATTGTATCTTATGATCCCATTTATGCAAATACACATACTTTCACTGAAAAAAAATACAATTACATTGTATGCTGTGAAGTGATAGAGCATTTTCATAATCCACAAATTGAATTCAATAGACTTCGCGAGCTGCTTGCTAATAAAGGAAAGTTATATATAAAAACAAATCTCCTACTTGAGACTATAGAATTTAAAAACTGGTGGTATAAAAATGATTATACTCACACCTTTTTTTATACTGAAAGAGCCTTATTATATATCAAGGAGAATTTTGCATTTAACGATTTAAAAATTCATAAAGATTATATTGTTTTTGAAGCATAAAAAAGCCCGGTATTTCTACCGGGCTTTTTTGTATTATAGTGACAAGATTAGTTTTTGTAAAGGTATAATGAAGATACACCAGTAAGCGAATTATTAACTGCAGGTGTCGCTGTTCCAGAAGTATTACTAGATACCGAAGAAAAAGCCAATACTCTACCACCACCGTTAGCTAGTTCTGCTACATAAACAGCATCTGCTTCTGCATCATAAACAACATTTACTGGGTTACCTAACAACGTTGATGCACCAGAAATACGTATTTGATTAGTTAGCGCAAGAGTTTCACCGTTGGCAACTGCATTAAATTTTGAGTTAAAGTTAGATATTACGTGAATAGCTCCATCTGTATCAAAATTTCCATCAGCTGCGGCAGCGATATCAGTTAATACCATTGTATCACCATCATAATCAAGACCATGGGTACGCACAATACCTTCAACAGCCACTCGCTTAGATGCACTTATAGAAGCATCAGATGGATTGCTCGATAAAAAATTTGTAAATACAGCCAATTCATTTGTAGTATCTACAACTGCATATAGATCGTTGTTTACAAATTCAATTCCCCAGAGTGGGAAATCTACATTTATTGTTCTGCTCAACGTAAATGATCCATTAGAACGTTCAAATACAAAAAGTCTGTTATTGTTTGTAGTATTATCAGAAACTACATAAAAATTACCACTTACAGCTAAATCTCTTGCACTCTGCAAAGCTGCTGGTCCAGTAATATCAACATTTAATGATGCTGTTGTAGATACAAGATCACTTATGCTAATGTAAGTCTGTAATGAATTTTGAGTTGCTCCACGGGATGCAATAGTAAAGCTATCATCTTCTGGAGAATAGTAAATACCTTCAGCATCTGTTGCTGTAGTAGTGTAAACAGTAGCTTCATTAGTTAAAAGATTGTATTTAGTAACGTTTCCATCTGCGTGGCTTGTAGCATATAAATCTGCAGTGCCATCATTCATATCTGTGGTGTTATCATCATCATCACTGCACGATGTTAAAGCAAATACACCAAGTACCCCTAAATAAAGAAATTTTGAAATGTTCATAATTGAATTTTAGTTTTTATAATTATTTGTTCATTATATAAACGTAAATTAATTAATTATGGTTTTGCTTTTGAATAGTGAAAATCCATATTCAAAAACCATTAATAATCAACATATTAAAATTCAGTTAGTTGTATTTACATGTGTCTTTAAAGTTAACGTATCTTTAAGTTATGATTATGAAAGTTTAACGCATTCCATAATTATTAAATAAACATTTCATACGTTGTTTTAGCTATTCTCAGGTACTTTTCCTTTGATGTTTTTAAAAAAACTGCGTAATTCAATCATATCCTTAGTGATATTTCCTGTCGGATAGAATAAATCCCCTATGTGATGTTCCTTATCTTTAAAATTCATAGTAACAGGTAATATGGGTACTTGGGCTTTTAATGCGATATAATAAAAACCTGTTTTCCATGTATCTACTTTTCTTCTTGTACCTTCTGGAGACAGTGCAAGTCTAAATATATCTTTCTTTGCAAAAAGTGCAGATATTTGTTCTACCTGATTTTGACCTTTTACCCTATTTAAAGGCGTTCCTCCTAAGCTTCTAAAGAATATTCCTAACGGCCATTTAAAAAGTTCTTTCTTACCCAAAAAATTAATTTCTTCATCAAGCACACTTCGAAAAATAAGTCCCATATAGAAGTCATGCCAACTAGTATGTGGTACTGCTATGACTATCATCTTTTTTACGGAGCTAGGGAAACTACCGCGTATGCGCCAGCCAAGTGCGTTATAAAGCCTTTTTGAAATCCAACCCATTAGTTAATGTGTTGCGATTTTATAATATTTCTAGCGTCTTCCAAATCTTGAGGAGTATCTATACCTATTGCTGGAGAATCTGAAAACACCATTTTGATGCGTTTACCATATTCTAAATAGCGAATGGCTTCAATCTTTTCTGATGCTTCAAGGTTACGCATAGGAAGATTATAAAAATCAAGAACCGCTTGCTTTCTAAAAGCGTAAATTCCTTTATGCTTAAAATATGTAATTTCAATCTCTTTATCTCTAGGATAAGGAATAGGTGCTCTTGAAAAATATAGTGCAAAATTATTATGATCTACAATTACCTTTACGTTGTTTGGATTTTCAATTTCAGATATTGATGAGATAGGCGTCATTAAAGATGCCAAATCTATAGAATCTGCATCATCTTCATAAAATACTTGTAGAACATTGCGCATATCTTCCTCATTAGTAAATGGCTCATCTCCTTGAACATTTACAACGATATCTACATCAAGATCCTTTACAGCTTCAGCAATACGATCACTGCCGCAGTTATGTTCTTTTTGACTCATAATAACTTTGCCCCCATTTTGTAAAATGGTTTCATAGATTAAGTCACTGTCTGTTACAACATATACATCGTCAAATAGACCTGTCTTAACAGCAGCTTCGTAAGTACGTATTATTACAGGTTTCCCTTCAAGGTCTTGCATTAGTTTACCCGGGAAACGAGAGGCCTCATAGCGCGCAGGTATCATTGCTATTATTTTTAATTTTTCAGTCATTGTGAACTTTATATATTGACTTTAGATTTTCGATTAGAAAACCATTTTAAGCATTTGTAAATTAAATAAACTACAAGTATGCCGGCAAACACAGGAATAAATATAGCTAGAATAGAAAGTAAGGTAGAAACAAAATTTTCAAACGTTGCAAATAAAGGATTAGCCATACCTAGTGTTGATGTTGAGGATACAGCTCTAACAGCGGCAGTAGAACCGGCGATAAATCCTGCTGTACCACCACCTCCAATAATCGCAAGAGACCACGAAACCCAAGGCTCAAAATCTCCCAGAGTGACAAAAAATAATATAGTACCTGCAATGCCGGCAAGAGGTACCGCTACTGTATCTAAGATATTATCAAACCAAGGTATATAGTATGCAAACAATTCTAGTAAAGTAGCTACTCCTAATAGGATTAATGTCTGCAAGGAGCCCAACCAAATCCAACTTTCATTTAGATTGAGCGCATCAAAATAAGCAGCGATACTCAATGCTAAAAGAGGTAAAAAAAAACGAAAGCAGGCCGCTGCTGCCAGCCCTACCCCTAAGCAAATACTTATAAAAAAATCCATATTCTTAGTTTTCTATAAACATATCGTCTTTGAAGCCTATTAGATATAATTTTTTACGCGCTCGAGTTACTGCGGTATATAACCATCGTAAATAATCTTTATCCATCCCATTAGGTAAATACGGCTGTTCAACCATTATTGTTTCCCATTGTCCACCCTGGGATTTATGACACGTAATCGCGTATGAAAATTTTACCTGTAGGGCATTAAAAAATTTATTATTCTTCACCTTAAGAAAGCGTTTGTATTTAGAAGTTTCATCGGCATAATCTTTCATAACTTCCTGATAAAGCTGATTTCCCTCTTCATAGGACAACGATGGTGTTTCCGAAGTAAGTGTATCAAGGAGTAAGACCGTTTCAAATGGAGCGAGATTAGGATAATCTGTCATTTGTATTTTTACTTCCGCAAAGCGAAAACCATACAGCTCTTTTATACTGAAAATTTCTAAGATTTCTATAATATCACCATTTGCGATAAAGCCTGCATCACTTTTGGTGTCTAACCAAAAGTAATTGTTTTTAACCACCATAAAATAATCACCGGGACTTACTTCTTCCTCCTTAAATAATATACGAGAGCGTATCTGTTGATTGTACAGATTTGCACGTTTATTAGATCGTACGATAATAGCTGTACCTTCATTACCATATTCTTGATACGAATCACTTAAAGAATCCATAATTTCATGACCATCTATAAGACGCACCACATCATCTTGATTACTTAAGTCAAATCTAAAATCCTCATAGAGTTGGTCATTGAGAAATTCTCTCATACGCGTGGCATTTTTTAAAATACCACTAGTTTCTGCCTGACGCATCACTTCATCTAGTTCAATACTTAATACTTTTTTATTAAACTGAAGTTCTAAATTTCTCGCGTCCAGTGCCGGACTTAAATCCATTTTTACAGGTGGTAATTGCGCATTATCACCTATTAAAAGGAGTTTGCAGTTATGTCCACTATATACATATAACATGAGATCGTCAAGAAGCGAACCATTTTCAAACAATTTTGATTCTGAAACAGAATCAGAAATCATTGATGCTTCATCCACTATAAAAAGAGCATTGCGGTGTTTATTTTTCTGTAGGGTAAATGACACACCTCCTCCACGCTCTTTCTTAGGATAATAAATTTTTCTATGTATAGTTTGAGCAGCTTCATCACTATAGTTAGAAATAACTTTTGCTGCCCTTCCTGTGGGTGCTAATTGAACAAAAGACATTTTTATTTTCCACAAATTCTTAACAATTGTACCTATAGCGGTTGTTTTACCGGTACCGGCATATCCCTTTAAGAGATAAATAGTATCATTCTTAGGGTCTAATAAAAACTTACTAAGTTGCTGTAAAAGAATATCTTGCTTTAAAGTTGGGGCAAATGGGAAATCTTTAAGAAGTAATTTATAAAATGCTTGATGGTCCAGCTCCATACGTATTTATTGATGTTGTAAAGATAGTAATGAATTTTTGGGGATATCCTTTAACGATTAAAAAAAAATTGTAGATTTGTCGGTAACCATTATTAAATCTAAAACCACACATCGAATGAAATTAGTAATTCAGTTATTACTTTGGGTTGTTATCGGAGTATTAGGATATCTGCTTTTTAACTCTGTTTACGGCGAAGTTAAGTTTAATGACCTTAAAGTTGCACGCTATCAAAAATCTGTTGATAAGCTTAAAGACATTCAAAAAGGACAATTAGCTTTTAAACAAATTAATGGCAAATTTGCCGGTTCTTTTGATGAACTTGTAAAATTCTTAGATACTGCAGAATTCACACTTACAGAACGTCGTGATACATTAGTACTTGATGAGGAAGCAACAAGACGTTACCGAGTAGATACTAGAAAAGAAATTACTATTATAGATACATTAGGTAAAGCGTCTATTAAAGACTCTTTATATCAAGGAACAGATCGTTACAAAACGATGATGAATGTTCCGGGTACAGATAAGCAATTTGAAATGGAAGCTGGAACCGTTCTTAAGAATGATGTTCAAATTCCAGTATTTGAAGCTAAAGTTTCTAAAGACGTTATCTTATTTGATCAACCTAAAGATTACGTTGCTAAAGAAAAGCAAGTTATATCTGTTGAAGGTGTAAATGGAGCATATTTATCTGTAGGTTCTATGACTGAAGTAAGTACCGCAGGTAACTGGCCTCAAAGTTACGGTGACAGTGAAGATTAATCCTCTGGTAAATTCAGAACTTAATATATTATCCATCCAAGTTAGCTTGGATGGATTTTCGTTTTATATCCATAGTGATAACTCTAACGAACCTATACATGCAGAGCATTTTGCATATAAAAATGTTACAACTGCAGAACAGGCTTTAATCGAGATTCAACAGCTATTTGAAAATTCTGCAAAATTACACAATAGCTTTAGTAACGTATCTGTTGTTTATGCAAACGAATTATATACAATCGTTCCCAAACAGTTATTTGACCCTAAAAATCTCACGGATTATTTAAAATTCAATACAAAAATTTTAAAAACAGATTTTATAGTTTATGATGAATTAGAAAGTCTAGATCTTATTAATATTTATGTACCCTATACAAATATTAACAACTTCTTTTTTGATCATTTTGGCACCTTTACCTATTACCACAGTCAGTCTATATTAATTAAAAATATACTTGAGGATTCTACAGTAACTGCAGAACCACAGGTCTATATTCAAGTAGGTCTCAAAACCTTTGATCTATTAATTTATGAAGGTAAGAGCTTGCTTTTGAGTAATCAATTTAAGTATACTACAGATGCTGATTTTGTTTATTACATTCTTTTTTGTCTTGAACAGCTGGCATTGAACCCAGAAGAAATCAAAGTTAGTTTTAAAGGTTTTATCGATACAGAGGATTCTAAATATCAATTAATCTATGCGTATGTTAGAAACGTGGAGATCGTAGAGACTGTAGAAGAAAATCAGTTAAATTATTCTTACTTGAAATACAACCTTAACTTATGAGAATTATAAGCGGCACCTATAAAGGAAGACGTATTAGCGCACCAAAAAAATTACCGGTTAGACCTACAACAGATATGTCTAAGGAGTCGTTATTTAATATTTTACGTAATAGATATAGCTTAACACGAGTTACTGTTTTAGATCTTTTTTCTGGTACAGGAAATATAAGCTATGAATTTGCTTCCCGGGGTGCAGAAGCTGTTACTGCAGTTGATGGAAATGCCGGTTGCGCAAAATTTATTCAAGAGACAGCCAACGAATTTGAAATGAATATTAATGTCATTAAATCTGACGTTTACAGCTACCTCGCACGTGAAAGCAATAAATATGATATCATATTTGCCGATCCTCCATATGACTTTGAAACCGATCAATTTACCAAGATCGTTGATTATGCGATGGATAATGAACTACTATTGCCAGATGGATGTTTGATTATAGAACACAGTAAAAATACCAATCTAGAAGATCACCCAACTTTTTTTGAAATCAGAAAATATGGCGGAAGCGCATTCAGCTTTTTTTCTAAATAATTAAAACGATTAGCCAGTAATCAATTTAAAAATAGAATTGTTTTTGAGAAAATAAAAAAAGCAGACCTATAAGCCGGGTTCTGTTCTTATTGCAAGCAATAATACCTTATCATTTATCTAGACAAACAATTACTTGTTTGTTCTATCTGCCTACCCTCCGGCATCGCACGAGACGCACTTAATTGCCGGTTTACATGGCATTGCACCGCATAGAGTTTACCTGGTTTCACTACAGCATTACCTGTACATACTTTCTGTTGCACTAGTCCTTAAATTAATAATTGCTTATTAATCTAGACGGCCGTTAGCCGCTATGCTTCCCTATGGTGTCCGGACTTTCCTCCCTATAAAAATAGAGCGATAAGGCGGTCTGCTTTGACGCAAAAATACACTTTTATACTGAAGTAAATTTGTTTAATAGGGTTTCAAAAAATGTTTATTGTTAATAAGAAAATTGCAAAAAAGACAATTGTGTAGGGCGTATTGAATTCACTATTTTTATCTTTGGGCATCTAAAATCCGAAAACTACTTTCGGTGAAAAATTAAAATCAATCTGTGGAGCAATTCATCGTATCAGCCAGAAAATATAGACCTGCGACCTTTAAGGATGTTGTGGGGCAACAGGCTATTACAAATACGTTAGAAAATGCAATTGCAAATAATCATCTTGCTCAGGCATTATTATTTACAGGGCCCCGAGGTGTAGGTAAAACCACTTGCGCGCGTATTCTGGCCAAGAAGATTAATCAGGAAGCAGATGAAGTTGTTGATGAAAATGAAGATTACGCTTTTAACATATTTGAGTTAGATGCTGCTTCTAATAATTCGGTAGATGATATACGTAATTTAATTGATCAAGTACGTATAGCTCCGCAAGTAGGTCAATACAAGGTTTATATTATTGATGAGGTACACATGCTCTCTTCTGCAGCATTTAATGCCTTTCTTAAAACACTAGAAGAGCCGCCTAAACATGCTATCTTCATATTAGCAACAACAGAAAAGCATAAAATTATTCCTACTATACTCTCAAGATGTCAAATATTTGACTTTAAAAGAATTACAGTTAAGGATATACGTGAGCATCTAGCAGATATTGCAAAACTTGAACATATTACTGCAGATGAAGAAGCACTTCATATAATTGCTCAAAAAGCAGATGGTGCCTTAAGAGATGCATTATCAACCTTTGACAGGGTGGTAAGTTTTTGCGGTAATAATCTAACTCGAGCAGCAGTAACCGAAAATCTAAATGTTCTTGATTACGATACTTATTTTGAGACTACAGATTTAATTTTATCTAATAATATTCCGCAGTTGCTTCTCAATTTTAATGAGATTCTTGCAAGAGGCTTTGACGGTCATCACTTTATTGCAGGACTTGCTTCTCACTATAGAGATTTAATGGTGTGTAAAAACCCAGCTACAATCGCTTTACTTGAAGTGGGAGATCAAACAAAAAATCGGTATCACGAGCAAGCTAAGAAAGCTGATTTTGATTTCTTGATGCCTGCACTTGAAAAGGCTAATGAATGTGATTTAAAGTATCGCACAAGTCGTAATCCGCGATTACTAGTTGAAATTTGTCTTATGCAAATGGCCTCTATCACTTTTGATGGAGAAAAAAAAAAGCTTCTGACTTTATAATTCCGGCTTCTTATTTTAGTACCGAAAATAATAATTCTAAAAATGAACCTTCTGCAGAGAAACCAGTAGTTTCTTCTACATCTTCAGAAACGATTGCGCATAAAAAAGAAGAAAAAGCATCAAATAAACCTGAATCACAACCTCCTATAAGTTCACCCACTGTACAAACACCTGTGGGCGGCTATGTCTCCAGTCTTTCAGTTAAAGGTTTAAAGCGTAAAAAAGAGATCCTTGAGCGCAAAACAGTAAAAGAAGTTGATATAAGCCAATTACCGAAAGAGCCATTTACTGAAAATGCATTACTCGCAACCTGGAAGGAATATGTTTCCAAATTGCAAAAAAAAGGAGAGAAAATTTTAGCTTCGAATTTAGAAACAGATACACCTACCTTAAAAGGCACGGTAATACATTTAGAATTTCCGAATGAAACCATGCGTGTCGAGCTAGAACGTGCCCAGCATAATTTATTAGAGTTTTTAAAGCGAAAACTTAATAATTATGACATTACTATAGAAATCACAGTTAATGAAGCTGCAGAACGTCGTTACGCTTATACAACTCGTGAAAAATATGAGAAGCTGAAAGAAAAAAATCCCGATTTAGAAATTTTACGAACCACTTTTGATCTTGATATATAATGTTAGGCCTTAAACTTCCCACAGACCCACGATGGGTAAATATTGTAGAGATGAATATTGATGATATACTATCTGATCACGCCTTTTGTGAGCAAAAAGCTGCATCAACTGCAATATCACTCATCGTCTCTTTTCCTGAATATACTGAGCTCGTTCAAGAAATGATTGCTTTAGTAAAAGAAGAAATAAGTCACTTTAAGCTAGTTCACGACAAAATTATCGCAAGAGGTAATGCTTTAGGTTATGACAGAAAAGATGATTATGTAAATAAACTACTTAAGTTTTTTCCTAAGGGTGGTAGTCGCACCACACAACTTGTACACCGGTTGCTTTACGCTGCTTTAATTGAAGCACGTAGTTGTGAACGATTCAGACTTTTATCACAAGAATTAAAGGATGAAGAATTACGCATTTTCTATCATAATCTGATGGTAAGTGAGGCGAACCATTACACGATGTTTTTAGGCTTTGCCCGTAAATATGGTGATGAGACAGAAGTAAATGAAAAATGGCAGAGTCTCTTAGAATTTGAAGCTGAAATTATGAAAGATCTCAGCAAACAGCAAAGCATACACGGCTAGAAATTTTAAATAAAAAAAACCGGTTCTTAAGTACCGGTTTTTTTTATTTAAAAGTATGTTGAATACTATAATTTATACGAGGCAGATAAAGTAAAGTATCTGTTTTTTCCTTCTAAGGCAGAACTATTAACAACATCTACAAACCCAAAATTATAACGAGCATCTATCGATAGACCATCAATGATTTGGTAGCCAATACCGCCTACAGCAGCTACATCATAATTTTTATACGCATCACTATTAAATGAATTCCATACTGCCAGACCTAACTGCGGGCCTACGTGCACATTAAATCGTTGTTTATTAAGTTTTAGCAATAGTGGTAATTGAATGTAGTCTAATTCTGCGCGTTCAGCATTAGCACTACCAGCTACCGAGTTAGGTTTATTTCCTTGAGCGGAATACAATAATTCTGGTTGAAAATTTAAACTTCCTGATAATGGAATTTCAGCAAAAACTCCAGCCATAAAACCATATCGACTTAAAGCATCCTCATAATCACCACTTAGTTCAGATACGTTTAATCCTAATTTTGCACCATATCTAACGTTCTGCGCCAAACAAGTAGCTGAAATTGTAAATAAAAATACAAGTAATAATTTTTTCATAATGAGATTTTAAATTGGTGAAAGCAAATATTGGGCTTTGCAATATTACTATAATTTTAATTTGATCACCTAAACAACTTGATTTTTATCGTTATACAGCGATTTTATAATGCCGTCTGACAACCCAATTTTAGGAACGTGGATATTTTTTGATCTACTCCATTTCATCGCAGATAAATAAATACGGGTAGCAGGTATAATTACATCGGCTCGATCTATATTTAAACCCAGCTCTGTAATACGCTCTTCATAATTATATGACTGAAGAAATTCATAAAAGCTCACCATATAAAAATACGTTAAAGGCTTACCATCTTTTTTTCCACTCAGTTTAAATATTTTGTTGATATTTCCGCCAGATCCTATTAAATCAATTTTTGTATGCCCTTTTGTTACTTCCTTAATCCAGGCTTCAACATCTTCCCAAACAGTATGCCCTACTAAACCTTCTAATAGTCTTACAGTTCCCAGTTTAAAAGATTTAGAAGCCACAACTTCTTTATTGCTATAAAGTGTAAACTCTGTACTTCCTCCACCAACATCTACATACAAGTAAGAGCGATCAGATGAAATCAATGACTTTAAATCTGTATTGGCTATTATAGCTGCTTCATCGTTTCCATCAATGATATTAATATTCACCCCAGTTTTCTTATAAATATGTTTTACTACAGCTTCGCCATTTTCTGCTTCTCGCATTGCAGAAGTTGCGCAAGCTCTATAATCTACCACCTTATGAGACCGCATGAGGAGTTTAAAGGCTTCCATAGTATCTGTCATACGAACAATATTCTCTTCTGAAATTTGTTTTGACTTAAACACATCTGCTCCTAGACGTATAGGCACACGCACTAAAGAGCTTTTTCTAAAAATAGGCTCACGACCCTCTAATTCAATTACATTGGCTACTAATAGACGAATTGCGTTAGAACCTATATCAATTGCAGCATATTTCTTAAACTGTATCATAATCTAATTTAACTTGTTTAAATAATAATCATATGTTGCAAACTGTGATCTAAGGGGTGCCTTATCATTTATGCGATATGCATTATCTTGAGAAGCGGTAATTTCTCGAGCCTTTACATTATCATTCCAGCAAATTGTGAAAGTGTCTATAATTTCTTTTTTGACATCTTCATCATATATAGGACAAGTTACCTCCACCCTATTATCCAAATTACGAGTCATCCAATCTGATGAAGAAATATAAACTTTCTCCTCACCTTCTTCTCCAAAAATTAACACGCGTGGATGTTCTAAAAATTTATCGACAATACTTATTAAATTTATGTTTTCACTCATTCCCTTAACTCCGGGTATTAAACAACACACTCCGCGTATTATCATATCAATTTTAACGCCCGCTTCACTAGCCGCATATAATTTATCGATTATAGAATAATTAGATATACTATTCAGCTTTAAACGAATATTTCCCTTTTGACCATTTTTCACTTTCTTGATTTCGTTATCTATCAATCGGTAAAAGGTGTTTTTAGCGTAATGCGGAGATATTATCAAATGCTGGTAGGTATTGACTATATAATTGGTGTCAAAGAAATTAAACAGCTTACTTAGATCTTTAAGTATTTGCTTATTAGCTGTAAATAGGGTGTAATCTGTATATATTTTTGCAGTTTTACCGTTGAAGTTTCCAGTGCTTATAAATCCGTAACGCTTCAATCTTCCCGCTTCGAGGCGCTCGATTACACACACTTTGCTGTGAACTTTTAAACCGGGAACACCAAAAATAAGCTTGATCCCTTCGTCCTGCATTTGATTAGCATATCGCATATTGCTCTCTTCATCAAAACGGGCACGTAACTCAATCTGTACAGTTACATCCTTACCGTTTTTCGCAGCATTGATTAAGGCACTAGCGACGTGACTTAATTTCGCCAACCGATAAATAGTTATTTTAATCGTTTTGACTTTAGGATCTAATGCAGCCTCACGTAAAAATTTAATTACATATGCAAATGTGTGATAAGGTGTATATTGTAAAAAATCCTTTTCAGCCACTTTTTTAAACATACTATCATTAAGACTGATATTATTAATAGGTAGAGGCTTTTGGGTAGCATAAAGTAAATCGGTTCGTCCTAGACTAGGGAATCCCATATAATCTTTCCTATTATGATAACGACCTCCTGGAATAATACTGTCTGTATTTTCTATTCCTAATTTTTCAAGTAAAAACTTGAGAGTATCTTGATTAATCGACTGATCGTGTACAAAACGAACAGGCTCTGCATCTTCCCGACCTTTTACACTTTTGGATAGCTTTTCAATAAAACTTTTACCCAGATCAGACTCTAAATCAAGTTCTGCATCTCTGGTTATTTTAATCATATGAGCAGAAATCTCGTCATATTCAAAAATACTGAATACCGATTCCAGATTATAACGTATTAAATCGTCAAGTATCATTATGTAATCGATACCGTCCACTTGTGGTAAAACAACAAAACGATCCAATTCACTGGGGATTTCTACCAGCGCGTGCAATGTTTTTTTAGTAGATGAATTCTTCATCGTTACAGTGAGGTAGGCCTCAAGATCTTGTATACGCGGTAAATCAATATCCTCATTAAGCATAATCGTAACAAGAGCCGGGCTTACCTTTTCCATAAAGAATGTCTTTATGAATTCGCTATGCTCCGGAAAATGCACTTCATTTTCTTTAATTATATAGATCCCTTGATCCTTGAGTTTTGAATGTATATTATGAATTATACTAAGACTCTCCTCCTGTTGTTGAATTACGATGCGTGTGATCTTATCCAGAAGCTCATCTGCAGCATAAACACCTAATGCCTTTCTACCTTTCTTTCCTGCTTCAACAATGCGTTTAACGGTTGCATAACGCACTTTAAAAAATTCATCAAGATTATTAGAAAAAATACCTACAAACCTTAAACGTTCAATAAGAGGAACCGTCTCATCTGCAGATTCTTGTAATACCCGTGCATTAAATGATAACCAGCTAATTTCTCTATTTATATATCTTGATTCATCTGCCACAAGCGTAGATGTATTTAATTTATTATCCATTAATTAATATGCTTAGGTTTTACATATAAAGTTGTCTGCCCTTTTTGAATTTTGCTCCAGTCACCTACGTCAAATGTTATAGCCGTAAAAGCTGCTGTAGAAACATTATCTACTTGTTTGTCACCATACTGATTTACCCAATAGGTAAGCGCGTTATTATGACCAAAGATCATTAGACGATCAATACGATTGTCACATGATTTTATTACAGTATGCAATTTATTTCCGGTGAAATCATAAAGCCGGTTATCCAACTCTAGTTTTTCTTCGGGTATTCCTAATTCTTTCAAATATAAAACTGCGGTGCTCTTTGCGCGTACAGCATCGCTACTCACAATACGTTGCGGAATCTGAATTTTTTCTCGTATATAAACACCCATCTTTGTTGCATCTTCGAGCCCCTTTTGGTTTAAGGGACGCATATGATCATCAAGATCAAATTCCCAAGACGATTTAGCGTGACGTATCAAATAAAGTGTTTTCATAAGATGTGTTTTATGGTGCAAGACGTTCTAACTTCCAATCCACACCACCCGGTGTGTATCGTAATCTGTCGTGAAGTCGGTTTGATCTTCCTTGCCAAAATTCAAATTCTACAGGCTTTATGACAAAACCTCCCCAAAATTCTGGCTTCGGGATTTCCTTTCCTTCATATTTTGTTTCTAGTTCTTCAAGCCTTTTTTCCAGGTATCCCCGATCTGCAATTACATCGCTTTGAGGAGAAGTCCAAGCGCCTAATTGACTTCCTCTAGGCCTTGATTGAAAATATGCAGTTGAAACTTCTTCTGAAACTCGCTCGGCTATTCCCTTAATAATTACCTGACGCTCCAGATTCGGCCAAAAAAAAGAAAGACATACGTGTGAATTATGAGTTATTGCTTCTCCTTTCTCACTCGTGTAATTGGTATAAAATACAAAACCAGCTTCATCGTAGCTTTTTAAAAGTACTACTCTGCTTTTAGGAAAACCATCTACACCTATCGTGGCAACAGTCATTGCATTCACCTCATCAACTCCGGGAGTCTCTTCTACTTCCTTAAACCATTTTTTAAATTGATTATAGGGATTCGCATCACTATGCTCCTGAGTTAACGTATTCTTTTCATAAGATTTTCTGTAACCGCCTAAATCTTCTGCCATATTATGTTTTTACAGCAATTTACATTAAAGCCTAACAATGTTAAAAGGTCCTAACAATCTTTTACATTTATTTAAAATGTATCTACTTTAACGTTAGTCATCAAGATTTTCAAAATCAAAGACCTTCCCGTCATCCGCAATTAAAACATTATCAAATTCTAATTTAGCTTCATTAGCAAACAGTGTGAGATCTGGATAGCGGGTACTATAATGACCTAAAATCAAATATTCTACATTAGCTTGTTTAGCCATCAAACCTGCTTGTCTAGCTGTCGAATGCCCCGTAGGTTCTGCTAATTTTGCATGTGCTTCCAGAAAAGTAGATTCGTGATACATATAACTTGTACCCTGTAATTGTGGGATATTATCTGGTTTATAGACCGTATCACTACAAAAAGCATAACTTTTAGGAGGATCTGGATCAAATGTGAGCTGCTCATTGGGTATGACGGTACCATCCTCGAGGATCATGTCTTTACCAGATTTTATTTTTTTATAATATAAAACATCGATCTCTTTTTTAAGAACCGCATTCATATTTAGCTTGCGCTCTCCTGCTTTCTCTTTAAAAAGAAATCCGTTTGTATAAACCCGGTGTTTTAAAGGAATTGTCTCTACGGAAACTTTATCGTCTTCATAGATAATTTCAGGTTCTTTAGAAACTAATTCGTGAAAATACAATGGATAATTAGTCCAGCTGTTAGAAAGTTTTAGCTGAAGTGTTATTGCTTCTTTAATACCTTTAGGACCGTATACGTGGAGTTCTCCTTCTCGATTGAGCAATCTAAATGTTGAAATCAAACCTACTAAACCAAAAAAGTGATCCCCGTGTAGGTGTGAAATAAAGATGTGCTTGATCTTTGAAAATTTGACTTTATTTCGTCGTAATTCTACTTGTGTTCCCTCTCCACAATCAATAAGAAAAAGATGATTTTTTATCTGTAATACTTGTGAAGTGGGATTCGTAAAGGTTCGTGGTGTGGCTGCATAACAACCTAATATGGTAAGCTTCATTAATTATTGCTGAAAATTATTTAAGCAAAAAGCGCTTAAAACTATTTATAACTAGTAAACAACGGTACATTAACGGTAACCTATTGTATAGCTCGTTAAGTTAAGCTTATTATAGTAAAAAGTAATCAGCTTTTATAAAATTAGCTTTTTATTAGAAACCTAAATCCCGTTGAATCTCTTCTAAATCAATTACATCTTTTGCTTCTTCTAATGTAGGCACTACCATTAATTCTTCTGGTACTCGGTCTATCTGTGAGACTTTGTTTACTAACACAAACGACTTCTGTCCAGCTCTTTGAGCATTAGATATTTTTAAAAATGTAAGTAATTCTTCTAAAGAAACATTTTCATATTTCAATAAATCGATGACTAGGTTGACATCGGCGTATGCTTTAGGAACAATAAACTCTAAAAATGAAGCAAATTCTTTTATACCATCTTCCTCATCTGCAAGAATAGTATAGGTATCGTTTTGAGTAATTATCATTGTTTCTTGATTTTTGAAGCTAGCAAATAAATGACTGCCATACGTATAGCAACTCCATTTTCAACTTGATTAAGAATGATAGACTGTCCACTATCAGCAACATCACTCGTAATTTCTACCCCACGGTTAATAGGTCCCGGATGCATAATTACAATTTCTTTATTTAAAGAATCTAGCAACTCTTTATCTAATCCGTACTGCTGAATATACTCTCGTGTTGAAGGAAAATAACTAATATCCATTCGTTCATTTTGAACGCGTAGCATATTTGCAACATCACACCATTCTAGAGCTTTTCTAAGATTTAGCTCAACCTCCACGCCTAGCGATTCAATATACTTAGGCATAAGAGTTTTTGGTCCACAAACTTTAACCTCAGCTCCCTGAAGCTTGAGAGCAAAAATATTAGATAAGGCCACTCTACTGTGTAGAATGTCACCTACTATAACCACTTTTTTACCACCAACATCTCCTAATCGTTTCTGTATAGAATAACTATCTAACAACGCCTGTGTAGGATGCTCGTGTGCTCCATCACCCGCATTAACAATACTAGCCTTAATATTTTTTGAAAGAAATACTCCGGCTCCGGGATTAGGATGCCTCATAACAACCATATCTACTTTCATAGATAATATATTATTAACGGTATCTATTAAGGTTTCACCTTTTTTTACTGAAGATGCTCCTGCAGAAAAATTTATCACATCTGCACTAAGTCGTTTTTCAGCAAGCTCAAAAGAAAGTTTTGTACGTGTGCTGTTTTCAAAAAACAAATTTGCGATCGTTACATCTCGCAGAGAAGGAACTTTTTTTATAGGACGGTTAATTATTTCTTTAAAATGATCAGCCGTTTCAAAAATAAGATTGATATCTTCTTTTGTGATATACTTAATCCCCAATAAGTGATCTACACTTAACTCGCTCATTCTGTAAGGTTAATTTGTGCGATTTTTATCTCCGTTAATTTTATTCTTCAATTAGATAGACACTGTCTTCTCCTCCATTTTCAATCCAACTTACTTTTACTTTTTCACCATTTATAGCATCTACCTGTCGTCCTCTATAATTAGGCTGTATAGGCAAATGTCTGCTAAAGCGGCGATCTATTAGTGTAAGCAGCTCTACTTCTCGTGGTCTACCAAAACTTTGAACCGCTGTAAGCGCAGCATTTATACTTCTTCCCGTATAGAGAACATCATCGATAAAAACTACATTCTTATCTTCGACTACAAAAGTAATTTTAGTTTTATTAGCCTCTAATGGCTTATCCCCTCTTCTAAAATCATCTCTAAAAAATGTGATATCAAGATATCCCATTTTTATATCTGCAATTTTATAATCTTCTTCAAGGAGTTTTTTTATACGTTCTGCTACATAAACACCTCTCGGTTGAATACCTATAAGTACCGTATTTTTAAAATCGCGGTGATTTTCAATAAGTTGACAAGCTAGTCTATTAAGAATAATATTTACTTCTTTAGAATTAAGTAAGACTTTTTGACTCATAGTAGGAGTTACGCTTGTTTGGTTAGCAAAGGTATCTATTTTTTTTGAACAGAATATTTCAAAATACGCTTTTACTTCTTCTTATTCCGACTAAAAAAAGAAAAGCTGAAGGGAATAGTTAGAAATAGAAAAAAATACTTTCCTGTTAATACACCTATTCCTGTAATTAATAGAGCAATTATATAAATCCAATAGCTAGTATGCCACTTCATAATCTACTTTATACCTTGACTGAGTTTAGGTTTAACCCACTTATTTTTTAATTCTAAGAAATTAATTTTAATTGCAGGATCTTGTGGCTCTAGCACATTAGCTTGAAAAGAACGCTGAAGAATATCTTCAATTAAATAGTCTTCTTGAACATTCTTAGGATCGTAAATTTCTTTTAAGGAAATATCAAAAAAGCTTGCTGTCGTATTCAGGAAAAAGGCTTTTAACCCACTTCTATAATCTTTTATTAACTCAAAAGTTGTAGATCCTGTTTGTCTATACATAAGCTTCACAAGAATTTGACCTTCGGTACGGGTTAGTTTTTTTAACTGAGCTCCAAACTCATCCTCTACATACCGCTGAATAATCTTTGTATATTTCTTTTTTGCACGCTTGGATTTCATAGAATCTAATCGTTCATTAAGCTCTACTAAGCGTTCTCCTGCAAGTTTTGCATAGGGCCATACTTTACGTGTTTTTCTACGTAATATTAAATAGCGTCTACGGGCATCATTATCATTAAATTTTAAACGCCCCATAACAACTACATCATCTAGAAATATTGCTTTGCGGGCTACACTGTCTCCTTCAACAAAATAATATTCTACTGTCGAAGTATCAGTATCAGTAGTAGTTTCTTCTATAGTCTGTGCACTTAAAATACTACTCAAAAGGAGTATAAAAAGGGATAGTATCTTCTTCAAATTTTATTTTTCATTATAATGATCTAAAACTGTTCCAAAAGTAAGCAATCGACCAGATTGCATTGCGAAATTGCTATTAATATTCTTACTTTCGTAGAAAATTGAACTTATGTCAAAAAGCATTTTAAATAAAGAATCTCTGGATTTTCTTGAATCCTATTTAAATAATGCCGCACCTACCGGTTATGAGTGGGAAGGGCAAAAAATATGGATGAATTACCTTAAGCCATATGTAGACACGTTTATCACAGATAATTATGGTACTGCCGTAGGTGTTATTAATCCCGATGCTAAATACAAAGTTGTTATAGAAGGACACGCTGACGAAATTTCTTGGTATGTAAACTTTATAACAGACGACGGACTTATATACGTTATACGTAACGGCGGAAGTGATCATCAAATTGCACCTTCTAAACTGGTTAACATTCATACTAAAAATGGTATTGTAAAAGGTGTGTTTGGGTGGCCTGCTATTCATACACGAGATAAAAGTGATGAGAAAGCGCCTAAGCTTGATAATATATTTATCGATACAGGTTGCAAAAATAAAGAGGAAGTTGAGAAGTTAGGTGTTCACGTAGGTTGCGTAATTACCTATCCAGATACCTTTACTATTCTTAATGGAGACAAATTTGTATGTCGTGCATTAGACAATCGTATGGGTGGTTTTATGATCGCTGAAGTAGCTCGTCTTTTAAAAGAAAATAGTAAAAAGCTTGATTTCGGATTATACATTGTTAATTCGGTACAGGAAGAAATAGGACTACGTGGTGCAGAAATGATTACACATACAATACAACCTAACGTGGCTATTGTAACCGATGTAACTCACGACACGACCACACCTATGATAGAAATGAAGACAAACGGCCGAGCAGCAATAGGTGATGGCCCTGTAATTTCTTACGCTCCGGCAATACAACAGAAATTACGAGATCTTATAATTGAGACTGCGGAAGAAAAAAATATTCCCTTTCAGCGATCTGCGTGCAGCCGTGCTACAGGAACAGATACAGATGCCTTTGCATACAGCAATGGCGGCGTACCTTCAGCATTAATAAGTTTACCTCTTCGTTATATGCATACTACTGTAGAAATGGTTCACCGAGATGATGTTGAGAATGTAATCAAAATGATTTACGAGAGCGTTCTTAAAATTAAAGATGGACAAAGTTTTAGCTATTTTGACTAGTTAAAATTACCAGTAATTAAAATCTGAAATGTTCGGGTGGCAATCGTGTTATCCGAACATTTTTTTGTTTCATTTATTTTGAATAGATATTTCACATTTTATTAGTATAAATCATACAAAATTGCTTCTAAATTTGAAATTATGACCATAACAGAATCCAAATTAGAAAAATTACTTAAAAGTCCTGAAGAAGCAGCTCGTATTGCAGATCTTGTTTATGTAAAAGAGGAACACCTCACTATTTGCAGAAAGAAAAAAGGTAAAGGATTTACGTACTGCAAAGATGATAAAATCATCAAATCTAAGCCTGTACTTAATCGTATTAATAAACTGGTAATACCTCCAGCTTGGCAAGATGTTCTAATTTCTGAACCAGCAAATGGTCACTTACAAGTTGTAGGTCGCGATGATAAAGATCGCAAAGTATATCTCTATCACGAGACTTGGAATAAACTACGTAACGAGACAAAGTTTTTAAAACTTGCCTCGTTTGCTAACATCTTACCTCAACTGCGTAAACAGGTAGATAAAGATCTAGATGAGGTGCAAATGACCCAGCGCAAGGTGCTTGCTCTTGTTATACGATTAATGGAAGAAACCCATATACGTGTAGGTAACGCTTGCTACGCAAAACGCAATCAAACCTATGGTCTTTCCACACTACGTACTCGACACGTAAAAACTACAGAAAGTGATATTAGATTTGAATTTGTAGGAAAAAAGGGAAAAGAGCATAAAATTAAAATCACAGATCCCGAGCTTATAGATCTTGTAAATCAATGTGAAGAAATACCAGGCTGGGATCTATTTCAGTTTTATGATGAAGCAGGAGTTAAACATCATATTGACAGTGGTATGGTAAATGACTATATACACGAATTAAGTGGAGACTTATTTTCAGCTAAAGACTTTAGAACTTGGGGAGCCACGAAAATCTTTTTTGAGTCGTTGAGAGAAAGTGGTTATGTTTCCGAAGAAAAACAAAATGCTAAGAATATCCTTACTGCTTATGATGCTGCAGCTAAAGGCTTAGGAAATACCCGCAGTGTTTGTAAAAGTTACTATGTACATCCAGTAATTCCGGAAGCGTATGCAGATGGCTCAATCACAACATATTTTGATAAGGTTGATAAAGTAAAACTGAAACCAAACTCATTTATTTCTAAAACTGAAACTGTTATTACAGAAATGCTGGGAGATTACGAGATTAGTTTATAGTTTCTTATTTAATATCTACACGATTTTGAGTACTGAGTTTAAAAAATGTAAAGGTCACTACATAACTTTATACACTTCAGTTTAAATTGAAATACTACAGCAATTTATTAGGTTTTTTTTAAGGCTACGACCACCTCCCTTTTTTCAATTTTTGACTCATTTACAGTACCTTTGCACACTTGAAAAAGAAAATGGCAGAAACACAAGAATACATTGAGGTTTATGGGGCAAGAGCTCATAACTTAAAGAATATAGATGTCCAGATTCCCCGAGAAAAATTAGTCGTTATTACAGGACTTTCAGGTAGTGGCAAAAGTTCGCTCGCATTTGATACGATATATGCAGAAGGGCAACGCCGCTATATAGAAACGTTCTCGGCTTATGCACGACAATTTTTGGGCGGGCTAGAGCGTCCCGATGTTGACCAAATACAAGGTCTTTCACCCGTAATTGCAATTGAACAAAAAACGACTAGTATAAGTCCGCGGTCTACTGTAGGTACCATTACAGAAATTTATGACTTTTTGCGTCTTCTCTTTGCTCGAGCAAGTGATGCGTATAGCTTTGAGACCGGTGAGAAAATGGTTAGCTATAGTGATGATCAAATTAAAGATCTTATAAAATCTGAATATATTGGTAAGCGAGTAAATGTTCTCGCTCCTGTAATTAGAAGTCGAAAGGGACATTACCGCGAACTATTTGAACAAATTGCCAAACAGGGATTTGTTAAAGTTAGAGTGGACGGAGCGGTCAAGGATATCGAGAAAGGAATGAAAATTGACCGTTACAAGGTGCACGATATTGAGATCGTTATCGACCGGTTAAAAATTGAAGATGATAAGGATCTTGACAAGCGTCTGATGGAAACCATTAACACTGCGATGTATCACGGTGAAGATGTGATGATGATTTTAGACCATGATTCTAATGAAGCACGCTATTTTAGCCGAAGTCTTATGTGTCCTACCTCAGGTATATCATATCCTAATCCTGAACCTAATAATTTCTCATTTAATTCGCCTAAAGGTGCTTGTCCTAATTGCAATGGGATTGGAGAATTACGCGTAGTAAACATCGATAAAATAATTCCAGATCCTAAACTTTCAATAAAAGCGGGTGGTCTAGCTCCGCACGGTACTCAAAAAAGTAATTGGATTTTTAAACAACTTGAGATTATTGCGCAACGGTTCGATTTTAAATTAACAGATCCCATTAGTGCTATTCCAAAAGCGGCTTTAGATATGATTCTCTACGGCGGTAATGAAAAATTCACAGTAGATTCTAAAGCACTCGGTGTAAGCCGAAGTTATAAAATAGACTTTGAAGGAGTTGCGAAGTTTATTGAAAGTACTTACGAGAATAATGATTCCGCATCCTTAAAAAGATGGGCTAAGGAATATATGGAAAAAGTAGAATGTCCGGTTTGTGAAGGCTCACGCTTACGCAAAGAGTCACTTTACTTTAGAGTTCACGGTAAAAATATCGCAGAGCTTTCAAATATGGACATTCTAGAGCTCGCAGCTTGGTTTAGAGATGTAGAACCTAATCTTTCAGAAAAACAAACCGCTATTGCGACTGAAATTTTAAAAGAAATTAATGCCAGGCTTCAGTTTCTTGTAGATGTAGGTCTCACGTATTTAAGCCTTAATCGTAGTTCAAAATCATTATCTGGTGGTGAAGCACAACGTATACGTCTTGCTACCCAAATAGGATCTCAGCTAGTGGGTGTACTTTATATTCTTGACGAACCAAGCATAGGTTTGCACCAGCGAGATAATGAGAAGCTAATAAATTCGTTAGTTGCTCTTCGTGATTTAGGCAATTCGGTGCTTGTTGTGGAGCACGATAAGGATATGATTGAGCGAGCAGATTATGTTATCGATATAGGTCCTTTTGCTGGAAAGCACGGAGGCGAAATTATAAGTGAAGGCACACCTAAATCTTTACTTAAACAACATACCTTAACTGCTCAATATATTAATGGTGAGAAAGAAATAGCTGTACCTGAAAAGCGCAGAAAAGGAAACGGCAAATCAATTGTACTCAAAGGAGCTACTGGTAATAATCTGAAAAATGTGAATGTCACGTTTCCTTTAGGAAAAATGATTGTTGTTACAGGTGTTTCCGGTAGTGGTAAATCTACACTCATAAACGAGACCTTATATCCTATTATGAATGCGCATTATTTTAACGGTGTAAAAAAACCGGCGCCATATAAAAGTATCAAAGGTCTTGATGAATGTGATAAAGTAATAGACATTAATCAATCTCCTATAGGCCGTACACCACGCTCAAATCCTGCGACATATACAGGAGTTTTTGGAGAAATTCGCAGTCTCTTTGCAAAAATACCCGAATCCCTAATTAGAGGATACAAGCCCGGACGCTTTAGTTTTAATGTTGCTGGTGGCCGTTGTGAGACTTGTAAAGGTGGTGGTTTACGAGTTATCGAAATGAATTTCTTGCCAGATGTTTACGTAGAATGTGAGACATGTCACGGAAAACGTTTCAATAGAGAAACCTTAGAGATTAGATATAAAGGGAAAAGTATTGCTGATGTGCTTGAAATGACGATTGATGAAGCGGTCCCATTCTTTGAGCATATTCCTAAAATATATCGTAAAGTAAAAACTATACAAGATGTAGGTCTTGGGTATATTTCATTGGGACAGCAATCTACAACCCTATCTGGTGGAGAGGCACAACGTATTAAACTGGCTACCGAATTATCAAAAAGAGATACCGGTAATACGTTCTACATACTTGATGAACCTACCACAGGATTGCATTTTGAAGATGTACGTATTTTAATGGACGTATTAAATCGACTTACCGACAAAGGAAATACAATGCTAATTATTGAACATAATATGGATGTAATAAAACTTGCAGATCATATTATCGATATAGGATATGAAGGAGGAAAAAATGGAGGCAAACTTGTAGCTAAGGGTACTCCCGAAGAAGTAGCTAAAGATAAAAAGAGTTATACAGCTCAGTTTTTGAAGAAAGAGCTAAATTAGAACACTTCCTAAACAATAAAATCAAACTCTATATATGAGAAATGAAAACAAGCCTAAGGGCTGGAATGAGATTAAAACAAATGATTCTTGGGCCCTATTTAAAATTATGGGCGAATTTGTAAGCGGTTTTGAAAAACTAAGTAGAATAGGACCTTGTGTTTCTATATTCGGAAGCGCGCGTACAAAACCAGATCAAAAATATTATAAACTGGCTGTAGATATCGCAGAGAAAATTGTTGATAATGGTTATGGTGTAATTACTGGCGGAGGTCCCGGAATAATGGAGGCCGGAAACAAAGGTGCTCACTTAGCCGGTGGAACTTCAGTAGGATTAAATATTGACCTTCCCTTTGAACAGCACGATAACCCATATATCGATGCAGATAAAAGTATAGACTTCGACTATTTTTTCGTTAGAAAAGTAATGTTTGTAAAATACTCTCAGGGCTTTGTTGTGCTTCCAGGAGGTTTTGGAACTTTAGATGAATTATTTGAAGCAATCACCCTAATTCAAACCCATAAGATCGATAAGTTTCCTATCATTCTGGTAGGTACCGATTTCTGGAAAGATCTATTAGCCTGGATACGTACTACCCTACTTGATTCTTTTAAAAATATAAGTGACGCAGACGTAGATTTAATTTATCTGGTAGATACAGCAGATGAGGTTTTAGAAGTTCTAAATAACTTCTATAACGAATATGAGTTAAGTCCTAATTTTTAATTTGTAATTAAAAAACCAAAAAGACAGCATTTGCGTTAAGTATGTACGTACTTAACGCAGTCTTTTAACGCATATTCAATTATCCCCTAATTTGACAATTCCTCAATACATCAACTTATGAAGACGTTTTTAAAAACGCTTCTATTTACACTCCTTCTACTTCCAATAACATTGGTAGCACAGAACCGTATAAATATATCTGCACGATTATATGAGGATACTAAAACACTTGTGATCCAGCAAGAAATTTTCTTCGTAAATACATCTGAAGATTCACTAGAGACGCTTTTCTTTAATGACTGGGCAAATAGTTTTGCTTCAAAACAATCTAAGCTCGCTAAACGGTTTGCCGAAAATTACGATCGTAGATTTCATCTAGCATCAACTGAAGCCCGAGGTAGTACTAAAATAAATTCTATTTCTGACTCTCAATATCAATTATTAGATTTTAAACGAGTCAAAAAATCTGAAGATATTTTAGAAGTCAAATTAAAAGATGCTCTACCTCCCGGTGAAACGCAACAGATCTTTTTGAATTATGAAATACATATTCCAGATGCACGGTTTACAGGGTATGGAGCGTTAGATGATGGAGATTTTAATCTTAAATATTGGTTTATAGCTCCAGCTGTTTATGATGGAAGCTGGCAGTATTATAGCAACAAGAATCTCGACGATCTTTATATGGTCCCTACCGACTTTAGTATTGATATTTCGTTTAAAAAAGATTATTTACTCATAAACGAACTCAAGCAGAAACTAAATAAGATTACTGAAAGCTCTGAATACAAAACGGTCCATCTCGAAGGTGATAATAGAAATAATACTACAATATACTTCAGACAAAATTCAGATTTTTTAGAAACTGAAACCGATGCGGTTACGGTCATAACTAACATTAGCAACTCAAAAGTTATACCCGAAAGAGAATCATTAATCATCGATAAAGTTATAGGGTACTTAGATAAAAATCTAGGAGATTACCCGTTTGAGAAACTGGTGATTTCAAATATTGATTACAAAGAAAATCCGGTTTATGGTTTAAATCAATTACCCGATTTTTTCAGTCCGTTTCCTGAAGATTTTAAATATGAATTAAAAATTTTAAAAACAGCAATTAACAATTATGTTGACCGTACATTATTTATAAATCCCAGAAAAGATAAATGGGTCGCAGATGCTGTAAAGATGAATATAATGATGCGGTATATGGATGATTTTTATCCTAAATTAAAAGTACTAGGAACATTAAATCGTTACTGGATCGCACGGCAATTTAATATCTCAAAATTAGAATTTAATGATCAATATAATTTGCTGTACATGCATATGGCACGTTTAAATCTTGATCAATCTTTAGACACACCTAAAGATTCCCTAATTAAATTTAATGTAAATATTGCGAATGCTTACAAGGCTGCCAGTGGTGTCAATTATCTTTCAGAATACCTGTCAGACACACTTATAAATAACAGCATTAGGGAATTTTATAATGAAAATCAGTTAAAGCTCACCAATCCCGGTATTCTAGAATCTAAAATAAAATCCAAAACTACTGAGAACTTAGATTGGTTTTTTAATGATTTTATAAAAACCCGAAAAAATATTGATTTTAAGTTCAACGAAGTCCATAAAAATGGTGATTCATTGACTATTCAGCTACGCAATAAAACCGGTATTTTGGTCCCTATTCCAGTATACGGAATGCAGGGCGATTCAATCGTTTCTAAAAGCTGGGTTAAGGGATTTAAAAAGGAAAAAGAAATTTCTATTTCTGCTGAAAATATAGATCGGGTTGCAATTAATGCAGAAGGATTTGTTCCCGAATACAATAGACGTAATAATTACAAAAAAATCAATCCATTTTTAGGTATAAATAAACCTTTTCAATTTAAATTGTTTCAGGACATTGAAGATCCTTCTAAAAATCAGGTATTCTTTATGCCGGTAGCAGAATATAATTTCTATGATGGTTTAAAGTTGGGTGCTAAAATGTATAATAAAACCTTATTATCTAAGAATTTTAGTTACAAAATAGAGCCTCAGTATGGTTTTAAATCAGATAAAGTTACAGGAAGCGCAGGATTTACATATACTCAAAATTTAGAGGAAGGCAATCTCTTCGCAATACGCTATGGCATGTCTGGAGCTCTTTCCTCCTATGCGCCAGATGCACTTTATAAAAGATATTCCCCATTTATCACCTTTGCCTTTAGACCCGATGATTTTAGATCAGATAAACGCCAGTATCTTACTGTTCGTAACATAAACGTGTATAGAGATGAGTCTAACTTTATAAGCAATGAAGACCCCAATTATAGTGTCTTTAATGTACAATACTCAAACAATAGTCCTGGAGTGATAAATGCCTTAAGCTGGAACACTGACTTTCAACTAGCTCAAAAATTTAGCAAGCTTTCAGTGACCGCAAAATACCGCAAAGTCTTTTTAAACAACAGACAATTTGATCTGCGGTTTTTTGGTGGGACGTTTCTTTATAACGATACCCGTTCAGACGGGGATTATTTCAGTTTTGCAACAGATAGACCTACAGATTATTTATTTAACTATAATTATTATGGACGATCTGAGAGCAGCGGTTTATTTAGTCAGCAATTGATCTTAGCAGAGGGTGGTTTTAAATCACAGTTAGATACACCTTTTGGAAATCAGTGGCTAACCTCAATTAACACCAGCACAACGTTATGGAATTTTATTCATGGTTATGTAGATGTAGGTTTGATTAAAAATCAGGGAGATCCTGCTCGTTTTTTATACGATAGCGGGATACGTACAGTTTTAGTAGAAGATTACTTTGAGATTTTTCTACCTATTCATTCTTCAAACGGCTGGGAATTAGGACAAAAGAACTACGATCAAAAGATACGTTTCATTGTAACTTTAGATATAGGCACAATGCTAAGTCTATTTACCCGAAAATGGTATTAAGCGTTTTGAGATATCCGAACGCCTTGGTTATTTAAATAAATTCAGTAAACCCTTATAATTATTGCTGATTATTGAAAGACCCGTAATTAAATGGGCTTTTATTAAAATATTATCATTTTATTACAAAATTATTGAATTGTGTTTAACGGGTTTTTTCCTTATTTTTGTGAAAATTCATTCAATATATGCACACTCAATCTGAGCCTACTTCTGAAATATCTTTTGAAGATTTTAAAAAAACAGTTCTAGAAGATTATAAAATTGCGGTAACGAGCCGTGAATGCAGCTTACTAGGTCGAAGAGAAGTTCTAACCGGCAAGGCTAAGTTTGGCATTTTTGGCGATGGTAAAGAAGTACCACAGCTTGCAATGGCAAAAGCTTTTAAGAAAGGTGACTGGCGATCGGGTTATTATAGAGATCAAACCTTTATGATGGCAATTGGTGAATTTACGATTGCCAACTTTTTTGCAGGATTGTATGCTCATACGAGTATTGAAAATGATCCAATGAGTGCCGGAAAGCAGATGGGAGGCCATTTTGGTACCCATAGCCTTGATGAAAACGGAAAATTAAAAAATCTTCTTGAGCAATATAATAGTAGTGCAGACATCTCTCCTACTGCTGGTCAAATGCCAAGATTATTAGGTCTTGCTCAGGCTTCAAAAATTTTTAGGAATGTTTCAGAAACTGAAAAAACAGGCCTATCAAATGATGGTAATGAAGTTGCCTGGGGTACTATAGGTAATGCCAGCACTTCTGAAGGTATGTTTTTTGAAACCATAAATGCAGCTGGCGTTTTACAAGTGCCAATGGTTATAAGCGTTTGGGATGACGATTATGGTATTTCAGTACACGCTAAACATCAAACTACTAAAGAAAATATATCTGAAATTCTGAGTGGATTTCAACGTACAGAGACCGAAAAAGGATATGAAATTCTAAAAGTTAAAGGCTGGGATTATCCAGCACTTATTGAGACTTTTGAGCGTGCTGGTGAAATTGCCCGTACAGAGCATGTACCTGTTATATTACATGTGACAGAGCTTACACAACCTCAGGGGCATTCAACTTCGGGATCTCACGAACGTTATAAAAATAGTGACCGTCTTCAATGGGAAAAAGACCACGATTGCAATACAAAAATGCGTGAGTGGATGCTTTCTAATCAAATCGCTACAGAAGAAGAACTTACAGAGATTGAAAAAGATATTAAACGTAATGTACGCGAAGGTAAACGTAAAGCCTGGGATGCATTTCTAAATCCCATCCGTGAGGAGAAAAAACAGGTTACAAATCATCTAGAATCTTTAATTTCAGAAAGTAGCAACGGACAGTTTATTAAACCTATTTTAAAAGGTTTAGTTGATGAAAAAGATGCTTTAAAGTCTGATTTATTAATAGCTGCCCGAAAAGCACTACGATTTGTTTCTAATGAAAATACAGAAACTGTTATTTCATTAAGGAATTGGGTCTCTACTTATATCGAGAATGAACAGCCTAACTACAGTAAACATTTATATAGCGCTAATGATACTAAAGCTATAAATATTGAGGAAATTGCTCCGGTATATGATGAGAAAGCAAAAGATGTAGATGCACGTGTGGTATTGCGTGATAACTTTGATGCAATTTTTAGCAAGTATCCTAACAGTTTAGTTTTTGGAGAAGATGCGGGTACTATAGGTGATGTAAACCAAGGTCTCGAAGGACTTCAGGAAAAATATGGCGAATTACGTGTAGCTGATGTAGGTATACGTGAAACAACTATTATTGGCCAAGGAATAGGACTAGCTTTAAGAGGCTTAAGACCTATTGCAGAAATTCAGTATTTAGATTACATACTATATGCTATATCTACACTTAGTGACGATTTAGCCACTTTACGCTACAGAACTCACGGTAAACAAACTGCTCCTGTAATTGTAAGAACTCGTGGTCATCGACTAGAAGGTATATGGCATAGTGGCTCACAAATGGGCTCATTATTAGGATTATTGAGAGGTATTTATATTCTTACGCCTAGAAATATGACTAAGGCTGCAGGATTTTACAATACGCTCCTTAAAAGTGATGAACCTGCAGTAGTTGTTGAATGTCTTAATGGTTATCGTCTAAAAGAACAACTACCGCTTAATTTAGGTGAATTTACAACGCCCATTGGTCAAGTTGAAGTAGTTAAAGAGGGTACAGATTTAACCGTTGTTTCTTATGGAAGTACCCTACGTCTGGTAATGCAAGTAGGTAAAGAACTAGAATCGTCTGGTATTAGTATAGAAATTATAGATGCACAATCTTTATTGCCATTTGATTTAAATCACGATACGGTTAAGAGTATTGCAAAAACAAATCGAATATTAGTTGTTGATGAAGATATGCCAGGAGGCGCATCGGCTTATTTGATGTCTCAAATACTTGATGAGCAGAAAGCATTTAAATATTTAGACAGCGCACCTCAAACATTAACTGCTAAACCACACAGACCAGCTTACGGTACTGATGGCGACTATTTTTCAAAACCATCTCCAGAAGATATTTTTGAAAAAATATATGAAATAATGCGTGAAACTAATCCGCAGAAATATCCTGCAATTAGATAAAGTTATATGCTACATCCAGGGTTGATGATCAATTTCAACCCTGAAGAGCGCATAATTAATTTGTTTTTGTACTTGATGTGAGGTCAGTGGAAAAGTCAAATCACCTCCTGCTGTATGAAAAGTATAATTGTAAAGATTTCTTTTTTTGTACCAAATAGGTTGATTTACAGTCACTGCTTGTAACTTGAATAATTCAATTATTTCGGTTTTTTGATTCCAAACCCCTTTCTTCATAATTACAAATTCCGGAGTTATTTCTAAAGAGAGTGCTCTATACCAGAAATATTGATAAGGTATAACGAGTGCCACGTAAATTATTGAAAGTATACTGGTAACTTCAATTAAATAATTAGGCACTATAAAAGATGCTACTACCCCTGTAAGAAGCAATGGTAATCCCGCCAGGACAATAAGCCTGAAATATAAATATACTGCAGGTGTAAAAATATATCCAGGCTTGACCTTATAAGTAAAAAGAAACTTCTTTACTTTTTCTACCTGAATACGTTCTAAACCAGGAATTCTAATTTTAGTTTTTGTTAGATCATTTTGACTGCTGGCGATTGCTATTTGTATTTCGTGCAGATTTAATCTTTTCTGAATAGGATTTGTAATAACCCGTAATAACTGAACACGCCTGGGTTTTAAACTAGTCTTTGTATTGGTTTTTAATCCCATTTCTAAATCCAGACTGTCGCTCGTTTGCTGAAGCTTTAAATCAAAATACTTGATAAATATTTCGATACAGGATATCAGAAGTCCCAAAAAGAAAATGCTTATAAATACAATTGCTGTTAGTGCAAATAATTCTATAGGTCTGCTATAGACTTCCAGATAACCGCGAACGTTATCTGTATAACCTTCATTTTGTAAAAAATCAAAATCACTAAGCTGTTGATATACAGAAATGACAAATATTAGGATTAGCCAAACTCCTCTAAAATAATTGCTCGTCAACCCTAATTTTAAAAGCGTTAATGGGGATAATCTATGCTCCCAGGCATTTGAAGGGTTAGAGATAAATTCTTTAATTTGAACATCATTTCCTCCGGTATCCTCACTATCTACATTTGCTACTTGCATCAAAACTTGCTGCAAGCTCTTCGCATCATTCTCCCTAAGTGCTTTGATACTTATTTCTTTGCCACTACTCCCTGCTGTGTCGAGAACTAAACTATAAACTCCTATAACGCGCTGTAATAAAGAACGCTTAAAGTAAACCTGTTGTATTTTATTAAATGGTATGGTTAAGCGTTCGGTACTAAAAACTCCTTTTTGAAGAACAAATTCAGAATTAGTATAATTAATATGAAACTTAAAACGAAGAAAAGCTACAATGCTATAGATCAACAAAAGCACAATAAAGACTCCTGCCCCTAAAAGGACTTTATTCAGAATTTCACCACTAATTCCTTTTATCAGAAAATAAACGAGTGCTGCTCCAAAAGCTCTAACGAACTTATATAACTGGGACAGGAATATTAAAATAACTCCCAGTTTAGATTGAATTTGTGGTTTAGAGAATGCTTTATTCATCTATGTCGCTTAGATGATTAGCGACTTTGTTTTTTAATTTTGCTGCAAGCTCTGGCGATAATCCGGGAATATCAATATCACTTCCAGAGCCACCAGCTGTAAAAATATTAAGATTAGAAATTTTGAAAAACTTGTCTAGCATACTTTCTGAAGTAGATATATGCTGAATACGATTAAATGGAATAATTGTAATCTTCTCAAATAAAAAGCCACGTTTAAATGCTATATCATGTTCTCTCAAAGCATATCCCATATTTTTCTGAAACATAAATTGAAAAAAGTATAGTAACCCAATTATTAAAATCACAACTATGCTTAGTCCTAATATTAAGCCACGGACTTCTGTAACTTCACGAAGGAGGTACAATCCTACAAACATCAAAAGTGATATAATTCCCAAAACAAGAAAAACCTTATACATCCGTTTTATAGACACCGGTGTATAGGTCATTTCTTGATATTCTGGTAAGGAATCGATGTCTACCGGAGCGTTTGTAAACTGATTTTCCATTTAAAATAAATTTGATGTGTATTCTAAAAATAATAGAACCTGATCAATTTATCACCTACGGAATCCATTTTTTCTCAAAATTGGGCTTTCTTTTTTCTAAAAATGCATTTCTACCCTCTTTTGCCTCTTCTGTCATATAAGCAAGACGTGTTGCTTCACCAGCAAAAACTTGTTGTCCTACCATGCCATCATCTGTAAGGTTCATAGCAAATTTGAGCATTTTTATAGAAGTGGGTGATTTTGCTAAAATTTCTTGTGCCCATTCAAACGCAGTTGCCTCTAATTCGTCATGCGGAATCACAGCGTTTACCATCCCCATATCAAAAGCTTCCTGAGCAGAATAATTACGTCCTAGAAAGAAAATCTCTCTGGCACGTTTTTGTCCTACCATTTTTGCTAAATAAGCAGAACCATAACCACCATCAAAGCTCGTTACATCTGCATCGGTTTGCTTAAAAATGGCGTGTTCTTTTGATGCTAGTGTAAGATCACAAACAACATGTAAACTATGACCGCCACCTACAGCCCAGCCTGGTACAACTGCTATAACAGCCTTAGGCATAAATCGAATGAGCCTTTGAACATCAAGTATATTTAAACGATGATACCCATCATCTCCTACATAGCCTTGATCGCCACGTGCTTTTTGATCACCGCCACTGCAAAAACTGTAAACACCATCTCTAGATGAAGGTCCTTCGGCAGAAAGCAGCACTACACCTACAGAAGTATCTTCCTGAGCATTATGAAATGCATCTAATAATTCTGCAGTTGTTTTAGGTCTAAACGCATTACGCACATCTGGTCTATTAAATGCTATACGCGCTACACCATCAGCCTTTTTATAAGTAATGTCTTCGTATTCTTTGACCGTTTTCCAATCTGGTTCTTGCATGAGATTTATTTTATAAATGCCCTTGGGGGCAATACAATCCTGATTTAATTATGCGTTATTTTTAAGTTCAATTCCTTTTTCTGAAATTGTTATAACGCGGTCTTTATAAAGAGCGCCAATTGCCTTTTTAAATAGTTTCTTACTTATGCCGAAGTATGCATTAATATCTTCTGGCGAACTTTTATCGTGTACCGGTAAACTACCACCATTACGTTTTAATTCTTCGTAGATAAATTCTGCGTTAGGCTCTACACTTCTATACCCTTCAGGCTGAAGAAGTATATCAATTTTATGATCTTCACGTACCCGCTTTACATAACCGGGTAGCCTATCTCCTACTCGAATGTCTTCAAAAATTGCGTCTTTATGAACTAATCCTTGATATTTCTCATTGATAATTACGTGTGCTCCAAATTCTGAGAAATGTGACACGAGTAAATCAACTTTATCAAATTTTTCAACATCAATATCTTCATTTTTTAGAAACGTATTGAATTTTGAAGAACCCACCAGTCGGTTTGATTTCTCATCGAGATACATATAAATAAGATAGGAACTTCCCTCTCGCATATCTGTCACCTGATTTGAAAAAGGAACAAATAATTCCTTATCAATACCCCAATCTACAAAAGCGCCTATTTTTGAAACTGAAGTACATTTAAGGTAAGCAAAACCATTCTTTAAAATATATGGTTTTAACGTCGTAGCAACAGGTCGCTCTTCATTATCTAAATAAACAAAGACCTCAATCTCATCCTCAAGCTCAAATCCTTCTGGAGCATACTTTCCGGGTAATAAAACTTCGTTTTCATCTTCATCACGTAGATACAAACCTGGCGCTGTATCGCGATCAATTATCATTTTATGGAATTCCCCGAGTGCGAGCATAATCTTATTTTTGTGTTTTCAAAATTAGGAAAGTAATAGTTATTAAAGAACAGTATTGCTAAAGAATCGGCTTATTAAAATAGCATTATCAGAATAGGTTGTTGACATAAATAAAAAAGTCTGCTAATACAACCATTAGCAGACTTTATAGCTATTGAAGAGAAATGGGTTTATGCGTAAACTTCTTCTTTTCCAAAATGTTTCGTTAGTAGGTAATAAACAACCGCACGGTATTTATTTCGGTTAGATTTACCATAATCATCCATTACTTTGTGTAAACCTTCCATTAATTTAGGACTATCCTCAAGACCTAATTTTTTAATAAGAAAATTATTCTTTACAGTTTCTAACTCAGATTCACTACCTGCAGATACAGTTGAAGAATCTTTATTATAAATTGACGGTCCGCAGCCAATAGTAACTTTTGTTAGCAAATCCATATCCGCTTCGTGGCTTAATTTTTCTTTTAGATCTGCTGCATATTTAGCGATCATTTCATCCCTTTTACTCATAAGATACTAATGTGTTTAGTTGTTTTTAATTAAGTTTCCTAAATATACATAAAAATAGAAACTCTAAATAGACACTATCGGATATAACTAAAGTAACCTAGTAAAATCTGATCATTTAATGTACGTGGTGTTTTAATTTCTAAAAGAGCTGGTTTATGGGTAGTTGCATAAAATTTATCTTGAACGCTTTGTAATTCGCTTTCTGAACTTGCAACAAAATAATCTAAACCAAACATGGCGCACAAATGAGAAGCATCAAGGTCATGTATAGTTTCAAAATAGGTCTCAAAAACCTTTGAAGTTTTATCGCCGGGTAAAATTCTAAAGATACCTCCACCACTATTGTTTATAAGAATAATCTTAAAATCGGTAGGTATATAGGAATTCCACAACCCATTACTGTCATAAAAAAAACTGAGGTCACCGGTAATAAGTGTGGTAGGTAATTCGCTCCCTACTGCAGCACCTACGGCTGTGGATGTACTACCATCTATACCACTAGTACCCCGGTTGCAATATACTTTTAGAGTTTTATCTATATCAAAAAGTTGTACATATCGCACGGTAGAACTGTTTCCTAATTGCAGTAAACTATCTGCTCTTAGTCTTGACAGCACCAAGTCAAAGGCTTTAAAATCACACCAGCCCATCTCTTTTATATAATCTTGATGCAAGGCATCTCTGCGTTCCCGTACTTGAAGCCAATTCTTTTGATAATCACTATCAGGTACTCGAATTCCATTTAAGAATTTTGACCAGAAGTAATTTACCGGCACCTTAAAGTGTTTATTTAGGCAAAAGTAAGTGTCATAAGCTTTTTTAGGATCTATATGCCAATGCTCTTCAGGTTGATACGTTCTTAGAAAAGCTTTTACTTTCTTAGAAATTATCATTCCTCCTAAAGTAATTAAGATTTCTGGCTGTAAATCTTTAAATCCTTGATCATCCAGCGAACCAATAATATTGTCTGTACGGGTAAAGAAGTTAGGATGATGCGTATTAGAAGTAGTTTCAGTAAATACAAGAACACTTGGATCTGATCCTAAAATATCTAAAAACTGTTGCTCAATAGTATTAGGCTGCAACACACCTATAAGTATCATTTTCCGTTTTGCCTTACTCCATTTTTCAGCAAATGGTTGTATATGCTCATCTTGTAAAACAACCGGTTTAGTTTCTTGATCTAAAACGATAGGATCTACCAGTTTTTGAGTGGTTGTGTTATACAGAGGTTCGTAGAAAGGAACATTAATATGAACAGGACCTTGACTTACTAATGCTTTATTAAGTGCTTTATTGATCTCCTGCTGATTGTGTTTTGTCACCTCCCGTTGCTTCTGAATTAATTTCGGATCGGTTACGATCTCATCAGGCACATATTCAGAATACAAATTTGCAGAATAGAGAATGTGATTTTCAAAGACATTACGCTGTCTTATAGTTTGACCATCACCTATATCTATACGTTCTATAGGTCTATCTGCAGAAATTACAACCAGTGGAATATCACTATAATACGCCTCTGAAATTGCCGGATAATAATTGAGAACTGCACTTCCTGAAGAACAAATTACAGCAACAGGTTCTTGTAACTGTTGGGCAAGACCCAACGCAAAAAATGCTGCCGAACGCTCATCTACTATACTATAAGTTTTCATTTCTGGATGTGCTGTAAAACCAATAGTTAATGGAGCATTGCGCGAGCCTGGTGAAATTACAATATGCTTTACTCCTTTTTCAAGACAAAGTAATACTACAGATTGTGCGACGGGTATGGTAGAATAATTCATTAGATCAAAAATACAATAAAGGCATTATGCTTAAAGAATACTTGCAATGGTTTGTGCTTTATTTACCGTTTCTTCCCATTCATTTACCGCATTAGAATCCTTAGTAATACCACCTCCAATGTATAAATGAGCTGCTTGATCTTTATATTGCATGCATCTAAGATTTACAAATAGCTGAGTAGATTTTGAAAGGGTTTTATAGGCCAGGTTTTCGACATTACGTCTATTCCTAGGTTTTGATTTGTCTTGGAAAATGTTAAGCTCACCTAAGAAACCCGTATAAAATGACCTTGGATAATTCTCGTTATTTAATATGAAATTTTTAGCATCATTCCTTGGAAAACCACAAACAGCCGGTGTAGGATGCAATGCTTTAAGTAGGGATTCTATAGAAACTTCTGCAGTAGAAAAAGTACCTGTAATGCGTGTCCTTAAATGTAATAAATCACCGGCTCTATGATTTTCTATGCCGTGTCGTTTAAAATTAAGAAGCTTAAAGTTTTCTAGATTAGATACGATCTCTCTCGTGACTAATTCCTGCTCTTCCTGCTCCTTTGCTCCCCATATAATATCGCCTGAGCTATAGGGTTGAGTGCCTGCTAGTGCTACCGTCTCAAATGATCTTCCATTAATAGATAGCAAGGATTCTGGTGTAGCTCCCAGCCACATCCCAACTTTAGGATGATACCATAAATAAACAAATGCCGTAGCATATTTAGATCCTAATCTCTTAAATGTATCCAGCGCATTAAAATCTTGTGTATCTATTTTTTGCTTACGCGAAATAACAACCTTCTGAAGATCTGAATGTATTATTCTATCTATTGCTTTTTCAACTAATGCGATATGACTATCCTTTTCAAATTCTGAAGCACGAACTGAAGATAGCTGCTTCGTTACAATGGTATCAAAATCAAAATCGTTAGCATAAGTAGGAGATCCGGGTAGGAGAATTGCCTCCTTCTCTGAATTAAAAGGAGCAAATACAAATCCTTGTTCTTCAAAAGTCCTCGTACGATAAACAGTATTTGTAGATTGAATGAGAATCCCTAATCTATTCTCATTAGGAAATTTATAAACTACAAAGGGTAAGTCCTCCTGTAGTTGTTTATTTACTATTGTGAAAATTTCTTCAGTGGTAATCATACTGCTTTTTTAGGCAACGCTATTGTGGTAAGCTTAACTATTGATATTAACTTATCTTCCTCATTAGTAATACGTATTTCCCAAAGTTGCGTAGTACGTCCTTTATGTAAGAACGTAGCTCGTGCATACACCATACCTTCAGAAATACTCTTTACATGATTTGCAGAAATTTCAATTCCTCTGATAAAAAAATTAGATTCATCGAGAAAAAACATACTTGCCGCACTTCCTACACTTTCCGCTAAAGCTACAGAAGCGCCACCATGTAACACTCCATCTGGCTGGTGCACTTTTGAAGTTACAGGCATAGATGCGGTAAGAAAATCATCTCCAATATCTATAAACTTGATATCAAGCGTTTCCATTAAGGTGTTTCTGCATATCGCATTGCATTTTGCAAGTGCTTGGGCTTTATTTTTTAATGACATAGTGTTGTTGAAATTGAAGTAACTACTGACTTAAAATATTTTATCAAGGAGAATCAGTTACTTTGTAAAGATACTTAAACCTTAATAATGCACGAAGAAAAAACAGTTTCCTACACCTCCCAAAATACGTACTACACGCTAAATAAACTAACTGAGAAAACAACCAAAATATGGTTAGTTTGTCACGGTATAGGTTATTTAAGTCCTTACTTTTTAGAACACTTTAAAAAACTAGATCCAGAACGCAATTACATTATTGCCCCACAAGCTCCAAGCAAATACTATCAAGACAAGCGTTATAAATATATAGGTGCATCTTGGTTTACTCGACTAAATACAGAAATGGAAACACATAATGTCGTAAGATACCTCGACGAAGTTTATAATAACGAAATTAAAGAACGTATAAATAAATTTGAATTCATTGCGATGGGATACTCACAAGGTGTTTCAGCTATCACAAGATGGCTTGCTAACTCCAAGATTAGTTGTGATCATCTTATTTTACATTCAGGATCTGTGCCTGAAGAATTTAACGAATCCTCGTTTGCAAAAATGGACTCAACCAAGATTACATTATTATACGGGATAGACGATCCATATATAAGTGAAAAGAAAATTGAAAACCAACTCAGTTACTTACATTCCGTTTTCAAAAAAGAAATAAACCTAATACCATTTATTGGAGTTCACGAAGTTCATGAAGAGAGCTTAATTGCACTTTCCGAATAAAAGCATTCCGATAAAACAACTACAAGATGTAGGATTTTTCCTAATTTCTAGAATCGTAAATCCGTGAAAAACACTTTTCATCTGCTAAAAATTAAATTGAAATTAAGCAAAACCTGTATATACAGTTATATTTTACAAGTAAATATCGACTATAATAGAGTCCAAAATTTATTTTTGTGTATTTCAACGAATTTATATGTATTTAAAGGATAAGTGTATGTATATTTACGATGTAGAACACAAAAACAGATAATATGAAATCAATTCTTACTTTTATCGCAGTTGCTTTTTTAAGTTTTAATGCTGTAGCTGAAGTTGCTACAACTCAAAAAGAAGCTTTGATTGATTTATTTAACGCTACAAATGGTTCTGAGTGGAATACTACTTGGGATTTAAATGCTGATGTTTCTACTTGGTATGGTGTTCGAGTAATTAACAACAATGTTGTTGGTCTTAATTTAAGTATGAATAACTTAAATGGTGAGTTACCAGAATCACTAGGTAATCTAGAGTCACTAGTAACATTAGAATTGTTTTTTAACAAAATTGAAGGATCTATACCTAATTCAATCGGTAATCTAAAAAACCTAAAAGTTTTAGTTCTTAATGGAAATATGCTTAACGGTAATTTACCTCAATCACTATATAAGCTAACTAAGCTTGAACAATTAATGTTAACCAGTAATAACCTTACTGGAAGATTAGATAATGATTTATCAAATCTTACTAACCTTAAAGTGCTTAACTTATTTGACAATAAAATTGATGGAGAGTTTCCACTTGCAGTTTTAAAACTGAATAACTTAAAGGAACTAAACTTATCAAACAATAGTCTTTATGGAGCAGTTCCTAAAGAATTGAATAAGATGAAAAATTTAACCTCTATCGCTATTGCTCAAAACAACTTTGATACAAATACAGATGCACTAGCTTATGATACTAACGGTAAAATTGTAACACAAAATACAATTGCTTCTAACGAATAAATGATTTCCCCAAATCAGAATTAGTTAAGTTGTTTAAAAGATCTGTCATTGACAGATCTTTTTTTGTTTAGAAGTTTACGTTTACTGTGCTGCTTTTTGCTTATTGATGGGCTTGACAACAAAGGGTGTAAAGAAATCCCAGGTAAGCCCAATAGATACTCTAGAATAACTATCTAAAAACCGGTAATTATAGTCGTCATAACCAAAGCTAAAGCGGGCCATTATTCCTAAATCCTTATCCCAAGGATATAAAATTGCACTGGTTTCAGAACGATAAATATCGGCGGATGGATGTACATCTGGATGTATAAATATTTTCTGCCCAAGACTGTAACGCATCTCTTTAAAATGTCCAGTAAATTCATATTCAGCTTCTATTTGATGTCTCCCATAGATTTTAATATCCTCCGGATTGTAGCCCCCAAACTGAAACATTCCCAAGAATCGATTGTGATAAAGCTGATAGGCTACTGTCAATGAATGCGATCGAGAAGGATAATTATCTTTATCAAAAGTATTTATTCTATAGTTTAGAGCCACTCGAGTAAGATTTGTAGAAAAATTACCAGAAGATCTATTTAACAACGCCGCTAAATCTGTGTTGTCGTCAATATCTTCATACAAACTCCTACTCTCTTCGCTGTTATCATCAAACGCTTCGCTAAATGCAGATTTACTTTGTCCATTAGAATAATGACCGGTTTCAATTGCTGCAGTTAAAAAATTGTTCCGTTGTGTTTTAATTATTGACTGCCATCCTATAAATGCTTTATAAGAAGGTGTTTTTACCGGCTTAGAATTCTCATCATAAATTCTTAAATGAGGTTGGATACTCAGATAAACTGCATCACCAGCGGTTATAGTGTCTCTATTTAATGCTTCTCGTATATCGTTATAAATACTATAATAAACGACAGGTTTTGCTTCAAGAAGAATTGTTTCATAGGGATTGTTACCACTACCTGCAGCCAGAAATGGACGTTCAGATATGGGAAAGTAATTTTTAAAAACACTACGCTCCTCTTTTTGGGCGTGTAAAAGATAGCCACCAAAACTATTAATTAAGGCTACATATAAAATGATACGTTTGTGGAAATTCATTGTTGGAGTTTAGGGATTTACAGAATAAATTAAATATCTAATTATTTCACAAAACTACTATCAAGTATCCTAAAGCTAGCTTCGGAATATAAATATTTTGAAACAAAACAATTAGTGCAGTGTCTTTATGGTATCTTTTATGATCATAATACCCGGTATACATCACTTAATGATTATATAATATCTGTATTTTTACCACAAATTTCCACCCTAATATGAAACATCTATTTTTAGCCTTTTTAGTATTTATAAGTTTGAGTACAGTCTCTGTAGCCCAAGGAACGGTAGCTCACATAGATATGTCAGAACTTTTAAAGATTATGCCTGAAAGCAAACAGGCAGAGGCAGAAATAAACCGACTGAATCAAGCGTACAGAGCAGATTTTGAAACCTCGTACAGAGAGTATCAAGCTAAATTTGTAAAATTTGAGGATGAGGCGTCTACATTATCTCCAGAAGAATCTGCAAAAAGAAAAAGTGATCTTGAACTAATAGAACGCAATCTGGCACAGTCACAACAAAATATAGATAAACAAATTGCAGAAAAAAGAGAATTACTATTTGCTCCTATTAGAGAGAAAGCTAAAACTTTGGTGACTAAAATAGCAGACGATCAAGGATTTTTATACGTTCTTGATTCTGCTGCATCTAATGGTCTAATAATGGCCAAGGGAAAAGATCTAATGCCAGAAGTAAAACGAATCTTAAATATTAAATAGTATTTAATGCATTAGACTAGTAACAAAATACCAAAATAAAAAAGCCGCATCTCCATGATGCGGCTTTTTTTCTGATGTAATCCTCTACGTTGGGATTAATAAATAAATTAAACATTCTTTCTTATTTGGGACAAAAAAGGGAATTTTAAAAACATTTAAAAATCACATCAGAATAATTAACATTCTATAGAATACTTACTTTCTATCTCAAATATAACTTCAATAATGTTATAAAACAATAGATGAACGTTGTTTATCCAATATAATTACGCTTTATCGTCAATTATTTTAACTTTAAGCAAGATTCATAAGATTATACTTAGAAGTTACAGATTCGATAATAATTTTATTTCAGCCCGATTAAACCTTTTCAGAATATACAAGTCTCATATAATGTAAAAAGGTAATAAGTACAAAACCATTTTAGAATATAAATATTGAGTATCAAAACAATAAATCCCGTATCGATCAAATTTGAAGATCTGGTAAGCGAATATAAAGAGCGTTTATATTGGCATATTAGACGTATGGTGATTTCTCATGAGGATGCTGATGATGTTTTACAAAACACGTTTATAAAAGTATTTAAAAACTTAAATACTTTTAATGGAGATAGCCAGATATATACTTGGCTTTATAGAATTGCTACAAATGAGAGTTTAACATTTATAAAGAAGAGACAACGAACCACTCATTTAAGTAACGAAGATCTGCAAGATAATTTAATTGCAAACTTATCTAGCGACCCTTATTTTAATGGTGACGACGCGCAATTAAAGCTTCAAGAGGCCATTAATACACTGCCCGCTAAGCAGAAGCAAGTATTTATTATGAAATACTATGATGAATTACAGTATAATGAAATTTCAGAAATTTTAGGCACTTCTGAAGGTGCATTAAAAGCCAATTACCACCACGCGGTAAAAAAAATCACAGATCACGTCACTGGTAATTAAACCTTTTTAAATATTTAAAGTCTAAAAATTATGGAAATCGATAATAATAATAAAGAACAATTTAATATCCCGAGCGATTACTTCAAATCGTTTGATGATAGATTGTTTACTGAACTTAAGTTTCAGAAGCTTTTTCCTAATAAAGTGGATGTCTTTACAGTTCCAAAAAACTACTTTGAAGATGTTAGCCTAAAGATTATAGAACAAAATAAACCGCAAGGCAAACTCATATCATATGATTTTAAAACGTTTGCCAAAGCATTTGTAGCACTTGCAGCAGTTGTAGTACTATTATTTTATGTTATTAACCCGGTAGGCACACCAGAAGATTTTGATTCACTTTCTGTTTCCAGCATTGAGAGCTATTTAATAGATCAAGATCAACTACCCTACTATTTTTCTGATGAAGATCTAAGTAATATTGAAGATAACACTTCAATATTTGATCAGCAATTAGATAGTGAAGAGGTGATTTATGACTATATAGATCAAGATATCATTGAGACCTCTTGGACTGCAGATCAATAATTTAAACCCAAAACAATGAAAAATTTAATTATAATATTGGGGTTGTTAATAGGTGTTACATCCTATGCTCAAAATGACCATCACGAACGTATAAAATCACTTAAAGTATCTTTTTTAACTGAAGAGCTAAATCTTACTCCTTCAGAAGCCGAAAAATTCTGGCCTATTTATAATATATATGATTCAAAAATGAATGATTTACGTAATCGTGAACGTAGTTTATTCAAACAAAAATACGGTTCTTCAGGATCTAAAAACACGTTTTCAGAGGGTGAAGCTAATAAGCTTATAGCAGAATATAATGATATTCTTGAAAAGAGATTTGCTTTGGAAAGCAGTTTGATGTCTGACCTCACAAGAAAACTTCCTGCCTCAAAAATGATGTTTCTTCCTGAAGTGGAACACAAATTTGGCAAGAAATTGTGGGAAGAATACCGTAAAAGAAAAAAGTAAGTTAAGTTTTGGTTTTAGTTTTAAAAAGCCTGTTTACATTTTGTAAACAGGCTTTTTTTATCTTTTAAATTTCAACTTAGAAATTCTATTGGGTCCTGCAGCATATGCTGTTGAGTCATTTACAAAACGAATGGTAAAAAAACCTTCTTCACTTAGACTTGTCCAGCTTGCACCTTGATCTTTACTATAATCTACACCTTCAAATCCTATAGCTAATAATTCCTTGCCGGAAGTATTAGGTATAAATTGAATACAACTTCTATAACCAGGATTAGCACCATTGGCAATTAAGTTCCACGTTTTGCCACCATCTGTAGTAAGTGCCTTATTAGCGGTATTACCATTAGGTTTTGTATAATCACCTCCTATGATTACTCCCAATTTGTCATTATAAAAATCTATTGAATAACCTCCTGTTGTAGACTTTCCTTGAACGAGCGGCGTTTTATACAACTCCCAGGATTTACCTTTATCACCTGTAAACAGAATATTAGACTCCATTCCTCCGGTTATTATCCATGCACTATCTCCATAAACAGCGATATTACTATTACTAGCGGCAAAAGCTGCCTCGCCATCTGCTGCAGTGGGTAGATTTGAGCAGGCTATTTTTGACCAACTTTTACCGCCGTCGCGTGTTATAATAATCGAAATGCAAGAATCTGTAGGGTCACCCATTGCAATGCCTTCTTTGTCATTCCAGAAAATCATAGAATCATAAAAAGCTTTAGGATGATCTTCGCTGTAAACGAGCTCCATTCCCGAATTGCCTGTTTTATAAAGTAACGCCGGACTAGCAACACTAAGCATAAAGAAATCTTCTGCGGTATGTGCTACTGCTCTAAAACTTGGCGTGAGACTGTCTTTTTTAAGAATACCCGTATTCCAGGTTTGAGAACTAAAATTATAGAGTCCGTATTTACCATTCGATCCAGCAAAAGCCAGACTACCATCTTTAAGAATATCTATTGCACGTACACTTACAGAATCTGTATACATATCCTCAATTACTACACTTTTAAAAGGAGATAACGGTTTAGCTTCTTCTGAAGAATCTTTACATCCTGAAACAACTAGGAGTAGTAAAACAATAATATAATATTTCATATTTTAAAATTTAGGGGAATTTAAAACTATTCGCCTTTAAACCTGTACCTTTGCACCCATTTTTAAACACACTTTTTATGCGTTTACACCGCAACTTGGTTTTTGCCGTCATTGATGGTCTTATCGAAATTTTTAACGAAGGCAGTTATGCCGATAAAGTTATATCAAAACAATTAAAGCGTGATAAACGCTGGGGATCTCGTGACCGTAGTTTTGTAGCAGAAACAACCTATGATATTGTTCGCTGGAAACGCCTATATGCAGAAATTGCAGATGTTAGCGAACCTATAGATCGCAAAGATCTATGGCGCATGTTTGCAGTATGGTGTACTCTTAAAGGAATTAAACTACCAGATTGGCCACAATTTGAAGAAACGCCTACGCGTCGTATTAAAGGTAGATTTGATGAATTATCAAAAACCAGAAAATTACGGGAGTCTATTCCAGATTGGTTAGATGAGTTAGGAGAGAAAGAATTAGGTGATAAATGGGATGTAGAACTAGCTTCATTAAACAAGCAAGCTCCGGTCGTTTTACGTACTAATAAATTAAAAACAGACCTTGATACTTTAAAAGCTGCTTTGGTTGAAGAAGGTCATGAAACTGAAAACCTGAAAGCATATCCTGATGCTCTTCAGCTACAGGAACGCGGAAATGTATTTGCTACAGAGGCTTTTAAAAATGGCTTATTTGAAGTTCAAGATGCTTCTTCACAAATGGTTGCTCCTTATCTTGATGTAGAACCGGGAATGCGCGTTATAGACGCTTGTGCCGGTGCAGGTGGAAAAACATTACATCTTGCAGCACAAATGGATAATAAAGGCCAATTAATAGCTTTAGACATTTATGCTAATAAATTAAAAGAACTGAAACGTAGAGCGCGAAGAGCCGGTGCTCACAATATAGAAACCAGAACCATAGACAGTACTAAGGTTATTAAAAAATTGCACAATTCTGCAGATCGTTTGCTTATTGATGCTCCGTGTACAGGACTAGGCGTTTTAAGTAGAAATCCTGATGCTAAATGGAAACTGCAACCAGACTTCGTAGCTAAAATACAAGAGACTCAGCAAGAACTTTTAGTAGATTATTCTAAAATGGTAAAACCCGGAGGAAAAATGGTCTATGCTACATGCTCGATTTTACCTTCAGAAAATCAGGAACAAGTAAAGAAATTCTTGAAAACAGACGAAGGAAGAGAATTTAAAATAGAAAAACAGAAAACAATTTTATCTAGCGAAAGTGGATATGATGGTTTCTATATGTGCCTAATGGTAAAGAAAGATAAAGCTTAATTTTAAACAACAATTAAACTTGAAAAGCCTCTTAGAAAAATCTAAGAGGCTTTTTGTATTTTAATAAAATAGAATGCAAGTAGGTTATCAACATCGATGAGTTAAATTCTGTTGAATTTCTTTAAAAACTAAGACCTAAGTAAAGAGCAAAAATCACTAAATTTGTCGCTTCTTTAGCAAAAGCACTATGATTCATTTTTTCGGTTCACAAGAAACCAAAATTTTCGCAGTTCAAACCAATAACGAACTTTCACAAGAAGATATAAATAAGCTTAACTGGCTTTTTGGCAATCAGGCTAAAATACAAGCGTCTACTTTAGACGCTTTTTTTATTGGTCCACGCGCCACAATGATTACTCCCTGGAGTACTAATGCCGTTGAGATCACCCAGAATATGGGTATTGAAGGCATCATACGTATCGAAGAATTTGTTGCTGGTAAGGCAGATTTTGATCCAATGCTCTCTCAGGAATATCCTAAGCTTGATCAAGAAGTATTTACAATAAATATTGAGCCCGATTCTATCTTACATATTGAAGATATTGCAGCATTTAATGAGCAAGAAGGGCTTTCTTTAAATGAGGAAGAAGTAGCTTATTTAGAAAGTGTAGCAAAACGTATAGGCCGTCCACTTACAGACTCAGAAGTTTTTGGTTTTAGCCAGGTAAATTCTGAGCATTGCCGTCATAAAATTTTCAACGGTACGTTTGTGATAGATGGTGAAGAAATGCCGACTTCACTCTTTAAAATGATACGTAAGACTTCCGCAGAAAATCCTAACGAAATTGTTTCTGCTTACAAAGATAATGTTGCATTTATAAACGGACCTAAGGCAACACAGTTTGCACCTAAGACAGCTGATAAACCCGATTATTATACCGAAAAAGAATTTGATAGTGTACTTTCACTAAAAGCCGAAACTCACAACTTCCCTACTACAGTTGAACCTTTTAATGGTGCTGCAACTGGTGCTGGTGGAGAAATTCGGGATCGTCTGGCAGGTGGTCAGGGATCATTACCGCTGGCAGGAACTGCAGTTTATATGACTGCATATTCCAGATTAAAAGCAGAATCTCCAAGAGACTGGGAAGATGGTATGCCAGAACGAAAATGGTTGTATCAAACTCCAATTGATATACTTATAAAAGCTTCAAACGGGGCTTCAGACTTCGGAAATAAATTTGGTCAACCCCTTATTGCAGGTTCTGTTTTGACTTTTGAACACGAAGAAGGTGGTCGCAAGCTAGGCTACGATAAAGTGATTATGCAAGCCGGTGGAATAGGTTACGGAAAAAAGAATCAAGCTTTAAAAGAAAAACCGCAAACCGGAGATAAAATTGTAATTCTAGGTGGTGATAACTACCGCATAGGGATGGGTGGTGCTGCAGTTTCTTCAGCTGATACGGGTGCCTTTAGCTCGGGGATTGAATTAAACGCTATTCAGCGCTCTAATCCTGAAATGCAAAAACGAGCTGCAAATGCCATTCGTGGTATGGTAGAAAGCGATGAAAATACCATTGTTTCTATTCACGATCACGGTGCCGGCGGTCACTTAAACTGCCTTTCTGAACTGGTTGAAGAAACCGGAGGACTGATTGATCTGGATAAACTTCCTGTAGGTGACCCTACTCTTTCAGCTAAAGAAATTATTGGCAATGAGTCACAAGAGCGTATGGGGCTTGTAATAGGAGCTCAAAATGCTGAAACTTTAAAACGTATTGCAGATCGCGAACGTTCTCCTATGTACGAAGTAGGTTATGTGACTGGTGATCATCGCTTTACATTTAAATCTAAAACTACAGGCGAAAAACCTATGGATTTAGAAATGAATGATATGTTTGGTAGTTCACCAAAAACCATAATGACCGATACAAAAATTAGTAGGGTTTATGATGATGTTTCCTACTCGTTAGAGAATTTTCACGACTATTTAGAAAATGTATTGCAACTGGAAGCTGTTGCCTGCAAAGACTGGTTAACGAATAAAGTTGATCGTTGTGTAGGTGGACGGGTTGCAAAACAGCAATGTGTGGGGAGCTTACAAATTCCACTAAATAATGTGGGAGTAATGGCCCTCGATTTTAACTCAAAAAATGGTGTTGCTACGTCAATAGGTCACTCGCCTGTAAGTGGTTTAATAAACCCCGTTGCAGGAAGTAAAAATAGTATTGCAGAAGCACTTACAAATATTATCTGGGCACCACTTGAAAAAGGTTTAAAATCGGTTTCACTATCTGCAAACTGGATGTGGCCGTGTAATAACGAAGGAGAAGATGCCCGTTTATATGAGGCGGTACAAGCTGTTTCTGAGTTTGCAATAGACCTGGGAATCAATATTCCTACCGGTAAAGATTCGCTTTCAATGAAGCAGAAATATCCAGATGGTGATGTAATTGCTCCCGGAACCGTTATAATATCTGCGGCCGGAACGTGTAGCGATATTAATAGAGTTATTGAACCTGTTTTACAACACGATGAAGGAGCTATCTATTACATAAATTTATCTCAGGATGATTTTAAATTAGGAGGATCTAGTTTTGCTCAAATTCAGAATAAAATTGGTACTCAGGCGCCATCTATTCAAGACAATTTAGCGTTCGCGAAAACATTTGATGTTATTCAGGATTTGATTAAAAAGGATCAGATCGTTGCCGGGCACGATGTTGCTTCCGGCGGACTTATAACCACACTTTTAGAATTGTGTTTTGCTGAAAATAATTTAGGTGCATCTATAGACCTGACTGCTTTTGAAGAGGAAGATTTAATAAAAATACTTTTTGCTGAAAATGCAGGTATTGTATTTCAGGCAGCTAGAGATGCAGATGTTGAATCTATTTTGACTGAAAATAATATTGCTTTTTTCAATATAGGTACTACTACTGAAACTGCAGATTTAGAACTTAAAAAAGATACTATAGAAATAGGACTGAATATCCCTTCTTTGCGTAGAAGATGGTTTCAAACTTCGTATTTACTAGATCAGCAACAAACCGCTAAAGGACTTGCAGGAGCGCGCTTTGCAAATTTTGACAGACAAGATTTAAAGTATACATTCCCAAAACAATTCACAGGCATTAAACCTGAAATCGATGCTACTAAACCACGCCCTAAGGCAGCTATTTTACGCGAAAAAGGAAGTAATTCTGAACGCGAAATGGCAAATGCTATGTATCTCGCTGGTTTTGATGTAAAAGACGTACATATGACCGATTTGATTACCGGTCGTGAAACACTTGAAGATATTCAATTTATAGGTGCTGTGGGTGGTTTCTCAAACTCAGATGTATTAGGATCTGCTAAAGGCTGGGCTGGTGCATTTTTATACAACGAGAAAGCCAATACTGCTCTTAAGAATTTCTTTGCGCGACCAGATACACTTTCAGTAGGTATTTGTAACGGTTGCCAACTTTTTGTAGAGCTCGATTTATTAAATCCAGAACATGTGCAAAAACCAGTTATGCAACATAATGACTCTAACAAGCACGAGAGCGGATTTACCAGTGTTACTATTGCAGAAAATGATTCGGTGATGTTATCTACGCTTTCTGGAGCTACATTGGGCGTATGGATTTCTCATGGTGAAGGAAAATTTAATTTACCACTTGATGAAGAGAACTATAAAATAGTAGGTAAATACGGGTACGATGCATATCCTGCAAATCCTAACGGAAGTAGCTACAACACGGCAATGATGACTGATAAAACCGGTCGTCACTTAGTAACGATGCCACACATAGAACGTTCTATCTTTCAATGGAACTGGGCAAACTATCCTAAAGGTCGCCAAGACGAAGTGAGCCCTTGGATTGAAGCTTTTGTAAACGCCCGTTTATGGATTGAAAAGCAATAACTTGCTTATAATATTTTGATTAAAAAAAAGCACAGATTCTTTGAATTTGTGCTTTTTTTTAATTGTAAACTGTAACTATCGTAGCTATTTGTCTGAACAATAAATCTTTTATATTTATAGACTTGAAATTACCATTTACTGTGCTATTTATGTTTTGTGAATTCTAGATTAAGGAATAAGCAAAAATAAGATCTATGAATACCAAAAGTTATAACAGTTCTATAAAATTATTATGCCATTTTCTTTCTCGCATTTGGGTTATCAACAAGTTGTCATAAAGAAGAAATAAATGATTCTAACATAAACCAAAAAAACTTTGACCTTTCTGCTTTTGAAAATATTCTTGGAAGAAATGTACGTGTAATAATCAATAGTGATCGACTGATGGAAATTGATGGAATAAATTATACTGAATATTTACTAACTAATAATCCTGATAATTTAGTTGAATCTAATATTCATTATACTCTACTTGTTCAAGATGGTGATGAGCTAGCAATTAGTAAAATTATAGATATAACATCACCAACAGAGAATTATCGTTTAAGCGAAAAAGACAATATAGCCATTATACGTGTTTTTGGAAAAAAAGGAGAAACTCTCAGATCTTATCATTATTCTGATAAAACTTATTTAGAACTTGAAAATGAAAGTGAAATTGCACAAACAAATTCGAAAATTTGCAATGGATAGAGGTTATATTTATATCGAAACTGAAAGATGGACAGACTGGTATCACAATAGTGGTAATGGTCTAAGTAAAACGCACAGTACTTTCGAGGGTCTTACTAGGGAAGTCATATTCTCAAATACTTCAGGATATAGTTCTTATCAAAGTTATCCAACATTTGAGTACGGGGGTGGTGCTTATGATTCAAATATTGGTGCCAATTATGATGGAAAATTGAGTTTGGAGGAGCGTACAATTGAAAAGATTACTGAGAGAACTAGTGTCGATAAAATTTATAATAATCTTGAAGGGAAAGCTGATTGTGTTTACCAAAAAATGGTTGACAATAAAAACAATATTAATTGGATTCTTGAAAATTTTAATGATGGAGATACTCCTTCTCAATTTAACTTAAAGCTTGTAATGTCAACAACGCTTGGCAATGAAACAAATGCCAGCACTATAAAATCTGGAAATACTTTCATAATTAAAATCAATGCAAATACTTTATCTAGCAGAACTACTCTTGGCCTGGCAAGAACTGTAATTCACGAAGGAATCCACGCTAGATTAAGAGAGTTTTTATTTAGAAAAGGAGGTACAGTTAGTAAAAACGATTTTCCTGGGGTATATGAATACTACCGAATTTATCAGGACAACTGGGATCATCAGCAAATGGCCGATTTTTATATGGGTACTATAGCGAAAGGCTTAAAGCAATTTGATAATGGACAACACACAGATCAATTTTATGATGATATGGCGTGGGAAGGTTTAGCGAATATTGTTGACGCAAATAATAGGCCTAATGAAATTTACACGGAAGCGTGGAAAAAATTAACAGATACTGAACAAAATAGAATTAAGAATACTATTGCAAATGAGAAAAGTAATGGAAATAAAACCTGTGTAAAATGAGAAAATACATTTTTATAGTTACATCTCTTTTGTTCTTAAGTTCCTATTCTCAGTCTAGGAAGAATATTTATTTTTTAATTGATAGAAATGATACATTAATCAAAAAACAGATTGCTACTCAAACAAATGAATACGAAGGATATCGAATAATTGATGAGACGAGAATTGTAAAAACAAGTAGAAGATCTTTTAGAGAAAAACCAAAAGATAAAGTTTTAAAAAAAGGTGAAATTTGGATTTCAGAGGGTGATGATGTTGAATATGAAACATTTGCTTCTTATTCATTTTCTTTTAATAGAAAAGTGGATACTATCATCTCAAAAACGTATTTCGATAGTTTGTCAATAATTAAGGACAGGAGAAAATTTTTAGATACTATTAAAATAGAAAATATATTTAATTTGAATTACATATTTATTGAACCTAAAAATTGTACCGAATTCATTATGAGACAAGCAGAGATTTTAACCTTTGAATAATTGCAAGCCATAACAGTCTATAGGAATAGGATGTTCAAAAGTCCTAAACCATATTTACTCTTTTTATTTGTAAGCTGCAATTTCTTTTAGTAAGAATCTGGAAAGAAATGGATGTTTATCGGGTATGTTAGTTGTTAAAAAAAATAATAAATGAGAAAGCAATTGGAAGCAAGCTGTGTGAATAAGATAATCATTTTAATGTTTCTTTTGGCAACACCTTTTTTTTCATACGGTCAAAAAAATCAATATCTGCTCTACGACATTTGTAATAATAGTATTTTTACTAGTGGAGATATAAAATATTATAATATCGACGATAATCTTTTTGAAATAAACAGATATCAACAAATTGATACAATTTCTAGGGAAGAGTTTGGTAAATTTTACCACAGTTGACAACCTATGGGATAAGGGTAAAAAATTGTTTCTTGAAATAAGTATTAAGAAGAATAGAATGTTAGAAACTAAAAATGAAGTTTTTGAACACATTTTTGTTATTGAGAAGCTTCAAAATGATAAATTCAAAAGAACCCGGGTTTGGTGGATAGATTATTAATAAACTTTTATAATACTAATGAATTTTAATTTAGCTACCTAACACAAAATAGGATCTATTTAATATTAAATAAGCGGAGTGTTCTAACAGAGCCTTTAACAAATAATTTAAATCACTTTACTGTTGGGCATCATTGTTTATGTAAAATACCTCTACAAAGAGTATATGGTATAACAACTAAGTCTATCTACCTTTCGACAATAACGGGCCAAGCTGATCCTGATTTCTCAGAACTATTTGATGCTTTTATAGAATACAATAGAACTTCCTCAACTGCTAATCTTAACAAAACTCAACACGAATTAATGAATGATTTTATCAATGAAATGGCCACATCATTATCTGCTTACGGTAATTTGGCAGGATATAATTTACCCTTTTCGTATTACAAAAAATTATGCTATTCTGGAGATATATTAGCTTCCTCAACTTTTAAAAATACCTATCCTGTATATCTAAATTCTGCAGATCGGACAAATAATTCCTGGAATAGAAATCCTGAGTTTATAGAAATTCTTTATTCTGTTTTAAGCGAACAAGACAACACAACACAAACTTATACATTTCCTGATGCCACAACTTTCACAGCAACACCACAAGGCAAACCTGTTTCATTGGTATTTCCTTGTAATTAGTGTATTTCTTATATTGATCCAGACTTCTTGTGGCTCTGTAAAAAACTCAAAAAATACCAACTTCAATATTAGGTCCTTAATTACTCTGGAGGTAAATTTTCACAAGGTAGATAATATAAAGTTTATTGATACTTTCTCTAATGATAAAGCATTTGAAACCTACCTGAAGGATAACCTCTTTGAAAAGGAACCAAAATTATCTTATCCAAATCCATTTTACTCTAAAAGTCAGGCTATAGCTTTGTTCAAAGGATCAAATGGCACTTATCTAATAAATCAACTCAATCAGTCAGATGGTTCTTTAAAAAAATATTTTCCTGAACAAAAAATAAATTTATTTTTTAAGTATGATGATGGCGAGAATAATCAGAATAGGGATTTTGAATATAAATCAAGTAAACAAATAAAAATCACAAAACCAGTCATTTCGATGGATGGGAAACTTGCGCTTATTTGGTATAGCACATACTTTGTAGGTGATGGTCATACAGGTATTCATATGTTTCAAAAAAATGATGGAAAATGGGTACTCTCGAACTTTAGAGAATTGTATTAGGCCTAAGATATTTTCAATATAATGTTAAGCAGTAATTGATAATTATAGATCTTTAGTTTGTGATTTTTTTTTACCTTATTCATAACGAAAAACCCGATGCTATAAGCACCGGGTTTAAAATTAACTAGGTAGTAAATTATATTTAATTTTGATCAGCTTCATTAATATTTGGATTTGCATCAATTTCAGCTTGAGGAATCTTGAAAATCCAATCATCATTAACTGATGGTTTATCCTGCATAAAACCGTCTTGATAAAGAACTGCTGCTGCACCAGAATTTGTTAAGTCTATTCCTTCATCCCAGCGAATATGATCAGTATAACTAAACCCTTCGCCATAAAGCTCTATGTAACGTTGAAATTTAATTTGCTCCATAAGCTCTGCCTGAGTATTGTATTGATCAATATCAAAAGCACTGTCACGAGCACTTCCTAATGCATCTAATGCCGCTTTAGCACCAGTAATATCATTACTCATAGCTTTAGCTTCAGCTTCGATAAGATACATTTCTGCAGAACGCATATAAATAACATCATCAGGATCTATAGTCCCAGGATTTTTATTTAAAAACTTTACGTGCATATAAGGGTGAGTATTGTGCTGTGGTGTCATCCCATATTTTGAAATGATCGCATCAAAAGCAGCTTCAAATTCTTCTTCAGTATCATAGTTAGGATCTGATTCAAAACTACCTCCCTGATCATTAGAAGCAGATGAATTTGTGTTAGGAGCATCTGGTAAAAATGCTTTCGTTCTATAATCTGTATCAGGAAGCATATCGTACATTTCCTTATTTACTAATTTAGGATTACCTCTGTTCTGACTTCCGTTGAATGTTGGGGAAATCAGATAAAAGTATGATCTAAAGAACGTAGTTTCCGTAGAAATCACATTACCACCCCAGATAACTTCTGGTAATTCATTAGTATTAAAACCAGACAACCAGTCTGCTTCATTCATTAATGGATACCCATTACGAGCTAATGCAGCCGAACTTGCAGCTGTAGCCCAGTCCCCTTTAGATAAAGCAATACGTGCTTTTATACCGTAAGCTGCATTAATGTTTAATTGAGACTTAATTTTTGCACTTCCATTTCCTCTTGGGTCTGCACCTTCAAAATATATAATTGCTTGATCTATATCCTTTTCCATTTGAGCATAAACTTCTGCAACTGTAGCACGTGCTTCACTTGTAAATGGAGGCTCTGTAGCAAAAAGTAAGGGCACACCAGGATCTGTAGCCGGATCACCTATAATATATCCTTTTGCATACGCAGTAACTAAGCGATAGTAAGACCAGGCTCTGTAAGCATATGACTGACCTAAAACATCACTCAAATTCTCATCAATCGCAAGTCCGTCTTCCTGAACTTGATTAATGATTGAATTAACACTAGTGATAAAATGATAACGTTGATACCATAATTGCTCTGAAGTCAATGATGTAGATACATTATGAGAATTCCATTGCAATTCTGATGTCATCCACCCATTTGCTGGTGCAGAGTGAATAAGATCACCGGTAAGCACATCTCCTAGTGGTATAAAATAATGCTCCCCTGCTCTACTTGCAGAACCTCCTGGTATTGGAGATTGCGCATACATTTGTCTGTGGAGTCCATTTAATATTAATCTCATATTTGCCACAGATGATAATGCATCTGCCGCAGATATCGCGTCGGTAGGTTTAGTTTCCAGAAAATCTTCTGAGCAACCTAGTGTTGATATCATAACTAATGACAACACTACTATTTTAATTCGTTGTAACATATGTGTAAATTTTATTTTCTTGTCGATTAATTAAAATGAAACATTAACTCCAAAAGAAACTACTCGAGAAGGATTGTAGTCATTACCAGAACCGGTACCTGCAAGGTTGTATTGCGGATTCAAACCATTACGTTCACTATTAAAGTATAGGTTTTCTCCTGCAACAAACAGACGTAAATTTTCAAAACCTAAACGCTCTGAAATATCTGTATTAAATGTATACGATAGGTTTACATTACGTAGCGCAACAAATGATGCATCTGTAAGGAAACGAGTAGACTGCGTTTGTACTTGGTTTGAGTTTCCATTTTCTAAACGTGGTACTGAAGTAATATCTCCCGGGTTTCTCCAAGCATTAAGCGCATCTGGATGATAAGCATCTCCATAATCTCCAGTGTGCATTAAACCTGCATAACCATTATCTAAGATTTTTCCGCCTTGAGAGAACGTGAATATAAAATCTAAAGCAAGACCTTTATAATTAATTCGGTTTTGGATAGAACCTATTAAATCTGGAATAGATTGTTCACCTACATAAGCTCTACCTGCTTCATCCCAATCGTTTGTAGTTGCTTGTGTACCATCTGCATTCAAAACAGGAACACGCTCACCAGCATTAACATCACCTTCATACATATTGTAAAGAGCATCTCCATTATCTGGATCTACACCGGCATAGTCATATATGTAGAAATCAAATCTAGAACGACCTACTTCCCAACGTTTTGACCCATTCACAAACGGTGATGGTAAGTCAGTAATTTTATTCTTAAAAGTAGATGCCTGAGCAGTTACAGACCAGTTTAAATTTTGAGTTCTAATAAGATTTGCTGTTAGAGCTAATTCAAAACCTTCATTATACATTGTTCCTACGTTTTGAGGAACCTCATTTAAACCATTAGATAATGGAATAGGTAGATTGTACAACAGATCAGAAGAATTCTTTTTGTAATATTCAAAAGAACCATCTAAGAAATTATTGAATAGACCAAATTCTAACGCTATATCATAGCTCTCGATAGTTTCCCAAGTTAATGCTGAGTTACCTATATCTGATAAAAATATCGCAGGATCTCCGGCATTTGAAGTAAGTGAATAACGAGGCTGTGATAAATAAAAATCTAATAAATCATCATTACCAACTTCACCATAAGAAGCACGTAATTTTAACTGATTGATAAAATCAACGTTATCCATAAATTTTTCTTGATCTATTCTCCAAGAAGCCCCTACAGAATAGAAAGAACCCCAACGTACATCACTGTTAAAAACAGAACTTCCATCACGACGTACAGAACCACTTACATAGTATCTGTTATCATAATTATAATTTAAACGTGCAAAATATCCCTCAATTCGTTTGTCTGAACTGTAACCACCTAAACTTACCGGAGTAGAAAAGTTGTCATACTCATATATACCTTCAGCAGTTTGTACTGTTGCAAGTCCATTATTTTCTGAATAATGACGATCAAAACTTTCGTGACCAAGCGTTAAATCCACATTGTGAACGTCTGCAAATGACTTATTGTATGTTAAAAGTTGTGTGAAGTTCTCTACTGTTCTTCTAAAACGAGTTTCTCCGTAACGTCCTGTTGGAGCACCATCACCAACTATTGCATTTTCATAACTTTTATTAATATAGTCTTGAACATCTTGACCGTATGTCAAACGTGCTTTTAAGCCATCTATAATTGTAAATTCTGAATACAAACGCATACCTAAGTTATTGATATCAGTTTGTTCATCATTAAAAATGGTTTCAGCAATACCATGACGACCTGGATTATATGGTCGAGACTGAATGCCGTACTCTGAATAACCTTCTCCTAAATCAAAAAGACGATCTCCATTAGCATCTAATACGTAGTTACCATTAGAATCAACTTGGTATACTGGATATATTGAACCTAGATCTTTAGCCCAATTAAATGCATTCACAATACTACCGGTACCTGCACCACCTAAACCACTAGACTTACTAAGAGCAAGGTTAATGCTACCACCAACTGTTAACCACTTCGCCGGAGTAAAATCTCCGTTAAGTCGTGAAGTCAATCGGTTGAAATCACTTTGTATTACATAACCTTCTTCTTTAAGGTGTGATGTAGAGAAAAACACTTGATGATTCTCTCCACCGGCAGAAACAGAAACCGAATTATTAATACGACTACCTGTTCGTTGTAATGCGTCATACCAGTCTAAACCTTGGTAAACAACTTGTGCATTAGGATTTATTTTTCCATCCGTACCTACAATCTGATCGTTAGGAACATTAAAAGGATTGTAACCTAATCTATTGAATATGGAAGCTGAAGCTTGTGCTGCAGGATCTGCAACATTCAGCGAATTCTTATAAGCTTCCCACATAAGTTCGTAATACTCTCCGGGATTAACCGCATCATAATTAGATACACCCTGATTAACAACACCATATTGAGAAGAAGCAGTAATACGGGCAGGAACACCTTTTTTACCACTTTTAGTAGTGATAAGAACTACACCATTTGCTGCTCTCGAACCGTAAAGTGCTGTAGAAGCTGCATCTTTAAGTACAGTAATAGATTCTATATCGCTCTGGCTAATACTGTTTAAACCACCTTCAAACTGAATACCGTCTACAATGTATAATGGATCTGTACTTCCATTAAGTGTACCTACACCTCTAATTATTACACTAGGTGAAGAACCTGGCTGTCCTGATGCAGAGATAAATTGAACACCAGTAGTAGACCCTTCAAGAGCTGCTATAGGAGAAGTTACAACACGCTGCTCAAGATCTTCAGACTTAATAACGCTTGCCGATCCTGTAAATGCCTCTTTAGTAGTTGTACCGTATGCGGTTACAATTACTTCTTCTAAAGATTCTGAATCTGTTTGTAATGCTAATGAGAATTGAGTAGCACTCCCAATTTTCTTTCTTAAATTTTTAAAACCTACATAAGATATTACTAGTGTTTCAGTTGAAGAAGCCTCAATACTAAAGTTACCATCAAAATCTGTTTGTGTACCTCTACTCGTGCCTTCAATTATTACCGAAGCACCAGGCAGAGGTTGGCCATCTTCGGCAGTGGTAATCGTACCACGTACAGTTTTTTGTTGTGCAAAACTTGAGTAAATACCAAGAAATAGCACAAAAAATACGCTAAGTAGTTTTTTTAATTCCATATAAAAGTTTGTTAATGATTTAACGCAAGATTAACAATCATGATCTTTTTCACAAGTTGTAACTCTATCGGAATACTAGGTAAAAGAGTGATTTCTTAACGTTTTATAAAGTAATATTTAACATATGATAATCAAGAGAGCTCTGATTAATAAAGTGTTAATAAACAATACAGAGAATTGCAAATCTTTCAATTTTAGCTAATTGAAAAATGTTGCATTTTTTGTGATTTAAAATCATTCAAAATAACCTACTGTTGTTTTCTTTACCTTAATGGAAATAAATTATCAACCATTTAGTACAAATACCATATTCTTAATACAACGTTGTAATTTTTTATAAAAATTAGAATATAGCTGTCAAAATTGCTATTTTGCAAGACAAACCCTATTCAATAAGCAATGGAAATTAAACGTCTTTTCGACTTCCCATACTACCAGCTAGAAAACTACAAATTAGACAATGCACTGGTAACTAAATACGACGGCAAGTGGGTCGCTACAACTACCCAATCTTATATTGATCAAGCTAATGCTATTAGTCGAGGCCTTCTCAAATTAGGCGTAAAACCAAATGATAAAATTGCTGTAATCTCTTCTACAAATCGTACAGAGTGGAACATTATGGACATTGGCATCCTTCAATTAGGTGCTCAAAACGTTCCTGTTTACCCTACTATTTCCAAAGAAGAGTATGAATATGTACTCAACCATAGTGAATCTATTTACTGTTTTGTTTCAGATAAAGAAGTTCTTGACAAATTAAATGCGATAAAAGATAATGTACCCTCTTTAAAGGGAGTTTATTGCTTTGATTCAATAGCTGGTTGTCAGAGCTGGGAAGAGGTTAAAGAAGAAGATACCCATTTACAAGCTGAAGTAGAAAAATTAAAAGATGCTGTTCACGAGGATGATTTAGCTACACTTATTTATACATCAGGAACTACAGGTAAACCTAAGGGGGTTATGCTTAGTCATAAAAATGTTGCCTCAAATGCATTAAATAGTGCAAGTAGATTTCCTATAGTTCCAGGAAAAAGTAAAGCTTTAAGTTTTTTACCTGTCTGCCATATCTACGAGCGTATGCTTATGTATTTGTATCAGTATTCTGGCGTAAGTATTTATTTTGCAGAAGGGCTTGATACAATAAGTGAAAACTTAAAAGAAATTCAGCCAGAAGTAATGACCGCAGTACCTCGTCTCCTAGAGAAGGTATATGATAAAATCATTGCTAAGGGTGCTGATTTAACGGGTATTAAAAGGAAACTATTTTTCTGGGCTGTAGAGCTCGGACTTGAATACGAACCTTATGGCCAAAACGGGTGGTGGTATGAGCAAAAATTAGGAATTGCACGCAAATTGATTTTCAGTAAATGGCAGGAAGCACTTGGGGGTAATTTAAAAGTAATTGCTTCAGGTAGTGCAGCATTACAGCCGCGGCTAGCACGTGTATTTAATGCTGCAGAAATCGCTGTTATGGAAGGATATGGTCTTACAGAAACCTCGCCAGTGATATCTGTTAATGATATGAGAGATGAAGGATTCAAAATAGGAACTGTAGGAAAACCTATTCCGGAAACAGAAGTGAAAATTGCAGAAGATGGCGAAATTTTAATTAAAGGTCCGCAAGTAATGCTAGGCTATTATAAAGATGCCGAAAAGACCGAGGAGGTTCTTATCAATGATTATTTTCATACTGGAGATATAGGAGAGATTGATCACCAAGGATTTTTAAAAATAACAGATCGCAAAAAAGAAATGTTTAAAACAAGCGGTGGTAAATATGTCGCTCCACAGCTTATTGAGAATATGATGAAGCAATCCCGTTTTATCGAGCATATTATGGTTGTGGGTGAAGGCGAAAAAATGCCTGCAGCTTTAATTCAACCTAATTTTGAATTTGTTACCGAATGGGCTAAAAAGAAAGGTATTGATATAGGAACAACTAATCAAGATTTAGTTACCAATGCTGATGTAATTAATCGCATTCAGGAAGACGTTAATCAATATAATGAGCATTTTGGTAAATGGGAACAGATTAAGCGGTTTGAACTTACTCCCGATGAGTGGAGTATAGATTCTGGCCACCTCACTCCTACTATGAAATTAAAGAGACGTATCGTTAAGCAAATGTATATTGCTCAATACAATAAAATTTACGACCATAAATAATTGAAAGACTCCTTAGAAATAAGGAGTTTTTTTATGGATATATAGCTGCAGTAACGAACCAAATGTTAATCTGTTAAAATTTATTCAATTTATTATGCACGCATAGTATTATTTTTTTAACTTTACGCAAACGTATGAGTAAAAAAGATATAACAATAGATCACGCGCTTAGAGCAACCTGGCAAGCCATTACAAAAATGTACAATGAGCAAGCTGCTCAATTAGATAGTACAATGGCTACTGGCTTTGCATTACTAAGTATAGACCCTGAAGAAGGAACACCATCTACAGCCTTAGGTCCAAAAATGGGAATGGAAGCTACTAGTCTTTCACGTACCTTAAAATCTATGGAAGAACGTGGATTGATCGAAAGAAAACCTAATCCTGCTGATGGTCGCGGCGTATTAATTTTTCTTACAGACTTTGGTAGAGAAAACAGAGACTTTAGTAAGGATAGAGTTTTACGCTTTAATGAAGCTATTAGAAATAATATAGACAGTCAAAAAATTGATCATTTTTTTGAGGTTGTCCATGTTATCAATGATTTGATTCAAAATAAAAAAATATATAACACATCTGAAACTACTATAAAACAATGAGTAAAAGACGTATAAACAAAGTTGCAGTTATTGGCTCCGGGATTATGGGAAGTGGTATCGCTTGTCATTTTGCTAATATAGGAGTCGAAGTATTATTGCTCGATATAGTTCCCAGAGAACTTACCGATAAAGAAAAAGCTAAGGGATTAACTTTAGAGAGTAAAGTGGTACGTAATCGTTTAGTTAACGATCATCTTACAAACTCATTAAAGTCAAAACCTTCACCTATTTACCATCTAGATTTTGCAAAACGCATAACAACAGGTAATATGGAAGATGACATCGCTAAGGTAAAAGATGTAGATTGGATTATTGAGGTTGTTATTGAGCGTCTGGATATTAAGAAGCAAGTTTTTGAAAATCTTGATAAACATCGAACTCCGGGAACATTAATTACGTCTAATACATCAGGTATTCCTATCAAGTTTATGAGTGAAGGACGTAGTGATGATTTTCAAAAGCATTTTTGTGGAACTCATTTCTTTAATCCTGCTCGATATTTAGATCTTTTTGAAATTATTCCTGGTCCAAAAACAGATCAGGACGTGCTTGATTTTCTTGATTCTTATGGCGAAAAGTTCTTAGGAAAGACAACAGTAGTTGCAAAAGATACTCCTGCATTTATAGGTAATCGTGTAGGTACTTTTAGTATTATGAGTCTATTTCATACTGTTGAAGAACTAGGTATGACTGTAGAAGAAGTTGATAAACTTACAGGTCCTGTTATAGGCAGACCCAAATCTGCCACATTTAGAACTGTAGATGTAGTGGGTCTTGATACACTTGTACATGTTGCTAATGGTATACGTGACAATGTAAAAGATGATGAGCGCAATGAACTTTTTGCTTTGCCTAATTACATCGACCTGATGAACGATAAAAAATGGCTGGGAAGTAAAACGGGTCAGGGTTTTTATAAGAAAATAAAAAATGAAGATGGTTCTAGTGAAATTCAGACCCTAGATTTAAATACTATGGAGTATCGTGCAAATAAACGTGCTTCATTTACAACTCTTGAGCTTACAAAATCGATCGATAATGTGGTAGATCGTTTTCCAGTACTTGTTAATGGAAAAGATAAAGCAGGTGAATTCTTCCGTAAAAATTTTGCTGGATTATTCGCTTATGTTCAAAATCGTATTCCAGAAATTACAGACGAACTTTATAAAATTGATGATGCGATGCGTGCTGGTTACGGTTGGGAACATGGTCCGTTTCAAATTTGGGATGCTGTAGGCGTTGAGAAAGGTATCGAATTGATGAAAGCTGAAGGGTATGAAGTTGCCTCTTGGGTTTCAGAAATGGTTTCATCTGGTAAAAATTCGTTTTACACCGTTAAGGAAGGAAGTACTTTTTATTATGACATTCCGAAGAAAGAATTTGTCAAAAAACCAGGTCAGGATGGTTTCATTATTCTAGATAACATACGAGAATCAAAACAAGTTTTTAAAAACAGCGGTGTTGTTGTTGAAGATTTAGGTGATGGTGTATTAAACGTAGAGTTTAGATCAAAAATGAATTCTATAGGTGGTGATGTGTTAGCTGGTTTGAATAAGGCCATCGATATGGCTGAAAAAGATTTTGCGGGTCTTGTAGTTTCAAACCAAGGGAAAAACTTCTCTGTAGGTGCAAATATCGGAATGATATTTATGATGGCTGTGGAGCAGGAATATGACGAATTAAACGCTGCTGTTAAGTATTTTCAGGATACGTGTATGCGTCTTCGCTACTCTTCTATTCCTACAGTTGTAGCTCCTCACGCAATGACTCTGGGCGGTGGATGTGAAATGACCTTACATGCAGATCGTGTTGTAGCAGCTGCAGAAAGTTATATAGGTCTTGTAGAATTTGGTGTAGGTGTTATTCCCGGTGGTGGTGGATCTAAAGAAATGGCTTTACGAGCATCAGAAACCTATCATAAAGATGATGTTGAATTAAATAGACTTCGTGAATATTTCTTAGCAATAGGTATGGCGAAAGTATCTACCTCGGCATATGAGGCTTATGATCTTGGTATTTTAAAACCAGGTAAAGATATTGTAGTCGTGAATAAAAACAGACAAATAGCCGCTGCTAAAGAAGTTGCCAAATTTATGGCAGATCAAGGGTACACAAAACCAATACCTCGTACTGATATTAAAGTACTCGGTAAACAAGCTTTAGGTGCTTTTTATGTAGGTACAGACCAAATGAATGCAGGTAAATACATAAGTGATCACGATAAGAAAATAGCCAATAAATTAGCTTACGTAATGGCTGGTGGTGACCTATCTGAAGCTTCTTATGTAAGTGAACAATATCTTTTAGATCTTGAACGTGAAGCCTTTTTAAGTCTTACTGGAGAACGCAAAACTTTAGAGCGTTTACAACATATGATCCAAAAAGGTAAACCGCTGCGTAACTAATCTAAATCTAAAAAATTAGGTCTAGTTTCTAATGAAATGATTTAACCGCTTATTTGAAAAGTTGGTTGAAGTTTAAAAGATGAATTATATACTTATAAAGAAATTCAAATAGCCTTAGGATTAAAATTCTAAAGTCTATAATCTAAAATCTATATTAATGAAAACAGCATATATCGTAAAAGCATATAGAACAGCCGTAGGTAAAGCACCTCGCGGGTTGTTTCGATTTAAGAGACCAGACGAATTAGCAGCAGAGACCATCGAATATATGATGAATGAGCTGCCTAATTTTGATAAGACACGTATTGATGATGTGATGGTAGGTAATGCAATGCCAGAGGCAGAACAAGGTCTTAACGTAGGTCGTTTAATTTCTTTAATGGGTTTAAAAATTGAAGATGTTCCTGGTGTAACTGTAAATCGCTACTGCGCATCTGGTGTTGAAACGATCGCAATGGCATCTGCAAAAATACAAGCAGGTATGGCAGAATGTATTATTGCTGGTGGTGCAGAGAGTATGAGTTACATCCCAATGGGAGGTTACAAACCTGTGCCAGACTATAAAGTAGCTAAAGCTGGTAATGAAGATTATTATTGGGGAATGGGGTTAACTGCAGAAGCAGTGGCAAATCAATATAACGTATCTCGAGAAGATCAAGATCAATTTGCCTACAATTCACATCAAAAAGCTCTAAAAGCACAAGCTGAAGGACGTTTTGATGATCAAATTGTACCTATTGAAGTTGAGCATACCTTTGTAAATGATGCTGGTAAAAAAGAATCGAAGACTTATACCGTAAAGCAAGACGAAGGCCCTCGTGCCGATACAAAACTTGAAATACTTTCTAAACTTCGTCCCGTTTTTGCTGAAGGTGGTAGTGTAACTGCCGGTAATTCATCCCAAATGAGTGATGGTGCTGCATTTGTATTGGTTATGAGTGAAGAAATGGTTAAAGAACTTAACCTTGAGCCTATTGCTCGTATGGTCAATTTTGCTGCAGTAGGTGTTGAACCTCGCATAATGGGTATTGGACCGGTTAAAGCTATTCCCAAAGCTTTAAAACAAGCAGGTCTAAAACAAAATGACATTAGTCTTATGGAGCTTAATGAGGCATTTGCTTCGCAATCCTTGGCTGTTATAAGAGAATTAGGACTCAATCCAGAGATTGTAAATGTTAATGGAGGTGCAATAGCATTAGGACATCCATTAGGTTGTACAGGTGCTAAACTTTCAGTTCAACTGTTTGATGAAATGCGTAAGCGTGAAATGAAAGGGAAATATGGGGTGGTAACTATGTGCGTAGGTACCGGTCAAGGCGCTGCAGGAGTTTACGAGTTTTTAAATTAATAATTAACCAAAGGCTATAGATTTTTGTAGTCCCCCTAAATAAAATTTATTCATAAAATATTTTGAGAAGCTGGTTTAATTAAAAGCTAATCTCTCTACTTATATCCTATCAAAAAATGGCAGAAACAGCAGACAATAAAGAAATTTTACGTGGTGGTCAATTTTTAGTTAAAGAAACCGCTTGTGAAGATGTTTTTACTCCTGAAGACTTTAGCGAGGAGCAAAAAATGATGAAAGAAACGGTTAAAGAATTCGTTGACCGCGAGATTGTACCCCATAAAGAACGTTTTGAACACAAAGATTACGCACTTACTGAAGAGGTTATGCGTAAGGCTGGTGAACTTGGTCTTTTAGGTATAGCTGTTCCTGAAGAATATGATGGTCTTGGGATGGGCTTTGTTTCTACAATGCTTGTTTGCGATTATATTTCTGGAGCAACCGGTTCTATCGCTACCGCTTTTGGTGCACATACCGGTATTGGTACTATGCCTATTACACTTTACGGTACCGAAGAACAGAAGAAAAAATATGTTCCTAAGTTAGCTACAGGTGAATGGTTTGGCGCTTATTGTTTAACAGAGCCGGGAGCTGGATCTGACGCTAATAGTGGCAAAACTAAAGCCGAACTTTCTTCAAACGGAAAGACCTATAAGATCAATGGTCAGAAAATGTGGATCTCAAATGCAGGTTTTTGTAATGTGTTTATTGTTTTTGCACGTATAGAAGATGATAAAAATATCACTGGATTTATTGTAGAAAATGATCCTACAAACGGAATCTCACTAGGTGAAGAAGAAAAGAAATTAGGTATTCACTCTTCATCAACACGTCAGGTTTTCTTCAACGATACGGTAGTTCCTGTAGAAAATATGCTTTCAGGTCGTGGAGAAGGTTTTAAAATTGCGATGAATGCACTTAACGTGGGTCGTATAAAACTTGCTGCAGCTTGTCTTGATGCTCAACGTCGTGTAATTGATATGGGGGTAAAATATGCTAACGAGCGCGTGCAATTTAAAACGCCTATTGCAAAGTTTGGGGCTATAAAATCTAAGCTTGCCGAGATGGCAACTAATGCTTATGCTTGTGAAAGTGCTGCTTATAGAGCTGCAAAAAATATAGAAGACCGCATTAGTATACGTATTAGCGAAGGCAATACACATCAAGAAGCAGAACTTAAAGGTGTTGAAGAATATGCGATTGAATGTTCTATTTTGAAAGTTGCAGCATCTGAAGATATGCAGAGTTGTGCAGATGAAGGGATTCAAATATTCGGAGGAATGGGCTTTAGCGCAGATGCTCCTATGGAAGCTGCCTGGAGAGACGCCCGTATCTCCCGTATCTATGAAGGTACAAATGAGATTAACCGTATGCTGGCTGTAGGAATGCTTGTTAAAAAGGCAATGAAAGGTCACGTAGATCTTTTAAATCCAGCGATGGCGGTAGGTGAAGAATTGACAGGAATTCCGTCTTTTGACACCCCAGATTATTCAGAAGTACTTTCAGAAGAAAAAGCGATTGTAGCAAAATTGAAGAAAGTATTTTTAATGGTTGCCGGTAGTGCAATTCAAAAATATGGACCCGATTTAGAATCTCATCAACAGTTATTAATGGCTGCTTCAGATATTCTAATTGAGGTTTATATGGCAGAAAGTACCATTCTACGTACCGAAAAGAATGTAAAACGTTTTGGCGAAGACACTCAAAAAGAACAAATTGCTATGGCTCAATTGTACCTGTATCACGCAGTTGACACCATTAATTTAAAAGCAAAAGAAGGTATTGTTTCTTTTGCAGAGGGAGATGAACAACGTATGATGCTTATGGGATTAAAGCGTTTTACAAAGTATCAAAATCAGCCTAATGTAGTTGCTTTACGCAATCTTATTGCTGAAAAGATAACTTCAGAAAATACATATCCATTCTAGTCTTTCACTCCTAAGAAAGACTGAAATAGACCTGTAGCAAATTTGTTACAGGTTTTTTTTATTTAGATCCGAAGATTATGTTTAGCTAGTGATGTAATACTTAATCTTATTCCTGTACTTGTCAAATCGGCTCAATACTTGCTGTCTTCATATAAACATCAGTATCTTTAAAACTTTATTTAATTAACTATGCTAAACTACATTTTTTCAGCTCTATTTTGTCTGGTTTCCTTAACCGCAGTAGCACAAACTAGTCCAGATGTTTATTTGTTTGAGATAAAAACTACTCCTACTACTCTTGAGGTTCTAAGTGGAAAAAATATATCTCAAAATCCAAAGTACGATAATCAACCTTCCTTTTATGATGAAAATACAGTCTTATACAGTCGCACGGAAGACAGTCTAACGGCAATAGGTATTTATGAAATCAGCACACAGGAAACTTCTGTTTTGACTGACGAACCCAACAGCGGATTTTTCTCACCGCAACGCCTTCCAGAAACCGATCGCGTCGTGGCGGTGCGTCAAGATTCAGAAGGTAGACAACGACTTGCTGTATATGATTTTAAAACCAAAGCTTTTCAAAAGCTGCTAGACAGTAGTCAGGTAGGTTATTTTTCGTTTTACGATAAAGACACCTTTATAGCCTCTGTTTTAGTTCCTAATCAAATGGATTTATATTCTGGTCATATTTCAAAACAAAATTTAAAAATGATTATGAATAATGTAGGTAGATCTTTGCAAAAAGTACCTAAGTCAAAATCATTAAGCTATACCGTGGTTAATGAAGATCAAAATTTAGATTTATATATTTTAGATCTTTCAGGAGACGAACCTACCAGTTATTTTGTTTGTGAATTACCAATAGGAAGACAAGATTACACCTGGTTAGATGAAAACCGCATACTTGTAGGAAGTGGAGACAGCCTTTTTGTGTATGATTTATTTGGTGAACCTGTCTGGAAGTTTTTAGTGAGCTTAAATAAATACCAGTTAACCAATATTACACGTATATCAATTAGTCCAGATGGTAAGCATCTTGCACTTGCGGCAGAACCGGTAGAATAATCTTGTATTTGTGATTATATCTTCTAAATCTCGTGTAGTATTTATTATAGTAATAGCCCAATTTTTAGGAACTTCACTATGGTTTGTAGGTAATATTGTGGTTCCGCAACTTCCATTTTCAGATTTAGGAAGGTCTGATGCGATACGCTCCATTTTAGCAGCTGTTCAATTTGGCTTCATTGCAGGCACCCTGCTATTTGCACTACTTGCAATTTCAGACCGCTATGCTCCATCAAAAGTATTTCTTATTTGTGCAGCTTTAGGAGCTCTTGTAAATCTCACTCTTTTAGCACCTAGTGTTTCCTTTACTACCATACTTATTTCTCGATTTTTAACAGGATTCTGTCTGGCAGGTATTTACCCTGTAGGAATGAAAATCGCGTCTGATTATTTTGAAAAGGGATTAGGAAAAGTGTTAGGCTATCTAGTAGGTGCACTTGTTTTAGGTACTGCCCTCCCCCATTTCTTAAACAGTCTTGGGGTAGCTATCAATTATAAAACAATCACATTGCTTACAAGTATTTTAGCTTTAACAGGCGGACTTTTGGTAGGTTTAGGTGTGCCTAACGGACCTTTTAGAAATGCTCAACAGCAAATAAAATTAGCTGGCTTATCGACAATGTTTAAGCATAGACCATTTAAAGCAGCAGCTATTGGATATTGGGGACATATGTGGGAACTTTATGCATTCTGGGGATTTGTACCTCTATACATTACACTTTATAATACAGAGAATGCCCTAAACTTAAATATTCCGCTACTGGCATTTTTAACTCTAAGTATAGGAGCTGTATCTTGTGCTCTCGGAGGGCATATAAGTAAAAAAACTACGAGCAAATCTGTAGCATTATTTTCCCTTAGCGCTTCGGGGATTTGCTGTCTAGTTTCACCTTTTTTATTGTTGGCACCTCTATGGGTTTTTATAGTATTTATTTTGTTTTGGGGAGCTGTAGTGGTTGCAGATAGTCCGCAATTCTCTACCTTAATAGCTAATAACACAATCACCGAATACCGTGGTACGGCATTGACGATAGTAAATTGCATAGGATTTGCCATAACTATCGTGAGTATTCAATTTGTTGGTTATTTTGTAGAAAATTATGCTCCTTATTTATTTCTTATTTTAGCCTTAGGTCCAATTATCGGTGTTAGTAATTTAATCTTTCAGAAAAAATAGCTGCTAGAATACAATTCAAGATTTTCTAAATTCAACTATGCGTTTTTTATACCTACTAATTTTTCTTGGCTTATCAGCTTGTAACCAAAAAACTTCAAAGCCTGACTTATTTGAAAAATCTAATACTGATTATCAACCGGTAAATCGCTCTTTAATTACACCAAATATAGATGGATCTCCCAATGATATTGCCTGGAAAAATAGAAATTGGATTCTTTTAGATAATGATTGGGAGGGAAAAAATAAAAATTCTGTACGGTATAAACTTACCTGGACACCTGACGCTCTATACATTTTGGTGGTTATTGAAAATCTAAGATTAGAACGCTCATTAAATAATCCTCTCAGTACATTTGAAAACCAAAGCAAACTAATACTATATATTGATGAAAATAATAGCGGAGGTAATTATGCCAATGACCATAGCGCTTTTTCTTATCATACACTTGTTGACGGATTTATTCTTGACTATAACACCTTAGGACAACCTGCTTTTTACAATAATCATATAGATAGTGAAATCAAACAATCTGATTCTAACCTTTATTGGGAAATCAGGTTAACCGTATTTGCTGAAAGTTATTGTGATAACCTCCCGAATGAAGCGGTGAAGCTAATTAAAAACAAGAAAATGGGTTTTGCAATTGCTTATAGCTCTACAGATGCTTCTACAAATTCAAAAACCATTTTAGGCTCTATCGAGATTCCAGAAGATTATAAGAATCACATTGAATATGATTCAGGTCTTTTTGGTACTATAATGCTTGTAGAATAGTTCCTTCTATGTATATAGAAAGTGAGTCTAACGTATGTTAATCTCACGATGTCTTAACCATACTATATTTGCATTTAGAAACAAGTTCAGCTTTAATTTACCGAGCAGGAATAGTAGCTTATAGCGTCAAATTACTTAAGTTTAAAAACAACTAATTTTCGCTATAGCGGAAAAACAAACAATATGGAAAACAAACTAGCACTCAATGATAATCTTAGCTTATCAAGAATTATACACGGTTACTGGCGTTTAAGAGACTGGAATCTCAGTGACCAGGAACTTTTAAAACTTATTGAACAAGTTCTTGAATTGGGAATAACCTCCTTTGATCACGCCGATATCTATGGAAACTATACGTGTGAAGCTTATTTTGGCCGTGCACTTGCTTTAAAGCCATCTTTACGCGATCAAATGGAATTAATAAGCAAATTTGGAATTCGATTAAATACAGATGCGAACCCAGAACTTGATGTGAAAATTTATGATTATAGTTTTAATTATATAGTACAGCAGGCTGAAGCATCACTTAAGCATTTGGGTACAGATCGTCTTGATCTTTTGCTATTACATAGACCTGCTCCATTTTTTAATCCGGAAGAGGTTGCAAAAGCATTTGATAATCTAAAACAAAGTGGTAAAGTGCTAAATTTTGGAGTTTCAAATTTCACACCGATGCAATTTGACAGCTTGCAATCACATCTGGATATGCCTCTTGCCACAAATCAAGTTGAGATTTCAGTTTCTTGTTTAGAGCATTTCGAAAATGAAAATATGGAGTTTCTTCAGAAACATAATATTAAGCCAATGGCATGGTCTCCTCTTGCAGGTGGCGGTCTATTTAAACCTCAATCTGATAAAGAACATCGCTTGTATTCTGTATTAAAAGAAATTGCAGCAGCCTTAAACTTGGAGTCAATTGACCAAGTGATGTATGCTTGGCTATTAAAACATCCTGCTGGTATAATGCCTATTGTAGGTTCTCAACACATAAACCGAATAAAGAGTGCGGTTGATGCGCTTGAAGTTGAAATGAGCCTTGAACAATGGTACAAAATTTACATTGCCTCAAAAGGAGACGAATTGCCTTAATTTTTTTTTAATTAATAACTATTAAAAGCCTCATGTTTTGAGGCTTTTTTACTTTAATTGAAAATTCTAATTATTTACCATCGATATAGTTAAATACAAGTTCAAGTTTTTAATATTCTTAACAAGTAATACAGTTTCAACCTATTATTTTTATAATAAACGCATATAAATATTAGCATATGAGTACGTATATAGATTCTAGACTTTCACTATTCCTTGTAATAATTTTAATATCTGGGATATTAGTCTTCACTCTTTTATTTTATGCTTTAAAAAAGTTTGGTAAAAGTCCACGTACAATTTTGCCTGTTAACTTTGCAACCCGCATACGCATACCACTCGCATTATTTTTGTTGGCTTTAATTCTAAGAATCGTTCTTGTAAGAGAAGAAATTACAGCATATATAAATCAAGATATTTTGTCTCATGCAAGCACCTTATTGTTCATCACAAGTATTACCTGGGCAATTATTTTAGTAATAAAAGCATTTAAAAGAAACATTCTTACCAAATATGATATGAGTGTCTCAGATAATGTGCACGCTAGAAAAATTTACACTCAGTTTAGCGTACTCGAACGGGTTATCATTTTTGTAATTGTTCTATTTGCCGTGAGTATTGCATTGATGAGTTTTGAAAATATAAGAGCAATTGGCGTAAGTATTTTAACTTCTGCTGGGATTGCTGGTATTATCATTGGTTTTGCCGCTCAGAAAGCCTTAGGAACATTAATGGCAGGAATACAAATCGCATTTACCCAACCAATTCGTATAGATGATGTTGTTGTAGTTGAAGGAGAATGGGGCCGTATTGAAGAAATTTATTTGACCTATGTTGTTGTTAAGATTTGGGATAAACGAAGATTGGTTTTACCCACTACGTATTTCATTGAAAAACCATTTCAAAATTGGACGCGCAATTCGTCAGATATACTGGGAACCGTTTTCATTTATACAGATTATAGCGTACCCTTTGATGCTTTACGTCACGAACTTACTCGAATTTTAGAAAGTACAGATTTATGGGATGGTGAAGTTAATGTTCTGCAAGTTACAGATACAAAAAATGAAGTCGTAGAAACAAGAGCTCTTATGAGCGCAAAAGATTCTCCTACTTCGTGGGACTTACGCGTATTGGTACGTGAAAAACTTGTAGTATTTATTCAAAATAATTATCCGCATAGCTTGCCCCGCACACGTGTGGAAATGCACGAAATTACAGATTCTAAAGATCCGGAAAATACTTCTACGTCTCCAGAACCTTCCGATTTACTTCGTAAATAATTGTTTGGTATTTATTGATTTCCAATCTAAGATGTTGGGCAAAAAATGCAAACATTAAACTAACGTTTAATCCTATTAAAAACGTAGAATCTTGTAATTTACACTTCAGTACAAATGATTTATAATTGAAAGATAAAGCGACAGAAAATAAATGCTGGGTGGTCTGTAATGACTGTAAAGGTGAAGGGAAACGTAAGCGGCGAATACGCAAGAAAGTCCGCCTTAATTATAAAAAACAATTAGCGGCCGCGCTTAAAGGCGAGGCTCCAACTCCTATACCTCCCAAAGCTCATAAATACCGTTGTGCAACATGTAAGGGTTCTGGTCTTATCAAAGCTCCTAATTTTCCAAAGCCAGATTCTATTAATTTTCCACATATTGCTATTATAGGTGGCGGTATTGGAGGTGTTGCTCTAGCTGTTGCATGTTTACATCGGGAAATACCATTTACATTATATGAGCGTGATTCTAGTTTTAATGCCAGGTCACAAGGATACGCACTAACCTTGCAACAAGCAAGTTCCGCAATAAAAGGTCTTGGTCTTAATGATCTTAAAGAGGGGATTATCTCAACTAGACACGTTGTTCATACTACTAATGGTGAAATTATAGGTGAATGGGGAATGCGCAAATGGCTCGAGTCGCAATCAGCTCCTTTTTCAAAACGCACAAATATTCATATTGCAAGACAATCTTTACGTCAAGAACTATTAGATCAGTTATTGCGATCAGACTCGGTTAAATGGGATCATCAACTTTTAAGTTATTCAGAAACCGAATCTATAAACTTAAATTTTATACACGATAATGAATTGGTATCTGATAAGGCTGATGTACTTGTGGGTGCCGACGGAATTTTTAGCACGGTTCGTAATCTTTTACTAAAAGAAAATAATAAACCTTTAAGATATTTAGATTGTATCGTTATTTTAGGTATTTGCCCGTTGTCAAAATTAAAAGATATTGAAAACCCTTTGTTAGATTCAGCAACGGTTTTTCAAACTGCTAATGGCAATGAACGCATTTATATGATGCCTTATGATAAAGATCATATTATGTGGCAATTAAGTTTTCCATTACCGGAAAATGAGGCCAAAAGTCTCAGTGCATTAGGAAGTGATGCTCTTAAAAAAGAAGCCTGTCGACGCACGCAGTGGCACAGTCCTATTCCCGAAATTCTCGCCGCTACATCTAGCGATTTAATATCTGGGTATCCAGTATATGACCGGGAAATATTAGAAACTAAGGATTTTGTACATGCTTCAAAAACTACATTAATAGGTGATGCAGCACATCCTATGAGTCCGTTTAAAGGTCAGGGAGCAAATCAAGCTTTGCTTGATGCTCTTGCTCTTGCTCGTGAGATTTATAAGGAATGCGGACCTAATTCTGGCTGGCGAGAAGAAGGTATTAGAAAACGTATATTATTAAATTTTGAATCTGAAATGCTCATACGTAGTGGTAAAAAAGTAAAAGATTCTGCTGAAGCTGCAGTGTTTCTTCACACAGATGAAGTTCTCTATAAAGCCAACCAACCACGAGGACGCCATCTCAAAACAGATAAGAATAGCGATTAACTGTATTTAATAATAAATTAATCTACAATATTTGATTCCTTTAAAAAATTAAACGTAGCATTGTTATATAATCCTATTTAAATCAGAAATTTAAATATCATTAATGCCTGCAACAGCACGAGAGTGAATGAGAACCAAAAATAATTTATACAAAAAGTTATATTCCAGAAAAAGTCAGCGGTTTTTAATCACTAAAGTTCGCCATTCCAGGCAAGATGATATTGATAATCGAAAAATTGTATGGCACGCTATTGCCTCTTTTTACTTAGACACAGAATTGCTTGAGTATGATTATGAGCGTATCGCAACACTTTTTACGCAATCTGGATTCTCAATTACTGAATTAAAAAAAATAGACTTGTATGAAGTCTTTCCTGTTCTTAAGGATAACCTTCTTACGATCTCTGGAGTTTGGAATGGGGTTGATGAAGGCTGGCTAAATAAGGCGTGCACGCTCACTTATTACAGACGAAACAACAATTTATTTAGAATGAAAGTTAGGTTTTACAATCGCGTTTTATACACGATGCGCAAAGAGCATTGGATAAATATAGAATCAATTATGCGAAGTAAAGCAACTCCACAAATTCCTATCAATTCTAATTTAATAGAAAATAGCTGAAATAAATCAGCATCTAGTTTTAGGATTTACCTTATTAATCGTAATATTGCAATGTACTAATATTTAATTATGGGTTTAGCTAAAACTGAAATGTTTACCGATGAGCAAAATAAGATTGCACTCTTTGCTAAAGTGTTTGGACATCCTGCTCGCGTTTCTATTTTACAACATCTGTTTAAGATAGACTCTTGTGTATGCGGTGATCTTGTAAATGAAATAGGATTAGCTCAGCCTACAATTTCTCAACATCTTAAAGAATTAAAACACCTTGATTTAATTAAGGGAAACGTTGAAGGCACCAGTGTTTGCTATTGCATAGACAAAGTAAACTGGACCGCAATGAAGGCTTTAATGAATCAATTTTTAGATCAGGATGTAAGCCTAAACAACGATTGCTGTTAAAAATTTAAATTCATTAATCGTATAATCGCAATAAACAAATAAATTATGAAATTATCTGAAGTAAAAAATAATTTAAGACAATTAGAGAAAATCGCTTTTCAATTACCTAATGGCGAATTAGTTCCAAATCATTTCCACGTAACCGAAGTAGGTAAAATAACCAAGAATTTTATTGATTGTGGTGGTACCGTACGTAATGAAGAAGTAGCTAATTTTCAACTATGGAACGCAAATGATTATGATCACCGCTTACATCCTGAAAAACTTTTAGATATAATCGAATTATCTGAGAAGATTTTAAAGCTTGATGATCTTGAAATCGAAGTAGAATATCAAGGTGATACTATTGGTAAATTTGGACTTGACTTTGACGGTACAAATTTCTTGCTTACTTCGAAGCAAACCGACTGTCTTGCTAAAGAAAGTTGTGGTATTCCTAAAGAAAAGCCCAAATTAAAAATGGCTGATATAGCAACGGGTACAAGTTGTACTCCAGGAGGAAACTGCTGTTAATCAAAATCTGGTAACTTATGAATACTCAAGAAAACCTATTATTTGATAACATATCTGTTTTTATCTCAAAACTAGATAGTGATACTATTTCACAAGAGCGTAGAGAAGTATTGCAGCCTTTAGCAGATTTTATTCAATCTAAAGTATCGGCTGCTCAACCTGTACGCATCAATTTTATATGTACTCATAACTCAAGAAGAAGTCATCTTTCGCAAGTATGGGCACAAACAATGGCGACCTACTTTAATATTGATAATGTTTTCTGTTATTCTGGAGGAACAGAGGCTACAGCTTTATTTCCTATGGTAGCAAAAACACTGGAAAGTACCGGTTTTGCAGTCAAAACCATTTCTGAAGGTGATAATCCTATTTATAGTTTAAAGTACGGAGCAAATGAATCACCAGTAATAGGTTTTTCTAAAAAACTTGATGATGATTTTAATCCTAAATCAAATTTTGCAGCAATTATGACTTGCTCGCAAGCAGATGGTGGTTGCCCATTTATTGCCGGTGCAGAAAAACGTATTCCTATAACATTTGAAGACCCAAAAGTTTTTGACAACACTCCTCAGCAAACTGAAAAATATGCCGAGAGAAGTCTTCAAATAGCAACGGAAATGTTTTTTATATTTTCTCAAATAAATAAATAAAAGATACAATGGCTAAGAAAAAATTGAGTTTTCTCGATAGAAATTTAACCTTATGGATTTTTGTTGCGATGGTAATAGGAGTTGGTATAGGCTATTTCTTTCCATCATTTCCTACTGTAATTAACTCTTTAAGCAGTGGATCTACAAATATTCCTATTGCTATAGGTCTAATTGTAATGATGTATCCTCCACTGGCTAAAGTGAATTATTCCTTATTACCTAAAGTTTTTAAAAACACAAAAATTTTATCTATCTCTCTAATTTTGAATTGGATTGTAGGTCCTGTTCTAATGTTTTTTCTGGCTATAACTTTTCTAAGAGATTATCCTGAATATATGGTAGGTCTCATCCTAATTGGTTTGGCGCGCTGTATTGCAATGGTTCTTGTATGGAATGATCTTGCTGAAGGTAGTAGTGAATATGGTGCAGGATTGGTTGCTTTAAATAGTATTTTTCAAGTATTTGCATATAGTTTCTATGCATGGTTATTTATCACAGTTCTCCCCCCCTATTTTGGATTTGAAGGAGCTATTGTAGATATTTCTGTAGGTACTATCGCAGAAAGTGTAGCTATTTATCTGGGTATTCCATTTGTTTTAGGAATACTTAGCCGTTTAATATTAGTGAAAACTAAAGGCGAAGAATGGTATATGCAAAAGTATATCCCTACAATTGCTCCACTTACTTTAATCGCTCTACTTTTTACTATTGTGGTTATGTTTTCACTTAAAGGTGAGCTTATCGTAGAAATCCCAATGGATGTGTTAATTATAGCCGTACCACTTCTAATCTATTTTACATTAATGTTTATCATAGGCTTTTTCTTTACAAAGGCTACAGGAGCTGATTATGATAAAACTACCGCTGTAGCATTTACTGCGGCAGGAAATAACTTTGAACTGGCTATTGCGGTAGCAATTGCCGTATTCGGATTGAACTCGGGGCAGGCGTTTGTAGGTGTTATAGGTCCTTTAGTTGAGGTTCCGGCTCTTATATTATTAGTAAGAGTTTCGTTTTGGCTACGGAAAAAATACTTTATAAAAACTGCAAATTCGGTTTAACTATTATATTATTTTGAATTTGAAATGCCTCCTCAAAGGAGGCATTTTTTTTAATTTAATACCTAGATTTTCAAAATATGATAGTGATGATCGACCTTTACAAACTTAAATTGAATTGATACGATGAATTGGGTTCTAGTAATAATTGCAGGTTTGTTTGAAGTAGCTTTTGCATTTTGCTTGGGTAAAGCAAATGAGACCACAGGTAAGGAAATGTATGTATGGTATACCGGTTTTCTAATCGCTTTACTAATAAGTATGGGGTTACTAATTAAAGCAACTCAAACATTACCTATAGGCACTGCCTATGCAGTCTGGACGGGTATCGGAGCCGTAGGAACGGTACTTGTAGGTATTTTAATTTTTAAGGAGCCTGCTACTTTTTTACGTCTCTTTTTTATAACTACACTTATCGGCTCGATAGTAGGATTAAAAGTAGTTTCCCACTAAGATAAAATATCCTTACGCTAACTCGCTTTTGAAACTTGATCGAGTAGATAATTACCAATCATATTTTTGGGATGACTCGTTTCTACAATAGGGAAGTCAAACCAGTGTTGCAGGGTTTTTTCCAGTCCTGCATTGTTAAGATAATTATTTAATGCAAGATTAAGACCGGCAGTATATTTAGGATGATCTGCCCCCAACGGATCTACATGGTACAAATCATTCTGAGCAAAACCTTCAAATTCGGGTCCGGTGATTTGAATTTCAAAAGCATCGGGATTCTTGCCTATAGGGCTATGAATGGTGGTTGTAAACTGATGCCAGAAAGCTGATTGAATACAATTATTTTTAAACAGCTGACGCACTACTTCTAACGAATCTATAGTTTCTTGCTCGGTTTGAGTAGGAAAACCATACATAAGATATGCGTGAACCATTATATTATTTTTTGAGAAATAATGCGTCACACGAGCCACTTGAGCTATGTCTACACCTTTTTTCATTTTAGCCAGAAGTCGATCTGAAGCAACTTCAAGTCCACCGGTTACTGCGATACAACCAGATTGAGCCATTAAGGCGCACAAATCATAATCAAAGGTTTTTTCAAATCTTATATTTGTCCACCATGTGATTTTAATTTTCCGTGCTATTAATTCATTAGATAAGGCTCTAAGCATTTTTGGCGGGGCTGCTTCATCTACAAAATGAAAACCTGTAATCCCTGTATCACTTACAATTTTCTCAATTTTATCTACAAGCTTACTCGCTGTTGTATTTTGATAATTGCCTATATAATCAAGGTTAACATCGCAAAATGAGCATTGTTTCCAATAACATCCATGAGATATCGTAAGCTTATTCCAGCGTGCATCTGTCCACATTCGATGCATCGGGTTTACAACATCCAGAAACGAAACATATTTATCAAATGGTAATCCGCTATAATCTGGAGCCGGTAAATCTCGATGATGATAGATCGTATTAGGAATCTTATTTTTATAAACGACTTGACCTTCCTCTAAAATAAAGGTACGTTCCAGTTCATCTATAGAAATACCTCCCTCTATATAATTAATTATTTTTAGAAGTGGACCCTCACCATCATCAAGCGAAATAAAATCTACAAACTCGAAGATTCTGGTGTCCTTTAAAGACCTTAACTCGGTGTTACAATAACCACCTCCAAAAGCTACTTTAATATCTGGAAATAGCTGCTTAATAAATTGAGAACAACGTAGTGCAGAGAATAAATTTCCTGGAAATGGAATAGTAAAACAAACTAAAGCAGGATTTACAGTTTCTATTTGATCAATTAGCAGATCAAGCATTTGTTCTTCAACTCGGGTAGGTTGATAACTTAGAAATTCATCAAGATCATCAAAACTACTTGCTGAAGTCGCTATCTGTTCTGCATATTTAGTAAAGGCAAAAAATTCGTCAACATTAGCTTGAATAAAATCTCCTATTTCTTCAATAAATAAAGTTCCGTAATGCTTTGCTTTATCAATAATACCTGCATTTCCCGGTGACCAGGCAATTTCAGTATTTACATTTTTGAGTCGGTGTCCTTGTGGTAAAAAATTAGGCTGTAAAATGTGATGAGCACCTTCTAGGTCTTCTTTTTGAAGAAAAGATATAACAGCATCTACCCGGGATATATATAGCTTTTTAAATTTTCGTACTAGTGGATAATTATAATTCTCCAAAGCATCAGCTTCTTCAAAAACAGATTTTAAAAAGTCTGCCGTAAATAGTGCTGTAAACAATTCGATGCTTAAGTCAAAGTGTGCAACAGATACTCCGTGTTCATTCAGAAAACCTTTCAAATACGCTGTCGCGGGGTAGGCAGTATTTAACTGTGTGAAAGGCGGAGTTATAAAAAGAATTTGAGATTGCATAGTGCAAAGATAGAATTCTATATATTGAATAATCTGATACTAAAGTATATTAAGAGAAAGTGGTAATCTACATTCCTCCTAGCGGTATGTAAATATTACTGCTTTATCAATAACGAATTATACATAAATGTATCTTGCCAATTTTCAAATCGCTTATCAAACTTTTCAGTAAAAATTAAATACTGGCATTTACCTATACTTTCTGGAGTTCTCACAACATCTCCAAAACTACTTTTACCTAATAAAAAGTGTGCATCATCTATAATACACATTTGCAGTTCGTTAAGGTTGATTCCGTTTAAAAAAAATATTTTATTCAGACGTTTTGGCGTTGCAATAACGACATCTGTTCCCATATAAATTTCGTCACGTTGATCGTCTATATTCTTCTCATCATATGCGCAATAAACGCGTAAATCTGTATCTTTTACATAAGGATAAAACTCAGACTCCAACTCAAGCGCTGCTTGCTTATTTTCAACAAAAATAAGTGCGCGTGGTGCATCTGCAACTGCTTGTCCTTTTAAGTTTTGAATTACACTTAAAATTATACTGGTCGTCTTACCAGCTCCTTTAGGAGCAACCACAAACATACTCGACCCTCCTTTTATTTTTGAAAGAATTTTCTTTTGTAATGGTAAAGGTTCTTTGATTCCCTTTTGAGCCAGTGTTTCTTTTAAAGGTTCTATTAATTTCTTAAACGACATAGTTGCAATTCCTTAATTTGCTGCAAAGATAGTCGTTCTCATTCTGCTAACTCGTGTTATTTGATTGTTATAATCAAAGTAGTAGAAGTGCGTATTTTAAGCTTCTACCGTATTTGTTTTCTTAAATTCTGAAGGACTTACGCCTGTATTTTTTCTGAAAAATCTCGAAAAACTACTAATCGAATTAAACCCCAACATATAAGCTAACTCTTTTGTGGTAATTTCAGTTTTTACGAGTTCGCGTTTAGCTTCAGTTATTTGGCGTTGCTGTATTACTTGCCTTGCTGTGAGCTTTAGTTTTGCTTTTAAGATTTGATTAAGTCGTTTCTCACTAATGCCCAATTTCTCTGCATAAAATAAGCTATTAGGTTCATTAAGAAAATGAGTTTCCATAAGCTCTAAAAACAGAAATACGCGTTTTTGATTAAGATCTTGCTCTATGAAATGATCATTTTGACATCTAATAAGATGTAACAAAAGAACTTTCAACAAGGTTTTCAGCATTATATAAGAACTGTCTACTCTATGAAATTCTGACTTCAGATGATCCAAAATACTTTTTAAATGCTCAATTTCTTTTAAGTCAGACAAGACCAATCGCGGACTTCTATTGAAAAGGGACATTACATCCAGAGCGTATTCAATATCATCCTCATCGATCAGATCCCGCTCAAAATTCAGTAAGATTCCAAGCTTATTCAAAAAGATAGTATCATTAAAATTTTCATTCAAGGGTTTATAATGAATATGCAATTCTTGCGTATTTACATATTTAATATAGATACCCATAGAGTTTCCTGCGAATTGCTCCTCGCCTCCCTGAAAATTTTCAATAATCTGAAATTTATTTTCCCAACTTGTTAAATACATGTTCTACCAACTGTACCTCAAAAATAGGGAGAATTCTTTTGGTTATTTAATCACTTTCTGAAATACAAAATAAATACCTATACAAAAGATAAAAGCTAGCCCCGTAGCAACGCCATAAATTGCAACATAAGCATCAGAAATAAACTCTATAAACGTAGATAAGAACTGCCCTCCAAAAACACCCATTGAAAACAGGCTTAAATTTTTTCCTTGATTATGGGGAGTACTGTTTTCTAACATCAAATGGTTTAACAAGGGAATTGTAAATCCAAAACCAATACCTATAAATATAACAGTCACTATTAAAAATGCCAGACTTGACGTAATAGCCAGAACTAAATAACCTAAAGCGAAGAATAAAAATCCTAATGCAACAGTCTTTGTACTTCCCTGCGCTTTAACCATTCGTGGCATTTGGCTTGCGGTTAATATTGCAATTACCGATATAAATGCGAGTAAATAACCCGTTTGAGATTCAGTAAAATCAAATGACTGGGGTAGATAAAGTGGTAGCGTTACAAAACCTATAAAAAACAGCATCATGGCAAGTAACGAGGTGATAAAAATAAGTTTTACAGTCGTCTTGCTTACTGAATTTGATGCACTGGGAGAAATTGCAGCTTGCTCTTTAGGCTCTGGCTTTGGAAGAAATAAAGCGACTAGAACTAGACAGACTAAAGCTGTAAGATATATATAGAATGGGAATTGCCAATTAATTTCTCCCACTATTCCCCCTATGGCGAGGAATACAACTCCGCCTAACTCAATAGCCATTCCTTGCCACGCGATCATCTTCATACGTGCATCTCCAGTAAAAAATTGAGCAATATAGGTAGTGATAGATACCTGAATCGCAACTGTGGCTGCACCTAATAGAATTCGATCTAATATGAGCAAATAATCTGAAGTTATATAGGCTCCCGCAACTCCTAAAACAGCATAGGGTATTAAACCGATATATAACAGTTTTAACGTTCCTAATTTATTGACTAGCCTACCTATGATCGGTGCAAAAAGCACTACTCCCAAAGAGGGTAAGGTAATAAGCCAACTTGCCGAAAAACCAAGATCATTATTTGCTAAAATCCCTGACAGCGAGGGCGCAATTACTGCACCTGCCATAATCGTTAAGCTACTTACAAATAGGATTGTAAAAATTCCTACATTTGATATTTTATCCATTCTGCAAATTTCTTATTTACTTTCGCGATGAATGATACCTATTTTCTAAAATAGTATGCTCAAAAGGAAATGAAAATAGATTAACTTAACACTAAAACGCCATATTTAATTCAAATAAAATTGAATATTACAACAAGGCGTGTTCATATTTTGGAGTTGAAGGTGTATTAAAAACTAAAATTGTGTTAATCCAGCTTCTGTTACTAAACGATTGGTTAGTTTTGTAGTGAAATTAGATTTAATGGCAAGGAAAAAACAATATATAGAAGAAGATGTAATCGTTAAAGCGATGCATTTGTTTTGGCGTAAAGGATATGAAAACACCTCTATGCAGATGCTTGAAAAAGAGATGGGAATCAATAAATTTTCTATTTATTCAAGCTTTGGAAATAAGCATGGCCTTTTTCTAGAAAGTTTAAAATGCTATAAATCTAAAGTAGCATCTATGTTTGACAAATTTCAAAAGGCTTCTAAAGGCGTTGATGACATAAAGCAATTCTTTTACGATTCGGTTGCCATAAGTTCGCAGGATGATTTTGAAAAAGGATGCTTACTTACTAACACATACAACGAATTTTCAGAAACCGATGATCCGCTGATAAATGATTTAATGGTTTCCTTTATGGACAATTTGAAGAAGTTGTTTATCGAAAAACTAAAATTGAGCGGTTATAGTGACGAAGAAGAAATTACTAAACTGGCTAACTTTTTAGTTTTAGCAAAACACGGTCTGGCAGCAGCCTCCCGAGTAAATTCGGAAAAAGAAATTGAAGACTTTATTGAAATGACGTTTAAAAATTTATAAACGTTTTTTTACCCAATAACTAAATGAACGTTTAGTTATTTTCAGATTAAAAATTAATATTTAAAATTTTACACAATGACAACTTTAAAAATTCACGATTTAGAAACTGCTCCACAAGAGAGTAAAGTATTCTTAGAACAATCTCAAAAACAAAATGGTATGATTCCAGGTTTACACGGCGTATTAGCCGGCGCACCGGGATTACTTGAAGGATATCAGACCTTACACAAATTGTTTATGGATTCTTCTTTTAACAAAGAAGAATTAACAGTGGTATGGCAAGCGATAAATGTTGAGCACGAATGTCACTATTGTGTGCCTGCACATACAGCTATCGCAAATATGATGAAGGTAGATGAGGATATAACTGAATCCTTGCGTAATCAAACTCCATTAGCTGATGCTAAACTTGAAGCATTGCGTACACTAACTTTATCTATGGTTCGTAATCGCGGAAATGTAACTCAAGAAGAATTACAAGTATTTTATGATGCTGGTTATGGTGAGAGACAGGTACTTGAAATTATTTTAGGACTTTCTCAAAAAGTAATAAGCAACTATACAAATCATATTGCGAATACACCAGTAGATGCTCCTTTTGAAAAGTTTGCGTGGAAAAAATAATTAGAAGATAAACTTCTAATAATGAGTACGAACTGGCTCGATTAAATTGAGATTGGCTAGTTCGTACTTTAATAATATTTAAAAATAAAACTATGAGTATTTCAATAAAAAACCAAGTAGCACTAGTCACTGGTGCAAACCGCGGAATAGGTAAGGCAATCACCGAATCATTTTTAAAACACGGTGCAAAAAAAGTATACCTAGCCGTAAGGGATACAACATCAACTCAAGAGCTGGAAGAGACTTACGGTGATCGTGTAGTTACACTGGAAGCTGATGTATCAAACACAGAATCGATTCAGAAACTAGCAGAGCAAACTCCTGATGTCGCTATTGTAGTAAATAATGCAGGTATTGGTTCACCATGTTCAACTCTTGATGAGGATGTTTTAAAAAGCTTAACAAAACAACTTGATGTTAATGCTTTTGGACTTTTACGTGTCGCCACTTCTTTTGCAAAAACCTTAGAAAAAAATAAAGGAGCACTCGTTCAGCTTAACTCGGTAGCTTCTATTAAAAATTTTCCTCATTTATCTACTTACTCAGCATCTAAAGCTGCCTCGTATTCTTTGACTCAAGGGTTAAGAGCAGAACTAAGTCCTAAAGGAGTAACTATTCTAAGTGTACATCCAGGACCTGTAGATACAGAAATGGGCGCTGCAGCAGGATTTGAAGATGGTGCAGATACCTCAGTGATTGCCGAAGGAATCGTAACTTCTCTTGAAGCCGGGGATTTTCACTTATTTCCCGATGAGATGGCAAAGCAATTTGAAGATGCTTATAGCAACTTTTCTGAGAAAATAGTTTTAGCCGATCTTTCTGAATAATTAAATAATAGACTTATGATCAAGTTAACTGTAATGTATCCTAATAATGTAGACTTAACATTTGATAAGGATTACTATTTAAGCAAACACGGAAATTTAATTGCAGAATTATTAGGTGAAGCAATTATAGATTCTGATGTGAACTTTGGTATTGCTTCAGCATCACCTACTGAGTCCGCTCCTTACGCTGTGATTGCAAATATCACTTTTAAATCTATGGAAAGTTTTGAAAAATCTTTTGGCGCTAATGCCGAAACAATTTTAAAAGATTTACCAAATTTTACCAATGCAGAGCCGGTAGTTCAACTCAGTGAGGTTGTATAAATTAATAACTTAAAAACCAATCAAGTATGAAAATTAAACTGTTATCAGGAATAGTGAGCTTGGCATTAATCTCTTGTGGATTCAACGATAAATCTAAGGTTGAAATAAGTTCTGAAAATTCTCAAGAAGAAAAAATAGCTGAACCCGAATTTCAAAATAAAGGTCACGAATTAGTTTATGCAGTAGCTCAAAAGGTTGGAAATAAAGATTCACTTTGGGCAAAAAATGATGTGATTTACACATATACTTACAAAACTCCAGATGGTAAAACCGATGTTAGTACCGAAAAATACCTTTTTGACGGTGAACTTTCCTACGGCTCTTATTCGAAACATGAACGTACTCTTCCACAGTTAGAAGGAGTAATTGAGCAGGGATTTGATGGTGAAAATTATTGGTTACGTCACAACGACACCTATTTATCTGATGAGGAAATGATGAAGCAAGTTGCTTTTAATAGACCTACTAATTTTTACTGGTTTACGATGATGCAGAAGCTACTTGACGACGGTATAAACTATGAATACTTGAATAAAAAAACCATCGACAGTATAACCTATGACGTTGTAAAAATAACTTTTGATCTTAATGAGAATAAACCTACAGATATCTATCAGGTTTATATCAATGAAGAAACTAATTTAATAGATCGCTTTTTGTTTACAGTAGCAGATTTCAATGTTGTAGAAACTCCGTATTTGATGGTTTTAGAATATGAAGAAATCGATAATATGCTGATACCTACATCTCGTAAGTATAAAAAATCATCTTGGGATGGTGAGTTAACAGATGAGCCGTGGATTTATGTAAACTGGACTAATATCAAATTTGATAATGGTCTTAATAAGGATGTTTTCACAAAATAAAGGTGATGACTTATACGCTTTCCCAACAATTATCTAAGCAACAATTAGCCGGTCTTGTATTTAAAGAGGTTTTTAGAACCGCTACAGATAAACCGGGGTTTTTCCATATTAATTTGGGCAGCGATAGTTCGTCAAAAGCGTTAAGATCATTAATGGTGACACTTAAAAATGAGCTATCACTATTATCATTAGTTCATTTTAATAAGTCATTAGCTTACCATGGGCTGGTGCGATTTGATCAACAGGTAAATACTCCGTTTCACATTGATAATGCAGGAGATCAATCATTTCTTATGTTAGGTTATGAACCTAGTGAAATTGCCAGTGAGTTATCATTTGCTGATTTTCATAGGTATGCAAAGGCAGATTTAAAAACCTCGGAAAATTATCTTAACACTTTTCAGCCTGTTTTTAAAGCTGAAGAATCTCAACTGGCTCCTTTCACAACCACATTAAATTCTTTTAAGAAAGACTCGTACAACCTGGTGATTATAAATAATAGTCACCCCAGATCCACGGAAACTTTAGGTGTTTTTCATAAAGCACATATTAAACATAGTGATCTACAAAAAAGCAGAATAGTTAACTCAATGCTTATAAATATGGTGGATGAATCTTTTGAGAATAAAACGGAACCCAGTGAAACAAATTTCATAGACACTTCTATAATAAGTAAATAAAAAAATATGGCTAATAAACTGAAAATTGATATTGTATCTGATGTTGTTTGTCCGTGGTGCATAATAGGCTACAAAAGACTAGACAAAGCAATTAGAGAATTAGGTCTGGAAGACCAGATAGAATTAGAATGGCAACCCTTTGAGCTCAATCCAAATATGCCTGTTGAAGGTCAAAATTTACGCGAGCATATTGCAGAAAAATACGGATCTACAACAGCGCAACAAGAAGAATCTCAACAACGTATGATAGATGCCGGTGCTGAGCTGGGATTTACATTTGATTATTTTGAAGAGATGCGAATGGCTAACACTTTTGATGCGCATATCTTGCTAGAATATGCTAAAGATTTTGGGAAGCAAACTGAATTAAAAATGCAATTAATTAAAGCATTTTTTAGTGAGCGTAAAGATGTTTCTAAGCAAAGTGTACTCAAGGAGGCCTTGTTAAAAGTAGGTCTTAATGCTGAGGAAGCTTTAAAACGCTTAGATAGTGAAGAAGCACGCTATGAAGTGCGTACAACTCAATCTTACTGGAAAAATCTTGGTGTGAACTCGGTTCCTACAGTTGTATTCGATCGCAAGAGCGCAGTTACTGGCGCGCAGCCGGTAGATGTTTTTAAACAAGTTCTTCTTGAGGCAATGGGCAAGCAAACGAGTTAGCAACAAGCAATATTAGATCTCAAGCTGGGTTAATAATTACTAAGTTTTGAGGGTAAATAAATGATATTTAATGTCATATCCATTTTTTAATTAGGTACTATTTTAAAAAAGCTGATATTAATTTAAAAATTAATATCAGCTTTTTTATTCTGTATAAGTATGTAATTTTTGAATAAATAGCTAAATTATAGTCTATTATCCCCATGATTATGAATAGTAAAAAATCCTTGAAAATTTATTATCAAGTGGGCATAAATCGATTTTATATCGATGATGATCACAACAGCTATATGTTTTTACAGAAATTTTTAATGGTTCTTATTCTTGCTAACTCTATATTAAATCTCTTGAATATTTTTGAGAATAGAATACGTTTTCAATCTGTAGTATGGATTTTAATGGGTGTGCTAAGTATCTATTATTTGTATATTTATTTCTTCAAAATAACCTTGAAAGACGAGTTACCCATTTCTCAAATAAGTCACTTATCAAAACGGACATTTTTTAAAACTAATCACTACTCAATTGTATTAAAAAATGGTAAGAAAAGAAGTCTTCCTCAAGTGAAAACTAAGGATGACGTTAAACAATTAGAAGTTATACTTGCAACTTTCCAAGCAAATCCTGATTATAATTAATTATACATTTTGTGAAACTATAACCGGCCCTTTAAAAAATTCATGCGTATGAATAATGAAGCTTAAAGATTGATTTAAACTTATTTCTTATCATTTTAATTTAAAAATAAAATTCAAGTTAAGGTTTGCAATTACATTGCGACTAGTGTATCTATATAATTTCTTACACTACAAAAAACCTTCCGCAGTACATGGATAAACTTAAAGGAATTGCCTTCGTTTCGATAGGCGCTGCCAGTTATGGTGTTTTAGCAACCATAGTAAAACTTGCAAATAATGCTGGTTTTGGTACTGCTGCACTTACGTTTTTACAGTTTCTATTTGGAGTAATCGTACTTAGCATAATCTCCTTTGTTTCAGTAAGAAAAAACAATTCAACAGCAACAAACAACTCAATTTCCTCAAATAAATCAAAGTTCAAATTGCTGCTCTTCGGGTCTTCGCTCGGGTTTACAAGTTGTTTTTATTACCTCGCTATTCAATTTGTACCGGTTTCAATAGGTATTATTCTACTTATGCAAACGGTTTGGATGAGTATCATTCTGGAGTTTTTTACTGAAAGAGAACGGGTTAACAGAACAAAACTTATAGGTGCAATTGTAGTCTTAGCCGGCACTGCCCTAGCCTCTCGCATTTTTGAAAGTGATTTTACATTTAGTCCGTTGGGTTTTGGATATGGCTTTCTGGCTGCTTTATCCTATACAATCACTATGTATGCGACTAATAAAATATCACTAGACTTACCTAACATTACTCGAAGTAAATATCTGGTTCTTGGGGGATTTATTGCTATTATATTCTTTTGGAATTATCAAATCATCGAAGAATTAAATACACTCGAACTTATTAAATGGGGCGTAATTCTAGGGTTATTTGGTACGGTTTTACCTCCAATTTTATTTAATAATGGTGTTCCAAAAATTGGCGCAGGATTAGCTGGAATCTTAGCCACGTTAGAAATACCAGTGTCTATCTTAAGTGCCTATTTTATGCTCAACGAGCGTATAGGATTATTACAAGCATTAGGAATCTTGATCATTTTAATTACAATAATCAAAATCAACACGCATAAACAAAAAGTCATATGAGTTTTTTACAAGCGATGCAGCATAGATACACTACAAAAAAATATGATGCATCAAAAAAAATAGACAGTCAGAAGATCGAAGAGTTAAAAGAAATTTTACGTTTATCACCTTCTTCTATTAATAGCCAACCCTGGAAATTTACCTTCGTTTCTGATCGTGCTACAAAAGAGAAACTTTCTAAAGTATCCTGGATAAATACCAGCAAAGTTACAGATAGCGATACGGTAATTGTACTAAGTAGAATAGATAGTTTAGCTGCCTTTGAATCTCAAATTGAACGTGAATTACCCGAGGGCGCTGTTAATTATTATAAAGAATTTATAAAACCACAACCCGAAGCGCAAACCAAAGCCTGGTTTGAAAAGCAGGTATATTTAGCATTAGGTGTTTTATTAAGTGCCTGCGCAGAAATGGGTATAGATGCGACTCCTATGGAAGGTATAGAACCTGAGAACTACGATAAAATCATAGGCCAGACAGATTATACCACACTGGTAGCAGTTGCAATAGGTTATAGAGATCCTGAAGATGCCAACCAACCTAGCAAAAAACCAAAATCTAGAATTGCTTTAGATCAGATTATAGAAACTATTTAAAAGATAAACCTACTCAATTCAAGAAGTCTGAAAATGCATCCTACGTTGTATTTTCAGACTTTTTCTATTAAAAATAACCTTAGTCCTTCTGGCTATCATTAGAAGTTTATTGCCTTTTAATCTAAATCTTAACACTTCTAAACTCTTTAAAAACCTTTATAAATGGGAACTTTGCAATCCTTAAAAATAAAACCACAACCCTACCGCGCTTAAATTATGAGTAAAGTAAAAACAGCTATTAGCGCAACCTACTTTAGCATTATAGGAAATACCATACTTGCAATATTAAAAGGTATTGCCGGTATTTTTGGTAATTCTTATGCACTAATAGCCGATGCTATCGAATCTACAGCAGATATTTTTGCTTCTTTTTTAGTGCTTTTTGGCTTAAAATATGCAGACCGTCCGCCAGATGATAATCATCCTTATGGTCACGGTAAAATAGAACCCTTAATTACTTTTCTCGTAGTGGCATTTTTAGTGACTTCTGCCACAGTGATTGCGTACGAGAGCATAGAAAATATTCAAACTCCGCACCTCGCTCCAAAATCCTGGACACTTTATGTTTTAGGAGCTATTATCATTTGGAAAGAAGCCTCTTTCCGACTTGTTTTAAAACGTAGTATAGAGACTAATAGTTCGTCGCTCAAAGCAGATGCCTGGCATCACCGTAGCGATGCAATAACTTCGGTAATGGCATTTTTAGGAATAAGTATTGCACTTATTTTTGGAGAAGGATTTGAAGCTGCAGACGATTGGGCAGCATTACTGGCATCTGGCATTATTTTATACAACGCATATCTGATCTTTAGACCTGCTCTGGGTGAGATCATGGATGAAAATCGTTATGACGATGTCATTGAAGAGGTACGGGTAAAATCTCTGGAAGTTACCGGAGTATTAGATACTGAAAAAGCTTTTATTCGGAAAGCTGGTATGAATTACCATCTTGATTTACATGCAATTGTAGATGGTGATATAAGTGTAACAGCGGGGCATATAATTGCGCATAAATTACAAGATCACCTTAAAGAAGAAATTCCCAACCTCAATTTTATATTAATTCATATTGAGCCTGGGAATCCTGTAGATTTTGACTCTACATCTACAAATTAGATGTAGTGAAATATCTGTTTTTATAAACCGGCAGCGGCGTCTTTGTCTAAAAACCAAGTTAGCTCACCCTCTTTAGGAGCTACTAAACTTGCCGGAAATTTTTTATAATCCTCAAGTTCATTAACTATTAATGATACTTTTTCTTTTTTACTAGTTCCCGTTACTAGAAATGCAATTGTTTCTGCAGCATTTATAACTTTACCGGTAATTGTAATACGTTTTTGACCACTTTCAGGATGCGTAGCTACTCTGCAACTTTCTGGCATTTCCCATAATTCAATCTGATGTGGAAAAATTGATGCAGTATGACCGTCATCACCCATACCTAGAATAACCAAGTCAAAACGCGGTATTCCATTTAAGCTTGGTAAATTATCGCGTAATACATTTGTATAACGCTTCGCCTCTTCTTCAGGATCAGCTTCTCCTAAAATTCGATGAATATTTGCTTCCGGAATATCAATTTTTGAAAGCAAATGAGTAACCGTCATTTTGTAATTACTCTCTTCATCTGTAGGAGCTACACAACGCTCATCACCCCAGTAAAAATGCACCTTCGACCAGTCTATTTGAGAATTATATTCTGAAGCCAGTTGATCAAAAACAATTTTAGGTGTGCTTCCTCCGGAAAGTGCAACATTCACCTCTTTTTTATCAGCGCAAAGTTCTTTGAAAAAATAAGAGAATTCTTCGGCAACTTGCTGTTTTGTATCTTTTATACGTAAGTCCATAACTATGGAAATTTTTAATTATACTTCAATTTAAATAATGCAAAAACCGGATTCATCGGTAAGATGTTCTCCAGGATTTCGCCATCCGTTGCTATCTTCAATAAGATCATCAGAATCTTTGGGACCCCAAGTTCCCGCAGGATAACCGTACGTATTCACATCTTGACCGTTTGCCCAATAATCCAAAATTGGATCTACAAACGCCCAGGCAGCTTCTACCTCATCTGCACGTGCATATAAGGTTGCATCTCCTTGCATAGCATCTAATAATAGACGCTCATAAGCATCCATTATATTGGAGTCTGATAAACTGCTATAGTAAAAATCCATATTCGCACGCTCTACCTGAAAGCCTTGACCAGGTACTTTTACACCAAATTTGATTAAAATACCCTCATCTGGTTGAATACGAATAATAAGCTTATTGTCTTTATTATTTATATCCTGATCTTTAAATACCTGATGATGCGGAGTTTTAAAATGTATAACAACTTCAGTTACTTTTGTAGGCATTTGCTTTGCGGTACGCACATAAAATGGAGTGTCTTTCCACCTCCAGTTATCCACAAAAAATTTAATTGCTGCGTAGGTTTCAGTTTTAGATTCAGGATCTACACCTTCCTCTTCTCTATAACCTTTTACGCGCTTGCCATTGATACTAGAAGCAACATACTGCCCACGCATGGTATTGTGAAACAGTTCTTCTTCAGACCTCATAATGCGTAATGATTTTAAAGCTTTTACTTTTTCATTACGTATTTCTTCAGCATTAGAATTTATAGGTGGCTCCATTACAATTAAAGAGACAATCTGTAATAAATGACTCTGAAACATATCGCGCAAAGCACCAGATTTATCATAATATCCACCGCGTTTCTCTACGCCTACCGTTTCTGCATTTGTAATTTCTACGTGATGAATATAATTTCGGTTCCAGAGAGGTTCAAAAATTGAGTTAGAAAAACGCGTTACAAGTAAATTCTGAACGGTTTCTTTACCCAAATAATGATCTATTCTAAAAATCTGATTCTCTTTAAAGTATTTCTGTAAACCTTTATTTAATTCCTGAGCAGTTTCTAAACTATAACCAAAAGGTTTCTCAACAATTATGCGTCTAAAGCCTTTATCATTTCCAGAACCTTTAGTTAATCCTTGATCTGAAAGATTTTTTGCTATCGGCTCATATAAACTAGGCGGTGTAGAAAGATAAAACATAAAACTACCATTAGTTTTACACTCTTTATCTAAGCTTTCTATACGATTTTTAAGATCTGTATAATCTGAGTCATAATCATCTCCCAGATCCTGATAATACATTATATCTGCAAATTTCTTAATGAATGCCGCATCCTTAGTTTTTACTTCTTCTTTTAAATAGGGACTCTCATAAACAACTTTTTTACGAAACTCTTCGTCGCTCATATTACTACGGCTTGCTCCTAGAACAACAAAATTTTCAGGGAAATGTCCACCTTCATACAAGTGATATAATGCAGGTATTAATTTACGAGCGGTAAGGTCTCCAGATGCTCCAAATATAACCAGCAATTGATTTGATGTAGAATTCATAAAGAATTTTGATTTTTTAATGATTTTTGTAGTCGATAATGGTTAGTTGCAATTATAACATGAGTTTATACAATAAAGTAGTAATAAGTCAATGTTATCATTTAATTTTGGCTATAACCAATACAAAAATAAGGCATCTTACCTGCACACAAGAGGCTTTATAAAAACATTATAGTGCAAATTTAAAAGAACAATAAATAATTATTATGGAGCATAAAAATTATGATTTTGGCCTTGTAGGTCTTGGTGTAATGGGACGTAACTTTATATTAAATGTCGCAGACAATAATTTTAAGGCCTACGGTTATGATCTGGATCAGGAAAAGGTTGATGCACTCAAGACAGAAGGCGGTAATCTTGAAAAAGTTGATGCATCATCAGATATAACAACGTTTATAAATGCACTTTCTGCTCCGCGAAAAATTATGTTGCTGGTACCTGCAGGTAAAATTGTAGATCAAGTAATAGAATCATTACTTCCACATCTGGATCAAGGAGATATAATCATTGATGGAGGAAATTCTTTTTTTACAGATACAGACCGTCGTGAAGCTTATTTAAAAGAAAAGGGTATAAACTTCTTTGGAGCCGGTGTTAGTGGCGGTGCCGAAGGAGCTCGCAAAGGCCCAAGTATTATGCCGGGTGGAGATGCTGAGGCATACACACATATCAAACCTATTTTTGAAGCAGTAGCAGCAAAATTTAAAGGAGAACCCTGTGTTGCGCATTTAGGTCCTAAATCTGCCGGAAACTATGTGAAAATGGTTCACAATGGTATCGAATATGGTATGATGCAACTTACTTCTGAAATCTATGACCTACTTAAAAAGTCACTCGGATTAAGTAATGATGAATTGCATCAAATATTTGATCGTTGGAACAAAGGTCGTCTACAATCTTTTCTTGTAGAAATTACTGCTGAAATATTTGCTCAGAAAGATGATCTGGGAGACGGAGATCTTGTAGATATGATACTTGATAAAGCCAAGCAAAAAGGTACCGGGAAATGGACTTCGCAAAATGCAATGGATTTAGGAATTCCTGTACCTACTATTGATGTCGCAGTAAGTATGCGTGAGATTTCTGCATTAAAAGAAGAGCGTATCGTTGCAGATAAATTATATAGCAGACCAGAACCACAAGAGATTGATAAAGACAAATTAATCGCTATGGCAGAAAAATCATTATACTTCTCTTTTATAGCTGCATATGCTCAAGGTTTACATCAGCTTGCAGATGCATCTAAAGAGTATGAGTACGATCTCGATATGTCTGTTATTGCAAAAATCTGGAGAGCCGGTTGTATCATTAGATCTGGTCTATTAGATGCTATTTCAGAAGCTTATATTACAGATAAATCACTTCCTAACTTATTACTAGCACCTGCATTTGTTCCTAAAGTACAAGAAACAATGGCGTCTGTAAGAGAGACTGTGGCGTATGCTGCTATGAGCGGAATTCCGGTTCCGGGATTATCTGCATCATTAAATTACTTCGAAGCATATACCTCAAGTCATTTACCACTAAACTTGATACAAGCGCAACGAGATAACTTTGGTTCACATACCTATGAGCGCGTAGATCGCGAAGGTATTTTTCACACAGAATGGGGAAAATAAGAACCTATTAAATACAAATTAAAGAGCCCAATAGGGCTCTTTTTTAGTTTAAGCCGTGTTATTTAAAGAATCTCCGTATTTTAAATGCTTCAAAAATTCAATTCTATGTTTAGAATATTACAGCTATTTATTACTTCTTTAGTCTTATTATCCTGCACCGTAAAAGCTCCTGTATTTGATCTTGTTATTCATAATGTTAATATTATAAATCTAGAAAAAGGAGAGATTCTAAATGAACAATCTGTTTTTATAAATGCAGATACTATTCATTCTATAGTACGTACAAAAGATTTACTAACTAGTGCTGCAAAAACACAGATTGACGGAACAGGAAAATATCTTATGCCGGGTTTGTGGGATAATCACGTTCATTTTAGAGGTGGTGACAGCCTTATTGAAGAAAACAAGAAATTCTTAAATCTCTATCTCGCTAATGGAATTACTACCGTGCGTGACGCAGGTGGTGATTTAACAACTTCAGTAATGCAATGGCAAGAGGATATGAAAAATGGAGTTTTAAACGGACCCACAATTTATACTTCGGGACCTAAGATTGATGGTCCCGGCGCAATCTGGTCAGGTTCTTTAGAAGTTTCAACTTCTGAAGACATAGAAAGAGTGCTCGACTCCCTTCAGTCTTTAGAAGTGGATTTTGTGAAAATTTATGACAGTAAGATTTCCGCAGAAAATTATCTTCAAACTATTAAAAAAGCAGAAAAACGCGGAATCATAACCAGCGGCCATATGCCCTACTCCGTAACTCTTGAAGAAACTACTGCAGCAGGAATTGATGCCATCGAGCACTTGTATTATATTTTAAAAGGGTGTTCACGAGAAGAGGTAGCCATAACGGAAGCTGTAAAAAAAGGTGAAACAGGTTTCTGGACCTCCTTAGATCAGGTTATAAAAACCTATTCTGAAGCTGCTGCTCTTAAAACTTTTAATAGCCTGAATGAGCATAATGTTTATGTCGTGCCTACACTACATATTGGCCATACTTTAAGTTACCTTGATGAGCAAGATCATACGTCTGACGATTATTTAAGTTATATAAGTTCCGGAGTTCAAAAAACTTACGAAGGTCGTATTAACAGTGCACTAGGCGCCTCACCAGTATTTATACGAATGCGGAAAAAATTAGATTCTACATTTGTTAAGTTAACCGGCGAATTGAATAAAAATAAGGTAGGCCTTCTTGCAGGTTCAGACTGTGGTGCTTACAATTCTTATATCTATCCCGGTATATCTTTACACCAAGAACTTGAAGCTTTAGTAAATGCAGGTTTAAGTCCGTTAGAAGCACTTAGAACTTCTTCACAAAATGGGGCTAAATTCTTAAAAAAAACCGTTCCAACAATACAGAGCGGTGCTCGAGCAGATTTAATAATTATAAATACAAATCCGTTGCAGGATGTCAAAAGCACACAGGATATTTATGAAGTGATCAAAGCTGGAAGAGCATTCAATAGAAAAAAAATAAATAGCTTATTAGAAGCTTCAATTTATTAAATTTAAGAGCTAGAAATATTTAATTGCTTATTACCATTAACACAGAAATTTTATGAGTTTAAAAATTACCATACTTCTTCTTCTCGTTACTTTTTCAACTTTCGCACAAAAAATAAAAGTTCCTGTTGATACAACCAGTACATCCACTCATAGTGTTACTATAAAAGGTAAAACCATTCCGTATAGAGCTGAGTTAGGGTTCCAACCAGTATGGGATGAATCTGGAAATCCCGTAGCTACTCTAAATTATACATACTATTCACGTACTGATATTAAAGATGATCAAACGCGACCACTTGTAATAAGCTTTAATGGAGGTCCTGGATCTGCATCTGTATGGATGCATATCGCCTACACCGGACCCAGAATACTTAAAATAACAGATGAGGGCTTCCCGGTACAGCCTTATGGTATAAAAGATAATCCTTACTCAATTTTAGATGTTGCAGATATAGTATTTATAAATCCGGTAAATACAGGTTACAGCAGAATGCTTCCTAATGAAAAAGGAGAAATGCCAGACCGTAAGGAGTTTTTTGGGGTAAACGCAGATATAAGCTATCTAGCCAATTGGGTAAATACCTTTGTTACACGTCACAACCGCTGGAGATCTCCAAAATTTCTTATTGGGGAGAGTTACGGTACAACTCGTGTTTCTGGTCTGGCAATGGAACTACAACAAAGTAAATGGATGTATATCAACGGCGTAATACTTGTATCTCCTACAGAAATAGGTTTTAAATTTGAGGGACCAGTAGAAATCGCAAATCGATTACCTTATTTTGCTGCAGCTGCCTGGTATCACAAAGCTTTACCGCCAGAACTTCAGAATAAAGATTTATTAGAAATGTTGCCTGAGGTTGAAGCCTATGCGGTAAATGAATTACTTCCTGTGTTAGCCAAAGGAGGATCTGCTACTGCTACTGAGCGAGCACAAGCAATTGAAAAAACTGCATATTATTCTGGTCTTAGCCAGAAAACGGTTGCCCAGCATAATCTTGCGGTACCATTTAATTACTTCTGGAAAGATTTATTACGCGACAAAGAAGGGTTGACCATAGGACGTCTTGACTCTCGCTATAAGGGATTAGATATTGCTAATGCCGGGTCCTCACCAGATTATAACAGTGAACTCACCTCCTGGTTACATAGTTTCACACCTGCGATTAACTACTACATGACTCAGGAACTTAATTTTAAAACAGACCTTACTTATGATATGTTTGGCGACGTAAGACCTTGGGACCGTACTAATAATAATTCTGGCGCAGATTTACGCGAAGCAATGGCAATGAACTCAAATTTGCACCTCTTGGTTCAATCTGGTTACTATGATGGCGCTTGTACGTATTTTAATGCTAGGTATATTATGAATCAGATAAACATCAATGGTAAATTCACAAACCGCATGGATTTTAAAGGATATCGCAGTGGTCATATGATGTATCTACGTAATGAGGATCTCAAAAATGCCAACGAAGACTTACGTGTATTTATAGAAAAAGCAAGTAAGAATATTGCTCAGGGTGCCAAGTACTAAAATTGACAACCATATTTAAGATTCTATTAATCTTAGTTATTCGCTAAGCTTGAATGTATAGATTAAATTTGCAGGATGGATTTATCTCAAGTAAAATTAGTGGTTTCTGATATGGATGGCACACTCCTAAATGATAAAGGGGTGGTTAGTGATTTATTTTTTGAACAGTTTGAACAGCTTAAAAAACATGATGTAAAATTTGTTGCCGCAAGCGGAAGACAATATTACAGTATGATTCACAAGCTCGAGCCTATTAAAGATGAGATTACAATTATTGCAGAGAATGGCGGGATGACGGTTATCGCAGAAGAAGTGACCGATACTTGCACAATAGATACAAACACTGTTCATGATTTGATACGAGATATGCGTAAAATAGAAGATGCGCATATTGTACTTTGTGGTAAAAAACAAGCTTATGTAGAGTCAAAGCATCAGGAGTTCCTAAATATATTTGATGAATATTACTTTAGATATAATCTGGTAGATGATCTTACTGAAATAGAAGATGATGATTTCTTCAAAATTGCCGTTTATAGTTTTGGAGGATCAGAAAAAACAACTTACCCGGCAGTAAAACATCTCGAAGATAGAATTAAAGCTAAAGTGTCTGGTGAAAACTGGTTAGACTTAAGCCATTTACATACAGATAAAGGGCGTGCATTAAAAATTATTCAATCAAAATTGAATATCTCTAAAGAGGAAACGATGGTTTTTGGAGATTACAATAATGATATTGAAATGTTAGCGCTCGCTCATTTTAGTTATGCAATGCAAAATGCACATCCTAACATCATTAAAGCTGCTAATTATAGCACAAAAACCAATAATGAAAATGGTGTAGAATATATACTGGGAAAACTTATTGAAGCAAAAGAGCAGCTAGTTACCAAATAATGTGATAACCACACTTCGTGATCCACCATTATTTCTGTGCTCACATAAGTAAATGCCTTGCCAAGTCCCTAAATTTAATTTGCCATTCGTTACCGGGATTGTGACAGAAGCTCCCATTAATGAGGCCTTGATATGTGCAGGCATGTCATCTGGGCCTTCAAATGTATGTTTATAATAGGGTGCATTTTCAGGCACCATTTTATTTATATGACTTTCAAAATCATCACGTACTGTAGGATCGGCATTTTCATTTATAGTAAGACTAGCAGAAGTGTGTTTAATAAATACCTGTAATTGACCTACTTTAATCTTATTGATGTGCTCTAAGTGGTTTTCAATTTCTGAAGTAACTAAATGAAACCCTCTGGCTTTAGGTCTTAGTTTTATTTCTTTCTGAAAAAAATGCATATATGCTGACTTTAAAATTTAGTTGAATAAAGTTACAGTTTTTAGATAGGCTCTAAAATTTCTAGCTGTGAATAATGCTTAATAATGGTCTTTCAGGTTTTACTAAGGACTCCTATCTTAGTACTGAATCTTTAAACCATAAGAAATGTCAGCAATTCTGAAAATAACTCCGCTTCAAAACCAGTGGGATACACAAGATCCTTTTTTATTTTGTGCTTTTCATCATGATTTATATCCCGAAGGGAATGGACATTCTGGACCTAAAGATTCCCTGGCAGGACGCACTATAGGTCAAGATTTTACACAACGTGATGGCTGGGCAATGTATCTTGGTTCAAAAGTACCGGGTTTTCCGGCACATCCACATGTAGGTTTTGAGACAGTAACAATTGCAGAAGAGGGATATGTGGATCATTCAGACTCCTTAGGTGCTGCAGGTAGATTTGGTAATGGAGATGTACAATGGATGACTGCTGGTAAGGGTGTTCAACACAGTGAAATGTTTCCGCTACTCAATACTGAAGCTAAAAATCCGCTGCTGTTATTTCAAATCTGGTTAAACTTACCTGCAAAGAGTAAAGGTGTGAACCCTTATTTTGGGATGATGTGGCACGAGAACATTCCAGTGATTAGCATAAAAGACACTAATAATAAGCAAACGACAATTAAATTAATTGCCGGTGAATTTTCAGATACCCAATCTCTAAATCCGGCACCAGATTCCTGGGCAGCAGATCCTGAGAATGCAATAAATATCTGGTTGATTACCTTAGAACCAGATGCAGAGTTTACACTTCCGAAAGGAAAATCTGGTGTTAATCGTTCGCTTTACTTTTATGAGGGCAACACTCTTTTTTCCGAAGAATTTACAATCCCCAGTATGCATCAAATAAAAGCAGATGCAACTAAAGATCTAACATTGACAAATTCTGACCAGTTTGCTCAGATTTTACTTTTAGAAGGTATGCCCATAAATGAACCCGTTGTACAACACGGCCCATTTGTAGGAAATTCTAGAACAGATATTGAAAAAGCCTTTAGTAACTTTCAAGAGACCCAATTTGGTGGTTGGCCCTGGCCTTCACAAGAATACACCCACGATGTAAATTTAAAGCGATTTGCGAAATATCCCGATGGAAAGATTGAAGAGTTGGAGTTTTAAAAAGGCTAATGTGAAAATTATCTTAATTTTAATTTACATTTAATCGTACTTAATTGCTATTAAACGGTTAATATTGTATTGTTAAAACTTATCCCAACTTTTATGGTTAAAAAAATTACGCTATTAAGAAAGAGCATTTTACTGTCTTTCCTATTTATTAGTTTAGGATTTTCTACAGCAGCCTATGCACAATGTGCCGGCCAAGATGCCAATTTGAGTACCTGTAATAAAGAGGTAAACCAATTTATTGACCTGTTTGCAGCTTTAGGTGGAAGTCCAGAACGCGGAGGTACCTGGATAGATGTTGATAATACAGGTGGATTAAATGCAACTACTGGTATTCTAAATACATGGCAAATAAGTAGTGGTGGTACATTTAGTTACACCTACACAAATGCAACGTGCTCACAAAGTGCTACAGTTACCCTAGCATTAGCCGGTTTTCCAGGACAAAGCAATATGCTTGCGGTTGCTTGTGATGATAATACACGGGTTAATCTATTTCAATTTACCGGAGGTAGCCCTGCTGCTACCACTCCCGGAAACTGGATGCTTATTGACGTAAATAATGAGCGTGGCGATAATGTTGCCACCATAAGTAATGCTCTTACAGGTCGCAATTTTAATGCTTTACAAGCAGGAACAGGTACATATATCTTTAGGTATACCATTACTGATCAACCAGCTATAGATTGCCAGTCTGGTTCAGGATCAACTTCGTCGCTATCGAGTATGGTACGTCTGGAAGTATCCCCTGCACCAAACGCCGGAAATCTTGATATTACGACAAAAACAATTTTCTGTGAAACAGACGATTTTAGCAGCCTGCGTAATTTTGATTTAAGAAATGTGATTGTAAATGAAGATGAAGGCGGTACGTGGACTGAATCTAGAACAAATGAAATTAGCAATGCTAATGATAGTTTTATAGATATTCAAAACATTAGAGATACTTACGGGGTGGGGATTTATTCTTTTACATATACAGTAGAGCCTATTAATCAAATATGTAATGAAAGTGAGATAACAGTAGATATAGTTATTGAGCAAGTTGCAGATTTTAGAAACGCAACTTTAGAATTTTCATTTCCAGAAGACCTTGATGATGTAATTTGTGAAGATACACTTCCCATAAATCCTGTAGTTACCATCACAGGGGATATTGCAGACATTCCAAATGGTGATTATGTAATGACCTACAGCGTAGGCACTGCTCCTAATACTGGAACAGAAATAATCACAGTGACTATGACTGATGGTATAGGTACATTTAATGCCAATCCTTCATTTTTTACGGGAGTAGGAATTGCAGAACTGGCCATTACATCTATACAGGATCCTAATACAGAAGGTACATGTATTTCTTACATAGGTGATTTAAGAGATACACTTACAATTATAGGTCTTCCTAATCTTTCAGATATTGCCTTAAGCGTTAATCAGCCACTATGTTTAGAGGAAGATGGTGTATTTAATTTAAGTGATGCAGGTACAACGCCAGAATTAGAACTTATCGATGGTTCTTATAGTTTTACCTATTCTTTAAGTAGTGGTGGTGTAGCAACAACGTATACGCAAAATGCCGATGTAGTAAGCGGTATGGCATCTATAACTCTAGCGTCTAATGCACTTGCTACCTCCGATGATTATATTCTTACGCTACTCAACGTGACGAATGATGCAGGCTGTAGTACAGATACTAGTGTAGAAACAAACTTTACTGTTAATCCTAAACCCAATGCGGAAACAATTGCAATAACTGTTACAGATGCTTGTGAAAATGATCTGGTTACTGTCACCATATCTGACTCTGCTGCAACACCTAATCTTATTGATGGAGTTTATGATTTCAATTATGAGATAAGCGGAGCAATTAACGCAACTAATCAAGTTGCAACCCAGGTTACTATCACTAATGGAACAGGATCTTTCGATTTACCTGCTACGCTTTTAGTAAACGGAGATTCAAGTTTGACCTTAGTGGGGATTGTGAATACGATAACTACTTGTGAAGCAGATAATTTGACAATGCCAACTTCAGATTTCACAATTACACCTATTCCCGATGCCTCTAATGCATTACTTGCATTTGCGGATATATGTGAAGACAATACAGGTTCATTACTTATAACTGCACCAGCTATAGAAATTCAAGATGGTACGTATACAGTTTTGTATGACCTAAGTGGTGCCAATGCATCGAGTCAAAACCAATCTACAGTTACATTTACAGCTGGCGTTGGGACATTAGAAATACCTGCGGTACAATTAGAAAATGCCGGTACCAATAAAATAACTATAACTAGCTTATCTACGAATGTCTTGAATTGTGAAGCAACAGGCTTACCACTTACTCAGGATTTTGAAATACTTCCTATTCCAGATCTTGAGTCCACAACGATAACGGCTACAGATATATGCTTAGGAGAAAATGGCCAAATACTTTTTTCTAATTCAAATCTTGCCGATGGTTCTTATGAAGTAGAATATGAATTAACAGGAGCCAATTTATATAGTAATCTTGAAACTGTTCAGTTTGTTCAAGGAAACGCCACCCTTTCATTAGATGCATCTTTTTTAATGAATGATGGCAACACAACTTTTACTATTGAAGCCATTACTAACCCATTGACTAATTGTGCAAATACCACTTTATATACAACTTCATTTACTATAAATCCTATTCCTGAACTAGCAACTGAAAGTATAAACGCTTCAGATATATGTTTAGCAGAAAACGGACTAGTTAGTATTTCGAACGCTACAGGTCTTTCTGACGGAGATTATAGTATTACCTATGATCTATCTGGTTCAAATTCTTCAAGCAACCTTTCTGCATCGGTAAACGTTACCAATGGTTCTGGAGTTTTTGAAATACCAGCAACCGTATTAGCTCAACTGGGGATTACAACTGTTACTATCACTGCAGTTACAAACTCAACAAGCTGTGCCCCTGGTACATTAAACATCAGTAATGATTTTGAAATTTTTGATCTGCCTGATGCGACCGGTGTAACGTTAACAACAAATGATGTGTGTTTTGGAGAAGCTGTATCTATAGCTATCGATAACGCTTCTTCTCTCGCAGATGCTAGCTATATGGTTACCTTTCAGTTAAGTGGTGCAAATACTACGCAAACTATTACTGCCGAACTAACATTTGTATCGGGTTCTGCAAATCTTATACTTGATTCTGAATTACTTACAAATGCCGGTAATACTACTTTTGAAATCTTAGATATTCAAAATTTTACAACGTTATGTAGTGCTTCAAATTTATCTGCAGCGCCGGTTCAATTTAATTTAGAAGATCCTGAAATTCCATCAATTAGTACTACAGGTTCTATTTTCTGTATAAATGATGATCCTACAGTGGCAGACTTATTGGCAAATATAAATTCGTCTTTTGAAGTTCTTGTTTATGATGCACCTACAAATGGTAATTTAATTAGTTCAACTGCTTCTTTATCTGCAAATACAACTTATTATTTTGCCGCGCAGAATACAAGCACCGGTTGTGAAAGTTCGCAGCGCTTAGCAGTTACAGCAGATTTAACTGGATGTGATTCAGTCTTTATTCCTGAAGGCTTCTCTCCTAACGATGATGGAATAAATGATTTATTTGAAATGAAAAACATTGATATCATTTATCCCAACTATACAATCGAAATATTTAACCGAAATGGAAGCGTAGTTTTTAAGGGTAATGCTTCAATAGGACCTTGGAACGGTCAGGCAAATCAAAATCGCCTAGGTGGAAACACCCTTCCTAATGGAACATATTTCTACATCATCAATTACAATAACGGCCAAAAAAGTTCTAAACAAGGCAAAGTTTACTTAAACAGATAAAAGGATAATCTCAATGAAAAATTCAACTTCAAAATATAGTCTTTTTGCAGTGCTTGTCCTTTTATGTACAAGTATGTTTGCACAGCAAGATCCAGAATACACTCAATATATGTATAATATGAGTGTCATAAACCCTGCATACTCATCAGTAAATAAAGCTAAAATAGGTGGAATTTATAGAGCCCAATGGGTAGGAATAGATGGAGCACCAACAACAGCGAGCTTTTTTGCTCACTTACCTATATCTGATAAAGTAGAACTAGGTCTAAATATTGTGCACGATGAAATAGGAGATGTTGTTCAAGAAACAAATCTAAATGCAGATTTTGCTTATAAGCTACCTATTCAGGAAAACGCTACCCTTGCGCTAGGTTTAAAAGCTGGGGCATCATTTTTCAGTACAGATTTTAGTAGATTACAACTAGGTAGTGGTGGTGCTGCAACAGATCCGTCCTTTGACCAAAATATAAATGAAACCTATCCTACCATAGGTATAGGTGCCTACTACTTTTCTGAAAAGTATTACGTAGGAATTTCTGCTCCTAATCTTGTAGCATCTTATCACCTGGAAGATGAGAACGGAATACAGCGATTAGGAAGTGAGAACACTCATTATTTTCTAACAGGAGGTTACGTATTTGAGCCTACTTCAGATTTTCAGATTAAACCCTCTTTTATGGCAAGATGGGTTAATGGTGCTCCGGTAAGTATAGATGTGAATGCTAACGTGCGTTTCTATCAACGATTTGAAGCTGGTATAGGTTATCGAATTGATGATGCTGTTACCGGCATGCTTAATTTTGAAGTTACACCTGGCGTTCGTGTGGGTTATGCTTATGATTACACTACATCTAACTTAGGTGAATACAACAACGGTAGCCACGAAGTAATGGTTTTGTTTGATTTTGATCTATTGAGCAAGTTACCATCGTATTTAAAATCACCACGTTTCTTCTAATTTACGGTATAATGACTATGAGAACTTACACACTATTTTTTATACTGCTTACCGTATTTCAAGCAGGATTTTCACAAAGTAAATCACTAAAAGAAGCTAATAAGCTTTTTGCAAATCAAGCCTATGTTGAGGCAATAGCGGCTTATGAGGATGAAGAAACACTTGATTCTACAGCATTATTAAATCTAGCAAATGCTTATTATTATACAGCCGATGCTGAGAATGCAACTGCAGCTTTTGCTAAGGCCTGGTCTTCAAATCCGAACCAAAGTCTTTCAACGTATTTTAAATATGCAGATGCTGCAAAACGCACAAATAATTATGATAAAGCGAATGAGCTGCTATCTATTTATACCGGCGAGACTATTTCGATTTTACAGGATGCTGAAGCCACAGGAAAAGATCTTCCGCAGTATTTTGTAGCACAACCTCTTGATGTATCCTCTGCTTATGATGATTTTGGAGCCACGTATTTTGACAGACAAATTGTTTTTGCATCTAATCGGAATACAGAACGCCCCAACTATGCGTGGGATGGCAAACCGTTTTTAGATTTGTATTACGCAACTGTATCTGGATCCGTACTTACAGATGTAGGATTGTTTCCCGGATCTATAAATACAGATACTCACGAAAGTAATGCTGTATTTTCACCAGATGGAAAGCGAATGTTTTTTACAAGAACTAGTCCGCAGCTTACCCGTATCGAAAAAAATAAAGTAGGTGTTCTGCAAATCTACAGCGCTACTTTGGTAGGTACAAAATGGTCTGATGTAAAGTTATTGGAAATTAATAACTCAAAATATTCGGTAACACACCCGGCGATAAGTCCCGATGGAGAATGGTTGTATTTTTCAAGTGATATGCCTGGTGGATTTGGAGGTTTTGATATTTATAAAGCACAGATTAATCCAGATGGAAGTATAACTAATGCTGAAAACCTGGGAGCGCAAATTAATTCTGATAAACTGGAACAATTTCCATTTATCGCTCAAAATGGAGACCTTTATTTTGCAAGTAATAGAGTTGAAGGCTTAGGTGGATTAGATATATACCGAAGTGTTTTAGAAGATGGAAACTTTCAGAAAGCTTTTAATTTAGGTGCCTCCTTAAATTCTAATGCCGATGATTTCTCCATTATTTTGAATGAGAAAGAAGGAAAAGGATTTGTTTCTTCTAACCGCACTGGAAAAGACAAATTATATGCGCTAACTATTTATCCAAATATCGATTATCTGGTATTAGGTAATGTGGACGATAAAAAAACTTTCAGACCTATAGAAGGTGCAGAAGTGACTATGTTTAATGCAGAAACCGGATCTGTTTTAAAAGCAGTATCTGCAAAAGACGGAAGTTTTAAATTTGAAGTAAGTCCTAATAGCTCCTACAATTTTAAAACAAATAAAGAAGGCTATGCTCCTGCCGAAAAAGAGGTGAATATTGAGTATTCACCAAGCACTAAAACAGTTATTAAATTAGAGATGCTTGCATATAAAGATTCTGATAGCCTTATAGTTTACAACGAGCGAAATAACACGACTCAAGTTAATCTGGAGAAAATATACTTTGATTTTGATAAGGCTTCAATACGTAATGATGCTGCACTTATACTCAATAAATTAGTTACTGTTATGCAAAAATATCCTACAATGAAAGTTGAAGTAGCAGCACATACAGATTCTAAAGGTTCAGACAGTTATAATCTCGAATTGTCAGAGCGCCGGGCGCAAGCAACTAAAGTCTATTTAATCTCTCAGGGAATCTCAGAAAGTAGACTAACCGCTAAAGGATATGGAGAGACAGATTTAATAAATGATTGTAATTCTATAAACTGCTCAGATGCACAACAAGATGCTAACAGACGCAGTGAGTTTACGATTATCAATTAATAGTATAGACATAAAAAAACCCGCTCCTAGAGCGGGTTTTATGTTTTAAGGGAAATTGAAACTTATAGTCCGCTTATATAGCTTCCATAAAGATCTTTAAAGCGCATTCCTGCAGACATGCGGTATTTGCTAAGTTTTTTAAATTCAACCAGTGCCCATAAAATAAATTCTTTCATAAAGTATTGATCTTTTTTGTCAAGATCAGGTTGATACGTATTTATTAATGTTTGCAATGGGGCTACCTCATCAAGCATTTTTTTGTAAGACGCATCATTTAAATCATCTAACAATTGAAAATCGGTTTGATCAAAGAACCACGCAATGATGGGATCATACGGATTATTTTGATCCTGCTTTTCTAATTTTTTAATTTCTGGAAAATAGGTTACAAATAAGGTCTTGATTGCCTCACCTAATAACATATTTGCTACGGAAGCTGCTCCCTCTTGCTCTCCCTCATAAACTAACTCTACTTTCCCAGTAATTGCAGGGATCATACCTGTAAAATCTCCCAGTCGCACTGTGGTAGTTTCATCTCCTGCCTGTAATGCTCTACGTTCTGCAGTACTCAAAAGATTCTCATATGCTGTAATACTCATACGAGCACTTACACCACTTTTCACATCGATATATTCACTCTCACGGGCTTCAAAACTTATTTGCTCTAAAAGATCTTTAGCTAGCGAAGGAACATAAATTTGTTCCTCACCACGTCCATCTTTACGAGCCTCTTGTTGCGTAATGGTACGGGCAATCTCTATAGTTTCTGGGTAATGCGTGAGTATTTGAGAACCTATTCTGTCCTTCAAAGGTGTTACAATGCTTCCTCTATTTGTATAATCTTCGGGATTTGCTGTAAATACAAACTGAAGATCTAAAGGTAATCGCAACTTAAATCCTCTAATTTGAATATCTCCTTCTTGTAAGATATTAAACAACGCTACCTGAATACGAGCCTGAAGATCTGGTAATTCGTTAATAACAAAAATACACCTGTTGGCACGAGGAATCATTCCAAAGTGAATCACCCGATCGTCTGCATAACTTAATTTTAAATTTGCCGCCTTAATAGGATCTACATCACCTATTAAATCTGCAACAGTCACATCTGGAGTTGCAAGCTTTTCAGCAAAGCGATCATCGCGATGTAACCAATCAATTGGAGTGTTATCTCCTTTCTCTTCGATTAGATTAATCGCATAACGTGATAAAGGTTTGTAAGGGTCATCATTTAATTCAGAACCTTCCACAACAGGCACCCATTCATCAAGTAACTGAACCATAAGACGTGCTAAACGTGTTTTTGCTTGTCCTCGAAGCCCCAGTAAGTTTATATTGTGTTTTGATAATATCGCACGCTCTAATTCTGGAATTACGGTATATTCATAACCATGAATTCCCTCAAACGAGTTTTTTCCTTCCTTGATATTCTTTAATAGATTTTGACGAAGTTCATCTTTAATACCGCGGCTGGTATAATTATCTTTTTTTAATTCGCCTAATGTCTTGATTGCTGGTTTACTCATAGTCTTACTTTATTTTCTTTATCTAGCGTATTCTCTTTTTTCTATTAGTCTCATAATCTTCAAAAATCATTTCTCCTAGTCCTTTCAAACCCGTGTAAAATGCTTTTCCTTGATTAGCTTCTGTAAACTGTCTTACAAATTGCATAAGGTAAGGATCCTGCGCAATCATAAAAGTAGTAATCGGAATTTTAAGTTTTCGTGCTTGACTCGCCTGACTATAACATTTATTAACTATATATTCATCAAGCCCAACACTATTCTTATAATACCTGCCATCAGATTCTCTAATGCAACTGGGCTTCCCATCAGTAATCATAAAAATCTGCTTATTCGTATTCCTTTTACGTCTCAATATATCCATTGCTAACTGAAGTCCGGCAACCGTATTTGTATGATAAGGACCTACTTGTAAATACGGTAAATCTTTAATTTTTATAGGCCAGGAGTCATTACCAAAAACGATAATATCGATTGTGTCTTTTGGGTACCGGGTTGTTATTAATTCGGCAAGTGCCATGGCAACTTTTTTTGCTGGTGTAATGCGATCTTCACCATACAAAATCATACTGTGACTTATATCTATCATTAGTACGGTACTCATTTGTGCTTTGTGCTGCGTTTCTTCAACAATTAAATCGCGTTCTGTGAGATCAAAATTGCCCATCCCGTTGTTTATCTGGGCGTTTTTTAAACTTTCGGTCATTGAAACGCGATCGAGTCCATCCCCAAAACGATACTCGCGGGTTTCTCCAGTATGTTCATCTCCGCTACCCACACGATTGGTTTTATGATTACCTAAACCTCCACGCTTTAGATTACCAAAAATTTGATCAAGAGCACGTTGTCTAATAGCTTGCTCAGTTTTAGCAGTAATAGAAATTGATCCGTTACCGTCTGGTTCAATTTCTTCTTTAAGATATCCTCGTTCCTTTAACTCTTCAACAAAATCGTCTAAGGTATAATCGGGATTAGTAAGTTTATATTCTTTATCGAGTTCTTTAAGCCAATCCATTGCTTCGTCAAAATCTCCTGAAGTATGTGTAATCAACTCTTTGAAAATTTCAAATAACTGATCAAACAATGATTGCTCGGGAGCTTCATATGTTTTAAATACAAAACCCTTGCGTAAATTTTCCTTTTTCATAGTACTTAAAATTACGGATTTTTAGACTTTTCACCTTAGAAAGTAACGAAAAGCTAGGCGTAAAAATTTACCTTAATATGCTATACTATTAGACGTCTTGGACAGCATAGGATTACATATAAAACAAAAAAACCCTTCATTGCTGAAGGGTTTTAAATAATGACTTATTAAAGTCTTACATTTTTGGCATAACTACTGCATCAATACCGTGAATCACTCCATTAGAAGCATCAACGTCTGCCATAGTTACTTTTGCTTTACTTCCGCTAGCGTCAGTTACAATAACATTCTCACCATCTAAAGTAGCAGTTAACTCACCACCCTGTACAGTTTTAATCACAAAACTTCCATTGTTTTCTTTAATAGCTTTAACTATATCTGCAGCCATATACTCTCCAGAAACTACGTGGTATTTTAATAGACCAGCAAGTTTCTCTTTGCTTTCAGGTTTAGTCAAACCTTCTAAAGTACCTTCAGGTAATTTATTAAATGCATCGTTAGTAGGTGCAAATACTGTGTATGGTCCAGAACCATTCAAAGTTTCTCCTAATTCTGCAGATTGAATTGCAGATACAAGAGTTGTAAAGTTTTCGTTATCCATTGCGATAGTAGCGATAGTCTGCTGCTCTGGCATTGTTTCTTCAGTTTGTGCTTCTGCCTCCATAGCCATTTGCTCTTCGGTCATAGTTTCATCAGCCTCTTTGTTTTCACTGTCTTTGCAAGATGTAAATGCTAAAGTAGCAAGTACTGCCATACTTAAAAATATCTTTTTCATAAGTGTTGATTTTAAATTTTAGTTGTTCAAAAGTATATCGAAATTCGTTCTCTTTTACATTTTAGTATTTAAGCTTCTGTTAATTGTATTTTATTTATGTTAATGCAAAATCAAAATGCCATTCTGAATCTTAATTTTTTAATTTTCTTAACTTTAGAAACTAAATCCAGTTAATTTTAATTATGAAAATAAGATTACTTCTTTCTTTTTTAGCAGTATCGCTAAGCATGTTTGGTCAACAGGTTAATCTCGACCTTTTAAAAAATATTAAACCCCGAAGTGTAGGCCCTGCTGGTATGAGTGGTCGAATTACCGCAATTGATGCCGTTACAAATAATCCCGATATTATTTATGCGGGTTCTGCAAGCGGTGGTATTTGGAAATCAACTTCTGGGGGTGTAACCTGGAAGCCTATTTTTGAAAATGAAGCTACGGCTTCTATAGGAGCAGTGGCAATACAGCAATCAAATCCAGCTGTAGTTTGGGCAGGTACCGGTGAAGGAAACCCGCGTAACAGTCTTAATGGTGGATTCGGAATTTATAAAACGCTTGACGGTGGCAAAACCTGGAAATGTATGGGATTAGAAAACACGCGCCATATATATAGGGTGCGTATTAATCCTTCAAATCCAGATATTGTCTATGCCGCAGCTATAGGCTCTCCTTGGGGAGAACATGAAGAACGTGGTGTGTATCGCACAATCGATGGCGGTAAAAACTGGGAAAAAATTCTCTATGTGGATCAAAAAACCGGCGCAGGCGAATTAATTATGGATCCTACTAATTCCAATAAACTTATTGCTGCAATGTGGCAGCATAAGAGAGATCCTTGGTTCTTCAATAGTGGTGGTCCAGGATCTGGATTATACATTACTTATGACGGTGGAGATACCTGGAAAGAAATCACATCACAAAATGGTTTACCAGAAGGAGATTTAGGACGTATGGGTCTTGCCATTGCTCCAAATAAACCAAATATCGTCTATGCCTACATAGAATCTAAGAAAAACGCATTGTACAGATCTAACGATGGCGGTGAAAACTGGAAGAAAGTAAATGATAATATGGATGAGATAGGAAATCGTCCTTTCTATTATGCCGAAATCTATGTTGCCCCTAACAATGAAAATCGTGTCTATACTGTATTTACATATATTAATATATCTGAAGATGGTGGTGCAAGTTTTAATGAACTAATGCCAGCTTACGGTGTTGAGAATGGTGTTCACCCAGATCATCACGCCTGGTATATACATCCTACAAACGCAGATTTTATGATAGATGGTAATGATGGAGGATTAAATATTACCCGTGATGGCGGAAAGTCTTGGCGCTTTGCGGAAAATATTCCGGTAGGTCAATTTTATCATATTGCTGTTGACAATGAATTTCCATACAATGTTTATGGAGGAATGCAAGACAATGGAAGCTGGAGAGGACCGGCTTACGTCTGGAAAGATCAAGGAATACGTAATGCCTACTGGCAGGAAATATCGTTTGGTGATGGTTTTGACGTAGTACCAGATCGCGATAATTCACAGTATGGATGGTCTATGAGTCAGCAAGGATACGTGAGCAGATATGACCACATCACAGGAAATAACTATTCTGTGCGTCCTACACATCCAGACCCTGAAGTAGAACTAAGATTTAACTGGAATGCTGCTATTAATAGTGATCCTTTTGATAACAGCACATTGTATTTTGGGAGTCAGTTTGTGCATAAATCAACAGATAAAGGTCTTACTTGGAAAGTTATATCGCCAGATCTAACCACCAATAATCCTGAAAAGCAAAAGCAAAGCGAGAGCGGGGGTCTTACAATGGATGCTACCGGTGCAGAAAATCATACGACAATACTTGTAATTGAGCCTTCTCCATTAGAAAAGGATATGCTATGGACGGGTTCTGATGACGGTAAAGTATTTTATACGTTAAATGGTGGTACAAGCTGGTCAGATGTATCAAAAAATATTAAAGGTCTTCCCGAAGGTAGCTGGATTGCTCAAATAAAAGCTTCTGCCACAAATAAAGGTGAAGCGTTGCTTGTAGCCAATAATTACCGCCGGTTTGATTACAAACCCTATGCATACCGTACTACAGACTATGGTAAAACATGGAAAAGTTTGGTTAAAGCGGAAGATGTAGGCAGTTATACACTTTCTATTTTAGAAGATAAAATTCAGCCCAAGCTTATGTTTTTAGGTACAGACGATGGACTCTATATAAGTTTTAATGCAGGTGCAAACTGGCAAAAATGGACTAATGGTTTTCCAACCGTTCCTGTAAAAGATATGGTTATTCAAGAGCGTGAAGATGATCTTGCGATTGCAACATTTGGGAGATCTATCTGGGTGCTAGATGATCTTAAACCTTTGAGAGCATTGGCCAATGATACCCAATTAGTCACAAAAATGAATTCTTCAGAATCACCGGTACTCGAAGTATTCCCCACTCCCCTGGCCTATCAAAATGCTTCTCAACAACCTACCGGAAGTAGATTTGGAGCAGATGCTACTTTCAACGGACAAAATCGACCCGGCGGTGCTCACATAAAATATCTTTTCATCCCTAATAAAGATGTCAAGAAAGACTCAGTAAAAAACGAGTCTTTGGAAAATACTATTCAATGGGATAGTATCACCTTAAATATCTATGATGGATCACAATTAATACGCACTTTAAAAACTAAATCACCAGATAGTGCGGGTACGTATACGATGAGATGGAATATGGATGAAAAAGGCAGTGACAGACCCTCCCGCACGTTACGTAAACGTACTTCAGAAGCTGGTGGTGTTTCTGTAAGACCGGGAAGCTATAAAATCGTTATGAATTATGGCGATCTAGAAGATGAACAATCTATTACCGTTAAAAGCGATCCAAGATTAACTATTTCACCAGACGCAATCAAAGAAATTTATACCGCTCAGAAAAATTTAGAAGAGATGATTCAAATTTCTGCTGATGCTGTAAAACAATTGGTCGAAAGTAAAAACATTGCTGAAAGGTATATAACTGATCTTAAAAAATTAGATAAGAAAAGATATGAAGCACAAATAGATAGTTCGACAGCAATTGTAAAAACAATCGACAGTAAAATTGCTTTATTTTTAGGGAATGAAGATGACAGACAGGGAATTACACGCAATAAGGAGGTCACTGTGTTGAATCGTATATATGAAGCAAACAGCTATGTAAGAAGTAGACCTAATGGAATAACTAAAACGGAAACTATTCTTATAAAGCAAGCTAAAGACGAACTTAATAATGCACTTCAAACCGTCAATTCTTTTTTTAATGATGAATGGATCTCCTATAGGAATGAGATGCAACAGTTAGAAATTGATCCTTTTAAAGAGGTTAAAATTTTTCAGCTTTAAAGAATCTTTATAAAACATTAAAAATCCCGATTGCTCGTTGCAATCGGGATTTTCTTTTTTATTAGTTTACTATAATACCTAGTTTTTTTGAATGAGAAATCGCTTCAGAACTATTTCTAAAGTAGCAAGTCGCAACTTGCATACGTTCGATATTTTTTAAAGTATCTGCTATTTTTCGTTTTGACGATCTCTTAGTTTGTCTTAAATAAACGGCCTTAATATTTAAAGGAAATATTTTACATATACGTTCATAGATATACGCGTCTTGTTGCGAGTCATCACCTAAAAGCACATACTGCTGTTTCGGGTAAAATGATATTATATCTTTTATCTTAACAAACTTGTGATCGTGATTTCCTCCTCCCGTGGTAAGAAAATCTGATATTCCTGTTTTAATATCTTTTAATTTAATAACCGCCTTAGGTAACTCTTGCAGTTTTGAAAACTGTACGATAAAATCATATAGATTCCATTCACTACTAGACACATAAAAAAACGAATTGCTTTTTCCTTTTTCTTTATGACCACTATTGCTTAATGCTGCATAATGCTTAGCTACATCATCAAATATTTTACGCTTGTTTACATTACGAGCAAGCATCACATATAACTTTTTAAAAATATTACCGCTATGCGAAATAAGAAAGGTATCATCTATATCTGATATAATACTTAATTCACTTTTGTAAGGTTTCAGTAATTCTGCATTTTCAACAATACCATAATTTACTTCGTCTAGTTTACAGATAACCTGATACTCGTGCCAGCCACTTTCTAATTTTTCAGTAAAAGGAACCGTAAACCTAAAATAGCCATCATCCATAGTACGAGTTGTGACTTCCAGATTTTTAAATCTTAGTTGTACTTCGACATTCTTAAGGGGAGAGATTCTAAACATATGCAACACAGCAAATGCGTGTTTAAAGCCCTTACGATCTGCCTGGTATTTATCTGGAGCCCAGGATTTAAAAACGTGCCCAAATACTATTAGCTCATCGTCATTAACATAACCTCGGTATACTTGTAAATCTAGTTTCACTATTGGTAATTTATTAACGTTGTCGGGTTGTCAAAATACCTAATTTTAAATCGAAATTTACTTAATGAAAGCACAAAAGAGCATATTACTTGTAATCAATCCTATTGCGGGAGACACCGATAAAAAGCCCATTATCGAGGCTTTTAAAAATCACGTAAGCACGAATGGAAATACACCATTAGTTTATGAAACTACTGGTGAAAATGACAATGAAGCTATAGCAAACTATATAGACGATCACGATGTAAAGAGGGTGCTAATTTCTGGTGGTGATGGTACAATACGACAGGTTGCAGACGGTTTGAAAGAGCGCTCAATAAACATTGGTTTATTACCCTCTGGATCTGCAAACGGATTAGCTTCAAATTTTTTAATTCCTGAAAACTTAGAAGACCAACTTGACATTGCGCTGGGAGATACATTTATTGATCTGGATGTTCTTGACATTAATGGTTATACTAGTTTACATATTGCAGATTTAGGTGTAAATGCTAAGCTTATTGAAAACTATGAAAAGTCTGAAATACGTGGGAAATTGGGTTATTTTCTACAGGCTATACCTACCCTATTAAATTCTGATTACCCATTTGAAGTCGAGATTTTTGCTAATGGAAAAAGTCACAAAGAAGAAGGTGTACTCATTGCAATAGCAAATGCTAATAAATTTGGAACCGGTGCAAATATTAATCCGACAGGAAAAATGGATGATGGTCTATTTGAAGTACTTATTTTTAAAAATCTCAGTATTAAAGGTATAATTCAAACCTTTTACGATGATGCGCCACTTGATCCTGACTTTGTAACGGTAATAAGTAGTAAAGAAGCTACTATTAAATGTACTAAACCTATTGCATTTCAAATTGACGGTGAGTTTATAGGTGAGCAGTCGCTTGTTGAGGCAAAAATGACTCCCCATAAACTACGAATTGCTATTCCGTAGAATAATTAAAAATTATGCATTTTGTTAAGCTATCTATAATTCTTTGGTAAGCGATTTGCATTCCTTTAATTTAGCTACACTAAACAATCAAATATATTATTATGAAAAACTACGCAATACTTTTTTCTCTTGCTCTTACACTAGGTTTTACATCTTGTAAAAGCGATAAGAAAGATAAGGAAGAGGATGTAACAACTACTGAAACTACCGAAACAACTGAAGTACCGGTAGTGAAAAAAATTAACGTATCACTTGATGCTAAAAGTGGAAGTACTGCAAAGGGTACCGCTGTTTTTAAAGAAGAAGATGGTAAAGTTGTGATGACTGCTGTCTTTGAAGGATTGCAACCAGGTACTCATGCAATTCATATTCATGAAAACGCAGATTGTTCTGCAGAAGATGGTACTTCTGCCGGAGGACACTGGAATCCTACAAAAATGCCACACGGTAAATGGGGCGATAGCGAAGGATACCATAGAGGGGATATCGGTAATTTTGAAGCAGATGACAATGGCAATGGTACTATTACAATGACTACAGAAGAGTGGTGCATTAGCTGTGAAGATAACACAAAAAACATTGCAGGTAAAGGTCTTATAGTACACCAGGGTGCTGATGATTTCACAAGTCAGCCTAGTGGTGATGCTGGAGCTCGTGTAAGCTGTGGTGGAATCATTGAATAATCTTACTAGAAAATAGATCAAGTACTAAAAGCAGCCTTCTTGGCTGCTTTTTACGTTTTATTTAATACATTTAGCCATAACTAACTTATGCTATGCAGCCAGACGATTTAATACTGAGATTACAGCAAAAAGATGAAAAAGCTTTTGAACGTTTGTACACATTGTATTCTCAAAGCATTTTTGGAGTAATAAATAGTGTTCTGCACGACACCGAAGCTTCAGAAGAAGTTTTACAGGATGTTTTTATTAAAGTGTGGGACAATTGTGACTCGTACTCCTCAAAAAAAGGAAGATTTTTTACGTGGTTACTTAATATCGCTCGAAATGCCGCTATCGATAAAACCCGTTCTAAATCTTTTAAAAATCAAAAGAAAAACCTCACTCAAGAATATTTCGTAGATATTATTGAAAGCAAGAATAGCTTTTCAAACAAAATGGATGCTATAGGTATTAGTAAGTACATCAAAACTTTAGGGGAAGAATGTAAAAAAGTAATTAACCTGTTATTTTTTAAAGGTTATACGCAAAAAGAAGCTTCTGAAGAGTTGAGCATTCCGCTAGGTACTATTAAAACCCGTAACAGACTTTGTCTAAATAAATTAAGAGAAATACTAGTCGAGTAAGATGAATATACAAGAATATATAAATTCTGGCATCCTTGAATTATACGTTTATGGAGCTTTGAGCCCTCAGGAAAGTGAAGAGGTTTCTAAGGTTCTTAAACAGTATCCAGAGGTTGAAACTGAAGTTTCAGAAATTGAAGAAGCTTTAAAAAGTTTAGCCTCAGCTGCGGCTCCTTATAATCCTGAGGAGATGCTAGCTGCAATAAAAGCTAAATTAAATAGTCACGGCGGGATTGTACAGATGCACCCGACTCCTATTAATAAGCGCGCACGTATTATATCGTTTATAAGCGTTGCCGCCTCATTGATCTTTTTAGTAGGCATCTTTGTACTGCTTAACAGAACAAATAATTTACGTCAAGAACTTCGAGTTGTAGAGGCTAAGAATGCCATAATGCAGACTAAAGTAGATGATTCAGAAAATTCTTTAAATCAAGCTAAAACGATATTAGCAGTAATTAGAGATCCTAAAGTCACAAAAGTGCCTCTTGCCGGTCAACAAGTTGCTCCAGACGCTTATGTTAATGTTTTCTGGGATAAAGAAAATAACAAAGCTTATATAGATGCACTGGGCTTACCAGAACCTCCACAAGGAATGGTTTATCAGGTTTGGTCTTTAAAACTTGATCCACTTACTCCTACAAGTATGGGGTTGTTAGAGGACTTCTCTAATAATGAAAATAAAGTGTTCTCTTTTGATAATCCAAATGAATCTCAAGCTTTTGGAATAACACTTGAGCCTGCAGGTGGTAGTGAAACACCTACTATGGACCAACTTTATACTTTAGGTGTTGTTACGAATAATGCTTAATTAAAATACCGCATAATTATAAATGCCTCTAGAGTTTTCTAGAGGCATTTTTATTTAGAAAAAATAGGGCATAAAAAAGAACCACCTGCCTTCTCCAAAACATGGTGGTTCTCCAACTAACAAAAAAATCCAAAAAAACTAATCAACTAACCAATTGATATTCATTTTTCTTTTTCATAATTCCGACTAATCGGGAAACTGGATTTTTTCCAATTTTAAATAGTTAAATGCCCAACTTAATCTATTTACTACATTTACGTAATAGCGTTTTCTATGGTTTTCTTATTTCTATTTTTTTTGTGTTAAAGTGAATGTTAATATAATAAACCCAGCATTTATCAACGCTACCAAAGATTATTTAAGGAAAATCTGTTAAGTACACAATATAATTTTCGAACTAAGAGTTACACAGACTTAATTTCAAAACAACATTATAATGAATCCTTCATCTCCCGGATGGATAACAAAACACCAACCTATACTTAAGAAGAAAATTCTGGAGCGACAACCAGACTTTGAATTATTTTACAACAACCTTCTGGAAACCGGTTTTTTATATGGTGTTTCTGTTACTACCTGGAGTTATGGCGATCAGGAGCCTTTGCGATGGACGGAAATAGAAAGAACAAAACTCAACTTTCACGATAGCCTGTATTTTGCATATTTCAACTATTCCAATAGTGAAGCTGGTTTCTTTGAGGCAATTACAGATTTTTACTCTCAACTTAACCCTAAAGAATTCCATTATTTTGGTTATTTCAAAAAACCAAAACCAAACGCATCTTCATTAGAAAAAATAATACAAGAACGTATTCAAACTAATACTCCGGTATTACAGAAAAACTTTAGCAATCTTATAACCAATGCCCTTTTATTTCTAGATGTAATCGCATTTGATTATTTTCTTAACAAAGGGGTTAATAGTATCACATTTGCTCAAGAGTTAGAAGCCAGACTTATGAATACAATCTGGCTGGCTCTTATGCAAAAAGAGGAGAAAGAGTATTATGATAAGCTGTTACTTAAACTATTTGAAAAATCATTACGCTATTCTAGTAGTTTATCACGTGAAATACAAAATATTGAAGATTTGCAACTCGCAAATTATCCTAAACTCATTCAGAAGAAATATTTATTAGATATGGCAGCACTTGCTATATGGCATGATTCTAGTATAGATCGTTCTGAATATTTATTTCTGAAAAGCTTAGGGAAATCTTTAAAATTACCTCATCAAACTATTGAAACTTCTGCAAATTATGTACACCGCTTCATAGTCAATAACCGCAATAAAATTGCCTATTTTAACTCTAGTAATCCCGTTAAGCATTTTTACAAGCAAACTACAAAAACAGTTAAAATACTAATTCTACGTAATAAAAAACGATTGCTGCAAGAGCTTTCTGAGAGTAAAGGTCTCGTATTATTGTTGAGTCAATCTACATTTAGAGATTTAAGTAAAAATGAGAAAAAGAGGGTAAAAACACAATTACTCAGTATTTGCAAAACTGTACCGTCATTAGCAATATTTATGCTGCCCGGTGGCGGAGTTCTACTTCCGCTTTTAGTAAAATTTATACCCGAACTACTTCCCACTGCCTTTAATGATAACCGACTAGATGATGAACTGGAAACAATGTAAAATAGCGGGGGAAAGTTTAAATTATATTGAAGTTATTTAGCAACTTCGCTTTATGCTTCAATTTATCACAAAAGTTAAACTCATATTTAATAATATCACCGGTAAAATAGGTTTTTATCCTTCACTATTTGCCTTTGGAGGTCTTTGTTTAGGTTTTATAATGCTTTATGCAGAAAGTCAAGGCATTTCAAAATTTCTCATAGAAAACGCGCCTAAATTAGTCATTAATGATGCAGATACTGCCCGTACGCTACTAAGTACTTTTATAGGTGGCATAATATCACTTATGGTATTTAGTTTTTCTATGGTAATGATATTACTCAATCAAGCTTCTAATAATTATTCACCCAGAATTCTGCCCGGTTTAATATCAAACAAAAGACATCAGTACGTTTTAGGATACTACATAGCTACATTAATCTACTGCATTCTTGTTCTACTAAGTATTAAACCTACAGATAACAAATATCAGCTTCCAGGTTTTTCGGTACTTATAGGAATAATACTGAGTATGCTGGTACTGGCATTGTTTATCTATTTTATCCATTCAATTTCTGAAGCCATTCAGATTAATAAGATAATTGAAACTATTTATCAAAAAGCAAAGCTTCGCCTTACAGAACTCACAAGTCAAACTGATGAAGAATATAGCCAGGAAGATTTTCCGGAAAGCGAAGACTGGAATATTATCCGTATTGATAAAACAGGCTATCTTCAAACCATAGCTACTAATGCCCTACTAGAATTTTGTGATGAAGCTAATTGCAAAGTTGAACTCTTGGTAGCAAAAGGCACTTTTATATTAAAGAATATTCCTATTGTAAAATGTAATATAGAACTCGATGAAAAACAACAAGATCAATTATTTACTTGCTTTGGTTTCTCCCGAAGCGAGATCGTAACTCATAATTATGTATTAGGATTTAAACAGCTCACTGAAATTGCAATTAAAGCAATGAGTCCTGGGATTAATGATCCTGGCACTGCGATTACCTGTATAGATTACTTGTCAGAATTGTTTGCTCTAAGACTATGTAAAAAGGATTTCAGTTATTTTAAAAATAAAGATAATCAAGCGGTAATAAGTTTAAGAACTATAAATTTTAAAGAGCTAATTTACTTTGTATTTGTACCCTTACGCATTTATTGTAAACATGATATAATAATGCTGCACAAGATGCTTACTGCCTTGTATTTCTTATTGCAAAGCGAAAGTGTAATCGATGATGCTCAGGAAATCATTATTAATGAGGCTAACTTGATTTTGCAAGATGCAAAGCAAAGTATCACAAATGAAAAAGATCTAAGCGGCGTATTTGCAATACGTGAGAAAATTGCTGCGATAAATACCACGACTATAGAGCTTGTAGCATTAAACCCTTAGGATAGCCACAATTTAAAGTCCTTTACGCGTTCTCTACTCACAATGATATCTTGATCTGAACAGGATTTCAATTTTACCTGCAGTCGGGAATTTGTATAACTTACAATATCCTCTATCGCTTTTATATTTACAAAGTACTTTCGGCTTACTCTAAAAAATTGATCTGGTGCTAGTTCATCTTCCAAAAGCTCTAGCGTGGTATCCAGTAGATAGTCGCGTTGTTCCCGTGTACGTGCGTATGTCCCTTTATTTTCGCTATATAAACAAACAATATCTTCAACATTAATCAGCTTTATATGCTGCCCGATTTTAACGGTAAAACGTTTTTTATAATCTCGCTCCACCGGATTGATACCTAATAATTTTCGGATATCATCAAAATTCACCTTTACATCTGCCTGAACAGGATTTTGTTTTTTAAATTTTAATACCGCATTTTCCAATTCTTCATCATCTATAGGCTTTAACAAATAATCAATACTATTTAATTTAAAAGCTTGTAGCGCATATTCATCATAAGCAGTAGTAAATATTATAGCACTCGTTACAGTAACGGCATCAAAAATCTCAAATGATAAACCATCACTTAATTGTATATCCAAGAATATTAAATCTGGATGAGAATTATTTGTAAACCAGGTTATGGCTTCTTCTACTGAGTTTAACTGTGCCAGAACATTTAAATCTAAAGCTTCCAGCATTCGAGTAAGACGCCTTGCAGCAGGTTTTTCATCCTCAATAACAAGTACATTCATAATGATACAATGATTAATAAATTTGGAGTCTAATCCCAGTTATTTATAGAAGAGCTTTTTTCTTCTTCCTGCTCTAAGTATTCTTTTATTTTTCGCTGTTCCCATTTTTTATACTTATACTCTATTTTACTACCGCGAGTAATATAGAAATAATAAATAAGGAGACCCATTCCCCAGCAGGATGCCATGATAACCGGTGACCACCACGGGATGTAACTGCTTATCGCTCCGTCATCAAATAAACCGGCACAAAATGCAAAGTAAGCGAGACAAACCACAATATAAACAGGTATGGAATTATAAAAGTTTTTGAGTTTTTTTACTCGTTTTGCTGCTTCTGTATAATTTGAATGTTCCATTTTATCTTTTTTTTAAACTTATTCCCAACGCCCCATAGTTGATTGCGACTTATCTTCACGATCCATAAATTCTTTTATTTTTCGTTCTTCCCAATCTTTTGAAACAATTGGATTCCAATTAAAAGCTTTCGCTGCATGAAATAACAAACCTATCCCCCATCCAAATGCAGGCCATAAGAACCAAGGGTATCTCAATTCATTTGTATAATAATTTAATGCTGCTAAACCACCTATAACGAGTACATAACTCATTAAACTACCATAAAACTTTTTTAATTCTCTCACTTGTTCTTTAGCCTGAAAGTATCTGCTTTCTTTGTCTAAGTTTTCCATTTGATTTAATTGTTAAGATTAATATAGAGCAAATATCATAGCTTCTTTGGATCTGCTCAAGTTTTAGATACTCGACTGTAGAATTTACTTACTCAATTGTAATTAGTTATCCGTTTTCTTATCCATTAGTTCTCTAATTTTTCGGGCTTCCCAGTTCTTGCCTAGAAATAGATTGTAATTAAACACTTCAGCACCGTGAAAAAATAATCCCAATCCCCATCCTAATGCGGGAAATATCGACCAGGGAAATGAGGTGCTGTATAAATTTAAACCTATGAGTATAGGAATAATCAAACAATAGAGCCCCAGATTTATATAGAAACCCTTTAGTTTTTCTACGTGTTCTTTAGCGAGAGCATATTTTTTCTCTGATAAGTAATTTTGAGTATTCATAACAGGTTGTTTTAATTGATGAGTTAACAGCGGTATTTTCACTATAAATTCTTCTGAGTTTTGCTCAATAAGTATAGTACGCGTTGAAAGCAGCGCATAACGTTGTCTAATATTTATAAGTCCTACGCCACTACTTTTTGCAATTATTTTTTTTGGCTGAAGATTATTACTAATAACCAGATAGTTATCAACTTCTTTGATTGTGATATGTAATTTGTATAAATCACTTACTACATTATGCTTCACAGCATTTTCTAAAAGAAGCTGCAATGCCAGTGGTACTACCTTTGCGGCAGAATTAATGGCCTTATCCGGTATTGAGAATACAATACTATCTTCATAACGCATTTTTAAAAGTGTCATATACGTTTTAGCAAAAGCCAACTCCTCATCTATTGCTATGAGTTCTTTATTTTTTTGCTCCAGAACATATCTATAAACCTTAGAAAGCGAGGTAGTAAATTTTTGTGCCTGCTGTTGATTTTCTTCAATTAGACTGGTAAGTACATTCAAACTATTAAAAAGAAAATGCGGATCTAATTGGTTTTTTAATGCATCAAATTGAGCTGATGCAGTACCTGCGATAATTTTCTGTTCCTTAACTTGTCGATCTTTCTTGTAGCGATAATAGAAAAAAGAATAGAATATAATATTACAAACTAACGCTATGAATATAGGAATCCAGTATTCAGAAAATGATTCCTCTTGTACAAAGAGTACGACATCAATATCTTGAGTAATTGATTTTATAAAAATTCTTACCAGAAATATCCCAACCACAGTTACTAGTAAACTTGCAATTATGGCTTTATAAAGATGTTTTAAAGAATAAAGCTTATCAACGTGCTTTTTATAAAAATATCTAAATACAGCCATATTAAGCATATACAACGCGACTGAATAAAGGAGACTCTGTAAAAAGTCTATTACAAGATTACTATCTAATCTTAATGTATTACCTAACGCGAGATGTATTGCTAGAAAAACAAGATAGATTGCAATACCTACGACTAGAGCTTTCCCAAACTCTTTTAAAATGTTATTCATACTTCTTTAGGTAGTTGGTCATTTGTTGAGATTATAAAGTTATGACAATCTCTAAAAAGCACTGTTGAAGGTTGAGCTAGTCTAGTTTCTATTGAATGTTTTTCAACAATCTCTGTACGGGATTGCAAGTTACTTTCTGATGAGTCTGCTAGTAGGATTGAATTAACGATTATTACAATAAGTTTAAACATAGCCAGCTATTTTCATTATTAGATACATCAAAGATGATAAACAGTGCTTTATAACCTAAATAGGATTGACTCAATTGTCAAATTAGCCTACTCAAATGTAACGTGCTTTATATTTAAGCAGAACGTTAACAATGACATAAAAACTTTTAACGTCAAAATGAATTAATATTTTTGCTCAAATTCCTACACCCCAATTCATGTTACATAAAAAAATACTTCGGGTATTATCGTTTGCAATTAGTTTAATGATTATAATTTCCTGTGCCAGCAAACGCACACAATACCTAGATACTAAAACTAAGACTATTACTACAACAGGTGATACTTCGTCATATCGAAGCGTTTATTTAATGGGAAATTTGGGCTCAAGCAAAAGTGGACCGAATAAAAAATTAATTTCTGCCTTTGATAGTGTTCAAAGCAGCAACGCAAGCAAAGAAGATTACTTGGTTATTCTGGGAGACAATATTTATGCAAATGCTTTAAAGAAAGGAACAAACGAGGAACAACTAGAACAGAGCATCTCGTTAATCAAATCTTTTAATGGAGAGACGCTTGTAATTCCGGGAGAAAATGAATGGAATGATAAAGGTGCAAAAGGTGTAGAAAAAATTGAAGATTATATTGAAAGTAAAATTGGTAAAGACAATCATTTTCAACCAGAAAATGGTTGTCCATTAGAAACAATAACTGTTGATGATGAAACCGAAATCATTATTGTAGACTCCCAGTGGTATATTGAAGATTGGAGTAAACATCCAAATTTTAATGATAAATGTACCATAAAAACACGTACTCAATTAATTACAGCTTTAAAAGACGAAGCCGGAAAAGCTAGACATAAAAATATTTTACTTGTTATGCATCATCCATTATACTCAAATGGGATTTATGGTGGTGAAATGAGTACACGATCATTATATAAACCTTCCGCAGAAAATGCCTTTATTCCCCTGGCTGGATTTGGTTGGGCTTTTATGAGAACCCAGGGTGGATTATCAAAGCAAGATCAGTTTAATCCATTAATGAATGACCTAATGCGTGAGATCAAAAAAATGGCCATTGATCTTCCCAGACTTTTTGTACTTTCTGCTCACGAACGCTCACAGCAATATATCGTAAATAAAAATATACGCCAGATTATTTCTGGTACAGGTAGTAAAACGGAATATGCTCGCTTAGGAAAAGATGGATATTTTTCTTCGGTAGCTCCTGGTTTTACCGAGTTGCGTCTCTTCAAAAACGGATCATCAACCGTTCATTATTATACACTTATACAAAATAAATTAGTCGAAAAATTTTCTAAAGTAGCATTTGCGCGGCCTAAACCTTTTCCGTTAGATTCCTTACCTGCTAACTTTTCAAAATTTGAATCTGCTCGAATTTACCCAACAGAGACCGTTAAGGTAACCCCAGAATTTGAAGAGAAATGGGGCAAACACTACAGAGATTTATATGGAGTTGAAATTAAAGCACCAGTCGCGATATTAGATACGCTGTATGGCGGACTTCAAGTAGAGCGAGCCGGAGGAGGAAATCAAACCCAATCTTTACGTCTGGTAGATAAAGATGACAAAGAATACAATATGCGAGCTTTAGCAAAAGATCCTTTTGCCTTTTTAAAATCATCTGGATATGATGATTTGGACGCACAAGCTTATTTTAAAGGTACACTTCCCGCCCAATTGATAGAAGACTTTTATACTGCAGCTCATCCTTATGGAGCTTTTGCAATCCCTAAACTAGCAGGTGCTGCAAATTTAAATCATACGCATCCTAAAGTTTTTTATGTACCTAAACAGCCTCGATTAGGAGATTTTAATCATAGTCATGGAGATCGTTTATATATGATCGTAGAAAAGCCAGATTCTGATTTTAATGGCGATCATATGTTTGGCTTTAATGAAGATGTAGAAAGTACCTCAGATCTTTTTGAAGCAATACGTGAAGATGAAAAAAATCGAGTCGATGAGCTAGAATATATACGAGCGCGGGTTTTTGATATGCTTGTAGGAGATTGGGATCGCCACGAAGATCAATGGCGCTGGGCAGAGCAAAAAGACAGTTCGGGAGTTGCCCATTATATTGCAATCCCAAGAGATAGAGATCAGGTGTTTTCAAAATTTGATGGGAAAATCATTAAAAAACTACAGAAATTTATGCCCAGCACTCGCGAACTGGCAAACTACGGTCCTGATATTGAGTTTATAGAAAAATTTAGTGAAAGTGCCATAAATCTTGATCGTGCTGTATTGCAACGTACTTCAAAAAAAGAATGGCTTGATGCAGTAGTATACATTCAAGAAAACATAACCCCAGCAGTGGTGGCAAAGGCCTTTAAAGATATGCCAGTAGAAGTTCAGGATGAAAACTGGAAAAATATTCAGGAAGATTTACTGAAACGAAAAGAGAATTTAAAAGCAATTGTAGAGCGCTATTATGATTACTACATAAGATTTCAGACCTTAAAAGGTACCGATAAGGATGATCACTTTTATATAAATCGCAATTTAGACGGTACAACTCAAATAAAGGCTTATCGCATAGAGGATGGAAAAGATGGTGCTTTGCTTTTTGACCGCCTTTTTGATCCTAAAGAAACAAAGGAGATTTGGATTTATGGGCTAGATGATGACGATCGTTTTACCACCACAGGTGATGCAAAAAGTAAAATTAAACTTGTGATTGCAGGTGGGCAAAATGATGATATTTATGACTTACAGAATGGAAATAATCTTACCATTTATGATCAACCAAAAGGGAATAAAATTGAAAAAAATAAAGGTGCTCGAGTACGATTTAGTTCGGTTTATGAGAACCATATTTATGATACCGAAAGACTCCCTTCTGAAGCAAAACAAGTAGGTTTAAATGTTTCTTATAATCCAGATTGGGGAGTAGCTCCACATCTAATTATTAAACGTCAAAAATTAGGATTTGAGCGCAATCCGTTTACATCACAATTTGTAGCTGATGTACACTATTTTTCATTAATGCAAGCAGCACAATTTAAAGGTGAAGTTCATTTTTCAAATATTTTTCCGGAGTGGAATTTTAAAATTTCAGGATTAGCAACTACAAATAATTACACTGAAAACTTTTTTGGCTTCGGAAATAAAACCCAAAATAACGCAGCCTATTTTGATCAAAATCGCATAAATATGCAAAAATTTGAAGGTGGCGCAGGTGTGTATTATAACGGAGAATATGGTAGTTCATTTGAGGCGTCTTTTAACTACCAGCAATATAACCTTGATCAATCACTTTTACTCAACAACTACAATCACCTGAATTCTAACAATTATGCAACTTTAAAATCTATTTATTCCTACACGAGTTTAGATCAAGAAAAATTTCCTACACGAGGTATGCTTTTTGAGGCTTCAGGATTTTATAGTGATAATCTGGACAACCGAGAAACAGTCTTTGCTGCAGATCCAAAACTCATCTTTTGGAACGCGATAGATTCCTCCAGAGATCTTATTTTAAAAACCCAAATAGATGCTGCACTTCGATTTGGAAATGATATCCCTTTTTACCAAGCAGCAAAATTAGGTGGTAATTCAGGTTTACGAAGTTATCGTTTAGGAAGATTTACAGGCGATCAAATGTTACATTCTTCAGTAGATTTATTATATCAAATTAAGCCAATTAAAACGGCTTTATTTCCTATTCGATCGCATCTGTATTTAGGATACGATTTAGGTAGAGTTTGGTTGAATAATGAAGATTCAAATCGATGGCATGACAGTTACGGTGGAGGTGTGAATTTTAGTATTGGAGAATTTCTATCTAGTAGCTTTGGATACTTTACCGGTTCGGAAGGGGGGGCGTCTTCAGTTTGCTCTAAAATTTGGTGCATAAACCAATTTAAATTTAGATTTTCTAATCTATGTAACCCGAGTTACTGTATACCAGAAGAGGTGTATTATCTTTGCATAAGAAAATAGATAAGATGAACATAGAACAAATTTATACGGGTTGTTTAGCTCAGGGAGCATACTATATTGAAAGTGAAGGAGAAGTTGCAGTTATAGATCCTTTACGGGAAACAAAACCTTATATAGATCGTGCCGAAGCAGATAATGCAAAAATCAAGTATATTTTTGAAACACATTTTCACGCAGATTTTGTGAGTGGACACGTAACTCTTGCAAAGGAAACAGGAGCTGACATCATATATGGCCCTCAGGCAAATCCCTCTTTTGACGCTATAATCGCAAAAGATAATCAGGAATTTAAATTAGGTGCAATTACCATCAAGGCCCTACACACTCCCGGTCATACAATGGAAAGTACTACGTATTTACTGATTGATGAGAATGGAAAAAATCACGCTATTTTTAGTGGAGATACTTTGTTTTTAGGTGATGTAGGTCGTCCAGACCTGGCTCAAAAAGCAAAAGAACTATCTCAAGATGATCTTGCTGGTTTTTTATATGATAGTTTACGTACTAAAATTTTGCCGCTAGCAGATGACATTATAGTGTATCCTGCCCACGGTGCCGGCTCTGCTTGTGGAAAAAATATGATGAAAGAGACCGTGGATACACTGGGCAATCAGAAAAAGATGAATTATGCACTACGTGCAGATATGAGTAAAGAAGAGTTTATTGCCGAAGTTACAGATGGCTTACTACCTCCACCTTCTTATTTTCCGCTCAATGTAAAAATGAATAAAGAAGGCTATGACGATATAAGTGATGTTATTGAACGTGGTACACAAGCGTTGGATCCCGATGCATTTGAAAAAGCCGCAAATGATACCGGAGCTGTAATCTTAGATGTGCGCAAACAATCTGCATATGCCGAAGCTCATATTCCAAGATCAATATTTATAGGTATCGATGGTGGTTTTGCTCCGTGGGTAGGTGCGCTAATTGCAGACACAAAGCAGCCTATTTTATTAGTTTCAGAAGAAGGAAGAGAAGAAGAAACGATTACACGTCTTTCCCGCGTAGGTTTTGACGGAACTATAGGATATTTGAAGGGAGGTTTTAAATCTTGGGTAAGTGCTAATAAACAAACTGATTCTGTACACTCTGTTGCAGCTACTGAATTAGAAAAAGCTGTTAATAAAAATGAAAATACACCGGTCTTTGATGTACGTAAACCAGGTGAATTTGAAGCAGAACATCTAAAGATTGCACAAAGTACTCCCCTTGATTTTATAAATAAACATCTAAAAGATTTCCCTACAAACACAGATTTTTATATTCATTGTGCAGGTGGTTACCGTAGTATGATTGCTGCCAGTATTTTAAAAAGTCGTGGAATTCATAATTTAATTGATGTACAAGGTGGTTATAAATCTTTAAAGGAAACAGATCTAAAAACAACCAACTTTGTTTGCCCATCAACACTAAAAAAGTAATTTGATGAAGTTTATTTTATCCTTTATAATCATTGCGGCATTTACTTTAGGAGTCAATGCACAGAATTCTAAACACCAAATTTTAGACAAGGCTACTTACCAGGATAGTTTAGTTCAACCGAATGCGACTTTAATTGATGTACGCACTTCTGAAGAATATGAGAGCGGTCACCTAGATAAAGCTCAAAATATCGATTTTCTCAACGAAGAACTTTTCATAACAGAGATTGAAAAATTTGATAAGTCACAGCCTATCTATATTTATTGTCGTTCAGGAAATCGTAGCGGAAAAGCAGCTACTTTGATGCAAAAACTTGGGTTTCAAACTATATATGATCTTGAAGGTGGTTATCTGAACTGGACTTCACAATCTGAATTTGAAAAGTGATTATCCATTTATTGTAATCAAGAAAAAATTCTGATTATCCTTTTAATTGCGGTACTTCAATATAGGACCAGATTCATTTCCTAATATTATTAGATTAGTAGTATCAAGAAATAATCCTGTTTCTACAATACCAGGCACTTTAAGTAATTTTATTTCAAGTGCTTTTAGATCTTCAACCTTAAATATATCTACATCTATAATGTAATTATTTTCATCAGTGCGGTAAGGTTGTCCATCTTTCATACGTTGTATAGGTTGTAAATTTTCAGCTTCTAAAAAATTTGAAATTTGTTTAGTCGCAAATGGAATAACTTCAATAGGAAGTTTAAACGCACCCAGCTTCTTCACAGCTTTACTGCTATCGGCTATGATAATATTATACTTCGTATTCCAGGCAAGTATTTTTTCACGAAGTAAAGCTCCTCCTCCACCTTTGATTAGCTGAAAATTTTCGTCACATTCATCAGCACCATCAATTGTAATGTCTATTTTGTCTATTTCGTGTAAATCCACAATTTTAATACCTAATTCTAATGCTATTTTTTGTGTAGCCTCAGATGATGGGACGCAGGTCAAATTCATACCTCTCTTTACGAGATCTCCTACTGCGAGAATCATATGCTTTGCAGTAGATCCCGTACCAAGGCCTACAACCATATTGTTTTTAATGAATTTAACTGCCTCTAAAGCAGCTTGTTGTTTCTCTTGATCAGCAGTCATCAGATAGAATCTTGTGGTGGTTTAAGTGTTTAAAAATAAGTTTATTTTTTGAGCAAACGTTTATAATCTTCAGGAGTATCTATGTCTTCAATTTTATTTTTAGTATTCAAAACTATAAGATTTTCCATTCCTGAATTTAAAATATAACGCGCACCTACGTCACCAGAAAGCTTTCCCAATTCTCGATAAAATAGTTGAGGAAAAATTGCCGGCACTCCTAGTTTATCTCCGTAACCAGAAGCAACACAGCTATCGGGATTTTTTAATGCAGTATTGATTAGTACGTTTAAATATGCTGTATTTATAGCAGGCTGATCAGCAAGCATAATTAAAACCGAATCGTATCTCTTTTTCTCTAACTCATTTACACCTGTTGCAATACTATGACCTAATCCCTTCTTCCATTCTGGATTATAAATAAATTGCACATCTTGCTTAATTTCCTTTTTGATAACTTCAGCATTAGCTCCTATAAGACAATAAACAGATGCTATGTTAGCTTTGCCCGCTTGAAAAATTGCGTGGCCTAACAATGTGGTATTTTTATAAGGCAATAGCTGTTTAGCTTCACCCATTCTACTGGCGCTTCCTGCAGCAAGGATTAATACCGCTATCTTCATTTGAATGATTTAAGCTTAAAACTAATCATTGTTTAAAAACTATATATATCCTTTCTGGTTTTTATAATCTATATAAATAGAAGTAGCCATCGTATAAACTTGTTAAGTTTTTATTAATTTAACATAAATAAAAATTTCTACTATGCCTATTTACAATCTTACGGTCAATGGCAAATCAATGCAAGTTGATGCTGAACCAGATACACCCTTGCTTTGGGTTTTGCGCGACGAACTTGATCTTGTAGGTACAAAATTTGGCTGCGGTATAGGCCAATGTGGCGCTTGTACGGTACACCTTGACGGTGCAGCTACACGCAGCTGTCTGCTACAAGTAAGCTCTCTAGAATCTGCAAAAATAACAACTATTGAAGGGATTTCTGATGATGGCACACATCCCGTTCAAATTGCCTGGAAAGAGCATGATGTACCGCAATGTGGTTACTGCCAGGCAGGACAAATTATGACTGCGACATCTTTTCTAAAAAATAATCCCACTCCCTCAGAATCTGAAATTCGTGATGCGATGAGTGGAAATCTTTGCCGTTGCGCTTCCTATAATCGCATTGAACAAGCAGTTGCGGCTGCCGCAAAAAAACTATCTTAAAATAGACGTTATGAAAACAACAGTAAAAATGACGTTCAGCAGACGAGGATTTATTCGCACATCAGCACTTGCGAGTGGCGGACTTTTAATAGGTTTTAATTTTCTCACCGCCTGTAAAGAAGAGGTACAACCTCCGGTTGATATAGCCAATTTAAATTTTAATGACTTTAATGCTTACATACAAATTGCAGATAATGGGTATGTAACCATTTTTTCTCCTAATCCTGAAATAGGTCAAGGTGTAAAAACAGCAATGCCAATGCTTGTTGCAGAAGAATTAGATGTCCCGTGGGATCATGTTTTTGTGAAGCAAGCAGGTCTTGATACAGATAAATATAGAGGTCAAGTAGCCGGTGGTAGTCAATCAATTAGGCAAAACTGGGCCGTCTTAAGACAAACTGGAGCAACAGCAAAACAAATGCTTATAAATGCAGCAGCGGCAAAATGGAAAATTAATGCTGATGAAGTAACTGCAACAGGTGGCATTATTACTTCACCCACTGGTGAAAAATTAGGTTACGGTGATGTGGTGAAAGAAGCAGCAGCTCTCGAGGTTCCTGAAAATGTAGTACTTAAAGAACCTAAAGATTTCAAGATTATAGGTAAAGACACATTAAATGTAGATTTAGATAACATTGTTACAGGGAAACCCTTATATGGTCTCGATTACAAAAAGGAAGGTATGACCTATGTATCTGTTTTGCGCCCGCCTGCATTTGGAATGAAATTAAAAGATTTTTCAGATGTAGATTCACGTGCAGTTACAGGGGTTTACGATGTGATTCAATTTGGCGATAAAATAGCTGTTCTTGGTAAAAACACCTGGGCAGCTATGAAGGGTAAAAAGGCATTAAAGGCTAATTGGCAAAATGTTGCATTAGAGAGCACAGAAATGCACGATAAAATTTTGCTTGATCTTTTAAACAGTAAAAAAGGCGAAATCCGTAGAGAGGATGGCGATGTTGATAAAGCATTTGCCGAAGCAGACCAAATTATAGAACGTATATATGAATCTCCATTTCTTCCCCATAACTGTATGGAACCGATGAATTTTTATGCGGATGTCACGGAAGAAAAAATTCATCTCGCAGGTCCTATCCAAACTCCGGAAGGTACAGCCGCGCAGGTTGCAAAATTATTAGAACGAGAGCCAGAAGAGGTCGTTTTAGAATTGACGCGTATGGGTGGTGGTTTTGGGCGTAGACTTTACGGTGACTTTGTTTTAGAAGCTGCAGAAATTTCGAACAAAGCTAAAAAACCCATAAAGCTCATATATTCACGAGAGGATGATATGACTGCCGGTATTTTTAGACCTGCAATTAAATATAAAATTTCAGCATCCTTAAAAGATGGAAAAATTACAGGTTACAAACTGAAAGAGGCGGCCATTAATAGCAATATGTATGGTCTTATTCCTCATTTTTTCCCTGCAGGAGCGATTGCTAATTTAAGAATTGAAAGCGCCAATTATCAGAGTAATATTACAACAGGTGCCTGGCGGGCTCCTTATACTAATTTTCTAGCTTTTGCAGAACAAAGCTTCTTTGATGAAGTGGCAGAAAGTCTAAATCAAGACGCTGTACAACTGCGTTTAGATTTGTTAGATAATGTCGTTGACGGAGCAGATGAGCGAATACAGTATTCTGCTTCCAGAATGAAAGAAGTAATTAAAGTTGCCGCTGATAAAGGCAATTGGGGTTCAACTTCAGAAGGCGTTTACAAAGGCTTTTCTGCGTATTACAGCCATAATACACACGTGGCTGAAGTTGCAGAAATACGTATGCAAAATGGAGTGCCAAAGGTGAGCCGTGTAACAGCTGCTGTAGATTGTGGTATTGTAGTAAATCCTACAGGAGCGAATAATCAAGTTGTTGGCGGAGTTTTGGACGGTATAGGCCACGCTATGTATGGTGATTTTACTTTTATAGATGGTAAGCCTTCATCAACAAATTTTGACACCTATCGATTAATACGTATGCACGAAACTCCTAAAGTAGATGTTCATTTTATTGAAAGTGAACGTGCACCTACAGGTCTTGGTGAACCCGGATTACCTCCCGCAGGTGGTGCAGTGGCAAATGCCATTAAAGCAGCTACCGGTAAACGATTTACAAAACAACCTCTTCTTAAATATCTTACAGAAGCAGAAACACAATTAAAAGGTTAAAAAAAAGAGATCTCGTTGAGATCTCTTTTTTTTTAGAATTTATATCCTATTGATACACTATAATTTCTAGGAGCTATAGGGTTAATACTATTATCATCGTGTATGTTGTAGTTAAGCTCATTAGTACAATTTGCAAGCTTTGCACGTAGCGTAATATGATTATTCAAAATGTAACCTATTGTAGCATCTAACTGAAAATAATCGGAAAGAGGTATAAGTTGTCTTCCACTATTAGGGTTTGTAGTTTGAAATGACCTACCGGCAAATCGTTCTCCAAAATACGAGCCTATCACACCTAAATTTAGTCCATTAAGAATTCCCGATTCAAAACGGTAATCTGCACTTAAATTTGCGGTATGCTTAGGATTATATCTAAATGAACTTCCTACTATATAAATATTCGATTCAGTATATTTCATCTCATTAAAGCTGTATCCAGCTAATAATCGTAATCCTTTTACAGGATTAGCTGTAAAATCAACTTCTACTCCTTTACTTTCGGTTGCTCCAGCTAGCTCCTGGACGGTATTATCGGTTAATGAAGTTTGTGCTAGATTACTATTTTTAATTAAGTAGGCAGTTATATTAAAAAGCAATTTGTTTCCGAAGAATTCATTTTTTAAACCTATTTCAAATTGATCGATTATAGATGGTTCTAAAGCGTTGCCATTTATATCAATTCCTGTATTTGTTTCAAAAGAATTTGCAAAGCTGGCAAATATAGAGTTGTGTTTTGTAGGCTGAATAATTAACCCAAAACGAGGTGTGAATGCATCATCGTAGAAGTTTGTACTACTTGTACTTAAATCTGGCAAGTTTGTAATTTTACTTTCAGTATCTTGATACGTATAGCGCACTCCGGCAAGAACTTTTACATAGTCTGTGATACGTATTAAATCTTGAATATAAATACCAAAACGCGATACCGGCGTAGTCGTTAATCTATTTTGATCAAGCTGTGGAATGTCATTTCTAAAATTAGCATAATCCGGTTTAAATATATTGATTACATCATAAAAGCTCTCTCCATTATCTTGTTCTGAAAATGTATTGTATCTATAGTTTTTTGTTCGATAATTTTCAACGTCTGCACCTACTAAAAATTGATGTTTTAAAAAGCCTGTATTAAAAACACCTTTTAAGTCAAATTGGTTGATATTATAATTGTCCTGAATATCATTTTTCTGAATATTACGTTGCCAATCTCCATTTTCTTGTATAATACCACCTGAAGTATTAGGACGGGTATTTGCAAACAGATTAGTATTATAATGACGAAAAGAATTAATATAAGTCAAACCCCAACTATCAGAAAATTGATGATTTAAGGTAGCTGTCACCGATAATTGTTCAGAATCAAAATAACCCCACTTCACTCCTGTAAATTGTTCACGAGGAAGATCTACTAATTGGTAATTAATTATACCCGCACCAAAATCTGGTGTACGCGAATCATTTGTATAATCTGCTTCAATAAGTAAATTCGTCTTTTTCCCTAATTTGATTAAGAATGATGGATTAATATAATAAGTTTCAGAAGAAACAAATTTTCTATAGCTGTCTGCAGATGTATAGGAGCCATTTAATCTGAAGGCACTGGTTTTTGATTCATTTAAAGCCCCATACACATCAAATGTGGGTTTTATTAAATCAAAACTTCCCAACGTTAAATCTACTTCACCACCAAATTCAAACTGTGGCTTCTTTGTCACAAGATTAAGTATTCCTCCAGCTTGCACATTACCAAATAAAATAGCTGCACTACCCTTTAAAATTTCAGCTTGCTCTATACCACTTGTTTCAATACGCATTCCATTAAAATAGCGCACCCCATTTTTAAATGTGTTACTACTTCCTAAGCTATATCCACGAGAAGCAATCTCCTCTTGATAACCACCTGTAGTACCCATTATATAAACACCATTGGTGTTTTTGAGAATATCTGTCAGCGAATTTATCTGCTGATTTTCTAATGTTTGTTGAGAAATTACAGCTGCACTTTGCGGTAAATCAAGTGGCTTAATTCCGGCTTTAGCAGCATTAGGTGTTCTATTAAACAAACTACCAGATACGATTACCTCATTTAATTGATTATTAGCTTCTTCAAGTTCTATTACAGAAAGATTAGTGGTTTGCCCACTAATTATATTTACTTGTAAAAACTGAGTTTTAAATCCGAGGTGAGCGATTTTTACTGTGTAAACTCCAACATTAAGATTGTCTATTGTAAAATCACCTTCAGCATTTGATATGCTATATTTATTAAGGTTATCTATACTTACTGTTGCACCCTCAATTTCTTCCTGAGAATTTGAAATAATTTTTCCTGATAAAATGCCCTCTTGAGCAAGCACACTATTAGACACTAGCAGTGCTAAGATTATAAATAGAAACCTTGATAACATCCTTGTTTAGATTAATTAAAAATAATGCGCGAAACTAATCTCAGGAATGATATAAAACAACATTTATTTAGAATAAATCTGCATAATGTTAATGCGCTGTAATCAAGTGTTTTACCAGGTCTATAGTACTTAGAAGATTAAAATAGCAATATAATTGAGGAGCAATATCTTAAATAATTGTACCAAATACGTATCCTATAAAAGCAGTTGCGCCCATAGCAAGAGTTCCCCAAAGTGTCACACGAATAACAGCTCTTCCTATTTTAGATCCCCCAGTTTTAGCGGCAATGGCTCCAAGAGTCACTAAAAATAATATTGCACACAAATATTAAATATATTCCATATATTCTATGGGAGCAATAAAACAAACTATCACTGGTAGTCCACCACCAATTGTAAATGCAGCTCCACTATACCATGCTGCTTGTAAGGGCTTCGCTTGTGTAATCTCGTGTATTCCTAATTCGTCTCGTGCGTGAGCTTCTAGTGCATTATGTTCAGTTAATTGTATAGCTACTTCAAGTGCAACTGCTTCAGTAAGGCCCCTCTTAATATAAATTTGCTTAAGCTCATGCAATTCTACAACAGGCATTGTTTCTAATTCTATCTGTTCTCGATCAAGATCTGCCTTTTCAATGTCACTTTGCGAACTTACAGAAACATATTCTCCCGCGGCCATAGACAAGGCACCAGCTACAATCCCGGCCACTCCTGCAAGTACAATGGCTTCTCTATTTTCACTTGCAGCTGCTACTCCTATAATAAGACTCGCGGTAGATAAAATTCCGTCATTTGCGCCTAATACTGCAGCCCTAAGCCAATTACTGCGCTGTGTATAATGATCTTCTTTTTGCATATTACTAAATTTAACCAAATCAAATTGAATCTCGGTTTTCCGCTAAAAAATACTAGCTGGATTACTGTAATTTTAATAGCCAGATAGGATATAATTAATATCTTGCTAATCTAAAAATCATAAAATGACTCTTGTTTTTGCTACCCATAATGCAAATAAATTACGTGAAATACAGGCTTTAATGCCAAACTATAATCTGAAAAGTCTAACCGATATAGGATGTATAGAAGATATTATCGAAGACGCTGAAACTATAGAAGGTAATGCATTTTTAAAAGCAAAATATGTAAAAGAAAAATATGGCTATGACTGTTTTGCAGATGATACCGGACTAGAAGTTGAAGCGCTCCAGGGAGCACCAGGAGTTTATAGTGCCCGATATGCCGGTGAACAAAAAAATGATGCCGATAATGTAGCCAAATTACTAACCGAATTAAACGGTAAAGAAAACCGAAGTGCTCATTTTAAAACTGTTATTGCTCTTTTCATAAATGATAAAACCTATACGTTTGAAGGCATTTGTAAAGGTTCTATCACACGAGAAAAAATGGGTGATAATGGTTTTGGCTATGATCCTGTTTTTGTACCCGAAGGCTATGATATGACATTTGCTCAACTGCCACTATCTACTAAAAATAAAATAGGTCACCGCGGAAAAGCTACTGAAAAACTTATTATTTCACTTCAAAATTTATAAAAATTCGCTGTTATTCTAACCACTTGATCCTTAGATCGATGAGCTAATTCTATTTATTTAACTACAATTCATTGATATTTAGGCAACTAAATGATTACATACATCTACATCTTCTTACATTAATTAACATTATCTTTGCAGCCTCTTAAATCGACGTTGATTTGAGATAATTTTTTTATATGAATACATTTAAAGCGTTAGGACTTAATGATGCCATCTTGCAAGCTGTAACCGATATGGGTTTTACAGAGCCTTCAGAAGTGCAAGAAAAAGCCATCCCGGTCCTATTACGCGAGGCAACAGATGTGGTTGCACTCGCTCAGACAGGTACAGGTAAAACGGCAGCATTTGGTTTTCCGCTTATTCAAAAGGTAGATGCAACCAGTCGCAAAACGCAGGGATTAATAATCTCTCCAACCCGTGAACTGTGTCTACAAATTACAAACGAACTTAAAAGCTACTCTAAATATGTTAAGGGTTTAAATACCGTTGCTGTTTATGGTGGAGCTAATATACAAGAACAAGCCCGTCAGATTTCACGTGGTGCTCAAATAATCGTTGCTACGCCGGGTCGTATGCAAGATATGATGCGACGTAATTTGGTTGACATTTCAGGAATTGATTTTTGTATTCTTGATGAAGCAGATGAGATGCTTAATATGGGATTCTATGAGGATATAACAACAATTCTTGCAGATACTCCTAAAAACAAGCAAACCTGGTTATTTTCGGCTACTATGCCTAAAGAAGTTGCTCGCATCGCTAAGCAATTTATGAATGACCCTATAGAAATTACTGTAGGAACCAAGAATATGGGTGCTGAGAATGTTTCGCACGAATATTATATGGTTAACGCTCGTGATCGTTATCAGGCTTTGAAGCGTCTGGCAGATGCTAATCCTGAAATTTTCTCAGTTGTATTTTGTCGTACTAAACGCGATACCCAGAAAGTGGCTGAACAACTTATAGAAGACGGTTATAATGCTTCTGCATTACACGGAGATTTAAGTCAAAATCAACGTGATCTGGTTATGAAAAGCTTTAGAGCGCGTCAAATACAAATGCTTGTTGCTACAGATGTTGCTGCACGTGGTATTGATGTAGATGATATAACACACGTAATCAACTACCAATTACCAGATGAAATAGAAACCTATACGCACCGTAGTGGCCGTACAGGACGTGCCGGTAAAACGGGTATTTCTATGGTTATTGTTTCAAAAAGTGAAGTACGTAAGGTTAGAACTTTAGAAAAAATAATCAACAAAAAATTCATTCAAAAAGATATTCCAACAGGGATGGAAATTTGTGAAGTCCAGTTAATGCACCTTGCAAATGATATTCGTAATACCACGATTAACGAGGAAATAAACCCTTATCTTTTTAGCATAAATGAAGTTCTCGAAGGCTTAAGTCGTGAGGAACTTATTAAGAAAGTATTTTCTGTAGAATTCACTCGTTTCTTTAATTATTACAAGAAAACAAAGGATCTAAATGCCGGAGTTGTTGCAGATATGAAAGAAGAGTCTGGGGAATCTACTAGATACTTTATCAATGTAGGTCAGCGTGACGGATTTGACTGGATGAGTTTAAAAGACTTCTTAAAAGATCTTACCGGTCTGGGTGAGGGAATTTACAAAGTTGATTGTAAAGACTCATTTTCATTCTTTAATACCGATACGGAACATAAGGATACTATTTTAGCTCTTTTTGAAGATTTTAATCTTAAAGGACGCTCTGTACACGTAGAGATTACTAAAGATACCAGAAGTGGTGGCGGCGGTGGCGGAAAACGCAAACGTAACGACAGAAGAAGTGGTGGTTCTGGAGGCGGCGGAAGACGCAGAGACGACTCTGGTGGAGATGGCGGATTCAAGAAGAGGAGATCATCAGGTGGTTCAAGCTCTGGAGGCGGTAGAGGTCGCAGCAGTGAAAATGCTGGTGGTGAACGCAGAGGTAAAAGTAAACCGGAAGGAGAACGCGAAAATAAGAGTCCGTTTTCAGGAAAAAGAAGAAGGAGAGATCGTTAATACATCATTAATTTTCTAAGATTTGTCACATTTGGTATGGTTTTACTGTCTCTTTTTCTAAATTGATTATACTATGAAGAAGATTTTTATACTACTCCTATGTATTGTCTTGCCCACTTTTGCCTTTGCGCAAAGCACAGTGACAGACGATACAGAAGAATCGCTTATTGAAGGTACCGTTATAAACGCAACTACAGAGGAAGTTCTTGAAGGAGTTAATATTATAAATCTAAATACTGTAAAAGGGACAACTACCGCTACAGATGGAACTTTTAAAATCAGGGCGTCTTCAACAGACACCCTGTTTTTTTCATTTTTAGGTTTTAAAACATTACAAGTACGTGTTACAAATGACTGGAAACGTTTTGGCGATGTAAAAGTTAAAATGACAGAAACCGGAATCGCTTTAGAAGAGGTTGTCGTTAAAAATGTCGAATTAACTGGATATCTTGAAATTGACGCTAAGAACGTTCCTGTTTATAAAAATGTGCGTTATAGTATTTCTGGTTTAGATACTGCTTACGAAGCGGGTAATTCGCAACCGGGAGCCATAAACAAAGTATTGAGTGCTATTTTTAATCCGGCAGACTTTTTAAACAAAGTCTTTTCGAATAAAAGTTCGCAAATGCGGAAACTTAGGCAAATGAAAGAAGATGATAATATTAGAAATCTTCTGGTAACTAAGTTTGATAGAGAAACGTTAAGTGCATTGCTACAGGTTCCTAAAGAAGATATAGAAGCTATTCTTGGAAGATGCGACTATTCGCAGAGCTTTGTAAAATCTGCTAACGATCTTCAAATATTAGATGCGTTGAGCAGTTGCTATGAAGAATATAAAGTTCTCAATAGAGATAAATAATAAGCAACTTAAGATTTTAAAATAGGAAAGTCCGTAGTATTCACATACTACGGACTTTTTTTTAGTTCATTCTATATTAACTATAGCCGTTATTTTCTAATTCATAACGTGTCACTAGTTTGTCATAATCTTTCAAATTTCTTTTAAGCCATAACTCCTTAATATTAAGACAATCGGACGCATTTAACTGCCAGTCAAGATTGGATTTGCGTAAACGTTGTGTAAGTTCTTGAAGTAAAATTGCCGCACATACAGAGATATTAAGACTTTGAGTAAAGCCAAATGTGGGTATATAAATGTATTCATCTGCAGCCTCTATTACCGTATCTGTTAGCCCATCTTTTTCACTTCCGAAGAATAAAACGGTAGGTTGATCTAATACAAAATCATCTAACTTATGCGCAGTATGATGCGGTGTCGTCGCAACAATTTTATAACCTTTTTCTTTTAAGGAACTCAATGCTTCTTTGGTGCTCGAATATCTATTTACGGTAGTCCATTTCTGTGCTCCCATAGCGATTTCTCGATCTATACGCTTTCCTTTTAGCTCCTCAATTACGTGCACATCTTGCACACCAAACGCATCGCAACTACGCATCACCGCACTGGTATTATGTAGATGACCTACGTCTTCTATAGCTACAGTTAAAAAACGGGTACGCTGTGCCAGTACCTCTTTAAAAAGTTCTTGACGTCTGGGCGTGAGATAGGTTTCTAAGTAATTGTGAAGACTTTGTTTCATACTGTTCAAAAATAAAATAAGCTAAGCAATCCCAATTGATAATTTCGTTATTTGTGTTAATTCTCCTCGTTGATGGTTATTTTTATACTGGATAAATTATCGGCATAAATTATGAAAAAGGTAGTAGTACTTTCTGGTGCAGGAATCAGTGCAGAAAGTGGTCTTAAAACATTTAGGGATGCTAATGGATTATGGGAAGGTCACGATGTAATGGAGGTCGCCAGCCCAGAAGGATGGCAGAAAAATCAAGATCTTGTTCTGCATTTCTACAATGAGCGCAGACGTCAATTAAAAACCGTAACTCCCAATGCAGCTCATTCTGCATTAGTAGATTTAGAAAAGCAGTATGAGGTATCTATTATCACACAAAACGTCGATGATTTACACGAGCGTGCCGGCAGTAGCTCTGTAATTCACTTACACGGCGAACTTTTAAAAGCCAGGAGTTCTGTTGATGAAAATATTGTTTTGAATTGGGATACAGACATTTGCACCAGCGATTTGTGTGAGAAAAATAGCCAGTTACGACCTCATATAGTGTGGTTTGGTGAGCAAGTTCCGTTGCTTGAAACTGCTGCTCATTTAGTATCTAAAGCAGATATAATTATAATCGTAGGAACATCGATGCAGGTATATCCAGCCGCAGGACTCATCGATTATGCTAAGAATTCTGCTCACATCTATTTCATAGATCCTAATCCGGCATTAAAATCAAAACAAAATTTACACGTAATCCCAGAAAAAGCGTCTATAGCATTGCCTAAGCTGGTTGACGGATTGATGTCTAACTAAGGCTTTGATATTTTCATTCTTAGAAATTAAATATTCTAAAACAATCTGGTAACGCATTCTTGCTCTTTGTAGTTTGTTAGTAGGATATAGCTGCGTATCTTTGCTTCTTAAAATTAAAATGCAATTATGTCGCTATCTTCATTAGAAGCTGTATCACCTATAGACGGTAGATATTCAAGTAAAACCGAAATATTATCTGCTTTTTTTTCTGAAAAAGCACTTATTAAATACCGTGTAAAAGTAGAAGTTGAATATTTTATTGCTTTATGCGAAATTCCACTTCCTCAACTAGCAGACTTTCCTAAGAAGCATTACGCAGATTTGAGAGGTATTTATGATGATTTTTCTACTGAAGATGCAGAGAACGTTAAAAAGATTGAAAATGTTACCAATCACGACGTCAAAGCCGTTGAGTATTTTATAAAAGAGAAGTTTGATGCACTAGGACTTACTAATTCTAAAGAATTTATACATTTTGGACTTACCTCTCAAGATATAAATAATACCGCAATCCCGTTAAGCCTTAAGGATGCAACAAATCAAGTATACATACCTCAACTTCTAGAAGTTATTGACCATTTAAAACAGTTAGCAGATGAGTGGGAAACTATTCCTATGCTCGCACGTACTCACGGTCAACCCGCATCTCCTACTCGATTAGGCAAAGAAATTGAAGTGTTTATTGTACGTCTGGAAGAACAAATACGTCTTTTAAAGGATATTCCAAGTGCGGCAAAATTTGGTGGTGCTACAGGTAACTTTAATGCACATCACGTAGCCTACCCACAAGTCGACTGGAAAAATTTTGGATCTTCGTTTGTAAACGGAACCCTTAAACTTCATCATTCTTTCCCTACTACACAAATAGAGCATTATGATCACATGGCTGCTCTTTTTGATACCATGAAGCGTATAAATACGATTATCATAGATCTAAACAGAGACTTCTGGCAGTATATTTCTATGGAATATTTTAAGCAAAAAATAAAAAAAGGTGAAGTAGGTTCATCTGCAATGCCACATAAAGTAAATCCTATTGACTTTGAAAATAGCGAAGGAAACTTAGGAATTGCAAATGCTATTTTTGAACATCTATCTGCTAAGCTTCCTATCTCCAGATTACAGCGTGATTTAACAGACAGTACCGTACTACGTAATATTGGTGTGCCTTTAGGTCATACGATAATAGGATTTCAGAGTACATTAAAAGGTCTAAACAAATTGCTATTAAACGAAAGTAAATTTGCTAAAGATCTTGAAAATAACTGGGCAGTTGTAGCAGAAGCTATCCAAACCATTTTGAGAAGAGAAGGATATCCTAATCCTTATGAAGCTTTAAAAGGGTTAACCCGTACTAATGAGGTAATTAATCAAGCATCTATGCACGCTTTTATAGATACATTAGATACTAGTGCTGCTATTAAACAAGAATTAAAAGCTATTACTCCGTCGAACTACACGGGTATTTAAATTACATTAGAAAATCGCTAAATCTGATCTGAGTACAGGTTTGTGTAGTATTCTCCCTGCGGGCCTAGCATGAATACTTAATCAAACACAAGTACTTTCAGGTTTAGCGATGATCTTTTAAATAATTCCGATTTGAATTAAACTAATTACGTATTAGTCTTCAATTAAATCATAGACCTGATTTGCTATTTCTAACTCTTCATTTGTAGGAATAACTAAAACTTTTACACGAGATTCTTGAGCGTGTATCTCTCTTAGCTTCTTAGAACGTTCCGCATTGCTGTTTTCATCCAGATAAACACCTAGATAATTCATATCACGGCAAACTGCACTACGTAAATAACTACTATTTTCTCCAATTCCTGCTGTAAAAACTAGGGCATCCAAACCATTTAATGCAGCAGCATATGCGCCAATATATTTTTTAATACGGTATGCATTCATTTCCAGAGCTAATTTGCACGTGGCATCTCCACTTGCCGCAGCTTCCTCAATATCTCTTAAATCGCTAAAACCTGTGAGTCCCAGCATTCCGCTTTTTTTATTCAGAATATCATTAACCTCACTTATAGAATATCCTAAATGTTCTTGCATATAGAATACCACGCTCTGATCTATGTCTCCGGCGCGAGTACCCATTATAAGACCATTTGCCGGTCCAAAGCCTAACGAAGTATCTATGGGAAGTCCATCTTTAATTGCAGCCATACTACAACCATTACCCAAGTGAATCGTAATAATCTTTGATTCTGGCTTCTGTAAATAGTCAATTGCCTTTTTACTTACATATTTATGACTAGTCCCGTGAAAACCATAAAGTCGTATTCTGTTTTCAGTCATAAAATGTTGTGGTATAGCATATTGATATGCCATTTGCGGGACAGACTTAAAGAAAGCTGTATCAAAAACACAGAATTGAGGCGCCTTATCAAAAAGCTTTTCGGCAACTTCTATTCCCGTTAAATTTGCAGGATTGTGTAAGGGTGCCAAAGAAAATAAGCGTTTGATGTTTTCCTTTACATCTTCATTAATTTCTATAGTTTCCGTAAAACGTTGTCCGCCGTGAACCACGCGATGTCCCACAGCATCTACCTCATCTGTATCATCAATAACCCCATATTTTAAATCCATTAAGAGACTAGAAATTTTGTATAAGCCTGCAGTATGATCTTCAAAATGCGCTTTTTCAGTAAATTCTCTCATTCCGGCTTTATAGGTGATTTGACCACCATCTATACCTATACGCTCTACAATACCCGATGCCATTACACTCGCTTCAGGCATACATATAAGTTGAAATTTTATTGAAGAACTTCCGGAATTTATAACTAATATATTCATCTATTATCTTTTTTTTACAAGCCCTGAGCTTGAATTGCAGTAATAATCACTGTGTTAAAAACATCATCTACGGTACAACCTCTACTTAAATCATTTACTGGTTTATTTAAGCCTTGAAGCATAGGACCGATTGCTAGAGCTCCCGTCTCACGCTGTACCGCTTTATACGTATTATTACCTGTGTTTAAATCTGGAAAAATTAGAACACTAGCTTCCCCGGCAACTTCAGAATCTGGTAGTTTACTTTTACCAATGGTCGCATCTACTGCAGCATCATATTGTATAGGCCCTTCAATTTTTAAATCTGGACGTATATTTTTAACAAGTAATGTTGCCTCTCGTACTCTATCTACATCTGCCCCTTTTCCGGAAGTACCTGAAGAATACGATAGCATAGCAATTTTAGGCTCTATACCAAATGCCAAACTACTTTCTGCGGAAGAAATAGCGATCTCTGCTAGTTCTTCTGCTGAAGGATTAGGATTAATTGCGCAATCTCCAAAAACAGAAACCCGATCTTCAAGACACATAAAAAATACGGAAGACACTACTGAAACTCCAGGTTTAGTTTTTATAAACTGAAGCGCTGGTCTTATAGTATGTTGTGTAGTATGAGCCGCACCACTTACCATACCATCTGCGTGACCTTTATAAATCATCATTGTGCCATAATAGGAAACATCTGTCATCCAATCACGGGCAATGTCCATATTTACATTTTTATGTTTACGCAATTCATAAAAGGTTTTCACGTAATCATCAAAATGCGCAGACTTTACCGGATCTATGATTGTAATTTTCTCCAGATTGAGCGGTAAGTTTAACTGTACAGCCTTTTCTTTTACTTTATCAGGATCTCCTAACAAAGTTATTTTAACGATATCCAACTCAACTAGTCTTACAGCAGCAGTGAGAATACGTGCATCTGTACCTTCAGGCATCACGATATGCTTTTGTTCTGTTCGTGCTCGTTTCATCAAGCCGTACTGAAACATTCTCGGAGTAATACCTCTAGGTTTGAGATTAATAAGTCGTTCTATCAGTTTATCAAAAGAGACTTCTTTTTCAAAAACGGTGAGTGAAGTTTCAATTTTAGGTTTACTTGAAGCATAAATTTGGGATTTGATATTACCGATACGATTTGTAACCGAAAATGTACCATCACTCACTGAAACTATAGGAACTATTTGAGAAAGACCACGTATGAGCTGTAATATAGGTTCCTCTGGTATGAGACCACCAGTTAGTATAATACCTGAAATTCGTGGATAATTAGTAGATATATGCGCTTGTAAAGCACCTAAAATAATATCGGCTCGGTCGCCTGGAGTAATTACCAGACTATCTTGCTTAAGATGGGTTAAATAATTTCTAAGCTGCATCGCCCCTACCCCAAAATTACCGGTTTGATTGTCTAAAAGATCTTCTCCAAAGAGCACTTCACCATCTAATGCATATACAATTTCTTTAATGGTAGGATGTGCAAGTTCTTCAGTATAAGGAATAGCATATACATCTACATTTTCTGGCAGAAAACTGCGTAATCCTTTTTTTACCTTTTTTAAATTAGAACTCTGCACTTTGTTTGCCACTACTCCTATTACAGAAACATCTTTATCGAGAAAGCTGGTATATGCAATTTGTAAGCTTCCGAATAAATCCTCTTCAGATTTTCCTACACCGTTACCCACAAGGATTACTGGAAGTCCAAGATTTTTAGCGATCAGCACATTGGTGTCAAATTCAAACACGGTGCCTTCTCCTGTAAAATCTGAGCCTTCAACAAGTATAAAATCAAAACGCTCTTCGAGGTTTTTATATTTTGTAATTATTATATCGAGAATTTCACCTGCTTTCCCTTTGTTACGCTTTTTAATTACCTCACTTCTTGTAAATGCATATGCCTCCTTATAATCTAACTGAATATCAAAATATGAAAGAATCGTATTAATGTGATTATCCTTTTCCTTGTTTTTCACATCATCTATTATGGGTCTGAAGTAACCTACTTTAGCAGTTTTGCCCAGTAGTGTACGCATAAGACCCAGTGATACAATTGCTTTACCGCTATTAGGTTCTATAGTTGCAATATATATTCCTCTGCTCATCGTTTTGTGTATTTATTTAAAAATACAATTATTCATTTTTAACCCCATACTAGTTAGTAATTATAAGTCGTAAAATCTTTTATAAACTAAAAAGGATCTCGTGAGAGATCCTTTTTTAAACTTTAATTTGGCGGATGTTATTTGTTATTAAATACATCCATTACACCTTCGAAGCCCGCAGTATTAAATGCAGTACTGCTTGTATCCATAGTCTCTGCAAAGCGCACCATATCTGCGACATTCATTTTATCACCAAGAACACGAGCTAATAAAAAACCCTTTTTTTCGTCTTGAGCAAATACGACTATCTCATCTATAGACTCTTCCTGACTCTTGATAAATAAACGCATCCGCTGACTGGGATTTCCAAATTTCATCAGCTCCTCATAATTATCATCTGCAAGAATCTCTTTTACTTTTAAGGTTTCAGAAGTATAGAAGTCGCTATCTGTTTTAGCATAAGCCAATAGATTAACTTTCTTTACCGACTTCAACACCTTCTTTTGATCTTCGGTCATTTCTTCTGCAGATGGAGCAATCAAACTTGTAGGCACATCTACTAAAATAAAAGCATCATTTTCCTTACTATCAACATAGTACTCCTGTAGCGTTTGCTTGTCTTGACAACTCGTAAAAGCAATTGCTAAGAGGATTACAAGAATTCCTTTTATTGCATTCATATTAATTTACTTTTACATTTTTAAGCTGCTCACTTCCTTTGAAGTTGATGCTGTTTGCGATTTTACCTATTTCTTTTAAGTTGATATCACCAGTAATTCTGATTAAAACGGTGTCTTCCTTGCTTGAAACTCCATCTAAAAACATCACAAACTCACTTACAAAATTATCGCTCTTTCCCGGTTTGTAGTAAAAATTTACATTTTTACCTTCATCCTTAACCTGCATTAACTGTTGCAAATTTGCACTCGTAAGATAAGACTTAAACTCACCCTTTAATTGCTGAGCAGCATTAGCATTTTTTGTTGTGAACACCTTAATATCCTGAAGACTGTTAACCATCTCAATGTAACTCTTCATTTCTGGATCTTTAGAGTCAAGATCCATATCACTAAGAAGTTTAAACATTTTTTGATTCATTACCATAGAGGTAACTCCTTGCATATCTTCAAATTTTTCAAAATTTTTCTGTGCAAAAGCGGTAAAACTAAATCCTACCAGTATTAATGTAATTACTAATTTATTCATCGTTTTTTGATTTAAATTATTTTAAAATTTCTTTGGTTGTTTCTTCAAATGCATCTAGATTATCTAATTGCGCTGTACTTTTATTCATAAAATTACCCATCATAAAAAGCGCTTGCTTTGTTTTAAGGGCTGCAATTTCAGGATCTTTATAAGTACCTAAGTCATTATCAGACCCACGTTTATTATTAAAGGTCAAAAACAGTCCAAGACAGAGTACAATACTTGCTGCAATAGGTATCCACTGCCACGACTTTTTAGTTTGAGGCAATTCTATTTTACGATTAAAACGTTCTTGTTTTGCTTTCGCGAAAGCTGTAAAAAGAGGCGTATACTCCTCCAGATGCGGGGCTACTTCATCACTAGTAAAGTAATCCCTCAACTTAGCCTCTTGCTCTAAGGAAGTAGTTCCCTCAAAGTAAAGCTCAAGTAGATTTTCGATTTTATTTAATTCCATAATTATGTTTTTTTAGCAATTCTTCACGTATCGTTTTTCGAGCTCTAGACAGCGCGACACGTACCGCTGTTTCATTTAAATCTAATTCTTTTGCAATCTCACTATTAGTATATTGTTCAACATCTCTTAAATGCAATATCATACGTTGCTGCTCCGGCAAATCATTCATTAAAATATAAACCCAATTCACACTATCATTAACTTCACTCGCTCTAACGGTGTTATATTGATGATCTTCATAGTTAGTATGCACCAGTTGCAAATTAGAACTGCTTTTGGCTTTTAGCTTATCTAAACAGTAATTCTTTGTCATTGTCACTGCAAATGCCTCTATACTACGCAACTTCGCAATCTTCTTACGCTGTGACCATAATTTGATTAAAATTTCCTGAGTTGCATCTTGAGCTTCATCTTCAGAAACTAGCAGTCGTTTAGCAAGGCGATATAACCTGTCCTGAACTGGAGTAACTTTCGATAAAAACTCTTTTTGGTTCATTTATTGTTAAGGTTAGTTATAAGGAAGACGACTAGCTCTTATTTTTGTTACAGCGATAAAACCATTACTACAATTATACCGTATTTTTAATATGTACTTAAACAGTTTTATGAAGAAGACTACCTTGCCCCTAATTTTATTTTGTTGCGCATTATTTACCATCTCATGTAGTGAAGATCGTGATGATGTGCAAATAGTAAGTAATCTGGAAATTAAGAACTTTATTTATTCAGCAATGAATATTTATTACCTCTATAAACCGGATGTGCCTGTTTTAGCAAATGATTTTTTTAATGATCAGAGTGACCTAAATAGCTATTTAGATCCATTTAATACTCCCGAAGACTTATTTGAAGACTTACTTTCTGGTCAGGATCGATTTAGCTTTATTACAGATGACTATCGTGAACTAGAAGATAGATTTGCCGGCGTAAGTAAAGATAATGGTCTTGAATACCGGCTGGTGCGTGTAGCTCCGGGTAGTAGCAATATTGTAGGTTATGTGCGTTATATAATTCCTAATTCTAATGCTGCGACAAAAGAAATTAAACGAGGTGACGCCTTCACTAAGGTAAATGGCACTTCTTTAACGCTTACAAATTATATCGATTTGCTTGCATTAGACACGTATACACTTACACTTGCAGATATTACAAATGATGGAACAACCACTTCTATAATTGAGAATGGCAGAAGTGTTACACTTACCAAAGAGGAAGGTTTGATCGAAAATCCTATTTTGATAGCTAAAACACTTACCATTGAGGGGGCTAAAATTGGTTATCTTATGTATAACGCATATACAGCAGATTTTGATGATGAACTAAATGATACATTTGCACAATTTAAGGCAGATGGTATAAGCGACCTGGTCTTAGATTTAAGATATAACGGTGGCGGATCTGTAGAATCTGCAGTTGATCTAACCGCGATGATTACCGGTCAATTTAACGGTGAAATTATTACTAAGCAACAATGGAATCCTGAAATACAAGCTGCTTTTGAATCTAATGATCCCGAAGATTTACTTGACCGCTTTAATTCTACTATTCGTACCGGCGAATCTATTAATAGCCTTAATCTTTCTCGATTATTTGTTATAGGTACTGGGAGTACTGCCTCTGCAAGTGAACTTACAATTATAGGACTTAAACCTTATATTGATGTAAAAACTATAGGCACTAAAACAGTGGGTAAATTTCAAGCATCAACGACGCTGTACGATTCAGAAAATTTTGGGAGACAAAATGTAAACCCAAACCACTTCTATGCTATACAACCTTTAATCTACACGTATGCAAATGCCAATGGAAACGTAGGTCCCGCTACAGGAATTGTACCCGATTTTGAAATTGCTGAAACTCCGTCAAATCTAGGAATACTGGGAGATCCTAATGAACCTTTATTAAAAGTCGCGATTGATCAAATATTGGGTCGCAGTTCAGCAACTAAAAGCTCTAAATTGGAAAACTCTATGGAAGTTGTAGGAGAAAGTAAAATGTTTACTCCAAATTTTCAGCGTATGTATGTTTTAGACTTGCCAAATAGATAGTTAAACGCTATTTTGAGCAGCAATATTTACCCAAAATCATTAATTTTTTAAAAATAAATATGAAAAAGTATTTTTTAGTAGCGCTTTTGGCAACCGTCAGTTTTAGTTCCTGTTCTACAAGTGATGATATTCAAGAGCCAGAAGTAGTTGATCCGGTTGTAGAACCAGAACCAGAAGAAGAGTTAAATCGTTCAGATTATCCTATTCAGGATTTTATGTATGGAGCAATGAATTTGTATTATCTATATAAAGGAGATATTCCTGAGCTTGCAGATACGTTCTTTACTGATGAGGACTCGTACGTAAAGTATCTTTCAGAAAACCCCGATCCAGAAGCATTTTACAATGATGACTTACTATCAGATCAAGATCGCTTTAGTTTTCTTACCGATAATTATATTGAATTAGAAAATAGTTTTTCTGGTGTAAGTAAAAGTAACGGATTAAAGTTTAGCCTTGTCCGTTTTTCAAATTCAGATAATATTTTCGGTTATGTACGCTATGTAGCGCCAAATTCTACTGCTTCTGAAACAATTATTGAACGCGGTGATTTATTTACTGAAATTGATGGTACAACGCTAACAATAAACAATTATCAAACTTTGTTAGCTCAAGACACCTACACGTTAAGTATAGCTGCTGTAGCAAATAATACGGTAAGCCCTACGGGTGAGACCGTAACGCTAAGTAAAGTAGAAGGATTTGAAGAAAACCCAGTGTATATCGCTAAAACATTAGAAATCGACGGTGCAAAAATTGGATATCTAATGTATAATTCATTCGTTTCTAATTTTGATGATGAGCTTAATAATGCATTTGCTCAATTTAAAGCAGATGGAATAACCGACTTAGTTCTCGATTTACGTTACAATGGTGGAGGTTCTGTAGCGACAGCTATCGACTTAACATCTATGATTACAGGTCAATTTGATGGTGAAATTATAACTAAGCAACAATGGAATGCTGAAGCGCAAGCTTATTTTGAATCTGAATCTCCAGAAAGTTTACTAAGTAGATTTAATTCTACAATTTATACAGGTACGGCTTCAGAACAACCTATAAATAGTCTAAACCTTATGCGTTTATACGTCATAGGAACTGGCAGTACAGCTTCAGCAAGTGAACTTACAATTATAGGTCTTAGACCGTATATAGATGTAAAAACTATAGGCAGTACTACAGTAGGTAAATTTCAAGCATCAACAACTTTATATGATTCAGATAATTTTGGCAGAACGAATGCAAATCCAAATCATACATATGCGATACAACCCTTAATCTATACTTACAGAAATGCAGATGATGTGGTAGGACCTCCTACAGGAATCGAACCTGACTTTGAATTAGAGGAAGATTTAACAAATCTTGGTGAATTGGGTAATCCTACTGAACCACTTCTAAGCTTAGCTCTAGATCAAATATTAGGCAGAAGTAGAACTACAAAAAGAAGTGCGGGACCTGCTTATCAACTTATTGGGGAGACCGACATGTTCTCACCTACCTATCAAAGAATGTACGATAACAAACGTCCCAACATAAATAAATAATCTATTAGTATAGTATAAAAAAATCCGCTGATAATTCAGCGGATTTTTTATGCCTTAAAGTTTATAAAATTGTTTAGTTAAAATAGAAACCGTTTGGTCCTAATCCAACTGTTATATTCTTTAATAAACTTCCATTTGTTGAATAGATTTCAACAAAACTATCAGAAGAAAAATCTCCTCCGTCAGCGATGTAAATACGACCATCTTTTGCAGCAAAACCATACATTGCGCCATATTGAGATGTAGAACTATAAGTAAGAAGCGCTTTTTCCGGTTCAGTTGTACTGTTTTGTTCCATCACATAAACAGACCGATTGACAGTGAAATAAGCCTTGTCATCTTCTAAAACTAAATTTGATGCTCCACTCAAATCTGAAAATTCTAAAATACTTATTTGCTCTCCATTATCTTTATTAAACACTTCATATGAATTACTAGAAAGTGTATAAATTGAACCGTCTTCTATATCAAAAGAGTTGACTCCAAAAGCAGTAGAAATAGTTTGTACAACAGCATTTGAAGAAGGGTTTATCACATTTATAGTATTTCCATAACCAAAAGAAGAACCATTTACATAGATCAATCCATCTTCTTCTTCAATCTGTTCCGTATAGCTATCGGTTTCAATAGTTGATTCAACAGATAAAGTTTCTAAGTCAATTACCGCAATGAAATCATCATAACTTGCTGGAGGATTATCATTGTCATAAGTATAATCATTAAATGTATTATTATTGGTTACATAAGCTTTACCTTTATATACAACCCCATATTTTGGTACAGTTAAACCTTCATCAATCACATCAATTAACTCAAAAGTATAACGGTCTACTACAGTAATTAAATTTGATCCATTAGAAATAATGTAAGCTCTATTATTATCATCAAAAAATATTGATTGTGTGTATGCTCCTAAGTCTGCTGCATTAGGATTAGCGCTTGCAAAAATATCTTGCTCAACGTTACTAAGATCGTCACTTATATAAGTTACTGTACCTATTCCACCCTCATTCAATACAAAAAAACCATCAGTATAATCACCTTCGGGAACTTGATCGATAAGATCATCTGTATCATCAGAACAGCTGTTTAAAATAAATACGCTTAACAGCGCTAAAAGTGTAAGTTTATTGATTTTCATTTTTTATTGTTTATAGTTTAAAATTTAAATACATAGTATAGTTTCGACCTGGCATCCAACGATTCTCAACACTTTGATATTCGGTGTCTAAAAAATTATTAATTCGCCAACCCAGTTCAAATTTTTCTGATTTGCCTAGGCGATATCCTAGACTAAAATTACCCACTGAATAGGCATTCAGATTATAACGGCTGTTGTTATCACTACGCGTAAAGACGGATCCTACATATAGAAATTGTAGGTTAGTATGCAGTCGTTTATAGTTATAGTTCAGACTGGCAGTTGCTTTGTGAAAAGGGACATAAATAAGTTGGTAACCGGTTCCTTTATTTTCTGAAAGCGTATACGCATAGGTTGCATTTAAAGAAACTTGGTGATTATATTTAAAATTTTTGAACCAATTTAAGGCAGATTCTAAACCATAAATCTGCACTTCATCTTCATTAACCGGTCTCCAAACCCCATCGCTTCCAGGCAACCAGCGAATCATATCTCTAATAGAATTGTAATATCCTGTGATATTTAAACGCAACGAGTTGAAATTTAAAACAGCACCTAACTGCCCTTGCAAAGATTTCTCTGGATGTAAATCAGGATTTCCTGCTGATGACCAGTACAGATCATTGTATGTAGGAATTCTAAAGTTTCGGGAAGCATTAACATTTAAACTGAAAAAATCACTAAAGTCTTTTGTAGCTCCAACAGAAAACAAGAATGGACTTTCATAATTGGCTGTAGCTTCTTTTCTAAACCCCAATTCGTATTTAAAGTCTGAACCCAACTGATGTTTCATTAAAAGAGCAGCTGCAAAAATATTCCGATCGTTTTCTCCCAAACTAGAACCTTCTCCAGTCGTGTTAGTATTAGTCAAAACGGTATTCAGAGTTAGATTATCTGTAACCGAATAACTCAAATCATATTTTGCGATAAATGTTTGAGCTCTTCCAAAGGTGAACGAATCGTAATTAAGATTTCCGAAGTACTTATAATATTCATCAAGATAAGCCAAACGGGTAATCGAAGTAAAATCTCCAAATCGACTTTCCCACTCCAGCAAATTCTTACTGTTTAAGTCTTGATATTTAGTGGCTGTTTCTGAAGCTCTTATTAATGAAAAATGGCGCTCCCCGTCAAAGAGTTCACTGAAAATTCTGATGGAATTCTTGTTATTAATCTTAAATCCCAGACCTACATTTAAAGCCGTATTCTCAAATTGACCATTTAAATTCTTACTATCATTTGGGTAATCATAGTCGTTATCGCTGCTGTTTCGTGACAATGCCAGATTTAAACTCCATTGGTCTGTACCCAATTTAAAATGGTATCGGGCATCCTTGGTGTTGTAACTTCCGTATTGCAGAAAAAGATTATGCGTTTGTTGATCTTCATACGTTAGCCTCGTATTTAAATGCACACTACCTCCTATAGCACCTGTACCATAAACAACACTACCACCACCGCCTCTTACCGATATCTCGCTATATGCGCCGACATTGACCGTATTAAAATCAAGCTGACCATTAAACTGAGAATTTATATTAATCCCATTCCATAAAACAGCTGTTTGAGATGCACCTGTGCCTCTAAAAGAAGGTGAAGAGACCATTCCCAAACCATTTTCCTTAAAATAAATAGGTGTATTAAAATTAAGCGTATTGGTAAGAAGGGCACTATTATTACGTAGCAAGGAATCTGATATACTAATCAGATTTCTTCCGGTAGAAAATTCCTTTAATTTAGAATCTGTTAAATACACAGAATCCAAAGCAGTAAACACGCGTTCCTGACCGGTAACCGATAATGTCAAAAGCATTACCGAAATAATAATGTAGTTTTTTAAATATTTCATATGCGCCAGACCTTTATCCCGAAAGTCATTTGTTAAATGTTATTCCTGGCAGGTCTCCTGGCTTGCGTATAAAGATTAACCTTCCCACCTCATAAGGCAGTGGTATTTAAGAACAATCTTTACCATCCGCTAAAGGCGGATTAAGCTTACAGTTGCGGGAACAGCTCAGGAATTTTCAAACTATTAAATAAAAAAATACAAAATCATTAAATTTCGTATTGGCTTTTTCTACTTCGTGTGAAATCACCTGATTCCCTTTTAAGTCATTTTTTAGAATAAAAAATGACACCAAAAACTAAAGCGCGAAGTTAATCAAATGTGTTACGCTACCTTGCTTTTTTTAATTAATCTTACTTTTGAAAAATGAATTATTAGATTCGTGATCAATTTTAAACCTATCTTAACCGAAATGCGCACTTCTGCAATCCTACTATTTATTTGTATTTCTGGACTTTTAAACTCTTGTAAAAAAGAAGTAAATAAGAAAATTTCAGTTAGTGACAGAGGAATCAAACAGCAAATCGATTATGCCACTGGTTTTGAGATTGTAGATTATGGAAGTTATAAAATTCTTTCTGTTACAAAAGCTTGGCCAGATAGTGAAGTCGTTTTCAACTATGCTTTATTAAAGGATGAGGCTGTTTTACCGAATGGAATAGAGGTTGATGCTACTATACAAATACCTGTCAAAAATATTGTAGTTACTTCAACTACCCACCTACCGGCATTAGAATTATTGGGGGTAACTCAAACACTAAAAGGTTTCCCTAACCTTGATTATATCTCTTCAAAAACAGTGAGAAAGCGTATTGCAGCCGGTCAGATAAAAGATTTAGGTCAAAACGAATCTATTAATACTGAAAGTACAATAAGTCTTCAGCCCGATGTCGTAATAAGTTTTGGAGTTGCCGGTGAGAATAAAGCGCTTAATTCTATACAACGAGCGGGAATTCCTGTTTTTTATAATGGAGATTGGGTTGAAAAAACTCCTTTAGGCCAAGCGGAATGGATAAAGTTTTTCGCTGCGCTATATGATAAAGAAGCTATAGCAGATTCTATTTTTAAAGATATTGAAACAAACTATCTTACTTTAAAAAATAGAGCTCAAAATGCTAACTCTAGCCCTACCGTGTTAAGCGGTGCAATGTTCAAAGATGTGTGGTATCTTCCAAAAGGTGAAAGCTGGGCTGCCCAACTTATCGCAGATGCAAATGCAGATTATTTGTACAAAGATACCCAAGGTACCGGCAGTACATCTCTAAGTATTGAAGAGGTGCTTACTACAGCACAGAATGCTGACTTCTGGATTGCTCCCAATTCTTTTGAAAACTATGACGAATTAGGAAATACCAGTGCAGCTTATCAACAATTTAAAGCTTTTAAAGAACGAAAGATTTATGGATTTGCAAGTGCTAAAGGAGAAACCGGCGGCTTAATTTACTATGAATTGGCTTCCTCCAGACCAGATTGGGTTTTGGAAGATCTTGTAGCTATTTTTCATCCTGAACTAGAATTAGATCATAAACCTCATTTTTTTAAAGCTCTTGATTAGTTCTATAAATCATACTCCAAAAATTTTAGTACTGGTTATATTATTAATAGCCTTCTTTCTAGTGAATATAAGTCTGGGAAGTGTACGTATTCCTGTAGATACTATTATTTCTATTCTTCTTGGCAAAGATCACAACCAGGAAGCGTGGACATATATCATAATCGATTACCGAATTCCAAAAGCCATAGCGGCACTTTTAACCGGAAGTGGTCTCGCAGTTTCTGGTTTGATGATGCAAACCCTGTTCAAAAATCCTTTGGCAGGACCCTATGTTTTAGGGATAAGCAGTGGTGCCAGTCTTGGAGTGGCTTTTTTTATTTTAGGTGGTAGCGCCCTCGGGCTTTCATCTATACTTATCCCGGGAAGCTGGGGAACAGTTTTAGCTGCAAGCTTAGGCAGTTTTGCTGTTCTAAGTGTCGTATTGTTAGTCGCTTCACGTGTACGAGATGCAATGGCTTTACTAATTATAGGTCTCATGTTTGGTAGTTTAACTGCTGCTGTAGTAAACATCTTAGCTTATTTTAGTCCGGCAGAAGACCTACAGCGTTACATGTTTTGGTCCTTTGGAAGCTTAGGAGATATTTCCTGGGGCGCTTTGCAATTGCTCTGTCTTTGTTATAGTTTAGGAATAGTACTAGCATTAAGTATTTGCAAAAGTTTAAATAGTCTTTTATTAGGCGAATCCTATGCACAGTCCATTGGTGTTTCTATACAGAAAAGCAGATTTATTATTCTAATATCTACAAGTATTCTTGCTGGAAGTTTAACTGCATTTGTAGGTCCTATTGCTTTTGTGGGGCTTGCAGTACCCCATTTGATAAGACAGTGGTTTACCGCATCAAATCACTGGGTTCTTATGCCCGCTTGTATGCTGGGTGGTGCTTTACTTTTATTATTTTGTGATACCATTGCACAAATGCCAGGATTAGATTTTACACTTCCTATAAATGCAATAACTTCTATTATAGGGGCTCCTATTGTTATCTGGCTTCTTATTAGAAAAAAGAAACTCCTATTTTAAAATGATCAAGTCTCAAGATAGTCAGAATCTTTATTGTAAAAACCTCTCTGTAGGTTACACAAATAATGGCAATAAGAAGATCATCTTAGAGGATATAAATCTATCTCTCAAAAAAGGAAATTTCATATCATTAGTGGGTATAAATGGTTCGGGCAAATCTACACTATTGCGCACTTTAGCAGGTTTGCAAAAAGCTTTAGAAGGTGAGGTATATCTAGACAAAAGAAAAATCACTGCCATTGATCCAGTCCAAAGATCAAAAACGCTTAGTCTTGTCCTTACTAATCAGCAAATTTCAAAAAACTTAACGGTATTGGAACTGGTCGCCTTAGGAAGACAGCCATATACAAACTGGCTAGGTACTTTAACAGATAGTGATAAAGAACATATTTTAGAAGCTATTAGAGCTACTGAATTGGAAAATTTTAAAAATACCTCTTGTTTTGAATTAAGTGATGGTCAATTTCAGAGAGCTCTCATAGCTCGTGCTTTAGCACAAAACACAGAAATCATTTTACTTGATGAACCTACAACTCATCTGGATCTGCACCATAAAGCCTCTATTTTTTTACTACTGAAGAAAATAGCTCATACTCACAACAAATTAATATTAAGCACAACGCACGATATAGAATTTGTTCTATCTCTTTGCGATCAAATGATCGTTATCAAAGGAAAAACCTGTATTACTGATAATCCAGATAATTTAATACAATCTGGAGTCTTTGAAAATCTTTTCCCAGATAATACCATTGGTTTCAATACACAATCAAAACAATTTTTTATTAGATAAGACGCATACCTAATCTGTATCTTTGATAGAAATAAATATCAATGAACGAAAGCTTATTATTTTTAGGCATAGGATTAGGCTGTTTACTTCTTGGTTCTGTGCTTGGTTATTTTATTGCACGACTTAAGAATAAATCAGAAACCGGGATGCTTAGCGAGCGCCTAAATCTAAAATCTGAACAACTATCACAGTCTGAAAATAAATTAAAAGAGCAAAATCATAAAAGTGAGCATTTACAGCAAAAAAAAGAGTTTTTGCAAAATGAATTGACCAGCACTACTGTAGCTTATGAAAATCTTGAGCAGCGTATAGAGGAGAAAACCGCCGAATTAGAACAGCTACAACAAAAATTTACTAAAGATTTTGAAATTGTGGCAAGCAAAATTTTAGATGAGAAATCCTCTAAATTCACACTTCAGAATAAAGAAAACTTAGACCTTATACTCAAGCCCCTGCACGAGCGAATTAATAGCTTTGAGAAAAAAGTAGAAGATACAAATAAGGAAAGTTTAGGTCGCCACAGCGAACTTAGACAGCAAATTAAGGGACTCGCAGACCTTAATCTTCAAATGAGTAAGGATGCAGATAATCTTACAAAAGCACTCAAAGGTGATTCAAAAATACAAGGTAATTGGGGAGAGCTTATTCTTACAAGGGTTCTTGAAAAATCTGGCCTAGAATTAGGCAGAGAATACACCATACAAGATAGTCATCTCACTCCAGAGGGTAAACGCCTACAAACAGATGTTCTTATACATTTACCCGACGGAAAAAAAATGATCATCGATAGTAAAGTTTCTTTAACTGCTTTTGAACGTTTTGTTTCCGAAGAAGACTCCACTCTTAAAAGCTCTTACCTAAAGCAACACATAGTATCTATTAAAAAACATATAGAGACGCTAAGTACAAAAAATTATTATACACTTCTTGAGGAAAGTCCAGATACGGTCTTTATGTTTATACCCATAGAACCCGCTTTTGCGATTGCATCTGCAAATGAACCACAATTGTATGAAGATGCATTTACAAAAAATGTAATTATAGTTACGCCCTCTACACTCTTGGCGGCGCTAAAATTAGTTGAAAATCTATGGCAGAATGATAGACAAAAACGCAATGCGATCGAGATTGCTACGCAGGCTGGGAAACTTTATGATGCTTTTACCTTGCTTACCGATGAACTTGTTAAAATAGGCAATCAATTGGGGACGGTTAGCACTACGTATGAGCGCACTATGACTAAACTTACCGGAAGAGGTAATCTTATAACACGCGTAGAAAAATTAAGAAGTTTAGGTGCTAAAGCAACTAAGCAGCTAGACAGCAATTTAGTTAGAAGAGCTAATGATACTTTAGATTATGAAAAAGAAATTTAGAGTTGCATATTGCAAGCCTGTAAATCACTAAGAACTTTAAAATGAAAAAATTACTTCTAATTGTTTTAGCTGCAATATTTGTATTTGCACTACTTTTTTACAGCTTTATATATGCGGTACCTTACAGTGAAGGAACACGTGCCGGTGAACTGATCAAATTTAGTAATAAAGGCGTTTTGATAAAAACCTGGGAAGGCCAGATTAGTCAAGGGATTAGTGGTGCGCAAATATTTGATTTCTCTGTAATGAGTGGAGAAAAAGATGTTATTGAAAAATTGAAAACGTATCAAGGTAGCTATGTAAAACTTACGTACGTAGAACGTTATGCCACGTTCTTCTTTTGGGGAGACACCAAATATTTTATAACTGAAATTTCAAAAGAAAACTCTCCACACTTCAACAGGCAGTAATAAATAACAAAAATTATTAAAATTGAACACGTTTAAGAAAATTGAACAATCTCAGGTAACTATAAGTGAACTTATGTTACCATCACACACTAATTTTAGTGGTAAAATTCACGGAGGTTATATCTTATCACTAATGGATCAGATTGCATTTGCGTGCGCTTCTAAACACTCTGGAAATTATTGTGTAACTGCATCAGTAGATACAGTAGATTTTTTAAAACCTATAGAAGTTGGTGAGCTGGTTGTTATGAAAGCTTCTGTGAATTTTGTAGGTCGTACTTCGATGGTTGTAGGTATACGTGTTGAATCTGAAGATATTCATAGCGGAATTATTAAACATTGCAACTCCAGTTATTTTACAATGGTAGCAAAAAATGATAAGGGAGAAAGTATGCCGGTACCTGGACTGGTTTTAAAAACAGAAAAAGAAGTCCGTCGATTTTTAACAAGCCTTAGAAGACAGGAAATGAAAAAAAATCACCGAAAAGAAACTTCTTTTAATACAGAGCTTCGGAATGAAGATCTAGAAATTCTTCGAAACTCTCATAAAGTTGAGCTTCAGTACTAAGTAAAAAAAAGCGAACCAATTGGTTCGCTTTTTTTTTTGCTTTTTATCTTTCTTAGTTCTTTACGAGCTTCTGTGTAAATGAACGTATACCATTATCGATTTGCACCAAATAAACTCCACGTTTCAATTCGCTAACGTCCATTCCGTTTTGAGCCATTGACGAACTCATTAAATTTCGTTTAACCTGTTTACCTAGTACATCATAGAACGTAATCTCTAAAGGATCTGATTCAGCCGGATTTTCAAAAAATATTCTATCCTTTACCGGATTGGGATAAATTTTATAACCTTCTTTATCTTTAGTAAAAAAAGATTTTGAATCAGTCACTTTAATAGCACCTTTCAAACCTTTCTTAGAACTACTTTCAAATGTATAAATACCTTTCTTATCAAAAACGTATTCATATATACTGCCTTTAGTTTGAAATTTACGTAACCCAAAGGATGATGGAGTGCCAAAAGAAGTATTTATAACATTCTGTGGTAAACTCTCTCCAAAAACCCATTGTACGGTATCTCCTACTTCAACTTCTAATGTAGATTGAAGCGACTTAGAACCAGATTTCCAATCTATTATATGAGTTTCTTGGGCACTAATAGATGCTGCAACAATGAAAATAAATATGTATAACCAGGTAAATTTCATGCCATATTACTGTGTTTGAGGTCATTGTAAAGTTAAATAACTTTCACATATTAAATACTAATATTGTGCCATAATTATAATAATCTTTACTTAATGACGTTTCCCACAATTAATTGTTGCAAAAAATTTATCTACTTAGGTACATTTTTCTTCTGGCATAAAGCTCATAAAATGCATCGTCCTTCAAACTATCTATAAATAAGATACTTTCACCAGTACTTTTCATTTCAGGCCCTAGTTTTTTGTTTACATTATGAAACTTATTGAATGAGAATACCGGTTGCTTTATAGCGTAACCTTCTAATTTTGGATTAAAATTAAAATCGGTTACTTTCTTTTCGCCGAGCATAACCTTAGTAGCATAATTTACATAAGGTTCTCCGTATGCTTTAGCAATAAAAGGAACCGTTCTTGATGCTCTAGGATTTGCTTCTATTATATAAACCATATCGTCTTTAATGGCAAACTGTATATTAATTAATCCTACAGTGTTTAATGCCAGAGCAATTTTATGGGTATGATCTTTAATCTGTTGCAATACAAGATCTCCTAAGTTAAACGGAGGCAAGGTTGCATTAGAATCTCCCGAGTGAATTCCGCAAGGCTCTATGTGCTCCATAATCCCAATTATGTAAACATTCTCACCGTCACAAATAGCATCAGCTTCAGCCTCTATTGCTCCATCAAGATAATGATCTAACAATAGTTTATTATTAGGTATTTTACGAAGTAAATCAACAACAGTCTCCTCTAATTCGTCTTTATTTATAACAATCTTCATTCCTTGTCCACCTAACACATAGGAAGGTCTTACCAGTATTGGAAAATCTAATTTGTCTGCGACAGCAAGGGCTTCTTCTGCAGTTTCAGCAACATCAAATTCTGGATAAGGAATATTATTTTCTTTAAGTAATCGAGAAAAACTACCGCGATCCTCAGCTAAATCAAGAGCTTTATAACTAGTGCCGATGATCTTAATTCCATAGCGGTCTAATTTTTCAGCTAATTTAAGAGCAGTTTGACCACCCAGTTGAACAATTACCCCCACTGGGTTCTCGTGACGAATTATATCATATATATGCTCCCAGAATACGGGTTCAAAATATAATTTATCTGCAATATCAAAATCTGTAGATACCGTTTCGGGGTTACAGTTTATCATTATCGTCTCATACCCACATTCTGAAGCTGCAAGAACTCCGTGAACACAGCAATAATCAAATTCTATTCCTTGACCTATACGGTTAGGTCCAGAGCCTAATACAACTACTTTTTTCTTTTCGGTTACTACACTTTCGTTATCTGCAAATCTTTCGCCAGAGGCTAATTGCATATCATTTTCAAAAGTGGAATAGAAATAAGGTGTCTGTGCAACAAACTCTGCCGCACACGTATCTACCAGCTTGTAAACACGGTTAATTTTTAATTCATCACGCTTAGTTGTTACCTGGCTTTCTAAGCAATCAAGCATATGCGCGATTTGACGATCTGCAAAACCTTTCTGCTTTGCTTCAAGCAATAAATCTCTTGTTAAGGTTTCTATCTTAAATTTACCTATCTCCTTTTCTAAAGCGTCCATTTCTTCAAACTGCTTTAAAAACCACATATCAATTTTCGTTATCTCGTGGATACGACTTAATGGGATTCCCATTTGAATTGCATCATAAATAACAAATACGCGATCCCAACTAGGATAGGTAAGTTTTTCTATTATTTCGTCATAATTAGTATACCCTTTACCATCTGCACCCAGACCATTTCTCTTTATTTCAAGTGATTGAGTTGCTTTATGAAGTGCTTCCTGAAACGAGCGACCTATACCCATAACTTCACCTACAGACTTCATCTGTAGACCTAAAGTACGGTCACTTCCTTCAAATTTGTCAAAATTCCAACGAGGAATTTTTACAATTACATAGTCTAGCGTAGGCTCAAATAATGCTGATGTAGATTTTGTTATTTGATTCTGTAATTCGTCTAGATTGTAACCTATTGCTAACTTAGATGCAATTTTTGCAATAGGATATCCTGTTGCTTTAGATGCCAATGCCGAAGATCTAGAAACACGAGGATTAATTTCAATTGCAATTATGTCTTCTTTATCGTCAGGACTTACAGCAAATTGTACATTACAACCACCTGCAAAGTCACCTATCGAACGCATCATATGTATTGCCATATCACGCATTTTCTGATATGTGGTATCACTCAAAGTCATTGCCGGCGCAACTGTTATAGAATCTCCAGTATGAATACCCATTGGATCCATATTTTCTATAGCACAAATAATTACGACATTATCATTTTTGTCACGCAGTAACTCTAACTCATATTCTTTCCAACCCATAAGAGCTTTGTCGATCATCACCTCGTGAATGGGCGAAATCTCAAGACCGCGGCTTAAAAGCTCATCAAAATCTTCAGCTTTATAAACTATTGAAGCTCCTGCTCCTCCTAATGTATAAGAAGCTCTAATTACTAGTGGAAAACCAAACTCCTGAGCTATTTCTTTTCCTTTTAAAAATGATGTAGCAGTTGCCTGAGGGGCCATACCTACACCAATTTTTAGCATTAACTCTCTAAATTTCTCACGATCTTCAGTAATGTTAATTGCATCGATATCAACACCTATTAACTCAACTCCAAAATCTTTCCAAATTCCTTTTTCATCAGCCTCAATACATAAATTTAATGCGGTCTGCCCACCCATCGTAGGAAGTACTGCATCAATTTGAGGATGTTCTTTCAAAATTTTTACCAGTGATTTTGTGGTGAGTGGCAACAAATAAACATGATCAGCCATTGTAGGGTCTGTCATTATTGTTGCAGGATTAGAATTAATTAAAATTGTTTCTATTCCATCTTCACGAAGGGAACGTAAAGCTTGTGTTCCAGAATAATCAAATTCACATGCCTGGCCTATAACGATAGGGCCAGAACCGATAATTAAAATAGACTTTAGATTGTTGTTTTTAGGCATTGTTGGCTCAGATTAAGAGTTTTATATAAAATTACGGAAGGCATATTTATAAAAAAAGGTGTTACTTAAAAAAGTAACACCTTATTATATTAACGGTTGTTCACCATTTTTATCTTTTATGTCTTAGCTCAGAAGATACAGATAGTTTTTTTCTACCCTTAGCTCTTCTACGAGCAAGTACTTTACGACCGTTTGCACTAGCCATACGCTCGCGGAAACCGTGTTTATTTTTTCTTTTTCTCTTTGAAGGTTGAAACGTTCTTTTGCTCATTGTGTATCTTCTTTAATCTTCCTTTAACTTTTCTATACTAAAATGCTTTAAGAAGTACCTTCTCAAAAGCTGGGCGCAAATATACAAACACTTTCCATTTCAACAAATGGAAAGTATAATTTTTTTTAGATTGTTTTTATTACATTTGCTCGCTCATAAAAACACGAGTATATTCACCTGTTAAATACAGGGTAAACAACACTATTATGTTCAATAAAAATATAAAATTAGTTCTTGCTATACTTATTTTCTGCTTGGCAATCTGGCAATTTATAGATAGATCTATAGGCAACGGTATTATGCTTGTACTTTTATCGGGTATTTTTATTTTACTTTATTTCAAAAATGAATTTCTAATATTAGCATTTCTTCGCCTCCGCAAGCAAGATTTTGAAGGATCGAAAAAATGGCTCGACAAGATTAAAAATCCTGAAGCTGCTTTAACCAGAAAACAACATGGTTATTATAACTACTTAAATGGTCTTATGTTATCGCAAACAAATATGACACAAGCCGAAAAATACTTCAAAAAAGCGGTTCAATTAGGTTTGAGCATGGATGCAGATATGGCGATGGCAAAAATAAATCTTGCAGGTATTGCAATGACAAAGAACCGAAGACGCGAAGCTGATTTACTTCTTACTGAAGCTAAAAAACTTGACAAGCACAATATGCTTGATGAGCAAATTAAAATGATGAAGAAGCAGATGAAACAAGCTGCTAATATGCCTAAACAACAATACGGAAGAGGTAGAAGATAATATATAGCACTATTCTACACGCTTCAGAAATCTTCAGGTCGATTATTCACTATCAGAAAGTTACGTTAGTTACCTGATTATTTTAACAGGTTATCGATAAGTTTTCGTTATATCTATATCTAGATTTAACTTCGCTATATACGGATTGTATATGGCAAAAAAACTACTCTATATCTTATTGGTATCTTTCTTTAATTTATCTGCTCAGGAAACTCACAAAACCCTGTTTTCTGAAGCACTCACATTAAATTTAGACGCATATAACACGAAAGTAGATAATGCTTTAGAACGTGGAGAACTCTCATATGCAAAATCCCTTTTAGATACTCTCGTCAAGGATCATTTACAAGGCACCTACATCGATGCCTTAAAATTTGAAAGCCTTAATACTTTTCTTACTTCAACAGAAGATATTGAACGTCCTACCTTAATACTTACCTATGCCTCTTGGTGTATTCCAAGCGAAGGAGAAATTCCTGTTTTAAATAAGATGGCTGAGCGCTATGGTGATATGATAGATTTCGTTGTCTTATTTTGGGATGATAAATCCACTGTAAAAAAGCTGTCTAAGCAATTTGATAAAAAAATACAGGTCGTTTATGTTGATGAAACTCAGAATAAACATATGCGAACTGTAAATCTTTTGAAGCACTCCTTAGGACTCTCATTATCTTTTGTAATCGCAAGTAATGGAGAAATTCTCGACCTCAAAAGAAGACCTGCAAACAAGCTTAATGCGAGTATCAATCAGACACTAAATGAGAATATGAGATTTCTTGTGAGACAAATTGCAGCAATTAATATAGATCTCAATATAAACCTCAAAGATTTACCAGAGTCTCTGGCTACCTTCTAATTTTTAGAAAAAAGTATAAAAAAAAAGGGAACTCTTCAGTTCCCTTTTTTTTTATACTTTTTCTTGTCTACTGTCCTACTGTGTATGTATAAGCTCCTTTTTCAGGAATCTCAATGTAATACTTTTTACCCGAACTATTGTTTAAGTGATCTTCACGTAACCACGGATTATGCAGTTTTAATATTTTATAATTAATACCATATCCTTGAGCAAACTTCACAAAATTTGTAACTGGCGTGTCTATTTCTACTTTGTATGTTGGCACCTTATTATATAAATCTTTATCTGTAAAATTCAAACCATACTTTTTAGGATCTGATAGGATTTCTTTTAAAGCTAGTATTCTAAAAACATATCTACCCGTTTCCTCTCCTAGCAACAAATCATAATAATCGTGAACATCTTGCTCTCTCAATCTACGGCTTATACCGGCATTCCCGGCGTTGTAACCTGCTGCTGCCAATGTCCAAGAACCTAAATTATTTTTAGCGTTTTTTAAATATTTACAAGCAGCACGAGTCGATAATTCTACATTATAACGCTCATCAACATTATCATTAACCTCCAGACCTAATTCTTTACCGGTAGAACTAAGAATTTGCCAGAAACCTGTAGCTCGTGCTGGAGACACAGCCTGTGTTAATCCACTTTCTATAACAGCTAAGTATTTGAAGTCATCTGGTAAACCCTCTTCTTTTAAAATAGGTTCGATAATCGGGAAATACTTGTTAGCTCTCTTAATTAACAAAAGAGCATTAGATTGCCAGTAGGTATTTACAAGCAATTCTCTATCCATTCGCTCACGAATGTCAGGATCATTTAAAGCTAATTTTTCTCCCGCAAAATCCATTTCATCAGGTAATGGTATAGCATAAACATTATAATCATTAACCAGTTTTTCCTCCTTCATAATCTCAGGATCTGCACTTTCCTGCTGTACAGCCTGAATGCAAATTGCCGTTGTCGCCACCAGTCCTACACCAGCTAAAATTGATTTTATATTTACCATTATAATAATTTTAAGTTGATCTGCAAATTAGCGATTAATTCCCGATAATTTTTGGCAGATTATTGTTAAACCACTTACATTTTGTAATAATCATTGCGTGTGTTCCTCCTTTTATCGGTATACACTTATCTATATATTTATACGGAAAAACAGGATCGTCAGTTCCGTGTATATGTACTAAATCTTCATTATACTCAGTTTGCTCCCAACATAACATTTGTTGAAGTGCCCAGTTGAGATAAACTGGATTAGTAATCGAAAGATATTTTTGATATAAAGCAACTTTATGCTTCAGCCGATCTCCAATTGCATAATTTGCCAGAGTATCTATGTTACGTACAAGACTTACAGGAGCTATCCTATACAATCCTAACGCCCTACTAAAGCGCATTCGCTTTGGTAATTCATTTTTACTTTTTACACTGCTTATAATTATCGTTTTCTTAGCGGTAATATATTTTGCCATTTCCTGAACAATCACACCTCCAAAACTAACACCTATAAGGACTGGGTTATCTTCCTTAACCTCTTCTAGCATCTTTTTTGCATAGACTTCTAATGTATCATTTGCCTCAGGAATTTTCCAAGAAAGTGGATGCAAGGTAAACTGGGTGTCAGGTAATTTTAAATATTCAAATATACTAGGATTGGCAGCCATACCAGGCATTAAATAAACATGAATCATATAGCTTAGAATTAATGCTTTAACAGTTAAACCTCAATAAAACCATAAAAATTTTGTATATTTGTAACAATATGTTAACATAACTTTATGTTTTAAACATATTCCAAATTCCTTTCTCGAGTTTAACGTAATTTCTTAAAACAAATTTTATATGGATGTAATGACAGCGATTGAATTAACAGACAACGAGTTTTTAAGACAATTTGAGGCCACCATAGATGGTAAAATGGCAAAAATTGAATATTCTCTTCAAGATCGAAAAATTTTTCTGACAAAGATAAAAATGCCGGAAGGAACTGAAGATAAAATGAATGATTTTATCGTTACTGTTTTTAAAGAAGTCGAAGATCGCAACATCAGTCTGGTCCCTACAAGTCCTGAGATCGCAAAGTTTATGAGGTCTAACCGTAGAAAGTATAAAAAATTACTTCCTGTCGGAATCAATATCTAGACTCAAAATTTTAAAATTAAAAAAACCTGCAAAAGCAGGTTTTTTTTATGCTGTTAAAAGGTTTTCGTTTTCATATTCAAAACGCACTAAGCCATCTTCATCTATTTCTGTAAGTGTAATACTGTGAATAGTATTTACAAGCCCAGGATCCCAAGGAGCTTTAACCTTGACATAATTTTCAGTGAATCCGTGAATGTAACCTTGCTTATTCTCTCCTTCAAAGAGCACCTTATGACTCGTATTTAATTGGGATTCATAAAATGCTCTTCTTTTTTTTGCAGATAATCCTCTAAGCATTTTACTGCGCTTTTTTCGTTGCCTCAAGGGTATCGCATGCTCCATTTCTGCCGCCTTAGTATTTTCACGCTCTGAGTACGTAAATACATGTAAATATGAAATGTCTAATTCATTTAAAAATGTATAGGTATCTAGAAAATGAGCTTCCGTTTCTCCCGGAAAGCCTACAATAACATCTACGCCTATACAAGCATTAGGCATTAGTTTTTTTATTTCAGATACACGATCTGAATAAAGTTCGCGCTTATATCTTCGACTCATTTTACCCAGTAATTCATTATTACCACTTTGAAGCGGAATGTGAAAATGAGGTACAAAAGATTTTGACTCAGAGACAAGTTTTATGGTTTCATTCTTAAGAAGATTTGGCTCTATACTAGAAATGCGTAAACGCTCAATCCCATCTACATTATCTAACGCTTTAACAAGATCCAGAAAAGTATGCTCGTGCTTTTTATTACCAAACTCTCCTTTTCCGTAGTCACCAATATTTACACCCGTCAAGACGATTTCTTTAATATCCTGAGCTGCTATCTCCTGCGCATTCTTAATTACGTTAACAAGTGTATCACTTCGCGAAATACCACGAGCAAGCGGAATGGTGCAATACGTACATTTGTAATCACAACCATCCTGCACTTTTAAAAATGCGCGTGTGCGATCTCCTACTGAATAAGAACCTACATAAAAATTTGCATCTTCGATCTCACAGCTGTGCACTTCTCCCATATCATTTTTAGAGAGATCATTTAGGTAATCTGTTATCTTGAATTTTTCTGTGGCTCCTAAAACAAGATCCACGCCATCAACATCTGCAAGCTCTTCGGGTTTAAGCTGGGCATAACAACCTACTGCCGCAACAAAAGCATCGGGATTGATCTTTTGAGCCTGCTTTACGATTGTTTTAAAACGTTTGTCTGCATTTTCAGTTACACTACAGGTATTAATTACATAAATATCTGCTGATTCACTAAAATCAACTCGCTCAAAACCTTCACTTTTAAAACTGCGGGATATGGTAGCTGTTTCCGAAAAATTAAGCTTACATCCCAGTGTATAAAAGGCTACTTTTTTACCTGCTTCGTTCATTAGAATCTTCTTCACAATTGGTTACTTTTGCTTTTCTTTCGCTTATGCGAAAAAATATAGCGCCAGTTTAAGACTGCAAAGTTAACTACAATAATTTTATTGCTAAAGCTTTGCGTCAATTCCAAGTTTATTAGATCAAAATGATCCTAAACACGATGCTGATGTATTACAAAAAACATTTTCATTTAAAAACTAATCACCAATTACCACATTGATATTCAAAGCTATAAAGTCACTTCTACTAGTATTAAGTTTTAGCACGTTTTTTATTTCTTGTGATTCAAAAAAGAATTCTTCACAAGAACTAAAGGTGTTTAGATACAATGAGCATTACAATGTAGCAACATTAGATCCTGCATTTGCCCGTAATCCTCCTATTATTTGGCCTACAAATCAACTATTTAATGGTTTAGTACAGCAAGATGATTCTTTAAACATCAAACCAGATATTGCTAAAAGTTGGGAAATTAGTGATGACACAAAAACCTATACCTTTAATCTTCGCAAGAATGTATGGTTTCATAAACATTCTCAATTTGCAAATGTAGACAGTACACGCACAGTGACAGCTGCTGACTTCGTATATAGTTTTAATCGTTTGAAAGACCCTAGAATTGCCTCTCCCGGCAGTTGGGTTCTAAGTAATGTAGAGCACTATAACGCAGTTAATGATTCTACCTTAGTCATTACTCTTAAAAAAGAATTTCCTGCATTTTTAGGATTACTAGCAATGCGTTATTGCTCTGTTGTACCGCACGAAGTAGTTGATTACTTTGGCACTGAATTTAGATCAAATCCTATAGGAACAGGTCCCTTTAAATTTAAAAGATGGGAAGAAGGTGTTAAACTCGTTCTTAGAAAAAATGAGAATTACTTTGAAAAAGATGAAGATGGAATTCAACTTCCATACTTAGAAGCTATAGCTATTACTTTTTTACCTGATAAACAAAGTGAATTTCTGCAATTTGCTCAGGGCAATCTGGACATGCTAAATAGTCTGGATCCTTCCTATAAAGATGAGTTACTAACTGCAACAGGCCAACTTCAAGAAAAATATAAAGAAAACGTAAATACGATTACCGGTCCGTTTTTAAATACCGAATACTTAGGTTTTTTCTTATCCAGCAATGAAGATGAAGTACGCTCTTTAGCACTAAGAAAGGCTGTTAATCTTGGTTTTGATCGTTTAAAAATGATTAAATATTTAAGAAACGGTATAGGCACACCGGCAAATGCAGGTTTTATTCCCTCTGGTCTACCCGGATTTGGAACATCAGGATTTGAATATAATCCTGTTGAAGCTCGAAAGTTAATTGAGCAGTATATTAAAGAAAGTGGCAATACTTCACCATCAATCACAATAGGTACAAATAGTCAATACCTTGACATTTGCGAATACATACAAAGGGAGTTAGGCAAACTTGGATTATTAATTAATATTGATGTCATGCCACCCTCAACTCTTAGACAATTAAAATCGACTGGGAAATTGGATTCATTTAGAGCCAGCTGGATTGCAGACTACCCAGATGCAGAAAATTATCTATCATTATATTACAGCAAGAATTTCACTCCAAATGGACCTAACTATACCCATTTTAAAAATGCTGAATTCGATAAATTATATGAAGAGAGTTTCAAAATTTCTGATATCGAAAAACGAAAAGTTCTTTATAAAAGAATGGATTCTATTTTAATATCAAAAGCTCCATTTGTTACGCTTTATTATGACCAGGTTATAAAATTTGTTCATAAGAATGTCACCGGACTCACTGCAAATCCGCAGGACTTTCTTGTTCTTAAGCGTGTTAAAAAATTACCTTTAGATTAGTTCTCAAATCGATTGAACATTCAAGGTTGGAAACTTTAATACCTTCTAAACTTTGCAGTTTCATCAAATATATGCTGAAGGATTGCAGCCTCTTGCTCATCAAAAGCTATATTTCGTCTTTCAGTCACAAGTTTTGCTGTTTGAAAAGCCTTTTCAGTTTTATAGGTAGTAAATCCACTAGCGCCACCCCAAGAAAACGAGGGTACAAAATTACGCGGAAATCCGGTTCCAAAAATATTTACACTTACACCAATTACAGTGCCCGTATTAAACATTGTATTAATACCACATTTACTATGATCACCCATTATAAGTCCGCAAAACTGAAGTCCTGTTTTAGAGAAACCTTCTGTTTCATAATCCCACAAACGTACCTCTTCATAGTTGTTTTTAAGATTACTATTGTTAGAATCTGCACCAATATTACACCATTCTCCTAGAACAGAATTTCCTAAAAATCCGTCGTGACCTTTATTTGAATATGCCATTAGCACCGCGTTATTAATCTCTCCACCTACTTTACAGAAAGGACCTATTGTTGTGCCTGTATATATTTTTGAACCCATTTTTACAGTAGCTCCTTCACACAAAGCAAAGGGACCACGTATAAGCGCTCCTTCCATAACCTTTGCATCTTTACCTATATAAATAGGGCCTTCAGATGCGTTTAACGTACAGAAATTAAGAGTTGCTCCTTCTTCAATAAATATGTTTTCAGGATTAATAACCTGAACACTTTTAGGAATTTTCACAGATTCGCGATCTTGAGTTATCAACATATAATCAAGCTCGATCGCACGATGATTTTTACTGAAAATATCCCAGGTGTGTTCAATTTTAAAGAGGGCTTTCGCTCCTATCTCAATTTGAGTATATTCATCAAAATCGATTTCCTCCTGTGTGTCTTGAGTATAAAAGGCTATTACATCTTCGCCGTCAAAAATAGCTTGTCGCGGTTTTAGATCTAGAATCGCTTCAACTAAATCATCTGTAGGTAAATACGAGGCGTTAATCATCACATTATCTTCAAACTCCACCATAGGGAATTTTTCAGATAAATATTCTTCAGTAACAGTTGATGTAGTGCTACCAAGGTGCATCTCCCATTTACCCCTAATCGTTAAAATACCTAATCGCAAATCTGCAACAGGTTTAGTGAATGTTAAAGGTAAAAGCTTATTCCGTGAGGGACCGTCAAAAAGTATATAGTTCATGATGTTTGCTTAAGGTAGAAACTGTTCAGTTTATCAGCTAGTAACGTTCAAACCGAACTTTTAAATCATAGATTCAGGATCTCAAAAGTAACCAAATACTGCGAATTTTCATTACTCAAAATACTATAAATAAATTGCCATTCTCCTCAGAGTTGAGAATGATATTTTGTGCTGAGCTGGGCCTATGTTTATATTCTAAACTATAGATAAAAAAAAAGCTCCTTAACTTTCGTTAAGGAGCTTTCTATTGTGAAAAATGTTAGGGCTTAGTTACCACCTTTTTCCATTTTCTTTTTAAGTGCTGCAAGAGCGTCATTAGCGTCTCCTAAAGTAGGTGCGCTAGCTGCTGCAGAATCAGCTGCTTTCTTAGCTGCCTGCTTAACAATCTTAGCTTCCTCTTCTCTAAACAATGAAGTATGCGATGCAACTACACGTTTAAAGTCTTTATTAAACTCAATGATCTGGAATTCGGCGCTATCACCTTTTCCTAATTTGCTACCATCTTCTTTTTCTAAATGACGACCTGGAACAAATGCCACGATGTCTTCGTTAAACTCGATAGTTGCTCCCTTGTCTACTACGTCGCTAATTACACCAGTGTGTTTTGTACCTACTGCGAAATCATCTTCGTACTTATCCCAAGGATTTTCTTCTGTTTGTTTATGACCTAAACTTAATTTACGACCATCAACATCTAGTTCAAGAACTACAACCTCTAGCTTATCGCCAATGTTTGTAAATTCTGAAGGATGCTTGATTTTCTTAGTCCAAGAAAGATCTGAGATGTAAATAAGACCATCAATACCTTCTTCTAATTCTACGAATACACCAAAATTAGTGAAGTTACGTACAATTCCAGTATGACGTGATCCTACAGGATACTTAGTAGTAATATCTGTCCAAGGATCTTGAGATAATTGCTTGATACCAAGAGACATCTTACGCTCATCACGATCCATAGTAAGAATTTGAGCTTCTACTTCATCACCAACATTTACAAAATCTTGAGCGCTACGTAAGTGCGTAGACCAAGACATTTCAGAAACGTGGATTAAACCTTCTACTCCTTCTTCTACTTCAACAAAAGCACCGTAATCTGCGATTACAACTACTTTACCTTTTACTTTATCACCTATGCTTAAAGTTTCACTTAGAGCATCCCATGGGTGCTTCTTAAGTTGCTTAAGACCTAGTTGAATACGTGTTTTATCCTCATCAAAGTCAAGAATAACAACGTTTAATTTCTGATCAAGATCAACGATCTCATTCGGGTGGTTGATACGAGACCAAGAAAGATCTGTAATGTGTACCAATCCATCAACACCTCCAAGATCAACAAATACTCCGTAAGAAGTAATGTTTTTAACAGTACCTTCAAGTACCTGACCTTTTTCAAGCTGCCCAATGATTTCTTTTTTCTGCTCTTCAATATCAGCTTCGATAAGTGCTTTATGAGAAACAACAACGTTTTTAAATTCTTGGTTGATTTTCACAACTTTAAATTCCATTGTTTTGTTCACATAAGCATCGTAATCACGAATAGGCTTAACATCGATTTGAGAACCTGGTAAGAAAGCTTCAATACCAAATACATCTACGATCATACCACCTTTTGTACGAGCCTTTACAAAACCAGTAACAATAGTACCTTCTTCGTGAGCTTTATTAACACGATCCCAAGCCTTAATAACACGAGCTTTACGGTGAGAAAGAACTAACTGACCTGTAGCATCTTCACGTACATCAATTAATACTTCAACCTTATCTCCTACTTTAAGATCTGGGTTGTAACGAAATTCGTTAAGTGAGATTACACCTTCAGATTTTGCATTAATATCAATAATAGCATCACGATCTGTGATATTGATTACTGTACCTTCAACAACCTCATCATCAAGAGTGTCTACAAAATTTTCTGCTACTAACTTCTCAAATTCATCTAACTTGTCTTCATCGATTGGGTCAATACCTTCCTCGTAGTTGTGCCAGTTAAATTCTTCTAGAAATTTTTCAGGATTTGCTTGAGAAGCAGTTTGGTGGTTCTTAGGCGCTGCTTGTGCAGTGCTTGTTTCTTCAACTGCAGGAGCAGTTTCCGGATTTTGGTTTTCTTCAGCCATTTGCTGATTAATATTTGTATTTTACGCTTTCGCGGAAGCTAAACAACACAAAACCATAAAAGAGGTTTGATTATTTTTCAACACTACCAGCAACGCTAATAATGTAGTCCTTTTGTGCTTCCTTACATTGTCAAAAGGTGTGCAAAATTACATAAAGTTTTCTTATTTTGATATTTAAATCATAAAATATGTTTGAAGAAGTTTCCATAGAGACATTTCAAGGGCAAACAACTCGCCATGAGTTGTTTGGAAAAAGCTGGAAGACTCAAAATCCGAAAGCAGTTGTATGCATAATTCACGGTTTTGGGGAGCATATAGGCAGATATGATCATGTGATTAGCGAATATACAACTAGTAATATCTCTTGCTATGGCATTGACTTACCGGGTCACGGCAGATCAAATGGGAAAAAGGGAACTGTACAATCACTTCAAGATTATATTCTAGCTGTTGATTTTATTTATGAAAAGGCTGTTCTTGAAAATAAAGATTTACCTGTGTTTCTATATGGGCATAGCATGGGAGGTGGTATTGTATTACGATATTTGCTGCTTACAAGTCTTCCTCCAGCCGGAGCAATTATAACATCTCCCTGGCTCAGTCTTGTAAAAAAGCCCAATGCTTTTAAACTTGTTTTGGGTCGTATGCTTTTAAGTTTTGGTTTTAATAAAAATCAAACTGCTAAACTTGACCCCAATTCGTTGTCTCGTGATGAATCTGTAGGAAAAAATTATCTCAAAGATCCGCTAGTTCACAACACAGCATCTATACGCTTATATTTTGCTATGAACGATAACGGAGTTTATCTGCTTGACCGTTCATTTGATTTTAGAACGCAAATTTTACTTGCTCACGGCACTGAGGATACTATTACAGATTTTAAGGCTTCTAAAACTCTCGCTAAAAGACATCACGACCAGATTACATTTAAAGAATGGAAGGATCTCAAACACGAAACGCATAATGAAACAAATAGCTATGAAGTGCTAAACTATTATAAAAATTGGATTCTGGATAAATCATAAAATAAAAAACCCTCTCTGTAATACAAAGAGGGTTTCAAAAATTGTAAACCTGACTTAACTATCCGTTAAGACGCATAATCGCTTTTTCATTTACAAATTCTTTCAATCCAAAACCACCATGTTCCCTTCCGTGCCCAGAATTCTTTACTCCACCAAATGGCATATTAGGCTGAGCTAAACCAAAACTATTTATAAACACCATTCCAGTGTCAAAATGATTCTTAGCTAATTCAAAAGCTTTCTTCTCATCTTTGGAAAAGATGCCCCCACCTAGTCCAAAACGACTATCATTAGCAATTCGCATAGCATCCTCATTATCTTTAGCCTTAATTAAAGATGCTACAGGTCCAAATAATTCATCGTCATAAGCCGGTTGGCCCGGTTTAACATTACCTAAAATTGTAGCGGGATAATAAAATCCATCCCCATCTGGCATTTTACCGCCACAAAGAACTTCGGCTCCATTTGTAACACTTTCCTCTACCTGGTCGTGCAATTTTTCACGTAAATCTTTACGGGCCATTGGGCCAATATCATTGGATTCATCAGTAGGATCACCAAATTTTAAATTGCGCATTCCTTCAACAAATTTCTTTTTAAATTCATCATAGACTTTTTCCGTTACTACAAAACGTTTTGCAGCTACACAGGTTTCACCATTATTATAGATTCTACCTTTAATACTCCATTCGACTGCCATATCAATATCTGCATCTTCTAATACTAAGTATGCATCATTAGACCCTAATTCTAATACGGTCTTTTTGAGAGCCTTTCCGGCTTTCTCAGCTATAATCTTACCTGCATTACTACTACCGGTAAGTGTAACTCCTTGTACATGTTCATTCTCTATAATAGTGTCAGATTGATCATGGCTTATACGTAATACCGTAAATAAATTTTCTGGAAGTCCAGATTCTTTAATTATCTCCTCTATAAGCAATGCAGAACCAGTGACATTTTCGGCATGTTTAAGTAAAATACTGTTACCTGTCATTAGATTAGCAATTGTATAACGCATCACCTGATAGGTGGGGAAATTCCAGGGTTGTATCCCATAAATCACACCTAATGGCGAGTAAGTTATAAGTCCTTTACCACCATCTGGTAAGGTACGCTCTTCATCCTGTAATTCTTTGGGTCCGTTTTCAGCAGTATAATCACATATACCTATACACAAATCAACTTCTTGGACTCCTTGAGGAAGCATTTTCCCCATTTCCTCAGTCATTAATTTTACAAGCTTATCCTTATTTTTCTCAAAACTCTTACCAATATTTTTGATGTGTTTAGCACGCTCTTCTAAAGAAACATTTTTCCACTTCAGAAACGCTTTGTGTGATGCCTCCACAGCTTCTTTTGCTTCAGAATCGCTCATTAATTTGTAAGAGTTTATTTTTTTTCCGGTTGCCGGATTTATAGTTTCTAAATATTCTTGTTTAGAATCTGATTTACTTTTTTGTTGATCTAGTGTCTCAGTACTCATTTTTATTCTTTTTTGTAGCATTAAGGAGATTCGTTGATTTTAATAGTATCGCAGAAAAACCTATATAATTTTACATAAAATTAAAAAACATACATCGTACGGCTTTTCCTTTTAATAAAGCCTTAAGTGCATCTTATAATATATTTATGAGAAAAGAACGCTCTTAGCGTTTGAGAGGTTAAGAAGTACTATTAATTACTCTTTTTTAAGCATAGTTGTAAAAATGAGTATGAGCACAGAAAAAATTAAACCCAATGTAGCAACACCTATCCACCGAAAGTGCTCCCAAGCATACGCACCGGCAATTGTACCTAATGCGCCTCCTATAAAATAGCCCACCATATAAATGGTATTTACCCGATTACGTGCATCTGGGTTTTTTGAGAATATAATATTTTGGTTTGTAACGTGTAGTGATTGCAAGCTGAAATCAATAAGTAAAACCCCTATTACGATTCCTATTAATGAATGCTCTGAAAACTGAAACACTATCCAAGATAAAATGAGCAATATCGAAAAAAGTAAAACCAATTTATTTTGATTGTACTTATCATTAAGTTTTCCGGCAAATGCTGCCGCTAAAGCTCCAATCATTCCCAGCAATCCAAACATTCCTGAAACTGCACTGCCATACCCAAAGTTTGTTTCCATAAGAAAAACGAGTGTGGTCCAGAAGGCACTAAATCCGGCAAATGCTAAACCACCGCGTAATGCGGCAACACGCACTTCTGGTTTAGTCTTTAAAATATTTATTAATGAGCGCATTAATTGCACATAAGTACCTTTAAAATCTGTAGCAACATTGGGTAATTTAAAATATAGGATTGCAACATAAATTAACATTATGCCTGCAGCGAGAAAATACATTACTCTCCATCCATAATATTCTCCTACCATACCACTAATAAACCGACTCCCAAGAATACCTATTAAAAGTCCACTCATTACTATACCTATTACTTTCCCCCTTTTCTCTTCAGTGGCTAACTCTGCTGCCATAGGAACAAATAATTGAGGAACCACAGATGAAAAACCTACTAGAAAGCTAGATACAGAAAGTATCCAAAGCGAAGGAGCAATGGCGGTAATTAATAAAGAAATTATAATAGCTATAAAGTCATATAGTATAATTTTTCTTCTTGAAAATTTATCTCCAAGTGGAATAATAAACAACAAGCCGAAAGCGTAACCTAATTGAGTAGCTAAAGGAATTCTGCTTACCTGCGATTCTGAAACTTTAAAGGTTGCCGCAATTAAATTAAGAAGAGGTTGATTGTAATAATTATTCGCAACTACAAGTCCGGCACCTGCTGCCATTAGGTATAACAGGCTTTTAGTAAGTTTTATCGATCCCATTTAGTAGCTTAAAGTACATTTAGCAACGTCCGTAAATGCGATCTTTAGAAAGCTGAAGTAAGATATGAAACTGATCTTCAATATTTGTATGCGTATTGTCTAACAAGATTGCATCATCTGCTTTTACAAGTGGCGAATCTTCTCGAGAGGTATCTAAAGCGTCACGCTTCACCACATTTTCTAAAACGGCCTCATACGTTACATTATCCCCTTTGGTAATTAATTCTTCGTAACGACGCCGTGCACGTTCATCTGCACTTGCAGTCATAAATACTTTTAATTCTGCTTCGGGAAAAACCACAGTACCTATATCGCGGCCGTCCATAACAATACCTTTTTCTTTGCCCATTTCCTTTTGTTTTTCAACAAGTAAATGACGAACCTCTGAAATTGCAGCTATCTGACTTACAAAGTTAGATACCTCTAACGTACGTATCTCCCTTTCAACATTTTCAGAATTGAGATAAACATCTGCAATACCTGTAGAAGGATTCATTTTAAATTTAACCGAAACTTTAAATAGATTTCTCAGAAGTGCTTCTTTATCAAAATGCCCTTCCTTAATATATAAGTGTCGCATTGCAAATAAAGTAACTGCTCTATACATCGCTCCTGTATCAACATAAATATAGTCTAGCTCTTTAGCTAGCATTTTTGCCACTGTACTTTTACCGGTTGATGAAAAGCCATCAATTGCTATTGTTATTCTTTTCAAATTTAAAAATTGACTATTAGAATTCTAATGTATTATTGAGAACAGAATGCGCTATTTATCTTAAATCGATATGTAATCCAAAAAAACTAGAGCTGGCAGCAGAGTTATATCTTGCATAGCTGTAACTAAGCCGCAATTTATTAAACTTCAAAGAAAAACCAGCACTTAGACCTGCGAAACTACGTTGTTTTTGTATGCGTAATTCTTCAGCTCTGCGCAAATTATATCCGAGTCTAATATTAAAGCCACTATCAGGAAACAACTCTGCTCCAATAATCATATGTCGTAGGGCTTCATCGAAAAAATTGATTTTTTCAGGAATTGTATTACCATCTAGATCTACTGTTGCCCGATTGGGATTTTTAAACGCTAAATTCCAATTTTGCAGATTTTCTAATGTAAAATGCCAGCGCAGCGGTACGTGAGCCGGTTGCTGAGAGATTCCTAAATCTATTTCTAACGGAAGCTTTTCATAGACTGCATCATAGGCAGTAAACTGCGTTCCCAAATTACGTATCACTCCACCTATGTGAAGGTTTAAGTCTTCATTAAGATATATAAAACCAAGATCTACAGCCCCACCTAACGAACTATATTGCTCAAATTTTGACGAGATCAATTTAGCATTTGCACCTACATAGAAGTCTGTGTAGGGAATGTTATATGCATACCCTAATGAAAGAGCAGCTTCTCCCCCACTAAAGTCTGCTGTTGCATTGCCTTGCTCATCATACCCCTCAAAATTTCCGTAATTAATATAAGTTACACCTGCGTGAATAACTTGAGTACGTCTATCATAGAGATATGCGTAACTAGCGCTTCCGTAGTTTACATCTGCGAGATAATTCACATAGTTGAGTGCAAGCTGATTATCCATTTCTGCGTTTATAGATGCAGGATTAAATAAAGCTGATGTGGGATCGTAACTATAATCTGTAACTACTTTTCCACCCATTGCTGCTTGCTTAGGTGATGATACCAGATTGAGAAACTGATAAGTGGATCGCCCACCCAATTGCGCGTGCAGAACTGAGCAAAAACAAATAAGTAAAAAAGAAAATAGCGTTTTTATCATTCTAAAATCAACCGGCAGCAAATTAAAGGCTTACAATATTACTGTATTTATCAGGCATTAAAAAACCCGCTAACTTTTCAGCTAACGGGTTTTAAACTAACCTATAAGAATATTACAATTCTTTTGCATTTTTAACCTTCTCATTTGTAAGTGCCGCAGCCAATACTTCGCTCATATCATTTACATAGTGAAATGTGAGACCTTTAAGATAATCTTCATTAATCTCTTTAATATCACGCTCATTCTCACTACACATAATAATCTCTTTAATATGCGCACGCTTTGCAGCAAGTATCTTCTCTTTAATTCCACCTACAGGAAGCACCTTACCTCTTAGCGTAATTTCACCTGTCATAGCGATACTTTTCTTCACTTTACGCTGGGTGAATAAAGAAACTAATGATGTAAGCATTGTTATTCCCGCACTCGGTCCATCTTTAGGAGTTGCCCCTTCAGGTACGTGAATATGCACGTTGTATTTCTCAAAAATCGAAGGATCAAGTTTCAACTCAGCTGCATTAGATTTAATGTACTCTAAAGCCAGTGTCGCACTTTCTTTCATCACTTTACCTAAATTTCCGGTAACCGAAAGAACACCTTTTCCTTTTGAAAGAATAGACTCAATAAATAAGATATCTCCTCCTACCTGTGTCCAGGCAAGTCCTGTAACCACTCCGGCCACATCATTATTCTCGTATTTATTACGCTCTAACTTAGGAGATCCTAAAACATCAATAATCGTTTCAGAATCAACTTTAACTTTATACTCCTCTTCCATTGCTATATTCTTGGCTGCGTAACGCACCATTTTAGCAATTTGTTTTTCTAATCCACGTACACCAGATTCACGCGTATAGCCTTCAACTATTTTTTCTAATTGTGGCTTAGCAATCTTTAACTGATTCTCTTTTACTCCGTGTTCTTTTAATTGTTTTGGCAATAAATGACGCTTTCCTATCTCAACTTTCTCTTCGATAGTATAGCCGGTTACATTTATAATTTCCATACGGTCACGTAATGCAGGTTGTATTGCTCCCAAGTTATTTGCGGTTGCAATAAACATCACTTTAGACAAATCAAAACCTAACTCTAAGAAGTTATCATGAAATTCTGCATTCTGCTCTGGATCTAGAACCTCAAGTAATGCCGAAGATGGATCTCCTTGATTGCTATTACTTAATTTATCTACCTCATCTAGCACAAAAACAGGATTACTTGTACCTGCTTTTTTTAAACTTTGCAATATACGGCCAGGCATTGCACCGATATAGGTTTTACGGTGACCACGAATTTCTGCCTCGTCACGCAATCCTCCCAGACTCATACGCACATATTCTCTGCCTAAAGCTTCTGCCACAGATTTACCTAATGATGTTTTACCCACTCCCGGAGGTCCATACAGACATAAAATAGGAGATTTCATATCATTACGTAATTTAAGTACCGCCAGATACTCAATAATACGTGTTTTAACATCCTCTAGACCATAATGATCTCTGTCTAGAATACGCTTAGCCCGTTTAAGATCAAATTTATCTTTGCTGAATTTATTCCACGGAAGGTCTAAAAAGAGATCAAGATAATTACGTTGAATACTATATTCTGCAACCTGCGGATTCATTCGTTGCATTTTTGCTAGCTCCTTATTAAAGTGCTTAGCAATCTTCTCATCCCATTTTTTCTTTTTACCACGTGCGCGCATTTCTTCAAGTTCATCCTCCTGAGAAACTCCACCCAGTTCTTCTTGAATGGTTTTCATTTGCTGATGTAGAAAATATTCACGCTGTTGCTGGCTCATATCGTTATGCACCCGGCTTTGAATATCATTCTTAAGCTCGAGTTTCTGCATCTCCGTATTCATATGACGCAGCGTCTGTAGAGCACGCTCTTTTAAATCTCCTATTTCAAGGAGTTTTTGCTTTTCCTCTACCGTTAAGTTCATATTAGAACTCACAAAATTGATGAGGAAAGACTCGCTTTCAATATTTTTAATTGCAAAACCAGCTTCGCTAGGAATATTAGGCGACTGCTTAATGATTTGTAAAGCCTGTTCTTTAATAGAATCAATTATCGCTTTAAACTCCTCATTTCCTTTTTCAGGACGAAGTTCTGGCACTTCACGTACTGTTGCTACCAGATATGGTTTTTCAGTAATTACTTCAGCAATATTAAAACGTTTTTTTCCTTGTATGATAACAGTAACATTACCATCAGGCATTTTTAAAACTCTAAGAATACGAGCAACAACTCCGGTTGTATTTATATCATCGGCTGTGGGATTCTCTACAGACTCATCTTTTTGAGAAACTACACCTATTGTCTTTGAACCTTTATTAGACTCGTTAATAAGATCTATAGACATATCACGACCTGCGGTAATAGGAATTACCACGCCCGGGAATAACACCGTATTCCGAAGTGGTAAAATAGGCAACGTCTCTGGTAATTCTTCTCTATTGATCTCTTCCTCGTCTTCAGGAGTCATTAATGGGATTAAATCTGCTTCACCATCAAAATCCTGCAATGACAGATTGTCAAGATTTGTAAATTTTGTTCTAGCCATATTATTTAACGTCACATTGTCACAAAATTGATTAATTATGCTTGATGTAAACTTTTTTAATTTGATTTAAAACGCTGTAATGCATTCAATTAAACACACTAAAGCTTTCTTGTACTAGTTATAATTCAATTGTTGTGCCAGCGTATTATTATCTTAAATGAAATAAATTTAGAACCAACTGTAACAAATATAAATTAACCTCATCTTTATATTGAAGCACTAACCAATTGAACACTACTAACCATACTATTGATTTGCTTTTAGAGCAATGTAAATGCGGTAATCAGCAAGCACAACTTGCTGTTTATAATCGCTATTACAAAGCGATGTATAATACTTCCCTACGCATTGTTAAAGATAATGCAGAAGCAGAAGATATTATGCAGGAATCATTTTTAAGCGCTTTTACAAAACTGGATAGCTACAATGCCCAATCCTCTTTTGGAAGTTGGTTAAAACGTATCGTAGTAAATAATAGCATTAGCAGTTACAACAAACACAAACGATTAAAAGAAGACGATCTGGATGATACTCTTTATAAATTGGAAGATGATTATGAAGGGTTAGCAGATTGCGATACGAGTGCTTACGAAATTCAGCGTGTGCTGCAGACAATGAATGAACTCAAAGATAGTTACCGTGTGGCGCTTACTTTAAATTTAATTGAAGGTTTTGACTATGAAGAGATGAGTGAAATTTTAAATATTAGCTATGCAAATTGCAGAACAACAGTATCGCGCGCCAAAGAGAGCTTACGCAAGAAATTGAGCAATTTAATTAAGAATTAATTACAATGAAAAATAATATAGACACCTGGTTTGAGGAGCAGCGCAATTGCTTTGATATTGCGGAACCACTTAATGATCACGAGGCACGATTTATTACTAAACTTCAGCAGCATAATGAAAAACAAACTACCAGATTAGGATTCAATTGGTGGAAACCCTTTGCTGCAGCAGCGGCTGTTTTAATCATAGTCTTTGCTGGTTTCAACACCTTTACATCAAAAAGCAATGTTGATCTGGCAGCAGTTTCTCCAGAAATGGCAAAAACTCAAGACTTTTTTACTAAAGCTATTGAAGAAGAATTATACAACATCAACGAAGCAAGAACACCTGAGACTCAGAAGCTTGTAAATGATGCATTAAAACAACTGAAAACCCTTGAGATCGAATATGACAAATTAACGGCCGACTTAGCAAAAAGTGGAGAAGATAAACGGGTTATTTATGCGATGATCACCAATTTTCAAGCACGTATAAATCTTTTGAACACTGTTCTAGAAGACATTAATTCAATCAAAAACACAGACTATGAAAACAAGTTACTATAAAATTTTATTCCTTTTTCTACTTACCGCTATCACTACGTTTGCAAATACTACAGATCCTAAAAAATATAATGGTAGATATTCTAAAGAGAAAAAAATCACTAAACAGTATAATGTTAATTCAGATGCATTATTAAAAGTGAATAATAGTTATGGTAACGTAGATGTGGTTACCTGGGAGGAGAATCGCATAGTTCTGGAGGTTACCGTTAAAACCAATGGTAATGACGAAGATAAAGTAATTAAAAAATTAAATGAGATCGATGTAAAGTTCAATGCAGATGCAAGTATGGTTTCCGCATATACAGAAATCACAGACAGCAATAGTTCGTGGTGGAGTTCCTGGATATCGGGATCAAAAAACGTGAATATGGAGATTAATTACAAAATCAAAATGCCGGTTACTAACAATGCAGATCTCACTAATGATTATGGTGGAATATCCTTAAACAGACTCAAAGGTCAGGCTAAGATTTCGTGTGATTATGGTCATTTAGACATTGGTGAACTACTGGGTGATAATAATATTTTAAGTTTTGATTATACTAATAATTCTACGATTGCATATATAAGAAGCGGCAAAATAAATGCTGACTACAGCTCTTTCACTCTTGAAAAAGCAGATAAAATTGTTCTTGATGCAGATTACACAAAATCGAGTTTTGGAGCAATCAAAAATTTAAAATATACCTGCGATTACGGAAGCATAAATGCGCGAACAGTGGGAACAGTTACAGGTAATTCTGATTATCTAAGCGTACGCTTAGGTAAAATTAATGGCGCTCTTGATCTAAATATGGATTATGGTTCTTTGAAAATTGAAGAGTTGACGGCAAACTCAGAAAACGTACGTATTAATACCGAATATGCCGGTGTAAAAATTGGTTACAATGCTAACACGTCTTTTAAATTTACTATTAAACTAGACTATGCTAGTCTTAATGGAGAAGATTCTTTTGAGTTTACCAAAAAACAAGTTGAAACGACAGATAAATATTACGAAGGCTATTACGGAAGTTCTTCATCAAAAAATTCGCTCGTTATAAATTCGGAATACGGCGGAGTAAGTTTTTATAAAGTAAACTAATATTAGAAAAAATGAAAAAATTAATAACACTAACGGTAATTTTACTGGTAACTACAGTTTCTAACGCACAATTTTGGGGTAGTAAGAAAATTCAGGGAAATGGAAATCTGGTTACAGATAACCGGGATCTTGGAGACTATGATGAGATAAATGTCGCGGGCTCATTTGATATATTTTTGGTATCTGGCAAAGAAGGAAAACTTATGGTCGAAGCTGAAAACAATTTACTAGACTATATAATCACTGAAACTAAAGGTGATAAGTTGAAAATATACACCAGAGAGGGATACAATCTAAATACTTCTAGAAATAAGAACATTACAATTACCATCCCCTTTGAAGATATTTCTAAGGTTAGTATGGCCGGTTCTGGCGATATAATAAGTAAAGATGCTATTGAAGCAGATGTATTTTCCTGCTCGATAGCGGGAAGTGGAGATATGATATTAGAAATTAAAGCTAAAGAAATTAATGGTTCACTGGCGGGTTCAGGAGACCTTACACTAACGGGTAAAACGCAAAAAGTTAGCCTTAAAGTAGCGGGCAGTGGTGATATCGACGCTTCAGACTTAAACAGTGTAGATGCAGAAGCTAGTGTTGCCGGTTCTGGAGATATTAGTTTAAACTGTGATGGAGGGAATTTGAAGGCAAGTGTGGCAGGTTCCGGGGATATTCAATATTCAGGTAAGCCTATCGATATTAGCAAAAAAGTAGTAGGTTCAGGAAGCATCAGAAATTAATCCAAAAACTTTCACTATACTTCTTTATAAACCAAAAGGCTGCTTTATGAGCAGCCTTTTGGTTTTAATTTTCATATTTAATTCGTTTTCGGGGTACAAGCAATAATAAAATTACTCCGGCAATAAAAAACACAATAAAAAATAAAATAGCATATCGTATACTGCCGGTAATTTGAGCCACATACCCGTAACTCAACATACCTATTACAATCCCTATTTTTTCAGAAACATCATAAAAACTGAAATACGAAGCGGTATCAGTTTCTCCTTCTGGAATTAATTTTGAATATGTAGAACGCGACAGGGATTGTATCCCTCCCATTACCAATCCTACAAAGGCTGCTGTAAAATAAAATTCAAAAGGCGTTGTAATGGTATAAGCATAAATACAAATACCTATCCAGATACAATTAATTATAATTAGGGTTTGAATATTTCCAAATCTGGCTGAAGCTTTTGAAGTAAGCCAAGCGCCCAAAACGGCAACAAGCTGAATTAATAAGATGCTAACGATAAGTCCTGTTGTACTATTTGTTGTTCCCCAATCTAACTCTTCAATTCCAAAATAAGTCGCAACCAGCATAATTGTTTGTACAGCCATACTATAGACAAAAAATGCGGTCAAATACGTACGCATAGGTTTATCAGACTTAAGTCTTTTCCATATTTTTTTTAATTCTCTAAAACCATTAAAAAGCACATTCTTGCTGAATTTTTGCTTCTTGGCTCCCTTAGGCAAATAATAATAGGTATACTGGCTAAAACCTATCCACCAGACACCTGTAAGTATAAACGATAATCGTGTGGGAAGCCCTTCATCTTCAAATCCAAATGTTTCATACATTAGAATCATAGCCAGACATAGAATTAATAAAATCACACTTCCTATATATCCTAAAGAATATCCTTTTGCACTTATCTTATCCTGTTGGTCAGGAAAAGCGATATCTGGTAAATACGAATTATAAAAAACTAAACTTGACCAAAATCCTATTAAAGCTAAAAAATAACAGAGTAAACCAAACCATAAATGTTCCATATTAAACCAGAACAGACCTATACAAGATAATGCTCCTAGATAACAAAAGAATTTCATAAAACTCTTTTTGTTGCCTATATAATCTGCTATACCACTCAACAACGGACTTAAGATAGATACTACTAAAAAGGCAGCAGCTGTCACATAACTTATAAGCGTATCGTTATTAAAATCAATTCCTAGAAAGGTTACTGTATCATCGAGTATTTTTCCATCTTGATCTTTAGTAAGGGTTAATGCACCATAAAATATAGGAAAAACAGCTGAGGCAATAACTAGACTGTAAACCGAATTTGCCCAATCATAAAAAGCCCAGGCATTCAGTAATTTTTTATTTCCCTTAGGTAATGATTCCATATAAGTGTAGGTTGTTAAGGGCTCTAAATTAAGAAAGCCGCTCTAATAGAGCGGCTTTTCTTATTTATTTTTTGGTTAACTATTTAAACGAAGTTACTCCAAACTTTTTTGCTTCTGCTGCAGCTCTGGGAGCTATAGTAGTTAATGCTTGAATACGTGTATCTGGTGATGGATGTGTACTTAAAATTTCTGGAGTTCCAGAACTTCCTTGCGCCTTCATACGCTCCCATAATTTTGGAGCTTCGTAAGGGTCATAGCCAGCAATTGCAGCAATGATCGTTCCTATTTCATCTGCTTCAGACTCGTGACTTCTACTAAATGGTAAGATCCCAACGATATTACTGGCCGTACCATAATATTGATTAAACAATTGACCAGATTTTGAATCACCTAATGCTAGTCCACCAACTGCTCCTACTACAGATTGAGCTTCCCCAGCAGTCATACGTTGACCACCGTGATTAGCTAAAGCGTGTGCAAGTTCATGTCCTAATATCATTGCTAAACCAGCCTCGTCCTGAGCAACTGGTAGAATTCCTGTATATACTACAATTTTACCTCCTGGCATACAAAATGCATTAATCGCTTCGTCTTGAACCAGATTATATTCCCAACGGTAATCATCTAAGTAATTAGGATATCCCAAAGCTGTCATATAGCGCTCTGCCGCTTTCGCGATGTTAGAACCTACTCGCTGAACCATTTGTGCTTCAGAAGTATTACTCACCACCTTATTTTCCTTTAAAAAAGCATCATATTGCTGAAATGCCATTGGAAATAAAGTAGAGTTATCATATCTGTTAAGCGTTTGCTTACCTGTAAATGGACTTGTTTTACAGCTAACTACAAGTAGTACCGTAACAAGTGCCAAAAGTATTGATCTTGATTTCATTTATATAGTATTTGATTAGTGGCCGAAAGTTACAAATTATCAACTTTGCCTTTTAACATATTAGCTAAACTTTAGCAGATCAGACGCTAACCCATAAGATTTACAACGGCAAAATTCTTACTAAGTTTCAGGCACTTACCATCATTTTCCAGGATGTTTAAATCATATTCTACATTGTCTACTGTAATTGTTTTAATTTCAAAAGACAACCCAATCAGATTCAATTTAATAGTGTCGTAAGAAGTATCATATGTTCCTGATTTATGTTGTTGAATAGTAAGTTCACCCTCTTTACCCGTAAGATTAAAATTGCGTAAACTATATCTTCCCTTTTTGTAGTCATACCCATCATTACCATCTTCATAAACTTGAGAAGCTTCTTTACCTATCTTGAAATACACGTCTAACTTAAGCTCGGTAATAACTTTTTCTTCTACATATTGCTGAACCGGATATCTAGGTATAATTGCACCTTCTTTTACAAACATGGGAATACGATCTAGATCTGCATCGACCCATAATTCACGACCTCCTTCGATTATCGAGTTATCCCAGAAGTTATACCACGTTCCTCGTGCCAAGTACATACGTCTTCCCTTAGAATTAGGCTCGAGAATAGGGCAAACCAGTATACAATTTCCAAAGATAAATTCGTCTGTACGGTAATTTGTATGAGGATCTTCCTGATCATAATATACTAGTGGCTTTATCATAGGTATTCCTTTTGTAGAATACTCATAAAACATCGTATATAGGTAGGGTAAAAATGTATAACGCATTTCAATAAATGCGCGGGTGATATTTGTAATTTCATCTCCAAAAGCCCAAGGTTCTTGATCACCATGATGCCCAGAAGAATGTACTCTGCAGAATGGATGAAAAACACCAAGCTGAATCCATCTGGCAAACAACTCGCCAGTAGGCTGTTCTGCAAACCCACCTATATCTGTACCAGTAAATGACATCCCTGATAAACACATCCGCTGTACTTGGTTGTTTGCAATCCATAGATGTTCCCAGGTAGCAACATTATCACCGGTCCATGAACTAGTATAACGTTGTGCCCCACTGTATGCAGAGCGTGTGATTACAAGTGGCCTTTTAGGATATACATATTTTTTAACACCTTCATAAGTGGCCCGGGCCATTTGAGTTCCATACACGTTATGTGCTTTTCGATGACTGCAAGGATGACCATCATAATCGTGCCTTACATCATCAGGAAATGTCTTACCGGGAACTTCCATAACTGCCGGTTCGTTCATGTCATTCCATACACCACGAACCCCTATATCTCCTACAATATCTTTAAAGAGTCCTGCCCACCAATCCCTAACTTCAGGATTAGTAAAATCTGGAAAAGCACATTCTCCCGGCCAAACTTTCCCAACCATATAGGGTCCGTCTGCGCGTTTACAGAAATAATCGTTTTCTAAGCCTTCCTGATATACCCAATAGTCAGGGTCAATTTTAATCCCTGGATCAATTATTACAATTGTTTTAAAACCGTCTGCTTCAAGCTCTCCAATCATGCGCTTAGGATCTGGAAAATATTCTTTATTCCAGGTAAAGCATCGAAAGCCTTCCATATAATCGATATCCAAATAGATACCATCACACGGAATTCGCAAATCTCTAAATTTTTGTGCCAAAGCTTTTACCGTGCTCTCCGGAAAGTAGCTCCATTTACACTGTTGAAAACCTAAACTCCATAATGGCGGTAAATCTGGTTTTCCGGTAAGGTGCGTGTAGTTTGCTACCACATCGCTCATGCCAGGACCATAAAAGAAGTAATAATTCATCTCACCACCAGGAGCCCAAAAACTTGTCACATCAAGACGTTCTTGACAAAAGTCGAAATTGGTTTTAAAGCTATTATCAAAAAAAATTCCGTAAGCTTTTTTTTCTTTTAACCCAATGTAGAATGGTACCGATTTGTAAATAGGATCTGTATCTTTTCCGAAGGCATAAGAATCTGTTGCCCAGTTAGTAAATTTTTTACCTCGTAAATTGAGATGTACCGGTTTATCTCCTAATCCAAAAAATGTCTCACCAGGATGCGCCCGTTTACCCATTTTGACGATATTTCCGCCTAGCGTAAAGCTTTCTTCATAATGAAACCCAATCTCATCTTCATTTATTAAATGGCCTTCTTTATCAAGTATTTTTGTCTGTAAACTTATCTTTTCAATCTTGATAATAAGCTTAGCAGTAGTAACGATATGATAGTTTTTGTTTTCGGTGAGTTCTAGATGATTATAGCCCGTATAACTATCAGTATCAATCGCGTAAGAAAAGTCATCTTCTAAAATTCCGCGAGTTCCATATCTAAAGCGTATTACACTATCACGAAGTACAGTAAGTTGAAGTACTACCTCATTTAAAGTCGTAAAATATATAGTATCTACCTCTTGACGAACCTCCTTTATATCATTAGGAAATTGATTCCCTCTTTGTTCTAATTCTGAGTTAATGATCATAACCGCGCTGTACGAATTTATTTAGCCTTACTAAAGTAAGGGTTTAGTATACATTTTGTTAATTATATATCACTCTAATATATAATTACTCAAAATTTATTTAAGGGCAAAAACCATTACTGCTAGCGGGGCGAGATTCACTTCAATAGAATTTTCTCTACCATTCCAGGATGTATTAGATACTGTAATAACATCACTTATATAATCGCCGCTACCACCATAATTACTTGCATTACTATTAAATATCTCGCTAAGCTGCTTGTTTGATTTAAATATTTCTGAAGGTACACCAATTCGGTAATTTTCTCTTGGAACCGGGGTGAAATTACAGATAACTACCAAGGTTTCTTTAGGTTTTTCGCCTTTACGCATATAGGTAAGTACACTGTTTTCACTATCGTTCCATTCTAACCATTCAAAGCCAGAATGATCAAACTGTTTCTCATACAATGCAGGATAATTTTTATATAATTTATTTAAATCCCGAATACAGTTTTGAATCCCAGTATGAAATTCATATTCTAATAAATGCCAATCTAAGCTTTGTTGAAAATTCCATTCTTTGCTCTGCGCAAACTCACCACCCTGAAAAATCAATTTTGCACCGGGATGTGTAAACATATACCCAAACATTAATCTCAAATTTGCAAAGCGCTGCCATTCGGTACCGGGCATTCGATCTAATAATGACTTTTTACCATATACCACCTCATCGTGGGATAATGGAAGCATAAAATTCTCAGTAAAGGCGTATGTCAAACTAAAGGTAATATCCTGTTGATGAAATTTTCTGAATGCAGAATCCTTTTTAAAGTATTCAAGGGTATCGTGCATCCATCCCATCATCCATTTCATCCCGAAGCCTAATCCACCATCAAACACCGGCTTAGAAACGCCTGCATAATTAGTTGATTCCTCTGCAATGGTTTGAACATCAGGATAATTCTCATACACTGAAATATTCAGTTCCTTAAAGAAAGAAACTGCATCTAAGTTTTGATTTCCTCCAAATTCATTTGGCTCCCATTCTCCTTCCTCTCTAGAATAATCCAAATATAACATTGAGGCCACGGCATCAACACGCAAACCATCAATATGATATTGATCTAACCAAAACAAAGCATTACTTATTAAAAAGGCTCTAACCTCATTGCGGCCGTAATTAAATATGTACGATTTCCAATCTGGATGCCATCCTTTTCGAGGATCTGGATGCTCATACAAATGAGATCCGTCAAAGTTACCCAGCCCGTGCGGATCCTCCGGAAAATGAGAGGGAACCCAATCTAAAATAACTCCAATACCAGCTTGATGAAATTTATCGATAAGCAGTTTAAATTCTTCGGGATACCCAAAACGAGAGGTAGGTGCAAAATATCCAGTAAGTTGATATCCCCAACTTGGATCATAAGGATATTCCATAATAGGCATAAACTCAACGTGAGTAAATTGCATATCCTTAACGTAATTCACCAGATCATCAGCCATTTCTGTATAGCTCAAACTTCGGTTTTCTTCACCAGATTTACGCCACGAACTCAAATGAACTTCATATACTGAATAAGGAGCATCTAAGGCATTTTTTGCACTTCTGCTTTTCATCCATTTTTTATCCTTCCATTTATAATCGGCCTCATAAACAACAGATGCCGTTTTAGGAGGATGCTCTGCTCTACGTGCAAAAGGATCGGCTTTTTCTAACTTTGCATTGTTATTTGAAGATTGAATTTTATACTTATAAATTGTTCCCGCTGATACGCCGGGAATAAATCCTTCCCAAATGCCACTGCCGTCCCAACGTACATTTAATCGATGGTCACCTTCAATCCAAAAGTTGAAATCACCTACTACAGATACGGTTTTAGCACTTGGTGCCCAAACCGCAAAATAGGTTCCTTCTTGTCCATCTACTGTCATTGGATGTGAGCCTAGTTTTTCATAAAGTCTAAAATGCTTACCAGCCTTAAATAAATCTATATCGAAGTCAGAAAACCGACTGTATACGCGTACGTTACTCATAATTTTGTTGATTAAGTATATTTGAAATTCCTTTAAGAGGAATTATTGCCCAGGTAGGTCTTGCATTTAACTCATAACCGAGTTCATATACCGCTTTTTCAAGTAGACAATATTGTAATAAAAATTTGATTTCCTTGATATAGCCTATGTTTAAATTAGCTACCTGCACCTCGTTTATATAGGTATGTAAAAAGACGCCGACTATATGACTATATAAGACTTCTGCAATTTTGAAAAGTTCCTCCTGACTGTAATTAAATTCAGATTCATTATTAAAAATTGTAGCATAAATAGCATAATTAAATGATCTAAAAATACCCGCAATATCTTTTATAGGTGGTTGTTTTACTTTGCGATCTCTAATAGTACTTTCTGGTTCACCTTCAAAATCAATTATATAAAAATCGTGATCCTGTACTAAAATTTGACCTAAATGATAATCTCCGTGTATACGCAAGCGCTCGCTTTTTAATTTATCCTCATCGAAGTCAAGCAATTGCTTTCGTATTATTTTTTTATTTCTCAAAAGTTCCTCTGCCAGTTCTAAGGCAAGACCATGCAGTTTGTAAATATTATTTTCAACCAGATTAATTCGGTTTTCAAACTGGTATATAAGTCGATTTTTAAGCCAAACCGTATAATCATTGCCAAAAGCTTGCGGAGTGAATGCTGTATTTGAGCGTTCTGAACCAAGAGCTATATGCATTTGTGCAGTACGCGTAGCAATCTGAGCAACATCTTCAAAAAATAATTTAGGACACCAGGCAAGAATATTATCTGGAATTTTACTTAATTCTAATTGCTCAAGATATCGGGTAGATTTGAGTGTATGTACATCTGGATGTTGCTTAGAAATTTCATCAAAAATCCCCTTCAGTTCGTTTGTAAAATACTCCCAGGCATCACCTTGATTAGGTACTAAAGCCTGAAGTAAGCCTAAAGTAATTACATTTTTGTTACTAAATCGCAAAGTGATACTCCCTAGATATTTAGGAGTATTGGTAAAAATACCTTTCATAGTAAGGTATTTACTTATCTCATAATCCGGGTTTTCATCTACATAAACTCTTCTAAATATTTTCAGAATGTATTTCTCATTATAAATTATGGAAGTATTACTTTGTTCAACACCCATTAATCTACTGCTCTCATATCCTTTTGCATCATTTGTGCGGCCCCGGCGGTAAGCTACTTCCTTATATTTAAATTTATCACCCTCCAGAATTTTTTCAAAAATTTGCTTTCTAAATGACTCCAGTAATAACGCATCTACAAGAAATCCTGATATGCCATTTAATTTTATGGGAGTTATGTATTTATCGCCAATTAAACTGCCATCTGTAACAAAGGCAATAGGTAAAAAGTAGTTTTGTACAAAAGCTTCTTTGTAATTTACTTCAAGTACAATACCATAGAATAAATCATTTTCACGCTCGATAGGAAAATCATCTATAATTTCTATATACTTCAAGGCACTTGCCTTTCCTCCATACCAGCGTTGATTGAGTATGTAGGACTCTAAAATATTCTCACACACTTCTCTTCTAAAACGTTCTTCTTCTAATAAGTTTTTCCAATCGGTGTCATAATGCACCTCAAACTGTCCATCACCATAGCTATCATTACTCATTTTAGAAATCGAATTAGTTAGTTTTTATCTTATCTGGATATTTTGAAAATATGAAAAGGTAGCGTTGGATGTAGCTCAACATAATTCCACTCTTCTGCCCAATCGTACGTATTAGCTGTTATAAGATCTTCTACGCGAATATGGCTTCCTGGATTGTGCTGCATCAATTCATAAGGCAATCGTACTCTTGCTGCTTGTTTGTAATACGGATCAAGACTAACAATGATTAATAATTCATTGTTCATATGCTGATCCCATTTGTAATAAGCGATTAAACCCTCGTTACCAATATCACAAAATCTAATATTGGTTGTTTGTTGTAAGGCTGGTTGCTCTTTACGCACTCGGTTTATCATTGTAATAAGGCGTATCAGCTTATTATCAATATTCCAATCCCAATGCTGAATTTGATACTTCTCAGAATTGTAATATTCCTCTTTCCCGGGCACCGCATCAGAAACCATAAATTCGAAAACAGGCCCATATAAGCCTATATTACTACTCATCGTTGCAGCCAATGCATATCGTATGAGGTGCTGAGCTTCGTTAGCTCCTTGTAAGTGATACGGATTGATATCTGGAGTGTTTGGCCAAAAATTAGGACGGTAATATTCCTTTTGATTGGTTTGAGTGAGCTCGGTCATATACTCAGTTAACTCGTGCTTACTGGTTCTCCAAGTGAAATAAGTATAAGATTGTGTGTACCCCTCTTTTGCAAGTTGCTGCATAATTTTAGGCCGCGAGAATGCTTCTGCCAGAAATAAAACATCTGGATGCTTCTTTTTTATTTCAGAAATAAACCAATTCCAAAAGTAAAATGGCTTTGTATGCGGATTATCTACTCTAAAAATTTTAACTCCAAAATTTATCCAATGAAAAGCTACGCTTAGCAATTCATCCCACAGCCCTTGATAATCTTCAGACTCCCAATTGAAGTTTACAATATCTTGATATTTTTTTGGTGGGTTTTCGGCATATTGCATGGTGCCATCCGGGCGTTTCTTAAACCATTTAGGATGCTTTTTTAAATAAGGATGATCGGGTGCTGCCTGAAACGCAAGATCCATTGCTATCTCAATCCCTAATTTATTTGCTTCTTTTACCAGACGCTTAAAATCTTTTTCTTTCCCTAATTCAGGGTGAATAGATTTGTGACCTCCTAGTTTTGAACCTATACCCCACGGCACACCAGTATCTCCATCTTGAGCAGTAACCGCATTATTTTTTCCTTTTCGGTTTATCTCACCTATGGGATGAATAGGCGGAAAATAAAGTGTATCAAAACCCATCGCAGCTACACGAGGCAAAAGTCTCTCGCAATCTTTAAAAGTGCCGTGCTTGCAGGGTTCTTCACTGGCTGATCTCGGGAAAAACTCATACCACGTGCTAAAACCTGCTTTTTTACGATCTACATAAACCCGTAATACTTTACTATCTTTAGCAAACAATCTGGTAGGATGATCTGTAAAAATCTTGTGTAAATCTCCTGAAACAGCTAGTTCAATTGCTTCATTATAACGAGATTCATCAGCAAATACTTCAATGGCATTCTTCAGGTATTTCTTCCCTTCTTTATCCAGCTGTTTAGTAATTGCCTTTAGGTATTGTATCCCGTCTAACAATTCGCTTTTTACATGTTGACCATCTTTCAACTTAGCTTCTATACCGTGCTGCCAATTTAAAGCGTGATCTATCCACCCTTTAATTTTGTATTCATAAAAACCTTGCTGCTCTACATAAAACGCACCCGTATAAACATCATTAGGATGAGAAGTCAAGCGCACGGTAGACCAGTCAGAATCTTTTTCAGATTTAAAACATATTTCAGCCTGTATCACATCGTGTCCATCACCAAATACATCTGCTTTAATTTCTATGATCTCTCCTACAATTCTTTTAATAAAAAAGTCACCACCATCTAACTGGGGCTCTATATTTTGGATTACGATACGTTCTCGTGTCAAGATTGAATATTTTTAAAAAGTTGATACATAAAATTAGCACTATTTAATTAGTAGCCTACGTAAAATAGTAATTTGACAAGTCATTAACAAAAACAGATGCTTAGTAAGCACTTTTTGTTAAATAAAACTTTAAGAAGCTTACAGCGAATCAGCTTTAAGTAATTTTATATAAAATTTGTTCTATGAGAAAATTAGTACTAGCCTGCCTGCTTATATCATTAGGTGCTTGCAAGGGCACGGCACAAAAAGAAAAAAAACAAACATTTGAAATTAATAAATCTGAATCTGAATGGAAAGCAACGCTGACATCAGAGCAGTTTTATATTCTAAGAGAAGAAGGTACCGAACGCCCCTTTAGTAGTGAATTATTATCTATTAAGGAAGAAGGTACGTATGTATGTGCAGCTTGTGAAACTCCAGTTTTTAAGAGCAGTACGAAATTTGACAGCGGCACAGGCTGGCCTTCGTTTTACGATTATATTAAAGGTAATGTAGCATTTTCTACAGACCAGAAGTTAGGTTATACTCGAAGTGAAGAACATTGCGCGACCTGCGGGGGTCATCTTGGGCATGTTTTTAATGATGGACCCAAACCTACAGGAAAGCGCCATTGTATTAATGGTGATGCTTTAAAATTTATAGCTGCTAAATAATCAAAACTCTCAATAACGTACCTATTAGAATTTCTGCCCTAGCGGAAATTAATAAATAAGATTTTTTATGAAAGAATACCCGATACAGAAAACAGAAGCCGAATGGAAAGAACAATTAGGACCAGAACGCTATTATGTTCTGCGCCAAAAAGGTACCGAAAGACCACACACCGGTAAATACAATTTGCATTTTGATAAGAACGGAAGTTATCATTGTGGCGCTTGCGATTCAAAACTATTTGAGGCCAACAGTAAATTTGAAAGTGGCTGCGGCTGGCCAAGTTTTGATGAATCTATAGAAGGTGCAGTAGAATATGTACGTGATACCACATTAGGAATGATGCGTACTGAAATCTTATGTGCCAACTGCGGAAGTCACTTAGGCCATGTATTTGATGATGGCCCTACAGAGACCGGTCAACGCTACTGCGTAAACAGTGCTTCAGTAGATTTTGAAAAAGATAATTAATAGAGATATTCCCAATAAATGAATTATACACCAGCAGATTTATTTTTTTGGAACAACTCTTGATACTTCAGTAAGAGACAATCAAATTAAATTATATAGATATGAAAAAAATAACTTTAGTACTTAGCCTTTTTACACTAATTCTTACATCTTGTTCAGGTTCTGACGGAAGGGATGGTATTGATGGATTAGACGGACTAGACGCTCCAAAACCAACAGTGTTTGAAGATAGAGCAGATTATACATATAACGCAGACGGTAACATCTGGGTTTCTCAACTTTTCACGTTTGATGGTTCAGAACCGGGTGATGTTTATCTAGCGTATATTTCCTTAAATAACGATGGGGTATTTACTAATATGCCAACAAGTATTTTTGATGATCAAGGAGAATTTCAATATGTATTTGATCACGACTTTGATACCGTTGAAATGCAAATTATTGGAGATAGTGACTTAAGTGGTCTTGATGCTGCCAGCACAACTAATGTACAAATACGTATTGCTATAATCCCAGCTGATTTAGTAGGTAGTTTTGATCAAGCTGATTTTGCAAATTATAATTCATTAATGTCTGCTCTGGATATTCAAGAGTCGGACATACAAACCTTAGATTAAGGTTTAAAGGTTAAAAATAAATTTTATGAAAGGCTTACTCACGGAAATACGCAATTGTGCCGTTTGTAAGCCTTTTTTGCCATTAGGTGCCAACCCCATCATTTCGGCTTCGCCAAAAAGTAAGATAATATTAGCAAGTCAGGCGCCAGGAAGAATTGCTCACGAGAAATCTATTGCCTGGGATGATCCCAGCGGGCGACGTCTTCGCGAATGGTTAGACGTTGACGAAGAACTTTTCTACAATGCAGATAATTTTGCCATTCTGCCTTTAGGCTTTTGTTTCCCGGGAAAGAGTAAAACCGGTGATTTGCCTCCCAGACCCGAGTGTGCTCCACTATGGCATCAGCAGGTTGTAGAAAAATTTGATGAAAATCCACTTTATATTTTAATAGGTAACCACGCACAAAGCTATTATTTACAAGACAAGCTTACTCTTACAAAGCGTATTCAGAATTTTGAAAGCTACCTGCCTAATTATTTTGTACTACCTCACCCCTCGCCCGTAAATCACTTCTGGATAAATAAAAACAAGTGGTTTTTAACCGATGTAATTCCACACTTACAACAGGAAATTAAGCGCAGACTGCAGCTATAAAACAACGCGTAAATCCTGAGAAGTTCCGGTTCGTTTTTTAGGCTTTTTATGTGTAAATTTGTCGCTTCAAATTTCACTGATAACTATGAGTAAATACGATATTATTGTCTTAGGAAGTGGACCCGGTGGTTATGTTACAGCTATTCGTGCTTCACAATTAGGTTTTAAAACCGCTATTGTAGAAAAAGAAAGCCTTGGAGGTGTGTGCTTAAACTGGGGTTGTATCCCTACTAAAGCCCTTTTAAAAAGTGCCCAGGTTTTTGAATATCTTAAACATGCTGAAGACTACGGTCTTAAAGTAGAAGGTGCAGATAAAGATTTTGATGCCGTAGTAAAACGTAGCCGCGGTGTTGCAGAAGGAATGAGCAAAGGTGTTCAATTCTTAATGAAGAAAAATAAAATTGACGTTATTAACGGTTTTGGAAAACTAAAACCAGGTAAAAAAATAGACGTTGATGGTACTGAGTATAGTGCTGATAATATTATTATCGCTACTGGTGCTCGCTCTCGCGAGTTACCTAGCTTACCACAAGATGGTAAAAAAGTAATAGGGTACCGCGAGGCGATGACCCTAAAGGATCAACCAAAAAGTATGATCATTGTAGGATCTGGCGCTATAGGTTGCGAATTTGGTAGCTTCTACAACTCTATGGGTACTGAGGTAACTATAGTTGAGTTTATGCCTAATGTAGTTCCGGTTGAAGATGAAGAAGTATCTAAACAATTTGAACGCAGCCTTAAGAAAACCGGTATTAAAATAATGACAAACTCATCTGTAGAGTCTGTTGATACTTCGGGTGAAGGCGTTGTTGCAACTGTAAAAACAGCTAAAGGAGAAGAAAAACTACAAGCAGATATCATTCTTTCTGCAGTAGGTATTAAAACCAATATTGAAGGTATAGGCCTTGAAGATGTAGGTATTATTACAGACAAAGATAAAGTTATTGTAAATGACTGGTATCAAACAAATATGCCGGGTTATTTTGCGATAGGTGATATCACACCAGGACCTGCATTAGCACACGTTGCTTCTGCAGAAGGAATACTTTGTGTTGAAAAACTTGCAGGAATGCATGTTGAAAAATTAGACTACGGAAACATTCCGGGATGTACATATGCATCACCTGAGATTGCATCTGTAGGTATGACTGAAAAACAAGCTAAAGAAGCTGGATACGAACTTAAAATAGGTAAGTTTCCATTCTCAGCATCTGGTAAAGCAAGTGCTTCAGGTAACAAAGATGGTTTTGTTAAAGTTATTTTTGATGCAAAATATGGGGAGTGGTTAGGTTGCCATATGATAGGTGCCGGCGTTACCGATATGATTGCTGAAGCTGTATTAGGGCGTAAATTAGAAACTACCGGTCACGAAGTACTCAAAGCTATTCACCCGCACCCAACGATGAGTGAAGCGGTGATGGAAGCTGTTGCTGCTGCTTACGATGAAGTGATTCATTTATAGGCATTCCCATAAAATTAGAATTAAAAAACCCTGCAAATCAATTGATTTACAGGGTTTTTTAGTTGTTTAAATTTAGGATATAAGTAAATATATAAAGCTCAGACCTTAGTTCAATTCAGTAGGTATCAAATCACAAAACCAAAACTTTGTATCCCATGATTTTTGATTATCAGAAAAGCAATTATCATCATCACATTCTGAAGGTTCATAACCGCGTAAAACTTTTTCACCTATGCTAAAATCAATTGGAGTCTTAAAAATAGGCCCATCATAGACAAAAGTGTGAAACTCGCCGTTTTCTCCACAGGGATCAACATTCTCCGGTAAATCATCTATAAATTGTTTATCTATAAGTCGTCCTACAAAAGATTTATCGAGATGCTTAGCATTTACACAAACCGTAATGGCTTTAAATCCGTGGTCTATAAAGCTATGAATAAGTTCTAATGTGTTTCGTTTCCAAAGTGGAAAAATTGCTTTTATTCCAACTCGATCTAATTGCTCTTCTCTATATGCTTTTAAATCTTCAAGAAAAATATCTCCGAAAATACTATGTGTATTTCCCTCTGCGGCTAAAGCTTCCGTAGTAGCTCCTAGTATCTTAGAATATTCAGCCATACTCACGTTTCCTGAAAGCAGAATTTTCTCAAGTGGTAATCCCAGGCTTTCCGCCTGAAAGTCTAATAGCTCTTCCCGCAGACCGTGCATAGAAACCCGATCAACATCAGAGTTTAATGTCGTTACTAGTTTTGTAATAGTATATTCTTGTTGCTTTAAAATCTCATAAAGCGCCAATGTAGAATCTTTACCACTACTCCAATTAAAATATGCTTTATTCAAACTGAAATTATAAAAAAGATTTAATGGCCAACTCGTAACTTTTAAGACCAAAACCTACAATAATTCCTACTGCATTCTTTGATATATACGAGTGATGACGATAGGACTCACGTGCAAATGTATTAGATATATGTACCTCCACAACCGGAACAGAAATAGCAGCAATAGCGTCACCAATACCTACTGAAGTATGTGTATAAGCAGCGGCATTTAAAACAATACCGTCAAAAACACCTTCGGCTTGTTGAATTTTAGTTATTAAATCTCCTTCACTATTAGACTGAAAATAAGAAAGTTCTGTTTCCTTAAACTGAAATTGTAATGTAGAAAAATAATCTCCAAAACTTTGATTCCCATACACACCGGGTTCACGTGTGCCCAATAGATTTAAGTTAGGACCATTTATGATAAGTATTTTAAGTTCTTTTTCCATCATTTGAAATTAAGTAAGTAAAGGTAAATTAAAAGCAAAGCAAAAAAAAACCTCGCGAAGCGAGGTTTTAGTTGGTTGATTGGTTTGTTTAGTATGATTAAAATACAAAACCTACACCTGCTTGGATAGCGTAGTTGTAAGCTTTTACATCATCATAAATTTTTGTAAAACCTCTTGTGTAACGACCTTGAATAAAAAGACCGTTGTCAAATTTGTATTCTAAACCTGCTGCAGTACCAAATTCAAAATCATTAGCACCATCAACAATGTTTATATCTCCACCATTATTTGTAGGTTCATAATCGATTTCTTCATTAACTAAGAAGTTAAAAGAAGGACCTGCTTGTAAGCTTAGACCGTCTACTAAGTATATTTTAGCTAATAATGGTACTTGAATGTAATCTAATTGGTATTCTGTGTTGTCATCAATATCAAAAATATTATCCTGATCGATTGTAGCGATAGTTGCTCCTTGCGCAGAATAAATAACCTCTGGTTGTATGGAGAAGTTTTCAGCGATAGGAAATTCTGCAACTAAACCTGCATAAAATGCTGTTCTTGAATCTGGATCGTTTGAATCATCTCCAGCAATATTTGCGAAGTTAACACCACCTTTTACTCCAAATTGAAATGACTCTTGAGCTTTAGCTGTAGTAGTTCCTAAAGCAATAATACTTGCAATTAAAATTAGCTTTTTCATAAATTGTTTGTTGTTTATAATTCTGTGCAAAGCTATATTCTGTAAGGGTTAACGAATGCTAACACTTCTTTAATATTATCTAAATAATTGCCAATTGGGAATACCTTTTCATTCTAAAACTAAACGTTTTGAATTTCTGCTGTTTACCATATTTACCGCAAATTATTCCTCATATAATACCCTTGCAACTCTTTGAAATCTATAATCTTGGAATTTATTGCCTCTTTCTGAAAATATTTTTTAATTGTTAAAATATGTTAATTAAAAATAGTCAGATTTAGTATTTGTAGAAAAAAAAAGCACCCCATTGGGGTGCTCTAATCTAAATATTTTGATTTTTTAGTTAAAGATAAAACCAATTGATGCAGAAAAAACGCCGTTCTTAGCATCAAGAGCATCTGTATCTACGTTGTTTCCATTATCGTAAACGTCAGAAAAACCTTGAGTATAACGTCCGTTAAGATAAAGACCTCCATCAAATTTGTAACCTAGACCTACGGCACCACCAAAGTCGATATCATTAAAGTTATCTTCATCGATATCTACACTACCATTAGGACCATCTAATTGACTATCTACAAGAAATCCTATTTGAGGTCCTGCCTCAACATACAATCCCTTAACTAGATATAATTTTGCTAATACAGGAACATTAATATAGTTCAATTGAAATTCTGTATCCTGCTCATCATCTCTTTGCACAAGATCAAAACCTTGTCCAGAGTAAAATACTTCTGGTTGTATAGCAAATCTTTCTGTTACCGGTATTTCTACAAGAGCACCAATATTAAAAGATGTTCTTGCATTATCATCATCAAAGCCATCTCCCCCATCACCAGTGAAGTTAGCAAAGTTTACACCACCTTTAATACCAAAAGCTAATTCGCTCTGTGCCATTAAAGCGGTAGAACCTGAGACAAAAAGTATCGCTGCAATAAATAATTTTTTCATAATTATAAGTTTTAGATTTGAAGCAAAGCTAATTTCAATCTGTTTCAAAGATTATTAACGGAGTTATAATTAAATTTTAAAATATTCCCAAAACCACATTGTTTATTGATGAATTGGCAAAAAACATTAAAAGATTATCAAGCTTATTTAAGATTAGAGCGGGGTTTGTCAGAAAATAGCATTATTAATTATATATATGATATTCAGAAATTAATAAATTGGCTAGCTGATACTAGTGCTCAATGCTCTCCTGTGACTATTAATCAAGAACTTATTCAGCAGTTTATATACAACGCAGCTAAAGATCTTAATGCCACATCACAATCCCGATTGATTTCTGGCTTAAAAGGTTTTTTTGATTACTTGGTTTTCGAAGATTACCGCAAGGATAACCCAACAGATTTAATCGAATCACCTAAAGTAGGACGCAAATTACCAGACACCTTATCTGAAGAAGAAGTAAATTCTATTATTGAAGTCATCGATTTAAGTTCGCCTCAAGGTGAACGCAATCGCGCCATTATAGAAACTTTATACGGTTGCGGATTACGGGTTTCTGAGCTACTTAATCTCAAATTATCTGATCTCTTTTTTGAAGAAGGATATATTTTAGTTACGGGAAAAGGAGATAAACAACGATTTGTACCTATCGCTCCAATCACCCAACACTATATTAAAATATATAGAGATGAAATACGCATTCATGAAAATCCAAAACCACTATTTAAAAACATACTATTCTTAAACAGACGTGGAGCACAATTAACACGTGCGATGATATTTACCATTGTAAAACAGAATACAAAAAAAGCAGGGATTCAAAAAACAATTAGTCCGCATACTTTTAGACATTCATTTGCCACACATCTATTACAAAATGGTGCAGATTTAAGGGCCATACAATTAATGCTGGGACACGAAAGCATAACAACTACAGAAATTTATATGCATCTAGACCGAACACATCTCACAGAAGTTATGAATACCTATCATCCCAGAAAATAAAGTATAAAAAAAACCGGTATAAAACCGGTTTTAAAGACAAACCAACTAATTAGTCTGTAACAACTAATCGTAGGGGGAGAAAGTAAGTTTGCCCCTTAATAGCCTTTGCCTTTAATTCTTTGTAATTCAATGTATTTTGTATTGAATTCTTAATTGCAGCGTTATCTGTTTTCACATTAAGCACTACAATTTCATTTTCAGAATTTACAGTAAAGGCAATGTTTACAGTAGTCTCTTGAGCCACTTTAAAGCGCGAATTACTCAATAAATCCAACAATTGCTTATTCATAGAAGCCTTCACTTCTTTACTAGTAGTTTTACTAGTGGGTTCTGTAGGATCCACAGGATTGGCTGTTAAGATTGCTGAACTGCAAATCGCAAATGCGAGCATAAAAATTTTGATTGTCTTCATAATATTTGATTTTTGATTGATGTATTATAAAGACGAATGGCTTAAAAAACTGTTACACTAAGTCTATTTACTTAACAGATTTTTAACTTTTCAAATGACTGATCATCAGTGATCTGTAAATTTATTCCAAAGAAAAAGCCCAACTTAACAGTTGAGCTCTTTCCCCTAACTAAACGAAAATCATAGATAAACTTATTTCTTCAATTTACCTATTATACTTATATTGATTGATACTTAAAAGACGCTTGAAATTTCTAATCGTTACACCCACAATCTATTTTAACAGGTTATTAACTTCATTTATATCCTTTTATGTAATGTGTCGCAATTAAATTTACTCACTACTGTAAATTCCAAAAAAAAAGGCTCTCATAATTGAGAGCCTTTAAATATCCTAGTTGAACTAAGACTATAAATTAGCAAGTACTTTTTGTACTTTATCTGCTGCTTCCTGAAATTGGATTGCACTTTGAACGTCTAGACCACTGTTGTCTATTAATTCTTTTGCGATATCAGCATTTGTTCCTTGAAGACGTACAATAATAGGCACGTTAATAGTTCCCATATTTTTATAAGCATCTACAATACCTTGAGCAACGCGGTCACAACGAACGATTCCTCCAAAGATATTTACAAGAATAGCCTTTACATTAGGATCTTTAAGAATAAGTTTAAATGCAGTTTCAACACGCTCTGCATCTGCAGTACCACCTACATCTAAAAAGTTTGCAGGTTCACCACCAGCTTGTTTAATTAAATCCATAGTTGCCATTGCAAGACCAGCTCCATTTACCATACATCCTACGTTTCCGTCAAGATCTACGTAGTTAAGGCCTACTTCTTTTGCTTCAACTTCAACAGGATTTTCTTCACGAGTATCACGCATAGCTGCATAATCTTTATGACGATATAGTGCATTATCATCTAAAGACACTTTAGCATCTACAGCTAAAATTTTATCATCACTTGTTTTTAAAACCGGGTTGATTTCAAATAGAGATGAATCTGAATCTGAGTATGCTTTATAAAGAGCTGTAACAAATTTTGTCATTTCCTTAAAAGCCGTTCCACTTAGACCAAGGTTAAAAGCAATACGTCTTGCCTGAAAAGGTAATAAGCCTGCAGCAGGATCTACTTCTTCAGTATATATAAGATGTGGCGTTTTTTCTGCTACCTCTTCAATATCCATCCCACCTTCGGTAGAATACATAATCATATTTTTACCAGTACCTCTGTTTAATAAAACAGACATATAATATTCTTCTGGCTCACTGTCTCCAGGATAATAAACATCTTCAGCAACTAAAATTTGATGTACCAGTTTACCTTCAGCAGATGTTTGTGGAGTAATCAGATTCATTCCGATAATATCTCCAGCAATTTTTTCTACTTCTTGTAAATTCTTGGCAAGTTTTACACCACCACCTTTTCCTCTACCACCGGCGTGTACCTGAGCTTTAATTACATGCCATCCGGTACCTGTTTCTTCAGTAAGTTTTTTTGCAGCTTCAACAGCTTCCGCCGGACTACTTGCAACTTTACCGCGCTGTATGCGCACTCCAAAACTATTTAGTATTTCTTTTCCTTGATATTCGTGTAGATTCATAATCAGGCGTTTCTATGTATTTGAATTTTGCAGAGCAAAAATAAGTATTTTAAGGCAAACCCTACTAGTAAAATAGTTGGGATTTCAACCTTAATAAACTATTCTATATCACCTAGTGTATAGTCTGTAAAATCTAAAGGATTAAAGTTTTTAAAATGACCGTTGAGTTCTATAAGTCTGCGTGTACGATTTATCTCTTCAACCATAGGTATGGTAGCAGATAAATGATCTATTAGATAAATATAACGATCAGCTTCTTTTTCCATTTTAATAAGCTTTAGCTCCTGCTCTATCGAAAGACCTAATTTATGCGCAAAACTAAAACTGGTCACTTCGTCTGCTAGAAATACTGGCGCTTCTACTTGTAGGGCTTCATAGAGACGTAGAACTAATTTAATAAATAGCAATTTTTGATTTGTCGTACCATTTTTGATATCATCTAGAAACTGTACTTCTGCACCAGCGTAAAGTCTATCTGAAAGAGTAGGTTGAAAATCTAAAATTTTAAAAACGCGTATACCCTCACAAACCACATCACTAGCACCGCTTGAATATTTTTTATCGACTTTTACAAGTTTAACTTCAGTACCATATGCTAGAGTTTTCTCAATATAGGCTGGTATGCCAAAGGTTATCTCGTGTTGTTCGCAGTCATTTACAAGTTGTTGATACCTGTCTTCAAAAATATGTAAAGCCAATCGTTCTTCTGGAAAGACGACCATCTCCAATGGAAACATTGCTAATGTTGATGTCATATAACACTTCTTTTTCGTGAAAATAACTAATTACGGTTCAAAAATTAATTTTTTACTATTTCTCTAACAGATTGATCAATTTTTGAACTTGTTAGGTGCTTAAGTAGATATTCTATATTAGATTTGCACGTTTAAAGTCTTATAGTTATGACCAATCAAAATCTTCTAGCAATTGCTAAAGAATACGGTAGCCCGATATATGTTTATGATGCTGCTAAAATAGAATCACAATACAACAGGTTAACGGGTGCATTTAAAAAGGTTAAAGAATTGCGTATTAATTATGCGGTTAAAGCCCTTTCTAATATGGCAATACTTCAACTTATTCACGGTTTTGGTGCCGGTCTTGACACCGTAAGTATTCAAGAAGTACGCTTAGGTCTTGCAGCAGGCGTAGATCCTTCAAAAATTATGTTTACTCCTAATGGTGTTTCTCTTAATGAGTTAGAGGAAGTTGCTAAAATGGGGGTACAGATTAATATAGATAATTTATCTATTCTCGAACAATTTGGCACCAAGCACCCAAAAACTCCTGTTTGTATACGTATCAACCCTCACGTTATGGCGGGAGGAAATTCTAATATTTCTGTAGGTCATATAGACAGTAAATTTGGAATAAGTATTCACCAGATTCCGCATCTGCTACGAATAGTTGAAAACACAAAGATGAATATCAACGGTATTCATATGCATACGGGAAGTGATATTCTCGATATAGATGTATTCTTACACGCTGCAGAAATTCTTTTTGATACTGCCAAAGATTTCAAAGATCTTGAGTTTTTAGACTTTGGAAGTGGTTTTAAAGTACCTTATAAGCCCGGAGATATTGAGACCGATATTGAAGAACTTGGCGATAAGCTATCGACTCGGTTTAACGAATTTGCAAAGGCTTATGGAAAACCGCTTACTCTTGTTTTTGAACCTGGAAAGTTTTTAGTAAGTGAAGCCGGCAAATTTTTAGTTAACGTAAATGTTATTAAGCAAACTACTTCTACGGTATTTGCTCAGGTAGATAGTGGCTTTAACCACTTAATACGCCCTATGCTTTACGGAAGTCAGCATGAGATTCATAATATTTCAAACCCCTTAGGACGCGAACGTTTTTATTCGGTAGTAGGATATATTTGTGAGACAGATACTTTTGCGACAAACCGAAGAATCCCTGAAATTGCCGAAGATGATATATTAGCATTTAGTAATGCAGGTGCATACTGCTACAGTATGGCAAGTAATTATAATTCTCGATATCGTCCTGCTGAAGTGTTATTTATGGATGGAGAAGCACATCTAATAAGAGAGCGTGAGACATTTGAAGATCTTTTAAAACATCAAATCCCTCTGAAACAAATAGAAAATGCTTAACTATATGTGAGTTTTATTTTTCACATAAATTTCTAAAAAAATAATGAGCCCTGAAGCTTTGCTTCAGGGCTCATTATTTTTTTCAATTTTAGCGAATTCATCAGCGCTTGAACTGATAAAATGATTAAATTAAAATATACTCAATGAAAAGATTAGAAAATAGGCATTTGTATTTAAAATCTTTAATTTCGTTGATTATAATAATTCATATTAAGTGAATAAAAGAGTACTCACAACAATCATTACTTGCTTAGTTTTTCTCGCTTCACAGGCTCAGCAAATTGCTGTGCTTCAATACGAAGGGGGTGGCGACTGGTACTCAAATCCTACGTCCCTGCCTAATCTGGTAAAGTTTTGTAATAAAAATATTTATACACAGCTCGATACAAAAATTGCAACCGTTCTTGCCACAGACACTGGTATTATGCAATTTCCTTTTGTGCATATGACCGGCCACGGGAATGTTTTCTTTTCTGATGAAGCTCTAGATAATCTCCGCAATTATTTAAATGGAGGTGGATTTTTACATATCGATGATAATTACGGTATTGATGAATATTTGAGACCGCAGCTAAAAAGATTATTTCCAGAGGAAGAATTAATAGAATTACCCGCATCTCATCCACTTTTTTCAACGGCCTATACATTTGAAAAGGGATTACCTAAAATACACGAGCACAATGGCACAAGGCCTCTTGCTTTAGGTATTTTTAGAGAAAATAGACTGGTGTTATTATATACGTTAGAAAGCGATTTAGGAGATGGATGGGAAAATCCTGAAGTACACAATGATCCTCCTGCAGTTCACGAAAAAGCATTAAAAATGGGTGCGAATATTATAAAGTACGTTTTTGAAAACTAAACAGTTATCGCACGAAAATACACAAATAGAACCTAATACTTTTCATTTAGTTCTGGTTTGTGATGGCATGACCAGTCCGGCAAATGCAGGAGGTTTAATGCGGCTTGCAGATGCATTAGGAATTTATCACGTGTATTTTTGTAATAGTAAAATTAATTTTGAAAGTTCTAGATTTAAAAGAACTGCGCGGTCTACAGAAATGTACGTACCTTATACGCAGACTCTAGATACTCAAGCACTCTTAGAAAATTTAGTTGCCACCAATTATAAATTGATAGGTCTCGAACTTACTAATACAAGTTTACCACTTACAGCTTATAAAACGGGAGAAAATACCAAAATTGCATTGGTTCTTGGTAATGAACGCAACGGGATTTCTCAAGAAGTTTTAGACAAATTAAATGATACCGTCTTTATACCCATGCACGGTAAAAACAGTAGTATGAATGTAGCTCAAGCCGCAGCAATTGCAGCTTACAACCTTATTAACAATGCCTTATAATGGAAGATAAATCTAAAATAATTGCATATGGTATTCTTAGAGCGCTAGGTATACTTGGCGGAATCATATTAATTCTTTGGTTCTTATACAAGGTGCAGGCTGTAATAATGTTTATTGCTATAGCTGCAGTTGTTTCGCTAATAGGAAGGCCCATAGTAACCTTCTTAAAAACACGACTCAAATTTGGTGATGTGGGAGCAGCAATAACAACGCTACTCATCGTTATGGGTATTATTGTAGGAATCATAGCCATTTTTGTACCTATACTTATCGATCAGAGTGAACACATAAGTAAAATAAATTTTGAAGAAGTTCAGCACAATATAAATCGCCTCAACGTGGAGTTTAGCCGTTCGTTGGGTGTAGATCAGGTTACGTTAATAGAAGGATTGAAACAATCTGATTTTATCAAAAATTTTGATATTTCAGTAATACCAACATTTATCAATAGCATCCTCGGAAATTTTAGTTCTCTAGTAGTAGGCTTACTTTCGGTAACTTTTATTTCCTTCTTTTTACTGAAAGATAGCAGATTACTTTTAGATAGTTTTCTAGTATTTGCAAATAAAGGAGAAGAAAATAAATTTAAACACGTCTTTCATAAAACGAAACATTTATTGAGTAGGTACTTCATTGGGATTCTTCTACAACTTCTAATTCTCTTTGTAATCTATTCCATTTTACTTTTTAGTTTTCAAATACCTAATGCTTTCGCGATAGCTCTTTTTTGTGCTATGCTTAATGTGGTCCCGTATATAGGACCGGTCATTGGATGTGGTGTAATGATGTTGTTAGTTATTAGCGGATATTTTACCGCAGATTTTGAAACCGTTATCCTTCCCAAAATGATTTATATTTTTATAGGATATTGTATTGCTCAGCTAATTGACAATTTCATCAACCAACCGTTGATTTTTGGAAATAGTGTAAAATCACATCCCTTAGAGATCTTTCTTGTTATTATTATTGCCGGTTTGTTATTTGGAATATTAGGAATGGTAATAGCAATCCCTACTTACACGGCAATTAAAGTGGTCGCACAAGAATTCTTATCTGAATATAAAATCGTTCAAAAACTTACTAAAAACCTTTAATACTTGAACTACCGACTTTTTGATAAAGATGTTGTAGAATTTATTCATTCAAACCTAAATGAAGATATTTCAAGATTGATTCTTAAAGGGAGTCCGTTTTCTGATGTAACAATTCAGGAACTAGCTCAGCAGCTTATTGGGTTTCAAAAAGCACAAAATAAACTACCTTCGTGGTTTTCTAATTCAGAGATATATTTTCCTCCTAAACTTAATCTAGAGCAAACCTCATCTGAGGCTACTGCATCCTATAAAGCAAGTTTATTTACAGGATCAAAAGCAATAGATCTTACAGGCGGTTTCGGGGTTGATGATTATTATTTAAGTAAAAATTTCAAACAAGTAACCCACTGTGAGATTAATGAAGATCTCGCAGCAATAGCTGCGCATAATTATAAATCGTTAGGAGCAGGAAATATAAGTGTTGTCACGTTAGATAGTCTAAAGTATTTGGAAAAAACAGATGCTTTTTACGATTTGATTTATGCAGATCCCTCACGACGATCTACCAGTAAAGGCAAAGTATTTATGTTGAAAGATTGTGAGCCTAATATACCTGATAACCTAGATTTATTATTTAAAAAAACAGATACTGTAGTATTAAAAACCAGTCCGTTGCTGGACATAACTGCCGGATTAAAGGAACTTAATTATGTAGTTGAAATTCACGTTGTAGCGGTTAAGAATGAAGTGAAAGAATTACTTTGGGTTCTTAAGAAAAACAGAGCACAACAATCTATAAAATTAGTAGCAGTAAATCTTGATAGTGATTATACGACTCCGGTAACGCTTAATTTTGAAGCACAAAACGAATCATTTTCTGCTTATGCAGAGCCATCAACGTATTTGTATGAGCCTAATGCTGCTTTATTAAAATTAGGAGTTTTTAACTGGATAAGTACGCATTACCATTTAGAAAAACTTGCTCCAAATTCACATTTATATACTTCTGATAAAAAAATTGAATTTCCGGGGAGAGTGTTTAAAATCAACGCTACTGTTCCTTATTCAAAAAAAGATATCAGCAAGCTTCTAAAAAATAAAAAAGCACATATTACGACACGTAATTTTAAAGAAAGTGCTCCTGCATTACGATCTAAATTTAAAGTACTCGACGGTGGGGATACGTATTTATTTTTCACCACACTGGAGAACAATAAATCGGTTATGCTTAGCTGTTCGAAATTGACTTAATATGACTTTTGAAAAATTTCAAAAGCAAAGTGAGCTCCATCTACCGCTTCATCAATTTCTGAATCTGTGTAGGCCTTTTCATTTACGGCTTCAGTAAAGGCTTTCCACCTATTCATAACATCTTGCGCAGATTTTCCAAAAAAGTGATGTGTTTCAATAGTGTTGATCCCCTTACAATTCTCTAGATTTTTTCTAATTAAAAGGCCTCCCATCATCGAGCCTTCTGCAACGTAAAGTATTCCCAGGAGAAAAGGATAATTTATCTCATTAGGTAAAGATTCATTAAGTTTTGAGGGCAAGGATGCACCTAGTTGTTTTAAATCATTTTCTAATGCTTCGGCTTTTTTTGAATCTCCAAAGACTCTTAAAGATTCAGGCATAGGGCCTGAAAATTGTTTTGATAATTCAGAAAGCGTATAATAAGCTTGGTAATTTTGAGATAATAGCGCCTTATATTGATCTAATGTTATACTATGATCCAGTATATATTTTGCAAGGTTATCAGCTTCTGTTTCTTTATGAAGCGTTGCCGTCCTTGTCTTTAAATGTTGTAAAATCATATCCTAATTTAAGGCGTTTTAAGTCTTCCTGTATTTTGTTCATTCCGTCTCGATGAGACATATTTTCTCTGGAAAAATTTTCTAAAAAAAGCTCGATATCACTTACTAACTTTTTACTCTCCAAAATACGTTTGCGTACTGGATTTATATAAGGTCCGTTGTTACTTATCGCTTTAAGATAAGGCTCAATACGCTTATGCAAGGTACTTATATTTTTCTTCAAGATGTAGCCAGAAGCACCATTGAGTATAGTATCTGCTGCAAGCTCTTCATCATTGATAGTACCTGTAATAAATATAAATGTAACCGAAGGAGCTACCTCCTGAGCTAACTCTAATATATCTAAACCTGTACAAGTAGGTAAATTATAATCAGATAGAATAAGGTCTGGCTTTAAATTAGATAAAGCCAATTTAAAATCTCTCAAATTATTACATACTGAAATAGTAGCGTTTTCAGCAATTTTTGAAATTTCTCGTTTGATCAAAGTGCTATCACTAGGATTGTCTTCAACCATTAAAATCTGTAAAGGTTCTTTAATCATCTTATTTGTTATATACAATCCAATATTCTATTAAAACAGGCAAGGTTTTGCTTAATTCCAAATAGCTTTTGGGCTTTTCTAAAAAACTATTTGCACCTATCTCATACGCTTCTTTTATATCTTTTTTTAAATCTGAAGATGAGAAAATAACGACAGGAATATTTAAATATTCCTTGTAAGCCCTAAATCTTTTTAAAATCTCAAGTCCATCCAATTTTGGTATTTTAATGTCAAGCAAAATTAATTTGGGTAATGCTAACTTAAAACTTTCACTCTCTAAGTAACTTATAGCCTCTTCCCCATCGCAAATGTGCATCAGATTATATTCTGGAATATGCTTCTTAAATATACGTTTCATTAACGCTACATCTCGTGGGTTATCTTCTATAGAAAGAATGTGATTTGAATACACTTAATAAAAATTTTATCCTAAATTAAAGAAAAAAGTACTTCCTTCATTAATCGCACTCTTTACAGTAATAATTCCAGAATGTTTTTTAACAATACGAGCTACTATGGCCAGGCCTATGCCAGAACCTTCATACTCCTCACCTACTAAGCGATTAAAGAGTTTAAATATGCGATGCTCGTGCTTTTGATCAAATCCTATCCCGTTATCCTTAACATAGTAAAATAGATCTCCGTTTAATAAAGTAGAGCCTACTTCAACATACGGTTCCTCAGCTTTCCCGGTGTATTTAATTGCATTTGTAAGCAGATTCTGCATTAACTGAGTAACCATTTTAGCATCCCCGTTAAGCATTGGCATATTAGCGTCAATAGTAATCTTAAGCTTAGGATGGTTTAGCCTAACATTTAAGAAATCTAGGATATCATTTGTAATTTTAGCGAGATCAAATGGTGCCCGTTCAGTTTCATATTGGGTTACTTTTGAAAATTCTAAGATATTATCAATAAGCTGATTCATATTAATGGCAGAATCTAAAATAGTCTCAATAGCAGATTTACCAAAGTCATCTAACTCTTCATAATAATCTTCTTTAAGAATCTGTGTAAAACCATCTATTCCTCTTAACGGGGCTCTTAAATCGTGTGCAACACTATAACTGAAGGTTTCTAAATCTTCGTAAGCAATAGTAAGTTTATTATTTAAGGTTTTTACTTCCTCGTACTTCTTTAAAATTATTTCAGAAATATTTTGACGCAATACGCTTGCAGCTTCTACTTCATAATCCTGCCAGGGTTCTGATTTTCTCTCTTGAGAAACAGACCACTTTTCAAAAGACTTACGTGGCGAAATTCTGAAGTTTTTCTCATTAGTAAATGACTTATCTGGATTTCCTGCCCAATTTACTGTGCTTTTCTTTTCTGGTTTAAACCAGATTAGACAATCATCTTTGAATTTTGAAATAAAAACACACAATACACCTGAAGCCTTTCTAATCAAATCCTTATCACAGTCTAAATCTAAAATAAACTCGTTTGACTGAAATAAATTTTGAGTTGAGCGTTTTTTAATCTCTGAAATGAATTTAAAGATATCTCTTTCTTCTGGGGCATCTCCCAGACGATATACGATATCATCAATGTATAAAGCAGCCCCGCTGGCATCATTGAGATCGAGAAGATTCATATTTCCTTTAACTAAGCCTTCACTTATATCCCAATTTTCACTTATCTGTTTCATTAGCGTATTACGCAAATTTGCAGACTCGTTCACTTTCTCAAGTAACGTATTTGTAGTTGATAATAAAAGTTGACTCGAGAACACCTGCGTCAAAAACTTACAAGATTGACGCTCGTAATAGTTAACAAACTTAGGCGTATAATGATGACAAGCTATTAATCCCCAAAGCGTACCCTTAAATATTATTGCCGCAGTGAGTGATGCACCTACATTCATATTTTGCAAGTACTCTATATGAATAGGTGACGTTCCTCTAAGCTCACTTAAAGTTAAATCTACAGGATTATTGCGCTCTACACCCTGATGTGCAAAAATAGATACAGGCGCTTCATTTACATCTGAAATGATGCGTACACCTTGTTTTAAAAATAGATCGCGAGCTTGTTTAGGAATATCACTTGCTGGGTACCTCAGACCCAACCAGGTTTCCATTCCCTGATCGCGAGCTTCAGAAATAACAATGCCATCCCAGTTCTCATCAAACTTATAGATCATAACTCGGTTATAATCGTAGAGTTTCTTTATAAGATCTACCGCAACATCACACATTTGCTGCTCGTTATTTTGCTCGCTGAGTCTCGTAACAACTTCTGAGAGCTGAATTTGATAATCAAAAGCGTTTTGCGACTCTTGAAAATTCTCGAACTCCAACAAGATCGAATTACCTGTTTTATGGGCAATTAATAAAATATCTTCATTGTTTAAATGCAGGCGTACCGGAGAAAGCTTTACGTGATTTGTTGCATTTTCTAAATCATTAATAAGGTGGTCTTCAACAAGAGATTCTAGTGAAGAACCTAGTAACTCACTAATAGATTTATTAAATAAGGTGTCTATATTTTCACTACAATAGGTTATTTCTAATGTAGTAGCATCACAAACCAGTAAGTAGCCGTGGCTTTGTATTTTGCCTATTATATGTATAGGTTCTTTATCACAATCGATAAGCTTTAAATCTTCAGGATATAATTCTGATGAACCCTCTTTCATATTAAAGTTTTATTTTAAAATAAAAAGTACTTCCATCGCCAAATTGTGAATCAACCCAAATATGACCGTCATGAAGCTTAACAATTTTCTTACAGTGGGCAAGTCCTACACCGGTGCCTTCATAGCGTTCTTCCGTAGGCACTCTTCCAAAAATCTTAAATATACTTTCTAGATCATCTTCTTTAATTCCGATCCCATTATCGGTAATTGCAAATGTTTGATATTCTTCATCAGCAAATGTGGAAATACGAATACTGGGTTTCCTATCTTTCTTTCGGTATTTAAGCGCATTACTTATCAAGTTCTGAAACAGCAGTCGCAACTCGGTCTCATAAGCCATAACTTTAGGCATTTTCCCGACGCTAACTGTGGCATCTGCCTCCCGAATACTTTTATTTAAATCATATTTTACAACCTCAAGCAACTCATTTACATCAACACGAGTTTTCTTTAAGTCTTCACCTATTCTACTATGTTCTAAGAGTGCTTTAATCTGCTCGGCCATTCTTCCGGAAGCTTCATGAATATAACCTAGGTACTCTATTCCCTTTTCATTAAGATTTTCACTATACTTTTTTAGTATAAAATCACTACTAAAACGTATAGTAGCTAGAGGTTCTTGAAGATCATGAGAACATATAGAGACAAATTGCTCTAAATCTGTGTTTGTGCGAAGCAAATCTTCCTTTTGACGCATAAGTTCGGCTTGAGTCTGCTTAAGTTCTGTAACTTCCATAAGTGTACAGCGATAGAGTGTTTCACTCTCATCAAAGTTGCTTAGCGCGTCAGCATTGAATATAATTTCTATACGCTCCCCATTCAAATTTTCTAAAGTAAGTTCTTCCGTAGAAACTTTACCTTCCTCTTTTAGTTTTTTATGAATACGTATTCCTTTTAATTTACTTTCATTAGAATAGTAATCAAAAATCGAAGAACCTATAACTTGACTTTTCTTTTCAAAACCCAGCGTATTAATGAACAACTTATTACATTCTGTAATTAAGCCTGTATCTGCATTTAGGCTTACGTGCATTACAGGATCATCTTCATAAAAGGCTTTAAATTTTTCCTCGCTCTTACGCAGTTTTGCTTGTGATTTTTCAATTTTAGTAATATCAATAAATGAAATTACCACCCCTTCAATTTTTTCACCATGATTAATAAATGGAGAGATCCTTTTTATGAAATGTCTACCCGATTTACTAATAATTCGTTTTTCAAAAACGGTTCCCGATTTCATTACATTTCGAGCATTATCTGCCAACGTACGCTCATTGGATATACTGAAACTAGATACAAAATTCTCAATCGGTCGCCCAATATCGTGCTTCATCAAATGAAAATGCTCCCGAATTGCCGGAGTAAATTTTCGAATTATAAGATTTTGATCTAAAAACACTGTGCCTATACGCGTACTATCAAGAAGGTTATCCATATCAGCATTAAGCATAGCCAGATCTTCCATCTTTTCAATATGCTCTGCGTTGATAGAGTGTAACTCTTCATTTACACTTTGCAGCTCTTCATTAGTACTTTGTAACTCTTCATTAGAAGCTAGTAATTCTTCGTTAGAAGCCTGTAATTCTTCGTTACTTGTTTCTGCTTCTTCTAAGGCATTACTTAATTCGTACTGGGTTTCTTTTAATTCTTCCTCAAGACTAGCAATACGTTCTTGAGCACTTTTTGTTATATCGGCGCGCTCTACAACCACACCTTTAAGGCTGGTTTTATCTTGCTTAATGAACGTTACAATAAAATTAAAAATCTCTGTTTTTCCAGATTCAACAGGTTTTACCAGGACATCAATTACCGCATTTAAATTTCCGTCATCATCTATTAATTCTACCTCTTTGTAAAAAACGGTTTTTTGTTTACGTGCAGCTTTACGTACTGCATTACGTACAACCACAGAAAGTTCAGGAGCAATCATACTCATAAGATCTGTCGTAAAACCTTCACTGGGCAACTGGGCATATAAATTAAATGCACCCATTGCCTCAATAATTTTAAAATCTGCGTTTATATAAATACTAGCCGCACCGTATTGTTGTAAAATAGCAGTACTTATCTCGGTACGTAGATAATCTGCTGACATACTTTTTTTGCTACTTGATTTTTTCAAATCTGCTATTTGACTTTTAAATGCGTTACGTTCTGCGGAAGAGCTTAGTATTTCAGTTCTTAACCGTAATGGGGCTTCTAGATTTCTATAGATATTCCACTTTCTATTAATATCTTCAAATGAATCTACATGCTCGCCTAACGATTCACTTGTACCTAGTATTAATACTCCACTTTCTTTGAGTGCATAGTGCAAAATATGAATAACTTTTGCCTGTACACTACTTTGCAAGTATATAAGTAGGTTACGACACATCACCATATCCATATTTTTGAATGGTGGGTCGTTAGTTATATTGTGATTGGAGTAGATTACCGACTTTCTAAGAGAATCCTTAACGGTATAATTCTCTTCTTCTTTTATAAAATACTTAGCAATTCGAGCGTCTGAAATATCGCCAAGTGCATTTTTTGAGTATTTACTTCTTCCGGCTATTTCCAGGTGATCACTTGAAATATCTGTAGCAAAAATTTTAAGACTAAGATCTTTACCTTGTTTATCTATTTCATCTAATATTAGAATTCCTAATGAAAAAGGTTCTTCTCCGGTACTACATCCTACATCCCAAACCTTAATAACTTCGCCATTAGGTTTTTCAGTCACCATTTTAGGAATGACTTCATTCTCTAAAATTTCCCAAACACGCTGGTCTCTAAAGAATTTGGTAACTCCTATAAGAAACTCTTTATATAATACCTCAACCTCTTTTCTGTTGTTTTTTAAATACGTGTAGTAGGCTTCTAACGAATTTAATTTTAAAACACGTACCCGTCGACCTATCCTTCTTAAAAGTGTGGGGCGTTTATATAAACTAAAATCGAGATCTGTGTGTATTTTTAATACCGTTAAAATATCTTTTAATAAGTTCTCATCGTACTGATAAGATCCCGCATCAAAATCTAAATTACTCTGCGCTTCAAAATAATTTGACAATTCATCGCTCATACGTTCTACAGGAACAACATAATCAACCAATCCGGTTTTAATTGCATTGCGCGGCATACCATCAAATTTTGCCTGCTCAGGTTGTTGAACCATTACCACGCCCCCTTTCTCTTTTATAGAACGTATTCCTCGCGAACCGTCACTTCCTGTTCCGCTTAAAATAATACCCGCACATAAATCACCTGCAGTCTCAGCCATCGATTCAAAAAATAAATCAATTGGGAGATTTAAGGTCTTATCTGTAGGTTTTGCTAAGAGCTTAAAACGACGCTCTTCTATGATCAGATTTTTAGTAGGTGGTATTAAATAAATACTGTTTGCCTGTATTTCTGCACCATCCTCAATAATTCGTATTGGAATTTTAGTGTTTTTACTTAATAATTCTGCCATCAAACTTTTATGGTCTGGAGACAGATGTTGCACCACAATAAATGTGTACAAAGAAGATGTGGGAACATTATCAAAAAACTCGTTAAGTGCCTGAAGTCCGCCTGCACTAGCACCTATACCAACGATTATGTGCTTTGCATTTTGGGTAATTGTATCTATAGTCACAAAGTTATTTTGAATAGTTAGTTTCTTTTAAATGCCTGATTTATTATTAAAAATAATAAACTAGATGAGAATGAATCAAAATTACAATATCTATAGATATGAATTTAACGTGATGTTAAATTTTAAGAAATCCTTAAGTATTGTATTACTTATAATAATTATTAATTACGATATTTGGATAATTTCAAGCTTTGAAAATCCTCAATCTTGAGTCAATAAAAAAAGCACCGTTACCGGTGCCTTATAATATAAGTATTTTTATAACTAATAATTATAAACTACGGCATTAATATTCATACCGGCACCAACAGATGCAAAAACAATACAATCTCCTGGATTGATTGTATGTCCCTCTACTTTAGCCTTTAAAATAAGATCTAATAACGTTGGAACTGTAGCTACAGATGAATTGCCCAACCAAGAAATAATCATAGGCATCACTTTTTCAGGAACTTCATCAACTTCGTAAAGTTTATATAATCTTTCAATTATAGCGTCATCCATTTTACCATTTGCCTGATGTATAAGTACTTTATTTACATCACTAATGTCTTTTCCTGCCTTATCTAAGCAGGCCTTTATAGAAGTAGGAACAGTCTCTAATGCATATTGATACAATCTGCGACCATTCATTTTTAAATACAGATCGTCTTTGTTAGCATCGGTTTTATTATAAGAGCAGCCCATAGTAAGCATTTCTGCATATCTATATGTATCAGAACGTGTTTTATGAGCTAATATCCCCACTGGAGATTCACTCTCAAAAGCTTCTACAATAGTTGCACCAGCACCATCTGCGTAGATCATACTATCTCTATCATGTGCATCAATAATTCTAGAAATGGTTTCAGTACCTATTACCAGAATTTTTTTTGCATCTCCAGATTTTATAAAATAATCTGCCTGAATCATTCCCTGCAACCATCCCGGACACCCAAAAGGTAAATCATAGGCAACACACTCAGGATTTTCAATTCTAAGCTTATATTTTACTCGTGCTGCAAGTGCAGGAACCATATCACTACGATTTGATCCATGTTTTACATCTCCAAAATTGTGTGCAACGATTATATAATCTAAAGTCTCAGCATCTATCCCTGCATCCTCAATAGCCTCTTTTGCTGCAAAATATGCAATATCAGATGCTACTAAATCATCAGATACGTATCGCCTTTCGGCAATAGTCGTGATTTCCTCAAATTTTTCAATTATATAATTATTGTCCCTAGCAACCGGATTTCCATTGGATTCATAAAATTCATGATTTAAAAAATCACTATTCTTTATGCGTCTTTCAGGTATGTAATTTCCTGTACCTGTAATCGTACTGTATATTTTCTTTGTCATAAAATCCTGCTTTTAGTCGCAGCTTTTAACTCTAGTTTACATTTAAAATTGGTCGTAATTTAACATAATGGGGGTAAAATACAATCTTATTATTTAATTGAGTCCTTAGGACATTATTTAATACTATGTTCAAAACCCATCATAAAATCAAAAACTATTAATTATCAATTAGTTATAAATAAAAAATAAATACTTTCGATCAATTATTCGTGTTTGTTATGTACCAAATTTTAAAATCACACTCCCGCAATTACGCATCGTATCTGTATAATATGGATTTATAATTTTTTCTGAAGTACTAAGCCAAACCGCTCCTTCACTATTATTTGCCATTGGACAACGCTGCAAATATAATGCAGGTTTTAAATTATTAAGATTATTTACTATCGCAGCCATATTTTCATTAAGAATCACAAAATTTTCTCGTTGACTTGCAATCGTTTTTGCATTTATAATTGCATTGAGCATCTTTGTAATTTTAGTTACTTGCATCTTCACAGAATTCGGAAGTGTTTCCAAATTAACTTTATTAAAGGAGGATTTTAAATCTGTTGCAGATTCAGAAATCCGTTTAGGGTTAGATTCTACAAAGGCTTCTGTTAATTTTAAATACCCCGTTATTGTATTATTTAAAGCTGCTTCATTAGCTTCAGAAAAAACAACCTTGTTGTCCTTAGACTTAAGCTGCTCATCTTCAATACCAGAATTCATCATTGATTTTTTTCCGCCTAACTGAGCGGCTGCATCAACCGTGAATGTTCCATTAACTACGATTTCTTCACCTACAGATAATCCGGAGACAATGGTATAATTTCCTCCTGCTTTTCGTCCTAATCGAACTTCTCGCATCTCAAAAACTGTTTCTTTGGGATTCGGTTTAACATAAACCAGCGATCGCTCTCCCGTCCACATCACTGCTGAAGCAGGTATACTTAATTCAGAATTGGACGTGCCTGGCGAGCTATCTACACGCGCAGATACAAACATTCCCGGTTTAAAAAGGCCTTCTTTATTATTAAGTATAACTCGTATAGTAACAGTGCGAGTCTGCGTATTGAGAATAGGATCAATAAATGATATCTCGCCTTCAAAACTGCGATTAGGATATGCATTTGTTTCTATAGAAAGTAACATCCCTTCTTTAAATTGATCGATTTGACGTTCATAAACATCAAATTCAGCCCAAATAGTAGCTAGATTACTTACCTTAAAAATAGCTTTCCCGTCCATAATATGATCTCCCTCATTTACGGCAATTTCAGTCACTACACCAGATACGTGAGAATAAATTGGGAAACGTGTTACCACTTCACCAGATTGCTCTATTTGATCAAGTAATTGACCGTGAATTTTAAGGTTATTAAATTTACTACGTACGGCATTATATAACTTTGGTTGTATTGCTTTCATTTTTGCAGCTGTCATTAACTCTTGCTGCGCAGCTACCAATTCTGGCGAATAAATAGTTGCAATCCGTTGTCCTTTAGTGACCTCCTGCCCCAGAGAACGAATAGCTAAACTTTCTATTCTACCATTAAAATGGGCTGGTTGCGTTGCCGTTGCATTCTCATTTATCGCAATCCTGCCAGACAAATTAGTTGTATTCGTACCAGGGGTAGTTTTGCTGCCAATGATTAAAGTTTGCACTCCCGCTAATGCTATTGCATTTTTGGTCATTGTAAATTGATTTGTTTTCAATCCCGAAGATTCCGTTTCCTTTTTAACGAGATCCATTCCACATATAGGACAGTCACCAGGCTCTTCTCTAATAATTTGCGGATGCATAGAACACGTATACAGTTCTGCAGCATCACTAGCGGTATGTTCATGACCAACTTCCGCAGAAATGGATTCTTGATTATCGCTATTTGTAAACAACAAGTAACCCAATCCCAAGCCTACTGCGCCAGCTATTATAATGTAAAGAATAGATTTATTCATAATTTTATTTTATTTCTTCGGAAACATTAAATTTTCTACCTCCTGATATTTAGTCTAGAGATTTATTCCGTAAGCGCAATGCATTTGCAATTACAGAGACCGAACTAAAACTCATAGCAAGTGCAGCAATCATAGGTGACAATAGAATCCCAAAAAACGGATACAGTACTCCGGCGGCGATAGGCACACCAATAGAATTATATATAAGAGCAAAAAATAAATTCTGCTTAATATTTCTCATAACAGCAACACTCAGGTTATGAGCTTTTACAATACCATGTAAATCGCCCTGCACTAGTGTTATTGCTGCACTTTCTATTGCAACATCTGTACCTGTCCCCATTGCAATACCTACATTGCTTTGCGCTAGTGCTGGGGCATCATTAATCCCGTCTCCTGCCATAGCAACGAACTTTCCTTCATTTTGCAAACGCACAATCTCATCCTGCTTATCTTCAGGAAGCATTCCTGCTTTATAATCTATTAGATTAAGGGAGTTCGCTACCGCCTTTGCTGTATTTTGATTATCGCCGGTGAGCATTATTACAGCAATATCTTTTGCCTGTAGAGCCTGAATAGCTTTTTTACTTGATTTTTTAATTTTATCAGTGATTACTACAAAACCTACCGCTTCCTTATTTACCGATAGAAAGGATACAGTTTTGCCCTGCTCTTGATGCTTTATTGATGCCGCGCGCAATTCATCTGTTATGCTTGCGCCAGCTTCTTCCATCATTTTTTCATTACCTAATGCCAACTTTTTATTCTCAAAATTACCAGTAACCCCTTTTCCGGTAACCGAATTAAAATTTTCTATTTTAGAAATTGTAACACCTTGTTCTTGAGCGTAGCGTACAGTAGCTTCGGCAAGTGGGTGCTCACTTAAATTGTTAAGTGCAGAAATGTATTCTAAGAGTGCTTCTTCTGTAAAATCTCCATACGAATGAATTGCTTCAACAGATGGTTTTCCTTCGGTTAGCGTTCCTGTTTTATCAACAATGAGCACATTAATTTTATCCATTTTTTCTAGTGCTTCGGCATTTTTGATCAGCACACCGTTTTGCGCACCTTTACCTACACCTACCATTACAGACATAGGAGTGGCTAAACCTAATGCACATGGACAAGCAATAATGAGAACTGCAATCGCATTTACTAATGCATAGACATAAATCGGCTCTGGACCAAAAATTACCCAAAGAATGAAAGTGAGTATAGAAATCCCTACAACTACAGGAACAAAATATCCAGATATTTTATCAGCTAACTTCTGAATGGGTGCTTGACTGCGGCTGGCTTTATTAACCATCTCGATGATTTGAGATAACAATGTTTCTCCACCTACCTTTTCAGCTTTCATTAGAAAAGATTGTTTTCCATTTATGGTTCCGCTGCTTACCGTGTCGCCCTCTTTTTTATTAACCGGAATAGGCTCTCCAGTAATCATCGATTCATCTATAGCACTCTCGCCTTCTTTAATAATACCATCAACAGGTATTCTGTCTCCCGGCTTTACACGTAAAATATCATTCTTCTCAATCTCATCTATTGATACCTGCTGCTCATTCCCGTCTACGATTTTTAATGCTTTATTAGGTGCCAACTTAAGCAATTCTTTTACCGCAGAATTGGTTTTACTATGTGCTCTGGCTTCTAAAACTTGACCCATTAAAACCAGAGTGAGAATTACAGTTGCAGCTTCATAATAAACGTGAACAGTATCTGAGGCTGTCTTAAACTGCTGCGGAAAAAAATCGGGAACAAGCATACCAAATACACTAAAAAGCCAGGCAACTCCGGCTCCAATTCCTATAAGTGTAAACATATTGAGATTCCACGTTTTTACTGATCTCCACGCGCGTTCAAAAAACATCCATGTTGCATAAAAAACCACAGGTAGTGATAAAATAAACTGAACCCAATTCCAATATTCCTGAGCCATTAACTTATACAAAGGATTGTCATTGAGCATTTCACTCATAGCGATTATAAATATGGGAAGCGTAAAACCGAGCGCAATCCAAAATTTATTTAGCATTTTTTTATACGACTTTTCTTCAGCCGAAAGATCCGGTTCAACAGGAACCAAATCCATCCCACAAATACTACAACTACCCGGCTCATCTTCGTTAATCTCTGGGTGCATAGGACAAGTGTAGGTAGTATGCGCTGTAGCTCCTGCGGTTTTTTCCTGCACTAAGTCCATACCGCAAACCGGGCAATCTCCAGGTTTGTCGTAGGTTTTATCTCCTTCACAGTGCATAGGACAATAATATACTCCCTCACCTGCCGCTGCTTTAGAATTGGTTTCTGACTTTGTTTTTTTAGAATCCTTCTTAATTTTGGGCGCTTTGCCTTGTTCGTGAATGGTATAATCCCCACCGGCTTCGGCTAATGCAGCCTGATAAACCCCAATTTTAATAGGTTTTTCGGTTTCGAGAATTGCTTGAGCATTTGACAAATCTATGTCTGCCTGAATGACGCCACTTACCTTAGATAACGTTTGTTGAACGTGGTTTTGGCAGCCTTTGCAACTCATTCCGTGTATGTGATAGGTCTTTGTCATTTTTTCCAGATATTAGAATTTAAAGGATAGTCCTCCATTTTCTGTACAGCTCTATAACTGTATTATTTAATTATAACTTTATTTAGTTATCGTCGCGGTTACAGAACCACAATTCATCATTTTATCTCCGTAGTAGGGGTTTTCAATAGTGCTTTCATTAGACAACCAGTCTGCTCCCTTACCATTTAATGCCATAGGACAATGTTGTTTATATAGGGTTCCGGCATTTATATTTTTTCTAAAGTAAGCCTGCACCGCATTTGAAAATTGTGAAAATGCTTTGCGCTGTGCGTCTAAATCTTCTGTAATAGCAATTGCCTCTGCTGCAGATTTTAGTTTTGCGTTACTTTCATCAAAAATTATAGCCAGATTTGCCGCTTGCTGTTTAGTCTTTTCTGCATCTGAAGCTATAAGAGCTACACGCACTGAATTATACGCATCCCAAACCCCTTTAGAAGCCGAATTTTTAAAAGAAAGAGCTGCTTTGTCAATTCTCATTTCTGTAGATCTGTTGGAGGTTTCCAACTCTTTTTGTCCCGGATTACCCATAGGCTCATTAGCTACTTCATTTTCTACTGAAATAACTGACTCCAAAGAGTCATTCTCTGTTTCATTTTTTTTATCATTACCGCATGAAGTTATTGATAATGCTATTGCAGCAATGCCTACTAATTTGATTGTATTTTTCATAGTCTGTTTTATTTTGAGGTTAAATAATTAATTATAGCAACTTGTTTATAATAACGCATTATAGCGTCAACTTGATTTCTATTAAACCGTAATTGCAACTCTTGAATATCTAAAATTTCATTAAAATCTATAGTTCCGGTTTCATAATTTTTTAGTAAAATTTCTTCAGCATTACGCGCTTGTTTTAGATTCTCTGCCTCCTTGAGAAAATCTATTCGTGCAGAATTTCTAATTCGTATCGCATCTGCGTACATCCCTTTTAATAGATTTAAACGATCACTTTTTTGAGCATTTATAGCTGCTTGTTTAATTTCATTTTGCCTACTTATCGATTTATACTTTGAGGTAAATAATGGTACAGACACCGAAATCATAGGCATAACAATATCTTTTCCATTATTCTCAACCACCATATCTGTACGCTCCGATACAGGCAAATAGTCAAGGCCTATTCCTATTTTAGGTGCAGCATCACGTTGATTGAGGAGCTCTTCCTGCAGAATACTTTCTGCCAGTTTATCATAACTAAGAATTTCATAATTGCTTGATATATCGGTTATCGTACTTTCAAAATCTTCTGCAGGCAAATACAAACTATCTGCAACTTGCACTGCAGATTCTACCTCAATATTTAGTAGTGCATTAAACTGAATTTTTGAAGCTTTCAAATCTTCATCCAACAATGCCAACTGAGCATGTAAATCATTTTGACGAATTTGAATTTTTAAAAAATCTACCGCTGATGCCGTTCCTACTTCAACTGCATTAAGTGCTAGCTCTTCATATTTTGAAAGTAAGTCTAAGCTTTCATTCACAATCTTTTTTGTAGTCTGTATCTGGTATAACTCGTAATATTTTTGAGCTACTTCTAATCTCAATTTTCGTTTAGCAATAACATAATTTACATATTCGGTATTTGCTAAGGCATTTTGATAATTTCCACGTGCAGCAATAGTTCCAAACCACGGGATCATCTGTTTAACAGAAAACCGAGCTCGTTGACTACCTACTCGAGTTTCTGGCGTACTTACAAAGTATGCCGCGCTAATTTCTGTGTCGGAAAGTCCGCCAACTTCATTTATTTTCTCTTTTGCGATCTCGTAATTCAAATCAAATGCTTGAATAGCAGTATTGTTTTCTTCAGCTACTTCAATGTAACTCGCTAAATCTTGAGAATAAACTTTCACAGCATTTGCACTAAAAAAAATTATCGCAAACACAAATTGCCAATACCTAATAGGTTGTTTAATCATTTTAATAATTTTATAAGGAGCCACCCGATTGATCTTCAATTTTAATGGCCTTTTTCAATTCATATTCTTTCTTCCAGCTATATAACACAGGAACTATGAAATAAGAAGTTATATCTATTATCATACCTCCAAAAACAGGTATAGCCATCGGAATCATAATATCACTCCCGCGCCCGGTAGAAGTTAATACTGGCAATAAAGCGAGCACCGTTGTAACCGTCGTCATCAGACACGGTCTTATACGTTTGCCCGCCGCTTTTAAGGTTGCAAGGCGTATCTGCTGTTTAGTATTGGTTTTGGTTTTATCAAAACTTTGAGTGAGATAAGTTGCCATAACCACACCATCATCAGTTGCAATTCCAAAAAGTGCAATAAAACCTACCCAAACCGCCACACTCAGGTTTACCGTCTTTATATTGAAAAGATCGCGTAGATTCTCACCAAAGAAATCAAAATTTAAAAACCAATCTTGACCATATAACCAAAGCATTATAAAACCTCCGGCAAAAGCCACAGCAATGCCTGTAAAAACCATCAACGAGGTGCTAACAGATTTAAACTGAAAATAAAGAATCAAGAATATTATGAGCAGCACTAGTGGTATAACTACCGAAAGTGTTTTTTCTGCCCTTAATTGATTCTCATAAGTTCCCGTAAATCGATAGCTGATTCCTTGCGGTACAATCAATTCTCCAGAATCAATTTTTGAAGCTATTATAGCTTGTGCATCTTCAACGACGTCTACTTCAGCATAACCATCAAGTTTATCAAATAATACATAACCTATGAGAAAAGTATCTTCACTTTTTATAACCTGTGGCCCTTGCTCATATCTTATTTGAACAAGTTCGTTTAAAGGCACCGGGCTGCCACTACTTACAGGCACATAGATATTCTTTAAATCATCAGGGTTTTCTCTTAGCTCTCTGGGATAACGCACACGCACCATATAACGTTCTCTACCCTCAACAGTTTGCGTAAGCGGCATGCCTCCTACAGCAACTTCAAGAATTTGTTGTACAGTTTGAATAGAGATCCCGTAGCGTATTAATTTTTCCCGTTCAATATCAATAAGCAAATAAGGTTTGCCTACGATGCGATCAGCAAAAACAGCTTCAGGCTTTACTCCTGGAGCTTGCTTTAAAATTTCTTCCAGCTGTAAGCCAAAAGCTTCAATTTCATTGAGATTAGAGCCTTTCACTTTAATCCCCATAGGTGCACGCATACCCGTCTGCAACATCACCAATCTAGTTTCAATAGGTTGCAGTTTTGGTGCTGAAGTTATACCGGGTAGTTTTGAGACCCGTGCAATCTCATTCCAAATATCATCAGCAGACTGAATTTGAGGTCGCCAACTACGATAGTACTTTCCACTAGCATCGGGTATTAATTGATCTGCAGAAATTATGTTTTCTGTGAGATAATTACCCGCTCCAGAAGTATTATTTGGATTAGAAACAGCACCACCTGCTTTTAAAACAAAATCTCCATTATTGTTAACCTTATAGCGCTGTATCTTTCCATCACTATTCAGTAAATATTCTGGTTTATATTGTACGATATTTTCATACATAGATAGCGGCGCTGGATCTAAAGCAGATTCTGTACGTCCCGCCTTGCCCACCACCGTCTGTACTTCTGGAATACTGGCAACAGCCATATCCAATTGCTGCAATACTCGTTTATTTTCCTCAACACCAGCGTGAGGTAATGATGAAGGCATCAGTAAAAATGTACCTTCATTTAATGAAGGCATAAATTCTTTTCCAGTATTTGAAAGTATAAAACCTCCACAAATCAATAAGGCTGTAGGTATTGCTAAGAATAGAATTCTATTTGCTAAAGCCCAACTTAAAATACGCTCATAGAAGTGTTTTAGAATCCAGAAAACTCCAAAAAATATTCCGCAGAGGAGAGTTACAAAAACAAGATTGATTACTATACTTCTATCAAAACCTAATGGTCTCCAATAGGTTGCCAGTAAAAATGCTATTGTGATAATTGAGATAATTCCTTCCGCTTGCGGAAAACCATTAAAAGGCAATCTATTTACATATCGCAAAAGCGCTATTATTCCAAATGCGACTAAGACCAGCCCCAGCCAGTTTCCATAAACTAGTGTGATTAATCCTACTACAATTAGACTTAATTTAAAAATCAGCTTTGTTGATTTTTTAAAGCTTTTTCTACGGAAAATTAAAGCAGCAAAAGGTGGAATTATAAATAAAGCAATAACTAGTGAAGCGGTGAGAGCAGCTGTTTTTGTAAATGCAAGTGGTCTAAATAATTTGCCCTCTGCACCTAGGAGTGTAAAAACAGGAATAAAACTTATAATCGTCGTTAAAACAGCAGTAACAATTGCTCCCGAAACCTCTGAGGTAGCATTATAAATTACGCTGTTAAGCGCTAATTTTTTAGCTTGCTTGCTATTGTCATCGAGATGGCGTATCATATTTTCGGTCAAAATAACGCCAACGTCAACCATTGTACCTATGGCTATAGCTATCCCCGATAAAGCCACAATATTGGCATCAACATCAAAGAGTTTCATTGCTATAAAAACCATTAAAACGGCAACAGGCAATAATCCAGAAATTAATACGGAAGCTCTTAGATTAAACAGCATTACAATGATTACGAGAATGGTAATAAGTATCTCCATTGTTAACGCTTCATCTAGCGTATGAAGGGTTTCATTTATAAGCTGTGTGCGATCATAAAATGGTACGATTGTTAATTGCGATGTAGTACCATCTGGTAATAATTTAGAGGGTAGGCCTCCACTAATTTCGGTGATTTTATTTTTTACATTGGTAATCACTTCCATCGGGTTTGCGCCATATCGGGCAACTACGACACCGCCTACAACCTCGGCTCCTTCTTTATCTAAAATACCTCTGCGCGGAGCTGGTCCTAACGAAACGTGAGCAATATCTTTAACCCGTATAGCAGTGTAGTTTGATGCAGAAACAACGGCATTTTCTATATCTGCTACAGATTTAATGTAACCGAGACCACGCACGAGATATTCAGCTTTATTAATTTCTAAAGTTTGCGCACCTATATCTCTATTACTTTCTTTAACAGCATTAACAAGAGCACTTAAATCTAGATTGTATTGTCTAAGAAGTTCGGGATTTACGTCTATTTGATATTCCTGAACTTATCCTCCTATAGATGCAACTTCTGACACACCTCCTGCTGAGGCAAGACCGTATTTTACGTAATAATCTTGAATACTTCGTAATTCTTGCAAATCCCACCCACCTGTGACATTTCCTTCTTCGTCACGTCCTTCTAGCGTATACCAATAAATCTGACCCAATCCAGTGGCATCTGGTCCTAATGTAGGATTAACACCTTCAGGGAGTAATGTCGCTGGTAAGGAATTTAGTTTTTCTAAAATGCGACTACGACTCCAGTAAAATTCGATGTCTTCTTCAAAAATGATGTAGATACTTGAAAAGCCAAACATTGAAGAACTCCGTATCGTTTTAACTCCCGGAATTCCCAACATAGCCGATGTTAACGGGTAACTAATCTGATCCTCTATATCTTGAGGCGACCTCCCGTCCCACTTTGTAAAAACTATTTGTTGATTTTCACCTATATCTGGTATAGCATCTACGGCTACAGGACTGCGCGGTATAAAGCCTATATCCCAATTGAAAGGTGCAGTTGCCACTCCCCAACCAATAAATATTGAAAGTAACAATATTGCTACAAGCTTATTTTCTATAAAAAATTTGATGCTTTTATTGAGCATATCTAATAGATAATGAATGAGAAAAGTATGTTCTAAAAATTTTAGATAACACAGAAAATTCTTTCGCAAATGCGAAAAAAACTAAGATGTGCAAAGGCACATAACTCTCAAATCAATATCAAATTATAAAAACCTGATCCCGAATATGGATATCTCGAATGAGATTAGGCGGAGAATAATCAGTATAGAATAAATTGTCTATTTGCTCTGGTGCAAGTAGTGCATAGTAACTATAAACAAATGCTGAAACGAAAAATTGCTGATCTAAATCTAAAGTATAATGTACCGGTTTTAAGTCATCCTTTCCTGTAGCTACGATCTTTTTATCTGAACAACAACCCTTTAAACCAATTGTTGTATCACAGTCTGCAGTGACACTCTTAACGTCCATACCACAAGAATTGGTATGATTTGTAAGGGAATAGTCAACAAGCGTTTTACCACAATAATGCATATTTACAGTAAATGACATCGTAGTAAATAATACTACAATTGCCATAACACCTGCAATTATTTTATGTGAAACTTGTTTCATATTCCTGCAAAGATAAACAAAAAACGGTGTTGAAAAATAAACTCGGTAAATCAAAAAACTTACCGAGTTCAAATAATCTGTTTGCTTATTATATTTTGACTACCATTTTACCTTTATTCTTTCCTTCAAAAAGGTCTAAGAATGCTTGTGGAATATTGTCAAAACCTTCTACTATGGTCTCTTCATATTCAAGTTTTCCTTCAGAGAGCCATCCTGCTAATTTCTGAATTCCTTCTTGAAAATCTGATTGAAAATCTCCAAGCGTAAAACCACTCATTGAAACACTATTTTTAATTAAAGTTGTGTTTACACGAGGACCTGAAGGTGTTTCTGTCTTATTATAATCTGCAATAGCACCACAAAGAACCACACGCGCATTACGTGCAATATTGGCCAACACTGCATCAAAGATTGTTCCGCCTACATTATCAAAAAATACATTAACACCATCTGGTGCAACCTCTGCTATAGCAGAAGTCATATCTTCTGTTGTATTGTAATTAATAGCTGCATCATAGCCAAACTTACTTTTAAGCATTTCTACTTTTTCATCGTTACCTGCAATACCTACAACTTTACAACCGTGTATTTTCCCTATTTGACCTACTATAGTTCCTACCGCACCTGCGGCACCAGAAACAACTAACGTATCTCCCTCCTTAGGCAAACCTAATTTTGTAAGACCAAAATAAGCAGTCAAACCAGTTAAGCCCAGAACACCCAAATAGGCAGATAATGGAGCTTTATCTGCATCTACTTTATTAAGACCTTCGCCATTAGAAGTTTGTTGCTCTTTCCAAGCTAACATTCCATTAACGAAATCTCCTTTTTTAAAATTTTCATTTTTAGACTCTATAACTTCTGCTACAATACCAGATGTTATAGGTTCATTAAGTTTAAACGGTTCTATATACGACTTTTGATCCATCATACGCCCACGTAGATATGGATCTACAGAAACATAACGTGCTTCAAGAAGAAGCTCTCCGTCTTTTGGCGATGGGGTATCTTCCTTAGTAAATTCAAAATCTGAATTCTGAGGAGTACCCACGGGTCTATTTTTTAATTTAATTACTTTATTCATCATTTTTTGATTTTAAATAAAGCGCAAAGTTAGAGAGGATTGTACAGACAGCTAAACCTTTAGATTGTAAGGTTTAGTTAAAGTATGGCAATAGGATTATAGAAAGTCTTAAGCTGACTTTAAACGGGCTCTTATACTGGAAGAAAGTAACAAAGGGTCAAAAGGTTTAGCAATGAAATCTGAAGCGCCTAACAAATAAGTACGCGTAATTATGTTCTTTTCTGCGGCGGCAGATAAAACGATTACAGGAAGAAAAGGAAACTCTGTCTTCACCCATTTAATAACGTTCATCCCTGAAGTAAAGGGTAAAACCAGATCGATTAGAATAAGATTAAACTGTATGGTCTTAACCAGCTCTATAGCAGATGTACCATCACTACAAACAATAACATCATATCCTTCTTTGCAAAGCTTAAAATTTAAAGCACTTGCCACCATAGGATTGTCTTCCACTATAAGAATACGCTCACCCATTATCTGTTCTAATTACTAGAGATGATTACTGATAATAATGGCTAATTTAGTATTATTTTTAAATAATAAGCAATTTTATCGTTCAAGCAACTGTAAATTAACCACTTGAAATCAATATTTTACTTGTAGATAATGCTTATTGGTTGACCAATTAGTCAATCGATTTAGGTAGTTATAAAAATCTCTGGTAAATCATTTTTTAGATGATTCTGAATTGTGCGGAATTCAATATCTAAAAGTTTTATCAAATTACCCACTTCTTCATTTTCTGCATGGTGAGCTAATCGATCACAAAAGTCTTTACCTCTTCTATTTTCGAGCATTTCGAACGAAGGCTTAATATTATGCGCAACATCCCCTATTTGTTTAAAATCATTTTGCTGGAGTAGAGACTGCATCTCTATGATGCGCTCGCCAACAGAATAATTAAAAATGCGGATACTCTCTACAACAAAAGATTCATCTCCTTCAGATAAGTTTCTTAGATAGGTTAATGAATAATCGCCTACCGCAGGTTCAACAGGTTCAACAGATTCATCAGAAAAATTAATAACTGCTTTTAATTTTATCTTGTCTTCGGCACTAAATTGATTACTTAAAACCCGATAAACAGCTGTCTCCGAATAAATAGGATCTTGGTTTTCAGAAACAACAAACACTTGGCCGTCGTAATTAAACTGATCTTTAAAATAGTTAAGCGTTTGTAACGCACCTAAAGGCTTAACATTTTCTTCAATTATAATTAATGAGGGTAATTTATTTCTTTTAAAGTGTTGTATTGCTGCCAATCCTGTTGAAAAATAAATCACTTTATTTTCAACCAGACTCATTAATTTTTCAAAGCGCTCTTGCGTATTAGTATCTTCACCTATAAAAAATACTTCATTTTTATTCTTAGTTACTTCCGTCATTATTTATATAAATCTCTAAATAATTTCAAAGCTACGCTTTGTCAAAAATTTTAAAATACACTGCTTTAAATCTTCTAAGACTACAGGTTTTGATACATAATCATCCATACCATTTGCAAGACAACGATCTCGTTCTCCTTTTATAGCTCTTGCTGTTAATGCAATTATTATTATCCGCTTGTCACTACTTTCTATTTTTCTAATAGCTTTAGTTGCTTCAAAACCGCTCATAATAGGCATTTGAATATCCATTAATATAAAATCTATGCTATTATCCTTGTAAGCGTCAACAGCTTCAGCACCATTATCTACTTCAATCAATATTGAATTAGGTAACACTTTCTTTACTATCGTACGAGTCAAAAACTTATTTACAGGATTATCCTCGGCTATAAGTATAGTAGGTGAAATATTTGTGAGGTCTACCTCTTCAACTACTTCCAGATTAACATTTGATGAGAGTTCACTCTTTTCGAAATCATCAAAAAACTCAAATAATTGATGGCGTTGTACCGGCTTAACCATTTTACTTAAGATATCGAGCCCTGCACTTTGTTCATTTAAAACCTGATCTTCCCCAGAGCTATGTAGTAATAAGATAGGTAGATTTTCTTTACCTATATTCAATTCATTTCTAATATGTCTTATAAGTTCGATACCATTTAAATATGGCATATGATAATCTATTATTGCCAAATCAAAATCTGTATCGTTTTCTAGAATATCGAGAGCTTCAATCCCATTTTGAACCATGCGTGATTCAATATTTCTGTCAAGAAGCATCTCATTAAGAATCACCCTATTATTTTCATTATCATCAACCACAAGTATTCGTTTTACGCTGGAGATTGTACTACCGTCTGTAGGTAAGGTGTTCTCATTAGAAAGTGCTACTGTGAAAGAAAATGTGGTGCCTACACCTAAAGTACTTTTAACGCTGAGCTTACTTCCCATAAGCTTGAGAAGTCTATTACTTATGGTAAGACCTAATCCCGTACCTCCATATTTTCTGGTTGTTGATGCATCTTCCTGGTTAAAAGCTTTAAAGATTTTTTGAAGATTTTGAGGGGCAATTCCTATACCAGTATCTCTAATAAAAAACTCATAATTCGTTTTCTGTGTAGACTCATTAAATTCCCGCTGTTCTATTTTAAGCTCTATTTCTCCTGCCTGCGTAAACTTTACTGCATTGCTTAAGAGATTAATAATTATTTGTCTCAATCTTAACCCATCTGCCAGAACGTATTTATCAAGTTTGCTTGATATGTTAAGTAAAACTTCAATATCTTTCTGATGCGCTTGTTGCTTAATCATTTCTACAGAACGACCACAAAGTTCAGTAAGATTAGTGGGTTCCTCATTAATTTCAAGCTTCCCGGCTTCAATTTTTGAAAAATCCAAAATATCATTTATAAGATCAAGTAAGGTAATGGCAGATGAGTAAACAGTTTCCATATACTTACTTTGATTTTCATCTAAAGAAGTTTTCATCAATAAATCTGTAAAACCTATAACTCCATTAAGTGGCGTACGGATTTCGTGGCTCATATTTGCCAAGAATTCAGATTTAGATCTGTTTGCTGTTTCAGCTCTATTTTTTGCCTTTAAAAGTGAATTTTCCATCACTTTTAAGCTAGTTATATCTGTAGCTACTCCCAGATAACCTCTAACCTCACCCTCTTCATTTCGAATAGCTGTTATAACGAGTTGGACCGTAAATTTTGATCCATCTTTTTTAACGTACGTCCATTCATTCGACTCAAGGTGGTTCTTTTTTAACTTGAACGAAAAGGTTTCATTGGTATTTACAGATTCACCATATTTTGTCTGAAGTTTTAACCTGTATTGCTCAATCTCATCTTTCAAATGAAAGATTTCAGACTTTTGTTTTCCTATTACTTCTTCCGCTTTGTAACCCAGTAAATTTTCGGCACCTTTATTAAATTTACGAATATTTCTATCCAGATCTGTTTCGATAATTATAACTTGAGTTGTAGAATCTAAAAGCGCCTTCAAATCAGAAAGACTATCTTCTAATGCAATTTTAGCCCTAATTTGTTCCGTCATGTCTACGACGTGACCTATAAGAGAAGAAACTTCGCCCTGATCATTTCGTAAACCCGATACTGTTAGGTAGCAGTTGACAATACTGCCGTTTTTATGAATGTATCTCTTTTCAACCTGATAGGTATCAAGCTCCTTATTAATAATACGAGTAAATAGATTTATATCATTTAACCTGTCATCTGGGTGTGTTAGTTGCTCAAGAGTTAGTTTTACAATTTCCTCTTTTGTATAACCCAGCATTTGTGCTAGATTATTATTTACGTTGCGCCACTTACCTCTAAGATCTACAAGCGCCATCCCATTAGGAGAGTATTCAAATACACGTTTAAAGCGTGTAGCATTCTCAAGTGATTTGCGCTCTAGTCTCTTTTTATTGGTTATATCTTCTACCTGCGTAATTATAAAATGATCATCTTTAGCATCACTTTTAACTAGTGAAGATTTTAAACTACACCAGATTGATCTCCCATCGTTATGAAAACATTCTACATCTATACTATAGTTACTTATACTTCCTGCTAGTAGTTCTTTACGTTTCTCAATAGCTAAAGGTAAATATTCGGGCTTTATAACATCTTTAAATGTGTAGGTCAATACCTCGCTTTCCGGTAAATTGTCTAGTCCAAAAATCGAACGAGCAACCGGGTTGGCCATTTCTAAATTATTCTTTTGGTTAACCAAAATGATACCTAATGAAGAATTTTCATAGATATTCTGAAATCTCAACTCTGCCTTTTTATGCGACTCTTCTTGTAACTTTCTCTCATTTATATCTTGAAAAGCTCCGTAAATGCGAATACATCTACCTTCCCACATCTCAGCTTTGCCCAGGCTTCTTACCCATTTTTCAGAACCATCTGCCAATACAATAATGAATTCATCATCATAAGAGACGCCGTTCTCAACACAATTTGTAAACCGTTTTATTAAAAGATCCCTACTCCACCCTTCTTTAAAAAAGTTAATTCCTGTTTCTAAATTAGGTATATAGTCTTCAGATACGCCGTGAATAGCTTTTGTTACTTTAGTCCAACTTATGTTATTTTTTATCAAATCAACTTCCCAACCACCTACATTTGCAAGTTCATTTGTTTCTTCATAAATCTCCTTGAGCTTTTGTAAATTCTTTAAGCGCTTTGAAAATTTAGAATTGGTACTGTCTTGATCATCTTGCTTAATAAATTTTATAAAAAGATGCTTAATTTTATTTGAATCCTCAAAGATTAAATGTTCTGGCGTGCAATTTAAAAACTCTCCATTACGCGTTAGAAATGTAAATTCACATTTCTCTACCGGTTCTGGTAGTTTTTCACCACTTGCTAAATATTCTTTTAGTTTATCAATTTTTGAACGTCCTGAAATCCCAACTGAATGTCTCCACAAATCTGCTTTATCTTCCTCATTAGGAACTTGATAATCGAGCTGTGACCAGATAGATTCAGTTACAATAAAATCTTCCAGATTGGACAAATTTGAATAATAAAACCCAATATTTACTTCCTTAGTTATCCAAGAGAATATGGAAGAATTTTCGTGTAAGATCGAATGGAAATCGTCTTTAAAATTTTCTGGTTTAGACATAGTCTAAAATATTAGGTAATAAGTTGGATTTTGATCTTAACATTCTTAAAAATTACGATCAATACCATCAAAAGTATGACATTTATCTCAAAAAAATGCTTTTGACCGATATCTCAAACAAATGAAAGACAATTTTTGGAATTAAACGTTAATTTTCGTGACTAATACATTAGCTGTAATTATTATTTATAATAATTATTTTAAGCAAATTCCATAAGAACCTGATTTATTTGCGATTAACTCAAAAGTGTAATCAAGTATAAGGTTTTTTTCTGGACGGTGAGAAACGTAGATTAATGCTGTATTAGATTGATTTACAATTCTTTTAATTAGCGCTATTACACGTTGTGCACCAATGTCATCAAGTGAACTAGTGGGTTCATCCAAGATTAAAAGCGGAGGCTGTTTAATCATTGCCCGAGCAATAAGTATCATTCTTTTTTGAGATTCATTGAGTGTAGAAAATTGATTATTTTTTTGAGTTGACAATGCAAGTAACGAAAGCCATTGTTCTGCTATTTTAGACTGAAGATTGCTAGGTTTATCAATTAAACCGACACTATCAAAGAATCCAGAAAGTATCATCTCAATTACAGTGGATGACCCATCAAAATGTTCTGTGAGATTTGTCGTGAAGAGTCCTATTTTTTGCTTTATGTCCCACACACTCTCTCCGCTCCCTTTTTGTTTATCAAACAGATATAACTTCTGACCGTATCCTTTAGTATTATCCCCACTCATCATATTAATAAGTGTTGTTTTACCAGATCCATTGGGTCCTTTTAAATACCAAGTCTCACCCTTTTTGATTTCCCAATTTATAGCTCTAAGAATAGGTTTTTCCCCATAGAAAACTGATACATTCTCGAACCTAACTAATGACTCCGGAATAATATTGAAATTTGATAAAGATTGTGGAAATTTATCGTGTAACTCATAAATTACTTTCTTCGCTCTCTCTTCGAAAGATTTAATTGTATTGATTTTATAATCCGAATCAATATTCAATTCGGTAGTTATAAATTGAAGTACATCTTCTTTGCGTCTGTAGAGTTGTAGAATAGTAGTATGATTAGATAATTTGTATAATTGAGATCTCAGCCACTTTACGTGATGTGTATCAAGTGTATCAAAGGGATTATCTATAATCAAAAAATCGGGATTTTGATTTATTAGATATTTAAAAAGCAGCATTCTTCGTTCCCCCGTAGACTTATTCAGTAAGCTATCTTGCTCGTCTGTTATAATTTTTATATCGTACTTGTATTCTTTTTCTACGTAGTACTTTAAAGTGTAATCTGAAAAAAATAATCCAGACTTTCCCGTATCGGTCTTCAAAAAATCTAAAGTCAGTAATTCGTTTACAAAGTCAGGTGTAAGTTTTAAAGTTGATGAATCAAGTGAATAATGTTTACGAATACTCATAATAAAACTGAAGTCATCAAGAAATTAATCATCAATCGTTAATACTATCTTACCTATATGCGCACTACTGTTCATAAGTTGGTGAGCCTCACCGGCATTCTGTAATCTAAAGGTTTTATACACTATAGGTTTAATTCTTTGCTCTTCAATCAAAGGCCAGACATATTCTAAGAGATCTGAAGCAATTTCAGCTTTGACTTCATTACTTTGAGGTTTAAGTAAACTTCCCGATAACTTAATTTGTTTGGACATAATCGTCCATAAATTAATTGTAGGAGACAGACTTTTCATACCGTTAATATATTGTAGACGTCCGTTCTTAGCTAATAAGTTTAGATTTTTTTGTGTGTAATCCCCACCTACCATATCAAGAATCACATCAATTTTCTCGTCTTTGAATTCCCTTTCAAAATCGGTTTCCTTATAATTTATAACTTTTCCAAAATTGTTTTCCTTTATAAAATCTAACTTCTCCTGAGATCCCACTGTAGTAAATGTATGAATCCCTAAAGCTTGTGCAACTTGCAAGCCCATCACACCAATACCGCTTGTACCACCGTGAATAAGTAAACCTTCTTCTTTTTTAATATGAGCTTGCTGAAAAATATTAAACCATACTGTAAATAGTACTTCTGGTAGGGATGCAGCTTCTACAAAATCTAGCCCTTTAGGAACAGGAAGGCAGACCCGCGCATCAATGCATAATTCTGTTGAATACCCACCACCAGGAACCAATGCACAAATGTGATCACCCACTGTATACGCTGTAACTTCAGAACCTATTTCAGTAATTACACCGGCTACCTCTAAGCCTGGAATAGTGGCTACCTCAGCATCACCACCATACGCATTAGGATTTTCACGTGTAAGAATATCGCTTCGGTTTACACCAGCTGCTTTTACAGCGATACGCACCTGTTCTCGACCAAGCTCCTTACTTGTAAACTCTTTAATTTCTAAAACTTCTGGCCCTCCAGCTTTGGTAATAACAACTGCTTTCATAAAAATTATATTAAAGCTAAATATAAATATTAGCCGTATTAAAGTAGGCGCTATGATGTGAAGAGTATGCTAAAGTTTGTAAACTAAAAAAGCCTTCTCTAATCGAGAAGGCTTTATATCAATATATCAAGTATAATTTAAACGTGAAGAGCACGGTCCTCGGTAGCGGCGAGAGCAGCCTCTTTAACTGCCTCTGCATAAGTAGGGTGTGCATGTGACATACGTGCAATATCCTCGGCACTGGCTCTAAATTCCATTGCGGTCACCCCTTCTGCAATAAGATCTGCAACACGGGCACCTACCATATGAACGCCTAAAACCTCATCTGTCTTTTTATCTGCAAGAATTTTTACGAACCCATCGATATCACCAGAAGCTCTTGAGCGTCCTAATGCACGCATAGGAAATTGGCCAGATTTATATTCAACACCACTTTCTTTAAGTTGTTCTTCCGTTTTACCTACAGATGCAACTTCTGGCCACGTATAAACCACGCCAGGAATTAAGTTGTAATCGATATGTGGTTTTTGACCCGCAATTGTTTCAGCTACAAAAACACCTTCTTCTTCAGCTTTATGAGCAAGCATAGCACCTTTTACAACATCGCCTATTGCATATATATTAGCTACATTTGTTTGCAAATGATCGTTAACAGCTACTCTGCCACGCTCATCTGTATGAACACCAGCCGCATCTAGATTAAGACCATCTGTATACGCTTTACGCCCTACAGAAACTAAAACGTAGTCTCCTTTAAACTCAACTTCGTTATCTTTTTTATCAGTTGCCGTTACAACAACTTCATCATCATTACGGGTTACACCATTTACTTTATGAGAAACAAAGAATTTAATCCCCTGTTTCTTCATCACTTTTGTTAACTCTTTACTTTGTGCAGCATCCATTGTAGGTATAATACGATCCATATATTCTACAACACTTACTTCAGAACCTAATCGTTTATAAACTTGACCCAGTTCAAGACCTATAACACCGCCGCCTATAACGATCATATGTTTAGGTATTTCTTTAAGTTTTAAAGCCTCGGTAGAAGTTATAACTCGCTCTTTATCTATATCGATAAATGGTAGGCTGGCTGGCTTACTACCCGTGGCAATTATAATATTCTTTGCTTCGATAGTAATATCGTCACCGTCTACAACAGCAATATTAATATGCGTTTTATCTTTAAAACTACCTACACCTTGATAGGTATCAATATCATTCTTGCTCATTAAAAATTCAATCCCTTTTGTAGTTTGATCTACAACCGATGCTTTACGGGACATCATTTTCTCTAAATTAATTTTAACCTCTCCTGGTATTTCTATACCGTGCTCCTCAAAATGTTTTATGGCATCTTCATAATGATGTGAGGAATCTAATAAGGCTTTAGATGGGATACAACCTACATTAAGGCAAGTACCGCCCATAGTTGCATATTTCTCAATGATTGCTGTTTTAAGACCCAACTGGGCGCAGCGAATGGCAGCCACATAACCTCCGGGACCGGAACCAATAACTGCAACGTCGTATGTACTCATAATTTTGCTTTCTTTTTTAAGAGGGTTTAAAGGTACGATGTTGAAAAATGTTAACCGAATTATCTTTATGGATTATTTTCAGATAGTTTGTTCACACATTCTGAATATTATACTCAACAAGCAAACTATTCTACAGTAAATTGACTGGCTTTCATAACACCAGAATTACCATCAGGATTTGTCCCCCATGAGAATGAAAATGATTGTCCGCCTGCATTTTCATAATACCAGAAATCAAACTTATGTTTGCCTGCTGAAAGTAAAATTGCAGGAGAGCTTGTAGATTGATTGCTACTATCTACCCAATCATTCAATATTAAAACATCATCAATATAAATTCGCGCACCGTCATCTGATGATTGAGTGAATATAAAATTACCAGAATTTTTAACTAAATAAGTCCCTGTGATTTTGACTACAAACCCGTCCTCATCAGTAGATGGATTAAATACTGACGAGTAAATCAAATCTCCATTATAATCTCCAGATTTTGAGATTCTGGTATTGGTTTTAAGGTTAATTAAATCAGGTGAAGCTATACTCGCTATATCATAAGAATAATACTGAACACCTCTAGTTTCTGAAACAGCCGGTAACTGCCAACTCGCATTACCATTTGCATCTGAAGTTAGGATCTTACCTATTCCCTGAGTACCGTCAACTATTTTCACCTTACCTGCTACGTGTAATTTGGTGGAATTATCTGGTGTCGATGTTCCAATCCCTACATAAGCAGCTGTATTTCCTAAAACTATTGCATCGACTCCGTTTGCAATAGCTCCTCTACCAATTGCAGTTGAGCCTACTGAGTTAGTTCTTGCGTCGGCACCTAATGCAGTAGATTGATAACCATCTGAAATTGTGTTTATACCAATCGCTATTGAATGATCTCTTCTAGCATCTGCAGATGAACCAATAGCTACTGCTGCCTGCTTTTGCCCCTTTGCTGAAGAACCTAATGCAATAGAACCACCATCAGAAGCTATTGCTGATGTACCAATTGCGACGGCACTAGTGGCGGTTGCTTTGGCTTGAAAACCTACTGCTGTTGCATTAGCAGCATTACTTGAAGCTTCTCTACCTAATTGTATAGAGTTGTCAACTTTAAAACTACCCACTGACACATTATTTACTCTAAAATTAAGTGGTTGTGAGTTTGTCGTACCTAAAAAATCTGTTGCTGCAATAACGTTCCCTTGTAGTGCCCAATTAGAAGAATTAGCTCCGGGAACTTGCCAACTCGCATTACCATTAGCATCTGAAGTTAGGATCTTACCTGTTCCCTGAGTACCGTCTGTAATTTTTACTGTTCCTAAAACATCCAGCTTCGCTATTGGATCAGCTACACCAATACCTACATTCCCTGCGTTATTGATAGTCATTGCACCCGGATTTGCCGTTTGATTAACTGAGCCCGCACGGGTGGTATTAAATACAATTTTTGTAGGTAAACTTCCCGCTGCAGGAGATCCGTCTATAAACATGCGCATACCGCCTACCTCATTGATAGTATTACCATCATGTGTTTTAAAAACTACTGATCCTATTTCTTGATTAGCATTTAACAGTTTCGGCGCAGCCAAGGTTCCTCCTGTATTATAAAAAATCACGTTAGGAGGATTAGTACTCGCACTTGTAAACTGCATATCATTGTCTCCATCACGTTTTATCTCGATATGTTCAATAGGTTCATTAGTTCCAATTCCTACCTTGCCATCATTTCTAATAACCATTCGATCTACAGTTGATAAAGATCCTGATGGTGTGGTCGCAAATTTAATTTTACCAGAACTTGATGTTGACGAAGATGCACCGTCCGCTTGGAAATAAATTTCTGCGCTCGGATTAAAAGTGTAAGCCGCAGCATTTGTCATCGCTTGACCTCGCAATCCTCCAATTCGTGTATCGTTAGGTAAAAGAGCGGGAGATGCTAGCGTTCCTCGAGCTCTTAATAAATCAAGATCTAGATCATCATCCAAACCATTTATAAATCTCAAAAACAAAACATCCCTAGAGTTTTCCGTTGTTATGTGTAAAGCTCCTAATGGATTACTCGTCCCTATCCCTACCTGCCCCATGGTGTATAAGTTATCAGTATTTAAAGTAGCTGGTTGTAAGGTTTCGGCTTTATACCACGGTTCGACCGTACTATTTAATGGGATCCATCCGGTTACTCCAGAGTCCCAGTAATGAAATCCTTTGGAGTATGGAGCAACATCAGCTATTAAATATATTAATTGTCCGTCAGTTGATCCATTAGCGTTAAGATTAGCAACTCGAGGTATCAAAATACCATCTTTTGCAGAAACTGCTCCTAAATGATTAGCTGCTCGTATATCTAAAGATGCCTCTGGCACAGTGGTACCTATTCCTACTTGAGTCCAACCAGAAATAAAACTTAAAAAGAAAGAGAAAGAAAGTATTTTTTTTATCATACTATTTTAAATCTATGTGTTTATTAATCCTCAATGGTTTACAACTATAAATAGTTATTTTAAACTTGTGCAAATCAACAATATTTTACACACATAACCTACTTTATAACCACTTGAACGTATATACGTTAAGCGCGCTGTAATCGGTTTGTAGGAAAATAGAAATAATATAAAATTTAACATTTCCTTTAAATGTAATTTTAGTCGATTAATGTCAAGAAATCGGGTGGTAATAATTACAAGTGAGATTTAAGTATAGAATGATTATAATTGTAAATATTTTACAATTCACCATATGAATCAGGATTCAGACCCTAAAAATCAAGAAATAGTTGAAAACCGTGAGCTAAATATTTGGGAGGCTATGATTCCCATAATTGCATTAGTAGCAATGCTTGCTTTTAATGTTTATATGTTTGGAGATGATGCTTTAAGTGGATCCAATCAATTTATACTTCTTTTAGGTGCTGCAGTTGCTGCAATTGTAGGGTTGTTAAACAAAACTTCATTTGAGACTATGATGGATGAAGTTGCACAAAATGTAAAATCTACAGCGGGTGCTATTTTAATACTTCTTTTAGTAGGGGCATTAGCGGGCACTTGGCTGGTAAGTGGCATTATACCCACTATGATTTATTATGGATTACAAATTTTAAATCCGTCCATTTTTCTAGCCGCTTGTGTAGTAATCTGCGCAATTATTTCTGTTGCTACCGGTAGTAGCTGGACAACTTCTGCAACTGTAGGTATAGCATTAATTGGCATTGCAAATGCCCTCAATATATCACTAGGTATGACTGCAGGCGCAATACTTTCCGGAGCTTATTTTGGAGATAAACTTTCTCCCTTAAGCGATACTACAAACCTGGCGCCAGCAATGGCGGGTACCGACTTATTTACGCACATACAGTATATGTTATTTACTACGGTGCCCACAATAACCATTACAATTATTGTATTTATAATAATTGGTTTTAATATTGAAACTAGTGGAACTGCAGATACTTCAGTGATATTAAATTCTATAGACGATGCTTTTAATATAAGTCCGTGGTTGTTTGTAGTTCCTGCCTTAGTAATACTTCTAATTGTTAAGAAAACTCCCCCACTTATAGCACTACTAGCCGGCACTCTGCTGGGCGCCATTGCAGCCTTGATTTTTCAGCCAGATATCGTTGCTAATTTAGGAGGCAGTGATACACTTTCAGTAAAAAGTGGATATATGGGAATTATGAATGCAATCACCGTAGATACGGCTATCGAAACTACAAATGAAAATCTTAATGACCTTTTTGCAGCAAGCGGAATGGCGGGAATGCTGGGAACGATCTGGCTAATACTATGCGCAATGACTTTTGGTGGGATTATGGATGCCATAGGTGCGCTCTCTCGAATAAGTAAATTCATGCTTAACCTGTTCGACAGCACGTTTGGCTTGTTTGCTAGTACAGTAGCTACTTGTATTGGTCTTAATGCTACTGCAAGTGATCAATATCTTGCAATTGTGGTTCCCGGTAAAATGTATGCTAAAGCATATCGTGATAAAGGTCTTGCTCCAGAAAACCTGAGCAGAACATTAGAAGACAGTGGTACCGTAACTTCTGTACTAGTCCCCTATAACACCTGTGGCGCCTATCAAAGTGGAGTTCTGGGAGTATCTGTAGCAGATTATTTTGTATATGCCATCTTTAACTGGTTAAGTCCTTTTATGACATTAATTTTTGCTGCATTGCGTATAAAAATTAGGATGCTTTCTGAAACAAGTCAATCAAGATAGTTTAATAAATAAAAGGGTGAAATCTCCAATTAATATTTTCTAAGTGAAGTGCTTATAGGATTGCTAATTTATTAAAAAAGTATTTGAAAAATTGCGCTTTTCAACCCACAAACATTGCAGCTGTAAAGCCATAGATTATGCCTATTCTACTATAACATTATTTATTTCTTTTGAAACAGTATGCAATCTAAACGTACTACTTTTGCCGAAGAATTAAAAAACAACAATAATGACATTAGTAGGAAAAAAATTCCCTAGCATCACAGTAGATGCAATGAACGAAATGGGTGATACGTTCAAATTAAATATTCTTGAAGAAGCACAAAATCACAACAAGAAAGTTTTGCTTTTTTGGTATCCTAAAGATTTCACATTTGTATGTCCTACAGAATTACACGCATTTCAAACTGCATTAGCAGATTTTGAAAAAAGAAACACTATAGTTATTGGTGCTTCTTGCGATACTCCAGAAGTGCATTTTGCATGGTTAAATACCCCTAAAGACAATGGCGGTATCGAAGGTGTAACTTACCCTATACTTGCAGATACAAATCGCAATCTTGCAAACCGTCTAGGAATTCTAGATGTTACGAATGAGCGCTATGATGAAGAAACTGGCACTCTTTTAGTTGATGGTGATAATGTTACTTACAGAGCTACTTATTTAATTGATGAAGAAGGTACTGTATTTCACGAAGGTGTTAATCATATGCCACTAGGTCGTAATGTAAATGAATTTCAACGCCTAATCGATGCTTATACGCACGTGCAAGAAAAAGGCGAAGTATGTCCTGCAAACTGGGAAGAAGGTAAAGATGCTATGAATGCTAACCGTGATGGTGTTGCATCATATTTAGCAACTAACTAAATATAAAATTATCCAGACTCTCTCTATTGTAAATTAGGAGTCTGGATATTATTTTAAAGAAGATATTAATTCTCCACATTGTGGTTAAAATCAAATACTATGTTAAACGAACTTGATCAAGATAATCTTGCAGAAATCGTAAATAGCAATGATACAGTAGTTGTTCAATATATGGCCGGCTGGTGTGGAAATTGTAGATTAATGAAGCCTAAATTCAAAAAAATGGCTTCAGAAAATGAAAACACAGTATTTCTACTTGTTGATGCTGAAAAATATCCGGAAAGTAGAAAACTGGCGACAGTAGATAACCTTCCTACATTTGCCACTTTTAAGAATGGTGCATTTGTAAATCAGGTACAAACAAATAAGCTAGAAATCCTAAAAGAATTAGTAAATGAAGTTACCAGTAATTAAGCATTTACAGAAAAATAACAGCGCTGAAGCTTTAGAGCATACCATCGAAGTATTAGAGTCTTTTACAGAACATAGATCTGTAAGTGAACAAGAAATGGATGTTGTAGGTGAGCTTATAACAAATCTGTGCGGTGCAGTAGAGATGCATCAAATGATCGCAAACGGAATGTCTGAAAAAGATGCTGCTAACGGTTTTGCTCAGAAAGTGTTAGGATCTATAGATAGATAATTTGTTATCAACAGTTTTAAAATCCCTTAATCGTAAATGATAAAGGGATTTTTTGGTTTTAAACAATTACGCAAATTAGCATTTGTTTAATTGTTACTCTATACGCTAATAAGTACATTTACTCAAACATACAAAAGCATTATGGCAACAATAACATTAGGTGGAAACACAACCCATACCCTAGGTGAACTTCCTAAAGAAGGAACAACAGCTCCCAATTTTCAGCTTGCTACAAAAGATCTACAACATGTATCTTTAGAAGATTTTAAAGGTAAACGCGTTGTGATGAACATCTTTCCGAGTGTAGATACCGGTGTGTGTGCAGCTTCTATCAGACATTTTAATAAAGATGCTTCAGATCTTGAAGACACAATAGTTTTATGTATATCCAGAGACCTTCCTTTTGCTCAGGCTCGTTTTTGCGGTGCCGAAGGCTTAGAAAATGTGGTAACTCTATCTGATTTTAAAAATGGCTCTTTCGGTAAAGATTACGGTCTTGAAATTGAAGATGGTGCGTTTGCAGGATTACATTCTCGCGTGGTTATAGTTTTAAATGAAGATCATAAAATTTTATATAGCGAGCAAGTTTCAGAAATAGGTCAAGAGCCTAACTACGAACTGGCTTTAAACGCGTTAAACTAATCAATGAATAACGCAAAAGATAGTTTTATAATAAATCGAATTAAAGCGTTTAGGTATGCCTTTAAAGGCGCCTGGCTACTCATAAAAAAGGAACCAAGTATAAAAGTGCAAATGGTTTGCGCAGTGCTGGTCACCATACTTGGTTTTATATTAGATATTTCTACTACAGAGTGGATTCTACAACTACTATCTATAGGTCTGGTATTATCTATTGAAGGTCTTAATACCGCAGTTGAGAAAGTTGCAGATTTTATACATCCCGAGTATCACAAAAAAATAGGCGATATTAAGGATGTCGCTGCAGGTGCTGTTACGTTTGCCGCACTCATTGCGGCAATAATTGGTCTTATTATTTATATTCCAAAACTGTTCTAAAATTTTATCAGTTGAGTACCGTTTGATATTTGTATTTTTGCCAACCTGTAGATTTTAAAATCAATGCTACATTTGGCAAAATATCTATAACTACAGCATTGCAATCTTAAACTAATAATAAGTTACCGGTACAAATAGTCAACGCTTGGAATGGCCAGAAAAAAAACCACAACCACAACCAAAAAAACTACGCAACCTAAGAAGTTAACTCTTAAGTTGTCTAAACAGCAGAAGATTGTACTGGGGAGTTTTTTATTTCTCCTGGGTATCGCACTTCTATTTTCTTTTATTTCCTTCTTCTTTAACTGGCAGGCAGATCAAAGCACATTAGATAGTCTGGGAGATCGCAGTGTAGAAAGTCAGAATTGGCTAAATAAATTTGGTGCTGCCATTGGTGATTTTTTCATATATCAAGGATTTGGGGTAGCTTCATTTGCGCTTGCTATTTTAGTAACGCTCACTGGTTTTTACTATTTCTTTGACAAGGAAAAGAAATCCCTTCGCGCCTATTGGTTTTGGGGAATAATAGTAATGCTTTGGTTCGCCATTTTCTTCGGATTCTTTTCAGACTCTGCACCATTACTTGGTGGTATGGTAGGTTTTGAACTTAATGACTATCTACAAGATTATTTAGGATTAATAGGTACAATACTTATTCTTGCTTTTTTTGCAATTGTATATTTCGCCATTCGATTAAAAATCACTCCAGAACTTGTAGGCTCGTATTTAAAACAGAAAAAGCAGTCGCTTCAGAGTGAACTAAACGATGAAGACGATGATGATTTTTCAGAATACAGAGACAATGCGTTTGATAAAGACAATATAGATTTGCCTAAAGCTAAACCAGCCCCTACTCCATCTGCAACAGATGAGAAAGCTGATGAACCGGTTTTACAACAAAGCAAACCTGCACCTAGCGAAGAACCGGAGCTAAAATTAGAAACAACACAAGCTCCTCAAGAAGATTTTGAAATAGAAATTGAAGAACCTATTGAGGAAGAAGAATTGGTAGAAAATCTTAGCACTAGGCTTGTACAGGATTTTGGAGAATTTGATCCTACTTTAGAATTAAGCAATTACAAGTTTCCTTCGATAGATTTATTAAAGGATTATACAAAAGGACAAAGCATAACCATTGATCAGGAAGAACTTGAAGAAAATAAAAATCGTATTGTAGATACGCTTAAAAACTATAAGATCGAAATCGCACACATTAAAGCAACTGTAGGTCCTACGGTTACTTTATATGAGATTGTACCCGAAGCCGGCGTGCGTATTTCTAAAATTAAAAACCTTGAAGATGACATTGCGTTGTCACTTTCGGCATTAGGTATACGTATAATTGCGCCTATCCCCGGTAAAGGAACTATAGGTATCGAAGTGCCTAACAAAAACGCGCGCATCGTCTCTATGCGCTCTGCTATAGCTTCTCCTCGTTTTCAAAATGCCGAAATGGAATTACCCCTTACATTAGGTAAAACCATTTCTAATGAAACCTTTGTAGTTGACTTAGCAAAAATGCCTCACTTACTTATGGCGGGTGCTACCGGTCAAGGTAAATCTGTAGGTCTTAATGCAATTCTTACCTCGTTACTTTATAAAAAACATCCTGCGGAAGTAAAATTCGTGCTGGTAGATCCTAAGAAGGTTGAGCTTACACTGTTTAATAAGATTGAACGTCATTATCTGGCTAAATTACCAGACTCTGAAGAAGCAATTATTACAGACAACGCCAAGGTGATAAATACGTTGAATTCGCTCTGTATTGAGATGGATAATCGCTACGACCTACTTAAAAACGCATTGGCTCGTAATATCAAGGAGTACAACGCAAAGTTTAAAGCTCGTAAACTGAATCCAAATGATGGTCATAAGTATTTACCATACATCGTATTGGTAATTGACGAGTTTGCAGATCTTATTATGACTGCCGGTAAAGAAGTAGAAACTCCTATTGCACGACTTGCTCAATTAGCACGAGCGATAGGTATTCACTTAATTGTAGCTACTCAACGTCCATCGGTGAATGTAATTACAGGTATTATAAAAGCCAATTTCCCTGCGCGTATTGCATTTAGAGTTACCTCAAAAATTGACTCGCGTACGATTTTAGATAGTCAAGGTGCAGATCAATTAATTGGGCGTGGTGATATGTTATTTACTCAGGGTAATGAACTTACGCGGGTGCAATGTGCTTTTGTTGACACTCCTGAGGTTGAAAAAATTACTGAATTTATAGGGTCACAAAAGGCATATCCTGATGCCCATCATCTACCAGAATATGTAGGCGAAGAAGGTGGCACAAGTCTTGATATAGATGTGAGCGACAGAGATGTTCTCTTTATGGAAGCTGCGGAAGTTATTGTTATAGCACAACAAGGAAGCGCTTCTTTATTGCAACGTAAACTGAAGCTGGGCTACAATAGGGCAGGTAGAATAATTGATCAATTAGAAGCTGCAGGCATTGTAGGACCCTTTGAGGGCAGTAAAGCTCGCCAGGTACTGGTTTCAGATATGAATGCCTTACAACAACAATTAAATAACGATTAAAATGAAAAATTTAAAAATAAAAGCATTTACCTTTTTATTTGTATTTCTCGCGGGTATTACGCTTTCTAATGCTCAAGATGCTAAAGCAAAATCTCTTTTAAATGAGGTTTCTACTAAAGTGAAATCATATAAGAATATGTTTATCGACTTTAAGTACACGCTATCGAATGATGCAGCCGGCATTAATCAAGAAACACGCGGTGATGTTACTCTTAATGGGGATAAATACAAACTGAATTTAATGGGAACCACCCAGATGTATGATGGTAAAAAATTATATACTGTAATCCCTGATGATGAGGAAATCACTATTTCTACTCAAGACCCGGGAGATGATGATGCTATTACACCATCAAAAATGCTAACTTTTTTTAATAAAGGATATACTTACAAATGGGATATAGATCAAAGTGTAAACGGTCGTAAAATACAGTATGTAAAATTAATTCCTATTGATTCTAATAGCGAGTTAAAGTCGGCTTTGCTTGGTGTTGATGCCCAGACAAAACATATCTACCGCTTAATAATGACTCAAAAAAACGGAACAAAAATTACTATAACTGTAAATTCATTTAAGACAGACCAGCCATTACCCGGCAACTTGTTTGTTTTTGATGAGAAGAAATATGCAGATTATTACATCAATAGGCTAGACTAGCTTCTGTGAAAATACTGGACCGTTATATACTTACGACTTTTGTTAAAAACTTTCTGAGTACATTCATCATTTTGATGTTCATATTTGTACTTCAGACGGTATGGCTATATATAAAAGAACTTGCTGGTAAAGATCTTGATTTCTTTATTATCATCAAGTTCCTTATGTATTTCTCTCCGCGCTTGGTCACGCTGGTATTACCGCTTACAGTATTACTTACCAGCATTATGACCTTTGGTAATTTTGCTGAAAATTATGAGTTCGCTGCAATGAAATCAACAGGAATTTCATTGCAACGAGCCATGAGAAGTCTTACAATCTTTATTGTAGGGCTTGCTGCTACTTCATTTATGTTTGCTAATTATGTTATTCCTGCTGCAGAATTTGAATCACTTAATTTGAGAAGAAATATTGCTCAGGTAAAGCCCGCAATGGCAATTACAAAAGGACAGTATACAGATATTGCAGACGGCTATGTAATTAAGGTGGCAGATAAACAAGGTGAAAATGGGCAATTTTTAAAAGATGTGATTATCTATGAAAAAAATCCCACTCGTATAGGTAACTATACAGTAATTAAAGCACGAGAAGGCGAACTCATTAGTGCCGAAGGTGATAATATTTTATCACTTAAACTTATTGACGGTAATTACTACGACGAGATCGAGCAGAGAAACTACAACAAACAAAAGCGCGAGCCATTTGTAAAAAGTTATTTTGAAACGTATACCATTAATATAGACTTGTCTGAATTAGACAATGTAGATATGGATGAAAAAAGTATTGACAATGCCTATACAATGCTTACCGTTGCCCAGCTTAGTGACACCTTAGTTGATATTTCAAAAAATTATAATTCTCATTTAGAAGGTTTAGGAAAAGGAGCTTTACGGGAGTTGTATTTACAGAATTTAGATTCTACCTATCTCGCAAATGTTCCTGTAGATACTTCCCGAGTACTCAACGAGAATTTGCTAGAAAATTTTGAAGATTCAGAAAAGATGCAATTACTGGATCGTACTATTGCCAAAATTAAAAATGAGATAAATGACATTAAAAATGACAAGACCACAAATAGTCAAAAAGTAAAAGTTCTCAGTAAATATGAGATTGCATTACACGAGAAATTTGTTCTTGCCTTTGGATGTATTATTCTCTTTTTTGTAGGAGCACCTTTGGGAGCTATCATCCGTAAGGGAGGATTAGGGTTACCTATTGTGGTAGGTGTTGTTTTGTTTCTAACCTATCACTTTATAGGTATTTTTGCAAAAAACAGTGCAGAAGACGGTAGTGTTTCAGCCTGGTTAGCGAGCTGGTTGAGCACACTTATATTATTTCCGCTAGGTGTATATTTAACTTATAGAGCAACCACAGATCAGGGGTTATTTGATCTAGACGGATTTCTAGATCCTGTTAAAAAGTTATTCCGTAAAAAAGATAAAAGCGGTATTGACTCTCAGCAACCACTTAAAGATGCAGAACTTTCAAATGCTGAAAAGGCACTTCTAAAAATTAAAACCAAGCAGGAATTAGAAGATATAGTAGCCAATTATAAAAAGTATGGATATTCTGAAAATTTTAAAGACGCTGCAGCACTTCTTTTAAAGCAACAATCTTAGCCTAATAGATCTCCTTTTAGTCTTAAATCTGTAGGCTCACAAAGCTAAATTGTATCTTTACGCATCTAAATTAAACTCATGACTACGCAGACATTTACCAGAGATATAGAACTCAATACCATTCAGGAAGCTATTGAAGATATTAAGAATGGAAAAGTAATAATTGTTGTAGATGATGAGGATCGGGAAAATGAAGGTGATTTTTTAGCCGCATCAGAGATGGTCACGCCAGAAATGATAAATTTTATGGCGACTCACGGCCGCGGACTTATTTGCACTCCTATTACTGAAGACCGTTGTAAAGAGCTCAAGCTGGATATGATGGTGGGAACGAACAGTGACCCTATGGAAACCGCATTTACGGTTTCGGTAGATTTGAAAGGAAATGGAGTTACCACCGGGATTAGTGCTTCAGATAGAGCAAAAACTATACAAGCATTAATAAACCCAGAAACCAGACCTTGGGATTTAACGCGACCGGGACATATTTTTCCGCTTAAAGCGAAAGAAGGTGGTGTATTAAGGCGTACCGGGCATACAGAAGCTGCCATAGATTTTGCACGTCTGGCTGGTTTTGCTCCTTCAGGCGTAATTGTCGAAATCATGAATGAAGATGGTACGATGGCACGTTTACCTCAATTACTTCAAGTCGCTAAAACTTTTGATATTAAAATTGTCTCTATCGCAGATCTTGTTGCATATCGCATGCAACACGATTCTCTTATTGTTAAAAAAGAGGATTTTAATATAGATACCCGATATGGCAATTTTAGATTGCGTGCCTATCAACAAACTACAAACGACCAAATACATATTGCTCTTACAAAAGGCACTTGGGAGATCGATGAGTCGGTTTTAGTACGTGTGAATTCTACTTTTGTAAATAATGACATCTTGAGTACACTCACTCAGGAAAATGATCGCAAACTTGATAAAATTTTTGAAACTATAAATACAGTCGGAAAAGGTGCGATTGTATTTATAAATCAGGAAAATATCGCTCACAAGTTACTTTACCGTCTTGCCGAAATTAAAGATAGGCAGGAAACTGGTCGTAACAACGCGGTGCAGTCTAAGATGGATCTTAAAGATTTTGGTATTGGTGCTCAGATATTACACGATTTAGGTATCACAAAAATTAAACTTTTATCTAATAGCGAAGAACTTAAGCGCGTAGGTATAATCGGATACGGACTTGAAATTACAGAACGCGTAACGTACTAAACGCAAAACACGCTTATTTTCCATAGACATTTCGCTGATACAACTAGAGAAGCAAGTTTTATACCTAAATTTTCTATAATTAGAATCGACTCGTATAACAACGAGTTATTTTCTAAATTGTCAATAAATTAGATCTATTCTTGGCTGGTGTTTTTGTTGATATGTTCACATACTGAATGTATTTTTTAAAGTACTTGTTACAAAACGGAAACTTATCTTTATATCTCAACATCCCACACGTAGTTATTTTCGTAATTATAGCGTGAACACGATAGTATATGAGGGTTAAAAAGATAGTCTTATTAAAACTACTAGGTTATTTAACACTAGCCTTTGTTGTGCTACTCCTATTTGTGAGCACCCTCTCCTATCGTATTAAATCATATAGTGAGCCTTATATTTTTGATACGGCTGCTGAAACTCCAAAAGTATATTCCGTAATCATTTTAGGAACCAGCGTGCTGTCTAATGGAGAATTATCGACAATGCTTAGAGATCGTGTAGAATCTGCATTATTACTTTACAAAACAGGAAAAGTAACGCGGTTTTTAGTAAGCGGAGATAATGGCTCTACGAGTTATAATGAACCGCAGGCAATGAAAAGATATCTTAGGGAACGCGGAGTGCCCGAAGAAGCTATATTTATGGATTATGCTGGTTTTGATACCTATGATTCGATTTACCGCGCCTCTTATATTTTTGAAATTGATAATGCAATTGTTGTCTCACAACGTTTTCATCTTCCGCGTGCAATTTATATAGCTCGCCAAATGGGTCTTAATTATTACGGTTACAATGGCGATCGTAGAGCTTATGATCTTGAAATGCGCAACAGGTTTAGAGAAATCTTAGCGAATGTAAAAGCGTTTTTTGAACTTACATTTAACAAAGAGCCTCATTTTAAGGGAGATAAAATCCCCATCACCGGAAAAAACAATTAGTTTCAAAATTCCTATAAAAAGAGTGTTGCCATATTAAAAAAACTTTCTATATTTGCACCCGCAATCAGCAAATAGCTGATGAGACAACTCAGGAGAAATGGCAGAGCGGTCGAATGCGGCAGTCTTGAAAACTGTTGAGGGTCACACCTCCGGGGGTTCGAATCCCTCTTTCTCCGCAATCAAGCGCAAGGCTTGAAATAACAAAAACCGCAGCAGTTATGCTAGCGGTTTTTTTGTTTTAAGACTTCGGCATTTGCAAAATGCTCAATGTGGGATATTGGAACAAAATCCCTTTTTCTCCGCAAAAGGAAACCCATTGCTTTTTTAGCGATGGGTTTTTTATTTATCAAAATGGCTCAAGCACTTTGCTTGAATGCCATGAAAATAAATATAAAATTCGGCTGGTTTTTTTTAGTAAGACGATGGTTTCTTTTCTTGCTAAGGATTCCCCCATTGTGGATCTGAAATCCTCTTTCTCCGCAATCAAGCACAAAGCTTGAAAAACTAAAAAACCGTAGCAGTTATGCTAGCGGTTTTTTTGTTTTAAGAATTTGGCATTTGTATATCTTACAATCTACGCAAAAGGTTCATTTGACACTCGGTATTTTTCTATCGTATGATCGTCTGGCAAGCGGGCTACAGAATAGGAATTTGTACTGGTATCTAATGCTACAAATCCTGCTTCATCAAAAGCTTTTAAGGCTTTTTCCATAGGCCAAATATTCCATTTTTTATTAAAATAATTCGCATTATTAACTATACCTTCAATTTTATCTAAGGGCGGACGCACAAAACTATGCTGCTGATGAAATGCAATAGCCGGTGATAAGAAAAATTTCATTCCGGCTGCTTTTGCTTTAAAAGCAAAGTCTGTATCCTCTGCTCCATAACCTTTATATTCTTCGTCAAAACCTTGAAGTGCTTTAAAGTCTTGTTTCGTCATCGCAAAACATAAACTCCAGAATAGCTCATAATGATCTGTGTTAGTAATTTTAGCATGGAATGGACGCCGTGGATGCAATGTACTTTTTTTTAGTAAATCTATAGTTTCTACTTGAGTTACCTGTTCGTTTAGATATCTCGGGGTAGCCATTATTAAACCTTTATAAGTATCCAGTTGATTATTTAAATTTTTTATATAACTATGCTCTGGTATACAATCTACATCTAGAAATAACAAATGATTAGTTTCTGCTAATTCTGCGCCCAGGTTACGCGCATTTGCAATGGGCAATAAATTAGCTTTATCGCTTATTATATTATTTAAATTGATAGTTAGTGGCCCATTATAATCAAGATTTAGTTTGGCGTCCATATTAATAATTATAAGCTCTTTAGGATGTATTGAATTGCGTTCAACACCACGAATTAAATTATTAAGATGTTCTTGTCTGCCGTAATGAATTGTTATTACACTACATTCTGCTATTGGTATCATATTCTTGTTCTTTTGAAGAATTAATTACGGTTTTGAAAAATCCCTGAATTTGAGCAGCCAGTTTGTCGACTGTAGTAAAATAATGCTCTGGAGCTTTATAAGATTGAAAAGTTTTGGCTTTCTTGATAAGGGGTTTTAAATTATGAACATCTACTTTTTGAGCTATATTCAGTTTTTCAAGTATTGCAGCTGTAGTCTCTTGTTCTAAATAAGGGCGCTCTTCGGGAAATGCTAAAAATCTTTTACCAAGACTAATCATTTTCAAAACCATATTTGTTCCACAACTTGCGATAACAATCGTATCCTTATGGATAAAATCTTCTACTCGTTCTACAACACCTTGATAGGTTATATTTTCGTTTTTAATAGTACTGTCTACAGGTCCTATTATTTGAATGCTATAATCTGGAAACTGCGTTAAAAGTATAGGTAATAGATTTGTTATAGCTGTACCGCCAAAACCGGTAACGATTGTTATATCATAAAAAGGTTTTTCGTGTTGGATAGATTGTTTTTCCGGTTTATCTATAAAGCCTAAATAGCAGGTTTTGTTTACTATCCACGTAGGAGTATCAATACTTTCAAATTCTTTAGGGTAGTACGCTATTAAAAAGATGGCTCCTCGATATGCTTCAGTATGCGCTATATCAGAGCGATTTCCAGGCATTCTTCGATACACATAAGGGACAGAAGATACCCGGGCTAATGCTGCAATTTCTACACTTACATCAACAATTATAAAATCTATTGAAAATTTTTGTAATGCCTGTAAAATATGCGTGTTGCGTTTTAAAATCTTAGACAAACCTACAGGTGAATAATGTAAATATTTAGGTTTATTGTAAGAGTCTGGCAATATTTGGGTTCCGTCAAGATCCTCATTGGGTAAATGCTGAACCTCAGCATAATCTGGAAAGTTATAGTGCGAATCTGTTAATATTAAACAGTTAGAACCATAACCTTCTGCAAACCTACTTGCATAGCGAGAATGCCCACTTCCGTGACTATGTGCGTAATACGCTATTTTGTGCGTCATATAAAAATTGGCTTATTTCTAATATATGGTCATACAACTCTATATAATCCTCTACCATGCGCTCATAAGACATATGCTCTTCTGCATAAGTTCTACAAATTTTTGGATTTATCTCCTTTACTATATCTAGTGCTTCTGCGAGCTGATTTACGTTTCCTTTTTCAACAATTACAGCCACTGTATCATTTAAAATTTCGTTAACTGCTCCAGTATCAAAAGCAATCAAAGGTGTTCCGGTTGCAAGTGTTTCTGCCAATACAAGACCATAGGGCTCATCCCATAGACTGGTAAATAAACAACATTCACTTTTCAATAATTCCTTGTTTAATTCTGCTTGATTTAAATGCCCTAAGAATGTTACAAGGGGGTGATTTATATATTTTTTTATTTGAGTATCATAATACTCTTGAGCTTCCTGATCTATAGGTCCTGCTAATCTAATTTCTTTATTTTTTAATAAAGCAGCTTCAATAGCTAGATGCGGTGCTTTTTCCTTACATATACGACCATACCAGAATACAAAAGAAGAAGATTTTTGCGTGACATACTCCCAACGACTAACATCTATACCGTTGCGAATAGTTGTACACGAGGGTATAAATTCTTTCCACTGTTTACAAAGACTATTACTCACTGAAGTGTAATATTGATTGTGTAAGTCTTTTAAAATAAGGTTGGCTACTTTTAAATCGGTTAACGGTGGTGTATGTAAAGAGGTTATCACTTGCTGTGGCAACATATTACCAAGTAGTAAAGCCTGCATATTTAATGAATGATTGTGTACAATATCATATTCCTTAGACTTGATTTGATTAAATACACGACTATAGTTTATAAGATGTCCTAATTGCAAATTTTCAAATACCGGATAATCTGTACAATTTAAGTTTTCGATCACATCATCTTTAAATTGATCTATCGAAATTAAGTTTGCTTTTGTTCTACTTTTATGATGTGCGTATAAATCTACTTGATGACCGCGATTTACTAACGCATCTACTAAAAGATGAGTAATCATTTCTAATCCTCCTGCATAAGGTTCTGCTATAGGAAATTTAGCATGGGCAATTATTGCTATCTTCATAAGTTTATTGATATTGAGTTAGTTTTTTGATTGTAAGAATTTTTATATAGCTCGATATTAAAAAAGTACATTCCGCAAGCCAGTAGTAGACTGTAACAAAAAATTGAAATTCCTAAAAACTGTAGTTGATGGTTCACAAATATCATTGCTATGCATTGTATCGGAATAACTAGATACAGACTATCATAAACAGGCTTAAAACGTGATTGAACTTTTGAAGTTCTTCTGAAAGGAAGTTTTGAATCTATAAAATAGGTAAGCCAATATAAACTTGACTGAAATGCTAACCCTTGATGCAGTAAGAAAGCTTTAAATGCTAAGTAGAAGCTGTTTGTTGATTGTAAAAAACTATAAAACTTAGAAAGATGACTAATAAGAAGTGAGACTATTGTAATGGATACAATGTAAAGCACTGACGCAGCGGTAAACAGATTAAAAGAAATAGATATAGCACTAGCTAAAAGAATCAAATATGAAAACAAGTTGAAATTAAACCAGCAGGTGAGTTGAGGAATGAGCTTTGTCTTCATCGCTACTGGAAGCTTTTTAGACTTTAATAAATAAATCAGATTTTGAAAATTCCCATAAATCCAACGTTCGCGTTGTTTAATAAATTCTACAGGCTCACAAGGCGCTGCTCCAGAACCAATAACACGATCAATATATTTTGCGCTAAAGTTATTTTCAAATAATTGAATTCCAAGTTGAGCATCTTCGGTAATAGACGCAGTCGGCCAACCCCCCAATTCTTCTAGAGATTCTCTATTAATTGCAGATAATGTTCCTGTAGGAAGAGTTAAACTTTCATTCGCTGCAGATTTAGAATAAAACTCAAAATAATGATTAAATTCTACATTCACAGGACAGTGTGTATCCAGGTTATTATAGTGTTGTGGATATTGAATGAGATTATGTTTATTATGAGTAAAGTCACTGTTTACAAACTTTAAAGCATTCTTGTCAAGTTCATAATCTGCATCTACCGTAAGGATCAAATCAGTCTGTGTATGTATGTAGGGTAATGCTTCATTTAATGCACCTGCTTTAAAATCGTTTACATCTAAGAAATTTAAAAATTTTACCTTTTCTGGAAATTGCTCACAGTACGCTTGAACAGGTTCCCAATAACTTGAATCTGGAGTATTATTATAAATAACTAAAACTTCAAAGTGTAAATAGTTTTGATTTATAGCCGCTTGTACTGTCTTTAAAACCGTAGATACAGGTTCTTTATAAATGGGGATGTGAATACTAACAAAGAGTTCGACATCCGCTACTCTATTTTGCTTTAAACTTAAGTTTGATCTATTATTTCTAGTTTTAATAAATGCCAATATTGCAACAAATGCGAAATTAATAAATGCAAATGCATACAAATTAATTACACTATAGAGCATCAAAGTAATGATGCCTATAAATAAGCTAATCAGCATTAATAATTTAAAGCTTCGTAAGGTCATGTGCAAAATTTTTGACCAATTTAGACTTTATGATTATATGACTATTAACAATGAATAGTTAAAACCTTATAATGCTTTCTTAATTGTTTTTTATTTAAGAATTTTAGATTTAGTTCTTAATTTATTTTAATAATTATAAGTTACTGATTATAAGATTTGTATGCGCTCCGAAAATATTAACTTATTTATTTTTAGTTTGGAATTTATCAATCTAATTTATAGAATTTATTATTTAAAATAATAAATTCTATAAATTAGATTGAACTATAAAGGAGATAAATTATCACGAAACTCCAAATAAGTTCCAAGAATAGTATAATCATTCAGAATATAGAATACAGAAAATCCCGATATTAGTAGTTCATAAATAAATAAAACTTAAACTGCTATACCTAAGACATCAGACTTGAGAGACATCCCCAACATATCATTTGAAAGTCAAGATGATCTTAATGATTTTGAGATACTTAAAATTTCTGAGATTTTCGAAAGAATAAGTAAAAAACCAGATCACGATCCCTGCAAACCTCATCGCATTAACTTTTTTGCATTACTGATTATTAAAGAGGGCTCTGGAACACATCAGGTGGATCTAGAACATTACTCGGTAGGCAAAGGATCACTCCTAAAAATTGCTAAAAATCAAATACATGCTTTTCAGAAAAATTTAAATTACAACGGGCACTTAGTGATTTTTACTGAAGACTTTGTAGTAAAAAGATTTTCTCGCTCTACCATAGATTATACTACACATCTATATAATTACTACCTCTCTACCCCATTAATTGAAAATGAAAAATACGGTGCTTCCTTTCTTAAAGAAATCTCCGATGAATTAAATACTGTGTCACACGTACAAAAGGAAATCATTGCAAAATTACTAGAGGTATTTCTTTTACGTCTTGAACAGCAAAATCATAAACTGGTATCGCTTAATAGTAAGCCAGTTCACCTTACCATTTTCAACCAATTTAAAAGTTCGGTAGAAAACTTTTATACACAAACAAGAAATGTAAAAGATTATGCCGAAAAGCTACAGATTTCCCCTAAACATTTAAATAACATAGTACGTGAAATAACCCTCAATAGTGCTAAATCATTTATCGATCACTATGTGATTTTAGAAGCCAAAAGAGCAATTCTGCTTAATAATTATAGTATTAAAGAAGTTGCTTTCTCATTAGGGTTTGATGAGCTTACCAACTTTACTAAATTCTTTAAAAAACATACCGCAGTTTCTCCAAAGGAGTTTAAATCCAGTCTTTAGTTCTGGTTCCACATTTACCACTTTGACCCGCCTTTTACCTTGTGGTAGTTACCGATGATATAGAAATTTACTTTAAAATATAAAACAATGAGTACAATAGCCATATGTCCTACTTGTGGGAGCAAATCAAGAATTAAAGAAAAAGAAGGAGAAACCATATATACAGCTGTTCAGGATGACGAAGCTTTAAAAAAAATAGGACAAATGAAAAAAGTAATGGAAAAATTTAAGAGTAAAGCCGAAGCCCTGGAGAAAGAATTAGAAGCATTGAAAAGTCAGCAATAATACTTGATTTTTTTATCTTAATTTTTTGACTGGATTAAAACATCCAGTCTATCATCTGCGTATTTACCTTAATGTGAAAGTACTAAACAAACCATAACAACTATGAAAATTGCCGTTACATCTGCCAGTGGGAAATTAGGAGGCGCTATTATAAAAGCTCTCCTACAAGAGATCGGCAAAGAAAATGTGGTAGGTATTGCACGCAACACGTCCAAAGTTGAACATTTAGGCGTAGAAGTGCGTAAAGGTGATTATAATTATCGTGAAGATTTTAACGAAGCACTACAAGGCATCGATAAAGTCTTATTGATTTCAGGTATGGACAAACCGGAGAAACGCATAACACAACACCAAAATGTAATTGAAGCTGCCAAACAAAATGGCGTTCAAAAAATGGTGTACACCAGCATTATTGGGGATAAAGAAAACACCGCTTTTAGTCCAGTAGTACAAAGTAACCGTCAAACTGAAGACGATGTGCGAAATTCTGGTATGGATTTTATAATTGGCCGTAACGGTATTTATATTGAACCAGACCTTGAGTATATTGATACCTACATAAATGAAGGTGGCATTACAAATTGTGCAGCCGATGGCAAATGTGGATATACCAGCCGTCAAGAATTAGGTTATGCTTATTCTCAATTATTATTGAATGATAATTTAAATGGTAAAACGCTCAATCTGGTTGGTGAGGGAATTACGCAAAGTCAATTAGCAGATTATATAAATCAAGTGTATGGCACCACACTCCCTTTTAAAGATATATCTGTAGAAGCGTATAAGAGAGAACGTCAAAGCGCCTTAGGTGATTTTTTAGGAACTATAATCGCTGGCATTTACGAGGGAATCCGTAGTGGAGCTAATGATGTAACTTCTGATTTTGAAACTGCCGCAGGCCGCCCACACAAAAGTGCTTTAGAACTTATTCAACACTATCGCCTCGCCAATTAAAGGCATTCACAGAATATCATTAACCTAAATCAGAATTGCTTCTTAGACCTCTTCTTTGAAAAGTGATTTAGTATTGATTTGTTTGGCAAAAAAATGAGTTTCAAACTTTTTATGGACATATACTAAAAACCGATAACATTAGGGTTGTGCATTAGCTTTTTGAAACTGCTAAGTTTTACGCAACTCAAAAAGGGTACAGGTTTTTTAAATTAAAAATTATTTTCACGTAAGTGAATATTAAAATCCTGTACATTTTCAGTATTTAAAATGGGATACATACCCGTTGACCTCCTTTTAAACACGTACACTTTGATAAATAAATAGTACTTTTATTTATCAATCTCTATTCGATGAAATCAACATTACCACAATCACTACAAAACGATATTTACAACATAACGCAAATTAGAGCAGTTCCTTCAATTTTAAATATCATTTGTAAATCTACCGGAATGCGATTTTCTGCCGTTGCTCGCGTAACAGATAACAAATGGATTACTTGTGTATCTCAAGACGAAATAAAGTTTGGTTTAAAAACAGGCGACGAACTTGTATTAGAAACCACAATATGTAATGAAATTAGGCAACATTCAGCATCGGTTATTATTGATGATGTTAGTGCAAGTGACGAATTCTGCAATCATCATACACCTACACGTTATGGTTTTCAGAGTTACATCTCCTTCCCTATTTTTAGAAAAAATGGTGAATTCTTCGGAACGCTGTGCGCAATTGATCCCGAGCCAGCAAAACTAGATAACAAAGAAGTTCGTGATTTATTTGAACTTTATACACAACTGATTTCATTTCATTTAGATGCCATTGAGGAAGTAAACGAACTCAATACAACACTTCAAGAAGAAAAACATATTGGTGAGTTGAGGGAAACTTTTATAGCAGTTTTAGGTCACGATTTACGAAATCCTGTAGGTACTACAAGAATGTGCGCAGATATCCTTTTACAAATGGATCTACCGGAGATAGCTAATCGCCAGGCTAGCACCATAAAATCTACGTCCTATAGAATGCAAGGGTTAATTGACAACCTTCTGGATTTTGCTAAAGGACATTTAGGCGACGGTATTAGATTAGAATTATCACGTAATAAACAAGCTTTAAAGAAATTATTACTTCAGGTTTCTAAAGAAATAAAAACTGTAGACAGTAATCATCCTCTTCATATAAATATTGATTTAAAAGATGATTTTGAATGTGATTTAAATAGAATAGGTCAGCTGTATTCTAATCTCTTAGGTAATGCGATAAAACACGGGGCAGCAAATATGCCTATCGACACGCAGGTAATTACAGAAAATGGAATGTTCAGTTTAGCTGTAACTAATATGGGAACAAAAATTCCTGATAAGAAAATGGCAGATTTATTCAAGCCCTTTTTTACAACTAATGCTACCAATAATAAATCAGGTTTAGGTTTGGGACTTTACATTTCCTCTGAAATTGCGAAAGCACATAACGGTAAAATGGAAGTTCTATCTACCGATGAGAAAACACAGTTCAAATTTACAATGCCGATTAAAGCTGTGGTAAATAAGATAGGTTTGTAGTATGTGTACTTTTCAAATTAGTAAATGTAATTTTAGGAATTAAAAATATTTTGATAAAGCAGGTTGTACAATAGTTTTAGTCATTTTTTACTGAAAAACTATATAGAGAAGTAGTATGATAGTTCTCATCTAGATTCAAAATAATTGATGGGAAATTTTCTTGATTTGGCGCATCTGGAAAATGCTGGGTTTCTAAAGCAAATGCGGTTCTAAAAGCATCTTTTACGCCCGATTTAAATTGATTTTTTCCTTCCATAAAATTACCACTGTAAAACTGAATACCAGGCTCTTTTGTAAATACATCCATTTGTATCCCACTCTTGTCTCCTATTATAATTGCTGCTTGATACATTCCCATTGCTTTCGTTTTATTGAGAACAAAATTGTGATCATAACCCTTTCCATTAATTAATTGTTCATTTTCAGTATTGATCCGTGCTCCTATAGTCTGAAAATTCCTGAAATCAAATGGAGTTTCCTTTACATTTCTCAACGCTCCAGTAGGAATAAGACCTGCATCTACCGGTGTAAAACTATTTGCAAAAAGCTTGAGTTTATGATTTAGAATGCTTCCGCTATTTTCTCCATTTAAATTAAAAAAAGCGTGATTAGTAAGGTTTACAACTGTTTTCATATCTGTGGTTGCTTCATAATCCATTTTAACTGTGTTATCTTCAATTATAGAATATGTTACCTTAACGTCCAGATTACCCGGAAAACCTTCCTCCATATGTGGAGATTTATAACGTAATACCAAGGTTTGAGAATCTGGTTGCTCAGCATCCCAGACAACATATTGAAACCCTTTTATTCCGCCGTGCAATGCATTTTCTCCATTATTTCTCGCGGTTGTATATTCTTGACCATCTATCTTAAATTTACCCTTGGCAATTCTATTGCCTACACGGCCAATGGTTGCTCCAAAATAGGGTTCGCTAGCAGTTGCAAAACCTTTAATACTATTCATACCAGATACAACATCAGTCAATTCTCCATTTTTATCTGGCACCCAAAGTCCCACAATTCTTCCTCCATAATTTGTAAAGGCAGCTTTTAAATTATCACTTTCTATCCAGTATAAACTCACTTTTTTATTGTCAATGATTGTATCAAATGCTGCTGGTTTCAACATCTCATCCTTGTTGAAGTCGGAGAATAATGTATCATTTACTATTTCCATTTCTTTATCTTTTTGTGGCTTTTCTTTACAAGATGTAAACCCGAATAGTATTGTAAATCCAACAAAAATAAATACGCTTGATATCTTCATAATCATTCTAATTATAGTTGCATTTGATTCTATATAAATCTCATTTTAGCTAATTAGGAATTCGGTTGTTAATGCATAACTCTACATTTAATAACATCACAGAAAGCGGAACCTAAAGTTGAGAATTACTCATATCCCATCCACTTCAAATTAGATAGTATTAGCTGTAATAATTAGCTACTCTTCTTGTATTGAGGTAATAAATTGTTCCTTTATTCCCCAGTTAGTATTTGGTTCTGCAGCCGTTTCAATAATTAAATTTCCTCCTTGAGAAATTTCGTTATGCGTCAGCCAATTTCGAGTTATAGGTTTGCCATTTAGTACTGCCGACTTTATATAAAAATGATATCTATTATAATTTTTTACCGAAATTTTAAAGGTTTTACTCAGACCTAAATTCAGTTTAACCTCTTTAAATATAGGAGCTGTTAGGTAATACACCGGGTCGCCTACATTAGCAATTGAAAGTCCTATGCTGTGTAAGACAAACCACGAGGACATCGTGCCAGCATCATCATCCATTGTGCGGAGGTATGCTTTTGGCTTATTTTGATAAATACGCCCCACATAAGGATCAATCCCTTTACTATTGTCATTAAAATAAGTATGTACCACCGTGTCAAGTAATATCTCTCTAAATAGCTTTTGAGATTTCCAAGGTTGGCTTGTTGCATTATATAATCCCGGAACTTGTAAATCGGGTTGATTGGCGTGATTGTAATTAAAGTCATTAAAAAACTGATCCAATTGGTTTTCAAAATCGGCTTCACCTCCTGCAAGATTTTTTAATCCTTTAATATCCCAGGGTACAAACCAGCGGTATTGCCAGATGGTTCCTTGGTATAAACCACGAGCTTGCATACGGTCGACATCTCCTTTTGTTAAATCTTTAAAGTCTTTTTCCCAGTATGTTTTATAGGTTAATGCCTGTTCTAAATATTCTGAACTCAATTTATAATCTCCAGTTATATTTAAGATTTCACTTAAAGCCCACAAATCGTAGGATGATTCTAAAGCTTTATCAGGAGCACCAAAATCGAGAGAGTTAGCCTCCTGCAATAGCGCATCTTTGATACTTTTAAAATCTACTTTATATCCTTTTTTATAGGCATCTAACAATACCACAATTGCATGTTCTGTACGTACAGTAGGCGTAGGTTCATATGTTGTCGCCCAGTTATTTTTACCAAAACGGTATAAGTTTGCAATACTTGTTATGATATCTTGATAAACCTCAGGATATGCCAAGGACAGCAATGGCAATTGTTCGCGATAATTATCCCATATTGCCCAGCCATTATAGTATTTGTAGTTTTCCTTCTGCTTAGATCCATCAGTGGCAGTAAAGCTTCCATCTTCTTCTGAAACTAGAAACGGAGATTGCAAGCTTCGGTACAAAAGCGAGTAAAATAAAGCTACTCGATCTTCTTCACCGGTAACTTCAATATGACTTAAATAGGTATTCCAGCTTGTAGAAGCTTTGCTTTGAAGAGCGGCTAAAGGAGTTTTCTGTAATCTGTTTTGAGCATAGGTCTCACTTACAGAAGAAAAACTCACTTGTACCTGGGCATTATTGCCTAATCCCTTTAAGATATACTGATGCTCTCCACTACTCCTTATTTGGGCATTTTGAGGCAGCTGTATAGCAAAATAAATATGATAGGTTCCTGCGTGGCAGGTGGTTTTTGTTTCAATAGATCCCGACAGGATATTGCCTTTTAAAGTATGTGTTTCTGAAACAAATCGGTTACTCAATGCAAAACTTAAATCTAGGTATATACTTCCCTCATTATTAGGAAATGTATATTCGTGTAAACCAAAATTCTGACCTACACTTAGTTTTGCATCTATCCCATTTTTAAAATTTACATGATAATAGCCAGGTTCTGCATCTTGGTTGTTTCGCAGTAGCTCAGTTTCTTGATCTCCATTTAAAATAGGTTTAATAAGAATATTACCACCACTACCGGTACAGCCCACACCTTCCATTCGGGTGTGTGTAAATCCATCAAATTCTTTAGCATAAAACTCATACCCTGTATGTTGATGCGGATTTGTTTGCGGCCCAAGATTCATCATATTAAATGGTGTAGACGCAGATGGAGATAACTGACCGTGATCTCCAGAAGTACCTAAGAAAACATTTACATAATTAGTAAGAGAATTTTGCGCATAAGCGCTAAGTACAGATAAAATACTCAAAATTATAAATGCCGTTTTTTTCATAATGTTGTGCGTACTGGATTTAATTAAAGGTGGCGAAATTTACTTACGCTCTAATATTTAATGTGCTGTTACTACAAATGTTTGCTTTTTATGAATCCATCGTCCATAGATGGCAACCAACACAAAACATATAACAGGTACAGAAAAAGAAAGATTCATCTCTGAGAGCCCAAATACTGAAATATCATTTACACCTACCCCTCCTAAGTCAATTAGCATTCCCTGAAGTTTAGGTAACAAGGCCCCGCCTACAATTGCCATAACGAGACCCGCTGCGCCAATTTTTGATTCTTCCTCTTTTAAACCTTCTAAAGCAATACCATAAATTGTAGGAAACATTATAGAGAGAAATAAGGAAACCATTACCAAACTGTATAAGCCCAAAGTGCCTCCCAGAACAACAACACCCACGGTAAATAATCCTCCTAAAGCTGAAAATATGAAAAGTAACTTTCCAGAACTCATAAATCGAAGCAGATAAGTTCCTATAGCGCGACCAAGAGTAAATAATATAAAGGCTACTAATTGATAATTTGCCGCCGTAGAACTTGCTATTCCTTTAGATTCTGCATACTGATAAATATACGTCCAGCATCCTATTTGAGCCCCCATATAAAGCACTAACGAAAGAACGCCGAGTGTGTACTTTTTGTCTTTAAATAAGTTTGAAAAGGTATTTTTAATGCTAGGCATTTCTCCTTCTCCCTTTGCCTGAGGCATTTTATTCACTGCAATTAAAACTAGAATAGCCAGAACTACTAATCCTAAAATCACATAAGGATTACGAATTACCATCAAATCTGCACTTTTGATAAGCACTTTTTGAACTTCTGTCAATGCCGAAAAATTTGACACATCATCAGATTGTAATAGGTCTAACACAAAAAATTTTGCTATTAATAAACCGGCAATAAGTCCTACGGGATTAAAAGCCTGAGCCAGGTTTAATCTACGTGTCGCTGTAGAAGGATCACCCATCGCCAGAATGTACGGATTTGCGGTAGTTTCTAAAAAAGCCAAACCAAAGGTTAGTATATATAAACCCAAACAAAAAAACCAAAACATACCCGTTGTCGCTGCAGGATAAAATAAAAGTGCTCCAACAGCGTAAAGTGTAAGGCCGACAAGAACTCCTGATTTATAAGAGAACTTACGCACGTACAAAGCGGCAGGAAGCGCCATACAAAAGTATCCTCCGTAAAATGCCATTTGTACCCAGGCTGCTTGTGAATTCGACAATTCGAGTACCTTTTTAAAGGCTTGTACCATTGGATCTGTTACAGCATTAGCAAATCCCCATAATGCAAATAATGAGGTAACTAAAATAAATGGAAGTAGTAATTTTTTAGGAACTACAGGAATAGATTTTGATGTATTCATTCTTCGTATAAATTATATTGCGAGTAGATATTAAATTCTAATTAGTTAAAATTTTTCTGTTTTTGTCATTTTGTATGTAATAGATTGTTTGTAAAAAAAACCAACTCAATCGATCTCGTAAATAAACTAAAACGTTTTACTTTTTAAAAGTATATTTTTTTTCTGAAAGTATTTGTTTACAAAATCAATTCTTTGAAAATTATCTAACGCTGTTCTAAACACTAAAAAATCTATTTTAATTCAATTTTAAAAACATAAGTACCTGCCATAAGGTGGGTATTAATTAAGTCATTTGAGCGGTTTACTTTGCCTTTATCAACATCGCTTAAAAAACTTTTTACATTATACAATTGCAAGGTACCGGTACTATTAGGTGGTATGACAACCGTATAGATTACATTAGATCCATCACGTTTCCAACTAGAAACAATTTCGCCAAAAGGTCCTGTATGTTTTGCCGTAAACGTATCTAAACCAGTCACAAAATTAGGTTTGAGCAATACATTCTTAAATCCGGGAGCATTGGGGTCTGGATAGATACCACCAATACCTTTATAAAGCCAAGCACTTATGGCTCCAAACATAATGTGATTTCTAGAAATATCTGATGTTGCAGCTATATCCCAATTTTCATAAAGTGTCGTAGCCCCATTTTTAATCCACCATCCCCATGACGGAAACGTTTCTTGAGATGCCACTTCGTAAGCCAAATCTGCATATCCATTTTCACTTAATGCTCCTAAAATGGTTTTGGTGCCTAGAAGGCCTACATCAATATGTTTATCATCTGCAAGTACTCGTTTATATAAGTTTTCGGCAACTTTGCTTCTTAAATCTTCAGGTACAATATCCCAATATAAAGCTGCGCTTAATTCCGTTTGAAAACCCTGACCGTATATCCCTGTTTCTCGATCTAAATATTTTAAATTAATCGCATTTCTTATATCTGTAGCTAGCGTAGAATAGAATTCATAATCTTCTTCTTTTTTTAAATGTTTGGCCGTCTTTGCTAAAATTGTAGCATCTACAAAATAATATATCGATGAGGTAAACTCTTTTGGAGTAACTGATTTAACAGGAACCCAATCTCCCAATCCCCAATCTGTTAACCCACTTTCCCGGCTAGTTTCTGTAATGTGATCTACGTACTTTTTAATTGCCTCATAATTATCGATTAGTGCCGTATCATCTCCATAAAATTGATACAATTCCCATGGTATAATAGCAATTGTGCTTGTCCAATCTGGACCATTTCCCCAATCATATCCCCATCCCCACGTGGGAATTATAGAGGGTAAAACTCCATTGGGTTGCTGTTCATCTCGATGATCTGCCATCCATTTTTCATAAATTGTAATGGCATCAAAATTATATAAGCCGGTTTCTATATTAATATGTGCATCCCCTGTCCATCCATTTTTTTCCCTTTGAGGACAATCAGTTGGATATCCAAATAAATTAGATAAATATGCAGCGTTAGTTGCTTCCCAAATTTTATTAATAATCTCGTTTGAACTTTTTATAGTTCCTATTTGAGGTACATCACTATGCGCAAAATAGCCTGTGAGGCTTTCTTGGTCTACTACAAATGGTTGATCACTAGTGACGCGTACATACTGAAATCCTTTATAATTAAATTTTGGTGAGAATGTTTCCAGTCCATCACCACTTAAAGTATAAATATCTGTCTGAAAAGGATCTGAATCATTTGTAGGTCTATAATGCACATTAATATTGGTGAGATCAACATTACCTATACTATCTAATTGTTCTGCATGGGTAACCCGAAAAGTTGTTCCACCCTTCCCTTCAACTTTCAGTTGAGTGATACCTGATATATTTCTGCCCATATCATATACATAACTGGTATCATTTAATTTGTTAAGACTAACGGGCTTTAACGTATCAGTAAGTCTTATGGGTTGTATAGATTGAGCTACGATGTGTGAAGAAGGTGCTGCAACTGGTATTGCATTTTCCCAGGAGTTATTATTAAATCCAGGCATATTCCATCCTTTCTGATCTAAACGCGCGTCAACGTGCTCAGCCGTATAGATACTATTAAAAATAACCGGACTCAAACTGGTTTTCCAACTTGAATCACTTCTTATTATTTCAGAAGAGCCGTCTGTATAATCAACTTTAAGATTAAGTAAAAAACGAGGTCTATTGCGCCAACCTGCTTTATCAAAATTCCATACAGCAGTAGATTGATGATTATACCACCCATTACCCAATAGGATACCCAATGCTATTTTACGCGTTTTAAAATGTGGAGTTACGTCAAAGGTCACATAGGTATTACGCTTATCAAAACGAGTATAAACAGGATCTAAAAAATGATCTCCTATTTTCTTACCATTTATATAGAATTCAAAAAGTCCTGCTGCAGTTATATAGGCAGTAGCAGCAGCTACCACTTTATTTATTGAAACCTCTTTTCTAAAATAAGGAGCAGGTTTTAAGTTGACACCACTAGTATCTGTAATCCAATTTCCTTTCCATTCTGAAATCCCCCATAAACCCGTTGCAAAGCTGCTTACGTAATATACCTTTTTGGAGTTAGGAGTATCCTTTGCGATTGCCCAGTAGTATTTCGTTGAGGCATCCAATTTTTTACCGGCATACGATATTCGGTTTTCATAATTACTAAATTTAGTACTCCAATATTTCCCAATTCCCATAGCTACCTCACTAGAATCTGTACCTACAACAAGATGATAATGTGAGTTGTAATGTTCGCTTGATTTAATTTTCCACGAGAATCGAGGATTTATTACATCTATTCCTATAGGATTTGTCAAGTATTCGGTTTTCAAATGGATAATTTCATTGGCCTGAGAGCCATAGAATAGAAAAAATAAAAGAAAATGGCAGTAGAATTTTAAATCCATAATAAAGAAATAGCTTAACTAAAACGTTTTACTTTAATAAAAGTATGTCATTTATTTAATTTTTAGTATAAATTGAGAAAATACTTAGTGTTAATGTAAAAATTACTCAATAACTATTTTTAAAGAGCCTAACTTTGTCCTGAAAACTTTAAGACTAAGTTGCATAGCTTAAGTATTGTCTCTGTTAACATTTTATAATTAATTTACTTCCACTGCATGAAACAAAAAAGACCTTCAATTAAAGATATCGCCAAGGCATTAAACGTTTCAATTACCACAATATCCTTTGTTTTAAATGGCAAAGGTGAAGAACGTAAAATTTCTAAAGAGGTTATCAAGAAGATTGAAGACTATGTTGAGGAAATTAATTATACACCTAATCAAGTTGCTCAAAGTCTTCGAACCGGCGAAAGCAAAATCTTGGTTTTTATGGTTGAAGATATCTCCAATAGCTTTTTTGCAAATATAGCAAGAGCAATAGAGGATATTGCTTATAAGAAAGGCTACAAAGTTTTATTTTGTAGTAATGAAAATAATGACAAACGTTCTAGAGAATTGATACGTGTCTTTAGCGAACGTCTAGTTGATGGATTTATAATTATACCGTCTGCAGGAATTCGTAAAGAAATAGAAAAACTGATAAAAATCGGAATTCCAGTTGTCTTAGGAGATCGCTATTTTGAAGACTTACCAACCCATTTTGTTGTAATAGACAATTTTCAAGCTGCAAAAGCAGCTACCCAACATTTGATTAATAATGACTTTGAGAAAATAGCATTTATTACTATTGATACACCTCAAAATCAAATGACGGATAGATTTAAAGGTTATAGTCAAGCTATAGACGATGCTGGTCTTGAAAGTATTGTTTTGAAATTACCCTTTGAAACAATCAATAAAAAAGAAGGCATTACTTCAATAGAAACTTTATTGCTAAAAAATAATATCGACGCCGTATTTTTCTCCACTAATTATTTAACTCAATTTGCTTTTGAAATAATTAAAAAAATCAATCCAGATTTAGTTTATAATTTAGGCATTATAACATTTGACGATAATGAATTCTTCAAAATAAATAATCCATCAATTACTGCAGTAGCGCAACCTATTGAACAAATCGCAAAAGAGTTAATGGATATAATGTTTAAAATTCTTAAATCGAAAGACAAAAACATCCCTTTAATACAAAAAACATTAGAAGCTTCACTTCAAATAAGAGACTCTTCAAAAAATTTGTCTACTAAAAATGAAGCTTAATTTTGAAGAACATCCATTTCCAAATCATTAGCAAAATCTACATCTCCCCCATCTTTTAGCTAGTAACTATTTCACACTATTTTTATTTTTTTTCACTCTAAAAAAAATAAAAATTAATAATTATTTCACATTTTTAATAAATAATTAGGAATTTAGTAAAACGTTTTACTAAATTAGCAAACACTTTGTAATCAAGTACTAACCAATTATTTAAATAATGATGAAAAAATTACACATTGATTCTCATCTACTGTTAGGTCAGTTATTGCGTTCCGTGCCTTTGAGTCTTAGAGAAAATAGGAACCTTAAGTTTGTAGCCATCTTATTCATCATTCTTAATTTCTATTCTGGTCAAAATCTTTTTGCTTTCCAAGATTCTACTATATCGATTTCGGGAACTATTACAGATTCTCAGGGTGTACCCTTACCGGGTGTAAACATTAAAGAATTAAATACTACTAATGGAACACTCTCCGATTTTGATGGTAACTACACCATTACCGTAAAAAGCGGCAATGCGGTTTTAGTATTTTCCTATGTTGGGATGAAAACAGCTCAAATACCCGTTAAAGGAGAAAGTGAGATCAATATTCAAATGGCTGATGATGCTCAGTCACTAGATGAAGTTGTTCTTGTAGGTTATGGTAAACAGAAAAAAATAAGTGTAGTAGGGGCTCAATCTACTATTAAAGCAGAGGAATTAGAATTACCTGTTGCTAATCTAGGTACGATGCTAGCCGGTAGAATTTCTGGTATTACTGGGGTTCAACGCGACGGACTACCTGGATTTGATGGTGCTGATTTGTGGATACGCGGTATCTCTACATTTGGTAACGCAAGTCCATTAGTCTTAGTAGATGGTGTTGAACGATCTCTAGATAACATCAATCCTCGCGATATCGCATCATTTTCAATTCTTAAAGATGCCTCGGCAACAGCTGTATATGGTATACGTGGTGCAAATGGAGTAATACTAATAGAGACTAAAAGAGGGAAATTAGGCAAGCCTCAGGTCACCTTAGATTATTATGAAGGGGTGAGCTACTTTACTCAGGTTCCAGAGATTGTAGATGGAATACAATATATGAACTTAGCAAACGAAGCCTTAACAACCAGAGGCTTGGTTCCTAGATTTTCTCAAGAATATATTGATAATACTGCTGCAGGTGATCAGCCACTACTCTACCCCAATGTTAACTGGCTGGATGAAGTGTTTAATGACTATGGCAGAAATAGACAAGCTCTTGTAAATGTAAGTGGTGGTGTACAGGATGCACAGTATTATGTTTCTTTAGGTTATTACGATGAGACCGGTCTTTTTGTAACAGACGGACTTGAGAGTTATGATTCTGGGACGCGATTTAAACGCTATAATTTCACTTCTAATTTAACCATAGACATTACCAAAACAACAAATATAAATGTGGGTATTCAAGGTTATCTCTCAGAAGGTAACTATCCCGGAGTTGATGTAGGGTCTATTTTTGGAGCTGCTTTAGAAGTATCTCCTGTAGAATATCCTGTACTCTACCCGGGTGGGTTTGTGCCAGGAAAAAGTGCTAACGGCGGTTTACGTAATCCTTATGCAGATGTCGCCCTAAGAGGTTACCGTACGTTCAATAGAAATAAACTTAATACTAATTTAAATTTAGGTCAGGAGTTAACTTTTATTACCGAAGGACTTTCCGTAAACGGTTTATTTGCGTTTGACACGTATAACGAGCAAAACCTAAATAGAGAAAAACGTGAAAGTACCTACTTTGTAGATCAAAATTTCCCGTATACTGAAAATGGCGAACTTGTATTAAATGAAACCTTTACCTCTAATAGTCAATTTCTTGGCTACGATAATAATAATGGTGGTAACAGAAGATTTTATTCTCAAGTTTCATTAAACTATGACCGCACTTTTAGCAAGCATTCAGTAAGTGCATTACTCTTGGCAAATAGACAAGATTATGTGGATGCATTTGCAGGAGATCTGGTAAGTGGGATACCATTTAGAAGTGAAGGCTTAGCAGGACGGGCAACCTATTCCTATGACGAACGGTACTTCTTTGAAGTAAATGCCGGTTACAACGGTTCAGAAAATTTTGCCCCAGATAACCGTTATGGTTTTTTCCCTTCTGTTGCTGGTGGATGGGTTATCTCTAATGAGAAATTCTTCAAAGCTTTTGAAGAAACCATTAATTACCTTAAAATAAGATATTCTGATGGTCTTGTTGGTTCAGATTCAGGCGCACCACGATTTGCTTACTTAAGTACCTTAAATGAATATTCAGGTGGAGGTGCAGATAATGGAGGTTATACATACGGTTCTAATGGTGGAAATCCTATCCGTGGTATCTCAGAAGCTCGTACCGGAGTAAATGTAAGATGGGCCGAAGCACGCAAGCAAGACTTAGGTCTTGAACTAAATATGTTTGATAATGATTTGAGTATCATTTTTGATCTATTTAAAGAACGTACGGAAGGCGCATTTTTAAATCGTAGTGATATTCCTAACTATATAGGACTTAGTTCAGATCCTTCTGGTAACCTGGGTATTGTAGAAAATAAAGGTTTTGATGGTACAATTAACTACAATGCTACTATTGCTCAAGAGCTTAAACTTGGTTTTAGAGGAACCTTTACTTACAATAAAAATAAAATAATCTCAAACGGAGTCCCAGAGCAGCCATTTCCCTGGCTAGATCGCAGAGGTTCAAATCTTATAGCTTCGGTAGGATATGTTGCAGAACGTCTTTTTACTCTAGAAGATGACATTGATGGGGATGGTTTTATAACTCCAGAAGATGGTTTTCCTACACAGTTTGGACGCATTCAACCGGGGGATATTAAATACACAGATTTAAATAATGATGGTCAAATAGATGCATTTGATCGCAAAGTTTTAGGTGAAGGTGATGTCCCTGCATTGACCTATGGTTTTGGACTTACCGCTCAATATAAAGGCTTTGATTTAAGTTTATTCTTTCAGGGTCAAAAATATTCAAGTCGCTTTATAAGTGGCGCAGGTATACAGCCTTTTGGAGGAGATGGTGGTGAAGGAACTGTATTCACAGCAACACTCGACCGTTGGACCCCAGAGAATAATGATCCTTATGCCTTTTCTCCGAGATTATCTTATGGTTCTTCAACTAATGGAAATTCAAATAACAGACAGGATAGTAGCTGGTGGCTCAAAGACATCGACTTTTTACGTCTAAAAACTGCCGAAATAGGCTATACCTTTTCTTCAAATATCACAGACAAAGTAGGTATAGATACTTTCAGAATTTATCTGAGAGGAACAAACCTTCTAACCTTTAGCAATTTTGATTTATGGGATCCAGAACTCAACACGCGTAACGGTAGCGTATATCCCAATATTTCTGTTTTCGCACTGGGTGGCACATTTAATTTTTAAGAAACGAGAAATGAGATTAAAAATTAGCAAATCGAATTATAAAATAACTAGTATGAAAAAGTTTATAATAGTACTCACTTGCACAGCTGTATTACTCTCTTGCAATAACGATTTTTTAGATCAGGTACCTGATGATCGCTTAACATTTGAAGATACATTTCAATCTGAGAATTATGCACAACGCTATCTGGCTAATGTTTATTCACAAATTCCAAGTGAATATGCTCAGCGTTACACGACCAGTGACAACTCAGGCCCTTGGACAGGAGGTTCTGATGAAGCCGAATATGTTTGGGGGTTTCATATGGGTAACTGGCTAAATGTTGGGGATTGGAACGCGACTACACAGGAGGTTAGTAATTTGTGGTCTAATTTCTACCGAGGTATTCGCTCTGCATCAACCTTCATAGATAATATAGATCAGTGTTCAGATTGTACTCCAGAAGATATTGTACAATATACAGCTGAAGCTCGTACGTTAAGAGCATTTTTCTATTATAACTTAATGCGATCCTGGGGCCCCGTGATATTGATTGGTGATTCACCCATACCTCCAGATGCAGATTTAATTTCTTTAGGTCTTAAAAGAAATTCTATTGAGGAAGTAACCGCATATATAGTATCAGAATTAGATAAGGCAATCCCTAATTTAGAGGCTTCTAATTTTGAACCAGGTAGTGAAGATGGCAGACTGCAGGCTCCTTTTGCATTATTTATTAAACAAAAAACATTGCTCTTTGCCGCTAGTCCAATATATAATGGTAATACAGATTATGCCGACTTTGTCAATGCAGAAGGTGAGCAATTAATCCCTCAAACCTATGATATTCAAAAGTGGAAACTTGCAGCTGATGTATCAAGGGAGTTTATTCAGAAGTATGTTCCCGGTAGATTTAAACTCTATATAGATCCTAGTGGAGATCCTTATATGTCTGTTCGAGAAGTGATGATTACAGACTATAATGAAGAAATCATCTACGCAAGACCTCGTGGAGGTATGGCTTATCATTATGACATCACTCCTTATCATTTAGGAGCCGATGGTTGCAATAGAGGTGCGGGTGGTTTAGGTGCTACTCAGGAAGCTGTAGATGCATTTTTCACATCAAATGGAAGATCTATTGATGATCCCCAAGCTAATTATGCTGCAGATGGTTTTTCAGATTTTCAAGCACCTTACGATTTTACAGCAAGATCAACTTATAATCCCTGGACAAATCGAGAACCTCGTTTCTACAATTCGATAACCTACAATGGTTCTCTTTGGTTAAACCGAGGTGGTGGCGATATCATAACTAAAACTTGGTTTGGAGGGAATTCTGGGAGACAGGCTGGTACTAATGACTACACTCCTACCGGCTACGTAGTTAGAAAATCCTATCCCGTAGGAGAATGTCGAACGTTTACTGCCAGAACTATACCTATGATGCGTCTCGCCGAACTCTATTTGGATTATGTTGAGGCGTTAAATGAATATGCGCCTTCAGACCCAGATATTTTAATCTATTTAAACAAAATTCGTAGCCGTGCAGGCATACCTGAATATGGAACTATAGAACTTGAAGCTCCGGCAACTCAACAAGAAATGAGAGAAGCCATTCACAAAGAACGTCGAGTAGAATTATACGCAGAAAGTGTGCGCTACTTTGATGTAAGACGTTGGAAAACTGCTGATGAAGTTCTGGCAGGACCTACTCACGGTATGGATATCAATGCCAGAGCTGAAGAGGATTTTTACAATATAAAACCTTTTGAGACTCGTGTTTTTAGACCTCAAGACTATTTATGGCCTATTCCTCAAGACGAACTTAATGCAACACCTTCTCTAACTCAAAACCCTGGTTGGTAAAAAAAATAATTATGATTAAAAATTTAATTTGTTTGTCTTTAGCCATCGTGATGTATTCTTTTGGGTTTTCTCAAAAGAATACCATCACGCTTAGCTATCAAAATGATGATTCTACACTCGATAGTAGTATAGAAAACGGTTTTAAAAAGATTGTTTTCCACGTTTATCCGCAGCTTATAAAAGATTTTAATTCAAAGGCCCGTAAAGATCTCAAAATTAAAATTGATACGTCTTATAATGGGGTGGCTTACGCTCACAATGGCCAAATTACTGTTAGTTCAAAATGGATGCACAGTCATCCTAAAGATCTAGACTTAATGACCCATGAAATTATGCATATAATACAATCATACCCCGGAGGTAGTGGACCGGGATGGTTAACAGAAGGCATTGCAGATTACGTTAGATTTAAATATGGCCTAAATAACAAAGAGGCTGGATGGAGCTTAACTCCTTTTAATAAGAACCAGCATTATTCAAACAGTTACCGTATTACAGCACGATTTCTCGAATGGATAAGACAGAAATATGATAAAAAAATTATTATCAAGTTAGATGAGCATTTAAGGAATCAAACCTATTCTGAAGATTTATGGAAAACTTATACAGGCAAAGATCTAGATGAACTTTGGGAAATATATAGTTCAAACCCAAGTATAAGCACTTAACTATTTCTTAGTGCGATAAATTTCAAAATTAATTGAATTTGATTTTAAATAAAAAATACAATTATGAAAAATATTACTTTAAAATTAATCCTGCTTTTAGGAATATTGACGGTGATGCATTCTTGTGTGCAGGATGATTCCTCACTTATAGATGGTCTGCCAGATTCTATAATAAATAAAGATCCAGACGGTTCACCACCTAGAGGTGTCAATGAAGATTGGTCTGATCATAACGAAGTGCTAACCAGACAAGCTCTAATTGGCTCAGTAGGTATTTATTTTGATCCTGAAGTAAATCGAGAATCAGAATGGTCTTTTGACTTTTTCGGAAATATATGGCCTAGAACGCTTTCCATCTATGGTAGATATGGTGAACCAAGTAGTTTGTATGTCGTAGCTCACGGTGAAGATAAATCTACCTACGTGGGTAATTATCTTGAAGAAGGCTCTACTTCAAGAAATATTATTGATTTTCCACTTTTGCATACTGAATTTGATTCTCAAACAGCAGATTTAGCACTAGCCTTGATGGCAAAAATACTGGAATCTGCCTATGGTAATACCAGTGGCTCCCCAGCAGAAGGGGTTTGGAATAATAAGTTTACAGAACTCTTTATTTACGACAGCTATTTATCTCAGGATATGGAAGACGAGGCAGAGCGTGTAAAAACACTTTTTAGTGCCACAAGTGAAACTTTCCCCTCACCAGATAGTTTTTGGTTTAGAGATTGGTTCTTACCTATATATGATACGTATAACGGAGCCTCTACATATAATGCGTTTTTTAGTTTGATAAAAAACAAATATCCTGTCGATGGAATTAAGTATATAAGACAAATGAATGTAGGAGAATTTGTTCATTTCTTTAGCGGTGCAGCCGGAACTAATTTACAACCACTATTTGAAAATGCATTTGGCTGGAATCCAGACTGGGCTCAGGAGCTTTTAATAGCTCAAGCACAATTCCCCGAAATGCCCTATACTTTTTCGCCCGCTTCGCAAATTATAGACGTCACAAGTGAAGGCAATGCAACCATAGTAGTAAGTAAAGACAATGACGGGGGACCCACAGCTGGTGAAGGATCTTTAAAATTAATTGATAACGACAATAATTCTAAATTTCTTACAGGCGGTTTTCCTCAAGAATTTTATATGCAACAAAATTTTACTACAGCTCAGGTAGCAAATAAATATACAATGGTATCTGGTAACGATGCGCCAACACGGGACTTTAAATCTTGGGAGCTTCAAGGATCTAATGATGGTGCAAATTTTGAATTACTGCATAAAATTACAGATGAAGTTTTTGCTTCTCGCAATCTTGAAAAAGAGTACAATTTTGACAATACGAAAGCTTATAAATCCTATCGTATTGTATTACTAGAAAATAATGGAAGTAGTTTAATTCAATTATCAGAATGGAGATTAAAAAACTTACAACTTTTAAATTTTGATCCTATAGATGTTTCTACAGGAGCTATTTTAACCGCAAGTCGAGATAATTCTGGTGGTGCAACAGCAAATGAAGGTTCACTTAAGCTTATAGATGGAGATAAAAGTTCAAAGTTTTTAACCGGCGGTTTTACTAATGGCATTTCTACAGAACCCCTAGTAATTACCCAACAACTATTGCAACCTGAAATAGTTACTTTATATGAAATTACCTCAGCAAATGATGCAAGTGGTAGAGATCCTAAAAAATGGACCATAGAAGGTTCTATCGACGGCACAATCTGGGAAGAAATCGATTCCAGAGATTTAACCGATTCTTTTACTGCAAGAGGGGAAGATTATCCATTTAGATTAACAAACTCAACTCCCTATTTATATTATAAGTGGACCATAATCGAAAACTTTGGGGACGGTGCATTTCAAGCTGCAGAATGGAGACTTTTTAAAGAATAAGAGAGCTACTTATTAACTTACCGCTTCCTATAAATTAGATAGGGAGCGGTAATCTTAAGTTAAGCGTTTCAATCATAGAATTAACTATCAATATGATAAATTACCATAAATTACAAGCTTTCTTGATCGTGTGTATTTTAGTTACTGCCTGCGATTCAAAAAAGAAAAATGTACCAGAAGTACAAGAGGATATAAACTTTAGTGCTAATCTACGAGCTCCCGCATATCCACTGGTAACCCACAATCCCAATTTCAGTATTTGGTCTATGGGTGATAAACTTAATACATCAACAACTAAACATTGGACAGAGCAAGATCAGTCTTTGGTAGGAATTGCAGAAGTAGATGGTGAATATTATCGTTTTTTAGGGAAGGAATCAAAAGTTTACGAGACTCTGTTACCTACCAGTGAAGATGAGTCTTATACTGTAGCCTATACTGAAAACAAACCCGAAGACAACTGGATACAAGCAGATTATAATGATGCTAACTGGAAAAAGGGAGAAGCTCCCTTTAGTGATGACAAATTACAAGCAAATACAATTTGGGAAAGTGATGAATTATACTATCGTAGAAATTTTGATCTTAAACAAATAGACCTTAAATCGCTATACGTAAAATTACGCCACGATGATGATGTAAAAGTTTATATAAATGGAATTGAAATCTATGACTACAAAGGCTGGCAACATAGCTTTAAATATATTCCGCTTACAAGTGAAGCCTTAAAATCACTGAAAAGATCTGGAAACGTACTGGCCATTGCTATTAAAAATACAGCTGGTGGTAGATGGCTTGATGCTGGTTTAGTTACAGAATCTAACATAATGGGTCAGGAAAGTGTAAAAGTGGCAGAGCAAACCAGTGTAAAACTTACAGCAAATCAAACCATCTATAAATTTAAATGCGGCGAAACAACTCTAACTGCAACCTTCACTTCTCCCCTTCTAATTGAAGACTTAAAAATTTACGCCAGACCCATAACCTATTTAGATGTGGCAGTAGCTTCAAATGATAGTAACAAACATAAAGTTAAAATTTATCTTGGCGCATCTGGCAATATCGCTGCAAATACACCCACCCAAAAACTTGCAGCAGAAAAATATGAACAAAACGGTTTAAACATTTTGAAAGTTGGTACAAAAGACCAACCCGTGCTTGAGAAAAAAGGAGATGATCTCCGGGTAGACTGGGGCTATTTTTATGTAGCATCTCCCATAGAAGATACTTTTCAATACTTAAGTGATTCAAAAAATGCTCTGGCTCCACTAATTGCTAATTCAGATGAAAACTCTCAAAATTTTCCTGAGACCGGTCTTGTTTTAAATACAGTGGCTGATCTTGGTGAAATAGTTGATCCTTCACATCATTTATTTTTATTGGGCTACGATGAGGAGGAATCTGTAAATTACTTCGGGGATTCATTAAAGCCGTGGTACAAAAAAGAAAGTGAGTCTTTTAATGAGCTACTAGCAAATGCATATACAGAATATGATGATATTATAAATCGTGTAAAATCTTTTGACAAAGGTTTATATAATGATGCCATTAAGGCTGGTGGAGAAAAGTATGCAGACTTATGTGTTTTATCTTACAGACAAGCTATCGCAGCCCACGTTCTCGTAGAATCTCCAAAAGGAGAATTACTTTTTCTTTCAAAAGAAAATAACAGTAATGGCTCTATCAATACGGTAGATGTCACCTATCCATCAGCTCCCTTATTTCTGGTTTATAATCCAGATTTATTAAAGGGAATGCTCAATGGGATTTTTGAATACAGCGAAAGCGGCAGATGGAAAAAACCCTTTCCTGCTCACGATTTAGGTACCTATCCTATAGCAACTGGTCAAACTTATGGCGAGGATATGCCGGTAGAAGAAGCGGGTAATATGATAATTTTAACCGCAGCAATTGCAAAAGAGGAAGGGCATGCAGACTACGCTAAAGCACATTGGAATACCCTAACAATCTGGGCAGATTTTTTAATCGAAAGTGGATTTGATCCTGCAAACCAACTCTCCACAGATGACTTTGCCGGACATTTAGCACGAAATGCTAACTTATCGGTAAAAGCGATTATGGCAATTGCCTCTTATGGAAAATTAGCAGGTAGGTTAGGAGAAACAGAAACCGCAGAAAAATACACAACCGCTGCTAAAGAAATGGCATTAAAATGGAAAGATATTGCAGCAAATGGCGATCACTATGTGCTCGCATTTGACAGTGCTGGTACCTGGAGTCAAAAATATAATCTGGTATGGGATGATATTTTAGACTTAAATATTTTTCCTGACGATGTGCAAAAAACCGAGGTAAAGTATTACCTGACCAAACAAAACGATTACGGTCTTCCTTTAGATAGTAGAAAAACATATACTAAATCTGATTGGGTTTTATGGACTGCGACATTGGCTGATAACCTAGAAGATTTTAAAGCTTTAATGAATCCTATGTGGACGTATGTAAATGAAACTCCAGATCGCGTACCACTAAGTGACTGGCATGAAACTACAGACTCTAGAAAGATTGGTTTTAAAGCACGCTCAGTTGTTGGAGGATATTTTATCAAAATGCTTAAAGAACAAACCCAATAACTCATAAACAAGATATTCTCAATTCAACTTAAATTTTAAATTTAGTATCCATTTAGAATAAAGGCTATTCCGACTAACAAATATGTTTGTCGGAATCCTCTATTTTTTCTTTTTATAATTTTTTCATTTTTTAAAAGAAAAGTTAATTCGATAAGTAAAACGTTTTACTATATTTATACTTAATTAACCTTTTGATATAGCTAATACGTAATGCTCATTCTAAAACTTTCACAAACTCATAGCATGACTAAGCGTATTTTTACTTTTTTACTTTTATACATTTTTGCTAATTCATTAGCTGCACAGGTTGATCTTGCCGACTATGTAAATACCTTACAAGGCACAAATTCTAGGCATGAATTGACTCGCGGTAACACATATCCCACTACTGCTCTACCCTTTGGAATGAATACTTGGACTCCACAAACGGGACCTAATGGGGATGGTTGGAAATACCAGTATTTTAAAAAAACCATTCGTGGTTTTCAGCAGGCACACCAGTGCAGTTCATGGAGTAATGATTATGCCGTCTTCTCACTTATGCCTGTAACGGGAACATTAAAACTAAAAGAAAATGACAGACAATCTGGTTTTACTCACAAGAAAGAGACAGCAAAACCTTATTACTATCAAGTCGCTCTAAATAACGGAGTTAATACCGAAATTGCACCCACTGAGCGTGGCGCTCATCTGCGATTTACATTTCCAAAAAAAGAAAATGCATTTCTGGTACTCGATGGTTATACCGGACTCAGTGAAGTGAAAATTGATCAGAAAAATAAAACCATTACAGGCTATGTGCAGAATGGACGTGGTATGGATCGCTTTGAGAATTTCAAAAATTATTTTGTCATTCAGTTTGATAAGTCTTTTAAAGCCTTTGGCACCTGGGATAATACTACTGGAAACAAACAAGATGAAAATACCAACGCTGAAGGTAAAGGCATTGGTGCTTATCTGCAATTTAATACCGGAGAAACGGTACAGGTCAAAGTTGCTTCTTCCTATATAAGCTTAAAGCAGGCAAAACAAAACTTAAAAAACGAACTTGGTAAAGCCCGAAAACTAGAAGAAACAAAGAATTCAGCAAAAAACATCTGGAATAAACACCTTAGTAAAATTCTTGTTGAAGGTGGTAGCGAAGAGCAATTAAAAACCTTCTACTCTTGCTTCTTTAGGGCAAGTTTATTCACAAGAAAGTTTTATGAACTTAATGAGAACGGCGAGCCCTATTATTTTAGTCCATATGATGGCAAAATTCATGAGGGTTATATGTATACAGACACCGGGTTCTGGGATACTTTCCGGGCCCAATTTCCATTAAACGCACTCCTCTATCCAGAAATGCATGGTAGATATGTTTCAGCATTACTCGATGCTTATGACCAATGCGGCTGGTTGCCATCGTGGTCGTTTCCCAGCGAAGCAGGAAGTATGATAGGTAATCACGCTATATCACTTTTAGCTGATGCCTGGGCAAAAGGTATCCGCACTTTTGATCCTGAGAAGGCATTAAAAGCATATTACCATGAAGCTACAGAAAAAGGGCCCTGGGGTCCTGCAAACGGACGTCACGGCTTTAAAGAGTATTATACGTTGGGCTATGTGCCATACCCTAAATATGGTGAAGCTACAGCTAAAACACTCGAATATGCCTATGATGATTTTTGTGGATACAACCTGGCGAAAATGATCGGGAATAAATTTTATGTAGACGTCTTTAGCAGACAGATGTATAATTATAAAAATGTGTGGGATGACGAAGTAGGTTTTATGCGCGGTCGTAGAGCAGACGGAAGTTGGTTACCAGATTTTGATGCTTATGAATGGGGCGGTCCTTTTACCGAAGGAAATGCCTGGCACTATGTATGGTCTGTATTTCAAGATCCAAAAGGTTTGATAAATCTTATGGGTGGTGAGAAAAATTTCAATAAAAAAATGGATTCGGTATTTACAGTTCCCAATACAGTGCATGTAGGTACGTATGGTGGTAAAATACATGAAATGACCGAAATGGAAATGGCTAATATGGGACAATACGCTCACGGTAATCAGCCTATTCAACATATGATTTATCTCTATAATTATTCTGGTCAACCCTGGAAGGCGCAGCAACGCTCACGAGAAATAATGAGCAAATTATACTCTTATACTGAAAACGGCTATCCCGGTGATGAAGACCAGGGACAAACTTCATCCTGGTATGTACTCAGCGCTATGGGTTTTTATAGTGTATGCCCCGGCACAGATGAATATGTATTAGGAAGTCCTGTTTTTGAAAAAACAACCATCACGTTAGAAAATGGTGAGAAATTTATTATTTCAGCAAAAAACAATTCAGAGAAGAATATTTACATCAACAAGGCTAATCTTAATTCTGTAGAATTCACCAAGAATTATCTAACATACGGGCAGATAATTCAGGGAGGTAATTTTGAATTAGAAATGTCTCAAAAGCCTAATAAATCAAGAGGAATTCACGAATTAGACAAACCTTTTTCGCTTACAAAAAATTAAAAAAATCACAGATTATGGATGAAAACAAAAAATCAAATTCTACTCCTAGAAGAAACTTCATAAAAAATGCATCAATTGCGTCATTAGGAATTACAATCGTTCCTCGCCATGTTCTAGGTGGTGTGGGATTTACAGCTCCCAGTGATAAATTATTTGTAGCAGGTATTGGTGTAGGTGGAAAAGGGGAAAGTGATATTAAAAGTTTTGCAGATTCTGGTAAAGCTGAAATCGCTTTTTTATGTGATGTTGATGACCGCAGAGCAGCTTCCTCAAGAGCGCGTTTTCCTAAGGCTAAATATTATAAAGACTGGCGTGTAATGCTTGAAAAAGAACATAAACATTTTGATGCTGTTTCTATTTCAACTCCAGATCACAATCACGCGTCACCTGCAATCGCAGCGATGAAATTGAATAAACACGTGTACGTTCAAAAACCCTTAACACACGATATTTATGAAGCACGTAAACTCACTGAAGCTGCAGAGAAATACGATGTGGTTACTCAAATGGGAAATCAAGGTGCTTCTAACAATGGTACACGTTTAATGAGCGAATGGTATGATGCCGGCTTAATCGGAGAGATTCAGGAAGTGTATTGCTGGACAGATCGCCCGGTTTGGCCGCAGGGAATACCTTGGCCTAAAACATCTGCTCCAATTCCTGGTGAATTAGATTGGGACTTATGGTTAGGCACAGCTCCTTATAAAGATTATGTAGGTGGTCTTGTACCCTTTAACTGGCGTGGATGGTGGGATTACGGTACTGGTGCCCTTGGTGATATGGGTTGTCATCTTGTAGAAGTTCCCGTACGTGTGCTAAATTTAAAATACCCTAAAAATGTTCAATGCAGTGTGGGTAGTGTATATGTTGATGAGTTTAAAAGGGGATATTTCCCTGATGGTTGCCCACCTTCAAGTCACGTTACAATGACATTCCCAAAAACCGACAAAACTCAGGGGGATATTAAATTACACTGGATGGATGGTGGAATTCAACCCGCACGTCCTGAAGAGTTAGATCCTAACGAAGTTTTTGGTGATGGTGGTAATGGAGTATTATTTATAGGTACTAAAGGTAAAATGATGTGTGGCACATATTCAGAAAATCCACAATTGCTACCTACATCTAAAACTGAAAAAACTACGGTAGCGCAAAAATACGACCGTGTAGAAGGTCAGGCAAATGGCCATTATAAACAATGGGTAGAAGCTGCTCTGGCAGGACCTGGTAAAAAAGAAGTGAGTTCGCCTTTTAGTGTTGCTGGACCTTTAACTGAAACTTTGTTAATCGCCAATCTTGCTATTCGTGGTTTTGATGTACGAAAAGAACGTTCAGGTGGTGGTTATGATTATCCAGGCCGCTATATCGAAATGCTTTGGGATTCTAAAAATATGCGCGTTACTAATTTTGAAGAAGCTAACCAGTTTGTAAAGCGAAACTACCGAGATGGTTATACGCTTTAAAATTTAAAAAATGAATCCGGATTTTAAGTCTCTCACAATTAAAACGGGATTTAATATTCGGATTTTTAATGATTTTAAAGAGATAAATGCGCGCCATAAAAAGTGTTTAAATTTAAACAACCTATCTCTAATTAATACGAGTTCGCCTAATCCTCAATCTAAAAGAAATGAATAGTCTTAAAACAACATTATTTTTTGGTTTACTTTTTTCCATATTCTCTTGCAAAACAGCTGATGGAATTGCAACACGCACAGAGAGACCAAAAAATGTAATTCTTCTAATAAGTGATGGTACTGGATTATCTCAAATATCAAGCGCCTTTTACTTTCAGGATAAAACTTCTAATTATACACGTTTTGAAAATATAGGTCTCATAAACACCTCGTCATCTCAGGAAGATATTACAGATTCTGCAGCTGGAGCGACAGCATTTGCAAGTGGTATAAAAACCTATAATGGTTCTATTGGACTTTCAGATGATTATAAAGATGCTAAAACAATTGTTGAGATCGCTTCAGAAAATAATGTGAAAACTGGTCTAATCGCAACATCATCACTAACACACGCAACACCTGCTAGTTTTTTTGCTCACGTAAAAAATAGAGGAATGGAAAATGAAATTGCAGCATATCTTCCAAAATCTGGTGTAGATTTTTTTGCTGGTGGTGGTTTACGATTTTTCAGTGGTAGAAATGATAACCTTGATTTAATAGCAGCATTGCGCGCTGAAAAGTTTACCATAGACACTACCTCATTAGAGAATTATAACTCAATAAAAAGTGATGAGAAGTTAGGCTTTATATTGGCAGATAACGCCTTGCCTAAAATGCAAGAAGGTCGTGGTAATTTTTTAGCTAAAGCTATTGAGGCAGGTACTGACTTTTTAAGTAAAAACAGATCCCCTTTTTTTATGATGGCAGAGGGTTCACAAATAGACTGGGGCGGTCACAATAACGATGCTCCTTATCTTATAGCAGAACTCATAGACTTTGATGAAGCGATAGGAAAAGCACTAGATTTTGCAGAAAAGGATGGTAATACCTTAGTGATTGTTACTTCAGATCATGAAACGGGAGGCTTTACACTAGCTGCAAAGAAGAATAAAAGGGATGATGGTAGTGAATATAGTGATTATAGAGAAATTGGCCCTACGTTCTCTACGGGGGGACATTCTGCTACCTTAATTCCGGTGTTCGCATTTGGTCCCGGATCAGAAAATTTTAAAGGAATCTATCAAAACAATGAGATATTTCATAAAATTATCAACCTTACCAACTGGAAAATTAAACAAAAATAAAAAAGGCAACTAAAACGTTTTATGCTGGTTGTGCTTATATTTATAACCTATAATTGAATTATGCTTAAATCATTAACATTTCTGGCTTTTTTGCTGCTTACAAATAGCTATGCTCAAGAGAATAATCCCATTTTCAAAGGATGGTATGCCGATCCTGAAGGAATCATATTTGATACGACGTATTGGATCTATCCTACATTTTCGGCTCCCTATGATAGTCAGGTTCATCTGGATGCTTTTTCTTCTTCAAATTTAACCGAGTGGACAAAACATGAACGTATTCTAGATACCACAGCAATTAAGTGGGCTAAACGGGCCATGTGGGCACCTTCAATCATAAAAAAAGAGAATAAGTACTTCCTATTTTTCGGTGCAAATGATATACAGAGTAATAATGAATTAGGAGGTATTGGAGTAGCTGTAAGTGATAAACCAGAAGGGCCTTTTAAAGATTATCTAGGAAAACCTCTAATCGATAAATTTCACAATGGAGCGCAGCCAATTGACCAATTTGTTTTTAAAGATAAAAACGGTAACTATTATTTGTACTACGGCGGTTGGGGACATTGCAATGTGGCTCAATTAAATAAAGATTTTACCGGTTTTATTCCTTTTGAAGATGGTATTATTTTTAAAGAAATTACTCCTGAAAATTATGTAGAAGGACCATTTATGTTTATCAAAGATGATAAATACTATTTTATGTGGTCTGAAGGTGGATGGACAGGACCAGATTACAGTGTTGCCTATGCGATTGCAGATTCTCCGTTTGGGCCGTTTAAACGTGAGGCCAAAATATTACAGCAAGATGCGGCAATTGCTACAGGCGCAGGTCATCATAGTGTAATTCATGAAAAAGGATCTGATGATTATTATATGGTGTACCACCGCAGACCCCTTAATGAGACCGATCAAAACTCAAGAGAAATTTGCATTGACAAGATGTATTTTGATAAAGATGGTTTTATAAAGCCTGTTAAAATTAGTAATGAAGGAGTACGAGCCAACCCCTTGAATAAGAATCGCAGATAAATTTAAATACTTAATTATAGAATTAGATGAAAGTTAATCCCTTTAAATTAAAAGCTCTATTACCCATTAACTATTGGGGTAAATTGAAAACGACACTCCTCATTTGTTTTCTCGCTATCGGCAGCTTACAAGCACAAAATGATATTTTAGATTCTATCAAAAATCCTGTCGATTACGTAAACCCGCTGATGGGCACAGACTCCAGTCCGGGGTTATCTAACGGAAACACCTACCCCGCCGTTGCCGTACCTTGGGGTATGAACTTATGGACACCACAAACGGGAAATATGGGCGATGGATGGGCTTATACTTACGATGCAGATAAAATTCGTGGTTTTAAGCAAACCCACCAACCATCACCATGGATGAATGACTATGGTCAATTTTCAATGATGCCGGTAACTGGTGGAATGAAGTTCACTCAGGATGATCGTGCAAGTTGGTTTTCGCATAAAGCCGAAGTTTCTACGCCCTATTACTATAAGGTTTATCTAGCTGATCACGATGTCACGGTAGAATTAACACCTACAGAACGTGCTGCCCAATTTAAAATGACATTTCCGAAATCTGATAGTTCATATGTGGTAATAGACCCATTTGACAAAGGATCTTATGTAAAAGTAATTCCTGAAGAAAATAAAATTATTGGATATACTACTAAATATGCACGTGGAAAACTTACTAATTTCAAGAACTATTTTGTAATTAAGTTTGATAAGCCTTTTAGTGATGTAAATACCTGGGAAGGTAGCACGCTTGCAAAAGGAAAAGCAGAAATGCAAGGCAATCATGCGGGTGCTATTGTAGGTTTTGATACAAAAGAAGGTACTGTTGTTAATGCTAAAGTTGCTTCTTCTTTCATAAGTTTTGATCAGGCTGAATTGAATTTAAGTAGAGAAATAGGTGCTTCAGATTTTGAATCTACAAAGCAAAAAGCACGAGACCTTTGGAACGAAAAACTAGGCCGTATACAAGTAGGTGGCGGAACCTTAGATCAAATTAGAACATTTTATTCTTGCCTTTATAGAACCCTATTCTTTCCGAATAAATTATATGAAATTAATGCACAAGATGAGATCGTACATTGGAGTCCCTATAACGGCCAGATACTTCCGGGTTATATGTTTGCTGGTACTGGTTTTTGGGATACTTTTCGCGCCCTTTATCCCTTCTTAAATCTTGCATATCCTTCAATCAATAAAGAAATGCAAGAGGGTCTTGCTAATGATTTTAAAGAAGGAGGCTGGTTGCCGGAGTGGTCTAGTCCCGGTTATGCAAATATTATGGTAGGTAACAATTCTGCATCCGTAGTTGCAGATGCCTACATAAAAGGAATGAGAGATTATGATACCGAAACACTTTGGAAAGCATTAATCAATGGCGCTAACAATGAAGGTCCCATAAGTGCTGTAGGACGTGCAGGAGCGCCATACTATAACAAACTAGGATATGTACCCTATGATGTAGGTATTAATGAAAGTGCTGCCAGAACTCTTGAATATGCTTATGATGACTTTGCCATTTATCAATTTGGTAAAGCGATTGGTAAATCTAAAAAGGAAATAAATAAATACAAAGAGCGTAGTATGAACTACAAAAATCTCTTTGATTCCAGTTACGGTTTGATGCGTGGTAAGAATGAAGATGGAAGCTGGCAAGAAGATTTTAATCCGTTTAGATGGGGAAATCCTTTTACAGAAGGAAACAGCTGGCACTATAGCTGGTCTGTATTTCACGATGTACAAGGTCTGGTTGACTTAATGGGCGGAGAGAAAAACTTTGTCAAGAAATTAGATTCTGTATTCTCAATGCCTCCTATTTTTGATGAAAGCGTCTATGGTGGTGTTATTCACGAAATACGCGAAATGCAAATAGCAGATATGGGTCAATATGCGCACGGTAATCAACCTATACAGCATATGATTTACCTGTATAATTATGCAGGGGCACCTTGGAAAACTCAATATTGGGCTCGTGAGACAATGAATAGAATGTATATGCCAACTCCTGATGGATATTGTGGTGATGAGGACAATGGACAAACTTCAGCCTGGTATGTATTTTCAGCAATGGGATTCTATCCGGTTGCTCCTGCTACTGACGAGTATGTTTTAGGAGCGCCATTATTCAAAAAAATAACGCTTAAGCTTGAAAATGGAAAAGAACTCATAATTAATGCTCCAGAAAATAGTAATACAAACCGTTATATTGAAGCAATGAAAGTAAATGGAAAAACCTATACTAAAAATTGGTTAAGCCATGAGGCTATTCAAAATGGCATGACTATAGATTATGAAATGAGTGAAGAACCCAACACTATCCGCGGAACTAATAAATCCTCATTTCCATATTCGCTTTCTAATGAAGATTAAAAATTTCTTACCCTAAATTAATGACTCAGATAAAATTTAAAAAAATAATCGCCACCGCAAGCTTACTTGCGGTTGGTGTTTTTAATGTCGCGTACGCTCAGGAAGATTTGGCACGTTATGTAGATCCTTTAATAGGTACTGCGAAAATGGGTCACACCTACCCCGGTGCAACTGTACCCTTTGGAAGTGTACAATTAAGTCCAGATACAGACACTATACCCTATGCTGTAAACGGGCGGTATAACCCTGATGTATATAAATATTGTGCAGGCTATAAATACGATGACAAAACCATTGTAGGATTTAGTCATACACACTTTAGTGGTACAGGACACTCAGATCTTGGAGATCTTCTAGTAATGCCTACTGTTGGAACATTACAATTAAATCCCGGAACTGCCGCAAATCCAGACATGGGTTATCGCTCTCGTTTTTCGCACGAGGAAGAAAAAGCTACAGCCGGCTACTATGCAGTGAATCTTAAAGATTATAATATTAAGGCCGAACTTACTGCCTCTACGCGAGTTGGAATGCATAAATACACTTTTCCAAAAAGTACAGAGGCACATATTATTCTGGACCTGAAAGCCGGGATTTATAACTATGATGGTAAAAATGTATGGACGTTTGTTCGTGTAGAGAATGATTCTACAATTACCGGTTACAGACAAACCAGTGGCTGGGCTCGTACTCGTAAAGTATATTTTGCAATGAGCTTTAGTAAAGCTTTTAAAAGCTATGGCCAAGAAAAACAAAAAGATCAAGTTTATCGTGGCTTCTGGGGGCGTTTTGACCAGAATCATAATTTCCCAGAAATGGCTGGAAAAGATTTACGTCTCTATTTTGATTTTGATACTGAAGAAGGGGAAGCCATTAATGTTAAGATGGCATTATCTCCAGTAAGTACAGATGGTGCTTTAAACAATATGAAAACTGAAATACCTGGCTGGGATTTTGAATCTGTAAAGCAAAAAGCACGTGATGCCTGGAATCAGGAGCTGAATAAAATTACTGTTGAAACCTTAAAGGAATCAGACAAAGTAAATTTATATACTGCAATGTATCATGCATTCTTGGGTCCTACTGTTTATATGGATGTTGATGGTAAATATATGGGGCTGGATCGCAATATTCATCAGGCAGAGGGCTTTACAAACTACACCAGTTTTTCGCTTTGGGATACGTATAGAGCTTTACATCCCTTATTTAATGTACTACAGCCTCAACGAAATCAAGATATGATTCAATCTATGCTGGTACATCAAGAGCAGAGTGTTCACCATATGCTTCCTATCTGGTCACATTATGCTAATGAAAACTGGTGTATGATAGGCTACCATAGTGTTTCTGTCATTGCTGATGCAATAGTAAAAGGCAATGCAGACTTTGATCAGAATGCAGCTCTAGATGCTTGCGTTCAAACCGCCAGAACCCGCTATTTTGATGGTATTGGTGACTATATAGATATGCAATATGTTCCTGAAGATAAAAGTGGCGCTTCAGTATCCAAAACTTTGGAATACGCCTATGATGACTGGGCGATTGCGCAAGCTGCACAAAAATTAGGACGGCAAGAAATTTACGATGAATTTATAGAGCGTTCTACTTATTACAAGAATGTTTATGATGTAAAAACCGGTTTTATGCGTCCTAAACTTAGCGATGGCACATTTAAAAAAGATTTTGATGCGCTCAATACTCACGGGCAGGGTTTCATTGAAGGTAACAGTTGGAATTACAGTTTGTATGTTCCTCACGATCCTGCATCGTTAATAGATATGATGGGCGGAAAAGAAAAATTCAGTATACATCTAGATTCGTTATTTACTATGCATTTGCCAGATAAGTATTTTGAAAATACCGAAGACATCTCACGCGAAGGAATCATAGGGAACTATGTTCATGGAAATGAGCCATCACATCACGTTGCTTATATGTATAACTGGACTAATGATGCCTACAAAGCTCAGGATAAAATTAGAATGATTTTAAAAGATAAATACCAGACAGGTAATGATGGGTTAAGTGGAAACGATGATTTTGGACAAATGAGCGCTTGGTATTTATTTAGCAGTTTAGGATTCTATCCTGTTGCCCCTGGATCTGTAGATTATGCTTTGGGAAGTCCGGCGATTGAGGAAGCGAGCTTGCATTTAGACAATGGTAATACCTTTACTGTCGAAGCTAAAAACCAATCTAATAAAAATGTGTATGTGCGAAAAGTAGAACTTAATGGTGTACTTCTTAAAAAGCCGTTTATCACTCACGATCAGGTTATGAATGGTGGTAAGCTCACTTTTTATATGAGTAGCAAACCAAATAAAAATCTTTATAATTAATCTAATAGTATTCAGAAGAAATCCAAATTACTTAAACTCTTTTGATTTAGACAAAAAAAAGCCAGCTCGATGAGCTGGCTTTTTTTAATCTATTTGAGATGGAATAAGTTCTGAATACATATTCGTTTTATCGAGAAAATCTAGTGCTAAAGCATAAGCTCCCAAACATATAGCTGTACTAGTACCTAATTTTGAAACCGCTATTGCTATGCGTTTTTCCTGACTATAGAATGCCTTTTTAGTACTAAACGGTATTACTACTTCGGTTTCAGAATTCTTTAAAAAATCCTGAAGTCCGTTATCTGTATCTATATTGTAAATGGTCGCAATAGTTCTAGGCATTGCGTTATTATCAAGATCGTAAATAGATCCCGAAAGATGTTCTATAATTTTTGGTATTATAAATTGAGAGGCTCCTGCAATACCTCCTCCAATAACAATCTGTCCATCAAATAATGCTAATATATTTGCCAAAGACTCACCAATAGCTACTCCCATTTCCTCAAAAGCAAGTATTGCCGCTTGTTGATCTCCTTCTTTCTCACCTGTTGCAATACTATAAATTTCTAGTGGAGTTAATAGATCTTTAGATTGAGAATGTTTGGCATAAACCCGCTGAATAGCTCTTATACTTACACTCTCTTCTACTACTGTTTGAGGTTCTATATAATTACGGGTTAACCATACCTCACCAGCTGCAGAATTATCTCCTAAACAAATTTGATTATTTATTACAAGGCCACCACCAAATCCTGTGCCTAGTGTAATCCCTATCAGATTTTTGTACGTACGTACAAGACCTGCATCTGCCATTTTTTTGTTCAAAAAGGGAAGTATTCCGGCTACCGCTTCACCATATGCAAAAAGATCTCCATCATTATTAATTAGGGTAGGAATCTTAAAAATTTCTTCAAGCATTGGGCCCAGAGCAACTCCTCCATTGAAGGCGGGTAGATTGACAAGATTACCAATAACGCCATTTTTATAATCTGCAGGACCAGGAAAAGCAAAACTAATAGCTTCAGGGTTTTGACCTTTGAGACTTTTTTTTACTTGATTAAAACCATTAATTATGATTTTTAGACAAGCTTCTAAATTATCTGAATAAGAAGGTAAATTAATGGGTTTGATAATTTCTTTACCCGCTTGGAATGCTGTAAAAACAAAATTTGTTCCTCCCGCATCTAAAGTCATTACAATCCTATCGTCTTCGTAAATATTTTTCATATATCGTATTGGCACTTCTAATACAACCTTCAATTTGTCTGCAAAAATAAACTAACTAAAAGGTTTTACTATGAATAAATTAATCATATTTAGTTGGATTTCATCTAAAAGACATCTAATTAATCTTATACTATTCCTTGAACTTTTCAATAAAATCTATTAATAAAGGAAATGCTGGAGAGGTCATATTATGTCCATAACCCTGCATTTCATAGTGTTTTATTTTTTCCTGACCGGCAACTTTCATCATCCTAAAGAAATAAGCATTTTCTTCATATCTCCCTAACATTTCTAGTTCTCGGTCTCCTGTAATTAATAAGGTAGGTGGTGCATCTTTACGTACATAATATAATGGAGCAAATTCATCTATAATAGGCTGTTCTCCAGGAATGCCACGTTCTGCACGTATAGTAAAATGTGTAATTGTATGACCACTAAACGGTATTAAACCAGCCACCTTATTTGCGTCTATTTCGTATGATTTTAAACGTGATTTATCCATCACAGACATTAAAGCCAAATAACCACCAGCAGAATGCCCAGAAACAAAAATTGATTTGGAATTGCCATTATACCGTGCGATGTTCTCAAAAACCCAGGCTATTGCAGCAGTCGCATCATCAATACTGGTTGCCGCTTTTACTTGTGGAGACAAGCGATAACCAACCCCTACAATACAATACCCTTTATCTTTTAAAGCTTGCGGAATTTCTTTAGATCCGCCGGTTAAGCCACCTCCGTGAAACCAAATGATGACAGGAACATCTTTCTTTCGCGTAGGCCAGTAAATATCAAGACGACATTGTGCTCTCTGATATGCTGTCAAACCTGATTCATTAGTGGGATAATAACTTATATTTTCTTCAATCTTATAATTGAGCTCTTGAGCGAAAAAATTTATACTACTAATTATAATAAGAAATAATGTAAAATAAACTCTCATATTAAGATGGTTTTCTCGATTCTATAAATAGCTGAATATCACCCACTAAAGTTACCCGTTAAAAACTAGTATAAACAGCACTATTTTGTATCTAATATCAATTTACCACCTGCAATAAGTTGCTCCTGACTTAAAAAATACGTTGTTACCGGTAGTTTATTTAATTCTATATTTTTCAATTTTCTGGAAGTTCCTTTTTTTGAAATTTCTAAAGATTTTTCTCCCAGATTCCATTTGACTTGATCAAAAATTGGAAGAGAAACAAGGTATTTGTTATCTGCTGGGGATAACGGATATAGTCCTGCAGCTGCAAAAACATACCACGCACTCATTTCTCCTGCATCATCCATTCCGCTTAAAGCCAATCCTTCTGAACCTACTCCGTAATAATTGTGCAACAACTCATCAATAATTTCCTGAGATTTATAGGGTTTATTTATAAAATAATAGGCATAGGGAGCCTCATGATCAGGTTGATTTCCGTGGCAATACTGTCCCATAAATCCACTTACATTGCGAGCGATATGATTGGGATTCCAAGGGAGGGTAAATAACGAATCAAGCTTTTGTTCAAATGCTTGATCATTTTCATATAGATTTACTAATCCGGACATATCGTGTGGTACATAAAATGACAATTGCCACGCATTTGCCTCACGATACATATATTCATAATAGGGATATTCTGAATCAAACGGACTAATAAACGATCCATCTGCTAATTTACCGCGCATAAAATGCGTTTTTGGATCGTAAACATTTTTATAATTCATAGATCTTTTTTCAAGATCTTCCGCGTGTTCAAAATCTTGCAAATCCCTTGCTAAAATGGCCAAACTATGATCATCTAGAGCATATTCTAAAGTTTTAGAAACTCCGGCTTTTGCCTTGGTTTCGGTATTTGGATTTTTAACATCAGGATCTGAAATAAATCCTTTTTCTATATATTCTAAGATAAAAGGGCGCGTTCCACCTTCTTTATACGCATTATTTAAAAGCAATTCGTAAGCCTTTTTTACATTAAAATTCTGAATACCTTTACCGTACGCCTGTGCTATGAATGGGGCGGCGTGATCACCGTGAAAAAAAGTTGGCATAAAACCAGTATTTGAGCCGCGCTCGATCATAGACTGAATAATATCTCCTGCCGTCTCTGGTGATAATAAACTTAATAAAACTAATTTATTACGATAAGTATCCCACAATGATGGATTTGTATAAAAACGAAATCCTTTATTTTGTATTTGCCCCTGCTCATCTGTAAAATCACCATTAACATCACTGCGTAAAGCCGGCCACTGCATACTGCGATACAATGAGGAATAAAAAAGCTCCTTTTCCCGTTCTGTACCTCCAGTTACTTCAATTTTAGATAACAGTTTTTCCCAAACTGAGATTCCTTCTTTCTGAATAGTTTCAAAATTTTTATTTCCTATCTCTACTTTCAGATTATTTTTAGCATTCGCTGAACTTACAAAGGACAGACCTATTTTAAGGGTTACAACCGGATTTTTAGCATCTAAAGTTAGTAAAGTATAGCCTTTTGATTCATTAGGATCTACCGTCTCTAAGTTAATAATCTGTTCGCTCAATTGAACTGAAAAATAAACCTTATCGCCCCCTGTACGCTGGAATCCTTCTAAAGTATTTTTACCTGTTTTTAGTATTTCCCATTCATCTACATTGTTATTTGCCCTGCCTAAATCAAAGAGAATTTTAGGTACTGCATTTTGCTTAAATGTGTATTCATGAAATCCAGCTCGCAAACTTGATGTTACCCGCACCCCCACTTCGTAATCTTTTAAATATACCGAATAATATGCCGGTGAAGCGGCTTCCGTATTTTTATCAAAACCAGATTTAAAAGGAAAATCAGCATCTGAGGATACCGGGAGAATAGGAATGTGACATAAATTCCAATGACCTTTGTTTGTGTGTGTAAATCCTATAATTTCTGAATCCTCATACTCATATCCCGCACCACTGCCATATTGCGTTATAGGACTCAATTGAACCATTGCATTAGGTAATGTAGAACCGGGATAAGTTAAACCCGCCCAGACACGCCAGTCTTTGGGCGGAGTATAACCTATAAAAGCAGGATCGGTTAATGGAGCGGTACCTATAAATGGATTGACATAGGCAACTAACTCCTTTGAGTCATCAATTGTTGTAGAAATACCAGCAATTGATTTCATCTTACACGATCCTAATAAACATCCTAAACTAAGACCAAGTACAGTTACTAAAGCAGAATGTGTTCTCATAATTCATTATTATATAGATTTATCCTAGAAGCTCTGGGCGCTCTTGATAGGTCTTCCAAAGCAATTCACCAAATAGCGTATTTGCCCAGGCAAACCACGAGCGAGAAAAATCTTTAGGGTTATTTTTGTTAAACGACTCGTGCATGAATCCAGTATTACCGTGTGTTGCTTTGAGCATTTCAATACAATCCTTTATTTCAGAATCTCTGGTACTAGTGAGTCCGCGCATGGTTATAGACATTGGCCAAACCATATCCATCCCAACGTGAGGACCACCTATACCTTCAGCGGCAGTTCCTTTAAAGAAAAACGGATTGTCTAGCGACCAAATAAAGTCTCTTGTATTTTGATAAATAGGATCATCTATATTAATCGCATCGAGATACGGAAGTGAAAGTAAACTAGGTACATTAGCATCATCCATCATTAAATGATTTCCAAAACCATCTGTTTCAAATGCATAAATTTTCCCATATTTTTCGTGCTCGGTGACACCATATTTTTTGATAGCCTGCTCAACTTCAACAGCTAAAGCCTTAAGTTCGCTCGCCAGTGCTTTATCACCTTTAAGTTCATCGATCATTTCCGCAGCTTGATTTAAACTAACCACTGCAAAAAAGTTAGATGGTATTAAAAAAGAGTAAACCGTAGAATCATCACTAGGTCTAAAAGCACTACAGATTAACCCTACCGGCTTTACAGGATAACCCTTTCCATTTAAAAAACGAGTATCTGTGCCTTTTGCAGTTACACGACCAAAAGAATACGGATTAGTACCATTTTTCTCCTGTTGATCTTTAAATGTTTTAAGAATGGTTTTTATGGCTTCAACCCAATTTTTATCAAATGGTGCTGTATCACCTGTAGTTTTCCAATAATTATAAGCTAATCGTATGGGGTAACACAAAGAATCTATTTCCCATTTACGTTCATGAACTCCCGGAAGCATATCTGTGTTATCTGAAGTCCACTCCCCTTTCTTTTGAGGATCATCATAAAATGCATTTGCATAGGGATCTTTTAAAATTTGACGTGTTTGGCGATTAACAACTCCAGCTATGAGCTTTTTTAAATCTTTATCTTGATCAGCAAACTGCATATATGGCCATACTTGAGCAGAACTATCTCGCAACCACATGGCATCAATATCTCCGGTAATTACATACGTATCTGGCTGACCTTTATAAGTACTGTAAGTTACAGTGGTATCTAGTGTATTTGGGAAGCAATTATTAAATAACCATGCCAGCTCTTTATCATCGACGTGTTTAGAAAATTGCTTGATCGCATTTTCTATAGCCTTACTTTCAAAATTGCGTTGCCCTTGAGGCACACGTACTGTTGGGAATTTTTTAAGTATTGTCCCCGCAAAAACTTGTGTTGGATCTATAAGTGTCAACCCTCCAGCAAGGGCTGTATTTTGTAAAAATTTTCTTCTTTGCATATTATTAAAGCATATTTATCAAAGATTGCTTTCCTATGTGTCTTATACAGAATAGCATATAGTGAATTGATCTTATTTAAGTAAAAATAAGTAAAACGTTTTAGTTATTCTATTAACATTCAATAAAAAACCGTTTGTATTATTAAGAATAAGCCACCTAGTAATTTAAAATAGGTGGCTTTATCTGTCATTTGTAGTATCGAAGTTTAGTTATTTAAAAATAAACGCTTACTTTAATTAAAATGGTAGAAGAAACAGTCTCCATTCTGTCATTTGAAACAGGCTACTTCCCCCGTTGCTTAAAACATTTAATCTGTAATATTTATAAGCGGTATTATTATCAAAATAAAATTCACGAGTTTCTGTACGATCAGCGAATTTGAAATCTGTTCTGCTATCTAATGTGGTCCAGTTTGTACCATCTTGAGAACCTTGTATTTCCCAAGCTTTAGGATCTCTATCAGGAGCATCGTTCCCAGAGGTAAATGAATAATATCCTGCAATGACTGGACTTGGAAATTCTAGATTAACCCAAAAAGGTGTTACAAACCCTGACAAAAATTTAGTACTAGAGTCTCCATCTATAAGCTTTGTAGAACCCTCAGCTCCATCAGGTCCGCCGCTATACTCTCTATTAACAGAAATTGAACTTTGATCTGTAATATCAACGGGTGGACCAGCTATCACTTTTATAGTAGTAGAAGCCGTAAGTGTGTTATCATCGGCTGCTGTTATATGCAAAGTAGTCTCTCCAGAACCGGTAGCAGTTAATGTTACTGATTTATCATCGTTTTGTACTAAATCTGCAACACTAGGATCGTCAACTTCCCAAATATAGTCACGCTGAGGAACTACATTAGGTTCAAAAGTTGCCACAATATCAAGTGAATTACCTGATTCTAATAAGATAATATCGTAATTATCAAGATTTACACCGGTTTCTACAATGTCCTCAAATACCCGTCTTCCTTCACAAGCTGAAAACGTAAAGAGTATAACAAGTATTGAGAGTTTTAATGAGTTTAAAATTGTTTTCATAATATACTGTTTAATATCCTGGATTTTGAACAAGATTTGGATTAGCCTGTAATTGTCTATAAGGAATAGGATAAAGTGTTAGATTCGCATCACCAGATGGTTCATGATCCCACCAAGAATTTGTAGTGAATGCACCAAATCGTATAAGATCTGTACGACGCATTCCTTCAAAAATAAACTCTCTACCTCGCTCTGCAAGTAGCTCACTCATAGTAAGTGATGTAGTTGTGTATGCCTCTGTAGCCCAATCATCTTCAGTAAAATAACGTTTTTTACTCGCATTAATCAGATCTACAGATGCTTGGGTAGCATTCCCATTATTTAAACGCATTAATGCTTCAGCTTTATTGAAGTAAATTTCAGTAAGTCTGTAGACCACATAATCACCTTCTAGATAATTAGGATCGTCCTGAGTTCCTGATCTATACTTATTAAAACGTGCTCCGCTATTTTCCTCTCCATCTGTCATAGAGCCTTCACCCGTTTGACCTTCTGTATTTCTTCTAATATTATTTACATATATAAAAGGTTCTCCGTTGTACTCTTCAGATCCTAAAATAGGTTCATCTGTGCCATACTTATATTGAGGCCCAAATAAGAACCACTCTTGCTTACGAATATCGTTTTCTTTAAAGGCATTATAAGCAGTAGGAACAACCACAAAAGCATTATTACCGCTATAATTTACATCAAGAGCTGCAGTCATATTAGAAAAGCCCATGTAGAATGATCTCCAGTCGTATCCAAAATCATTTTTACGGCTAAATGGGAATTGAAATATGTTTTCTGGAGAGTCTTCATTGGTATTATTAAAAGGTCCTACAGGATCCTGATCTAATGATATATTTCCTGTAAGTGATCCACCGTCACCACTTATAACTTTATCAGAATAAACTATACACTCCTCCCAACGTGGTGTACCAGACCATACTTCTGCATTGAGGTAAAGCTCAGATAGTATTGAATATCCTACAGCTCTACTCATACGACCTATTAATTTAGGTGATAGAGGTTGTAATTTTTCGACATTCTCAAGTAATTCTTGTTCTATAAAGGCAAAAACTTCTTCTCTTGATGACGTTGCAGGGTTGTTAGGTTCACCTACTGTAGTTACAATAGGAACATTTCCCCACATATCCATTATTTTCATATAATGGTAAGCTCGCAAAACTTTTGCCTCAGCAACAATAGATGCTAATCGCTCTGGTGTTACGCCAATAGCAGCCGCATCAACAGCTTCAATACTTTCAATTGCAGTATTTACAAATCCAAGACCGGTCCACATTAATCTCCATGCACTATTTAAGCGCCCTTCTTGTTCTGTCCAAGTATGGTAGTGTTGTCTTATATGATCTGCATTATCATAGCCGTGTCTACCTTTTTGAGGCCAGGCGGTTTGATCTGCAGAAAGTTCATTGTGATAATAATATCCATTTTGACCAGACCAGGCAAGCCAAGCTTGCATATGTGTGAATGGCCTTAAATTTGCCTGAACTAACTCTAATTCGGTTTTATAAAAATTGGATTCTGATAGTTCAGAATAGGTTGTTTCTTCTAGATCTGTACATCCAATGGTCATTAAAAACCCCATTGCACAGATAACTTTCTGAAATAAGTTTATCTTTTTCATTTTTCTAATATTAAAAGTTAACATTTACACCTGCAGTTACAGTAATTGTGCGTGGGTAGAAATTCCTATCATCTATTCCTGGATACAATCCTGTATCCTGTACTTCAGGATCACGGCCTGTGTATCCTGTAAAAGTTGCAAGGTTTCTAGCACTACCAAAAATGCGCAGGGCACTAAATAAACTGGTATCTTTAAGATTAAAATTATATCCTAAAGTCAAGTTATCAAGCTTTACAAAATCACCTTTCTCGAGATAATAATCAGAATATTGAGGTGCTTCTGTGATATTGCTATACTTCCCTAAGGCAGAGGTAAGTACATTACCTGGCAATAAACTTGGGTTACCGTAGAATAAATCAACTGTATTTAAGATGTCATATTTAAACTTCCCACGTAGTAAAACGGTAAGGTCAAAATTCTTATATCTAAAAGTGTTTGTTAGCGAAGCATAATACTTTGGCAGACCATTCCCAATTATTGATTTATCTTCTTCAGCCATATCACTAGCTCTCCCAATGGTTCCATCTGCTTTATGAAATAACCATTTGCCATCTACTGTAAAACCAGCAAATCGTTTTCCATAAAAATTACCGATGGGTCCACCTTCAGTATTTCTTATAGCATCTCCTAGATTACCTGGGTTTCCAATGTTACCGCCATACAGTTCACTTACTGAAAATATTTGATTAGATAGGGTGGTAAGTTCATTGTTTTGATAACTTCCTACAAAATCAATATTCCATTTAAATTCTCCTTTATCAAGTGCTCTATAACTAAGAGCCAGTTCAAGGCCATTATTAGTAATGTTACCCACGTTTGTATAAATACTTCCTTGCACAAATGGAGGCTGAGGAACATCATAGCTTAATAATAAGTCTTCGGTGCGACGGGTATAGTAATCGATAGAACCGCTAAGTTTGTTATACCAAAATCCAAAATCTAGACCTATGTTAAATTCTTTTTTAGTCTCCCATTTTAAATCCGGATTTGGGTTTTTAACCGGCCCATAGGTTTGATAATAAGTCGCTCCATCGGCTCCATCAAGAAATACTGGGTATTTACCTCCGGTTCCTAACGTAACTATTGATTGATAATTAGGAATTCCTTGATTACCCGTAATACCGTAACCGGCTCTCAGTTTTAAATTATTTAACCAGTCAACATCTTCAATAAAAGGTTCGTCAGATATTAACCAAGCCCCAGATATTGCCGGGAAACTAGCCCATTTATTGTTAGACCCAAAACGAGAAGAACCCTCGTGTCGTACAGAGGCTTGTAAAAAGTAACGATCTAAGTAGTTATAACTAAGTCGGGTAAAATAAGCAATAAGTGTATTATCTTCTTTAAAACTAGAAAGATTAGGTCGCGGTAAATCTGTATCTGTGATGGCGTTACCTGCACCAAAATTCCAGTCTTCAAAACCATCTGTTGTAAAACCACTGTTATCCATTGATGAGTTCTCTGTGGTAGAATACTGATAACTATAACCTCCTAAAAGTTCAAAACTATTATCTCCTAGATCCTTTGAAAAAGTTATTGTGGGCTCTATTGTTTGTGTAAAGTCAAGATGATTACCCTTGTAAGCGTAACCGGTTCCAAAATAAGGACTACCTGTATTATATTGCTGATAATCTTGTGTAGAGCGGTAGAAACGATCATTATAAGAGTTTCTCTGATACGACCCAAAGACAGAAGCTACTAAACCCGGTGTAACTTCGTATGCTAATTTAACATCTCCAGAAAATGTAAGTTGTTTTCTTTGGTTGAAACGATTTGCATACTCAGAAAATGGATTGTAACCATTTTCAGGTTGATAGAATCCGTAGCGTCCTTGGTTAAATAACTCTCCTTCTTCTGAAGTATTGAACGGTGCATATATGGGTGCGGTAGGATTCCAGTCTGTTACAATCCCAAATTGTCCACCTCCTAAAAGATTTGCGTCATTTACATTAACTACAACACTTGAAGCAAAAGTCAACTTATCATCAAGTCCTTTTTGGTTAAAGCTTGCGCGCACACCAAATTCTTCTCGGCCATTTTCAAGAGCGATTCCTTGTGAATCTTTGTAGTATAATGAAGCTCTGTAGTTACTGTTTTCACTACCTCCAGATGCAATAAAATTATGATATTGAGTTAAATTTGAGCTATTTATCAATTCATCAAAAATATCTGTAGAAGCTCCTAGATCATTATTTTCGCTGATTATACCATCGGCAATTGCTGCTCTAAACTGATCAGCCGATAGAAAATCTGGTTTACTATTTACATAATCCCGAGATACAAACGTAGAGTAGTTGAATGTGCTTGTACCCTTCTTTCCTTTTTTAGTTGTAATCAATATCACACCATTAGTACCTCGTGTTCCATAAATTGCCGCAGCAGCTCCATCTTTTAAAACATCAAAAGACTCAATATCATTTTGCTGAAGTAAGTCAAGATTACCACCAGGAATTCCATCTATTACTATTAATGGTGATGTAGATCCGGTAATAGATGTGACACCCCTAAGTTGTATAGAAGTTCCTCCATTAGGATTATTACCACCAGCTCTTGTAATTTGAAGACCGGCAACCTTACCTTGAATTAACTCAACTGGAGAGGAAACTACCCCTTGATTAAAATCATCGGTTTCTACTTTCGTCACAGCCGTAGATACCGCTCTACGTTCTTGTGATCCATAACCAATTAAAACTACTTCCTCAAGTGACTCTTCACTGGACTCCATAGTTATAGTAAAGGAGTCTTGCGAGCCTATAACTTTTTCTAAGTTATCCATTCCTACATAAGAGAAAACCAATACTGCATTGTTTCCACTTACATCAATGCTAAAATTACCATCAAAGTCTGTTGCTACTCCGTTTGAAGTGCCTTTTTCCTGAACCGTAACCCCCGGCAAAGGCATTCCGCTGGGATCATTTACTGTTCCCGTAACAGTTTTTCCACTTTGCGCATTCACGGTATGTATAGAAGTCATACCTAACGCAAAGAAAAAAACCAGAATAAGTTTTCTAAAGTTCTTGTCCATAATTGTTTAGTTTCCGGAATATTTAATTCCAATTTGTAACATTAGTTTTATCAAAAAATACGCAAACGTTAAAGTAAAACGTTTTAGCAATTTTAATAAAACCTTTTAGTATAATTGTCACAAAATATTGAAATTTTGATAAATTAACATAAATAGTACTTTTTACCTTTTTTATACGGTCACAAAAAACTCATTAATCACAGTTAATATTATAATCTTATTAATATGCAAATAAAAGAATCATCTAAAATGTATGATGTCATAATCGTTGGGTCTGGTGCAGGCGGCGGAATGGCTACTAAAGTACTCGCAGATGCCGGTCTCAAAATAGCGGTAGTTGAGGCAGGACCCTATTTTGATCCTGCTGCTCCGGAACAACGCACACAGCTTAAATGGCCTTATGAATCACCACGACGTGGAGCTTCTAACAGACGACCCTTTGGTGATTTTGACAGTGCTTACGGGGGATGGGACATTGAAGGTGAACCCTACACACAAAAAGATGATACACGATTTGACTGGTTTAGATCTAGAATGTTAGGTGGTCGTACAAATCACTGGGGGCGCATTTCTTTGCGTTTTGGTGAGCGTGATTTTAAACATAAAAGCTATGACGGTCACGGGGATGACTGGCCAATAGGGTATGAAGATGTGAAGCCTTATTATGATAAAGTAGATAAATTAATTGGTGTATTTGGATCTAAAGAGAATTTTGAAAACGAACCTAATGGTTTTTTTCTTCCTCCTCCAAAACCTAGATTACACGAACTTTTCTATATAAAAGGAGCTCGCAAGTCAAATATTCCGGTAATACCTTCCCGTATGTCTATGCTCACTAAAAAAATTAACGATGACCGGGGTATATGCTTTTATTGCGGTCAATGTTCTCGTGCATGTTCTGTCTATGCTGATTTTTCTTCGGGGACTTGTCTAATTTTTCCTGCACAAAAAAATGGAGGTCAGATTGATCTGTTTACTAATGCGATGGTTCGTGAGGTGACCACCAATACTGAAGGTAAAGCTACTGGAGTTTCTTACATCAATAAAGAAGATAGAAAAGAATACAAATTGAAAGGACGAGTTGTGGTTCTTGCAGCTTCGGCTTGTAGTTCAGCTCGTATTCTTCTTAATTCTAAGAGTGAACAGCATCCTAATGGCTTAGGAAATAGTAGTGATCACGTAGGAAAATATTTGCACGATTCTACCGGAGCAAGTCGTTCTGCTTTTATCCCAGAGTTGATGAATAGAGATACTTACAATGAAGATGGCGTAGGTGGTATGCACGTGTATACACCATGGTGGGGTGATAATAAAAAACTAAATTTCCCTAGAGGTTACCACATCGAAGTCTGGGGCGGCCTGGGAATGCCGAGTTATGGATTTGGCTTTAATCCTAATGATCTTAACAGGTTCTTTAACCAGAAAGTGGGTGGATACGGTAATAGTTTGAGATCTGATATCAAAAAATATTATGGTTCTACCATAGGTATGGCAGGTCGCGGAGAATCTATTGCTATGAAAGATAATTATTGCGAAATAGATCCTACTACCGTTGATGCATTTGGTATTCCGGTGCTACGTTTCAATTATAAATGGTCTGAATATGAGGTAAATCAAGCCAAACATATGAATGATACTTTTGAAGAAATTGTACACAATATGGGAGGTACTCTCCTACAAGATGCACCCTCAAAAGAATCTAACTATGGTTTAGAAAATCCGGGACGCATAATTCATGAAGTTGGAACCACACGAATGGGTAATGACCCGGCAACTTCTGTAGTAAATAAATTTCAACAGTTGCATGATGTAGATAATGTTTTTATTGTTGATGCAGGACCGTTTGTATCACAAGCAGATAAAAATCCTACCTGGACAATTTTAGCACTTTCGTGGAGAGCTTCAGATTACATTATCGAACAATTAAAACAACAAAATATTTAAATCATGGATAGAAGAGATAGTTTAAAATCTATGTTTTTAGGTTCTCTTGGAACCGGACTTATGTTATCTGGATGTACTACTGATATAGCACCACCAGATCCTCAAATTGCAAAAGCTGCTGATAACTATTTTGGGAGAACTCCTGAAGAATTAAAACTTATTGAAGAACTCAATGAGGATCAATTTTTTAACACGCATGAAATGGAAACTTTAGAAACACTTTGTGCGCTAATTTTACCGGCAAATGAAAATTATGGAAGTGCTACAGATGCAGGTGTTCCTGCATTTATTGAGTTTATTGTAAAAGATATGCCCTATTATCAAACCCCAATTCGAGGTGGATTAATGTGGCTTGATCATACTGCTAACACAAAATTTAATGCAGAATTTAAAGAGACTCCCGAAGGAAATCAAAAGATTATTTTAGATAGCATTGCATACCCCAATCCGGATAAACCGGGCTGGGAACAGCCTTTGGAGATTCAGTTTTTTACAACGATGCGTAACCTCACAATGACCGGTTATTACACTTCAAAAATGGGTCTAGAAGATTTAGGGTATAAAGGAAATCAACCCAATATTTGGGATGGTGTTCCTGAAGAGGTGCTTCAAAAACATGGGGTTAGTTATGATCCTGAGTGGATTAAAAAATGTATTAATCAAGATGAACGTGGCGTTATCGCAGAATGGGATGAAGATGGTAATTTATTAACTTAAATTAAGTTCTAATAAAAAAAGTAAAATGTAGTCGCTAAGTGATTATTCGCTCGCATTTAGGGTAATAAGCACTTCATATTTAAAATTTACGAAGAATATTAAATATGAGATGCCACTGGGATTGGTTCAACTTAAACACCTCCAATTAATTATAAAAATCAGCTAAGTAATATAACTGATCAATATCTTTGACTTAATTTTATTTAATGGAAAAGATTGCAGTTATTGGGGGTTTAGGAACCTTGTCAGGTGGTGATTTACTACTAAAATTACTTAAAAATAAAGAAGTACTCAAAAACCAGTCTAAGTATTACTTTTCATTTGAACAACAACCTTATAAAAAAATGGATGTTCCTTTGTATCATGAAAATGATATAAAATCGAGAAAATTCTATGCTTTTTCTATTTGTAAAAGTTTTGAACAAAAAGAATTTTCTAAAATCTTGTTACCTTGTTTTGCAAGTCATTCTTTTCTAAACGAGTTACAGGAAGAGGTTTCACTTCCTATTGTCAATATGTTTGAAGCGCTTTCTTACTATTTAAATCTAAATTATAAGAAGGGTTCAAAAATAGGCATACTAACATCAGATTTTGTCAAAAACTTACCACTCATAACTACTTATTTTGAGGATTATGAGCTTGTCTTTCCTCAAAATCAAACTGCATTGATGGATGCTATTTATGGTACTTACGGTATTAAAAATGGCTATCTCGATGGCCTACCTTTAGAATATATCTATGAGGAATGCAACCAATTACTTCAAGCTGATTGCGATGTGATTTTGCCATGTATAACAGAGTTATCATTAATTACAAACCAACTTTGGAAAAGGGGAATTTCAATCATAGATGTGAATCAGGTTTATGCAGATTACGCCTTAAGCACATCAGCTTCAATTTCAACACCGCCATTTAAACTTGGTATTGTGGGTGGAGTCGGACCTACTGCTACGGTAGATTTTATGAACAAGGTGATTCTAAATACACCTGCGCATAAAGATCAGGATCATATAAAAATGATTGTAGATCAAAATCCCCAAATTCCAGATAGAACTGCAAACTTAATTCATAATGAAACAGATCCTACAATCGCTCTATTTTCAACTTGTAAACGGCTCGAAGCAGCCGGCGTTAATGCGATTGCCATTCCGTGTAATACTGCACACGCGTATGTAAAAGCTATACAGAGCCATCTCAAAACTCCTATCATTAATATGCTTTCGGTAACAGCATCGCATATATTAGAAAACTTCGGAAACAACGTTGTTGTAGGTTTACTAGCTACCTCAGGAACTGTTGCGAGCCGAGTTTATCATCATGTTTTAAACGAATTTGGTTTTGATGTTTTAATTCCTGATGAAACGCATCAAGATCTCGTTATGGAAAGTATTTACGGAAAAGAGGGTGTAAAAGCGGGTTTTGTAACCGGCAATGCAAAGAATAACATTTTGGAGGCAGCAAATTATCTAATTACGCAGGGTGCAGATATACTCATTTTGGGATGTACAGAATTACCACTACTCTTTCCTTTAGAAAAGGAACTTGGTCATCATGCAAAAACTGTGAAACTTATTGATCCTACTTTAATTTTAGCAAAAGAAATTATCACCTTGTCAAAAGGTAGCACACAGTTATCCAATTAAAACACGCATTGGTATATTTATTGCACCTTCGCCGTTTATGGGCAAGATAAATAATGATAATGGCTTTGTAACAGTTAGCGGAGCAAGACAAAATAACCTTAAAGATGTTTCTCTCAAAATACCACGGAATGCGCTCGTAGTATTCACAGGAATATCTGGATCCGGAAAATCATCATTGGCTTTTGGTACTTTATATGCTGAAGCACAACGACGTTATCTTGAGTCTGTTTCTCCTTATGCCCGCAGACTTTTTAATCAGATGCCCATTCCCGAAGTAGATTCTATAGAAGGCTTACCTCCTGCTGTAGCCCTACAACAGCACCGAAGCTCGGGGAGCAATCGCTCTTCTGTAGGATCTGTTACAACGCTATCAAATCTGCTGCGTATGCTGTACTCGCGAGCGGGAGATTATCCCAAAGGACAATCTATTTTGTATGCAGATTCTTTTTCAACAAATACGCCTGAGGGTGCTTGTCCTGAGTGTCACGGTTTAGGGAGTGTTTATGAAGTTACAGAAAAGAGTCTGGTTCCAGACGATACATTAAGCATTAGAGAGCGCGCTATCGATGCCTGGCCAAAAGCCTGGCAGGGAAAAAACCTAAGAGATATTTTGGTAACATTAGGTTATGATGTTGATATCCCTTGGAAAGATCTTCCGCAGAAACAGCGTGACTGGATTCTTTTTACAGATGAGCAGCCACAAGTTCCGGTTTATAGAAACTACAATCAGGACCAAGTTCAGCAGGCTATAAAAGATGGCTTACAACCAAGCTATAAAGGTACCTTCACTGGCGCTAAAAAATATATCTTACACACATTTGCAAATTCACAAAGCGCCTTAATGAAAAAAAGGGTGTCTAATTATATGGTTAAAAGTGAATGCCCGGTATGCAATGGTAAAAAATTACGGAAAGAGTCACTTTCTGTCACATTTGCAGGGTATGACATTGCGGACATTTCTCAATTACCTCTTAAAAAATTAAATGTAATTTTTGAACCTTATAGTAAGGGTAGTGCTCCTGCCCTAAAAAAAATTGCTACAAGCCATAAAGAGAAAGCTATTGTTGCACAACGTATTGCAGAAGATCTTGTAAATCGCGTTGCAGTACTATTAGAATTAGGCCTGGGTTATTTGTCATTAGACAGAAATACTCCTACTCTTTCTCCCGGTGAGCATCAGCGTTTGAGATTGGCTACTCAAGTACGCAGCAATCTATTTGGAGTGGTCTACGTTCTCGATGAACCCTCGGCAGGACTGCATCCGGCAGATACAGAGGCATTATTGAGCACATTAGATAAATTAAAAAGTGGTGGTAATTCGCTTTTTATTGTTGAACACGATCTGGATGTCATAAAACACGCAGACTGGATTGTAGATGTTGGTCCAGAAGCTGGTTCTGCCGGCGGAAATATTATTTATAGTGGTCCCCCAGAAGGGTTACGCCAGTGCACAGAATCTAAAACTCGGAAACACCTTTTTAATGAGCACCCGTTAGTTACAAAAAAGGTATTCTCGCCAGCAGGATGGCTAGAATTGAATAACATTTCAATAAACAATCTAAAAAATATTGACGTTTCATTTCCGTTGGGGGCATTAACTAGCGTTACCGGTATTTCTGGATCTGGAAAGAGTAGCTTAGTGAGTCAGGTGCTAGTTGATTTAATGAAAGTCCATTTAGGTCAAGATTCTAACGATCAAATAGAAGACGAAGAATCTGATGAAGTTCTAAATAGTACAGCGTCTACATCAGGTACAATTGCAAATGGTGCAACTAGTCTAAAAAGAATGGTTGTAGTTAATCAAAAACCTATAGGTAGAACTCCTAGATCTAATCTGGCTACATATACTGGTTTTTTTGATGTGGTACGAAAAATATTTGCTTCTACTCCACTCGCAAAATCAAAAAAATATAAAGCTGGAAGATTTTCCTTTAATGTAGGTAAAGGCCGCTGCGGTAATTGCGATGGAGAAGGTTTTGTAATGGTCGAACTTTTGTTTCTTCCAAGTGTTTATGCACCTTGTCCGGTGTGTGAAGGTTCTCGTTACAACCCGGAAACTTTAGCAGTTACTTATAAGAATAAAAATATTGCTCAGGTTTTAGAAATGACTGTTGACGAGGCTCTTCTGTTTTTTGAAGAGGACGATCGGGTAAACCGTACATTGAAGGTGCTACAGGAAGTAGGTCTTGGTTATCTGCGATTAGGACAACCCGCAACCGAACTCTCGGGAGGCGAGGCACAACGTATTAAATTAGCTAAAGAACTTCAACGCCTAAATCGCGGAAATACGCTGTATATTCTTGACGAACCTACAACAGGATTGCATCCTACAGATGTAGAAAAATTACAACTACAACTAGAAAAACTAGTTGAAGCTGGTAATACCGTTATAGTAGTTGAGCACGATATGCAAATAATTGCATCTAGTGATTGGGTAATTGATATGGGACCCGGAGCAGGAAATGAGGGTGGAAATGTTGTTATAGCAGGAACTCCTGAAGAAGTTTCAGAAAATCAAATAAGCAAGACAGCGTCATTTTTAAAGAAAAAATTAAGCCAGTAGTTTTTAAAAAACTACTGGCTTAATTTGACATTAATATTATTTACTATTCAAATACGTGCTTCGCGTAATTTAAATTACGGTCTTCGTAATTCTTTTTAAAAATAGCCAGTCGTTTTAGGAATGACTTATAATCTTTAGTCTGCTCCTTGGGTGACCAGGCTACTTCAGAAAGTGCAGTCATTCTAGGTAAAATCATATATTCTGCGTATTCGGGTGTACTTATATATTCTGTCCACAGGTTTGCCTGAATACCTAGAATATTTTTTTCTTCTTCCTTGGTTAGTTCAGATGGAATAGGTTCAAAAGTGTACACATCTTCAACCGTATTTGGTCCTCTTCCTCCTATTGTAAGCGGTTCGTTTATAGTGTCATTAACTTGATAATAATCAAAATAATAAGGTTCTCTGGGTGTCATAATCACGTTCTGACCTAATTGAGCGGCTTCAATTCCACCAGCAACACCACGCCAAGACATTACCGTGGCGTTGGGTGCTAAACCACCTTCAAGAATCTCATCCCATCCTATAATTTGTTTTCCGTTCTTGTTTACAAAGCGTTCCATATGCTGAATGAAATAACTTTGTAACTCTTCTTCACCCTCTAAACCTTCATTTTTTATTTTTTGTTGGCAATGCGGACATCGTTCCCAATTATCTTTAAGACATTCATCACCTCCAATGTGGATATATGACGACGGAAATAATTGCATTACTTCGCTTAATACATTCTCATAAAATAAATAGGTGCTTTCTTTTCCGGCACATAAAACATCAGACTTTATACCCCAGGATTCTTGTACAACCTTCTGGGTTCCTGAATTCATTTTCTCTTTTGTTAATTCAGAAATTATATTATCATTCATTTTTGTTGGTTCTTCTGGGAAACAACTTAAAAAGGGATAAGATGCAATAGCTGCACCATTATGGCCTGGCATATCAATTTCCGGAATAATTGTAACGTGTCGTTTTGCTGCGTAAGCGACAACTTCTTTAATCTGCTCCTGACTGTAAAAGCCTCCGTGTTTTTTATTATCACTTTCATCACCCGGAGTATGACCTATCTCTGTACCATTACGCCACGCTCCTATTTCAGTAAGTTTAGGATATTTTTTAATTTCTATCCGCCACCCCTGATCTTCGGTAAGATGCCAATGAAACGTATTCATTTTATGTAGAGCAATTAAATCTATAAACTGTTTTACAAATTCGACATCATAAAAATAGCGTCCGGTGTCTAACATCATTCCACGATAAGCAAAGCGCGGCTCATCTTCAATAGATAATGCAGGAATTACAGTATATGATTTACTATCTATTACAACTTTCTGAACCAGCTGTCTCAATGTTTCCACAGCATAAAAAAGCCCTTTTGTAGTTTTTGCTTTTATTTTGATCGCATCATATTGAATATCTAAACTATAACCTTCTTCAGTCTTTACCTCATTAGAAAGTTCAAGTTGTATTGCGTGTGTACTTTCCGAGGTGGTTTCTATTTCTACATCTGCAATTTCTTTAAGCATATGTTTTAAATAATCAACTTCATTTGAGGCACTACTCTCTGCTTGTATAGATGTTGTATTGTCTAGTACAAAAACGCCACTTTTGGTCTCTATGTTTTGAGGCGCCGGAATTATCGTATATAAATCTGCATCTACCTGAACAGATTTAAAATCCTCATAATCGTTTGAAGTGCAACTAGAAATTAGAAGACTTAGGAGTAAACAACAACTGTACAGTACACTGTTGTAATTATTTTTAAATGCTATCATACCATTATTTTTTTTCTATTTTTTTTTATTTTTCTTACTATAAGACCACTAATTATAAGTGTTGAAATAGCTCCTAATGCATATGCGATTGTATTATCTAGTTGCAAACCTTCCGGAGCTAGTAAAATATAGGTTGTACATACCATTGTCATAAAAACAGAAGGAATTAAAACAATCCAGTAATTCCTTTTGCGCTGTGCCAGATATATCGTTATCGTCCAAAGAACCATCGTGGCTAATGTTTGATTACTCCATGCAAAATAACGCCAGATAATATCAAAGTTTACTTGGGTTAGAGCTATGGCAATTACAAATATTCCTATGCTTAAAAACAATCTGTTTTTAACTTTCTTCTGATCATACTTAAATGAATCTGCAAGGATTAATCGTGCAGATCTAAATGCGGTATCTCCAGATGTAATGGGAGCTATAACAATACCTATAAGTGCGAGCAAGCCGCCATATTTTCCGAGTAAACTATAAGTGATTTCATTTGCTGCCCAGGCAGCATTATAGTCATTTGCAAACATCGCCTCGTTTAAGCCAGAAACTCCTCTAAATACTACCATTGCTGCTGCAGCCCATATTAATGCCACAATACCTTCGGTAACCATCGTACCATAAAAAATGCTGCGCCCTTGCTTTTCACTGGTCATACAACGAGCCATTAAAGGGGATTGTGTCGCGTGAAAACCGGAGATCGCGCCACAACTAATTGTAATAAATAACATAGGAAAAATAGGAGTGTCCTGGGGCTGTAAAGTCCCATTTTGAATACTGGTCCAAGAAATTTCTGGGATTTGATAATCATTAATAAGAAGTGCAACAAATAATCCCAATGCCATAAGTACCATAGCTATACCAAACAGTGGGTATATTTTACTTATAATTTTGTCTATAGGCAATAGCGTCGAAATAATGTAATACCCTAGAATGATACCTATCCAAACTTGAATTCCAAATATATTCTGGGTCATCCCATCAATAATTTTTGCCGGTCCTACAATAAATACGGTACCCACAAAAATTAGAAGTACAAATGAGAATATTCTAACAAGGTATTTGCTTTTATTCCCCAGATAAACACCCACTACTTCACTTATACTCAACCCATCATTACGCAGAGATAACATTCCTGAAAAATAGTCGTGAACTCCACCAGCAAAAATACTTCCTATTACAATCCAGATAAATGCAGACGGACCATACATAGCTCCTGAAATGGCCCCAAATATGGGGCCCAATCCAGCAATATTCAAAAATTGAATTATAAATATGCGCCACCTGGGTAACGGCATATAATCTACATTATCCTGTAATCTAATTGCAGGTGTAGTGCGAGTTGTGTCTACTTTAAACGTACGCTCTACAAATTTTCCGTAGGTATAATAACTAATTACCAGTACAACTATTGAAATACAAAAGCTTATCATAACTAATTAGTTAGTATTTCTAAAAACAATTATTAAAATTTAGTATCCTGTATTCTGAGTAAGATTTGGATTCAATAAGCGATCTTCTTCAGGTATTGGAAATAAATATTGACGTTCTGGAAATGTAGTTACATTAAGCGTACGGCAATATCCTGCATTTAGTAAGCCTGTAAAGTCTGGCAATCCGTCTTCATCGATTTGTGGTGTTTGACCCCAAAACCAAAGATCTTTATCTACAAGATTATCCATCAATGGACCTGTAGGAGGCGTATCTGTATTAGCATCTGCTGTAACATTTAACAAACCATATGTATAGCCGGTTAACGCCTTTTCTGCAAGTCTCCAGCGTATAAGATCCATGTATCTACGTCCTTCAAAAGCCAATTCTGCTCTACGCTCATTACGCACTTTATAACGTAATTCTGCCTGATTTGTAGTCGTTATTTCTGGATTAGTAAATGGTGAATTTGCATAGGCTCTGTCGCGAACGGTATTTAGCGCATTTAGAACACTCTGATCGATCTCGTTCAGTTCGATTTTGGCTTCAGCGTACATTAAAAGAACATCTGCATATCTTATTATAATTAAATCGGGATCTGTTCTGTAATCTTTCCAATCTTTAGTAACTCCTTTTTTAAACAGGAGTCCGTTAAATGCTGCAAAAGCTCCTATTGAACGTGTGTCTTGGTTTCTAATGTCTATATTATTTTCATAATCGCGAACTAGTTTCGCATTAGGATGTGGATTATGTTCAATATCCATAAAATTAGATCCAGAATCTGGTTCCAGACCATCACCATCTTCTAAAGAACCAAATGGAGCTATAGTAGCTAGCAAACGTGGATCTCTATTTTTAAACGGATTTTGAGGGTCAAACAAAGGTGATTCATCTATAGGCAAACCATCGACGCACTCATAAGATGCCAATAATTCCCAGGTAGGATTACGCCCGGCATAACCTCCGTGATTCCTTGGTAGAAAATCGCGCACATTATCATTACGTATGATATTTAAATCTGTATTACGCGGAATATGAAAAATCGTTTCCTTTGAGTTTTTTGTAGTAGGCTCAAAAAGCTCTGCATAATCTTCATACAATTCGTACTCTCCAAGGTTTATACAATTTTCAGCAGCGGTAGCAGCTATTTGAAAATCCCCCATATATAAGGCTAATCGTGCTTTCATTGCATATGCGGCTCCTTTAGTAGCATATTGTAAACCATTATAGGATACTGGAAGTGTAGCAGCTGCGTTATCATAATATTCATAAAGTTTAAGCTTTATTTCCTCTTTAGGAGTACGTGCTACTTCAAACGATTCATCTACAGTTAGCTCTTGCTCATAGAAGGGTACATCACCAAAATGTGTGATTAAATAGCTATAAAACGACGCTCGTAAAAAGTTTGCTTCTCCAAGCAACTGGCTAGACTCGGCTTCGGTAAGTACGGTTTGATTCTCAAGTTCATTAACAACAACAAGTACACGTGCAATTCCTTTGTATAAATTAGACCAGTCTGTAGTTGATTTTGCATATTCAGAGCTCACATTTCCTGCCTTGATTGCATTAAGCACATCTCGACGTTGCCAGTCATCATCCATACCCTCGTAAACCTCATCAAGAGGCCAAAAAACTTCTCGATAGCTTTCATTTAGAGATTGTCTAAACTGATCTTTAGTCTGGTACCAAGTACCCGAATTAGCAGCATCTTTTTGTGTAAGATCTAATTCGGTACAGGATTGTAAACACAAACCACTTAGAATTAGAAGCGTATAAAATGTATTGAATATATATTTTTTCATCTCTATATTTTTAGAAGTTAGCTTTTAAGCCTAAAATGAATGATTTTGTAATTAAATATCCACTTTGCTGTTCGGGATCTATACCGTCTGGTAAACTATCAAAAGTGAAAAAGTCATTACCCGATGCAAATACTCGAAGGCTTGTAAAAGGAGCGTTAGGTATTGCACTTGCTGGAAGCGTATATCCTAAGGTTATATTCTTAATACGTGTGTATGCTCCATTTTTTAACCAGAAGTCTGAAAATCTATAGTTGTTACTTGAAGAGCTTTCTGATAGACGTGGATATTCTGCTTGTGCATTTTGTTCTGGCGTATTGTAGTTGCTGTAATAATTACCATCATAAATACTGTTTACTGCTTGCCAGTTATACAAGAACGGACGGATGTAATTTTGCGCCAAATAGAAACTTTGTTTCCCTACTCCTTGAACTGTAAGTCCAAAATCAAAATTTTTGTAGTTAAGATTAAGTGTACCACCATATTGGTATCGCGGTAAAGAACCACCTAGATGTTGTTTATCTAATTCGTTGATCACACCATCTGGCACACCATCTGGACCACTTATATCTTTATATCGAATATCACCGGGACGTACCGCTGCGCTGGTAACCGCAGAATTATCTACTTCAGCTTGAGTTTGATAAATGCCATCGGAAACATAACCATACCACGTTCTGAATTCCTTATCCTGCTCAGAAATTACATTTCCAGAGATTAAGCGTTTTCCGTTTATATCACCTACAACAGATTTTGAGTCAAAAACATTTGCAGAAATTGAGTATCGTAAATCTCCTATGCTATTGTTGTAAGATAGTGCAAGTTCCCAACCTTTTGTATTCATACTTCCCACATTTACTGTAGGATCTTCGTACCCTATTAATGACGGAATACTTAAATTAAGTAACATATCTTCGGTATCCTTCACAAAGTAATCTGCAGTAATAGAAAGCGAATTATTAAACATCGATAAGTCTAGACCTACGTTTTTTGAAATGGTGGTTTCCCAAGTAACATCTTCTACCGCAAGAAATCGCTGTGCTGCAGAGCGCACTGCTTCTACATTGCTTCCGTTTGCGATTAAAGCATTGCTAAATTGTAAAACAGATAAATATAGATAGTTACCTAATCTATCATTTCCTAATGAACCATAAGATCCTCTAAACTTTAAAAATGAAATGGTCTCACTCAACGGACTCATAAATTCTTCATTAGACAATACCCAACCGGCAGAAATAGAAGGGAATGATCCCCATCTGTAATCTTTACCAAAACGGGACGAGCCATCACGTCTTACATTAGCCTGCAAATAGTAAGTGTCGTTATAATTGTATGCCATTCTTCCGAAGTAAGAGACATAAGCATTTTCAGAAATTGTAGTCCCATTATCAAATACACCATCTAAAGGCGCCTGATTAAGATAGGGATAATCTGAACTTACAAATTCATTACCACGTACACTTAACGTCTCATAATCTGCATTAAATTCTTCATATCCCAGAACTCCACTTAATGCATGCTTACCAAAATCTTTATCGTAATTAATAAGTGCCTGAGTCGTTAAGGTATTGTCATTTGTACGGTTCTCTAACAGATAATTCTGGCTTGCATTATGTCCTGAAATATAAGCTGGAACACCGGTTTGATTAGGATCATCAAAATCATAATAAGGTATGGCTTCATTAAAGAACTTGTATTTATTGAAGTTGAAGTTAGGCGCTAGATTTACCGATAACTTAAGGTAATCTGTAGGTTTGTAATAGGCACCTATCTTACCGTAAAATAAATAAGATTCACTTTTCTGAAAACCTCCGCTTTGTACAATTGCATAAGCATTCTCTCCAGATTTACCACCTGCTATACGTCCATCCTGCCATACAGCAGCATAGTTAGGACCAGAATTTAGAGCTAATTCTGTAGGATCAATTACGGGATTATTGTTTGTTGTAAGTTTTACTGCAAAATCGATATTTGCCCCTATCTTATCCGAAATTTTAACGTCATTATTTAATCGACCAGTATATCTTCTCCAATTGCTATTGTCATAAAGTGCATCCTGGTATTCATAACCCATCGTAAAACTGGATTTAATTTTTTCAGAACCACCACTTACGGCAATGTTATGGCGGTAACCATAAGATGCATCATTAAGGATAAGATCTTTCCAGTCTGTATCTGGAAATTGATCTGGATCTAGTAGATGATTTGCATCGTAGTTTGCAATATAATCTGAAGCCCAAGTAGGATCCTCAACACCTGTATTTCCGTTATCATTCCACGCTTTTTCATTATCCATTTCAAAATAACGGGTAACACTTACATTTTTGCGGCTTTCAGTAGGCGTATTCATAATAAATTCGCCATTGTAGGACACTTTGTAAATCCCCTCTTTACCACGCTTTGTTGTAATAATTATAACCCCTGCAGCTGCTCTTGAACCATACATTGCAGAAGAAGCACCATCTTTTAAAACAGAAATACTCTCTATTTGATCTGGATTTACATCGTTAATATTGTCAACTGGCACATCATCAACAAGAATTAGTGGTGAGCTATCACCCTGCAGAGTGGTGATACCACGTATGTTGATTGTGTTTCCTGCCCCTGGCGCACTGCTACTGCGGGTAACACTAACACCGGCAACAGCTCCTTGTAATGCATTAGAAACATTAGTTACATTTCTTGAAGTGATATCATCACCCTTTACCACACTTATAGAACCAGTGATATCTTTTTTAGATTGAGTTCCATATCCTACTACAACAATCTCCTCAAGACTTGATACATTCTCTTGCAGATTTACTTGGATCTCTTTCTTACCATCAATCGGAATCTCTTGCGACAGAAAACCTACATATGTTATTTTAAGCACAGCATCTTCAGAAGATACATTAAGACTGAATTTACCATCAAAATCGGTTTGTGTCCCCGTACTTGTTCCTACCTCCATAACAGTAGCACCAGGCAGCGGCACCCCAGTGTTATCGAGCACAGTACCTGTAATTAAAAAAGATTGGGCATCGTTTTGAATTGAAAAATCACTTGCTGCTGCAAATATTTTTTCTTGAGCTAAAATCACCATCACTACCACCAGTACTAAATGGACAGGAATTTTGAATTTGAAAAAATTGACTTTGAGACAATTCCGAATTGCAGGTTGATTCATAATTTGTGTTTTTAGATTTATATTGGTGTTGATTTTCTACAAATAATTAATAAAGCTCTTCTTAACAGAATGTAAAAAGGAGACCATTTTTAATAGCCTAGACAGCAGCTACTTTGTTAATATTTTACTAATCTACTAAATATTTTTTAAAAATGTGTTCGAGCACATAATTTTTTTTTGATAATTAGCGAGATTTATTTTGTTATTGTTATGTTATAAAATTGTTTGCTGGTATTTAGCGCACTTAAATACTAATAGTGTCTTTATTTTGAGAGATGAAGTGTATTTGTGGCTCCATCTTTTACAGTAATTTGTATCGTGGTATTTGATTCTGAATGATCTATACTCACTTGCTCATTTTTCGTATCTAGCTGCCATATACCTCTTATAGTAGCTTCAAACTTTAACTCGTGACCTTCTCCCGGCGTTTCTATACCTTTTACTGTTTTAAAATTTAAATCTGGTTGCACAATACTTACACTAATATTTTTTGCATCAACCTCTTTGATCATAAGCATTGCGGGATCACTTACACTTTTTAATATTCCATTATTTACTTGATAATCTTCATCAAAAACTACATAGCCGGTTGTGTTACTCTCTCTATCAAGAACAATATGTGCTTGCCGGGTTGCATTCAATATTTTGTAGCTCGAATCTTTAAAGTTCCCATTTTCGATTTGTGCCAATCGGCTTTCAGCGCTGAAGGGATATATTACATATTGATATGATGCGTCTTTAGGTGCTTTGCCGTGATTTATATAAGCCACTCCATAATCTCCAGAAGTTTCCTGAACACCATTTCCTTTGGGATTCATTTTTCCCGTATTTATAGAAAATTTATTGTGATATGATTTTTGATTAATTTGTTTGAGATGTATGGTACTTGCAGATAAAATGTGATATGCATTTTTGTATGCATCAATTAACCATCCATCCTTTGCCGTATTTTTCCACGAATTGGTAAAAAGTGATTTCTGTACTGTCCCAGTAACATCTGCATATATAGACCTGGTAGCGTGGTTTAAATTATTCTGAAAAAGTACCGTCTCAACATCGTGATTCTCGTCTATACTATTAATAGAACTTCCTATACAAATCAATTTATCTCCGAAAGAAAAAACAGATTTATGAGCTTTTAATTTTCCCGGGAAACTATAAGTTCCGCGCTGACCATCTGCATTTGAGCCAGAACTTTCATCCAGGATCATTGCAAATACTCCGTTATTATTTTGTTGTACTGCTCCTGCAAAGGTTTGATTTGATTTAAACATCAAAAGTGATAAATCTGATTCTAATTCCTCTAATGGCAAGTAAATTATAGTAGCCCCGGGATATCTATTCCAGTCCCAACCCAACTGATTAAAGCCGCTTTTTTCTTCTCCTTTTTCAGAAAGTAATTGTATTGTTCCATTTGCTGGGTATCTTCCGTAGCGATTAGAAGCTATATAGATTTCTGATGCCCACACATATTTACTATATCCCTTTAAAATAGCCGCCCAGTTATTTCTCCTGTGAATTGCTGTAGCCGCATACGGTAAGGTATGATAACCAGGTAGCTCTTCTGCTTCGAGATTGTAATCACTTTTTAGTTCGTTTTGCATTTTAGGATTACCACTACCCCACAATCTCAAATACGCACTTCCAAAATCGGTATCTATTGTTGAGGTATGTTCAGGATTACCAGAAAAAATCATATCTCTAAACTGAGGTTCTAAAAATTCTATAGAATTGTCTTCAAGTGGATGTCTTCCTGCATTTGCAAACCCAAAATCATAAGTATTGCTATATAACCGTGTGGTAAGTAATGCTTTTTTAAAGTTTTGATGCCCGTCTGTTCCTATTTGATAGCGGGTGCTTGCAAGCGTTCTAAACACTTTAGGTAAATTTTTAAAAGCGCCCATACCATATGCAGGGTAATGCCCTCCGTGATGCCAGGATGTACCGTCTTTTTTAAATACCCCATGTGCATCATCCTGCGCCAGGGTAATTGACATATACTGGCTGTATTTTTCTAGTAAAGCTGAGATCTCATTGTAATTAGACCGCATGTAAATGATCATCAAATGATAGAACGACTGCGTATTAAAATAATCGATATTGGCTACGAAGTCATCTTCATCTGCAAGAATTTTACCGAGATTAAAAACCCATTGCATGCTATCTCCTACTTCATTTAATAACTGTGCATTTTCTAGTGGTTTTCTCATAATAAAAAAAGCCACTGCAATGTCTTCTAGGCTATAGCCTATATGATGACGCGTTCCTCCAGAAGAGCCTGCCTGCCATCCCTGATCCAAAAAATAACGTGTCGCATTAATAAAATATTCCGAAACTCTTTCTTTAGTTTCAGCATCAGCGATTGTATGAATTTCTGCGAGTTTAAGCATGATTTGCCCCAAACGATGAACTTCGATATAATCTTCATCATATTTAGGTGTCTCCTCAAAATAAGTCTCACCATTTCTAAAGGTGACCGGTCTGCCTTTTACGGTCTGTCCCACATCGAGATCTAATTTATCATAGGCAGCAGTAGCAGAACCTAATTTTTCTGTGATTGTATCTTTTATTTTTAAGCGCTCTTGTAGTAGGTTTTCAATCGCTATTAATTCTGCTTGCGCTTCGGAAGATATCTTAGTCACCTCAAGATTTTTTATCGATTGATAATAGACTAATGACGGCATCCAGTGATCTTGCTCTGCAGCAAAATCGGTTTTAATAAAGGGAACTAAAAAATCTGGGTATGCGTAACGATCATCCTGATATTGAGAAAAAACTATATCATCAAAATAAATACTTCCCGCAACTACATCGATTGCTTGAACTTTAAAAGAATTAAAATTAATCTGTGTATTTCGCTCAGGAGTATCTCCTTCCATCTCATAATAAGGAACCCAAATCGTTCTCCAGCCTATAAATTTTAGGTTAATATCAAACCATACCTGATCTCTATTTTCTGAAGTTCCGTAGGAGAACCGGAGTTTCCCCTCTTGTGGTTGCTCGTTATAAATAGAAATACTTGTAGTGGGACTATTCGGAAAATAATCACCATATGCTAGTGGACTTTCAGCTTCACTGAGTACGCTAAATCCGGATGTTATATAACTGTTATTTTTAAAATTCCATTTTAAGGAAGCCTTACCAAAGTGATAATGTTTATCACTTAGAGTAAGGCTACTATTTGCATCACTGCCTAGTTTTGAAAGTTCGTTCTCATTTTCAAAAACCAATTTAATAGGTTTTAAATCCTGAGCATAAAGCCCAGGAAACCAAATATTCACCAAAATAGAGATTAAAAAACCTATTAAGCAGTTTGCATACATAAACATTGTTCTATTTAAAATTTACTGATGTGTTTCCGGCTCCCTGTAAACCTATATCTACGGGTTTATTAGATTTCCAGTTACCTCTTGTAAAATCTGGAACATCGACTGAGTTAGATCTGTTTGCTACAGACTGTTCACTTAAAGTTCCTACAGAACTCCACAGTGCTGCATCATACACATCTTGATCAAGAGGTAATCCATTACGTAAACAATCAATAAGCCTCCAGTCCATTATAAAATCCATTCCTCCATGGCCTCCTATTTTTTTAGCAAGGTTTCCTACTTTTTTGACTAGTTCGGGAGTATATTTTTCTTCAATACCTGCCATTTCTTTCTCGGTAAGCCAGATATCGTTTACCGCTACTTTACCGGGTGTAGGCCATTTCTGAGCAAAAGCTTTGGTGCCGCTTACCATATGAATTCGTGAATAGGGTCTTGGCGAACTCACATCGTGTTGTACCATGATACTTCTGCCCATTTTGGTTTTTATGAGCGTTGTATTCATATTTCCTCTGAAATTTTTATTTGCATAATCAGAAAAAAATGGATCTGTATTTGCTCGCTGTTTGGCTCTCTTCTGCATATCAAAATCTGCAGAAGAGAGAGAATTTAAGTAATCCATACGGTCCCCACGATTAATATTCATAATCTGGCAAATAGGACCTAAACCGTGAGTAGGATATAAGTTTCCGTTGCGCGTAGCATTTTCTTCCAGACGCCACATACCCTGGTAACCTTCTTCTTTATCAAAATTAAGATCAAGCAAATTATGAATGTAAGCTCCTTCGCCGTGTATAATATCTCCAAAATAATTCTGACGGGCCATATTGAGAGTAAGCAGCTCAAAAAAGTCATAGCAACAATTTTCAAGCATCATACAATGCTTTTTAGTACGTTCTGAAGTTTCTACCAGTTCCCATGCTTCGTCAATCGTTTTTGAGGCAGGTACTTCTACAGCAACGTGTTTTCCTGCTTCCATAGCATAGACAGCCATTGGCGTATGCCAGTCCCAGGGAGTAGCGATGTAAATTAAATCGATATCATCCCGATCTACCATTTCTTTCCAGGCATAGGCACTACCCGAATATAAATCGGGATTATGCTTAGTACCTTTTAATAACGCTTTAGATTTTAAAACACTTTCTTCACGAAGATCACACAAGCCTTTTATAGAAACTCCTTCAATAAGACTCATACGCTTCACTGCACCTGGGCCACGCATTCCCAGACCTATAAAACCTATGCGTACTTCATCTAGTTTAGGTGCCGAATAGCCAGACATATTAAATGAAGAAATACCCGGCACTGAAGATTTAGAACCTGGAAAGGTTAAATTAGCTTCTCGGGCTAAAATAGAACCTCCCATCAGACCTACAGCTCCGATAGAGGTTAACTTCATAAATTTTCTTCGATTATTTTCCATTTATTAGGTCTTTATATTTTAATACTTTTTAATTCGCTTATTTTAATTCTCAAGATAGCAACGCACTTCAAAAAGTCTCGCTAGCTTATCCCCGTGAGATTTTGTTACATTGATACGGATAGATTTTGCACTTATTTCTTCAAAAGAGTGACTTGCTAATCGTAAATAGTTATTATCTATATCAATAATTTTTTTGGCTCCATCATTAGTTTCTGCTTCGATAGTGTATGCTGCAATTGTTTCAGGCTGTGCTCCACGTACCTGATCGTTGTACACCCAATCTTGAGGAGACATACGTAAGAAGCGATCTAATCCGGTATCAAATGTGAGTTGTATCTGATTTATACGTACGGGCTTTTTCCACTTAAGTTCAATCCATTGCTCCCCATTTTCAAGAGAAGCACGCCATTGATGCGTTTTACCGTCTGCAATATTTCGGTTTATACCATCTAGAATATTCTCTGCACTACCATCTGAAGTTTCAGACGAACTTTTAACACGGGCGCTTTTAGCCAAATCATCTTCATCTTCATTTTTAATTCCCAATAGAGCCTGATCCTGTTTCAATAATAATTGCTGAAATTTAGACATTGCTGTTGATGTATTTACTAAACTGTCTGGGGTCAAATTATTATTCATACAATAGGCTGCGGCGGTCCCTACCGCTTGACCCAGCGTAGCGCAGGTAGCCATCACTCGTGTCGAGGAAAGTGCAACGTGAGAAACACTAATATTTCTACCGGCAAAAAGTAAGTTTTTGATATTGTCGCTAAAGAGTGATCTAAACGGAATTGAATACGGCTCTTTAAGTGGAATAGAAACATACGGCACATCTCCTGTTGTATCCATTCCTCCCGGTGGGTGATCATCTAACGGCCAGCCACCATATGCTACGCGATCTTCAAATAAAGTAGCCGCTTGCACGTCTTGTTGTTTCATAATATATGGGCCTACAATACGTCGACTTTCTCGTTTTCCAGGAATCATACCTACCCAAGATAACGCCCAGTTTGCAGATTCTGGATGATTCCCAGAGTTTTTAATGTAATCCCAAACTCCGAATAAGGTTGCAAGCAAATCGTGTCGATTCTGCTGTCCATCACCTATAATATCGATAGAACCTCCAAGTTCTAACCACCAGTAGCCATATTCATACGAACCAATATTACGATGTACAAAATCCTTTGTTGTGTACTTACGTGCCCATACTGGAGGAGTATATGGCATAGCTTCCTTGTGCGGCTGAGCCATAAAAAGAATACTGTTACCCATAGTTTTTTGATCTGCAACATCTACGGCTAAAGACTCATTAAATGTAGATTTTGCTTCTCGTCCACGCATACAATTTGCACCTGCCTTTGCTGCTAGTGATCCGTCGCCAGTACAATCTGTAAAATAGGTTGCAGTTATTTCAGATATTTCTTCTGTAGGAGAACAAATTCCCCACACCTTTTGAATCTTAGAATCGTTTACCTCAACATCATAAAAAGCAGTATCCAATAACAAGGTGATATTAGGTTCTGAAACTACTTTGTCATAGAGAACAAAATCCCACATCTCATAAGAACGTTGTGGATTTGTAACAGCTTCTGTAAGTACTAATTCTTCAAGAATTCCTGTCTCTCTCCATACTTGCTTTAATTGACTTGCTCCCGAAATATGCATACGTATTTCACTACTTGCATTACCTCCTAATCGTGAACGGTCTTGCATTAAAACAACTTTTTGCCCATTACGTGCGGCAGCTATTGCTGCACATATCCCAGACATACCACCACCTACAATACAAACGTCAACATTATAAGCAACCTTAGCATACGCCTCCGTTTTTGCTAAAAATGCTCCGGGGTTGATTTTTTTATCGCCGTCAAACGAAAAATCGCTATGACTGGCAGCAAATAAAGTACTTATAGGTCCGCCTAAAGCTACTGCTCCAGATCCTATTCCTAATGTTTTTAAAAACCCTCTTCTTTTATTCATAATCTATATTTTAATGCTTTCTCTTTTACCGTAATTCTAATAGTTGTTTGGCAAATGGAGCAAACGTATTATTTGTATCTGTGGCTATTTTCTGTAATGCCTGTCGAGCACTTTTATCTAAACCATTTATATTGTTTTTGAGAACTGTACTGAACTTCTCATATTGATTTTCTTTCAAAAATGGATGCTGCTTGATAAGTGTACTGAGGCTTGAAGAATCTATAGAAACAGAAACCAATCCGCTTATAATTTCATTTTGTAATTCAAAATCTGCGGTTTCAATATGTTCAATTAAGCTCTTTTGAAAGTTGACGTCAGACCACATTGCTTGATCTACTTTTGCAATTGCGAAATACGGAACATATTTTTCCCCATTCACAATTAGTTGAAGTAGAATATCCCGATATCCTTCTAGCTCTTTATCTGCATTACGCAGGGCATACATTTGTAAATCGTGGTTTTTTGAAAAAGCCATTTTTGTTATCCCAGCTTCATCGAGATGAGCAATTGTGTATTGTTTGATTTCTGTAGATAGTGATCCATTGACTATATTCCAAAGTGTATGTGTACTATAAACCGCCCCGGGAACAACACTATTTTTTAGTGCAGGATACGTCGCCCCAACCACAGCATCAATCAAAGGAGAATAAAGCGTTTTACTTTTATCTACTAATTCTTCTGGTTTGTAATTTGCTAAGGGAGATGTTTTATCGGCTAAAATCTGTCTAAGCTTGTGGTGATCTTCAGCAGTAAATAACTCGTGTTCATACTTTGTAAACGGATCTGAAGTCACCTCCTCATAGTCAGAAAAATTACCCAGCAAGTCCCAATACAGGTGCACTTTTAAATCATAACAAATCCCTTCTTCACAAACCGGAGTTTCTATGTAACTATAGTATAAATCAGGTAAAGAATCGGTATCATATAACAAGTCGATCTCCACGGGAATAGTATCTTTTATAAAAGTTTTAATGACTCCCTTATCTATCTTTTTATCAGAATCTAACGGTATAGCATAAGCTAATAAGAATATTGCTACACAAACAGTTACCGATATTCTGATAAAACGGGTGATATGAGACTTTAAGTACGACACTATACTATATCTGAAATAGTTTTAATCATTAATTGAGCTAGTTCATCTGCTTTCTCTGGCGATGCACTTTCAGCATAAATGCGTACAATAGGTTCTGTATTAGATTTACGCATATGAACCCATTCTTTATTCTGAAAAATAATTTTTGTACCGTCTATGGTATTTATTTCCTCATTTGCATAGACTTTTTGAATCTGACTTAATAACGAATCAATATCGGTAGCTGGAGGTAATTCGATTTTTTCTTTAGCTATATAATAAGCCGGATATGATTCTCGTAATTCTTTACAGCTTTTACCGGTTTCTGCCAGATGAGATAAGAATAAAGCTATACCTACCAAAGCATCGCGCCCGTAGTGAGAGTCTGGGTAAATGATACCTCCGTTACCTTCTCCACCTATTACTGCATTCACTTCTTTCATCTTTGTAACCACATTCACCTCTCCTACTGCGCTTGCATAATAATGCTGACCGTGTTCAACAGTGACATCATTAAGTACACGCGTAGAGGATAAATTAGAAACCGTAGTTCCCGGATTTTTACCCAGAATATAGTCTGCACAGGCAACAAGTGTGTATTCTTCTCCAAACATGCTTCCATCTTCATTTACAATTGCAAGACGATCTACATCTGGATCAACTACAAATCCTAAATCTGCTTTTTCTTTAATTACACGCTCAGAGATGGCTTTAAGATGTTCGGCTAAAGGCTCTGGATTATGCGGAAAATGCCCGGTAGGTTCGCAATATAATGGAATACAAGTAACGCCCAATTTATCAAGTAAAGCAGGAATAGCAATTCCACCAGTAGAATTTACAGCATCTACAACTACTTTAAAACCTTTAGCTTTAATTGCATCTACTGCAACATGCTCTAAGGCAAGTACCTCATCAATATGCGCATCTATTGCATTTGAGTTAACCGTATAATTCCCTAATTCATCTACAGAAGCAAATTCAAAATTATCTTTTTCGGCAAATTCAATAATTTTGCTTCCTTCTTCAGCATTTAAAAATTCACCTTTATGATTAAGAAGCTTTAATGCATTCCATTGTTTAGGATTATGACTAGCAGTTACAATTATTCCACCTTGAACGTTCTCGCGCACTACAGCAAGCTCTACCGTGGGAGTTGTAGATAAGCCTAAATCTATTACATCTATTCCCAGACCAGTAAGTGTATTGCATATCAAACCACTAACCATAGATCCAGATAAACGGGCGTCACGACCTATTACAATTGTAATCTGCTCCTGCCCATTTTCCTGCTTTAACCACGTGCCGTAAGCTGCTGCAAATTTTACAGTATCTAAGGGAGTTAAATTATCACCGATTCTACCACCAATGGTTCCTCTAATCCCTGAAATTGATTTAATTAATGTCATATCAGCTGTTTAGTATTCCCATTTTACAAAAGCTTCCATAGCCGCATAATGCGCTAATCCCAGCTTATCATATAATTCTGCTGTTTCTCTGTTACGGTCTTCTGCACGCTGCCAGAACTCGCGACTATCTGCTCCCTGAAATACAACACCATCTTTTTGCGACTGGTGTTTAAATATTCCAAAGCGTTTTTCTATAACTTGATCTGGTCCCATAGGTACAGCCATATCGATCTCATCGATACCCCATTCTTGCCACGCTCCTCGATACAACCATAACCAGCAGTCTTTCATAAAGTCTTTGTGCTTGATTTGTTTTAAAGCTTCAAAAATGGCGTCTAAACATACCTTATGTGTACCATGTGGATCTGCTAGATCACCTGCTGCATAAATCTGATGTGGTTTTATTTCTTCGATAAGCGCTATGGTAAGATTAATATCTTCTTCACCTAAAGGATTTTTCTCTACCGCACCAGTTTCATAAAATGGCAAATCCATAAAATGAATTTGACTATCTGGTAATCCTACAAAATGGCTTGTTGCTCGTGCTTCTCCACGACGTATAATTCCTTTGATTTTACGAAGCTCAGGAATATCAACACCTCCAATTTCCTTGTTTTTTAAGAAGTCGAAACTCTTTGTATAAATCGCTTTAGCTTCATCACACGAAATATTAAATGCCTCGTTATAATCTGTGATAAATTTTGCAAAACGTATGGCTTCATCATCGGCAACGGCAATATTTCCTGAAGTCTGATAAGCCACATGAACTTCGTGTCCTTGCTCTTGTAAACGCTTAAACGTCCCTCCCATACTTATGATATCATCATCTGGATGCGGACTAAAAATAAGTACACGCTTTTTTGCAGGTAATGCACGCTCTGGCCTTTTGCTGTCATCTGCACCTGGTTTTCCTCCTGGCCAGCCAGTGATGGTATTTTGTAGCTTATTAAATATTTTAATATTGATGTCATACGCCGGACCCATCTGAGCTAACAAATCACTCATCCCGTTCTCAATGTAATCTGCATCTGTAAGCATAAGAACTGGCTTTTCTAACGTAAGTGCCAGACCCAATACTGCCTTGCTTATCAATTTATCAGTCCATTCTACTTCTTCAACGAGCCAAGGTTTATTTATACGCGTAAGATTTGAAGATGCTTCTTTATCTAAAATAAAATCTACCTGCTGATGCTCCTGTAAAAATGAGGCAGGTACTAGGTTTGTCATTCCTTCTTCTACCGCCTTTGCTACAATTGCAGATTTACTTTCACCCCAAGCTAAAAGAATAACACGCTTAGCATCCATAATTTTGCTTACTCCAAGCGTGATCGCCGTACGCGGAGTATTTTTCAACCCTTCAAATTCTTTGCTAGCCGCAATGCGGGTACTGTGATCGAGTGCCACTAAGCGAGTTCGGGAATTTTGTAGTGATCCCGACTCATTAAATCCGATGTGCCCGTTTCCTCCTATTCCTAAAACTTGTAAATCTATACCTCCTACACGCTCTATCGCTGCTTCATATTCTTTACAAAAGGCAGCAATCTCATTCTTTTCAAGTGTGCCGTCTGGGATGTAAATGTTTTCTTTTAGAATATCTATATGATCAAAAAGCTGTTCATTCATAAACCGCACATAGCTATGAATAGATGCGGCTTTCATAGGATAATACTCATCCAGATTAAAAGAGATAACATTCTTAAAGCTCAAGCCTTCTTCTTTATGTAGTCGCACTAATTCTGCGTACAAACCCTTGGGAGAAGAGCCTGTTGCTAATCCTAAAACACAAGATTTGTTTTCTTTTTGTTTGTCTTCGATTAACTTTTTAATTTCTTGAGCTACAGCTTTTGACGCATTCGCAGAATTATCAAACACGTGTGTATTGATCTTTTCAAATCGCTTTTCAAACTCAGTTGCGGTATCTATTGTACTAGTGAACATGCTCGTTAATTTTATTGTTTATGTTTTTGACCAATTTTTGATTCTGCAACCCCAGATTGCAAAAAATAGAATTATGAGATAACAGGGAATTAAAATAATATATCCAGAATTTGCGGCTTCACCTGCTACTTCAGCAGCGGTCACACCTTCCTGAATTAAGTCTTCTTTATTGGTATCTACTAATCTTCCGTAGAGTGGCGGAATTAATGCACCACCCGAAATACCCATCACTAATAAAGCAGAACCTGTTTTTGTATGCTTACCCAGATTATCTAGTGCCAGCGGCCATATTGCAGGCCATACCATTGCATTTGCAATACCCAACGCAGCTACAAATAAAACAGAAGTAAGTCCTGTAGTATTGATTATTAAAAAACTAAAAATTATACCCAGAACTGCACTTGCTATTAAGGCGTTGCGTTGTTCTATATATTTTGGTATTAAAAATATCCCCAATCCATAAGAGCAAACCATTGCTAATAAGGTATAACTGGTAAAAAATTTAGATTGCTCTGCAGGAAAACCGAGTGCTAAACCATAAGAAATAATACTATCTCCTGCAATTACCTCAACACCTACATATACAAACAAGGCTAATACTCCAAATAACAGATGTGGATACTGCAGAACTGATTTCTTAGAAGTTGCTGCACCCGGTGTATCAGATTCATTTGCTTCTAAGTCTGGTAACGGAGCTTTACGTATAAGAAATGCAAAAATAAATAGACATACTGCCATTACCAGATATGGCCAGACTACACTGTCTGCCATTTGATCTAATAAAAGCGATTTTTCAGTGGCTTCTACAGATTTTATCTTCTCCTGAGTAGCTTCAATACCCGAAAGTAATAAAGCTCCAAAAATTAAAGAACCCAACGCCCCAGCGACTTTATTAGAAATCCCCATAATTGCGATACGCTTAGCCGCACTTTTTATGGGACCTAGAATGGTAATGTATGGGTTTACGGCGGTCTGAAGCAAAGTCATACCGGCACCCTGAATAAAAATTCCTATAAGAAAATAAGAATAGGTTCTTGCCTCGGCAGCAGGAATAAAAACAAGTGCTCCTAACCCCATTATAAATAAGCCCAAAGACATTCCTTTACAATAGCCTATCTTCTTTAAAATTGCAGAAGCTGGCAAAGCCATAACTACAAACGAGATATAAGATGCAGAAGCTACCAGGTAAGATTGCTGATCTGTAAGTTCATTTATAGCTTTCATAAAGGGGATTAGGGCTCCGTTAATCCAAGTTACAAATCCTAGGATAAAGAACATCCCTGCAATGATAGCTATCGAAACTTTTTTTGATTCCTGAGGTGCTGCTGTATGTTTAGCTGTATTTGCCATTTATAGATTGCTGTTTACTTGTGCAACTAATTCGCTTTCATAAAAAGCGATCGTTTCGATTAAGCCTTCTTCAATAGTATATTTTGGTGTAAACCCTTCATTCTGAAACTTTTTAGGATTTGCCTGAGAATGTTTTATATCTCCTGCTCTGGTATCTAAAAACTTGATTTCAGATTTTGAATTAGTAAGTTTTATGATAAATTCTGCTAACTCAAGAACAGATGTACTATTTCCTAAAGCTACGTTATACACTCCTTTCCCAGTTTGTGATGCCAGAAGGTTTGCTGCTACAACATCTTTAACATAAATAAAATCTCTGGTTTGCTCTCCGTCACCGTAGATTACTAAAGGTTTATTCTGTAAAGCATTTAATATAAAAATGGGCACAACAGCTGCATAAGCAGACTTTGGATTTTGTCGTGGACCAAATACATTAAAATATCGCAATGAGGTTGTAGGCACGTTAAATTGATTGCGGTACATATCAAGATAATACTCGCCATCCAGTTTTGTTATGGAATAGGGCGTCATAGGTTCAGGAGTCATCGTCTCCACTTTGGGTGAAACCGGATTATCCCCATAATTTGCTGCAGAAGATGATAAAACAACTTTACAATCTCCTGTATTCTTTGCTGCTTCCAGAACATTAATAGTTCCTTGCGCATTAATTGAATTGCATTCTCCTATTTTCTCGATAGATTCTGGTACACTTACTAAAGCTGCAAGGTGAAATATTGCTGAAGCACCTTTTACATAGTTGTTCACAGCTTGCTCATCCCGAATATCTACTTGCTCAAATTGAAGGTTAAAGGGAGCTACATTCTTTTTAAAACCGGTACGCAAATTATCTAATACGACAACTTCGTTTCCGTCATTGACCAATTTTTCAGCAATATGACTGCCTATAAAACCGGCTCCTCCAGTGATTACATATTTTTTCATATCTGTTTTTCCTTATGGATAGATTTACTCAGTTTTATAATTTCTTCATATTGTGCCTCAAAACTTGATATCAATTTGAATTGATTTTTTGCTCTATCTAGATTGTGCATATCATAAGCTGTTTTGTAATACACATCACCAGCCAGATAATCTGTTAAGAAACGTAGTCCCATTATGAAGATTATTGTTTTTGCTCCTAATGGCAAATACGCGATTTCTATATCTGAAAGCGAATCATGAAGCTCTTCTAAAAATCCTTTTAGATAGGCTTCATAGTAAGCCACATTAAAGTTTACCAGATTCAAATCTTTTTGATCTTCTTCGGCTGTATTACAGATCGTACGTATGGCATCACCAAAGTCATTATGCACAATGCCCGGCATCACCGTATCTGTATCTATTACGCAGAGTCCGGAATTATCTGTATTAAATAAAGCGTTTGAAATTTTTGTGTCGTTGTGGGTGACACGTGTGGGTATATCCCCATTGTCTTTCAATTGCTGCAAGAGCACCATTTCGTTCTGAAGCTCTTGTACTCGTTCAATTAGCGATTTTGCTTCAGCTAAACGCGCATCTGATGCTTTTTCTTTAGCATCTCTAAATTGTTGCAGTCGCTTCGGAACATCGTGAAATCCCGGGATGATTTCAACCAACTGTTGTGCGTCAAAATCACTGGTGTCATTAATGAATTTCCCAAAGAGTTTTCCTCCCTCATACGCAATTTCTTTATGCGTAACCGTATCATAACTTTGACTATCTGCTATGTAATAGGTAAGGTTCCAGAAATTCCCCTGCGCATCCAAGTGATAATAGTTACCCGCTAAAGTAGGCACAAAAGTAAGTACTGCTCTTCGCAACTCTTGTTCTGTTAAATGCGGAACTTTTGACGCTAAGTGCTTGCTGATTTTCACTTTATTAGAAACTAACTCAGGTACATTTTTAAATACATCACTATTTATACGTTGCAAAACAAAATCTGTTTGCTCTTCAGTTTGTATAAAATAGGTATCGTTAATATGTCCGCTTGAAAATTCGGAAATACCAACTAGTGAACTATTGTGCAAGAAAGCGTTGAAAACCTCAGTTATAATTTGGTTGTTATCTACTCCCATAAGTTCACAGGATATATATTATTATCCTTTAATTTTTTAATTTCTGCCTGTGCGATTGCCTTATCCTCTTTGTAGGTAACACCAAACCACTTTTCTGGAGTACTTAAGACTTCGACCTGTACTTGATCTGCACGAAGCATTTCATTTACTACTGATGGAATAAAAAATTCGGCTTTACTATTTCCCTTACTCTTTTCTAAAAACTCGTTAAATAACTCCCAGCCAAATTCAAAACATTTAGGTGTAAATCCCCAAAAATTCATTGACACAAAGGTATCGGGATCCATTGGTTCTAGCACTCCATCTTCGGCTTCTACCAGGATTTTATCTCCTTGCTTTTCTATATGTGTCCGTTCGGTGACATCTTCTAAGTTTCCCTCTTTTGATACCGTACACACCCCTCTAGACACATAACCGTGATCTGACACGGTATTTTTCAGTTTAAAAGCCACCATATTAAAATGGTAAGAATCACAATCTGTCGCAATAAGCGCATTTGCCATTGTGATAAATGATTGTCTCCCATAAAAATCATCTGCATTAATAATTGCAAAGTTTTCTCTTACCACGTCTTTAGTAAGTAATAAGGCGTGACCCGTTCCCCAGGGTTTTGTGCGTTTGTCATCTATATACGCTTCAGGAACGCGATCTAACTCTTGAAAAACATAATCTACAGATGCTTTACCTTTAAGTTTAGGTTCAAATACTTCTTTAAACTCTTCTAACAAATTCTCTCTTATGATAAATACAATCTTTTTAAAACCTGCCTGAAGCGCATCATAAATTGAAAAATCTATAATAGTATCTCCTTGAGGTGAAAAAGTGTCCAGCTGCTTTAAGCCGCCGTATCGACTACCTATTCCAGCTGCAAGAATTACGAGTGTTGGCCCTTTGGTATTTTGATTTTCTAATGACATACAGGTTATTTTCTATAATTAGATTGGTTAGTTAATAAATTGTCAAATCTCTAAAAAGAGCACTTTATTAACCGAATAAAATTTCAAATAGATTTAATAATTTAAATACCTAATTTTCAGTATTTTATAAAATTATAATATTGCTCTCACACAATTCTAATCTTTAAATCTGGTACAATTTATCTAAAAATAATGTTATAAAAAAGCATTTTCAATAAAAATGTGCTCGAACACACACAAATTATGTTATCGAGCACATAAAGAATATTTAATTCTACCAGATTCTTATATTTGTACTAATGAAAGAAAATTACACCATTAAAGATATTGCTGAAATGGCAGGAGTATCTAAAGGCACTGTAGACCGTGTAATTCATAAGCGAGGAAAGGTTTCTCCTGCAGCATTAGAACAGGTTAATAAGGTACTTGACAAAATTGAGTATAAGCCTAATCCTATTGCTAAAAGTCTTAAGAATAATAAAAACTACAATATCTCTATTCTACTCCCCGATGCTGAGGCAGATCCGTATTGGGAACCGTGTTATGAAGCTATAAGTCAAGTAGAGAATGAGTTTAGCCATTTTGGGATTAAAATACATAAGAGCTTATTTAAACCCAGCTCCACTAAATCATTTAAAAAAGCTGCAGATGCCTTAATTGATTCTAAACCAGATGCTATTTTAATGGTTCCTTTGTTTTACATAGAAGCAGAGAATGTTGCTAAACGCTGTGTAGAAGCAGATATTAAAATTGCCACGTTCAACAATTATATTAAAGATCACAAGATTAATTTTGAAATAGGTCAGGATTTGTTTCAGAGTGGTCGTGTTGCAGCAAAGTTATTCAATATGCTGCTTGGTAAATCTGGTTCTATAGCTATTTTACACATTGATGAAGCCTTCCAAAATGCATCACATATGCAGGAAAAAGAACGTGGTTTTAAAGATTTTTTTAATCTGAATAAAAAGCTTGATTTTAAAATAGATGTTCATAATTTAAAGAAAGAATCAAAAATCACCTTTGATCAAACCATAGAAAACTTTTTAAAATCTATTGATCCTGTTGACGGTATTTTTGTAACCACATCAAAAGCATATTTAATCGCAAATCATATCGCAACTTATACACCAGACAGTGTTATCATAGGATATGATCTTGTTTCTGAAAATATAAAGTATCTCGAAGAAAACAAAATTGCATTTTTAATTCATCAAGATCCTAAGAAACAGGTATATCTGAGTTTAACAAATCTTATTGAATTTTTTCTTTTTGATAAGCCATTGCAGGAATCAGTTTTACTTCCTATTGATATTATAAATACCGAAAACTTTCCGCAATATTTAAACTAAGGTTCTAAACGGAATACTCCGAACGAATCTTTGATATGAAACTCCGGATGTTCGGTTTGTGGATCTACCCAAGTAATCCAGGTTGCCTTGTTTTGTCCGATAGTTTCTCTGGTATATTTTGCCCGATAAACCCCTACTTCGAGGTAATACCCCACTTTGTCTTGCTTAAGCAAATTGAGTGTTTTTAAAGAAGCTAAACTCAGCTTGCCTTCTACTGAAAATTTTTGTTCATCTATAGCAGATTTTACTTCTATGCCAGCTGCAGGCCAACTCCAGCCGAGATCAAAATCCCGATTAGGTCGAGCTAAAAAATCCATTACTCGGGGTTGCGTATCTATTTCTAAACAGTAATACGGATCTAATAAATAATCTGATCTTAAGAATAACTCCACCCGATCTGACTGTGCAATACTTTCTTTACTATCATCTTTTAAGTCTGTATAAACCTCATTATCAGCTACTATAAAACTAAAATAAAGATATTTTTCGTCATATAACGCTTTAAATGTGATAGGATCTACCGGTTTATTATCCCAAGGAGATTTAAAGTCTGTAAGATTATTAGCTACATTCCATTGTGGATCATCTACGTTACCGCTGATTGTTACTTCATTTGCTTTTTTTACATTATATACTGGCGTGTTCATCTTTGTAATTATTGCTTTTTTTTTGAATAATAGTTTTTCAGACCCAAAAGCGCTTCTAAATAGTAATAATCGGCGTAGTTAAGCGGAACATCAATTTCATTATCGTGAGGGATACTACCAACGCTGTGTTTTAATAAAAAATTCTTGTTAGCTCCCAGCTCTGCTTTATATGCCGGTGTTGCTAGTGTTTTTACAATTTCTAATGCTTCCTCCTCATATTTTCCGGAGGTAAACTCATTTAGTTTTATTAGTGCTGAAGCGGTTACAGCCGCCGCAGATACATCTCTTGGCGTTGTTGTTTTATCTGGTGTATGATAATCCCAATACGGTATTTTATCATCTGGCAATTCTTTTGAATTTAAAATATAAGCTGCAATATTCTCTGCCATATCAAGATACTTCTTGTCATTTGTATATTTATAACAAAGCGTAAAACCGTATAAGCCCCAAGCTTGACCACGTGCCCATGAACTAGAATCTGCAAATCCCTGGGCGGTTTCTTTTTTGCGTACTTCACCAGAAATAGAATCATAATCTACAACGTGATACGAACTGTAATCTGACCGGTAATGATTTGCCATTGTTTTATCTGCATGGGCATTTGCAATCTTCGCAAAAGTTGAATCTGAAGTCAAGATTGACGCTTTATAAAGCAACTCCAAATTCATCATATTATCTATAATCACAGGATATTCCCAGTTTCTATCTGCCTGCCATCCCTTGTCTGTATCCCAGCTCTTTATACTTCCTACCCGAGCATCATATCTATTTGCAAGCGTATTTGCTGCATCGATCAAAATTGTTTTATAATCATCATTAGGCGCAATACGGTTTCCATTTCCATACGAGCAATTAAAGACAAATCCTAGATCATGATAAGCAGGTAAATCTTTGTGATCTTTATATAAGCTCTGAAAATGAATTGCTGCTTCTTTCCATTTTGTATCCTGAGTCGCTTCATATAAATACCAGCAGATCCCTGGGAAAAAGCCTTCGGTCCAATCAAATGAAGTGCTATCAATAAAATAGATGGAAGAATCTTTTTCTACCGTACGCGGATTTTTATTTGCAGCCTTTGCCTTTGTCAGGAGTCCGCTTAATTGCTTATCAGCAAACTGAAGTTCTTCCTCAATAAACGCCAAGTTATCTATAGGTTCTTCCGGCTTTTCAGTAGTTGATTGTTTGCACGAATTTAAAAGGATGCCTAATAAGCATAGCGAAAGCACAAATATATTTCTCATCTAAAAAATTAAAAAAAGTTGATGTAGGATTAGGAACATTCAAAGTGCCGTAAAACCTCCTACTGAAAGATTTAGTTTTAGATAAAGATGAAAAGTGTGTGAGAGTAATAATTCGATTTATGAACTATTGAATTTCAAATGTAGAAAAATATTTTTTAGAAATTACCTAAAAAATTAAGAACTAAAAAGATTTGTAGCTGTAACCTATGTTTTAGAAAATATAATTTTCTCGAGTCCTATTCTACTTTCGTCAACCGCTTTATAAAAAGTCTCACTGTTTTTAAAGCTGCGTTGTTTTAGTTTATGATATTCATAATGTATAGTAAGTTCTGTACCCACAAATGGCCAGGGATCAATAATAAGTCTTCCGTTTTTATCTTTGAGCTGGTGTATTTTATTATCAAGTGCATTATTAATGTCGAAAGACCTTTGCGCATCTGGAAGCTCATTTTGACAAATCATTAATGACAACCTATCACAAAATCGAACAATCCCATATAAGTAGTCGTAATCAGCTTTCTTGATTTTATACAAACGCATTGCTTTGCGATCAAGATTAGAATTTGATTTATATACTAAACCGGAGGTAAATACTTGCGGACTTAAAAACTGTAAATGAGATGAAACTAAAGCTGCAACTAATAAGGAACGCGTTTTTAACTTATCTAAGATTTTATTTGTTTTCTCAGCCAGTTCTTCGAGTGTAATATCGGGTTTATCAAAAGAAATCGGTTGTCCCAAATCGTTAAGTTGGCGGGTGTAATTAAAGTCGGTTTCCTGAGTTTCGTGATAGAATATAGCTGCAATAACTTCAGAAAAAAATAGAGATCTATACTCACTTTTTAAATGATTACAAATAAAACCAGCAATATGTGCATGGTGTGTTTGCGTGATTATGCGAGTTTCATTTATATCGTAAGCAACTATCATACTTACAAATTTAACCGGACTTTCTTAAGTGCAATATTGTTTTAATAAAACTTTAGATAATTTATAACTTGAGGAAATATGTAGCAAAATCAGAAACTGATAATACATATAAAAAACTAGTGATTAAGAATTTTCAAAAATGGTATGAAGATCGAGCACTTTAAAAGCCTTGAATATTCTATTATTATTTACACGTCTCAAAAGTATTATCTTCTCTTGTTCTCTCTGAATAGTTTGTAAATCTTCAAGAAAATAAATACACTCCACATCTATCCTATTTAAAAAGGATAGGTCTACAATTATTCTGGAGTTACTCTTTAAAAAAGCGGTAATAAGATCCTCAACCAATTTAATTGATTCTTCGGTAAATCTTCCGTTTAGTTTTAAAACATCTGAGTCTAATTCAAATTTCAGTGTCATAGCTATAAGTTTTAATTTGGAGTATACTGCCTAAGGTTCTGCTCAGGGTATTTTTAAGTACCTATCCTAAAATTAACTATTGTACTAAGTGAAACTGGATTTTTTAGTTAGAAGTGCCTCTTCTGCGCTTTGAAGAGCTATTAAGTATAGATGAGCCGAAATTTGAATTACATTATTTCGACTTCCATACCTATAATTGACTGCGATTACTTTCAGGAAATCTTCATAATCGGCTATAAAACAACTGTTAATCGACTCAAATACAGTCAACTTCCATTTATCTACAGTAAAAGGTTAGTGATCGAATATTCCCACTTACAGCTGAATAAATAAAAATATTTGACAAACCAAATCAACTAGAAACTATGGTAACCTTAACTAAAAGAAAATATGTCTTGAAGATAAATGGGAAGTTAACCAGTAAAAACGTCTCAGAAACCCAAAAGAAAATTGAGTACGCACTTACACGCTATAACAATCTATCCATAAATATTTCAGGAATTGAAAAAATGGATATATCTGGTGTTTTTATGCTCTATCTCATTAAGAAAACTGCGGTTGAAAAGCAAAAAAGAGTAAGCCTTACCGGCTTAAATAATAAAGCTTTTAAGAATGCTTTAAAGACTACTGGAGTAAGCAATTTATTTATTACAAGATTCTGTACAAAATATACTTCGATAGAAAAGTAACAAGATAAAGGGTTACTAATAACTAATTACATATAAGAATCATAACAAATTTCAATTTAAAATTTAATCTTAAATCTCGTACACATGAAAAATTTAAAAAATTATTTAGCAGTAGCAGTAGCAATCAGCGGCTTTCAATTAGCCAATGCGCAAGACAATAGTGATACCAATATTGCATCACATATTCTTAATGTAGATGTTCCTGAAGTTGCTCTTCTAGACATCTTTGACGCAAATACAAATACAGAAGCCGCAGCAATCTTATTTGATATGTCTGAAGCTACAGTGACCGGTATAAATTCTGAAGCAGGACTTTATGCTTTTCAAGCTTTGAGCTACACAGACCTTTACCTAAACTACACCAGCGTGGTTGCAAGTGCTGCAAATACTGATGGGTATGACCTATCCAGAAAAATCAATGTGCAATTTGAAACCGGCAGTACATTTCCAGGTAATTTAGACTTGAGAATTACTCCGGAAGCACCATTATTAATTACAGACGGTGGTACAGTCGATTCTGGAGGAACAGTAGTATCTGGCGGAGTAGCTCTAGGAAAAACAGTCCCTGTAGGAACCGATGCATTACTTGTAGATAGTATTGAAAGTGTGTATACCGGAGATGAAAATCAAGGGGTAAAACTTACCTATACCCTAGAGCAAAATGGAAACTTCGCAGCATATAACGCAGGTAGCTATCAATCAACACTTATTTATACATTAACAGACCTATAATGCCCTTCAACCCTTTCATTAAAAGCTCCTTACACAGTATGGAGCTTTTTTTATGCTTAATCCTTTTAACGTGTAAAAGTCTGGTTAAAGAGTAAATCTTACCACTCGTCTAAATGAAAACGGCAACCACCGAAAATAATCTTAATCGCCTCTATTTCAGGCTAACTTTAATCTAAATCAAAGAGATATTATGAGAAATTTAGCCTTAAAAAATGTACTCGTTTTCTTACTCAGCTTCACCACACAAGCGGGTGTTGTTGTTCTTAATGGTCTTACTCATACATCCTCTGGAAATTCTGGAGATATCATTGAAGGAGAGATTGTATTATTAAACACAACCGATCAAGAACAGCGCTTAATCTTCAAATTAAGTGATGCATTATACTCCTGCGGATCTACACGTATTTTTAGCGACTCGCTTACCCATACACAATCTTCAAAATCCTGGTTTTTAGGAAGCTTAATGGACAAGGTTTTAATTCCTAAAGAAAAGTATGTGTACAAATACGCACTTAAAATTCCAAAGGATTATACAGTAACCGGAACTTTCTGGTCTGTACTTATGATAGAAGTTCAAAAGCCTATAAAAAAAGAGCGATTGACGCAACAAATAGATTTAGATACTAAAGTGAGATACGCAATAGGGCTAATTACCCATGTAAATCAGAAATCTGAAGTAAACCTTGATTTTAAAAATGTACTACTACAGGAAGATGAAGACCATAAAAATTCTTTGCAAGTAAATCTATTTAACAGCTCTGACTACGTAGAAGGTGTGCGACTCAATCTGGAAGTGTATAACGAAAACGGGGATCAGGTTTTAAAAACTAAAACCAAGAGGCTAATGGTTTTTCCGAATATGTGTATTGATTACAATTTGGATATTTCTCATCTCAAAACTGGTTCTTACCAATGCCTACTTACGGCAGATGCACGCAAAGAATACGTGGGCACAAACATAAGTCTGAGTATAAAATAAGAGCGTAAACTACTTCCTCAAATCCTGATTTATATCTTATGAAAAACTTCGTATTAAAATTAATTTATGCGCTTCCTGTTTGTCTTTTAGGACATACAGGTATTGCGAACTATGATTTTGATACAACTATGTCAAATCATAATAATATAACTTGTCACACTAAATTAGAGGACCCACTTGATACAAAATCTGATAGCTTAAAAGACAAGAGGAAAACAACTGACAAGGCTATAGCTCTAAACATCAAAATTAAAAATAGTAAAAAAAATTACCTGCCGGGTCAAAAACATACTTTGGCTTTAGAGCTTGAACTAGAAGGTGAAAACGCAATGATCTTTAATATAGAGCCTAAATTACCTAAAGACTGGAAACTCATTTCGTCTGATAAGATTTCTGAGCTCTCTCCCGGTAAATCAAAAATTGTATTACTAAGTTTTTTTATACCGGCAAATACATCTCCGGGCACAGAAATAATCACATTAAAGCTTACCGATAAATCAGGTAAACATCTGCGGAGTGAAGACTTTAAAATTGTTGTAGCTGAAAACTACAAATTAGAAGTTTTTCTTATTTCAAATCCTGAAAGTGTAAAGGCTGGAGAAGAAATTATAACAATATTTGGTATTCGCAATACAGGAAATGTGCCTCAAGAGATACAAATTTCTTCGAATGGTTTATTGAGCGAAATAGATATGCCTTTAGTAAAACCAGATAGTTTAATAACTATAACATCATCCAGACCTACAAATGCAAAGCATTATTATCTAATAACATTGAGCACATATTTAGAGGTAGCAGGAACGAATATAAATGAATCTCTAAAGAGCTATGCAAACACGACTGTGTTCCCAAGTAAAATTAAGCAGCGGGAGGCATTTTTTAGATTTCCTATAAGAGCCAGTTTCAATTATAATAGCTACACGGCAAAAGATATTCATTTTTCGACTATTTCTGCAGAATTAGCTGGAGATGGTTATTTAGATGAGAAGAAACAACATCATTTAAATTTTCTGCTACGTGCACCGCAACAACAAACTTTAAAACGCTTTGGGGTTACAGATCAGTACAGCTTGATCTATGATTATAAAAATCAAACAACAATCTATCTAGGAGATCATGCCTACTTCATTAATAGATTGGGTTTTGATAACCGCTATGGAATGGGTTTTAGAATAGATCAACGTGTAAAGCGATGGATTTTCACTGCATTTTATTCTAATCCACGGCTTTTTAGTTATAATGACACTCCCCTATATGGTGTGCAGGCAAAGTATGCAGTAACTAAAAAATTACAATTAGGAGTATCTCTTTCTGAATCAAAAGGTACGATAAGAGGTGTTAGTAACAAAATTGATGCTAATCCAGATGAGCAGGGTCAAATTGCAACGGTATCACTCGATTATAAAAGTGAAAATACACATCTTGAGGCAGAGCTTTCGGGTAGTTTCACTAATTTATATACAGACTATGCAGGATTTATCAATTATTCTCAATCCTATAAAAAATTCACATACAGCGGTAATCTTACACTTACAGGTGAGAATTACTTTGGTTCTATTAGAAATAGTTTGCAGTACGCAAACAATCTGTTTTACAAGAATAAAAAATGGAATGCATCTATCGGTCATATCGTTTCTAGAGTAAACCAGAGACTCAATCCATTATTCTATGCTGCTGAGCCCTACTATGAAAATAGCTATGCTTTATTGGGCTACCGTTTTAACCAAAAGCATTTTGTAACTATTCGGGTAGATCAGAGAAAGCGTGAAGATCAATTAGAACCTAAATCCTATTTCTATAAAGAGAAGGGAATTACCTACAGATACCTATTTTCAGGAGAGCGTTTTAATTTTAGTTTCAATGGGAGGTTAGCTAAAACACGTAACTTATTAAGTGCAACAAGTAATTACAGAGATTCCTACGCACATAGTTTTAACGCATCTTATTTAATCGACTCTGGATTATCGATTAGAGTAGGACTAAATCATAACTATAATAATAGATATGGATTATCAAATCTTAGTACCAGTTATACGCGATACAGTTTAGGAATTAACTATAGTATGAGTAAAGCTATACGCATAAATGCTTCTTATAATAGTGGATTTAGTCCAGAAGACACGTATTTGAGAAGGGATTTTTTAAATGCAAATATTTCATATAAACCTTCAAAAAACCATCTTTTTGAGATTAGAGCTAATTATTATGAAAATGCGGGATCTGTAAATCGACGAGAATTATTAGCCTTCGGAAAATATACGTACAGCTTTGGAGCTCCTATCAAACGAATTTTAAAGCAAGGTGGGATCGATGGAAAATTATACTCTATCCACTCAGATTTTGAGGGTGAGAACATTAAAATTATTGCTGCAGGACAACGTATCACTTCTAAAAAAAACGGCTCTTTTAGATTAAATAATTTACCATTAGGAACAAACTATATTTTTTTAGATCACGCAACACTTCCTGAAGGTTTTGTCGAAGCAAAAAAAGCGCCTTATGAAGTAGTTGTTACGCAAAACAAAATTGCAGATTTAAATATAGAATTAGTTAAAGCAGCCACAGTAAGAGGCAAAATTATGAAGATTATTTCTCGTGATACTTTGGGGTATAAAGGTTACATAAAACTAAATAATGAAGATTTTGAATATGCAATAGAATCTGATGTTACAGGTAACTTTATATTTAAAAATATAGTTCCCGGAAATTATAAAATAGCATTATCCAATACCTCTAAAGAAAGTGAGTATCAAATTCCAACAGCTCTTAATGTTCAGGTTGCTCCTGGTGGAGAAGAATATGTAGATATCAGTTTAAAAACTAAGGATCTAAAAATTAAGTTTAAAACAACAAACTTCAACCTAAGTAATTAATTATGAGAACTTCAAAATATATTATTTTAATTGTTGTGCTAATGTTCTTTCAAAAATTTACGGCTCAGGAACGTATTAACGCAACGCTCAGCTCAATAATTTTAGGAGGCGGCCAGCAAAGTGTTACTGCAACCTTAGATCTTCAACCTATAGCAATCGTTGATCTTGAACCAGAAAATACAAACTCTGGTGAAACTTTTATTGTTGAAGAAGCAGGAAATCCTTTTCTAACCGGTGGATCTGCAAACCCGGGTGAATTTTGGTTAAACTATACTTATAGAGGATCTAATTTAGAAACAGCTTCCTTATATACCCGTATAAATCAACCTTTACCGGATGGTATGGTAATTACATTACAAGTTATTAATAGCGCATCTATTAATGGAAATTTTATTCCAAATCCTATTTCGACTCCGTTAACCCTATCTACTACTCCCCAACTCATTGCATCTGACTTTAGTAGTGGTTATACGGGTGATGGAGAAAATACGGGTTATTTAATTCAGTATGAAATAAGCAACCCAAATGCCATCTCATTGCCCGCAGTCTTTGAAATTGTTTTTGAAATTAAATAACATTTAAATGAGAACTCTTTTATTATATATCGTACTTAGTGCACCATTTTTTTCTACTGAAGCTCAAATTCTTGATGGTACGCTTGATGTCACAGGTCTTCCTAATTTCATGCAGTCATTTGAGGATGTAATTAAAGAAGCAGGTCTTGATGATTCAACATTAGGATTTGAAAGTGAGGCAGATGCAAACTTAATAAGTTTTATCCTTGATCCCGTTCTTATAGTTCCTTCCTCTACCGTTTGCACCGGAAATATCTTTAGATATAGTTTATATATACACACGGAAAATAGTCCTGAAAATGTAAAAATCAGTGCGAGAACGACCAGTAATAGCGGTTTTAGATTTCCGGCTTCTATACCATATGATCTACTAATCATAAAACCACTTGGTCCACGGGATTTACAACCCACAAATGGCGGAAATTATATCGAGATTCCTAATGATGGTACTCAAGCCATTAAAATTTTAGAGTTTGTTGGCTGCCGCACAGATATCCCAATTCAGTTTAGAATTGAGGCAAGTGCTCTTGCTCCGGCAGGAGTTTCCAACTTTAATATTTCATATACGATTGTGGGTAGTGTGCTTTAAAACTGCTTGTATTATTAGCATATTATCAAACGAACCTTGTAAATCTTCTTAATCTTTCAAATTTTGAGAGTCGCTTTGTTAGAATCTGCTGCAACTAAAAAAAGTATTATAACTTCGTTTTTCATTGATTTTGAAAATTTAAAATAGTTAAATGCAGTATTCTAACCTAGGGATTATAACCACTGCCCTACTCATCTTATCAAGTTGTGGTGTTAAAAATGATTCGCTTCAGATAAGCGTTGAAAATAAACTTGATGTAAAAAGATCTTTTGAAACTATCGCTATCCCACTAAATCAAATTCCGTATAACGTGAATGATTCTACTAAAACAGTGGCTGTGGTAAATATGGCCACAAAAGACACTTTGGTAAGTCAATTGGTAGATGAAGATGGTGATTCTAGTTTAGATATGGTATTATTTCAACCTGAAATAGCTCCTAAAAGTACAAATACATATACACTAACCTTTGTGGCTAAAAAAAAAGTTACAGATTCTATTGATCCATTGGCGTATTCCAGATTCGTCCCAGAACGTACCGATGATTATGCCTGGGAAAATGATAAAGTAGCATTTAGAACCTATGGTCCTGTCGCTCAGCAAATGGTTGAAGATAGTGTTCCCGGCGGCACGTTAACCAGTGGCATTGATGCTTGGTTAAAGCGAGTTGACTACCCTATTATTAATAAATGGTATAAAAAAACAATGTCTGGGGCCGGTACCTATCATGAAGATACAGGAGAAGGTTTAGATAATTTTCATGTGGGCGCGAGCCGTGGAATTGGAGGAATTGCAGTTAAAAAGGATACTATTTTTTATTATTCAAAGAACTTTACAAACTGGAAGACACTTTCTACCGGACCAATACGTACCAGTTTTATTTTAGAATATGCAGATTGGGATGCTGGTGGAACCACAATAACAGAACATAAAAAAATAACTCTCGATCGCGGAAGCTATTTTTCTAAATTTGAAATTAATCTTACTGGTGCAGACAGTATTTCGGCAGGACTTACACTTCATAACAACACCGGAAACACGATAATAAATGAAGATCTGGGTTATATAAGTTATTGGGAAACATTAGATGATTCTGAAATAGGATCTGCAATTCTTGTACCTAATAATTTACTGAGCACCCAGAAATATATCTCCACAAAAACCGATGAGAGCAATCTCTATGCAACGATAAAACCGGAAGACAATACGGTGACTTATTATGCAGGTTTTGGCTGGAAAAAAAGAGGCGAATTTACTACTGAAGAAGAATGGAAAGCTTTTTTAGAGCGTACTGCTAAAAAACTCAAATCGCCCTTAAAGGTCAACTACCTTAATTAAGACAAACAAAAAACCCTTATGCTCACACATAAGGGTTTTGTTTTTCACAGCAGTTATGTACTAGATAACTCCTAATTCTTTTCCTACTTTAGTAAAAGCCGCAACCGCTTTAGTAATATGCTCATCTTCATGAGCCGCAGAAAGCTGAACTCGAATTCGTGCTTTTTCTTGAGGCACAACCGGATAGAAGAAAGCAATTACATAAATTCCTTCATCCAGTAATTTAGCTGCAAATTCCTGAGCCACCTTAGCATCATAAAGCATTATAGGTACAATAGGATGTTCCCCTTTTATAATATCAAAACCTGCCTCTGTCATTTCTTTTCTGAAACGTTTTGCATTATTTTGAACTTTAGCAATAAGATCTGCAGAATTACTAAGCATATCTATTGCCTTTATAGAAGCGCCTGCAATAGCTGGTGCTAGTGTATTAGAAAACAGATAAGGTCTTGATTTTTGACGTAGCATATCTACGATTTCTTTTCGCGCAGCAGTAAAGCCACCAGAGGCACCACCCAAAGCTTTTCCGTAGGTTCCTGTAATAATATCTACACGTCCCATGACGTCATTGTATTCGTGACTTCCTTTACCGTTTTTGCCTATGAAGCCTGTAGCATGACAATCATCTACCATAACCATGGCATCATATTTATCGGCGAGATCACATATCTTATCAAGTTGGGCGATAGTACCATCCATAGAAAAAACCCCGTCTGTAACTATAAGTTTTCTACGGGCACCAGAAGCTTTTTTCAATTCTTCTTCGAGCGCCTCCATATTGTTGTGGCTATATCTATGGCGGGCAGCTTTACATAAGCGTATTCCATCTATAATACTCGCGTGGTTAAGTTCGTCAGAAATGATAGCATCTTCTTTGCCTAAAATAGGTTCAAAAATTCCTCCATTTGCATCAAAAGCGGCTGCATAAAGAATACAATCTTCAGTACCTAAAAACTCTGCCGTCTTACGTTCTAGTTCTTTATGAATATCCTGAGTACCGCAAATAAAACGTACAGAAGACAAACCAAACCCATGACTCTTTATAGCCGAAATACCAGCCTCGATAATCTCGGGATGAGCAGATAGTCCTAAATAGTTATTTGCACAAAAGTTTAAAACCTCAGAGCCGTTTTTTGTATTGATTTTTGCACGTTGAGGTGTAGTGATAATTCGTTCTTCTTTATAAAGACCTGCTTCACGTATCTCTTGTAATTCTTCTTGTATATTTTCTCTTACTGATGTAAACATAGCTTTCTATTTATGCGTGTAATTTCTGACTATTATTTTTTTTTAACTCTAATTGCTTAAGCATTTCCTGAGTCATTTTATCCAAATCAAATTTTGGTTTCCATCCCCACTCTTCTCGAGCCGGTTTATCATCTAAGGAAATTGGCCAACTCTCTGCTATTGCCTGCCTGTGATCTGGCTTATAAGTTGCAGTAAAATCAGGAATATATTTTTGAATTGCCGTTAAAAGTTCTACCGGTGAGAAGCTTATTCCCTGTATGTTATATCCTACTGTCTTAATTGCTTCCTTTGGCGCTTCCATAAGTTGAAGAGTCGCTTCAATTGCATCGTCCATATAAAGCATAGGCAATTGCGTATCCTCTTTTAAATAACTTTCAAAATCCTGACCATTAATCGCTTTGTGAAATATATCCACGGCATAGTCTGTCGTTCCACCACCGGGTAAAGATTGATAGCTAATAAGACCCGGATAACGTAAACAACGTACATCTAGGTTATACTTTAAGTTATAGTATCGTGCCCAGTGCTCACCTGCAACTTTACTTATTCCGTAAACCGTTGTAGGATGCAAAGCAAAATCTGTAGCCACTTGCTCACTACGAGCATCTGGACCAAAAACTGCTATCGAACTCGGGAAAAACACTTTCTTTATGTCGTTTAGACGAGCAACTTCCAGCACATTAAAAAATGTAGAATTATTTAACTCCCAGGTTTGCAAGGGTAACTCTTCACCTTTGGCAGATAAAATTGCAGCTAGATGATAAATTTGAGTAATTTTTTGTTGTCTTACAATTTCATCCAGAGCTTCAATATTAGTAGCATCTAGTTTTATTGTAGTACACGTAAATTCATCACGTATATTTAAGTCTGTTGCTACAATCGCATCAGAACCGTACTTTGTAATTAGAGCTTCGGTGAGAGCAGTTCCTAACTGTCCGAAAGCTCCTGTGATTAATATTTTTTGCTGTTTCATAACGTCGATATTTCAGTATAAAATTACCAAAAAGACTATTCGCACCATATAATAATCTGCAGTTCCCTTAAATTTAAGTAAATTAGTCTTTATATTAAATATTTTACCAGTATTTAATCTTAAAGCGCTACTTCGTAACTCGTTTAACAGGAAAATATTCTTCTATGGAACTACTTGATGAAACAGACTTGAAAATTCTAAGAATTTTGCAAGATGATGCCAAAAAAACCACTAAAGATATAGCAAAGCAACTGCACCTTACAGCATCTCCCGTCTATGAACGCATACGTAGGCTCGAAAAAAAAGGGTACATAAAACATTATGTAGCCATACTTGACAAGAAAATGCTAAATCGCCCGGTTACAGCGATTTGCATGGTTTCTTTACGCTACCATAACGAAGGGTTTATCGACACTTTTGAACATCAAATTAAAGAACTAGTTGAAGTTCAAGAGTGTTATCATATGGCTGGAAAAGTAGATTTCTTTCTAAAAATTCATCTTGAAGGGCTTGAAGAATATCACGAATTTGTAAGAAGTAAACTGTCAAAAATTCACAATATCGGTGTCTTAGAAAGCTATTTTGTTTTAAAAGAAGTTCATAATACTACAGCAATTGACTTTTAAACACGTTGGTTTATATCATAATCTTGTGATCTGAAGCTCGTTTATACCCTTCAATTTTGATATGAGTAGAGGTAATCTCTACAATACTAAAAGCATTATTTTCGACACCTTCATAATCTACCATTCCCAATTGCGTGATGTATTGAATACCGTTAAATTCCTGATAATCTTCGGTATGTACATGTCCGTGGAAACAAGCAACAACCTGACCGTGAGATTCTAGTAATTTCTGGACTTCCGCATAATTCGTTACATGAAATTTGGCCTCTTCTTTGTAAAATTCGTACAACGGATGATGGCAAAATACAACAGTTGGAATTGGCCAACTTTCCAATTGATCTTCCAACCAATTCAGTTCTTTCTCTGGAATATTAGCATTTTCCCAGTCTGAGCCGTTCGCGAAAAAATGAGAGGTTCCATCTGCATCATAATTTGCATCTAAAACAATAAATCGCATTCCGTTTGCTGTAAATGCATAGTAACTTTCTGCCTTTTCCTGCCCAGTATTAGCAATATGATTTAGAAATTGTTGCTTTGTAATACTATCTACATCGTGGTTTCCAAGAGCGTGGTATTTGGGGCCCTTAAATTTTTGAAACACAGCTTCTACTTTGTCAAGATAAGCCAGTGTATCTCCTGGCTGAGCACCGGTATCCTCATCTTTGAAGTCTCCCAGATGAATAATAAAATCTAAATTTTGTGTGTTAAGGCTATCAATAGCCTCTTGCATTTTAGGAATTGAATCTCTATAAAATCGGGTTCCTGAAGGTTCGCGATCTGCATAATGCGAATCAGTGATAATGCTAAAACGAAGTATAGAATTTTGCTTTTCAGAACTAAATATATATCCCGGCATTGTCAAAAGTGTAGTGCCTGTGAGTGCAAAAAGTTTTAACGAATTACGCCTGCTTATTGTTGATTTATCCATTTCAGTATTACTTAGAAGTACTATATATAAATTCTACGATTCAGCCTTCAGCTGCGATATTTAAAGATATATTAAAGTGTTGAAGAGCTAAATAAGATTTTGTAATCTTATAAAAAATATCCTTCACTCACTTAAACTTTCAGTCGTGAAAAATCTCCTACTTCCGCTTTTTATCATTTGCGTTTCTATAGCTTCCGCTCAAGAGAATTCATTAGAATTACTAGATCTACAACTCAACAATTATGAATATCCTTATAAGATTGAAACCATAAACATCTCCGCTCAAAATCAAGAGTTAGAAATGGCTTTTATGGATATTAAACCAAAGAATTATAACGGCAAAAATATAATGCTACTTCACGGTAAAAACTTTAATGGTGCCTATTGGAAAACCACGATTGAAGCGCTGACTGCCGAGGGGTATCGGGTTATAGTTCCTGATCAGATAGGATTTGGTAAATCATCTAAGCCAGAAACTTTTCATTATACATTTCAGCAACTTGCATTAAACACAAAAGCTGTTTTAGATAGTATAGAAGTTTCTAAAACCGCAGTTTTAGGTCATTCTATGGGTGGTATGCTGGCAACCCGATTTGCCTTAATGTACCCTGAAGTAACAGAGAAATTAATTCTTGAAAACCCTATAGGTCTCGAAGATTGGAAATTAAATGTGCCTTACAAACCGGTAGAATGGTGGTATGAGAACGAACTTAAAAAAGACTATGCTTCAATAAAAAAATATCAACTGGAAAATTACTATGATGGCAAATGGGATCCTGCTTATGATGAGTGGGTTAATTTACTGGCAGGATGGACGCTCAATTCGCAGTACGAGACAATCGCCTGGAATGCTGCACTTACGTATGATATGATATTTACGCAGCCGGTAGTCTATGAATTCCCTGAAATACAAGTACCTACCCTACTTATTATAGGAACCCGAGATCGTACAGCTTTAGGTAAGCCTCTTGTCTCAAAAGAAGTAGCAAGTACAATGGGACTCTATGATAAACTAGGTAAAACCACCCAACAGAAAATCCCTAATAGCCGCTTAGTTGAGATAGAGAACACTGGCCACCTTCCGCATATAGAGCGTTTTGAGAAATTCATTGTTCCACTTAAAAATTTTTTAAGAGAGTAAGTCCAAGTATTTGATAGAAGTCAATAACTTCAACATCTTAAAAATTAAGAGTAAGAGAATATGGCATTGGTTAATACGCCTAAAACAGGTATGCACAAATACACAGATAAAGAACTGGTAAAAATTGTTACTGTTGAAGTGCATAAATTTGAACCAGAACAAGTAAAAGCAGCAGAACGCGAACTAGCAAAACGAAAAATAAGTAAACTTAAAATGGCTGAACTGGTAAAGGCAGCTACTTTAGACAATAGTGCTGCACTTAATATACAAAGTTATGTAACCACAACAGGTATACGTTTTGTAAACTTCATAATAGACTTTTTTGTGTTTGTCATACTGGCTATCTTAGGAAGTTTACTTTTAGATTTGATCTTTTCTACAAGCGATACGCAGCTGCTTTTGACCACTGGCTATGGTTTAATATTTGTGATTTTTATGCTCTACTATGGTGTTTCGGAGTTTGTATTTCAGAAAACACTTGGGAAGTACTTCACTAAAACTAAAGTAGTAACTAATGAAGGTGAAAAGCCAGGTATAATAACAATTCTCATACGTACCCTGTGCAGACTTATCCCTTTTGATCGCTTGTCATTTTTGATTTTCAAAAAAGGCTTTCACGATAAATTATCTGAAACACAGGTAATTAAAGATGCCTAAATTTTTATTCTTAAATTAAAATAAACAACGATGTAGGTGATTTGTTTTAGCTTAATTTCGCCGCCTCTAATCAAAAACTGGCAATGTTAAAAAAAGAACTTATTCAAGAGCTTCGTGAAAAATTAAACAAGCGTCTTGAACAATTGCGGGAAACCAAAGCAGGTCTTATAGAATCTCGTGAAAGCGATGGCAAAAGCAGTGCAGGCGATAAATATGAAACTGGTGTTGAGATGATTCAACAAGAGATGGAGCGCACTCAAGGTCAAATTGATCAAGCTGAAAAACAAAAAGAAATTTTAAACCGTATAAGTTTAACTCCTAATGCGGTTATAGGTGAGGGAAGTCTTGTAATTACTGATAAAGCATCTTACTTTATAGGTATTCCTTTTGGAGAATTAAAACTAGCTACCGGTAATATATATTGCATATCTAGCGCATCACCTATGGGTGAAGTTTTGAATGGAAGCCAAACGAATGACAAAGTAAAATTTAGAGAAGATTATATTACTATAAAAGAGATTCTTTAAGACTTACTAATTTTACAATCTCTAAGAAAAATTAAATAAAAAAACCGATGCTGCTGGCATCGGTTTTTTTATTTAATAGATAACTGATTAATGTTTAAATAATGGTCTGTGACCCATCATTTCATTCACCTCATCAGCAATAGATTCTAGTTTATCGTCATTGTCAAAATTAATAAGAGCAGCATCAATAAGATCTACAACTTTTTTCATATCAGATTCAACAAGACCTCGCGTAGTTACTGCTGCAACACCAATACGCATTCCCGATGTTACAAAAGGAGAACGGGTATCAAAAGGCACCATATTTTTGTTTACAGTAATATCTGCTTTACCTAAAGCTTCTTCTGCATCTTTACCGGAAATATCCTTATTTCTAAGATCAATTAACATCATATGATTGTCTGTTCCGCCAGAAATGATATCATATCCTTTCTCAACAAAAGCAGCAGCCATAACCGCAGCATTTTTCTTAACCTGAACCATATAATGTAAGAAATCATCTGTAAGTGCTTCTCCAAAAGCAATTGCTTTAGCAGCAATTATATGCTCTAGAGGTCCACCTTGATTTCCTGGGAAAATACCACTGTCTAATAAAGAAGACATCATACGCAGATTTCCATTCTTTAACGTAATACCAAATGGATTTTCAAAATCTTTACCCATTATAATTAAGCCACCACGAGGACCACGTAATGTTTTATGAGTAGTCGTTGTACAAATATGACAATGAGGTACAGGATCACCTATAATACCTTTTGCAATTAAACCGGCAGGGTGCGCCATATCACACATTAAGATTGCACCTACTTTATCTGCAATCTCTCTAAAACGCTTATAATCTATTTCACGGCTATATGCAGATGCTCCTGCGATAATCATTTTTGGCTTTTCTTTTACAGCAAGCTCTTCAATCTTATCATAATTAAGCAATCCCGTTTCTTTATCTACTCCGTAAAATACCGGATTGTACAAACGACCTGAAAAATTTACTGGAGAACCGTGTGTTAAGTGACCACCGTGTGATAAGTCAAAACCTAAAAAAGTTTCTCCCGGCTTCATTACTGCATGAAAAACAGCTGTATTTGCCTGAGATCCAGAATGCGGTTGAACATTTGCATATTCCGCATTAAAAAGCTCTTTAGCGCGCTCAATGGCGATCGTCTCTACCTCATCTACCACTTCGCAACCACCATAATAGCGCTTGCCAGGGTAACCCTCTGCATATTTATTTGTTAATACAGATCCTGCAGCTTCCATAACTTGCTCGCTGACGAAGTTTTCTGAAGCAATCAACTCTAAACCATTAAGTTGGCGTTGTTTTTCTTCTTGAATTAGATCAAAGATTTCGGTATCCCGTTGCATGCGCTATAAAGTTTGTTAAATTAGGTTCAAAAGTAGTGAATACATGCCTTTGGTACTATTTTAATTCTATATTTGAAATGAGCATTTACTAACATTTTATCAAAAATCTATGCCCTCAAAGACTAACGATCCAAAACGTAAAACCTGGTTAGAAACATCTGCAGATACAGATTTCCCTATTCAAAACATACCATTTGGTGTATTTTTAACCAGAGATGACATTATCACTATAGGTACGCGTATAGGTGATTTTGCTATAGATCTGGGAGCTTTACATCAGTTAGGGTACTTTAGTGAAATCCCTCTTACAGACGATATTTTTTTACAAGATAGTTTAAATGATTTTATCGCAGATGGTCGTAAAACATGGCGGGCGGTACGCAATCGTATATCGGTAATATTTGAAGCAAATAATGCTGAGTTACGTGATAGAATTGAACATCGGGAGCGCGTAATATTTGCGATGGATGAGGTAGAAATGCAACTGCCAGTACAAATAGGCGATTACACAGATTTTTATAGTAGTAAAGAGCATGCTATTAATGTAGGATCGCTATACCGTGATCCTCAAAATGCGCTTTTACCTAACTGGATGCATTTACCTGTTGCCTACCATGGTCGTAGCAGCTCAATTATACCTTCGGGTATTTCGGTGCATAGACCACAAGGTCAAAAATTACCTAACGGTGCTACAGAACCTATATTTGGACCCTCACGCCAACTCGATTTTGAGTTAGAAATGGCTTTTATAACTACAGATGCTAATGAACTGGGGCAACCTATTCCAGTAGATCAAGCCGAAGAATATATTTTTGGATTGGTATTATTTAATGATTGGAGCGCTCGCGATATACAACGTTGGGAATACGCACCTTTAGGTCCGTTTTTAGGAAAGAATTTCGCTTCTTCTGTGTCGTGCTGGATCGTAACTCTAGATGCTCTGGAGCCTTTCCGTACTGCAAGCCCCAAGCCTGAAAAAGAGCTATTACCCTATTTACAGTATAGTGGTAAGAAAACTTTTGACATTAACTTAGAAGTAAGTATAAAACCTGAAGGTAAAGAAGAGACAGTTGTTACAAACTCAAATTTTAAACACTTATACTGGAATATGAGTCAGCAACTCGCACATCACACCGTAAACGGATGTCCTGTAAATAGTGGAGATATGATGGGAAGCGGCACAATTTCTGGTTCTGCTCCTAAATCATATGGTTCTATGCTTGAGTTAAGTTGGAAAGGTTCTAAACCGGTTAAGCTTAACGACGGTGGAGACCGAAAATTTATTGAAGATAAAGACACGGTAATTATGCGCGGTCATTGTGAGAAAGAAGGATCTGTGCGTATAGGTTTTGGCGAGGTAAAGACAAAAATTCTTCCTGTGTTTAAACCAAAGAAAAAATAATAAACAACCTATAAATAAAAAAAAGAGCAACTTCGTTGCTCTTTTTTTTTAACACTAACTTTTATTCAGCTTTTAGTTCTGAATAACTACCCGTTACCATTTTATAATCGCACTTGCCCAGGTAAAACCGCTTCCAAAAGCAGCCAAAACAACTGTATCTCCATCTTTTATTTTTCCGTTTTCCCAAGCTTCAGTCAAAGCAATAGGAATTGAAGCTGCTGTGGTATTACCGTATTTCTGAATATTATTATATACCTGATCATCGTTTAAACCAAACTGTTTTTGAACAAACTGAGAGATTCTCAAATTGGCCTGATGCGGTATAAGCATATCGATATCTTCAGACTTAAGCTTATTTTTCTCAAGACCTTCAATAATAACTTCTGAAAAACGAACAACAGCATTTTTAAATACAAATTGGCCGTTCATATACGGATAGTACGGAATATCTTCTTGTGGATTTTTTTCTATTAGCTCCGGAACCCATTCCATAGTACTAGGTCCTTTTAGTGCAAGCTCTAGGGCGTGCTTACCCTCACTATGTAAATGTGTAGATAAAATACCTTTAGCATTATCTTCTTCACGTGTAAGTACTGCAGCTCCCGCCCCATCACCAAATATAACTGACACATTACGACCCCGAGTAGTCATATCGAGCCCACCACTGTGATTTTCTGATCCTATAACCAGCACATTTTTATACATACCTGTTTTAATAAACTGGTCTGCAGTAGAAAGTGCATAAATAAAACCGCTACACTGGTTACGTACATCTAACGCAGGAACTGTACGCATATCAAGCATCTCCTGAACTTGTACACCACAACCCGGGAAATAAAAATCTGGACTCAATGTAGCAAATACAATCATATCTATATCTTGAGCCGTCATATTTGAACGCTCAAGTGCAATTTTTGCCGCTTTTACACCCATTATAGCGGTACTGTTTCCATCGCCATCTTTAATATGACGACGTTCTTCTATACCGGTACGCTCTTGTATCCAAGCATCATTTGTATCCATTATTTTTGACAAATCATCGTTTGTCACAATATTTTCAGGTACATAAGCACCCATTCCTGCAATTCGAGAATTATACATAGAGTAGTTAATATGAGATATAATTAATAGTACCAGAATTTCTGGTGTCATAAACCGTGGAAAGATACAGATTCTGCAATTTTAAATGCATCTTTGGGTTTGCCTTTAGCTATGCGCGCATAGTATTTAGAATTAATTATTTTTCATAAATTGGTTCAAAATCCATCTCATGAAAAAAATATCCTATTTTGCTTTAATGCTATTTCTCACAACCCCCCTATTTTCGCAAGAAAACCTCGATTATCAAAAACCTCCTAAAGAAATTCTAGATCTTGTAGATGTGCCCAGAGCACCTGCTGTTGTTATGAATTCTGAAGGTGATACGATGCTATTACTTTACCGTGATAGTTATAAAACCATTGCCGAACTTTCTGAAGAAGAACTACGCTTAGGTGGTTTACGTATCAATCCTAAAACCAATATAGGAAGTAGAACTATTTTCTATAATGATGTAAAAATTAAAGGAATTGAAGAAACCGAAGCGCGATCTATATCGGGTCTGCCTCAAAATCCGTTGCTAAGTAATTTTACGTGGTCTCCAGATGAAACCAAAATGGCACTTACAAATACCACAGACAGTGGCGTTGAAGTATGGATTCTTGATCTTCAAACCGCAGCTGTTTCAAAACTTACCGATGCTACTCTCAATGCAAACATGGGTAATCCTATTGGCTGGTTTAAAGATGGTAAAAGTTTATTACTTAATATGCTTCCTAAGGAACGTAAGCAATTAATTAATACTGCAGAAGCTGTTCCTACAGGGCCTACGATATCTACAAGTGATGGTTCAAAAGCTCAGAACCGCACATATCAAGATTTACTTCAAAATCCTAATGATATTTTCAACTTTGAACAATTAGCTACTTCTACTCTTGTAAAACAAGAATTAAGTGGTGCATCAAAGCAATGGGCTTCAGCAGATATGTATACTAACGTATCATTTTCTCCAGATGGAAAATATATAATGACTACTACTATTCATAAACCCTTTTCATATATCGTTCCTTACAATCGCTTTCCTGAAACTGTAAGCATATACAAAGAAGATGGAACACTGGTGAAAGTGCTTAATGAAGTTCCACTAATTGAAGAGCTTCCTCAAGGATTTATGGCTACTCAAACCGGAAAACGTAATCTATCGTGGAGAGCAGATGAGCCGGCAACTCTTTACTGGGCTGAAGCACTTGATAAAGGAGATCCAGAAGTAGATGTACCTTTTAGAGATCAAGTTTATATGCAAAAGGCGCCATTTACTGAAGCTCCAAAAAAACTCGTAAAGACAATCAACCGTTTTAGAGGTATTAGCTGGGGTGATGATAAAACTGCAATTGCGTACGATTACTGGTGGAACACACGTAATACCAAAACCTACGTATTTGATCCATCAGGCAAAAGCAATGAAGGAAAAGTACTAACAGACCGAAACTATCAAGACACGTATAGCGATCCAGGTAATTTTGTTACTGAAGATAACGTATATGGGAAGCCGGTGCTTACATTAGTAGATGGAAATGCATTTTTAATAGGTGATGGTTTTAGTGAAAAAGGACAATTTCCTTTTATAGATAAGCTGAATCTTAAAACCAAAAAATCTGAACGCATCTATGAATCTGAATACACAGATAAATTAGAAAATCTTCAGGATGTTTTAGACATCAAAGAAGGAAAGGTATTAGTGCGTATTGAGGCGCCTACCGAATATCCTAATTATTATATAAGAGATCTGGATGACAACAGTCTTACTCAGATTACACAGTTTGAAAATCCGTTTAAAAGTATTCAGGATGTTCATAAAGAGGTTATAAAATACAAACGTGAAGATGGTTTAGAGTTGTCGGGTACGTTATACCTACCTGTAGGCTACGATATGGATAAAAAAGAGAAGAAACCAATGCTTCTCTGGGCATATCCTACCGAGTTTAAAGATAAAAACAGTGCAGGACAGACTACATCAAATCCCAATGAGTTCACCTATCCTTACTATGGCTCCATGGTGTACTGGGTTACTCGCGGTTATGTAGTTCTGGACGACGCTTCATTTCCGATTGTAGGTGAAGGTGAAACAGAACCTAATGATTCATTTAGAAAACAATTAGTAGCAAATGGAAAAGCTGCAATTGATGCCGTTGATGCTTTGGGTTACATCGACCGAAATAAAGTAGCGGTAGGTGGTCATTCTTATGGAGCATTTATGACTGCAAACTTATTGTCGCATTCAGATTTGTTTGCTGCGGGTATTGCTAGAAGTGGTGCATACAACCGTACCCTTACCCCTTTTGGTTTTCAATCTGAAGAACGAAATTATTGGGAAGCTCCAGAAGTGTATAATACAATGAGCCCTTTTATGCACGCAGATAAAATGAAAACACCATTACTCCTTATTCACGGAGTGGCAGATAACAACAGCGGAACTTACCCTTTACAAAGTGAACGCTACTTTAATGCACTAAAAGGATTAGGTGCTACTGCCAGATTGGTAATGCTTCCTAAAGAGAGTCACGGCTATGCTGCAAAAGAATCAATTTTACATATGCTTTGGGAACAAGACCAATGGCTTGAAAAGTATGTTAAGAATCGAGAGTTTAATGAAATTAGACAGAAAGAGGAAATAAAAAAATAACCGATTTCAAACTGCTGCTGGTAACCATTTAAATGATTACCAGCAGTTTTTTTTATACTTAAAACTATTTAGATAAATTATTCGTATCTTATAGTAAAGAAGTAGAAGTTTTTAGCTCTGTTAATTGCTATGCGCGCATAATAAGAATTGATGTAAAATAGTTCCTAAACCGTCTAAAACTGCTACATTTACTAAAATTTTTCCTAGAAAATGAAATTATCTAATATACGTCTCGAAGTGATGCAAACCATAGGTAAATCTATGGATGAACTTATAGGGACCTACCTCAAATCAATTGATGAAAACTGGCAGCCTACAGATATGCTTCCAGATGCTACGAATCCCGAATTTATTGATGAAGTCAAAGAAATTCAGGAGTTATGCCGCGAGATGGATTATGATTTATTTACGGTACTTGTAGGTGATACGATTACTGAAGAAGCCTTACCTACTTATGAATCCTGGTTAATGGGAGTACAAGGGGTAGATCAAGTAAATGGTAACGGATGGTCTAAATGGGTACGCTCCTGGACTGCTGAAGAAAATCGTCACGGAGATCTGCTTAATAAATACTTATACCTATCCGGTCGCGTAAATATGCGTGAGATGGAAGTGAGTACGCAATATCTAATTAGCGATGGTTTTGATATAGGTACCGGTATGGATCCTTATAAAAACTTTGTATATACCAGTTTTCAAGAACTTGCTACAAATGTATCACACAGACGTGTAGCTTCGTTCTCTAGAAAATCTGGTAATAAGCAACTAGCAAAAATATGTAATATGATTGCTAAAGATGAGGCACGTCACGCTTCTGCTTATATGGAATTTGTACGCCGTATTTTTGATCTTGATCCTAGTGAAATGATGATCGCTTTTGAAGCGATGATGCGTAATAAAATCGTTATGCCGGCTATGTTTTTAAGAGAATCTGGTCAACAAATAGGTCAGTTATGGGAACATTTTTCTGATGCTGCACAACGCTCGATGGTTTACACCACACAGGATTATATTACGATTTTAAAATCACTGGTTGCAGATTGGAAAATTGAAGATATTAAAGGTCTAAATGATAAAGGTGAGCGCGCACGTGATTACTTATTAAATTTACCAGATCGTCTAGAGCGTATTTCGCAACGTATCGTGGTACCAAAACTAGATCACAAGTTTAAATGGATTGCTAGTTAATTAGTGATATCAAATTATATAATAACCCTGAGCAACAGCATGTTTCTCAGGGTTATTTTTTTGTACCTTAACCTGAACAATCTATTCAAATATCCAAGATTAATCTACGACAACAACTCTTTTTTATGAAGTTATATTTCACGGTTCTACTTTCTCTATACAGTATGTTGGGCTTTTCTCAAACGCTAATTGATGATGAGGGTCTAAGAAAATCTATACTTCTTCATAAAGATCTTGTAAGCATTCCCAATCTACCTGAAGATGAAGGTCGTATGCTTCAAAATATAGACTGGATTGCTCAGAGTTATGATGCCTTAGGTTTTGAAACAACCGTATTGCCTTCAAGTACGCTCCCACTCCTATTGACTGAGAAAGTTTATGATCCTAAACTTAAAACCGTTTTGTTTTATTTTCATATAGATGGTCAGCCAGTAGATAAAGCAAATTGGGATCAACCAGATCCATTTGTACCGGTTCTTAAAGCCAAAGACGCTAACGGCAAATGGAATAAGCTAGATTGGGATGTACTTAATGGTTCTATAAATGATGAATGGCGTGTTTTTGCCAGAGCCGCAGCAGATGACAAGGCTCCCATAATAATGCTACTTGCTGCTTTACAAAAAATGAAAGCCGCGAAAGTGGTACCAAAATTTAATATTAAGGTCATATTTGATCCAGAGGAAGAATATTCCTCCTCGGCATTATTATCTACACTTTCAAAATACAAAGATCAGTATAAGGCAGATTACTTTATCGTGATGGACGGTCCTGCTCACGATTCTAATAAACCTACCATAACCTATGGCTGCAGAGGTATTGTTACCTGTTCTATTACTACTTACGGAGCTAAACTGCCGCAGCATAGCGGTCATTTCGGAAATTACGTTTCAAACCCAGTCTTTGCTTTGGCCGACTTGTTATCGAGTATGAAAAATAATCAGGGAGAAGTGCTGATAAAAGATTATTACAAAGGGATCACCATAACACCTGAAATTAGTGAAGTATTAAGGAGTGTGCCTTATGATTCTACAGAATTTAATAATCAACTAGGGATTTATACTTCAGAAAAAATAGGTACTAATTATCAAGAAGCGTTACAATACCCTTCCTTGAATATTCGTCAGATAGGCACTTCATGGACAGGAGAGAATTTAAAGACAGTTGTTCCGGAATTTGCTAAAGCCGATATCGATGTTCGACTTGTTCCTGAAACAGATGCACAGGATCAATTAGAAAAAATTAAGAAACACATTAAAACCCAAGGTTTTCATGTAATTGACAGAGATCCTACAGATAGTGAACGTAAAACGTATGCTAAAATCGCAAAATTTACAGGAGGTCCAGGGATAAATAGTTTTAGAACAGATCTTGATAGTGAATTCGGTAAAACTATTGCTTTGACTCTTACCAAAGCTTTTAATGAAGAGCCTATTAAAATTAGAATGATGGGAGGCACGGTTCCAATTGTTCCTTTAATAAATAAATTAAACATTCCAACTCTTATAATTCCAATGGTTAATATGGACAATAATCAGCATAGTCCTAACGAAAACATTCGTATAGGAAACTTACGTCAGGGAATCTTAATATGTGAAGCAATTTTAAGTGCAAAACTTTAGAAATCAGATATGAAAATAGAATTTATGGTAATAGAATTTGAAAAGAAAAGCTTGTTGATTTTGTAAATCTAGAATCAAGAAAAATGAAGTGGTAAGTATTTCAAGTAGTCTAGAGTCTTGGAATCATATGCACTTTCTATGGTTTTATAAATTAGCTATTTAAATATTTAGTATTTTTAAAAAGCGATGTACAAGATTTATAAAGCACCAGGTGTGTATCATGACTCAGCAGTGAATTAACTATTGCCTAGATGTTAATTCGTTTGAACCTTTGAAATTCGTTAGGACATAAAAAGACGTAAGATTTATTGTATGAAAATTAAATTCAAGAAAAAAATACTTTACTCTAAATTAATTTTAGGTCTCATATCGCTGATAATAGCGCCAATAACGCTATTGAAAAATGAGGACTTACACTGGTCAGATTACATATATTTTATAATAGGTCTGCTTTACCTTGCGCACTATGCTTATGACGTTACTCATCACTACTTACAAATTGAAGATGGTGTAATTAAGAAAAATAGTCTGTATGGTTTTCGTAAAAAATTGAATTTAAAAGATATTGATACAATTAAAAAATTCGCCGGAGATTATACGCTTAAATCAAATGATACTGAGTTGAAAATTAACACTTCAATTATAGAAGACCATTCGCTTACATCTCTCGTTACAATTTTATCAGAACTTGACCTACCGCAAGAAAAATCCCCGTTTATAAGTATTTCGTAGCAGTACTGAACTTTTATCAATCATATCTGTACGTTTCTATTTCTCATCGATTAGAACTTTCTATCTTCTTCAACCCCTTACAAACCAACGTTTTCTGTTAAAGCTGTAATAAGCATCAAGATTAAGCGTATCTTTGCTACTTATTATATTTTATGACATTTAAAGAATTAGGTCTTATAGACCCTATCCTTAAGGCATTAGCCGAAAAAGGATACACCCATCCTACCCCTATTCAACAACAAGCGATACCAGTACTTTTAAGAGGACAAGATTTATTAGGTTCTGCACAAACAGGAACTGGTAAGACCGCAGCATTTACAATACCTATATTACAACAGATATATAACAATATTGGCTCTGGAAAAGGCGGGCGTAAGCTCAAGGCACTTATAATAACGCCTACCAGAGAACTTGCAATACAAATTGATGATAATGTAACCGAGTATAGTAAATATACAGGTATAAAAAGTACAGTTATTTTTGGAGGTGTTAAGCAGGCTTCTCAAGTATCTGCAATGCGCAAAGGTGTCGATGTATTGACAGCAACTCCAGGTCGCCTTCTCGATTTAGTTAAACAAGGATTTATAAGTTTAAAAGATATTGAATATCTGGTGCTCGATGAAGCAGACCAGATGCTTGATATGGGTTTTATACATGATATTAAAAAAGTACTTAAACTAGTTCCTCACGACAGACAATCGTTATTCTTTTCGGCAACAATGCCTAAAGCAATCGTTGATCTTTCTAAGTTAATTTTAGGAGATTTTGAAAAAGTAAGTATTGCTCCAGAAAAGCCTACGGCAGAACGTGTAGATCAAGCCGTTTATTTTGTAAGTAAAAAAAGCAAGCCTAAATTATTAAAGCACCTTATTGAAAAAGAAAATCCGGCTACGGTTCTTGTATTTTCTCGCACCAAACACGGCGCTAATAAAATTGTAAAAATTTTGGATAAAGCAGGTATCAATTCTGCTGCAATTCACGGAAATAAATCACAAGCAGCCCGTCAAAAAGCACTAAGTGCTTTTAAAGATGGTAAAACTCAAGTTTTAGTTGCTACAGATATCGCCGCACGTGGTATTGATGTTTCAGAATTAGAAATGGTCATTCAATATGACTTGCCTAATATTGCTGAAACTTATGTACATCGTATAGGTCGTACTGGTAGAGCAAAAGCAAGCGGAGTTGCCTTATCATTTTGTGATAAGGAGGAACGTGCTTATCTGAGAGATATTGAGAAGTTAATTAAACAAAAAATAGATGTAATTGCAGAACATCCATTTTTAATTGATGGTCCTGATGACCCTTCAGATGAACCGGCTGCCAGACCTGCACGCAATAACTCGCGTAACAATTCAAGAAAGAGTACTTCACGTAATAGCTCGGGTTCTGGACGCTCACAAAATAATGAAGACCGTTCAAAACGCCAGCCTATGACAAAAACAGCGGGTAAACCTAATAAACGTTTTGCCAGCAAACCTAAATCTAGCGGAGCATCTAATTAATTAGATCTGTTAACGTAAATTCATAAGCCCTGATATATTTATCAGGGCTTTTTTATTTTTATAAATTATGTAGTGTATTTATAATCCAGTTAAATTTTCAGTAATTGTAGAGATACAGAGGCGTTTGAATTAGATTCTTTTTTATATTTAATCTATTATTAATGACTAAAATAATTATGAGAAAATTAATGCTATTAGGGGTGTTAGCTGCTTCAACACTAATAAGTTGTGATGACACACGTAAGGTTTTACATGATCAATACTTAGAATTTGTAATGCATACAGATAGTCTGGATGTCGTGCATGATGCAATGAGTGTACGTCACGATGCGCTTAAAACAGACACCCGTACCCTATCTCAAAAGTTAAAAGATGTAGAAGAAACAGACTCTATTGCGATTGCTGATTTAGCCAAACATCAAGTTTTGCTAAAACAACAAGCAACTTCATTGAGTAAATTGAAAAAACTAATTGAGAGTCACGCAGATGTAAAAACATATTTTATGTCTGATAGTATTTCTGTTGAAGATATGGAAGCTCAGTTATTAGAGATGGAAGCTAATAATAGTGATATAGCTGCGCGTCTTACAAAAATTAAAGCAGAGTTGAAAATGATCGAAAAGGAACAAGAATCTTTGAAGAAACCTGAAACCCATTAAGAGTAAAAACAAATTTTTACTCATATAAATTTAAGAGTCCGTTGTTTCTTCAACGGACTTTTTTTTATAAGCATATTTCCTTTTCAAATGAACAATTGATTATTTTAGTAGCTTCAACATTTCAGAATTTATCTACACAGAACTCATTTATGATTATTAAAATTACTACCGCACTTCTTCTTCTTTCCTTTTCGATAGCTCAAACTTTCGCACAATCTGAGCAGGAAGATCCCAAACTTTGGACTCCAGAAGACATCATTAATACCGAATCAATGCGGTCTCCCATTTTTTCTCCAGATGCATCAATTGTTGTCTGGGCTAAACGAGTTCCTGTTAAAAAAAAAGATAAATTCGTTTCTAATTTATTTGTAACCCGCTTAGCTGTAAAAGAAAAACAAGGCTATTTAACTACCCAACTTACGCAGGGAGAGGAAAATGATTTTAATCCTGTTTTCTCTAAAGATGGTAAGACAATCTATTTCTTAAGTTCTCGTGATAAAGGCAGAAAATTATGGAAATTAAGTTTATATGGTGGTGAAGCTGAGGAAATAGCAGAATTTAAAAATGGTATTTCTTCAATACAATTAAAAGATGAACGTACGCTGTTATTTACATCTAAAGATGGTAAAACCCTATATGATCAAAAAACTGAAGAGTTAAAAGATGATGTTGAAATTATTGAAGATAGCTTACACTGGCAACCTAATCATATATATGCTTTTGATCTAAAGGACAAAGAGACTACACGTATTACAACAAATGATAAGCCCATCGAAGATTTTGTTGTTTCTAAAAATGGTGACTATTTGTATTACTCTACAGCACGCAGCTTAAGTTATGCGGTAGATGCTCAAAAAGATCCGTACAATTACTTGAAGAATTTAAAAACGGGTAATACGCTTCAAATTCTCAAAGAATTTGAATTTCCAATAAGTAATGTGTCATTTACTCAAGATGAATCTGGGTTCTATTTTAGCAGCGATTTTGCATCAGACCCAAAATGGAATGGAGCCGGAATTAGCGAATTATATTTCTACGATATTGCCTCACAAAGGGCTCAAAAAGTGAATATAGATTGGTCATTAGGCTTAGGTAATGGTTTTAATGTAAACGGAAATGACGTAGTTGCTTCTCTTGCTAATAAAGCAACTATGAAATTGGCATATCTTAAAAAACAAGGATCTAACTGGTCTAAGTCCGTTATAGATTTAGGCGCAAAAAACGATCACGTTACTATAGAAGCTATAGCAGATAATTCTTCAAAAGTGATTTACTCTCACTCTACTGCATCAAAGCTTCCTCAATATTTTGTTGCAGACCTAAAGGGTTCTAAATTTCAAAATGAATCTACCTTCATAACACTCAACAAAAAACTTGTAAATAAATACATGCCTAAAAGTGAAATTATGACTTGGGCAGGTTATAATGGAGATAGCGTTACGGGAATTTTATATTATCCAAAAGAGTATATCTCGGGTAAAAAATATCCGTTAATGTTGAATATTCATGGCGGTCCAATGAGTCAGAATCTTGATGAATGGTCTGGTAGTTGGGCATATTACCCCGCTATACTTACTCAAAAAAATATGTTTGTATTAATGCCTAACTACCACGGCTCAACAAACCACGGACTAGAATATGCTGAAGCCATTAAAGGCAATTATTATGAACCCGAATTAGAAGACATTACTAAAGGAATAGATAAACTGGTCAATGAAGGCAAAGTCGATAGGGACCAAATGGGTTCTATGGGTTGGTCTAATGGGGCCATTATAACAACTATGCTCACCGTAAAATATCCAGATCTTTTTAAAGTTGCCGCTCCAGGTGCAGGTGATGTTAATTGGACTTCAGATTATGGCACTTGCCAATTTGGTGTTAGTTTTGATCAAAGTTATTTTGGAGGTGCTCCTTGGGATGACACAGCAGGAAAAACCTACAATGAAAACTATTTAATTAAATCTCCTTTATTTGAAATTGAGAAAATTAAGACTCCTACTATTATTTTTCACGGAAGTGAAGACCGGGCAGTTCCACGCGATCAAGGCTGGGAATATTACCGGGGTTTACAACAAGTAGGTAAAACTCCGGTTAAGTTTTTATGGTTTCCGGGGCAACCTCATGGTCTTGGTAAAATCACACACCAATTACGAAAAATGAAAGAAGAAATAGCGTGGATAGACACCTATTTATTTGGTAAAAAATCTACGGAAAATGAAGCGTTTAAGGAGGAAAGCCCGTTAGGAACTATCTTAAAACTTGCTAAAGCTAAACAAGATTCTGGCTTATACGGAAATTTAGAAAATAATGTTCTTATTCCTGAAACTGTATTACTGAAAAAAGATTCTATAAGCCTGGGTCGTTTTGAAGTAACAAATGCCCAGTTTAAAGCTTTTAAAACCGACTTTGATTATGAAGCAGGTAAAGATAATTACCCTGTTCTTGTTACAAAGTCTTCTGCCATTGAATACACTACTTGGCTTTCAAAACAAACCGGAAGCACCTACAGATTACCTAACTCTAATGAAGCCGAAGAGCTTCAGAAACTTGCCGCTAAAAATGCTGAAGAACAAAACAACCTAAATTATTGGGCAGGTTACACCTTGACTCCGGAAGATTCAAAACTTCTAAAACAAAAATTAAATGAATTGACTACATCTTTACTGAAACCTGTAGGCTCTCACAAGGGAATTAAGATCAACGAATCATTATTCTATGATCTGGGAGGAAACGTTTCAGAATATAGCGAAAATGGCAACTATGATTATAGTGCATACGATTACGCAGATCCATATGATGTAACAACAAAACCGAGCGAACATATTGGCTTTAGAGTAGTTAAGCAATAAAGTGGGTTACTGTTGTTGCTCGAAAGAATTTTAGCTAACCCCTGAATTTTGCAGATAAGTAAATTGTGAAATTTTTGAGGTTTTATAATCACAGGTCTGAAATATAAACCTATAACAAACAGCAAATTAAAACGCATTTATAAGGCGATTTTCTAAAATTAGGGATTTAAACTATAATTTTATAGATGCTTTTTTAAGGCTTAACTTTTTGTTTTCGGTTTGCGAGCTGCAAAAAGAAAATCAACAAATCAATCAAATTATGAAAATCAAAAAAAATCTGTTTGCTCTTCTCTCCTTTTCCATTACTTGTGTGGGTTTTGCACAATCTGTAAATACGACAGACACCAGGTTGCTTTCAGAACCTGCAATAAGTGAAAATCACATTGCATTTGTTTATGCCGAAGATCTTTGGGTTGCAGACTTAAACGGATCCAATCCGCGTCGATTAACCATCGATGAAGGAATAGAATCAAATCCGGTGTTTTCTCCAGATGGTAGTATTATTGCCTTTAGTGCAGAGTATGAAGGAAACACAGATGTATATACCGTACCTGCAACTGGCGGAGTGCCTAAAAGACTCACTTATCATCCATATCCTGATCTTGTAAGAGATTTTACACCAGATGGTAAAGAGGTTTTATTTGCATCCCAGCGTTCAATATTTACAAATAGATACACCCAGTTATTCACCGTACCATTAAGCGGAGGTCACACATCTAATGTATCTATTCCAAATGCGTTTTGGGCAAGTTATTCCCCTACAGGAACTCATATTGCCTATACTCCCATTCCCGATCGTTTTAATCAGTGGAAACATTATAGAGGCGGCACCCAATCACGTATTTATATTTTTGACACCGCAACTCAAGATGTAACCGAAATTCCAAAACCTCAAAGCGGCAGCAATGATGCACAGCCTATTTTTATAGGATCTACAGTATATTTTAAAAGTGATAGAGATGGTGAGTTTAATTTGTACTCTTATGATCTAACATCTAAGCAAATAGCTAAGCACACAGATTTTAAAAACTTTGGGCTTCTTGATCTTGATGTAAATGCAAATGGATTATTACTGCTGGAACAGGGCGGATACTTACATACTTACAATCCATCTTCAAAAACTTTAAATAAGCTTACAATAGCAATTGCTACAGATCTTTTAGAAATGCGTCCACGCTTTGTAAGTGGAAGCGATTATGCACGTAGCGCAAGTATTTCACCTTCCGGAGCTCGGGTAGTTCTCGACTTTAGAGGAGAGATAGTTACAGTACCTTCAGAAAAAGGAGATGTAGCTAATCTCACACAAACTCCCGGTGTTCATGAGACATTTCCGAAGTGGTCACCAGACAGCAAATCGATTGCTTATTTCTCTGATGAAAGTGGTGAATATGCATTGCACATTAAAGATCAAAACAGCACCAATAAAGCAAAGACGATTAAATTAAATGGTGCCGGATTCTATGCTTATTTACACTGGTCGCCAGATAGTAAAAAAATCGCTTACGTAGATAACGGCCGCAATTTATATATCACCACAGTAGCTACAGGAAAGACTCAAAAAGTTGATCAGGATATTTTATACCAGCCTGGAGAATATCGCGATTTATTTGGTAGCTGGTCCGCAGATTCAAACTGGTTGTCGTATACGATTATCACAGATACAAATTTTGAAAAGGCCTTTTTATTTTCAGTAAATGAAAACAAATCCTACCCCATTTCAGATGGCTTTTCAAATGTTACAAATCCTACATTTGATCCCAGCGGAAAATATCTGTACCTAACAGCCTCTACAGATGCCGGGCCGGTAGTTAACTGGTTTGATCAATCTAATCAAGATATGGAATCTTCAAATTCCTTGTATTTAATCACGTTGCAGAATCAAGTAAAATCTCCTTTTGCTAAAGAAAATGATGTTGAAGTCATTGAAAAGGAAGAAGAGCTTAAAACTGAAAAAGAAGATAAAGAGGAAGATAAACCTATTAAAGAATTAAAAATCGATTGGGACGGTATTCAAAATCGAATGATAGCATTGCCCGTGGGAGCTGGTAATTTTGCTGCTCTTTCTTCTCCTAAAGAGGATATGCTCTATTATTTATCCTACCCCGCACACGGTGGAGAAACCACTTTACATGCTTATAACCTCACCGATCAAGAAGACGAGGAATTGTTTGCTACAGACAGTTATGAAATTTCTGCCAACGGCGAAAAAATGCTCTACTATAGTTCAGGTAGCTGGTATGTTTCTGATATTGGGAAAAAATCGGAGCAAGCAGAACTTGCATTGGAAAGTATTCAGGTCAAAATAGATCCTGTAAAAGAATGGAAGAATATCTTTAATGAGGCCTGGCGAGTAAACCGGGATTATTTTTACGATCCGTCGATGCACGGCGTAGATTGGAATGCTATGAAAACCAGATATGAAGCATTTTTACCAGATGTTACTACAAAAAGTGATTTATATCGTGTGATGAGCTGGATGTTTGCCGAGTTATCTGTGGGGCATCACCGTTTTGATTATACTGGTGATTCTAGAGTTGAAAAAGAAATTATAACCGGCGGATTATTAGGTGCCGATTATGCGGTGAACAATAACAGATATCAAATTTCTAAAATTTATGGAGGGCTCAACTGGAATCCAGACTTACGCTCACCCCTTACTGAGCCCGGGGTTCAGGCAAAAATCGGCGAATACATAATTAAGGTTGATGGTCAAGAAGTAAAAGCAACAGATAATCTATATAAGTTCTTTGAAAATAAAGCCGGACAAATAGTAGCTCTTACGTTATCATCTAATGCTAATGGCAGTAATGCGCATACAGAGCAAGTTACCGCATTAGATTCTGAACGCAGTCTGCGTAATCGTGATTGGGTTGAAGGAAATATAAAAAAGGTAAATGAAGCAACAGATGGTCAAGTTGCTTATGTATATGTTCCTAATACCGCTACTGGAGGTCACGAATATTTTAAACGTTATTTCTATCCTCAAGCAAATAAAAAAGCAATAATTATTGATGAACGTTTTAATGGTGGTGGTCAATTAGCAGATTATGTGATAGACCTTTTAAACAAACCAATGCAAAGTTATTGGGATTTTAGATATGGTAACGACATGAAAGCTCCCAGCGCATCTATACAAGGTCCCAAGGTGATGCTTATAGATGAAACCGCTGGCTCTGGAGGGGATTATCTACCTTATTTATTTAGACGTAATAATCTGGGTACACTCGTAGGAAAGCGTACGTGGGGAGGCCTTGTAGGCGTTTTGGGCTATCCCGAATTTATTGACGGTGGAATTGTAACTGCTCCTAATGTTGCCTTTTATAATGAAGAAGGCTTTGGAATTGAAAATGTAGGAACTCCGCCAGATATTGAAGTTGAGCAAACTCCTAAAGATGTGATAGCCGGTAAAGATCCGCAGCTTGAAAAAGCGATTGAATTAATTTTACAGCAATTAAAAGACAACCCAACGAAAACTCTTAAAACACCGGCCTACCCTGATAAAACGAAATAAGAATTTTAAGTCAAAGAAAAAAATCCTGATCTAACGATCAGGATTTTTTTTAACTCGTAATTAAATCACAGCTATAGAAAAGATCTAGCCTTTTACCTTCGATCCTATTTTTAATAGTATATCTGGATCAGGACAATTTTCTTTATAGAAAGATAAATTTCCTAGTGAAGATACACCCGGGTAATCACCTTCGTTTTGTTGTAAATCTTTTATAATCTGAAAATGCAAATGAGGTGCATAATCACCATTTTCTTCGGGTTCACCTAAATAAGCTATGGTTTTTCCGGCGTTGAACTCTTGACCTATTTCTAATTCGGAAATTGATGCTCTGCTAAGATGACCATATAATGTAAAAAAAGAATCTCCCTTAATTGTATGCTCTAGCACTATACACGGCCCATAGTCACCATGGTTTTTGTTGTCTTTAAAGCTATGCACCTTTCCTTTCACAGGTGCGAGTACAGCGGTTCCTGATGGGCACCAGATATCTATTCCTAAATGTATATTCCGTTTAAGTAGAATCTCCTGCGTGCCAAAATAAAGACTTCGGTCATAAATACTTCGCTTTTCTAAATATCCTCCGTAAGCTACCTTACCTCCAGTTTTAGATAAATAAGTATCTATATAAACTGCTATAGCTTCAGCAGAGCTTGTGTCTACCGAATCTATAATTGTATTTGATGTAGAAAGATCGAGAAACCGATAAACCTCAGCTCCATAAATAGGATCAACCACAGGCGTAAAGCCCATTGTAAGTTGAGATAGCTCGGCTAAAAAATCTGATGTTTGCATAGATTCAAAAATACAATTCTAATAAAACTAAAAGCATAAAAAAGTCCGTTCTGGCAGGAACGGACTTTACAACAATTAACTTAAAACTAATTTAAAACTATATCACTAAATTTTGACGAGATAGCGATTATACTATCAGTGTTTCTAGATTTATAAAACCCGTTTACCATACTACTATTATAACCTTCCATCACTTTTGCATCTATACTTTTTGGATAATTTAACCTACTACGTACACCATTAAAATTAAAATGAAATGGGGTCTCTGGTAGATTAAGAACTACATCACTATTCTCTACACTTATATTTAGAGTCTTGAAGTTTTTACCCAATTTTGGTATAGAAAGTTCTCCAAAGCTTCCTGTAATTACTGCAGCATCTTGTAATTCATTTATTACAATACTACTTGCTCTAGAATTTATATTTATACTGTGAGCCTTATCTATTACACACTTCTTTGTATAACTGGCCTGTAATGTACCATAATCCCAAGTTGCTATATCCACCGGACTATATGCTACGTTTATAAAAGTTTTATCTCCCGAAATCTTATTGGCTATAAAATCACCATGAGATAGGTTAACCTTCGCATTTGTTGCTTCCGCTATATTTATGTTTCCATGTCTTACGGTCAAATCTAATTTTGCAGCATTAGGCATATGTACAATTATTTTGCGCTTGTATGACGCCCTTGGTTTTGCGTTACTTGCAACAGTATTTCCAGAATAGCTATAAGTCATTTGAGTACTCACATTACCATTTGCATCACGGGTCACGGTTTTTTTAAGATTTCCGCCTTGCTCTTCGGCCATTTGCTCTAATTTTTTCGCAAAATTATCACTCCAACCTTCCATAGCTTTACCTATATTTTGACCCAGAGCGGCCATATCACTTTCTAAAGCTTTACTGAAGTTAGCCCCTAAAGCTTCTGAAGATCCACCAAATTGCTTACCAAAACGCTCTCCCCAGGCTTGCATATCTTTGTTAAAATCTGCTCCCCACGCTTCCATATCTGAGCGCCATTTATCGGTTTGAGCAACACTCACATTAGTACCGTATTTTTTATTTATAGCTGCGAGGTATCCTTTTTTGTCCCGTTTGTATGCATCAGCATCAAAAGACAATTGCTTACCAAATGGTGACTTAGGCATTCCTAGTAAACTACTTCCTGCCACACCCTGTCCCGCAGCAACCTTTTTCTGATTATTGCGCTCCCACTTTTTCATTACAGCATCAAAATCTTCGCCAAAATTAGCTTCGATTTTCTTTTTGTATTGTTCCAGATATTTCTCGCCATCCCGTTTGTAAGCATTGTAATCAAAAGAGATATTCTTCATCCCTTTAGAATATTCAACAGGTAATTGCATACCAGAAAACTGCTCCAGCATAGGACTTAACATATTATCCATACCTGAGCGCTGCATCATTTGCATCGATGAGGCAATAAGATCATTTACGCTACGCATTTGACCATCCCCGGGAGCCAGATTAATTGCTGCCGGTGCCCCTCTACTCACAATCTGTACTATATTGCTATTACCCTTAACACTTACTTGCCATCCTTTGAGTAATTGCTTAATCTCTTCTTTAGAAATATTTTCACCTTCAATAACAGCTTCTACCGCAACTTCATTCTTATTCCAGTTCTCAAAAACGATATCTGCATATTGCGTATCTGCAAGAATTGCTACTTGAGACCCGGTTGTAAAACGTTCATTAAGTTTATTCTCTTTGGTTTGTGCCTGCATAAGTGAGACAGATCCCACTGTAAATGCAAAAACCCATAAACGAACAGTTAATCTCATGGTGTTATATAGTGTTGGTTTTAATCTCATTAAATTGAGATTCTTGTAATTCATTCAATTTTTCTTTCAACTTTAAAAGAAGATCAAGTCTAAACTGTAAATTATCTACGAGAGCTTGTATGTTTTGATTATTAACACCCGCTTCTACCAGATCTTCATTAAGCCGATCATATTCCTGATTTAATTCTTCAAGCTGGCCCATAAAGGCATCTACTACAGCTTTGTTATCATCTGTAACATTTAATTGTGCAAGCTCCATATGTATGCTAGCCAGATAACGATCTTCAATCTGCTTATACTCTGGAGAAAAATCACTTAACTGTACCTTTGTTGCAGTTGTACTAGCAATAATCTTTGCCTCAGTAGGTTGTTGTGGAGTTGTTGCACTAAAAGGATTATTAAGTAATAATCCGGTAACAGCTATAAGCACGACCAGCACTGCAGCAATCTTCATCCATAAATAACCTTCGGCTTTAGCTTTTGCCTGAGTACCAAAGTTCTCATCGAGTCTTGCGTTAAAACGAGCCTCGTGATTGGGTTTTAACCCTTCAGTAGGAACACTTAAATCATTTTTAAGAAGCTCTCTAATATCCTGTGCCATGATATTTTGTTTTTAATTTTTCTTGTAATTTCTTTTTTCCGCGGTGTACCAGTGTACGTGATGCTACCTCGGTAATTTCTAATATTTCAGATATTTCCTGGTGGTCATAGCCTTCTATTAAAAAAAGCATAACCGCATAGCGATAACGCTCCGGTAAATCTTCAATAGCTTCTTTAATTTGATCTACCGTGATACCGTCTTCAACAGTCCAGTCTGTATCCTCGTCAACTTTACCTAATACTTGTTCATTCATTTCAACAAGCTCCAGCTTTTTAGCCTTCAGCATATCTATGCTTTTGTTGATCACAATACGTTTTAGCCAAGCTCCAAAAGTCACCTCACCATTGTATTGATGCATTTTTGTAAACGCTTTAACAAAACCTTCTTGCATCGCTTCTTCAGCTTCAAAAGAGTTTTTTAAAAACCGAAACGCCACGTAGTACATTCCCTGGCTGTATTTATTATACAACTGCATTTGTGCACGCCTGTCGTTTTGTTTACATCGTTCAAGTATTTCGGTAATTTGCAAAATGATGGTTTGGTTAGTTGCTAATTCCTTTTCTAAAGACGAACCGTTTTCGCCTCTGTTGCAAAATTCTGATTAAATAATTTAGTACTTCCTGTAAACGCTTTTTATTTGGCATAAAATCTGTTAGCGCCAAGCATTTCGACTTTTAAATCAAGTGTATCGCATAAAAAAACCCGCTGAAAGCGGGTTTTTTTTCTTAATTGTTATTCTTAACACATTACTCGTCTAAAAGTAAATTTAGTGTAACATCAATATTATCCATTGTTGCACGTGAATAAGGACACACTTCATGAGCTTCGTTTACAAGCTCTTCTCCTTGATCTACGTCAACTGTAGGTAAGTAACAATCGAGCACTACTGCAAGCTGAAACATATCTTCTTCATTTTTACCTATTTTCACCGTGGCTGTAACTGTATAAGCACCAAGATCTACTTTTTTACCACGAGCAACGTGTGCTAAAGCACTACCAAAACATGCAGAATAACCTGCTGCAAAAAGTTGCTCTGGGTTTGTACCCTCGCCTCCACCGCCGCCAAGACCTTTAGGTACAGAGAGGTTAAAATCTAATGTTCCGTCGTCTGATGAAACGTGACTGTCGCGACCACCAGTGGCAGTGGCTTTTGCTTTATATAAAGCTTTCATATCTAGAAATTTTCAATGATTAAGTGTTCAAGATACCAATACATATTGCAGAAATCAACCCCAACTTACTAAAGATTTCACAAAATGCATTTACTATTTTTAATACTATACTACACAACTTAAGCGACGGAGTTTGTGTATATACTTTAAATTTGTTGATTACACCTTTTGAGCTATGCCTAAAAATTCAAATAGTATTGATGAACAAGCGGCCAGACATATTATTGCAAAGCGCAAAAATATTCCTGATGCACAAACTCTTATTTCAAAGATTTGTGAAGGCAATACCACAGCACTGAGTCAGTGTATTACCCTTGCCGAGAGTACAGCAGCGCGTCATCAACTAGTAGCTCAAGAAATACTTACGGGTTGTTTACCCTACGCAAATAAATCGCTCCGCATAGGAATTACCGGAGTTCCCGGGGTTGGTAAAAGTACTTTTATTGAGGCGCTAGGAAAGTATCTTATCTCATTAAATAAAAAAATTGCAGTGCTTGCAATTGACCCTAGTAGTAGTATAAGTCACGGTAGTATACTGGGGGACAAAACTCGTATGAACGATCTTTCTACAAATTCACAAGCATTTATACGGCCTTCTGCAGCTGGAGATTCATTAGGTGGAGTTGCCCGAAAAACAAAAGAAGCTATAATTTTATGTGAAGCGGCAGGTTATGAAATTATCCTTATCGAAACTGTGGGTGTAGGACAAAGCGAAACAGCAGTGCACGCTATGACCGATTTTTTTCTACTTCTGAAACTAGCAGGAGCCGGTGATGAGCTACAGGGTATTAAACGCGGAATTATGGAAATGGCAGACCTCCTTGTAATTAATAAAGCCGATGGCGAAAATAAAACCGCTGCTCAATTTGCAGCAAGCGCTTTTACTAAAGCTTTGCATCTTTATCCCGTAAAAGAAAGCGAATGGTCACCAGTTGTAAAACGTTGCAGTGCTATAAATAATGAAGGTATTTCTGAAATCTGGGAGAGCATTTCGGCCTATTGCGCTCTTGTAAATAGCAATGGCTACTTTGAAAACAACCGAAAGAAACAAAATGCGTATTGGTTAAAAACTACTATAGAAAATACCCTAAAAGATACGTTCTACTCAAATCCTCAAATCAAGGAGGCATTACCTTTGCTACTTGCTGCGCTAAATGAAGGAACAACAACACCGTTTCAAGCAGCTCAAGAACTCCTCAAGAAACACAATTCTAAAAACTAATATTTAGACTACTTTGATTTGAGAAAGTGATACTTCTTTTCATTTGCACGAAATTTAAAATAGGCTACTACAATACCTAATATTAAACCGAAAAGACCATATTGTAAAAAGACTTCGAGATCAAAAATTTCACTAGAAAAATAATTTACTACCAGTTTATAAGTTACCGTTATAAGAACAATTTGAAGAATGATGCCCAGGTAAAACTGAAGCTTGGCTGCTCTCTTTACAGACCAGGACTTTACAAATTCTTTTTCTTTATCGCTTAACATCATAATTTTAGTCTACAAATTCTTTACGATACCATTCGATTTGTTTGCCCAGACCTTCTTTTAATGTAGTAGTCGGATTGTAGTTAAGTAGTTTTCGGGCTTTATTAATATTTGCTTTTGTAAACATCTGGTCGCCACCTCGCTTCGCCACAACCTCTTTACGTATTTTAGTATCAAGAATCTCTTCTACAATTGCCATTCCCTCTCCAGTAGTATGCTCTTGTTCGGTACCTAAGTTTATTACTTCTCCGTCAACGATATCTTCTTTACCTATAACGCTAACCACACCATCAATAATATCATCTACAAATGTGAAGCTACGCACGTGAGCCTCACTACCATCAAATAAAGGAAACTCCTGATGAAAAAATCCGCAACCTATAAGTTTTGTATATAATTTCTCTGGACGTTCTCGTGGTCCATATACCGAAAACAACCGTAGTGAACATGATTTAAGTTTATGTTCCCGTGCTTTTGCTAAAACAAGCTGCTCTGCCGCTAATTTTGTAACTCCGTATAAAGAAGCTGGCTCAGGTGCAGCATCTTCTGTTAATGTAGCTCTAAGCCCGTAAATAGAAGAGGTTGATATATTTGTAAATAATTTTAAATCCTTGCAAGAAAGTGCAAAATCCATTAGATTTTTTGTCGCCACAAGGTTATTCATTAAATAATCTTCAAACGTAGAAGTAGCAGCTATTCCTGGCTGCGCAGCAAAATGAAAAATATAATTAAAATCTGTAGGAATTTTTTTAAAGTCTTCGGGTTTTCTCAAATCGATAATCTCGATAGGAATACCCACTTTCTCCAAACTTTTTGCGTTTCGGTTTTTAAGATCCGGACTATAATATGGTGAGAAGTTATCGATACCTACAACTTCAAAATTCAATGCTTTTAAGCGCTCGGCACAATGAGATCCTATAAAACCGGCAGCTCCGGTAACTAATGCTTTCATATTAATTTTCTTTAAAAATTTTGGCATAGCCAAAACGGTGCAGATACAAAATTATCAATCCTATAACACCTCCTATTAGCATCCCGGTTAAGACATCTCCGGGATAGTGAACACCTATATAAATTCGGCTATAACCTACCATAATCGCCCATATAAGAAGTACAAGCAGTAGCCATTTGTGCCTAGATTTTAACAAAAAGCCTACAAAAAATGCTAAGCCCATCGAACTTGCAGCGTGAGCAGAAAAATATCCAAAACTTCCGCATCGAACAGCTATAAAACGTGCCTGCTCCATTATTCCTTCTTGACGACAAGGACGCGGCCGTTCAAAACCGTGTTTAAAGACATTTGCAAGTTGGTCTGTGGCAGTAATTAATAATGCCACAGTTATGAGCGTGTATAACGTTCCTTTTAATCCAAATTTCTTATAAATAAGAATAAGTAAGAAAACGTATAAAGGAATACTGTACCACTTATTAGTAATAAATAACCAGAAAGGATCCCAAGTCTCTGATCCCAAATTGTTGAGAAAGAGATAAACATCGTGATCCAATTGCTGTAATTCGTTCATTTATTCTTCTTCGTATCGTGCGACTTCACGGTCGTAAAACTCAGTAGCTTTTATAATTAAACCTTCTGCTTCTGTAGAAAGTTCTTCTTCATCATTTTCATCAAAATCTTCAAACCACTCTACATCATCAGTTTTTAAATCAATGACAAAGCGCGGAAAATCTGTATGTATTACAAATATTGATTCAGGATAATCTGTGTTATCTCCTAGTATAAACTTGGGAAGTTCCATAATTTCAATGTGTTAATTTCAACTACTAGCTTAAAAAAAAACTAATAAAGAAACCAGAATTAGTACTAAAATGAAAAAAAACCAGTAATAGCTTCTTCTAATTTTGCGCAAAGGTAAGTTTACTTTGTAAATTTTTAAGATTATGACAAATGAAGTTTTATACCTTATATTCGTTCTCCAAAATTACATACCGAAAAAAGTACTTCTAAGTTATGCAACCCACTACCATACTCCTACTTATTGCTGGCTATTTTATAACCCTAATGTTAGTTTCCTATTTTACAGGAAAAGGAGGTTCGAATGATGATTTTTTCAAAGCAAGCAAACAGTCTCCCTGGTATTTAGTTGCTTTTGGGATGATAGGAGCTTCACTATCTGGGGTAACTTTTATCTCTGTTCCGGGCTGGGTAGAAGCTTCGCAGTTCAGTTATTTTCAGGTAGTTTTAGGATACACCTTAGGGTATGCTGTTATTGGCCTGGTCCTGTTACCACTATATTATAGACTCAACCTAACATCAATTTACGCATATCTCGGCGGTCGCTTTGGTATCAATTCCTATAAAACAGGTGCCTCTTTCTTTTTATTAAGTCGCGTGGTGGGCGCCAGTTTTAGATTGTATCTGGTAGCAAATGTGTTACAGCTACTGGTTTTTGATAGTATGAATGTCCCATTCTGGGTGACTGTTACCATTACCATTTTACTCATCTGGTTGTACACCTTCAAAAGCGGGATAAAAACTATTGTGTGGACAGATACGCTGCAAACCCTCTTTATGCTTACAGCACTAGGTGTTGCCATTTATTTCTTATCATCAGATTTAGGCTTAACTCCGGCTTCTTTTTTCAATTTTATTGCTGAAAGTGACATGTCTCAAATATTCTTTTTTGAGGATTGGAAGAGTAAAGACTTTTTCTTTAAGCAGTTTATAAGTGGTGCTTTTATCGCAATTGTAATGACAGGTCTGGATCAAGATATGATGCAAAAAAACCTCACCTGCAGAACCTTAAAAGATGCTCAAAAAAATATGTTTTGGTTTACAATGGTGCTTACAGTTGTGAACCTTGTGTTTCTGGCATTAGGAGTTTTACTTACAGTTTATGCTCGTAACAATGGTATAGAAGCTTCTAAGGATGATCTATTTCCGTTTATTGCAACACAAAGCGGATTAGGATTTGGTATCGCAATTTGTTTTATACTAGGTCTTATTGCAGCTGCTTATTCTAGTGCAGATAGTGCACTTACAGCACTTACGACATCTTTTAGTATAGATATTTTGGATATTGAAAATAAATATACCGAAGCAAAACAAATTGCAATACGTAAAAAGATTCACATCGCTGCCTCTCTAGCGATAATTCTGGTAATCATAGGTTTCAAATATATTATTGCCGACGAAAGTGTAATTGCAAAACTCTTCGTTTTTGCGGGATACACTTATGGTCCGTTATTAGGTTTATACGCCTTCGGATTATTTACAAAATGGAATGTGCGTGATAAAATTGTACCAGCAATATGTGTGGCAGCACCTATACTTGCATACATTATTAGCGAACTTACGCTTACCTATCTTAACTTTGAATTTGGTTTCTTTATTTTAATCTTAAATGGACTACTTACTTTTTTAGGATTAGTAAGTATTCGTACTCAAAAGAACTAAAGTACAAGCGTTATCAATCTCAATATTAGCTTGCTTTAAAAGCTTATACAACTCGGGATTCTCTGTACCCGGATTAAAGATAATACGCCGAGGACGTAATTCTATAAGATACTCGTAATACGGTTTTTGATTTTGAGCATTGAGATATAGTGTTACTGTATCTATATTTTCATACTTAGGAAAACCGGTATCTATTTGCACACCTGCAACTCGTCCTTCCCGAAGTCCTATAGCAACTACAGGTTGTTTCTTTTGCACTAATCTATTTATAGCCATATAGGAATAGCGTATAGGTTTAAGAGATGCACCTAATACCAGCGTTTGCTTTGTTGTCATAAATCAAAGTTAAATGATTACTCCTTCTGTAACAATATCTTTTTTAATAGGTCTATAAAATAGAAGTCGACTTCAAAAAGTTTGAATGTTTATTAATTAGTTTTGATGGTTAGTGTTAGTTTTTAACATTCAAACTTGAAAACCCGGGATTTAGCGATTCCGGGTTTTCTTTTTTTAAAATATTTGACGATTTACTGTAACAGATTTCAAACACGATCGTCTATTAAGAAACCGCTAATCACGGGATGCTTTGTTTCAGCTATTATGTTATGCAAAGTATTATGTAATCATCAATCAAAATCGAACAGTTATGAAATCTCAGCAATGGCTTTTAAGCCTCATCGTACTATTTTTAAGTACTCTTTCATTTGCACAACCCAAACCAGAACCTCTTATCACCGGTAGCGTGAGCGGTACCGTAATGGACGCAGAACTTAATCAACCTATCCCCTACGCCACCATTATAATTAGTAAAGATGCTGGTGAAGTTGTCACAGGCGGTATCACAAACGATTTGGGTGTATTCGAAATCTCAAAAATACCTGAAGGAATTTATACATTGAAAATTCAATTTATAGGTTACGAGAATTCCCAGAGAGATCTTATAATCGATCGCGACCACCGAAATAATAACATGGGAACAATTATGCTGAGCGCGGTTATGGCAGAACTAGATGCGGTAAACATCGTTGCTGAGCGTACCACTATAGAGCAGCAAATAGACCGAAAAGTCATCAATGTGGGTAAAGATTTGACCACTGCAGGAGCAAGCGCGGCAGATATAATGAATAATATTCCTTCTGTAAATCTTGATCAGCAATCTGGAGCTCTTACGCTACGCGGAAACAGCAATGTACAGGTAATGGTAGATGGCAAGCTTTCTAACATTCCGGCAGATCAGTTGCTTAAACAGCTACCGTCTAGCTCTATTAAAAAGATTGAACTAATTACAAATCCTTCAGCAAAATACAATCCTGATGGAATGAGCGGAATCATCAATATCGTACTGCATAAAAATGTAAACATAGGATTTAACGGGGATGTAAGTGCCGGACTTTCCTATGAGAAAAACGCCCAATTCAATAGCGGTTTAAATCTCAATTACCGCAACGGCAAATTCAATCTGTATTCAAACTACAGTAATAACATTTCTAAGAATGCTAATTATGGAACGATTTTTCGCGAAGGCGATAACTCTACCCAGTATTTTGATATGCTTAATGACCAAAAATCACACCTGCTAAAATTGGGCTTAGATGTGTACTTAAATGATAAAAATACCCTCTCTGTTTTTACCTCTCAAAACAGCTTTAACGGAATGCCAGGCGGTAACATAGATATTGTTTATGCAAATGATACGACTCGCAATCTAATGCAGGATTTTGGCGCAGATATGAGCAACTACTCGCAGCAATACAACCTGGATTATAAACTTGATTTTGACAAAGAAGGTCATAATATTGAGTTTGAAGCAGATTACAATACCTTTGATGCAGATGAGGATACGTTTTTTGACTTTACAGGAACCACTCCCCTTGCCGACTATGAAGATTTTGTAGCTACAAAAAGAGACCGTACTACTTTAAATTTAGATTATGTGAATCCGCTTTCTGAAAATGAAAAGCTGGAGTTGGGTGTTCAAGCTATTTTATTCAATACTGATATTGGGTACAGCAGTACCGGGCAATCGTTTAATGCATCCGGAAATTTGGTTCCCACACCAGATACCCAATTTGATTACAGTCGGGATATTTATTCTGCTTATGTAACTTACGGAAAAAACTACGAGAAATGGTCGTATCAAGCCGGTTTACGTGCTGAGCAGGTGCATGTAGCCGCAGATACTAATGCGGTACGTGCGTTTACAAACGATTATTTTGAGTTATACCCTTCGGCTTACGTAACCTTTAATCCTTCAGAAAAAAACCAATATCAGGTAAGTTATAGCCGTCGTATAGATCGCCCGGGCGTAGGCCAGGTTAATCCCATACGCGAATGGAGTTCACCTTTAATCACGCAATTTGGGAATGTCGATCTAAGACCGCAGTTTACAAATTCGTTAGAAACCAACTACACACGAACTCTCGAGAAAGGAAGTATTACAGCCGGAGTGTTTTATCGCATTATTGAAGATGAGATCAATCAAGCCGTATTTGTTGATCGCTTTAACCTGGATCGTATCGTATTAACAAACGATAATTTTGACTCGACTACTGCCTATGGTTTTGAATTGAGCAGCAATTATAAACCGCTAGACTGGTGGAGCATTAATGCTAGTTTCGATTTATTTAATCAAACACAAACCGGTATTACCGAGTCGCTAGACCCGGCTATTGAAAATCCTACGGCATCTGATATCACACAAACCCGTATTGAAGTTGATAATACGGTTTATAATGCTCGGGTAATAAACAACTTTACAGCGACAAAAAAATTAACACTTACCGCTTTTGCGATGTTCAGGGGGCCAAATAAAGGGATTCAGTTTGAAAATAAATCGATGTTTATGACTAACATAGGTGCACGTTATTCCATTTTTGAGGGCAAAGGCACGATAAGTATAAACTACAATGATATTTTTAATACGATGAAAGCGCGATTCAACGGAACCAACCCCTACCTTATACAAGGGCAATTTAACTGGGAAAGCAATACCGTTTACGCAGGCTTTAACTACCGTTTTGGAGATAGTAAATACCGTGCTAAACGCAGAAAAAACAGAGAAGACAATGAAGTTGAAGGTGGCGGAATGTTTTAAACGTCAATTTAGAAGAACTAATAAATGTTGCTAAGCAACATCTCCTATTAATAGATCTGGTTTTTCTGTTTTCGTTTATATGAATTAGCCTTCTACTTACTCAAGCAGCAGTAAATTAATAGGAATAAAAAAACCCGGAGCGCTGCTCCGGGTTTTTGCTTTTAATCGAGGTACAACTAGATTTTCTGCTTTAATACTGAAGCATCTATATCACTGTGTGAAGTATGATAAATAGCCGTCCCGTTTTTAATCAATAACACTTGCGGACTCTCGTGACGCACGTTAAATTTTTCGGCAATTGCCTGACTTATATCACGGTGCTGTTTTAAATCTAGAAAATACGGCTCAATTTTTTTTTTATCGTAATTATAATTCTTCTCAAATCCTCTTAAGGCCATACGGCTAATGCCACAAGTTGTACTGTGTTTGAAAATTAAAACTGGTACAGCATTAGAAATTTCGGCAATTTCATCTAGTTGCTCTAAACGTTCAAGCTGTATCCACTTCACCTCATTTATTTCCTCTTTGGCGATATCGCTCGCACTTTTAAACTTATCAAAAAAACCCATCGTCGTTTATCTTTTAGTTGTTATTAACGCCTGCTTTCCATAGCGTGGCGTAAATTTAAGGAAAGATACCGGTATTTTCTATTAAGGAAAACCAAACACCTATACCGACAAAAAGACAGCACAAAATCAAAGCTTAACCGCCATTATGACTGGTTTTGCGACTGGTATATAAATTGCCATAGCATCTACAAAAGCACTTAAAATTTAAGAATCTGATCAAATCTTAAAATTTATAAGGTGCATTGAAACAAACATCAAATCCCATTTAATGGGCCTAAAAAATAGAAGAAATGAACTTTAATAATTTTACAACAAAATCTCAGGAGGCTGTACAGCAAGCCCAGGCGCTTGCTCAAGGCTACGGGCATCAGCAAATTGAGAACGAGCATATTTTTAAAGCGATTCTTGAAGTTGATGAGAATGTTACTCCCTTTTTACTTCAAAAATTAGATGTAAATATTAATCTGCTTAAACAAATTTTAGAAAGTACGCTTAACAGTTTTCCTAAAGTAAGTGGCGGCGAGCTTATGCTTTCACGTGAGGCTGCTAAAACAGTAACCGAAGCCGGAAACATTGCTAAAAAAATGACCGATGAGTATGTTTCTCTAGAACATCTTATACTCGCCATTTTTAAATCGAGTAGTAAGATAGGTCAGATTTTAAAAGACCAGGGCGTTACCGAAAAACACCTCAAAGCGGCAATAGAGGAATTGCGCAAAGGAGAGCGTGTTACTTCACAAAGCGCAGAAGAAACCTATAATTCTTTGAGCAAATACGCCAAGAACTTAAACCAACTTGCCCGCGACGGAAAGCTCGATCCCGTAATAGGCCGTGATGAAGAAATACGCAGAATTTTACAAATTCTATCGCGTAGAACGAAGAACAACCCGATTCTGGTAGGAGAACCCGGTACCGGTAAAACCGCAATTGCAGAAGGTCTTGCCCATCGTATTATAGACGGTGACGTACCCGAAAATCTTCAGGAAAAGCAAATCTGGGCGCTAGATATGGGGGCTTTAATTGCCGGTGCAAAATACAAAGGTGAGTTTGAAGAACGCCTTAAAGCTGTTATCAAAGAAGTTACAGAAAGTGCTGGCGATATCGTCCTCTTTATAGATGAGATTCACACCCTCGTGGGCGCCGGTGGCGGTCAGGGAGCGATGGATGCTGCAAATATTTTAAAGCCTGCTCTTGCACGTGGCGAACTACGTGCTATAGGCGCTACAACTTTAGATGAGTATCAGAAGTATTTTGAAAAAGATAAAGCTTTAGAGCGACGTTTTCAGAAGGTAAATGTATTTGAACCCGATACCGAATCTGCAATTTCAATCTTACGTGGTATTAAAGAAAAGTATGAGACGCACCATAAAGTGCGTATTAAAGACAACGCCATCATCGCAGCGGTAGAGCTTTCGCAACGCTATATTACAAACCGTTTTTTACCCGATAAGGCGATTGACCTTATGGATGAAGCGGCTTCAAAAATGCGTATGGAAATCAACTCCAAACCCGAAGAGCTTGATGTTCTGGACCGTAAGATAATGCAACTCGAGATTGAGATTGAGGCCATTAAACGCGAGAAAGACGAAAGTAAATTAAAAGCACTGCACGCAGATTTAGCTAATATTAAAGAAGAACGCAACGAGGTTAATGCCAAGTGGAAAAGCGAAAAAGAAGTGGTTGACAATATTCAGAATGCAAAACAGGATATTGAAAACTTTAAGCTTGAAGCAGAACGCGCCGAACGGGAAGGCAATTATGGTTTAGTTGCGGAATTGCGCTACGGAAAGATTAAAGAAGCACAAGAGGAACTTGAAAAGCTGCAAATCGCATTAGCAAACCAGGGAGAAAACACGCTAATTAAAGAAGAGGTAACCAGCGAAGATATCGCCGAGGTGGTTGCAAAATGGACCGGTATACCCGTGACTAAAATGCTGCAAAGTGAGCGTGAAAAACTGCTGCATCTCGAAGGCGAACTGCACAAACGTGTGGTGGGCCAACAGGAAGCAATTATTGCGGTAAGTGATGCGGTACGCAGAAGTCGCGCCGGGCTGCAAGATCAAAAACGCCCTATAGGTTCGTTTTTATTTCTGGGGACTACCGGTGTAGGTAAAACCGAACTCGCCAAAGCACTCGCTGAGTATCTGTTTGACGATGAGAACAACCTCACCCGCATAGATATGAGTGAATACCAGGAGCGTCACAGTGTGAGTCGGCTTGTGGGTGCACCTCCGGGGTATGTGGGTTATGATGAAGGCGGACAGTTAACCGAAGCCGTACGTCGCAAACCTTACAGTGTGATTTTACTAGACGAGATTGAGAAAGCACACCCAGATACCTTTAATATTTTATTACAGGTGCTTGATGAAGGGCGCTTAACCGATAATAAAGGCCGTCTTGCAGACTTTAAAAATACCATTATCATTATGACCTCAAATATGGGAAGTCATATTATACAAGAAAAATTTGAAGCCATTAAAGATGCTGAGACCGCGATGGAAGGTGCAAAAGTTGAAGTGCTGGGCTTACTCAAACAAACCATACGCCCCGAGTTTATAAACCGTATAGACGACATTGTGATGTTTGCCCCGCTTACGCGAAAAGATATCGAGAAAGTTGTGAGTTTACAACTTAAAGGAGTCACTAAAATGCTCAACAAACAGGGTATTACATTAGATGCTACGACTGAAGCAATCGCACACATAGCAGACAAAGGCTTCCAACCAGAATTTGGAGCACGACCGGTTAAGCGTACGATACAAAAAGAAGTGCTTAACAAACTTTCTAAAGAAATCTTAAGCGGTAAAATCACCACAGACAGTATTATTTTACTGGATGCCTTTGATGACGAACTCGTATTTCGAAATCAGGTAGATCTTGTGGAAAACAACTGAAGAGCACTGGTTGTCTAAAAACTCAAAAGCGATCCTTAAAAAGGGTCGCTTTTTTTATGTGTTTATTTTTCGCCAAATACAGAATTCTGTAAAATCTTTTGAGATCGTAACGGTATATTGTGCACGGAATAAAAATTATTATTTTAAGAAATATTGCGTAATAACAGTATATTTAAGATTGATATAAGTAGTTAGCCAGTAATGCGAAAAAACTAACCGAAATAAATGAGCGTAGCGACAAATTTCAATACTTTCTGTGATAACCTGAAAATTTCAAGTGATAAAAGGTCTAAAATTTCATCTCGATATGATTCCATTTGTACAAGATTGAACAAGGATTTTTGGAATATGGACACAACTCATGGAGGAAGGTATGTTGGTTCTTATGGCAGGAATACTGCAAATGGTTGGGTCAGTGATATTGATATGATTTTTGAAATGCCAACTCATTTAAAAAGCACTTATGACAACTATATTGGGAATGGTCAATCTGCATTTTTACAATCCGTTAAAAATTCATTAGCTAAAACTTATCCAACTACACATTTAAAAGGAAATGGACAAATAGTAGAAATAACCTTTTCTGATGGAATTTCCTTTGAAGTTTTGCCCGCATTTAAAAATAGTGATGATAGTTACACTTATGCCGATTCTAATTCAGGAGGTAGCTGGAAAAAAACCGATCCAATTCCAGAGATAAATGCAATTAATAATGGAGATTCTTTAACTAATTATAATCTCAAAAGACTTTGCAAAATGGCTCGCTCTTGGAAAGGCTATTGTAGTGTCCCTATAAAAGGATTATTAATAGACACTTTAGCGTATAGATTCTTAATGGATTACACTCATAAAAATCAATCGTATCTTTATTACGATTTTATGAGTAGAGATTTTTTTAAATTTTTGAAAGAACAAAACTCTGCCCAAACAATTTGGTATGCAGTAGGAAGTTTACAAAATATATACAACTCTGAAAATTTCAGATATAAAGCGACTGTTGCTTATAATAAATCGTTAGAAGCAATTCAATTAGAAACTGACAACAAAGGCTGGTCAGCTAAACAAAAATGGATAGAAATTTATGGCAACAGATTCCCAAGCTAAAAACGTATTAGAAGCACAATTACGTGAACTTTACGGTCGAACTGTATGGACTCACAAAACACAAGAAAAATGTGCAGACATTTTAAGGGCGAGAAACCATAATATGAAAATAATTCAGATTATACTTTCTGCACTCACTACAACTGGAATTTTGATAACTGTTTTTGGAGACAATCGAATAATTGGTATAATTTCAGCGATTTTGTCTGCAATTCTATTTACTCTAAATGCATATTTCCAAAAATACGATTTGGGAGAAATTGCTCAAAAGCATTCGGAATCAGCATCTGATATTTGGAATATTCGTGAACAATATCTTTCAGTGTTAACTGACCTAAATTCGGGAATATTGAATTTAGAACAAGTAAGTATAAAGCGTGATGAATTACAAAATGATTTATTCAATGTTTACAAAGGAGCACCAAGAACATTAAACAAAGCATACAAGAAAGCTACTGAAGCATTGAAAATGAATGAAGAGCTGACTTTTTCAAAAGAAGAAATCAACAATTTATTACCAATGGAATTAAGAAGAGAATAAAGCACTACTGGCAACACCGTATATAAGCTATGGCTTGGTCAGTCCTTATTTGGAAAATCCTGCGGATTTTCCAAAGTCAGTTTTTATCTGGAGAGGTTCGTGCCAAGACACGCCACAGCTCATATAAAAACACGTTGTAAAACATTTAAAAACTAACCAATCTATGACTAAAGCATATTTTATTTATGAATATGACGGAAAAATTAGCGGTTTTCTCGAACAGGATTATATCTCTGAACAAACCTTATCATAAATCAAATAAACGCACGTTTCGACAATCGAATATTAAAAAAGGGTTATTAGTGCATCAGACCTCAAATTGTTTCAAAAAGACAGTCCAATTTCATTAAATTATGATTCACTATTTGATGTTTATCCAGATGAAATAAATACAGAACAACCTAATCAGAGAATTGGTTTAAAACTAAAATCGAAAACTATCGAACTTTTAGAAATTAAGAAACAGAACATAACGTTCTCTACCCATGAAAATAATATCGTGAATATATAAATATCAAATAATTATAAACTTTATAAAGAATATTAAACATCGAACTTATGAGAACAATTTTATTTGTCACTTGCCTTTTAATTTCAAACCTCTCTTTCGGACAAACATTAATTGCTAAAACAGAAGACGGAAGACGAGTTATTTTAAATAATGACAAAACTTGGGAATTTATAGACAAAGTTGCAAAAGAGACCAGAGCTTCAGAAGAGAAATTTCCTGAATGCAATCTTCCTAATGATTTTAAAGAACCTGCTGGAAATAAAAAAATTCAAAGTTGGCTTAAAAGAGTTGACGCTCAAGTAAAAGATTTAAAAGACCACGTTGCTGTGGATAATAATTGCTCGGTAGATGAGATAAAAGTAACGAGTGTTTCCGAACAAAAAGGGAATGGAAATTACGTTTTATGCGTTAACGGAAAAGAAATGCGTTACCGCAGAACAGGAAGTGTATTTCACAGACAAGGAGTAAGTCCAATCGGAAAATATTGAGCGAAAAAACGTTTTACAGCAATGCATATAAAAAATAGCACAGGTCTTTGCTAACAGTATGGTTTGAGCATTTTTAGAAAGTCGCTAAATTTTTAAATTTGACGATTTCCAAATAAAAGATAAATAGTAAAATTTACAAATTCGGCTTGTGTTCATCCGAAAAGTAACAGCTTATTTTCAGCGCTACTTTCATATACGGAGCCGTTGGCTATAATTTGAATGTACCCAAATGATTGAGACAAATATACTAATTGGAATTACTTTAATTACATTTTGTGTATTAACTGTTATATTTTTAAAGATAAAAGGTAATAATTCAAAATCGAATAAAATAAAAAGTGCTGAAAAAGTAAAAAATAAAACTTACAACCATAGAATTTTTAGTCGTGAAATAGATAAAATAACTGGTTTTATAGGTACCAAATATTACTCTCCTGACCAAAACTTTTGCGTTTCTTGTAACTCTGAATATTTCAATAGAGACAATTGGAATAATGGAAAAATTGCACTTGTAAATGATAAAAAACTTCTATTTAAAAAAGAATTAGAAAGACCGAATAATTGCGCAATATCAAATAATGGAATATTAGCTTGCTGTGATTGGTTGAATTCAAATGATTTATCAGGAAAATTCTATGTATTCGACCAAAGCGGAGGAGAATTATTTTCAATGAAAACCAGAGCTAACTTAGGTAGTTGCTCTATTTCAGAAAATGGTGAAATAGCAATTGTTGAAACCCACAATTCAGATAACAAAGATGGAAATAAGTTGTTTATTATAAATACAGAGAGTTCTTCTGTAATAAATGAACTTAGTAGACCCATTCCGTTTTTAACGTCAAAAATTAATAGCGACACAAAAACTATAGAACTAATTGATAAAAATGATGTTGTTTATAAAATAGATTTTTATGGGAATCATTTGAATTTTGAAGACTTTAAAATTCAACTATTTAAACAAAATAACACTAATGAAATACTGCTATATTATTTAAAACAACCGAATGAAATAAAATATCAAGATAAAGATTATTTAAACGTACTTATAAAAGCATCAACAGAAAAAGACTGTTACATTTCTTTGAGAAACGATAAGATATTTAGAGAAATTGGCGAGTTTTACGAAAAACTTGGAGATTTAAAAAAGACTATTCAATATTGGGAAAAAGCAATTGAGATAAATCCTAAAGTTGGAATTAAAAGAAAGTTGGATAATTATAAAAAAATGTATCCAACAAAGAACTGAGGTAAAAAAAAGTAACTCTTTTCTTGATTAAATTAGTAGACCTAAGTATACTTTATAAAAATCTGTAACTACAGATTCTAGATGTTTCATTTATTGCTTTTTTAACCTATTTTTTGGAAAGAAATTAAACATAATTTTCATCGTAGGGTAATCTTGATTTAGCAATGGTAAATGCCTGTTTAAACTTCTTGCTTTACCGCAAATTTTTGTGCTTTGCAAATGGCTTATTTTCTTATACAGAGCCGTTGGTAATTAACAAGACACATATGAAAATAATAATTATAACTATAATTTTCAGTTTCTTTTTATCGAATAGCTATGCTCAAGATAGCTATGTAAAATTACCAGTGAGTGGAAGTAATTGTCCTACAGTAATTATTGAAAAAGACATTATTTCGAATGAACGTGTTATAGAACTTGCAAAAGAATTGATTGCAGAAATAAGCATTTTGAAAGACAAACCAAATCGGAAAGAGCATAAGTTCTTCAATCTTACTGCAAACGGGATTTATTTTGTGAGTTTAAAGAAAAAAACTCCTTTTAAAACACAATCTGAATTGAACGAATTTTTCGGAATTGGAAAAAATAACGGAGTTTTTGTAAATGGTTATTTAATAGAACATTCTGATTACAATTGCGTCTGAAAGTATTTGAAATTGAATTAGTTGAACCTGATTCTAGTAACAAACTTGATAGAAAAGCAATTAATGTTTGGACGCTAACTCAAAAACAAAGAATTACTGGTTGTAAAAGGCTGAACCTAAATTAATTAAGGTTTTGTCAAACCGTATAAAATTAATTGCTGGTTCTAACGCACCTGGGAAATACCTTGTAAATTTATAGTTGGTTTGTATTAATTAAATTAGGTTAATAAATATGCGATGAAACCATAGTTTGTCGCGTTTTCGTAAAATTAGAAAATAGAGATTTGATCGAAAATTTTAAAAATATAGAATATTTAAAACACAGGAATAAAAGGCAAAAACCTATAGCATCTAAATTAGAATTCTTGTTTGATGAAAGAAAAATTAAGAGCACATATTGAAAATCTTATACCGCTTACAGATGCTGAGTTCTTACATATTCTACCCCATTTTTCATTTGAAAAATATAATAAAAATGATTTTCTAATTCAAGAAGGAGAACATGTAACCAATTGTTATTTAGTTGTTTCTGGACTTCTAAAATTAGTTTATGACGATAAAAATGGGAAACAACATATTATTTCATTTGCAATGGAAGACTGGTGGGAAAGTGATTTTTCAGCTTACTTCTCACAAAAAAGAGCTAAAATGTCTTTACAATGCATTGAAGACACTAAAGTATTCTCCCTAAGCTTTGAAAATTATAAAAAGTTATCAGCTGAATTCCCCAAAATGAAACAGTTCTTTCTTGAAAAATCTAATTCAGGACATATTGCTTCACAAAATAGAATTTTATCCTTTTTGACATCAAGTGCTAAAGAACGGTATAACCAACTTCTCAGCCAATATCCTTTATTATTTCAACGTGTTCCTAAAACTCTTTTAGCTTCTTATTTAGGTGTTTCGCGGGAGACACTTAGTCGTCTTTCCTCTTAGCAATTGAACTTTTTATAATTGTGATGTATGTCACACTAGATTGATGCTAGTATTCAAAATATTTGCAGTTATAGTATCAACTCCTATTTCAACATTAATACTAAATAAAAAGAAGAAAATATGGAAAAACGAATCATTAATCCGTGGAAATGGCAAGATGAAAGAAGCTATGTACAAGCTGTAGAAGTTATAAAACCAGAAGGTACGCTCTATATATCTGGACAAACAGCAATAGATTATGATGGCAAATCAAGCACTTCTGATATGAAATCCCAATTAATTCAATCTATAAAGAATTTGGAACGTGTTATAAAAGAAGCTGGTTATGAGTGCAAGCACATTGTAAGGTTAAACATTTATACAACTTCAACTGAAGAGCTATTTACTTGTTTTAATATTTTTCAGAATTGGGTGTCGAAACATGGTATAAAACAGGCAAGTACTGTATTAGAAGTATCTATCCTTTTTGAGACATTAAAAGTAGAATTAGAAGCAACTTTAGTTAAATAGTACTTGACTTTAAAAAAGAATTTAAGATAGAGTGCACACTCTAGTACCTGTAGCAATAATCTTAAGTTAAAAAGTATCAACAAATTGAACCACTAGTTTTTCGATATTAAATAGTTACTGACTCAATAAATGATTTTCATTACTACGAGAGCGATCCTAAAAAGATCGCTTTTTTTATGTGTTTAATTTTCTGAGGATGCAGAATTCTGTAAAATAGTGTGAGATCGTAACGGTATTTTGCACACGGATTAAAAAAATTATTGAAAAATCCATAACTAAAAATTGAAGCTTAAAATTAAGACAATGAAAAAATTGCTTGTGCTTTTCCTTTTGACAGGAACTTTAATCTCGTGTACTACAGAAGACTCTGAAACAGAAATTACAACTAACGAATCTACCTCTGGTAGTACAGCAGCCACCGTAAATCTCACTGTAATTAACAGCTCTAGTGCTACTCAAAGTGGTTATATCGTAATGATGTTTAATCGGGAAGTAAAAGAAAACCAACCCTTACCAGAAATTCTATTTCAAAAAACAAGTAATTCTGATGGCAAAGTTAGTTTTGATTTGGAAGATTATATTGCAAAAAATGGTAATGGCCCTTATTATTTTGAGGCATTTCTACAAACTTCTAATGGCTTTAGTTTAGAAAGTATAACGCATCCTACATTCTTAGTCACCTCTGGACAAATTAGAACCACTTCTATAATCGTAAAGTAAAAACACTTTTACCTCACGATTGCATTGTGTGGTAATTAATAAAACAAAATATTAGAATTGCGCGCGCGGAAAACTACATATTATACATTCCATGCGGTTCTTGTTGCACCATGTTAATGCGCAATTGTATCGCGTGACAATTAGTAAATAAAAATTAACCTATTAATCGCACATTTTCAGGCATATAGCTCTATATCGTATACCTTTGATACAATCGCGCGCATAGAAACTTTATATAATCATTTTCGGATGCTCTTGTTACCATAAAATTGCATCGAGCGGAGAACAGCACAAATCACGATAGAACTATTTGACTTAAGCTAAAGATGAGTAGAAATTATAAATTTCATAACCCAGAGGGTTTATACTTTGTAAGTTTTGCAGTAATTGAGTGGCTAGATGTTTTCACCGAAACAATTTATAAAAATATCTTATTAGATAGTTTAAGCTACTGCCAAACCCATAAAGGAATGGAAATTATAGCATGGTGCATTATGACTAATCACGTTCATTTAATATTCAGAAGTATTAAAGGGGAAAAACCAGAGAAGCTGTTGGGTGATTTCAAAAGATTCACAAGTAAAGCGGTGGTAAAAACCATTCAGATAAGCCCTACAGAAAGTAGAAAAGAATATTTACTAGAGCAATTTAAAAATGCTGCTGAAAAATCCTCTAATGTAAAGTATTACCAATTCTGGAGGCATGATAATAAACCAATAGAACTTTGGAGTAATAAAGTGATTTGGCAAAAAATAAAATACATTCACAATAATCCCGTAAAAGCAGATATGGTTTCTAGACCGGAGGATTATAAATATAGTAGCGCGTTAGATTATGCTGGAGAAAAAGGATTATTAAAAAACATTTTAGTATTTAAATATTATGGATAACTAGTAACACTACATTATCCGCGCGATACAATCGCGCACTAACAAAAAACTGTATAATATAATTATCTGCAGATCTTGCCTAGTTACCGCTGTTACCGCTGTTACCGCACGATTGTATCGTGTGGCATCTAATAAATTAAAAAGTAACATCCTAATAGCTCAGTATTTAAGACAGATAAAACTGGCACCTATATGCGCGATACAATCGCGCACTAATAAAAAACTGTATAATATAATTATCTGCAGATCTTGCCTTGTTACCGCACGATTGCATCGTGTGGTAATTAATAAGTTAAAAAGTAACATCTTAAAAGCTCCTTGTTGCCGCACGATTGCATCGTGTGGCGATTAACAAATAATAAAGTAACATCTTAAAAGCTCAGTTTTAAGACAAATTAAAAACTGGCACCTATATGCGCGATACAATCGCGCACTAACAAAAAACCATATAATATAATTATCTACAGATCTTGCCCGGTTACCGCTGTTACCGCACGATTGTATCGTGTGGTAATGACTACCAATTATGGTCTAAAAAAGGACTATAAAACACTTACATTTCAGAATACAGCATCGCAGTTTCTTTGCCGCATTGTACCACCCGGTCAATCGCTTTATTAAGTTCGTCTTTTCTCCAGTTCATATACAAACCTATTTCTTCATCTAGTTCGATAAAACGAACATTTTCAGCTTTTGCGTAACTAAAAGACGACGGTAGGATAGTAATCCCTAATCCTTTAGACACCAGACTTAAAATCATACCCCCAAAGTCTGACTCAATAAGCACCTGAGGTTCAAAATCGTAATTGTAAAATAAATTGCGAAGAAAAGAAGCAAAAAAAGTTTTTTGATGCAAACCTGAAAGTATAAATCGCTCACTCTGCAAATCTTTGAGACTCACAAAATTCTCCTGTGTCAACCAATGCGCTTTAGGCACAATCAGACAAACTGGTTCTGAATATAATTTATAGGTTTCGATTGAACTGTTTGTAATACGATCTCGACCGAATGCCAGGTCTGCTTTGTAATCAAGAAGTAGTTTCTCATGATTCTCATCATTAGGTTCGGTGAGTTCTATTTTGAGATTAGGTAGTTTACTATTGAGATTATCCAAAAACAGGGGTAAAAATTTAAAGGCAATAGAACCGGGATAGGTTATAGATACGCCACCGGCCTCACCTTCACTAATTTTTTTTGCCTGACTTTGAATATGATCTAATTCTCTCACTTTTACACGCCATTGCTGTTGAAGAAATTTACCGGCGTCGGTAAGTTTAACATTGCGCTTATCCCGCTCGAGCAACCTTATACCAAGCTCTTCTTCAAGAGCTTGCATATGCCTACTTAAGGAAGATTGTGAGATAAAAACCCGTTCGGCTGTTCTCCAAAAATGCAGTTCTTCTGCAAGGACCAGAAAGTACCTTATTTTTTGCAAATCCATAATAATGCATTTTTTGCATTAGTCGATCAAAATTAAGTATTTGTTGCTGATTTATTGGTGCTTTCCTTTGCAGGTGTAAAAGTAAATTTTGATCTATTAAAATTAGGATTATGGGTATTGTTAACTATCTAACGTTTTTAATTACAGCTTTAGTCTTCGTAATGACTCCGGGCTTAGACACACTTTTTGTATTAAACAAATCGGTAATTTCTGGTAAACGCAGCGGCATTAAAGCTTCGCTAGGGGTTAACACCGGAGTGCTAACGCATACCTTATTTGCAGCATTAGGGCTTTCTGTATTAATTGCACAATCAGAAATAATATTTAATGCAGTTAAATACCTAGGCGCTATATATTTAGTGTTTACAGGAATTACAAGTCTGAGAAAACCCTCTACCTTTTCTGAAAATATACCGACAGAAAATTCAAAATCTAAACGTAAAAGTGATTTCTGGTCAGGATTTTTAACCAACTCCCTAAACCCAAAAGTAGCTTTATTTTTTATGGCTTTCTTTCCGCAGTTTGTAACTCCGGAGCAGCTTTCTAGTCCGTTGCCATTTGTAATTCTTGGAGTTACTTATGCACTTATAGGTGTTGTATGGTACCTCCTACTTTCAGTATTTGCCGGCAATTTTTCGCAGAAAATAAAAGAAAACCCCAATGTAAGTGTATGGATTAATCGCGTAAGTGGTTTACTATTTATTTTGATGGGAATTCAAATAGCTTTTACTTAAATGTAAAGGCTATTCGCCAAATTAAACTTAGTCTTTTAGTGATTGACCAATTGTATTCTGAGCTCAAATGCTTTTCATTTTAGATTTAAAAATGTCCTGAATAACCGCTAATTCTTTTTTGAATTTTAAATCGGTTCTTGAAGCAAAGTATAATGTGTTTTCTGTTTTTTTCGTTCCTTCCCATACTACTTTAATTTCTTCATTGTTTATGGCATCTTCACATAAAAAGTCAGGCACAATAGCGAGTCCGTCTTTATTGCTGATGCTTCGTATTATCGAAGTTATACTTGGCAATATATAGTTTGGCTTAAAGGAGGCATTCTGTTTGAAATTATCATACCAGAATCTTCTAAAATGCTCCATCTCATTAGAAGAGCTATACCAACTATAATTTTTAAAGACCTCTTCAAGCCCATTTAAATCTTGACTTCTTAAAAGATTTTCAATGGGTTTAATATCAGTTTTGCTTCCTGCGACAAGAATAATTTTTTCTTTTGAAAACGCTGTGTAGGTTACCGGAGATTTTTTATCAGTTTGTTCGTTAGGAGTTATAACGAGGTCGAGGATACCATTATTTAGATCTTTAATAAGATCTGTATGTGCACCAAATCTCGCTACCAGATCAAATTCGAGTGTAGCTAGTTCTGGCTCAATTATAAGTTGAAAAGTTTCTGAACACATACCTATGTTCAATGAAGGATTTTTCTCTTGCGTTGTTTTTTTAAAATGTTGTTCTGCCGTTTCAAGCTTACTCAATGATTCTTGTATAAACTCATACAAAAACTTCCCATCTTCTGTAGGAATCATTCTACGGGAAGTACGCTCAAACAACTTTTTCCCTATATAAGATTCTAAAGCATTTAAATGTACACTTACACCAGGCTGTGATGAATATAATGCCACAGAAGCCTTTGTAAGGGTGCCATGATCATAAATTGCTTTAAAGGTTCTATACCACTCTAAATTAACCATACTATTAATATTATTATACAAAGGTATGATTTGTATTATTTTATAAATACTTAGTCACTTCTTAATTTTGACTTGTATAAAATACGAGTTATGAAAAATATATTTATTATCAACGGAAGTCATCCTTTCGCTCATTCCGACGGAAAGTTTAATCAAACACTCTTTGAAAACACAAAATCATTCTTCCAAAGCCGTGAGGGATATGCGCTAAAAACCACTCAAGTGGGATCTGATTATGATCCTAAAGAAGAAGTTGAAAAATACAAATGGGCAGATATTATTATCTATCATACCCCAATATGGTGGTTTCAGATTCCCTTTGGCTTTAAAGAATATATTGACACTGTATTTACAGAGGGGCATCAAAATGGAATTTACATCAGCGATGGAAGAAGCCGTACAAACCCAGATATTAATTATGGTACCGGCGGCTTACTACACGGAAAGCGCTATATTTTAACCACTAGCTGGAATGCTCCTAAAGCTGCATTTACGCTAGAGAATGAATTTTTTGATCAACGTAGCGTAGATGATGGCGCCCTATTTGGTTTTCATAAAATGAATGCATTTACAGGTATGAAATTGCTAGATACACATCACTTTCACGATATGGAGAAAAATGCAGACGTTCCTAAAGAATTGGAAAATTACAATTCGTTTCTACTGCATCATTTCAACTAATTCTATCCTCTAAAAATCTAACAAGATGAGATTTAATATTTATTCTTAGCTTGTTAGATTTTTTACTGCTGCCTCCTATTTATAAAAAAGATTCTTACATTTTCCTAAAGCGCTGCCCTTCAAATAATAAATTTGAAGCTTAAGATTTCCCTACTTTACTTTATAATTTCAGCCATTGCAACTTTCTAATTTTCGTAACTTCGACCTTCCTCCTACGCGTTAAAATCAGAATCATGAAAATTTTGCATACCGCCGACTGGCATATCGGTAAAAAACTACATAAACACTATTTACATCAAGATTTTGAACTCTTTATAAACTGGCTATTAACTCTTATTCGTAAAGAAGAAATAGAATTAGTTCTTATATCTGGTGATGTTTTTGACCTTGCAAATCCGTCTGCAGAAGCACGTCGCCAATATTATCTGGCGCTCAAAAAACTTAGTCTTCTCAAATGTAAAATTATAATTACAGGAGGTAATCACGACTCACCTACTATGCTCGATGCTCCTCGTGAAATTCTCGAGGCGCTAGATGTACATATCATTGGTGGTATGCCACAAAATCCTGCAGATTGTTTAATACCTATTAGAAATAAAAAAAACGAACTCGAACTTGTAGTTGCTGCAATTCCTTTTTTGAGGGACAGTGATATTCGTGCTGCTGAAGAAGGTGTAACCCATCATAACCGTATTGAGGCGATACGCAAAGGGATTGAAGCCACATTTACGGCAGCTGCCGCAAGTTGCAAAGCACTGTATTCACAAATTCCGGTTATTGCTATGGGCCATTTGTATGCAGCTGGGATTGAAACATCAGATAGTGAACGTGATATTCAGATTGGGAATCAGGCTGCATTTCAAGCGAGTCAGTTTGGAGAATATTTTAACTACGTGGCATTAGGTCACATTCACAAACCCCAACGTGTTAACGCTTCAATTCCCACATTTTACAGCGGATCTCCCCTGCCGTTATCATTTAGCGAGCGGAAAGATGAAAAACGTGTACTCTTATTAGATACAAATAATGGGTTTGAACCTACAAGTATTACAATTCCAACATTTAGAAAACTGAATAAAATAAGTGGAACGCTAAGTGAAATAAAAGCAAAATTAGCCAGTTTAACTGCGGAAGGTGAACTTACAAACCTCATAGAAGTTGCGCTTATCGAAGAGAATTATGACGCATATCTTATTGCTCAGTTAGACGAACTCGTTACATCATTTAGTGCTCCAAAATTAGAAATAGTTAAACATCGCGCCAGCTTTAAAAACCGAATGAAAGAAACCGGTCAACTTTTTGAGAATCATCGACATCTTGAAGATTTAAAACCACAAGAAGTATTTGACAAAATGCTGGAGCAGCATAGCTATGATGACAGAACTAAAGCACTGGTAACTCAAGCCTTTCAAGAAATTGTAGAACAAATACATACGGCAGATCATCTATAAGCTATGAAAATTCTAAAGATCGCTTTTCAAAACATAAACTCCCTACGAGGAGAACATTCTATTGATTTTACAAAAGCTCCATTTCTGCAAAATAGCTTGTTTGCAATTACAGGCCCCACCGGTAGTGGAAAAACCACAATTCTTGATGTTATCTCGCTAGCTCTTTTTAATCAAGTACCACGATTAGGTAAAATGAGTACAGGTGAAATTCTTAAGAAAGGAGCGCTGCTTACGCGCAATCAAACTGAAGCATATGCGCGCATAACCTATCGTTGTAAAGAAGGCATTTTTACTTCCACATGGTCAATTTCAACAAATCGAAATGGTAAGCTTCGGGATTATCATATGGAAATTACCGATGCACAATCAGAGACTATTATAGATTTAAAAAAGTCTGATGTTCCGGGAAAGAATGAAGGATTAATAGGCTTAAACTACGATCAGTTTATAAAATCTGTAGTATTAGCACAAGGTGAATTTGCAAAGTTTTTACAAGTCCCTAAGAAAGAACGTGGTGCACTTTTAGAAAAAATTACCGGCACCGAAATTTACCGTCGCATTGGTATGGAAGTGTATCTAAGGCATAAAGAACGTGCTAAGGTGCTTGATGGTAAACGCGCTAAAATAGAAACCTACAAAGAGCAGTTACTAGAGGAGTCTGAGTTTATTAATAAGCAACAGGAGGCAAAGAAAGTAGCTGGTCAAAAAGAGCTATTGCTACAAACCCTTGAAAGCAGAGCTAAAGAAATTGAGCTGAAAAATAAACTGCAAAAAGAAGAAAAGGAACTTGAAAAGAGCCTGCAGGAACTCGATAAAATCAGCACACTGAAGAACATATTTGATTCTGAAAAAGGAGAGAAATTAAAGAGACATCAAGACATTCAATTATTTGAAGAAGACCTAAATCTCTGGCAAAACCTACAGGAAAAAATAACAGGGAAATCAAAAGAAATATCAGCAATTACAGATGCTTTAACTACTGCAAATACAAACCGGGAAAGCTTAAAACAGGAATTTGCTGAACGCTATAAATTGCATATTGATCCGGCTAATTTCTCAAACCAACTAGAGACCTACAAATCTAAAGTGCGTAGCTTAATTACAGATCGTAATGAAATTGCAATAACTTATAAAAACAGTAAAACGCATATAGAACGTCTTGCGGCACCACTACAATTTAGTACATCTGTCACACAATTATTTGATTTTGAAAATGAGTTGCACAATAAGCAACGTGCGAAAACATCTGCATATAAAAAACTCGAAGCTCAATTTGATTTAAAGAATACTGCAATTGAAATACGCCAGAAAGAGACACAGGAATTACTCAGACAAGTACGGAATGCAGAACGGGCTCATACACATTTAAGTCATTTAAAAAACAAGTTTGAAGATGAAATTAAAGATCTGAAAGAGCTCAAATTACAAAAAGCCAGTTTACCTGACACCATTGATAAATTAAACGCACAACTTGAATTAAAAGAAGTACAATTAGAAGTTAAACGACATAAATTGGAAATTGAACAACTTCACAAACAGTTAGAAGATTTCCGCAGTGAGCTACAACCAGAAGTCCCTTGTCCTCTTTGTGGATCGCTTAATCACCCTTTTGCAACACAGCTTCCGCAGCAGGAAAACGGACTCAAAACTGCTGTTTCCCAACTCGAACAAGAACTCAATACGCTGATAAAAACACGGACTATAGAGGAGACTTCTTTAAAGAATTTAACTGCGCAATCTCAACAATTAGAAGAGCGTATAAAACGACTTTCTAAAGAACTAAAAACTGCTCAAAATCTATTTGACACCGACTATAACAGGATTATTTCAGGTAATGACAATTTTTCTTTTCAAGAACTAGAAAACCAACTTGAAAATAAAGAGCAGGAATTAAAAATTGCAAGACAATTGCAGGAAGAACTCGTGGTATTGCAATCATTGCAGTCGGAAACCCAAAAATTAAAAGAGCTTATTGAAGCAGGTACAACGAAGTCTGAAGCTATTGCTGCACTATTTACAGGTAAAAATTTTGAACAGGAAATTAGCTTTTCTGAAACGAATTGGAACCGCAATGAGCAGTATATAACCCAGCAAGCTCAACTTTTAAAAACGGCAAAAGAAAATCTTAATACTCTTACTAAACAGAATAAATCACTTGCTGCTTCACTTCTTAAGAAGCTACAAGAAAAAGGCTACACCACTATAGAAAAAGCACTTGAGTCTCGTTTGAATGCTTCAGTTGCACAAAGCTGGACTCAAGAAAATCAAAAACTTGAAACCGAACTTGTTCAATTAAAAACATTAAGTGCAAAGCTAATCGAAGAAATTAAAATTTTACAACAAACAGCCGGATCTAAGCCACTTAACGTATTACTGGAAGAGCAGTCGATGCAAAAAGAAAACCTCGATTCATTAGAAACTACTGCAGCTTCTTTATCCCGTTTAATTCTAAATCAGGAACAATATCTAGGATGGATATCAGATCTCAAAATTCAGATAGAAACCGAATTAAAAGATGCCGAGCATTGGCATATTCTGAATGACTTGATAGGGGATGCCACTGGAAATAAATTTAATGATTTTGCTCAGGATCTTACTTTAGCGCAGCTTTTGCAATTAGCAAATAAGCGACTACTGCAACTTACAGATCGTTATCGCATCGATCAGCCAGGAGATGAAGAAGACGATAGTCTGGTAGCAATAGACGAACATATGGGCGGTCAACGACGATCGATCAAAACCCTGAGCGGTGGGGAAACTTTTATACTTAGCCTCGCTCTGGCACTAGCGCTATCTGATCTCGCATCAAGAAATATTGAAATAAATAGTTTGTTTATAGATGAGGGTTTTGGGACGCTCGATCCGGAGACTTTAGACCAAACATTAGATACATTAGAAGTTTTGCAAGCCGAATCTTCAAAAATGATAGGCGTCATTAGCCACGTTGATAGTTTAAAAGAACGAATAGCAACGCAAATACAGCTCACTCAAAATGGACAAGGTTATAGCACGTTACGCGTAATTTAGTATGTGTTAAATTTGAAAATTTGCATTTATATTGGTTATAATACTATAAGTGATTACGAAAGGTAAAAGCCACTTAAAGGGTTGACTTTCCTTAACTTTACCAGTGAACCTGAAAATAAATAAGTATGAATTTTCACACTAGAAAATGGATAAAACCACAGGATTTAAACCCCAATCGCTCGCTTTTTGGAGGACGGCTTTTAGAATGGATTGATGAAGAAGCTGCGCTTTACGCGATTATACAACTTGAAAATCCGCGTACGGTAACAAAGTATATTAGTGAAATCGACTTTAAAGCCAGTGCACGCGAGGGTGATATAATTGAAATAGGTCTAGAACCTGTAAAATTTGGTACAGCATCAATTACGCTGAAATGTGAAGTACGTAATAAGATGACCCGCGAAACAATTATTACTATTGATAAAATTGTAATGGTAGGTCTTGATGAAGAAGGCAATGCAAAAGCCCACGGAAAGACTCAAATAGAGTATGTGAAAAATAGATTAGAAGTCTAAATTACTTCTACAATAAAAAACAAAAGCCCGAAGAAAACTTCTTCGGGCTTTTGTTTTAAAATTCAGTTTGAATCGCTAAGCTGCTTTGGAATGCTTTGCATTCAGTTTAAGCTGCTTTTCAATTAATTCTTTCCATTTATTAACACGATTCATTTCATAATTTTGGGTTGCATCCAGTGTAGAATCATAAAAATTAATTACAATAGATTGCATATTTTCTTTTGAAATTAATTCTAGAGACAACTTTTCTAATGTATCGTGCATTTTACCATCAATGCGTTTAGAGATTCTATCTTCTAGGACAACTATACGTGTAATTGTATTTAAATCAATATGTTGATGTACTAATTGCTCACCACGTGTTCTTGAAAAAAGTAATTTATTGGCAATGCTATCTAACGATAAATAACGTGATGCCCATTTTTCACGGTGATTAATATTTAAATTATTTTTGTTTGCTTCTTCTTTTATCTGTTTTTCAATTTTTTTAGAATTTCCAGATCCAAATAATATAAATAATGCATAAGGAACTGCAACTAGGCCAACTACAATGGCAAAAACTAAGATCATATCTATTTTCATAATAAGGTATTTTAACTGTTTTGTATAAAAGTTTTTTGATGCAAAGCATCAAAAGAAAGAGTCTTGTAATTAAACAGACTCTATAGTGCTATAAACAGTTAATTATTAAGGAAATAGATGAAAAGGAAATATCAATACAAGACCGCTTAGAGCTGGACAAATTGTACTGGAATATTCAAGATAATTAAGATCTACTACAGCTTTAGATAAAGCGTAACGCGAGCTTATGGCAGGGGACGAATTACTAGTAGTTGAAATGGGTTCTTGCTGAGAGCGTATTACAAGCTCAGGAGCAGCAAGAGTAATATGTTCTATTACAAGTGCCTGGTCATTCGCATCGCGAATTTCTGCGCGGTGCTTATCTGCAGGTACGGTAATAACAGATCCATTTTGTGAAGAAAAACCATAGGTAAACTGTGCTGTAAAAAACAGCAAAAACAGTACAACTACATTTTTAAAAAATGGTTTCATAAGACCCGCAAAGTTAAACAGCAACTTGTTAAGTTGCTGCTAAATTTTGAAGAATTATAGTTAGAATTTTAAACTGTTTTTAAATTCTTAAGCATAGTTAAATGTCTTACTAAGGCAACCCCTACGAGATAAAATTCTTTTCCATAGTTACTTATAAGAAACGTTATGAAAGGCAAATTACATCTTACCCTTCTTGAAGTTATCTCAATGCTTTATGACAAATAGAGAAAGCAAAAAAAAAGCCCGCAAACGCGGGCTTTTGAGCTGTATAAAAATACCTTATTAAGAATCACTTAAAATCTGAGCTGCATGCTCTTTGGTTTTTACTTTATCAATAACCCGGGAAACAACTCCGTTTTCAATAAGAAAAGTCATTCTATGAATCCCTTCATATTCTTTACCCATAAATTTTTTAGGTCCCCAAACTCCAAAAGCGTCGATGACCTTTTTATCTTCATCTGCTAATAGCGGAAATGGAAATTCATATTTATTTTTAAAATTAGATTGTCGCTTTTCAGAATCTGCACTCACCCCTAAAATTGCGTAACCCTGCGCCTGCAACTCCTCGTAATTATCTCTAAGGTTACAAGCTTCAGTTGTACAACCCGGTGTAGATGCTTTTGGATAGAAGAACACAACCACTTTTTTATCAGTGTAGTCACTCCAATTAATCACATTTCCGTCCTGATCTGTAGTTGTAAAATCGGGTACCTTTTCTCCGGCTTTTAAAGTCTTCATCTGTTTAATTTTTAATTATTGTTCGAAAGCGTATTACCTGCGCTTCTTTGTATTTTAGCCTAAAATTACAGATAATGACTAAAGCCGATAAGGTAACTTTTGTTATAGATACGTTAAAGCGTATTTATCCGCAAATTCCCATTCCGTTAGATCACAAAGACCCGTACACTCTATTGATAGCTGTATTGATGAGTGCACAAAGCACAGATGTAAAAGTAAATCAAATCACACCTCTGCTTTTTGAAATCGCAGATAACCCGTATGATATGATAAAACTTTCTGTGGAAGAAATACGGGAAATCATCAAACCCGTGGGATTATCGCCTATGAAAGCTAAAGGAATTCACGGCCTGTCGCATATCTTAATTGACAAGTATAACGGAAGGGTTCCTGAAAGCATTGAAGCTCTTGAAGAACTTCCTGCAGTAGGTCATAAAACTGCAAGTGTCGTGGTTTCTCAAGCCTTTAATATTCCTGCTTTCCCGGTAGACACGCACATTCACCGCCTTATGTATCGCTGGAATCTTACCAATGGGAAAAATGTAGTGCAAACTGAAAAAGATGCAAAACGTTTGTTTCCTAAAGATGTTTGGAACGAACTGCATCTACAAATTATCTGGTACGGCCGCCAATATAGTCCGGCACGTGGCTGGGACTTAAATAAAGATATCATTACCGCAACCATAGGACGTAAATCTGTGATTGATGAATGGTATAAGAATAGGAAGTAATTTTTATTTTACTGTAACAGAAAATATTAACAAATAATTAGAAACCGCTTAGCGTTAAACTTGCTAAATGAAAAACTTCTATCCAATTAACCAATCCCTATTTTTAGATGAAATACCTATTCCTATCTCTTATAATTTTACTTACGGCCTGCAATTCGCAAAAAAATACCGCTCAATTTTCTGCTAAATCAAAACCTGTAAAAACACGTATAGATAAGCACTATGCAATTAACAATGATGAGCAAGAAGAACTTATAGAATACTCAGAAATACATTTTGACAGAAAAGAAAATCCAATTCTGTATATAGATCATCTTAGCGAACCAAAAGATACCATTAGTGATTTTCCGGAATACAAGGAAAAAATTACCGGAACAAAAATTTGTCTATACGACAATGAAGTAGCCTTAGTATGCAGAGATACCAGTGCAACACTTATAAAAAACTATGAAATTCCAGATTCAAATCTTCCTACCTCCTACGAACTTTACGATTCTGAAGGATTGCAGGCTATTATAGAATATTATCAAGAGGACAATAATTTTCCTTACAGAAAATATTTTATGACTAATAGGAAGACAGACAAATACGGAAGTCTAACCAGCTATTTAAAAAAATCATATTACTTACCCAAGGATTTTGAGCCTACCAATGAAGAATCCCTAAAGATTGAAAGCGATGGCTTACAGGAATTTGATAATGTTGAGCGCGTAATTTCAGAATATACCTATTATGAAGATTAATTAAAATAAAAAAGACCCGCTTTTCAGCGGGTCTTTTCTTTTAGTTGAGAAAGTTATCGACTTTCCCAATCTTGGTATTCATAACACTTAAAGCCTTAGAATAATTTAAAATCCGATTTACGGTATCCTCAGAAGGATTCATTTTGTCGTTTTGAAAAGGAGATTTTTTAGAGTAAATGTTTTCCATCTAATGTCGTTAAAGATTAATTGACTTCTATAACGCACACAAATGTCTTTTAGTCTAAATTAATTTGTTAAAATTATATTGTTTTTCTCAATAACTTTTCTAAGGTTTATAAGCGCATAACGCATACGCCCCAAAGCCGTATTAATACTTACATCTGTAGATTCTGCTATCTCCTTAAAGCTCATGTCTTTATAGATACGCATAACCAATACATCACGCTGATCTTCAGGTAACTCTTCTATAAGTTTGCGTACATCTTGCTCTACTTGATCTTTAATTATACGCTTTTCGGCATTTAATTCAGGATCTCCTAAAACAGAAAAAATATTAAAATCACCGGTGTTGTCAAACTTAGGCATACGCTTATTTTTTCTAAAATAATCGATTACCAGGTTGTGAGCAATACGCATTACCCAAGGTAAAAATTTGCCTTCTTCATTATAACCGCCACGCTTCAGAGTACGTATAACTTTTATAAATGTATCCTGAAAAATATCTTCAGTTACATCTCGGTCATACACCTTAGAATAAATAAAACTATATATACGTTGTTGATGTCTTGAAATAAGAACAGAAAGAGCGCTTTCTTCGCCCTGAATATATTTACTGACAAGTGCTGAGTCAGCATTTAATAAATCTTCCATAAAATCACTTTTGTAGTTTAAAGACCCTTAGGATCAATTCAATAATTTAAAAAGTAATTTTCAAGAATAGGCTTATCGCTTTGTAGTTAATGTTGAGCCAAATATAACAACTTTCATTCCAAATAAACAACTACTCCCGTACAATTTTAACATTAACAGGACGTTGGGCAAATCTGTGATTGAGTATCAATACTATAAATTATCTTTGTATTTAAAAAAATTGACTTCCGGTAGCTTACAGCTTCGAAGATTGTATTTCATAAATAACTTTGAACTAATACTCAAAGTTTTAAAAAACCGCGCTGCGGAATATTAGCTATGATTATTGACGTTTCTAATGCAGATCCTAAAAAAAATATCATTATTAAAGGTGCAAAACTGCACAACCTAAAGAATATAAATGTAATTATCCCACGGAATAAACTGGTTGTTATAACCGGTTTATCAGGTTCGGGTAAATCAAGTCTCGCTTTTGATACACTCTACGCCGAGGGACAACGCCGGTATGTAGAGAGTTTGTCATCGTATGCGCGACAGTTTTTAGGCAGACTTAACAAACCTAAAGTAGATTATATAAAAGGGATTGCTCCTGCTATAGCAATTGAACAAAAGGTAAATAGTACAAATCCGCGTTCTACAGTAGGCACCAGTACCGAAATATATGATTATCTAAAACTTCTTTTTGCGCGTATTGGCAAAACCTATTCTCCGATTTCGGGAGATGAAGTAAAAAAAGATACGGTTACCGATATTGTTGATTATGTAAAGGGGTTTGAGGAGCGTAGTAAACTGTTACTTCTAGCTCCTTTTATTGTTGAGAAAGACCGAAAGATCGAAGAAAAACTAAATATTCTTCAACAACAAGGATATGCACGTATAAAAGTAAATAACGACGTGGTGCGTATTGAGGAGGCCGGTTCAATTAAAGCTTCAGACAAATTATTTCTAGTGGTTGACCGAATCATAACAAAAAATGATGAGGATTTTGAAAACCGTCTCGCAGATGCTATACAGACTGCCTTTTATGAAGGAAAAGGGGAAGCTTATATTGAAGATCTGGCTACTGGTAAACAGCGTCATTTTAGTAATAGTTTTGAGCTTGATGGCATAACGTTCTTAGAACCTAATGTACATTTATTCAGTTTTAATAATCCATATGGGGCTTGTCCTACCTGCGAAGGCTATGGTGATGTCATTGGGATTGATGAAGATCTTGTAATTCCTAACACGGCACTTTCTGTATATGAAAATGCGGTATTTCCCTGGCGTGGAGATAGTATGAGCTATTATCGTGATCAACTGGTGAATGCAGCTTACAAATTTGATTTTCCTATTCATAAACCTTACTTCGAACTTTCTGAAGAGCAAAAGAATTTATTATGGAATGGAAACAGCCATTTTGAAGGTATAAATCAATTTTTTGAATATCTGGAATCTAAGGCATACAAGATTCAGAATCGAGTAATGTTATCGCGCTATCGCGGAAAAACAAAATGTAAAACCTGTGGCGGAAAACGCCTGCGTAAAGAAGCCAACTATGTAAAAATAGGTGGCGCTACAATCACAGATCTAGTAGGACTTCCGCTAAATAAAGTAGCTGATTTTTTTAAAAAAATAGAACTTGGCGAACACGATGCTACAATTGCAAAACGCTTGCTTACGGAAATAGAAAGCCGACTTGAATTTCTAGCAAAAGTAGGTCTCACCTATCTTACTCTTAATCGAAAGTCTAATACATTATCTGGTGGTGAATCACAGCGTATTAATCTGGCCACCTCACTAGGAAGCAGCCTTGTAGGCTCGATGTATATACTTGATGAACCCAGTATAGGCCTGCATCCTAAAGATACAGAGCGTCTTATTGAAGTACTCAAAAACCTGCGTGATCTAGGTAATACAGTTATTGTGGTAGAACACGATGAAGATATTATGAAAGCCGCAGATGAGATTATTGATATTGGGCCCGAAGCAGGAACCTTTGGTGGAGATCTCGTAGCTGTGGGCACTTATGATACTATCTTAAAAAGTGAATCTCTCACCGCTAAATATCTTAACGGCACTATGGAAATTAAAGTTCCTGAAAAGCGCCGTACCTCAAAATATTATGTTGATGTTTTAGGAGCTCGTGAAAACAACTTAAAGAATATAGATGTTCGCTTTCCGCTAGGTGTATTTGTAGCCGTAACCGGTGTTTCGGGTAGTGGAAAAAGTACACTGGTAAAAAAATTACTGTATCCCGCATTACTTAAAGAAACAGGTGGTTTTGGTGAAAAAGAAGGTCAGATGACTGGTATAGCTGGTAAGTTTGACATAATAAATCACATTGAATTTGTTGATCAAAATCCTATAGGTCGATCATCACGATCTAATCCCGTTACCTATATCAAAGCGTATGATGATATTAGATCTTTATTTGCAGGGCAAAAACTGAGTAAAATCCGTAATTTCCAGACAAAACATTTCTCTTTTAATGTAGATGGCGGGCGCTGCGAAACCTGTAAAGGTGAAGGAGAAGTAACCATAGAAATGCAATTTATGGCCGATGTGCATCTGGAATGCGAAGTCTGTAAAGGAAAGCGCTTTAAAAAAGAAGTTCTTGAAGTTACTTTCGAAGATAAGAATATAGATGATATCTTGAATCTCACTATAGATGATGCAATTTCATTTTTCACAGAACATAAACAGGATAAAATTACCCGAAAACTAAAGCCGCTTCAGGACGTAGGCCTGGGCTATGTAACTTTAGGACAAAGCTCTTCTACCCTTTCGGGTGGGGAAGCGCAGCGAATAAAATTGGCATCTTTTCTGGTTAAAGGAATTACTAAAGAAAAAAATCTTTTCATATTTGATGAGCCTACCACCGGACTACATTTTCACGATATTCAGAAATTATTGACTTCGTTTGAAGCCTTGATAAAAAAAGGACATTCGATTATAGTGGTAGAACACAATCTTGATTTGATTAAATGTGCAGATCACGTAGTAGATTTAGGACTTGACGGAGGCGAAAATGGAGGCTATTTAATCGCTTCGGGCACTCCGGAAGAGGTAGCAAAAAATAAGAAGTCTTATACAGCTGAATATTTAAAGGAAAAACTTTAATTATTTAATATTAAATCCTATCCCCGATCCTTCTCCATAGCGGAGAAGGATTTTTTGTTTTTAATTGTTTTACCTGTTTTACAATGTAAAACAGAAAGTGTTTTTAAAAACTCACATCATTCTTAAGATCTCTCTCGAAAAATATTTCAACTAACCTGCGCTAAATTTATTGGAACAGGAGAACTTTCTGTTTATTTGATGCTTCAGTTCTTAGATAAATTAAAAAGAATTTTACAGATTAGCTACACTTATACTAATTGGTTTTCAACACATTATATTGACGAAAAACATTCCGCGATAGCAAAATAAAGGACATATTTTAAGTTTGGCACGAGGTTTGAAAAGTCTATAGTATAACACAGTTAGTTCTTAAGGATTAACTTAAAATACAGATAGACATGAAACGCACATTACTTTTTTTAGCAGCAAGTTTCGTAATCGGAGCTACTGCACAGGCAGCAGATTTTGCACAAGTAACAGCCCCTGATGATAATCTAATTATAAACTCAACGGTGATGAGTCCGGTGATTTTTATAGAGCGCGGTGTCGAGTTTCTAGTCTATCCTAATGGAACATTAGATTTTAATGTAACTCCGTCATCAACCCGTATGAATGGTAAGTATGTAAAACAAGTTTACTATGCGGGCAATCACAACGTGGATTATAAAACTGGTTCAAATTACCGCAAAGGATATGTGCAGTATAACAGGAGTGGTCAAGTGATACAGATAGGTACTTTAACAATTGATTATTTACGAAACGGTCAAGTATCTCGCATAGGCGCTATTCCTGTAAAATATAAAAAAGGACGCTTAGATCAGATAGGAAATGCAAAAATGCATTATGACAGAAGCGGTCGTATTTATAAGCAAACCGGTAATTTATCTAACGGAAAAGATAAAATTGATTTAAATATTAAAGTTATAGAAGTATATGCAGACCGAAGCCGGTAATGAGGCAAATGCTTCATACCAGGTATAGTTTCCGTGAAAGAAGACTCGCCTGATTAGCGAGATCTAGTTTGATTTTTTTGGTTGGTTAGTTGATAAGTCCCCTGTAAATTCTTTTGCAGGGGACTTTTATTTGTACGGTGTATCGCCACCAATATTTCGTAATTTTGTAGCTATGCAAATTCAAGATACCATAGCCGCATTGGCAACTGCTCCCGGTGCGGGAGCGATAGCAGTAATCCGTGTGTCGGGAGAAAACGCGATTGATATTGTTTCTTCCATTTTTGATGCTAAAAGCGGAAAGATTCTTAAAGATCAAGATACCCATACTCTGCATCTTGGAAATATAAAAGACGATAATCGTATTATTGATGAAGCGCTGGTTTCCATTTTTAAAGGGAAGCGATCCTATACGGGAGAACCTACCATTGAGATCTCGTGTCACGGAAGTTCCTACATTCAGCAAGAAATACTTCAGCTTTTATTTAGGAAAGGCTGTCGTGCCGCTAAAGCTGGCGAATTTACCTTACGCGCATTTATAAATGGTAAGATGGATTTAAGTCAGGCAGAAGCTGTAGCCGATCTAATCGCCAGCGATAATGCCGGTGCTCATCAAATTGCTATGCAGCAAATGCGTGGTGGTTTTTCTAACGAAATCGCTCAGCTACGTCAGGAATTACTTGATTTTGCTTCACTTATCGAGCTCGAACTTGATTTTGCTGAAGAAGATGTAGAGTTCGCCAATAGAGAAGAATTTCAGAATCTGATCGCAAAAATAACGCGTGTTTTAAAACGTCTTATCGACTCTTTTGCTACCGGTAATGTAATTAAAAACGGAATCCCCGTTGCGATAGTTGGCGAACCCAATGTTGGAAAATCGACTTTACTCAATGCGCTTCTTAATGAAGAACGTGCTATTGTAAGCGATATTGCAGGTACAACCAGAGATACCATTGAAGACGAACTCTCAATAGGCGGAATTGGATTTCGTTTTATAGATACTGCAGGAATACGTGAGACTGTAGATGTCATAGAAGGCCTGGGAATCAAAAAAACTTTTGAAAAAATCACACAGGCTCAGGTGGTTCTTTACCTTATTAATGCTGATAAGTTTAGAAATCAACCCGATCTTTTTATTGTTGAAATTCAGAAAATACGCAACCGTTTTCCAGATAAACCTTTAGTACTGGTCGCAAATAAAATAGACCACCTCACCGAAGCAGAACAACAAAGCATTAATGAACAATTATCTCAATTAATACCGGAAGAATCTAAATCTGCAGTGCTTCTAATTTCTGCTAAAACCGGTACTGGCGTAGATGAGTTAAAAGAACAATTACTGCAATTTGTAAATATGGGCGCTCTTCGCAATAACGAGACTTTAGTTACCAACTCCCGCCACTACGACGCCCTCCTAAAAGCCCTTGAAGAAATCGAAAAAGTACAACAAGGGATCAATGATGGGTTGAGCGGTGATTTAATGGCAATTGACATTAGAGAAGCTTTATATCATTTTGGGGAGATCACCGGTCAGGTTACCAACGACGAACTTCTGGGCAATATTTTTGCTAATTTTTGTATTGGTAAATAAATCCGAAATTTAATCTGATATCATTTGACATCAAATTAACACAAAACCTAATAAAATCAATACTTAACAAAGACCTCCTATTTACTCTCATTTTCTCTTAATTCTCTTATAATTGCCCTTTTGTTACACCTCTGGTACACCTCAATGTTAAAATTTGTATCCGAGGTGTACCACGGTACACCTCGTTTTACTTTTTTGGCTACCTTTATAAAAAGGTAAGGCGATGATAATCAAACTCAAAAAGAAAAAACTTGCTTCTGGCAAATACAGTCTTTATATCGAATACTATAAAGGCAACGTTAGGGATGACGAAGGCAAACAAATCCATTCAAGAGAATTTGAATACCTTAAACAGTATCTCTATATAAATCCGAAAAACGCTCTTGAAAAAAAGGCAAATGAAGAAACTCAATTAAGAGCGGAACAAATCTTATCTATTCGCAAAGCAGAATATGCTCAGGGTAAATATGGAATTAAAGACCGTACAAAGGATAAGCTACTCTTCCTCTCCTATTACGAAAAGTTAAAGGAGGATCGCTATGAGAGTAAAGGAAATTATGATAACTGGGATGCTGCACAAAATTATATAGAAGACTACTGTAAAAACAAACACATCACTTTCGAAGACATTGATGAAGATTTTGTTATTGGATATAAAAAATTCCTGAACAAAAAAGCCAGGACCAAATCTGGAACGCTCCTATCTCAAAACTCAAAATACACGTACTTCAATAAATTTAAAGCTGCATTACGTAGGGCATTTGAAGATAGATATACCAGTCGCAATTACGCCACAGCCGTTAAAGGTTTTGCTATGGGCGAAACTACACGTGAATATCTTACTCATGAGGAATTACAAGAATTGGCTAAAGCGGAGTGTAAACATCAAATACTGAAAAATGCTTTTATTTTCAGCTGTTTAACCGGTTTACGATGGAGCGATATAAATAAGCTTACTTGGTCAGAAGTTCGGGATGAAGAGGATGGGTCTCGACTTGTTTTCAAACAAAAAAAGACTGCTGCGCAAGAATACCAATATCTTTCAGATCAGGCGAGAGCGATTCTTGGAAAGAGAATAAAAGAAAATGATCGTGTTTTTCAGGGCTTAAAATATGGTGCCCACTTTAATGCAGAAATACTTAGGTGGTGTATGCGGGGTGGTATCACCAAACACATTACCTTTCATAGTGCAAGGCATACCCACGCCGTGCTCTTACTTGAAAATGGAGCAGATATTTATACCGTTTCCAAAATTTTGGGACATAAAGAAATTAGAACCACTCAGATCTACGCCAAAATCGTAGATAAGAAGAAAAAAGAAGCAGCTTATTTGATTCCAGAACTGGAATTATCAGATTTTAGTTGTTAACAACTCCTATTATATAGATTTTCGCCCAAATTATTTAATATGAATTACACCTATTTGATAAATTGAAAAAATCCAATTCATAAGATTCAATTGAATATAGTATTTTTTGATTTTAAATTACTGATTTTCAATTATTTGTGAATAAGTATTTTTTGAAAATATTCGATTCTTCTACTCCTATTTCTATTTTTAGTTCAGGAATTCTACCATAAATAAACAAAGCGCTTTGTTCACTATTCACCTTAAAATCGAATACGATGAACACGATTAAATTAGACGAAAGGCTGGAGCGAATTGAATCGCTATTACTGGCTAGTAAACAAGTACTCACACTCGATGAAGCCTGCGATTATACAGGTATGTCCAGAAGCTATCTTTACAAATTGACTTCTACGGGTGCCATTCCGCACAGTAAACCCAGTGGCAAACTGATCTACTTTGATATTGATTTGCTAAACAAATGGCTTTTACAAAATCAGCGAAAATCTCATTTCCAGATTGAGCAGGAAGCTTTAAGCTATAGCTTAAAAAAGCGGTAACCGGATCTCTTGAACCCCGATTCATTTAAATGGGGTTTCACTTCACTATTTAAATTCCATTATATGAAAGCTATACCCTATAAAAGGGTCGGCACAACCTATTATAAGTTGGTAGCCGCACCTACCATTGCAGGTCATTTCAATGAGTTTCTGGTTCATTGGAATATCGAGACCATAAAGCAAGATCACGGAAAAGCCTATTTGTCTAAAATCCCCAAATATGATGGCTTTACCTGTATTCCAAATCATATTAACTTTCAACAGGAGTACAAAGGATTTTATAATATCTATTCTCCACTTAGTAAGCAACCCAAGGAAGGGTCTTTTGAAACTACTTCTAAATTTCTTAGTCACATATTCGGTAACCAGCAAGAACTTGGATTGGACTACTTGCAGTTGCTTTATACAAAGCCTGTACAGATATTACCTATTCTTTGCCTGGTATCTAAAGAGCGTTCTACTGGTAAAAGCACTTTTTTAAAATGGCTTAAATCCATTTTTGAGAACAACCTCACGTATCTAACTAATGACAGTTTTAGTAGTCAGTTCAATTCCGATTGGGCAAATAAACTCCTGATTTGTATTGATGAAGTACTCTTTAATAAAGAAGAGCTTACCGAACGTATTAAATACCTGAGCACAACTAACATCAATAAGCTAGAGGCTAAAGGAAAAGACAAACGGGAAGTAGAGTTCTTTGGCAAGTTTATTCTCTGCAGCAACAACGAAGATAACTTCATAAAGATTGATGCTAATGAAACCCGTTTTTGGGTTTTAAAAGTACCCTCAATCAAAAAGGAAAGTACAGACTTTCTTGAGCAACTGATTTCTGAAATCCCTGCATTCTTATACTTTCTATCAAACAGAAAACTAAGTACGATTCATAAAACGCGGATGTGGTTTACCCCTCAGCAGATAAAAACGGCTGCGCTTACCAGACTTGTAAAAAATAATAGAAATCGGGTCGAAAAAGAACTGGCCAGTATTCTAATGGGGGTCTTTGAAAAGTATGACTTAGAAGAAGTAGACTTTTGTCCGTTAGATGCTTTAAATGCCCTGAATAAAACCCGGGTAAAAACAGACCTAACCCAATTACGCAAATTATTGAAAGTAGACTGGAAACTCTCCAATCAACCTAACTCCAATCAATACCGAAAATTCATTATTTGGTCCGATGGTTCCATCAATTTGATAGAGGCTAAAGGCCGCTATTTTACCGTAAAAAAGGAATTCATTACCCAAAATTTTGATGAGACGATGACAGATGAGGACAATCCCACTGTTTACAAGAGCTGAAGCTGTCATCATTTTATCATCAAACTGTCATCAAAAAAATAAATGATGATAAAATGAAGCTTAAAAAATTAAAAATGATGAAATGATGAATTTTTGATGACAGGATAAGGCTAGTATTTATAAGGCTTAACAAGATTTGTCATCAAATCATCATTTTTTTTCTAAAAATAGAGTGCAGATGAAAAAAGAAAAATTATCGTGTGAAAATGCCCGAAAAATTTCCATCGTGAAGGCGCTGGAATTTTTAGGACACTATCCCACTCGCAATTCGAAAAAGGAAGCCTGGTTTCTGAGTCCCCTGCGGTCAGAAACCCAAGCATCCTTTAAAGTTTCTAAAAAATTAAACTGCTGGTACGATCACGGACTAGGTAAAGGCGGCAACTGTATCGATCTGGTTTGTGCCCTTTCAAAAGTATCCGTGAGCGATGCATTAGCGATTTTAGCTCAGCTTAAAACGATTGATTATGATCTACCCAAACAGCAGGAAACCAATTTTAAGGAATCTAGAATTGAAATCAAGCACGTAAAAACGATTCAACATCCAGCATTACTAGAATATTTAAGCGAGCGAAAAATTAGTCTGATTGCTGCAAAGCGATTCTGTAGGGAAGTTCATTATACTATTGGAAATAAATACTATTTCTCAATTGCACTGAAGAACAATTCCGGAGGATGGGAATTTAGAAATCGCCACTGTAAATCGTCCAGTTCTCCAAAAGATCTGATTTTAGTTAAAAATGGATTTTCATATTTAATTATTCTAGAAGGAATGTTTGATCTGTTATCGCTAACTACATTATATCCAAATTTAAAACGAGAAACTGATTTTCTGATTTTAAACTCCATTGCTTTTGCAGATAAGGCACTCCCCTATTTTGATAATTATGACGTTATTGAATTGTACCTGGATCGGGATGAAGCTGGAAGAAAAACCACGGAGTTCTTCTTAAATGAAAATTCAAAATGCATTGATAAATCCCAATTCTACAATCCTGAAAAAGACCTTAATGCTTGGCTGATGAAAACGAAATAAAACTGATTTCTGGAGAGCAGGGCAAGATGTGTGGCTGTGGCCACAATCTTGCTTTGCTCCCGATGGTTGCAAAGAAAAAAATACAAACAATGAAACGAGCACTTATCAAATTCAGATGCAGCGTATATGAGAAAAAACTGCTGCAGATAAAAGCAAAAGCAGCAGGCAAAAGCCTAAGTGCTTTTTGTAGAAATAGCCTTATAGAACAACAGATCATAGAGCGGATGAATGAAGAGCATATCAACACCTATAAAATGTTGGTGAAGTATCACAATAACTTTAAACGCATCGGGAATATGTATAAAAAAGGGAATCCAAAACTCAGTCAGGAAGTCAATCTAGTTGCTAAAGAAATCAAGAAACATCTTAAAAGCATCATCCCATGATTGGCAAAGGAAGTTCTATATCCAGTACACTCGGAGCTTTGAGATACGGTAATAATCCAGATAAAGAAGCTGAGCAGGTATACAGTCACCTAATCGTTGGAGATACTGCAGAAGAAATCACCAGAGAGTTTGAGGCGGTACAACACCTGAATCAAAACTGTGAGCGCAATACCTTAAGTTTTATTCTAAGCCCAACAGTTAATGACGGAGCCAAAATGAATAATAAAGACCTGAGCGAACTTACCAAAACCTTCATTCAGCAAATGAAATTAGAAGAACGCCAGGCGGTCGCTTATGTGCATCGGGATAAGGAGCATACCCATGTACATCTTTATGTAAACCGTATTGATCTGAGCGGGAAGGCTTACAAAGATAGCTTTATCGGAAAGCAAAGTCAGTGGGCTGCAGAGCGAACCGCAAAGCAAATGGGTATTTAAACCGTGCAGGACGTACAGCTTGAAAAAAATAAAGCGCTCGCACATACTCGAGGTGAAATACAAAAAGCGCATCAAAACGCCATCAGTCAGCATGGAACTAAAGATCTTCAGACCTATATCAACCGAATGAGAGATCAGCAAATTGATGTAATACCGATAATCAACAAATCCAAACAGCTGCAGGGTTTTCGTTTTGAGTACCAAGGGCAAAGTATAAAAGGTAGTGCCGTTAACCGGTCGATGTCTGCCAGTAATTTGCTCAGATCCATCAACCGTGCAAAAAGTGTTGTTTTATCGGGAACAAGCGTACCCATTGCACCAAGCCTGGCTAAAGCTGTAGCCAAAAAGGTCCTAAAAATTGTAATCGATAAAGGAATTGGAATATGACAAAGTTGGAACTAATCTCAGAACTTCTCGTTGAAGAATTACATTCCTTTAAGGAAGAAGTCAATCGCTTACAGCGCATTGAAAAAAGCCTTAAAAGCACAGCTATAAAAGCAGACAGTACTCAGATTGAAAAGTTAATAGAGGAACATCTTAGAAACCTACACGTTGATCAAACTGCTCAACAGGAAAATCAGGAAGAAATCTTAAAACGGATTAAGCACTCTCGAACGATTCCGAATTGGCTCTTAGTGATAGTCCTATTTCTTTTTCTTTCACAAGCTTTTACTATTATTTACCTTTTGCTGCGCTAATTGAAAAAGTAGAACTAATTTTTTCTTTCAAAAAAACCTAGCCGTTGTGAAGGCCTTTTCGAAAGAAAAAATAATGGGTAAGGGAGCTTAGGTAAGATGATGATTTCGCTTTTAATAAATAGAATATTTTATGTCATAATCTAAGGTTTAGCAAATAGCTTTCAGTTTTTTCTTTTCATCAGCATTTTTAAATATCGCTTACCAACTTTAAAAAGATTCAGACCGTATAAATATTTTAATATATATTTTTACGCAATACATTGTTATACTATGTATTTTGTCATACATTTACCTTATGAATATAATTTTTGTTGAAAAATGGAAATCTCAAGTCAAGAAAGGAACCTTGACTTTTATTGTCCTCAATGTTCTAAGGGATAAAGAATTTTATGGATATGAATTTATTGAAGAGGTAAAAAAATTAACCCAAATCGAAATTGCAGAAGGAACTTTCTACCCCCTTATGAACAGGTTAAAAAAGGAGGGTTTAGTGACTTCTAAATGGGTGGAGCAAAAATCTGGTATACCTAGAAAATATTTTACACTTACAGAAACCGGAAAGGAAACTCTCAAAACAATGCAAACATATTGGGTAGATCTGGCTTCTTCAATTAAAAAAATATCTCAATGAAAATAAAGGAAATTCAATTTAAAGAAACTGCTTCTCAACGTATTTATAGAAGCTATATGAAGCGCATCGAAAAAACACTTTCATCACTTTCTAAAAGTGATCAGCAAGATGTGCTCTTAGAATTTAATAGCCATATATACGAAGGACTTGCAAGAAAAACTAACAAACGAGAAACCGATCATCTTCTAGACCTCTTAGAAAAACTTGGTGATCCGGAGAAAGTCTTGAAACCTTTAATCGCAGATAAAAAACTAGAACAAGCTACGCGCACGTTCAACCCTATCCATTTATTTAAAGCTATAGCGCTTAATATAGGTAATGGTATTTCTTATGTGGTATTCGGTGTTCTCTATATCTGTCTATTCGGTTTTATTATTCTTATTTACTTCAAACTAAAGAATCCAGATCAAGTTGGTCTTTATTTCAAAGATGATTCATTTATGCTTCTGGGAAAACTCAACTCTGACTATATAAAAAATCCAAGCGTCACCGAAATCTTAGGGAATTGGTTTATCCCTACACTGGTTGCGATTACATTAATTGCTTACCTCATTCTGACTCTATTACTAAAGTTTAAAAGATCAATCAATAAACACTAATATGAAAAAATCATTCATCACATCAATCCTGCTTTTTATTACCTCAATTTGCTTAGCTCAAGAACTTGATACCCAAAAATTAGACAGCCTTTTTGATTTGCTCGAAAGCCATAATAAATTTATGGGCAGTCTTTCTGTAACTCAAAACGGAAAGACCTTGTATCAGAAAACTATTGGATTTGTAAGTATCGAAGATTCCATTAAATCCAATCATTCAACCAAATATCGAGTAGGCTCAATATCTAAAATGTTTACAGCTTCACTACTATTAAAAGCCGTGGAGGAGAACAAATTAGCGCTTGATGATAATCTAGATCAGTTCTATCCTGAGATTGTAAATGCTGATAATATAACTATCAAAAATTTACTGAATCACAGCAGCGGTATTCACGATTTCACTCGAAATGAAGATTATTTAGACTGGAATCAAACACAACAATCAAAAGATAATATGCTTGAAAGAATAGCGGGTTTTGAAAGTGATTTTGAACCCAATTCCAAAAGTGAGTACAGCAATTCTAATTTCGTGTTATTGACCTTCATTTTAGAAGACCTCTATAAAACATCATTCGCCAAACTTCTTGAAACTAAAATAATTCTACCGGTGTATTTAAAAAATACAGCATACGGTCAAAAAATAAATCCAAAAGCGAATGAAGCACTATCTTATTCATTTCTAGGAAAGTGGAATATAGAAACTGAGACAGATATGTCTATTCCTCAAGGAGCTGGCGCTATTATTTCAACTCCTGAGGATTTGAATAATTTCATTACAGCGCTATTTAACGAGAAAATTATTTCGAAAAATAATTTAGAGCTCATGAAATCCATAAAGAATGGATACGGCCTAGGCCTGTTTAAGTTTCCATATAACGATAAATGGAGCTATGGACATACAGGAGGGATTGATGGGTTTCAATCTGTTACCAGTTTTTTTCCTGATGATCAACTCGCAATTAGTTTAACGGGAAATGGGATAAACTATGATAAAAATGACATACTACTGGCCGTTTTAGGTAGCTTTTATGAAGGAAAATTTGATTTACCGGAATTTAAATCAATAAACATAACCGAAGAAGAATTAGAAAATTTTCTAGGAACCTACTCCAGTGAACAGATCCCTCCAAAAATTACTATTACTAGAGAAGATTTTACACTGTTAGCTCAGGCTACTGGTCAATCAGCATTTCCACTAGAGCCTATTTCGAACAACACATTTGTTTTTAAGCAAGCTGGTGTAAAAATAGAATTCAATTTAGCGGAAAATCTGATGATATTGAAACAAGGAGGTAAAGAGTTTTTATTCCATAAAGAATAAAAAGCTTAATACAATCTATAATAACTTGAATCAAATTATTATTTACAAGTTGAGTTTCAACTAGAATAGGATGAGCAAGCCAGTTAGAATAATTACTGATTGGTTTTATGAAACACAAGTTGACTGTACGCTATTGGTATTTTAAATAAAGGCGATTTATATTTACAAGTGAACTCAGCCGGTGTATATGCCCAGCAACATTTAGCGCGCGCCATTAATATCACCTTTACAGCTGTACGAACATCCTCCTAATTAGTTCAGAATTGAAAGTTTGGGATTCAAAATTATACTGATCTAAATGCCCCCGGTTTAAAATTTAGTGAGCGACTTATTGCAGATGTTTTTCTTTCATTGGCAGTTCTCATATATTAAATAATACTATTTTAGAGAGCGCGTCCCACCGTTGTATATGCCTTGCAGCATTTGGTGTGTGTCACTGACCACACTTTGCGGGTGTACAAGCACCCTCGTTTTTATATTCAAATTTTATCGTTCTCTTTACTTTGAAAGAAGGACTGGGAATGGTACTACCCCACCACCAGCTCGATGCCTGCTTTTTCAGCTTTGTATGCTATTTTCTGGGTTAATTCATAATACGACCAGTTTCTAAGAACGAAATGTTGCTCTTTTGCTGCTTCGATTTTAGCTTCCTGGTCGACCAGCATCAGTGTACCGGCCTGATGCTTTACGCAAAAATCAATGAGTTTTCTACTATATACGTGCAAGCGCTGATTTACATAATTCTTTTCTTTTTCTTTAAATGGATCTGCCGCTTTAAGTTTTCTTTTACGCCCGTGACCACCCCGGGAATATACCGACCCCGATATAGCCCGTTTACGGGCAGCCTGAATCGCTAACCTTCGGTATAAAAACTCTTCTTTGGTACCGATATTCATTCGGCTGCGACCAATCTTCACCGAAATGGGGTATTCTAATGATAAGGAAGCCTCAGCGATAACCTGAGGTTTTAGAGCGTACTTTTCTTGTTCGATATCAAATACTGCATACCAAAAGATCTTCCCATCCTTAAGTCTTATTTCTGAAGTTCGCAAGCGCGTTTCTCCTTCGATGAATCGATGTAACAAACTGCGTTTATCTGTAAAATTCTTTCCCAGATAGGTGCAAAAAGGAATTGTAAACAAACGAAAACAAAACACTTTTCGATCCTCGTCGTATTTAAAACCAGATATACTCTCTGAGGTAAAGGGAAAACCATTATTCTTTTTAAAGTTTTCAAGAGCGCGTTCTCCGCTCCAATACTTCGGTCTGTTTTTAATAAACGAACGCTCTATATTCTGATTTAAATTAGTTAGTATCTTGGTTGGAATTTGTCCTTTAAATCGATCCGATAACACCCGATATGTACTGTTGAGGCGGGATCGATTTAAAATGCCGTTTTCGTGTTTTTTGACATCGGCTAGTTTGTATTGAATCTCTTCGGTTAAATAAAAGAACTCTTTAATCATCTCCTGAACGTAGAGGTGAGTCACGATAATATTGGAAGCTTTAAAGCAGCAGTATTGCCAATCGTAGAGTTTTGCAATAGCCTCTTTGCGCTCTTCATAATCCGGCAGATCGATGTGGAGCTGAATTTTACGAGTAAGTCTGATTGTTTTCGCTTTCATAATCAGGCGGATTTTAAATGCTGTTCGTGGTTTTCCTGTAAAAACTTATATGCCGTGGTAAAAGCTCGGTGTACTTCTTTTTGAGAGAGTTTGAGTTCTGCAGCTATGGCTGCAAACGAGTAGTGTTGTTCACAGCGTAGTTCCAATATGCGGGCTTCCTGTTCGGTGATTTCAACCGAAAGTTTGGATTGCTCTTCACCTTCTTCATTTGTTTTAAGAATGTAACCTTTATTGAGTATGGTTTTGATTTCTTCTATAGTTTGCTTCATCGTATTACTGGCTTCCGTAATGCTGATGCCTAGCTGCTCAGAGATAGTTTTGTACTTAAACCCGTGTTGAAAACAGAGCTCTATAAGGCGTTTGCGCTGCATTCCCAAGAGCGGCAATATATTTACTACCTGCTCGTAATCTTCCTGCCGATTATGCTGATCAACCAAATGCTGATCTACCGCAGTAGGATCATAACCCAACATATATTCTTGATAGTCGGGAAACTTATCTAAGGAATAAAAATCCCTATAAAACTGATTTTTAGGGCGCGTATAGTACCACCTGCATTCAGTTGAAATCACCTTATATAAAAACCCAATCACATGCTTAGGGGATTCAATACGTTCTCGTTTATCCCAAAGGATTAAAAAAGTATCCTGAACTAAGGTTTCAACCACATAGGCATCTTTAATGATACTTCTGCCCATCCAGTAGATGCGCCTGTTATACTGCGCGTAAATCGCATTAAATGCCTGTGGACACCCATTTTTAAATGCTTTATAATATGTATCTATTTGAAATCGCTTCATAACTTAACCCTTTTGTTTCACTTGAATCTACTCTAGGTTTCATAGTCATAAATCAATCCTTATCTCATTACAACCATAACTACTAAAATGCTTATGATTTTAGGTTTATAACTCAAATATATTAAAAATTACTTAACAATGGTACAGGTACCTTTGTTAAATGATCAGATATTTTACTTCTTGTAGGGTTGTAAAATTGATCGTGAACAGTAAAGTAGAAACATATATTATCAATAGGGTAAGAGAAAAAAGAAAAGAAAAAAACTTATCTCAAATAGCTCTTTCCCAAAAATTAGGACTGAGCGAAAGTTTCATATCTCACGTGGAATCTAATACTCGAAGAGCAAAGTATAATGTTAATCACTTAAATGACCTAGCTCTAATTCTAGAATGCTCTCCAAAAGACTTTTGGCCTGAAAAGCCAATTGCAAAATAGCCTTATTTAAAATTTCAATATCATACACTCTTCATACTCTATCATGGGCTTTGCCTAGGCTTTGAGTGGAAGATCCTATACTGCTGTTTACCCTGCTTATTTAAGAAAAATTACTCTAGGATAATCCTGATAAAACTATACAGGTTAGTATTTAAATCCTGAAATTAATATAAAATTTAACAAGATTAAGGAATTCCGAAAGATGGTTTATTTTAGAAAGAGTAACTTGGTTCTATCAATTGATAAACAGGAATAAAAGTTACTGTTATCCCGTGAAAATTTAGAGATAATGGATATATTTATGTTGATATAACTAGTTGTGTGTAATGTAACTAAACCAATAATGATTTACGACGACCACAAAATTTCGGACAACTTAAAATATTTAGATAAAATATTAGAAGTTAATCTCAAACAATCGAATAACTACAAAATTGACGCTAAAAAGCTTGCTGAAAATATAAATCCAATCGATTTTGAATCACTCTTTTCCGAAAGTTTTGCAGATAAGGTAAAAAGTTGGTTTGTAAAGCCTAAATCTTTAGCCGAAATGGATTTTGAATTTCCTGTAGAATTCAATTCTGATGAATCAAAATTTATTAATGCCCTTTGGTATTTGCATTCAGAAGGTTTGTTGTTTTTTAATCCTTACCCTGTAAATACATCACTTCTGACTTTTAAAGGAGTTCTAAAAATATCAAACGGAGGTTATTATAAAGAATACCAAAGGCAAATAAGAAAAGATAGATTTCAAAAATATTTTTGGTTAGTAGCAATTCTAACTTTTATTGCAGGTTGGATTTTAAAACCTTTATTCGAATACCTAACATCTAATATTTAGATAAAATTGTACCTAAAATTTGAAATAGAAATCCAAGAATTAAGAGAATCAGACCAAGTTTAGACCTGAAATTAATCTGTTTTTCTCTTTCATCAGACAAAGTATGGTCTTGTAAAAAAGAATCATACATTTCCTTTGAGGGCACACCATACATAAACAAAAGAATAACACCAATTACGTCAAAAACAAGACCGATAATGGAATATATCATAATCCTATTTTACCATTAATTTCTCTAAATCTTCAAAAGACGACTGAATTTCCATATTAGAACCATCGACAAAATAGATTTTCGGAAAACCACCTGACTGAAAAGATTCAATTTTTACAATATTATTTTTATTAATCAAAAGAGATTTGCCTTGAGAATTTAATCTAATGAACATAACAATTTAATTTTAGACTCTAAAGATAAGGTAATTAAGAATAAAATAAACACTACACACAACACCGGTAGCCGTTGCACAAGTCTAAATTTCTAAGAAAAGAGGATTATCCTGATTTCTAGGAATAGTTAAGTTGTTGTTTTCTAATTATATGGTATTATTAAAAACGACTATTAATTTGAAATTTGATTAAAAAAGAGGTTGTGCAACAGCCACACCGTGTAAAAAACATTGCTTATTTTAGTTAAACCGTTAGTTCGTTGCTCGTTTGCCAGCTTTGATTTTCCTGCGGAAAATCCTCGCACTCAAACACGCAACGTTCCTTACACAAACACGTTAGCTGTAATTTAAAAACAACAACCCGAATTCAAGAACTTAACGCAACAAATCAAAATTCTAGATTTGTTGTATGCCTATCAAAAACTATAAACGATTAAGCCTAAAAGACAGAGTCATAATACAGACCCTTTTAGAAGAGAATAAGTCTAAATCCTTTATCGCAAAGAAGCTTTCCAGATCAAGATCTACCATCACCCGTGAGATCAAAAAATGGATCATCAAACCCGGAGATAAATACGATGCCTCACTTGCGGATTGGAATGCAAAAGATGACTATCTAAACAAAAGAAACAAAGATAAAATAAGCACCTTTCCAAGACTTAAAATCTATGTCTACAAAGGACTACTCAAAAGATGGTCTCCTGAACAAATAGCAGGAAGAATTAAGAAAGAGCACCCTAAAGATCCCGTAATGGCCATTTCCTATGAAGCTAATTATACCCACATTTATTCACACAGACAAGCAAGGCTAAACAAGAAACTTATCAAGCTGCTGCCCTATCAAAAATCACAGCGAAGAAGAGCCTGTGTAAGTACCAAAAGAGGGTCCAAAATAAAAGATCAGGTAAGTATTGAGCAAAGACCCTTACATATTGAAAACAGAGAGGAAATAGGACACTGGGAAGGAGATTTGGTAATAGGTAAAGGGCAGAAAAGCGCTATAGGTACAATCGTGGAGAGAAAATCAAGATATACCTGCATAGTGAAATTAAAAGATCGTAAATCAGCTACCGTCAGAAAGCAATTTGTAAAAGAATTCAAAGCTTTTGATAAGCAGCTTACAAAGACCCTTACCTATGATAATGGTGTTGAAATGGCGCAGCACGCTACCCTTACTAAACAGACAGGAATGCCTGTTTACTTTGCTCATCCTTACGCCTCGTGGGAGCGCGGAACAAACGAGAATACTAATGGCCTAATCAGACGGTATTTTCCTAAAGGAACTGATTTTTCTAAAGTATCAGAACAACAACTCAAAAGAATCCAGATAGCACTTAATAACAGACCCAGAAAGATCCTTAATTACAGTACTCCAGTGAAAGCTTTAAAACTAGAACCTTCGTAAGAAGGGAAACCAAAAATAACAACACAAAATGAGACTGTTTTAAAAGAAAAAACTAAATTGAATAACCTAATTAATAGTAAAACTTGTTGCGCTAGAACCTTGAATGCACCAACTACATGCCAAAATGTTATATATGTCATAAAGAACTAATAGAAAAAAACTATTACGAACAGAACAAAGAAAGTTACACTGAAAAGCCAGCCATTAACCATAAAGAGCATATAATACAAAATGGTCTTCATGGAAAATTGAAAGCTGAGGATATACTTTGTTCTGATTGCGGTGGAATTCTTAGTACTGAGGTGGATACTTCATTTTGTAATCTATTTGACGTGATTACTGTGCAGTTAAAAGACATTCTTGTAAGTAAAGACCACGGAAAAAATAACAAACCCAAAATTCTTAAAGGTTATCTATATACAGATAATTCATTAAATGAGAAAATTGATATTAATTATAAGAACAGATGCGTATCTCCTGAAAATCCATATTATATATTTGATAAAGAGAATTTAAAACTAACAATATTTGCAAATAAGAGCAGGGCAAAACAGTTTCAAAATATAGTTTTACAGAAATTGACGAAAGATGGTGTAGATGTTCGTAATTTGAATATAGAAATAAATTCAAATATAGAGGATAATGGCTTTTTAGGACTTCATTTTACGGAGGGTATAACAGATTTTAATACAAAATTCCCAAAAGGATTTAGTAAAATTGCGATTGGTTTCGCACTTCATAATGGATTAAAGAGGAAAGATTTAAAGAATGCGTTGAAAATAAATGATGATGGGACAGCACAAATAATATCATCAAAAAACCTTATTCCATTTTTTCCATTAGGAGCATTTGATAGGTTTTATGAGGAAAACAGATTGTCAATTGAGGCAAATTACCCTTCACATGAACTTATCCTTTTTTCTCAGAATTATTCAAATGGGTCTAAGAAGTTGTATTGCTATATCTCACTATTTAGTACATTTCAATATTATGTACTTTTAAATGACAATTATGAAGGCTCTGATATTTTAAAGACATATTATCAAACTGTCTTAAAACAAGAAATTCCAGACATAAACATTAAAACTATTAGACCAAAGCATCTAAGTATTATTGTCAATGAATTTGGTATTGACACATCAAAATATAAAAGAGAATCATTATCCGATTACATAAACTTTATTGAAAGGGAGTATAATAAACTGAAACCAAATTATCAACTAGATATTTTTGAAGAATTGAAAAATTCCGCTTCAGCTTTGACAACCAGCATTGTTCTATCCAAAAGTGATGATGAAGAATTAATAAAGGGTATGCCAATTAGAAATGTGATTAGAAGTTTTAAGAATATTATAAAAGAACAAACAATGGCGTTTCTAATGGAAATACAGGCTATAAACAACAATGATTTTTCACTATACAAGAGAGCATTTTTAGAAGATGATAGTACTGGAAAATTAGAAAACTTATCATATCCAGATGAGTTAGTTGCAGAGTCGCATAAGAATGAAAGCATATTTAAAGTCTACGGACATATGAAATTCCAACAATTGAGTGAATTTATAGAACAGAATAAAGGAAAAACGGCATAGAACAATGGTAACCGTTTCACAACTCTGTAATTTATAGGGGTCACACTCCTTTAAACCGCTTTTAAGCTGTTTTTTAGTTTTATAAGGATTGTAAATCAGCAAACACCAAGTTTCTTAAAATAGATCTATAGGCTTCCTTAAATACTTTTTGAAGTTCCAAAAAAAAGGCTAGAACCCCTGCCCTGCTTTTTACCCGTTTTTGAGTAAATTTGATGTTATAATATTTCTACTCTATCATTTGATTTGGGTAGGCTTTGCCTAGGGGATGCTAAACAGTTGCTTCCACTGCTTATTTAATTAATATTGAAATAGCATAGTCCTTATAACACTACACAGGCTGGTATTTAAATCCTTAATAGAATATTCATTTTTTTGAAACTAGGCAATTCCGTAAGCTGATTTATTTTTGGAAGTAGTAACTTGATTCTATCAATTGACAAACAGAAACACGGATTTTTATGTAATATAGCAACAGTAATGAATATAATTGGATGTCAACAAATTAATACTCGTGAATAAATTCAATTTATTAAATATTGAAACCCAAAATCAACTATTTAAAACAGCTAGTGCTATAGTTGAGTATGTCGTCATTGAAGAGGAATTAAAAGAATTATTCAATTACTGCATCTTACTTCAAGAGTCAACACAAAAAAAAATTGATCAATTAGTTAGTGAGCGTGAGGAGCTTGAAAAAGAACCTTATAAACGTTTTGAATTTGATGGCATACAATTTATGAATATAGATACTATTGACGGAATTGAAAAAATTGAAATTCCGTCTTGGAATACCATACTTGAATTTAACGTACCTATGAATCAAATTTTACTCCTAAGTATATTCTTGGAAAAGTCACTAAAATCGTTATGCGCAGAATACAGTCCTAATAACAATTCCGAATATTATGGGGTTTATAATTTTAAGGTTAGAAAAAACAGCCAGGAAAGTATTATTAATTCCTATATCAGGTATCTTGAACAACAATGCGGAATTAAAAACTTATCAGATCTAACAATAGAGTACCTGAACCAAAATTTAAGAAAACTTAGAAATTCTTTTGTTCACGGAGATTGGAATACCATAGAACAATATGCTGGAAAGATTGACATTAATGAAGTCTTTATTTCCGCTTCAAGCTTATTTCGAATTATTGAAAAAAAAGTATATAAATAAGGTCCCCACAGATAATTAAGTATTCTTTTTCCAAAGTCTCAATTGTATTCATGACCATCTATTCCTTTTAAGATAGTATTAAACCAGATCCATTAGGCTCATCAAAATTTAAAACTTTAGTTTTAAACAATAAATACACAAAGGCAGAAACAAAACTGCTTTAATAAAAACACATTTGAATTAAATGACAAGTAACAATCAAAGAGCTGAATTACAAGCTAAAATATGGAGAATAGCCAACGATGTGCGTGGCTCTGTAGATGGATGGGATTTTAAACAGTTTGTATTAGGTACGCTTTTTTACCGCTTTATAAGTGAAAATTTCACTAGATACATTGAAGGTGGCGATGATAGTATAAATTATGCAAGTTTGAAAGATGATGTAATTACTCCAGAAATAAAAGATGATGCGATTAAGACTAAGGGGTATTTTATTTACCCGAGTCAACTTTTTGTTACCGTTGCAAAAACTGCCACTACTAACTCTAATCTTAATACTGACTTAAGAGAAACTTTTAACGCTATTGAAAGTTCAGCTAGCGGTTATCCATCTGAAGAAGACATAAAAGGATTATTTGCTGATTTTGATACCACAAGTTCACGTCTTGGTAATACAGTTGAAAATAAAAATAGCCGATTGTCGACAGTCATAAAAGCTGTTGAAGAACTGAATTTCGGTAAGTTTGAAGATAATAAAATTGACCTTTTTGGCGATGCCTATGAATTTCTTATTCATAAATACGCAGCCAATGCCGGTAAGTCTGGTGGTGAATATTTTACACCAACAAACGTATCCCAATTGATTGCTCAGTTGGCAATGCACAAGCAAGAAAAAATTAATAAAATTTATGATCCTGCTGCAGGTTCCGGTTCTTTATTATTGCAGGCCAAAAAGCACTTTGACAATCATATTATAGAAGAGGGTTTTTACGGGCAAGAGATCAACCATACCACATATAACTTAGCACGTATGAATATGTTTTTACACAATATCAATTACGATAAGTTCCATATAGTGCTTGGTAATACATTAATGAACCCACAATTAGGTAATGACAAACCATTTGACGCCATAGTATCTAATCCCCCCTATTCTATTAAATGGAAAGGTAGTGATGATCCCACACTCATCAATGATGATCGGTTTGCACCTGCTGGTGTACTTGCCCCAAAATCGAAAGCAGATTTTGCATTTGTATTACATTCATTAAACTATTTATCTAGTAGAGGAAGAGCGGCATTAGTATGCTTTCCTGGTCTTTTCTATCGTGGTGGTGCAGAACAAAAAATAAGAAAGTATTTAGTAGATAATAACTACGTAGAGACTATTATCGCCTTAGCACCAAATCTTTTCTACGGTACATCTATAGCGGTAACTATTTTGGTCTTATCAAAACACAAAACAGATGCTAAAACGCAATTTATAGATGCTACTAGTGAAGACTTCTTCAAAAAAGTAACCAACAACAATGAAATGACGGATGCTCACATTGGGAAGGTTATGGGAATGTTTGATAGCAAAGAAGAAGTAGCACACGTAGCTACTTATATAGATAATTCTAAAATTGCTAAAAACGATTACAACCTTTCTGTAAGTAGCTATGTAGAACCTAAAGATTCTAGTGAAAAAATTGATATTAAAGAGCTTAATACTGAGGTAGCTATTACAGCTGAAAAAATTGAGGAACTACGTGCTGCAATTAATAACATCGTAAACGAAATTGAAGCATGAGTTATTTAGATAAGTTGTTGGAAGGTGTTACTGTTGAATGGAAGCCTTTGGGTAACAGAAGTATTGGTAAGTTTATTCGTGGTGGTGGATTACAGAAAAAGGATTTTACCGATATAGGAGTTGGTTGTATTCATTATGGTCAAATCTATACTCATTATGGTACATACACGACTACAACCAAATCATTTGTCTCCGAAGAATTTGCAAAAAAAGCACGTATGGCTAAATATGGAGATCTCATCATAGCAACAACAAGTGAAAATGATGAGGATTTATGTAAAGCTGTGGCCTGGTTGGGTAATGATGAAATAGCAGTAAGTAGTGATGCTTGCTATTATAGGCATAATTTAAACTCAAAATACGTTGCGTATTTTTTTCAAACCAAAAAATTCCACAAACAAAAACGACCTTTTATAACCGGGGCAAAAGTAAGACGTGTAAATGCTGACAATTTAGCTAAACTCCTAATCCCAATTCCGTGTCCTGATTACCCAGAGAAATCACTAAATATTCAAAAAAAAATTGTTTCTATCCTAGATAACCTTTCAAAGCTTACAACAGAGCTTACAACAGAATTAATAGCAGAGCTTACGGCACGTAAAAAACAATACAGCTATTATCGTGAACAATTGTTGGCTTTTGATGAAAGTAAGGTCAAACATTTGCCAATGGGAAATGAAAATGTAGGTGAGTTTATTAGAGGTAAAAGATTTGTAAAAACAGATTTAGTCTCTGAGGGAGTACCAACTATTCATTATGGTGAAATGTATACGCATTATGATACTTGGGCGGACAAAACAAAATCTTTTGTTAGTAAGGAGCTCGTAGAAAAGAAAAAACTAAGAACTGCTGAAAGAGGCGATGTTATAATAGTTGCTGCTGGTGAAACAATTGAAGATATTGGGAAAGGTACAGCTTGGTTAGGTGAAGAAGGTGTTGTAGTGCACGATGCTTGCTTCTATTATAAAAGCAGTTTAAACCCTAAATATGTAGCCTATTTCACTCGGACAAGACAATTTCATGACCAAATTAGGGGGCATATATCTTCAGGAAAAATTTCAGCAATCAATTCAAAAGGTTTGGGTAAAGTAAAGATCCCAATACCTTCAAAAGAGGAGCAAAACCGTATAGTAAAAATATTAGATAAATTTGATATCCTTAATGCTTCCATAAATGAAGAATTAACTAAGGAAATACAATTAAGAAAAAAACAATACGAGTATTACCGTGAAATGTTATTGGACTTCCCAAAAAAATATAGAAATATAGTATGAGCCAATTGTTGACACAAATAGCCCAACAGCTTATTGAGGCTAACAAAAAAATTCAATTAATATATGCCTTTAATGGTACAGGCAAAACAAGATTGTCTCGAGAGTTTAAAAATTTGATTTCGCCAAAGGAAGATAATACAGAAGAAGAATATCATTCAAAAGTACTCTATTATAATGCTTTTACTGAAGACCTGTTTTATTGGGATAATGATTTGAAGAACGATGAAGATAGAAAAGTAATAATTCAACCTAATGCTTATACTGATTGGGTTTTTAAGGATCAAGGTCAAGAACCAAACATCACAGCCCATTTTCAGCGCTACACCAACGAAAGGTTAACACCTAGTTTTAACCAAGATTTCTCAGAAGTGCGTTTCTCATTTGAGAGAGGAGATGATTCGAGTTCTGAATTTATTAAAATATCCAAAGGAGAAGAAAGCTGTTTTATATGGAGTACATTTTATAGTTTATTGGAACAAGCTATTAATGTGTTGAATATAGATGAAGAGGAAGGAGAACGAGAAACAGATCAATTTAGTCATCTAGAATACATCTTTATTGACGATCCAGTAAGTTCATTAGACGATTCACACCTCATAGAATTAGCTGTTGATATTGCCAAGTTAATTAAGTCAAGTCGATCTGATCTGAAATTCATTATTACTACCCATAACCCCTTATTCTATAATGTACTTTTCAATGAATTCAATAGGGTGAAAAACACGAAGAAATGGCGATTAGAAAAACTAATCGATGGTACTTCTAATCTTGTCGATCAAGTTAAGGATTCACCTTTTTCTTATCATTTATTTCTTTTGGCAGAACTTGAAAAAGTAATAGAATCTGGAGATATTCAAAAGTACCACTTCAATTTTCTACGGAATATCCTTGAAAAGACTTCAACGTTTTTAGGATTCAATAATTGGGAGGAGTTGTTACCTCAGGAGTCTCGTCAAGCATATTACAACCGTATAATCAACCTTTCTAGTCATTCTAAGCAAAATGGTGAGGAAATTTCAATTATAGATGATAATGATAAGAGAGTATTGGGTTTTTTAGTTGGGGAGGTAAAAAGGATTTATGGCTTCAAATCCAACGTAAATTAATATTTTAAAAGAATGAAACGTAATAGAACAATAGTAGAGTCTAAAAATTTCATTGTTTTAGATAGTTACAAGAAGGTCTCAGAGGTCAATGAAATTCCAGCAGTTTATCAAACAGAAGCTGCTTTAGAAAAAGAATTGATAAAAGATCTAAATAATCAGGGCTATGAGGTGCTGTTACAACCTACTCCCGACCGAATGTTTACTAATGCTCGGGAACAGCTGCAAAACCTAAACGATATGCAATTTACTCCTAGTGAGTGGCAGCGCTTTGTGGTAGAGTATTTGGATAAGCCTAGTGATAATCTCGTAGATAAAACAAGAAAATTCCACGATGATTATATTTATGATTTTGTATTCGACGACGGGCATATACAAAACATCTATCTGGTTGATAAAAAGAACCTGACACGCAATAAAGTACAGATAATTTCGCAATTTGAACAGAAAGGTACTCATGCTAATCGTTATGATGTAACAATACTAGTCAATGGTTTACCTTTAGTACAAATAGAACTAAAAAAACGGGGGATTGCCATTCGAGAGGCCTTTAACCAGGTGCACCGCTATACCAAAGAAAGCTTTAATACAGAAAATTCTTTATTTAAATACCTACAGCTTTTTGTTATTAGTAACGGTACAGATACCCGTTACTTTGCCAATACCGTAGAGCGCAACAAAAATAGCTTTGATTTTACCATGAACTGGGCTAAGTCTGACAATTCGCTTATCAAAGATTTAAAAGATTTTACGGCGACTTTTTTTCAAAAAAATACCCTGCTCAATATTTTGTTTAACTACTCTGTCTTTGACATTAGTAACACCTTATTGATTATGCGTCCCTATCAAATCGCAGCAACCGAACGTATGCTCTGGAAGATCAAAAGTAGCTACGAGGCAAAAAACTGGGCTACTAAAGAAAGTGGTGGTTATGTTTGGCATACAACCGGCTCAGGTAAAACCTTAACCAGCTTTAAAGCCGCCCGTCTGGCCACCGAATCGGAGTTTATAGACAAGGTATTCTTTGTAGTAGACCGTAAAGATCTGGACTATCAGACTATGAAGGAATATCAGAGCTTTTCGCCTGATAGTGTAAATGGTTCGGAAAGTACTGCAGGTTTAAAACGGAATATTGAGAAAGAGGATAATAAGATTATTGTCACCACCATTCAAAAATTAAATAATCTCATTAAAAGCGAAAAGGATTTAGAGTTATACCAAAAACAGGTGGTTTTTATATTTGATGAAGCGCACCGCTCACAATTTGGTGAAGCCCAAAAAAACCTGCAAAAAAAGTTTAAAAAGTATTATCAGTTTGGCTTTACCGGGACCCCTATATTTCCAGAAAACGCTTCAGGGGCAGAAACTACAGCAAGTGTGTTTGGTCGTGAGTTGCATTCCTACGTTATCACCGATGCTATTAGAGATGAAAAGGTTTTAAAATTCAAGGTAGACTATAACGATGTGCGTCCGCAATTTAAGGGTTTGGAAACCGAACAGGATTTAGACAAGCTAAGTGCTGCAGAAAACAAACAGGCTTTACTCCATCCCGTTCGCATCAGGGAAATATCGAAGTATATCTTAAATCATTTTAGACAGAAAACCCACAGAACTAAAGGGGGTAATAATGGCTTTAATGCCATGTTTGCGGTTAGTAGTATTGATGCGGCCAAGTTGTATTATGAAGCGTTAAATGCACTACAGAAGGATAGTGACAAACCTTTAAAAATAGCGACTATCTTTTCTTTTGCGGCCAATGAGGAGCAAAATGCAATCGGTGAGATTCCCGACGAAACCTTTGAACCAGCAGCGATGGACCTGAGTGCTAAGGAGTTTTTGACTAAAGCGATCAACGATTATAATTCTATGTTTAAAACCAGTTTTGGAGTTGATAGTAAAGAATTTCAAAACTATTATAGGGATTTAGCCAAACGGGTGAAAAATCAGGATGTTGACTTTTTAATTGTCGTGGGGATGTTTTTGACCGGTTTTGATGCTCCTACACTCAATACTTTATTTGTAGATAAAAACTTACGCTATCACGGCTTAATGCAAGCCTTCTCGCGTACAAATCGCATCTACGATGCGACCAAGACTTTTGGGAATATCGTAACCTTTAGAGACTTAGAAAAAGCTACCATAGATGCCATTACCCTCTTTGGGGATAGCAAAACCAAAAACGTAGTTTTAGAAAAAAGCTATAAAGAATATTTACAGGGCTTTACAGATATTGCAACCGGAAAAGTACGTCGAGGCTACCTGGAAATCGTAAAAGAGCTTAATGAAAAGTTTTCCAACCCGGATCAAATAGAAACAGAAAAGCAGAAAAAGGAATTTTCAAAGCTTTTTGGAGAGTACCTACGTGTAGAAAACATCTTGCAAAATTATGACGAATTCACCTACCTGAAAGACCTACAGGAAATTGATAAAAACGACCCGGAAGCCCTTAAAGCTTTTAAAGAGAAAAACTTCTTAAGCGATGCTGATATTGAAAACATGAAGGGTATCGAAGTACTTGAGGATCGAACAGTACAGGACTACCGCTCAACTTACAATGATATTCGGGATTGGCTACGACGGGAAAGGAAGGGTAAAGAAGCAGAAGAGTCAGGTATCGATTGGGATGATGTCGTATTTGAAATTGATCTGTTGAAATCTCAGGAAATCAATCTGGATTATATTCTAGAATTGATTTTTGAAAACAATAAGAAAACCAAAAATAAAGCAGACCTAATTGAAGAGATAAGACGCGTTATTCGTGCCAGTATCGGTAATAGGGCTAAAGAAAGCTTAGTGGTTGATTTTATTAATACCACAGACTTAGATGCAATTCAAGACAAATCCACAATAATCGATTGGTTCTTCAAATTTGCTCAGGAAAAACAAAAGGAAGAAGCCGAAGAATTAATAGAAGAAGACAACTTAAATCAAGAGGCAGCCAAACGCTATATTTTATCATCGTTGAAACGGGAATTCGCAAGTGAAAATGGCACGGAATTAAATTCCATTCTACCGAAAATGAGTCCTTTAAATCCTCAATATCTGACCAAGAAACAAAGAGTGTTTCAAAAAATAGCGGCTTTTGTAGAAAAATTTAAAGGAGTTGGTGGTCAGCTCTAAGGCGCTTAACAGTTTAATGGAAACAAGTAACTCATGAATATCTATAAATTACAGGCAAATAAGCTTAGTGGTCTAAAAGAAAAACCTTTTAAATTAGAGAAGGAAATCCAACAGATTTTTGAAGATAACCTGAGTGAGGTAATGCATTTACAGTTGGTAAAATCTGAATGTTCCATTAAAAACAGGCGTATTGATACCCTGGCATACGACCACCAATCGAAAGCATTTATAATTATTGAATATAAGCGGAATAAAAATATTAGCGTGGTAGATCAGGGTTTTACTTATCTGAGCTTAATGCTCGAAAATAAAGCAGATTTTATCGTAGAATATAATGAGACATTACAAGCCGGTTTAAAGCGTACTGATGTGGATTGGAGTCAGACCCGGGTCATTTTTGTTTCTACCGGTTTTACTGAAAACCAAAAAACAGCGACCAATTTTAAAGATATAGCTATCGAATTGTGGGAGGTAAAACGCTATGAAAACAACTTAATCAGCATTAATCAAATCAAGAAAAGTAAGGCTGCCGAAAGCATTAAACCCATTACAGCTTCCAATTCAAAGCTGGAAACTGTAGCAAAAGAAATTAAAGTATATACTGAAGAAGACCACCTCTCAAATAAATCTGAAGAAGTGATTGAATTATACGAGACCTTTAAAGAAGCTATACTTAACCTTGCAGCTGATATAGAAACAGAACCTAAAAAACTGTACATCGCTTTTAAAAAAAATAAAAACATATCAGATATTGTAATATTAAAAAAGGGGCTTAAACTTTTTATTAATCTTTCAATAGGAAAACTTGAAGACCCAAAAGGTATAATGAGAGACGTTTCAAATACAGGTCATTGGGGTAACGGTGATTATGAAACCATCATCAAAAACACCAAAGATTTAGAGTATTTAATGAGCTTGATTAAACAAGCTATATAGTTATTTAAAATTTTGCAATTTGATTAATGTAATAAACACAGAATTGCTATTAGAAGAAATGAAGACGGATGGACATGCGCCGTTGAAGTTTCTATGTGATAACAATAAAATTTACTACTGCAAATATTTGAATGCTTATAATAGGCAAGAGCTAAATCTTTTAGCTTACGAAATGATTTCAAGTCATTTATTAAGCAGATTATCGATTCCAACACCTGATGTTGCTCTAGTTAGGATCACAGAAGAAACACTAACAAAGAATAAAATCCATTATAATCGAAGACTTCGGGTAGGTAATATTTGCTTTGGATCACAGGAAATTAAACCTGCTCAAGAACTACAAGCGATTCAAACATTTTCCAAATATGACTTTAATAGAATTTCAAACCCATCAGATCTTGTGAAAATTGCTATGTTCGATTTATGGACAAATAATGTTGATAGGGGGAGGACTTTCGAGGGAGGAATTAACTATAATCTATTGATAGCGTCAGAAATGGATAAGCAAAAAATTTACGCATTTGATAATGCATTCACATTCGGTGGTGTAGATGAAATTGGTATTTTCAATGAAAATACTCAGCCAAATGGATATAATAAACTTGTTCTGTCACCGTTTTATAGAGACATAATTCAATACATTAGTGTTGAGGACTTCAAATTTATTGTTGATAATTTTATACCTTTACTTTCAATTTCTTATAAGAAATTAATTAACGAAATTATGGATCAATTGCCTACAGAATGGGAATTGACAATCAATTTAAAAGACCGTATAGATAAGTTTTTAACGAACGAAAAACGAATTAGTTCCATTAAAAGCATAATCTTACGTTCCAAACTATGAAAACATTTTTGAGCATATTGAGTGTTAAAACCAATTCATTTTCTAGTGAGAAAATTGTTATTGGCCTGTTGGCAGTTTCTGCCAACAAAGTTCACTTTGGTTATTCTAAGAATAAAGTCAAACTTTTAAATAAGTTTTCAAACGATGAAAAGATTTCTTCATTTGTTGAATCTTTATTATCTCAAATTAAATCGAGTGTTAAAGGTGAAAATCAAGAATTATCCAATTTACAAGTGAATTTAATCTCGAACAAATCAATATTTTCAGAAGAATACTTTCAATATTTAAACAACTACAATAATGGTTTACTTAACTTCTCTAAACCACTTGAAGTAAATTATATATTTTCGGAAAATGATTTTTCTAAATATTATAAGAATTTCATCGGTGAACCATTCATTGAATCAAAAAAGGACTCTAAAGAAACTTTTCATCAAAAATTAAAACCTCTACTAAATAAGGAAGGGTTATCAAATAAAGTAGATCTTCATTATACTTTTAATCCTACAATATTTAAAGGGATTCTAAAAGACTGTTCTATTCCATTAATCACTAAAAATGGCGAAATCAATTCATTACAAGAAATTGATTTTACGAATAAACCTGTTACCATCGCTAATAATTTATATGAAACCAAAATAATTCACGATGCTTTAGTAGGTTTCTCTAAAAATATTCAATGTAGTATATCTAAAATTAAAGTTGCTTTTGAAGAACCTAAATTAGATACAGAACAACATAAAATGTTTGATTTAGCTATTAAAGAATATTCAGATCAATTTGAGTTTTTAACTCCAGATGCTGTAGATTCTTTTACTGATAAAATTCTGGATAAAAATTATTCAAAATTTTCATTGTTGGTTTCATATTAAGGTCTAACAATTGGAATAATTGAAAATACAATTATTCTCAATTTGTCCTTACAACTTGATTACTTACCTATTTTCAACACGATTGCAGCAAACCTCTATAAAGAAATAGAATACATTTCATTAGGATACCTCGAATTTTGAAATTAGTGATCTGTAAAAAGAATTGGCTATGTCTAAAATGGAAACAACCACACGCTACACCGCTGTGACTATTAAAACACAAACCAACAATCAAAAAACAAAACTTTCAATCACCTCAATGTGAAAACCATTATAGGTGACAACCTTAGTCTAAAGGTTTCAATACCTGTCAACACTCAAAAAAATCTAAACTTTTGACTATTAAATGTCCAGTTAATTTTATAAAAAACTGGACATTTAGAATATTTTAATCTGTCGACAGCTCCAAGTTACTTTAAAACCTCCTCAATATCTATAACCTTCACCCTATTCCTTAATTTATAGATTAATTGAAAGGTAGTTTTGCACTGAAATCCTTTACGTAGTTCTTGGAGTTTTTTATCAATACTACTTTCAGAATTAGGCTTTTGACCAAAATGCTGTAAAAGCTTTCTCACCTCTTTGATAGTAGCTCCCTGTGCCAAGGCGCTAATTATATAAGTTTCATAATCAGTAAGTGTTCCCATAATTAAATTTACTGAATTATATTTGTTATAAATAGGTGCTCTTTTAATCTGTTTTTCTTTACTAAAATTAAAGAAAATGGATGATTTGATCACTACAAAATAAATTATATAGGATTTGAGTTTTGAGGTATACAAGCTCTAGTTTTACACCTCGAAATTGGTGTTGCTTCATTTTTACACCTCAACCTCTGGCAAGCCCTATATATAAAGGGAAAGAAAATATTGTATTGGTAAATAACACATCAAAATCAGATGCTTCCACAGGTATTGTCACACTAGATCATGTAATCAAATGACTCTATACAACAACCTCTTTTTTAAAGACGATCTTTGTTAGTTTGTAGCTGCAAAAGCGTCTCACAATTAAGACCTTTGCAACAGCAAAAAAGACGTAAATTTTTTGCTTTATAAAACAAATTAAATCAGGTCCATCGCGCGATCAACTTTAAAATAAACTATTTTGAACGATAACAATTTACTTAAATCTATAGAAGAGGTGTTAGCTAATATGCCTGGAGACTGGTTAAGATTAACAACCCACAGACTTGATATTTATAACGAAGAACGGGCTAAAAGCGACTTTATAGAAGAATTCGAAAACCTGCTGAATTCTGGTGATTTAAATGGTGCAAACCTAAGCCAGTTACCTACTGCATACGACTATATTAGACTGGGGCATCCGTTATCTAGCATTCTTGAATGGTGTGTTGCTAAGATGAATACACTTAAAGCGGAATATGTTATTAGTTTTTCTTCTCAAACAATGCCGGTTTTAGCCATTTTAAGAACCAATGCGCTGGCTAATAAAAAAACGAGAATTGCCTACGCCGGTAATTTACCCGAACATTTTAATACCGAAAGTCTAACTCAAGTTTACGGCTACGATTTTGAACTCATACAAGTTGAGAATCCTGCTGCATTACCTCAATTTGAAGGAAGCACTATTTTTATTTCTCATAGCATAAATCTTGCTAAAACACATATCCATAAGTCTATTGACTTCTTAGTAAGTCTTCACGATAAACTGGGAAGTATTCTGTTGATTAACGGCGCAGAAAATGCAGATTATGTAGCTCCCATACAGCACGTACGAAGAAGAGAATCTATAGCGATGACGCCAGCAGACAGTCTTAAAATGCTACAACTGTTGACCGGAAAAGCTATTGATGATTCTGCTGCAGGTGACTATAATGAAAATAAAACCAAAGTCGTAAGTACTATACAGGAAATTACTGCGACACAGACTAAAGTGCTTTTGGGTTCGTCGGGATTATCGGTTCAATATGCGATTATGATGGGACTTATTGATGATGCGCTGGAAAAGCATCCCGGTAAGGCTATAAAAATTATCGTACCGCCTAATTGCTATGGGGGTACAAACGATCAGGCAAGACGCGTGGCAGCAAGTATTGATCGGGTAGAAATACTTGATCTCCCAGTAGATGGGAATAACGATATGGTCAAAAGTACAGATCAGGTTTTAGATCAGGTTGCCCGCGAAGATGGTGTGCCTTATATAATTGCTGAAATTCCAACTAATCCGCGAGTTGAGGTTCCAGATCTTGATAAACTTCGGGAAGCTTTAAGTAAAAAACGTAAAACGCCTGCCGGCGAGCCGGCAATTGATCCGGTTTTTATATTGGATCAGACTTTTTGCCCAAATGTTCAATTTTTAAGTGAGGAAGGTATACTAGCAGATGTAAAAACCATATCCTACGTAAGCGGATCTAAATTTCCCAGTGGTGGAAAGTGTACTGCAGGATATTGCGTGGCCAATAAAAAAGCGGAATACCTACTGGATAAAATAGATAAACACTTTAAAATTTGTGACAACGAAGCCACAGATCTTCAGGTTGAAATTCTTGCAGAACAGTTGCCTTCTATGAATTCTCGTATTGCGGAAGCTTATAAAAACACCCGTGAATTTGTGAATTTTATAAAAGAAACCCTACCGACTGCTAAAATCAATTTTGTTTCCGAAGAACTGGCGCAACAAGGCTTTACACCCTCTGTTTTTTCTCTTGACCTCCCCACAAAAGGAGACTCCGCAGAAGAGAAAGAGACTTACAAGAGAGCATTAAATCTTAAACTCATCAATATGATGATCACGGCTATTCCAGAAGAGAGTAAATATTGTGTGAGTTATGGTCAGTTAAAAGGATGTTACTGGACGATACCTGCAACCTCAACACAGGGAACGACTAAAGAAGGTGACAAAGATTATATCGTACGAGTATCTTTATCACCTAATTTAAATCTAGATCTTCATAAAGAGGTGTTTACGAAGTTTGTGAATGGGATTAACTAAATAGATTTGCTGCAATACATAGAAACAAGCAGTTCCTAAAAAGTAAAGTAATACATCCCAACCATCTGCCGTATATCTATTTAAAAAGTGTGGTAAAATAGCTTCAAAATAGATACTGTATATAAAAGTGAGTACAAAAACCGGTAACAGTTCAAAATGTTGCTGGTTTTTATTTTTAATGAGTTCGTAGCAACCAAGACATAATCCCAACACTATAGGCATACATAAAAAATCTTTGAGATAGATTCTTGCAAAAAGTGGCGCTGTAAAAGGGAAAAAATGATCAAATTCAATGAGTAGAAATACAAATATACAGATGCAGCAAAAAATATAAATCAATCTCATATAGCGGTAAGTGTTATAAGGAAAGCGAGCAAACCTCCCAGGCCTATTAATACAATCCACATAATGTACCCAACTCTTGCAAATGCTCTAACCAACGGATTTTTTTGATCTCTCAGTGACTTTTTCGCTACAGTAGATCCCTCCTTTTCAGGAGAACCGGAATTCTTGGATGAATTTTTATCATTATTTTCTGGCGGCATAGGTGTTTGTGGATTCATCATTTTTATTGAATTTATAAGTTACATCTCAGTTAAATTTAATTCAATTTAAAAGTAACAGAACTATCTAAATAGTTGTTTTCTATTTTTAGAAACTTAGTGTATCCTTCTCAGATCATACTAAAGATTAAATCCGTTTTCAGCACTAAGTATTATAGCAATTTTACTAAGTGTGCTCGAAATTATAATAGCCGACAATGTCAATTAAATGCTAAAAAATTTGGTTTCAGCCATTCTTTCGTAAATTCGGTAAACGATTTAAGAATCTAATAATTCTTAGCTGTTTTTAAGTATTTAGCGAAATTACATGACTCACGAGTTTAAAAAAATTGTAGAAAATGCCTTTACATATTACACCAAAGGCATTTCCTGTGTTCTGGCAACAGTAGTACATCTGGAAGGATCTTCTTACCGTAAACCCGGGGTGAGAATGTTAATCGCTGAAGATGGGATGATGACGGGTGCCGTAAGCGGAGGCTGTGTTGAAAAAGAAGTATTGTTTCAAGCGGCTACAGTTTTTAAAACAAATTTGCCAAAAATGATGACCTACGATGGTCGGTATCGTTTAGGCTGTGAGGGAATTTTATATATTTTAATAGAACCGTTTTCAATAAATGAACAGTTCTATAAAAGAATTTCTGCCGATTTAGAGAAACGAGAACCAATTAAAATAGCTTCTTATTATTCGTTAGATATAGAAAATCCTATCCTTGATTTGGGTTCAGTAATAGAACTGAGTAATGGAAATGTCATAAAAACAAATCCAAATTCTGATGAACCTGAGATTGAAAACCAAGATATCCTACTCTATTTTCAGCAGGAATTGAGTCCGTTGTTTCAGTTATTCCTCTTTGGCGCTGAACACGATGCAGTACAGCTGGGTCAGCTGGCAGCACTGATGGGTTGGGAAGTTACAGTAATTGCTTCGGTTAAAGATCAGAAAGAATTAAAGCATTTTCCAGGAGTTAAAAATCTAATAAACATTACTCCTGAAGAAAGTCACACCCTGTCTATTGATGAGAATTCGGCGGTTGTTTTGATGAATCACAATTATGCTACAGACCTTAATTTCCTCTTACACATCCTAGAAAAAAATCCGGTTTACATCGGCTCGTTAGGTTCTGTAAAACGACGCGAGAAACTGTTTAACGATTTAATAGAGTACCGCCCAGAAAAAGCCGATTTGTTTATTAACAAAATTTACGGTCCGGCAGGTCTTGACATTGGAGCCATTACACCTCAAGAAATAGCAAATTCTATAATTTCTGAAATTACAGCTGTACTTAGAAATAAAGAAATAAAATCGCTGCGAGACATTCCCGGAAGTATCCACGCATAGTCCATTAAGCATTAAAATAAGATCTATGACTACCACAAAAAGAGCGCGTTATAAAAAGAAACGTTACGTATTACCGCTTACGCTACTCATACTACTTATAGCTTTTAGACTGTATTTACCCACTCTGGTTAAAAATTCTATCAATAAAGCTTTAGCAGATATCCCGGGCTACTATGGGCAGGTTGATGATGTAGATATTGCACTGTACAGAGGCGCTTATGTGCTTAACAAACTTTATTTAAATAAAGTAGATGCTGGTACTCAAGTCCCTTTTTTAAATTTTCCGAAGACAGATATATCTATTGAATGGAAGTCGGTTTTTAAAGGAAAAATAGTAGCTGAGATTACAATGAATAGTCCGGAGATTATCTACGTCTTTGAAGATCAGCAATCCACTCCTGAAGAAGGAACGGCCGATGTGGATGACTGGACTAAAGCGATCACTGAAATTGTACCTCTAGAAATTAACCATTTTGAAGTTCATAATGGGAAACTGGCATTTGTGCAATTATCTGCAGAGCCTAATGTAGATTTAGCTATCGAAAAACTCGAACTCACAGCAGACAACTTACGTAATGTAGTTGAAAAAGGACGTGTTTTACCATCCCCAATAAGTGCTACTGGAGTTTCCTTTGGTGGGGGAAATGTAAAGCTGGACGGAAATATTAATATTATAAAAGAAATTCCCGATATGGATCTTGCATTTTCCCTTCAAAAAGCAAATGCAACTGCCTTAAATGATTTCACAAATTACTATGCGGGTATTGATTTTGAAAGTGGTACTGTCGAACTCTTTAGCGAAATAGCGATTGCAGATGGATATTTAAAAGGATATATGAAACCATTGCTTGTAGATACAAAACTTATAGGCAAAGAAGATGGTTTTCTAGAAACGCTCTGGGAAGGTTTTGTAGGGTTTTTCAAATTTGCTTTTAAAAATCAGCGTACAGATACATTAGCTACCGAAATTCCGCTTCAGGGAGATTTAAATAATATCGAAGCAGGTGTCTGGCCTACAATCGGTGGAATCTTTAAAAATGCCTGGATAAAAGCTTTCAAAGGTGAAACAGACGATTCTATCGAATTTAAGGATGCTTTTAATGACGATGATGATTTAAGCTCTAAAGAGAAACGTGCTATTAGAAAAGAAGAACGTAAAGCCAAACGTGAAAACCGCAAAGCAGAAAAAGAGAACGATACGGTATAACTTCTTAGCAGTTTTGATGTAACGATTTGTTTACCAGTTCATTTTCTGTAACCGTATTGCATTTAGTATCGCAAGAAAAGCGACTCCTACATCTGCAAATACAGCTTCCCACATAGTTGCAAGTCCGCCAGCTCCAAGTAAAAGTACCACAGCTTTTACGCCAAAAGCAAGGGCAATATTCTGCCATACAATTTTGCGGGTAGAGCGACCTATTTGAATTGCAGTTGCAATTTTTGAGGGTTGATCTGTCTGAATTATTACATCTGCAGTCTCAACCGCAACATCACTACCTAATCCGCCCATCGCGATTCCCACATCACTTACAGCAAGTACAGGGGCATCATTAATGCCATCGCCGGTAAATGCGACATAAACTCCAGTTTGCTTTTTAAGTAGTTCTACTTCTCTTAGCTTATCCTCTGGGAGTAAACCGCCCTTAGCCCAATCGATTTTTAATTCTTTAGCTACCTGCTGAGTTATAGAGTCTTTATCTCCAGAAAGCATTACTATTTTTGAAATACCTGCCTTACGAAGATTAGAAATCATCTGCTGAGCATCATCTTTAAGTTCGTCTGCTAGGATCACATAACCTACAATACGACCTTCAATTGCCATAAAAACTAAGGATTCTACAACAGAATCTGTGTTTGCCGGTAATTGCAAAGCATTTGCTTGCATTAAGGTCTTATTACCTACTAGAATTTCCTTTCCGTTTATCGTCCCAGATAGTCCTTTACCTGCTATTTCGGTGATCGCTGTAGCTTCTAAAGGTAACTCATCAGAAGAATATTGCAGGATTGCCTTCGCTATGGGATGGGTGGATTTAGTTTCCATAGCGATTAGGTAGCGCATAAATTCTTCTTCAGAATAATTAGACAAGGTCTTTATTTCCTTGATTTTAAAAATTCCTTTAGTAACTGTTCCGGTTTTATCAAGAACTACCGTATTTATCTTGGTCATAGTATCTAAAAAAGAAGCTCCTTTAAATAAAATTCCATTACGAGAAGCAGCGCCCAGTCCGCCAAAGTAACCTAGCGGAATTGATATTACTAATGCACAAGGACAGGATATAACCAGAAAAATAAGAGCTCTATATAACCAGTCTTCAAAAATATAATTGTCCACTATGAAGTACGGAATCAATGTAACTCCTAATGCCATAACCACAATTATAGGTGTATAAATGCGTGCAAATTTTCGAATAAAAAGTTCGGTTTTTGATTTACGGGAAGTCGCATTTTGAACAAGCTCAAGAATACGGGCCACCGAACTATCTTTAAAAGCAGCCACTACCTCTAATTCAATTACATTATCAAGGTTAATACTGCCAGCAAATACACGTTCCCCTTTTCGGACAGTAGAAGGTTTACTCTCACCAGTTAACGCAGCCGTGTTTAGCGTTGCCTTATCAGAAAGTAACCTACTATCCAATGGTATTTTTTCACCTGCACGAACTTGAATTTTGTCTCCAATAGCCACGGTTTCAGGATCTACGGAAACATAGGTGTTATTTTTAAGTACGAACGCTTCTTTAGGACGCACATCCAGGAGAGCCTTAATATTTTTCTTTGCATTACTTACTGCTGCGTGTTGAAATTCTTCTCCTACGGTGTAAAACACCATCACAGCAACACCTTCGGGATATTCCCCTAAAATAAAGGCTCCCACCGAAGCAATTGTCATCAGAAAAAATTCAGTAAAAAAGTCTCCCTTCTTGATGCTATTTAAACCCTGACGTGCAACCGGTAAACCCACAGGCAAATACGCAATTACATACCAAGATAGTCGAACCCAGTTTTTAAAAAAATCTAAGTTAAAATAGTCAAATACAATTCCGGTTATAAGAAGAATAAAACTGAATAAACCCGGAATATATGCTTTGAAATTAGAATGTGAGGAGTGGTCGTGCTCAAGGTCAACAGTAGTATCTACCGAATCATCACACGTACTGCAACATTCCTTTACATTATTAGATGGTACACCTGTATCTTTCATAGTTGCAAGTTCATAAATAGACACGTGCAACAGAAGTGCAATTATACAGTATTACATTTTTTACAAATACCTTTAATTACCAAGTTTGCATCTTCAGCTTTATAACCTTCAGGAAGGTTAATATGTGGAATTTTATGATCGGTGAGACAGACCGTATCCTCACAAATTGTACAGTGAAAATGTAGATGCAAATCCCTATCAAATTCACAGTTACAGTTAGGCTCACATAAAGCATATTTTAAAATACCAGAACCATCCTGAATCTGATGAACGACCCCTTTTTCTTCAAATGTTTTTAAAGTTCTAAATAGGGTGGTTCTTTCTGAATTTGAGAATGCATTTTCCAGATCAGACAAGGCTAGTGCTTTATTAGATTTATTTAAAAGTTTATAAATTAAAATACGCATAGCCGTTGGCCGAATTTCCTTTGCCTCTAAACTTTTCTCTGCCTCAATGCTGTGTAACATATTCTTTGTAATTAAATCGACTAAACGGTTTATAAAGGTAACTAATTCGTTAGCTTGAAAAAGCTTTAATTCTTCTAACAAAAAAATGCTCCTCATGGAGCATTTTCTGTTTTTATAAAATGGCTTATTATTTATTATTTGGTTGCTTTAATATCTTGAATTACGCCTATAGCTGATGCGTTTTGTGGATTATCAGTTGTTTTATAAGAAACTTGAAAAGTTTTACCTTCAAAATTACCGTTTACTAAATCATAGTTAGAAATACTTGATGCATCATTCACTTCTAAAACTACGGCTTTAAAGTTTGCGTCTGTAAAGAAATAATAGTTTCCCTCATAACCATCAAAAATCAACTGATCTTCAACAAAGGCAGATGTAGTTGCTATTTCTGAATTTATTGTGGTGAAAGAAAATAAGAATGCGCTGAATATTATAAGTAGAGTTTTCATAAACTGAATTTTTAAATTTGTGAATCTAATTTACAAGACCTTAAGCGGAGAATTCCATCTCTTATAAATACTTTAATATCAACTATTAATAAACTCCCAACTTTTTAGGCATATCCTATTTATTTAAGATTTCTATCACATTTCAATTTGTCATATAAAGCCGACTTGAATAATTTTAGACATCTACTCAATATATAAATACGACAGAATCAGCTGAATATGTTAAACTAATGCTTGTACTTTTAACACTTAATCGTTAAAGCGTGCATCGTATCTAAAATAACCTTCACCGCGATGCTTTCCGATAAATAAAAATTAGATTAGTTCTAGGTATGAGTACTTTAAATTGAGTTTTATGTCCCCTATACCCTAAACATAATTTACAATTTTAACCCGAATCGCTTTAAACCGATTAACTCATTTACAACTTCTATGAACTTAAAATATGATGGAACAAATGCACTTGTGAAAAGTGCCGTTAATAGAGCAGAATTAATTTTAAGAAGTTCGTTTTTTCAAGAGCAGCTTCTAAAGAATTTTAGTGTTTCAGATGCTGAAAAGATAAGGTCATTTATTTCTACTATTGGCGATCAAAATTCTGAAAGTATCTTCATTACTACTTTCTGGAATCCGTTGAAGAAAGAATCTATTATTGAGCCAAAAAATAACATAATAGGCTTAAACACTGCGCTTTTAAAAAAATCAAGACACGCATTTTTACAGCAAATCATAAAAAATTATTCAAAACTTTTAATAGGTAAGCTTACGTCAAACCCATTGAAAACGGATGATCAAATTTTAGACCGTCAGATCAAAATGATCACTCAAGCATACGCCTAAAAAAAAACTTGAAAATTTTTAAATAAATTGTTTTGCGTATTGAGATTTATATTACATTCGCACGCATTTTAAACGCAATAAATTTATAATTATGAAACGCATTTTATTAGCTGGTTTCGCATTGAGTCTAATGATTACAGTTGCATCTTGCAGAGAAGCATCTGAAGAGAAGACAGAAGAAGTAATGGAAGAAACTTCTATGGAAGAAGTGGCTCCTGAGGCTCCTGTTCAAGAGATGGAAGTTGAAGAAGTTGTTAATGACACTCTTCAAGTTGAAACTCCTGCTGCTGAGTAATTCAAAAAACTACAAAGATCCAAACAAAAACCCTGCATCCTGCAGGGTTTTTGTATTTTACACTACTTCGTATTTAAAATTTACAGCGCATATTTCTTGGCTATAGCATCTACACAATTTATCCCATCTATCGCTGCAGACATAATTCCGCCGGCGTAACCAGCACCTTCACCACAAGGGTATAATCCTGAGATTTCTACGTGCTCTAATGTTTCTGAATTACGCGGAATAGAAATGGGTGATGATGTTCTACTTTCGGGTGCATGCAAAACAGCATCTTTAGATAAATAACCTGGCATTTTTTTCCCAAAAGCTACAAATGCCTTTTTCAATCTTTTAGCAATAAGATCTGGCAAAACTTTATTAAGATCTGCACTTACAATACCCGGCTGATAAGATGTTTTTGGAAAATCTTTTGATTTAACTCCATTTACAAAATCTGTCATACGTTGTGCTGGGACTTGCTGTGTTCTACCCCCTGCAACCCAACAAGTATGCTCTACTTCCTTTTGAAAATTGAGACACACCAAAGGGTCATCTGGTGTGTAATTAGGTAAATCTTCTGGGGTAACGCTTACAACAATACCAGAATTCGCATAAGGATTGTTACGTTTACTTGGGCTCCAACCATTAGTTACCACCTCATCTTGAGCGGTGGCACAAGGAGCTATAATACCGCCGGGACACATACAGAAAGAATATACTCCCATCCCATCTATTTGAACTACGAGACTATAAGCAGCCGGTGGTAAATAAGGATTATCTGTTTCTCCGTGATATTGGATATAATTAATAACTTCTTGCTGGTGCTCGATACGCACGCCAAGCGCAAAAGGCTTTGCCTCCAGCTTTATATTTTTAGCGTGCAATAAATAAAAAATATCGCGTGCAGAGTGTCCGGTAGCTAAAATGACTTCCTTAAACTCATACTTAGTTTCATTATTTATTTCCAGACCTTTTACCTTGTTATCCTCGATTATCAAGTCGGTTAATTTGGAATCAAAATGTACAGCTCCACCGGCTTCTTCGATCGCTTCCCGCATTGCCGTAATTAGCTTAGGTAATTTATTTGTACCTATATGAGGGTGTGCATCAACAAGAATATCTTCATCTGCTCCAAAATGAACTAACCACTCCAAAGCTTTTAAAACGTTTCCGCGTTTTTTTGAACGGGTATATAATTTACCGTCAGAATACGTACCTGCACCACCTTCCCCAAAACAATAATTAGATTCTGGATTTACAATTTGTTCTTTATTAATTTTAGCAAGATCGCGTCTACGCGCCTTTACGTCTTTTCCTCGCTCAAAAACAATGGGCTTTAATCCAGCTTCAATCGCACGTAATGCCGCGTATAGCCCAGCAGGACCAGCTCCTATTATTGCGATTGTAGGTGCATTAGAAACATCTTTAGACTCAAATTTACTTAAAGACTCCCGTAGATCGCCGCGCTCCCAGATTTCTACCTGAAGTTGCATTTTTACAGGCTTTTTACGCGCATCTATAGATCGTTTGCGTATGCGCCAGTCTGCAACATTTGCGGGGTTAATAGCTGCTTTTTTAAGGGCAGCTTTCAAAATATAATCAGTATTTTCTAATTCGTTAGGAAGAATACTTAAAGAAACAAGTGTGCTCATACGCTGCAAATATAATCATTGCTAGCAAGCGAGTAAAGTTCTAAAAGCCCGTGCTTCATATTAATGAGTTCTATCATACACTCAGTTTTACGCCTATAGATTAAAACAAAAAAGGCTTCTATCAATTCTAAGATAGAAACCTTCTTATAGAATTATTTAATTCAGTTTAATTCATTTTATAGACGCGTACATAATCAATACTAAATTCCTGCGGAAAGATAGAATCATCAACTTCGGGACCTCCAAAGTTTCCGCCTACTGCCAAGTTAATTATAAAATAAAAAGGCTGATCAAAAGGCCATACAGAATCATCTTTTTTCTCTGGGTTGTAGATAAAAACGGAAGTGTCGTCCACAAAAAATTCAATTTGATCTGGTGACCATTCAGCAGCGTAAACGTGATAACCATCTTCTACATCTTTAAACAATGTCTTTTTACTGAATGCCGAATCACCGTGACCTGCCGGTACGTGAAGTGTGGTGTACACCATATCTTCTTCTTTGCCTACATATTCTAAAATATCAATCTCCCCACTCGAAGGCCACCCTACCTCAGTTATATTTGTCCCTAACATCCAGAATGCTGGCCATATACCTTGACCAGTAGCAACCTTAGCTCTGGCCTCCATCCGACCATATTTAAATGTGCGCTTATTTTGTGTAGTAATACGCGTGGAAGTATAACTATCTCCTTCTTTACGTGCCGTAATCACTAATTTACCATCTTCTAATCGATGATTATTTTCAGTATAAATCTGTCGCTCATTATTTCCCCATCCACAAATTGTAGGGCATCCATCCCCAAGTTGAAAATTCCAGGAATTTAGATCTAGAGTTGATCCGTTAAACTCGTCAGACCATACTAATTCTGAATATTTCTGTGCTTTACAACTCATCGCAATTAGTAGTAAACAGCTCAATAGACCTATTTTTTTCAGCATTGTAAACTTTTTAAAAATGAATACTAAGAATAGCAATTAACTATTCATAAGTAATTTTAATTGTTTTTAAATCTACAGAATTTGAGCCAATCATTATTTCAAATTCACCAGGTTCTGCCTCCCATTTAGCGTTTGAAGTAAAAAATTCTAAAGTTTTAGAATTGATTGTAAAAGTAACCTTGCTAGATTCACCGGGAGCCAGTTCAATTTGTTTAAAATCGCGCAGCTCTTTCACAGGTCGCGTACGACTAGCTACTAAATCTCTAATGTATAATTGCACAGTTTCTTTACCTGTGACTTTCCCAGTGTTTTTAAGTACTACGGAAACAGCAATACTACCCTCACCTGAAAATTTTGCATCAGATACCTCAGGATCTCCATAACTGAAGTTGGTATAACTAAGGCCGAAACCAAATGGATAAAGTGCATCTCTTGATTCATCCTGATATCCAGAATAGGTAACCATATTACTAGAAGGTCTACCTGTGTTTTTCTGATTGTAATACAAGGGTTCTTGCCCAACATTTCTGGGGAATGATACCGGTAATTTTCCAGACGGATTATAATCTCCAAATACCACATCTGCAATAGCATTCCCGGCTTCAGAACCTAAAAACCAAGTCTCTAAAAGCGCTGGTACTTGATCACTAGGCCTACTTAAATCTAATGGTCGACCATTCATTAAAACCAAGACAATATTTTTGTTCACTGCAACGACTGCATCTAATAGCTCTTGTTGAACACCCTTAAGTTTTATATCTGTTTGACTGCGACCTTCTCCAGATTGAAACGCATCCTCTCCAAGGACAAGTATTACAACTTCAGATTTTTTTGCTGCGGCGACAGCATCAGCAAATCCGGAGGTATCTGTATCATTAATTTTTAAGGGCATAAGAAAACTACGTTCTCCTATACCTAACGAGGCTCCTTTTGCATAATTAATTTGTGTATCTGCGCTAAGGGTATTTTTAATTCCTTCTAAAACAGAAACAGCTGAATTTTTTATTGCCTGAGCACGCCAATTTCCCAATGGAGAATCTTTATCATCTGCTAAAGGACCAATAACAGCAATACTCTTGATATTTTTAGAAATAGGCAGTATTGCTTGTTCATTTTTAAGTAAAACAATAGATTTTCTTGCAATATCACGGGCAGCTTCTAAATGCTCTGGGGCAAGTAGCACTTCTCTTTCTCGTTTTTCGTCACTGTACTTATAGGGATTGTCAAATAAACCCAATGCGTATTTTACCCGTAAAATTCTACGAACAGCATCATTAAGCAGCTCCTCTTTAATCTCATTTTCTGAAACTAATTGTTCTATCGCCACTTCATATACCCGACCTTCCATATCCATATCGCTACCTGCAACCACTGCAAGTTTAGCGGCTTGTATTTTATCTTTGGCAAAACCATGCGGAATTAACTCTGCAATTGATCCCCAGTCTGAAACCATAAAACCTTTAAAATCCCAATCGCCTTTTAAGATATCACGCTGTAAGTGAACAGAAGCTGTAGCAGGAATACCATCTATCTCATTAAAGCTATTCATAAAGGTAGCCACACCTGCTTTAGAGGCTGCTTTAAAAGGTAGGAGAATCGAATTTTGCAATTCTGATTCTCCGACATTTACTGTATTGTAATCTCTTCCAGCTTCGGCGTAACCATAACCGGCAAAATGTTTAGCACAAGCAGCAATAGTATAATCGTCGGATAGATTATCTCCTTGGAAACCCTTAATTCTGGCAACTCCAATTACACTATTTAGGTAAGGATCTTCTCCTGCGCCTTCCATAATACGTCCCCAACGCGCATCTCTAGACACATCTATCATAGGGGCAAACGTCCAATGAACACCTGCAGCAGCAGTTTCTCTTGCAGCAATTTTGGCACTTAGTTCAAGTGCTTGAAGATCCCAACTTGCACTCTCCCCTAGTGGTACCGGAAACATAGTTTTGTAGCCGTGAATGACATCGTAGCCAAAAATCAATGGAATTTTTAATCGTGAGTTTTCCATCACCACCTCCTGAGCTTCTCGAGTAGCTTTAGCAGTTAATACATTAAGCATAGAACCTACTTCGCCATTCTTAAGTTTCTCAAGTTTTGTTCTAGCGTCAATATCTGATGGAGCACCCGTTACGTCAAAACTTCCATTATATTGAGTCATTTGGCCTACTTTTTCCTTGATGGTCATCAAAGAGAGCAGCGAATCAATTTTTTTCTCAATTACCAGATCTAGGTTATTTATACCTTGTGCCTGCGTATCTAATCCCGAAGCAACACACACAAAAAATAGAATTACTGATTTTATAAAATACCTTTTCATCCTTTCTCTTTAATTGCGTTGATATACGCGTACATAATCAACTTCCATACTAGATTCGGTAAATGAATCGGCTACATTGCCACCCAGAGTTCCACCCATTGCAACATTTAAGATCATAAAGAAATCTTTGTCAAAAGGCTTAGTTGAGTCATTTTCAAAGAGGTGAAAGAGTTTGTCATCTACAAAAAAGCGAATTTGAGTTTCGGTCCATTCTACACTATACGTATGGAATGTGGTAGCCACATCAGATACCGTTGTGCTTTCTGTAATACCATTTGCTCCAGAATTTCCGGGATAATGTAGTGTCGAAAGCACTTCATTTTGATTACGACCTACGTGCTCCATAATATCTATCTCACCTGCTCCCGGCCAAGGATTCGTTTGGTAATCTGCACCCAACATCCATATCGCCGGCCACGTACCTACACCTTGTGGTAATTTTGCGCGTACCTCAACTCTACCAAAGGTAAATTCTTGCAACCCTTCAGTTTTTAATCTAGCAGAAGTAAACTCTTGTCCCATATAATTTTCACGTCTCGCTGTAATTTTTAAAACACCATCTTCAACTATTACATTTTCAGATCTATCTGTGTAATATTGAACTTCGTTATTTCCCCAGCCTACCTGGCCATTCCCAAAATCATACGTCCATTTTGAGACGTCTGGTGCTCCGTTAGAATCAAATTCATCTGACCATAATAAGTTAGGAAAAGTATCTTCTTCGGCTACCGGTCCGCTACCCTCAGCAGGTTTTGTCGCTGTGAGAATAACATACCATGCTAAGCCCTGATCATTGCCTTGCACTGCACGAAGCACCATTCTATTTGCAGTAAGTGATATAATCTCATATTCATTAGTACCTATATAATAGCCTACATAACCAGAATCTCCCAATGTCATTACTGTACCTCGCTTGCGATCTGCTGCCACTACAGATTCTGATGGCGCTAAGGAAACTCCCATTTCACCAGCCGTGGTGAACTCATAACAACTATCATCTGGAGAAGCGCCCCCTGCGACACTCGCATAACTTCTATTAAAAAACGAAGCACCTTTATTGTCTTGTTCATAGGTTAAATTCTCCCCATTAGTAGTGGAAAAAATAAACTCGTCATCGTATGCACAACTAGAAGCCGGATTAGCATTTAATGCGAATGGGTCTGTAAATGAGAAATAAGCCCAAAAATAATTTTGAGATAAATCATCATTATTAGGGCCTACTCCTAAATGATTAGGCACATCTGCCGCCCAATACCAAGTCTTAGAACTTCCACCCGTGAGAAGTTCTATTGCTTCAGGATCTGAGAAATCACTTTGTACCGTAACCTCAACAAGTTTCGAACTCGTAACTCCACCTTTTCCATAGGCTAAAACGGTAACTTGATAGGTGTTTAATCCTGTTTTTGTGAATCGTTTTTGATAAACGCCATTCGGTGCTACAACAACACTGCCATCTGGAAAAGCAAATCTGTAGGTAATTGCATTTTCTGCATTTGCCGTAAATGTTACGTTACCAGATCCATCATCTGTAATATCTAAGCTTACCTCCAGATTTTGAGGAACAAGTATCTGATCTAATGTGTTATCATCATCCTGACAGCTAATCATACTTATGATTATGAGGGTGATCGATAGAATTTTATATATAAATCTCATCGCTTTAAGTTTCTAGTTATGGAAGTACAAGTTGTCTATGAAAAAAGTTCCTCCTGAATTGAATTGGACATCAAATTTGAATTGAAATACATTTTCTACAGATATGCCCTGGTCTGTAAAAGCTGAAAGAGGAATATCTATACTTGTCCATTGCTCCGCATTTACAGCTAAGTCAACAGGTCGTTCTCCTGATGTATCAATTATAAAAAACGGAATAGTTGTATAATCTGCAGACCATACATCTATATGCACAAAAGCATACTCAGAAGCATCTACTTCTTCGCCCAGATCGATACCTTCATAATTTGCATTTCCATATTTAATAACTTGATTGCTGTTTATACTCACCTGCTCGTAGGTTGTACTTTGCCCCCAGTTAGGAAAGTAATTTACATTCGCAGGATCTGAATAGGCATCACTAAATACCGAATAAACGGTACTTGCTGCATCAACAGGGTTTGCGGCTGCAGTTGCTGGAGCGCTAAGAGAAACATAATTTTCATTGTTGAAGTAAACATTATCCATATAAACTGTGGCCTGCCCTGCTGGACCTGCAGAATATATTAACTGTGCGATATGTGCACGCTCATTAAGTCCGGTAAACGCACTTAAAGGAATATTTAATGTAACCCAAGTGGCTTGTGTAAAATCGCCATTGTCTAAATTTAAAACTACTTCGTGTTCAGAATCGTCGCCTCCGTCATAGGTTCCGTTAGGACCAAAATCTACTAATTTAAAACGTAATTGTGTAGCACTGCCCGTCCAAACATCAATATTAAAATGAGTCATTGAAGAGGCATCTATAGGATTTGCCGGCTCAACACCTACGAAGTTTAAAGCATCGTATTGCTTTGTAGCATTACCTTCAATATTAATATCTGTAAGACTTGCATCTGACCAATCTGTACGCCAAGTTCGCATTTCAATAGTTGTATAAACATCAGAAAATAAAGAAATAACCGATGCTGCTTTTTTAGTTGGACTAGGTGCTGCGGCAAGTGGTGAGGTTACTTCATAAACTGTTATAGTTTCTGTAGTCTGAGTGGTGGCTGCGCCCGCGCCTTTAGCAACCACACGTATAATATAGTTACCCAGTTTTTGATATTCATAAGAAATGCTTCCGCCCGGCATAAGTTGCATAGGCTCTTCATTTTCTTCTTCTCCAAAATAAACATCAAAAAGAGTCGCAAAATCTGCTTCTGCCGAAACACTTACATTAGCCGGATTTGATGCAGATTGATTTACTGATATGATTAAATTTTCTGGAGCTCTAAAAGAAATTGTAACTAATTGCGAATATTCACTAGTTAATCCTGTTGCTCCTGTTGCAGTAACACGCACTAAATACTCTCCCTCTTCAAATACAGTAGAGGCAGATTGTCCTGCATCAATAGTCACTTCGCTTTGTTGCTCATCACCCCAATTTATGGTAAATGTAGAAGCACCTTCACCGGCAGGTGTAATGGTTAACATTCCTGTATCGTCTTGAGCAATTGAGAAATTAGCAGTCACATTTTGCGGTGCAGAAATATCTTGTAACGCATAATTAGTTACTGTCTCATCTTCACAAGCCATAAAAACCGTAAATACAGCGGTTAAGGCAAAAAGTAGTTTTAAAATTTTCATCGTTTAATCGTGTATTAGTTTGTATATCCTTGATTTTGTTCCCAACGGTTACCTGCAAGCTGAATTTCTATAGCAGGAATAGGGAATAATTCGTTTTTACCGGTTGTAAACCCGGGAATATTTTGAGCTGCTCTTCCAGTACGTACCAAATCAAAAAACCGATGTCCTTCACCTACAAGTTCAAGCCTCCTCTCATCGTATATAAAATCTGTAAGAGCTGCTCCCGTAGCAGTTATATCGTGATTAGTATCTCTAAATGCGCGTCTGCGAACTCTATTTAAGTATTCTTGCGCAAGGGCATCATTAGGAGTTGCCTTGCGATTATGCGCTTCTGCAGCCATTAATAAAACATCGGCAAATCGTATTGAACGGTAATTATTAGGATTTGTAAGTGCGGCATCTCCTATATTAGCATCTCCTTTACGAGCTATATATTTTTTATTATAAAAGCCTGTATGCTCAAAACCTTCATTATAAGTTGCACCATTGGCAGCGGCAAATTCTACAATATTTAAGATAGCTACATCTCTTCTGGAATCTCCAGGTTCAAAAGCTTCATAAACCTCTTGAACCGGGACATTAAAGCTAAATCCCGAGTCAAATTGCGGACCTGAATAATTACGGATTCCATTAAAACCTACAGCCACATTACCTTCACTACACTGTAAACATCCAAAACCAGCACCTTCTTTATCTGTGTATTGTACTTCAAAAACCGATTCAACACTATTCTCGCCTTCTTGTTCAAAAATTGTAGCATAGTCTGTAACCAAATCATAAGGACCTGCTATAACGAGATCAAATGCTGCAGCAGCTTCAGTAAATTTATTTTGATATAAATAAGCCTTTCCTAAGAGTGCTCTTGCCGCACCACTAGTAATCCTACCATTTTCTGCTTGAGTTGCCGGAAGTGTTTCCGCAGCAAAAATTAAATCAAGTTCAATTTGATTATAAACTTCGGCTTTAGGAGTGCGCTCTGCATTAAACTGATCTCCAAAAAGTAGACGCTGGTCAACTGCTAAGGGTACATCACCAAACCATTTAACCAATTCAAAATAATAGTATGCTCTTAAAAAACGCGCTTGCGCTATAATTTGCTCTTTTCCATTAAAATCGGTTTTATCCTGAAACTCTAAAATATAATTTGCCCGGTTAACACCCGAAAACATCCAACCCCATATATCTCGCAATTGCTGATTTATAGTGCCATGAGTCATATTATCTATTTCTTGAATTCCCGGAGTATCTGTTGCACTCTCCCCTCCCGCAAGGGTATTGTCTGAGGCAATCTCTCCAACCATCACATTGAGATAGGTTGCTTGTAATAAATCGTAAGCTCCTACTAATGCTAATTGATAATCTTCTTCTGAATTAAAATAATCTTCAGAGTTCTCATTTGTAGGATCAACATCGACAAAATCATCACTGCAACTCATAAAAAATGTTGCGGTAATTACTGAGGCAATTAGCCCTAATTTTATATTTAAATTTCTCATTGCTAATCGATTAAAATTTGAAGTTCATTCCTGCTGTATAAACACGTGGCACGGGATAGAATCCTTGATCTATACCTCCTCCTATGGGAGCTCCAGATGATGCAGAGGGATCGTAGCCGTTGTACTCGGTAAGTGTAAATAGATTAGATACCGCTAAGTAAAAGCGTAGTTTTCTTATACCTAATTGATCAAGTACCTCATTACCTAAACTGTAACCCAGTTGCACATTTTGCAGTCGTAGGTAAGACCCATCTTCAACATAAAAATCTGAAAAGAGTAGATTAGAATTAGGTCCTGTAGTAACTCGTGGAAACGAATTTGTGGATCCTACACCTGTCCAACGATCCAACACATAATTTGTCTTGTTAGTGAGGTTTTGATTGCGGTCGTATGCACGTATTATATCATTTCCGATTGAAGCAAATGCGTAGGCGGTAAAATCAAAATTCTTGTAGTTAAAACCAAGATTGAGCCCCATTGTTATATCTGGAATTGGATCGCCCAGATTTACACGATCATCTCCATTTATTACTCCATCTCCGTTTTGATCTACATAGCGCAGATCACCAAGTGTTGCATCTGTTTGCGTAGCGTGAGCATCTACTTCAGCCTGAGACTGAAAAATGCCATTTGTTTGAAGACCATAAAAGTACCCTATTGGGAAACCGGCTTCCATACGAGCGGGCGCTTCCTGACCAAAACCAAAACTACCTCCAGGTATGAAACCGCTTTCATTACCTACAGCGATAACTTCGTTTTTGAGTGTCGTAAAATTATAACTCATATTGAATCCTGCATCATCATTAAAGGATTTGCTATAAGAAAGTGAAAATTCTAATCCACTATTTTCTACGCTTCCCGCATTAACTATAGGAGCGCCAGCACCGGGAGCAGATACACCCAAAATTCCTGAAACCTGAGGTATAAGTAATAAATCGTCTGTTCTTCGTTTAAAATAATCAACCGTAAGATCAATTGCAGAATTAAAGAGTCTTGCATCAAAACCTACATCAAAGGTTTTTTGTCGTTCCCATTTAATCTCTGGGTTAGATAACTGCCCAGCGGCCACCCCATAAACGAGTTCGTTATTAAAAACATAAGTTCCTTCAGCATTTAAAGTAGAAACATAACCAAAAGCGCCAATTCTATCATTACCCAAAATACCATAACTCGCTCTCAGTTTTAGAAAATCTAGTACATCACTAGTTCCATAAAAAGCCTCATCACTTACAACCCATCCTAAGGATGCAGATGGAAAATATCCAAACTTATTTCTTGGACCAAAATTTGATGAGCCATCACGTCTTAAAACAGCAGAAAATAGATAGCGTTGTTTGTAGTTATATTGAACCCGTGTAAAATAGGAAAGAAGTCGTTGATCAAATTCATTAGCTCCATTTACATCTCTTGCGTCAATTAACTCTGCTGCGCCCTCAAGGGAAGCCCCTTCATAGGTAGGACTTACAATACCTCTTCCTGTAAAATTATAAAACTCGCCTGTCGTTTTAAAAACAGACATTCCCAACAAAGCGGTAAGATTGTGATCATCACCAAAGGTGTTTTTATAAGTAAGAAAATTATCAAAAGTATAATCCCGAAAGAAACTATCATTTACAAAATACTGACTATCACCAAGATTATTAAATACTTTTCCATCTCCAAAATTAAGCCCACTAGGAAGAAAACTAGTATTATGAACCTCAGAATAATTAAACTGGTATCTGGATTCAATTGTAAAATGATCAAGAAAATCATATGCTAATCCTATGGTACCCGTAACTTTATCCACAACTGTCCCATTAAAAGTATTTTCAATTTGAGCTAAGGGATTTATTACTTCATTTCCTAAACCAGTAGCTAGGGTATAATTACCATTTGCATCTCTAACAGAAAATGTTGGCGCCATATTCACTGCATTGAAAAGCACAGATCCTAAAGCATTTTCTGATAAAGTACTTCGGTTAGAATTTGTATATATAGCGGTTGTAGTTAATTTTAAATTATCTAGAAGATCTAAATCATAACTACCTCTCCCTGTAAAACGATTAAAATTTACTGCTCCACCACCTACGATTCCATCTTGATCGAGATAACCGGCACCTATTGAGTAAGCTGACTTCTCACCACCACCGTAAATTGTTGCGTTAACATCTGAAAGTAAAGCTTGTCTAAAGACCTCATCTTGCCAGTTTGTTCCTGAACCCAAAATTGCCAAATTAGGAAAAGGAGGCGCTTGGTTTCCGGCAGCATATGCCTCATTAATAATAGCACCATATTCAGTGGCATCTAATACAGGAAGTTTTCTACTCGTTTCTTGTAAGCCTACATAAGAATCAAGATCTACACGAAGGTCTGTGTTTTTACGTCCACCTTTAGTAGTTATTAATATTACCCCATTTGCTGCTCTAACTCCATAAATACCTGCTGTAGCATCCTTAAGTACATTAATGCTTTCGATATCATTAGGATTTATAACACTTAAATCTTCAATAACCGCTCCGTCTACAAGTATTAACGGTCTATTATCTCCATTAGTAGATATGCCCCGTATCGAAATTGTAGATGCACTACCTGGTGAACCAGAAGTTGAGCTAATATTTACACCGGCTACGCGACCTTGTAAAGCCTGCTCAATGCGTACAGGATTCTGCTCTTCAATACTCTCAGAACTTACTACGCTTACTGCTCCCGTAATTTCTTTCTTCGTTTGAGTTCCATAACCTACGACTACAACTTCGTCAAGCGTACTAGCATCTTCTTCTAGTGTTATACTCAAATCTGTAGAAGTTTGAACTAAACGCTCATTAGTAAGGAAACCTAAATAAGAGAATTGCAAAGTGCTATTTGATTCTGTTTCGATGACAAAAAGTCCATCAAAATCTGTTGTCGTTCCCCTGTTTGTTCCTTTAATAAGTACATTAACCCCTGGTAAAGGCATTCCCGAAGGATCAGAAACGGTACCAGAAATACGTATTTGAGAATTAGTCTGACTTAAAACAGTCAGGCTAAAAAACCCAAATAAGATTAAAGATAAAATTGATTTCATATATAATTAGTTTGAAATCAAAGCTACCTCACGATTTGAAGGGTTCAAAAAAAACCACCTCAACAAAAAATATACAGAATTTCATAGCTCGTCAAAACTTAACGAAAACGTGTGCGCTAGAAGGCGATAAGACCGTAAATAAAAATTAGAATAAACGTAAATTAATACTTTATTAAACAATTACTATCGTTTTCGTATAGGTGTTGTATAGGTGTTTTTAGGAATTGTAGAGGTGAATTAAATCGAAAGTATATACTCTACGAGCCCATCTTCATGTTCTAAGTTTAATTTTTTACGAAGTCGGTATCTTTTTATTTCAACACTTCGAACCGAAATATTTAACAAAGGAGCAATTTCTTTAGAAGATAAATTAAGTCTTAAATACGCACAAAGTTTCAAATCATTAGGCGTCAATTTTAAATGCTTGCTCTTAATTTTCTTTAGAAAATCTTTATCGGTATTATTAAAAGCCTGACTAAATAATTCCCAATCCTTTTTTGGATTCAGATTTTTATCAAGAATTTTTATTACTGACTTAGATTCTTCTTCATTATCTGAAGCTAACAATTCTTTTTTGATGGTGTTGAGAAGTTCATTTTTCTTAACAATACTCATTGTTGAAGCTGCGAGCTCTCTATTTTTACTTTCAACATCTTGAAGCAATTTCTCGTTTTCTAATTGCATTATTTTGCGCTCACTTTCGTATTTTGAAAGTTCGATCTTACGCGTATTAATTTCAATTAAACGCTCTTTTTGCTTTTTATAGTATCGTCTATTAAAAAAATGAATAGCAACAAACAACGCTAACAATAGAATAAGATAAATAACAAGCATTAGTACCGATAAATACCAAGGTCTCTTAACTGTAAAAACAAAGTTTGCGGTATTGTCTATTAATTCATCTCCAATTCTTGCTCTTACTTCAAAGGTATAATTGCCGGAAGGTAAATTTTCAAAAGCTACTTGAGATTTTGTACTCCAAGAGCTCCATTGTTCATATAAACCAGAAAGGCGGTATTGATAATTTACAGTTTTAAATATATCGTAGGTGGCTACACTATAATCAATAATTAAGTTATTCTCTTTGTAATTAAAAACTTGATCTTTATCTAGTTCTACCAGCCGCAGCTCTTTATCTAAACTTCCGTTTTGAATAGAACGTATTGTAACATCGTAGTTTGAAGGTTCCTTTTTATCAAGGTTTAAAATTGTATAACCCGAGGAATTACCTATTAAATAACGATTATTTTCTAAGAATGTGATGTTTTCAAAACCTGTTACATCTTGTCTTTTAGTGGAGGGAAATGATATGTGAGTTATTTTTGGCTCTATACCTACAGCTCCCGGTTCGATATAATAAATCTCTTCAGTATTAAAACCCCACAATTTTTTATGCGGTTCATCATAGGTAAGTTTTCCACTTAAATAGTTACCGTTTTTATAGGAACCAAGGCTTAAAGTCTCCTCTCTTTCAAATATTTTTTTTGCACTATCTAATTTGAAAATTCCATTTTCTGACGTGTATAACAGCTTACCATCATAATTTAAGATACCCGATTTCTCTCCTTTTCCTAAGTCCTTTACGAGTCGTTGTTCTACTACTTTCTGATAATTAGTATCTATTTTTAGTCTGAATACCCCCTTATACTCGTGATTTATGTATAGTGTATTAGGGTTGATAAAACCAAAATATCTACTTGAAATATCAAATCCATCAATTTTATTTCGAACGGTCCAATAGTCATTTTTGTTTTCTAAAATATAAAGACCACTATAATTACCTTGGAGAGCGAGTCCACGCTTGGCATCTAGCCACATAATTTTCCAAACACCTTGAATTTCGGAAACTGATTTAACTTGATTTCCCTTTACTAAAAAAGTGCCTTCGTGATGACCACATAGAAGATCGTTTCCCAAAATATCAAGAAACCAAACTTGCCCTTTAGTATTAGGAATTAAGGTAAAAGGTTGGTTCGTGTTGTTTAAAGGTCTGTAAAATAAACCTTGATTAGTTCCTAAATACAGTAATGAATCTTTTACTGCTGCACAATAAACTGCACCAATATCGCCACTATTATCCTTATAAACAGCATATGGAGAGTTATTGTTAATTAGCGCAATACCGCGATCTAACCCTAGCCACACATTACTATCTCTATCTTCATTAATGCTTAAAACAGTGTTGTTGAACAATCCGGCATCTTGATTGATATGATATTGAATAGTACCGTTACTTGTTAAATGATATACTCCATCAGATATGGTTCCGACTATGAGGGATTTATCCTTTAGCTGTTTCGCGCTATAAATTGTTTTCTCTGATAGTTCTGGACTGGCAGGCAGTACCAAAGGCTCTGTAATTCCATCCTGAATCGTAAAAAATCCGGAGTTCTGTGTTACTGCAACTAGGTCTGTTTCCGATTTAAATAAGGTAACTAATAATTTATTTTTGAATACCGAAGCATTAGAAATTAGGTCTTTTTTTCCATTCAATATTGTGAATAATCCTTCCCCAATACTTTGAAAGTAGATCTTGCCACCAACTACTACAGATTTACTAATTGTAGCATCACTATATATTATTTCAAATGTTTTAGACCGCGTATCATAAATGTATATTCTATTTAAAGATTGAAACAAAACCCATCGATCTAAAGGTAAAATATTCCAGAATTGTTCATCTTCTTGTAAAGGCAACTCCAGATTGTCACTTAGCGAATTGTAAGTAAGTTTGCCGCTAGAGTCAGATTGCCAATAACCAAATTGCATATAACTTCCTGTATATATGCGATCACTTACTACCTTAACCGAACGAATAATAGTCCGATTTGGAGATGAATATACTCGCCATTTTGCTCCATCATATTCGAGTAAACCACTATTGTTTGCTACATATATATAACCGGATTCGGCTTGATCAATAGACCAATTCTGATTCTCTGCTCTATAGGAATCTGGTGAAAAATTGAATATAGGAGGTAGTTCCTGAGCATTTAAAAATTTAAATGTTAGGAAAATAAAGGCACAAAAGGTATTGAAATTAATTCTCAATAGATAAAGTAGTTTTAAGCAATATACTTAAATCCTTAAATCTATAAGATAAGTGCCAGTGACTAAAACGAATAATAATATTTTAAACCCAATCCTAAGTTTTCTTTGGTCAGATTACTATAATCTATAGCAAAAAGACCTGTGAAATTTCCATATTGAGTAGGATATTCTATTTCTAAAAATGAATAAACTGCTTGTTCAGACTTCGGGTAAGGGTCATTATAAGTTCCTAAGTTTTTCACATATGTTCCTTTAGCCTTATATTTAAATTCTCCCAATGCACCAGTAATACCGAGGTGATGTACAAAACTGCGATCATTTTTAAAGCGTCTTCCAAATTCGCCCGGAAGTATAAATGGTAAACCTATAATCTGATTCTCATATTGCCATCCCGTATTGTATATGCCATTCCAAAAGTAACTGTCACCACCACTGAATCTGCCAATATCACCATTAAGCATAAACCTTCCACTCTGGGATACTGTCTGCACATATTCATAAACTATAGCATCGATATATTTTGAATTTGCTGGTTCTAAATATGCTCCCCAAACTCCATCGGGAAAATTACTTAATTCAATGCCCGACGTGTCTTCAAATAACGACTGATGATATAAACGCAAATAATAATTTTCTCGAGTTAAATCATAAGCTAACTCATAAGATCCCAAACCATTTCCTAAAGAGTTTATTTGATCCCCTTCAAAAGCATCGTTTGTACTTGAACCTTGACCAAAAAATACATCTATATAGTTTCTAAAACTACTTGGTTGTTTCCCATATCTTGGAGAAGTACCGCCAAATTGCACATAATGCTTCATACTACCAGATAATCGATCGCCCGGCGAAAATACTAATGCTAACTCTAGACTTTTATGATGAACTTGTGCATTTTTGACTACACGATCATCACCAAGATAATAATGACCAAATGTTCCCTTAGCTTGAAGCCACTTAAATATTTTTATTGGCTCTGTCATTTCAATATACAATCCAGGAAGTGCTCTAGCATTGTTACTCCAGATAATATCTCCGCCTACACTTGAAATACCTTTTAACTTTTCATCTCTATGCTTAATACCCGCACTTGCTTCAACTATTTTCCAAGTATACTTCGCATAGAGCTCATCTATCTTAATATCTTCATACAATCCATCATTATATAACAATCCACCACCTACTTCCAAAGCATTAGATTCATTGAACGAATTGGCATATTTTACTGCAGCCAATGTCATGAAATTTGATTTTGAATCTACTCGGCCATTCTGGTTCGCATAAAACCAGAATGGTTTTGTATCTCCAGATGACAACATTCCTCTAGTTTCTATTGAAGAAACTAAACTATCTTGAGCATCAACTAAGGCTGAGCTTAACAGAAGACTGATAATGACTATTTTCTTGATCATATTTATTTTATTTTAAAGCTCTGTTAAGTGCAAGCTTTAACTGATTGTATTGTTTATTTTTGCCGAAAATAAAGAAATATGTTCTCTATATTCAATTCTAAGAAATTCTTGGCTTCAAAGCTCGGCGAATTTACAGATATTCATAATCATATACTACCCGGAATTGATGATGGAGCTAAAACTGCCGAAGATTCTCTAAAACTTCTAAGCAATTTTAAAGAATTAGGTATTACAAATTTAATTTGTACTCCGCATACCATCAGTGATTATTATCCCAATACGCCTGATACTATATTAGCTGCTAAACAAGAACTTGAAGATTTCCTTATTCAAAATAATCAAAAGGACTTTACAATTAAAGCTTCTTCAGAATATATGATGGATTCTTCTTTTGCAAACTTAATTGATGAAAAGAAGATTCTTCCTCTCAAAGACAATTATGTCTTGGTAGAAATGTCTTATTTACAACCTCCTATCAATCTCCGAGAGATTCTGTTTAAATTAGGTAATGCAGGATTCATTCCGGTACTTGCACATCCCGAACGATATGCTTTTTATCATAAAACCTATGATATTTATAATGACCTAGCGTCAATTTGTAAATTTCAGCTTAATGCTCTTTCAATAGGAGGATATTACGGTCCAGGTATTGCGAAAATTGCGCAACAGCTTCTTACCGATGGTAAATATGAGTTTCTTGGTACAGACACTCATCATATGCGTCATATAGAAGGATTGAAAAATGTCAAATATGCTGGTAAATACGAATTAGCAATAGACCGCATAATTTCAAATACTAATACTATTTTCTTTAGTTAGAGGAAAGTAGTATTAGCTTCTCAATAGAACTATCAATTTGATACATTTTTGCATCCTGAATACATTCTTCAAGTAATACCGTGTTTAACGATGTAGGCTTATAGGTATCTAACAAATCAACCGGAGCATTTGTTAGTTTAATTCTATATTCATTCGTATTAAGCAATTCTTCTTTCAACTTCTCGTCTTCAGGTAGATATGTATAGACTATGGGATAGACAGTTGCATCTTTATTTGACCCTTTAAGTACTTTGCTGGCTATTTTTTGAATAAAAATCTCATTCGAATTGTTAGGAATATAAATACCCTTTAAGTTTGAATTGTGAAAAATATAATTGAATATATTCCTTACCTCCTTAGGTTTAATAAAACTGCGAATCAGCTTTGAATCTTTAATAATCAACGGTAGATTTTGGGCTATTCTACTTTTAAAAATAGGAACTACAGATCCCGAAGAACTATAAATATTACATAGTCGAAGAACAATCAAATTAGTTTTATGAGATTCTTCAGATCTTAACCCTGCATATTTCTCGATCACATTCTTTGTTCGTCCCATAGTATTTATAGGCTTCACTGCTTTATCAGTTGATATAATAACAAGCTGGGAAACATTATTTATAATTGAATAATCAATAATGAGTTGAGCTCCGTAAATATTAGATACAATCGCAGAGCAAGGATTTGCTTCCATTAAAGCCACGTGCTTGTAGGCTGCTGCGTGAAATACACGTTTAAAACTAAATTCTTTAAACAAGTATTGCACAAACTCTTTATTACTTATACTTTCTATAAAATAGTTTACAGCTAACTTGGGATATTTAATATTTATTTCTTCAAGTAACTGAAACATGCCAATTTCTGAAATATCGACAAGAACAAGCTGAACATCATTAACCGCCAAAAAATTAAGAGTAAGCTCTTTGCCAATACTTCCTGCAGCTCCCGTAATTAATATGACTTCAGAATAGTAATCCATTATACTTTAAAATAATCTTTAAGAGCTGATTCAATCCGGTCTAAATCCTCATCGCTCATTCCAGTTCCTGAAGGTAAGCAAAGTCCTGATTTCCACAAATCTTCAGCAACTGTGGCGCCATAATAGCTTTGATTTGTATAAATGTGTTGTAGATGAAGTGGCTTCCAAAGAAAGCGTGACTCAATATTTTTAGAATATAAATACTCTAATAATCCTTGTGGCGTTTTGTGATTGACACATAAATTATCAAAACAAATAACATTTAACCAATGATTAGATTTAATGCGAGTACTTGATGTTTCAATAAAAGTCACACCTTCAATCTCCTTGAATAACTCTTTATAAAAAGCATTTATTTTATTTTTTGAGACTAACTTAGATTCCAAATTTCCTAGTTGACTTGTGCCTAATGCAGCATTTAATCCAGGCATCACATAATTATAGCCTACTGCATCATGCTCAAAACCAAAAGCCAACGATTTTGCCTGACTCGCTAAATGTCGTGCACGTTGGGCATCACCATCAGACCTACAAATAAGTGCTCCTCCACTACCTGCAGTAAGAATTTTATTTCCATTGAATGAAAAAACACTAAAATCACCAAAACTGCCACATTTTTGATCATCATAATAACTTCCTAGTGCCTCAGCAGCATCTTCAATAATCGGGATTTCGTAATTACGGGCAATAGTTGTGAGTTCGTTTATTTTACAAGGTATTCCGAAGGAATGAACCAGGATAAGCGCCTTAGGCATCTGCCCAATTTTAATACAATCTAAAATAGCTTCTTCTAAAGCCTCAGGACAAATATTATACGTATCTGTTTCGCTATCTATAAATATCGGTTTTGCCTTTAAATACTGAATTGGATTAGCTGTTGCCACATAGCTCATGGTCTGGCACAAAATAAAATCTCCCTCTTTAACTCCGGCCACTGTTAATGCAAGATGCAATGCAGATGTACCTGAATTAAGAGCTAGAATGTCATTAGATGTATCTAAATAGGCTTTTAAATCATTCTCAAACTCATTCACAAAAGGACCTCCTGTGGTAATCCAGTTTTCTGTCATTGCTCGCGTTACATAAGCTATATCATCCGGGCTAATTTCCGGTAATGCCAGTCCTATGCGAGGTAAATTTTCCATTAGCTATTATTTGAAATCTTCTTATGATTTTGCACTATGTACAAAAGCATTCCATGTAATCCCAACCAAATTACAACTTGAAACATAAAATAATAAATTAAACCTACCCGAGGCGCCACTAATAAACAAATTGCAAGTTGGCAGATAGTTAAAACCACAACAACAATAACAATTTTATTATGACTGTAGCCTACCCTTAAAAGCAACGAATAACTATGTTTTTTATCTCTTTTAAATAAAGATTTACCGCTTGAAAGACGAATTATTAAAATCCGCAGTGTATCAAAAATAGGATACCAGAACAATGTCAAGGCAATGGGCAGTCGCAGCTGGTCACTATATAAATTGGTACTTGATACATGAACATCTCCTTCACAAAACAAAATAAAGAGGGTAGCGCATAAAAATCCGATACTTAAAGAACCACTGTCTCCCATAAAAATTTTAGCAGGAGATTTATTCAATCTTGTAAAAGCAAACAGTGCAGCTCCTGTGCACATTAAAAAAATTGGAGAAAATGGAATCCTAAAATACATCAAGCCTAATATAAATATTAGTGCAACGGTTGTAGCTAGTCCATCTATTCCGTCGATAAAATTAAAGGCGTTAACAAAGAAGATTAACACACTAACACTTAAGAAAACACTCGATGTATATGGGATTTTAAAAAATGAATAATCCAGCAAAACAGATTCTATGCGTAAATCTGCGAGTAGAACTACGCCTATTATCAGAATTAATTGGGCACCCAACTTGACCATCCATCCTAAGGGTTTTAAGTCATCTATTAACCCAAGAAGAAATAGTAAAACAAACGCTAGAAAAATATAAAAGTAATTCTGAAATAACAGAGATCCTTCAAATAAAAGTGCTGTAAATAAAATCCCTATAAATAAAGCTATACCACCAGATGCAGGAACAGGACTGCGATGTAACTTGTTTCCACCAGGTTCTTCAATAAAATATCGAGCTAAAGCGGGTTTTAGTAAAATCTTACCAATACTATAAGTAGCCGCAAAAGCTATTAATGCCGGAAGAAAGAAGTTAATTATTGAAGGCACAAAACTGTTTTATGCTTCAAATATACACTTTTCAAATGTTGACAGTGACACATAAAAAAACCGCCTTCCGGCGGTTTTTTTTCACTTATCGTTACGGTTCTTAATCTAGTGTCGCATCAAGACTAATTGCTGCTTTAAATAATTTCGAAACAGGACAGTTTTCTTTAGCTTTGTTAGCTATTTTTACGAATTCTTCTTCACTAATTCCTGGCACTTTACCTTTTAGAGTTAAATGTACTTTTGTTACTTCCCCATCTTCAAAAGTAACCTTCGCATCTGTGTGTAAATTATCTGCAGTATAATCCTCCTCACCTAAAAATGCGGAGAGTTGCATCGTAAAACATCCTGCGTGAGCAGCACCTAGAAGTTCTTCAGGATTTGTTCCTTTTCCATCTTCAAAGCGGGTACCAAAAGCATATTTTGCTTCATCGAGTACCGTACTTTCTGTAGATATAGTTCCTTGACCTTCTTTTATTTTTCCTTTCCAGTTTGCAGATGCATTTCTTGAAAATTTCATATCGTCGTTTTTATATTATTTATACTAAAACTAGTCATATGACTGCAATCTCCCAACATTTTAAAGATAATTTAGCTTTTGAAACGCCAGTATTAACAGGCCTTAACAGCAATTTTCATAAATTGCATCTATGAAGACAGCTACCGTAACTCAACTTAAAAAAGAACTTAAGCATAAAGACACTGATGAACTCTTGCAACTTTGTTTGAAGCTGTCTCGTTTCAAAAAAGAAAATAAGGAATTACTTACCTACCTCTTGTTTGAATCAGACTATGAAGCGGGTTATGTAGATTCAATTAAAGAGTTAATTGCAGAACGATTTGCAGCAGCGAATTCAAAAAATTACTATTGGCTGAAAAAAGCGATACGTAAAATTCTAAAAGAGACTAAGAAATACATTCGCTACTCGGGTAATAAGGAAACCGAAGTTCAACTCTTAATCTACTTCTGCGAGCAGATGAACGGTTTTGAACCCAGTATACGTAACAACAATACATTGAGAAATTTATATTTACGCCAAGTTGAATATATAACCAAGAAGATCGAAGGGCTTCACGAAGATTTGCAACTTGATTATTATAACGCACTAGAAAATCTAAATTAAATGGTACATCTAAATTTAAATAACCTAAAAGTAAAAATTGATGAAGGTGAACTTGTTAGCTTCACAAAGGATAACTATGAGTACATCCACCAGAAAGGAACTCCGGGATGGCGTAGCTCAGACACCGAAATGTTTCCTATAATAGGCCCTACAGATAAAGCCGATTTTAAAGTTAATACCCCTCGAGGTTTTGCTATTCAAGATCAGCATGGGTTGTTACGGGAACTAACTTACAAGCAAGTAAAATCGACAGAAACTTCTGCAATCTTCGAAAAAAAATATCTAGCAAATACGCAGGTGAAAAATTCAAAATTTCCTGCTAAATCTACTGAGGAGCATCTTTCCTGGCCTTATGATTTCAGTTTTAAAAAGAAGTTTACTCTTATTGAAAATAAACTTAAAATTGAATTTATAATTAACGGAGAAGAAGGTATGCCTTTTATGTTAGGATATCATCCGGCGTTTAATGTTCAGAGTACAGAACCACTTATTAAAACTCCAACTAAGGACATTACTTTAGATGAAATTCTGGCCGTAGGCAGCAGAGCTTATCAAGTACCCGACACCACTAAAATCACTTTAGAAGATAAAAAAACAATCAGCATAACTTCAGAAGGTTTTGGCAATTTTATGCTTTGGACTGAGGTTACTAATATGGTGTGTATTGAGCCGGTAAGCTTTTATCCCTACGCCGTGGATCAGAAAGATCTTCACACTGGTTTTATGACCCTCGGAAACACCGAAAGTATATTTAAAGTAGTATTAGATTTAGATTAATGCTTGTTTTAAAATAGAGACGGGATGTATCGCCTCGCGTTGCGTTCCGTCTTTAATTTGATGCCTGCAACTTGTTCCCGGAGCAGCGATTAATGTCTCTAGAGGCGCTTTTCGCACCACAGGAAATAAGGTTTGCTCTCCTATTTGCATACTTAATGCATAATGTTCTTTCTCGTAACCAAAAGAACCCGCCATTCCACAACATCCAGATGGTATAATTGTAGGTGTATAATTCTGCGGCAAATTGAGAATTGCAAAAGTATGCTCAATCCCACTCAAGGCCTTTTGATGGCAATGACCGTGAATTTTAATTTTTCGAGCTTCGGTAGTAAATGAGCTAGATATTATATTACCTAACTTAACTTCTGAACTTAAAAATTCGTCGATAATGAAAGTATTTTTCGCGAGAATTTTAGCTTCTGCGCTATCACTAGCCAGGCGTATATATTCATCTCTAAAACCTAGAATTGCAGAAGGTTCAATTCCTATTAAAGGGTGATCTTCATTTATAAGGTTTTTAAAAGTGTTGATATTTTTACGGGCTATTTTTCGAGCTTGTTTTAAAAAACCCTTAGATATTAAAGATCGGGCACTCTCTGCATGTGCAATTATACGCACCTCATAATTAAGCCGTTGCAGTAAAATAATAGCATCTTCACCTATAGTAGCATCAAGAAAATTTGTGAATTCGTCTGCAAATAAATAAACTGTTTTAATTGGATTTTTAGGATTGAAGGCGCTCAATTTTTTGAATCGTGCCCGCAATGTCTTTTTCGCCAAAGGCGGAAGACTTCGTTCTGGCGCTACCTCTAGCGTCTTTCTTATAAAACCTCCTGCAAGTTTTGATTTATAGAGTGTGTTAGTAATTCCGGGAACTACTGAAGCAAATCTATTTAAATGAGCATTAAATGCAAATGCGCGTGTACGTAACGAACTTCCATTTTCTTTTTTATATTGATATTCAAATTCTGCCTTTAACGTAGCAACATCTACATTACTGGGACATTCGCTAGCACAAGCTTTACAACTTAAACACAGGTCAAAAACTTCTTTAAGTTCTTTGTGATTAAAATTATTTTTACGCTCAGAATGAGTTAAAAACTCGCGAAGTGTATTTGCCCTACCCCGAGTAGAATCTTTTTCATTACGCGTTGCTCTGTAACTTGGGCACATCGTTCCGCCGGCTTCCGGCAACTTGCGACAGTCTCCACTTCCATTACATTGTTCTGTTGCACGCAAAATACCCTGAGAGTCATCAAAATTTAATAAAGTATCAATTTCAGGCTCTTCTCGATCTACCTCATAACGTAATTGTTCATCCATAGGTTTAGCATTAATTACCTTACCCGGATTAAACAATGCTAATGGATCAAAAGTATTTTTTAGATGAATTAAGATCTCATAGTTGGCTCTACCTATCATAAACTCCACAAACTCTCCGCGCACAAGACCATCGCCGTGCTCACCACTCATAGAGCCTCTATATTTCTTTACTAAATTTGCAACTGCTGTGGTTATTTCTCTAAACAGCACCACATCGGTACTCTTCTTTATGTTTAAAATAGGCCTCAGATGAATTTCTCCAGCACCAGCATGAGCATAATAAACAGCGTCTTGCTTAAACCCTTCCATCAATGCGGTAAACTCTTTGATATACGATGCCAAATCAGTAAGCGCAACAGCCGTATCTTCAATACAAGCAACCGCTTTGCGGTCTCCTACAAGGTTTCCCAGAAGCCCTAATCCCGCTTTGCGCAATTCAAGAGCTTGATTAATTTCAGAACCTTCAAGAGTAGGATATGCATAACAGAGTTTTGAAGCTTCAAGTGTTTGTATAAGCTCTGCAGCCTTTAATCTAGCTAATTCTAGCGTTTGAGCACGAACTTCCAACATCAAAATTGCTGCAGGGTCACCATTTATAAAAAAACGGTTTTTTTGCTGTTCACGATTATTTAAAGTACAATCGAGAATTACTTTATCCATCATTTCGCACACATACAAATTGTGGTGCATAACAGGAACAACTGCTTCAAGACAAGCATTTATACTTTTAAAATGTGCAGCAACCATAATGGCTTCAGCAGGCGGTAAATCATCTAATTGTAAAGTAATTTCTGTTGTAAATGCTAATGTACCTTCACTTCCTGCAAGCAGTTTACACATATTAAAAGCTTGCTTACTTTCAGAGTTAAAAACGGTACTTTCAATAAGTGCATCTAGTGCATAACCTGTATTTCTACGGTGTATTTCTGGCTTCGGAAAATTATCAAGTATTCTTTGTTGCGTTTCAGGTAACTTTAAGGCGTTATAAGTTTCTTTATAAATAGCTCCCTCAAGGGTTTTTAAGTTGCATTTCTGTCTAAATTCTTCCGAAGAAACCTCTGAAAATTCTACATACGAACCATCACTTAAGATTGTTTTCAACGACAGAACCTTGTCTCGGGTCACCCCATATTGAATAGAAGTCGTCCCAGATGAATTATTACCTACCATACCTCCCAGCATACATCTATTTGACGTAGAAGTATTAGGCGCAAAGAACAATCCATGAGGCTCCAAATACCTATTTAATTCATCCCGAATCACTCCGGGTTGCACAGTAACCGTTTTATTCTTTTTATCAAAAGATATGATTTGTGTAAAATACTTAGAAACATCAACCACAATCCCAGAACCTACACATTGTCCTGCAAGAGAAGTCCCAGCGGTACGTGGTATAATTCCTATTTTATATTGAGCAGCAAATGCTATAAGTTGTTGAATATCTTTATCCGTTTTAGGAAGAGCTACAGCTAGTGGTAATTCTCTATAGACTGAAGCATCTGTAGCGTAAAGTTTTTTATACAACTCGTCAAAAAACAATTCGCCTTCTAAAGACTCTTTTAATGTTTGTAATGCTTCTTTATTGTCTATAATCATAAAATCAAAGTTACAATTATTCTCTTCTTGTGGCATTAACATTTTCTAAGATAAGCTTAACAAAACATTGGCGCAACCAGCAGAATTCATAACAACTCCTCAACTTACATTTGCGATGTTAAACAACAAATCAATTACAATTATGAAAAAATTATTTATAGCTTTTGTACTAATTGCCGGTTTCTCACTTACCGGTCAAGCTCAGGAAATTTCTAAAAACGCACTAGGTATTCGTTTGGGAGATAACGATGGTTTTGGTGCAGAAATATCTTATCAAAGAGGTTTAGGAGACAATAATCGTCTTGAGGTAGACTTAGGAATCAATGATGGTAAATACTATGATGCATTTAAATTAACTGGAATTTACCAATGGGTATGGAATATTGACGGTGGTTTTAACTGGTACGCTGGTGTAGGTGGTGGTTTAGGCAGCGTTGACTATGATAACGATGATAGAAGCCCATTTTCTGATAAAAGAGGTGATTCTGATGTTTTTCTTTTTGGAGCAGGTGATATAGGTATCGAATACAACTTCGATATTCCACTTTTAATTTCACTTGACTTTAGACCAGAAATAGGTTTTAACGATTTTAATGATGATTTAGGATTTGATATCGCATTAGGTTTGCGTTACCAATTTTAATCGAAAGTCTGTAAATAAAAAAAATCCCGCTAGCTTAAGCTAGCGGGATTTTTTTTTACTTGATCATTCTACTCAACTTATTTCTTTAATGCTGCTTTTGGTTTTTTCTTAAGTCTGTTTATTGCTTTTAAATAAACATCTTCATACATAGGAACTACCCGCTCGATTGCAAATTGCTGAGCTTGAAGACGCGCTTGTTTTTTAAACAGATTCAACGTGTTAGAATCCTTTAAAATACTTAATGCATTTGTTGCCATAGAATCAGTATCACCTACCCCACTCATAAATCCAGAATAGCCATCTTGATTAACTTCAGCAAGACCTCCCGCATTTGATGAAATCACAGGCACACCGTGTGCCATTGCTTCTAGTGCTGCAAGACCAAAACTCTCTGCTTTTGAAGGTAACAGGAACAAATCTGAAAAGCATAAAATCTTATCAATCTCATTACTATTTCCCAGAAATACAACCTTATTTGCTATTCCTAATTCTTGAGCAAGCAATTCTGCAGGACCGCGTTCTGGTCCCTCTCCTACCATTATAAGTTTTGAAGGTAAATGCTTTTGAATTTTACTGAATGTTTTTATTACGTCTGGTATACATTTTACTTCGCGCATATTACTGATGTGTGTAATAATACGCTCCTCTTCGGTTGCCATTAATGCTCTTTGGCAATCTGTAAATGTATCTTTAACCGTATTGATATCTATAAAATTAGGAATAACTCGTATTTTACGTTTAATATCAAAAAGACGGTTTGTATCCTCTTTTAAACTTTGAGATACGGAGGTTACTACATCACTCTTATTTATACTAAAGGTCACAGCAGGCTTATAAAAGGGATGGCTTCCAACGAGGGTAATATCTGTGCCATGCAAGGTGGTTACCATAGGCACCGTTATTCCCTCCTGCTTCAGCATTTTTTTAGCCATATAACCGGCATATGCGTGAGGAATTGCATAATGTACATGCATTACGTCTATATGATATGCCTTAATAATTGTCACCAGCTTACTGGATAAAGCGAGTTCATACGGCTGAAAATGAAATAAGGGATATTCTGGCACATTTACCTCATGAAAAAATATTTTCTCATTAAGTAAATCAAGTCTTACCGGTTGCTTGTAGGTAATAAAATGGACTTCGTGTCCTCTTTTAGATAATGCGATACCTAATTCGGTAGCGACAACTCCACTTCCGCCAAATGTAGGATAACAAACTATAGCTATTTTCATGGCGTAAAATTACCAATTATTCAGCCAGCACCAGTATTCCTAAAGCGGATTTAGATTTTATTTATGATGATAATTAGGGAATAATCGCATTCTGAATAACTTCCTGAATGCGGCTTCGAAGATCAGATCGTATTAATTTTCGGTTTTCTGCATCCGGAAATGTTCTGTTAGAAAGAAAAACATAGACAATTTGAGTTTCAGGATCTGCCCATGTAAACGTACCCGTAAAACCAGAATGACCAAAACTAGACTTAGACACACAACCACACGTACCTCCTACAGATCCCAATTGCGGTTTGTCAAAACCAACTCCTCGGCGCACGCCTTCACCACAATAATAACACGTATTAAAAGCATCCATCGTATTTTTTGAGAAATAGCGTTTACCACCGTAATATCCATTTTGCAAGTACATCTGCATCATTTTTGCTACGTCATTTGCATTACTAAATAAACCTGCGTGACCGCCTATGTTATCATCCATAGCCGCACCCATATCGTGAACATATCCTTGAATTTGTTGCATACGCCAGTAGGTATCATTTTCTGATGGTACAATCTCACTTTTAGGCGCAAAGCTGAGTGGTTTGTATCCCATATGATTTGCACCTAAAGTTTTGTAGTAAGTACGTTGAGTAAGCGTATCAAGATCTGTATTAGCAGTATCTTCAAGATACTTTTTAAATAAAAAATAGGACAAGTCGCTATACTTATAAACTCGAGAAGGTAATAAGTCTGTATCTGCTATAATTTTTACAATAGTATCAGGATAATCTTTACGCAAGTACATATCCTCTGCTATTTTAATTGAAAAATCGCCTTCGGGAGAAGAGCGATAGTATTTTTTTGAAGGTTTGCCACTGGCATCATAAGTGGCCCTATAGAATGGCAGCCAGGGTTTTAATTTTCCATAATGGGATAAGACTTGTTTAATGGTAATATCCTCCTTATTAGTCCCTCTTAGTACAGGTAAAATGCTACCTAGCTTATCATTAAGTGCAAATTCATTATTATCAAATTGCTGCATAAGCATAGGCAGCGTCGCAAGAATTTTTGTCATAGATGCCAGGTCATACAAATCTGTGAGTTTCACATCTTCTTTTTTAGTATAAGTATGGTGGCCAAAAGATTTCTCATATATAACTTTCCCGTTACGAGCTACCAGCACCTGAGCGCCGGGAAACATAACTTCGGTAAGACCTTCTTTAACTAGTTCGTCTATCTCCTTAAGTTTATAGGAGTTCATCCCCTCTTCTTCGGGAACGCCATATTGTAATCTACGTAGGGAACCTATCTCAAAACTGGTGTTTATCTGAAAGTTCTTACCCAGAGAAACCGGTAATTTTCCTTGTGCTCCAATCGCTCCAAAAATAAGCTGGGCACTAAGGTCCTGAGCGATTTTACTATTTTGATAAGACATTACAATCCCTTCAATTTTGCTAATATCTTTCAGTTTTAAAAGCGCATAGGGTCTTACAAACACATCCAGAACGGTAGGTTTAGCATTAGCGATTGCTTCGATAATTGCAATATCGCCAGAGGTCATCGAATAGGATTTCCAAGGATTTTCATCAGAACGGTGAAACCCAATAATAACATAATTAAACTTCTCTAATTTAGATACATATTCTGCAGAAGAGTTGGCACTTATCTTGGTAACCGATGTATACTTTTGTAGGGCTTGATGAAATGTATTTCCGCTATCATCCCCTAACTCAACAAAGGCGATTTTTTTTAGATCCAAATCCTTAACCGGTAGAATGGCCTGGTCATTTTTTAAAACCGTTATAGCATTAGCCATCGCCTTTCTATAGATAACGTCATCTTGGACGCTATTTAAATCATTATAAAGATTTGTTGTACTTACAGGCTGGTATTTATTTAAACCAACTTTGAACTTCGCAAATAAAATTTTCTTAACAGAGCGCGCAAGTCGCGTTTCTGTAATTGCGCCAGAGTTATATGCCTCTTCAATTTTAAGCATTGCTTTAGGCACATTCTCGCTTATAAGTAGGATATCATTACCAGCTTTAAAAGCTTCGAGATCTATCAATCCCGGTTCTTTATAATTAGAAGCACCTTTCATATTTAGTGCATCTGTAAAAATCAAACCTTGAAAACCTAAACTATCCTTTAAAAGACCAGTTACTACTTTCTGAGATAATGATGTAGGATAACCAGGTCTGCTTTCTAAGGCAGGAACATTTAAATGTCCTATCATTATACTGGCAATTCCCGCATCTATAACTTTTTTATACGGAAACATTTCTATAGAATCAAGACGCTTTCTTGTAAAAGGCAGTGTAGGAAGTGTTTTGTGAGAATCCAGATTTGTATCTCCATGACCTGGAAAATGTTTTGCACTACCCAGTACTCCGGCTTCTTGCATGCCTTTTATAAAGGCGACACTTTTATCGGTAACATTATTTCGATCTTCTCCAAATGATCTATTTCCGATAATTGGGTTTTCAGGATTAACGTTAATATCTACGACAGGTGCAAAATTAATGTGCACGCCTAAACGTTTATTATGTAATCCTATTTGCTTAGCAACTTCTTCTACAATCTTATTATCTCTTATCGCTCCTAGAGTCATATTCCAGGGAAATGCATACGTAGAATCTAATCGCATCGCCAGACCCCATTCTGCATCCATAGCCATCATTAGCGGAACCTTGCTAATCGCCTGAAATTCGTTGTTGAGTTTAGCCTGACGCATAGGGCCACCCTTAGAAAAGATAATCCCTCCAATATGATTATTTTTTATTAGCGTCTTAATAGCATCTGTTTTAGACTTAGGATCACTAGAAAAAACATCTACCATAAATAATTGACCTATCTTTTCCTTAAGGGTCATTTTATTGTAAATGCTATCAACCCAAGCTTGCTGCTCGGTAATATCTTTAGCAATTAGTGGATTTTTTGATTGTGAGAAACCTTGAAAGGCTAGTATTAGAAATACTCCAACGAGTAAATGTTCACGCATCATATACATTCTATTTATTTAAAGAAACGGCTGTGCCAGCTTTCTATTGCAGGGACTTCCCAAAATTCAAGATATTCTTCTTTAGTATTTACGAGATTATTAAATACAATGGTTTTTTTGCCTACAGCACCTTCTTTAGCCATTTTTTTGAAATCTGCTAACGGCTTAAAATGTACTCGATCATTTTGAATATAGGTTACATTCATTTTATCTAATAATACAACCTCAAACTCTTTTTCTATTTGTTGTATAAAACGCACCTGACTATCTATCGAGCAGCCACTAGCAGCACTTGCACTTTGGTCTAAGCCTATTACAATAAAGCGATCGTATTTAATCTCAAAACCTGCATTTAAACTTGCACCATGAGCGGTCCAATCATTTAAAAAACTATTAAGTGCTTCCTGGAGTTTTAGAAGTTCGTCTTCTGAAAACTTACGGTCACTTTGATAAATCCATAAGCGGGAATTTGCAGGTAAATCTTGAAATGGAACTAGCATAAAATCATTTGTAAATTAATAGCACAAACTTAACGTATAAAATTATGGTGCTTAAAAAAGATCTTGTTAAATGCTAATGAAAGCACCGCAATAGTTTACTATTTAATTATAAAACATAAAAAAAGCATCGTAAAACGATGCTTTTTTTATCTCTTGAAATTTGAGTTTAAAGATCTTCTGCATTTGCAATCATTTCTGCAATATCCAGAACTTCTACACTATCTTCTTTCTCTTTATTTTTAACACCATCAGTCATCATGGTATTGCAAAATGGGCAACCGGCTGCTATAACATCTGGCTTAATACCTAAGGCCTCTTCAGTACGCTCAATATTTACTTCTTTAATACCAGGCTCTGGTTCTTTAAACATTTGAGCACCACCTGCACCACAGCAAAAACCTTTGGTCTTACAGCGTTTCATTTCGACAAGCTCAACTTCAAGCTTACGTAACAAGTCGCGTGGAGCTTCATAAATACGATTAGCACGAGCTAAGTAGCACGGGTCGTGAAATGTAATACGTTTTCCTTTGTATTTACCTCCTTGAACGGTTAACCTGCCTTCTTCAATTAAAGATTTAAGAAATTGAGTATGGTGTAAGACTTCATAATTACCACCTAATCCGGGATATTCATTTGCAATGGTATTGAAGCAATGAGGACAAGCAGTAACTATTTTTTTAACTTCATATGCATTTAAAACTTCGATATTAGTTACTGCCTGCATCTGAAATAAAAATTCATTTCCTGCACGTTTTGCAGGATCTCCCGTACAGCTTTCTTCGGTACCTAATACAGCAAATTCTACTCCGGCTTTTGCTAGTAGTTTTACAAATGCCTTAGTAATTTTCTTTGCTCTATCGTCAAAACTTCCGGCGCAGCCTACCCAGAAGAGAACCTCCGGGGATTTGCCTTGTGCCATAAATTCTGCCATCGTAGGTACTTTGATAGCTTCTGCCATAATCTAACTTTTATCGTATTTGTTTATTTAAAGATCTTAATCTTCAAACACTTCAATGGTAACATCTTTTTCTACAAGATCTGTAAATTTCCCTTTGTAACGCGTTGCACGCACTAAGTGATTATCGATCCAATGGTAATTACCGCCTCTAGGTTTCCCCATTAAAAGACTGTGATAATTAAATCCATGTTTATTTAACCAGGTTTCGGTTACTTCACGGTGCTCCTCGGTACGAGAGGTAAAAAAGCAAATAATATGCCCTTCATCATACCACTTATTTAGAGTTGCTAAAGCATCAGGGAATGGTTCACAAGTTCCCATACGCTCTGGCTCTTCATTAGGTACATCTTCAGTAATTGTCCCATCAATATCAATGAGGTAGTTTTTTACACCTTCTGGCAAAACCGGACTTACGTGTTCTCCGTCCTGCAACTTTTCACTTAACATTTTATCCACTTCCTCTTTTTTCATCACTTCTTGTTTTAAATTATTGGTTGGTTGGTTGATTCTATAATTCGTTTATCCAATTTGCACGATCCATTTGATTGAAAGGCCATGGTGCTGCGTTATTTTCAATATTGGTCATTGCATTATTCAAATCTGTAGGTGCTGCACTCTGTTCCATTACCAGGTATTGACGCATATCCATAATAATGGAAAGCGGATTAATACCTACAGGACAGGCTTCAACACAGGCATTACAAGTTGTGCAAGCCCATAATTCTTCTCTGGTAATATAATCATCCAATAACTGCTTTCCATCATCTTGAAAAGTACCTTTATTAGCGTCTATATTATTACCTATATCTTCTAATCGATCTCGTGTAGCCATCATAATACGACGTGGTGACAATAACTTTCCGGTTTGATTAGCGGGACATTCACTTGTACATCTTCCACATTCTGTACAGGTATAGGCGTTTAATAACTGAACCCAACTCAAATCTGTTGCTTCACTTGCACCAAATTTTGCAGGCGTTTCATCTTCTGCATCTTCTTCTGGCAATGCATAGGGATCTGCATCTGGATCCATCATTAACTTTACCTCATTGGTTACAGCTTGCAAATTATCAAACTGACCTTGAGGTTTTAGCCTTGCAAAATAAGTATTCGGGAATGCTAATAGAATATGTAAGTGTTTTGAATAATATAAATAATTCAGGAATACTAGAATCCCTAAAATATGCACCCACCAAGCCGTACGTTCTATAATAACAAGAGTAGAGATACTTAAATTTTCCAGAAGCGGCACTATAAATTGGCTAACCGGAAAAGATCCTAAAATACCATCTGCACTCGCATAATGTTCTGCACCTTTAAGTTGAAGTGTGTAATCTGCAGCATTCATCGTTAGAAAGAGAAGCATCAAAACCACTTCAAAATACAAAATAAGGTTAGCATCTAGTTTAGGCCAGCCTTTCATTTCACGATTAAGAAAACGCTTTATATGAAGAATATTTCTACGTACCCAAAAGATGATAACTCCTACAAGTACTAAAAGCGCAAAAATCTCAAAAACAGCAATTAGAAAGTCATAAAAACCTCCCATAAAGCTGAATATGCGGTGTGTTCCAAAAATACCATCAATAACAATTTCTAAAACTTCTATGTTAATGATAATAAAACCCAGATATACGAGAACGTGAATAATACCAGAAACAGGTCTACGAACCATTTTGTATTGCCCTAAAGCAATTTTGGCCATATTCTTCCAGCGCTGCGGCTTATTGTCGAAGCGATCTTCATCTCGACCTAATTTTATATTGCGGATAAGTTTTTGAACATTTTTAGCAAAAAAAACAACTCCAATCGCTAGGGCGATTATAAACAATATATTAGGCAGGTATTGCATGAAATTTATTTAAGTGAATCTTTCGGTTCATTATACGGACCCGGATTTTTTCCGAAAACTGAAAAATGTACGTAACGTTTAGGATTTAGCTTGATGTCCTGCATAAGTTCCTCCATCTGCTTAGTAGCACGTTCAAGGTTATTATACATCTGCTTATCATTAATAAATTGACCCAGACTACCTTCGCCGTTATCTATTTTTGAAGTAATACTTTCTACTTCAGCAATCATATTTTCCATTTTCGTTACTAGCTGCCCCACATTTACCTGCGATAAACTATCACTCATTTGGTTAAAATTGGCAGACATTTCATCTAGATTTGTAAATGTACGGCTCAATTTCTGATCATTATCTGCTAACAACGTATTTAAATTTTGAGAAGCTTGCTTAAATGAAGAAGCTGTTTGACTGATATCCGCTATTGCAATACGTAAATTTTTTCGAGTGTCTTTATCAAGAACATCAGCTACACCCGTAAGTACAGAATCGGTACTGTTAATCACAGATTCTACTTTTTTCTGTAACGGAGTTAGACGCTCATTCACTAGCTCAAAAATCCCCTCATCAATAGTGCCTTCAAGAGTATCTCCAGATTTTGCTACTTCTCCCCGCTCGTAATCAGGAACAATAGAAAGTGACTTACCTCCTATGAGACCACCACCATATATTTGTGCTTTACTACTCGTCGAGAATTTAAAATCATTTTTTACATTAAATGTAACTAATAATTTTCCGCGTTGATCTGCAAAATCTATAGAAAGGACTTTACCTACAGCAAGACCATTAATAGTAACACTAGAACCGGGTGAAAGACCTTCGACATTGTCATAAATCGCGTAGTAAGTACGATCATTATTTAGAAGATTGTTGCCTTTTAAAAAGCTATATCCAAAAATCAAAAGACCTATAGCCACAACCGCTAACAGACCTGTTTTTACTTCTCTAGAAATGTTCAATGTGCACTATTTTTAATGAATTCCAAATTTAGGAATAAAATCTATTAGGGCTTACGGCGCTAACTTTTATTTATAACTTAGTTTAAGATTGTCTTCACCCCATTTTTGAAGGAAACAATGTAAGCCGTTTTATATCCTTTTGATTTTGCTTCAGATAGTTTGCGCTGTATCTCACTGTAATTAGAAGTGTCACCATAGTAATATTTGTAAAGACGCCCTTCTTTCTCTTTTGAAATTTCTGGCAAACCTTTAAAATTGTAAGCTTTTGCTTCTACGTTCTTACTACTAGCAGCAATCTGTACCTTATAATTAGTATCTTCGGAAACCACATCTTTGACTTCTACAGCAGGTACTACTTTTGAAATGCCCAAAAAGTCATTTGCGCTTACATTTTCTCGATATTCTTCAATAGCAGTAGCAATTGCATGTGCTATTTCACGCTGCCCTGAAGAAGAATTTAAATATCTACCTTCTTCATTATTTGTAATAAAACCTGTTTCAATAAGAATACTGGGCATAACTGTTTGATGTAAAACAACAAAACCCGCTTGTTTTACACTTCGATCCTTACGGTTTAGTTTTTCCCTAAAATTATCCTGAACTAAACTTGCTAATTGAATGCTCTGATCCAGAAATTCTTCCTGCATTAGAGTAAGACCGATTAGAGACTCTGGGGAGTTTAAATTATATTGAGCATATTTCTCTTCATAATTATCCTCTAAAAAGATCACCTCATTCTCTGCTTTTGCAACTTCAAAATTGGTATTGTTTCGGTGTAATCCCAAAACATACGTTTCTGCTCCCGAAGCCTGAGAGGTGTGTGCATTACAATGAATGGAAATAAAAAGATCTGCTTTTGCTTTATTCGCTATTTCACCACGACGGTCTAATTCGACAAAAACATCTGTTTTTCGGGTATAAATAACTTCGATCTCACGATTTTTACTCAATTCTTCACCTAATAGCAAGGCTATCTTGAGCGCAACATCCTTTTCTCTCACCCCCGTTTTTGATGGTTTACCTGGATCTTTCCCACCATGACCAGCATCTATAACAACTACAAATCGCTTGCTATCAACCGGTTTATCATTAGAAAATGCATTGCCACAGAACAAAATAAGGCTTAATACAATTATATAGGATATATTCGTTTTCATATTTGGGGAACGTCATTTAAAGTCTTACAATTTTACAAAGCCATTTTTAATCTGCATTGTTAATGGCTTCTAAAAAATAGATGTAATTTTGGCATATTGGTTTTTGCCCTTTCATTTACAAAAATAGTATTAATCCCATTGCGAACAAAGATCCTTATCGTACTGCAAATTCTAGGCGTATTGCTTATCTGCTGCGGAGCTTTACAAGCTCAGGAGATATCGGTAAATACGTTAAGATCAATTCCCGCAGACACGTCTTATAAACAAATTACAAACAAGCCTCAAGGCAGCACATTAACAGGAATGTTACCGGCTTCTCAACGCGATAGCACCCAAACAGACAGCATAAAACCACCTCGTGAACCATTAACAGCAATTGTCAAATACAGTGCCACCGATTATTCTAAGTTTGATAGGCGCTCAAATAAATTGTATTTGTACAACGAGGCAGAGATAAATTATACAGATATAAATATTAAAGCGGGTCAAATAATTGTAGATAATACAAACAATGTAGTATTTGCTAAAGGAATTTTAGATTCTGCTGGTGTATATACACAAGGCCCCGTATTTGTACAAGCTCAGAATACGGTAGAGCCTGATTCTATTAAGTATAATTTCAAAACTGAAAAGGCACTCATTTATGGTTCGCGCACAAAACAGCAAGAATTTTATATAAAAAATGAGGTTAGTAAACGTGTTAACGATTCAGTAGTATTTATGCGCAATGTGCGTTTTACTACTAGTGAAAATGAGGAAGATCCCGAATACTATTTTTATGCACGGAAAGTAAAATTTGTTCCCGGAAAAAAGATTGTTACCGGTCTGGTAAACATGTTTGTATATGATGTTCCCATTCCGTTAGGAGTACCCTTTGCCTATTTCCCAATGGAAAAAGAAACTAGTGTCTCCGGATTTATTATGCCTTCTCCTGGAGAAAATAATGAACGCGGCTATTTTCTTCAAAATGGGGGTTACTATTTTGCAATTAATGATTACGCAGATCTTACTCTAACCGGAGATTATTATACAAATGGTAGTTATGCATTACGCGGAAGTAGTGCCTATCGTAAACGCTATAAGTTTAGCGGTAATGTGAATATTAGATATGAACATTTACTTACGAGTGAACGTGGGCTACCTGATTTTTCTGAAACCAATACCTATAATATTCAGTGGTCACATAGTCAAGACACTAAATCCAGTCCTAATTCGCGGTTTTCAGCTTCTGTAAACTTGGGAAGTAGTGATTATTTTAGACAGTCAACAAATATCGATAATGTTGCTAGCCGACTTACAAATACCTTGAGTTCGTCTGTTTCTTATTCTAAAACTTTTCAAACTGTTCCGCAGGTAAACCTTGCATTAACAGCGAGACATACTCAGAATACACAAACTCAAATTATTAATATGACGTTACCTAGTTTACAGGTTAACGTAGATCGTATTTATCCTTTTGCACCAAAAACAGGTTCTAAAAAAGGGATTATAGAAAATATAAACTTCAACTATTCAGGTAGTGGAGAAAATCGTTTTGTAACTACAGACAGTCTCTTTTTTACTGCGCAAATGTTTAGGGACGCAGAACTAGGGGTACAACATAGCATACCGTTAACAACAAACTTTAAATTATTTAAGCATCTAAGTGTTTCTGCAAGTACAAACTATCAGGAAAGTTGGGTATTTGAAACTATAAACCAGAGTTTTGATACAGAGCAACGGGAGATTGTACTGGATACAGTAAATGGATTTGATTCCTTTCGCACCTATAACTTCAGTACAAGTTTAGGTACCACTTTATATGGTCAGTTTAACTTTGGCGAGGACAAAAAAATTCAAGCTATTCGCCACGTAATAAAACCGTCGGTATCTTTTAATTACAATCCTGCCTTTGATCAATATTATGAGACATTTTTAGCTCCTGAATTAGATGATCCTAACGGAGATTTAACTCGTGAAGTGACCTACTCCAGATTTGATGGTGGTTTCTATGGTGCTCCGGGTAACTTTAGTTCGAGCGGTGTTAGTCTTACCATTAATAACACCTTAGAAGCAAAAGTTAGAGATCGAGATAGTACTGCTGTAGAGCCCAAGAAAATAGATTTAATAAGCAATCTTGCTGTTTCTACTAACTATAATTTTCTGGCAGATAGTCTACGATTGAGTCCAATTTCAGTGAGAGGAACTATTCCTATTATTCAAAATAAATTAAGTATCAATTTTAATACTACTCTTGATCCTTACGCTCTTAATAATAATAACCAGCGAATAGACAAGTTAAATATCGAAAATGGAGGTAGTCTTTTTCGATTGACCAATGCAAGTGCAAACTTCAGCTATGCATTTAGCAGTAAGAGTTTTGAGAAAAATTCTAATGATGAAGACACGCAGACGGCTCGTAATGGGGCACGTCGTGATAATCTGCTAGGAGAAGATGGTGATCAATTACGTAATAAATTTAATAATAAGGAAGAGGATGAGGAGGAAGATGTAAAGCGCGAACTTTACAATTATAAAATCCCCTGGAACTTACGTGTGAATTATAATGTTAATTATGGCAATCTCACACGGCAAGATATGATTACTTCCCACGCCGTAAACTTTAGCGGTGATGTAGAGTTAGGGGAACGCTGGTTTGTAGGTGCTTCATCTGGTATAGATTTAACTACCGGAAAATTTACACCCACCCAGTTACGTTTTGCGAGAGATCTAGAAAGTTTTAATATGACTTTTGCATGGACTCCCTTCGGAACCTATGCATCCTGGAACTTTTTTATAGGTATTAAATCAAGTGTATTAAGTGATCTTAAATACGAAAAACGTCGTTCTCCAGATCAAAATCTGTAAGTCAAACTTAATTATATAGCGTTATGAAAAAAATAATTAGCACAACAAATGCACCGGCACCTATAGGACCTTACAACCAAGCTGTATTTGCCGGAGATACACTATACATTAGCGGACAAATACCATTAGATCCTAAAACTGGTGAATTAGTAAGTGGCGATATTACTGCTGAAACAAAAATGGTGATGCAAAATCTGGAAGCTATTTTAACTGAAGCAGGACTAACGTTTGAAAATGTGGTGAAGAGCTCTATATTTTTAAGCGATATGAATAGCTTTGCAGCAGTAAACACGGTTTATGCTACCGCTTTTAATGAAGATACTGCACCGGCTAGAGAAACTGTAGAAGTGGCTAATTTGCCAAAATTTGTAAACGTAGAGATATCAATGATTGCTGTTAAGTAATCAACTAATAACCTTAAATAAAAAAGCTGCTAAGAATCGTTCTTAGCAGCTTTTTTATTTTGATATAAAGATATTTATATCATTATATAGTTCTTGTGATAAGCAACTAAACCTTCGATAGGTCTTTTCAAAACTTTACCTATCTTCAAGTCATATTCTTTCAATAAGTCTCTCAACTCATCCTGCAAGTAAAATGAAATAGAACCTACAAAATGCACAGGAATTTCTTTAGCATTTTTAAATTGAAGTATTTGATGCTCTATAAATAACTTAAAGCCCTTACGAATAAGTTTTTTGCAATACTCGTGATCTTTGTTTGTAATTAAGAAACGTGCAAATTGTGCCAAATACGTATTTGGGTTTGGCATTTTATATAAATGATTCTTTATACTCTCTGCAGTAAGGTCAAACTGCTTAGCAAATTCATAAGCAAGTTCCTTCGGAATTTTATTGAAATGGAAATCGCGCAATAGCTGGCGTCCAAAATAATTACCACTACCATCATCCATTAAGATATACCCTAGAGAAGTAACTTTTTGTTCTATATTTTCTCCATCGTATAAACTACAATTAGAGCCAGTACCAATTATACATACAATACCTGGTTCATTTTTTTTAGTAGTAGCGTAAAGAGCAGCATAAGTATCTTCTTTTATATCTATAAGCTGCGCTTTGTCAAAAAATTCATCAAAAACACCTTTAATCAATTCCTTAGGCTTAGTAGTACCACAGCCTGCACCGTAAAAGTAAACATGAGTCACTTCGTGACGATGCTTATACAGTTCGTAATTATTGATTATTCTTTCGGTTAAAATTTCAGCAGACAACACTTGTGGATTTAAACCAAAAGTCTGTGTTTGAAAAATCTCAGCCCCCTCAGCATTCAATGCGATCCAATCTGTCTTCGTTGATCCGCTATCTACTAATAATATCATATGTTTTGATGTAAGAGTTAAAAAAAGCCCTTTAATTCAAATATGAATTAAAGGGCTTAAAAATTATAAGTCGATTATAGCGTATTAACGTATTCTGCTAAATCAACTAATTTGTTTGAATAACCAAACTCATTGTCATACCAAGAAACAATCTTAAAGAACTTAGAGTTAAGCTCAATACCAGCACCAGCATCAAAAATACTAGTACGTGCATCTCCTATAAAGTCTTGAGAAACTACATCTTCTTCAGTATAACCAAGAACACCTTTCATCTCACCTTCTGAAGCTGCTTTAAAAGTTTTCTTGATTTCCTCGTAGCTTGTCTCTGTAGATAAACGTACCGTTAAATCTACAACAGAAACATCAGCAGTAGGAACACGGAAAGCCATACCTGTTAATTTCCCTTTTAATTCTGGAATAACTTTAGTTACAGCTACTGCAGCACCTGTACTAGCAGGAATAATGTTAAGCATTGCTGAACGTCCACCTCTCCAGTCTTTCTTAGAAGGACCATCTACTGTCATTTGTGTAGCAGTAGTTGCGTGTACTGTAGTCATTAAAGCTTCATCAATACCATAAGCATCATTTAATACTTTTGCTAATGGAGCTAAACAGTTTGTAGTACAAGATGCATTAGAAACGATTTTATCGCTTGCTTTAACGTCTTTATGGTTTACTCCCATTACAAACATAGGAACATCTTTAGAAGGTGCAGAAATTACAACTTTCTTTGCTCCTGCTTGTATGTGATAATCTGCAGTTTCCATAGTTGTAAAAATACCAGTACATTCTGCAACAACATCTACTCCAGCTTCATCCCACTTCAAGTTCTTAGGATCACGCTCTGCTGTGATACGTACTATTTTACCATCTACTACAAGATGACCATCTTTTACTTCTACTGTACCGTCAAAATTTCCGTGTACAGAATCATATTTTAAAAGGTATGCAAGATGCTCAACGTCTAAAAGGTCGTTAATTGCTACAACATCAACATTATCACGTTTTACTGTTGCTCTGAATACGATACGGCCAATACGACCAAAACCATTAATACCTATTTTTAAATTTCCCATTTTAAATTACTTTTAATTAAAATTAATATTATGTGGTCATTATTTCAGACACACGCACAAGCTCTTTGTTAATTTCAGTTTTTCCTTTGATGGCTTTTTCTATAGGATATAGCACCATTTTCTCATGTTGTATACCTACCATATAATTACTTTCGCCTTCTAGTAAAGATTCTACTGCCTTCACTCCCATTCTACTGGCAAGTACACGGTCATAACAACTAGGTGATCCTCCTCGCTGCATATGCCCTAAGACTGCAACACGTACATCATAACCTTCTAAGTGCTCATCGACGTAGTCTTTGAGCTCAAAAACATTTTTCCCGGTCTTATCGCCTTCAGCGACTACTACAATACTAGACATTTTACCACTTGCTTTACTACGTAGTAAAGACTCTAACAAGCGCTCTAATCCAAGATTTTCTTCAGGAATCAAAATTTCTTCTGCTCCAGCACCTACTCCGGCGTTTAAAGCAATATGACCTACATCTCTTCCCATAACCTCTACAAAGAAAAGTCGATTATGTGAGCTGGCAGTATCACGTATTTTGTCAATCGCTTCTACAGCGGTGTTGAGAGCAGTATCGTAACCTAATGTTCGATCTGTACCACTAATATCATTGTCTATAGTTCCCGGAATACCAATTACTGGAAAATCATATTCCTTATTAAATAGTAATCCTCCGGTGAAAGTACCGTCACCTCCTATTACTACGAGTGCCTGTATATGATGTTCTTGTAAATTGTCATATGCAATTTTGCGCCCTTCCGGTGTTCTAAAGCGATCTGATCGCGCAGACTTGAGCATTGTACCTCCCCGGTTAATAATATCACGTACACTACGTGCATCCATAGGTGCAAACTCACCATCAATTAAACCTTCATATCCTCTAAATATGCCAATACAATCAATTTTATGGTACGCACAAGTACGTACAACCGATCTTACTGCAGCATTCATTCCTGGAGAATCTCCACCAGAAGTAAGAACTCCGATTTTTGTTATTTTTTTTGCCATTTACTATTGAATGAATAGTAAAAATAGGAATCTCTAATCACTTTCCTAAGTCATTAGCAATGAATTTGAGAGTATCACTAATTTCAATCGTTATCGTTAACAACTATTTTTTGTAAGCGTTAAAATTTAACAATTTTATAATCTAATTGGGTAGTTTTTAAAGGATCAGAAATTAAGAACTAGTGAAAATATCATATTCTTAATGCGTTTTACAATTTTAGAACGTCATTTAATCAACAGGATAGTCAGAATCAGACTGAATAATTTTAATTTCTTCTTCAACTTCTCGAGCCTCTCCTTTAAATATTTTCTGAATTAATTGTTTAAACGTATCAAAATCTACCGAGTAAGAAATACCGGCTCCTTGTGTGTAACCATCATTATCGCTAGCAACAAATTGAATGTCGGTTTGACGGTTAAATATTGTTGCTCTAAGCGAGCCATCTTCATTAAGCAAAAAGTTTACCTCAACATTACCTACTACCGCACGCTCGCTTACTCCTCCCACTGGCACACCCACTTTACCGTTTATAATCACCCGATTAGAAATTTGAGTAGAAAGTGTGAAGCCAAAACGACCCGATGTTTGTAAATCTGGACGGTTATCTGCCTGAACATAATCAAGTCCTACACTAAATTTACCATCCTCATCAGAAAGCAAATCATTAAATATCCCAGAAGCCGTTTCTATTAAGTTTCCGTAGGCGGCAGATTGAGCATCAATACCATTCTGACTAAAGAAGGATCCTTGTGTTACTAAAGAAAAAGCCTGAAGCTCACGAGTAGCTCTGTTATCTAATCTGTAATTAAGCTCAGAGGTAACAATCGAACTCGTATTAGGAAATTCAAAATCAAAGGTGATTTCTGGTTGTAATAATTCACCATCAAGATTAATAATTACATTAACAGGAATTTTTCGGTTTACTGATGGGTTTTCTAGTAAAATTGAAGGGTTTGCCTGTGTTCTATACACTGCACTAATATCGAGTAATGCTTCAGTAGGCTCACCATCCCAGCTTATTTTTCCTTCAGGAAGTATGTCAAATTGTTTTTGAACTACACCACTATATCTAAAGTTATATGATCCCTCATACGGTGTAAAGTCACCAAACATATTAAACTTACCATTCGTATTTATCTGAATTAACAAGTAACCGGCTCCTCGACCCTTTAAAGTACTTCCATTTGTCTCATCTACCACAATCTCAACCTCAGCATCACGAGTAACTTCTAAATCAAAATTGAGCTCCAGACCTTTAAATTCTTTAATTACAATTTCTTCTCCGTCAAGTCTGGCCTGTTTTTCTTCAGGACTTAGAAAATATATATTACTACTATCTCCAAAAGATTCTGTATCACTTAATGGGATTTTGAAAACTGTCCCTTTTTCAGTAGTGGCTGTTACGTCTATTACCAACTCATCTGTAGGACCTTTTAAACTCGCGTCTCCACTTATAAAGGCTGTACCGTAATACAATGCAAAGTCCTCTTGCTTGGTATCAAGTACGAGGAGTCTATCTGTAGTAACATCAAGATCTAACTCCCAATCGCTAAAAAACTGATGTCGTATTGTACCACTTAAATTTCCGGTAGTTTTATATTTTACGTCTGATAAAGAGACTGAATTAAATTTAAATTCCTGATCACTTAGGGTTACCCGGGCCGTACCTTTAAAATCGTAATTGGTATTTAAATAAGGTACAGATAGACCCGCCTCACGTAAGAGGAGTTCGCCATCTATATCTGGGTTGCGATAATCCCCCGTCACTTGAGCCCTACCACTGGCAAAACCACGAATTGCAGAAATTACATCACCTCCTAACGGACTAAAAGCTTCCAGATTTAATTTACGTAATTGTACATCGAGATCTATAGCAGGACTATTAGCTCCAAGGTCTATAGTCCCCAGTGCGGTAAGAGTTTCTACATTATCATTACGTAATCGTGTATCTATTTTATAGCTCGTGAGACTTTCATTACCTTTTACTGAAAGATCAAGGTCACCCATCAACACATCATTTATAGTGAAGTTGTTTATACTAATATTACTATTAGGAAGATATACTCCTTCTTTCTGTAAAATATCCAGATTTCCATTTACGAGTCCACGAAGGCTCAAACTATCTACATAAGGCGTTATATGAGAGAGACGCACCTGTTCAAAGTTTGTCTTAATATCTTTAAAAGTACTATCCCTTAAAATTCCTTCAAGTGATATGCGCTCTTCTTCGTGAGATAATATAATTTCCCGAACATCAATATCCTGAAAGTTATTGCTAAAAACTATTTTATTTGCCTTGTTATCGGCCTCATTAAGAAACCACTGATTGTTTTTAAACTTTAGACTACTTTTCTTAAAGCCTACAACCGAGTTGTTATCAGGATTGATCGTGTGATAAAAACTTAAGTCATAAGCATCTTGTTTATCTGGACCTCCCTTAAACTCAGAGCGCATAAATAAGGTATCTTTTAAGGTAACATTAATGAGATTAAAATCACTCACTCCATAGATACCGCTACCTATACTATCTGCTTCAATAAATGTATTAAACAATGGGTTCTTGTTATCTACACGCACGTTAATCGATTCGGCTAAAACTCCAAATGCCTTAATACGAGGAGACCTAAAAGTAAGTTTAAAATCAGAATCATCAGAAATTACGCTTCCTCTTACAAATGTATTGGGTTCAAGTTCTACCCCCGGAACAAGCACCTCAACGATCTTACTATAAATCTGGATATTAAAATCCATAAATTGGTCTGTAGTAATTGTCTGAGGTTCATAATTAGTATACAAACTTCCTATCGCATTTCTAAATAAGGACCGTACGTCTCCTATTTTAAAATTCCCAGAAACTTCTCCAGAAATAATATCGGGGGAATTAATTGTAATCGTTCGTAGGCTATCCGTAAAAGTTGAGGTGATTTCAAAATCCTCAAACTCATACAAGTCATTACTATTTTCAAAACTTGCTTTACTAAAAACAATGCTACCTGCCGCATCATCAACAGTGGTACCTTGCATATCCATAACCACCTGTCCTTTTAAAACCGCAGTACTGTCCTTTAAAAAGTTTAGTTTGGCTAAGTCTATACGTTCTATCTCTGCAGTAAAATCATATGTATTTATAGCTTCAGTAACGTCAATTAAGCCGTTGAATGATAAATTAGCATTGGGGTCTCGTATTGTCAATCGCCCATCAAAAACCGGATAACTCAAATCCCCAGAAACTGTAATTCCCTGATAGTTGTATTTGTTATAGTTTATTCTATTAATAACACCTTCAATATGGGTGTCAAGCGTAGCAGCCTCAATACCTTCTCCGTTAATAAGCAAATTAAATGTTACTGCACCCAGTTTAGGAACTTGGAGTAATCGACCTAGGTTAAAGCTTTCGGTACGTATCATTCCCACGTAGGTAGCCAGATCTATATTACTCGTATTTTTAAGATCTATATCTGTTTCTACAAGACCCAGATCTGTTTGTATGGTGTTTTTAGAATACACCGTATTTTCTGTAACATTTAAAATTCCGGTGAGCTCAATTACACCTAAACGTACAAATTCTTCTGGCAAGTTAGACCCTAGAACATTAGGTAAAAGACTGGTTAAATCGAGGTAGGAAGTTCGCAATTGCGAATAATCTCCTTCAATTGTAAATGTATTATTGTCACCTAGCAAATTTCTAAACCGCACATCTCCGCGTATACGGCTCGTGCTTAAGCCAGACAAGTCAAACGCGGAGAGTCTAAAATCATTAAGAGTCCCTTGCATTTTTCCAGAAAGCGACAACAGCTCCCCACTTCCAAATTCAGAATAAAAAGCCCGTAGATCTGAGGTTGAAATCTTTGTCTCTTTAAAATCAATATCAAATAATACCCGATTATTAAAATCTTGAAATGCATCATCCTTTGTATCAAGCAAAACATCTCCTTTTAATACGGAATACTTCGTTGCTAGTGTAAGATCTTTAAGAATAATTGTATCTGGATTGTACTTAAAATCTGCTTCGAGTCCGCGTATATGATAGTCTCTCGCAGCATCTAATTGTAAATCTTTAATCTGCGCAGTTATAGTAACGTCGTCTAATTTAAAATTTTCCGCAAGCAAATTTAAATTTGTATAATCTACAACCGTGGGGTTGTCTAGATCTTCATCACTAAATTTAAAGTGCATATTAATTAACTCAACTTCAGAAGAGGAAAGTTTAAAAGGAGTAGAAGGCGGAGCACCTGTATTAAATTTTTGAGAAAAAACATAGAGGTTATCATTCTCCTCGCCCTTATATTTTTTCACAAATAACTTCGAATTTTTAAGTGCGATATCACCTAAATTCATTTGGCTATTCATCAACGCTTTTAAGCTAAGCAGACTGGTTTCTACTTCTTGAGAATATATGAGCGTATCATTGTGATGATCTGCTATATATACTTCTTTAATCGCTGCAAAACCATTATACTTAATGTGGATTTTGCCAACATTGATTTGGGTATCATACTTCTCATTGAGAGATGTAGTAACTTTATTTGCTATATAGGTTTGTACCGAGGGAATGGAAAATATGACAATTAGCAACGCAAAAACACCTATTAAAATAAATAGGGTACGCGTAACTATTTTTCTAAATTTTCTGATACGTATTTAAGTTTTAACTTTGCACATTATGCGATATATAAATCTTAAAACATCGATATTAAGAAAGATCGCATTCTTTATAATAGCCCGTTTATGATTTGCAATTCACATTGATTTTCAAAGGGTAAAAGTACATTAACAAACGGTATGCTTAACTCCATTATGCCAAAAAATAACACCTACATTCTTGCTATAGAATCATCTTGTGATGATACTGCCGCAGCTGTGCTCCTTAACGATAAAACATTATCAAATGTTGTTGCCGGTCAAGCAGTGCATAAGCAATATGGCGGCGTCGTTCCAGAACTTGCCTCAAGAGCACATCAGCAAAACATTGTACCTGTGGTACATGAAGCTTTACGTCTTGCAAATGTAAAAAAAGAAGATCTTGCAGCGATAGCATTTACCAGTGGCCCCGGTTTAATGGGTTCGTTGCTGGTAGGTACCTCATTTGCTAAGTCTCTTGCTATGGGATTAAATATTCCGCTTATTGATGTAAATCATATGCAGGCACATATACTAGCACATTTTATAGATGAAGAAAATTACAGCAAACCTACATTTCCATTTTTGGCAATGACTATTTCGGGTGGTCATACGCAAATCGTAAAAGTTTCTAATTATTTTGAAATGGAAGTTCTGGGTCAAACTATTGATGATGCGGTAGGTGAAGCTTTTGACAAGAGCGCAAAAATATTGGGTTTGCCTTATCCGGGAGGTCCCTTGATTGATAAATATGCAAAGCTTGGAAATCCTAAAGCTTATAAATTTACAAAGCCGAAAGTTGACGGATTGAATTTTAGCTTTAGTGGATTTAAAACTGCCGTGCTTTATTTTTATCAGCGAGAAATAGCAAAAGATCCACAATTTGTAACAAATAATCTCAATGATATCTGCGCTTCCATCCAATATATTATTGTTGAAATATTAATGGATAAGATCAAAAAAGCAGTAAAAGAAACTGGAATTAAGCAAGTAGCAATTGGAGGCGGAGTTTCTGCAAACAGTGGAATACGAGATGCGTTAAAAACTGCAGAAGGTAAATACGGCTGGAAAACATATATTCCGAAATTTGAATACACAACAGATAATGCTGCAATGATAGGAATTGTAGGATATTTAAAATATTCTGCTGAAAACTTGGAAAATACCGGGTTTAAAGAAACACGAGTTATGGCTCAATCTCGACTTAAATTATAACTATGCAATTATTTTATAATCCAGATATAGCCGCTCAAGATAAGACTGCAACATTCCCCAAAGATGAAAGTAAGCATATCGTAAAAGTTCTTCGGAAAAAAGCTGGTGATATTCTTGATATTACGAATGGTTCGGGTAATTTTTTTAAAGCCGAAATAAAAAGTGCCAGTCCATCTGGATGCACCGTACGGATTCTCGAAGTTACTCAGGAAAATGCTTTACCGTATAAGTTACATATGGCCGTTGCTCCCACAAAACTTAATGACCGCTATGAGTGGTTTTTAGAAAAAGCAACAGAAATAGGTATTACCGAAATAACTCCCGTAATCTGTGATCATAGCGAACGTAAGGTTATCAAAGAAGACCGCTATGAGCGGATTCTGCAAAGCGCAATGAAGCAATCATTAAAAGCACATATTCCTAAACTGAATCCTGCAGTTACATTTTCAGAATTTATTGAACTTCAGAAAAATTTTGAAGGTGTAAAGTATATTGCGCATTGCGAAGAAACCTTAAAGTATTCTTTAAAGCAAAAACTAGAACCAGGCGGCACTAATCTTATTTTAATAGGTCCTGAAGGCGATTTTTCAACCTCAGAAATAGAACTTGCTTTGAGTGCTTCATTTACGCCGGTAATGCTTGGATCGAGCAGACTACGCACCGAAACAGCAGCTGTTGTAGCGGTTCATAGTGTAGCATTTACAAACGAGTAAGAGCGTATTTGCTAGCAATTACTAACCCATAATTTGCACCATTAATTCTTTTAAAATATCTCCTTGTGGCAGCTGGTTTGCTCCCACCCCTTTACCCTTCATGTCTGCATCACGTAGCAAGTTTATTATGAAACTCACCTTTTTCATTGGGTAATTGCGACCTGCCTCGACATATTCTCCTACAAAAAACGGACTTACCCCCAAAGCTTTAGCAACGCTACTTTTGTCTTTACTAGGTAACCCGTGATACATTAATAATTTCTGAAAGTATTGAAACAGTAATGCTATGGTTACGACCATCGGATTATCCTTTGGGTTCTGTGAAAAATAATTAATTATGCGATGCACCTTAACAATATCCCTACTACCTACAGCTTTGCGTAATTCAAAATTGTTGTAATCTTTACTTATCCCTATATTTTCTTCAATTGCCAGAGGAGTAATATCACTTCCGGGAGGAAGAATAAGCATCAGTTTCTGAAGTTCATTATTTATTTTAGAAAGATCTGTTCCTAAAAACTCAACGAGCATATGTGCCGCTTTAGGTTCTATGGTGTAGTTTTTACCGCTCATTACTTTTCTAATCCAATCGCTAACCTGATTTTCATAAAGTTTTTTGCTTTCAAAAACGACTCCACCTTTAACCAGTGCCTTATATACTTTTTTTCGCTTATCTATCTTCTTGTATTTATAGCAGAAAACTAAAACGGTTGTATTTTGTGGATTTTCTGCATAGGCTTCCAGTTTATTCTTTTTGCCATCGCTTTGTGCATTAATCTCGCGAGCCATATCCTGAGCTTCCTTTACAATCACCACCTGATGTTCTGCCATCATAGGAAATCTTTTTGCCTGTGATATCACATCATCAAGAGAAACATCTCTACCATATAAAACCATTTGATTAAAACCGCGCTCTTCTTCAGTAAGTACTTTGTCTGCAATATAATCTGCCAGCTGATCGATATAATAGGGCTCTTCTCCCATTAAAAAATAGATAGGCTTGAGATTTCTACTTTTAATATCTTTTACTATACGAGTAACTTCTTCCACAAAAAGATGTATTTATTAAGGCTTAATTATACAAATGAGATAAAAATTATAAAGGTTGATTACCTTTGAAGCGATGCAGCAATTAAACTTTCCCAATTATACCTTTAGGGTCAAAAATAGCGAAAATAAACCGCTTATATTTGACGATATACGCAAAAAGTTTGTTCGGCTTACGCCAGAAGAATGGGTGCGTCAGCATACTGTCACACATCTACTTAAAGCTTATAATTACCCGCTTTCTCTTGTAAATATAGAAAAGGAATTAAAAATAAATTCCCTTTCTAAACGCTATGATATCGTGATATTTAAGCCCGACGGAAGCATAAAGCTTATTGTTGAATGTAAAGCGCCTAAGATAAAAATTAACCAAGACACCTTTGATCAGATTGCACGCTACAATTTGGCTTTAAAAGCAGATTATCTAATGGTTACAAATGGCTTAAACCATTATTATTGTCAAATGGATTATGAAGCAAAAAAATATATTTTTCTGAAAGATTTTCCTGCATACACCCTATAAATTAAAGAATTGAAAGTAGCACTAGTTATACTTAATTGGAACGGTAAGCATTTACTGGAGAAATTTTTGCCTTCAGTAATAGAACACAGCGCAGATGATGCTCAAATTTATGTTGCAGATAATGCGTCAACAGACGACTCAGTCGCCTATCTAAAACAACATTTTCCGCAAATAAAATGTATTCAAAATACCTCTAATGGCGGTTATGCCAAGGGATACAATGAAAGTTTACAAGGCCTAACTGAAGAATTATTTATTTTAATGAATAGTGATATCCTCACTACTCAAAATTGGTTAAAGCCTATTATAAAAGAATTCATTACAGATAAAAACCTAGGTGCTGCACAGCCAAAGATCCTAGATTTAAAGCGGAAGTCTCATTTTGAGTATGCTGGTGCTGCAGGAGGTTTTATTGATAGGCTGGGATATCCCTTTTGTAGAGGCCGCGTTTTTGAAACTCTAGAAGAAGATCACGGTCAGTACGATGATGTTGCTCCTATTTTCTGGGCCAGTGGTGCTTGTTTAATTATACGAAATGACCTTTTCTGGAAGGTGGGCGCACTCGACGAACTCTTTTTTGCGCATCAAGAAGAAATAGATTTGTGCTGGCGCATTCACGGAACAGGCAAAACTATTAAATGTATAGGTAAAAGTACCGTGTACCATTTAGGCGGGGCCACACTAGAACAAATGAATCCGCAGAAAACTTTTCTGAACTTCAGAAATAATTTAATTCTATTACTTAAAAATGTCGCTGGTATTCAAGTTTGGCTTCTCCTATTTATTAGATTATGTTTAGATGGCATTGCTGCTATTAAATTCTTGATTGACGGTAAACCTGCTCACTTTTTTGCAATTTTAAGGGCGCATTTTAACTTTTATTCAAAAATTTTTATAGTTCTTAAAAATAGACACAATATACTGAAAATCAATGAGTACTATCAAATTAATTCTATCGTATGGATGTATTTCATAAGTAAAAAGAAGCAATATGACGAAATTTTTTAACAAAATTTAAAGTATTGTTAAGTTTGATATTTTGCATCGTATTTTAGGTATATTTGGCTCCACAAAATTTAAATAGAAAACAACTAAATTATGAGAAAATTAATGCTTGTATCGGCTTCTGCTATGATACTTCTTTCCTCTTGCGTATCTCAGAAAAAATATGCTGCATTGGAGGCAAAACAAATGGAAACTCAAGACATGCTGAATTCAGCAACTGTGAAATTGAACTCTTGTTTAGCTCAAAGTGAAACATTACGTGAGCAAATAGGAGATTTAAGAAAAACTAATAATAGTTTAATAGACACTCAAGGTAACCTTACCACTTTATCAACTAAAGGTGCTGAGAACTTAGAGAAATCTTTAGAGCAAATGAAAGAAAAAGATCTTCAGATCAAAACTTTCCGTGACGCTTTAAACAAGAAAGATTCTGTAACTCTTGCATTAGTAACTAGCTTAAAAGGTGCAATTGGTAACTTAAATGATGACGATATCCAGATCAACGTTGAGAAAGGTGTTGTTTATGTTTCTATCTCAGACAAGTTATTATTTAACAGTGGTCGTTGGGATGTAACTAGCCGTGCAAAAGAAGTACTAGGTAAAGTTGCTACAGTTGTTAAGAATAAGCCAGAGATCGAATTTATGGTTGAAGGTCATACAGATAGCAAATCTATTAGCACTGCAGTTATCGAAGACAACTGGGATCTAAGTGTTAAACGTGCAACTTCAGTAGTGCGTATTTTACAAAAAGAATTTGGTGTTCCTCCAGAGCGTATGGTAGCAGCAGGTAGAAGTTACTACGTGCCACTTGCTAGCAACGATACTGAAGAAGGTCGTGCTCGTAACCGTAGAACTCGTATCGTAGTTCTTCCTAAGCTTGACCAATTCTACAAGATGATAGAAGACGGTATGCCTAAAGAAAAATAATATTTTCTAGTATTAGAAAATAAAAAAACCCGGTCTTAGACCGGGTTTTTTGTTTATATATGGTTATAAATTACTTAGAGATAAAGTCGATAAGTAACTTATTTAATTCTTCAGTATGCGTGAAAACAAGTCCGTGAGGCGCATCCTTTAATATGTGTAATTCACTGTTCTTTACTATTTGTGCCGCTTGTTTAGCGGATGGCTCTATAGGAACTACCTCATCCGCATCTCCGTGAACAATGAGCGTAGGCACATCAAATTTCTTTAAATCGTCTCTAAAATCTGTGGTCCCAAAAGAATCTATACAATCTACCGTAGCCTTTGGTGATGCATTTGAAGCAATAGACCAGTTAAAGTGAACCTGAGCCTCACTAATGCGATCTGTATTAGCCTCATAATTCACAAAATTTTTACCAAAATCTTTAAGAAAACCCAACCTGTCTTTGCGAACACCTGCTTTAAATGATTCAAATGTTTCTGCTGGTACTCCATCAGGGTTGTCATCTGTTTGCAACATAAACGCAGCTACAGAAGATACAAGTGCCACTTTTTTAAGTGCTGCAGTGCCATAATGCGCAACATATTTACATACTTCACCACCACCCATAGAGAAACCTACCAATGTTGCATTAGTCAATTTTAAAGTGGTTATAAGGTCATTTAGATCCTTTGCTAAGGTATCGTAATCATAAGGCCCCCAAGGTTTGTCAGAATTGCCAAATCCTCTCCGGTCATAAGCTATAACCCGATAACCGGCGTTTACTAAAGGTTCAATTTGATATTCCCACATTTGATGACTTAGTGGCCATCCGTGAATTAGAATTATAGGATCTCCGCTACCGTAATCAGTATAATATAGATTTATAGCTTCGCCATTTTCAGTTGAAGTTGTTCTAAGAAAGCTCATAATTTAGTTTTACACTTAAATTACAACCTCTATTCAGTGTAAATAGTTTATTCGGTATATTTAAAACAATTTTAACCTTAAGGTCTTAAGGTTTTAGATTGTTAATGAACCCTTACCCTCTCGAATTAGTACTGCTTCACCACTAGTCAAATCAATCACTGTAGAAGGTACATTATCTCCATAACCACCATCAACGACGATATCTACTAACTTATCCCACTTCTCTAAGATAAGTTCGGGATCTGTGGTATACTCCACAACTTCATCCTCATCATAAATAGAAGTAGATATGATAGGGTTGCCCAGTTCTTTTACAATTGCACGTGCAATATTATTATCTGGCACCCGAATACCCACTGTTTTCTTCTTTTTAAATGCTGACGGTAAATTGTTATTTCCCGGTAATATAAAGGTATACGGCCCAGGTAATGCACGTTTTAATATCTTAAACGTAGGCGTATCAATTTGCCTTACATATTCAGAAATATTGCTCAAATCTTCGCAAATGAATGAAAAATTTGCTTTCTCGAGCTTCACTCCTCGTAGTTGTGCGACTTTAGTAAGTGCTTTGGTACTAGTAATATCACATCCCAAACCATACACGGTATCTGTAGGATATATTATCACACCATCATTTTTGAGGACCTTAACGATGCGCTTAATCTCACGTTCGCTTGGATTGTCGTTATAAAGTTTAATAAACTCTGCCATTTTAATTATGCTTTTTCTACTTCACTTTCTAATTTCAAAACCTCAGAGCCATCCTCTTGCTTGATATAAAGTGCTTTGTTACCTTCTTCCCCATCGCGGGTAATTTCAGAACCTTCAATAGTTCTAGTTATTTTTTTAGTATAAGTTTTTTCAACTGTACCGGTTGCAGAACCGTTACCCCACTTCCATTTCACAGTACTACCTTCTCGAATCATAACTTTTTTTTCTAAAGTTAAAGGAGTCTGTAATTATAAACCCGCACTCTAACAGAAGATTAACGAAGCTTAAAAAATTAGGAATAGTTACGTAGCTTATAGAGACTATTTTTTACAAAAGCTTCCCATTTTTTCTCGGCAGCTTCATTTTGAGAATGATCTGTTTCTTTATCAAACTGTGTTTGCATCTCTCGCCGTTTAGCTTCTATAGTATTATAAATTTTCTGAATTTCAGATTTAGAGTTTTTTGTAAAACGATATTCATCAATGGCTTTTCTAAGTAAACGTGCGTGAAGTTCTGAAATATCAAAATGGGTTTGCTCGTGTGCTAAGGTATTTTCATCAATCAACTTTGGTTTATACCACGACAAATTAGGATAAAAGTTAGCTGTAATAATCGAAGCTTTCTTTACTAAAAATCCTTTACTGTCAATAGTATATCTATGGCTCAATCCAGAATTTGCCGTAGCAGAATATGGAGCTCTTCGATCTGGCACGGCTCTAAAATCTGACCACTCTAAGGGATCATTAGCGTCCCACGCAAAACGATCTGCTTTACGTTGACCGGAAAGAAATACAACTGCTAAGGCAATTAAAAATAAATGACGATACATTAGGTTTTTTGTTGTTTTTTCTTTGCTGCAGGAAATAATATATTATTTAAAATAAGCCGATATCCCGGACTTGTAGGATGCAATTCTAATTCCGTTTTAGGATCTCCCACCCGATGTTGATAATCTTCAGGATCGTGGCCGCCATAAAAAGTAAAAAAACCTTTACCCTTTATTCCGTGAATATACCGCGCTTCTCCATTCGTTTTATTTTCTCCTAAAATGAGAACGTTAGCCTTTATTTCAGACGGGTTGTACGCAGTCGTCTGACCCATAAAGCCTTTTACTAATGTAGTATGGTTTTGACATAACATCGTAGGAACAGGATCCCATTTTGCTGAAAAATTCTTTAAACTAAAATAATCTGTATCTGCATTTATTGCACGTACCGGAGTGGTATCTATACTCGAGAATTCGTACTGTACGGGAGAACGTTCCAGAGTAAAGTCTGTAAAAGCAAATGTACGTTCAAAGTTAATTAGGGATTGGTAGTCTGCATCTGATGCATCTCCATCAAACATTGGCTCGCAAATATCTACTCCTGCAGCGGCTAATGCAATATCAAAACTATCTGTAGCACTACACATAGCAAACATAAAACCCCCGCCTATCACATAATCGCTTATTTTTGAAGCAACTGCTAATTTTTCTTCGGAAACTTTTTCAAAGCCCAATTCTGTAGCAAGAGCTTCAGCGTTTTGCTTTTCTTCAATATACCATGGCGTAGCTCTGTAAGTCCCATAAAATTTGCCATACTGTCCTGTAAAATCTTCGTGATGCAAATGTAACCAGTCATATAAGATCAACTCATCTGCCAGCACTTCCTTATCGTAAATTTTAGTATATGGGATCTCTGCATACTCTAATACCATTGTTACTGCATCATCCCAAGGTGCAGAACCATCAGGAGTATAGACAGCAACCTTTGGAGCTTTTTCAAGAATAACGGCTTCCATATTTTGTGACGGACTCTCAATCTCGGCTAAAATCTGTTCTGTTTTTGAATCGCTAATAATTTCAAAAGAGATTCCGCGTATTTTACATTCTCTTCTCAAACTCTCTGAGTCAGGAAGCAAAAATGAACCGCCTCTATAATTGAGTAACCATTTCACTTTTTGATTTTGACTAAGTGACCAGTAGGTTATTCCGTATGCTTTAAGATGTTCTCTTTGACCTTCTGCATCCATTGGTATAAGTACATATGAAGCATAGCTACTTATGGAAACAAGCAAAATTGTTAGAAGGGCTATAGCGGTTTTATAGTTATATGTTTTCAATCTTTAGATTTTATAGCAATATATATCCTATTGAAATACAACTTAGCAAATAATATGCCTACTTTAAATAAAAATAGTGTAATTCAAAAAGTTTTCCCTCTTAGAATTACATTAGATAAAACACTTAGGTTTATTTATAAACTTGCAGTAAACCCAGCCGTTACGCTATAATTTGGATTTTCTAGAGTATCTATAAAAAACCAACTTGCATTTACTCCGCTGTCATTTACAACAACCTTAAGATATCCTCTTTGTGAGGCATCAAAATTTTGCAAACCATCGATTAATACGACAAGCGCCTGCTGAAAGGCTCCTAATTGCTCAGGAGATGTACCAAGATAAGTTTCAAAACCCGGCGAACTTACAGACGATGTCGCAAATTCTGTAGCCACTTTTTTGCCTGCAGCATTATAAATCTCGTTATGCCAAGCATTATGGGTATCTCCTGCCAAAACCACCACATTTTTATCTTCAAAAAGAGCTAATAATTGTTCTCTTTCAGCAGCATATCCATCCCAGGCATCCAGATTGTAAGGAATAAGTGTCGTTATACGTGCTCTTTCGGCAGCAGTTAACGTGGAATCATTTGCAAGTAATCGTGCTTTGAGTTGTGTTAATTGCATCAAACTACCTTCAAATTGTGCTTGGGTACTTGCCGTCACTGTCCCTAATGCTGCTACTTCTCCGAGTATTTGTCCTAGAATCAATAGCAATTCTGCCGGCACCATCATACGTCCCATAAGCACTTGCTGACCAATTATTTGATATTTTGAGGAACTTGAAGTCATCTGGTTTTTGAACCACGATAACTGCTGTGCTCCTAGCATTGTTCTTGAAGTATCAGTAAGATCATTCTGAAATCTAATGGCGTCAATAGCGCCAGTTGCATCAACGTAGTCAAATATTTCAAGTTGTTTATCCCGACCTACCAGTCGCGTGTCTAGCATAATTAAATCTGCCAGATCCCCTATTTTAAAACTTCTGTAAATAATGCTTATATCATTTGTCATAGCAGGCATAAATTCACTATGGGCTTGCAATGCTGCTTGTTTACGCACCTCAAAACTACCTTCATCACTTTGGTGATTCTGTGCTCCGTCATTATAGGTATCGTTTGTGATTTCGTGATCATCCCACACTGCTATAAAAGGCTTTAGCTGGTGCACCAATTTAAGGTCTGCATCAGATCTGTATTGCCTATATCTAGTTCTATAATCATCTAAGGAAACAATCTCTCGATTAGGCTCCGGAACGCGGTTTAGAGCTACTGTATTTTGATTAGTTCCGTATTGATCTGGAGCATACTCATAAATATAATCTCCTAAGTGAATGACAATATCCACATCTGAGTTAGCAACTTCCTTATAAACATTAAATAGACCTGCAGGATAATTAGCGCAAGAAACCACCGCAAAAGAAACTGCTTCGTTACCTGTGGCCGCTAATGTAATTGTTTGGCCTACCGGAGAAACCGTTACATCTTCAGAATTTATAAAACGATAGAATAATTTTAGAGAAGGTTCAAGATCTTTAACTTCAATAGCAGCAGTAAAGTCACGAGATTGATCAACTACTACTTCACCTTCACGTAGTATAGCGTCAAAATTAGAATCTAAACTTAATTGCCAGATAATACTAGCCGAAGGAGCTGTAGTTGCGTAGCGTGTCCAAATAATTACCTGATTTGCTGTAGGGTCAAAACTTGCGACTCCCCAATCAAAATTTTCAGTCTTAAGATTTTCAGGAATTTTAATGGATGCCGGCAAATCATCCTCAGAACAACTTATAAAATTAGGTGCCAGAATTACTCCACCTGTAGCAAGTAAAGTATTTTTTAGAAACGCGCGTCTCTTTAGATTTGAATTCATGCTATCATTTGTTTTAGATATACAGAATTACCTATAATATTCAAATCAAATTTTTCCAATGTGTTAACCTAATTTTATCAAATAACACCGGAAACAAAAAAAAGGAAGCCGTTAGGGCTTCCTTTTTTACTATAACGTAAAGTTCACTTTAATTAAAAAGGAACCTCATCTTCCCCATTGCGATCAAACCCACCATCATTCATAGAACTACCAAATGCCTGATCGGGCGTAGGCGTTGGAAATGACTCTGGTCTAAAGGTATCATCATTGGCCGCTGCATTTTGGTTCATAGCAGACTCAAATTGATAAGGTGTATTGAAGTCATCGAGGTTATCAAATTTACCTAAATGCCCAATAAACTTAAGACGTATATTTTCTAAACCACCATTACGGTGTTTTGCAATAATAAATTCGGCCTGACCATCGGTAGGGCTGCGCTCTTCATCATCCCACTCATCAATCTTATAGTATTCTGGACGATAAATAAATGATACAATATCTGCATCCTGCTCAATTGCTCCAGATTCCCTAAGGTCAGAAAGCAAGGGTCTTTTACTACCACCACGTGTTTCTACAGCTCTCGAAAGCTGAGACAGTGCAATTACCGGCACCATTAACTCTTTTGCAAGCGCCTTTAAGTTACGTGAGATCATAGATATCTCTTGTTCCCGGTTTCCATTCTTTTGACTACCTCCTGCAGTCATCAACTGCAAATAATCAATTATAATCATTTTGATACCATGCTGCGAAGCCAGACGACGAGCTTTTGCACGCAAGTCAAATATAGATAGTGATGGTGTATCATCTATAAATAAGGGTGCTTTCTCAAGGCTTTTAACCTTAACATTTAATTGTTCCCACTCGTGTTTTTCTAATTTTCCAGTACGTAGCTTTTCTGAAGAAAGACCAGTTTCTGAAGAAATAAGACGAGTAATTAACTGAACAGATGCCATCTCAAGTGAGAAGAAAGCAACTGGAATTCCCTGTCCTACAGCAATATTACGAGCCATAGATAAGGTAAGAGCCGTTTTACCCATACCTGGACGAGCAGCAACAATAATTAAATCACTAGGTTGCCAGCCCGAAGTTAATTTATCAAGACGGTCAAAACCTGATGGAACACCAGACAGACCCTCTTTATTAGAAATCTCTTCAATTTTCTTTTTAGCTTGTATTACAAGACTTTGAGCAGTTTCTGAAGAACGCTTAATATTTCCTTGTGTTACTTCATACAACTTGCTTTCTGCAGTGTCTAATAAATCAAAAACATCTGTAGTCTCATCGTAAGCCTCCTCAATAATCTCGTTAGAAATTTTGATAAGACTACGCTGTATATACTTCTGTAGTATGATACGTGCGTGATACTCAATATGTGCCGATGAAGATACCTTTTGTGTAAGTTGTATAAGATAATAATCACCGCCTGCCTGATCTAACTTGGCCATTTTCTTTAACTGCTCTGAAACAGTTAATAAGTCAATAGGCTCCCCGTTTTCAAACAATGCACGTATTGCATCGTAAATGTGGTGATGGGCCTCTTTGTAGAAAACTTCGGGGGTAAGAATATCTATAATCTCATCAACACCCTTTTTATCAATCATCATCGCCCCTAGAACAACTTGCTCTAAATCAATAGCTTGCGGGGGTATTTTGCCACGTTCAAGCGATATTACTTCTTTTGAAGGATTAACGTAATTGGGTTTTGTTTTTACTTGTTCCATTAGAGCAAATGTAAAGAATGTGTTAAGGGCAGCTTAATTTTCTACTCTTCGGTTATTCACTGGTCGTTAACAATTTACCTGTGAACAACTTTATTTTTTTGTTGATAAGCATAAAAAAAACCGGAACTTAAGGTTCCGGAATTTAAGTGCAAGTGATGTTTAAAAGGTTATCCCTTAAACACACCCATATTTGAATATTTATCCATTCGTTTTTCAACCAATTCTGATGCTGATAAGTTTTTTAAATCCTTATAAGTACTTAGAATTGTGCTTTTGACAGTTGCAAAAGTTTCATCACGCTGAGTATGAGCACCACCCAATGGTTCTTTGATAATAGAATCGATTACTTTAAGGCGTTTTGCATCGCTTGCAGTTAGTTTTAACGCTTCTGCAGCAATTTCCTTATACTCCCAACTTCTCCAAAGAATTGATGAACAGTTTTCTGGAGATATTACAGAATACCAAGAGTTCTCCAGCATCATCACCTTATCACCTACTCCAATACCTAACGCTCCACCACTGGCACCTTCACCTATTACTATAACTATAACAGGCACCTTAAGGCGCATCATCTCAAGTATGTTACGTGCAATCGCTTCTCCTTGACCACGTTCTTCTGCTTCCAAACCTGGATATGCTCCCGGCGTATCAATAAACGAAACAACAGGAATACCAAATTTTTCAGCACTCTTCATAAGACGCAGCGCTTTACGGTATCCTTCAGGGTTAGCCATACCAAAATTACGGTACTGTCTGGTTTTTGTATTATAACCCTTTTGCTGACCTATAAGCATAAAACTCTGGTCACCTATTTTACCCAGTCCACCTATCATTGCCTTATCGTCCTTTACCGTACGATCACCATGCAATTCTAGAAACGAAGTTCCGCAAAGTGCTTTTATGTAATCTAAAGTATACGGTCTGTTAGGATGACGAGACAGCTGAACACGTTGCCAGGCTGTAAGATTTTTATAAATATCTTTTTTTGTCTCAGCAAGCTTCTTCTCAATCTGCTTGCAGGTATTAGTGACATCTACGTCACTCTCTTCACCAATTAAAGAACATTTTTGAAGCTGTTCTTCAAGCTCTTTAATAGGTTGTTCAAAATCTAAATATTCCATTAGGGGAAAATTTGAGTTAGCTCACAAATATAATGGTTTTAGAAACCTTTTGCCAAAGTCTCAACCATTTTAAATGTTAAGGTCACTTTATTATTTTACTTGTTTTTTTAATTGTCGGGCTGTACGCCACTTACGCTGACTTTTTAGAATGCCGTTACCAATAACAGTTAGCAAAATTAAAACTGCACCGTAATAAAATCCGGTATTCATTTCTTCTGTATCACCCAGAATCACATAGGCAAGTATAATGCCATATACAGGCTCCATATTAGTCGTAAGCATTACGGTATATGGAGACAAATATTTCATCACTTTTATAGCAGCAATAAATGCATATGCCGTACAAATCGTGGCTAAGATTAAAATATAAATCCAGTCTGCCAGATTTAAATTAAAAAATTGCGCATCAAAACGAGCCGTTACTGCTAGAAATACGGTTATAAATAGTGCGCCGGTAAGCAATTCATAAAATGAAATCATAACCGGATGATGCTGCTGTACAAACTTTCCATTTATCAATGTGAAAATTGCAGATAGTAAAGCCGAAATTAAGGCGACAATTATTCCTTCAGTATATCGGGTTTCTACTTCAAATATGAGATACAGTCCCGCTATTACAAATAAACCAAAAACAATCTCGTACCAGATTACTTTCCGCTTATAAAATATAGGTTCTAGTATGCTTGTAAAAAATGCACCTGTACTTAGCATAGCCAGAGTGATTGAAACATTAGCCAATTTAATTGCTCCAAAAAATGTAAGCCAGTGAAGGGCAATAATTATACCCGCTCCAGCCAACTTTAATCGTGTAGATTTACTTGCTTCTAGCGGAATCTTTTTGTAACGTATATAAATATAGATAAACAGTGAAGCAATTAACATGCGGTACCACACCAGTGCTACTGTGTCTATACTTATAAGTGCGCCTAAGACTGCGGTAAACCCCCAAATAAAAACTATAAAATGAAAATGGAGGTAGCTTTTTAAACTATCGTTTTGCATTGTTGAGCAGATATATTGCTAAAATCCCAAAAAGAACGTTAGGTAACCAAACGGCAACTAACGGTGAAAAATCTGATTGTTCTGATATTGTTCCAAAAACTTTATCAAAAAATATGAATATAAAAGCGAGAGAGATACCAAGCGCCAGATTAATTCCCATACCTCCTCTTCGTTTCATAGAGGAAACCGCAACCGCAATTATAGTTAAGATATAGGCACTTACGGGTAAACTGAAACGTTTATATAGCGTCACCTCATATCTATTTATTGATGACGAACCTCTAGCTTTTTCTTTGGCGATAAATTCTCGCAATTTTGGAGTAGTAAGGGTTTCTGCAATATATTCTAGTGGTGTAAGATCTTCTAAATCAAAGGCGAATAAAGTGTCTAATTTTGTCTGACTAATTAAAATATCACCTTCCTCTCCTATGATTCGTTTTTTATAACCATTTAATCGGTATAGGGTGTCTTCAGGGCGGTACACAATGCTCCGCGCCTGAATTTTGTACTTTAACGTATTATCCTCAAAATGTTCTAGTGTAAAATTCTGTCCCATCTTACTTGAAGGAGTAAACCGACTTACGTAAATAAAATCATTATCGTTAATCTGTCTATACACATTACGCGTTTCCCTATCTGCTTTATTATTCTTTAAATACTCATAAGAAAACTCATTAAACCCTCTACTTGCTGCTGGAGCAAGATAGGTTCCTAATATATAGGCTCCTACACAAACCAGAGTTGCACCAATGAGATATGGACGTAAAAATCTATAAAAAGAAACACCAGAGCTTAAAAATGCAATAACCTCGGTGTTATTGGCAAGCTTTGAAGTAAACCAAATGACCGAAAGAAATAAAAACAACGGAAAAAGCAGGTTAGCAAAATAAACTGTAAAGTTTAAGTAGTACAATACTACCTCTAAGAAAGGCACCTCATTAGCCAGCATCTTGTCTATTTTTTCAGCAAGATTTACTGTTATCCCTATCGGAATAAACAACACAAGCATCATCGTAAATGTACCCAGATAACGCTTAAGAATGTACCAGTCCAGAATTTTCATCTACAACCTTTTGTCCATTTGTTTAACCATTTTTTCTTTCCAGCTATAAAAATCTCCTGCTATAATATGTTTACGTGCTTCCCGCACCAGCCACATATAGAAACCAAGATTGTGTATAGTTCCTATTTGTCTTCCTAATATTTCATTTACACTAAATAAATGACGCACATACGCTTTTGAATATGCAGTATCTACCCAAGTGGTCCCATCTGGATCAAGGGGAGAAAAGTCTGCCTCCCATTTTTTGTTTTTAATATTTATGCTTCCGTGCTGTGTGAAGAGTGTTCCGTTTCTTCCATTACGAGTAGGCATTACGCAGTCAAACATATCTATACCTAACGCAATATTCTCTAATATATTTATAGGCGTGCCCACACCCATTAGATAACGTGGCTTTTCTTTAGGAAGGATGGCGGTAACAATTTCTGTCATTGCATACATCTCCTCTGCAGGTTCTCCCACAGAAAGACCACCGATGGCATTACCCACAGCCCCAGAATTTGCAATATATTCTGCAGACTGCTGTCTTAAATCTTTATATGTACTACCTTGAACAATAGGAAAAAATGCCTGATCGTAACCATATTTAACCGGCGTTTTATCAAGATGATTTATACAACGATCTAACCAGCGATGAGTCATATGCATAGATCGTTTTGCATAATTGTAGTCACAAGGATAAGGCGTGCATTCATCAAAAGCCATAATAATATCTGCACCTATACTACGCTGAATTTCCATCACACGTTCTGGAGTAAATAAATGTACAGAGCCATCTATATGGGACTTAAACTTTACTCCTTCTTCTTTAATTTTTCGGTTTGCAGAAAGTGAATAAACCTGGTAACCTCCACTATCTGTTAGGATATTTCGGTCCCAATTCATAAACTTATGTAAACCTCCTGCTTTTTCTAAGATATCAATTTGAGGTCTTAGATAAAGATGATAGGTGTTCCCTAATATAATATCTGGGTTTATATCTTCTTTAAGTTCACGTTGATGCACCCCTTTTACAGTACCCACAGTTCCTACGGGCATAAATATGGGTGTTTCTATAGTTCCGTGATTTGTGGTGATTGTTCCTGCGCGCGCCTGACTGCCTGCGTCAGTATTAAGAAGATTAAATTGCATAATATATTTTAGAAGGGGCAAAGATAAAACTATTTAGCAGATACAGGGTCTAACCCAAATAGGATAATGACAAATGTGCAATGATAATCCCAATCTTCTTAAATTATCTTAAAAGCTTAGTAATATATAGGTTATTGATTGTAATCCCTATTCAAAAACGGTATTTTTGAAATTCAATTTTAACTCAATAAAAATGCCAAACACAAAACAATTAGAGGATTTTGTTTCTCAGGTAAGAAGAGACATCGTAAGGCAAGTACATGGAGTGAATTCTGGTCACCCGGGAGGATCTTTAGGTTGTGCAGAATTTTTTGTCGCCTTATATCAGGAAGTAATGAAGCGAAAAGATGGCTTTGATATGGATGGCAAAGATGAGGATTTATTTTTCTTATCTAATGGTCATATCTCACCCGTATTTTATAGCGTTTTGGCTAGATCAGGATATTTTCCTGTAGCTGAATTAAATACATATAGAAAAATTGATTCACGTGTACAAGGCCACCCTACTACACATGAAAGGTTACCAGGAATACGTATAGCATCTGGATCACTAGGTCAAGGTATGAGTGTAGCACTAGGTGCAGCTCAAACTAAAAAACTTAATGGAGACCCTAACTTAGTTTACTCATTACACGGTGATGGGGAATTGCAAGAAGGTCAAAACTGGGAAGCAATTATGTATGCATCTGCAAATAACATTGACAATCTCATTTCTACAGTAGATTTAAATGGACAGCAGATTGACGGAACTACAGATCACGTTCTTAATATGGGCAGCATTAGAGCAAAATTTGAAGCTTTTGGCTGGGAAGTTCTAGATGTTGAGAAAGGAAATGATATGAATGCGGTTCTTGCTGGTTTAAAAGAAGCAAAATCATTAACTGGTAAAGGGAAACCCGTTTGTATTTTACTACATACGATTATGGGTAATGGTGTTGATTTTATGATGGGAACTCACGCGTGGCATGGTAAAGCACCGAATGATGAGCAACTAGAATCTGCTTTAACTCAAAATCCTGAAACGTTAGGTGATTATTAATCGATAGCCTTAGCAGTTTCTAACACTTTAAAAATACATTCATGAAAAAATATATAAACTCAGGAAATATAGATACCCGTTCAGGTTTTGGAGCTGGTATGGATGAACTAGGGAAGACACATGAGAATGTAGTCGCTCTTTGTGCAGACCTTACAGGTTCATTAAAATTAAACGATTTTGAAAAAAATCATCCAGAACGTTTTTTCCAAACGGGTATAGCAGAAGCTAATATGATGGGTATGGCCGCAGGTATGACCATAGGAGGTAAAATACCGTATGCTACAACATTTGCAAATTTTGCAACAGGCCGCGTTTACGATCAAATACGTCAAAGTATTGCTTACTCAAATAAAAACGTGAAAATATGTGCATCTCACGCAGGTCTTACACTTGGTGAAGATGGTGCTACGCATCAAATCTTAGAAGATCTTGGATTGATGAAAATGTTACCGGGTATGACTGTAATAAACACGTGTGATTACAACCAAACAAAAGCGGCCACTATCGCAATTGCAGATCACGATGGTCCTGTTTACTTACGTTTTGGGCGTCCTAGCGTAGCAAATTTCACAGAGAAAGACGGAAAATTTGAAATAGGCAAAGCGGTACATTTGCTTGAAGGTTCTGATGTGACTATCGTGGCTACCGGACACTTAGTTTGGGAAGCTATTAAAGCTGCTGAAGAATTAAATGAAAAAGGAATTAGCGCAGAGGTGATTAATATTCACACTATTAAACCTCTTGATGATGAAGCAATACTTAATTCTGTGAAGAAAACAAGATGTATTGTTACTTGTGAAGAGCATAATTATTTAGGTGGTTTAGGTGAAAGCGTTGCACGCGTACTTGCTACTAATGACCCTGCTCCTCAAGAATTTGTAGCAACTCAAGATACTTTTGGTGAAAGTGGAACTCCAGCCGAGTTAATGGAAAAATATGGCTTAAATACTAAATCTATTGTTGCAGCCGTTAACAAGGTACTAACTAGAAAGTAAATATAACAGGTATAATTCCTGAGAATGTTTGCTTCTATCAACCAAAATTAGAAGGTCTTTAGCTAGACCAAAATTAATTTTAACTGCTCAACGTAAGAGCACAAAATAACCGATATGAAGAATTTATTTTTAGGAGTTTTATTTTTAGCTGCCGGTGCGGTAAGCGCACAATCAGATCCGGGATTTGGTATTAAAGGTGGTCTTAACTATGGTGGTACAGGAGACATAAGTGACTCTGCAAGTAATGCATATGACGACCCAAGTAGCGATATAGGTTATCACGTGGGAGTATTTGCCCGTACAGGTGAGAGATTGTTCTTTAGACCAGAATTAGTATATACTAAATTAAATACCACTTATGAAGATTCTGATTTCAGTATGCAAAAATTGGATGCTCCTTTATTAATTGGATATGAAGTAATAGGACCCCTAAATATTTTTGCAGGTCCATCGTTGCAGTATATTTTAGATACAGACTACGACGGCCTAGCATTAGGAGATGTAAAAAATGATTTTACAGTTGGTCTTAATTTTGGTGCAGGAGTAGCTCTAGGTAAATTGGGAATTGATCTACGATACGAAAGAGGTTTTGGAGATAATGAAGCAGAATTTTTAGATTCTCGAGGCATTATTACAGATGGTTCTCGTATAGATACAAGACCAGACCAATTAATCTTAAGCGTTTCACTTAACCTATAATTATATACTCTAAGATTGAAAATAAAAAACCCGCCAGAGTTATCTGGCGGGTTTTTTTTATAGTTAAAAATATAGATGAATTAGTTTACATCTGGATCTAAATAATCTGGAGTACCATCATTATTAGAGTCAGTGTATGTTACTGTTCCATCTGCATTAATAACAATTTCATCACGCGTAAGCGTACCATCACCGTCATCATCTGTATCTAGGAAATCAGGAATATTATCTCCATCTGTATCATCTGCTACTTCATTTAAGAATTTGTTTCCGTTAATATCTTCTTTCCAGTTAGGAACACCATCATTATCATCATCTGTATCTGCAACCGCTCGATACAAATCAAAAGTAAATACCAGATCTGAATACGAACTAAAACCACTACCAGAGCTATTAAAGTAGCCTAAACCACTCGGGATAAACACTGCTCCTATACCATAATCATTACCAAAAGTAACAGAACCGTCTGCGTTTTCAGTAGCCATTGTACCTGCCTTTAAGTTGCTTAATCCATTTGCAAAGCCAAATACAACTTGAGTAAGGTCAAACCAAACTGGCGTAGTCGAGCTATCAAATTTTGCACCACCTACTACACTGCCTTGATAATTAACGTAGGTAGAATCTGCAAAGGTAGGCTGGATCCCCGCACCCTGTCTTGCTATAAGACTATATAAAGTATATTCTGTTTCTTGATATGTAAATTTCTCTTCAATTACCTGCGATAACAATGGAGTTTTATCTGAATTGTCTCCACTAATCGTGTCAAAAACTATTTTATAATCAAAGCCTTCATCTTCCGCTTCAAATTCTTCATAATTATAAAAGTGCGTTGACAGGTAGGCTTTTAAATTTGCCTGACTCTCTAGTTCTACTTCACCACGATCTCTGGGTGGAGTAACCTCTACAGAATCATCATCATTACTACAAGAAGCAAGAATTAAAAGGCTGAAAACAGCCATAAACACATTTTTAATCATTTTCATCATATTCCTTTTAGGTCGCGCAAGATACAATTTTGCGCTATTTTTGTGTTATTAAAAACGAGCTTTAAAGCAATTGATTATGCGAGTTGATAAATATTTGTGGTGTGTACGGTACTTTAAATCACGTTCTATTGCCACAAATGCCTGCAAAAAAGGGCAAGTAAAAATGAATGATGTTTCGGTAAAACCCTCTAGAGAGGTGTTTCCTTCAGATACAATACAGGTAAGAAAAAATCAAGTAGATTATATTCTTGAGGTTATTGAGCATCCGCCCAGCCGCGTTGGAGCAAAATTAGTAGGATTATATGTTATAGATAAAACCCCTGCTGAAAATTTACAGAAACTAGACTTACTTAATTATTCTAAGGATTACTATCGCAAAAAAGGTACGGGACGTCCTACAAAAAAAGACCGTCGCGATCTAGATGATTTTCACGATACCGATGACTTTTTTGAAGATGTTGAATAAAAATTATTGGGAATCCAGATATAATGAATCTAATACGGGATGGGATATAGGTTATGCTTCTACCCCATTAACGGCTTATTTTGATCAATTATCAAACAAAAATTTAGAAATCTTAATTCCGGGAGCGGGATTTGGACACGAAGCATTGTATCTGGCAGACAAAGGCTTTAAGAATATAACTGTTTTAGATATATCTTCAATTCCCTTATCAAAAATCAAAAACAGTTTACCTGACCCTGCATTTGTAACTTGTATAGAGGAAGATTTCTTTCAGCATACTCAAAAATACGACCTTATTATAGAGCAAACTTTCTTTTGTGCTCTTGATCCACAACTGCGATCTAGCTATGCATCACATATGCATAAATTATTAAAACCAGGTGGAAAGCTTGCCGGTGTGTTATTTAATTTTCCGCTAAATGAACAGGGGCCACCCTATGGCGGAAGTTATTCTGAGTATCAAGATCTCTTTTCTGAATATTTCAGCATTAAAACCCTTGAGCCTTGTTATAATTCTATAAAACCACGTCAGGGAAACGAACTCTTTTTTATATTTGAAAGTAAATAGCAACCTGCTTATAAACGCTTATGAAAACTACTGTACAGACCATTCTCAATCACGAAGATATTCAGAATAAAATACGACGTATTGCTTATCAAATTTATGAGAGTAATGTTTCTGAAAATGAAATTATTCTGGCCGGTGTTGCGCTTAATGGGTATGTAATTGCAGAACGTTTAAAAGTAATATTAGAAGATGTCTCTGATATAAAATGTACTTTATGCAAGGTGACAATGAATAAAACTGCACCCTTGGGTACGGTAGAAACCTCTCTTGATGCTAAAAATTATCAAGATAAATCGCTAATACTTATTGATGATGTTTTAAATTCTGGAACCACGTTAATTTATGGAGTAAAACATTTTCTAGAGGTACCGCTTAAGCAATTTAAAACGGCAGTACTTGTAAATCGCAATCACAAAAAATATCCGGTAAAAGCAGATTATAAAGGTATTTCCTTAAGCACCTCTTTGCAAGAGCGCGTTAAGGTGCGCTTTAAACCCGGAAAAGATTCTGCTATTCTAGAATAGCGTATTATTTAATTCGTCAATTAGCTCCGGCACCGTTTTTGAATTTACTAAAATCTTCACTTCTGCCTGATTGTAGTAGTAGCTACGTTCAAAAAGATGCTTGCGCACAAACTCCTCTAATTTCTCTCTAGTTTCTTGATGTTTTAAAACAGGACGCTGCTCTCGCTCTGTCCATAAACGCTGGGTAAGCTCAGGTACACCTACGTTAATATAAACAGAAGTTCCATCAGCCTTTTTTATCCTTTCCATTGCATCACCATAACAAGGAGTGCCACCGCCCAGACTTATAATCGTATTAGGGTAACCTGTAAGTAATAAGTCAAGATAAGTAGATTCGCGTTTTCTAAAATAGATTTCTCCCTTCTCTTCAAATATATCTTTAATTTTTTTTCCTTCCTTTTGCTCCAGGTAGTCATCAAAATCGATAAAATTCATTTTTTGCTCTTGAGCTAAAATCCTCCCTAAGGTTGATTTTCCCGATCCCATATAGCCTATTAAATATATTTTCATCTTTAAAATTACTGATTTTCAGAAGCCTAACAGCTATCTGTATTTTTTATTCAAATTTATCACAAAAAGACTTGCAAAGATTAAAAAAATGGGTGTATATTTGCAGCCGCATTTAAGGAAAGACTTGGTAGCTCAGTTGGCAGAGCATCTCCCTTTTAAGGAGAGGGTCCTGGGTTCGAGCCCCAGCCAAGTCACTAACATAAAACCAGATCTCAACATCTGGTTTTATTTTTTAAAAATGTTGATTTTGATTAAAATCTGAGTTGTAAAAGACTTGGTAGCTCAGTTGGCAGAGCATCTCCCTTTTAAGGAGAGGGTCCTGGGTTCGAGCCCCAGCCAAGTCACTAATGGAAACCAGATCTTAGGATCTGGTTTTTTTTATTACTTTAGATTTATACCCGGATGCTGGAATTGGTAGACAGGCACGGTTGAGGGCCGTGTGTACTACGTACGTGTGGGTTCAAGTCCCATTCCGGGTACAAAAAACCCCTGTAAACACAATGTTTACAGGGGTTTTTCATTTTATACTTTCAAAATACTGACAGAATTTTTGGCCTAAAATTAATGTTTTAAAATTAAGCTTTCTTTTCCATATACTTTTGCCACATTACAATTAGATATTTTGATTTACCAGATTTTTCCAGATCGAGGAATCCGTAATCATAAACGAATAAGTAAACATCTCCCCTCTTGTTTTTCCAATAATGCGTGAAGAAATTAGGGTTAAAGCCATCGTTTATAAGTTCGGCCTTTTGAACTGTAGTATAGCCTTTATAGCTGTATGTCTTTAATAACTTTCTATTTATTTTGAGTTGGCGATCTACTTCTAAATAGAATACTTCTTTAGATTGTCTTCTTTCGTATTGACAAATTGATTTGCATTTTACAGAGCAGAATATTTTATCAATTCTACCAGCTATAACTGAATCACAAACCGGACAAGTTCTCATAAGCAATCCTTTTAAAAAAGTATATTATACGACTAATATACCTTTTAAAATTTGATTCTATTGTAGTATTGAAACCGTGAGTGCTCTAAAAAATATTACGTTATACAATATCATGATCAACAATCAGAAAATGATAGGGATAAAATTTGCGCCTGATAAAAAAATTCAGGCATTGATAAAAAATCTTGATTCGCCAAAATGGAGCACTACCTATAACTTAGTATACATAATTAATTCTAAAGCTAATCTTGCTCAAATCTATAAAACATTTAATGGCATAGCCTGGATTAATTACAACAGATTTCTAGCGAATAAACCTGTAAACAAGAAAAATGTTATAATTAACGTAGATTATTATCGCAATAGAAACCTTCCAAAAGATTACAAGCGATGCCCCGAAGAGTATCTTCTAAAACTTGAACTTAAGCGCTATGCACTTAATACTGTACGTACCTATATTCAGTTTTTTGAACATTATATTAATTACTATTCCGATAAAGAAATATCAACTCTTAATGAAATGCACGTACGCAGATACCTCCAAGCATTAATACGCAGTGATAAATCTAATTCATACATAAACCAAGCTATAAATGCTATTAAATTCTATTATGAAAGTGTATTAGGAATGCCTAATCGTTTTTATGAACTAGAAAGACCTAGAAAAGAAAAGAAATTACCTACTGTTATCTCGAAAGAAGAAATACTAAGTCTTATTGATGCTACCACTAACGTTAAGCACAAATGTGTTATACAACTTCTATATAGTTCTGGGCTGAGGCGTAGCGAGCTTCTTAACTTGAAAATTGCAGATATAGATAGTAAACGAATGCTTATACGTGTGATACAAGCTAAGGGTAAAAAAGATCGTTATACGTTATTATCACAAACTGTATTAAAAAATTTACGCATTTATTATAAATGTTATAAACCACAAAAGTTTCTTTTTGAAGGACAAAATGGAAATCAATACAGCAGTACAAGTATTGTGAAAATTATAAACCGCTCTGCAAGCAAAGCAGGGATTATACAAAAAATAAGCGCACACACTTTACGACATAGTTTTGCTACGCATCTATTGGAAGCCGGAATAGACTTACGCCAAATACAAGTTTTGTTAGGTCACCAGAGTACAAAAACTACTGAAATATATACTCATGTAGCAACAAATACTTTTTTAAAGATCAAAAATCCCTTAGATTAGCTACTGAAACTAAAATAGATATATGTGTACATGTACACATATCCAATTGTTGTACGCAAGCTGAAAAACGAACTCAAATTGATAAAAAGAGCTATAATAATTACATTAATTCTTAACTCAATAATTCTGATTGGAATTCCTTCAGGACACGGTTACGGAATAATGATATTGATTGAATATTTAGGTATTCGGAATATAATCGAGTATGGATTTGAATTCAATAAAAACTATCCTTATGAAAGTAGTCTGTTTTTAACAGCTATTTTTTCGCTTATCGGAAAACTGATTTCAATTGTACTATTGTTTTCAAAAAGTATTTTGACCAAAAAGAATTGGATTTATATCGGACTGACTTTAATGATGGTTTCTTACCTTTTTGTGTGTTACAAAACTTGGGATTATGATAGTTTTCTCTTTGCGATAACATTTGGAAGTGGAATTCCATTTTTAATGTATTTCGGCAGAGTTTTATATCTAATTAATAAAGAAAAAAATAAATCGGAATTAGTAACTGAATGAAAAAAAGCCAGCGTACAACAATGTATAACCGCAATTACGGCGGATTCGACTACGTCCGAATCCACTCGGAATTGCTAAAGTCTGTGCTTAACCGAAAATCATTAACTTTAATCCCGTAACTGACGGTTATACGAGACCGTTAGCACCAATTTGAAGAAACATAGAGAATGCCATATACAACAGATACAGAAATAGAAATAGAGCTTGAAGAAGAGTTAACAACAACTTATATAATTTCTTCACAACATCGAGCAACTGGAAATCCGAACAAAACCGTTTGGACAGTTAACTTTGATGATGAAGTTAACTGTTTCACTCAATCCAAAACTTTCGAATGGATTGAAAATAATTATGGTTGGGGTTTGAAAGTAATTGATTCAGTTTTACAGTATATTGGACATAATTTTGAGAATGAAACCTTAAAAATAGCCAAGTTTGTTGATGGAAGTGCAAATGACGTGTGGCACGGATATCCAGCTGATTATCTACGAAGGTCGCAAGATAGACCACCAACATTCGTACTAAAAAATTGGGTAGAACAAGGATATTTGACAAAAGCAAAAATGAACAAAATAAGAAGAGGACAATCGTGCAACCTTTAAAAATAAGTATAAAAGGAGATTATTATGACTGCCAAATTTATCGTGGCAGACTATACCTATGGGATTTTGACGGAAGTCTTAAAGTCTACGATTGGACATCGATAGTTCAAAGTCTGATTAAAAAAGAAACTGACAAAATCGCTTTGACATTCAGCTTTTTAGATGGTAATTATTTATATAAATCATCTTTAATAGAATTATTTAAAGACAAAGATTTCAAACAACTTTTATTAAAAAAATTTAAACGTGTTGAGGATAAAACGTTTAAAATTAGTCAGAAAAAATTAACTAAATTTTTAATAGGAGAACAAGATACACCAACAGGCATTTTACCAACTGATACAGAGATTTATAGTAATAAATTATATTTTATTCACGAAAAAGGACTTTTCTCAAGTTCAGCGCACAGAGGAAAGTCTGAAAAGTATTTAGTTAGTTCTAGACCAGCAAAACTTTGGGATTGTAATCTACTTTCAATTAAAGCAAATAAATACCCTCAAATAGCTCTATCAGGTGGAGATGAAGGACTTTTTGAACTAAACACTTCTAGAGCTCAACCAGAAAACCTAAAAAAAGTAGAGAGTAAAAAACCAATATACCAAGTAAGTAGTGAACATTCTTCATTTTCGAATTACTCGTATATGAACATTTATAATTCTTCACTTGTAAAGGATTCTTTTTTAGCAACATTTAAATGGGATGCAAAACTACAATTGACTGGCCAAATGGATGTTACTCGAAATTTTGAGTCTAAATTAACAGACCGAAATTTATTTAAAACTAAATCAAAACAACACTTCGTAAGTTGGGGAATAGCCGATAAATTATATAAAGCTAAAAATGGTGGATTTGAAATAATAAAATATAATAATTACGCAAACGAAGAAAAAGGGGAACAAAAATTTGAAAAATTAACTTCCTTCAATCTACACGCTTGGAAAGGTAAAGTAACAAATGGTGGAAGTGCTTATTTTGGAAATATTGTTGAATGTGAAAATGCACTAATTATCATATTGAGTGATAATCAAGTTATTACAATTCCTGGACCAATTACACGATGGAGAGTGTATCCAAGGTCTATGAATTACGAAAATCATTTACACGTAATACTTGATGATTGTATTCAAATTTATTCGTTTAATCAAGATTATTTTTTATCGCAAGACGAAAAAACGATAGGAATTCAATTTAAAAACGAGAAATCAAAAAGAACACCTAGAGGAAGTTATTTTGACGATACAGACGAAAGTTTATTTGATAATTTGGATTTACCATTTTGAGAAAAAACTGGTGCTAACATTGTATATAAAAAATAGCGCAAGTCATTGCTAACACTAAAGGTTCGGGCATTTCTGGAAAGTCGCCAAATTTTTAAATTTGACGATTTCCAAGTAAAAAGATAAATAGTAAAATTTAAAAATTCGGCTTGTGTTTCATCCGAAAAGTAACAGCTTATTTTCAGCGCTACTTTTCATATACGGAGCCGTTACAGGTCATTTAAGAGCAGCTTTTTGTCGGCATATTCCCCTACTCTTTTGCTGGGTTTTGAGACTTTAAGTAAGAAAAAAAGCCGCTCTAGTGACGGACTTTACTCGGATGTAAGCTGAACGGATGAATGCTTTTTTTTGGCGTATTTGCCAAGTTTTGGCTTGCGGATAGCGAACTCTAGAAAGGTGGGAATGGATTTATTTGTTTGTTAGTTCTGTAACTACTCGATGCAAAAAAAAGCTCACGTATTAAGCGGACTTTACTCGGATCTAATCGATACCTAAGCAGCGCTTTTTTTTCTTTTCCCCTTTTGCCAGATTCCGGCACACCTTTAAAAATAAAACGACCTGTAACAGAAGGTATGATTCATTGCTGCGGATTTTTCTAACGAAAATCTCGAGAGTTTCGTTATCTTCACACCACGCGGAACGGTCCTGCGGACTTGTTCCGCAACGACACATACCTGTAACGTTACAGCACATATGAGAAAAACCATCGGTAAAGACATAATTCCACTTCTGATTTCAATAATTCTTTTGATAATCTCAATCGGAATTACATTTTTTACGGATTATACTCTGAATTATAAGCATTACGTGGGAATTGGATTAATTGGAATTTCAACGCTTTTGTATTTTAAGAACAAAAAGCTATTTGTTTATATATTCGGACTGACTTTGAGTCTCGGAATCCTAAATCTGATTGATATTTATTATTCAAACATAATATTCGGAATTGGACCAATTAAGTTCAATCCAATATTTCTGACTTTATTGATTATTTTCTTGGCTTTGAATAAAGAACTGCTGAACAAAATGTTTCCTGAAAAAGAATTGGCGGAAAATAATGCGGAAAACATAAAACTGATTAAACATTACGAGCAAAAATTCGAATCGAAAACTGAATCGGAATTAAAAAATATAGCGGACGAAAAAAGCGGATATGTGAATGAGGCAAAAATAGCTTCGAAAAACATTTTGCGGAATAAATACGTGCTGTAACAACGTATATAAAAAATTGCTATTTTGGGATAAATTTAAAGGTCGTTGCTCGTTTGCTACGTCTGATTTTCCTTCGGAAAATCCTCGCACGCAAACACGCAACTTTCCATATACAAAACCGTTGGGCACAATATCCGAAACAAACTAAATGGAACTAAAAAAAGACAGAGTGATTATCGCAAGTGACGTGAATGAACGTGATGGAATCGGAATTGAAGTATACCGAAATGATAAATTAGTTGTCGAAATTTTTAGAGATGATACAGACAAAACAAGAACAGTTGCAGTCTTTAAAGAAAATGTTTCATTAGAATTAATGGAAGAATGTATTTCAATATTCAAAAAGGAAATTCCTTGGGATTTTATTGATTACTCAGAAATTGAGAATGAAAAAAATTAACCTAGATACAGAATCATATTTATTTGATGGAGAGAATGGAAAATTTAGAGCCATTCCCTTCTTTGAATTATCTATTGACGAATGGGTAATTTATCAGAATCAAGAGCCTAAATATTTACTTAATTTTAATTACCGAGAATCCTCGTTCGTAAAACAAATTTCTGAATCAATGGAACAAGGTGTTGACCTTGAAGAAATAATCAATAAGTATGGAATTTATCTTGGTTTAGACTGGACAACAAAGCATAATATAACAAGCAAAGAAATTCCCGATTCCCAAAAGCCTGAAAAAGTTGAATTAGAATTAATAGAATCTTTCGGAGATGTTGCAAATGAATTAATTTTTATAGCAACTGATTCTTATAAACAATCTGACTTAATAAACGAAGATGAATTGTTGGTCAAATATATGACTGAAGACGATAAAGGATTTTATTGCTTGGAATCAATGGTTATTGACCGAAACGAAAATATAGGAAAACTGATAGAGTTCCTATTCGAAGTGAAAATGGAATTTAACGAAATACGACTATCTGAAAACATTTCAGTTTACGATTTGAGTACACTAATCGGAAAAAACATAGACTTGAAGCAACTTGAAGAAGACTATCAAAATTGGATTAAAATATCGAGTCGGATGAATACTATGGATGAATATGGAACGCTACTCGGATTGATTAGCTTTGTTGAACGGAATTTGGGTAAAAAGCAACTAATTTTAAGAGTTGAAAAGAAAATACTGTGCCCAACAACGTGTATAATTAATTGCTAGGTTCTAGCCTACTTACGAAAGTCCTCGCGGACTTTCTATCTGTGATTTATTTGCTAACTTTAGTGCATAAACCACGCAACTAACCATACACAAACACGTTGTGGTGCATTTCCCAAACACCTCGAAAGTGAAAAACTAACTAAAACCTGAACAGAAATTTTAATGAATTTAGCAAGACATTGTAATTTATGCGAGAACGAAATGACCAGTCTTGAAAAAGGTTTGACCTGTAAACTGACCAATAAAAACCCTGACTTTAATAACACTTGTTCAAAAATTAATCTTGACAAAAAACTTAAAGAAAAGTTAGAAATTGCAAATCTCGAATTGGAAATAATACACAGAAATAAAAAATCAACACATTTGACTTTTTACTCAACTATAATTATTGGTTTTTCATTAATAATTGGCGGATATTTATTTTCTAGTTGGACTATATACAGTCTATTCCTTTGGACTGTAAAAATTGGAATAATTGCAGGTGGATTTGCATTCCTCGGAGTTGCTTACTCGAAACTGAATAGATTTAGAAAAAAGAATAAAAAAGCGCAATTGGAAAAAAGAAAAATAGATGAAGTACTAGAAAAATACGGAATTGAATACTCCACAATCTTTGATTTTAAAGAAAAAATTCACGGAACTCAAGAAGTGACTGTAAATTTAGAATTTAAAAATTGGACAAAAAGACAAACAACAAATACGTATAAATTTGATTATTAATAGAAGTGAAAAATAAAAAAAACGACACCACAACACCGTGTATCATTAATGGCTAGTTCGAGCTTGCTTACGAAAATCCTTGCGGATTTTCTATTCGGTTTGTATTTGCTAAATTAGTGGCTTAAACACGCAACGAAATCATACACTAGACCGTTGTACGCCATTTTGGAAAACCGATACACCAGAAATAAATTTAAACTGATTATAAATGGACAAAATTTTAAAAGCATTTGTTGACCTGATATATGGGACAAATTCCAAAAGGAAAAGATTTGAATCCCAAAATAATGAGAAAGTAATTGCCGCTGATGCGTCAAAAGGAATAATTACTAAGCAAAATAATGACATTACACGTGGAGCTGATTGGATTGTTTCACAACGAGCAGTGATTCTGTTGACTGAAAAACGAGTTGTTTGTGGTAAATGGCAAATACCAATTGACAAAATCTCTAATGCGACTTTAGTTAAAATAAAATCATTACTTGGAAGCGGACAAGTTTTAAAAATTGATACTAAGGATAATGAAAGTTATCAATTTGGCATGCAAGTCAATGATGAGTGGATAAATCAAAAAGCACTAAACGTGACAGTTGAGAACGGAAAAGTTAAAACCTCTACTTTTAGCTGGATTATCAGAATTGTTGCGGTTGGATACTTGATTTATTTACTTTTACAAAAATTAGGGATTGTAGTTAATTAAATTCCGATGTGGCAAGAAAACGAACAGACATATGATTTAATTTGCTTTACTGACTTAGCATACGAATTTGATTTTTCTGATAAAAAAGAGGCGGAGAAGAAAATCAAACGTCGATTAAAGTATTATAAACTTGGTGATTACTCACAAGAACGAGTTGAGTATATTCGAGCTTTAAAGAATGATTTGTACCAAGAAATAAGTTTACAGACAAAATCAAAATACTTTAGTAAATCTAAATCGAACTTTGCAGATTTAGCGGATTATAAATTCGAAAAAATAACTGCTGATTATTTAGAAAAGTACAACAAGATAAACGAGACTGATATGAAAGGCATTTTGAATTTTGCAATTTATTTATATCACATGAGATGAATAAAAAACGGCGTACAACACGGTATATACAAAATGGGCGGGATTGTGCTAAAATCAAGGGCAGTAGCCCGCTTCAACATTGTAACGGTTTGATAGATTTGAAGCCCGCAATCGCCCACATTTGCATATACCCATCCGTTATGGGCAAGTTGAACACAACACAATTAGCAGAATGAATTACAACGAAATTGCAGAAAAAATAATCGAACTGAAAAATGCTGATTTGGAATTTCGTGAAAAGCTAATTGAAAGTGGAAAACTTGGTGAAGGCTACAATAAAGAAATGGCTGAAATTCACAATAAAAATGCCAAAACTCTAAATGAAATTATAAACAAAATAGGTTATCCAACGCTTGACAAAGTTGGCATAGAAGCAAATGAAGCAACTTGGTTAATAATACAACATTCTATCGGACAACCTAATTTTATGAAAAAATGTGTGAAATTATTAGAAATTGCTGTTGATCAAAATAAAGCCAATTCAAAAAATTTAGCGTACTTGACTGACCGAATAGCAGTTTTTGAGAATAAACCACAACTTTATGGAACTCAATTTGATTGGGATGAAAGCGGAGAATTGAGCCCTAATACTTTTGATGACTTGAAAAAAGTGAATCAAAGGCGAAAATCTATTGGACTTAATTCAATTGAAGAACAAACTAAAATTATAAGAAAACAAGCTAAAAATAATAAACAATCACCACCGAAAGACTTTGAAAAAAGAAAACAGGAAATTGAGGAATGGAAAAAAACTGTTGGTTGGACAAAATAAAACCAGCCCATAACAAAGAACTGAGGTAAAAAACAACTCTTTTCTATATTAAATTTGAGACATAAGTATCCTTTGCTAAAATCTGTAACTACAGATCTTAACTGTTTCA